>ERZ1023453.2-NODE-2-length-832175-cov-320.120860_pt1 | contig 832175 bp, 753 predicted proteins | sample MGYA00380525_ERZ1023453 | MGnify/ENA primary metagenome ERZ1023453 (study PRJEB33173, sample SAMEA4830419) | metagenome | study: EMG produced TPA metagenomics assembly of the PRJEB25223 data set... | reverse complement strand
CGATGGTAGTGTGGGGTCTCCCCATGTGAGAGTAGGGAACTGCCAGGCATCAAATAAACAAAAAAACCTCATGCGAAAGCATGGGGTTTTTTTGTTTGTCTGCAGTTTGTCGGAGAGAGACGGCTCTGAGCAGGACAAATGTGTCGGAAACGGATTTGCGCCTGTCAGCGATATGCCAGATGCAATAACGGATATGGCCGCCCAAGTTCATCGAGCTCTGCGCGCCCCGTCACCCTGAATCCTAATTTCTTATAAAATCCAACGGCTTGTTCATTCTGTTCATTTACGTTAGTTGTCAACGTGGGTGCTAACGAAAGTGCATGCTCAATCAATAATTTACCCACGCCACAACCCCGGGCTTCGGGATCAACAAACAACGCATCCATATGATCCCCGGTCAGTAACATAAACGCGACAGGCTCATCCTGCTCATCAGCGGCAACCCATAAAGGTGCTTCGGGCAAAAATGATCGGACTAACTTCTCCAGCTCAATACGGTACTCTTTAGACAGAAAATCATGAGTGGCGTCGACCGAACGACACCAGATCGCAATCAGTTTTTCCCCTTCATCATGCCGGGATCGGCGTATGTTAATAACCATATTCTCTCCTTTTCGTTATGCTTATATTCTAACGTATTCGTCGTCGTGAAACTTTCTCACCTTTAACATGCAGACTCGACATTGGTGCGATTTCTGGTTATCTTCAGCTATCTGGATGTCTAAACGTTTAAACGTATGTAATGAGGTTATCAGGTTATGCCGATTCGCGTGATGGATGAGCTACCCGCCGTCAATTTCTTGCGTGAGGAAAATGTCTTTGTTATGACGACTTCCCGCGCTTCAGGTCAGGAAATTCGTCCGCTAAAGGTGCTTATCCTCAATCTGATGCCGAAGAAAATCGAAACGGAAAATCAGTTTTTGCGTCTTCTGTCGAACTCTCCGCTGCAGGTAGATGTTCAGTTACTGCGTATTGATGCCCGTGAGTCGCGTAATACGCCAGCCGAGCACCTGAACAACTTTTACTGCAACTTTGAGGATATCTGCGATCAGAACTTCGATGGCCTGATCGTCACCGGCGCGCCGCTGGGTTTGGTGGAGTTCAATGACGTTGCCTACTGGCCACAGATCAAACAGGTGCTGGAGTGGGCGAAAGATCATGTCACGTCAACGCTGTTTGTCTGTTGGGCGGTGCAAGCCGCGCTCAATATCCTCTATGGTATTCCGAAACAAACCCGCACCGATAAACTCTCTGGCGTTTATGAGCATCATATCCTTCACCCTCATGCGCTGCTGACGCGGGGTTTTGATGATTCATTCCTCGCCCCGCATTCTCGCTACGCTGACTTCCCGGCTGTGCTAATCCGTGACTACACCGATCTTGAAATCCTCGCTGAAACTGAGGATGGTGATGCCTACCTGTTTGCCAGCAAAGATAAACGCATTGCGTTTGTAACGGGCCATCCGGAATATGACGCCAACACGTTGGGCAGTGAATATTTTCGTGATGTGGAAGCCGGGTTAAACCCCGACGTTCCGTACAATTATTTTCCGAAAAACGATCCCAAAAACAAACCTCGAGCAACCTGGCGAAGCCACGGTAATTTGCTGTTCATTAATTGGCTCAACTATTACGTCTATCAGATTACGCCATATGATCTGCGTCACATGAATCCAACGCTGGATTAATCGTCTGTCGCTGACGATCCTAAAGCGTTTCAGCATATTGAATCAGGCACCTTCGGGTGCCTTTTTTATTTCCGAAATACACCTCATCTTGTAATTAAACTTTATTTTTATTGTTATCAATAAGTTAATTGATAATTCAATTAAAAATGGAAATTGTTTTTGATTTTGGTTTTTAAATGAGTAGTCTTAGTTGTGCTGAACGAAAAGCACACAACGATCCTTCGTTCGCATTGGGAATGCTTTGTTATCAATGACGAGGAGTTACAGAATGAATCAACAGGCAACGACTACCGATGAATTGATCTTTACCAGGCCTCATGGTGAGTCAGAGAAGCAGATCCTGACCGCTGAGGCGGTCGAGTTTCTCACTGAACTGGTGGCGCGCTTTACGGCAAAGCGTAATAAGTTGCTCGCGGCTCGTATTCAGCAGCAGCAGGATATCGACAACGGTATATTGCCTGATTTTATTTCGGAAACAGTTTCCATTAGAAATGATGACTGGAAAATTCGCGGTATTCCGGAGGATTTACAGGATCGTCGGGTTGAAATTACCGGGCCGGTTGAGCGCAAGATGGTCATTAATGCGCTGAACGCGAATGTGAAGGTTTTTATGGCCGATTTCGAAGATTCGCTGGCGCCGGAATGGAGCAAGGTGATCGATGGGCATATCAACCTGCGCGATGCAGTCAATGGCACCATCAGCTACACCAATGAAGCCGGTAAAATCTACCAGTTGAAGCCCAATCCGGCATTACTGATTTGTCGCGTGCGCGGCTTGCACCTGCCGGAAAAACATGTGACCTGGCGCGGTGAAGCGATCCCTGGCAGCTTGTTCGATTTTGCTCTGTATTTCTTCCATAACTACAAATCGTTGCTGGCCAAAGGCAGCGGTCCCTATTTTTACCTGCCAAAAACGCAGGCGTGGCAGGAAGCGGCCTGGTGGAGTGAAGTCTTCAGCTATACCGAAGATCGCTTTAACCTGGCACGCGGCACGATTAAAGCCACACTGCTGATTGAAACCCTGCCGGCAGTGTTCCAGATGGATGAGATCCTGCACGCGCTGCGCGATCATATCGTCGGTCTGAACTGTGGGCGCTGGGATTACATTTTCAGCTATATCAAAACCTTAAAGAATCACCCGGATCGCGTTCTGCCGGACCGTCAGGTGGTGACGATGGATAAGCCTTTCCTCAGCGCCTATTCGCGTCTGTTGATTAAAACCTGCCATAAACGTGGTGCCTTTGCGATGGGCGGTATGGCGGCATTCATCCCGAGTAAGGATGTTGAACGCAACAATCAGGTGCTCAGTAAGGTGAAAGCGGATAAAGCGCTGGAGGCCAATAACGGCCACGACGGCACGTGGATCGCGCATCCGGGGCTGGCGGACACCGCGATGGCGGTCTTCAACGAGGTGCTGGGCGAGAACAAAAACCAATTGTTTGTGACCCGTGATGAAGACGCGCCGATTACCGCAGAACAATTACTGGCACCGTGTGAAGGTGAGCGCACTGAAGAGGGGATGCGCGCCAATATTCGCGTTGCGGTGCAGTACATCGAAGCGTGGATCTCCGGCAACGGCTGCGTGCCGATTTATGGCCTGATGGAAGATGCGGCAACAGCGGAAATTTCCCGAACGTCAATCTGGCAGTGGATCCATCACGAGAAAACCCTGAGCAATGGCAAACCGGTCACCAAAGCGCTGTTCCGCCAAATGCTGGCTGAAGAGATGCGTGTCATCCAGGACGAACTGGGCGAACACCGTTACAGCAGCGGCCGTTTTGACGATGCCGCGCGTCTGATGGAACAAATCACCACCTCTGACGAATTAATCGATTTCCTGACGTTGCCAGGCTACCGCCTGCTGGCTTAATTGCCCAGGCTATTTTGTTCGCCATTTTGGCCCGGGCAGTGCGCAAAATCCCCACGTACTTTTAGTACGTTCCGGTTTTTGCGCACAGGCCGCGACCAAACTGCCTTCACCAATAACGCCTGGGAAGCCAGGAAGATAATATGGAGCATCTGCACATGAAAACCCGTACCCAACAGATCGAAGAATTACAGAAAGAATGGACACAACCGCGCTGGGAAGGCATTCGCCGCCCATACAGCGCGGAGGAAGTGGTGAAATTACGCGGCTCGGTCAATCCGGAATGCACGCTGGCACAACTGGGCGCGGCCAAAATGTGGCGTCTGCTGCACGGTGAATCGAAAAAAGGCTACATCAACAGCCTCGGTGCGCTGACCGGTGGCCAGGCGTTACAGCAGGCGAAAGCGGGCATCGAAGCGGTGTATCTGTCTGGCTGGCAGGTTGCGGCGGATGCGAATCTGGCGTCCAGCATGTACCCGGATCAATCGCTCTACCCGGCGAACTCGGTTCCGGCTGTGGTGGATCGGATCAACAACACTTTCCGTCGTGCGGATCAGATCCAATGGTCCAGTGGTATTGAACCCAACGATCCGCGCTATGTGGATTACTTTCTGCCGATCGTTGCTGATGCGGAAGCCGGTTTTGGCGGCGTACTGAATGCCTTTGAGCTGATGAAATCGATGATTGAGGCCGGTGCAGCGGCTGTTCACTTCGAAGATCAACTGGCTTCGGTGAAGAAGTGCGGCCATATGGGCGGTAAGGTGCTGGTGCCGACTCAGGAAGCGATTCAGAAACTGGTTGCAGCCCGTCTGGCGGCTGACGTCATGGGCGTACCGACGCTGGTCATCGCCCGTACCGATGCGGATGCGGCGGATCTGATCACTTCCGACTGCGACCCGTATGACAGCGAATTTATTACCGGTGAGCGTACCAGTGAAGGGTTCTTCCGCACGCATGCCGGCATTGAGCAAGCGATTAGCCGTGGTCTGGCCTATGCCCCGTATGCCGACCTGGTCTGGTGTGAAACCTCTACGCCGGATCTTGAACTGGCGAAGCGTTTTGCCGATGCCATTCACGCGAAGTATCCGGGCAAACTGCTGGCCTACAACTGCTCGCCGTCGTTCAACTGGCAAAAGAATCTGGATGACAAGACCATCGCCAGCTTCCAGCAGCAGTTATCTGATATGGGCTACAAGTATCAGTTCATCACCCTGGCCGGCATCCACAGCATGTGGTTCAACATGTTCGATCTCGCACGTTCTTATGCACAGGGCGAAGGCATGAAGCATTACGTTGAAAAGGTACAGCAGCCGGAATTCGCCGCGGGCCCGGACGGTTACACCTTCGTCTCTCACCAACAGGAAGTGGGCACCGGCTACTTCGATAAAGTTACCACCATTATTCAGGGCGGCGTATCATCGGTGACCGCGCTGACTGGTTCGACCGAAGAATCGCAGTTCTGATTAATGCCCGGTGGCGCTACGCTTACCGGGCCTACGAAGGGATGTAGGCCGGATAAGCGAACGCGCCATCCGGCATGACGTTGTGCCGGATGGGGAGAAGCGATGACGCGTGGCCTGGAGTTACTGATTGCTCAGACGATTTTGCAAGGTTTCGACGCCCAGTATGGTCGATTTCTGGAAGTCACCTCCGGCGCGCAACAGCGGTTTGAACAAGCCGACTGGCATGCCGTGCAGCAGGCGATGAAAAGCCGTATTCACCTCTACGATCATCATGTGGGTCTGGTGGTGGAACAACTGCGCTGCATTACGGGCGGCAAAAGTACCGACGCCGCGTTTTTGCTGCGTGTAAAAGAGCATTACACCGGGCTCCTGCCGGATTACCCGCGCTTCGAGATTGCGGAGAGCTTTTTTAACTCCGTATATTGCCGGTTATTTGACCACCGCTCGCTCACACCCGAGCGGCTCTTTATTTTTAGCTCCCAGCCAGAACGCCGTTTCCGGACGATCCCGCGTCCTCTGGCGAAAGATTTCTTCCCCGATCATGGATGGGAACCGCTGCTCACCCGCATTCTCAGCGATCTGCCGTTGCGTCTACCCTGGCAGAACAAAGGGCGAGATATTCGCTACATCATCATGCATCTGAGCGAAACGTTTGGCGAAGAGACGTTACAGCAATCTCATCTACAGGTAGCTAACGAACTGTTTTATCGCAATAAAGCCGCCTGGCTCGTCGGTAAACTCATCACGCCGACGGCGACCGTGCCTTTTTTACTGCCGATCCATCGTACCGATGAGGGTGAGCTGTTTGTGGATACCTGCCTGACCACCACGGCAGAAGCCAGTATCGTGTTCGGCTTCGCCCGCTCTTATTTTATGGTGTATGCGCCGCTGCCCGCCGCGCTGGTGGAATGGCTGCGCGAGATCCTGCCGGGAAAAACTACCGCAGAGTTATACATGGCGATTGGCTGTCAGAAACATGCGAAGACCGAGAGCTATCGCGAGTATCTGTTGTATCTGCGCAGCTGCGATGAGCAGTTTATTGAAGCGCCGGGTATACGCGGGATGGTGATGCTGGTCTTTACGCTGCCGGGCTTCGACCGGGTATTCAAAATTATTAAAGATAAGTTCGCGCCGCAAAAAGAGATGTCTGCCGCCCACGTTCGCGCCTGCTATCAACTGGTGAAAGAGCACGATCGCGTGGGGCGCATGGCGGATACCCAGGAGTTCGAAAACTTCGTACTGGATAAACGCCAGATCGATCCGGCGCTGATGGCGCTATTGCTTGAGGAAGTGCCGGAAAAGATTACCGATCTTGGCGAGCAGATTGTTATCCGTCATCTCTATATTGAGCGGCGGATGGTGCCGCTCAATATCTGGCTTGAGCAGGTGGAAGGCCAGCAGTTGCGGGATGCGATTGAGGAGTACGGTAACGCGATTCGCCAGCTTGCCGCGGCCAATATTTTCCCCGGCGATATGCTGTTCAAAAATTTCGGTGTCACCCGTCATGGACGCGTGGTGTTCTACGATTACGATGAAATCTGCTACATGACGGAAGTGAATTTCCGCCATATTCCGTCGCCACGCTATCCGGAAGATGAGCTGTCGGGTGAGCCGTGGTACAGCGTTTCGCCGGGCGATGTGTTTCCTGAGGAGTTTCGCCACTGGCTGTGCGCCGACCCGCGAATCCAGCCGCTGTTTGAAGAGATGCACGCCGATCTGTTTCGCGCCGACTACTGGCGCGCGCTACAGACGCGGATCCGCGCAGGGCATGTGGAGGATGTTTACGCCTATCGTCGTCGACAGCGATTCAGCGTACGGTTTACCTGATTACTGTAGGCCGGACAAGGCGCTTACGCCGCCATCCGGCAATATGCGCCGATCTGCCTGATGGCGCTATGCTTATCAGGCCTACCGAAAATCCCCCTGAGGGGGATTTTGCTTACCGGATCCCGCCGTATGCCAGCGTCACCTCTTTCGCTGCCTTGATCACCATCGCGCCAAACTCGGTAACGCGATCGTCGGTGATGCGCGAAATCGGGCCGGAGATGGAGATCGCAGCAAACGGTTCGCGATGTTCGTCATAAATGCACGACGCCACGCAGCGCAGGCCGAGCGCATGTTCCTCATCATCAAAAGAATAACCGCGCTTACGGGTCTGGGCGAGGTCGTCCTTCAGATGAACCGGGGAGACCAGCGTCGCATGGGTGTACGCATGCAGCCCTTTTCGGTGCAGCAACTGAGTCACCTGTTCCTCGCTCAACTGCGCTAAAAATGCTTTGCCCGCGCCGGAGGCGTGCATCGGCAGTTTACCGCCAATCGGCGCAGACATGCGCATCAGCTGGGTGCACTGTACCTGGTCAATGATAATCGCCTGATGGTCACTCTGATCCAGCACCGCCAGATTCACCGTTTCGCCGGAATCTTCCATCAGTTTGCGCAGAATGGGATGGACAATTGCCAGCAGATTGCGGCTCTGTAAAAAGCTGCTGCCGACGATGAACGCATGGGCACCTATCGCCCAGTGCCCAAGATCGCCCACCTGACGCACAAAACCCTGCTGCTGCATGGTGGTCAGCAAACGGTGGGTGGTGGAGTTCGGCAGGCCCGCTTGCTGTGCCAGTTCAGTCAAGGCTACGCTACCGTTGGATTCCGCGATCCATTCCAGTAGTTTCAGGCCACGGGTCAGTGACTGAACCTGTCCGGCAGCGGGGGCGGTCGTCGCGGCGGGTTTTCTGCCGCGTTTGGCGGGTACGGGTGCAACCATAGCGGATTCCTTTTCTGTATCGTGGAAATCATTTTCGTTTTATTCAGTTATAATGCAAGAATTCTTGTACTGATCGGATGAGTGAAGCTGAACATGTCTCATGTTGCCCGTTGTTGGCTTTTCCGTCATTAATGTTTATGCGAGTATGTTTCGTTGAGCTTTTTTCAGTCTGGTTGAGCGTTGTCGGGAGCAAGTGTGAGCAGCAAAGTTGAACAACTGCGTGCGCAGTTAAATGAACGTATTCTGGTGCTGGATGGCGGCATGGGCACGATGATCCAGAGCTACCGTCTGAGCGAAGAGGATTTCCGTGGTGAACGCTTTGCCGACTGGCCGTGCGACCTGAAAGGCAACAATGACCTGCTGGTGCTGAGCAAGCCCGAGGCGATCGCTGCCATTCACAACGCGTACTTTGACGCGGGCGCGGACATCATTGAAACCAACACCTTCAACTCCACCCCTATCGCGATGGCGGATTACCAGATGGAATCCCTGTCGGCGGAGATCAACTTTGCCGCCGCGAAACTGGCGCGCGCCTGTGCTGATGAGTGGACCGCTCGTACCCCGGAAAAACCACGCTATGTTGCGGGCGTTCTCGGCCCAACCAACCGGACCGCGTCGATCTCGCCGGATGTGAATGACCCGGCATTTCGTAATATCACCTTTGACCAGCTGGTGGCCGCGTACCGCGAATCGACCAAAGCGCTGGTGGAAGGCGGAAGTGACCTGATTTTAATTGAAACCGTCTTTGATACGCTGAACGCGAAAGCGGCAATTTTCGCCGTTAAAGAGGAGATGGAAGCGCTGGGCGTCGACCTGCCGATCATGATTTCCGGCACCATTACCGATGCTTCAGGCCGTACGCTTTCCGGTCAGACCACGGAGGCGTTTTATAACTCCCTGCGCCATGCCGAACCGCTCACCTTCGGTCTCAACTGCGCGCTGGGGCCGGACGAACTGCGCCAGTATGTGCAAGAGCTTTCACGCATTGCCGAATGCTACGTGACGGCGCACCCGAACGCCGGGTTGCCTAATGCTTTCGGTGAATACGATCTCGATGCCGATACGATGGCGAGTCAGATCCGCGAGTGGGCCGAAGCGGGTTTTCTGAATATCGTCGGCGGTTGCTGCGGCACCACCCCGGAACACATTACGGCGATGAGTCGTGCGGTCGAGGGGCTGCCGCCGCGTCAGCTGCCGGAGATCCCGGTAGCCTGTCGTCTGTCCGGTCTTGAACCGTTGAATATTGGCGATGACAGCCTGTTTGTGAACGTCGGCGAGCGTACCAACGTCACGGGCTCTGCCAAATTCAAGCGCCTGATCAAAGAAGAAAAATACAGCGAAGCGCTGGATGTTGCCCGTCAGCAGGTAGAAAGCGGTGCGCAGATTATCGATATCAACATGGATGAGGGGATGCTCGACGCCGAAGCGGCGATGGTGCGTTTCCTCAACCTGATCGCCGGTGAGCCGGATATTGCTCGTGTGCCGATCATGATTGACTCGTCGAAATGGGAAGTCATTGAGAAAGGGCTGAAGTGCATTCAGGGCAAAGGCATCGTTAACTCCATCTCCATGAAAGAGGGGGTTGAGATCTTCACCCATCACGCGAAGCTGCTGCGTCGCTATGGCGCGGCGGTAGTGGTGATGGCCTTTGATGAACAGGGCCAGGCGGATACCCGCGCGCGTAAAATCGAGATTTGCCGCCGTGCGTACAAGATTCTCACCGAAGAGGTGGGTTTCCCGCCGGAAGACATCATTTTCGACCCGAATATTTTCGCGGTGGCGACCGGGATTGAAGAGCACAACAACTACGCGCAGGACTTTATCGGTGCCTGTGAAGACATCAAACGCGAGCTGCCGCATGCGCTGATCTCCGGCGGTGTATCCAACGTGTCGTTCTCGTTCCGCGGTAACGACCCGGTGCGCGAAGCGATTCACGCTGTATTCCTCTACTACGCCATTCGCAACGGTATGGACATGGGGATTGTGAACGCCGGCCAACTGGCGATTTACGACGATCTGCCTGCTGAATTGCGCGATGCGGTCGAGGACGTGATCCTCAACCGCCGTGATGACGGCACTGAGCGATTGCTGGAGCTGGCGGAGAGATACCGTGGCAGCAAGAGCGATGAGACGGCCAACGCCCAACTGGCGGAATGGCGCACCTGGGAAGTTAAAAAACGCCTTGAGTACTCGCTGGTCAAAGGCATCACCGAATTTATCGAGCAGGACACCGAAGAGGCGCGTCAGCAGGCTACCCGTCCGATTGAAGTGATTGAAGGGCCGCTGATGGACGGTATGAACGTCGTCGGCGACCTGTTCGGTGAGGGTAAGATGTTCCTGCCGCAGGTGGTGAAATCCGCCCGCGTAATGAAACAGGCGGTGGCGTATCTCGAACCGTTTATTGAAGCCAGCAAAGAGAAAGGTTCCAGCAACGGTAAAATGGTGATCGCCACCGTGAAGGGCGACGTTCACGATATCGGTAAGAACATTGTTGGCGTGGTTCTGCAATGTAACAACTACGAAATCGTCGATCTTGGCGTGATGGTGCCGGCGGAGAAGATTCTCAGAACGGCTAAAGAGGTGAACGCGGATCTGATCGGTCTTTCCGGGCTGATTACCCCGTCGCTGGACGAAATGGTCAATGTGGCGAAAGAGATGGAACGTCAGGGTTTCACCATACCGCTGCTGATTGGCGGGGCGACGACCTCGAAAGCGCATACGGCGGTGAAAATCGAGCAGAACTACAGTGGCCCAACGGTTTACGTGCAGAACGCCTCGCGCACCGTTGGCGTGGTTGCCGCGCTGCTTTCTGATACTCAGCGCGATGACTTCGTCGCTCGTACCCGTAAAGAGTATGAAACCGTGCGTATCCAGCATGGTCGCAAAAAACCGCGCACGCCACCCGTTTCCCTGCAGGCTGCGCGCGATAACGATCTGGCCTTCGACTGGGAAAGCTACACGCCGCCGGTGGCGCATCGTCTGGGCGTGCAGGCGGTCGAAGCCAGTATTGAAACGCTGCGTAACTACATCGACTGGACCCCGTTCTTTATGACCTGGTCGCTGGCGGGTAAATATCCGCGCATCCTTGAAGATGAGGTGGTCGGCGTTGAGGCGAAGCGCCTGTTTAACGATGCCAACGACATGCTGGATAAACTGAGTGCTGAGAAGGCGCTGAATCCGCGCGGCGTGGTGGGGCTGTTCCCGGCAAACCGGGTGGGTGATGACATCGAAATCTATCGTGATGAAACACGCACCCACGTGCTAACCGTTAGTCATCATCTGCGTCAGCAAACGGAAAAAGTTGGTTTCGCCAACTACTGTCTGTCCGATTTTGTCGCACCGAAGCTGTCTGGTAAAGCGGACTACATCGGAGCCTTTGCGGTGACCGGAGGTCTGGAAGAAGACGCGCTGGCGGAGGCGTTCGAAGCGCAGCACGATGATTACAACAAGATCATGGTGAAAGCGCTTGCCGACCGTCTGGCGGAAGCCTTCGCGGAATACCTGCATGAGCGCGTGCGTAAGGTTTACTGGGGTTATGCGGCCAACGAGAACCTCAGCAACGAGGAGTTGATTCGCGAAAACTACCAGGGAATTCGTCCGGCGCCGGGATATCCGGCCTGTCCGGAGCACACCGAGAAAGGCACCATCTGGCAGTTGCTGGATGTGGAAAAACACACCGGCATGAAGCTCACTGAATCCTTCGCCATGTGGCCTGGCGCATCGGTCTCCGGCTGGTATTTCAGTCATCCGGACAGCAAGTACTACGCGGTCGCGCAGATTCAGCGCGATCAGGTGGAGGACTATGCTTTCCGTAAAGGGATGAGCGTCGCTGACGTTGAACGCTGGCTGGCCCCTAACCTGGGCTATGACGCCGACTGATCGGCCCGGGAGTTTCCTGCCAGCCTCAGCCAGTCGGCGGTGCTGGCACTGTCCGGATTTCTGTTGTCCGAATGCGGGAAAGTGGGATCCCTATGGTGGTATCACTCACGTTCGGCATGAAGTGAGTGGGAAATCGCCGACAGGATGTCACGAAACTGTCATCTTTCCTTACAACTAACAGGGGGCTTGCCGGGCCCCCTGTCTCTTTCTTGCGTTTAAACCCTTATACTGGAAGAAGGCTCATGAACGTTACTTGCCGGATGGCGGCGTATGCGCCTTATCCGGCCTACCGGGCTTATTTGTAGGCCTGATAAGCGCAGCGTCATCAGGCATGATACTGGCGCCATGAGTCCCGGGAACCTATAACAATAAGGAGTACCTGATTCCGTGTTAACTTTGCTCCACCTGCTTTCTGCTGTCGCCCTGCTGGTCTGGGGTACCCATATTGTGCGTACTGGCGTCATGCGGGTGTTTGGCGCTCGCCTGCGTACCGTTCTGAGCCGTAGCGTTGAAAAGAAACCGCTCGCCTTCTGCGCGGGGATTGGCGTCACCGCGCTGGTACAAAGCAGTAACGCCACCACCATGCTGGTAACCTCGTTCGTCGCTCAGGATCTTGTCGCGCTGACGCCTGCGTTGGTGATTGTACTCGGCGCTGACGTGGGGACCGCGCTGATGGCGCGTATCCTCACCTTCGATTTATCATGGCTGTCGCCGCTGCTGATTTTTATCGGCGTAATCTTCTTCCTCGGCCGTAAACAGTCACGCGCCGGACAACTGGGGCGCGTGGGGATCGGCCTTGGCCTGATCCTGCTGGCGCTGGAGCTGATTGTGCAGGCCGTCACGCCCATGACGCAGGCCAACGGCGTGCAGGTGATTTTCGCCTCGCTGACCGGCGATATTATGCTGGATGCGCTAATTGGCGCGATGTTCGCGATAATCAGTTATTCCAGCCTGGCGGCGGTACTGTTAACGGCCACCCTGACGGCGGCAGGGATCATCTCCTTCCCGGTGGCGCTGTGTCTGGTGATTGGCGCCAACCTCGGCTCCGGCCTGCTGGCGATGCTCAACAACAGCGCGGCTAATGCCGCCGCGCGGCGCGTAGCGCTCGGCAGTTTGCTGTTCAAGCTGGTGGGCAGCCTGATTATTCTGCCGTTTGTTCATCCGCTGGCGAATCTGATGGATCAACTGCCGCTGCCAAAAGCTGAACTGGTGATCTATTTCCACGTCTTCTACAACCTGGTGCGTTGCCTGGCGATGATTCCCTTCGCCGAGCCGATGGCGCGCTTCTGTAAGCGCATCATCCGTGACGAGCCAGAGCTGGATGCACACCTCAAGCCGAAGCACCTTGACGTTAGCGCGCTGGATACGCCGACCCTTGCGCTGGCCAATGCCGCCCGTGAGGCGCTGCGTATTGGTGATGCGATGGAACAGATGATGGAAGGGCTGAAAAAGGTAATGCACGGCGAGCCACGCGAAGAGAAAGAGCTGCGTAAAATGGCGGATGATATTAACGTGCTCTACACCGCCATTAAGCTCTACCTGGCGCGGATGCCGAAAGAGGAACTGGCGGAGGAGGAGTCGCGCCGCTGGGCAGAGATCATCGAGATGTCGCTCAACCTTGAACAGGCGTCAGATATTGTGGAGCGCATGGGGAGCGAAATTGCCGACAAATCGCTGGCGGCGCGGCGGGCGTTTTCGATTGAGGGGTTAAAAGAGCTGGATGCGCTCTATGACCAACTGCTCAGCAACCTGCAGCTGGCGATGTCGGTGTTCTTTTCCGGCGACGTAACCAGTGCTCGCCGGTTGCGTCGTAGCAAACATCGTTTCCGGATCCTGAACCGTCGTTACTCGCATGCGCACGTAGACCGTCTGCATCAGCAGAACGTACAAAGCATCGAAACCAGTTCCCTGCACCTGGGGTTATTGGGCGATATGCAGCGTCTGAACTCACTGTTCTGTTCCGTGGCTTACAGCGTGCTGGAACAGCCGGACGAAGATGACGAGCGGGATGATTACTGATCGGAAAATGAATGCCGGATAAGCGTGGCGTTTATCCGGCCTACAATGCGCGCAATCTGTAGGCCGGATAAGGCGTTTACGCCGCCATCCGGCAACGTCGGTTAAAAGCAGTGGCCTGCTTCAATGGCAACCGCGTCTTTCCCGGCTTCAAACACATACGTCGTGTTCGGACCGCCAAGCACCGCCTGGCCTTTGCTCACTTTAATCCAGTTTCCTTCCGGCAGACCGATCACCGTCAGTTCTGGCGCGACAACCAGTAGTTCTCGAATACGCTGTTCACGCGTTTCGCCTTTATGGCCTTCCGGCAGCGCGTTAGTGAAATGCGGGTTAATCTGCAGCGGGAACAGGCCCAGCGCATCGAAACCTTTCGGATCGACAATCGGCATGTCGTTGGTGGTGCGAATGGTTTGGCAGGCGAGGTTCGCGCCCGCGCTCCAGCCGATGTACAGTGCGCCGCGTTTAACCACGTCAACAATCGGTGCCAGCAATCCGCGTTCGCGGCTCTCTTTCAGCAACTGGAAGGTATTCCCTCCACCGACAATCACCACTTCCGCATTTTCAATTGCCGCCAGCGGATCGGCGACGCTGTGAATGCCCACCACTCTGACGCCCATCGGGGCGAAGATCGCTGCCGTTTTTTCCGTGTACTCATCCCAGGTCTGCGTTACGCCTGCGAACGGAATAAACACCGCCGAACGGCGGCCATTCAACTGTTCCGCAATCAGCGGTAGCGCGTGCTCCATCCAGCCTTTACCCGGCAGCGTTGAGTTACTTAATAAAAGCAGTTCCATCATTTCTCCGTGAAATCAGAAAATTACAAAACGCGGTAATGTACCACTGACAGTGTAGCGCCTTACTGACATGGCTCACGATGTTGGACAGAGATTGCGGAAAGGCAAAATGGCATTTTACCGGTTATCCCCCTTCCAGACGCATTTATCAGCGCTGACCGGTATTCACTGGCGGAAGATTTTCTCGCTAATTTACGATGAAACAGGTGCGATAGACGTATTAAACCGTGTGAGGCATTTTTCAATATTTAAGTCTGAAAATGATAATTATTTTTAGCATGGCAAATACAGAATAGGTTTTGGCAGTTTTATATTTATTTTACCGATGTTTTTATTCAATATTCCTGAAGGTTGAAAGGGGTTCTTATTTTAAAATTTAGACAATGATCTATTTGGCAAGGCAGTAAAAATGCGGCTTTGTCATAGACTTAACCTGGAAAAGACTGACGTTAAGTAAAAAAGCATACAGCGATCGCTCATCCCTTCTGAAGCCCCGACAAGGCATCCGAGGGGGCAGTATCGCACTGGATGGTGTCAGGCAAGCAATTTTCATATTTATGTAACAAAGTATTTCATTTGAAACGCGTTGTTTTTTGTAACTTGCTGAAATATAGGAATTTTACCAAAAATTTAAATTTATGTATCTTTTTGTTTTACTTACAATCAGTAAGGTAAATTCCGAAAAAAAGATCGATTACAACGATCGATATTTCTGTAGTAATAGCCTTTATCTATTAATTTTGTTTTATCGATCAGGTTTGACAATCAATATTGCTCATGTACTATTTTGGTTGAATCAATATTATACCGACAGCAACAGAGTGGGTGTGCCGGACTATGTCAGAATAAATAATCTCGCCGGATAACAGACTCCCTACTAAGAATAAATGAACGGGCTGTCCATGATATAGGGAGCGTAATCTGTATGACAAAGGAATATATAAAGACGTGCCATATCGCCAGTTGGCCTGAAAATGATTTTTATTTTTCCAGGGGAATCTCCGTTCTGGCCAGAAAATTGATTAATTCTCATTCCGGCTCAGGCTATCTGTTTATTCACCTTAATAACTATACATTAAAGAATTTCTTTCGATCATTCTCTCAATTGAGTAAGAGTGGTTATCAGTTGATCATCATTTCCAGCCAACGACTCATGCCACTGGCTTTTTTCTGGCACCTGAAATGCCAGGCTGTTAGTGCAATCTTTGAATCGCGTTGTTCTGTTAACGATATCATTCGCGGTCTGGACACTGTCGCGATGGGGCGTCAAATCGTGTGGTCATTCCCGGGACCAGCCTGTCGACTCTCCTCAAGAGATGTTTTGCTTCTGCGACATTATCTTGAAGGCGGAAGTATGAGTTATTTACAGGAGAAACATTGCCGCGCCTATTCCACCTTGCAAGGATGGAAAACCGCTGTTGCCCGTAAATTTAAAGTCAAGAAACTCGAACACCTGCTTATTCCAAACTGAATAACACGCTCAAAAATCAGTTTTCTTTTCTTCGGCCCATGAACTTTTCATAAGCCGCAGAGAAGTGCTCGTCAAATATGGACTTTATTAACTATGGATTTAGATATGAAACGCGTCTTTTACCATGCTTTTTTCCCCGCATTATGCTTAACAGCGTATCCGCTTGCGGCGGCAGAAACTCTCCCTACGCCTTACCCCCCCGTGCAAACGACTACGATGCCGGGCGACCTGACGTCGAATCCGGACTATACCAATCACTGGGATTGGGTGAAAGAAACGTGGGAAAAAGGTTATTCCACTTTCTCCATCAAAGACAAAAAATACATTGCGAACCAGGAAATCATCCTGCTTAACCCTGCATATTCCAAACAGGTCGTGACGTTATTAAATGAGTCGTACAGTTACAACAATACGTTAAATTCCGTTCAGCTTAATATCGGTGACGGTATTTATGAAGCTGCGGGCTCTGAAGCGGTGAATACTACGATTAAAGGCGAATACACCAATAGTAAAGGGAATATTGAAACGGGTGTTTTACAACTGAATAACGGTGGTAAGGCCTTCCATACACTGGTAGAGAATAACGGCGCCCTTACGCTGAATGGCGATTCAGAAGCCTATGACACCGTGGTGAAAACTGGCGGAAGACAGACTGTAGGGGGGCGCGGCTATGCCCAGGCGAACCTCATTGATGGCGGCACGCAGGTGCTCTCTGTCACCAGCACCGCGTTGGTTGAAGATACGATTGTGCAAAATGGCGGCCAGCAGATCATTTATAGCGGGACCGCGAAAAACTCTCATATTGGCGCGGGCAGCTATCAGCTTGCCAGCGGGCTGGCTCTGGACACATTCCTGTATAACGGCGCATTCCAGCAGGTTTATAGCGGAAAAGGTGCGGAATACGTCGCTGACCGGGATACCACGGTGTATGCGGGCGCGCGACAAACGATTACCTCCGGAATTTCAGAAAATGCGCAGGTTTATGGTACGCAGGTGATCACTGGTGTAGACGGTCAATGGAGCGGAGGAGACTGGATTTCCGACAGCAATTCTACAGTGCGCGTCAATGGACAACAGGCGAAGGACGCCACCATTCATGCGGGAGGGTTGCAACGAATTCAGACCGGTAATGCAGACGGGACGCAGGTCTACGGCACACAACTGGTTAATGGTCAGAAAGGCGGTTGGTCCGGTGGACGCTGGGTTGAACAGGAAGGCTGGACGGGGGGGATTCGCGCCAACGCGACCAATACAACCGTTCATGCCGGAGGCCTCCAGCAGCTCGCCTGGTACGGTGAAGCCAGTAACACGGTCATTGATGGTGGACGCCAGGAGGTTCTCGCGCTGGGACATATTTCGAACACAACGCTTCGCAATGGCGGGAGCAGCCTGATTGCCTATGGCGGTTATTCAACTGACGCGCTGACGGTAGAAGAGGGTTCTCTGACGATGGAAGGAGGGAGCGTACATGACTGGACAGGAAATCTGGGCAAAGGAGCCTGGGCTGCTGCCGTGGACTTACAAAGCCCCTCTGCGGTTCTCTACCTGAAACACAATGCTGACACCGCCGAATCCGTCGCGACGATTAAAGCCTTAACGAACAATGGCGTAGTCAATTTCAGCTCATCGGAGGGGCACACTGCGGGACAGTTTAACCGTCTGGAGCTCACCACGCTTGAGGGGAACGGTACTTTCGTCATGAACACCAATTTATCCGGTGGCATGGGCGATTTTCTGAACGTTTCTGAATCTGTCAGCGGGCAATTTAACGTCACAGTGCAGGATTCAGGAAGTGAGTTACGCACTCGCACTGCTGCGCCTTACCATCTGATTTATGCCAACGGGAGCGCGGGCGATACGTTTGCGATGACAAACGGCAGTGTCGATCTTGGTGCATATAAATACTATCTGGTGCATGGCGCTGACAGCGACAAAGACAACTGGTATCTGTCGCCACAAGCGAATACGCCAGAGCCAGGCCCCGATCCTGATCCAGGTCCAGGCCCTTCCCCGAATCCAGAACCAGAAGTAAAACCGGATTTATCAGAAAGCGCTAAAGCGGTGATTGCCATGGCGAATGTGACCCCCACCTTATGGGACGCTGAGCTGACAACGCTGCGGACACGTCTCGGTGAAATTCGTCAGATGCGTGACCATGAAAATGGCGTATGGGGCAAATATATCAGTAGCCGGTACCGCGTATCCACAGAGCACGTAGGTTACCGCCAGGATGTGAATGGCGTGATGTTCGGCGGTGACACGCGTTTTGAGTTGGAAAATAGTGCATTAATTGTTGGCAGTATGGCTTCTTATACGCGTGCGGATCTTGACGCATCCAGCACAAATGGCAAAGCCGACAGTTATGGCATCGGGCTGTATACGACCTGGTTACACAACAGCGGTTATTACGTTGATGGTGTGTTGAAATCCAACTATTTCCGCACTGAGAATAACCCTTACTTCAACGGGGGACGCACACATGCGAAAGATAATACCGTGGGTGGGGGCCTGTCTGTCGAAGCCGGGAAGCATATTGCGCTGGAGAGCTGGTTTGTAGAGCCGTACATTCAGGCATCGTGGTTTATGGGAGACAGGACCCATTATAAACTCGACAGCGGCATGTCGGTTAAAGCGGATAAGACCCAGTCTCTGAAAGGGGAAACGGGGTTAACCTTCGGTAAGAATGTGGCGTTGGCGGATGGGACAATGATACAGCCTTACGCGAGACTGGCAGTTCGTCATGAGTTTATGAAGAACAATGATGTCGTTATTAACCACACCGAGAAGTTTACAAATGATCTGTCTGGTACAAGCGGTAAATACGGCCTGGGGATGACAGCAAAACTGAACGATCGGTGGTCCGCCTGGGGAGAGGTTAGCTACGAAAAAGGCCAACATATCGAGACGCCTTATAGTGGCCAACTGGGCATTCGCTACAGTTTCTGATGGTTCTGATTAAGCGTTAAAAAAGCCCGCGCAGCCTGCGCGGGCTTAATTATTTGAAAAGAACTTATCTGTACTATTGGGGCATGCAGCCCGAGGATTATAACGTCCCGGTACCGCCGTCAGAACACCAGACCTGCCCGGAGGTATAGCTGTTCTCCGCAGAAGCCAGGGTGACATACAATGGAGCAATCTCAACGGGCTGACCAGGACGGCCGAGCGGCGCATTAGCACCAAATTGCTCGATTTTCTCCTGTGGCTGACCCCCACAACATTGCAAAGCTGTCCAGTAAGGGCCGGGGGCAACGGCATTTACCCGGATCCCTTTCGACGCCAGCTGTTTTGCCAGCGATTTCGTAAAAGCAACGATCGCCGCCTTAGTCTGCGCATAGTCCAGCAGGATCTCACTCGGCTCATAGGCCTGCACCGAGGAAGTATTGATAATGACGCTACCCGCCTGAAAGTGGGGGATGGCCGCTTTCGTAATCCAGAACATGGCGTAGACATTCGTTTTAAAGGTGGCGTCAAACGCCTCCGTGGTGAGATCTTCGATCGACTCACAGAATTGCTGGCGCCCGGCGTTGTTAACCAGAATATCAAGCCCGCCTAAGGACTCTGCTGCCTGGCTGACCAGTTGCTGGCAAAAAGATTCATCGCGGATATCGCCAGGAAGTGCCACGACTTGTCTTCCAGCTTGTTTGATCAGGGCGACGACCTCGCGAGCATCTTCTTCTTCATGGGGCAGATAATTGATTGCCACATCCGCCCCTTCGCGGGCATAAGCAATTGCCACCGCCCGACCAATACCGGAATCCCCGCCGGTAATTAACGCTTTCTTACCGGCAAGCCGACCGTGTCCCTGATAGCTTTCTTCACCATGATCGGGAAGTGGTTGCATTTTCCCGGCAAGCCCCGGAAAAGGTTGTTTTTGGTGTGGAAAAGGCGGAGTGGGAAAACGTGCTGAATTGTTTTTATGTATTTCTGATTTCCCATTATTTTCGTCAGCCATTCAATCACCTCTCATTATTTCATTGGTACGAAATAATAAGCGTAGAACAAAATTTAAGACTTGCGCATTAATAATGATTTCATCGGTAAATTGTCCCTTGTGTTATGACAGGAGTGATGAGATTTATCCTGGTTTTATCGTGAGGTTTTCATTTTCAGACAAGTCAGTGCGTTAGTTTTGTTCGGGAATAAATTAACCAAATAATAAGCGAGACGGATGTTTTTTTAATGTGTTGAAATTTAACGCAACACATCAGGTTGCGTTCCGATATCAAATTTGACTAAACACAGAAAGTCACTAACGTTACCTTCTGAACTGTGACAGTATTTAGCTGAAGACCGGGATAAAGCATCTGAAGCTGGCCGTAAGGTGGTCCGCGCAGCCACAGCGGCAGTTGTCAATCTGATCGTTCCTGATGATTAATTTCAGATTCCTTTTTTAATTAAATCTCAGCATAAATTTTATGAAGGTAAAAACGATTGTCGATGCGTTACACATCGGCTTTCAAGTTTATGTTGTACGGAGATATCATTCAACTTACTAAAAAAACAGTGGCTTTGTCTGACAGAATTTTTTCCATTAGAATCGCCAGAAATTAACGGCCAATGCCAGGGCGATAATACAGAGTAAAACAACCCATCCCACTTTATTAAAAACCTCCTCGAGCTTCAGAAAAATCAACTTTCTTCAATATCGGGTATTTTTACGTTTTCTCTGGCTACCGCTAACCTCGCCGTTATGTTTGTATTTTGCCAGGCAAATGATCGGTATCAACGGCCGTCTGGACACAAAATGCCCCCTCAGCGGTACGCGTTGACCGAATTCAGAAGTGGTTTCAATTACCGCCGCGCATCGAATTGCGTGAAGGTTGAGATAAAAAAGAGCGCCCATTGGCGCTCTTTTAGCCCTTCTTACCCGGCCCGGGCAAATTCCGCGGCTTCAACAATCAGGGCGTCATCCGGGCGCACGCCGGTGTACATCGCGAACTGCTCGACGGCCTGCAACGCAATCACTTCTGCGCCGCTGATGGTCTTTTTACCCCGCTTCTGCGCCAGCCTAATCACCGGGGTTTCCGGCGGCAGGGCGACGACATCGAACACCACGCTGGCGCTGGCAACCATGGCTTCGCTGTACGCCAGTTCATCGCTCTCTTTACCGCCGGCCATACCAACGGGCGTGACGTTAACCAGAATGTCACAGGCAATGCCTTCCGGCAGCGGCTGCCACTGAAAGCCATACTGTTTTGCCAACGCCGGGCCGCTGTCCCGGTTGCGAGCGGCGACGATCACATCGCGAAAACCCGCGTCGCGAAAGGCGGCAATCACCGCTTTGCCCATCCCACCGCTGCCGCGAATCATTACCCGCGCAGCGGTGTCGAGCTGGTGGCGGGTAATCAGGCTTTTTACCGCGATGTAGTCGGTGTTGTAGCCTGTTAGTCTGCCGTCGTCATTGACGATGGTATTGACGGAATCAATGACTTTCGCCGACGGATCGACTGCGTCAAGAAACGGCATGCAGCTCTCTTTGAACGGCATTGAGACCGCGCAGCCGCGAATACCTAACGCGCGAACCCCTTTCACCGCGGCTTCAATGTCCTGGGTGGTGAATGCTTTGTAGATGAAATTTAAGCCCAGCTTTTCATAGAGATAGTTATGAAAGCGGGTCCCAAAGTTGCCGGGCCGACCGGCAAGCGACATGCACAACTGGGTGTCGCGGTTAATCATGTTAAATCTCCTCGGCATGCGACAGTAAATACTGTTCGGCTTCCTTAGACCAAATCCCGTGATGGCGTTCCAGAATAGCGCACAGTGCGGGATCGTCAATTTGGTTGAGGGCGGTTAACGGTAATGCCTTACCGGTATAGACCAGCTTTTTACCGCCGCCCACTTTCGGCAGTTCCAGCGTGGTTTCACCTGCAGCATTCAGCCCAAGAATGTGTGTGACCACTTTGGCGGCCTGCACTTTCTTCTCTTCAATCAATTTGACCGCCGCGCGCATGTCGTCCGTATTTCCCCCCGAGGTGCCCACATAGTGAGTGAAAGCGTAATGCACGTCGTAGAAATTGATCGGTGCGCTGAACTGTTTATCCTGCGGGCCGGCAAAGAAGTTCATGCAGCCATCGGGGGCGAGCAGGGAAGAGGCCAGGGTGACCAGTTGTTCGTTCGGTACGAAAACAAAAATATCATCAAAACCGTGACCGCCGCTCAGTGCCATCAGCGTGTCGTACGCGGCATCCTGTGCATGCAGGTAGTGAATCAACGTTTGCGGTTCAGAAGGATAGTGTTTACGGGCATAGCTGAGTTTATCGTGGTTGGTATCGGTCACCACCAGTAGCGCCGGGTTGACTGGGCCATGCAGCGCGTAGTCGATCGCCAGCAGCCCCATCGGTCCCGTCCCGCCGAGGATCAGCGTGCGACCCTGCGGACGAATCCCCATGTTGTGGTTATAGCTGCCTTCCTGAAGGTGATAGTTAGCGTTGAACGCGCCGATCACGCAGGAGAGCGGCTCGACCAGCGAACCTTCAAAGTAGGTTTCGCCTTCATAAGCCAGCAGGCAGTCTTGCTCCATTACCACATTGGGGATCACGATGTGAGTGGCTTCGCCGCCCACCCACGGGAAGGAGTAGCCGGGGCAATCCGGGCGATCCGCCAGTTGCAGGTTCGCCTGGATCACATAGCGCTGGCCGGGCTGAAACTTGTGCTGCCACTTTTTCCCGACGGCGATAATATCGCCGCAGAACTCGTGGCCGATGATGATCGGGTGGGTCGCTACATCGTCTGGCACCTTTTTATGATCCTCTCCCTGATTGGCCTCTTTCCAGGAGGAGAGGCACAGGCTGTCGGTGACCACGGTTGCCAGAATTTCATCGTCCTGCATCTCGGGAAGTTCGAACGTTTCCAGGCGCAGATCGCGTTTGCCATAAAGGCGCAGAGCTGTCGTTAACATATATTCCACCTCATGTTGAGCGATAGCCCCGGCTTATCGCCGGGGCGAAAAAAATCAGGACAGGAAGCCCAGTGCGTTACCGATAATCCCCAGACCAAACAGGGCGAAGATCAGCCATACCGGGTTAATTTTCTTGTTGAGCAGACGTACCATCAGCATCGTCAGGCCCAGCGCCAGCAGGCCGGGACAGAGCTGGTCAAGGATGTTCTGCACGGTCATGGTGACGGTGCCGCCGTTAGCGTCAGGGGTTTGTGAAACCACCAGCGGCACGTTGATGCTGGTCCATTTGGTGACCAGCACCCCCATCACGAACAGGCCGAGAATCGATGCGCCTTCGGTCAGTTTTTGCAGCAGGTTGCCACCCATATCACTGACGATGTTGACCCCTTTGTTGAAGCCAATTTGCAGGCCATACCACTTCATCGCCAGACGGACCGCGTTGAAAATAAAGAAGAACAATAGCGGGCCGAGCACATTGCCGGACAACGCCAGCGACGCGCCGAGCGCGGCGGTAATCGGTCGCAGCGTGCCCCAGACCAGCGGGTCACCGACGCCCGCCAGCGGCCCCATCAGGCCGACTTTGATGCCGTTGATGGCGCCATCGTCAATCTCCGCCCCATTTGCGCGCGCCTCTTCCATGGCGGCAGTCACCCCAATCACCGGGCCGCACACCGCAGGTGTGGTGTTGAAGAACACCAGGTGACGCTTGAGGGCCGCCACCTGATCTTCTTTCAGCGGGTACAGGCGCTTGATGGCGGGGATCATGTCGTAGCAAAAGCCCAATCCATGAATACGTTCAAAGTTGAAAGACGCCTGCTGCAGGTTGGAGCGAACAAACATGCTAAACAGGTCAGATTTGGTCAGTTTTTTCTGTTCCATGATGGGCTCCGTTAGTCATCAAGCTGGTCAAGGGCGGTAGAGGAGGCGGCTTGCGCCTGCGGTTCGGCTTTGCGCCACTGCGGGTTCAACTGGATGTAGACCAGCGCAATAATCGCGCCGACGCCGCCAAAGGCCAGCAGGCTCAGGTCGAGATAACCACCGGCGATAAAGCCGAGGAAGAAGAAGGGCATCAGGTACTTCACGCCCATCATGCGCAGCACCATGGCGTAGCCGACCACCACGATAAAACCACCGGCAATTTGCAGGCCGCGAGTGACGAACTCCGGGATGGCGTTCAGCATATTGCTGACCATATCGGCACTGACAAACAGCGAAACAATCAACGCCGGGATGGCGACGCGTAGCGCCTGGACGCCCAGCGCGGAGACGTGGAGGATATCGATGGTGCGAAAACGCGCCTCTTCTGCGGCCTTATCCGCCGCATGCTGGAACACGACGGTGATAGTCCGGGCGAAGACGGTCAGGACCTGGCCTGCCGCCGCCACCGGCAGCGCGATAGCGATACCGGTCGCGATGCTCTGCTGGCCGACGATCACCAGAATGGCGGAGATAATACTGGCGAGCGCAGAGTCCGGAGACTGCGCGGCACCGACGTTCATCCAGCCAAGCGCGATCAGCTCCAGCGTCCCGCCGAGCATCACCCCGGTTTTTAAATCACCGAGGATCAGGCCGATAACCGTACAGGCAATGAGCGGGCGGTGAGTCTGAAATTCATCCAGCACGCTGCCCATCCCGGCAATACAGGAAAATATAAATATGGCGATAATTTGTAGGGTACTGATTTCCATAATGGGTCACCTTAAAGTGTGAACATCCCTGCCTGTTAAAGCATTTACACGTCGTCATTCAGGCTGCCTCTTTGTTGACGGCATTACTCGTCTCATCCATGAGACTCGCCCTGACGGGCCGTCGCTTCGCAACGTTCAAATCTGTTCCCGACAGATTTGTGACTCACCCCAGTCACATAGTTATCTATGCTCCAGGGGATTCGCTCATTTGCCGCCGCGATGCATCCAGAATGACTGTGTGTATAAATACAGGCGCTTTTATTTATTCAGCGAACGACAGTTCTTTTATTTTTTCGAGAATATTAATGGATGGATCGGAGGCGACCACGCGCAAATCCAGGGTAACGCCAAATTTATCCAGTTCACGAAACGCATTAATATCATCGTCATCTAAGGATACGGCTTTGGTTAATTGTTTTTTACCCGGTCGCCAGGCCATGCCGCCAATATTTAAGGTGGCAATTTTCACGCCCTGTTTGACCATCGCCAGCGCATCCTGTGGACGAGTAAATAAATAAAAAACCGTTTCGTTCTGATACTGCGGATTATGATAAACCGCGACGGCTTTTTCGATATTCACCACGTTGACCTTCATCCCCGGCGGGGCGGCCTGGCGTAATAATGTCCGGCGGACTTCATCGTTATAAACCTCGTCATTACAGATAATAATCCGCTGGGCATTCGCCACCTTCGACCAGACGGTGGTGACCTGACCGTGGATCAGGCGGTCATCAATACGGGCAAGGGTAATATTCATCAGAAATCCTCTTCGGTCGTTTCCAGATGCTGCCAGACCACGCAGGTTTGTTGGGCAATGGTCGTCAGGTGTTCGCACAGTTCATCCACATTCATACTGCTCTGGTTATCCACCAGTTCCAGCGCCAGCGGCAGGGAAAGTCCGCTGATCACCCGGATGTCCGGATTGCGCATCGCCAGCGATGCTGCAGCGTTCCAGGGACTGCCGCACTGCAGGTCGACGGCTATCAGCCATTCATCATTAGTGTGAGTGCTTACTAACTTTTCTAGCTTTGTAATGATGTCGCTGACGTTCTCGCCGGGGACAAACGCCACCGCCTCGACGTTGGCGTCACCGTAGACCATCTGCACCGATTCCAGCATGGCGCAGGCCAGTTTGCCGTGAGCACAGAAGATTGCATTAACCATAACGCCTCCTTAGCCGCGCGTTTTTCCGCCCGCAATGTTAGTGGTTACTCCGGTAATGTAGCTGGCACGTTCTGACAGAAGATAACAAACAAAATCAGCGACTTCGGTCAGACGTCCAGAGCGACCAATCGGAATGGCGTTCTTGCTATAGCCTTCGCGCAGTTGATCAACGGTGATATTGCGGGTCCAGGCCAGCGCCTCTTCATATTCCGGCGTGCGCAGTCCGGTTTTTTCCAGAATCCCGGGGGCAATTCCGACCACGCGAATACCGTGTTTACCCAGCTCTTTTGACCAGGAACGGGTGAAGCTATTCAGCGCCGCCTTCGTTGCGGCATAGCAGCTCTGGCCTTCTGATCCTTCCAGCCCGCTTTCAGAAGAGACGTTAACGATGACGCCGTTACGCTGTTTCACCATCTGGCGCGCTACCGCTTGTGACATTAAGAACACGCCTTTCTGGTTGATATTGACCATTTTTTCAAACGCGGCTTCGTTTAATTCATATTTTCCAGCCGGGGCTTTTTCATCCACCAGCAGGCGGGGAAAGTTAACGCCGGCATTATTAACCAGACCGTCAATCCGACCAAAGCGCTGAATAATTTCATCCACGGTGTGATGAACCTCTTTAGCACTGGAAATATCCGTTGGCCAGAAGTGGTAGTTATTGTTGCCTTCATTTTTTGCTGCACCACCGTGAATATCCGCCATCTGGACATTCGCACCTTGTGCTAATAATTCTTCGACAATAGCTAAGCCAATTCCGGATGCGCCGCCGGTGACAATAATGACTTTATCCTGTAGATTTAACCACGTTTGCATAATTAACTCCCAATTTCAGAGAAGGGGATCCTGCATAAAATAAATTACGTCAGGATCAATATGAATATATCTACTTCAACAATAATTCAGCGGTATGGCTGTTAGTGACTAAGCCATTAATATATTTTCCCCGCAATGCGCCGAGAATACCGCTTAATTTCTCTTCACCCATTGCGATGCCGATGGAATAACGCGCCTGTTTTAATTTGTTGGTTTCGATGGAGAGTGTTTTTTCGCTCATAGTGGTCTCCACCGTTACGCCGTTGATATCGTAAAAGCGCGAGCAAATGTCTCCGGCAACCTGGCGGGCGTGCAGGTCGTCACTCTCTTCGCTTCCGTAAAATGCGTGCCAGTTTGCGCCGTCGCGAATTGCCGGAGAACCGATGCCCACCAGTGCAACATCCAGATTCTCCCAGTAGGCAGAAATCGACTTAAAGTGCTGGGACTGCATGATACCGTTACGAATCAATGGGTTTTCCAGCAATGCAGGGAAATCGGCAAGGTGTGATTCTCCTTTCAGCTTTGCCGCTGCGCCGTAGGTCAGCGTATTGACGTGATAGCGGCTCTCAAGCTTACCGGACGGCCCGCCGATGATCGGCACACAAATCAACTGACGTGCCTGACTGGCCGGCGACAATCCCTCGACCAGCGCGCATACCGCGCGTCCCCAGGAAAAACCAATGATGTCGCCGGGCTCCAGTAAACGTTCCAGCAGCTGTGCGCCATGCACGCCCATCATCGCGAGTTGTTCCTCTTCCTGCTCGTTATCGCAGGTGATCACCACCGCCTCTTTGAGGCCGAATCGTTGTTTGAGCTGCTGTTCCAGCCACAGGTTTTCGTTGTAGTCGTAGTTGATGGCAATGGTGACGATGCCCTGTTCGCGACCGCGTTTCAGCAGGCGGCTGATAGTCGTGCGATAAATCCCCAGTTCACGGGCGATCTGCGCTTGTGTCATATCCTGTTCGTAATAGAGCTGCGCTATTTTTACGATCAGGCGGATATCATCACTGTTTTCCGTCGCCATCTGTAGACTCCTGCACATTTGTGCAAATCACGAACCAGCCTTCTTGATCTGATATAACCTGATAACAGCGGGAGTTCAAAGCGATTTTCTCTTCTTTCCACGTCCTGAGCTGGCGGTTTATGTTGCACATATGATGTGAGGGGTGATCGTTGTTGGCACAGATGTGCAGCAAATTCTAATATCTTGATTCTGTTGATTTTCACTCAACAAAATTGCACGCAAAGATCGACAACACTTTTGTGTTGAAAGGTGTGGCGGATCACAAATAGCGTTGAGGTCATTCTGCACGATTATTTTTTATCGCCAGCAAGGTAGGGTATATTCCGCATTCAAAGGAGAAATTATGCTGCCCGACTCATCATCCATTCGACTCAACAAATACATCAGTGAAAGCGGAATCTGCTCGCGTCGCGAAGCGGATCGCTTCATCGAGCAAGGGAACGTCTTCATCAATGGCAAACGCGCCACCATTGGCGACCAGGTAATGCCTGGCGACGTCGTGAAGGTGAATGGTCGGTTGATTGAGCCGCGTGAAGCAGAGGATTTGGTCTTTATCGCGCTGAACAAGCCGGTGGGGATCGTAAGCACCACTGAAGACAGCGAACGCGATAACATTGTTGATTTCGTTAACCACAGCAAGCGCGTATTCCCGATTGGTCGTCTGGATAAAGACTCCCAGGGGCTGATCTTTCTGACCAACCACGGCGATCTGGTGAATAAGATCCTGCGGGCCGGTAACGATCACGAAAAAGAGTATCTGGTCACGGTCGACAAACCGGTTACGGATGAGTTTATTCGTGGGATGAGTGCGGGCGTGCCGATTCTGGGCACCGTCACCAAAAAGTGTAAGGTGAAGAAAGAGGCGCCGTTTGTATTCCGCATTACTCTGATCCAGGGGCTGAACCGTCAGATCCGGCGCATGTGCGAACATTTCGGTTATGAAGTGACGAAGCTTGAACGTACGCGCATCATGAACGTTGGCCTCTCCGGTCTGCCGCTGGGTGAATGGCGTGATCTGACGGATGATGAGCTAATTACGCTGTTTAAGCTTATCGAAAACTCCACTTCGGAGGCGAAACCGAAGGCGAAAGCGAAGCCGAAAACGGCGGGAATCAAGCGCCCGGTGGTGAAAATCGAAAAGACGGCGGAGAAAGAGAAATCACGCCCGGCGGCAAACGGTAAACGCTTTACCGCACCGGGGCGTAAGAAGAAAGGGCGTTAACGCCTGCCTCGCGTTGGCGTATTTGCGGACCAGGAAAAAGAGGCTTCCGCATCCGGTTTATAAGCCTGCTTTTTCTTCAACTGGCGGGCTTTTTTTGCCTCGGCTTCGCGTAAGACCATCAGCTTATCAATGTACTCTTTCTTCACGCTGTTGGTCTCTGCGTTGGTCAGTTGACGACCGTGCGCGATGCGGGCGCGATCAAGGAGCGTCTTCAGTTCGCGCTGTTCGCGCTCGGTCATCTCTTTTTGGGTAATGCGGGGGAGTGCCATACGGGTGCCCTCTGTCTGCCAGGTGATTTCAGTGTACGGCAATACGCCACGGGCGGATAGCGCTCAGTCAGCAATACGCAGTTTTCCTGCAAAATCCTGCTGTATATAACCTGTTGTTTTAAATCCCTTATCCGTAATGACGTGATCGATCTCTTTGAGCGTGGCGATACACATCACGCCATCCTGACCAAATTTAGTATGGTCGGCGAGAATCACAGATTTTTTACTCATTGCAATCATCGCTTTGGCAACGTAAGCCTCATCAAAGCTCTTCACGAGTATGCCATGCTGCGGTGAAATGCCGCCCGCGCCGATAAAACAGATATCGGCGTGAATCGCGTTAATCTGCTGGCACACCGAGACGCCCAGATTGGCGCGGAAATGGTAATCATATTCGCCGCCTAAGACATAGACACGCGCCTGGAGATTATGCTCTTTTATTTTATCGGCAATTAATGCGGAATTAGTAATAACGGAAAATGCGAGCGGGGGTAAGTGTTCGGCAAGAATAAGATTCGTGGTACATGAATCAATAAACAGCGTATCGCGCTCGCTAACCATTCCTGCGGCAACTTTACCAATCGCCATTTTTTCTTCGCGATGCGCATCTATTCTTGCGCCAAATGCATCTTCCTGGACAACTTGTTTTTTGACTGCACCACCGTGAATTTTGGTGATTTGACCTTCAGACTCCAGTAAAGAGAGATCGCGGCGAATGGTTTCTGAGGTCACGTTTAGCGTTTCTGATAATTTAATAACGGTCACTTCACCGAATTTGTTTAATTCATCAAGAATGTGTTTTCTTCTTTTAATCGGGTTCATTATTTTCCGCCTGGGTCGAGCTTTGCCGCATGGTAACTGGATGCGCAGAGCAACGCAACCACTCCAGCGCGCAGACGATACCCTCATCATCATTCGTGGCTGTCACATAATGGGCCTGACGTTTCACGTTATCTGGCGCGTTGCCCATTGCGATGCCGACCCCGGCAACGGCAAACATACTGATGTCGTTCTGCTGATCGCCAATGGCGGCAATCTCTGCGGCTGGCTGATTTAATTGCCTGGCGATTTCATTTATTGCATAGCCTTTATTAATCTCGCCGCGTTGAATATCAATGTAATTCCCGCCAGTGATTGTCGCCTTATAGTCATCAGGCAACAGGCCGTTTATTTTCAGACACAGATCGTCGATCCTGTCGTGTTCTGCCACCAGCGTGATTTTAAATATATCGCGACGATTAAAGATATTCCCTGGTGCGGCGTTAATAAGCGGTAATTCAAATAAGTCGGCCTCATACGATGTCCATGGCGCGATAAGGCGATCGTAACGGTGATAAATAGCCTGTGCAGTGAAAAAATGGTGAGGGTAGCGGGACAGCGAAATATGCCGGTCAATATCTCTGAGATCCATTCGGGTGAGCGGGGCAGAATGCAAAATGCGCGGCTGTGCCATTTCAAGGATTTGTCCGCCATTGAAGCCGGCGCACCAGCCGAACAGCGTCTCAACCTGCTGCTGTTGTAACAGGCGCGCCATTGAGGAGACCGGCCTGGCGGAACAGGCGGCCAGCAGACCGCCGTGCTGGCGAAATTCAACCAGCGCCTGACGTGTGCGTGGACTGATAGTCTTCTGCGACGTCAGTAATGTTCCATCCAGATCGGTAACCAGTAGCATTGTTATTCTCTGTCGTTATGCATGCGCGATAAACGGTGTCACAGCTTCTTTGGCGGCATTACAGACCATATTGTCGATTGCCGTGCCGACGACCAGAATATTGACCCCAGTGTCCTTAAACGCTTTGGCATTGGCGAGGTTAATACCGCCTTCTGCCAGCGTAGGGACATCTACCGCGCTAACCAGTGCCCGAAGACGGTCTTTAATCACCTGCGGGATATCGCCTGCCGCCACGCCTTCATAGCTCATACCGGTCATCAGGCCAATCATATCGACACCGATCTCCTGCATGCGCTTCGCCACGCTGGCGACCTCTTCCGGGGTGCGTGCCGGTATGCCGAAGGTATGCAGATCGTCCGGATGACCAATGTAGGCATCAACGGTCAGGCCATACTGATGGGCGAGGTTGACGATATCCTGCAGGTCGTCCCAGTCAGATTTGTGGGTGTGTAAACCGTCGGCCCCGGCGCGGGCAATCTCCAGAATCTCCGTTTCACTGAGCGGGACGGGCAGCGTTTCGGTAAATCCACCCGCAATACCCACGGTGATGAAGATGTCGTCTGGTACCACATTACGTACACCGTGTACCGCTTCAGCCATCTGACCGTTGGTGATTTCGTGGCGGATTTGCTCCGCCGCGTGCATGTTGCTCACCCCCTTGTGCCCACGCGCCAGCGCCAGCGCAGGGTGATTCGGCTCCAGCAGCTTCACGCCAGCCTCGCAGACCGCTTTCGCCAGCCGCGCATCGTCTCCGGTGATCCCCGTGCTGAGGATGGTTTGCCCGCCGTGCAGTGCGATGGCATCTCTTACTTTCTGTAACGCTTTGGCGCGTTTTTTATTCATATCGCCTTTAAACATGGTGTACCTCTGGTGTTGGTGCATTAATTAACGGGCGGACGCGACAGATTCACTCTGTACGACAGCCTTAAAACGGTTTGCAACGATCGTGGTGATACAGGTCATGATCATGATGGTGGCCATCACGATCGCCATCTGTAGCGCATTGCTGGATAAGAACGGTGACGCGAAAGCCGGAACGTAGGCCACCCCTTTGACGTTAAAGAAGCCGAGCATCATGCCGCCCATTCCCGCCCAGAAAATGGCGGAGCCAAAGACGATTTTGTTGGCAAACATGAAGGGGTAGGCGGATTCCACGAAGGTCCCGAAACCCAGGTTGATGAGCAGGCCCGGGGTAGCAACGGCCGCTTCACTTTTTTCACGTGGCGCAATGACGTTAGCCAGGTTGATGCCGGCAGCGACCATAACCAGACCGACCATGTCCACCGCACCGAGGAAGCTGACGCCGGATTTTTCCATCTCCAGCAGAACCAGCGGCAGGATGACCGCGTGATAGACGCCGCCCAGAATGGCAGGCCAGATCACCAGTCCAGCCAGCAGCCCGGCAAGAATCGGACTGAATGCCAGCGTGCTTTCGATAGCCAGTTTGATGTAGTTACCTGCGGAGAGCGCCAGTGGGCTCAGCAGATAGTGCATGATCAAGCCGGCAGCCAGACCCGAAATCCCGCCAGCGACGATGTTGACGGTGGTCATCGGGAAGCGCCAGTTCAGGCACAGTTCAAATAACCAGCGCACAAAAATCCCGGCCATTACACCGCCAATAATCCCGCCGATCAGACCGCCTTCAACGGAAAGCACCCCGGCGACGACCCCGGCCACAATAGAAACTTCATCGAGTTCGGAAATTTGTTTTGCCGCCAGCACAGCAACCAGCACCGGCAGGCCTTTCAGCAGGATTTCAAAGATATCGTTGAGTTTTTCCAGCCCGGGAATGTGGCTCAGGGCGAGTACGATCGCCATCGCGATAAAGCCCGGCAGCGCGGGAATCATGATGCTGCGAATATTAAAGCGCTTGAGCAGGCTCTTTCCGGAACCGCCTTGTGAAGGCGACGCGCTGCCCAGCTGGGGCTTGTACTTGATGCCCCAGTATTTACACAGCGAGGCCACGAAGGAGACCGCGCGGGTGCGGCTGGTGGTGCCGGTTGTGCCTGAAGTTGCGACCACATTGGCGCCTTTTGCGGCGACCAGTGCCATCGACGTGCCTCCGGTGCCGACGATAGGGGTTTTCATCTCCACCGCGGCATCAAAAACGGCCTGGTTTGCTTTTACCGGATCGGCGCTCATCACGACGATCCCGTCGATCTCACCGCTGCGGATCATTCCGGCTATCTGGCGATCGCTCTCGACGACGGAGGCATTCACCTCGGAGAGTTTGCCCTGGAAGATTCGTTGTGGTTTTGTGTTGTTTTCTGTGGTTAAGGCATAGACAGAGGCGGGCGTGTCGGGTTTAGCGACATCCATCGAGGCATCTGCCGCGATGAACTGCACGGCAGCAACAGTGACGCCTGCGGCTTCGCACTGCTGATAAATCTCCTGGAGTAACTTCTCTGGCTCGGCGCCACCCAGGTTGTAGAGGTTGCCTCCACTGCTTCCAATAATCGCAATTTTTTTCATAGCGGCCTCAAAGGTAGGGTAAGGGGTTATCTGTGTTGTAGTGGAATCATATTCCCAATCAAAACAAAATAAAGCAACATCAAAAGATCGACGTTAGTTATCATTAAACTCAATGTTTTTGTTTAATGATTTGAAAATAAATAGGTTTATTCTATTTTTGTTTTGTGTTGATATTTGTTGTTTTGTGATGAGGTTCAAACAAGGAAGGGAAGAGATGGGGGGAATCCCCCCATTCGCAAGTGTTTAGTTTTCTTTAACAGCACTCCGCTGCTCATCAATCGGTTTACCGGACCAGTAGCCGGCCAGCAGGGAACCGGAAAGGTTGTGCCAGACGGAGAACAGCGCGCCAGGCAATGCAGCGAGCGGTCCGAAGTAAATTTTACCCAGCGCGGCGGCGAGACCTGAGTTTTGCATTCCGACCTCGATTGCCAGAGTGCGGCAGGTTGACTCGTCAAAGCCAAACAGACGCCCGCCCCAGTAACCGCCGAGCAGGCCGATGGTGTTGTGCAGGATCACCGCGATAATCACCACGAAGCCGACGGACGCGATATGCGCGGCAGAACCCGCAACCACTGCGCTGATGATCGCCAGAATGCAGACCATCGAAAACGCGGGCAGGTAAGGCTCAACCGCTTTCACCACGCGCGGGAACAGGTGGTGGATCACCAGGCCCAGGGCAATCGGGATCACCACAATCTGCAAAATACTGAGCAGCATGCCCATCACATCAACCTGAATATGCGCATCAACATACAAACGTGTCAGCAGCGGCGTGGCGACCACGCCCACCAGGGTGGAAACCGATGAGATTGTTACCGAGAGCGCAACATCCCCTTTCGCCAGATAGATCATGACGTTAGATGCTGTACCGCTGGCCACACTACCGACCAGCACCATCCCGGCGGAGAGCTCCGGCGGCATGTTAAACGCCAGCGCCAGAACCCATGCCGCCAGCGGCATGACCAGATAGTGCAGGAAGATCCCCGCCGCAACCGGCGCAGGGCGCGAAAGCACGCGTTTAAAATCATCCACTTTAAGGTGCACGCCCATACCGAACATAATCAGCATCAGCAGTGTCGTCACCCACGGGCCGACAGGAATGAAGGTGGATGGCGTGTAATAGGCAATAACCGAGAGCAGCAGCGCCCATAACGGGAACAGCCTGGTGAGAGTGGCGAGCATGTTGTTTTCCTTGCACGTATGTTGTGTTTGCTTGTTATTAACTGGTCGGGATCGAGCCCAACCATAGTTAGTTTTTATCGTGTGAAGGGATATTATTCAAACAAATTATGCTCATGTTCTGACTTTGAGATTTTCCCAACTCAGGCCAAACCGTGCCAGATACTTACGCAGACGGTCGGCATCGTTGGGATTGGCTTTCTTTTGTCGGGAGACCGCGAAGAGTTCACGTCCGGCTTCGGACAACGATGCGCTGCGTCGGCATACTTCGAGCACGGTTTCTAGTTGTCGGCGGTCAAAGAGGTCGAGTTCCATCTCCAGCGCCGGGGGCAACGTTGTGTCCCCCCAACTCTCCTGTAAAAGCGCGATCTCTTCTTCGACGAGGGCAAGCGTAATCCGCCCTTGTTCGGCCAGCGTCGCCATTCGCGCGACGGAGGAGCTCAACTCGCGAAAATTACCGCGCCACTGCGCCTGGGGGGAACAGGCAAACGCCAGATAGCGTTCGCGCGCCTCTTTATCAAAACGGATCTGATTCTGTCGGCTGCGGGAGAAACGTTGCAACTCATACTCAACGTTAGGGGCGATATCTTCACGTCGCTGGGCAAGGCCGGGCAGGGGAAAACGCCACATGTTAATACGTGCATAGAGATCTTCGCGAAAACGCCCTTCAGCAACCCACTGCGACATATCGCGATGGGTTCCGGCAATCAACTGGAAGTCGCTGTGTACCTCTTTATCTGAGCCAAACGGGAAGAAGGTTTTTTCCTCGATCGCTTTCAGCAGCATGGCCTGTTCATCCAGCCCCAGTTCAGCGATCTCATCCAGAAACAGCACCCCGCCATCGGCTTCACGTAACAGTCCCGTTCGCGAAGACAGCGCACCTGTAAAAGCGCCTTTCACATGACCAAACAGTGTCGACATGGCGTTATCGCCGCGCAGGGTGGCGCAGTTAACCGCCACCAGTTTTCCCCCCACCAGATGTCGCGACTGGCGAAGCTGGAAAATCCGTTTGGCGAGGAAGGATTTCCCCGCGCCGGTAGGGCCGGTGAGCAGGATAGGATCGCCAGAGCGCAAGGCAACGCGCTCAATGCGGTCAATCAGTTTGTTGAACGTGGCATTGCGCGTCTCGATCCCGGCTTTGAGGAAAGAGATGGACTGCTGCTGCTCACGCTGAAAGCGACTGGTGAGCGTGGCGTAGCGGCTTAAGTCGAGATCGATCACCGAACAGGTGCCGGCGGCAACATCCTCCTGTGGGGCGTCCTTCGGTGCGGGACTGGTTTGCAGCAGGCTGGCGGGCAGATAGCGGGCTTCCGTCAGCAGGAACCAGCAAATTTGTGCCACGTGGGTGCCGGTGGTGATGTGCACCAGATACTCTTCGTTTTCGGTATCGAAGGTGTAGTGAGTGGCAAAATCGAGGAAAGCGGCATAGACCTCTTCGAAATCCCACGGATCGGCAATAGTGATTGTGTGCGGGCGGACCTGCGTATGGGGGGAAAGCAGGTTGATATCCTCCGCCAGTTGCTGACACATCCCGGCGTCGCGTGGCTGGTGAATAAGCTCCAGTCGATCGATCGGGAAGTCCGGCTGTTGACACAGTCCGACCGTTGGCCGCCATTTCTTGAGCCGGTTTGCCCGCTTGCCGCGTTTATCCAGCACCGTGCCCAGTACGCCAATCACCACCCGCCGTTTTTTCATGGTTTATCCCAAAAGATAAATATCGATACTGAAAGATAAAAAATACGCGCAGCATCTGCAATCACCATTATTGGCGATAAAAAATAATCCTTTGTTAATCATATAATTAAAAATTAATTTCGTCTTTTTTTCGTTCTGGCACGCTTCTGGCAATAACTCCCTCGTCAACACGTTGAAAGCGCAGGGGGTTAAACCCCGCCGGCACGTCAGGAACGGCAGCGGCTGTTTTCCGGAGGTGTTCCGTCAACCAATGACACCTGAAAAATGGGTTCGATTCCCGATTCATTCTCCCAATGAAACTGGTTGTTAATCATAGAAATAAAAAAGGGCACTGCGCAGTCAGCAGGCCCCAAAACAGGTTGCCGGTTTTGATGCCGCGCCGCAGGCAAAAGGGAATTCCCCTGCAGCTTCGCCTCCGTACCCGCACCTGGCTTTGATAAGGAAAAGAGAAAAATGACGAAGAAAATCACTATCCGTAAAGGACAATTAGGTTTGTTAGCGAAAAACGGCGACTACTATCAGGTTCTGGAGGCGGGTGAACACCGTCTGCCATGGTTCAATACGCCAGAGGCGCTGGTGGTTAATCTGGACGGTAGCGAAGTGCCGGAAGCGCTGGCGAATTATTTACGTCGCTTTCAGCCGGACTGGGTAACGCGTTATGCCCTGGCCGTTGATTTGAGCGACAGCGAAGCGGGCGCATTGTACATGAACGAGGTATTGCAGGAGATCCTGCCGCCGTCCACGCGCCGTTTGTACTGGCGAGCCGACGAGGCCTTGAAACTGGTACGAATGGATACGCGTCAGGTTCAGGTGCCGGCAGAGATCATGAATGCGGTCCTGCAACCGCGACGTAACGGCGCGGTTAAAGGTCGTGAAGCGATACTCACCGTGCAGGTTCCGGCCTGGCATGCGGGGGTGTTGAAAATTGACGGCGAGACGCAGGCACTGCTGCCGCCGGGTCTGACGGCGTACTGGAAAGTGAATCATCTGGTTGACGCTGAAGTGGTGGATACCCGTTTGCAGGTGCTGGAAGTGGGCGGTCAGGAAATTTTAACCAAAGATAAGGTTAACCTGCGCCTGAATCTGGCGGCGAACTGGCGTTACAGCGACGTGTTGCAGGCGTTTGCGCAGCTCACTAAACCGCTGGATCATCTGTACCGCGAACTGCAGTTTGCGCTGCGTGAAGCCGTCGGGACGCGCACGCTGGATGAGCTGCTGGAGGATAAGCAGGTAATTGATGACGTGGTCAGCGCGCAGGTGAAAGAGCGTATGGCGTCATATGGCATCGACGTGGCCTCGCTGGGTGTGAAGGACATTGTGTTGCCAGGGGATATGAAAACGATTCTGTCCCGTCTGGTTGAAGCGGAAAAATCGGCGCAGGCCAACGTGATCCGCCGTCGTGAAGAAACGGCCGCGACGCGCTCGCTGTTGAATACGGCGAAAGTGATGGAAAACAACCCGGTGGCGCTGCGCTTAAAAGAGCTGGAAACCCTCGAAAGAGTGGCGGAGCGTATCGATAAAATCTCGGTATTCGGTGGCCTGGACCAGGTTCTGCACGGTTTAGTGAACATTAAAGGATAAGAAATATGGCACATAACGACTATGCGCTGTTGGCGTCGCAGAACGCGGCGCCGGTAAAAATGTGGACGCACGGCGTCCCGGTGGAACCCGAGGCGCGCCAGCAACTGCTGAATACGGCGAAAATGCCGTTTATTTTTAAACACCTGGCGGTGATGCCGGATGTGCATCTGGGGAAAGGGTCGACCATCGGCAGCGTGATCCCGACCAAAGGGGCGATTATTCCGGCGGCGGTGGGGGTGGACATCGGCTGCGGGATGATTGCGGTGCGTACCTCGCTGCTGGCCGGCGATCTGCCGGATAACCTGAGCGGATTGCGGAGCGCGATTGAGCAGGCTGTTCCACACGGACGTACTAATACGCGCTCCCGTCGCGACAAAGGCGCGTGGGAAACGCCCCCAGAGGAGGTGAGTACTCACTGGGGGACACTGGCGCCGCGCTTTAAGCGCCTGACTGACAAGTATCCCTCGTTGCTGAAAACCAATAACCATCAGCATTTGGGAACATTGGGAACCGGTAACCACTTCATTGAGGTTTGTCTGGATGAGCAGCAGCGCGTCTGGGTGATGTTGCACAGCGGCTCGCGTGGTGTGGGGAATGCCATCGGCAACGTTTTTATTACGCTGGCGCAGCAGGATATGCAGCAACATATCGCGAATCTCCCGGACCGAAACCTGGCGTATTTTCAGGAGGGGAGTCGGCACTACAACGACTACCTGGAAGCGGTGGAATGGGCACAGGATTTTGCCCGGCAAAACCGGGAAGTGATGATGTCCCGCGTACTGGCCGCGCTGTCGCGCATCGTGAGTAAACCGTTTATCACACAGCAGGAAGCGGTGAATTGCCACCATAATTACGTGCAAAAAGAGCGTCACTTTGGTGAAGAGGTACTGGTGACGCGTAAAGGTGCCGTTTCCGCCCGGAAGGGTCAGATGGGGATTATTCCGGGGTCGATGGGGGCGAAAAGCTTCATCGTACGTGGGCTGGGAAATGAAGAGAGCTTCTGCTCCTGCAGTCATGGTGCGGGAAGAACCATGAGCCGAACGGCGGCCAAAAAACGTTTTACCGTGGCGGACCAGATCCGCGCGACGGCCCACGTTGAATGCCGTAAAGACAGCGAGGTGATCGATGAAATTCCGATGGCCTACAAAGACATTGATGCCGTGATGGCGGCGCAGTCTTCACTGGTGGAGATCGTGCATACGCTGCGGCAGGTCGTGTGTGTAAAAGGATAAAAGAAGATGACCAAAAATGCAGTGAGTGCCGCGATGCGTGAACGGGTCACGCGGCAACTCAAAGAGGTGGAAACGCGCTACGGCGTCAGGGTGCTGTATGCCTGCGAGTCAGGGAGTCGCGGCTGGGGATTTGCCTCGCCGGATAGCGATTACGATGTGCGGTTTTTGTATGTTCATCCGCCGGAATGGTATTTGCGGGTCGATGCACCGCGGGACGTGATCGAACTGCCGATAGACGATGAGCTGGACGTGTGCGGCTGGGAGTGGCGTAAAGCGCTGGGACTGCTGAAGGGAGCCAACCCGACGCTGATCGAGTGGCTGGATTCCCCGGTAGTTTATCAGCAGGATGATGTCACGGTCAGCGCACTTAAAACTATGATACCGCAGTGGTTTTCTCCACTTCGCGCACGCTGGCATTACTACTCGATGGCGCGAAAAAACTTTCGCGGCTATTTGCAGGGAGAAGAGGTGCGGTTGAAAAAGTACTTCTACGTCTTGCGCCCACTGCTGGCGGTGCGTTGGGTCGAAGCGGGTAAAGGCGTTCCGCCCATGCGCTTTGCCGAACTGCTGGCAGGAAGCGACCTGGATGCGGCGTTACGTCAGGAGGTAGACGAACTGCTGGCGCGCAAACAGCGCGCAGGAGAAGCGGAGTACGGCCCGCGTCGTCCGTTATTGCATGCGTTTATCCACGCCGAACTGGCGCGAGGCGAAATCCCGCCCACGCTGCCAGACAGCCGGGAAGGCGATGTGAAAGCACTGGATAAACTGCTTTATGAAACGGTGATGGTATGACAACGTTGCCCGATGGCACTGCGCTTATCGGGCCTGTGTGGGCAAAATTTGTAGGCCGGATAAGGCGCGGAGCGCCGCCATCCGGCATTGACGCTATATTACTCAAACAAATTCTGGTGCAGTTTCTGCACAACCTGTTCTGCCTCGGTGCCAGGCACCAGGAAACAGAGGTTATGGCTGGAGGCGCCATAGCAAATCATGCGGATATTGAACGGTTCCAGCACGCCGAACACCTCTTTACCGACGCCGCAGGCTTTCGACAGATCGTTACCAATCAGCGCGACCAGCGCGAGTCCCTCTTCAACCTCCACCCGACACAAGGCAGACAGTTCCATCAGCAGCGACTGCGTCAGCAGCGTATCGCCGGTAGAGGTGGAGCCGGTGGTATCCAGCGTTAACGCCACACTCACTTCGGAGGTGGTGATCAGATCCACAGAGATATTATGGCGCGCCAGAATCCCGAATACTTCGGCCAGGAAACCGCGCGAGTGCAGCATATTCAGGCTGTGCAGGGTCAGCAGCGTCTGTTTACGACGCAGCGCCAGCGCGCGGAACAGCGGTGGATTCTGGGTTTTGTTGCAGACCAGCGTGCCGCCCGCTTTCGGATCTTTACTGGAGCCGACGAAGACCGGGATATCACTGCGCACGGCGGGCAGCAGGGTGGCCGGGTGCAGCACTTTCGCACCAAAAGTGGCCATTTCCGCCGCCTCTTCAAAGGCGATTTCATCAATGCGTTGCGCCGCAGGCACCACGCGAGGATCGGTCGTGTAGATGCCTGGAACGTCAGTCCAGATATCGACGCGCGCGGCATGGAGCGCTTCGGCCAACAGGGCCGCTGTATAGTCGCTGCCGCCGCGTCCAAGTGTGGTTGTGCGCCCTTTGCTTTCGCTGCCGATGAACCCCTGAGTGATCACCAGTCCTTCGCTCAGACGTGGGGTCAGTTGCAGCGTTGCCAGTTCTGCCAGCGCTGCGACGTCAGGTTCGGCACGGCCAAAGCGATCGTTGGTGCGCATCACTTTACGCACATCGAACCATTGCGCCTGAACGTGACGTTCGCGCAGGATCTCAACAAACAGCAGGGTAGACATCAGTTCGCCGTGGCTGACCAGTTCATCCGTCAGCGCGGTGGAGGTTGCTAATGAGGCCGCTTCCGCCAGCGTGGTGATATTTTCCAGCAGGCGTTCGATCTCTTCACGAATTACGTTTGGATAACGCAGACGCTCGAGGATATCGAACTGAATTTTGCGGATAGCGTCGAGTTTCTCGAAGCGTTCGGTTGGCTCCAGACCTTCAGCCAATGCAACCAGCAGATTGGTGATGCCTGCGGAAGCAGAGAGCACAACTAAACGCACGTTTGCATCGGAAAGCACCACGTCGGCGCTGCGGTTCATGGCATCGAAATCAGCGACGCTGGTACCGCCAAATTTGGAAACAACGATTTCTGTCATAACAACCTCGTGTCAGGGAGTGAGAAAGCGACCTGGGCACAAAGGCAGAACAGAAACCGGTGCAGGCGCAAATACCGTATTTATAAATAAAATGTGTGGCCTGGACTGTCAACGCCGGGATTATGCGGATTTTTCATGCTGCGTTTAGCCTCAGTAATGGTGCTTATAACAACTATACTTTTCGACGGTATTTGACCGGGACCAGGCAACGGCACTAAAACAATCACACTTTTCTGTGACTGGCGTTACAATCGATCCCAGTCACAATTCTCAAATCAGAAGAGTATTGCTAATGAAAAACATCAATCCAACGCAGACTTCTGCCTGGCAGGCACTACAAAAACACTTTGACGACATGAAGGACGTTACCATTGCGGATCTGTTCGCAAAGGATAGCGACCGTTTCAGCAAATTCTCCGCAACGTTTGACGATCTGATGCTGGTGGATTACTCCAAAAACCGCATTACCGAAGAGACTCTCGCGAAATTGCAGGATCTGGCGAAAGAAACCGATCTGGCGGGCGCCATCAAGTCGATGTTCTCCGGCGAGAAAATCAACCGTACTGAAGATCGTGCCGTGCTGCATGTGGCGCTGCGTAACCGTAGCAATACCCCGATTATCGTTGACGGCAAAGATGTGATGCCGGAAGTCAATGCGGTTCTGGAGAAGATGAAATCCTTCTCTGAAGCCATTATTTCGGGTCAGTGGAAGGGTTATACCGGTAAAGCGATCACCGACGTGGTTAACATCGGTATCGGCGGCTCCGACCTCGGTCCATTCATGGTGACTGAAGCGCTGCGTCCGTACAAAAACCACCTGAATATGCACTTTGTTTCTAACGTTGACGGTACCCATATCGCCGAAGTGCTGAAGAAAGTGAACCCGGAAACCACGCTGTTCCTTGTGGCGTCTAAAACCTTCACGACGCAGGAAACCATGACTAACGCTCACAGCGCGCGTGACTGGTTCCTGAAAACCGCTGGTGATGAAAAACACGTTGCGAAACACTTCGCCGCACTGTCTACCAATGCCAAAGCGGTCGGTGAATTCGGTATCGACACGGCCAATATGTTTGAGTTCTGGGACTGGGTGGGCGGTCGTTACTCTCTGTGGTCAGCAATTGGTCTGTCGATCATCCTGTCTGTCGGTTACGACAACTTTGTGCAACTGCTGTCTGGCGCGCATGCGATGGATAAGCACTTCTCGACCACGGCTCCGGAGAAAAATCTGCCGGTACTGCTGGCGCTGATTGGTATCTGGTACAACAATTTCTTCGGCGCAGAAACCGAAGCGATCCTGCCATACGACCAGTATATGCACCGTTTTGCAGCCTACTTCCAGCAGGGCAACATGGAGTCCAACGGGAAATACGTTGACCGTAACGGCAACCCGGTGGATTACCAGACGGGCCCGATCATCTGGGGTGAGCCAGGTACCAACGGTCAGCATGCGTTCTATCAGCTGATTCACCAGGGAACCAAAATGGTGCCTTGTGATTTCATCGCCCCGGCGATTACCCATAACCCGCTGTCCGATCACCATCCGAAGCTGCTGTCTAACTTCTTCGCTCAGACGGAAGCGCTGGCGTTCGGGAAATCGCGTGAAGTGGTTGAGCAGGAATACCGTGACCAGGGTAAAGATCCGGCCACGCTGGAACACGTGGTGCCGTTCAAAGTGTTCGAAGGCAACCGCCCGACCAACTCCATCCTGCTGCGCGAAATCACCCCGTTCAGCCTGGGGGCGCTGATCGCGCTGTATGAGCACAAGATCTTTACGCAGGGCATCATCCTGAACATCTTCACCTTCGACCAATGGGGCGTTGAGCTGGGTAAACAGCTGGCAAACCGTATTCTGCCGGAGCTGAAAGATGATAACGCCATCAACAGCCATGATAGCTCCACCAATGGGTTGATTAACCGTTATAAAAACTGGCGTTAATCTGCCGTTGTGCCGGGTGGCGGCGAATGCCTTATCCGGCCTACTCTCTACCGTAGGCCTGATAAGCGTAACGCCATCCGGCAATTAATAATGAAATGAGCCGATATTATTATCGGCTTTTTTATAAGATAATTCCGCTAGGTCGTGTTATTTCCCGCAATTTTATATTGAGCATAATCCTAAAATAATAAATAACCGCAAAATAACTCCGTGTTATTTTAGGATAATACGGATCGTTTAGCCAAATGGATTTAATGTTAATACGTTGTTTTTAATGATTATTGTTATTTTTGTAAAAATGAATTGTTCAGCAAAAGTCCAATTATCCTAAAACCGCCTTGCTATTTCCCCCTGTCGTAATTCGCCTGCTTTAGTTGTGTATACTCGATCCCGCCCGAAACGCTTTTGGGTAAATCTCCATTCATTCAATGAAGGGAATTTGTTATGAAAAAAGTTCTGTATGGCATTTTTGCCATATCTGCGCTTGCGGCGAGTTCTGTCTATGCAGCCCCCGTTCAGGTGGGTGAAGCGGCAGGGTCGGCAGCAACGTCGGTGTCGGCGGGTAGTTCCTCGGCATCCAGCGTGAGCACCGTAAGTTCGGCGGTGGGTGTTGCTCTCGCGGCAACCGGCGGCGGTGACGGTTCCAATACCGGGACCACCACCACAACCACCACCAGTACCCAGTAAGATCGGTACATTTAATCCTAACCACACTTCGGTGTGGTTATTTTGCCCCCTCTGGAGAAGAGTCGTGAAGCGACCTGCACTCATACTACTTTGCCTGCTGTTACAGGCATGCTCAGCCACGACAAAGCAACTGGGCAACTCACTGTGGGACAGTCTGTTTGGTACGCCCGGCGTACAGCTAACGGACGATGATATTCAAAACATGCCCTACGCCAGCCAGTACATGCAGCTTAACGGCGGGCCGCAGCTGTTTGTGGTGCTCGCTTTCGCAGAGAACGGGCAGCAGAAATGGGTGACGCAGGATCAGGCCACCCTCGTGACCCAGCATGGTCGTCTGGTGAAGACGCTGCTTGGGGGCGACAACCTTATCGATGTGAATAACCTCGCGGATGATCCACTGAAAAAACCGAATCAGATCGTCGACGGTGCCACCTGGAGCCGCACGATGGGCTGGACCGGATACAAGCAGGTGCGCTATGCCACCGCGCGTTCGGTCTTTACGTGGGCGGGTAACGACACGGTAAAAGTCGGCAGCGAAGAGACCCCGGTTCGCGTGCTGGATGAAGCCGTCACGACCGATCAAGCGCGCTGGCATAACCGTTACTGGGTAGATGACGAAGGGCAGATCCGCCAGTCGGAGCAGTATCTGGGGGCGAATTACTTCCCGGTGAAAACCACGCTGATTAAGGCGGCAAAATCATGATGAAACGGACTATTGCGGCGCTGATCTTCAGTCTGAGCGCGACATCTGTTTTTGCTGCGGGAACCGTTAAGGTTTTTAGCGCAGGGAGTACAGAACCAAAAACACTTACCGGCGCTGAACATCTTATCGATCTGGTGGGACAGCCCAGACTGGCGAACAGTTGGTGGCCCGGCGCAGTGATCGCTGAAGAGAACGCAACGCTGGCGGCGAAGCGTCAGCAGCAGGCGCTGCTGGGGCGTCTGGCCGCGCTAAGCGGCGAAGAGAGCGGGGAGAGTGCCGCCGCTATTAACGCGCTGCGCCAGCAGATTCAGGCGCTGAAGGTAACCGGTCGACAGTCGGTAAATCTCGATCCGGACATTGTGCGTGTTAGCGAGCGCGGCAATCCGCCCTTGCAGGGCAACTACACGCTGTGGGTAGGGGGACAGCCGACGGACGTCACGCTCTTTGGCCTGATAAGCCGTCCCGGAAAGCAGCCGTTTATGCCAGGACGCGATGTTGCCAGCTATCTCGAGGAACAACATCGGCTCAGCGGCGCGGATCGCAGCTATGCATGGGTGATTTATCCCGATGGGCGAACGCAGAAAGTACCGGTTGCGTACTGGAATAAGCGTCACGTTGAGCCGATGCCCGGCAGCATCATTTTTGTCGGTCTGGATGACGCTTTCTGGAGCAGCGAACCGGAAGCGCTGAACGTCGACATTCTTCACACCCTGACGCAGCGGATACCCGAATAATGAAAAAAACACATCTGCTTAGCTTACTCGCGCTGGGCATCAGCGCAGCCTGCCATGCCGAAACGTATCCGGCACCGATTGGGCCCTCCCAGTCAGATTTTGGCGGCGTGGGATTATTACAGACCCCAACCGCGCGCATGGCGCGTGAAGGGGAGCTGAGCCTCAACTATCGCGATAACGATCAGTACCGTTACTACTCCGCGTCCGTGCAGCTTTTCCCCTGGCTGGAAACCACGCTGCGGTACACTGACGTGCGGACCAAACCGTACAGTAGCGTCGAGTCGTTCTCCGGCGATCAGACTTACAAAGATAAGGCGTTCGACCTGAAATTGCGGCTGTGGGAAGAGAGCTACTGGACACCGCAGGTGTCGGTCGGCGCGCGGGATATTGGCGGGACTGGTCTGTTCGATGCGGAATACATCGTGGCGAATAAAGCCTGGGGACCATTTGATTTCTCGCTTGGCCTCGGTTGGGGCTATCTGGGAACCAGCGGCAACGTCAGCAATCCGCTCTGTTCATACAGCGATAAATATTGCTACCGTGATAACAGCTACAAACAGGCTGGCTCTATTGATGGCAGCCAGATGCTTCACGGTCCGGCGTCGCTGTTTGGCGGTGTTGAGTACCAGACGCCGTGGCAACCGTTGCGACTGAAGCTGGAGTATGAGGGCAACAACTACCAGCAGGACTTTGCGGGGAAGCTGGAACAGAAAAGCAAGTTTAACGTCGGCGCCATTTATCGCGTTACCGATTGGGCCGACGTTAACCTCAGCTACGAACGTGGCAACACCTTTATGTTTGGGGTGACGCTGCGGACCAATTTCAACGATTTGCGACCGTCGTATAACGATAACGCGCGACCAAAATATCAGCCGGAGCCGCAGGACCCAATCCTGCAACACTCGGTGGTGGCGAACCAATTGACGCTGCTGAAATACAACGCCGGACTGGCGGACCCGCAGATTCAGGTGAAGGGCGACACGCTGTACGTGACCGGCGAGCAGGTGAAGTACCGCGACTCGCGTGAAGGGATTGAACGGGCGAATCGGATCGTCATGAACGATCTGCCAGAGGGGATCCGCACGATCCGCGTGACGGAAAATCGCCTCAACCTGCCGCAGGTCACCACCGAAACGGATGTCAGCAGCCTGAAACGCCATCTGGAAGGCGAACCGCTGGGCCAGGAAACGCCGCTGGCGCAAAAACGCCTTGAGCCGATAGTGCCGGAAAGTACCGAACAGGGCTGGTACATCGACAAATCGCGCTTCGATTTCCACCTCGATCCGGTGCTGAACCAGTCCGTGGGCGGGCCGGAAAACTTCTACATGTACCAGTTGGGCGTGATGGCGACGGCAGATCTGTGGGTCACCGACCACCTGCTGACCACCGGCAGCCTGTTTGGCAACCTTGCCAATAACTACGATAAATTTAACTACACCAACCCGCCGAACGATTCGAAGCTGCCGCGCGTGCGTACCCATGTACGTGAATATGTGCAAAATGACGTTTACGTGAATAACCTGCAGGCCAACTACTTCCAGTACTTCGGCAACGGTTTTTATGGTCAGGCCTACGGTGGCTATCTTGAAACCATGTACGGCGGGGCGGGGGCGGAAGTGTTGTACCGTCCGGTTGACAGCAACTGGGCGTTTGGCCTGGATGCCAACTACGTGAAGCAGCGTGACTGGCGTAGCGCACAGGACATGATGAAATTCACCGATTACAGCGTGAAGACCGGACACTTGACGGCCTACTGGACGCCATCATTCGCTCAGGACGTACTGGTGAAAGCGAGCGTCGGTCAGTATCTGGCGGGGGATAAGGGCGGCACGCTGGATATCTCTAAACGCTTCGACAGCGGCGTGGTGGTCGGCGGTTACGCCACCCTGACTAACGTCTCTCCGGATGAGTACGGTGAAGGGGATTTCACCAAAGGCGTCTACGTGTCCATTCCGCTGGATCTCTTCTCTTCCGGCCCGACCCGCAGTCGTGCGGCCGTCGGCTGGACGCCGCTGACGCGTGACGGGGGTCAACAGCTCGGACGTAAGTTCCAGTTGTATGACATGACCAGCGATAAAAGCGTGAATTTCCGCTGACAGAATGTGGATTGCCCGGTGGCGCTACGCTTACCGGGCCTACGATGCCTGGCTGGAATTTTTACGTCCTGAATAAAACATAAACAAAAAATATAGATCTCCGTCACATTTTTGCGTTATACAGGAACCTCACTACTGAGAACGAGGTGCTGTTATGACGTCACTCTCTCGTCCGCGCGTGGAGTTTATCTCCACGATCCTACAGACCGTGTTGAACCTTGGGCTGTTGAGTCTGGGCCTGATCCTGGTCGTATTCCTTGGTAAAGAGACGCTGCATCTGGCAGATGTGCTCTTTGCGCCTGAGCAAGCCAGCAAGTATGAGCTGGTGGAAGGGCTGGTTGTCTACTTTCTCTATTTCGAGTTTATCGCGCTGATTGTGAAGTACTTTCAGTCAGGCTTTCACTTTCCGCTGCGCTATTTCATTTATATCGGGATCACCGCGATCGTTCGGCTGATCATTGTCGATCACAAATCCCCTCTCGATGTGTTGATCTATTCGGCGGCGATCCTGCTGCTGGTGATTACGCTCTGGATGTGTAATTCAAAACGCCTGAAGCGCGAGTAGGCTGGATAAGGCAATGTGTGCCGTGGTTGCCTGATGGCGCTGCGCTTATCAGGCCTACAATGGACTGGAGCACGAGTAAAAAGTGAGTAGGCCGGATAAGGCAACGCCGCCATCCGGCAGACAAAAAAAAGGCGCTCCGTGGAGCGCCGAATTACAGTCACAAGTTGGATAAAACAAGTTGAGGGTGCAGTGGCATTACAGGTACTTCGATGAAACCTAACCTTTGACTCCGCCCGCCGTCAGGCCGTTGACCAGCCAGCGCTGTGCCAGCAGGAAGACCAGGGTGATTGGAATCGCAGACAGTACGGCAGCAGCGGCAAAATCGCCCCACAGGTAATTCTGCGGGTTCAGGTACTGCTGCATCCCGACCGCCAGGGTGTAGCTGTCTACATCACGCAGCAACAGTGAGGCAACCGGTACTTCGGTGATAGCGGCAATGAACGACAGAATGAAGACCACCGCCAGAATCGGCACCGACAGCGGCAACAGCACCAGGCGGAACGCCTGCCACGGGGTTGCGCCATCCAGTGCGGCCGCTTCTTCCAGCGAGCCGTCGATGGTTTCGAAATAGCCCTTGATGGTCCACACATGCAGCGCGATACCGCCAAGATAGGCGAAGATCACCCCGCCGTGGGTGTTCAGACCGATAAACGGAATGTACTGGCCGAGGCGATCAAACAACGCGTACAACGCGACCAGCGACAAGACCGCCGGGAACATCTGGAAAATCAGCATCCCTTTGAGCAGCGTGGCTTTACCGGGAAAACGCATACGGGCAAAGGCGTAGGCACAGGTTGTTGACAGCGCCACGATACCCATCGCGGTGATGCCGGCGATTTTCACCGAGTTCCACAGCCATAACAGCACCGGGAAGGGGGGCGGCGTGACGCGGCCATCAGCATGTTCAACGCTGAAGCCCAGCGCCAGCCGCCAGTGCTCCCAGGAGATTTTTTCCGGGATCAGGCTCCCGGTGGCAAAGTTACCTTCACGCAGCGAAATGGCGATAACCATCAGCAGCGGGAACATGATCGCCGCGATAAATATCAACAGACCGAAGTGCGTGATAAAGAGACGCAGCTTTTGTGATTTGGGTTGGACCATAGCCATTGTCGTTTTCTCCCTTAATCAAACTTCATGCGGGTGGCTTTCAGGTTTACGATGGCCAGGGCGCCGACCAGCAGGAAGATCAGCGTAGCGATCGCCGCCGCCAGGCCGAAGTCCTGACCGCCGCCGCCTTCAAAGGCGATGCGGTAGGTGTAGCTCACTAACAGGTCGGTATACCCGGCTGGCGTGGTCGTTCCAAGACGGTCAGGACCGCCGTTGGTCAACAGTTGAATCAGCACGAAGTTGTTAAAGTTAAAGGCGAAGCTGGCGATCATCAGCGGCGTCAGCGGCTTAATCAACAGCGGGAGCGTAATCTTAAAGAAGTTCTGGAAGGGGCCGGCACCGTCCATTGCCGACGCCTCGTACAGGTCGTCCGGAATCGCTTTCAGCAGGCCCATGCACAGGATCATCATGTACGGGTAGCCCAGCCAGGTATTGACGATAATAATCATCGAACGTGCAGTGGTTGGGTCGCTGAACCATGCTGGTTTGATGCCAAACAGCGCGCTCAGCATCATGTTAATTTCACCAAAGCTCTGGTTGAACAGGCCTTTGAAAATCAGAATCGAGATAAACGACGGTACGGCGTACGGCAGAATCAGCAGAACGCGGTAAATCGCTTTACCTTTCAGTGACTCCCATTGAACGAGACACGCCAGCACCATCCCGACCGCCACGGTCAGCAGAACGGTGAGCACCGAGAACACCACGGTCCAGACGAAGATGGCGAAGAACGGCTTCTGGATCCCTTCGTCAGTGAAGACGCGGGTAAAGTTATCCCAGCCGATGGTCACGGTGTAGCCCGGACTGAGCTTTTCGTCGCCCCAGTTACCGTCTGCATTGATGGACTGGTAGTAGCCAATGTCGTTATTGGGACGGTATTTCACGCCGCTCTGGTTGTTGGTCAACATGCCGTCATCGGCAAGTGCGTACAGCGGCTGCGTTCCGGAGAACTGACGCAGCGAGCTCATGATCACTTTGCTGTCATCGGGCAGCACAGCGGTAATCTGATTCAGCGCCTGTCGATTCTGGGTGATGATGCGCAGCGTCGCACGCTCACCCTCTGGCAGGGCGTTCGTTTCTTTCAGCGCCAGCTTTTGTTCGCCGCCAAATGTAAAGGCATCGGAGAGGTAATTCTTACCGGTTTCGCCGTCGGTGAGGGCCAGTTGCCACTCTTCACCTGTCGGATAAAGCCCGAAGTTATAGGTTTTACCCGCCTGATAAGAGCGGTCCATCAGCACCTGTTGGGCGCGTTCGAAAGTGAGCTGGTTGGTACTGCTGTAGTTGGTAAAGGCGATGGCGATGGTGCAAATCAACGGGAACAGAACGAACAGCCCCATACCCGCCATACCAGGATAAACGTAGCGCCAGCCGTAGGTCTTACGGTTGGCGAAAATGTACAGGCCAGCAGAGCTTAAAATCAGCGTCATGATGGCGAACAGATATTCCCCTTGTGCATACATTAAAACGACAAGGTAACCCACCAGCAGGCCCAGCAGACCGATCGCTGACCATTTCAGCGTGTCGCTTTGCCACCAGTGTTTCTTTTTAATGACATCCATGGGGATCTTCCTCTACAACGGTGAAATCTTGTCGTAAATGTGCCTGATGGCGCTGCGCCATCAGGCACATCGACAGCATTACTTGGTGATACGGCCCTGCGCGTCTTTCAGTGCAGCATCAACCGTCTGGCGACCGCTGGCGGCGTTGATGACCGCCGTACGCACGGCGTACCAGAACGCAGACATCTGCGGGATGTTCGGCATGATTTCGCCTTTCTGGGCGTTATCCATGGTGGCCGCGATGCGCGGGTCTTTCGCTAACTGCTCCTGATAGGATTTCAGCGCTACGGCACCCAGTGGTTTATCTTTGTTCACTTCTTCCAGACCCTGATCGGTCAGCAGGTAGTTTTCAAGGAACTCTTTCGCCAGTTCTTTATTCGGGCTGGCGGCGTTAATTCCGGCACTCAGCACGCCCACGAAGGGTTTAGACGGTTTGCCTTTGAAGGTCGGCAGCAGGGTGACGCCGTAGTTCACTTTGCTCTTGTCGATGTTCGACCATGCCCACGGACCGTTGATGGTCATCGCCGTATCGCCTTTGTTAAAGGCCGCTTCTGCGATGGAGTAATCGGTATCCGCGTTTATGTGTTTGTTCTTGATGAGGTCAACCAGGAAACCCAGGCCCGCTTTCGCGCCTGCGCTGTCGACGCCCACATCTTTCACATCATACTTGCCGTTTTCAAACTTGAATGCGTAACCGCCATCGGCGGCAATCAGCGGCCAGGTGAAGTACGGTTCTTGCAGGTTGAACATCAGGGCGCTCTTACCTTTCGCCTTCAGCTCTTTATCCAGCGCAGGGATCTCTTCCCAGGTCTTCGGTGGGGTTGGTACCAGGTCTTTGTTGTAAATCAGCGACAGCGCTTCTACCGCAATTGGGTAGGCGATCAGTTTACCGTTGTAACGAACGGCATCCCAGGTGAACGGATAGAGTTTGTCCTGGAACGTTTTTTCCGGGGTGATTTCAGCCAGCAGGCCAGACTGTGCGTAACCGCCAAAACGATCGTGCGCCCAGAAGATGATGTCCGGACCGTCACCGGTTGCCGCAACCTGCGGGAATTTCTCTTCCAGCTTGTCCGGGTGCTCGATGGTCACTTTGATACCGGTGTCTTTCTCGAATTTTTTGCCCACTTCGGCCAGGCCGTTATAGCCTTTATCGCCGTTAATCCAGATAACCAGTTTACCTTCTTCGATTTTGGCCAGAGCCGGTGCGGAAATCATCATTGCTGCGAGGGCGGACAATGCGAAAACGCGTGCGCCAGTCTTGATCTTCATATCTGCCATCCTTTTGGTGATGTGCTCGTGGTATGACTTCAGTGATTCAACGTGACTCAGTCTCCTTATTTGACATCCTCTTTCCATCCTCCTTACCCCTACGCCCCACCCCCTCTTTATGTGATCTCTGTTGCATAAATGTGAGTAATGCGTACTGGCGCACATAAAAACTGACTCATTTTTGCGGGGAGTATCACGAAATTACGCGATATCCCTCGGTCCGGGTCTCAGACTTCCTTCCCTCATCCTCCCGACTCCTCCCCCATGAAAAAGCCGGGGGGTGGAGGATTTACGCACGCGGTGAATCCCGCATAGTCAGGCCATCATGAATGTTGCTGTCAATGACAGGTTGTAACGAAGGGAGAAGGCATGGCGAGCGTACAGCTGCGAAATGTAACGAAAGCCTGGGGTGACGTGGTGGTATCGAAAGATATCAATCTCGACATTCACGAAGGGGAATTCGTGGTGTTTGTTGGACCGTCAGGCTGCGGCAAATCGACCCTGCTCCGTATGATTGCCGGACTTGAAACGATTACCAGCGGAGACCTCTATATAGGGGAAACCCGCATGAACGATATCCCACCCGCAGAGCGTGGCGTTGGTATGGTCTTCCAGTCCTACGCGCTCTACCCCCATTTATCCGTTGCCGAAAATATGTCGTTTGGCCTGAAACTGGCGGGCGCCAAAAAAGAGGTGATGAATCAGCGGGTTAACCAGGTTGCGGAAGTGCTGCAACTGGCGCATCTGCTGGAGCGTAAACCGAAAGCCCTCTCGGGGGGGCAGCGCCAGCGTGTGGCGATTGGTCGTACGCTGGTGGCGGAGCCGCGCGTGTTCCTGCTCGATGAACCCCTTTCTAACCTTGATGCCGCGCTGCGTGTGCAGATGCGTATCGAAATCTCCCGTCTGCATAAACGGCTTGGGCGCACGATGATCTACGTCACCCACGATCAGGTCGAAGCGATGACGCTGGCCGACAAAATCGTGGTGCTGGATGCCGGTCGCGTCGCGCAGATCGGTAAACCGCTGGAACTGTATCACTACCCGGCAGACCGCTTTGTCGCGGGCTTTATTGGTTCGCCGAAGATGAACTTCCTGCCGGTGAAAGTCACCGCGACGGCCATCGACCAGGTACAGGTAGAACTACCGAACCGTCAACACGTCTGGCTGCCGGTCGACAGCCGTGATGTGCAGGTGGGCGTAAACATGTCGTTAGGTATCCGTCCTGAACACCTGCTGCCCAGTGATATCGCCGATGTCACGCTGGAAGGCGAGGTTCAGGTCGTCGAACAGCTTGGTCACGAAACACAGATTCATATCCAGATCCCCGCCATTCGTCAAAACCTGGTCTACCGCCAGAACGACGTGGTGTTGGTAGAAGAGGGCGCCACATTCGCTATTGGCCTGCCGCCAGAACGTTGTCATCTGTTCCGTGAAGATGGCACCGCATGTCGTCGGCTGCATAAAGAGCCAGGCGTTTAAGGTGTCCCATTAAAAAAAAGCGCAAAACCCTACGGTGAAGCGTTCAAAGAAAAGCAATGATCTCAGGAGATAGAATGATGATTACTCTGCGCAAACTCCCCCTGGCGGTTGCCGTCGCAGCAGGCATTATGTCTGTTCAGGCAATGGCAGTGGATTTCCATGGTTATGCTCGTTCCGGTATCGGCTGGACGGGTAGTGGCGGTGAACAACAATGTTTCCAGGCAACAGGCGCTCAAAGTAAATACCGTCTTGGTAACGAATGTGAAACCTATGCGGAACTGAAACTGGGCCAGGAAGTGTGGAAAGAGGGTGATAAGAGCTTCTATTTTGACACCAACGTTGCCTACTCGGTAGCACAGCAGAATGACTGGGAAGCCACTGACCCGGCATTTCGTGAAGCTAACGTACAGGGTAAAAACCTGATCGACTGGCTGCCGGGCTCCACTATCTGGGCGGGTAAGCGTTTCTATCAGCGTCATGACGTTCACATGATCGACTTCTACTACTGGGATATTTCAGGTCCTGGTGCCGGTATCGAAAATATCGATCTGGGCTTCGGCAAACTGTCTCTGGCCGCAACCCGCTCACAGGAAGCGGGTGGTTCTTACATTTTCAGCAGCAACGATATCTATAACCGATATAAAGACACGGCTAACGACGTCTTTGATGTGCGTTTAGCCGGTCTGGAAACGAACCCGGACGGCGTGCTGGAACTGGGTGTTGACTACGGTCGCGCGAACAAAACCGACGGCTACAGCTATGCCGATGGCGCAACCAAAGACGGCTGGATGTTCACCGCTGAACATACCCAGAGCATGCTGAAAGGCTACAACAAGTTTGTCGTTCAGTACGCGACTGATGCAATGACCACCCAGGGTAAAGGGATCCCACAGGGCTCCTTCACGGGTAATAGCTACAACCCTGATACTGAAATCGGCGTAGTTAATAACGAAATCAACAACAACGGTTCTCTGGTGCGTATCCTCGACCACGGTGCGATCTCCCTGGGCGACCGTTGGGATCTGATGTATGTCGGTATGTATCAGGATATCGACCGTGACGACGACAACGGCACCCGTTGGTGGACCGTGGGTGTACGCCCGATGTTCAAATGGACGCCAATCATGAGCACTCTGATGGAAGTCGGCTACGACAATGTGAAGTCTCAGCGCACTAACGACACCAACAACCAGTACAAAATCACCCTGGCACAACAGTGGCAGGCAGGCGACAGCATCTGGTCTCGCCCGGCTATCCGTGTCTTTGCAACCTATGCGAAGTGGGATGAGAAATGGGGTTACGACAACGGTATCGCCTATAAAGATACCAGCGCGCATACCTTCAGCCGTGGCGACAACGATGAGTGGTCCTTCGGTGCTCAGATGGAAATCTGGTGGTAATCCAGCACTAATCTGACGTAACGAGGGGCGAAAGCCCCTCCCAAACTGCTGCAATGCCCGATGGCGCAAGCTTATCGGGCCTACGGCACCAGTTTGTAGGCCGGATAAGGCGTCCGCCGCCATCCGGCATCATCTGGTTTAGCGCGCTATTGCCTGGCCACCGCTGAACCCACGCTTTCTGAGGTGATAACAATGAAAATGAAGAAAAGTCTCGTCGCCCTTTGTTTATCCGCAGGGTTATTTGCCACTGCGCCGGGCATCAGCCTGGCTGACGTTAATTATGTGCCGCAAAATACCAGCGCTGCGCCGACGATTCCAACGGCTGCACTCCAGCAGTTAACCTGGACGCCGGTTGACCAGTCCAATACGCAAACGACGCAACTTTCGACTGGCGGTCAGCGTCTTGACGTGGCCGGTATTTCCGGGCCGGTTGCCGCCTACAGCGTGCCGGCGAACATTGGTGAGTTAAACATCACGCTCTCCAGCGAAGTGAACAAACAGACCAGCGTATTTGCGCCCAACGTCCTGATTCTCGATCAGAACATGACGCCTTCTGCGTTCTTCCCGAGCAGCTATTTCACCTACCAGGAGCCGGGCGTGATGAGCGCGGATCGTCTGGAAGGGGTTATGCGCCTGACGCCAGCGCTGGGCCAGCAGAAACTTTATGTTCTGGTCTTTACGACGGAGAACGATCTCCAGCAGACCACCAAACTGCTCGACCCGGCGAAAGCCTATGCCAAAGGGGTGGGTAACTCTGTTCCGGATATTCCGGATCCGATTGCCCGTCATACCACCGACGGCCTGCTGAAGCTGAAAGTGAAAACTAACAGCAGCTCCAGTGTGCTGGTGGGGCCACTGTTTGGTTCTTCTGGTCCTGGCCCGGTGACGGTAGGGAATACTGCCGCCCCTGCGCCGACCTATGCTGCACCTGTTGCCGCGCCGGTGGTGGCACCTGCGCCCGCGAAGAAAAGCGAGCCGATGTTGAACGACACCGAAAGCTACTTTAACAAAGCGATTAAAGATGCCGTCGCCAAAGGCGACGTTGATAAAGCGCTGAAACTGCTTGATGAAGCTGAACGTCTGGGATCGACATCTGCCCGTTCCACCTTTATCAGCAGTGTAAAAGGCAAGGGGTAAGGTTCTCCCTACATTGCTGATTTGCAACAACTGGTGCGTCATCTGGCGCACCTTTTTTTTAGCATTTCCTGCGACTTGTTACGTTTCTGTTGCGCAACAGATCACTTAATTATGTTTCCATCTCCCGTAAGCTCTTTTCTGCGATACAATGCCTTTCAGTTATGAAACGGAGAGTCAGGCATGTCACACCCCGCGTTAACGCAACTGCGTGCGCTGCGCTATTTTGAAGAGATCCCCGCCCTGGACCCAGAACAGCTCGACTGGCTGCTACTGGAAGATTCCATGACAAAACGTTTTGAGCAGCAGGGGAAACGGGTCACTGTGACACTGATCAGGGAAGGATTTGTGGGTCAAAATGAGGTGGTGGAAGAGCTAACCCGACTGCCAAAAGAACCCCGCTACTGGCTGCGTGAAATCCTGTTATGTGCCGATGATGAACCCTGGTTGGCCGGACGAACCGTGGTGCCTGAATCCACGCTGTCTGGCCCCGAACTGGCCTTACAAAATTTGGGCAAGACTCCGCTGGGGCGTTATCTGTTTACATCATCGACATTGACCCGAGATTTTATTGAAATTGGTTGTGATGCCGGGCTGTGGGGACGCCGTTCCCGACTGCGACTGAGCGGTAAGCCGCTGATGTTGACCGAACTGTTTTTACCTGCATCACCGTTGTACTAAGAGGAAAATAAAATGGAGTGGAGTCTGACGCAGAATAAGCTGCTGGCGTTTCACCGCTTAATGCGTACGGATAAGCCCATCGGCGCCTTATTGCTGCTCTGGCCGACGCTGTGGGCGCTCTGGGTGGCGACCCCTGGCGTCCCTCAATGGTGGATCCTGGCGGTGTTTGTCGCCGGGGTTTGGCTGATGCGTGCCGCCGGATGCGTAGTTAATGACTATGCCGATCGGAAATTCGACGGGCACGTTAAACGCACGGCGAACCGCCCGTTGCCCAGCGGCGCGGTGACGGAGAAAGAGGCCAGGACGCTGTTTGTCGTGCTGGTGGTACTCTCTTTCCTGTTGGTGCTGACGCTCAATACCATGACCATTCTGCTGTCGATTGCAGCGCTGGCGCTGGCGTGGGTCTATCCATTTATGAAGCGTTATACCCACCTGCCGCAGGTCGTGCTGGGGGCCGCATTTGGCTGGTCAATTCCGATGGCCTTCGCGGCGGTAAGTGAATCGGTACCGTTGAGCTGCTGGCTGATGTTCCTGGCCAACATTCTGTGGGCGGTGGCCTACGATACGCAGTATGCGATGGTGGACCGCGATGACGATCTGAAAATCGGTATCAAATCAACTGCCATTCTGTTTGGCGAACATGACAAGCTGATCATCGGTATCTTGCAGGTGGCGGTGCTGGCGCTGATGGCGCTAATTGGTTGGCTGAACGGGCTGGGCCTGGGCTATTACTGGTCGGTACTGGTCGCAGGCGCGCTGTTTGCCTGGCAGCAGAAGCTGATTGCCAACCGCGAACGCGAAGCATGCTTTAAAGCGTTTATGAATAATAACTACGTGGGACTGGTGCTGTTTATCGGTCTGGCGATGAGTTACTGGCACTTATAAAACATCTTGCCCGATGGCGCTGCGCTTATCGGGCCTACCAAACCGTAAGCCGATGTAGGCCGGATCAGGCGGAACGCCGCCATCCGGCAATCTGATATAAAAAAAGCCGGTCATCTCGACCGGCTTTTTCTTTACTCGCTCTGCGTTGCGCTCTCGATGGTGAGACGTACATCCGACGTGATGAGTTCCGCCAACATCTGATATACCTTCATCGTTTCGCCCGGTTCCGCGTCACCGGTATCGCTGATGTACCCCTCGTCACGCAGGGTCAGCACCAGTGAACTGAATACCGCCTTGTCGAAAAATTCCGGCGCATTGATACCGTGCAGCACGGACAGACGCTGCGCCACGGTGCGGCTCTCTTTTTCCAGCGTGCCGCGGTTGATCGACGGGTTGGCGCTCAGCAGCCAGAAGGTGATGGCATAGCGTTGCAGCGTTTCGCGCGCACCTGCCGCCAACAGTTGCAGCGTGCGGGAGTGGGCCGGATTGATATGCAGCTCGTCATTCTGCAGTGTAATCAGCCCCTGGCGCTGCATCTCTGCCGTCAGCGCGTCAATCACGCCAGCCAGTTCATCGCGCTCCCAGCGCAGGAACAGTTCGGCTTTTAACATCGGATAGAGCACGTCAACGTGTTGCAGCAGTGCTTCACGGGAAATATGACGATGCTGGGTCACGATCGCGGCCAGCAGTGAAGGTAGCACCAGCATATGCGCGATGTTATTGCGATAGTAGGTCATCAGCACCGCCTGCTCGCGCGGCAGAATGATGATATCGCCAATGGTATCTTTCTCGACTTCGAACTTGTTCATCTGCAACGCGTGATCGATAAGATCGCTCGCGCTGACCGATGGCACAGTCGAATCAGAGGAATACGGCACATTGCGCATCAGATCCAGATAACAGTTGAGCTGCTCGGTCAGTTGCTCGCGGGTCAGCGAACGCTGACGGGAAGCTAACAGCGCGGTGCAGCACAAGTTCATCGCGTTAGCCGCACCCGCGTTGTTAATACGCACCATCAGCTCTGCCGCAATCCCGTTCACTGTCGGCGTCAGCCAGGCTGGACGCACGGCTTCGATAGGATCAATCGACTCGCGCCACTCCGGCACGTGGTGATTCAGGTACGTCATCAACGGCATTGGCTCGCCAAAGTTCACGTAGCCCTGACCGAGATTACGCAGCTTGCTCAAGCCACGCAGCATCTGCGGCAGACTCTCTTTCTCTTTGGTTGCCCCGCGCAGCTCTTTGGCATAGGTCCCCACTTCCATCACATGTTCGTAACCGATATAAATCGGCACCAGGGTGATCGGACGGGTGCCACCGCGCAGCATCGCCTGAATAGTCATTGATAGCGTGCCGGTTTTCGGATCCAGCAGACGACCCGTACGGGAACGACCGCCTTCGACAAAGTATTCAACCGAGTAGCCGCGGCTGAACAGTTCGCCCAGATACTCACGGAAGACGGTGGAATAGAGCTTATTGCCCTTAAAGGTACGGCGAATAAAGAACGCGCCCAGGCGGCGGAAGATCGGGCCTGCTGGCCAAAAGTTCAGGTTGATACCCGCGGCAATATGCGGTGGCACCAGCCCCTGGTGATAGAGCACGTAGGAGAGCAGCAGGTAGTCCATGTGGCTGCGGTGGCAGGGAACATAGACAATTTCGTGCCCGTCGTGCGCCAGTTGGCGAACGCGCTCGGCGTTATGAACGTTGATCCCCTGATAGAGCCGGTTCCAGGTGAAACCCAGGATGCGGTCGGTCAGGCGAATCATTTCGTATGAGAAGTTGGCGGCGATCTCTTCCATCAGCGCAATCGCGTTTTGCTGCGCCTTTTCATGGGAGATTTTCTTGCTGCGCGCTTCATCTTCTACCGCGCGGGCAATCGCTTTGGACGCCAACAGTTTGTTGAAGAGATCCTGACGTGCAGGCAGGCGCGGTCCCACAGCGGCAAGACGCTGACGGGCGAAGTGCATACGCGCCACGCGTGCCAGTTTCTGCGCAATGATTTTATCCGTGCCGTGCTCATCGGCCATTCGGCGCAGGGACACGGAAGGTGAGAAACGGACAAAGCTGTCGCGCCCCAGCCAGGAGACGGCAAAGAATTTCTGGATGCCGTTAAGCATGCGCAGCGGCGGGTTAACCTCACCCTTCTCACGGCCCGGCGAGCGTCCAAACATCACCGACACTGGCACCATTTGCACATCCAGGTCTGGATTGCTGCGATGCAGGTCGAGATAGTTATGGAACAGCTTGATGGACTCTTCTTTCGGCGTGTAATAGGTGAATACCCGCGGTCCGCCGTGAATGAATACATAGCGTGGCAACTGGGTGCCATCGATCTCCAGCGGCACTAACGGGTCGGGGAGATCGTGCGCCAGACATTGCGCGCGCAGCGTCAGCAAGTCCGCTTTGGAGTTGTACGGTAAAACGTACATAATTGGACGAGAGGTATCGAGTCCCAATTCCGGGGCAGGATCTGCCGGAATAGACTTGCTTTTTACCAGTACACTTAATGGTAAATTCAGGATTTTGTAGTAAATTCGTGGCCAGCCGGACATAAACGATGTAAAGCCTCTGGTTAATAATGCAATTGCGTTGCAAGGATATCAGAAAGTCATGTGAATTTCTGGTGTATCCCGTCATACTTCGCGCCGCGTGCCCTAACTCGAATCACATGAGTTAATTAGACAATGTCATTGACGCCAATAATGCAAAAAGGTTCTTTTAATGGCTAATAATACCACTGGATTCACCCGAATTATCAAAGCTGCAGGCTATTCCTGGAAAGGTTTTCGCGCCGCGTGGATTAACGAGGCCGCGTTCCGTCAGGAGAGCGTGGCGGTTTTGCTGGCCGTCGCTATCGCCTGCTGGTTGGATGTGGATGCCATCACGCGCGTTCTATTGATCGGCTCCGTTATGCTGGTCATGATTGTTGAAATTCTGAACAGCGCCATTGAGGCCGTGGTGGACCGTATCGGCTCTGATTATCATGAACTCTCTGGTCGTGCAAAAGATATGGGATCGGCGGCGGTGCTGCTCTCTATCATTGTGGCGCTGATCACCTGGGGCCTCCTGCTGTGGACACATTTTCGCTAAGGTTTTTTCGACCCTGCTTCCATAACAGGTTAAATCTGCTGTTGAATGTGCAGTTTGTGGTTCCAAAATCACCTTTAGCTGTATATACTCACAGCATAACTGTATATACACCCAGGGGGCGGAATGAAAGCGTTAACGGCCAGGCAACAAGAGGTGTTTGATCTCATTCGGGATCACATCAGCCAGACAGGTATGCCACCGACGCGTGCGGAGATCGCACAGCGTTTGGGGTTCCGTTCCCCAAACGCGGCTGAAGAACACCTGAAAGCGCTGGCGCGGAAAGGGGCAATTGAAATCGTCTCCGGCGCTTCTCGCGGCATTCGACTGCTGCAGGAAGAAGAAGAGGGATTACCGCTTATCGGTCGTGTCGCGGCGGGCGAACCACTGTTGGCGCAGCAGCACATCGAAGGCCATTATCAGGTGGACCCGTCTCTGTTTAAGCCGAATGCCGATTTCCTGCTGCGCGTCAGCGGGATGTCGATGAAAGATATCGGTATTATGGATGGCGATCTGTTGGCGGTACACAAAACCCAGGATGTGCGTAACGGCCAGGTGGTTGTGGCGCGTATCGACGACGAAGTGACGGTCAAGCGCTTGAAAAAACAGGGCAATAAAGTTGAGTTACTGCCTGAAAACAGCGAATTTAAACCTATCCTGGTTGACCTTCGCGAACAGAATTTCACCATCGAAGGATTGGCCGTTGGCGTCATCCGTAACGGTGAATGGCTGTAGTAATCCTGTAGGCCGGATAAGGCGTTTACGCCGTTATCCGGCACTCTCACCACTCTCGTTATGACCTCTTCTCAGGCTCGCTCCATGCCGTTTTTTGCTTCTGCTGACAAGGCGCTCTGGCGTCTCGCCTTACCTATGATTTTCTCCAATATCACCGTTCCTCTGCTGGGACTGGTGGATACGGCGGTCATTGGTCACCTGGACAGCCCTGTATATCTCGGCGGGGTGGCAGTGGGGGCGACGGCAACGAGTTTTCTGTTCATGCTCCTGCTCTTTTTACGCATGAGCACCACCGGGCTGACGGCGCAGGCGTTCGGCGCGAAGAATCCTCCGGCGCTGGCACGGGCTCTGGTGCAACCGCTGATCCTGGCGTTGGGCGCTGGGGCTATGATTGCGCTCTTTCGCACACCGATTATCGATCTGGCGCTGCACATCGTGGGTGGTAGCGAAGCGGTGCTGGAGCAGGCAAGACGGTTTCTGGCCATTCGCTGGCTGAGCGCTCCGGCGTCGCTGGCGAATCTGGTACTGCTCGGCTGGTTGCTGGGCGTACAGTACGCGCGTGCACCGGTTATTCTGCTGATTGTCGGCAATATTCTGAATATTGTGCTCGACCTTTGGCTGGTGATGGGGCTGCACATGAACGTGCAAGGGGCCGCGCTGGCGACGGTAATCGCGGAATATGCGACGCTGCTGATCGGTTTGTTGATGGTGCGTAAAGTACTGCGCCTGCGTGGTGTCTCCCGCGCCATGCTCAAACAGGCCTGGCGGGGAAATGTACGCCGCCTTCTGGCGCTTAATCGCGACATCATGCTGCGTTCACTGCTGCTGCAGCTCTGCTTTGGCGCGATCACCGTGCTGGGGGCCAGACTGGGCAGCGATATCATCGCCGTTAACGCCGTGTTGATGACGCTGCTGACGTTTACGGCCTATGCGCTGGATGGCTTTGCCTACGCCGTGGAGGCGCATTCCGGTCAGGCTTATGGCGCCCGCGACGGCAGTCAGTTACTGGAAGTCTGGCGTGCGGCGTGCCGTCAGTCAGGCATCGTCGCACTGCTGTTTTCACTGGTCTATTTGCTCGCGGGCGAACCGATTGTTGCGCTGCTGACATCACTACCGCAAATCCAACAACTGGCCGATCGCTACCTGCTCTGGCAGGCGATTTTGCCTCTGGTTGGTGTCTGGTGTTATCTGCTGGATGGCATGTTTATCGGCGCAACGCGGGCGGCTGAAATGCGTAACAGCATGGCGGTCGCGGCTGCCGGGTTTGCGCTGACGCTGCTGGCTCTACCCGTGTTGGGTAATCACGGTTTATGGCTGGCGCTGGCGGTTTTTCTGGCGCTGCGCGGGTTGTCATTAGCCTGGATTTGGCGACGTCACTGGCGAAACGGGACCTGGTTTGCTGCCTCGTAATGGTTAAAGATTCTGAATAGTGAATTTAACCCAGAATCTATGACTACACTTAATCTCACGTCCAGCAGAAAACGAACGCAGTTGGGCGGTTTACTCTCACTATTCACAGCCTGATAAAGAGGACGTTATGATGAATAAAGACGAAGTCGGCGGTAACTGGAAACAGTTTAAAGGTAAGGTGAAAGAGCAGTGGGGCAAACTGACCGATGACGATATGACGGTCATTGAAGGTAAGCGTGATCAACTGGTAGGTAAAATTCAGGAACGCTATGGTTACGCGAAAGATCAGGCGGAGAAAGAGGTCGATAGCTGGGAAAAACGCAACGACTATCGCTGGTAATCCCCCCTCTTACCCGTGAGTACAAGGATGTACCCCCCTCTGTTTGCTTCGGGCGGCATAGCATGCCGCCCACGCCTTTAACGAGGTTTCTTTTTAACCTGAATCGAATGATCGTGCTGGCACTCGCCAGGGTGACGACAGGCTTCTACTTCCACGCAGGCTGAACATAATCCGTGTGCTTCAATGACATTGTGGCGCAGAGCAAATCCCATCTTCGCCGCCAGCGTATGCATAATGTCTTCCACGCCTTCCGCACACTCTTCTTTCACTGCACCGCAGCGGTCGCAGATAAACATCGCGGAAGTATGGGTTGGCTGATCGAACAGGTAGCACAACACATAGCTGTTGGTGGATTCGACCTTATGCACAAACCCTTGTTCAAGCAGAAAATCGAGTGCGCGATAGACCGTTGGCGGCTTGGCCTGCGGTTCGGATTCACGCAGCAGGTCCAGCAGATCGTAAGCGCTAATCGCACCTTCCTGCAGGCTCATCAGCCGCAGCACTTCGAGGCGCTGTGGGGTCAGGCGCACATTGCGTTGCGCGCACAATTTTTCAGCTTGCGCCAGCAACTCTTGCGTTGTGGTCTTTTCCATTGGGCACCTCGGATCGCGTGGAGTAAGAAAACCCTCACTTTATCATGTTATGGAAGAAACGCCGAGTTCCAGGCCGGAGCGATAAATCGCTCGCCAATCTTTCCCTGATTTACAAACTCTTCTATATATATTGAGGCTTATCACAAAAATAAACGCCCCGGCGATAAAAGGACAGGGGCAAAACAGGCGACTTTTTCCTTGTTAATCACAGCAATGCTCCAACTCTGTCTGGTTGATACTGACAGAGACGATTTTCACCTGCGAATAAAATGGGCTTACTGTGAATAAAAATTTGAATCTTTTGGTGGTGGCGATGACGGGCTCGCTGTTGGCGTCTCAAACCGCGAGTGCCGCAAATTCCTGGACTGAAGCGCGTAATGACGCGATGGGCGGCACGGGCGTCGCGTCGGCAAATTATGGCAGCGGCGTACTCATCAACCCGGCATTGTTGGCGAAGTCACAGCCGGATGATGACATTACGGTGATCTTCCCGGCTATCGGTGGGCAGATTTCCGACAAGGATAATCTGCGCGATAAGATTGATGATGTTACCGACGACGTAAATAACTATCGCCGCACTCTGGACAATATTAATCCCCTCGATCTCTTTGTTCCCGGCAGTACAGGCTACCGGCAGGTGTCAAATGCCGCAGGCGATCTGGCTGACCAACTTGAATCCCTGAAAGGGAAAACGGCCAGTGCGAAAGCTGGGGCTGGGCTTGCGGTCAGCATTCCGAATGATGTGTTGGCTGTGGCCTTTGTGGCGAAAGCCAACGCCCGTGCCCGCGTGAGTTCGTCTATTGATCAGGGCGACATCGACACGCTGCGCGGTGTTGAAGCCGTGCCTTCCAGCATTCTGGCGGTGGATCCCGAGGACCTGAAATCAAAAGGGTTTGGTCGTGCCGCTATTGTCTCTGATTACGGTGTGGCGGTGGCGCGGCAATTCGATCTGGGTGGTGTACCGGTTTCGGTTGGCGTGACGCCGAAACTGCAAAAAACCTGGCTCTACAACTACACGGTCTCGATTTACGATTTCAACAGCGACGACATCAACAGCAGTCGCTATCGCAACGACGATACCGGTTTTAACGTTGACGCGGGTCTGGCGGCGGACTTTGGTGAACACTGGACGGTTGGTCTGAGTGGGCAAAACCTGTTTTCTCGCGATATCGACACAAAAGAGGTGGCTGGCGTTCGCGATACTTACCAGATTCGTCCGTTGGTCACCGCCGGTGTGGCGTGGCAGAACGATCTGCTGACGCTGAGCGCAGACGGTGATTTAACTGAAACCAAAGGCTTCAAAAGCGAGGAAAACTCACAGTTTGTTGGCGTCGGCGCCGAAGTTCGACCGCTCGACTGGTTGGCCGTCCGCGCCGGTTATCGTGCTGACGTGAAGGACAATGACAGCAATGTCTTCACCGGCGGTGTCGGGTTTGCCCCGTTCAATCGCGTTCATCTTGATTTGATGGGGCTGTACGGCGAGGACGAAACCTGGGGCGCAGGCGCGCAGGTCAGCGTGACGTTCTGATAAGTGATAACCGGAGGCATTACGTCTCCGGTTATGCCTGTGCTATAGTAGCGCCCCCAATTCACCGGATGCTCAAAAAACAACCATGTCACCAGAATCACAATCCGCCTTTCCGGCCCACCGTTTTTCCATCGCGCCCATGCTCGACTGGACGGACAGACACTGTCGCTATTTCCTGCGCTTGTTGTCTCGCCAGACGCTGCTCTACACCGAGATGGTAACGACGGGGGCCATTATTCATGGCAAAGGGGATTACCTGGCGTACAGCGAAGAAGAGCATCCGGTCGCGCTACAACTGGGCGGCAGCGATCCGGCAGCACTGGCGCACTGTGCGAAGCTGGCTGAGGCGCGCGGCTATGATGAGATTAATCTCAATGTCGGCTGTCCTTCCGATCGCGTGCAGAACGGCATGTTCGGTGCCTGTTTGATGGGCAATGCGCAACTGGTGGCGGATTGCGTAAAGGCGATGCGTGACGTGGTGTCGATTCCGGTGACGGTGAAAACCCGCATCGGTATTGACGATCAGGACAGCTATGAATTTCTCTGCGATTTCATCAGTACCGTGTCTGGTCGCGGTGAGTGCGGGATGTTCATCATCCACGCCCGTAAGGCCTGGCTCTCCGGGTTAAGTCCGAAGGAAAACCGTGAGATCCCGCCGCTGGATTATCCGCGCGTTTATCAGTTAAAACGCGACTTCCCGCAACTGACGATGTCCATCAACGGCGGAATTAAGTCGCTGGACGAAGCGAAGGCGCATCTCGAACATATGGACGGCGTAATGGTTGGGCGCGAAGCCTATCAGAACCCTGGCATTCTGGCCTCTGTTGATCGCGAAATCTTTGGCTCCTCGAACGCCGATGCCGATCCGATTGCAGTGGTGCGGGCCATGTATCCTTATATCGAGCGCGAACTGAGTCAGGGAACGTATCTTGGTCACATTACACGCCATATGCTGGGGCTGTTTCAGGGGATCCCGGGGGCGCGCCAGTGGCGTCGTTACCTGAGCGAAAACGCCCATAAAGCCGGTGCCGATATCAATGTGCTGGAGCACGCGCTGAAACTGGTTGCGGATAAGCGTTAAATTTTCACTAAAAGTTAGTCAATTTCACCACGGCCTGCAAAAGTTTGCGGGCCGTTTTGTTGATAAATCAACATGTTAATTTTGGCATGATATTTGTAATGGATTGTGCAGGAATTCATTATGGGAGAGCATCATGCTGGAACTACTTTTTGTGCTTGGCTTCTTTATCATGCTGATGGTCACCGGCGTCTCGCTGCTGGGCATTCTGGCTGCGCTGGTTGTCGCCGCGTTCGTGATGTTCCTTGGCGGCATGTTTGCACTGATGATCAAACTGCTGCCGTGGCTACTGCTGGCGGTTGCGGTGGTGTGGGTGATCAAAGCGGTTAAGTCGCCAAAAGTCCCACAATATCAGCGCAATAACCGTTGGCGTTACTAAAGATGTGAGGGATGCGTCACAACCTGCGATTTTGGCGTCAGAACCAAATAGGAATTGGCTACCAAATCTGTCAGTATTGCGCGACTAACAGATTCATCGAGCTGTACCCTACATACAGCCGAACTAAAAAAGAAAGGGCTTCCCAATGGGAAGCCCAATTTCTTTTTCGCCGTCATAATTAAGGAATCAGCAAACTGGAGCCCTGCGTCGCCCGACTCTCCAGTACTTCATGCGCGCGCCGTGCCTCTTTCAACGGGTATTTCTGACTGTCTGCCACATCCACTTTGATCACGCCGCTGGCGATCAGCGAAAACAGTTCATTACTGGCTTCGGTCAACTCTTCCGCATTGGTAATGTAGCCCTGAAGAGAAGGGCGCGTGGCGTACAGGGAACCTTTCTGATTCAGAATCCCCAGGTTCACGCCGGTCACCGGCCCCGACGCGTTGCCAAAACTGACCATCAGGCCACGACGTTGCAAACAGTCCAGTGAAGCTTCCCAGGTATCCTTGCCGACCGAGTCATACACCACGCGCACTTTTTTGCCGCCGGTAATCGTTTTTACCCGCTCAACAATATTTTCTTCGCGATAGTTAATCACCTGCCATGCGCCGGCATCCAGCGCCCGCTGCGCCTTTTGCGCGCTGCCGACGGTGCCAATCAGTTTCGCGCCCAGCGCTTTCGCCCACTGACAGGCAATCAGCCCTACACCGCCTGCGGCCGCGTGGAACAGGAACGGTTCGTCGGGTTTGATTTCGTAAGTTTTGCGCAGCAGATAAAAAACGGTCAGTCCCTTCAGGAAAGAGGCAGCGGCCTGCTCATAAGAGATGGCATCAGGCAGGATAGCGGCCTTATCGGCCGGCACGTTGTGGACCGAACTGTAGGCGCCGAGCGCGGACTGCGCATACACCACGCGATCGCCTACGTTAATATGGTTAACGCCGCTGCCGACTTTGACGACGATGCCCGCCGCTTCGGTCCCTAAACCACTGGGCAGCGTGGGAGGCGGATAGAGTCCGCTGCGAATATAGGTATCGATAAAGTTAATGCCGATCGCTTTGTTTTCGACCTGGATTTCGTTCGCCACCGGATCGGCGGGGGTAAAATCCACGGCCTGAAGCACGTCAGGGCCACCATGCTTATGAAATTCAATTCGTGTTGCCATGATTTCTCCAGTATCATCGGAAGATTAGCTTCAACTCACTTTTATCTCGGTAACTCCATTCACTATGGCAGGAAATAAACCCTTCAACAAACAACAGACTGATGTCCGTGACCGCGACCCGCAAGTTGCCGGACTGAAAGTACCGCCGCACTCGATTGAAGCGGAACAGTCGGTGTTGGGCGGTTTAATGCTGGATAACGAGCGCTGGGACGATGTTGCCGAGCGCGTGGTGGCGGAGGATTTTTATACCCGTCCACATCGTCACATCTTCACGGAGATGGGGCGGTTGCAGGAAACCGGCAGTCCGATTGACCTGATTACGCTCGCGGAATCGCTGGAGCGACAAGGGCAACTGGACAGCGTCGGCGGTTTTGCTTATCTGGCTGAACTCTCTAAAAATACGCCAAGTGCGGCGAACATCAGCGCGTATGCGGATATCGTGCGCGAACGTGCGGTTGTGCGCGACATGATCGCCGTCGCCCATGAAATTGCCGATGCGGGTTTTGATCCGCAAGGGCGCACCAGTGAGGATCTGCTCGATCTCGCCGAGTCCCGCGTCTTTAAAATCGCGGAAAGCCGCGCCAATAAAGACGAAGGCCCGAAAAACATTGCCGATGTGCTCGACGCCACCGTCGCGCGTATTGAACAACTGTTCCAGCAGCCGCACGACGGGGTGACGGGCGTTAACACCGGCTATGACGATCTCAACAAAAAGACCGCTGGCCTGCAGCCCTCAGACCTGATTATCGTCGCGGCGCGTCCGTCGATGGGGAAAACCACATTTGCAATGAACCTCGTCGAAAACGCGGCGATGTTGCAGGATAAACCGGTTCTTATCTTCAGTCTCGAGATGCCCTCTGAGCAGATTATGATGCGTTCTCTGGCCTCGCTGTCCCGCGTGGATCAGACCCGTATACGTACCGGGCAACTGGACGATGAGGACTGGGCGCGGATTTCCGGCACAATGGGCATCCTGCTGGAAAAACGTAACATCTATATCGATGATTCCTCTGGTCTGACGCCGACGGAAGTACGCTCCCGCGCGCGCCGTATCGCCCGCGAACACGGCGGTATCGGGCTGATTATGATCGACTACCTGCAACTGATGCGCGTGCCGTCGTTGTCCGACAACCGTACGCTGGAGATTGCCGAAATTTCCCGTTCGCTGAAAGCGCTGGCGAAAGAACTGCATGTGCCGGTTGTGGCGCTGTCGCAGCTTAACCGCTCGCTGGAACAACGTGCCGATAAGCGTCCGGTCAACTCCGACCTGCGTGAATCCGGCTCCATCGAACAGGATGCCGACTTGATCATGTTCATCTACCGTGACGAGGTTTATCACGAAAACAGCGACCTGAAAGGGATTGCGGAAATCATCATTGGTAAGCAACGTAACGGCCCTATCGGGACGGTGCGACTGACCTTTAACGGACAATGGTCGCGCTTTGATAATTATGCGGGACCTCAGTACGACGACGAGTAAATTTCCTTCACCCTTCACGCCGCAGGTGCGTTGACTGCGCTCGCTCACCCCGGTCACTTAGTTAACTTAACTAAGCTCCCGGGGATTCGCGGGCTTGTCGCCTTCCTGCAACGCGAATGGTTTTGGAAATTCTTTTTTTAATGAAGGAATGATAATGCAAGCGGCAACTGTAGTTATTAACCGCCGCGCTCTGCGACACAACCTGCAACGTCTGCGTGAGCTGGCACCCGCCAGTAAGCTGGTTGCGGTCGTGAAAGCGAACGCTTACGGACACGGTCTGTTAGAGACCGCGCGAACGCTCCCCGATGCTGACGCTTTTGGCGTGGCGCGTCTCGAAGAGGCGCTACGTCTGCGAGCGGGTGGGATCACGCAGCCCATCCTGCTACTGGAAGGCTTTTTTGAGGCAGCCGATCTGCCCACCATTTCCGCGCAGCGCCTGCATACGGCTGTCCATAACCAGGAGCAACTGGCCGCGCTGGAAGCCGCCGAACTGGATGAACCGGTGTCTGTGTGGATGAAACTTGATACCGGCATGCATCGTCTGGGCGTGCTTCCTGAAGAGGCGGACGCCTTCTGGCAGCGGCTGACGCAATGTAAAAACGTGCGTCAGCCGGTGAATATTGTCAGTCATTTTGCCCGTGCGGATGAGCCGGAATGTGGTGCCACTGAACGGCAGCTTGATGTGTTCAATACTTTTTGTGAAGGCAAAACGGGTCAACGCTCAATTGCCGCATCCGGCGGGATTTTACTCTGGCCGCAGTCACATTTTGACTGGGTGCGACCGGGCATCATTCTCTACGGCGTGTCGCCGTTGGAAAACCAGTCCACAGGAGCGGATTTCGGCTGTCAGCCGGTGATGTCGCTGACCTCCAGCCTGATTGCCGTGCGTGAGCATAAAGCGGGTGAGCCGGTAGGCTATGGCGGAACGTGGATCAGTGAACGTGATACGCGCCTTGGCGTCGTGGCGATGGGCTATGGCGATGGTTACCCGCGTGCAGCGCCATCCGGTACGCCGGTGCTGGTGAATGGTCGCGAAGTGCCGATTGTTGGCCGCGTGGCGATGGACATGATTTGCGTTGATCTTGGGCCGCAGGCGACTGACCAGGCCGGTGACCCGGTGATTTTATGGGGAGAGGGGCTCCCGGTTGAGCGTATTGCGGCAATGACTAAAGTTAGTGCTTACGAACTGATCACCCGCCTGACCTCACGGGTGGCAATGAAGTACGTCGACTAAGCGTACGCCATGCCGGATGACGCCAGCGCTTATCCGGCAATATTCCCACCAGGCGCTCGATCTTCCTCTCTATCCGGTTTATTGTGTCTTAACCCCTGCCTGTAAACCTGGAGAACCATCGCGTGTTTCAAAAAGTTGACGCCTACGCTGGCGACCCGATTCTGTCGCTCATGGAGCGGTTCAAAGAAGACCCGCGTAGTGACAAAGTGAATCTGAGTATCGGTCTGTATTACAACGAAGACGGGATTATCCCGCAGCTGAAGGCCGTGGCGGAAGCCGAAGCGCGTCTTAACGCGCAACCGCACGGTGCCTCGCTGTATCTGCCGATGGAAGGGTTAAATACCTATCGTCATACTATCGCGCCATTGCTGTTTGGGGCTGACCATCCGGTCCTCCAGCAGCAGCGAGTGGCGACGATCCAGACATTGGGCGGCTCTGGCGCGCTGAAAGTGGGCGCCGATTTCCTCAAGCGCTATTTCCCGGATTCTGGCGTGTGGGTCAGCGATCCGACGTGGGAAAACCATATCGCTATTTTTGAAGGGGCTGGATTTAGCGTCAGCACATACCCCTGGTACGACAATGCCACCAACGGTGTGCGTTTCCACGATCTGCTGGCGACCCTGAAAACGCTGCCAGCGCGCAGCATCGTTCTGCTGCATCCTTGCTGTCACAACCCGACCGGGGCAGATTTAACGCATGCGCAATGGGATGAGGTTATCGAGATCCTGAAAGCAGGCGATCTGATCCCGTTCCTCGACATTGCTTATCAGGGCTTTGGTGCGGGTATGGACGATGATGCCTATGCTATCCGCGCGATTGCCTGCGCCGGGCTGCCTGCGCTGGTCAGCAACTCGTTCTCGAAAATCTTCTCTCTGTACGGCGAACGCGTCGGCGGGCTTTCTGTCGTTTGTGAAGATGCAACCACTGCAGGCCGCGTGCTGGGACAACTGAAGGCGACCGTACGCCGTAACTACTCCAGTCCACCGAACTTTGGTGCGCAGCTGGTTGCGACGGTACTCGGCGATGAAGCGCTGAAAGCCAACTGGCTGGCGGAAGTGGAGGCGATGCGAACCCGTATTCTGACCATGCGCCAGGAACTGGTGAACGTGCTGACCGCTACGATTCCGGGACGTAATTTCGACTATCTGCTGCAACAGCGCGGCATGTTCAGCTACACCGGACTGAGCGCCGCTCAGGTCGATCGCCTGCGCGATGAGTTTGGCGTCTATCTGATTGCCAGTGGACGCATGTGCGTGGCTGGTCTGAACGTGGCGAACGTGCAGCGCGTGGCGAAGGCTTTTGCTGCGGTCATGTGATCGGTAAGCCGGATAAGGTGATATACCGCCTTATCCGGTCGGCCCATGATCGCTCTCATACTTATGTGATCCTTCTCCTTTTCCGGGACAAAACCGCAGAAAATCCTTCCTTTCACCTGCCAGCAGAGTTATGGTCAAAGAGTTTTTGAACAATCGGTCTACTAAAATGATAACTAAATAAATGACTTAACAGGGAAAAATATGCGAAGGCTCACACTGGCGCTGAGCGCCATCTGCTTGTTATTCACATTAAACCATTCCGCCAGCGCGCTGGCCTCTTCTCCTTCTCCGCTGAACCCTGGTACTAACGTTGCGAAACTCGCGGAACAAGCCCCCATTCATTGGGTTTCCGTGGCGCAGATCGAAAATAGCCTGGCGGGTCGTCCCCCGATGGCCGTCGGTTTTGATATTGATGACACCGTACTGTTTTCCAGCCCAGGCTTTTGGCGCGGTAAGAAAACCTGGTCCCCGGACAGCGAAGCCTATCTGAAGAACCCGGCATTCTGGGAGAAAATGAACAACGGTTGGGATGAGTTCAGTATTCCTAAAGAGGTTGCGCGCCTGCTGATCGATATGCACGTCCGTCGCGGCGACAGCATCTTTTTTATCACCGGACGTTCGCCAACAAAAACCGAAACCGTGTCGAAAACGCTGGCCGATAACTTCCACATTCCGGCGACAAATATGAACCCGGTCATTTTTGCTGGCGATAAGCCCGGTCAAAACACCAAAACCCAGTGGTTGCAGGATAAAAATATCCGCATGTTCTATGGCGATTCGGATAACGACATCACCGCCGCGCGCGATGCAGGCATTCGTGGGATCCGAATCCTGCGCGCCTCAAACTCGACCTACAAACCGTTGCCGCAGGCTGGCGGGTATGGTGAAGAAGTGATCGTAAATTCGGAGTATTAAGAAACGGGAAGGGCATTTGCTGTTTTTTTAAACAAAATTGATCTGCCAGCTTTTACCTTTTGCTGTCTTGCTGCACACTGAGTAGATGACATTTCAGTGGAGCATCACGCTTGCGAGGGGAATAACGATGACCAATTCGGAGTTACTGCAATACTGCATGGCGAAAGTCGGCGCGGAGCAGAGTGTGCACAGTGACTGGAAAGCCACACAAATCAAAGTTGAAGATGTGCTCTTTGCCATGGTGAAAGAGGTGGAAGATCGCCCGGCGGTATCTCTGAAAACCAGCCCCGAACTGGCGGAATTGTTACGCCAGAAGCACAGCGATGTGCGTCCGAGCCGACATCTCAATAAGGCGCACTGGAGCACCGTTTATCTCGACGGCTCGCTGCCGGATTCACAAATCTATTATCTGGTGGATGCGTCATACCAACAGGCGGTCAATACACTACCGGAAGAGAAACGCAAACAGTTGCAATGAACAACGCCGTTCACATTTTCACATGAACGGCGTTTTGCGTTTTACAGCATCGGTTTGAGGAAGCGGGCAGTATGCGATGCTTCACATTCCGCTACGGTCTCAGGTGTACCGGAGACGAGGATTTCCCCGCCGCCGCTACCGCCCTCGGGTCCCAGGTCGACGATCCAGTCCGCCGTTTTGATGACGTCCAGGTTGTGCTCAATCACCACGATAGTGTTGCCCTGGTCGCGTAACTGATGGAGCACGTCCAGCAACTGCTGAATATCGGCAAAGTGCAGACCGGTGGTCGGTTCATCCAGAATATAGAGCGTCTGACCGGTACCGCGTTTCGACAGTTCACGCGCTAACTTCACGCGCTGCGCTTCACCGCCGGAAAGCGTCGTCGCCGACTGGCCGAGACGAATGTAGGTCAGACCCACGTCCATCAGGGTTTGCAGCTTCCGCGCCAGCGCCGGAACGGCATCAAAGAACTCGCGGGCTTCTTCGATAGTCATATCCAGTACTTCGTGGATGGTTTTGCCCTTGTACTTAATCTCCAGCGTTTCGCGGTTATAGCGCTTGCCTTTGCACTGGTCGCAAGGTACGTAAATATCCGGCAGGAAGTGCATTTCGACTTTAATCACGCCATCGCCCTGACAGGCTTCGCAACGCCCACCGCGAACGTTAAAGCTGAAACGCCCCGGTGTATAGCCGCGTGAGCGTGATTCCGGCACCCCGGCAAACAGTTCGCGTACCGGCGTAAACACCCCGGTATAGGTTGCCGGGTTGGAACGCGGCGTCCGGCCGATTGGGCTCTGATCGATATCGATAACTTTGTCGAAATGCTCCAGTCCCTGCACGTCACGATACGGTGCCGGTTCGGCGATCGTGGCGCCGTTCAGCTGGCGCTGAGCAATCGGGAACAGCGTATCGTTGATCAGGGTCGATTTACCGGAACCCGACACGCCGGTGATACACGTGAACAGTCCCACCGGCAGTGTCAGCGTCACGTCTTTCAGGTTGTTGCCGCGTGCGCCGGTCAGTTTCAGCACTTTCTCCGGATTCGCAGGCACCCGCTGTTTCGGCACTGCAATCTTGCGCTTGCCACTCATGTACTGGCCGGTCAGGGATTCCGGTACCGCCATAATGGCTTCCAGCGGACCTTCGGCAACGACTTCGCCACCGTGGACGCCGGCTCCCGGACCGATATCAATCACGTGATCGGCGGCGCGAATCGCATCTTCATCGTGCTCCACCACTATCACGGTATTGCCCAGATTACGCAGGTGGATCAGCGTCCCCAGCAGACGTTCGTTATCGCGCTGATGAAGACCGATGGACGGTTCATCCAGCACGTACATCACCCCGACCAGCCCGGCACCAATCTGACTTGCCAGACGAATACGTTGGGCTTCACCGCCGGACAGCGTTTCCGCGGAACGGGACAGCGTCAGGTAGTTAAGGCCGACGTTGACCAGGAACTTGAGGCGATCGCCAATCTCTTTGAGGATTTTCTCTGCAATCTTCGCCCGCTGACCGGCGAGCTTGAGATTGTTGAAGAAGTCCATCGCATGGCCGATGCTCATGTCGGAGATGGTCGGCAGCGGCGTATTCTCAACGAAGACGTGGCGGGCTTCGCGACGCAGACGGGTTCCTTCACAGCTGGCGCACGGACGGTTGCTGATGAACTTAGCTAACTCTTCACGTACCGCACTGGATTCCGTCTCTTTATAGCGGCGCTCCATATTGTGCAGCACGCCTTCAAACGGATGGCGGCGCACGGAGGTGTCGCCACGATCGTTCATATACTTAAATTCAATATTCTCTTTCCCGGAGCCGTACAGCACCACTTTATGCACGTTCGCATTCAGGCTGGCCCATGGGGCTTCAACGTCGAACTTATAGTGTTCCGCCAGTGATTTCAGCATCTGGAAATAATAGAAGTTCCGCCGATCCCAGCCACGGATGGCACCGCCAGCCAGCGACAGCTCAGGGTTCTGGATCACGCGATCGGGGTCAAAATACTGCTGTACGCCGAGGCCGTCGCAGGTTGGACAGGCACCCGCCGGGTTGTTAAAGGAGAACAGGCGCGGTTCCAGTTCGCGCATGCTGTAGCCACAAATTGGACAGGCAAAGTTGGCGGAAAAGAGCAGTTCTTCTGCTTTTTCGTCGTCCATATCGGCAACCACCGCTGTCCCGCCGGAAAGCTCCAGCGCGGTCTCAAACGATTCCGCCAGACGGGTACTGAGATCGTCACGCACTTTGAAACGATCAATCACCACTTCGATGGTGTGTTTCTTTTGTAGCTCCAGTTTTGGCGGATCGGATAGATCACACACTTCGCCATCAATACGGGCGCGGATATAACCCTGGCTTGCCAGGTTTTCCAGCGTTTTGGTGTGCTCTCCCTTCCGCTCTTTAATGACCGGTGCCAGCAGCATCAGACGCTTGCCTTCCGGTTGTGACAGGACATTATCCACCATTTGACTGACGGTCTGCGCCGCCAGTGGGACATCGTGATCCGGGCAGCGCGGTTCGCCGACGCGGGCAAACAGCAGACGCAGGTAGTCGTGGATCTCGGTAATGGTACCAACCGTGGAGCGCGGGTTGTGAGACGTCGACTTTTGTTCAATTGAGATGGCGGGCGACAACCCCTCAATATGATCGACATCCGGCTTTTCCATCAGCGACAGAAACTGACGCGCATAGGCAGAAAGGGATTCAACGTAACGACGCTGCCCTTCGGCATACAAGGTGTCGAAAGCGAGCGAGGATTTGCCTGACCCCGAAAGCCCGGTCACGACAATCAATTTGTCGCGGGGGATGACGAGGTTGATGTTTTTGAGATTATGGGTGCGGGCGCCCCGAACTTCGATCTTATCCATTCACCTTTCCCGGATTAAACGCTTTTTTGCCCGGCGCAGCAGGGTGCCACCGGCGATCACAAACGGTTAATTATGACACAATAAAACCTGAATGGATATACAGTATTGGAATGCAAAACACAGAGTCTTGTGTAACAATGTCCGGCTGAAGTTGTTTCGCGGAATCCGCGTCGCAACGTAGTAAAATCGCTATTGGTAATGCTACAATCGCGCGTTTACACTTATTAAGAAACGTTTTCAGGAGACTCGATCATGGCCAGCAGAGGCGTAAACAAGGTTATTCTCGTGGGTAATCTGGGCCAGGACCCGGAAGTACGCTACATGCCGAATGGTGGCGCTGTTGCCAACATCACGCTGGCTACTTCCGAATCCTGGCGTGACAAGCAGACCGGCGAGATGAAAGAGCAGACGGAATGGCACCGCGTTGTGCTGTTCGGCAAACTGGCGGAAGTCGCCAGCGAATATCTGCGTAAAGGTTCTCAGGTCTACATTGAGGGCCAGCTGCGTACCCGCAAATGGACCGATCAGTCCGGCGTTGAGAAGTACACCACGGAAGTGGTGGTGAACGTTGGCGGCACCATGCAAATGCTGGGTGGTCGTCAGGGCGGCGGCGCACCGGCTGGTGGCCAGCAGCAGCAAGGTAGTTGGGGTCAGCCTCAGCAGCCACAGGGCGGTAACCAGTTCAGTGGCGGCGCGCAGCCTCGCCCGCAGCAGCAGTCAGCTCCGGCAGCCCCGTCTAACGAACCGCCAATGGATTTCGACGACGATATCCCGTTCTGATCATTATTAATGTCGAAATCTCAGTACCGTTATAAGACCCCGTGAAAACGGGGTTTTTTTGTCAGTTTATCTCCCGCAAAGTAAATAAACCTACATACTTTTCAATAAGATAATTAAACTGCTTGTGATCAAGTCATGGCGATAATTATCGGTTATCCTGCGTTCGCAACTTTCACCCATCAAGACTGAACCTTGCCGGGCTTTTCAGGGAAACACGATCAGCCTGTCAGCGAACACAAGGAAATTAGAATGAACAAAGCCATTTTAATGCCGGTTGATATTCTGGCGATGGACCTTTCTGACAAAGCGATTGCCTGGGCCGATCACATGCTCAATAAAGAGGAGGGCGTTCTGCATCTGCTGCACGTTTTCCCCAAACTGCACACGTCGCCGATTCGCGGTTTTGCTTCGGATATCAAAAAATACGAAGAGTACATGACCAACGATGCGCAGGAGAAAATGCTCGCCCTGGCGAGAAAATTCAAAACGCCGCTGGAGAGGATTCGCTTTGAAGTCCGTCACGGCAATATTCGCGATGAGGTGAACGACGCGGCGGCGGCGCATAATGCTGAAATGATTATTATCGGCTCACGCAAGCCGGGGATTGCCACCCATCTGCTGGGCTCGGCAGCTGCCAATATTTTACGTTACGCAAAGGTGCCGGTAATGGTTGTGCGTTAATCCGCCATCGCAGACGAAAAAGGCCTCCCGTTTTGGGAGGCCTTTTTACTGCCGGATACCCGCCGGTTATTTCCGGCGGAATTTGCGGGTGAGCGGTTTCTCAATCTCAACAATGAAGAACAGCGCGATGCCAATGGCAAAGGTAATGCCCCAGTAGCGCAGCGGTAGCGCTTCGGTACCAAACAGCATCTGCAGGAACGGGATATAGATAATCGCTAGCTGCAGCAGCAACAGAATACCGCTGACCAGCCAGATGCCTTTATTCATCAGCAGACCGCGACCCAGCGAGAAGCCATCAGAGACGCGGCAGTTAAGCATATAGACCCACTGCGCCGTCACCAGCGTCTGCAACAGAACCGTACGGATGAATTCCGGGCTGTGACCGCGTGGCTGCAGCCAGGCTTCCAGCATAAAGGCGCAGGCGGCAATCAGCGTACCGACAAAACCAACGCGCCAGATAGCAAAGCCATCCATCACGTTCTCGTTACTCTGACGCGGTGGGCGGCGCATGATATTGCGCTCACCGGCTTCAAACGCCAGGCCGAATGACAGCGTGGCGGAGGTCGCCATGTTCATCCACAGGATCAGCACCGGGGTCAGGGGGATCAAATTACCCGCCAGCAGCGCGACGATGATCAGCAGGCCCTGCGCCAGGTTAGTTGGCATGATAAACAGAATGGTTTTCTTCAGGTTGTCGTAGACGCGACGCCCCTCCTGTACCGCGCTGGCGATGGTCGCGAAGTTATCGTCCGTCAGCACCATGTCGGCGGCTTCTTTCGTCACTTCGGTGCCTTTAATACCCATCGCGATCCCCACGTCGGCCTGCTTCAGCGCCGGGGCATCGTTCACACCATCGCCGGTCATGCCGACGATCTCACCCTTATCTTGCAGGGCTTTTACCAGACGCAGTTTATGTTCCGGGCTGGTACGGGCAAAAATATCGTAGGTGACGGCGGCTTCGGCGAGTTCAGCCTCATTCATCTGCTCGAGCTCATAGCCCGTCACCGCGTGGCGGCTGTTATGGATGCCCAACATGCCGCCGATGCTCATGGCGGTTTGCGGGTGATCGCCGGTGATCATTTTGACGCGGATCCCGGCCTGCTGACAGGTGTCGATCGCCGCAATGGCTTCCGGGCGCGGCGGATCCATCATCCCGGCGATGCCGAGGAAAATGAGCCCTTCGTGCAGACAGTCATGGGTTAGCGCACTGGCATCGGCACGCGTGGGTTTCCAGGCGGCGGCCACCATCCGCAGGCCTTCTTTGGCATAGCGGGCAATTTCAGCCTCCCAGTGCGGCTGGGTAAAGGCTTCCGTACCGTTCGCGGTTTGCTGCAATTGGCAGAGTTTAAACAGCACATCCGGCGCCCCGGTCACCAGCACGCGCTCGTCGTCGCCGATGCGATAGTGCGTCGCCATGTATTTGTACTGGGAATCGAACGGGATTTTACTGCGCAGTTCGCAGTCAATGGCTGGCAGCATCGCTTTGGCGGCCAGCACTTTCAGCGCCCCTTCAGTTGGTCCGCCGGTAATCCCCCAGTGGCCCTTTTCATCGCGAATCAACTGGCTGTCGTTGCACAGGTCAATCGTGCGCAGATAGTTTTCAAGCAGACTGCCTGGCACAATCTCTGCCAGCGCGTCGTTTTCCTCGACGTGGATCTCACCCGCTGGCTCGTAGCTATTGCCCTGCACGCGGTAATTTTTATCTGCCGTGATGATGGCCTTGACCGTCATCTCGTTCATGGTCAGGGTGCCGGTCTTATCGGAACAGATCACCGACATGGCACCCAGCGTTTCAACAGTAGGCAGTTTGCGGATAATCGCGTGTTTGCGAGCCATGGTCTGTACGCCCAGCGACAAGATGATCGAGATAATCGCCGGTAAGCCTTCCGGTACGGCCGCGACAGCAAGGCTGATTAACGAAAGCAGCAGTTCACCCATCGGCATGTCGCGTAGCAGCAGGCTGAAGATAAACAGCCCGACCATCATGGCGAGAATGAGGGAGAAAATCGCTTTGCCGAGCTTATCCATCTGCACCAGTAGCGGCGTACGGTGCTTCTCGATCCCGGTCATCATCTGGTTAATATGGCCCAGTTCCGTCGCTTCCCCGGTGGCGATCACCACGCCAAGCCCGGCTCCGGCACTAATGGTGGTGCCAGAGAACAGCAGGTTTTTGCGATCGCCCAGCGGCAGTTCGCCTGTCAGCGCATCTGCTGTTTTATCCACCACGGTAGATTCGCCGGTCAGGATGGCCTCTTCAACCCGCAGGTTGTGAGCCTCCATGACGCGAAGATCGGCGGGGATGCGGTCGCCCGCCCGCAGCACTACGATATCGCCAACGACCAGATCGGTGGTCGCGACCGTCTCATGTTGCCCGTTACGCACCACCACGGCGGAAGCGGAGAGCATATTGCGGATACTTTTCAGCGACTTTTCCGCGTTATTTTCCTGAATGTGACCTATCAGGGCATTGATCACTGCGACGCCGAGGATGACGGCAGTATCCACCCAGTGCCCCATCACGGCGGTGAGGGCCGCTGCGGCGATCAGAACGTAAATTAGAACATCGTGAAAATGGGCCAGAAAGCGTAGCCAGGCAGGTTTGCCGGTTTTTTCAGGCAGTGCGTTAAGGCCATCCCTGGCGAGACGTGCGCTGGCCTCATTATGAGTCAGCCCGGAAGGTTGGCTCTGCTGATTTTTCAGAACCTCCTCAACGGTCAGCTGGTACGGCTTTTTTCCAGCGCATGGCGCAGAATGGAGACGATTGCTGTTCGGCATTCTGGTCAAAGTAAAATTCCTCGAAGTATTAAATTTTAATATTTTGAAACACACGCATACTATTTGAATAAGGCCTGCAGATATTTGACATTAATCAATGGCCTTTCTGTAATTATTATTTTATCTTTGAATGAAGATGATATTTTCCCATGCGTGTCATGGGGTTAAATGGAAATGTAAATTTAGGAAAGGAGGTTTTATGTTTGGAATTTATAATGCTAAGAAGTTGATTTTATTGATTGTTTTTGCGATTGTTGTAGCGGCCGTTAGCGGTATTTCAACTTATGCCTTTGTAAAATATCTGGGGTGAGAATAATAAAAATAGCCTTCCTTACATAACTTTTAAATCCTGAATAATAATGACAATAGGGAAGCTGATACAGAACGGAATAATATATTTTTAGCTGCGGTCTGTTGAGTAAACAGACCGCACCAGATGAACGCATAATAGACATGGGCTTGCTGAAATCGGGACGGGATGATTTTTTCCGCAAGAGATAGGGTTGGGATTTTCTGGAAACAATAAAAAGCCTCCGTCAGGGAGGCTCAGGTGACATCAGGTCAATACCATCGGCCATTCCGGCGGGGTCTGACTCATCACTTCGACCATCACGGATTCAATGTTCTTCCAGATGGCGGAGAGATCCATCAGGGTGATGCCGAGTAACCCCGTCGCAAACCAACAGGCGGCGGCGACGCCGAGTCCGCTGCTGATCACCGCCAGACCGATGTAATCTGAGCGACGAAAACGAATGTTTAACGTGCTGGCTAAAAACATGAGCACAGCGCTTAGCAGTTGCCAGCGGAGAAGAACCACGCCAGTGGTTAGGGTAGCCATGAAACATTTCCTCTGAGAGTAGCAGGTGCCCTGGACAGCGCGGCGTTTTCACGGGAGGCGTGGCACACTCTTGGCTATCGACGGGCATTTACATCAACACCGAATGAAACGTTGTTTCTGTTTCAGAATATTTGTGAACTATATCACGTTTAGTGATTCGTTCGCCAGTCGGGACGCCGCTTTTTTGCCTGTTTTTTAACCATGATATGAGTGTGGTTATTCATCGGCAATGAAGATACTTTAATCGTGACGTAAGCGGAGGAAGAGGACTTAAAAAAGATGTATTGATTTTACCTTTTCTGTTTTGTCAAAAATAAGCATTCAAAGAAATTTAGCTTAATTTCATTTTGCGTATGAGCCGGCAAAACTTTCATAAAAAACTACCCCTTTCGGAGAATGGATTACCCTTAATAAAATTAATCGTCACTATAGGTTTGCATTACGGTCGAATATTATCACCATCCTGCAATATCAGACTTTTGCTAATAAAAGTCTGTTGCTAATATTGATAGATTCATGCAACGTAATAACCTGTGTGATTTAGCATCCTGCCTTGATGATAACAGGCACATGAAATGCAGGGATATAGGGCTGAAATGAATCATCGGGTGCGAAGCAAGGTGCTGAGGTTCCTCGGGATAATCATGGTGGTTTTGCTCCCCGTGATGCTGGCGCTATGGTTTGCCCACCTGCAAGCCACCTCTCAAACCAGTAAACAGCTGAGTACCTTTGCTCATCTGGCTTTAGATAAAACGGAACTGGTCGTTTTGCAGGCGGATTTAGCCCGCGATGCTGCTGAACAGTATCAGGGACAAGCGTGTACGCCGGCACATCAACAACGGATGTTGAATATTATCCGTGGGCGCCTGTATATCAATGAGTTAATTTATGCACAAGGCGATCGTTTTTTATGCTCCACGGTAATGGCACCGTCAGCGCCCTATATTATGCAGACGGCAGACTATAAACGAAAACCCAACATCTCCATTTATTACTTTCGCGATACGCCTTTTTTTACCGGTTATAAAATGACGTATATGCAACGCGGAAACTATGTTGCGGTGATCAATCCGCTGTCATATAGCGAAGTGATGTCCGAAGACCCCGAATTGGCCTGGGGAGTATATGACACCGTGACCAATACCTTTTTCTCCGTCAGCGAGCAGGCCTGGGTGACCCAACTGTTGCCACTGATCCGGCGCAATCAATCTGTCTTCCAGCAGGATGAGCGCTTTTACACCGTTGCCCACTCGGATAAACGGCCCATTGCCGTGATTGTGTCGACCTCGATGCAGCGGTTTTATCAGAATCTGTATCAGCAGTTGTTGATCACCCTTCCTCTGGCGGTGATCAGCAGCATTCTGTTGTTAATGTTCTGGTCGCGGGCGCGTCGGCAATACTACTCTCCGCGCCGCATGCTCCAGCGTGCGCTTAAGCAACGTCAGCTCTGCCTGCACTATCAGCCGATCATTGATATTAAAAATGAGAAATGCGTGGGGGCGGAGGCGCTGCTGCGCTGGCCGGGCTGCAACGGTCAGGTCATGAGTCCGGCCGAGTTCATCCCGCTGGCGGAAAAAGAGGGGATGATCGCGCAAATAACCGACTACGTGGTGGAAGAAGTGTTCAGCGATATGGGGACATTTCTGGCAGCCAACCCGCAGTTGTATATTTCTATCAATCTTTCCGCATCGGATTTCCACTCTTCACGACTGATTGCCATGATTGCGGATAAAGCGCGCGAACATGCCGTGCTTGCGCAACAAATTAAAGTGGAAGTGACTGAACGGGGATTTATCGATGTACCGAAAACTACGCCGGTGATCCAGGCGTTTCGTCAGGCAGGTTATGAAGTGGCGATCGATGATTTCGGCACCGGTTACTCTAATCTACACAACCTCTATTCACTCAATGTCGATATTCTTAAGATCGACAAATCCTTTATCGATACGCTGACCACTAACAGTACCAGCCATCTGATTGCGGAACATATCATTGAGATGGCGCAAAGCCTGCGTCTTAAAACCATCGCGGAAGGCGTGGAGACGGCAGATCAGGTTAGCTGGTTGCTTAAACGCGGGGTGCAGTACTGTCAGGGGTGGCACTTCGCGAAGGCGCTGCCACCACAGGAATTTATTCACTGGTTGCAACAACCGCCCGCACTCCTGATGCAGCGCGGACAGTAACATTACAGGCGGTGACGATAGTCGCTGGGGGTACGATCAAATTCCCGGCGAAACACGCGGGAAAACGTCTGCTGCGACACGTAGCCTAAATCCATCGCAATATCGAATATCGGTCGTTCGGTGTTGCGCAGTTCGACGGCGGCTAACAGAAGTCGGCGCTGGCGGATATAGTCGCCCAGCGTCTGGCGCATCACCGTGCGGAACATCCTCTGTAAATACCACTTTGAATAACCTGATTTTTTTGCGACCACATCAATGTTCAGCGGTTGGTCGATATGTTCATCAATCCATTCAATAAGGGTCTGAATTATTTGCTGATGGGACATATTGCTGCCTCCTTCTCAGTGTTCGATTCGTCTTTTGTCTGCGGGCGAGTATAATTCCTCAAGTTAACTTGAGGTAAAGCGATTTATGGAAAAGAAATTACCCCGCATAAAAGCGATGCTCACGCCGGGTGAAGTGGCAAAACGCAGCGGCGTGGCGGTTTCCGCACTGCATTTCTATGAAAGCAAAGGGCTGATCAGCAGTATTCGCAACAGCGGCAATCAGCGCAGATACCGGCGTGACGTGCTGCGTTATGTCGCGATTATCAAGATTGCCCAACGGATCGGCATCCCGCTGGCGACCATCAGCGAAGCACTGGGCGTACTGCCGGAGGGCCATACCCTCAGCGCGAAAGAGTGGAAGCAACTCTCTTCGCAATGGCGCGAAGAACTGGATCGGCGCATTCATACGCTGGTGGCGCTTCGTGACGAACTGGATGGCTGTATCGGTTGTGGCTGCTTATCGCGAAAAGACTGTCCGTTGCGTAACCCTGGGGATCGGTTGGGTGAAGAGGGGACGGGCGCTCGCTTGCTGGAGGATGAACAAAACTAAAGCGCCGCAAGGGCGCTTTAGTTTGTTTTCCGGTCTTTGTCTTTCTCTCTATCCCGCTGGTTCACGGGAGGGTTTCCCCCGACGTCAACACCCCTCATTCGAGCACGTGGTGGAGGTTCCGGTCTGTGTTGATACTGTAATTGTAAGCCGCATCATCCCGTTCGCCAGTTAATTTGGCGATTTTTTAGGCGAATTTTTTTCGTCATCTCCCATAATTTACTAGAGTAAGTAAGAGGAAATGACGGGAGAACATCATGCTGACGGTGCATCATTTAAACCAGTCCCGCTCACAGCGCATTCTCTGGGCGCTGGAGGAGTTGTCTCTGCCTTACCAGATTGTTCGTTACCAGCGTGAAAAGAGCATGCTTGCCCCGCCTGCACTGAAGAAAATCCATCCGCTGGGTAAATCCCCGGTAGTTGAAGATAACGGTGCGATCCTCGCGGAATCGGGGGCCATTCTTGACTACTTGCAGGATACCTACGACAGCGAAGGGCGGTTTAAACCGGATGACGCGGAGCCAAAGCGTCAGTATCACTTCTGGTTGCACTACGCCGAGGGTTCACTGATGCCGTTGCTGTTAATGAAGCTGGTCTTCACCAGTCTGGGGAAACCGCCAGTGCCCTTTGGTTTGCGCACGCTGGGCGGTGCGCTGGGGCAGGGCGTACAAAAAACCTATCTCAATCCGCAGCTGGAAACCCACGCGCGCTTTATCGATGCGCATCTCGCTGAGCGACCGTGGTTTGCCGGAGAGCATTTCAGCATGGCGGATATCCAGATGAGTTTTCCTCTCTTTGCACTACTGGCACGCGGTGGTATTGCCGATCTTCCCCATATCAGCGCGTGGAAAAAACGCGTGGAAATGCGTCCCGCCTGGCAACGCGCCATCCAGCAGGGGGGACCTTTCGACATTCCCGGCGGCTAATGGCGGTTTTTTGACCGTCTTGCTCCCTTTATCTGCGACACGACCTGGCAAATTATGTTGCCGGATTGCGCATTGACGATAACGTTTGCGCATCAGTTGGTGATTTCTTCAGCGTTAGCGCAAGAAATGAGTAAAAAGCGGCAAAGTTCAGTTGAAAATCCCCGTATGATCGCTGGATAATCGTTTGCTTTTTTTTACTACCCGTTTTTTATGCGCGGAGCTAAACGTTTGCTTTTTGCGACACCCCTTTTTGTCGCGATCAGAGCACAAGGAGTTGACGTTGCGCTGGCAGTGGATTGTCCACCACGCATAAGAACGAATAATAAACTCTCAGGGGATGTTTTCTATGTCTACGCCTTCAGCGCGTACCGGCGGTTCGCTCGACGCCTGGTTTAAAATTTCACAACGTGGAAGCACTGTCCGCCAGGAAGTGGTGGCAGGTTTAACAACGTTTCTGGCGATGGTGTACTCCGTTATCGTTGTGCCTGGCATGCTGGGCAAAGCCGGATTCCCGCCCGCAGCGGTGTTCGTCGCGACCTGTCTGGTCGCGGGTCTGGGTTCTATCGTCATGGGGCTGTGGGCAAATCTGCCGTTAGCGATTGGTTGCGCCATCTCTCTGACCGCCTTCACCGCGTTCAGCCTGGTACTGGGTCAGCAGATTAGCGTTCCGGTCGCATTGGGTGCGGTATTCCTGATGGGTGTGCTGTTTACCATTATCTCGGCAACCGGGATCCGTAGCTGGATCCTACGCAATTTGCCGCAGGGTATCGCGCACGGTACCGGCATCGGTATCGGCCTGTTTTTACTGCTGATTGCGGCGAACGGTGTGGGTCTGGTTATTAAGAACCCGCTGGATGGTCTGCCGGTAGCCCTCGGTCACTTCGCTACCTTCCCGGTGATTATGTCGCTGGTTGGGCTGGCGGTGATTATCGGTCTGGAGAAACTGAAAGTACCCGGTGGCATTCTGCTGACCATTATCGGTATTTCCGTCGTTGGTCTGATTTTCGATCCGGCTGTGAAATTCTCTGGCATTTTCGCCATGCCGTCGCTGAGCGATGAAACGGGCAAATCGCTGATTGGCAGCCTGGATATTATGGGCGCGCTGAACCCGGTTGTTCTGCCAAGCGTTCTGGCGCTGGTAATGACCGCTGTGTTTGATGCCACTGGCACCATACGCGCCGTGGCGGGTCAGGCGAATCTGTTGGATAAAGACGGGCAGATCATCGACGGCGGTAAAGCGCTGACCACGGACTCCCTGAGCAGCGTGTTCTCCGGTCTGGTGGGGGCCGCACCGGCAGCGGTCTACATCGAGTCAGCAGCAGGTACGGCTGCGGGCGGTAAAACCGGTTTGACCGCCATCACCGTCGGCGTACTGTTCCTGCTGATCCTGTTCCTTTCTCCGCTCTCTTATCTTGTGCCGGTGTACGCAACGGCGCCCGCGCTGATGTACGTCGGTCTGCTGATGCTAAGCAATGTGGCGAAAATCGATTTCGCTGACTTTGTTGATGCCATGGCGGGTCTGGTGACCGCCGTATTCATCGTACTGACCTGTAACATCGTAACCGGTATTATGATTGGTTTTGCCACGCTGGTGATTGGCCGTGTGGTTTCGGGTGAGTGGCACAAGCTGAACATCGGCACCGTGGTGATTGCTGTGGCGCTGGTAGCGTTCTATGCCGGCGGTTGGGCCATCTGATTCCGAAAGGGACGCCGAAAAAATGGGTGGCTTTTGCCACCCATTTTTATTTTCAGCACACACTTGTTGTCTTTTGCGATACTCTGAGAAAGGTAAAATCGAGGCACGACGCCTCTCAAACACATAAAAAACATCGCAAACAGGGAACGCATGGAAATCTTCTTCACAATACTCATCATGACCCTTGTGGTCTCGCTGTCTGGGGTATTTACGCGTGTATTGCCCTTCCAGCTCCCCTTACCCCTCATGCAGATTGCTATCGGCGCGCTATTGGCGTGGCCCACCTTTGGTCTGCATGTCGAGTTTGACCCCGAACTGTTTCTGGTTCTGTTTATCCCGCCGCTGCTGTTTGCTGATGGCTGGAAGACGCCAACGCGAGAATTTCTTGAACATGGGCGAGAGATATTTGGTCTCGCGCTGGCGCTGGTTGTCGTCACGGTGGTCGGGATAGGGTTCCTGATTTACTGGGTGGTGCCGGGTATTCCGCTGATACCTGCCTTTGCGCTGGCTGCCGTGCTGTCGCCGACCGATGCGGTGGCCCTTTCCGGTATTGTCGGCGAAGGCCGCATACCGAAGAAAATCATGGGCATCCTGCAGGGCGAAGCGCTGATGAACGATGCCTCCGGCCTGGTGGCGCTGAAATTTGCCGTCGCCGTGGCGATGGGGACGATGATTTTTACCATCGGCGGTGCGACCGTGGAATTCTTCAAAGTCGCGATCGGCGGCATCCTGGCTGGGTTTGTGGTGAGCTGGCTATACGGTCGCTCACTCGGGTTCCTCAGCCGCTGGGGCGGTGACGAACCTGCCACGCAGATCGTCCTGCTGTTCCTGCTGCCGTTTGCCTCTTATTTGATTGCCGAACATATCGGTGTGTCGGGCATCCTGGCAGCCGTCGCAGCGGGGATGACCATCACCCGTGCAGGCGTGATGCGCCGCGCGCCGCTGGCGATGCGTCTGCGCGCCAACAGCACCTGGGCGATGCTGGAGTTTGTCTTTAACGGCATGGTGTTCCTGCTGTTGGGCCTGCAGTTGCCGGGCATTCTGGAGTCCTCTCTGGTGGCGGCAGAAGCCGATCCGAACGTTGAAACCTGGATGCTGTTTACTGATATCGTGCTGATTTATGCCGCGCTGATGCTGGTGCGTTTCGGCTGGCTGTGGACAATGAAAAAATTCAGCGTGCGTTTTCTGCACAAGAAGCCGATGGAGTTTGGTTCCTGGTCCACGCGTGAGTTGCTGATCGCCTCCTTTGCGGGGGTTCGCGGGGCCATCACCCTGGCGGGTGTCCTGTCTATCCCGCTACTGCTGCCGGATGGCAACGTCTTCCCGGCGCGCTACGAACTGGTCTTCCTGGCGGCTGGGGTGATTCTGTTCTCGCTATTTGTCGGCGTCGTGATGCTGCCGATTCTGCTGCAACATCTGGAAGTCGCCGATCATTCTCAGCAACTGAAAGAGGAACGAATTGCCCGTGCGGCGACGGCAGAAGTGGCGATTGTCGCGATTCAGAAAATGGAAGAGCGTCTGGCGGCGGATACCGAGGAAAATATCGATAATCAGCTCCTGACCGAGGTGAGTTCTCGCGTCATCGGTAACCTGCGGCGTCGTGCTGACGGGCGTAACGATGTCGAAAGTTCGCTCCAGGAAGAGAACCTGGAACGCCGCTTCCGCCTCGCGGCGTTGCGTTCAGAGCGGGCGGAGTTGTACCACCTGCGCGCCACCCGCGAAATCAGCAATGAAACCCTGCAAAAATTACTGCACGATCTCGACCTGCTGGAAGCGTTGCTGATCGAAAATCAGTAAAACCGTCGTGTTGCCTGATGGCGCTGCGCTTATCAGGCCTACGGTTCGTGCATGTTGTAGGCCGGATAAGGCGCCAGCCGTCATCCGGCGTTGGCCTGTCTGCACATATTTGTCGTGTTGCCTGATGGCGCTGCGCTTATCAGGCCTACGATTTGCGCATGATGTAGGCCGGATAAGGCGTTAGCCGTCATCCGGCGTTGGCCTGCCTGCACATATGTGTCGTGTTGCCTGATGGCGCTGCGCTTATCAGGCCTACGGTTCGTGCATGTTGTAGGCCGGATAAGGCGCCAGCCGTCATCCGGTAATTTAGTTTGCGAGTTGTATTCCTGAATAAGTCAGTCACGCTTGCCACCTCCCTCGTCCCCGCCTATTTTTGCGAAAAAGGAGGAAATATGTCTGATTATCGGCGCAACTACATCAACGGTGGAACGTGGTTTTTTACCGTTAACCTGCGTAATCGCAGAAGTCATCTTTTAATAAAACAGATCGCAGCGCTGAGAAATGCTATTTGGATGGTTAAAAGAAACAAACCTTTTCAAATCGATGCCTGGGTCGTTCTGCCCGAGCATATGCACTGTATCTGGACGTTGCCTGAAAACGAGTATGATTTTTCAGCACGTTGGCGGGCTATTAAAAAGACTTTTTCAAAGTCGCTGGCGTTACGGCAGGTTTGGCAGCCCCGTTTCTGGGAACACACTATACGGGACCAACATGATTACCAAAGACATGTTGATTATATTTATATCAATCCCGTTAAACATGGTTGGGTAACGCAGGTAAAAAATTGGCCGTACTCTACGTTTCACCGCGATGTGAAGCGAGGTTTATACCCTCAGGAGTGGGCAAGTAGCATGACGTCGTTACAGGCGGGTGAACGAGTGTAGGCGTTAGCCTGATGCCTGATGCCTGATGCCTGATGCCTGATGCCTGATGGCGCTGCGCTTATCAGGCCTACGGTTCGTGCATGTTGTAGGCCGGATAAGGCGTTAGCCGTCATCCGGCGGTACGATGTTTATCGGTCAGCCGAGGTTAACCAAAACCCTTCACAACAGGACAGCCACGCTTTGGCGCTGTGGGAGAGATACACCCCTTCGCGCCAAATCATCCCTAACTGCCAGCGTAACTCGCTTTCCAGTGGGATCCAGCGCAGCGTATTTTTATCCAGTCGCTCGCAAATGGGTTCCGGCAGAACGGCGATCCCCACTCCTGCCTGTACCATCGCCGCCAGAAAGTCCCACTGCCCGCTGCGCACCGCGATACGCGGCTTCACCCCATGCTCACTGAACAACTGCATCAGTTGGCGGCTCAGGGCAAAATCCTCGTTGTAGATCAACAGTGGATGTTCGGCCAGCGCTTCTGGCGACACGGACTGGCAGGCTGTCCACTGACCGGAGCGCGGCACCAGCACGCAAAGGGGATGGCTGAATATCGGTAACGTCGCCAGACCGCTCTCTTCCTCCACGGGCAGTGCGGTCATCGCAACATCCAGTTCCCCGTTCATCACCGCCTGCTGCACCGTCAGGCCGCCAAACTCAGAAACCTTAAGCTCCACGCCGGGGTAACGCTGGCGAAACAAGCCGATCGGTCCGGCCATCAGCATGCCAACCATTGGCGGGATACCGAGCCGCAGCAGTCCTTTATTAAGGTGGTTGATGTCGCCCAGCTCAGCTTCCAGTTGGCGAAATTCGGCCAGAATCGCCAGCCCGCGTTCGAACACGACGCGACCGGTGTCGGTGAGCAACAGTTTGCGACCATCGCGGATCAGCAGCGTGCAGTTCAGCTCATCTTCCAGGTTTTTCAGCATCTTGCTGATGGTCGGTTGGGTGACAAAAAGCTTCTCCGCTGCGCGGGTGAAGCTCTGTTGGCGCACCACTTCAACAAAATAACGCAGCGTTCTGATATCCATGAGTATTCCTTCCGACTATGCCTGTAATGATTTTAATTCATTTCAGTCATCGACGGGGTCTCTCTATACTGGCGTTCCATATTATTTTTCAGGATGTTCCCTCATGGCTGTGGCGATAAGCCGCGTTACGCCTGCCGTTATGCAACGACTCCAGGTTCCGGTTCAGGTACTGCTGTATGCAGGTTTGTTTATCGTTGCGCAATATCTTGTCTCCTGGCTGCATCTGCCGTTACCGGCCAATCTGGTGGGGATGATGCTGATGCTGGCGCTGATTGTCTGCCGCATTCTTCCGTTGCGCTGGGTTCGCGCCGGGGCGCGCTGGCTGCTGGCGGAGATGCTGTTGTTCTTTGTTCCGGCGGTGGTGGCGGTTGTGAACTATGCCCATCTGCTGCTGGTGGACGGCTGGCGGATTTTTTCGGTCATTGCAATCAGCACGCTAATGGTGCTCGGTGCAACGGCGTGGGTGGTGGATAAAGTCTATCGCTATGAGATAAGCAGGGTAAACCGTGACTAATCTCCAGCTCAGCGTGCTTTGTCTGGCGATCACGCTGATTATCTATTTCGCCAATAAACGTCTGTACCGTCGTTTTCGTAAGCTGCCGCTGATGCCGCTGGTACTCACGCCCGCGCTGCTGGTGTTGATGCTGGTGTTTGGTCATATCTCCTGGCAAAGCTACATCGGCGAATCCCACTGGCTGCTGTGGCTGCTTGGCCCGGCAACGATCGCCTTTGCGGTGCCGGTTTACGACAATGTTGCCATTATCAAACGTCACTGGATGTCGCTGACCGCAGGCGTGGTGACGGCAACGGTGGTCGCGGTGACCAGTTCAGTCTGGCTGGCACGCTTGTTTACCCTGCCGGACGAAATTCAGCGCAGTCTGGCGGTACGGTCGGTGACCACGCCGTTTGCTCTGGCGGCAGCTGAACCGCTGGGCGGGCAACCGGATTTAGTGGCGCTGTTCGTGGTGGTGACCGGCGTATTTGGCATGGCGGTCGGCGATGCGCTGTTTTTACGTCTGTCGATTCGCGAAGGGATGGCGAAAGGCGCAGGGTTTGGCGCGGCTTCGCACGGGGCCGGGACAGCGCGCTCGTATGAGCTCGGCCAGCAGGAGGGCGTGGTCGCCAGCCTGGTGATGATGCTTTCCGGTGTGGTGATGGTGCTCGTTGCCCCGCTGGTGGCAAGACTGATGTTCTGAGAAAGGATCCCCGGCCAGATTGACCGGGGACGAGTACGTTGGTTAGTGGGCGCGACCTTGCTCGACGCCGAAGCCCGTCTGGGAACGGATGAACTGAGCACGGAACTGCTCGCGCTCGCGATTCCCTTCTGTCGAGTTATCGGTGGCAGAGAAGAACCAGATCCCAATGAATGCCACGGTAATGGAGAACAGCGCCGGGTATTCATACGGGAAGATCGCTTTTTCGTGGCCGAGGATTTGTACCCAAATAGTGGGGCCAAGCACCATCAGCACCACGGCGGTCAGCAGACCTAACCACCCGCCCAGCATCGCACCACGCGTGGTCAGTTTCGACCAGTACATGGAAAGCAGGATGATCGGGAAGTTACAGCTTGCAGCGATTGCAAACGCCAGACCGACCATGAAGGCGATGTTCTGATTTTCGAACAGCACGCCGAGAATGATGGCGATGACGCCCAGCACCAGGACGGTGATTTTCGACACCCGCAACTCTTCACGTTCGGTCGCACCCTTGCGGAACACGTTCGCGTAGAGATCGTGAGAGACCGCAGAGGCGCCCGCCAGCGTCAGACCGGCGACGACGGCCAGAATAGTGGCGAACGCCACCGCTGAAATAAAGCCGAGGAACAGGTTGCCGCCCACCGCATTCGCCAGGTGTACCGCTGCCATGTTATTCCCGCCAATCAGCGCGCCCGCCGCATCTTTATACGCCGGATTTGCACCAACCAGCATAATGGCGCCAAAACCGATGATGAAGGTCAGGATGTAGAAGTAACCCATAAAGCCGGTGGCATAGAACACGCTCTTACGCGCTTCGCGGGCATCGCTGACCGTGAAGAAACGCATCAGGATGTGCGGCAGACCCGCCGTACCAAACATCAGGCCGAGCCCCAATGAGAGCGCAGAGATTGGGTCTTTCACCAGCCCACCCGGACTCATAATCGCAGAGCCTTTCGGGTGGACCGCCATCGCTTCGGTGAACAGGTTATTGAAGCTAAAGCCCACGTGCTTCATTACCATAAAGGCCATAAAGCTGGCGCCGAACAGCAGCAGTACGGCTTTAATGATTTGTACCCATGTCGTTGCCAGCATGCCGCCGAACAGCACGTACATCATCATCAGCACGCCGACCAGCACCACCGCAACGTGATAGTTCAGACCGAACAGCAGTTCAATCAGTTTGCCCGCACCGACCATCTGTGCAATGAGATAAAGGGCAACGACCACCAGTGAACCACAGGCCGACAGAATGCGGATTGGACCTTGCTTAAGACGATAGGAGGCCACATCGGCAAAGGTATAGCGCCCGAGGTTACGCAGACGTTCGGCGATCAGAAACAGGATGATCGGCCAGCCCACGAGGAAGCCCAGCGAGTAGATCAACCCGTCATAGCCGGAAGTAAACACCAGCGCGGAGATCCCGAGGAACGACGCCGCCGACATGTAATCGCCCGCAATCGCCAGTCCGTTCTGGAAACCGGTAATATTCCCGCCAGCCGTATAGTAGTCACTGCGTGAACGTACGCGTTTGGAGGCCCAGTACGTAATACCCAGCGTAAAGACGACGAAAATCAGGAACATGATAATCGCCTGCCAGTTGGTCGGCTGGCGTTGTACCGCACCGCTAATGGCATCCGCCGCGTTGGCCGCGAAGGGTAGTGTGGCGGCAAGCGCCGTCAGGACTCTCTTCATGATGCGTTAACCTCGCGCAGTACTGCATTGTTCAGACGGTCGAATTCGCCGTTCGCCCGCCAGATATAGATGCCGGTCAGAACGAAGGAGATCAGAATCACCCCCACGCCAATCGGAATACCCCGGGTGACGCTGGTGCCCTCGTGAAGCGGGGTTCCCAGCCAGCCAGGCGCAAAGGCAATCAGTAGAATAAAGCTGATATAGACCACCAGCATGATGATCGACAGTATCGTGGCAAACCGTTGCCTTTTTTCAACTAACTCCCTGAAACGCGCATTGTCTTCTATCCGCTGATAAATGGTGTCATTCATCACAGAGTCTCCAGAGGTTCCCTTCGTCATTCACGCCGCAGGCAAGACCTGACTGCTGTCGTAGTCCTGCAACGCGAAATCCTTTGGGGAGGTTTTATCATTTCCCTCTCTCATGTAGAGAAAGGGTAGGGGGTATTGTTTATTTTGCCGGATGGCGGCTAAAGCCTTATCGGGCCTACAAAGGTTGCTGAACCTGTAGGCCCGATAAGCTTTGCGGCATCGGGCATTTCAGGGTTATGAAGGCATCGCGATGGCCTGCTTCTCTTCGAGCAGTTTCTCTACCACGCCAGGATCGGCGAGGGTCGAGGTATCGCCCAGATTGCTGGTATCGCCCGCCGCAATCTTGCGCAAAATACGGCGCATGATTTTGCCGGAGCGGGTTTTCGGCAGTGAGTCAGTCCAGTGCAGCACATCTGGCGTTGCCAGCGGGCCAATCTCTTTACGTACCCAGTTGCGCACTTCGGCGTACAGTTCAGGGGAGGGTTCTTCGCCGTGGTTCAGCGTCACATAGGCATAAATCGCCTGGCCCTTGATGTTGTGTGGAATACCGACCACCGCCGCTTCGGCGATCTTCGGATGCGCCACCAGCGCGGATTCAATTTCTGCCGTGCCCAGACGGTGGCCCGAGACGTTCAGCACGTCATCGACGCGACCGGTGATCCAGTAATAACCGTCTTCGTCACGACGAGCACCGTCGCCGCTGAAGTACATGTTTTTAAAGGTTGAGAAGTAGGTTTGCTCAAAACGTTCGTGATCGCCGAACAGCGTACGCGCCTGTCCCGGCCAGGAGTCGGTGATCACCAGGTTGCCTTCGGTGGCCCCTTCTTGCGGATGACCTTCGTTGTCTACCAGCGCCGGTTGCACGCCGAAGAACGGACGGGTGGCGGAGCCGGCTTTCAGTTCGGTCGCGCCGGGCAGCGGGGTGATCATGAAGCCACCGGTTTCGGTCTGCCACCAGGTATCCACCACCGGGCATTTTTCATTACCGATTTTCTTCCAGTACCACTCCCATGCTTCCGGGTTGATGGGTTCGCCAACCGAACCCAGAATGCGCAGCGATGAGCGGTCAGTACCCTCAATCGCCTTGTCGCCTTCTGCCATCAGGGCGCGGATCGCCGTCGGCGCGGTATAGAGAATGTTGACCTTATGTTTATCCACCACCTGGCTCATACGCGCCGGGGTTGGCCAGTTCGGCACCCCTTCAAACATCAGCGTGGTGGCACCGCAGGCCAGTGGGCCATACAGCAGATAACTGTGTCCGGTGACCCAACCCACGTCGGCAGTACACCAGTAGATATCGCCCGGATGGTAGTCAAACACATACTTAAAGGTTGTTGCGGCATACACCAGATAGCCGCCGGTGGTGTGAAGCACGCCCTTTGGTTTACCGGTGGAGCCAGAGGTATAGAGGATGAACAGCGGATCTTCGGCGTTCATTTCCGCAGGCTGATGCTCGACGCTGGCCTTGTCAATCAGGTCGCTCCACCACAGGTCGCGACCTTCCTGCCATTCAATGTTGCCGCCAGTGCGCTTCAGCACAATGACATGCTCGATGGTTTTCACGTTCGGGTTTTTCAGCGCATCGTCGACGTTTTTCTTCAGTGGAATGCTGCGACCGGCACGCACACCTTCATCAGCGGTGATAACCAGCTTCGAACTGGAATCAATGATGCGACCGGCGACGGCTTCCGGTGAGAAGCCACCGAAGATCACCGAATGGACGGCACCAATACGGGCACAGGCCAGCATCGCGACAGCGGCCTCTGGCACCATCGGCATATAGATCGCAACCACATCGCCTTTTTTAATGCCCAGATCCTGCAGCGTATTGGCGAAACGGCAGACATCGCGATGCAGTTCGCGATAGCTAATGTGTTTGCTCTGCGAGGCGTCATCGCCTTCCCAGATGATAGCGGTACGATCGCCATTTTCCTGTAGGTGACGATCGAGACAATTCGCCGCCAGGTTCAGCGTGCCGTCCTCGTACCATTTGATGGACACATTGCCCGGTGCGAAAGAGGTGTTCTTCACTTTCTGGTATGGCTTGATCCAGTCGAGAATTTTTCCCTGCTCGCCCCAGAAGGTATCTGGCTCGTTAATAGATTGTTGGTACTTCGCTTCGTACTGCTCCGGATTAATCAGGCAACGATCCGCAATGTTTGCGGGAATAGCGTGTTTGTGAATTTGGCTCATGGCTTTTGTTCTCCTTGTAGGATGTTAATAATATGTCTCACAAACGTTAAATGTAGGGGCTTTGGCAGTTTTGTTTAGGTTTTGCGCGACAGATCACGCAATACAGGAATTGTGCAAATTAGCGGCAATACGTTTTTTGAAGGAAACCAACAAAAGTTGCCAAAATCTTTCCGTTACAGAGGGTTATGTTAATTTTTCCAGAAAGGCGATCGGGGTCGAAAAATGAGAAAGGAGTAGAGCAAAAACGGCTTGACTAACTCTAAAGTGGTATTTTACATGCACTTACAATTGATTAAAGACAACATTTTATGTGTGGTTTTTTGTTACATCTGGAGAGGGCAATGTCATGGCGGTGTGTGTGGTTATCGTCATGGATAGAATAAAAAGAACCGTCATTGAACATAATGGCGCAATCTGGATGAGACCTCTATGGCAAGGATTACACTACGCGCACGCCGTTTCTTCAGCCTGGTCGTACCGCTGTTTTTCATTTCTGCGGTTTATGCTGAGCAAACGCCCGAACCCGCAAAGACTGTTACCGTTGAAGCGAAGAATGAAGTCTTCGCCCCTCAGCATCCCGATCAATACCTTTCATGGAAAGCCACCTCAGAACAATCAAAACGTGAAGACGCATTAGCGGAAGATCCACGTCTGGTGATCCTGTGGGCGGGATATCCGTTCTCCCGTGATTACAACAAACCGCGTGGGCACGCCTATGCGGTGACCGATGTACGCGAAACGTTACGTACCGGTGCACCAAAGACCGCTGAAGACGGCCCATTACCGATGGCCTGCTGGAGCTGCAAAAGCCCGGACGTGGCGCGTCTTATCCAGAAAGACGGTGAAGACGGCTACTTCCACGGCATGTGGGCGCGTGGCGGTCCGGAAGTCGTTAACAACCTGGGCTGCGGCGATTGCCACAACACGGCGTCACCTGACTTCGCGAAAGGTAAACCTGAGCTGACGTTGTCTCGTCCGTACGCTGAACGCGCGATGGAGACCATCGGCAAGCCGTTCGATAAAGCCGGTCGTTTCGACCAACAGTCGATGGTTTGCGCACAGTGCCATGTGGAATACCACTTTGACGGCAAAAACAAAGCCGTTAAGTTCCCGTGGGACGACGGCATGAAGGTGGAGGACATGGAGAAATATTATGACGCCATTACCTTCGCAGACTGGACCAACTCGCTGTCAAAAACGCCGATGCTAAAAGCGCAGCATCCGGAATATGAAACCTGGAGCGTCGGCATTCACGGCAAAAACAATGTGACCTGCATCGACTGTCACATGCCGAAAGTGCAGAACGCCGATGGCAAACTCTATACCGATCATAAGATTGGCAACCCGTTTGACAACTTCCCACAGACCTGTGCGAACTGCCATACCCAGGACAAAGCTGCCCTGCAAAATGTCGTTGCTGAGCGTAAGAAGGCGATCAATGGGCTGAAAATCAAGGTTGAAGATCAGCTGGTACATGCTCACTTTGAAGCGAAAGCGGCCTGGGATGCGGGCGCAACGGAAGCGGAAATGAAGCCGATTCTGAGCGATATCCGTCACGCGCAGTGGCGCTGGGATCTGGCCATTGCTTCCCACGGTATCCACATGCACGCTCCGGAAGAAGGCCTGCGGATGTTAGGCATCGCGATGGACAAAGCCGCCGATGCCCGGACGAAACTGGCGCGACTGCTGGCAACCAAAGGCATCACCCATGAAATAGCGATACCGGATATCTCCACCAAAGAGAAAGCCCAGGCGGCCATTGGTCTGAACATGCAGCAGATTAACGCCGATAAGCAGGACTTTATCAAAACGGTGATTCCGCAGTGGGAAGAACAGGCGCGTAAAAACGGTTTGTTAAGCCAATAACCTCAATTTGCCGGATGACAGCGCCAGCGCTTTATCCGGCCTACGGAAGTCTTGTAGGCCTGATAAGCGTAGCGCCATCAGGCATTATGCAACGGAGTGAATATGAGCGTATTCCGTTCGTTATTAACTGCTGGGGTGCTGGCGTCAGGTCTGTTATGGAGCCTGAGTGGGATAACCGCCACGCCAACGCCACAGGAATCTGAACGCTGGACGGTCACCCAACAGCGTAGCCCGGATGCCGCGTGTCTGGACTGTCACAAGCCGGATACTGAAGGGATGCATGGTAAGCATGCGTCCGCGACCAATCCGAACAATAAACTGCCGGTGACGTGTACCAACTGTCATGGCAAGCCATCGCCTCAGCACCGTGAAGGGGCGAAGGATGTGATGCGCTTTAACGAGCCGATGTATAACGTGGAGCAGCAGAACAGCGTTTGTCTGTCCTGTCACCTGCCTGAGCAGTTGCAGAAAGCGTTCTGGCCGCACGATGTCCACGTGACTAAAGTGGCCTGCGCCAGTTGTCACTCACTGCATCCGAAGCAAGACACGATGCAGACGTTAAGCGATAAAGGACGGATTAAGATTTGCGTCGATTGCCATAGCGATCAGCGCAACAATCCGAACTTTAACCCGGCGTCTGTTCCTTTGCTTAAGGAGCATCCATGAGTTGCTCTCGTCGCCAGTTCATCACCGGCGTCGGCGCGCTGGTGGCCGTCAGCGGTACTGCAGGACGCGTGGTGGCGAAAACGTTGAATATCAACGGGGTGCGATACGGCATGGTGCATGATGAATCACTATGCATCGGCTGTACCGCCTGTATGGATGCCTGCCGGGAGGTGAACAACGTGCCGGAAGGGGTGTCGCGACTCACCATCATTCGCAGCGAACCGCTGGGCACGTTTCCGGATGTGAAGTACCGCTTCTTCCGCCATTCGTGCCAGCACTGCGATCATGCGCCGTGCGTTGACGTCTGCCCGACCGGGGCATCGTATCGCGATGCCGCGAATGGCATTGTGGACGTAAACCCGGATCTCTGCGTTGGCTGTCAGTACTGCATCGCCGCATGTCCGTATCGTGTGCGCTTTATCCATCCGGTCACGAAAACGGCGGATAAATGCGATTTCTGCCGCAAAACCAACCTGAAAGCGGGCAAACTGCCGGCCTGCGTCGAGTCCTGCCCGACGAAGGCGCTGACGTTTGGCAATCTGGACGATCCTGACAGCGATATTTCCCGGCTGCTGCGGCAGAAAACCACCTATCGCTACAAGCTGGCGTTGGGTACCAAACCGAAGGTCTACCGCGTTCCCTTTAAATATGGGGAGGTGAGCCAATGACAAACGCATCTGCTTTCCACTTTGAATCGCTGGTGTGGGACTGGCCCATCGCCATCTATCTGTTTCTGATCGGTATCTCTGCCGGACTGGTGACGCTGTCGATCCTGTTGCGCCGTTACCATCCTGAAGCGGGCGGAGCGGACAGTACCCTGCTGCGCACCACGCTGGTGGTGGGGCCGGGGGCGATTATTCTCGGTCTGCTGATTTTGATCTTCCACCTGACACGTCCCTGGACTTTCTGGAAGCTGATGTTCCACTACAGCTTTACGTCGGTAATGTCGATGGGGGTGTTGCTGTTCCAGTTGTACATGGTTGTGCTGATTGTGTGGCTGGCCATCATCTTTCAAAAAGAGGTCATTGCGCTGCAACAGCGTTGGTTCCCCCGTCTGGGACTGGTACAGAAGGGGCTGACGCTGTTAACGCCATTCAACCGTGGACTCGAAACGTTGATGCTGGTGCTGGCAGTACTGCTGGGCGCCTACACCGGTTTCCTGCTTTCGGTGCTGAAATCCTATCCGTTCCTGAATAACCCGATCCTGCCGGTGCTGTTTCTGTTCTCCGGGATCTCTTCGGGTGCGGCGGTGGCGCTGATCGCAATGGCATTACGTCAGCGTGGTAACCCGCACAGTGCCGAGGCGCACTTTATTCACCGCGTGGAAACCCCGGTAGTGTGGCTGGAGATCTTCCTGCTGGTCGCCTTCTTTGTGGGGCTGGCTCTGGGAGATGACGGCAAAATGCGCGCGCTGTCGGCGGCGCTGGGCGGAGGCTTCTGGACCTGGTGGTTCTGGATCGGCGTCGCGGGGCTGGGACTGATCGTTCCGCTGCTACTGAAACCCTGGGCCAGTCGTGGTTCGACGTTTCACGGTGTGCTGGCGGTATGTGGTGCCAGCCTGACGGGCGTACTGTTGCTGCGCTTTTTCATTCTTTATGCTGGACAGCTCACGGTTGCATAAGCCTGGCTGTGAGGGAAAGGTGATTTCTGGACGTACTCCTTCCTGAAGCCGGTTTTCTGGCGCTGTTGTTAAGTCTCGGGGTCAACGTGTTGACCCCACTTGCCGTGCTGGCAGGTGAACGCCTGCGCTGGCAGGGCGTAATGCGTCTGGCCTGCGCGGGTGTCTGGGCGCAATTTGCGTGCCTGCTGCTCGCCTTCTTGATTCTGGTCTTCTGCTTTCTGATCAGCGATTTCTCGGTGCTCTATGTGGCGCAACACAGCCACAGCCTGTTGTCGTGGGGACTCAAACTGGCGGCGGTTTGGGGCGGTCACGAAGGGTCGCTGTTGTTATGGGTACTCTTCCTGTCCGGCTGGAGCGCGCTGTTTGCCTGGCGTTATCGCCGCGAATCGGATCCCCTGTTCCCGCTGACGCTCAGTGTGCTCTGCACGATCGCTGCTTTTCTGCTGCTGTTTATCGTGTTCTGGTCCGATCCGTTTGTCCGTATTTTTCCGCCGGCAATAGAAGGGCGCGATCTCAATCCGATGCTGCAACATCTGGGGCTGATCCTGCATCCGCCGTTGCTCTATCTCGGTTACGGCGGTCTGATGGTTGCTGCCGGCGTGGCGCTGGCCTCGCTGTTGCATGGAGATTTCACGAAGATGACGGCCTGGGTGTGCTGGCGTTGGGCGCTGCCAGGCTGGTGTGCGCTGACGCTCGGTATCATTCTCGGTTCCTGGTGGGCGTATTGCGAACTGGGGTGGGGAGGCTGGTGGTTCTGGGACCCGGTGGAAAACGCCTCTTTATTACCCTGGCTTTCCGCCAGCGCGCTGTTGCACAGCCTGTACGTGTCGCGTGAACGCGGCAGTTTCCGCCACTGGTCGCTCCTGCTGGCGATCGTCACGCTGATCCTCTCTTTGCTGGGCACGCTGATTGTCCGCTCCGGCATTCTTGTCTCTGTCCACGCCTTTGCGCTGGATAACGTGCGTGCCGTGCCGCTGTTTGCCCTCTTTGCCATTCTGAGTCTGGTCTCGCTCGGCCTGTACGGCTGGCGGGCGCGAGCCAGCCAACAGACAGTCTCTTCTGGTGGCTGGTCGCGCGAGATGCTGATTCTGGCGGCGCTGTTGCTCTTTTGCGCGGTGCTGCTGATCGTGCTGATTGGTACGCTTTACCCGATGATTTATGGCCTGTTGGGTTGGGGACGACTCTCCGTGGGCGCACCTTATTTCAACCGGGCAACCTTGCCATTTGGCCTGTTGATGCTGGTAGTGGTGGTTATCACCATGATCCGAAGCTGGAAGGGGTCTGTACGCCGCCAGCTTCCGGCGCTGCTGGCACACGCTGGCGTGCTGGTTTTTGCGGCGGGGATCCTCTTCTCCAGCGGCAGTCGCCAGGAAATAAGCCTCAACCTGAGTCCGGGCCAACAGGTTGAACTGGCGGGTTACACCTTCCGCTTTGAACGGCTGGAGCTGGCTGCAAAAGGGAACTACACCACCGAAAAGGCGTTTATTACGCTGTGGCAGGGCGACCAACGGAAAGGCAGCCTGACGCCTGAGCGGCGCTTTTATTCCGCCCGCCGCCAGCAGATGATGGAGCCTGGCATTCGCTGGGATCTGCTTCACGACTGGTATGCGGTGATGGGGGAGAAAACCGGCGAGGAGCGGTATGCCATGCGTCTGTACGTGCAAAGCGGTGTGCGCTGGATCTGGGGTGGCGGACTGTTGATGATTGCTGGGGCGCTGTTCAGCGGCTGGCAGGGGAGAAAGCGTAATGCGTAGTTTTTTCGTCATGATGCTCCTGCTGATGTGTATCAATCCGACTTATGCCCAGATTGTTGATACCTGGGTCTTTGATAACCCGCAGCAGCAGGAAAAGGCGCTGTCTATCGCCAGTCAGTTACGCTGTCCGCAGTGTCAGAATCAAAACTTACTGGAATCCAATGCGCCGGTTGCAGTCAGCATGCGCCATCAGGTCTATACGATGGTGGCAGAAGGGAAAAATGAAGCCGAAATTACCGCCTGGATGACCGAACGGTATGGTGATTTTGTTCGCTATAATCCGCCGCTCAACGGACAAACCCTGCTGTTGTGGGCGCTTCCGTGCCTGCTGTTGCTGCTGGTGGGCGGGGTGCTCTGGCGGGTCAGTACGCGTCAACGCAAAGAGGAGGACGAACCATGAGTTTACCCGAACGTTCCGACGCCCCTTTCCGTCCGTTGCCGGTGAAATGGCTGGCGCTGACCGTTGCGCTGATGGTCATCGTTTGTATCAGCGGCTACCTGCTGTCGCCAAAATGGCAGGCCGTACGTGACGAACAACGACGGCTGGCCGATCCGCTGCATGAATTTGCTGAAACATCGACGCCGGAAGCCCAGTTGCTGGCCCTGCAAAACCAGATTCGCACCAACCCGCAGGACAGCGAAAAGTGGGCGCTGCTCGGCGAGTATTATCTGTGGCGTAATGATTACGATAATGCCTTGCTTGCTTATCGTCAGGCGCTGCGTATCCGTGGGGAGAATGCGGAGATCTATTCGGCGCTGGCGACCGTGCTCTACTACCAGGCCGGGCAACACATGACGCCGGCGACCCGTGAGATGATTGACAAGGCGCTGGCGCTGGATGCGTCGGAAGTCACCGCATTAATGCTGCTGGCGTCGAATGCATTTATGCAGGCGGATTACAAACAGGCGATTTTGCAGTGGCAAAAAGTCCTGGATTTGAATTCACCGCGGGTGAATCGTGTACAACTGATCGAGTCGATTAATATGGCGAAGTTGTTACAGAATCGGCAGAAATAATTTTGTGATTTGCGTCATTTGTCTGTTTAAAAAACAGGCAAATGAACCTCAGGGCCAAAATAATTCCTGAAAGTTATAATTCAAAAAAGCAGATTTAAAAATCTTTCCATAACAAATAGTTATGCAACACAAACTCGATAAATTCGCGTTATTATGCATTATTTCAGCGAAAAGCCCTGTTCTTAAAGGGTTGCGCAAGATGCCCTGCAAATGGTACTGATTATGCGCGTTAAAAAACTCTACAAACCAACGCAACACAATTCATACCCTTTCAGTATGTAACCATTCCTGTTTTTTTACCGGAATGGCGCTCCATTGAGGAAGTCCGTCGTTATGAAAAGTTTTAAACTCAGCCTGGCCTGGCAGATCCTGATTGCCATGGTGCTGGGCATCTTACTCGGCAGTTATCTGCATTATCACAGCGACAGTCGCGAATGGCTGATTGCAAACCTGCTCTCTCCGGCAGGGGATATCTTTATCCATCTGATTAAAATGATCGTTGTGCCGATTGTGATCTCTACGCTGATTGTCGGGATTGCCGGTGTCGGTGATGCGAAACAACTGGGACGTATTGGCGCGAAAACGATTCTCTATTTCGAAGTGATCACGACCATCGCCATTATCCTCGGGATTACGCTGGCGAATGTGTTTCAGCCGGGATCCGGCATTGACATGTCGCAACTGGCGACCGTGGACATTTCGAAATACCAGAACACGACGGCAGAAGTGCAGAGCCACGCGCATGGCCTGATGGGTACCATTTTGTCGCTGGTCCCGACGAACATTGTCGCTTCCATGGCGAGAGGCGACATGCTGCCTATTATCTTCTTCTCGGTGCTGTTTGGTCTGGGGCTTTCCTCACTGCCGGCAACGCATCGTGAGCCGCTGGTGACCGTGTTCCGTTCTATTTCCGAAACCATGTTTAAAGTGACGCACATGGTGATGCGTTATGCGCCGATCGGGGTATTCGCGCTGATTGCCGTGACCGTGGCGAACTTCGGTTTTGCCTCACTGTGGCCGCTGGCGAAGCTGGTACTGTTGGTTCATTTCGCGATCCTGTTCTTCGCGCTGGTGGTGCTGGGTATCGTCGCGCGCATTTGTGGGCTGAGCATCTGGATCCTGATCCGTATTCTGAAAGACGAGTTGATTCTGGCGTACTCTACCGCCAGCTCCGAAAGCGTTCTGCCGCGGATTATCGAGAAGATGGAAGCCTATGGCGCGCCAGCCTCGATCACCAGTTTCGTGGTGCCGACCGGTTACTCGTTTAACCTCGACGGCTCGACCCTGTACCAGAGTATTGCCGCGATCTTCATCGCACAGTTGTACGGTATCGACCTGTCGCTGTGGCAGGAAATCGTGCTGGTGTTGACGCTGATGGTGACATCGAAAGGGATTGCTGGCGTGCCGGGCGTCTCCTTCGTGGTACTACTGGCAACGCTTGGTAGTGTGGGGATCCCACTGGAAGGCCTGGCCTTTATCGCGGGTGTGGACCGTATTCTCGACATGGCGCGTACTGCGCTGAACGTGGTGGGGAATGCGCTGGCGGTACTGGTTATCGCCAAATGGGAACACAAGTTTGACCGCAAAAAAGCGCTGGCGTATGAGCGCGAAGTGCTGGGCTCATTCGATAAAACCGCCCAGTAACGGTTAGCGGATTGCCTGATGACGACGCTCACGCGTCTTATCAGGCCTACACATCCTTTGTAGGCCTGATAAGCGAAGCGCCATCAGGCAATCCTCCATCCGGCAATTCGATTCATCCGTTCGTCAACTTCTCAAACTCCTCGCAGCCGGTATCGAACCCCTCGCTACAGCTCAGATTTAACCAGTGCAGCGCCTTCTGTTTATTCTTCTCAATAAAGCCCTGTTCACCGTTCAGAAACATCATTCCCGCCCAGTATTCGGAATAGCCGGTACGGGAGATGGCAGAGCTGCGTTTGAAGTACCAGGTTGCTTTATCATCGTCTGCCTGAATCCCTACGCCGTTAGCATAAATCAGACCGAGCAACATCTGCGCATCTACGGCAACATCGCTCTCCAGATTTTCAGAAGCGTTTTGCAGCAGGGAAATGGCTTTGGGGTAATCGGGTCTACCGGCCTGAGTATTGACCAGAATGCGCGCCAGCGTAATTTCGCCCGCTTTACTGCCCGCCTGGGCGGCCTTTTCCGCCAGCATTTTCGCTTCCGGGTAATCCAGACTGACCGGGTTAGTGATTTTAATTTGCGCCAGCAGCGCACAGGCATCCGCATCGCCATTGTCAGCGGATTTCTGCGCCCAGTATTCAGCTTTGCTCAAATCGCCGAAGCTAAACCAGCTGTCAGCAAGGTAATATTGCGCGCGTTTGTCACCTGCCTCTGCGGCCTGCAAATACTGGCTTCCTGGCTCAGGATCGGCAGCACGGGCAAAGAATGTCATCAATAACATCAATGCAAGAAGTGGTTTCATTATTAAGTTTTAATTAGGGTACGGAATCGACAGTATAAAGAGATCGTATGGATAAAAAAACAGCCTCCAGGGTGGAGGCTGTTGAGATGCATCAACGTTGTGGTTAACCCATTGCGGTTTCGCGCAGACGGGTCTTCAGCTTGTTGTACTCATCAATCACGTACTGCTCTGCGGCGGATTGATTGGCAATCGGCTCCACGCGCACGGCACAATACTTGTACTCCGGCGTTTTGGTAATCGGGCTTAAGTTCTCGGTCACCAACTCGTTACAGGCGCCAATCCACCACTGGTAGGTCATATAAATCGCCCCTTTGTTAGGGCGTTCACTGACCTGCGCGCGGGTGATAATTTTGCCTTTGCGCGAATGAACCCAGACCAGCGCTTCATCCTCAATGCCCAGACGCGCCGCGTCGGCCGCGTTGATTTGCGCATAGCCCGGTTCGTCTGCCAGCGCGGCCAGGGCCGCACAGTTACCGGTCATCGAACGACAGGAGTAGTGGCCGACTTCACGCACCGTCGACAGTACCATCGGGTATTCGTCGGTGAGTTTATCGATCGGCGCGACCCAGTCGCAGGTGAAGAACTGTGCCATGCCGTTCGGGGTATCAAATTTCTCTTTAAAGAGATAAGACGTCCCCTGGTCGGCGTCCGACGTATCGCGGCAAGGCCACTGGATGTAGCCCAGTTCGCCCATTTTCTCGTAAGTCGCACCGTAGAAATCTGGGCACAGATGACGCAACTCATCCCAGATCTCCTGGGTGTTGTTGTAGTGCATCGGATACCCCATCCGGGTGGCGATCTCACTGATGATTTGCCAGTCGGTTTTCAGATCCCACTTTGGCTCAACGGCTTTAAAGAAACGCTGGAAGCCACGGTCAGCGGCGGTAAAGACCCCTTCATGCTCGCCCCACGACGTCGACGGTAAAATAACATCCGCCGCCGATGCGGTTTTGGTCATAAAGATGTCCTGCACGATGACCAGTTCCAGATCCTCAAAGCCTTTGCGCACCGCTGAGAGTTCCGCATCGGTTTGCAGCGGATCTTCACCCATGATGTATGCCGCGCGCACTTCGCCATGTGCCGCCCGGTGCGGCAGCTCGCTGATGCGATAGCCGGTGTGCGCAGGCAGACTGTCCACGCCCCAGGCTTTGGCGAATTTCTCGCGGTTAGCCGGATCTTTCACATACTGATAGCCCGGATAGGTATCCGGCAGCGCACCCATATCGCACGCGCCCTGAACGTTGTTCTGGCCACGTACCGGGTTAACGCCCACGCTGGGCTTACCGAGGTTGCCAGTGAGCATTGCGAGGCTGGTCAGTGAACGTACGGTTTCCACGCCCTGATAGAACTGGGTCACACCCATGCCCCACAGGATGGTCGCGTTTTTCGCCCCGGCATACATCCGCGCCGCCTGTCGAATCTCACTCGCGCTGACGCCGGTGATGTCCTCGACAGACTCCGGCGTATAGCCTTCAACAATCTTGCGGTACTCTTCAAAACCTTCCGTACGCGAGGCCACAAACGCCTGGTCGTACAGGTTTTCTTCAATAATGACATGGCCTATCGCATTCAATAGCGCGATATTCGAGCCGTTTCGTAATGCGATGTGCATGTCGGCAATGCGCGCAGTTTCAATTTTGCGCGGATCGCAGACGATAATTTTCGCCCCGTTACGTTTCGCGTTAATCACATGATTCGCCACAATAGGGTGGGAATCTGCCGGGTTGTAACCGAAGATAAACACTAAATCGGTGTTATCAATTTCGTTAATTGCATTACTCATTGCGCCGTTACCGACCGACTGGTGCAGACCTGCAACCGATGGGCCGTGTCAGACGCGAGCGCAGCAGTCAACGTTATTGGTTCCAATAACGGCGCGCGCAAATTTTTGCATGATGTAGTTGGTTTCATTCCCGGTGCCACGCGACGAGCCGGTCGTCTGGATGGCATCAGGGCCGTATTTCGCTTTGATGGCGCTCAGGCGTTCGGCGACGTAGTTCAGCGCTTCATCCCAGGAAACAGATTCCAGTTTGCCGCCACGCTGGCGACGAATCATAGGGGTTTTCAGGCGCGGGGTCAGGATCTGGGTATCGTTAATAAAATCCCAGCCGTAATAGCCCTTCAGACACAGAGTACCCTGATTGGTTTTCCCCTGCGCCGCCTCAGCCCGGACGATTTTGCCGTTATCGACCACCAGGTTGATTTTGCAACCTGATGCGCAATACGGGCAAACCGTGACGACTTTTTTCATCGGTCTCGCTCCAGTTAATCAAATCGCGCATACACGCTTGTCGCCCTGAGTATGCATCTTTTATGCCACATTTTAATTGGGGGCTTTCCCTGATATTACGGGTAATTTTTGGACAAAACCCTGACGAAAAACAGGCTGTCGTCATATTTGACGTGACGATTTCCCGTGAATGACAACAAATCGCTTCGCGCTGTGGCGGGGGGTACTGGCAGGATAAGACGCCGCGCCGGGAACACCTGTGGGGATGGCCCTGACTGAATTTGAGATTCCTCCTCTGGTTGCATGAAGTTGCGTTGACTAACGTAGATGCGTCCCCTTTTGAGGCTGGTTTTATGAAACGCACTCCGACGCTCTTTTTATTCAGCCTGCTGTCGCTGGCTACCGTGCCGGCACAGGCTGATATTATTGATGATGCCATTGGCAACATTCAGCAGGCGATCAACGATGCCTATAAGCCTGACAGCGGGCGGGACTACGAGGATTCGCGTGACGACAGATGGCAGAACGACATGAGCGACGATCGCCGCAGACAGTATGACGACCGTCGCCGTCAGCTTGAGGACAGACGTCGTCAACTGGACGATCGCCAGCACCAGCTCGATCGCGAGCGCCGCCAACTGGAAGATGAAGAGCGTCGAATGGAAGAGGACTACGAGCGTTAATCCACGACAATCTGCATCCCGTCATAGCCCGCTTCAAATCCGTTCGGGAGCGGGTTATCCATCAGCCAGACGTCAAACTGGTGGCTGATATGAGTAAGGATCACCTGCGGGCAGTGAATCACCTCATTGAGTGCCATCACCGCGGTTAAATCACTGTGATTGCGCGGTGGTTCCGGGCGCGGCGCATGGCTACAGTCGATGATGATAACCTGCGGTTGATTGTTGAGCAGAAAGGTGAGCGTTTTATCGGGTAGTCCGGCGGTATCAGACAGCCACGCCACGCGGCTGTGCGCCGTTTCCAGAAGATAACCCAGCGTCAGCTTTGAGTGATTCAGCGGCAGCGGTGTGACCTGTAATCCCTGTAACTCAAACACCACAAACGGCTCGACGGTGTGGCTAAAGTCCAGAATGCCGGGGTGCTTAAACAGATCGTCGCAACCCTGTTCGTCCGCCGGGCCGTACACCGGGATGGATGCCCCAACGCCCCAGCGCAGCGGAAACAATCCCTGGACGTGGTCCATGTGATAGTGGGTGAGTAAAAACTGTCGGAAGCTACCCGCCGGCCAGTCGTCCATCAGGTGCGGTATGCCCGCATCCAGCAGCGTCACCGCATCGTTGAATTTGACCACGCCGCTACACGGGCGTCGGCGATACTGTTCCTGCAAACGCGCGCGACGACAGGCGGGGCAGTCGCAGCCAAATGCCGGCACGCCTTGCGCACCGCCCGTGCCGCTTAGTGTAATGGTCAGACTCATCGTGACTCCCCTTGTCGTATCGTGCCGGATGGCGACGCGAGCGTCTTATCCGGCCTACGTACCTCACAATGCTTTTGTGAAGCGAAAATGGCTCTGTTCGTAGCCTTCGCGTAGATAAAAACGGTGGGCGTCATGACGCTTCACGCTGGTGGACAGCTCCGTCATCTCCGCGCCCGCTTTGCGGGCTTCCTGTTCCGCCCATGCCAGGAGCTGGCTGCCGATTTTCAGACCCCGTGCCTGCGGCATCACCACCAGCTCCTGAATCTCACCAATCCAGTTGGCGTGATGTAAATGATATTGCAGGTGCAGGCCAATCAGCCCAACCGCCTGACCGTCAAGCAGCGCTAACTGATAGCGCAGTCGGGCATCCTGCAAATTCGCGGTGAACCCGGCGCGAAAGGCCGGGTAATCAAACGAGGCTTGTTTCAGTTCGCAAACGAGCGCGTACACGGCCTCGGTGTCTTGCGCCGTGGCGCGACGAAGTTCACAGGCAGACATGGCGTAGCTCCTTGCGTCCCATTAACGCTAGCAGTGTATCAACGGACTGGCGCAAACTGCCGTCATTATTCAACGTATGGCAATCAAACGGGGCATAGCGGGCGGCGCGTTCGAGACGGGCGGCGATCTCTGTTTCGCTTTCTCGCCCACGCGCTTGTAAGCGCTGGCGCAAAATCGCAGGGGAGACCTGTAAACAGACCGGCAGCAGCGCCGTACCGTAGCGCGCCTGCGCCTGGGGAAGGTGCGCGCGTGAACCGTTGACCACCACATCGAAGCCGCCGTTGAGCCAGAGATCGATCTCCACGCCGACGCCATAGTAAAAACCGTTAGCATGCCAGCTTAGCGCCAGCAGGTTATGTCCGGCGCGGGTGAAAAACTCCTGTTCGCTCAGGGCTACATGATTCTCGCTCCCGGCGTTAGCCGCACGGGTGATGTAACGATGCGCCACCAGCAGTTGCGCATGTTCCTGCTGACGGAGCTCCGTCAGCAAACTGTCCTTTCCGGAGCCGGACGGCCCCATCAGCCAGATCAGCTTTCCCATACTCAGAATACCCTCTTTCCCTGACGCCAGACGTGGTCGATGTGAATGTGATCGCCCTTGCGGTGGGCCAGTACCAGATCGGCGCGTTTACCTTCGGCGATCGTACCGCGATCGCTGAGGCTGAGCGCCCGCGCCGGGTTGGCGGTCACCAGGCGGATCGCCTGTGGCAAGGTGAAGCGGTTGGCCGCGTCGTCCGCGACGCGAAACGCGGCATCCAGCAGGCTGGCAGGGTAGTAATCCGACGAAAGAATATCCAGCAGATCCAACTCCGCCAGCGTATGCGCCGCGACGTTGCCGGAGTGAGAGCCGCCGCGCACGATGTTCGGCGCGCCCATCAGCACATTCATGCCGTGTTGGCGAGAGGCTTCTGCGGCTTCGAAGGTGGTGGGAAATTCGGCGATCACGCTGCCAAGCTGATGAGATTCAAGCACATGCCCGGGGGTGGCGTCATCGTGGCTCGCCAGCGCAATGTGACGCTCGCGGCACAACTGTGCGATGGCCGTCCGGTTGGGCTGTGACCAGCGTGCGGCAAGCTGAAGTTGTTCCTCTTCGTAGCGCGCCATCTGTTCATCGGTCAGCGAATACTTGCCCTGATAATACTCACGGTACTTCTCTCGGTTAGCGAACTGGCGCTGGCCCGGCGAGTGGTCCATCAGCGAAACCAGCGTGACGGGTTCACGACCAACCAGTTTCTCGAACAGCGGTAACGTGGTGTGATGCGGCAGTTCACAGCGCAGATGCAGGCGGTGTTCGGCGCGGTTCACCCCACGTTTCTGCGTCTCTTCCACGGCGTTGATCATCTTCTCCAGGTTTTCCAGACGATCGCCGCCGTCGCGGACATCGCCAATCGCCACCGCGTCCAGCACGGTGGTGATACCGCTGGCGACCATCAGCGCGTCGTGGCTGCTCATCGCCGAATGGGCGGGCCAGTCCACCTTCGGGCGTGGGGTGAAGAATTTGTCGAGATTATCGGTGTGAAGTTCAATCAGCCCCGGCAGCAGCCAGCCGCCTTCACCGTCCAGCGCCTGCGGCAGACGGCTCTGACTTTGCGCAAATGTGCGAATCACACCCTCCTGCATTTCCAGCGATCCCTGCACCACTTCATCTTCCAGCACCAGCTTTACATTGTTGATAATCATGGTGTTGTTCCCATCAGGTGCAAACGATCCGCCACGCGGTCGCGCACAGTTTGATCGTGAAAAATGCCGACAATTGCCGCACCGCGCGCTTTTGCCTCTTCAATCAGCGCTACCACGGCGGCACTGTTTTTGGCATCCAGCGACGCGGTCGGCTCGTCGAGTAGCAGAATCGGGTAGTCGACGATAAAACCGCGCGCAATATTGACGCGCTGTTGTTCACCGCCGGAAAAGGTTGACGGCGCGAGATGCCAGAGGCGTTCCGGCACGTTCAGGCGGGTCAGCAGGTTTGCGGCTTTGGCGGCACAGGTCTCGCGCGGTACGCCGAGATCCAGCAGCGGCTGCATGACGACATCCAGCGCGGAGATCCGCGGGATCACCCGCAGAAACTGGCTCACCCAGCCGATCGTTGTGCGGCGTACCTCCAGCACTTTGCGCGCCGGTGCCTGCACCAGATCCACCCACTCGTCACTATGGCGAATGTGAATGTGCCCTTCGTCGGGCAGGTAGTTGGCATACAGCGAACGCAGCAGGGTCGATTTCCCGCTGCCGGAATGACCATGCAGCACGACGCATTCCCCATTTTTTACCTCCAGCGAGGCGTTTTGCAGCACCGGCAGGCGCACGCCGTTTTGCTGGTGGAGCACAAAGGTTTTACTGACGTTTTCAACGCGGATCGCGTTCATTTTTAGCCTCTTTAAGCATTTGTGCATTCAATTGCCTGATGGCGCTTTGCTTATCAGGCCTACATGTTTCGTAGGCCGGATAAGACGCGTTAGCGTCGTCATCCGGCAAAACAGCGACATCAATTCTGTAAAACTGACGACACCAGCAACTGGGTGTAGGGATGGTGCGGATCGTCGAGCACGCGGTCGGTTAATCCACTTTCCACCACCTGACCCTGTTTCATCACCAGCAGACGGTCTGCCAGCAGGCGCGCCACGCCTAAATCGTGGGTGACAATTACCACCGCCAGATCCAGTTCCACCACCAGTCCGCGCAGCAGATCCAGCAGCTTCGCCTGTACGGAGACGTCGAGGCCGCCGGTCGGCTCGTCCATAAACACCAGCTTCGGATGCGTGACGAGGTTGCGGGCGATCTGTAAACGCTGCTGCATGCCGCCGGAAAAGGTGGTCGGCAGGTCGTCGATACGTGAGGCCGGAATTTCGACCTCTTCCAGCCAGCGCTGAGCCGTGGCGCGGATCTCGCCATAGTGGCGCGCACCTGTCGCCATCAGGCGTTCGCCAATATTGCCGCCCGCCGAGACCTGGCGGCGCAGGCCGTCCAGCGGATGTTGATGCACTACGCCCCATTCGGTGCGCAGCAGGCGACGACGGTCGGCTTCGCTCATGGCGTAGAGCGAACGGTTCTGGTACTGAATTTCGCCTGACTGCGGCGCCAGGCGTGAAGAGATGGATTTCAGCAGGGTGGTTTTACCGGAACCGGACTCGCCGACAATACCCAGTACTTCACCAGGCCACAGGTCAAAAGAGACATCGCTGAAGCCTTTGCCCGGCGCGTAGAGATGGGTCAGGTTATTAACCGAAAGCAGCGGTTGCGTCATTGGCTGAGTGCCTCGCTTTGTTGGCGGCAGTAGTCGGTATCTGAGCAGACAAACATGCGTTTGCCGGTGTCATCGAGCACCACTTCATCAAGATAACTGTGCGTTGAACCGCAGATAGCGCAGGGCGCATCCCAGGTCTGTACGCTGAACGGATGATCGTCGAAATCGAGGCTCTCCACACGGGTATACGGCGGTACGGCGTAGATACGCTTTTCGCGTCCCGCGCCAAACAGCTGGAGGGCGGGCATCATGTCCATCTTCGGGTTATCGAATTTCGGGATTGGCGACGGGTCCATCACATAGCGGCCATTCACCTTCACCGGGTAGGCGTAGGTCGTCGCGATGTGGCCGAAGTGGGCGATATCTTCATACAGTTTTACCTGCATGACCCCGTACTCTTCCAGCGCATGCATGGTGCGGGTTTCTGTCTCGCGTGGTTCGATAAAGCGCAGCGGTTCGGGGATTGGTACCTGGAAGATCAGGATCTGATCTTCCCTCAGCGGTGTTTCCGGGATCCGGTGACGGGTCTGGATCAGCGTCGCGTCTTCCGTGCGTTCGGTGGTATTGACCCCGGTGACACGTTTGAAGAAGTTGCGAATCGACACGGCGTTAGTGGTGTCATCCGCGCCCTGATCGATAACCTTTAACACGTCCGGTTCGCCAATCACGCTGGCGGTAATCTGGATCCCGCCGGTTCCCCAGCCATAGGGCATCGGCATTTCGCGGCCACCGAACGGCACCTGGAAACCGGGGATCGCCACCGCTTTGAGGATCGCGCGGCGGATCATGCGTTTGGTCTGCTCATCCAGATAAGCAAAGTTGTAGCCGGAGAGGTTAGTGGTCACGGGCGGCCTCCTGTTGCAGGCGTTTGAGCAGTTCCAGCTCGGCCTGGAAATCGACGTAGTGGGGGAGTTTGAGGTGCGAAACAAAACCCGCCGCCTCGACGTTATCCGCGTGCGCCAGCACGAATTCTTCGTCCTGCGCCGGTCCCGTGACCGTTTCATCGTAATCGGGTGCCTGTAGGGCTCTGTCCACCAGCGCCATTGCCATTGCTTTGCGTTCGCTCATGCCGAACACCAGTCCATAGCCGCGAGTAAAGTGGGGCCTGTCGTGCTCCGGAGCGACAAAGCCGTTGACCATTTCGCATTCGGTCATCAGCAGTTCGCCAACGTTGACCGCAAATCCCAGCTCTTCCGGCACCGTTTCCAGCGCAACGTAGCCACTGCGGATCTCGGCCGCGAACGGGTGATTGCGCCCGTAGCCGCGCTGGGTAGAGTAGGCCAGCGCCAGCAGATAACCCTCATCGCCGCGCATCAGCTGTTGCAGGCGCGAGGCGCGAGAGCAGGGATAAACCGGCGGCGTACGAGTGATATCATCCGGCGCGGTGCCGTTATCTTCTTCGGGATTCGCCAGCCCCTGATTCGCCAGCAGTGAAAAGACGTGCGGGGCGGCTTCCTGCGTACTCTCTGCGGTCCGCAGCGGTGGCGTTTCGCCATTCGCCAGCAGCGTAAAATCGAGCAGACGATGGGTGTAGTCATAGGTTGGCCCTAACAGCTGTCCCCCCGGAATATCTTTATAGACGGCGGAGATACGGCGTTCGAGGCGCATTTCCGCGCTGTTCAGCGGCTCACTCACCGCCAGCTTCGCCAGCGTGGTGCGATAAGCGCGCAGCAGAAAGATCGCTTCGACGTTATCGCCGCTGGCCTGCTTGAGCGCCAGTGCCGCCAGCTCACGATCGGCAATACCGCCTTCGGTCATTACCCTGTCGACAGCCAGGTTCATTTGCTGTTCGATCTGCGCCACGTTCAGTTCGACAACCGCATTGTCGCCCCGGCGTCGGTTCTCCTGTAACGCGTGGGCGTTGGCTATTGCCTTCTCGCCCCCTTTGACGGCTACGTACATCAGCACACCTCCACATGGGTAGTTCGTGGAATGGCCAACAGCCGTTCGCCGCAGGTGAGAATAAGATCGACGCCCAGCGGAAATGGGTGCGGACGCTCGGTGAGTTCGTGAATCAGGCACTCTGGCAACTGCGGCGCGATCATCCGTTCTTCGGCGATACCCGCCCCGGTCAGACGCAACATCCGCCCGCCGCTCAGGCTTGAGACCTGCACGATCAGCGTGGCGCTGGACTCCGGTGCCACGGCGGAACCGGCGGAGAGGGCATTAAGCTGTTCGCTGCTGATGCGTTCGTCGGCCACGGCAAAAGTTGCCAGTTGGGGGTGTTCGACCATTGGCGCATTGGTGTGAAAACGCAGGTTCTGGCTGGCAATGTCATTATTAACCGCAGGCGACAGCCAGACCGGCGTATCGCCATCAACCAGCGTCAGCAGGACGCTGGTGGTCGCCAGGTTCAACGGCTGCCAGCCGTGTTTCAGTTGATGCAGGGCAACAATTACCCCCGGTTCGCTCATCGCTTTCAGCAGGCGGCGAAAGCTTTGTTGGGCGTCCTGGACGGGCAGGGTAAAGGCGGTCTGTAGGGTCATTCATTATCTCCGCGTACCAGCGTAAAGAAGTCGACCCGACTGGCGTTGACTTCGGCGCGACGGGCGGTGATTTCCGCATCGCGTTCGGCCTCCAGCGGGCGAATTAAGGTTTCCATCAGGTTCTGGAAATGCGTCTGTTCCTGCAGTAAGGCGTCAACGACGGCGCACTGCTCGGCGTGATGTTTGTTGCGACCCAGCAGGTAGCTGTAGCCCAGCGTGCCGCTTTTCAGGCGGACCACTGCGCGGGTCAGCGTGGTGTCTCCGGCAAAGAAGCGGTTACCGGTGCCGCCCATGCGCGCCTGAATTTGCATCAGCCCGGTTTCCGGGGCGCGAATCAGTTCATATTCAGGTGCCAGCTTTAACGCCTGGAGTCGCGCATTCAGGGCATCGGCCTTGCTGAAAGCCAGCGCGCGCATCCAGCGCTGGCGGGTGGCGGTATCGAAATGCATTCAGTGCTCCATAGTGAATTCGATCATGTCGGCGCGGGTCATGCTGACGGAGTACTCCATCGCACGTTCTTCGCCTTCACGGTGGTTCAGGGTGCGCACGCAGAGCAGCGGCGCCATGTTGGGGATTTCCAGGACCTTGCTCTCTTTCGCCTGCGCGCGGCGGGCGCTGATGCGTGTCTGTGTGCGCGTGAGCGTGAGGCCAGACTGTTCGCGCAGATAATCGTGCAGCGAGCCGTGGTTAAAGCCCTGCAGCAGCGGCCAGAGGGTGAGGTCGGAAAAGTAATGGTCAATCAGACACAGAGCGATGCCGTTCACCCGTCGCAGGGTGCGCAGGTGGATGACGTTGGCACCCTCCTGCACGCAGAGCGCGTCGGCAACGTGGCGGGAAGCCGGGCGCAGCACCGCCAGCAGTTTCTCGCTGGTGGGATGGCTCCCCTGATCCAACAGGTTCTGACTAAAGCGTGCCTGGGCGTTAAGCGGATAATCGAACGGGCGCATCAGCACCAGTACGCCGACGCCCTGACGACGCTGTACCCATCCGCGCTCAACCAGCTGGTCGATAGCACGGCGCAGGGTGTGGCGGTTAACTTCATAACGTGCGGCAAGCTGATGCTCGGCGGGCAGGTAATCGCCGCAGCGGTAGTGTTGACGTAGCTCCTGCTCAAGTCTCGCGGCAATCTCCTGATAACGCGTCGGATAACTGGTCGGATGTGTAGACAAGTGCATAGCAATCAATGCCTCGCTAATCAGATAAAGTGCTTACGTAAACGCTGGGAGAGGAAATCCAGCAGACTGACGGTGACGATGATCAACACCATCAGGGCGCAGGTTTGCTGGAACTGGAAACCGCGGATCGCCTCCCACAACGTAACGCCAATGCCGCCTGCGCCCACCATCCCGACGACGGTTGCCGAGCGGACATTGGATTCAAAGCGATACAGTGAGTAGGAGATCAGCAGCGGCATCACCTGGGGCAGCACGCCGTAAAGAATCTCTTCGATTTTGTTGGCACCGGTGGCGCGAATGCCCTCGACCGGACCGGGTTCAATGGCTTCTACTGCTTCGGACAGCAGTTTGGAGAGCACGCCGGTGGTGTGGATAAACAGCGCCATGACGCCTGCAAAGGGACCGAGACCAACAGCGACCACGAACAGCATGGCAAACACCATTTCGTTGATGGCGCGACAGGCGTCCATCGCCCTTCGCATCGGCTGGTAGATCCACCAGGGGACAAGGTTGTCGGCGCACATCAGGCCAAAGGGAATAGAGAGGATCACGGCCAGCGCGGTGCCCCAGACGGCGATTTGCAGGGTCACAGCCATTTCGCCGAGGTAGTCCTGCCACTGGCTGAAATCCGGCGGGAAGAAATCGGCGGCGAAGGTCGCCATGTTGCCGGAATCCTGAATCAGCGTGAGCGGGGCCATTTCGGCGCCTTTCCACGACACGATCAGCACGGCGAGCAGAATGGCCCAACTCACTAGCGAGAACCAACTGCGCTTTGGCGGGGCAACGGTGATGGTTTGCATGTTTAGCTCCGTGCGTAGTTTATTGCCGGATGACGGCGCAAGCGCCTTATCCGGCCTACGTTTGTAGGCCCGGTAAGCGAAGCGCCACCGGGCATCAGGTTTACTGCACCGCTTTGGTGACGCTGGTCATGGCGCTCAGCGCGGCAGTCAGACGGTCGAGATCGTCCAGTTGCGCTTTAATCGCGGACGATTTGCTGGTCTTCTCTTCAGCGCTCAGTCCTTTGTTGTCCTGTACGCCCTGCATCTCTTTAAACAGCGCGAGCTGGCGAATCGGTACCAGTTGCAGGTCGCTGGAGGCGCGGAATGGCGCCCAGCCAAGACGTTCCAGCACGGTTTTTTCTTCCGCTGTTTTGCCGTAGTTCATGAAGAAGTCGTACACCTTGTCCTTGGTGGCTTCAGAGAGGTTCTTACGCCAGACGATCGGATCGCCTGGGATCAGCGGTGACTTCCAGATCACCTTCAGCGCTTTCAGCTTGTCCGGCGCGGAGGTTTTCAGCTTATCGAGGTTCTCGGTATTGTTGGTGGCGACATCCACCTGCTTGTTCGCGACGGCAAGGGCGTTGGTTTCATGACCGGCATTAACGGTGCGTTTGAAGTCGCTGGCGGCGATGTTGTTTTTTGCGAAGACGTAATAACCCGGAACGAGATAACCGGAGGTGGAGTTAGGATCGCCGTTACCGAAGGTGAGATCTTTGCGTTTGGCGATCAGTTCGTCGAGGTTGTTGATCGGACTGTCCTTGTTCACGATCAGCACGCTCCAGTAACCCGGTGATCCATCGGCGGCGACGGTTTGGGCGAAGACCTGGCCGTTGGCGCGATCCACGGCTTCCATTGCCGAGAGGTTACCGTACCAGGCGATGTCGACTTTATTAAAGCGCATACCCTGGATGATCCCGGCGTAGTCCGGGGCGAAGAAGGCGTTTACTTTTATCCCCAGTTTCTTCTCCATATCCTTCAGGAACGGATCCCATTGGGGTTTGAGGTTTTGCTGTGATTCGGTCGAAATAATGCCAAAGTTCAGCGCTTTTTCCTGCTCTTCGGCATAAGCCGGGCTTAACAACGTACTGAGGCTGAACATGCTGGTAAAGGCCAGGGCGGCAACAGTTCTATAACTCATTTCCATTCCTCGTTTGGGATGTTAAGCAGCCTGCGCGTTCTGTTCGACGCGGTTCATGCTGCGGTAGAGATGGTCAAATCGGTCGTTATCAAAGAGCTGGCTGCTGCCGTCATAGAAGACGTGTCCCTGACGCAGCGCGACAATGCGTTCACAGTAGCGCAGGGCGTAATCCACCTGATGCAGCGTGACGACGACGGTAATGCCGTCGGTCTGGTTGATATCGCGTAGGGTATCCATCACGATGCGCGCCGATTCCGGGTCCAGTGAGGCAATCGGTTCGTCGGCGAGGATCACTTTGGCCTGTTGCATCAGCGCCCGGGCGATTGCCACGCGCTGCTGCTGACCGCCGGAGAGGGTTGAGACGCGCTGGTACGCAAAATGCGCCATCCCGACGCGGGTCAGTGCCTGGAGCGCGCGCTGTTTCTGCTCTGCGCTAAACCAGCTAAAACAGGTGCGCCAGAACGGCGTGCTGCCGAGCGCGCCAATCAGCACGTTCTCCAGCACCGTCAGGCGATTCACCAGATTGAACTGTTGGAAGATGTAACCGGTATGCGCGCGGCTCTTGCGGATATCGCGCGCCAGTCGGCCTTCATGCTGAACAGTGCGACCGAGCAGTTCGACGCGGCTACCTGGCGATTTATCACCGGTAATCAGCCCGCTCAGGTGACGTAAAAGGGTGGATTTGCCGGAGCCTGACGGCCCAAGCAGAGCCACCATCTCACCGGAACCGATGTTCAGATCAACCGCATGCAGCGCCTGATGCTGATTGAACGTTTTGGAGAGTTTCTCGACGCGAATGATCGTTTCCATGATACGGCCTCTCTAAAAAAAGTGGCCCCATCGTGGCGGATCAATATGACGTTTCGGTTAAGGAGTCGTTACCTGCCGATGAAGAGTTAAGGTGAGTTTGATGACAAGACGGGAGGCGCGCCTCCCGCTGTGTTACTCGGTTGGCTGGGGCTGTTTGACGACATTGATCATCCACGGTATGCCGTAGCGATCGCTGACTTTGCCAAAGCCATGTGCCCAGAAAGTTTCCTGCCAGTCCATTTCGATTTGCCCCTCTGCGGCGAGATGGTCAAACCAGCGCTTCCCTTCTGTGACGTCCTGCGTGTCGAGGACCAGCGTGAATCCAGAATAGTGGGCTTTGTCCGATGAAATAGCATCACTCATCATGATGTCGCTATTGGCGATACGCACGTTGGCATGGGCGATAGCGGTATCGGGGAATGTCATTGCGGACGGGCACCCCTCTTCGCTGTCCTGCGCCGATTTGGGCATTTCACCGAAGCTGATTTTATAAAGGAGTTCTGCACCCAACGTCTTTTGATAATACGCGATGGCGTCAGCACAGTTTCCGGCAAAAGAGATGTAGGGACTTAACGGCATAATCTTTACCTCAGGTAAGAGAAGCCACTTAAGTGTAGTTACCGTAAGCCCGGTAAGCGAAGCGCCACCGGGCAATTTAAATCAGTTCTTTTTCACGAATTCTGATTTCAGTTTCATCGGGCCAAATCCATCAATTTTGCAATCGATGTTGTGGTCGCCTTCCACCAGGCGAATGTTTTTCACTTTTGTACCGATTTTCAGCATCGATGAGCTGCCTTTCACTTTCAGATCTTTCACCACAGTGACGCTGTCGCCGTCAGCCAGCAGATTACCGTTGGCATCTTTCACAATCAGTGAATCGTCTTCATGCGCCGATTCTGCATCGTTCCATTCGTGGGCACATTCCGGGCAGATGTACATGCCGTTATCTTCGTAGGTGTATTCGGAGTTGCATTGTGGGCAATGGGGTAATGACATGTCGATTTCCTCAAAAGTCAGCAAGGGCAAAAGCGCCCAAAAAATGGCAGATTGCCGAAAAAGGACGCAATTATACACAAAATCCTTAACGTTGTCGGGACTACTCTGTTTTTAAGGTAAATGCCGAACTGTGACCATAACCTGACGGCCAGACAGAAAAATCGAAGTAATATTTTTAAGGGAAATTGCTACCGTTTGTTATTTGAGATAAGGTGGCGAGAAATATCCTAAATAATTGGCTGGTCGATTTTCAGTTTGAGTTCACCCCCCCCTTATTTCTGGTAGGTGGAATTAACCTAAACTGGTCTGGCTTTTTATAAAACTGAACTACGCTTTTTTACTTTCTTACGTCACTGAGCGTCATTCAATAAAACAGTAATTAAAATAATAATTTCATTAATATCAGTAGATTAATTAATAATTCCTTTTTCCATACGTAATTATTAAAGCCGAATATTCACTAATAAAACGAAACGGCTAAATAAAAGCAATAAAATTTGCGTTAAGGAAACATTTTTTATGTACACACAGACAATATATGAATTGAGCCAGGAAGCGGAACGCTTGCTGATGCTCTCTTTAGAGCATCTTAAGACCGTAAAAAAAATGCCAACGGCGACTCTGGAGGGCACTTCCTCATTAAAGCGTGAGGATGACCTCAACGTTCAGCCCATGCATTTTAGCTCCCGAGGGGTCGAGGCCCAGCAGGCCACGCTGAATAATGAGTTGCGAAAAATCTCGCGGCTGGAAATGGTGCTGGCGATTGTGGGCACCATGAAAGCGGGGAAATCAACCACGATCAATGCCATTGTCGGGACCGAAGTGCTGCCCAATCGCAATCGTCCGATGACGGCGTTGCCGACGCTGATCCGCCATACACCCGGTCAGAAAGAACCGGTGCTGCATTTTTCCCACGTTGCCCCCATCGATGCCTTGATGAAGACCTTGCAGGAGAGCATGCACGCCTGCGATCGGCAGAATCTGACTCAGGTGCTGGAAATTGATAAAGACATGAACGGCCTCATGCAGCGCATCGAAAAAGGCGAAGCCTTTGAGCGCCACTATCTCGGTGCGCAGCCGATCTTTCACTGTCTGAAAAGTCTCAACGATTTGGTACGCCTGTCGAAAGCGCTGGAGGTCGATTTTCCTTTTTCTGCCTATGCGGCTATTGAACATATTCCGGTCATTGAGGTGGAGTTTGTGCATCTGGCGGGATTGGAGAATTATCCGGGTCAACTGACGTTGCTGGATACGCCGGGGCCAAACGAAGCCGGGCAGCCACACCTGCAAAAAATGCTCAATGAGCAACTGGCCCGCGCCTCTGCGGTGCTGGCGGTGATGGACTATACCCAGTTGAAATCGATTTCCGATGAAGAGGTACGCCAGGCTATCGCCGCGGTAGGAAAATCGGTGCCGCTGTATGCGCTGGTGAATAAATTTGACCAGAAAGATCGCAACAGTGATGACGAAGAGCAGGTGAGAGCGCTGATTTCCGGCACCCTGATGAAGGGCTGTATTAACCCGGCGCAGATTTATCCGGTCTCTTCGATGTGGGGATATCTGGCTAACCGGGCGCGCCATGAACTGGCAACCCACGGTTGTCTGCCCGATCACGAGGAGCAGCGCTGGGTACAGGACTTTGCCGAGGAGGCGCTCGGTCGACGCTGGCGAAGCGCCGATCTGGATGATATCGAACACCTTCGCCACGCCGCGGACTTGCTGTGGGAAGATTCGTTATTTGAACAGCCGATCCGGACCTTAATTCATGCCGCCTATGCCAATGCCTCGCTGTATGCGTTGCGTTCCGCCTCGCATAAATTGCTGAATTATGCCCACAGCGCTCGCGAATATCTGGATTTTCGCTTTCACTGTCTGACGGTCGCTTTTGACAAGCTGCAACAAAATATCGCGCGCCTGGAAGAGGACATGCAGCAATTGAAGGTGAGTCAGGATAGCGTTAGCGATGAGATCCACCATGAGGTCGGGCTGGCGCTGACGTCGGCCAGCGGCTTTCTTAACCAGCAGCAGGCCACGATCTTGCGTAGCATTGAGACCTTGTTCAGCCGCGAGCAGATACTGCAACTGTCGCGCGGCGATAGCTGGTCGCCGCTGCCGCAGGCGGAGCTTGACGGGGAGATGCTGGTGCTGCACGACGAAGCGCAGGCGCAGGTGATCCTCAGCAAGTTACGTTCCGCCTGCGAGGGGGTTCTGCTGGCGGCGCAGGACAATATCAGCCGCGATCTGGCAATACGTTTTGAGCAACTGGAAGCCACCCTCAGCCGGTCGCTAAACGAAGCGATGCGCCCCATTGAAATGCGGGTAAAAGAGGAGTTGAGTCATGCAGGGTTTCGCCCCAGGATCAGCTTTCCGGCCTTTCACTCCTCCATGTTTAACTTCACGACGCGGCAGTTATTCAGCGATGCGATTGCCCAGCAGGACCGCGTCGAAAGCGATGCACCCCGCGTGAGCGGGGTGCGTGAGACGTTCTCCCGTTGGCTGAATCAGCCCAACTGGAGCTGGAATGACTATGTCGAAGCGAAGACGCGCTATCTGATTGATATCAATGCGCTGCATCAGAGTCTGGTGGAGTACGTCAGCCACTTCTGCCAACAAATTCGTAAAGCTTTAGCCGCCCAGGTCGATGTTTCAGTTACGGCAGGTATGGCAACATTTTTTGCCGATTTCTCATTGTGCCTGTCGGGATTGCAGGAGAGCCTGCGTGAGAGTTTGCTGGTTCGTCAGCAAAATGAATCGGCTGTTCAAAGTCTGAGTCAGCAGTTGCAGCACAGTATTGCCGCCACCGCCTGGATTTATGAGGACTCCCGCCTGCTCCGTGATGACATTCAAACCCTTTTTGTGGCCGAACACACATGACAAACGCGTTACTGGAAGGCCCCGGACGGACGCTGGAGTGTATCCACCCGAAGTTTATGGTCGATCTGGTTCAGGGAGAAGAACCGAAACGGACCGGCGGCACGCAGCAACAGCAGCAGTTTCGTGAACGTCTGACGCAGGAGCTCCTCTCCCGGACGCAGCTACGGGCGTGGGCCATGGCCGGCATATTCAGTGAACATCTGATGATGCGCCTGAAGCTGGTGGAAAAACTGGCTGGTATGCTCGATCCGGGCCATCTGGCGCTGACGCGGATCGCTGCGCGACTACAGGTTTTACAGCAGACGGACCTCTCTCGCGGGCCGTCCATCCCTGGGCTGGATCAACAGCTTGCTTCGCTGAGCGAGTGGTTTCGCCAGCGCTGCGCCTGGAAGGAGAAGGCGCTAAGCCAGCGAGGTCTCACCGTCCAGGCCGGGGAACACAGCGAGCAGGTGTTTACCCGCTGGCTGGCGGGCGCGTATGAGGGATGGTCGTTACCGGGGCGCTGTTTTATTGCGCTGGAAGAGTTGCGCTGGGGACCGTTTGGCGATGCCTGTCGTCTGGCCAATCCGGACGTGGCGGCGATGCTGAAAGATAATCTCCGTGCGATGGCGACAAACTATCTGGCCCACAGCATCAATGCCGCGCCCACGACGCGTCACTACTATCATCAGTGGCTAAATACTACCGCGATTGCCGGTTCAGGCGAGTACAGCGACATGTTGAGCTGGCTGGGAGACTGGTGTGAGGCGGAAAAACATCCGGTGAGCTGGTCTGTGACACAGCGCTGGCAGACGGTTGCGCTGGGTATGCCGCGACTCTGTTCGGCAAAACGACTGGTGGATGCGATGGTTGAAGAGGTATTTCCCCCCTCTCCCCTCATACTTTGAGAGGAGAGGGGTGATGATTTAGTGGTTTGCGGATTCTGCTGTTGTTTCTTCCGCCGTTGCTGGTGCCGGAAGTCTGGCGAAGCGTTTGGCGTAGAGTGCAGTAATAATCGGCACCAGAATCGCCGTGACCACCACGCTGGCGGCGACCAGCGCCGTCGCGGAAGCGGCGACCGGTTCAAACGCCGGGTTGATTTGCGCGATAATCACCGGGTTGGCGACGGCGGCACCTGCCGCAGAGGACGCTGCGACACCCGCAGTACCATTACCGCCACCGATCACGCGGTCAGCAATAATCAGCGGAATACCGGTGATGACAATGACTGCCACACCCAGCAGGATACCCAGCAGACCCGTATCAACAATAACGCCCAGATTGATGGTGTTACCCAGCGCAAAGCCGAAGAACGGAATCAGTACCGGTGTCGCTTTGCTGAAGAACGCGCGCAGATCGTGGTCAAGGTTGCCCAGCGTGAAGCCTATCAGGAACGGCAGCACCGCGCCGATAAAGTGATGTGGTTCAAAGGAACCCAGACCCGCCGCACCCAGAATCACCATCGTCATCAACGGACCGGATTCCAGAGACATCAGGACGAACGCACCGGACTCTTCTTTCGTACCGTACTGGTTCATCAGGCTGGCATACAGACCGCCGTTGGTCATATCCATCGCGGAAACAATCGCCAGTACGGAAAGACCGGCAAAGAAACCGGTCTGAATACCCGTATCCGGAATAAATGATGCAGCAATCATTGCCACTACCCACGCCACGGCTATTTTGGTAATCACCAGCGTGCCGGATTTACGCAAGACCGTACCGGTAGCGCGTAAATCAATCGATGCCCCGATACAGAAAAACCACACAGCAAGAATCGGTACCGTGCCGGTAATCATGCCTTTTGTAAAGGAACCAAAATAAGCACCGGTATTCGGTGCCAGGGTATTTACAACCGCACCCAGCAGCAATGGAATCAACATCATCCCACCAGGGATGCGTTCAATGGTGGCTTTAATTCTCATAAATGTCCTCACTTCTTGCCCGCGGAACAAACGGGTAAGGTGGAAAAAAATATTAAAATTCAGATGGTTATATAAAATGAGAAAGCAGGCTAATCTGCATTCTCTTTATGTTCTACGTAGCGATTGCACCTTGTATCGGCGTTTTTCGCTTCCCGGTGGTATTACATCGACTATTATCTTGCATTCATTGGAATGCTGATTCAATCAAAACGAAACGATGTTTTAGTTATCTTTGTCACATAATCAATGTAAACATTCCAGCGCGATCTGAATATTTAAAATTACCGTAAAGAAGTTGTGAAAAATGAGAGTGTATTACCTGGCAGAATAATAATAACAGCAGTGACTTTTTATTAAGCAAGCACAAGAAAATAGAGATCGAAAACGAAAAAAAGAACAACTCTGCGCTTTAAAAAAAGAGACTCAGGATCACCTTATTTACCTGCGTTGACGAAACTTAAACATATATGTGAAGTTGATCACAATTTTAAACACTGGTAGGGTAGATAGCTCATTAACCGCCCAAATCAGGCGTCAACAGGTTCGGTTGTACAGACCTTAACCAGTCCGTGTAAGTAAACCTGCTACGCTTGTTACAGGAGTTGCGCCTGAGTAACTCCGCGCTCGACGGCGACGTTTGCGCTCAGTGCGCCAATGGAGTCGGTATGCAGCGAGACAGGGCTTAGTCTACGAGGACAGCTATGCTGAAAAGGAAAAAAGTAAAACCGATTACGCTTCGTGACGTCACGATTATCGATGACGGTAAATTGCGAAAGGCGATTACCGCAGCGTCGCTGGGTAACGCGATGGAGTGGTTTGATTTTGGGGTTTATGGGTTCGTTGCCTACGCATTAGGTAAAGTGTTCTTCCCGGGGGCTGACCCCAGCGTGCAGATGATTGCCGCCCTTGCTACTTTTTCTGTTCCCTTTCTGATTCGTCCGCTCGGTGGTTTGTTCTTCGGTATGCTCGGCGATAAATATGGTCGACAGAAGATTCTTGCCATCACCATTGTGATTATGTCGATCAGTACCTTCTGTATCGGCCTGATACCGTCCTATGCCTCGATAGGCATCTGGGCTCCGATCCTGCTGTTGTTGTGTAAGATGGCGCAGGGGTTCTCTGTCGGCGGTGAGTATACCGGTGCGTCGATCTTTGTGGCCGAGTATTCTCCGGACCGTAAACGCGGCTTTATGGGAAGCTGGCTGGACTTTGGCTCCATTGCCGGGTTTGTGCTGGGTGCGGGCGTGGTGGTGCTGATCTCGACTGTGGTCGGGGAAGAGAACTTCCTGGAATGGGGCTGGCGTATTCCGTTCTTTATTGCCTTGCCGTTAGGGATAATCGGACTCTATCTGCGCCATGCGCTGGAAGAGACACCGGCGTTCCAGCAGCACGTCGATAAACTGGAACAGGGCGACCGCGAAGGCTTGCAGGACGGACCGAAAGTCTCCTTTAAAGAGATTGCCACGAAGCACTGGCGCAGCCTGCTGGCCTGTATTGGCCTGGTGATTGCTACCAACGTCACCTACTACATGCTGCTGACCTATATGCCGAGCTATCTGTCGCATAACCTGCATTACTCTGAAGATCACGGCGTGCTGATTATCATCGCCATTATGATCGGGATGCTGTTTGTTCAGCCGGTAATGGGGCTGCTGAGTGACCGTTTTGGCCGTCGTCCGTTCGTGATCATGGGGAGCATCGCGCTGTTTGCGCTGGCAATTCCGGCCTTTATTCTGATTAACAGCAATATCATCGGCCTGATTTTTGCCGGTCTGCTGATGTTGGCGGTGATCCTCAACTGCTTTACCGGGGTGATGGCCTCTTCGCTGCCGGCGATGTTCCCGACGCACATTCGTTACAGTGCGTTGGCGGCGGCATTTAACATTTCGGTACTGATTGCCGGTCTGACGCCAACGCTGGCGGCCTGGCTGGTGGAAAGCTCGCAGAATCTGATGATGCCGGCCTACTACCTGATGGTGATCGCCGTGATTGGTTTCATTACCGGTATCACCATGAAAGAGACCGCGAATCAGCCGCTGAAAGGGGCGACGCCTGCCGCTTCGGATATTCAGGAAGCGAAAGAAATTCTCGGCGAGCACTACGATAATATTGAGCAGAAAATTGAGGATATCGATCAGGAGATTGCTGACCTGCAGGCGAAGCGTACGCGCCTGGTGCAGCAGCATCCGCGGATTGACGAGTAAGCCTTAAGGTTTGCTTAATCTCTGACTGGCACACTCTCTTCCATCCCCTGGAGGAGAGTGTGATGAAACAGCGTATTTATGAAAGTGTAACCACCGTGTTCAGCGTACTGATTGTCAGTAGCTTCCTGTACATCTGGTTTTCAAGCTACTAAACCTTCTTCAACAGCACCGAGGCGCGGGTTCCCGTTGTTCCACTGCGGTTTTGCAGGAAAAACTGACCGTGGTGCAGCTGCGTAATGCGGCTGACAATGCTTAGCCCCAATCCGATCCCACCGTAACGGCTGTCCATGCGTACGAAAGCTTTGCTGAGTTCGCCACACTTGCTTTCATCAATTCCCGGTCCTTCATCTTCTACCGCCATAGTTGCCTGATCATTAACATTCAGGGTAATGGTGATGGTAGTTCCTTGCGGACTGTAGCGATGGGCATTCTCTACCAGATTGCGCAGCAGCATCCGCAGTAGCGTCGCATCGCCCTGCACGATGGCATCGTCCTGACGATCGGGCAGCAGCAACAGCGTCTGTTCGCGCTGTTCCAGCATTGTGCTCAGCTCATCGTAAGATGGCAGGATCACATCTTCCAGCAGCCTGACCTGCTGATAGTTTCCCGATGAAAAAGACTGGCCCACGCGAGCGAGTTGTAAAAGCTGCGAGACGCTGTCCATCATTTGATCAAGACGGCCAAGTAGCGGTGCGACATCCACGTTGTGCGCTTTTGACAGTAGCTCCAGATGCAGACGGACACCCGATAACGGCGTTCGCAGCTCGTGCGCGACGTCGGCGGTAAACAGGCGCTCGTTCTCGATGGTCGTGGTCAGTCGATTCACCAACTGGTTGAGTGCCGAAACAACCGCTTCAATTTCGACCGTTGAGCTGTGAATCTCGATGGGCGAGAGATTATCCGCCGTGCGGGTCTCTAACTCTTGTTGCAGATTGGCGAGTGGACGGGTGATGCGGCGAACGGCCTGATAGCAGATGAACAGCGTTAACCCTACCATAAACACGCTGGGGACGATCAGACTGGCGACCGCCTCGCGGATTTCATGCATGATATGGCGATCGTTATTGCGGTTATCCCGCAGTGCCTGCTCAAACAACTGGATCTGCTCGGTGCTTTCGTGCCAGAGCCAGAAGGTGCTGATAAGCTGGAAAACCAGCAAAATCATACCGATGGTGATCATCAGCCTCCGACGCAGGGTCATCGGCTGGCGCAGAAAACGCTTCAGATTCAATTAGCTTTCCTCAGTCGCGGTCGCCACCAACATGTAGCCAAAGCCGCGAACGGTACGAATACGTGATTTCCCAACTTTATCGCGCAGATTGTGGATATGCACTTCCAGGGTGTTGGTAGACGGTTCGTTATCCCAGTTATAGATGTCGTTATAGAGAATTTCCCGGTGCACCGGACTTCCCGATTTCAACATCAGGCGTGACAGCAGCGCGTACTCTTTGGGCGTGAGAATTAACTCTTCCCCCTCTTTCCACACCTGTCGACGACCCATATTCAGCGTCAGGTTGCCAACAACCAGTTCGCTCTCGCCCTGGTTATTGTGACGACGCAGCAGCGCGCGAATACGGGCGTGCAACTCTTCCAGCGCAAAAGGCTTCACCAGATAATCATCCGCCCCGACGTCCAGCCCGGAAATCTTATCGCCGAGCGTGTCACGTGCGGTAAGGATCAGCACCGGCAGGGTATATTTTTTCTGCCGGATGCGGGTAAGAAAGTGCAGGCCATCTTCGTCAGGCAGACCGAGGTCCAGCACCACCAGACTGTAATGACCGGTCTCCAGGCATTGCTCTGCCGCGCGGGCGGTCGAGACGCCATCGCAGGCGTATCCTTCGGTTTGCGCCGCCAGAATCAGGCCCTGCAAAAGCAGCGTATCGTCTTCAACAATCAGTATTTTCATTGAGTGGTTCTCCTGCAGGGCTGCAGAATATCATCTGCGGCCTGATATTGCGTGGTCTGTACGCCGGTCAGTCCCAGCATGGTCGAGAAAAGATTGTCCTGCGAGTAATCCTGAGCTCGCGCCTGTTTTTGCAGGCAGTTTGCATCAACCTGGTAGCGCTGCTGATAATCCTCTGACAGCCACAGCAGCATCGGCACATGCTTCTGCGCATCTGGCGCAATGGTATACGGCAGGCCGTGCAGATAAACGCCGTTTTCGCCCAGCGACTCTCCGTGGTCGGAAAGATAAACCAGACTGGTGGTGAATTTGTCCTGGTGCGTTTTCAGGAGATTAATTGTTTTATCAACAATATAGTCGACATACAGCACGGTATTATCGTACGTGTTCACTAATTGTTCCTGTGAGCAGGTCTGGATTTCATTGGTATCGCAGGTCGGGGTAAATTTCCTGAACTGCGGCGGGTAGCGGTTGTAATAGGTGGGGCCGTGGCTACCGATGGTATGCAGTACAATCACTCCATCACCCTCCAGGCGGTTGATGTACTCCTCCAGACCGTGGAACAGCACGTCGTCATAGCATTCGCCGTCGATGCATTCACCTTTCAGGTTTAACGCCGTCATATTTTGATGCGGTACGCGGTCACAGGCGCCTTTACAGCCGCCGTCGTTGTCGTTCCACAGCACGTTAATGCCCGCGCGCTGGATAATATCGAGCATGCCTTCCTGATGCTGCGCCAGTTCTTCGTCGTAATGCTTGCGCGGCATGTTGGAGAACATGCAGGGCACAGACACCGCCGTGGCGGTACCACACGACGTGGTGCGTGGGAAGTAGACCACATTATCTTTTGCTAACAGTGGGTTGGTTTTACGTGAGTAACCGCCGAGCGAGAAGTTTTCGCCACGTGAGGTTTCGCCGACGATCAGGATGGTCAGATTTTTGCGCTTCTCTTGCTGCAGCTGCGGATTCCGATGTGCATCTTCGCCGATGCGGACCAGCGGCAGGTGCGCGAGGCGCTGAAGGGAGTACCAGGACCAACTGGCGACAATGCCGTTTGACGGGCTGAGGGCTTTGACCAGTTCTTTATTGTTGCGAAACAGCGAGGCGTAATCTTTATAGAAAAAAGCCGCCACCAGAACAATCAATAATACCGACACCAGCACGTTGGCGGCGCGATATAGCACGCTGCGCAGGGCCGGCGTGGTCGGTTTGATTTTGATCCAGCAGGCGACGAACGCCGCCACAATGCCGCTAAGACCGAGTGTGAGAACCATTCGCGGCGTCATCAGGGCGAACGTTTCGGCAGGCGTGGTATCCACCATATTGGCAATCATCGTGCGGTCGATAATGATGCCGTAAGTCATGATGAAGTACTGCGCCGATGCGGCCATCAGAATAAACAGGCAGGCCAGCAGGCGGTTAAGCCACAGGAAAGAAGCCAGCGTCAGGACAATATTGATGACGCTGAACGCCACCACCGGCATCGACAAGAAGACCAGTACGTTACGCAGGGAATCCAGCGGCAGGGCCTGCACCACCTGCCTGTAGAAGGCGATGTTCAGGCAAACAGACAAATAGAATGAAACCAGCAGTAACCAGGCCAGCAGGCTGAGAATGGGTCTTCTGATAATGCGCTTTAACATGGTGGAGCTTCCGTAGACTAATTGGCGCAGATCCTCGCAGAGTAACGTTAAGCCAACCTTAAGTTCTTAATGTTGACTGAAGGGGGGGCCGGACCGCGACATCAATGCCTTAACTGGCCTATAGACTGAGGGATTAACGTAAGCCCGATAAGCGTGTGCTTATCGGGCGCAATCACGAAGGGTTCGTGGTTAATTGCGGTTTACTGGCGCATCCAGTGGGAAGGGGTTTTTGTGGATCCGGTTGTAGTTCAGGGCGTACAGCGCAGTGATGATCATCAGGGTTACAAACGACCACATCACCTCTTTCGCACCGGAACCGACCACCGCCCAGATACAGTAGATAAAGGCCACAAAGGTCACCACCAGATAGAGTGGACGCGCTTTGCCGAAGTGTCCGTGGCCGAGCAAAAGCAGCGCAGCGCAGGTGTACAGATACGGCACCAGCGTGAAGATGACAGACACCGAGGAGACGAGACCAAACTCTTTCGCGGCGTTTGGCGACATGCTGCTGAACTGGAAGACCGTCATCAGGATCCCGACGATAATCAGCCCGGCAACCGGTGTCCCCGCTTTATTCACGCGGGCAAAAATGGGCGGGAAAAGACCGTCATCGGCAGCGGCTTTTGCAGTCTGTCCGGCCAGTAATGTCCAGCCACCCAGTGAACCTAAACAACCTGCTGCCGCGCAGAAGGAAACAATTGCGCCGGCGGTGTTACCGAGCGCCATGCGTGCCGCGTCACCGAACGGTGAAGCTGAGACGCGCAGCGCGGCGTTGGGGATCATCCCCATGATGGCGGTGGTGGAGAGCACATAGCACACGGCAGCAATCAGCACTCCGCCGATGGTGGCGATCGGCACATTGCGTTTTGGGTTTTTGACCACGCCTGCCGCTACCGAGGCGCTTTCTACCCCAATGAACGACCACAGCGTAACGTTAAGGGTGCTCTGAATCGCACCGAAGGTGTTCATACCGCTCACGTTCCAGGCGGCCATATAGGTTTCGCCACGGAACCAGAACCAGCCAAACACGGCGATACCGACGATAGGGACCAGTGCCAGCACGGTGGCGACGGCCTGAACGCGGGTGATCATTTTTGGACCGACAATATTGAGCAGAACGAAGATCCACAGTACCACCACGCAGGTGAGCGTCAGCACCAGCGGATCTTTCAGAATCGGGAAGAAGTAGCTCAGGTAACCGACGCCGATAACGACCATCGCGATGTTACCGATCCAGCAGGCGAGCCAGTACAGCACGTTGGTCTGGTAACCGAGGAACGGCCCAAAGCAGCGGCGTGCATAAGCGTAAGAACCGCCGGGACTGGGATCTAAGGACGACATTTTCGCGTAGACCATCGACAGCGCCAGCGCGCCGATGATCGTGACCAGCCATCCGTAGATTGCAATCCCGCCGGTGGCGGCCAGGTTTGCAGGCAGCAGGAAAACCCCTGAACCCATTATATTCCCCGACACCATTAAGGTGACGGGGATTAAGCCCACTTTGTGAGCATCAGCATCCGAGGACATAAATAAACTCCTGAAAGGAACAATAAATGATGTCCCATAATACGCCTTCAGAAGTCGGTTGAATTATGTCCGACGCGGGTTATCGCTAATGCTGATATTATCGTGGCTCATTGTAAAGTGTTCAAAAATTACGCTGCTGCACGATCTTTAAACTGGCTGACATAATGCAATGGGGTCATGCCATAATACTCTTTGAAAACAGAGATAAAGTACGATGTACTGTTATAACCACACAGTTCGGAAACCTGGGATATATTCTTACCATCCATCAGGAGCTGATTAACGGCGTAGCGCATGCGGCAGGTGGTGACAATTTGACTGTAGCTGGTGTTTTCGCTTTTGAGTTTCTTCTTTAGCAAACTCGGGCTAAGGCAGAGACAACGGGCGACCTGGTTCAGATTCCAGGCTTTATGAATATCACTCTCAATAATATGGTAAACGCTGTCGCTAACGCGATTTCGCAGCATATACATGAGCAGAGGCATGAACTTCTTACTGTCGAGAAAACGTGATAACACGGTAAACAGCAGGGCACGCGTACGTTCTTCTTCACCAGGACTATCGGTATGTGCAATGCTGTGCTGCGCAGCTACCCGAAAGACGTCGGGAGTCAGGCAATCGGCGGTTAATACCGGGGAGGCGCTCCGTTGCCAGAGGGGAATAGCCGTGAGATCTTTATTTAAGAAACGAAGATAGTCTTTAATGATATCCCGGCTAATATGTGCAACCAGTGCGTTATTAATTGATGATATATCGACGATGTTATTTTCACAGGCGATGAGTGCCATATGATTCGCTTTTAAATTGATAGCTTCTTTACCATTTACTCGTAGCCAAACGTCTTTTTCGGTTAACACTACAATGCAAGGATTATTGCTGAAAATTCTCATACCCCACCTCCCGAAATATGAACATAAAATACCCGTTCTCGCCAAAGTGGAGAGATAAAGCAGATATTTTGATTTGTATGACGAATGAAGTCCACAATAAAATAATGGTTTTGATTGAAATTACAATAGGCGTCAGATAATTGCTATGTACAGAAATTTTTACGCGGTGGAAACCAGGCAAGTGGATAAAAAAAAGCGCGGGGGGACCCGCGCAAAAAGGTATGACAATGTTAGTTTTTTTCAGCAATACTCAGGAAACGCTCGTCATCACCTTGTGGCCAAAACCAGGCTGCATCAGGATGGCCATTTCATGACACAGTCGTCGGAATAGACTTACGCTTTTACGCACATCACGTGATAGATACCATCAATGATTTCAGTACCTTCGGTTTCATGCTCGAAGCCGGGGAAGTGATGATCCCAGGATTGCAGGGCGCGGAGATAAGCTACCTGCGGACTGTTTTCATCACCAAAGTTCTCGCCAGAGAGCAGCATTGGAATTCCCGGCGGATAAGGGATAACGGAGTTCGCCGCAATGCGTCCCGGTAGTTGCTCAATGGCGACCATTTCGATGTTGTCGTTTACGATGGCGTTATAAGCCTCACGCGGCGTAATCTCGGCAACCGGCAGGCCGGAATAAGCGGCGTTCAGTTGTGCGCCAGGGTTATTCTCACGCAGCCAGGCAAACATCTGGTCACCCAGATCGTGGATCCCCATGTTGGCATAGGTTTGGGGATGTTCTTCCACCAGTTCCGGCATGACCTGCGCCAGCGGAGTGTTGGCATCGTAATGATGTTTGAAGGAGCACAGGGTGTTAATCAGCGTCCCCCATTTCCCACGGGTGATGCCCATTGAGAACAGGAACATAATCTGAAAATCGGTGGTGCGGGTCGGCACAATACCATGACGTCCAAGCCAGGCGGTGACCAGCGCGGCAGGCACACCGGTCTCTTCCAGTTCACCATCGTCGCCCATACCCGGTGCGAGAATACTGACCTTAATCGGGTCGAGCATACTCCAGTTATCGGGTAAGTCCTTAAAGCCGTGCCAGGATTCGCCAGGACGCATCACCCAGCAGTTCTGGTCAGTGGCCAGCAGTTTCGCCGGAGCATCAGCAAAATCGAAGGTTTTACCGGTCTGTGGATCGGTGACCACCTCTTTGTTCCACGGCTTGAAGAACCAGTCGCCGTCGGCGCTGAACTCTTTATACAGACGTGCCATGGCCTGGCGGAAGTCGATGGCTTCGTCGATCACTTCCTGAGTCAGCGACAGGCCGCTGTTGCCGTCCATCATTGACACCGCCACGTCGTTGGATGCACAGATGGCATACAGCGGCGAGGTGGTGGCATGCATCATGTACGCCTGGTTGAAACGGGAGAAATTCACCGCGCCACGACCTTCCCGCACATGAATGTAAGAGGCCTGAGAAAGTGCGTTCAGCAGTTTGTGCGTGGAGTGGGTGGCAAAAACGGTAGGACCGCTGTGATCGCCCGGTTCGCCGCGCATCGCATAGTGATCGGCGTAAATCGGATTGAAGCGGGCATAACCGTACCAGGCTTCATCGAAGTGGATGCGATCGGTGGTTTGCGCCAGTAACGCCTGCGCGGATTTCGCGTTATAGCAGACACCGTCATAAGTGCAGTTGGTTACGACGCTGTAAGAAGGCTTTTGCCCCACTTTATCTTTGGTCAGTGGGCTTTCGCTGATTTTTTTCTCCAGGGTTTCCGGCTGCATTTCCTGCGGGTAGATAGGGCCGATGATGCCGTAGCGGTTACGACTCGGCACCATATACACCGGTTTCGCCCCGGTCAGGATCAGCCCCTGTTCGATTGATTTATGGCAGTTGCGGTCCAGTACCACCACATCGTTATCGGTCATGCAGGCCTGCATGATGGTGCGGTTAGAACCGGAGGTTCCGACCACCACGGACCAGGAACGGTCCGCGCCAAACACCCGTGCGGCGTACTTTTCACTTTCGCCAAAGGCACCGGTGTGATCGAGCAGTGAGCCCAGCGAAGCACGCTCAATCCCCATGTCGCTGCGGAACAGGTTTTCGCCGTAATAGTCATGATAGAAGCGACCCGCAGGCGTTTTGGTAAAACCGACACCGCCCTGGTGGCCCGGCGCGGCCCAGGAGTACTCGTGAATATCGCTGTATTTCATCAGCGCATTGAACAGCGGCGGCAACAGTTGTTGACGATAACGGGTCATCGCCGCAATGGCGCGGCCTGCGATAAAGTCAGCGGTGTCTTCAAGGATCCAGGCGAACTCATCGACAAGCTCCAGCATATCGCGGTCCAGCGAGGCGGTGGCTTTCTCTCTGTCACCTAACAGAAAAACCGGCACATTTTGCTGGCGCTCATGAAGCTTACCGATCAGTTCTCTGACGTTTTGATGTTCATCAGGATGTTCCATTTGATAGCTGAACATCAGGCAATCAATGGCTTCGTTTGCCGACAGGATGGCGTAGCCGTCGTCGAAAGACGTGGACTTAATGACGGTAATATTTTGCCGACTTAAGGCGTCTGCCAGACGTTCCACGGCCTTGCCGACCCAGGTGTCCTGATGCAGAAATTCACTTTCAACAATTAATAGTTTCATCATCTTTTACCCGGTTGTGGAGGAATCTGTGATGCGGGCAAGTATTATCCTGACAAAAAAAGGTGTAAAGAGGGCGAGAAATAACGGCTTTTTTAAATTAATCGTTTTTAAACAATGGGTTAAATTGGTTTTTCTGGTGTTTTTGGCGGCAGTTTATCGACAGCTGAACTATTTTTTGAGCTGATAGTGATATCAGGCATTACCCCGCCATGAGTTGCCGACGCTGCTGGCTCAACTTACGGTATTGTTGCGGAGACATGCCGACATACTTGCTGAAGGTACTGTAAAAACGACTGCTGGAGCGGAAGCCTGCTGTCAGCGCTACGTCGAGAATGGTTTTATCCGTATCGCTGAGCAGGGCGCGAACGTGATTAATTCGCATAGCGGTGATGTATTGCTTCAGGGTCAGTTGCATCACGCGTTGAAATATCCCCATCGCATAGTTGGCATTGAGTTTCACATGGTCCGCGACGTCATTAATGGTGAGTGCCTGATCGTAATTATCAGCAATAAATCCCAACATCTGGCTGACATAAAACTGCGCGTGGCGCGAAACGCTATTCTTATGTGTACGTGAGGTTTTGTTGAGCAAAATCGGCTGCCAGCCGGAAAGGCTAAAGCGCTTAAGCATCAGGCCGATTTCATCGATCGCCAGTTGACGAACTTGTTCGTTCGGACTGTTTGTCTCCTGCTGCCAGCGCAGAACTTCAAAGGTACTGAGTTGCTGGGTGGCAAGGGACTTTATCACCATACCGTGTGTGACATGATTGATAAGCTCCCGATCCAACGGCCAGGAGAGAAACAGGTGCATCGGCAAACTGAAAATCGCCATCTGGCGGCAGTTGCCGGGACGGGTAAGCTGATGCGGCGTACAGGCCCAGAACATTGTAATATGTCCTTGTTTTATCTGCACAACCTCATTGTTGATCAAATACTCCACGTCACCATCAAAGGGGACATTCACCTCGACCTGACCATGCCAGTGGCTGGCGGCCATCGCATGCGGCGCGCGTAGCTCAATATCCAGCCGTTGATATTCGGAATAGAGCGACAGCGGGCTGCGCGTCTGTTTTTCGTCACCATTGCACATATGTGGGTCGGGTGGGAGAAAGGGGATTGATTGCGTGCTCATCGTCACTCCGTTTCCTGAATTGTCAGAATCATGCCAGCTTTACGGGTTCAGAACCGGGAATTCGGACACAAAATCGACGGTCATGATTGATAGTAGACCTTATAACGGCCCGGATACTCTGCTTTTCCGTCTATTTTGTCCCAAAAACTCAGATCGCTGTGCGGCCAGCAGAGGATCTGAGTTTCCGGGAATGCTCATCGCGGAAGTCGGAGGTTTTCGCTCAGTTCGCGTGCCACCATGATTCTGTTCACTACTGTTCTGGAGAGTCATGATGACAGCCCCCAAAATTACCTTTATCGGCGCCGGTTCAACGATTTTCGTGAAAAATATCCTCGGTGATGTCTTTCACCGCGAGGCGCTGAAGTCGGCGCATATTGCCCTGATGGATATTGATGAGACGCGCCTTGAAGAGTCGCACGTCGTTGTGCGTAAGCTAATGGATTCTGCCGGTGCGTCCGGACACATTACCTGTCATACGGAGCAAAAAGCGGCACTACGGGATGCCGATTTTGTCGTTGTCGCCTTTCAGATTGGCGGCTATGAACCCTGCACGGTGACCGATTTCGAGGTCTGTAAACGTCACGGTCTGGAGCAAACGATCGCCGATACGCTCGGCCCAGGCGGCATTATGCGCGCGCTGCGCACTATCCCGCACTTGTGGCAGATCTGTGAAGATATGACGCAGGTCTGCCCGGACGCCACCCTGCTGAATTACGTCAACCCGATGGCAATGAATACCTGGGCAATGTATGCCCGCTATCCCCACATTAAACAGGTGGGGCTTTGCCACTCCGTGCAGGGAACGGCGGAAGAACTGGCACGCGATCTGAACATTGATCCTGCTTCATTACGCTATCGCTGTGCCGGGATCAACCATATGGCGTTTTATCTCGAACTGGAACGTAAAACCGCCGATGGCACGTATGTGAATCTCTATCCGGAACTGCTGGCAGCCTATGATGCCGGACTGGCGCCGAAACCCAACATTCATGGCAACGATCGCTGCCAGAATATTGTGCGTTATGAGATGTTCAAAAAACTGGGGTATTTCGTCACTGAATCCTCGGAACACTTTGCCGAATATACGCCGTGGTTTATTAAACCTGGCCGCGATGATCTGATCGAACGTTACAAGATCCCACTGGATGAGTACCCGAAACGCTGTGTGGAGCAACTGGCGAACTGGCATAAAGAGCTGGAGGAGTACAAAACCGCGGAGCGTATCGATATTCAACCGTCACGGGAATATGCCAGCACCATTATGAACGCCATCTGGACGGGTGAGCCGAGCGTGATTTATGGCAACGTGCGTAACGATGCGCTGATCGACAACCTGCCGCAGGGCAGTTGCGTGGAAGTGGCCTGTCTGGTGGATGCGAATGGTATTCAGCCAACCAAAGTGGGGGCGATACCGTCGCATCTGGCGGCGATGATGCAGACCAATATCAACGTACAGACGCTATTAACCGAAGCCATCCTGACGGAAAACCGCGATCGCGTTTACCACGCGGCTATGATGGACCCGCACACCGCCGCTGTGCTGGGTATTGAGGAAATCTATGCGCTGGTGGATGACCTGATCGCCTCTCATGGCGACTGGCTACCGGCCTGGCTACACCGTTGATAGTCAACGTCGCCGGGCGAAGACCCGGCGTTTACCCTCTCTAATAACAGAAGGCGGGCGCTGGTAACAGCGACCCGGTACCCTATGAGCATCTCTCTGACAACAAAATTAAGTTACGGATTCGGTGCGTTTGGTAAGGATTTCGCCATCGGCATCGTCTACATGTACCTGATGTATTACTACACCGATGTGGTGGGCTTATCGGTGGGTGTCGTTGGTACGCTGTTTCTGGTGGCAAAGATCTGGAATGCGTTCAACGATCCGGTAATGGGCTGGATTGTGAACGCCACCCGGTCGCGGTGGGGAAAATTTAAACCGTGGATCCTGCTCGGCACACTGGCGAATTCGCTGGTACTGTTTCTGCTGTTTAGCGCTCATCTGTTTGAAGGCACGGCACAGGTGGTTTTTGTCTGCGTGACCTACATTTTGTGGGGCATGACTTACACCATTATGGATATTCCCTTCTGGTCGCTGGTGCCGACCATCACGCTTGATAAACGTGAGCGCGAGCAGTTGGTACCGTTTCCGCGCTTCTTTGCCAGTCTGGCGGGATTTGTCACGGCCGGGGTGACGTTGCCGTTTGTGAGTTATGTTGGAGGTGAGGATCGCGGGTTCGGTTTCCAGATGTTCACGCTGGTGCTGATTGCGTTCTTTATTGCCTCCACCATCGTGACCTTGCGCAATGTGCATGAAGTGTATTCATCAGACAGCGAGGCTACCGCGGACAGTACCCGGCTGACGTTGAAGTCGATTCTCGCGTTGATCTACAAAAACGATCAGCTCTCCTGTCTGCTGGGCATGGCGCTGGCTTACAATGTGGCCGCCAATATTATTACCGGTTTCGCGATTTATTATTTCACCTATGTGATTGGCGATGCAGACCTTTTCCCGTATTACCTGTCCTATGCCGGTGTGGCGAATTTATTGACGCTGATCCTCTTTCCTCGCCTGGCGAAGGCGCTTTCCCGGCGGATTTTATGGGCAGGCGCGTCGGTGATGCCGGTTCTCAGCGGCGGGGTATTGTTAATCATGGCGCTGGCGGGATACCACAATGTGTTCCTTATCTGCCTGGCCGGTGTCTTTCTGAACATAGGTACCGCGCTGTTCTGGGTACTCCAGGTGATCATGGTGGCGGATACCGTCGATTATGGTGAGTATAAGTTTAACGTGCGCTGCGAGAGCATTGCCTATGCTGTGCAAACGATGGTGGTAAAGGGCGGTTCCGCGTTTTCGGCTTTCTTTATCGCCGTGGTGTTGGGGATCATTGGCTATGTGCCCAATGCGGTTCAGTCTGCCGAAACTATTCTGGGCATGCAGTTCATCATGATTGCATTACCGACGCTGTTTTTTATCGTGACCCTGATCCTCTACTTCCGCTACTACCGTCTCAACGGCGATACATTGCGTAAGATCCAGATTCATTTGCTGGATAAGTATCGTAAAGCGCCGCAGCCTGCCTTGCAACGGGAGAAACCCGCGATACCGGTTAGCGCGTCTGACGAGGTGAAGGCGTAATCATGGAATGGATTTCGCTGATAGGCTATCTGGCGGCAAGCCTGACCACACTCTCTTTTCTGCCACAGGCGATAAAAGTCATCGCGACCCGTAATACGCAGGGGATTTCCGGCCTGATGTACGTCATGTTTGTCTGCGGGTTAGTGATGTGGTTGATCTACGGATTGCTCATTGAGGACACGGCGGTCAGCATGGCGAACTTTCTGACGCTGGTGTTCGCCTTGCCGATTCTGGTGATCAAATACCGCAGGGGGTAGCGCAAATTGCCGGAGGGTGTTGTGGCTTATCCGGCAACTAACCGATAGCGCTTCAACTGTCGGCAATGAATGCGGGCCAGCAAAATCACCGAGGATAACGCGCCCAACAGCGCGCAGAACATGTCTGACTGGGTATCCCAGGGGTCACCCTGAGTACCAAGAAAATCATCCGCGCCTTGCCCCATCGCCAGTGCCGCCCACCATTCAATCAGCTCGTAAGTGGCGCTGATCGCCAGCGCCACGCAGCAAACCAGAAATGCCAGCATCTTATTTCCACGAACAATCTTGCCGCGTAGCAGAATTTCACGCGCGACCAGTGCTGGCACCAACCCCTGAAAGAAATGACCCAGTTTGTCGTATGGATTGCGGCTTAAGCCCAGCCAATCCTGCACGTCAAAACCGATGGGCACTTTGGCGTAGGTGTACATCCCGCCCACCATCAGGATGATGGCATGGAAGAAAATCAGCGTATAAAGCAGCGGCGTAAGCGGGTAGCGCTTTGCGGTTGCCAGCAGCAGCGGTACCACAATAATCACCGGCGTCACTTCCATAAGCCAGGTGATTTTCTCACCCGCCGAGAGGCCGGTGTAGATCAGGATAAGCGTCAGTATCAGAGCAGCAACAGTGAGCAGGCCAGGATGCAATGTGCGGATCATCGTGATTCTCTAAGTAAGGGAAAAGATGACTATTCACCGATGCCGATAAAAATTCAACGCTGCAGTGGGGGATAATAGGTGGCCCGGGGGGATCACCGGACTGCACTCAAACGTTGAGAACAGTCCGGTGCCGGGCCGAAGAGGTTATTTCGCGCAGTTAGCGCACTGCTTACTGACAATCTGCTGGAAGAAATCGTTGCCTTTGTCATCCACCAGGATGAACGCCGGGAAATCTTCCACTTCAATTTTCCAGATCGCTTCCATACCCAGTTCCGGATACTCCACGCATTCCAGATGCTTGATACTCTGCTGTGCCAGCACTGCTGCCGGGCCGCCAATACTGCCCAGATAGAAGCCGCCGTGTTTCTGGCAGGCATCGGTCACCTGCTGGCTACGGTTACCTTTCGCCAGCATGATCATACTGCCGCCGTGCGATTGCAGCAGATCGACGTAGGAATCCATGCGGCCCGCGGTGGTCGGGCCTAATGAACCTGACGGATAACCCGCCGGTGTTTTCGCCGGTCCTGCGTAGTAGATCGGGTGATCTTTAATGTACTGCGGCAATCCTTCGCCAGATTCGATACGCTCTTTTAGCTTCGCATGCGCGATATCGCGACCCACGATAATGGTTCCGGTCAGCGACAGGCGGGTTGAAACCGGATACTGAGAAAGCTGAGCCAGGATCTCTTTCATCGGGCGATTGAGGTCAACTTTTACCACTTCGCCTTCACCGGCCTGACGCAGGGCTTCCGGGATGTACTGGCCTGGGTTGTGCTCCAGTTTTTCGATCCAGATCCCTTCGCGGTTGATTTTGGCCTTGATGTTACGGTCTGCCGAGCAGGAGACGCCCATACCGACCGGGCAGGAGGCGCCGTGGCGCGGCAGGCGGATCACGCGGATATCGTGGGCGAAATATTTGCCGCCAAACTGCGCGCCGAGACCGAGTTTTTGCGCCTCTTCCAGCAGTTCCTGTTCCAGCTGTGTGTCGCGGAACGCCTGACCGTGCTCGTTACCGGTGTCAGGCAGTGCGTCGTAATAGTGCGTGCTGGCGAGCTTCACGGTTTTCAGTGTGCTTTCTGCGGACGTGCCACCAATCACAAAAGCGATATGGTACGGCGGGCAGGCTGCGGTACCGAGCGTACGCATTTTCTCAACGAGGAAATTTTTCAGCTTACCCGGAGTGAGCAGCGCTTTGGTTTCCTGATACAGATAGGTTTTGTTGGCAGAACCGCCGCCTTTTGCTACGCAGAGGAACTTATATTCATCGCCATCAACGGTGTAGAGATCAATCTGTGCCGGCAGGTTGGTACCGGTGTTGACCTCTTTGTACATATCCAGCGCGGCGTTCTGTGAATAGCGCAGATTGTCTTCGATATAGGTGTTGTACACCCCTTTTGACAGCGCCGCTTCATCACCCCCTCCTGTCCAGACACGCTGGCCTTTTTTCCCCATGATAATGGCCGTGCCGGTATCCTGACAGGTCGGCAGAATGCCTTTGGCGGCGATTTCGGAGTTTCTCAGGAATTGCAGCGCGACATATTTATCGTTTTCGCTGGCGTCGGGGTCATGAAGAATGGAGGCGACTTGTTGCTGATGTTCGGGGCGGAGCAAGAAGGAGGCATCGTGGAAAGCTTGTTGCGCCAGCAGCGTCAGGGCTTGCGGCTCAACTTTCAGTATGGACTCTCCTTCAAACTCACTCACGCTGACATAATCGGAAGTGAGCAGGTAGTACTCTGTTTCGTCTTTCCCCATCGGGAAAGGTGCCTGATAGAAGAACGCTTTATTTGACATGTGCTTCCAGCCTATTGATTTCTTTTAATATCATAAGTGACGTGCCACCCGGTGAAGGGCGGCACGCGGGAGACCTTTACAGGAATCCGTACATGGCAGCAAAGATCCAGCCAAAGACGCAGGAGACGCTCACACCAATCAAACCCGGCAGAATAAAGCTGTGGTTGATGACGAAGCGACCAATGCGGGTGGTACCAGAACGGTCAAACTGAATCGCAGCCAGATCGCTTGGGTAGGTCGGCAGAATGTAGTAGCCGTAACACGCCGGGGCAGATGCCACGATGTAGGCCGGGTCAACGCCGATCGCCAGTGCGACCGGAACGATAGCCGCCAGCGCCGCTGCCTGAGAGTTAACAAATTTAGACACCAGCAGCAGAACAATCGCATAGGCCCACGGATACTCTTTCACCATGTTGCCCAGCACACCTTCGATTTCTGTCATGTGCGCGCCGAACATGGTTTCCGCCATCCAGGCGATACCATACACCGCCACAATGGCGATCATACCTGAACGGAAGACTTCGTTTTTAGAGATTGAAGCGGGATTGGTTTTGGTCAGGATAATAATCAGCGCGCCGGTCAGCAGCATGAACATCTGGATAACCAGCACCATGGACAGCGCTTTGCCACCGAATGAAGGGCGCAGTTCAGAGAAGGCACCCAGGATAGCGACGACAGCAATCGCGGCAAGGAAGATCCACATCGCCAGCCAGTTGCTTTTCGGCAGCTTTTTGTCCAGCAGCGTAGCGGTGTCGCCATACACGTAATGATGGTTTTCCGGTACGGAGATAAATTTCTGGAAGTCTTCGTCTTTATCCAGATCTTTACCGCGGAACCAGCTGAAAATACCGATTGCCAGGATACCCAACAGCGTGGACGGGATGGTGATCGCCAGCAGGTCGAGGAATTCCAGGTGCTTGCCTTCAAAGGTCACATTACCCAGCATCGCAACCAGAGAAACCACCGCGACCGATACCGGACTTGCGATAATCCCCATTTGCGCGCCGATGGAGCTGGCGGCCATTGGACGTTCCGGACGAATGTTGTTTTTAATCGCAACGTCGTAAATGATTGGCAGGATCGTGTAGACCACGTGGCCAGTACCGCAGAGGATGGTCAGAGTACAGGTCACGAACGGCGCAACGATTGAGACATATTTTGGGTTGCGGCGCAGCAGTTTCTCTGCAATCTGCAACATAACATCCAGACCTCCGGAGGCCTGTAGAGTTGCCGAGGCCGCGACCACGGCGATGATCACCAGCATGACGTCGACCGGTGGTTTACCCGGCTGGAGGTGGAAAACGAAGACCAGAATGACCAGGCCGATACCGCCTAACAAACCCAGCGCGATACCGCCCTTTCTGGCACCATAAAACAAACATATTAATATAATGAGAAGTTGTATACTAAATAGCATTGATTTACCCTCGCGATAAAACCAGTCAATTTTGATAAATGGATCACAGCCATGTTCTGTTTTTTGTGTTGTAGGCGCAGAGCCTGGCTAATATTCGTTTCGTCTGAAAGTGTGATTAGTTTCTAAACATTGAATAAAAGTTTTTCATAAGCAACATGGAAACTCTTATCGTTTTTTCAGGCTTTTTTCAGAGAGCAAGACTCTCCGGCGATGGGCAGTGTTGAAAAAGGAGAGCAGAAGCAGGCTCGGGATCTTTTTTGTATCTTTATGAAAAACATGAACATGTCATCTGCTCACAGAGTGTGCTTATCCCTAAGATGTAGCATGAACTCCGTTGCTACCGTTTATCGTTTTTGTTAATCCGTCTGGTTATTTCCAGACTACTCCTTTGTGATTAAAAATACACACTCTATGAGGTGGATAATACTTTATTAACTTTTGTTAGCGTTTTTGAAATTAAAAACAACGCTATGTCGGATAATAATAAAGCATTGATAAATGTGAGATGATGCAATTATATTTGATCTGGCACAATTTCTGAATTTTCAGGCAGTAACCTTAACCTTTTTATTTTTTCATTATTGTAATAATTGTTACCAATATATAACGAAATAACGCAAGGTTAAGATTGTTCTTCTACTGACAATATTGCTTAAGTAAAGAATAATGTTCTGCCTGAATACGGTAGCGGTAAACCGGTCTGCCCGTGACGCCATAATGAATGCTGGTGACCAGAATATGGCAGTTAACCAGCCAGATGAGGTATTTGCGGCAGGAGACGCGGGAGATATTCACCGCATTCGCCAGCTCATCGGTGGAAAACTCATAATCCTGATGCGCATCGATCCATTGACACAGCGTACGCAGCGTTTGCGGCGTTAATCCTTTCGGCAGGCGGCGGGTGTCCTGTTCATTGGACGCACTACCGTGAATCAGTTGGTCCAGCTCCGACTGCTCATAATACTGGTGCTTGTCCATGTCCCTTTTCTTTTGCAGCCAGCTGGTGAGGGCTTCCTCAAAACGTGAGGCCTGAAACGGCTTGATCAAGTAATCAACGACGCCGTAGTGCAGCGAGTCCTTAATCGTCATGGCATCAGCAGCCGAAGAGATGACAATGACATCGATTTTGCAGCCAGCGGCATGCAGAAGGGGAAGCAGATCCAGCCCGTTCTCTTTCTGCATGTAAATATCCAGCAAAATCAGGTCGATATGAACGTCACTGTGAAAAATAACCTCTTTGGCTTTCTCCAGCGTTGAGGCGGTTCCGCAGCACTGAAAACCGGGGATCTGTGCGACATAGCGGCGGTTTAACTCCGCTACCATTGCGTCGTCATCGATAATAAAGACATTGATCATGTGCTGGCCCTCTGCCCATCCCAGGGTATTTGTACAAAAAATTGTGTGAAAACACCAGGTTCGGATTCCACAAAAATATTGCCGCCAAGACTTTCAACTTGTTGTTTAACAAGTGCTAAACCGACGCCGCGTTCAGTTCCTTTAGACGAGACGCCTTTCTCAAAGATAGCGTCAAGACGGTGCGGTTCGATGCCGGGACCATCGTCACTGACTTCACAATGCAACCAGCCATTGCGATAGTATAAGGAGACGTTGATTTCACCTCCTGACTGCTGTGCTAACGCATCGATCGCATTTTCAATCAGATTTCCGAGCGCGGTGATCAATACCGCAATTTGATCTTCATTGCCGCTGTCCGGTAATTGGCTGTCATGGCTAATCACCAGTTTATGCCCTGAATCGGATGTGCGATTAATCTTACTGAGTAAAAAGCCCGCAATGACCGGCGATCTAATTTTACCTAGTAGTGAACCGATCTCTTCCTGATAGTTGTTAGCTGTCCTGATAATATAGTCTTCAAGTTGCTTATAACTCTTCAGATGTAACAATCCCAGAATCACATGTAATTTATTCATGAATTCGTGGGATCGTTCACGGAGTGAGTCGGCATAGTTCACCATACCATCAAGTCGCTGCATCAACTTGCGGACTTCCGTTTTGTCCCTGAAGGTGGAGATTGCGCCAATAATCTTGCCGTCGCTGCGGACCGGGACGGTATTGATAAGTAGCAGCCGATCTTTGATGTTGATCTCTTCATCGCGGTGCGGCGTACCGTCGCGCAAAACTTCGCTGAGATCCACCACTTGTGACCAGGCGTGGCTGAGTGTGGATAATTGGGGGTCGTCCTGGGACTTGCGGTAGTTCAGTAATTCCTGGGCGGCATCGTTGATCAACGTCACTTCGCCTTTTTCGTCAACGGCGATCACCCCTTCCTTGATCGACTGCAACATCGCCTGGCGCTGTTCAAACAGGGTGGAAATCTCATAGGGCTCCAGGCCAAACAGAATGCGCTTAAGCACTTTCACCAGCACCCAGGTGCCCAGCAGACCAACCAACACGCCAAAAAGTATGGACCAGATAATACTGCCACGACTGTTGTTAATCTGTTCGGTGACCCGACTCAGCTCCAGACCGATCGCCACCACCCCAATTTGATGGTGATTGTTGTCATAAATGGGGGTGAAAACGCGGAGCGCCTGGGCGAGAAAACCCCGGTTGATAGCGATATTCTCCTGGCCATCCAGCGCCAGCAATATGTCGTCGCCTTTAAACGGCTGCCCGATGCGCTGAGCTTCCGGGTGGGAATAACGCAGGCTTTTCATGTCGGTGACGACAATAAACAGCATATCGTTACGCTTGCGCACCGCTTCGGCAATCGCCTGAATACCGCTATCCTCAGGTTTTTTCATCAACCCCTCACGGATCTCCGGCGAATCTGCCAGCGTTCGGGCAACGGCCAGCGCTTTGTTGGCCAGCGCATCACGCGTCATATGGCTGATTTGTGAGAAGTAGAACAGGTGGACTACCAGCAATACAGAAAACAACACGGCGCTGACCATCAAAATCACCGTCGTACCGAGTTTCATCGGCCGTGTACGTAGCGTGCGGCAAGGCAGAGAGTATCTCATTGTGATCCCGGGTTCACTGTTTGTGCGGGTATTATCCCTATTGGGACGCGTAATTCAAAGGTGGCAGGGAAATTCACCTGAACAGGTGCGCCATTATCGGATAATTATTGCGCATACCGTTAGCAACCTGCGGCGATATAATCGCCATTGGCGCTAATCGGGATCACCGTTAAGAACAGGATCGTGGCAAAAAGGATCAGCACCACGCCACCGGCAATTCTGGCTGCAGGCGCAAGCCATTTCAGGGCCGGATGCCCTGGGCCAAACCATGAGAGCGTCTGATTTCGGGCATAGCGTACCGCCAGAGACAGTCCCATGATTGACAGCGCAGTACCAAAGGACATGGTCATCACCGCCGCAATGCCCCAGGTGACGATGCCGAGCGCGTTGGAAAATAACAGGATCATGATCGCCCCACTGCATGGGCGGGCGCCGATGGCGAGAATCACCCCCAGGCGGGTTTTCCAGTTACCGTCCACCAGCGTCTGCCCGACGCCGTGATGCCCGCAGCCGCACTTCGCATCATGGTTATGCAGGGGAGTAAACCGGGTGAAGGTAACGGGACGCAGGGATTTTAAAGTATGGTAGATCATAAAAGCGCCAAATCCGGCGATCAGCACCGCGCTGATTTTCTCGACATACCACCGGCTGGTGCTCAAATCACCGGATGCCAGGTTAAAGCCAATCGCGAGGATAAACACAAATCCAATGGCGCTGACGCCTTGCATCAGGCTGCCAACAAAAGGCACAACCCGCGCAGCCAGCAGACTCTCTTTATTGGTGCTCAGATAAGTGGTCACGATGAACTTCCCATGCCCCGGCCCGATAGCATGCAATACGCCGTACAGAAAGGCTCCCGTCAATAACCAGAAACCGCCGCTGTACTGATGATTATTCAACTGCAGCAGGTACATCACCAGATAACGATGCAGGGTGATTTGCGTCGCCAGGCACCATTGAATAAACGCCCCCCAGTGCAGATGCAGGGTATAGCCGATCCCGAACAGTATCAGAGTCAGGAGTCCTGCCAGCGGCAGGCGCAGAGAGGGGGGGCGTCCGGATGCGATCATGATTCAGTCTGGCAATGGGTATGATGAAACAGTATAGCCTGATTAAGGAGAGAACCCAGTCCACTGTGCAGACTTCCCTTTGTTTCATCATTAATAATTATAATATTGATTGTATATCATGAAATATTTATATGATTCCACCCTCCAGGAATATTACTGTCGTCCAGGAATAATCTTTTTGCACACACCACGAAAATAAGAATTTTATTACGCTTGTCCGACAGGATATTGATGCGTAATATATTGTAATGCATATCGAATATGCCGCTATTGTTCTATTTTTATCTCTTGTTTGTATCTGAAGATGTCATCTTCAGTTAAATCTTTGCTTTTTATAAGATAAAAAGTGATAAGAAGGTCATGGTTTTCCCACTTTATTTCTCCATAAAAATTCGTTTGATCATAATCAACCATCAGCGGTGTTTCGCCCTTTATGATGACTTATTAATAATAAGTATGGATGAAATGTGAGAAATAAAGATGGAAATAAAAAAGTGGCTAAACACAACATTGTCCCGACGGGATGCGGTGACAGGCACCGCAAAAATAGGTGCCGCCGTTGCGCTCAGTAATGCGATTACATTGCCTTTTTCTGCCAGCGCGCAGGCCGAAAAAAACGCTGCGCCAACGCAGGGTGGCAATGGTGAAACCGTTCGCCACAGCGCCTGTCTGGTTAACTGCGGCAGCCGTTGCCCGCTGAAAGTGATCGTTAAAGATGACCGCATTGTGCGTATTGAAGCGGAAGACGCAAAAGACGATGCGATATTTGGCGAACACCAAATTCGTCCGTGTTTGCGCGGCCGCTCCAGTCGCTGGCGGGTATATAGTCCGGACCGGATTAAATATCCGATGAAACGCGTAGGTAAACGCGGCGAAGGGAAATTCAAACGTATTTCCTGGGATGAAGCGACAGCATTTATCGCGGCAGAATTAAAGCGCGTGACGGAGAAATATGGCCGTGAGGCTATTTATTATAATTATCAATCAGGCGCTTATTACCATACTCAGGGTACGCCGGCCTGGAAACGTCTGTTGAATCTCACGGGTGGCTATTTAAATTATCATAACACCTATTCCACAGCGCAAATTGCCACCGCAACGCCATATACCCACGGCGTGTATGTCGGGAGCCACTTTACCCAGGTTGCCCATTCCGATCTGGTCGTGCTGTTTGGCCTGAATTTGTCTGAAACGCGCATGTCCGGTGGTGGACAGGTGGAAGAGTTACGCCGCGCGCTGGAAGCCTCAAAGGCACGGGTGATTATTATCGATCCGCGTTATACCGACTCGGTGGTGACCGAGCATGCCGAGTGGCTGCCGATTCGTCCAACGACCGATGCCGCGCTGGTGGCCGGTATCGCGCACACGCTGATTACCGAACAGTTGATTAATGAAGCTGAGGTGAATAAGTACTGCGTGGGCTATGACAGCAGTACCCTGCCCGAAGGCGCTGCGCCGAATGCCAGCTATAAAGACTACGTGACGGGTAAAGGCGATGATGGCATCGCTAAAACGCCGGAGTGGGCGGCGGAGATCACCGGTATTCCGGCGACGCGCATTCGCCAACTGGCGCGTGAAATCGCGTCGGCCCGTGCCTGTTACATTTGTCAGGGGTGGGGACCACAGCGTCACGCCAACGGCGAGCAAACCGTGCGTGCCATTCAGACGCTACCTGCACTGACGGGCCACTTTGGCCTGCCGGGAACCAATAACGGAAACTGGCCTTATGGCACTCCATACGGTGTACCGCTGTTACCGATTTTGACCAACCCGATTAAAACCTCCATTCCGTGTTATCTCTGGACGGATGCGATTCAACGTCCGGAAATCATGACGGCCACCACCATGGGCGTGAAGGGGGCGGACAAACTGAAAACCGGCATCAAGCTGTTCTTCAACCAGGCCGGTAACACGCTGTTGAACCAGCACGGTGAAACCAACCGTACACGCAAAATTCTCGCCGACGAAAGTTTGTGCGAAACCATTATCGTCATTGAAAACCACATGACGCCGAGCGCGAAGTACGCCGATCTCCTGCTGCCGGAAACCAGCTATCTCGAAGCGGAAGATCTGGTGGACAGCTCCTATGCGGCGGGTTCTCACAACTACATGATCGCCCTGGAGAAAACGGTCACGCCGATGTGGGAAGTGCGTAGCACCTACGATATCTGTGCCGATATCGCTGGTCATCTCGGTTTGCGTGAGCAGTACACCGAAGGGCGGACTCAGGCGCAGTGGGCAGAAATGCACTATCAGCAGATCCGCGAAAAACGTCCGTACCTGCCGGAATGGCCGGTAGCGAAAGCGATGGGGGTTATCGACCAGCGTATCGCGACGGACAAACAGAGTCTGGCGTTTGCTGATTTTCGCGCCGATGCCGTGGCGAATCCATTGACTACGCCATCCGGCAAGATTGAGATTTACTCGCAGGCGCTGGCCGATCTCGCGAAAGCGTGGACGCTGCCGGAAGGCGATCGCATCCCGGCGGTGCCGGAGTTCTGCGAAGTGAAAGAATCACACCTGAACAAAGCATTAACCGTGAAGTATCCGCTGCAGTTGAGCGGTTTTCACACCAAAGGTCATACCCACTCAACCTATACCAACGTGCTGATGTTGCATGAAGCGGTACCGGATGAAGTGTGGATCAACCCGATAGATGCCAGTGCGCGTCAACTGAATTCAGGCGATCTGGTGCATGTGTTCAACGATCGCGGCGTGGTGGCGATCCCCTGTAAGGTGACCCAGCGTATTCTCCCGGGCGTGGTGGCGATGCCGCAGGGGGCGTGGACTCGTCTGGACAGCAACGGTGTGGACGTTGGCGGGTGTATTAACACCCTGACCAGCCATCTGCCGTCACCGCTGGCGAAAGGGAACCCACAGCATACCAACCTGGTTGAAATCAAACGCGCTTAAGGAGTGATCCGCAATGAAACAGTATGGCTTTTATGTTGACTCCTCGCGCTGCTCAGGCTGCAAAACCTGCCAGGTCAGCTGTAAGGATAATAAAGATCTGGATGTCGGGCCGAAATTCCGCCGGGTCTATGAATATGGCGGCGGAAGCTGGGTGAAAGAAGGGGAAAGCTGGCACAACGACACCTTTACCTACTATCTCTCCATCGCCTGTAACCACTGTGATGAACCGGTTTGTGTGTCCGGTTGTCCGACCGGGGCCATGCACAAACGTGAAGAGGACGGTCTGGTGCTGGTCGATGACAGTATCTGTGTCGGTTGCCGCTATTGCGAAATGCGCTGCCCGTATGGCGCGCCGCAGTTTGATGCTAAGGCCAAAGTCATGCGCAAATGCGACGGCTGCCTCGACCGACTGGAGCAGAATCTGCGTCCAATCTGTGTGGACTCCTGTCCGCAGCGGGCGCTGGATTTCGGTCCCATTGACGAGCTACGGGCAAAATACGGCACCGGGAACGAGATTGCGCCACTGCCTGCCGCGTCATTTACCCATCCTAACCTCATTATTAAGCCGCACCCGAAGGCCAAACCTACGGGCGACAAGGAAGGGGCCATTATGAACATGGGGGAGGTTCGCCATGCATGAGTTACCGCTGGTCTTTTTTACCGTCTTTACCCAAAGCGCGGTCGGCGCGTTTATTCTGCTGCTGATTGGCGGCACCCTGGGGCAGATTGACGCGCGACGGATGGCCATTGGCCTGTTCTCTGCCATGTGCCTGTTTGGTGTTGGGGTATTGCTGGGGATCATCCACGTCGGGCAACCGCTGCGCGCGTTGAACATGCTGCTGCGCGTGGGTCATTCGCCGATGAGCAACGAAATTGTGCTGTCGGCGGTGTTTGCCACGCTCGGCGGGCTGGGTTCACTCGGTCTGCTGCTCAATCGTGGGGCGACCGCACTGTGTAAAGTGCTGGTGTGGCTGGCGGCGGCGGTGGGCGTGGCCTTTATTCTGGCGATCCCGCAAATCTACCAGTTGCCGACAGTGGTGACCTGGCGCACCTCTTATACTACGGTGATGATGGTGCTGACGCCGCTGATTGGCGGTGGCATTCTGGCCGGACTGTTTGGGCTGCGACTGGGACTGTTGGTCAGCGTGTTGGCGATCCTGGCCAGTTTCTGTCTGCGTCCGGGGTATATGTCGACGCTGATGAGTGCGGACGGCGCATTAACGGCGGCGCAAACCAGCTGGTTTACCGCGCAGGCGGCGCTGCTGGCCGTGGGGATTGTTGGCGTGGTGACCTGGGCGCGACTGAAGTCCAGTGTCACCGTTCTGGCGATGACCGCACTGATTGTCATTGTGGCGGAGTTAGTGGGCAGGATTGCGTTCTACAATCTGTGGACGCTGCCGATGTAACCTGTGAGCGGCCTCGGCCGCTCTTTTTCCGTAGTCGTCGTAGGCCTGATAAGGCGTCAGCCGCCATCAGGCACGTTCAGGAGTATTTAGAGATGTCGTCTCTTGCCGTATTACCCCGTATCCTCGGTGCCCTGTTTTACTACTCTCCCGGGCGACCGGAAGTGAAAGCACTGTTCGATTGTCTGCCTGCGTTGCCGGAGCTTTACCCATGGCACGATCCCGCCCAGGTAACGCAATTGTGCGAATCATGGCCGTTGCCGGATGAAGAATCACTCATCTGGCAATTTTCCGTGTTGTTTGAGGGGCAGGGGGATATGCCCGCGCCGCCCTGGGGTTCCGTCTGGCTGGAACGCGATAATCTGCTGATGGGTGATACCACCGCGGAGTACCGTGCGTTTTTACAGTCTCAGGGAATGGCGTTTGACGCGCGTCAGAGCGAGCCCGAAGATCAGTTTGGCCTGATGCTGTTAGCCAGCAGCGCGTTACTGGAGGCTGGCAAAGACGCGGCGGTTAATCAGCTATTCGAGGCGCATCTGCTGCCGTGGGGATATCGCTATCTGGAACGGTTGCAGGACTGCCCGGTAAGCCCGTTCTATGCCCGCCTTGCCACCGTAACCACGTGTTATCTGCGGGATATGGAGCAGCAGCGGGCGCTGCAACCGGTAGTGAAACGGTTGTACTTCGGATGAACAGGTCAGAGAAATATTATCAGGCGTTGATGACGCATCGGCATGTCAGTCGACGTGGGTTGTTTCGTGCATTTGTCAGCGCGGCAAAACACACTGCGCCGGAGATGCCGGTGTCCCAACTGGCGCATCCGCTGCCGCCGGGCGCCGTACCTGATGCGCAGTTCATCGCGCAATGTACCCGCTGTAACCAGTGCATTAATGCCTGCCCGATGGGGATTCTGAGCCGGCATGAAGACGGCTACCCGCAGTTGGCGATTGAGTATGCCAGTTGTGATGGCTGTGGTTTGTGCATCGCCGCATGTCAGAGCGACGCGCTGTGCGTACAGGCTCGCTTTGATACCGGCCTGCGCCCGGCGTTCAGTGCTGCTTGCGTTAATCCGTTACGCCCGTGCAATCAGTGTATTGAGGCATGCCCTGAACGGGCCTGTACCATCGGCGCGACGGGGCAGCCTGTGCTGGACAGCGAGCGTTGTACTGGCTGTGGCGAATGCCGGGTGCAGTGTAACGCTGATGCCGTCAGCCTGAGATAATCCTCCAGCCCGGGCTTGCGAGGCGGCGTCTGTTTTGATATTAATGCACACCCTGCCTGCTCACTCTCTTGTTTTTACTCACTGTTTAGACGTACTTTGCGTCAACGACAACTCAGGTGCAGAGCCTGCAACCGGTAAGAGTTGATGTAATGACATTGACGTTACGGAGGGTGTATGATTATTGCTCAATTCTATCCCGGAGATGCTCTCATGCCCCCAAAAACTCACGTTCCGGTGAAGCGTGAAACGCTGAATTTGCGCATTAGCCCCGTGGAACGCGAACTCATTGATCGTGCCGCGAAGATTAGAGGCAAAAATCGCACTGACTTTGTTTTAGATGCTGCACGCGCAGCAGCAGAGGAAGCGTTGCTTGAACAACGTATTATCATGGTTGATCCCGCTCGCTATCAGGATTTTTTGGCGCGACTTGATGCGTCTCCAGTGCCGAATGCAGCTTTACGTGAGACGATGCAAACTCCTGCACCATGGGAAAAGACGAAATGATCTCTGCGCCACAACCGCTTGAGATGAAACATCAACTGGCGATGTTTCGTTGTGGTATTGCCTCCATGGATAACTGGCTCAAACAACGGGCAATGAAAAACCAGACGAGTGGAGCTTCGCGAACGTTTGTTTGCTGCGAAAATGATTCTGTCTGTGCCTATTATTCTCTGGCTTCCAGTGCGGTGATGTTGGTCGATGCGCCTGTCGGGTTCCGACGTAACATGCCCGATCCCATTCCTGTCGTGATATTAGGTCGTCTGGCAGTTGATACCTCGCTTCAAGGGCAGGGAATTGGCCGGGCGTTGGTCCGTGATGCCGGAATGCGAATTATCCATGTTGCCGAAACAATAGGTATTCGTGGTTTGTTAGTTCATGCCTTGTCGAATGAAGCCAGAGAATTCTATCTTCGTGTCGGTTTTGAACCCTCACCAATGAACCCTATGATGTTACTGGCGACATTGAAAGATTTGCAGGCAAGTCTTTCATACTAATCGTAGAGCTAAATATCCAATAATTTCCTGAATAACTATTTTGTTTTCAGTGTTATTGCGAATTATCCTAATCTCCTTTCTATTTTTATATCCTGTATCCACTGAAAATCCATCGCGTATTTAGGATTAATCACACAGCCTTGCGAGATATAAAACCATCTTTCTTTTCCCTGCGAGTTAACAATGCGTATCTATTCCACAGCAAATGTAGTGCTTTGTATGGAAATTTTGATTTGGTAGCATTTTCATCAGTTCAAAGGAGTGGTGATAATTAATATTATTGCACATTTAATTATTGCCGGAACATTTCCAGAACAAAACCAAGAGTTGATTACAGCAGGACGAAATAACGATTGCGACGTGATGACTCTTTATTTCTTAGGATATTGGTACAAACAGGATATTGTTATGAAAATGAATAAAGTTGCTATGGCTGTTGCTTTCACCGCTGCTCTGGGTTCCATGTCTGTTTTAGCTGACACGACGAACGGTGTGATTGAATTCCAGGGTGAACTGGTGAATACCGCCTGTGGTCTGGCGCCTGGTTCAAGCCCGGTGACCGTTGATTTTGGTCAGATTCCTGTTTCTGCGCTGGCTAACGGTGCGCGTGCCGGGAACGTACACCAGAATATCGAACTGCAGCATTGCGACATCACCGTGGCGCAAACGGCAGAAGTGACCTACTCCCCGACCAGCGTAAACCCAACGGATGCTTCTCTGGCCGCTTTCACCTCTGGTACCGCGTCTGGAGCGGGTATCGGCCTGCGTGACAGCGCCAGCCAGGATGTCACCTGGGGTACGGCAACAACGCCTGTACAACTGGTTAACGGTACCAACACCATTCCGTTTGTTGCCTATGTGAAAGCAGAGAGCGCAAGCGCAACCGTGACCGCGGGTTCTTTCCAGTCAACGGTTAACTTCGAGATTGCTTACCAGTAATCCACCCGACGTTCTGAGTGCGGGAGTTATCCCGCACTTTTCACATCAGGGATCGTACCAGGGAGGGACAAAATGAAAATAAGCAATATGTTCATATTATCGCTTTATTTGTGTGCTCTGATGGGGTCGGTTTCTGTTTTGGGATCCACCGTCACGCCGGGTAAATTAGCGATGAGCGGTGAACTGATTGAGGCGGGATGCAGTCTTGATCCGAACAGTCGGGATATTGAGGTTGAGTTTGGCGATGTTTCTGCCAGCCTGATTAATCGCAATGATGAGGGCAATATTACGCGCCCCGTACTGGTGCGTCTGACCGGTTGTTCCGTAGTGAAACGGGGCAACGATGGTTCACTTTATCCTTATGCCTCGGTCACCTTTATAGGTAATGCGGCAGCATCCGATCCCACTACGTTATTAGTCAGTGGTAAAGCCGACGGCTTTGGCATTCGCCTACGTGATAGTCAGGGTGAAATATTAACGCTGGGTCAACCCTCTCCGGGATATGAACTGAGCGAGACTGATAACGTTTTAAAATTTACCGCATCGCTGGTACCTGTTCAAAAATATATAAAAGCGGGCGAGTTTACTGCCGTTGCGCAGTTTTTTATGGATTACCACTAACAGCATAACAATAACGTCGCGGGACGCAGAACGTATTTAATGGATTTATTTGGGACGAATATCATGTCGGTAAAATTAAAAACCCATATAACGATGATTGCTCTTCTGGTGATGAATAGCTGCTATACGGCAACGGCCAGTGCCGAGGAGAGCGTTGAGTTTAATACCGATGTCCTGGATGCTGCGGATCGTACCCAGATTGATTTGTCGCGTTTTGCGACCGACAACTATGTCACCCCTGGCGATTATTTGCTGGATATCCGTATTAACGGTCAACCGGTCGGCCAGGAGAAAATTCGTTACATCGATGCTCCAGAAGGTAAGCGTACGCTGCCGTGCATCAGCGGCGACCTGCTGGACAAGCTGGCGCTGAAAGATGAGGCCCGCGCGCAGGTCACTCAACTCTATGAGAATTGCTACTCACTGCAAAGCCTGCCGGGGTCAAAATTAAGCAACTATGCCGGCGTGCTTGAAATTACCGTGCCGCAGGCGTGGATGAAGTACAACGATCCTGACTGGACGCCGCCTGAACGCTGGGATGAAGGGATCGCGGGCCTCCTGTTCGACTACAGCCTCAACGGGCAACTCACTCGCCAGTTCAACAATCAGGAAAACTACAGTGCGATTTCCGGCTATGGTCAGGCGGGCGCGAACATCGGCGGCTGGCGTCTGCGCGGTGAGTATCAGACCAGCTACTACAGCCAGAACCACCAATTCGATTTCGACTGGAACCAGATTTACGCTTACCGACCGCTGCCCATGATGGCGGCGAAACTGACGTTGGGCGAGATCTATCTGAACTCTCAGGTTTTCGATACCGTGCGCTTTACCGGGATCAACCTCGCCAGCGATGAGCGGATGCTGCCACCGGCGTTACAGGGCTACGCCCCTGAAATTCACGGTATTGCCCGTACCAATGCCAAGGTGACCGTCAGCCAGAGCGGGCGCGTCATTTATGAAACCACTGTACCCGCCGGACCGTTCAACATTCAGGATTTGCGCAGTTCGGTACGCGGTACGCTCGATGTGCGCGTCGAAGAGCAGGATGGCTCGGTCTCCACCTTCCAGGTGAACACCGCCAACATTCCGTATCTCACGCGTCCGGGCTACGTTCGTTACAACATCTCAGGCGGTACGCCGTCCCGCTATAACCATAAACTGCAAGGGCCCACCTTTCTCTCCGGCGATTTCTCCTGGGGCGTCAGTAACGCGTGGTCGCTGTACGGCGGCTTACAGTCTTCGGGTGAAGAATATACTGCGGCCTCGCTGGGTATTGGTCGCGATCTCAACGCGCTGGGGGCCATTTCCGTTGATGCCACCGAATCCTGGAGCCGTAAGCCTGACGGTGAACGCCTGAAGGGGACGTCTTACAAGTTGAGTTACGCCAAAACCTTCGATGAATACAACAGTTCCATTACCTTCGCGGGATACCGTTTCTCGCAGGAAGATTTCCGCTCGATGGCGCAATACCTCGATGAGCGCTATCAGGGATATGACCATATCGGGCGCGAAAAAGAGCTCTACACCATCACCGGTAATAAAACGTTCTGGGCAGGCGAAGCGGGGAAAGCGACGACCGTCTTTCTCACCTGGACACACCAGAATTACTGGGATAAACGCAGTCAGGATCGCTACGGCATGTCGGTAGGGCGTTCTTTCCGCATCGGCGATATCAGCGGTATCACCGCCAATCTTTCCGCTTACCGTACCGATTATAAAGGGCGCAAAGACGACTCAATCTCCTTCTCGCTGTCGGTGCCGATTGGCGACAACAAATGGGCGGGGCTGGATATTCAGGCCAACAACGGCAAAACCAGTCCGATGGCGTCTTACACCGACAACAGCGATTACAACAATTTATGGCGTATTCGTGCCGGTGCCAGCCAGAGCGGTAACGCCAGCGTTGACGGCTATTACCAGCATCGTTCGCAACTGGCGGAAATCAATACCAACGCCAGCTACCAGCAGAATGAGTACATGGCGTTGAGCACCACTCTGCGCGGCGGCTTCACGGCAACCCGCCACGGCGCGGCGATGCATAACAGCGGCGCAACGATCAATACGGCGCGCGTCATGGTGGATACCAATGGCATTGGCGGCGTTCCGCTTAACGGCGAGAAGTCGCGGACTAACCGCTTCGGCATCGCCGTGGTGCCGGATGTGGTGAGCTACAACAGCTTCGATACTCGTGTAGATGTCGATGCGATGGACAGCGATATCGAGCCGTCAAAAGCTATCAGTACGACGACCCTGACGGAAGGCGCCATTGGCTATCAGGCCTTTGGCATGGCGAAGGGGATGAAGATGATGGGGACGTTGCGCCTCGCGGATGGCAGCGTACCGCCATTCGGCGCGGAAATTTACAACCCCGATGGGGTAAGTGTCGCGATGGTGCTGGAAGACGGGCAAGCCTGGCTTGCGGGGGTCAATGCGAACGAAACGTTGAACGTGATGTGGGGCGGTAAGCAGCAATGCCAGGTCACAATCCCGCCAGCTGTAAACGACGGGCGGGCGAACGGACTTCTGCCGTGTCGTTAACCTCGACGCAACGAGTTATCTCACTGTAATAAAAGGCCAAAAATGAGCAAGAAAAGACATAACGGATATCTGATGGCGGCGTGGGCGCTGAGCATGATTGGCGGCTACGCGCAGGCAGGGGTCTCTCTGGATCGGACCCGCGTCATTATTACGGAGAAAGAGGCCTCGTCGAGTGCCAATCTGTCCAATACCAGCCCGGATATTCCCTTCCTCGCCCAGTCGTGGGTCGAGGATGAAAAAGGCAACAAGATAACGTCGCCGCTGATTGTGTTACCGCCGCTACAGCGGATTAACGGGGGACAGAAAGGGATCGCGCGCGTCACCAAAACCGCCGGGATCGAAAAACTGCCGCAGGACAGGGAGAGCCTGTTCTACCTCAACGTCCGGGAGATCCCGCCGAAACCGGATAAACCGAACACGCTGCAACTGGCCATGCAGTCGCGCATCAAGCTGTTTTACCGCCCGGCGGCGGTGATCCCGAAGACCAGGAGTGAGGTCTGGCAGGACCAGGTGGTGTTCCATAAAAACGGCGGCCAGATGACGGCACAGAACCCAACGCCTTACTACGTCACGATCCTTGGGCTGTCCAAAGGGGCCGGACAAAAGATCACCCAATTCCCGGGGATCATGATCGCGCCCAAATCGAGCCTGCAGTTTGCGGTGACGGACGGGAATGTCAGCCAGTTTTCCATGATGTACGTGAACGATTATGGCGGACACCCGGAGCTGAAGTTTCGTTGCGATGGCAACACCTGCAAAGCGCTTCCACCCGCGCAGCAGGGCTAACCAGGAGGAACCTGACAATGCAAAATCCTTTATCCACTGTGGCCCTCCTCGCGATGGGCGTGGCGTTTCAGTGCGGGGCGGATGTGCCGGCGCAGCCACAACATAACGCTCAGGAACATGTCAGCGAAGATAGCGGCATTGTCCGGTTTCACGGTTCTGTGTTTGCTTCCCCTTGCGTACTGATGACACAAGGGCGCATTCAGGACGTCGAGTTGGGTGAGATCAGCGCGCAGCATTTTCGTCAGGCGGGCGATCGCAGCGAGCCGGTGCGTTTCAAATTGCATCTGAAGGACTGCCTGAAAGGGGCGTCGCAGTCGCGAGGGAGTCTGGCTTCCAGGACCACCGGGAATGACTGGCGTGCTTACAGCACCGGGGAACAGGCGGTACAACTGACGTTTGTGGGAGAGTCCGATCTTAATAACGGGCAGCTATTACGCACCACGGGTACGACTCAGGGCGCGGGTGTGCGCCTGCTCGATAAAAGCGGGAATGCGCTGGATGTCGGCCAGACCCATGCTCCCTGGCTGGTCAATTCCGGTGACAGTGAGCTGAATTTTATGGCGGCGCTGGAATCCACCGGCTTACATGTGAGCGCCGGGGATTTTAGCAGCCTGGTTCGCCTGAAAATGGAGTACTTGTAATGAAACTGCCTGGCCTGTTCCGCCGCAAATTGCCGGTCTTACTGGCGCTCAGCACGCTTGGCTTGCCGGGGGCGGCGTGGTCCGTGGTGGACGGGGAAATTGAACCGGTAAACGGTACCTACGATTATCTGATTAATATTAATAATCATGACATTACCAACAACCAGGTGGGCGCGACCGTTACTGATGAATTCAACCTGGCCGGGATGTTTCAGGGGCGCGCTTACTGCTCACAGCCGATGAGTAATCAGCCGGTATTTTTCATGGCGCAAGCGACGTTAACGCAGTCCGGCATGACGGCGGGTTACCTCAAGCTCAATGACTATATGGACGTCAAAATTGAGATCTACATCGGCGGGGAGCTGCAACAGTATAAAACCGTACCGTTCGATAATGTCTCAAATGGTGCCGATCAGAACTTCTGCAACGTTCCCAGCACCATTCTGCAAAACCAATTCGCTTCCGGCGCGAAGGGGCGGGTGACCTTTATGATCACCAAACCGATTATCAACGGAGTGAACCTGCAAGGCTCTGAAATTGCCAAACTCTTTGGTCGCCTGGGGCCGGGCGCAATGGGACAAACACCGCTGTCGCGCATCACCATCGCTTCCGGGGTCATTACCGTACCGGACAAATGTACCGTTAATCAGGGGACGCCGATCGTTGTCGACTTCGGCAACATCCCGGGGATCGGTAGCCGACTAAATGGTACCAACTACAGCCAGAACGTGCCGATTCATGTGAAGTGCGAGGGGGGAAGCTTTGCCCAGGGGGCACTGAATATCAAGCTGGGGATCCAGCAGGCCAATCCGGCATTTGATGACGGTAAATACCTGAGTACGCAGGGAACAACGGATCGTTCCGAGCTGGGTATTGCGCTGCGTGACCGTCAGGGTAATCCGGTGGCACCCAACACCTTCTATAACGTGCCGGGGTTTGCCAATAACGAAGGTGACTGGAACCTGACTGCTGCACCGGTGGCGAAATATGTCACCTCAGTCATTCCGGAAGGCGAGTTCCATGCTTCCGCAACGGTTGTGGCTGAATTCCAGTAAGGAGGGAATATGCATCGCATAACAACGATCTTTGCCTGTTTGTTGACAACGCTCGCTCCGGCTCCGGTGTGGGCGCTGGGGGAGTTGCTGGGCGGCGATCTCAGTTTCACCGGTGTGGTGATGGCTTATCCGTGCAGTATTGCGCCAGAGTCAGAGCGGGTGCCGGTCAACTTTGGGGAGGTATCGACAAAGTCATTGTATATAAATGGAAAAACGACGCCGATTCCGTTCACGATTAAGTTACAGGACTGTACCCCGAACGTTTTTAACACCGTAACGGTAACGTTTAGCGGCGATCCCAACGGCAATCTGGCGGACCGACTGGCGATCAGCGCCACGTCGCCGGGCAATGCGGGCGGCGTCGGGATTGGCCTGCTGGAGGAGGATGATACGCCCGTGCGCCTGAATGTCGCGACCCGTCCGGCCGCGATCGCCGACACCATTTTGCGGCTTAACTTCCAGGCGTTTGTTGAAGCCGAGCCGGATGCCTTAGCCAATGGCACCCTGAGCACTGGACCCTTTACCGCCACGGCAAATTACACATTGAACTATCAGTAACGTCATCAACAGGGAATTGGGGCATGGAGTATCAGTGTTTTCTTTACAATAAAGATCTCTTTTTTTCGCAAGGAATAAAAACGGTGATTGCCAGTTTGCTCGCGGAGCAGACGGACGTTTTATATTCCTTAACGGATGACTACACGCAGCTGATCGAGCAGTTACAGACTCGCGTTAATGATGACTGTTGCCTGTGGATCCTCTGCGATCTGGACAGCCTGCCGCGGGAGCGGATTCGTGCGTTGCAGCTTATGAATGATTTCTATCAGCGAGAAAATAAGAACCTGATCATTTTATTAAGCGAGCACAATATGCCGCTATTTTTCACGCTTTATTCGCTCTTGCCAAACGCCCACTGGTTATTGAAAAGCGAGAATCTCGCCAATACCACCCCTTTTTTTCAGGATTTATTGGATCAACAGCGTCAGGGATGCTGCTTTAGCCATTCATTGGTGAATTACACGCGCAGAAAACTGCACCGTCGGGAAGTGAACTATACGATTTCCGGTAATGAATGGTGGCTGATGGAGGAGATATTCAAAGGAAAATCGCTGTCGCAGATTTCCTGCGAGGTAAATATCGACATCCGACGCCTGAGCTATATCAAGCGGCACTTAATGAAGCGACTGAATATCAGAAACAACATTGCGTTATTTACGGTGTTCAAGGGAATTATGCCGTGACCCGTGATAAGTCTTTTCGGCAGTAGCATTCGCCGAACTATCGGTGCAAATGATTGCACCAAATTAAACCCTAAGTAAGGAAAACAGAAATGAAAAAATTGACTGCAATTGACGTGGCTAACGTTGTGGGCGGAACGTGCAAAACCTGCGAAACAACGTATCAGAACGTCACCATTGGTGGTGTGACCTCCTGTAAGGAACTGACGACCTGCACGGATAAGCACGGTAGTACCACATCAATGAAAGATGCAAATGCCAGCAAGTGTGGTGGTATTCCGAACCGCTAATCATTGGCTATAGCCTGGAGGTACCCGCGCCTCCAGGTTTATTTTTTCCGCTGCGAGAATAACTATGGCGACTCAATTTAAACCCATCACCATTATTAGCTATTCACTGTTTCTGATCGTTATCTCTTCGCTGATAACGGTGCTTTGCTATCACATTTTTGTCTTTAATACGTTTGCCACAGATGACTCGCAAACGCAGGCTTTTCGTGAAGTCAGCGCGGCGCAAATTGCGGATAGTCCGATCAAAGAAGCGCGCAGTATTATTGAAGTGATGTCTTACGGTTGCCATTATTGTGCGGCAAACGAAGAGAATCTGGCGGAGTTTTCCCGCACGCTGCCGCCGGGGAGTTCGTTTACCTCGATTCATATTACCAGTGAGAACAGCGGCCTTGCCGCTTACGCGCCGATTTTTGCCACGCTGGAAGAGATGGGAATTGAAAAGAAGGTTCGTGACAGCGCCTATAACGCCGTTATTACGCGCAATGTCGATCTCGCCGATGAGAAGGCACTGAATGCCTGGCTGGGGAAAAATAATATTGATGCGGATAAATTTAAAACCCTGCGCCAGAGTGACGCGGTAAAAAACCGTCTCAGCATGATGGCGGCGATTACCGCACACTATGACATTAACGCGACGCCGATGTTTATTATCAATAAACGCTATGTGGTGGCCCAGGACAGCGAATTTCCTCAATTTGCGCAGCGCATGCTGCAATTGCTGAAAGAGGATAAATAACCCCGGTGGTCAGATTTTTTATTCTCTGGAGCGTGTTTAGTTTTAAAAACAGCACGGGATGGCTGTATGACGCGAGACGTCATTTTTCTCAGGAAAGGCTACTTCTCCTGCGAAAAATGGTGCGTTATCTGCCGCTGCCTGTGTTGCTGACCGTGGCGAAAGGACTCTGTACGCTGCGGTTGGTGGGGCGCTCATTCCGTTTACGTGATGCCGTGGCAAACGAAAACACCCGCTGCCTGACCGGGCAAAAAGGCCGGGTGAACGCGGCCTGGCTCGCAGTGCGTCGCCGCCTGCTGGAAGAAGCCGCGACCTGGGGACAAAACCCGAAGCTGTTACAGCAGATCCGCGCCTGCGCGGCTGAACTCGATGCGGTGGTCAGGCCACTGCATCAGCAGAAGATACCGTACATTCTGGCACCGTTACATACGGTGTCGGACGTACTGGCGGCGATGGTCGGTGCCTGCGTTACGCCAGGCAAAGCCTGCGTGGTGGTCTCTTCCAGCGCTGAACTCTATAACGCGCAGACCCGCGCGCTTGGCGGCATCGACCTTTCCTACTGCTCCATCCATCAGCAGAATAAAACGCTGGCTGGCAGCCTGATGGGGCTCATTACCGATGTCGCCGCCGGGCAGCAGAACATGATTATTTTTCCCGATATTTCGCCGGACTACACCTTGCAGGCCGAAGGGGCGCTGGCAGCGAAATTGCCGTGTCGTTTATTCGGTCGTAGCGCGAAGTTACACAATGGCGTGGTCCGCCTCTCCGGGGTGATTGCGGCGCAGGTGGTGTTTTATCACCTCAGTTATGACAACGGCCTTCGCATCCACATTCATCCACCGGTGAGCAGTCAGAACGTCGCCCATGCGCTACCTGACGTTATTGAATCCACTCTGCGTGAATACCCGCAGGAGTGGCTCCTTTGGCACAGCCACTCTCTCTTCTTTATTAATCATTAATGAAAAAATGACAACTACGATCCCGAATCTGATCTTTCAGGAAGAGACCAACGAGTGCGGACTGGCGTGTGTGGCGATGCTGGCACAGACGCAGGGGCAGCCCGTTTCGCTGGCAGCATTGCGCGAGTGGTTTCCGGCTTCCGATCACGGTACTTCGCTGGATACGCTGATGAGCATCCTGGCGCGACTGGGCATTGCGACGACGCCGGTGCTGTTTGAGCATGATGAGTTGAGCTCCCTGCCGCTGCCCGCCATTTTGCATTACGGCGCGAGCCACTATGTCCTGCTGGCCTGGCGAAAGGGCAATCACGTGTGCGTGATGAACCCGGCGATTGGCGAGCAGTGGCTGCCGTTTGCCGCGCTTAAGCAGGAGATCAGCGGCTACGCCCTGATTGTCGAACCTGAGCAGGCGTCAGCCGCCGACCCTGATTTACCGTTGCCGACAACAGCGCAGAGTGCGCCGCGGGCGATGAGTATGCAGGAAACCGCAGCGGTGCCGGGGATCTATCGGCTGATGCTGTTGACCTTTCTGGTCTCGTTAACGTTATTTCTGATGCCGACGATGGTGAGCAACGCCATCAACCAGGCCTTCTCCAGCGTGGAGAGCAGCAACTTCCCCTACGGCTGGTTTATCCTGGCGTTTGTCGCCTCTTCACTGATGGCGCTGGGTGTGCGGGTGATTAGCGAACGCTTTATCAAACGCTTTGTGCTGATCCACAGCGGCGTGGGATTTTCCCGTCTGCTCCGTAACCCGCTGCGTTTTTTCGAAAAACGGGCGCCGGGAGAGATCTTCAGCCGCTTTACAGCCTGGCAGATTGGCCTGCTGCAAAAAATTGAACTGGACAACGGCCTGCGCTCCGACTGGGTGATCTGCACGATCGCGCTGGCTGTCATGTTCTGGATTGCGCCCGTGCTGGCGGCGATCTCTGCTGTCGGTGTCACGGTGATGGGGATCATTAGCGTCTGGGCGGTGATCCGCGATCGCTGGTTCACCCAGCAACTGCAGTTGAAAAGCGCCACCCTGAACGATTTTTTTATGGAAACCATTCAGGGCATTTTGACCGTCAAAACCGCCGGACTGGAAGGTCAGCGCCAGGGGCAGTTTGCCAACTTCAGCCGCGATCTGTTTTCGTGTCTGCAACGCCAGAAGATCTACCAGCAGGTGAAAGAGGGGTTGTATCAGCTCACCGGAAGCCTGGAGATGGTGGTGTTTATGCTGGTGGTTCTGCCAATGGTGCACAGCAAACTGATCTCACTGGGCGATTTTTTTGCCTATAGCTTCCTGCGGCAAATATTCACTTCCTACGTTACGCGGATTTTCTACGCCATTATTCAGAAATCCCAATTGAATGTGATCGACACCCGCGCCCATGCGCTGTTTGCGCCACGGGACGAGGAGGCGACCGCACCGCTGGCGGCACAACCTCCCGCCGATACCGTGCCGGACCTGACGTTTGAGTCGCTGTGTTACGGCTACGATCCCGCAAGGCCAGTGCTGTCATCGGTTTCGCTGTCGCTGCGCGCGGGTGAACAGATTGCCATTGTCGGTGAATCCGGCGCGGGTAAGAGCACCTTACTGCGGTTGGTTGCTGGACTGTTTTCTCCTCAGGCGGGGGGCTGTTATGTCGCCGACACGGCGCTCCCGGCACAACAACTGGCACAGTTTGTCTGCCTGCAAAGTCAGGAGGACATTCTGTTTAATGCCTCGGTTCGTGAAAACATCACCCTGTTCGATGCGCACTACCGTGAACGCGACCGTGGGCGGATAGAGGCGCTGCTGGAATCCCTTGCGCTGGGCGAGGTGGTGCGTGGATTGCCGGGCGGTATTGACGCCCTGATCCGTGAAAGCCATGCGGCGCTTTCACTCGGCCAGCGTCAACGGTTATTGCTGGCACGGGCGCTGTACAGTTCGCGTCCGGTGTTGTTGCTCGACGAACCGACCGCCAATCTTGATGACGACACGGCGGCCATTGTGATGGAGACGATTCACGCCCATTGCCAGAAAGCCGGAAAGTCACTGATTGTGGTTACCCACAGTGACGCGATTTTGTCGCGGTTCCAGCGGGTCTATCAACTCACCGAAGGCAAGCTCAGTCCGCTGGAGGTCAACGTATGACGCTGAAATCACGTTGGTTGCCGATCGGCTGTGGTCTGGCGCTGGTTGTCGCGATCGCCGGTACGTGGGTATCGATGGCCTCGACCCCGACGCAGGAGAATTTACCGCTGGAGACCATTGGCACTGGCGATATCGAAAAGGTGGTGCTGGTAACGGGGGTTCTGAAACCAGCTGTGCAGGTTAACGTCGGCGCGCAGGTCAACGGACAACTGCGCAAGCTGTACGTGCGCCAGGGCGAGAAGGTACAGAAAGGACAACTGCTGGCGGAAATTGACCCCACGTTGCAGGAGTCAGATCTCAACAACACGCGCGCACAACTGGCCAGCGCCAAAGCGCAAAAGCTGTCGGCACAGGCGACGCTGTTACGTTATCGCCAGGAGTTGAACCGCCAGAGCATGATGCTGCGCGATGGTTCCGGCGTGCGCAGTGAATATGAGCAGGCCAGGGCGCAATACGATGCGCAGGTGCAGCAGATTGATGTCAGCGACGCGCAGATCGTGCAGGCGGAGATGGCGGTAAAAACGGCGCAGGCCAACCTCAGCTATACCCGCATTGTGGCGCCTATCGATGGCGAAGTGCTGGGCATTGTTACCCGTGAAGGGCAAACCATCGTCTCCTCGCAAACGGCACCGACTATTCTGGTGCTGGCGGATCTCGATACCATGCAGGTACAGACGCGCATCTCTGAAGCTGACGTGCAAAAAATCCGTCCCGGTCAGCCGCTGCGTTTCTACGTCATCGCCAACCCGGATAAACGCTACACCAGTACGATGGGCTTCGTGCAGCCTGCGCCACAGGAAGCGCTGGAAGCACCCGGCGACGGCAGAATGGGCGGTAATCAACAGGCGATGGCGGTGTACTACACCGGCACCTTTGAAGTGCCTAACGCCGGGCGCGAGCTCAAAACGTCGATGACGGCACAGGTATTTATTCAAATCGCCGAAGCAAAAAACGTATTGCGCGTGCCGGTCGCGGCGCTTGGGCAGGCGCTGGACACTGAGCGATACACCATCACCACCGTTGAAGACGGGCAAACGCGCACCCGCACGATCCGCATCGGGATCAACGACCGACAGTACGCCGAAGTGCTGGAGGGATTGCAGGCCGGCGATCGCGTGGTGCTGGCGCAGGACACGGTGCGAGGGTAACGGATGGAGCCGAATATCGTCTTACGCCAGGTTTGCCGGACATTCAGCGCGGGGAGCGAAACGCTTGCGGTGCTGAGCGATATTTCACTGGCTATCCACAGCGGTGAGATGGTGGCGATTGTGGGCGCTTCGGGGTCGGGGAAGTCCACGTTGATGAACATCATCGGCTGTCTGGACAAGCCTACTTCCGGCGAGGTGTTGATCAACGGTACGCCGGTGCATGACGCTGACAGTCTGCACCTGGCCGATCTGCGCAGCCGCTATCTGGGGTTTATCTTCCAGCGCTATCATCTGATGCCGTATCTGACGGCGGAAGAAAACATCGCCATTCCCGCGCTGTACACCGCGATGTCGGAAGCCGAGCGGAAAGCGCGCACCCAGCGGCTTGCGTGCCAGCTTGGCCTGGAAAACCGGCTTCAGCATCGCCCCGCCCAGCTTTCGGGCGGGCAACAGCAGCGCGTGAGCATCTGTCGGGCGCTGATCAACGGTGCGCATATCATTCTGGCGGATGAACCCACCGGCGCGCTCGACAGCGTCAGCGGCAAAGCGCTGATGGACGTGCTGCACCAGCTACATGCGGCGGGGCACACGGTCATCATCGTCACCCACGATCGCGACGTCGCCCGACAGGCGCAGCGGATTATTGAGATCAGCGACGGACGGATGATTAGCGATGTTCAGCGCGCCGCTGTCCGCCAACCGATTGCCCTGCCAGAGCAGGACAACGGACGCGCCTCGCTGGGTCGCCGTCTTCGTGAGTCAGTTCGCATGGCCTGGCGTTCGCTGCTCGGACACCGGATGCGCGCGTTTCTCTCCATGCTGGGGATCATCATCGGCATTGCGTCGGTGGTGTCGTCGATGGCGGTAGGCGAAGGCGCACGGCAGGCGATCATGAGCGAGATTGGCAAGCTGGGAAGTACCACGCTGGAGATCCATCCCGGAACGGGGTGGGGCAGCAAGCGCCCGGATATGGAGCGCGCGCTGTCGATGGACGATGTGCGCAGTTTGCAGGCGCTGCCGTGGATCATGGGGGTCTCGCCGGTGGTCAGCAGCACAACGCTCGCGGTACGCAAGGGCCTCGACTCCTCCATGATGCTCTCTGGCGTTTCTCAGGACTTTTTTGCCCTGCAAGGACTGCGTTTTGTGCAGGGAAATGGCTTCACCGCGCGCGACGTCGCCGAAGGCGAACCGGTGTTGATCCTCGATGAAACCGGGCGCGATACGCTGTTCCCCGGTGGTGAAAATCCGCTTGATGAGATCGTCCAGATCGGCGGCGCGCCGTGGCGGGTGATCGGCATAGCAACGCGACCCGGCCCGAAAGTAGTGGGTGGATTTATGACTGCCTGGGTCCCGCATACGTCATTACAGCAGCGGCTCACCGGCGAAAAGCCGCTGGAATCGGTGATTCTGCGTTTTCAACCGCCGCTGGAACCGCATGAGGCGGCGCAACGGGCGGAGCGTCATCTGCTGCGGGAACATGGCCGGAAAGATTTCTTTATCCAGACCGACGATCAGCTGGCGAACGCGCTGCAAAAAACCTCTGACTCAATGTCGCTGTTGATCACCGCTATTGCGGCAATCTCCCTGCTGGTAGGCGGCGTCGGGGTGATGAACATCATGCTGGTGTCGGTGACCGAACGGACCCATGAAATTGGCATCCGCTTATCCGTTGGTGCCCGTCCCTCGGACATCATGAACCAGTTTCTGATTGAGGCGGTGATGATCTGCGCCCTCGGCGGCCTGCTGGGCGTGTTCGGATCGTGGGTCGCAGGGCATCTGTTCGCCCTGGCGACCGATGCGTTCTCAATGGTATTCACTGCGTTCCCGGTGCTGATGGCCTGTGGGTTTTCTGCCCTGATCGGTCTGACGTTTGGCTATTTTCCGGCGCGCAGAGCGGCTCGCCTCAATCCTACCGAGGCGCTGGCTCGCGAATGAAAAGATTCCTTTTGTTACCCGTACTGTTACTGCTGGCAGGTTGTAGCTCGCTGACCCGCAGCGACTACCAGCGTCCGCTGTTGTCATTGCCCACCCAATGGCAACCGGCTACCGACACGGTGTCGGAGTACGGCTGGCAGCGTTTTGGCGATCCCCGCCTCGCGCGGGTGATTGAACAGGTGCTGGAAAGCAATAACGATCTCGCGGCGGCGGCCATCACCGTACAACAGGCGCGTGTGGCGGCGGGGTTAACGGACACCAATATGACCCCCGACGTGGCGGTTAGCGGTTCCGCCAGTAACAGCAAAAACGTGCGTCGGGGAACATCGTCGCAGGAAAGCTACAGCAGCAGTATCACTATTGCCTGGGAACTGGATCTGTGGGGAAAACTGGCGCGAGCCCGTGAGCAAAGCGCATGGGAGGCGGTGGCGAGCGAGCAGGATTACCACGCGACGGTACTCACCACGATGGGCACCACCGCCCAACTCTATTGGCGTATCGCATTGTATAACCAGCAGATCCGCAATCAGCGTGACGGTCTGGCGATCTCGCGCCAGACCGTGCAGCAGGTGCAATCATGGTTTAACGCCGGGAAGGTTGGTCAGCTTGATGTGTTGCAGTCGCAGCAGGCCCTGCTGGAACGAGAGAATCAGTGGCGCACGCTGATTCAGCAGCGTCAGAACACGCGGAACGCGTTGGCACTGTTGCTCAACAGACCGGCGGAGCAGCATGCCGATGAAGCGCCCGCGCTGGATGTCAATCAGCAGGTGCCGATCGCGCAAAAAACGCCGCTGCGGGTGATCGCTCAGCGGCCAGATATCCAGGCCGCTGAGTCGCGTCTGCGTGCGGCCCTTGCGGGTTACGATGCCTCGCGGCTGCAGTTTTATCCTGCGCTTTCTCTTGATGCCTCGCTGAATGCCGGTAGCCAGATTTTCAGTCAATGGTTCAGCGATCCGATCCGCTCGATCGGCGGCGCGCTGACGCTGCCGTTTATCCAGTGGAATACCCAACAGCTCACCGTGAAGCAGGCGGATCTCGCGGTAAAACAGGCGGCGATTACCTTTCGCTCGACGGCCTATGCCGCGCTCGCGGAAGTGGATGAGGCGATGGAAAACCGCCTGAGCGCTGATGAACAGCGTGCCCGACTTCACCAGTCGCTGGCCCTCAGCCAGCGGCGTTTAACCCTGACGGAAAGCCGCTATCGCGCGGGCGCCGTGGATTTTCAAACGTTGTTGGACGCGCAGGACGATCTGTTGACGTTGGAGAACTCCCTCGCACAAACCCAATACGACTACCTCTACGCCACGTTGCAGCTCTGGCTGGCGCAAGGGGGTGGCGAAACGCAATACAGGATGATGCAACATGAAGCGGAATAATGAATTTAAGCGGGTCGTCGTTACCGGGTATGGTGCCGTGACCCCACTTGGCGAGACGGCTGATGAAAGCTGGCAGGCGATAATGGATAACCGTCTGGGGTATCGCTATGTCGATAAAACGGCGCTGAATATCAAAACCCATTTTCTTGGACTGGTGGATAACGAACCGAGCCTGGCGGGTATTCCTGCGGTTATTCGTCGTCGGCTGCCGCGCTTTGCCCGGCTGACCGTCGGCGCGGCGCGTCAGGCGATGACGATGGCTTTTGGCGTCAGGCCGCCGCAGGAGTACTACAGCACGCTCGACTGCGGCGTGATCATGGGGACCGGCTGGGCGGGGCTGGATGAAAGTTACGATGCGCAAAGTGAGTTTGCGACGACAGGCGTCGCCTCGCCGTTTAACTGCTTCTATTCGATGCCCAGCGTCACCACCGCGGCCTGCAGCCAGTTCTGGGGACTCAATGGCTATCAGAACACGGTGATCGCCGCCTGTGCGACGGGGACGATCGCCATTGGCGATGCTTACGAGGTGATCCGCAGCGGCAGAGCGAAGATGATGCTGGCCGGTGCCGGAGAGTCTCTCACCAGCCACTGCGCGGTGTGGAACATTGACGTGCTGGGCGCACTGAGTAAGGAAGCGTCGGATCCGCAGCGTGCCAGCTGTCCGTTTAGTGCGCATCGAAGCGGCTTCGTGCTGTCGGAAGGCGCGGCGGTGCTGTGCCTGGAAGAACGCGAAGGGGCGCTGGCACGCGGGGCGACGATCCTCGGCGAGATTACGGGCTACGCCAACTTCTCTGACGCCTGGGATTTCACTTCGCCGGCGGAAGATTGTCTTGCCCGCGTGCAAACCATTACCCATGCGCTGCAACAGGCGGAGCTGGAGCCAGAGCAACTCGACTACATCAACGCCCACGGCACCTCGACGCCGCTGAACGATATCAATGAAACGCAGTCGCTGAAAATGGCGTTGGGGGACGCCGTGTGGTCCATTCCGGTCTCCAGTACGAAATCATACTCCGGACACTTAATTTCCGCGGCGGGCACGTTCGAGAGCATCGTCTGCCTGCAGGCTATCGCCAACGGCATCATCCCCGCGACGGCCAATTTCCAGCAGGCGGATGAATGTTGCGATCTGGACTATGTCGTCGAAGGCCATCGTGCAGGCAATATCCGCCGCACGCTGAACCTGAGCTTCGGTTTTGGTGGCGCGAATGCGGCGTTGATTCTGGAGAAGCACGTATGATGCCCCTTCACTATGGCCAACAGGATGCCCGACGCTGGGCCGCGTTTTCGGGCGATTACAATCCGGTACATTTTGACGAGGCGTGGGTGAAAGCGCGGGGCGGAAGTGGGCTCAGCGTGCATGGTATGCGCGCCTTGCTGGACGTAAAGCGGTTTATCAGCCCACCGGTTGACGACGCCCCGTTTCTGAAATGTACCGTGCGTCTGCGCCGACCGTTGTGGCGGGATACCGCCTATCGCCTGACGCGCGATGCGAATAAGCGTGTTGCGGCATCGGTGCGTGAGTTTTCTGCCGAAGAGGCCTGCCTTTCCTGCCAGCTTACACCGGAAAAGCACCTGCCGTTAGCCGATGGCGAAAGCCAGCGGGTGCTGGAGTCAACGGCGTTGGCCGCGCTACATCAGTCGTTCAAATCGCTGCTTCCCGACGCTCAACAGTGGCATTTCCTCGATGCCCTGCTGTTTCGTCATCTTCTTCAGGATACCGCGCTGTTACGCCAGCAGGCCATTGCCGCCATGCTGCCGACGTGTCAGACGCTGGATGAATTGTTTTCTCAGTTTCCCGTTGTACAGACCCATCAGGAAGTCGTTTTCGACAGCCATCTGCTGGCCCCCTGGCAAGCCGAGTCGCTGCCGGAAAACCTTGAGATTGAAACGTTGCCCGCCCTGGTGGTTGGCGATCTTGCGAGCGGCGCGGTGGTGGTGAGAATCGCCGCGCGAACCTGTTATCAACATCACTACATTAGCAATGCCGTGACGCTTAAAGTCGGCGCGCTGACAAAAGGAAAATCGAATGAGCCAGCATGAAATGATCTACAACAAAATTAGTGAAATGATCTGCGACGCAAAAGACCTCGCGCCGGAGGCGCTGACGCTGGAAACGACGCTGCCTGAGCTGGAACTGGACAGTCTCGACTACGTTGAGCTGATGGTGCTGGCGAAGCGTGAATTTAACGTCACGATCAACCCCGAAATGTTTATGAAAAATCCAACTATGACGCTTCGCGAACTCAGCCAGCGCATTGCGCAGGAAATGGCAGGTTGATATGGCAAAGAAATGGATGCTCATCACCGGCGGCAGTCGGGGAATTGGTCAGGCACTGGTGAGTCACCTGTTGCCCGAGTGGAACATTGTCTTTACCGGTCGCAACGAGGCCGGTATCGCCCGCACGCTGGACATCGCGCAAAGCCAGAGTACATCGACCTGGGTAAAAGGATTTTGCTGTGATGGCAGCGATGAAGCCAGCGTTGAGCAGTTAGCCACGTCGCTGGTAGAAGCGTATGGCGCACCTGCCGCCATTATTCATAACGCCGGCATGACTAATGATGCGCTGCACATCCACCAGAACGCGCGCGACTGGCAGGAGGTACTGGGAAACAATCTGATCGCGGTGGTGAACTGGAATCGTATCCTGCTGCCCGCCATGATGACCCAGGGCTCGGGGTCGATTGTGTTTATGTCGTCCGTGACGGCTGTTAAAGGCAATAGCGGACAGACGGCCTATGCGGCCAGCAAGGCGGCGATGATTGGTTTGACGCATTCTCTGGCGCGAGAAGTGGGGCGCTTTGGCATTCGGGTAAACTGTCTGGCACCGGGATTGATTGAAGGCGAAATGGTTCAGGCCATACCGGAAGCCCGATTGAAAGCGATGCGGCAGAATATTCCTCTGCGCCGTCTCGGGCGCACGCAGGATGTCGCCCACGCGGTCGCATTTCTGGCCGGGGAAGGGAGTCGCTATCTCACGGGGCAAACGCTGGTGCTGGACGGCGGTTTGTCTGCCTGATAAGAAGAAACCGCGAGAACGATGTCTCGCGGTTCAGGACAGGCTGAGTTGGTTTATTCTCTGGACCAGGGCGAGCCGTTCTTTGACGGACTCCTGAAAGATCTGCAATAACGCGCCACTATTTTGCCGCACAATGTCCGCCAGTTCGGGGGCGATTTCCGCTGTTTCCCCAACGCGAGCTTTAAATTCTGATGACAGCGTGACGCCCTGCAACAGTGATGCCAGCCAGATGCTGGCTTTCAGAATCCTCACTTCCGGAGGATGCACGGCTTTTACCATCATCGTTTTTTGAATCTGCTTTTGAATCTGGCACCAGCAGGCAATATCCCGAATCGCTTCAATAGGATAGAGTTCATCCCAGACGGCATTAACTTCTCCGGTATGTGCCGGCGCAGCGCACAGCGCCAGCGACGTCAGGTTATGCAGTAAGCCGCCAATTTCGATTTTCAGGCACTGGATCGGGGTGAGCCCCAATTCTCTGGCCAGAAATCCGGATATACGGCCGACGACCAGGGAGTGCTGGACGCCGTTCTGGCTGAATCCATCAATAATAAACGCCAGCATGGTGGCGATATCGCGAAAGTTATGCAAAGAGATGGAGTCGTTATGGATGCGGGGGATGTCCTGGATGTAATCATCGAATTCTGTGGATTTAATTTTTAGCCAGAAGTGTTCGCATTTTGCTATTTTTCTGAATGCGTTGATAAACTCGGGGTTATACAGGATATGTTCGCCGTCGACAATTATATTAATAATCTCATCTTTTACCGATATTATATCGCTGGAGCGATAATGGGCGATTAAAACATCCAGGCGATCCGCCAGATAAACGACATGGCTCTCTTTGGGCACTTTTTCACCGTTAACGCGGTCACCTTTCCCATTATCCCAGTGGGTGTGGTGATAGCGAACAATGGGACTTAATGGGTTCAGTAAAGGGACGCTAGCCAGTAATTCAGCGCCGACAGCGGCGTGATTATTGAGTTCATTGTCGTAATAGCTGAGGGGTTGAAGGCGCGACTCTTCGTTCAACCCTCCAATATCGTGAAGCAGAGCGGCCAGCAGGGTTTTCCTGCATTGTGCAGGCGTGAACCGGGATTCCCGGGCCAGGTGCCAGGCGATAAATGCCGTTCTGACATGATGCAGGTTAAGCCTGGGGTTAATCATGTCTATTATTTTTGAGATGCAAGCCAGTGATTCTATTAATTTTATATTCATATAATGAGAAACTTAACTTTCGCTGTGCTTCATGAAAGAAAACCACGCTAATTAATTTCGTTTGCAACCATATTGCGGGAATGCGTGGTTACCAAATAGTATGACATTCTTATTGATTTTTTTTAGGAAAATTATTTTATCGTTCGGACCTTTGCCAAACAACAAACTATTAGCAATCTCATCATCAACATTGTCAGTGTTATCATGTATTGTTTTGACACTCATTATCTTATAAAGATGCGCATCAGCATTGTATGTTTCATATTTCATTTTAAGCGTCCGCGAGATTAAGTACTTTTTTTCATTATGTGTGAGAAGACCATCAATATTGACAAAAAGTTGTTCGTCTGTCATGTGGACAAAAATTAATCCCTCGGCCCGAATGTTGTCGCTATTGATACTCTGGATGACAGAAAACTGCGACTCGCAAGAGAAAACCGGAGGGCGGGTTAAACAGTAAATTGCACCGGACAATAAGAGACCAACACAGATCAAACGCAAAATGGTTTGCTTAGGCATTATTTTTTTCTCTGTAATAAAAGCTCATGCAACTGTTTTTATCACATTTGATCAGGAGCACTTGCACAGTATCACCCAGGGCACCTTTTACCTGCTGCTTGTAAACGTATAACTCATTTTTCTGTGAGCAATCGAACGGTTGCGGGACAAAATCAAAACTTCTTGTCACCTCCTGAAGCGAAAGCGAGGAGGGGATAAAAATGACGCACTGTCCCTTAACCATTTTTTGTATATCGGTGTCGGCCCTGAATGACTCGGGATTTATTATTAGAAGGAGAAAGGCTGTCGCCAGAGCAATAATGCGAGTAAACCGATTAATACAAGGTTTCTGCGGTTCAGCGGGGGGGAGCTCCGGCTCCTTTTCTTCGAGGAATGGCGTTCGATACTCACGATCGTTATTGATAATGGCATCTTCCGCTATTTTGAAACCAATACGGGGAACCGTGACAATGATTTCTTTTTCTACGCCCAGATCGCACAGGTTTCTGCGCAATGTTGAGATATATTGATTTAGATTACTATTTGACGCTCTGGCACCATATTTATCAAAAACGGCCTGAAAGATTTCATTTCTGGAAAGGATATCGCCGCGATGGTTGAGCAATTCAGCTAACAGGCGCGTTGAGGTTTGGGATAATTCAACACAATCCCCGGTCAACAGGTTAACGAGAGACGCATCCTCCGTATCAAAAGTGATAAATCCCTCAATGTCGAACCTCATGTTCTTCTCCACCCTAACCCTTGCCTTTCTCTAACATACAGTTTTCTTTTAATAAAAAGGTGTGAATATTAGATAAAAATCCTGTTTTTACATTCATTTCAAGCTAATGTTGCTGGCCGAATCCAGAGAACGCATACTGCTAACACCTTCAAAATCCAGGAGTCTGCAATGAAACTCTCGCTGTGTTCATATAACCCGGGTACAGTACATCCAGGCTACAACGTACCCCATGACAATCTGCAGATGTTAGCGGCGGAAATGGGAATAAGTGACCTGGCGATGATCAGGGGTCCGGAACAAGTTTTTATTCTCAATCTTTTAAAAGATCACAGTACTCAAGGTCTCTCGACCAGGGAGCTTGCCGATCTGTGTGGCGTTTCAATTTATAAAGTTAGACACTTACTTCTTCCGCTGGAGAAATATGGTCAGGTTATAAGAGATAAAATGCAAAAACACCATCAGTGGTTTTTGTCAAAGGACCCTGCAGATATTGATTGGCATTCTAACAAGGGGTATTTTTATTTGCAACAATGACCGGGAAGTCAATTAGATAACGCTGGAGATATGAAAAATACTGCTTATTATCTCGCGAGATTCTAGGAAAAATCTCAATAAAATTTTAATATTCTCGCGTTAACACTATTGCCTTGTGTCCATTTTGATTATGCATTGCGCATAGGGCGCGTGTGATCCCTATTTTACCGGTAAGAACCAGAGTAACGCTTAACACTTTTTAACGGTGTATTACATTCCTGGATGGTTCGCTTATCAGATGCCCGTGGAACATAGTTTCAACGGGCAATTACTTTTTCATTAATTTTCTTTATATCCAGACGGCGTTTTTTTCATCTGTTTGACATACGCCATGTGACGGCGCTGATATCCTGGCTTCGTGCTGGCGAGTTTATACGCCACTGCGAGGTAAAAAAAGACGATGACAAGCATAACAGGGTAGGAAGCTGTCCGAACAGGATGTCTGAAACAATGTACCAATTCCTGCGAACAAAAAGCCCCGCGGTTTTTGCTATGACGAGCCCGGCGACAAAGCCCTGTCATGAAGACGCTATCAGCACCATGCCGAAACCAGACTCCCTGGCGGCAGCGGTGGATCTGGTACCGGCGCCAGCCATTACCATGAGTATCACCTCTATAGCGTGCAGGGATATCGCTCTCCACGGGCGTTTATACTCAGGACGTTATCGCAATCGCAACAGAGGACAATGTCTGGATAAATAGACTGGCACAGTCTAAAGGTGCAGCGAACAATGGCGATAAGTAAAGGTAGCTGCAATTGAATAAGATATCGAGAATCTGCAACCAATAATATCCTTCCCTGTTTAAGCGTTTTAAATCCCATTTCGCGTTAATACAGTTCGTATTAGCTTATAGATAATTAAAAAATTAAATTTTAACTTCACAATAATTAACAATTAAAAAACAAAAATACAATGGTGTTATTATATTCATCATGAATAACATGTTTGCAAGAAACTCAGCTTTGATTTGCTTTTTATATTAAAAATAAAGTTAAATCAATGTGTTATCTGTTTTTGTGTGTATGTACAGATGTATCAATAAAGGGATGTGATTCATAAAACTGATATGAATGATGTGCGGATAGATAATAATAATTTGAAAGTCCAAAACTGGATCGTGTTTTTTTTGACTCAATTTAATATTTTCATTAATCTCCCGCTCAAGCCATTTAATATTAATTAATGTTAAATGTCTGCGAATATACCAGGTCAGGGAATACCACTGATAGACTGGCTAGTGAAAGCTGTTCATCAATTATTAAACTATTGATTAGATTTCAAATATCTAATCAGAAGAATTGATCACAGCATCTATCTATTATTAAGAAATGGGCGTAATCATGAATAAATTGTTTTTAGTTGTCGCGATGGCTTCCGGGTTAGCATTAGGTACTGCCAATGCTAAAGATAGCGGACACGGTACCATTACCTTTACGGGTTCCATCATCGATGCTCCGTGCTCTATTACTTCCGAAACCGCGAATCAAACCGTGGATCTGAATGAAGTTTCCAATGTTGCGTTAAAAAATGGCGGAACCTCTAACCCTAAGCCGTTCGTTATCAAACTGGAACAGTGTGATATCTCCACACTGAAAACGGTTAAAACCACCTTCTCTGGCGCAGCCTCTGCGGGTAACCCAGATTTGTTAGGGATTACCGGCACAGCAAAAGGCGCATCCATCGCGATTACTGATGGTTCAGGTACAGTGATTAAATTAGGACAAGCTTCTAAAGCACAGACGCTTCTGGAAGGTAATAACACCCTCGAGTTTTCTGCTTACCTGCAGGGTGACGGCGGTTCAGCTGTCATCGTCCCAGGGGCATTCCAGTCCGTTGCTGACTTCCGTCTGGATTACCAGTAATCCATTCGTGACGAATACCTGCTGGTACTCGTCAGCGTAAATTAGCGTCTGCTGCTGCGGTGGTAACCCATGCAGCAGCAGGCACTTATCTCCGGTGAATATTCATAATGGGTTCGGATATGTCACAAATCTGCCGTTTCAGGGCCGGAATGCTGCCCTGCATGCTGATGTTATGTACCGGGAGTCTGCTGGCTGGCGTTGCTTCGGCAAATCAGCCCGACCCGTTATATGGTCACGTCAACATGCAGGGCAGTATTATCGATACCCCTTGCGCCATCGAGACGACCGATCTTGAGCAGACCGTTGATATGGGCATCACCACGACGGGCGAGATAGTTGATGATGGCAAGGGAAAGCCACAGCCTTTTTCACTGACACTTATCAATTGCATATTTAACACTTCAAAAACAGACGGCCAGCGCTTTATGACGACATTTGATGGCCCGACTGATAATGGTCTTTTCAGTATTCATGGTGCAGAAGGTGTTGGTCTGCAAATAGCTGACATTGAAGGTAACATCGCCATCCCCGGCAAGGCATTACCGGCGGGCTCGCTGGCATCGGGCACTCAGCGTCTGGATTACACACTGCGTTTAGTCAGAAATCATACCCTTCTGAAACCGGGCGTATATCAGGCATCACTGCGTTTTAAAGTTGATTATTTCTGAGATATGAAAATGGACAGTATTATCTCATTTACTGGTGGTCGAATTCCGCTAAAAGTATTCCAGGGAGCATTGCGCCCGGTAGCCGCAGGTATACTGATTGCCATTATCGCTATGCACGGCGCGCAGGCTGAAGATATTGTTGAATTCAACACCGATGTTCTGGATGTAAAAGAACGCGGTAATATTGATTTAGGGCGTTTTTCTCAGGTTGGCTATTTGATGCCCGGAAAATATCAGTTTGTTGTCATTATCAATAAAGCTGAGCTTCCGGAGCAACCTGTAGAATATCTGGTACCTGCTGATGATCCCAAAGCGAGTAAAGCCTGTCTGACCGCAGAGCTGGTTAAACAATTTGGCCTCAAAGAAGCAACACTCAAAAAAGTATCCTGGTGGCACAACGGGCAATGCCTCGATATCGCTTCACTGGAGGGAATGACGGTCACCCCCAACAGTGGAAACGGGACGTTATCCATCAGCATCCCACAGGCTTATCTGGAATATACCGCAGACAACTGGGATCCTTCCTCACGCTGGGATGATGGTATCCCAGGTTTGCTGTTTGATTATAACGTCAATGCGATGAGCTCCCACGCACATTCCGGCGGAGACGATAACAGCGTCAGCGGCAATGGCGTGACTGGCGCAAATTTCGGCCCGTGGCGTCTGCGTGCAGACTGGCAGTCCCGGTATGAGCGCGCTGACGATCAGGGTACCCAAAAAAGCTGGGACTGGAGTCGTTACTACCTTTACCGGGCAATTACGTCGCTGCGGGCCAAAATGGTGCTCGGCGAAAACTCACTGGACTCTTCTGTATTTGACAGTTTCCGTTTCAGCGGTGTCAGTCTGACAACTGACGATAATCAGTTGCCGCCAAACTTGCGCGGCTACGCGCCGGAAGTAGCCGGTGTGGCAAAAACAAACGCTAAAGTCACCATCAGCCAGCAGGGGCGCGTGATTTATGAAACCACCGTCGCCGCGGGGCCATTTCGTATTCAGGATATTAACTCTGCGGTTTCCGGTAAGCTGGATGTCAAAGTGGAGGAACAGGATGGTTCCACCCGAATCTTTCAGGTTGACACCGCCAGCATTCCTTACCTGACTCGTCCAGGTCTCGTACGTTATAAGTTTTCTGCCGGGAAACCTTCCGACAGCAATCACCATATGCGGGGGCCGGAGTTCGGCACGGGCGAATTTTCCTGGGGCATAAATAATGGCTGGTCGTTGTACGGTGGTGCCTTGCTTGCGGGCGACTACAACGCGCTGTCACTCGGTATTGGTCGCGATCTACTGGCGTTCGGGGCTGTCTCGGCAGATATCACCACGGCACGGGCAAAACTGCCTGGTGAAGGAACAACAAGTGGCAATTCCTACCGTCTTAGCTATTCAAAGCGCTTCGATGAATACGATTCTCAGGTGACATTTGCCGGTTATCGCTTTTCAGAGCGCAACTTTATGAATATGTCTGAGTATCTGGATCGGCGCTATGGCGAAAATTACAGCAGCGGAAGCGATAAAGAGCTTTATACCATCACGCTCAATAAACAGTTTTCGTCAATCAACCTCAGCGCTTATCTGAATTTCAGCCATCAGACTTACTGGGATCGGAGAGCCAGCGATAGCTGGAACTTATCCCTCTCACAGTTTTTTGACATCGGGCGTTTCAAAAATGTCAGCGTCAGCCTGACGGCATATCGCACAAAATACGACGACTCCAGTGACGACGGGGTTTACCTGGGAGTGACGCTACCCTGGGGCGACAGCGGCACGCTGAACTATAACGGGCAGTTTAGTGACCAGAACAGCAACATGGTGGGCTACTACGACCGCATTAATAGCAATACCGACTATCGCATTAATGCCGGCAGCGCCTCTGGCGATCACGCCACCGGAAACGGCTATATCACCCATGACGGTGATATAGCCACTATGACCGCAAACGCCAGTTATACCGATGGTGAATACAACGCCGTGGGCATGTCGCTGCAGGGCGGGATGACGGTGACCGGGAAAGGCGCAGCATTACATCGCACCAACATTCCGGGCGGGACCCGAATGCTGGTAGACACGGAAGGCGTGGGGGGCGTTCCCATTCAGGGCGGCAGTGGCGCGGTTCATACCAATGCCTTTGGCAAAGCCATTGTCAGCGACATCAGCAGCTATTACCGCAGCAGTATAAATGTCGATCTTAACGCGCTGCCGGAAAATGTCGATGCCACACGCTCCGTGGTGCAGGGCACGCTGACAGAAGGCGCGATTGGCTATCGCCGGTTTGGCATCCTCGCCGGTGAGAAAGCCATGGCCGTGGTGAAACTGACCGATGGCACATCCCCGCCGTTTGGTGCAGAAGTTCGCAACCAGGAAGGTACCCAGACAGGGATTATCGGTGATGATGGTCAGGTCTGGCTGGCAGGAATTCAGCCTGGAGAACAAATGAATGTGATTTGGGATGACGGCGTGCAGTGCAGAATCCTCCTGCCATCAGCACCGCCGTCGCCGGGTAAAGGACTATTGCTGCCCTGTAATAAGGCATAACGCTTTCCGCAACACGCTTGCTTCAGTATTCAGCCTGCGCGGAATCCTTAATTATCAACTTCTTATTTAGTGAACGACACATGATGACTTTACACTCCACGCTAAAAACGGCCCTCGGCGCCCTGACGCTTATCCTTCTGGCGCAACAGGCGCAGGCCGCGATCGCACTCGATCGCACCCGGGTGGTCTTTAACGGCAGCCAGCGCTCAACAACGCTCACCATAAGCAATCAGAACACCACGCTCCCCTATCTTGCTCAGGCATGGATTGAAGATGCGAAGGGGACAAAAGTGGAGTCGCCACTGAGCACGCTTCCACCGGTGCAGCGTGTCGAACCCGGTGCCAGAGGGCAGATTAAAGTTCAGCCAACGGGCAACCTGTCTTCGCTGCCGCAGGATCGCGAAACCCTCTTTTATTTCAACGTCCGTGAAATTCCGCCCAAAAGCGACAAACCTAACACGCTGCAACTGGCTCTCCAGACGCGGATAAAAATGTTTTACCGTCCGCAGGCCATTGAGCTGCACAGAGGCGAAGAAAGCGAGGCGCAGAAAAAAATAACGCTGACCCGCCAGGGCGACGGTTATCAGCTGAACAACCCGACACCGTACTACGTGACGATTGTCACCGCCGCCGCATCGCAAAAAGGCGCAGAGATCGCCAGTTTCAAACCCGTAATGGTTGAACCCAAAGGCAGCATATCACTGGGTATTAGCGCATCCGCACTGGGGAGTCAGCCCGTTCTGGCCTTTATCAACGATTTTGGTGGCCGCCCGAAACTCGTTTTTAGCTGCAGCAACAGCACCTGCTCGGTAAGCAGCGTGATCGCAGGCTGATAAAACAGCGCCTGGGGGACTGTGATGAACAAATCGAAATATCCTGCTCAAACGGCAATAAAAAACGCTGTTCTGCTGGCGGGGATCCTGCTGAGCTTCGGCAGCTATGCCGCCAGTGACGAAAGTGCGGGTGGAATGCAGGGCACGCTCAACGTCAACGGTTTTCTGCTCGAATCTCCCTGTGGGCTGGATATGCGTTCGGAATTTCAGGTCATCGAAATAAAAGACCCGGGTATCACCACGCTGAGTAAACCCGGCGATACCGGCACGCCTCTGGAGCTCATTTTCCGCCTGCCCGGTTGCAGAACCGCCCATATGAAGAGCACCACTGGCAGCATTAAATCCATGGTGAGATTCATGTCGCAGGCGGATCCGGATGAACCTTCGCTGTTCCGGCTGAACGGTGCGACAGGCGTCGCACTGAGAATAATGGACAGCCGCGGACGACAGGTGCTGCCGGGAGAGAGAAAAAATCCCGCCTTTAAGAACTCAGCGGGCAATCTCCTGGTTTATACCGTTATCCCCGTGCGAACGAAGGCGAAGTTAACCACCGGGAATTTCGAAGCCACCATTGATTTTGGGATGCTCTATGAATGATAACCCCTGCGGTAAGAAAACCGGGTTACAGCGTTTATTACCTGCGTTTTTCCGGATTGTCGGCGTACTGGCATTTTTATGCCTAACGGAGAATGCGGCAGGCAATACAGGCAACCAGTATACGCTGAATATTAATATCGACGGCACCATCGTTGCCAACGGCTCCTGCTCATTTAACCAGGGTAGCTCAGTGACGGTCGATTTCGGTGAGGTAAAACTCAAAAGCACCGGAAGCAATACGGTAGCGCTTGATGGTGATTATCAGCGCCCGCTCGCCAGCACATTTACCTGCACGGGCGATACGGCAGGCCTGCTGCAAATGAAGTTCACCTCCTCATCCGGGAGCTATGTGACTTATAACGGCACTCAGGTTCTGGGAACCGATAAAGGCATTGTTGGTATTGAACTGTTAGTCAACGGTACTCCGCAAAATATGGGGGTATGGTTTAACGTCGCTCCAGATGCCCAGCCAACCCTGCAGGCGCAACTGGTTCAGGTGAGCACCACGAACAGCAGTAACGTCGTAAGCGGCGATACCTTTAACGCCTCCGGCACGCTGATGCTGGCTTTTAACTGAGGTTATCCGGCTATGAACGTAAAGCACATCGCCTTTGTTGTCGCCCTGCTCGTGAGTTTCCCCACGATAACGCAGGCAACACAAAGCGGAGATACCATGGACGTTACTTTTCAGGGCCATTTTCTGCTCTCTGCCCCATGTACGATCAGCTCGGATGATGTTATTGAAATCACGTTCGGCAATGTTGATGTCAATAAAGTGGATGGCGTTAATTATGTGCAACCCATTCGCTGGACGATTGACTGTCACGGCGCGCCAGCCGACGCCGCCCTGAAGCTGAAAATCAGCGGTACAGTGACTCCGTTTGAAAACACCGCGCTTACCACGTCGGTGACGGGTTTAGGGATCCAGATTCTGGCAAACGGGCAGGGGATGAAGATCAACGAGCCGCTGGAGACAACCCTGTCAGAAGCACAATCCATCGCGCTGACTGCGGTACCGGTAAAAGATCCCCTCACAACGCTGACCACACAGGCATTCAGTGCCGTGGCCACCCTGACGGCGGAGTATCAGTAAGTGAATCCGATGATGAAACGATATCTCCCCATCGCAGGCCTTCTTTTTAGCGTATTGCTGCCCGTGCAGTGCGCGAAGGCGACAGAGAACAACTTACAATTCAGCGGCAACCTGGTGAGCGAACCCTGCAAACCAGACCCACTGACGAATGACCTCACGGTGTATTTTGGTTCAGTAATAGAGAAATCTCTGTATCTGGATACGCGTACGCGTGACGAAACGTTCACCATAAATCTGACGGAATGCGATACGTCAATCAGTCGTTCTGTCGTCATGACTTTTAAAGGGTTAGAAAGCGATGCGCTGCCGGGTGACCTGGCGGTGACCGGCGTCACCGGTATTGCTATTGGTCTGAAAAACCCGGACGGGTCACCCTTACCAATCAATCAGCCTGCGCCGCAATTAGCCCTGTCAGACGGCGCTAACAGTTTTACGTTCAAAGCGTACGTGACGGGTGAACCGACGGCTATTCAGGAACAATCAATTACGCCTGGAGATTTCACCGCAACGGCAACCTTTGAAATGGCCTATCCATAAGGCAACAGGATACCTATTCTATGAGTACCACTTTTATTCAGTATGGTAAGAGAATTAACCGCAGGGGGATATTATTCACTCTGATGCTATTATCGCTTATCTGGTCATGCCTGCCCGTTTCTGCATTAGCGGATGCGGTGATACACCACGGAAATGGCTATGCGCGCAATGCGGATTTCGTTAACTACCCCAACTGTCCATCCGGTGGCGACTGGGAACCGGCAGCCCCTGGGGCGGCAATTGTAGGTAATAGTTGTAATGTTCTGTTTGGCGATGTTTATGTGCCAAAAGCTGGAATGTACTTTATCCGGTTTTATGTGGGGTTACAGGATAACCACTCGGTCCGTGACTATGCGGATAGTACAAAATTCTATCTTGATACAACGAAACCGATATCCTCTCAAGCAGATAGCATATCAATAACAACATATACTAAAAAACTAGGCTCACAGTTTATTTACCAGGATGTCGCATTTTGTGATGTGCTGGTTGATGCGCAAGGGGAGGAATATGAGCTAATTCCGGGGGGGCCTTGCGCGTCTTCAACGCCACTCCCGCCCGATCCGCCGCCGCCAGAGACGTCCTGCAGCATCAATAGCGGCAGCGGCCTGAGCGTTCATTTTGATTCGATTGATCGTACTGATTTATCCACAGAACCTGGCGTCGGCAATACGGCAATAAAAAGCCTTCAGATTCCGGTTAATTGCACGGGGGGCGTTGATGTTTCCGTTAAGATGCAGCTGACGCAATATACCCCTCTTATAATTAATAGCACGGAGGTTATAAAAACCACCACCAACGGGCTGGGCGTGGCTGCGCTTTATAACGGCCAGACGCTGACCACTGCAACCAGCATTCCCGTTACGCTAAAAAGCGGTTCGAATACGCTGAATCTGGATTTTCAGGCGGTGCGAAACCCAGCGGTTGCTGTAGGCGATGTTCCTCCCGGGTATTTTACCGCAAATGCTGTTCTGGTGATGACGCAACAATAAATGGAGATGACATTCGCAGTGAATTATCGCCAGAACAGACGTGCCGATGCGGGTGTGACGCTAATTTCAGGTATCTGGTTTTGCGGCCTTCTGAATTATATTTTGCCTAATCACGGCGGTGGCGGGCTGAATTTGCCGCAAAATCTGTTGGCATGGTCCGTTATGGCGCTCATTGGGCTGTGGTGCCTGTATCGCCTGCCACAAAAGCGTGAAGTGGCGCTGCCTTCCGGTACTCTGCTGGTGATGGCGGGCATCCTGCTCTGGTCATTACCTCTGCTCTGGACGCCCAGAGCAGACTGGCGTCTTAATGCGTTGCCCAGGGTGCTGGCCCTGTGGGGTATGGCTGGTTTCTGGCTTCTGCTGTTATATGCAACGTCAGGCATACGGTTACGCGCCCGCTGGCTGCTTATTCTGGTCACCGCAGCCCTGATGCAGGCCGGCTGGGCGGTGTGGCAATTTTTTCAACCCGATGTATTAGCGGGCGGTCGTCCCTACGGCAGTTTTCAGCAGGTTAACGTTCTGGCGTCGTTTGTTGCGACCGGAGTGGTTTGCGCGCTGTGGCTCTTTTTACATAACCGGCGATACCGCTGGGTATCCGCCGTCGCCGTGCTTATTTTACCCGCCGTGCTGGTTATTTTACAAAGCCGCGCCGGTAGCCTGGGGGCTGCATCCGGCGTTATTCTTCTCTCTCTGTCGAAATGGCCTCAGCAAAAACGCAGAATAACGAATGCCTTTTTATTAATCACCGCAGGTATCGGTATCGGTCTGGCCGGATTGCATCTTATCAATGTCATTTATCCGGATTTTAGCGTTATTGTCGATAAAGAAAACTCAACGTCAGCACGAATATATATGTTAAAGCTGACCTGGCAGCTCATTCTGACGCACCCCATTATGGGATGCGGCTACGGCAGTTTTGAATCATTATTTGGCCAACTGGCACAAATAATCCCGCCCGGTCTTGAAGCAGACACCATGCAATATCCACATAATGAACTGCTTTATGCCTGGGTTGAAGGCGGGATTGTCGCGGTCATCGGTATTCTGTTAATCGTTGTCGGTATTCTTAAACGGTTATGGGGAAAAGGCGGTACGAAATATGCCGGCGTGGCATTATTATTGCCTCTTGCAATACACACCAATCTGGAATACCCCCTTTATCAATCGGCAACACACTGTCTGACACTCATTATGCTGCTGGTTATTTCTGGCCGTCAAATTGTGACGACACATGAAGACGAAATAAAACAGCCGTACCGGGTATGGCGTATTCCGGCAGGGATTCTCACCGTCGCAATTCTCCTGTTTATGATAACCGGGCTACAAACTCAGGCGCGGATCACAAAGATCGAGCAACAAGGATTAATGCCGTTAGCGGTAAATGAACAGGCCGAATTAAAAGCGTTGCTCAATCCTTATAGCCAGTATGAGCGGCTGGAATTCGACAGACATGTAGCGATGCTATTAAAATTTAATTTAACCAGAGATCCCGCACTGCTGGAGCAATTTCGCCACTGGGCGGAAGCTTACCTGGAGTTACACAATGATCCGTCGGTGTATGCCAGTTTGTTGATGATCGCCCGGGCGTACCATCAACCCAATGCGGAAAACATTTGCCAGCAGGCAAAAGGACGCTGGTTATCCGATCCCCGATTTGTTTGCGCAGAGAAAAAATAAAAAGGTACTGTAGTGGGGAGGGTAAGCGTCCCCGCAAGCAGTACCATTTAATTTTCTGCCAGAAATTGATTTATACATTCTCAATTTATGCTATTGGCATGGAGCGGACATCAACATATGTGGTTAAAGTGGCCAAATATAGCTATCCAATTCATTTTTGCGAAATCCCCTAAACAGAAGAGTTGGTCTGAGCTCTTTCATGAAGCTTTATTGTTACACCTTTGCTGTCCACAGCAATTCAGTGTCCCCTGCGGCTTTCCTTAAGGTAATATCTACAAACCCTTGTTTTTGTAATCTCAATGCGGCTTGTCGGATATTATTTTCATAGTCAGGGTTAGGCAGTAGAGTAGCAATTTCCCGGCCAGTGCGAGTGAAAGGTATATGAGTCCAGTGTACGGTAGACTCCTTACGAAAGCTGATATTAATCCAGACATCGTTAGTCTGCATTGGTGCCCATACGCCAATGCTGTTGTCAGTAATTTCTGGAATGAAGCGAGCTGAGGTACTTGAAGACATAAGACCAGCTTCAATTAAGCGCTGCCATCTGTTATAGCCACTACCTCGTTCCCATTCTGCGCAATAGTCCACAGATTCACCTACACTTTTTGACCACGCCTCTAAAAAGTCAGAGGCAAGATTAGAGTCCAGCTCATTAAGTGTTCGAAGTGTAGTGAGGCTGTATGCGCCGGGATGAAGCACTTCTCCAGCAAGCAACCGCCCCATACGATCCTGTAGTTCTTCAGACGATGCATCTTCAGCATAACGCATGAAATTGTTCATCCAGTTTTCGTCTGGTGCTTTTATTTTGTCAGAGTCGACTTCGTGCACTTTATCTTTAAGATGAGCTACGGCACATTGCGCAACGTTAAACCTGTTCCTTATCTTCCGTACAGCAGTGGGTAGGTAAGCCTCTGCCGCTATAGCAACCAGTTCCTGGTCGTTAACCATATTGTCTGCTGCGGCTTTCGCCAAAGCGGATGCTGTTATCTTATTTGCCTCGGTTTTGTCATTGATAGCTTGGGTCAGTTGATTTAACTTCGCGATCGGGAGTTCAACAAGGCCCTCAAGCAGAGACCCTATAGCCTTGAAAATTGATTTCTGGATGGGTTGTGGCACACCAGTGATGGTTTCGGTGAAGGCATCAAGGCCTGACTTGTCTTCTTCGCTCATTTTTAATCTCCTGTAACATGCTGAAATTAAAGTAGCGCCTTACGAAAACCATGACAAGTGTCCAGTACTTATTATGTTACACGTCCTGCTTTAAGGGGGCGATATCAAACCGAACCGCTGCACTCTGACAAACAGATTCGAAATGCCAACCAATTTAACTCCGAAAATACCGAAAGAAATTGTCTGCGACGAAATGATCTGCTTCCCTTTGGTTAACATCTCTTGGTATTAATAAAGTCCGCTCCTACACAATAAGCGATATTCAGTGCAGGAAATGCGTCAATACACTTTCAGAAGGGTTATCTGGGGCTTTCCAAATGAAGATTAAGTCGATGCAGAACAAGACTGGCCGAATGCCTTTATTACCCTTACCAGAAGGGAATCGATGAAACTTGGTTCCTAAGACCGGACAAAGACCGGATGCAGCCTGGTGATAAAGAATCCACTCGCCATCACACATGATGGAGATAGTGTTTATTGGCAATGTGAAGTGTGGCAGGCAACGTCACCGCGACCCGAAGAGTGGGGCGCTGCTCGAGAGAAATGCTCAGGCTGGATGGCTGAGCACGGGAATAATATCAGCAGTCAAGTTGACCCGATCTCTGGCGGAATCCCCAAAAGCAAAAAACCAGCCCGTAGGCTGGTTTCTTTAAATTAGTGGTGCCCGGACTCGGAATCGAACCAAGGACACGGGGATTTTCAATCCCCTGCTCTACCGACTGAGCTATCCGGGCAACGGGGCGCATTAAACCGTAATCACGCACGTCAGTCAACCTAATTTCCGGAAAAGCTGTTCAACTGCTTAACTTTGCGGCAATTCCGCATAAGCAAGCCGGTTCTGTCAGGTTAGCGCGCCACCCTGACGGCACTGGGCAAAGCGTAGAATATCTTCTGCCAGGCGATGCGCCGTCTCTACATCCGCATGGCTGCGATTGACCAGCATACGGCTCAGACAGCCCTCCAGCACCAGTTCCATCTGTTTAGCCACCATTGCCGGATCGTCAATCTCCAGCGTGGTTAACAGCTCGTGGGTAAAATCGTGCGCCGCGCTTTTTTGCTGATCCGCCAGTTGATGAATGGGGTGCGATGGATCGGGATAAAACGTACAGGCGGCGATAAACAGGCAGCCCGGGTAGCGATTATTACTCACGCATTCTGCCAGCGCACTGTAGCGGGCCAGCAGCTTTTGTTCAGCACTCAGCGAGTCATCCAGCAACAGTTGGCGACGCCAGATATCCACCTGCTGGCTGAGATAGCGCAGCGCATCATACAGAATGGCCTCTTTGTCCGGCCAGAAACGCTGCATTTCGTCGAGCGGATAATCAACACGCTCAGCTACCATCTCCAGCGTAGTATTCGCAATCCCATGGATCTCGAGTAATTTTAGGGCTTCTCCCAGGACATCTTCACGTTGCACGGTCATTCCTCCGTCTTTACCTCTGAAAGTGTCGCTCACGGTTGGCGATCGCGCAAATGCGCACTAAACGTCGCCGCATCCATAAAGCCCGTTACCCGTGTTTGCGGGTGCTCCTGACCTTGTGCATCAAAGAACAGAATGGTTGGTAGTCCTAACACCTGTAAATGTTTCAGCAGCGCCACGTCCTGCGCGTTATTAGCGGTGACGTTTGCCTGCAACAGCACCGTCTCACCCAGCGCCTGCTTTACCTGTGGATGACTGAAGGTGTACTTTTCAAACTCTTTACAGGCTACACACCAGTCGGCGTACAGATCCAGCATAACCGGTTTGCCTTTTGCCTCGGCCAGCGCCTGATTGAGTTCCTCAACGCTTGCCACCGGTTTGAAGTCCAGATGCGCCTGCGCCTGAGTTACCGTCGTGCCAAACGCCCAGTCCTGAAGCGGACGCACACTGACCAGCGCAGCCGCCAACAGGATTATCTGTACGAGGCGCATCCAGCTACGTGTCGCTTGCAGACTGGTGATAAACGCCCAGCCAAAGAAGGCCACGCCCAGCAGTGACCACAGGCGTAAACCCCACGTATCGCCGACGATTCGCTCCAGCAAAAAGACCGGCAGTGCGAGGATAACAAAACCAAATGCCGTTTTGACCTGCGCCATCCACGGTCCGCTTTTCGGCAGCAGACGGTTGCCAAAGACGGTGACCAGCATCAGCGGCAGCCCCATCCCCAGCGCGTAAAGATACAGCGTACCGCCGCCGACCCACAGGTTTCCACTCTGGGCGATGTACAGCAAGATGGCGCTCAGCGGCGCGGTTGTACACGGCGAACAAATCAGCCCGGCAATCGCGCCCATCACAAAAACGCCACCCGCAGAACCCCCCTGCTGACGATTACTCATCAGCGTGAGGCGCGTTTGCAGCGACGATGGCAGTTGTAGGGTGAACAGGCCGAACATCGACAGGGCAAGCAGGGTAAAGACCACCGCCAGGCCGATTAAAACATACGGATGCTGAAGGGCTGCCTGGAATTGCAATCCGGCGGCGGCCACCACCAGACCCAGCGCGGTATAGGTCAGCGCCATCCCTTGTACGTAGATGAATGTCAGCAGCAGCGCACGTCCAGTGTAAAGACGCTGTTTACCGCCAAGTACGATGCCGGAAATCAGCGGATACATCGGCAGTACGCAAGGGGTAAAGGCGATGCCAATGCCGATCAGCAGCGCCCACAGGGCAGAGAAGGGGAGCTGTGCAGGCGCGTGTTCCGGTTGTGGTGGTTGTGTGACTGCTGGCGTCGCCGGTTTTGGCTCCGCGCTGGCGACCACTTCGCTCAACGGCACGGTTTTGCTTTCCGGCGGATAGCAAAAACCCGCGTCGGCACAACCCTGATAGGTTACCGTCAGCGTTGCGCCTGACTGCGCCTGGTTGATGGTCACCGGGATCGTGAGCGTATTACGGTAGATTTCACTTTTACCGTAGAATTCATCTTCATGCCAGACGCCCGCCGGTAGCGTGACTCCCGCGATCTCTGCCTGAGCAGGGGTAATGCTGATCTGCTTGCGATACAGGTAATACCCGTCTTTCACCTGCCAGGTGAGATTCAGATCGTGTTGGTTTTGCTGAAAGTCAAAGGCAAAAGCCTGGTCCGCAGGGACAAAATTCGAGCGACCCGGCGCGTCGAAAAGTCCGGCAAAAGTCGATGTGCTGCAAAGAAGCAGGATCAGCGTAAAGATGCGTTGAGCCATGAGAGGTAATCACTGTCTCCATGAGTAACGGGTAAAACCAAAAGTTCGGGCGTCTGATAGGGGTGATGAGACTTCAGGCATTCGAGTAAGGCGTCCTGATATACCACCGACGTTTTTAAGATCATCTGAACTTCGTATTCCTGCTCCAGTTTTCCTTCCCAGTAATACAGCGAGGTCGCACCGGGAATAATCGTGGCACAGGCCGCCAGTTTCTCTGCCAGCACTTTGGCCGCCAGATCCTGGGCTGTGGCTTCATCCGGCGCGGTGCAGAGCACAACAACGGCATCGGGGAGGGAGATATCCTGACGACTAACATCATGCATAAACACCTCGAATGAACAGAATGACCCACAAAAGAGTGGTCACTATACAACGGACGAGGAAAGGATGTTAGACAAAGGGAAGGGAAATGCGGGGCGCGAACACGCCCCGCAGGTAACACTTACAGCATGAAACTGCCCAGCAGGAAGCCGAAGCAGACCGCCAGTAAGACACCCAGCGTACCTGGGATGAAGAACGGGTGGTTAAAGACGAATTTACCGATACGTGTTGTCCCGGTGTCATCCATCTGTACCGCTGCAACCAGCGTTGGGTAAGTTGGCAGAATGAACAGACCAGAAACCGCCGCGAAAGAGGCAACCGCAGTCAGTGGAGAAACGTTCAGCGCCAGCGCCATCGGCATCAGTGCTTTAGCGGTTGCTGCCTGAGAGTACAGCAGTGCAGAAGCAAAGAAGAAGATCACTGCCAGTAGCCACGGATGGCCCTGAATCACTTCACCAGCAGTGTCTTTGATCCAGTCAATGTTGTGAGAGACGAAAGTATCACCCAGCCATGCAACGCCCAGGATACAAATACAGGCGCTCATACCGGCTTTGAAGGTGCTGGAGTTGAGGATAGCGTCAGTTTCCACTTTACACAGAATAGTGGTCAGCGTCGCGACGCTCAGCATGATGATAAGGATAGCGTTAGTGGTGTTCATCAGCGGTTTTTCAACCAGACCGAGGCTCGGGCTGTTGACGATCGCATAAACAACAACGCACACCACGCCCAGCAGGAACAGCCAGACGGAGTTTTTCGCCATCGGTTTGATTTCGATCTGCTTCTCACCGCGCAGCTCGATCAAACCCTCTTCCAGACGCTTGCGGTACACCGGATCGTCAGAGAGTTTGGAGTTGAACAGCATGGTCACCAGGAAAGACATCACCAACACCGCCAGCAGCGTGGACGGAATGACCACGGACAGCAGGTGGATGTAGCTAATGCCATGACCTTCCATCACTGAAGACATGTAAACGACCGCTGCGGAGATTGGCGATGCGGTGATCGCAATCTGAGCGGATACCACGGCGGTGGAGAGCGGACGGCAAGGCTTGATGCCTTGTTCCTTCGCCACTTCTGCGATAACCGGCAGTGTCGCCAGGGAGATGTTCCCTGTACCTGCAAAGATAGTCAGGAAATAGGTCACGATCGGTGCAAGGATCGTGATGTATTTCGGGTTACGACGCAGCAGTTTTTCCGTCTGGTTAACCAGATAGTCCAGACCGCCCGCAACCTGCATCGCGGAGATAGCAGCGATAACCGCCATGATGATGGAAATCACATCGAACGGGATGTTACCCGGTTTCACGCCGATAGCGGCAAGAACCAGAACACCCAGTCCACCTGCAAATCCAATCCCGATGCCCCCAAGTCTGGCACCCAAAAAGATTGCCAGCAAAACAATGATAAGTTCGACAACTATCATATTAGCCTTCCTTGTTGTTTAACAAGTTGATATTAAATTGTTGTTATTTAGTAACTTCTTATAAGAAAAAAGGCACGTCGTCTGACGTGCCCTCCTTGGTACTACCCTGTACGATTACTGTTCGCTTTCATCAGTATAACGTTTTGCTTTGTAAGCCGGGTGCATCAGGTTCTGTGCGGAGAAAATATCGTCCAGCTCAGCTTCAGTCAACAGACCGCGCTCCAGCACCACTTCACGTACGCTCTTACCGGTTTCGGCGCAAATCTTACCAACGATGTCGCCGTTGTGGTGGCCGATGAACGGGTTGAGGTAGGTGACGATACCGATAGAGTTGTAGACATACCCTTCGCACACTTCTTTGTTAGCGGTGATACCGTTAACACATTTCTCCAGCAGGTTGTAGCAGGCGTTGCTGAGGATGTGAATGGATTCAAACATCGCCTGACCAATCACGGGCTCCATCACGTTCAACTGCAGCTGACCAGCTTCAGATGCCATGGTAACAGTGATGTCGTTACCGATGACTTTGAAGCATACCTGGTTGACGACTTCTGGTACGACCGGGTTAACTTTCGCTGGCATGATAGAAGAGCCCGCCTGCAGTTCCGGCAGGTTGATCTCGTTCAGACCGGCACGTGGGCCAGAGGAGAGCAAACGCAGGTCGTTACAGATTTTGGACATCTTCACAGCCAGACGCTTCAGGGCGCCGTGTACCATAACGTAAGCGCCGCAGTCAGAGGTCGCTTCGATCAGGTCTTCAGCCGGAACGCAGGCAAAGCCGGTGACTTCCGCCAGTTTCTGTACTGCCAGCGGAGAGTACTCTTTTGGCGTATTCAGACCGGTACCGATAGCCGTTGCGCCGAGGTTAACTTCCAGCAGCAGTTCAGCCGTACGTTCGATGTTTTTCACTTCTTCTTTCAGCAGTACGCTGAAAGCGCGGAATTCCTGACCCAGGGTCATCGGAACCGCATCCTGCAACTGGGTACGACCCATTTTCAGGATGTCCTGGAACTCGACAGCTTTACGCTCGAATCCTTCACGCAGTTGGTTGATAGCGTCGACCAGTTTAACGATAGAAGCGTAAACGGCAATGCGGAAACCGGTTGGGTAGGCGTCGTTAGTAGACTGACATTTGTTCACGTGGTCGTTCGGGTTCAGGTACTGATATTCACCTTTCTGGTGACCCATCAGTTCCAGCCCGATATTGGCCAGCACTTCGTTGGTATTCATGTTGACGGAGGTGCCTGCACCGCCCTGGTAAACGTCTACCGGGAACTGGTCCATGCATTTGCCGTTATTCAGGACTTCATCACATGCGGCAATGATAGCATTCGCTACACTCTTAGGGATGGTCTGCAGCTCTTTGTTCGCCAGCGCTGCTGCCTTCTTAACCATTACCATGCCGCGCACAAATTCAGGGATGTCACTGATTTTGTTATTGCTGATGTAGAAGTTTTCAATCGCTCTCAGAGTGTGAACACCATAGTAGGCTTCGGCTGGAACTTCCCTGGTACCCAACAGATCTTCTTCGATACGAATGTTGTTTAACATGTGAACCTTCTTTATTTAAAGCTGCCAATGAATGCACTAAACACACAGAATATATGTGGTTTCGATTGTTTCTTGACCGACGATTATCCCCTACATCGGTCTGGTCAACGAGATCATATTCTGCTCCAGAAATTGTGCCGTAATCTGGATCACTTTAAGTGTGGTAAATTACTCCTTAATTATTATTTTGTGAAATAGGTCACCGCTTTAGGATTAACTCTAAAAATATGTGTACAAACAGCTTGAAATTTTGCGAACTACCCCTATATCGCAACTAATGCGAATCGCAACTATTTTCGGGCCGACGTGCGCATCACGGCGGTCGTTTGAGGAGAAACCTTTTGCGCTGGATACCGTTACTTGCCGTCTTTCTCTATGTTTATATTGAGATTTCTATCTTCATCCAGGTCGCCCATGTGATGGGTGTACTGATGACGCTCATCCTGGTGATCTTTACCTCAGTCATCGGGATGTCGCTGGTACGTAATCAGGGATTTAAGAACTTTTTGTTGATGCAGCAGAAAATGGCGGCAGGAGAGAGCCCTGCTGAAGAGATGATTAAGAGTGTTTCGCTGATCATCGCGGGTCTGTTGCTGTTGCTGCCAGGCTTTTTCACCGACTTCCTCGGTCTGCTTCTTCTATTACCACCCGTGCAGAAGCACCTGACGATGAAGCTGCTGCCGCATTTGCGTTTTTCCCGGATGCCAGGCGGCGGCTTTAGCGCCGGAACGGGCGGGGGGGACACCTTTGACGGTGAGTTCCAGCGCAAAGACGACGAGCGTGACCGTATTGAACATAAAGACGATCGTCGCGACTGATTCCCGCAGGCCCGGTAAGCGTCACCGGGCATTTTCACCGAACCGGCCTACATGTGATTTTCAACCCTCTTCCGTTTCGGTAAAAACAGCCACAGTACTGCCAGCATAATCAGCGCATACAGACTCTTCCAGCCGACCATCGCCAGTAAAAGAAGGCATAATAATCCGCCCACCATCGCCAGCGCGCGATACCGACCTTTCAATAAGCGACAGCCTGCCAGCATGCACAACAGATAGATCATGATAAAAATGCCGTTCGCGTAGACGATGAGCGCATCGAGATTGATATCTAACGCATAGATGCACAGCGTACTGACCACGCAGCAGCCCAGTACGGCATTGAGCGCGTTGCGTGGAATATGACGAGAAGAGAGGCGGGCAAGGTAATGGTCCGGATTGTACTGCGCCTGTGACCACACCAGACGGGCAAAACTCTGTATATAAATGTTGAGACTGGCAAAGCAGGCCAGATAGCCGATCACACAGGCCACCCACAGTGCCTCAACACCAAACAGTTGCACCACAATTTTCGGCAGCGAGGCCGCCGCCGCCATTGTTTCGCTATAGGCGTCAAAATGCAGAACGACAACGGTGCAGGCCCAGTAAACCGAACCGGCCAGCAGCAGGCCAATCATCAGCGCACGCGGGAAATCCCGTTCAGGATCCTTGAATTCAGAGGCCAGATGAGCGAACGCTTCCAGGCCGACGAAACACCAGAACATCACCGACAGCGCGGAAAACAGCCCCGACATCTCAATATCGCCTGGCGCAGGGAAAGGAATTTCTGTCGGCTTGAGGTCGCCAGCCCACCAGATAGCGACAATCAGTGCCACAATCAGGCCCGCAATCACCGTTTGCAGGTTTGCACTGGAGCTGGCGCCGCGTGAACCGATGAACCACACCAGCGCCAGTGTGCCGAGTTCAGCCAGCAACAGCTGCCAGCCGTGCCAGCCGAACATCGCCTGACCAAACCCGGCAGCAATGTGCAGCGCAGCAGGAAGTCCCACGGGGATGACAGACAGAAACAGCCAGCCGGTGACCCGTTCAAGATGCGGGCCAAATGCCATGCCGACGAAATGGGCGACGCCGCCTGCGCTGGGGTAATGGCGGCCTAGCAGGGCAAACACAATCGCAACGGGAAACACCAGAACAATCAAAACGGGCCAGGCCCACAGGCTGTTATTACCTGCCACCAGCGCTGCCAGCGCCGGGACGGCAAATACGCCTGTTCCCAGTAATGATGTTGACAACAGGCCAATGCCTTGAGCCAGTCCAAGCTCTTGTTTCAGTCCACTCATGAGTTGTTATCCGTTTTCGCCTGGATTCCAGGCAACTGCGCAGGTTTTCGATGTTATCACAATCAGATTTGCTTATGACGTCAGCGATTAAATTGGCGAGAAATGTGAGGTAAGTAGTGTTTTTACAGGATTTTTCGCTGAAGAGAATTTTTTTTCGCATTGCCCCTTGAAGGGGCAAAACCCCATCCCCATCTCTCTGGACACTAGCCGGGAACCTTAGCGGACCGGCGTCACCCATGACTGATAAAGACTTTCTCAAAGGAGAGCTATCAATGAGTATTCGTCCGTTACATGATCGCGTGATCGTTAAACGTAAAGAAGTTGAGTCCAAATCTGCTGGCGGCATCGTTCTGACCGGTTCTGCAGCGGGTAAATCAACTCGTGGCGAAATCATCGCTGTCGGTAAGGGTCGCATCCTGGATAACGGTACCGTACAACCGCTGGACGTGAAAGTCGGCGACATCGTGATTTTCAACGATGGTTACGGTGTGAAATCTGAGAAGATCGACAATGAAGAAGTGTTGATCATGTCTGAAAGCGACATTCTGGCAATTGTTGAAGCGTAATCCGCGAACGACACTGAACATACGAATTTAAGGGAAAGAGAAAATGGCAGCTAAAGACGTAAAATTCGGTAACGACGCTCGTGTGAAAATGCTGCGCGGCGTAAACGTACTGGCAGACGCAGTGAAAGTCACCCTCGGTCCGAAAGGCCGCAACGTGGTTCTGGACAAATCCTTCGGCGCACCGACCATCACCAAAGATGGTGTTTCTGTTGCACGTGAAATCGAACTGGAAGACAAATTCGAAAACATGGGCGCGCAGATGGTGAAAGAAGTCGCCTCTAAAGCGAACGATGCTGCGGGCGACGGTACCACTACCGCGACCGTACTGGCTCAGTCCATCATCACTGAAGGTCTGAAAGCCGTGGCTGCGGGTATGAACCCGATGGATCTGAAACGTGGTATCGATAAAGCGGTTGCCGCTGCGGTAGAAGAACTGAAAGCGCTGTCCGTGCCGTGCTCCGACTCTAAAGCGATTGCTCAGGTGGGTACCATCTCCGCTAACTCCGACGAAACCGTAGGTAAACTGATCGCTGAAGCGATGGATAAAGTCGGTAAAGAAGGCGTGATCACCGTTGAAGACGGTACCGGTCTGCAGGACGAACTGGACGTGGTTGAAGGTATGCAGTTTGACCGTGGCTACCTGTCCCCGTACTTCATCAACAAGCCGGAAACTGGCGCAGTAGAACTGGAAAGCCCGTTCATCCTGCTGGCTGACAAGAAAATCTCCAACATCCGCGAAATGTTGCCGGTTCTGGAAGCCGTTGCAAAAGCAGGCAAACCTCTGCTGATCATTGCTGAAGATGTGGAAGGTGAAGCTCTGGCGACCCTGGTGGTTAACACCATGCGCGGCATCGTGAAAGTGGCAGCGGTTAAAGCGCCTGGCTTCGGCGATCGTCGTAAAGCGATGCTGCAGGATATCGCTACTCTGACCGGCGGTACCGTTATCTCTGAAGAGATCGGTATGGAGCTGGAAAAAGCGACTCTGGAAGATCTGGGCCAGGCAAAACGCGTTGTGATCAACAAAGACACCACCACCATCATCGATGGCGTGGGTGACGAAGCGGCAATCCAGGGTCGTGTGACTCAGATTCGTCAGCAGATCGAAGAAGCAACGTCCGACTACGACCGTGAAAAACTGCAGGAGCGCGTAGCGAAACTGGCAGGCGGCGTGGCAGTTATCAAAGTCGGTGCTGCTACCGAAGTTGAAATGAAAGAGAAGAAAGCCCGCGTTGAAGATGCCCTGCACGCGACCCGTGCTGCGGTAGAAGAAGGTGTGGTTGCTGGTGGTGGCGTAGCGCTGATTCGCGTAGCCTCCAAAATCGCTGGCCTGAAAGGTCAGAACGAAGATCAGAACGTCGGTATCAAAGTTGCGCTGCGCGCAATGGAATCCCCGCTGCGTCAGATCGTTCTGAACTGCGGTGAAGAACCGTCTGTTGTGGCTAACACCGTGAAAGCGGGTGACGGTAACTACGGTTACAACGCCGCGACCGAAGAATACGGCAACATGATCGACATGGGTATCCTGGATCCGACCAAAGTGACCCGTTCTGCTCTGCAGTACGCGGCATCTGTGGCTGGCCTGATGATCACCACCGAGTGCATGGTGACCGACCTGCCGAAAGGCGACGCGCCTGACTTAGGTGCTGCTGGTGGTATGGGCGGCATGGGTGGTATGGGCGGCATGATGTAATCGCCTACACCCTGCATCCTTCAGGCTGCAGATGCGTTGGCTGCATTCGCGAACCCCAGTCACTTACTTGTGTAAGCTCCTGGGGATTCACGAACTTGCCGCCTTCCTGCAACCAGAATGATTTGGGTGTTCATCTCCCAGAAATGAGAAACCCCCGGGCAGAAATGTTCGGGGGTTTTTCTTTTGGTCATCTTTTTAGTATAAGATTCAGTGACGGACAAAACGTCCAGCGCATTGATTATGGGGAATAACATGCACGTGAAATATTTAGCAGGGATTATCGGTGCCGCGCTACTGATGGCGGGTTGTAGCTCCAGCAACGAACTGAGTTCCGCAGGACAAAGCGTTCGCTTTGTTGAAGATAAGCCAGGTGCTGAATGTCAGTTGATTGGTACGGCGACCGGAAAGCAGAGCAACTGGCTTTCAGGTCAGCACGGTGAAGAAGGCGGCTCTATGCGTGGTGCGGCAAATGACCTGCGCAACCAGGCGGCAGCCATGGGTGGCAACGTGATTTATGGCGTCAGCAGCCCAAGCCAGGGCATGTTATCCAGCTTTGTCCCCACCGCCAGTGAGATGATTGGTCAGGTTTATAAGTGCCCTAACTAACAGGCTTTGTGGTTGCAGGATATTCCTCTTATCAGGCCGGTGCTCATGTACCTCCAGGCCTGATAAGCGCAGCGCCATCAGGCGTGTTGGGTTGCGGTATTAACGGACTGAACCCGTAAATGATGCAGCGCGCGCAGGCATTGTTCCAGGGTCAGCGTTTGTGTTTTATCCGCCGTCAGCGTTCTGACAAAGGCCTGACACGGTTTACCCGCCAGCTTTTTCAGCCTCGGGCTAAAATCGAGTAAACGCCGGGAAATGGCTTCCGCCTCTTTGCTGTCAGACGGGACGCGGGTTTTCACGACGGTGCCGCTGAAGTGCTCCTTTCCTGCGTCATCCGTAAAACGGTAAAGCACTGCAAGATAATGTGTGAAAAGCGAGTGCTTCCATTCTGGCTGTGTATAGGCGTCGTATTCCAGTCGTTCATGGTCCAGACAGTCCGCATCATACAGCGGCAAAAAGTCCAGTAGCGAAGAGATCCGCAGCGCCAGTTCCCGCATGCCAGCGTTCTCTATCGCCCGAAAAATGGCATACACCAGAACGTCAATCTGCAATTCGTTCACCCGCAGGATGTGGATATTGCCATCGTGAAGCGTGAAGGTCAGTGTTAAGTGATCGCCACTTTCGTCGGTTAAGGCGACGGCGGTAACGCGACGATGAATATCGGCATGTCGAAGTTCGTCTTCCACCATCGCAGGTATGTTTTCCTGCATTTTCTTACTGATATTATCGCGCGTTTTTTCGTAGTGCTGACGTTCGGCGGCATTCAGTTGCTGCTTTTGATGCAGACGACTCTCCACGGCGATCAGCAGGTCGCGTAATTCCAGTGCTGACAGGAAAAACAGTGACTCCTTGTTCCTCGGCTCTTTAATTTTTAGCGCCAGGGCTATGAATTCGTTAGCTTTACGGATAACACCTGTATTAATCCCTTTGATACTGATAGCCATAAAGGTTCTCCCTCACCAATGATAAATTCAGCGATTAGTTGTGGCTTATAGATATGATTTTGAAATGTATAGTTCGCAAGGCGTCGCTAAAATAGCATACAGAAAGGAGGTGTCGGGAGATTTGGTAGCAGGTGTCCGAAAACGGACACCTGCTGGAGGGGTTACTGCTGACGCAGTTGTAAATCCAGCGGTGTTTTACTGGGTTCGCCGCCAATTTCCCGCGCCAGTTTGGGCACCATATAACCCGATACCAGAGTAAGCAGTTCGCGCACGATCTGGCGTGCTTCATCGTCCGTCACCATGAAATGCGTCGCACCCTGAACCTTATCCAGCACATGCAGGTAATAGGGCATGACGCCCGCATCAAACAGTGCATTACTGAGGTTCGCCAGCGTCTGCGCGTTATCATTGACGCCGCGTAGCAAGACGCTCTGATTGAGCAGCGTAACGCCTGCGGTGCGCAGTTTTGCCATCGCTTGTCGAAACGCGTCATCCACCTCGTTTGCATGGTTGATGTGATTTACCAGCAGGATTTGCAGCGAAGAACGGGTGAAGCGGGCAACCAGCTCCCCGGTAATTCGCGCAGGGATGACGATGGGCAGACGGCTGTGAATACGCAGGCGTTTGATATGGGGAATGGCTTCCAGTTGCGTGAGCAGCCACTCCAGCTCATGATCTTTAGCCATCAGCGGATCGCCGCCGGAGAAAATGATCTCATCCAGCTCGGTATGCGCGCTAATGTAGTCCAGCGCGGCCTGCCAGTTTCGCTTATTTCCCTGATTTTCTGCATACGGGAAGTGGCGACGGAAGCAATATCGACAATTTACCGCACAGCCACCTTTGACCAGCAGCAACGCCCGGTTGTGATATTTATGCAGCAAACCTGGCACGACGCTGTGTTGTTCCTCAAGCGGATCGGTGGAGAAACCCGGCGCGGCGATAAACTCATCCGCGGAGGTAAGTACCTGACGTAGAAGTGGATCGTCTGGATTACCTTTTTCCATTCGCGCGATAAATGCACGCGGCACGCGCAGGGCGAACAGACGTTTGGCGTCACGCCCGGCCAACAGTTTTTCATCTGCGTCTATATTCAAAAGACGCAGGAGTTCATCGGGATTGGTCACAACATCGGCAAGTTGCGATAACCAATCTTCTCTGGATGGGGTATTTAGGGTTACAATATGCGCCATTTTGTGGCTTAGCTACCAGTTAACAATTTTCAGAGGGCCTTATGGCAACGTACTATAGCAACGATTTTCGTGCTGGTCTTAAAATCATGTTGGACGGCGAACCTTATGCGGTTGAAGCCAGCGAATTCGTTAAACCAGGTAAAGGTCAGGCTTTTGCGCGCGTTAAACTGCGTCGCCTGCTGACCGGTACTCGCGTTGAGAAAACCTTCAAGTCTACTGACTCTGCTGAAGGCGCTGACGTTGTGGATATGAACCTGACTTACCTGTACAACGACGGTGAGTTCTGGCATTTCATGAACAACGAAACCTTCGAGCAACTGTCTGCAGATGCTAAAGCCATTGGCGACAGCGAAAAATGGCTGCTGGATCAGGCTGAGTGCATCGTGACCCTGTGGAACGGTCAGCCTATCTCCGTGACGCCGCCGAACTTTGTTGAACTGGAAATCGTTGATACCGATCCGGGTCTGAAAGGCGATACCGCAGGTACGGGTGGTAAGCCGGCAACGCTGTCTACTGGTGCAGTGGTGAAAGTGCCTCTGTTCGTTCAGATTGGCGAAGTGATTAAAGTGGATACGCGTTCAGGCGAATACGTCTCCCGCGTGAAATAAGCCGCGCTTCAGCTCATTATGGTGCAGCGTTTTGCTGCGCCATTATTTCTCCAGGGCAGGAATGATGAAACGTCTTCTCGGTCTTGTAACACTGGCTCTTCTCGCCGCCTCGTTGCTGGCAGGCTGCAATACCGCACGTGGCTTTGGTGAGGATATTAAGCACCTCGGCAATTCCATTTCTCACGCGGCCAGCTAATTTTCTTCTCGTCGTCCTAAAAAGCGTCTATCTCCCGCCATTGTTCGGGATCTTGTCTATGATTAAGTGGCACTACACAAACAACATAGGCTAGAAAAGGAAGACGTTATGGTTAAAAAGACAATTGCAGCGATCTTATCTGTGTTGGTACTCTCCTCCGTGTTAACTGCCTGTAATACCACGCGCGGTGTGGGTGAGGATATTTCCGACGGCGGCAACGCCATTTCGGGTGCAGCAACCAAAGCTCAGCAGTAGCCGTGTAAACGGTACGGCGAGTTTGTCGTGCCGTTAATTTTTCAGCTCAGACGGCGCAAGAAACGGCGAAAAGCGATTATCCATGTGTAATTTCACGCGGATATTACGTTTATAGGTGTACACCGTTTTGCCATGAATGCTGAGCGCACAAGCAATCGCGTTGTTGCTCGCCCCTTCCATCCACATCGTCAGCACTTTCTCTTCCTGTGGCGTAAGCAGCGTCGAAGCATTGCCGGGCGCTTCGGATACCGAACCTGTCAGCAGGGCGCTGTGGATATTCTCAGCCAATTCCGCCAAAGAGATCTGCTTGGTTAATGACGCACAAACCGGATAGTGCAGGGTCTCAGCTACCACGCCACCAGACTCCAGTAATATCAACGGACTGCCACCACAGGCGAGAAAAAACGGGGCAATATACTGGGCCGGCGAGGTGTCATTGAGAAAACCGTATAAGTCCGCGATGACCAGGTGAGGCTTCCATTGCTGGATGTGCTCTTTCACCAGTAAGAGATTATTGAGTCCAGAGACCAGAAACGATGTATTAAAGCGTTCGGAATGATTAAGCCATGCCTCGATCCCTGTACGGGTGAAGTGGCAACGGTCAATCACTAATATTTTTAACATAGCGTTTTCGCATTCAGAAGTAAGGCCAATGGCTTCCTGACTTCAGAAAGCGTCCCATCATAGAGAAGTCGGATGAGTGCTGAATGCGCAAAATGCGCTGCGAAATGCGCCTAATTCAACCTTTTAGGCGTGGAAAGATAAAAATGTTGTAATTCACCGCCGCTCGGGCAAAATGTTTTATCTACCTTCAGCATTGCAGGACGACCTGCGAACGCTTCTTTCACCGGGGACGGCCCCATTTCTCTGGAGCCTGATATGTCCTGGATAATCTTACTCATCGCCGGTCTGCTTGAAGTCGTTTGGGCCGTAGGTCTGAAATATACCCACGGTTTTAGTCGCCTGACGCCGAGTATCATCACTATTGCTGCGATGATCGTCAGTATGGCGCTCCTTGCGTGGGCGATGAAAACGCTTCCCGTAGGCACCGCTTATGCCGTGTGGACGGGGATTGGCGCGGTTGGTGCCGCCATCACCGGCATTCTGTTGCTGGGTGAATCGGCTAATCCTATGCGTCTGGCAAGTCTGGCGTTAATTGTCGTCGGTATTATTGGTCTGAAATTAAGCACCCACTAAGCACCGGGCTGCTTCACCCAGATTAGCTTACTGACATCAAACCCTTCCCGGGTCGCGACGGCCAGCATCTGCTGCTTCATTTCGTCAGAAAGCGTCGGCGTGCGAGAGAGTATCCACAGGTAGTCGCGATCCGGGCCGCAGACCAACGCATGCTGGTACTCTCTGTCGAGCGCGATAACGTTATAGCCACCGTAGAATGGGCCGAAGAAAGAGACTTTCAGCGCGGCGCGACTGGTGTCGCCGGTGAAATACGCTTTCCCCTCGCTTTTCTGCCACATCGCTCTGTCCGGGTTCCAGCCTTTATTGATCACGTTGAGACCGCCGTCATCACGCAGACTGTAGGTCGCCGTGACCTTTTCCAGACCCCGCTCAAAGCGATGATCAAAACGGGCAATTTCGTACCAGGTCCCGAGATAACGTTTGGCATCGAAGTTATTCACCACGGTGACGCCCTGTGGTGGGGTGGGAGTACTACAGGAGACAACCAGAAACGCAGCCGTCACAGCGGCAACGATAGGGAGCAGACGCATAGGTTTATCCTTAGGGTGTTTTTCCTAAGTGTAGAACCTGATGGGGAAAATAGCGGCAAAGAAGAAAAAAACGCCCTCTTATCAGCCGACAAGAGGGCGGATTACTTTAGATGGTCAGAATACCAATCGCCGTTACGACGGTCAGGATTGCCGCCAGACCGTAGAACACCCATTTGCCCGCTGGCACATGGATTTTCAGGTCATGCATCGCGTGATGCATACGGTGTAAGCCACACCACAGCGGCAGGACAATCATCAGGAACAGGAAAGCACGGCCAATAAAGCTTTGAGCAAAGGCCAGTACGCGTTCATAGCTGAAGGCATCAGGAACAAAGCCCAGCGGCAGCATAATGCCTACCAGCAGGATCATCACCGGCGCAATGATTGCGCTCCACATACCGCCTGCACCAAACAGGCCCCAGAATACGGGTTCGTCAGAACGTTTTGGATTTGGATTAATCATCCTGGACTCCTTACCAGAACAGGGCAACAAACAGTATGACTACGGTCGCTACCACAGTAACCGCCCAGAGACCTTTGATGATCGGCTCTGGCCCCATTTTTTCGTCTTTTACAATAATGTTGGCGGCTTTCGGCGCCAGCTCAAACCAGGTTTTGGTGTGCAGCAGTGCTGCCGCCAGGGCGATCACGTTGAGGATCACCACTACCGGGTTTTGCAGAAAACCGACGAAGCCAGCCCAGGATTCCACACCGTGCTTCAGTGCGAACAGGCCGAAAATCAGCTCAATGCTGAACCAGACTGCCGGAACGGCTGTGCCTTCGCGCAGCATGTAAAAGCGATAAAACGGCAATTTTTTCCACCAGGTGGACGTCATCGGCCGCACATAGGGTTTGCGTTTAGTCGTCATGTTGCACTCCTTAGCGTGGTTTCAGGGTAGCGATAAGAAAGTCTTTCGAACTTTCCACTTTACCCTGCTGAATGGCAGCCGCCGGATCGACGTGCTTCGGACAAACTTCGGAGCAGTAGCCCACGAAAGTACAGGTCCATACGCCGTTCGGGCTGTTCAACTGCGCCATACGCTCCTTCTTACCGTGGTCGCGGCTGTCTTCGTTGTAACGATGCGCCAGGGTAATCGCAGCCGGTCCAATGAACTCAGGGTTCAGGCCGAACTGCGGGCATGCGGCATAGCACAGACCACAGTTGATGCAACCAGAGAACTGGTGATACTTCGCCATCTGCGCCGGGGTCTGGGTGTTTGGACCCTGATCCGGCGTGCGCGGATTACCGATGATGTACGGCTTAATCGCTTCCAGACTTTCGATAAAATGTGTCATATCGACGACCAGATCGCGCTCAATCGGGAAGTTACCCAGCGCTTCAACCTTAATACCGTTGGTGTAATCACGCAGGAAGGTTTTGCACGCCAGTTTCGGTACGTTATTGACCATCATGCCGCAGGAGCCGCAGATCGCCATACGGCAGGACCAGCGATAGCTCAGGTCCGGTGCCAGGTTATCTTTGATATAGCCCAACGCGTCCAGCAGTGACGTTGTTTCATCATAAGGCACTTCATAGAAAGCACTGTGCGGCGCGGTGTCGGTTTCAGGGTTATAGCGCACCACCTCAACTTTCAGGTTTTTCATCTCAGCCATTACGCCTTCTCCTTCTTATCGGCTGCTTCCGCTTCCGCACCGTAAACACGTTTTGCAGGCGGCAGCGTGGTGATTTTCACGTCGCTATAGTCGAGGCGAGTCGTGCCATCAGCATCGCGGAAGGCGAGAGTATGTTTGAGGAAGTTGACGTCGTCACGCTCGGTGCAACCTTCGTCCAGACGTTGGTGTGCGCCACGTGATTCCTTACGAGCCAACGCGGAATGCGCCATACATTCAGCAACGTTCAGGCCATGACCCAACTCAATGGTGTACAGCAGGTCGGTGTTGAATACGCTGGAAGTATCGGTGATGCGAACGCGCTTGAAGCGCTCCTGCAATTCGGCCAGTTTATCAACCGTTTTCTGCATGAGTTCCGGCGTACGGTAGATACCGCAACCTTCTTCCATGGAGAGACCCATTTCGTCGCGAATCTTCGACCAGTTCTCATTACCTTCCTGGTTAACCAGGTCTTTCAGACGTTGTTCAACGCCCGCAACCTGTGCGTCGAGAGCGGCGTCGTTAGCGGTGCCCGCTGTCGATGCGCGCTCCATCGCCTGCTCACCCGCCAGACGGCCAAAGACCACCAGTTCAGCCAGGGAGTTGGAACCCAGACGGTTCGCACCGTGCAGACCCACAGAAGAACATTCGCCGACGGCAAACAGACCTTTGATGCGGGTTTCGCAATTCTGATCGGTTTCGATACCGCCCATGGTGTAGTGCGCGGTCGGACGAACCGGAATCGGCTCTTTCACCGGATCGACGCCCACGTAAGCTTTCGCCAGTTCGCAGATGAACGGCAGACGTTCCAGCAGTTTCTTCTCGCCCAGATGACGCAGGTCGAGGTAAACCACATCGCCACGCGGTGTGGAAATGGTGTTGCCTTTACGCCATTCGTGCCAGAAGGCCTGAGAAACTTTGTCGCGCGGACCCAGTTCCATGTATTTGTTTTTCGGCTCACCCAGCGGAGTTTCCGGACCCATGCCGTAATCCTGCAGATAACGGTAGCCGTTTTTGTTGACCAGGATACCGCCTTCACCACGACACCCTTCGGTCATCAGGATACCGGAACCCGGCAGACCGGTTGGGTGATACTGAACAAATTCCATATCACGCAGCGGAACGCCGTGGCTCAGCGCCATGCCCATGCCGTCACCGGTAACGATGCCGCCGTTGGTGTTATAGCGATACACACGGCCTGCGCCGCCTGTTGCCATTACCACCGCGTTAGCACGGATCTGCATCAGCGTGCCTTCCATCATGTTCATCGCCACCAGGCCGCGAGCATGACCATCATCGACCAGGATATCCAGTACAAAGTGTTCGTCAAAGCGTTGGATCTGTGGGAACTGCAGAGAGGTCTGGAACAGAGTATGTAGCATATGGAAGCCGGTCTTATCCGCGGCAAACCAGGTACGCTCAATTTTCATCCCACCGAAGCGACGAACGTTGACGCTACCGTCTTCGCGGCGACTCCACGGGCAACCCCATTGTTCCAGTTGGGTCATCTCGGTTGGACAATGGTGGACAAAATAATCCACGACATCTTGTTCACACAGCCAGTCTCCGCCCGCTACCGTATCGTGAAAATGGTAGTCGAAGCTGTCATGATCCTGGGCGACAGCGGCTGAGCCCCCTTCGGCAGCAACGGTGTGGCTGCGCATTGGGTACACTTTTGAGATCAGTGCGATTTTCGCATTAGGATTTGCCTGCGCTGCGGCAATCGCAGCACGTAATCCCGCGCCACCGGCGCCTATAATGGCAAGATCGGCTTGAAAGGTTTGCACGACATTCCTCCAGATTATTGTAATTTCGCCACCACATATCTCGTAAAAGAGCCTGAAAAAGGTGGGTAGCGAACGTGTTTCCACTGCTCCTTTATAGGTACAACAGTATAGTCGCTGCCATGTGCAGGAAATTTGACGTGTTCGATTTTTTTGGCGTGTCAGAGGGGCGAATTATCATTGATTTTGATTAATTTAATTACTAAACCATCCTCCGACAGTTTTTTAACTCGTTAGCCGCGCTTGAGTATTCCTGAGCAAAATTTGTTTCATTGTCGCGTTACGAGTAGACTTCGTGCCCTTGTCTTAAACTGGAGAAAGAACCATGAGCGAAACGGCAACCTGGCAGCCGAGCGCGTCCATACCTAACCTGTTAAAACGCGCGGCAATTATGGCGGAAATTCGTCGTTTCTTTGCCGATCGCGGAGTGCTGGAGGTTGAGACGCCCTGCATGAGTCAGGCGACGGTCACAGACATTCATCTGTTCCCGTTCGAAACGCGTTTCGTCGGCCCCGGGCATTCGCAGGGGATGAACCTCTATTTAATGACCAGCCCGGAATACCACATGAAACGTCTGCTGGTGGCAGGGTGTGGTCCGGTCTTTCAGCTGTGCCGTAGTTTCCGTAATGAAGAGATGGGGCGCCATCACAACCCTGAGTTCACGATGCTCGAGTGGTATCGTCCGCATTACGACATGTACCGGTTGATGAACGAAGTGGACGATCTGCTGCAGCAGGTGCTGGAATGCCCGGCGGCGGAGAGCCTTTCTTATCAGCAGGCGTTCCAGCGTCATCTGGAAATCGATCCGCTGTCTGCGGATAAAACGCAACTGCGCGAAGTCGCCGCGAAGCTGGACTTAAGCAACATTGCTGATACCGAAGAAGATCGCGATACCTTACTGCAACTGCTGTTTGCGATGGGCGTTGAGCCGCATATTGGTAAGGATAAGCCGACGTTTGTTTATCATTTCCCGGCAAGTCAGGCATCACTGGCGCAGATCAGTACTGAAGATCACCGCGTGGCGGAACGTTTCGAGGTCTACTTCAAAGGTATTGAGCTGGCGAATGGTTTCCATGAACTGACGGATGCGCGTGAACAGCAGCAACGTTTTGAACAGGATAATCGCAAGCGCGCCGCGCGCGGACTGCCCCAGCAGCCTATCGATAACAATCTGATCGAGGCATTGAAGGTCGGCATGCCGGACTGCTCGGGTGTTGCGCTTGGCGTCGATCGTCTGGTGATGCTGGCGCTGGGCGCAGAAAGCCTTGCGGAAGTGATTGCTTTTACGGTTGATCGGGCCTAACGCGCTCTGATGTGATGAAAAGCGGTGCATAGTGCACCACTTTTCATCTCTGCACGATCACTTCGATCGCCCTGTCGGGTACGACGAAGACTTACAAACTCCCCGCCGGGCGACTTCTTCTGCCGGCAGAACTGAGCGTTTTCCCTGTCTGTCTGCCGTTGAGGCTTTCAAGACGCATCTGGAACGGTGGGAACGGCATATCGATACCGTGCTCGCGGAAGCCCGCCAGAATCAGCTGGTGGATTTCGTGGCGCAGCGGCATACGGTGACCCATTTCGGCGGCGTAGATACGCAGTTCAAAGATCTGGATCCCCTGTTGCAGATCCACCAGGAAGACTTCCGGTGCCGGGTTGTCGATCACCAGTGAGCAGCGGTGCGCGGCGGTGAGCAGGATCTGCGTCACCTCCTCACTGTTCACATCGGACGGCGCCGGAATGGTCAGCACCACGCGCGTCACGGAATCGGACAGCGACCAGTTGATGAACTGCTCGGTGATAAACGCTTTGTTCGGTACGATGATCTCTTTGCGATCCCAGTCGCTGATCGTGGTCGCGCGGGTATTGATCTTCGTTACGCTGCCGGTCAGATCGCGAATAGTCACCGTATCGCCAATACGAATCGGTTTTTCAAACAGGATGATCAGGCCGGAGATAAAGTTGGCGAAGATTTCCTGCAAGCCAAAGCCAAGACCCACACCGAGTGCCGCCACCAGCCATTGCAGTTTTGCCCACTCAATCCCAATCATTGAGAAGCCCACCAGACCACCAATCAGCATCAGCAGGTACTTGGTGATGGTGGTAATGGCGTAGCCCGTACCCGGCGTGAGGTCGAGGTGTTGCAGTAACGCCAGTTCGAGAAGCGCAGGCAGATTACGCACCAGTTGGGTGGTGATGATAAACACCAGAATGGCAATCAGCACCGCACCCAGCGTAATGGGTTCTAAACTTTCGACCCCCTGTACCGTAGAGGTAACGTCCCACAGCGAAATGTTCTCGAGGAAGCCGAAGGCGGAATGAATTTCCGACCACAGCACAATAACCGACAGCAGGGCGATGAGCATCAGGATGGAGCGTACAAGACGGAGCGACTGGGCGCTGATGGCGTCAAGGTCGACTTCGCTCTCGTCAACGTCGATGGTCCCTTCGAGGCTGGTTGAATGGGCCGGTTCTTCTTCGCCACGAGCACGCTGAGCCAGCATTTCCGCGCGGCGGTGCTTGGCGCGGTCAAAGGCCAGTCTGCGGCGCTGAATGAGCATCCAGCGGCGAATGACGTGGTAAATCACCAGCAGCAGGAACCAGATGGCGACGGAGGTTTCCAGGCGTGCCAGCAGGGCCTGCGACGTCGCCAGATAACCCACGGCAGCCGCCAGTATTGCCACCACCGGCGCGCCGATCATCAGGTTCCACAGCATGCTGTTAACAATGTTGTCGCCGCTGCCCTCTTTATCGAGATAGAGCGGAATACCGGCTTTTTTCAGGCTCAGGGTGACCAGCGCCAGCGCGCCGCAAATCAGAATAAAGCACAGGCGGCCGAGCGAGCCGGAGAACTCCCGATCGTTCAGGTTATCGAACATAATGAGCGCCATGATCAGCGGCACAATCAGCCCAATACTCATCAGGTAATAACGCATCGCACGCGACACGCGTTCGCGCGGCCAGCCGAAGTGAGCGATAAACAGGCCATTTGGCCGGGCAAACGCCGCGCAAATCATCACCACCCACAGCAGCGGCACCGTCGCCGTGACGCCATCGCCTATCGCAACGGCAAGAGGATAAGGCCAGGCCTCGCGCAATCCATATCCCAGCGTCATCCAGAGTACCGGCAGCGGCGAGGCCACCAGTATCGACCAGAACACGGTACGCAGCGTGAGCCAGAAGTGGTCCTGCGTCACTTTGCCCACTCTGGCGGCAGAACGTTCCAGAAAACGGGTGAAGTGGCGACGTGAGTAAATGCTAAAACCGACCAGAATCAACGCGCCAAACAGTGGCAACAAGGTATCCCTGCTGGTTAGCATCATCACGCTAGCCTGGCCTAACTGGCTGAAGGTGTCGAGTGAGATCAAACGACGGAGATCCTGAACGATATCTATCGGCCAGGAGAAAGACATCGGGCGAACGTCAGAGGTCCAGAACAGATAGCGGTGAGTCGCTTCATTCACCTCTTTCAGCGCATCTTCAAGCTGGCTATTGGACACTTTCAGTTTGGTCAGCTCGAGGATCAGCGTATCGCCACCCTGTAACAGCGAATTCAGCAGTTCCCGTTGGGTGCGCAGCTGCGCCTCAAGAATACGGTTTTGTTCCGCAGTGAGTGGTTGCCCGTCCGCCTGATGGAGCTGGCGCAACTGAGGCTGTTTGTTGAGCTGATCTTCATAGCGCAGACGCTGGACGCGCAGTTGCGCCATTTCAGTGTCCAACTGCTGGGGTTTGGGCATTTCCGGCAGACGCGCGACCTGAGCACGTAAGGCTTCGCCCAACAGGTTTGACGAGCCTAACCACTGCGACTGTTCACGCAGTGTCGTTAATGCCTGACGTACCTGTTGAGTCTGGCTGGTGGCCTGACGTTGCTGAGAGGCAACGAGATCCATGCGCTGCGCCTGTTGATTCAGCGCGGCTGACAGTTCCCGGTTCACTTTAAACTGGGCAACAATATCCGGCGGTAAATCGGCGCTGTTCTCAGCCAGGAGCTCGGTGCTTTCCAGTGCCCGCTCGGCTTCACGCTGGCGCTGGCTGTTGAGCTGATTGCGCAGGGCCTGTAAATACGCATCCAGTTGCTGGCTCTGTTTTTCCGCCAGTTCGGAGCGCAGACGCGCCAGTTCCTGACGATTGTTGGCCGAAAGCTGCGCCAGCTCCAGTTCATCAACCTGCGCTTTCAGGCGGGCGGATTCTGCCTGCATGCTGAAATTTTGCGCCTGGTTGAGCGGGGTGTTTCCGGTGGCGCTGCCAATGCGGCGTTCGATTTCGTTGAGCTGTCGGCGGGCGTCGGTTTGCTGCTGAGGAAGCTGGCTCAGCGAGTCGGCAATCTCACGGGCGCGCTCTTGCTCCTGCTGGGCCTGACGGCTTTTTTCCAGCAATTGACTGCTAACCTGAAGAATTTCCTGATTCAGCGCATCGGTCGTCATGCCTGGCGAAACGCTGCGGGGGTCATCGCGCAGGTTGGTTAACTGCGCGCGCAGGCTGGCGGACATTTTCGGGAAATTATCGATAACCTGCTGATATTGCTGAGTGCGCTCGAGTGAACCTTTACGTTCATCAAGCGCGTTCAACGCAGACTGAAGGGCTTCGACGACATCGGGCTGGGCAGGCTTTGCGGATTTTGCCTGCTCCAGTTCCTGGGTGATTTGTTTGGCGTCGGGGGCGGTTGCAGCATACGCCCCCAGGCTGAGGCACCAGGCCATCAGAAACGTTATAATCAGGCGCACAGCAGCTTCCCTCTACACGTCATCATTTAAGCGGCCTAGATGCTTCTTACATGATGCTATGTATGTATTAAGTTTCGTCTTTCTTATCGTCAACCAGCGGACTGGCGTCGTGCTCGGCGTTAATCTCTTCTTCCGGTAACGGCGCCGGTTCAGCATCTGGCATCACAAACGTTTCGGTAGACACCGCCAACGGCTGACCAATTTTGGTCACGGAGAGACTTTCAAGCTGCTCGACCAGATTCACTTTGCCCGGTGCAAACAGGTTGATAACGGTGGAACCCAGCTTGAAGCGGCCCATTTCCTGACCTTTCAGCAGTGCAACCGAGCCTTCGCTGTCGCCCGCAGGCCAGGTCCAGCGTTTGATCACGCCCTCGCGCGGCGGCGTGATGGTCCCCGCCCAGACCGTTTCGATACTGCCAACAATCGTAGCACCGACCAGAATTTGCGCCATTGGGCCAAACTCCGTATCAAACAGGCAGATAACTCGCTCATTCCGGGCAAACAGGTTCGGGACGTTCTGGGCGGTCAGATGGTTGACCGAGAACAGATCGCCCGGAACATAGATCATCTCACGCAGAATACCGTTGCACGGCATATGTACGCGGTGGTAGTCGCGCGGTGACAGATAGGTGGTCACAAACGAACCGTTGCGGAAAAGATCCGCCATCAGGTAGTTGCCTGCCAGCAGGGCTTCCAGACTGTAGTTGTGGCCTTTGGCCTGCAGGATCTTATCTTCTTCGATAGCGCCTAGCTGGCTGATCACGCCGTCAGCCGGCATGACGAGTACGTTTGGATCGGTATTTAGCGGGCGAACGTCGTCACGCAGTGGGCGGACAAAGAAATCATTGAATGAGCGGTAGCTGGCGGTATCCGGCTTCTGCGCTTCTTTCATATCGACCTTGTAGTACTTCACGAACAGATCGATAACCAGTTTAGTCACCCATCCCGCTCGTTTGCTCGCGCCCCAGCCCGCCAGGCGAGTGAGCCATAGTTTCGGCAGAATGTATTGTAGCGAAAGTTTAAATGAGTTTAACAAGGTAGCCTCCAGGCCATTGTTTTATCGTTCCTGATCCGGCGTTCGCAACGGATCCTGAAAAAAGGGGACGATTCTAGCGATGCTTAGCTTAGTTGTCAGTCATCGGTATCAGAAAAGTTTTTACGCGTTTTTACCTGCGACATACTTTCAAGGATACGGTGATAATTTTCGAAACGGGTTTCCGCAATTTTCCCGTCCTCTACGGCGGCGCGGATGGCGCAGCCAGGGTCAGCGTCGTGCTTACAGTCACGATATTTACACCGTCCCAGATAGTCATGAAATTCGACAAAGCCGTGGGTGATTTGTTCCGGCTCGAGGTGCCACAGACCGAACTCACGTACGCCTGGGGAATCAATGACGTCGCCGCCATGCGGGAAGTGATAGAGACGGGCTGCGGTAGTGGTGTGCTGTCCCAGACCGGAGTTGTCGGAAACATCGTTGGTCAGAATGGCTTCCTGCAGCCCCAGCAGCGCGTTGAGCAGGCTGGATTTACCGACGCCGGACTGGCCGGCAAAGATGCTGATACGCCCGGTCAAAGCGTCTTCCAACGGTTTAAGGCCATCCTGAGTATGGCTGGAGACCATCAGCACGCGATAGCCAATATGACGATAGATATCCATCTGTTCATTCACAAAAGCCATGCTTTCGTCATCCAGCAGATCGATTTTGTTGAGTACGATGATCGGCTCAACCTGCAATGTCTCACAGGCCACCAGATACCTGTCGATAATATTGAGTGACAGCTCCGGTAAGATCGCGGAGACAATAACAATCTGGTCGATATTGGCGGCAATGGGTTTTACGCCATCATAAAAGTCCGGGCGCGTCAGTACCGAGGTACGTTCATGCACCGCCTCGACGATTCCTTTGACGTTGACCCCTTCCGCCGTTTTGCCGGGACGCCAGACCACGCGGTCACCGGTCACCAGTGAGCGGATTGTCCGACGAATGTTGCAGCGATGAATTTCACCGTCGGCAGATTCGACGTCGGCATGCATGCCAAAACGGCTAATGACGATACCTTCAGCGGTCTCGCCAAACAGGTTGTCATCGTAGTCTGGCTTCTCCTTAGACGTTTTAAGACGACGCTGGTGATTAGCGTTCACGCGGCGCTGTTGGCCTTTGGAGAGTTTATTTTTACTCAATCGTACTGGCTCCTGGTCGCCCATGTTGGGCAAAACATCTATGATACACACAATTCTGGATGAGAGTAGTCACACTGAATGTGACGCATGAGGGGTGGAAAATAGCATGAGTGCCAATGAAAACAACCTGATTTGGATTGATCTTGAAATGACCGGTCTGGATCCCGAGCGCGATCGCATAATTGAAATCGCTACGCTGGTCACCGATGCCAACCTGAATATTCTGGCAGAAGGGCCCACCATCGCTGTTCATCAGTCCGATGAACAACTGGCGTTGATGGATGACTGGAACGTGCGTACCCATACCGGCAGTGGGCTGGTGGAACGTGTGAAGGCGAGCACGATGGGCGATCGCGAAGCGGAACTGGCGACACTTGAATTTCTGAAAGAGTGGGTGCCGGCGGGTAAGTCACCGATCTGCGGGAACAGTATTGGGCAGGATCGCCGCTTTTTGTTTAAGTACATGCCGGAACTGGAAGCGTATTTCCATTACCGCTATCTGGATGTGAGCACGTTGAAAGAGCTGGCGCGTCGCTGGAAACCCGAAATTCTGGACGGTTTGAGCAAGGAGGGAACACACAAGGCGATGGACGATATCCGTGAGTCGGTGGCGGAACTGGCTTATTACCGTGAGAACTTTATAAAGTTGTAAGTTTGCTACCCGACAGGCTTGCACTGTCGGGTTTTTGTCGCTAAATTGTGCAGCCTGCTGCTTAATTAATCACTTGAACCTGATTTCATAAAAATCGCTTTTAGAGGGGTTGCAGGCGGGAAGATTTCTCGTATAATGCGCCTCCCGTAACGACAGAGAATTACACGTTACGGCAGCAAGAAATTTGCGGGAATAGCTCAGTTGGTAGAGCACGACCTTGCCAAGGTCGGGGTCGCGAGTTCGAGTCTCGTTTCCCGCTCCAAAATTTGAAAGTGCTTATGCTTGTTAAGCACAGACACACCCAATCGCAGGATTTCGAATGGCGACAAGGCGGCAAGAGAATGCATCCCCGGGAGCTTACAAAAGTAAGTGACTACGATGCTTGAAAGCCACCAGCGCAGTAGCGGTTCGAAAGACAAAGATTAAGCGGGAATAGCTCAGTTGGTAGAGCACGACCTTGCCAAGGTCGGGGTCGCGAGTTCGAGTCTCGTTTCCCGCTCCAAAATTTGAAAGTGCTTATGCTTGTTAAGCACAGACACACCCAATCGCAGGATTTCGAATGGCGACAAGGCGGCAAGAGAATGCATCCCCGGGAGCTTACAAAAGTAAGTGACTACGATGCTTGAAAGCCACCAGCGCAGTAGCGGTTCGAAAGACAAAGATTAAGCGGGAATAGCTCAGTTGGTAGAGCACGACCTTGCCAAGGTCGGGGTCGCGAGTTCGAGTCTCGTTTCCCGCTCCAAATTCTTATCTCCAGAAAATCAACCACAGTACATTTCTGTATTGGGGATGTTTTTGTTTTTCCTTTGTCATACTCTTGTGAACAGAGTTATCCACAGCTTGAGATTTTTCTACGAAATATTCAGATACTTCGCCAGGTGAATAGTTTCTCTATAACTATCTGAAGTAAAAGATAAAATTAATATTTCAAATTGTTAATGCGATCACTTGACGATTTTCTCGTTCTTGAATAGCAATGTGTTTTTATTTTTATTCACAGCCTGTGGAAGATTCAGGCGTCCCTCGGAAGTCCCTTCTCGATCGCGTTGACCAGTCGTCTTTGTTTTGGCGATTGCACGTCAACCACGCAGGCGTTTCGCTTCGCGATTTGCTGCGCGACAGCCCATTCAATATGCTCATCAAGAAGTGGGTGCTCACCCCGGCGACTTTCCAGCGCGGAAAGGACGGCGTCACTCCAGGGGGCATTGCCGAGGGCTACCGCAATATTACGCAGCCAGCGCAGATGACCAATACGACGAATAGCCGATCCTTCCGTAATTTTTAAAAACGTTGCTTCATTCCAGGCGAACAGTTCAATCAACTCGGGGGCGTGAAGTGCCTTGCGCGGGCTGAAGTCGTCTTCGCCGGTCAACTGTGAATAACGGTTCCACGGACAGATCAACTGGCAGTCATCGCAACCGTAGATCCGATTGCCCATGAGTGGCCGCAGGGCTTCAGGGATCGCGCCTTCCAGTTCGATGGTGAGGTAGGAGATGCAGCGACGCGCATCCACTGTGTAAGGGGCGACAATCGCACCGGTCGGGCAGGTGGTGATGCAGGCGACGCATTTCCCGCATCCTTCTGCCACGGGAGCGTCAACCGGCAGGGGTAAATCAATCAGTAATTCACCGAGAAAGAAAAACGATCCGGCTTCGCGGTTCAGGATGAGTGAGTGCTTACCCGTCCATCCAAGACCGGCTTTTTCCGCCAGCGGGCGCTCAAGTATGGGCGCAGAGTCGACAAAAGGTCTAAAATTCAGCGAGACACAATGCTGCTGAATCATCTCGCCCAGCTTTTTGAGGCGGTTACGTAAAAGCTTATGGTAGTCGCGGCCCAGGGCATAGCGACTGATGTAACCCTGTGTGGGGTTTTTCAGCGTACTGGCAAACGCGGCGTGGGCGGGAAGATAGTTCATGCGCACGCTGATGACGCGAAGTGTGCCGGGCAACAGTTCATGGGGACGCGCGCGCATCATGCCATGGCGCGCCATCCAGTCCATTTCGCCGTGGTATTGTTTGTCCAGCCATGCCTGCAGTTTGGGTTCGGACTCGCTCAGGTCTGTATCGGTAATACCGACCTGCTGAAAGCCCAGTTCCAGCCCCCACTGCTTAATTTTTTGCGCTAACTGATTGAGATCGAGGGGCTCAGACATGACGGACCATACAATGAAGAAAAACCCCATCAGTATACCACACTCCATCTGGCCCGCCGATGACATCAAACGGCTGGAGCGAGAAGCCGCCGACGCCCTGGGGCTCACGCTGTTCGAACTGATGCTGCGGGCGGGTGAAGCGGTGTTTGACGTGGCGCGTGAATCCCGGCCTTACGCCCGGCGCTGGCTGGTGCTCTGCGGTCACGGTAATAACGGTGGCGATGGTTATGTGGTCGCGAGGCTGGCGAAGGCGGCGGGGATTCTGGTCACTTTGATCGCACAGGAGTGCGATAAACCGCTCCCCGAGGAAGCCGCACAGGCGCGAGAGGCCTGGCTGAATGCGGGAGGCGTTATTCATTCCCCGGCGATCGCCTGGCCGGACAATATCGATTTGATCATTGATGCGCTGTTGGGGACCGGGCTAACTCAGGCTCCACGCGAACCGCTGTCTACGTTAATCGAACGGGCAAACGCCCACCCTGCGCCTGTTGTCTCGATAGACATTCCTTCCGGGCTGCTGGCACAAACGGGCGCGACCCCTGGTGCTGTCATCAGGGCCGAACGTACGGTCACCTTTATCGTACTGAAACCGGGCCTGCTGACGGGGAAAGCCCGTGATGTCACCGGGCGCATCCATTTTAATTCGCTGGGACTCGATGACTGGCTGGCAGGTCAGGATGCGCCGATTCAGCGCTTCGACGCCTCGCAACTTGCACACTGGCTCTCTCCGCGCCGCGCAACGTCACATAAAGGCGATCACGGCCGGGTGGTGGTGATCGGCGGCGATCACGGTACGGCGGGAGCGATTCGGTTGGCCGGCGAAGCGGCGCTGCGGGCTGGGGCAGGGCTGGTGCGCGTACTGACGCGCAGCGAGAACATTGCCCCACTATTGACCGCCCGTCCTGAGCTGATGGTGCATGAACTGACGTCGCAGTCCCTTGATGAAGGCCTTGAATGGGCGGATGTCATCATTATTGGTCCGGGGCTTGGGCAGACGGAATGGGGCAAAAAAGCGCTGCAAAAAGTCGAGAATTTCCGTAAACCGATGGTCTGGGACGCGGATGCGTTGAACCTGCTGGCAATCAACCCCGATAAACGTCACAATCGCGTCATCACACCGCATCCGGGAGAAGCCGCGCGGTTACTGGGGTGTTCTGTCGCAGAAATTGAAAGCGATCGCTTACATTCTGCACAGCGTCTGGTAAAACGTTACGGAGGCGTTGCGGTGTTGAAAGGGGCGGGAACGGTGGTTGCCGCACAACCGGAGGCATTGGGAATTGTCGATGTCGGGAACGCAGGTATGGCCAGCGGCGGCATGGGCGATGTGCTCTCCGGTATTATTGGCGCATTGCTTGGACAGAAGTTTACCCCGTATGATGCAGCCTGTGCTGGCTGCGTGGCCCACGGTGCGGCGGCAGATGTTCTGGCGGCAAGTGCAGGTATGCGCGGCATGTTGGCAACCGACCTTTTTTCCACGCTACAGCGTATTGTTAACCCTGATGTGATTGACGTTTATCATGATGAATCGAGTAATTCCGCTACCTGACGAACAGGCAACATTAGACCTGGGACAACGGGTAGCCAATGCCTGCAATGGCGCGACCGTGATCTATCTCTACGGTGATTTAGGTGCGGGTAAAACCACCTTCAGTCGGGGATTCCTACAGGCGTTAGGCCATTCCGGTAATGTAAAAAGTCCAACTTATACGCTGGTCGAACCCTATTCTCTCGATAACCTGATGGTCTATCACTTTGATCTTTATCGTCTCGCCGATCCCGAGGAGCTCGAATTTATGGGGATCCGCGATTATTTTGCCAACGATGCCATTTGCCTGGTGGAATGGCCACAACAGGGTAAAGGTGTACTCCCGGACCCGGATGTCGAAATACACATAGATTACCAGGCGCAAGGTCGTGAGGCGCGCATCAGTGCTGTCTCCTCCTCAGGTGATTCGTTGCTGGCGCGTTTAGCCGGTTAACCTTAAAGGTGGCGGGATGATTTATCGCATCAGAAATGGGTTGGTGGCCATGCTGGTTCTGCTGTGCGCGCAGGCCGGGGCAGCCAGCCTCTCCGATATACAGGTCTCCAACGGCGATCGGCAGGCGCGCATTACGCTCAGCTTTATTGGCGATCCCGATTATGCCTTTTCCCATGAAGGGAAACGGACCGTTGCGTTGGATATTAAGCAAACGGGTGTCATTCAGGGGCTTCCGCTGATGTTTAGCGGTAACAACCTGGTGAAGACGATTCGTTCCGGTACGGCGAAAGATCCGCAGTCGCTACGCCTGATGGTGGATTTAACCGAAAACGGGAAAACCGAGGCGGTAAAACGGCAGAATGGCGGAAATTACACGGTGGTCTTTACCATTAACGCCGATACGCCACCGCCACCCCCTCCTGCACCTGTCGTTGCTAAACGCGTGGAGACGCCTGTGGTGACGCCGCGTCCAACTGAGCCTGCGCGCAATCCGTTCAAAACCAATAACGATCGAACCACCGCCGTGACCAGTAGCAATACGGTGACGCGTCCTGCCGCCAGAGCGACATCCAGCAGTGGTGATAAAGTGGTGATCGCCATTGATGCCGGACACGGTGGACAGGATCCCGGTGCGATCGGCCCCGGTGGCACGCGAGAGAAAAATGTCACCATCGCGGTGGCGCGTAAACTGCGTACGCTACTCAATGACGATCCCATGTTTAAAGGCGTATTAACCCGTGACGGGGATTATTTTATCTCCGTAATGGGGCGCTCCGACGTGGCGCGTAAGCAAAACGCCAACTTCCTGGTGTCGATCCACGCCGATGCCGCGCCTAACCGTAGCGCCACCGGCGCCTCCGTATGGGTGCTGTCGAACCGACGTGCCAACAGCGAAATGGCGAACTGGCTGGAAGAACATGAAAAACAGTCAGAGCTGCTGGGCGGTGCGGGTGATGTGCTGGCAAACAGCCAGTCCGATCCTTACTTAAGTCAGGCGGTGCTGGATTTGCAGTTCGGTCATTCCCAACGCGTGGGGTATGATGTGGCAACCAATATGTTAGGCCAGCTCGAACGGATTGGCTCACTGCACAAACGGCGTCCTGAGCATGCCAGCCTGGGCGTTCTGCGCTCGCCGGATATTCCGTCAGTGCTGGTGGAGACCGGCTTTATCAGTAATCACAGTGAAGAACGTCTGTTGGCGAGCGATGAGTATCAGCAGCAGCTGGCCGACGCGATTTATAAAGGACTGCGTAACTACTTCCAGGCGCATCCGATGCAGTCGGCCCCGCAGGGAAGTGCGGCGCAAACCGCGAGCGCCGCGACGCCGGGTGAGTCGTTGATCAACTAAGGAATTTGCATGCCGATTCAGGTGTTACCGCCACAACTGGCGAACCAGATTGCCGCAGGTGAGGTGGTTGAACGACCTGCATCGGTGGTCAAAGAGCTGGTGGAAAACAGCCTTGATGCCGGGGCGACGCGGATCGATATTGATATCGAGCGCGGCGGCGCGAAGCTGATCCGCATCCGTGATAATGGCTGTGGGATCAAAAAAGACGAGCTGGCGCTGGCGCTGGCGCGTCACGCCACCAGTAAAATTGCGTCGCTTGACGATCTGGAAGCCATCATCAGCCTCGGTTTTCGCGGCGAAGCGCTGGCGAGTATCAGTTCGGTGTCTCGCCTGACGCTCACGTCGCGCACTGAAGACCAACAGGAAGCCTGGCAAGCCTACGCGGAAGGTCGCGATATGGATGTGACGGTCAAACCGGCCGCGCATCCGGTGGGGACCACGCTGGAAGTGCTCGATCTGTTCTATAACACCCCCGCCCGGCGCAAGTTTATGCGCACCGAGAAAACCGAATTCAACCATATTGACGAGATCATTCGACGCATTGCGCTGGCGCGTTTTGATGTGACGATCAATTTATCGCACAACGGCAAAATGGTACGCCAGTACCGTGCGGTGGCGAAAGATGGGCCGCAAGAGCGTCGGCTGGGTGCCATTTGCGGGACGCCGTTTCTTGAGCAGGCGTTGGCGATTGAGTGGCAGCATGGCGATCTGACCTTACGCGGCTGGGTCGCCGATCCCAATCACACTACGACGGCGCTGGCGGAAATTCAGTACTGCTACGTTAACGGACGTATGATGCGTGACAGGCTGATCAACCACGCGATTCGTCAGGCGTGTGAAGATAAGTTGGGGGCCGATCAGCAGCCCGCGTTTGTGCTGTACCTCGAGATTGATCCGCATCAGGTGGATGTCAACGTGCATCCGGCCAAGCACGAAGTGCGTTTTCATCAGTCGCGCCTGGTGCATGACTTTATCTACCAGGGGGTGCTGAGCGTACTGCAACAGCAGCTTGAATCGCCATTACCGCTGGAAGCAGAAGGGGAACCCGCGCCCCGACTCGTTCCAGAAAACCGTGTGGCCGCGGGGCGTAACCATTTTGCTGAGCCGGCGCAGGCGCGCGAACCGACGGCACCGCGCTATGCTTCCGCACCGTCAGCGGGCAGTAGCGCTCCGCGCCCGACCGCGGCAAGCTGGCCGCATGCTCAACCGGGCTACCAGAAACAGCAGGGCGAGGTGTATCGTCAGCTCCTGCAAACGCCGACACCTGCGACAAAGTCGCCAGCGGCGGAACCGGCGGTATCAGCGCTGGCGGGGCACAGTCAAAGCTTCGGTCGCGTGCTCACCATTGTGGGCAACGACTGCGCGCTGTTGGAACGAGAGGGGAATATTTATCTGCTGGCGTTGTCCGTTGCAGAACGCTGGCTGCGTCAGGCTCAGCTCACCCCTGGAGAGGGACAGGTCTGCGCTCAGCCATTGTTGATCCCGCTGCGGCTAAAGGTTTCTGCGGATGAAAAGGCCTCGCTGGAAAAGGCGCAGTCCGCGCTGGTGGAATTGGGGATTGAATTTCAGGCAGATGCCCAGCATGTGACCATTCGGGCGGTGCCTTTACCCTTACGCCAACAAAATTTACAAATCTTGATTCCTGAACTGATAGGCTACCTGACGCAGCAGTCAGCGCTTGAACCTGGCAATCTGGCGCAGTGGATTGCACGTAACCTGATGAGTGAGCATGCGCAGTGGACAATGGCTCAGGCCATTACTCTGTTGGCTGATGTGGAGCGGCTTTGCCCGCAGCTCGTGAAGGCGCCGCCGGGTGGTCTGTTACAACCTGTTGATTTACATACGGCGATGAATGCCCTGAAACATGAGTGATATCAGTAAGGCGAGCCTGCCAAAGGCAATTTTTTTGATGGGGCCAACGGCCTCGGGCAAAACGGCGCTAGCGATTGAATTGCGTAAAGTTTTGCCAGTAGAGTTGATAAGCGTCGATTCCGCCCTTATTTACAAAGGGATGGATATCGGGACGGCGAAGCCGGACGCTGAAGAGTTAAAGGCGGCGCCGCACCGATTGCTGGATATTCGCGATCCGTCGCAAGCGTATTCTGCCGCGGATTTCCGCCGTGATGCGCTGGAGGAGATGCGCGAGATCACTGCAGCGGGGCGTATTCCGCTGTTGGTGGGTGGTACGATGTTGTATTTCAAGGCGTTGCTGGAAGGTCTTTCGCCGTTACCGTCGGCAGATCCCCAGGTCAGGGCCAGAATTGAGCATCAGGCGGCTGAGCTTGGGTGGGATGCATTGCATCAGCAGTTGCAGACAATCGATCCGGTTGCTGCTGCGCGTATTCATCCAAATGATCCGCAAAGACTTTCCCGGGCACTGGAAGTTTTTTTCATTTCGGGTAAAACTTTAACGGAACTGACGCAAACGTCAGGTGATGCTTTACCGTACCAGGTGCACCAGTTTGCTATCGCCCCAGCGAGCCGTGAGCTGTTGCATCAACGCATCGAGCAGCGTTTTCATCAGATGTTGGCTTCAGGATTTGAAGCAGAAGTTCGGGCGCTTTTTGCCCGTGGAGATTTGCATACGGATTTGCCTTCCATTCGTTGTGTGGGATACCGCCAGATGTGGTCATACCTTGAAGGCGAAATATCATACGAGGAAATGGTTTATAGAGGTGTTTGCGCCACGAGGCAGTTGGCAAAGCGGCAGGTAACCTGGTTGCGCGGTTGGGAAGGGGTGCACTGGCTTGACAGTGAGAAACCTGAACAGGCGCGGAACGAAGTATTACAGGTTGTTGGTGCTATCGCGAACTGAATGTGTACAATTAAGGCGTATCGTGCGCAATTTTCAGAATCGAAAGATTCAAAGTACAAATAAGCATATAAGGAAAAGAGAGAATGGCTAAGGGGCAATCTTTACAAGATCCGTTCCTGAACGCACTGCGTCGGGAACGTGTTCCAGTTTCTATTTATTTGGTGAATGGTATTAAGCTGCAAGGTCAAATCGAGTCTTTTGATCAGTTTGTGATCCTGTTGAAAAACACGGTCAGCCAGATGGTTTATAAGCACGCGATTTCTACTGTTGTCCCGTCTCGCCCGGTTTCTCATCATAGTAACAATGCCGGTGGCGGTACCAGCAGTAACTATCATCACGGTAGCAGCGCGCAGGGTTCTGCAGCGCAACAGGACAGCGAAGAAACCGAATAAGGTTTTTGGCTGTTTTACACACGGGGAGCCAGAATTTCTGCGTTCCCCGCTGATCTATATCGAGGGGTTGACGCTTGTTTGACCGTTATGACGCCGGTGAGCAGGCGGTACTGGTACACATCTATTTTTCGCAAGACAAAGATATGGAAGATCTCCAGGAGTTTGAGTCTCTGGTCTCTTCCGCCGGTGTCGAAGCAATGCAGGTGATTACCGGTAGCCGTAAAGCACCGCACCCGAAGTACTTTGTTGGTGAAGGTAAAGCCGTTGAAATTGCGGAAGCCGTAAAAGCGACAGGCGCTGCCGTCGTATTATTTGATCATGCATTGAGCCCGGCCCAGGAGCGTAACCTGGAGCGCCTGTGTGAGTGTCGTGTTATCGATCGCACCGGCCTTATTTTAGATATTTTTGCGCAGCGTGCACGTACCCATGAGGGTAAATTGCAGGTTGAACTGGCGCAGTTGCGCCATCTGGCTACGCGTCTTGTCCGTGGCTGGACCCACCTCGAAAGACAGAAAGGCGGGATTGGTTTGCGCGGTCCGGGTGAAACCCAACTCGAAACCGACCGTCGTTTATTGCGAAACCGTATATTGCAGATCCAGTCGCGCCTGGAAAAAGTTGAAAAGCAACGTGAGCAGGGGCGACAGTCGCGCATTAAGGCGGATGTCCCAACCGTCTCGCTGGTGGGATATACCAACGCCGGAAAATCTACCCTTTTCAACCAGATAACCGAAGCCAGGGTCTATGCGGCAGATCAACTGTTTGCGACCCTGGATCCGACGCTACGGCGTATTGACGTGGCGGATGTTGGGGAAACCGTGCTGGCGGATACTGTAGGGTTTATCCGTCATCTTCCGCACGATCTGGTGGCGGCGTTTAAAGCGACCCTCCAGGAAACGCGTCAGGCAACGCTGTTGCTGCATGTTGTTGATGCGGCGGATGTGCGCGTGCAGGAAAACATCGACGCAGTGGATACGGTTCTCGAAGAGATCGATGCTCACGAGATCCCGTCCCTGATGGTGATGAACAAGATCGATATGCTGGATGACTTTGAACCGCGTATCGACCGGGATGAAGAGAACAAACCGATCCGTGTCTGGCTTTCCGCACAGACAGGGGTTGGGATACCACAGCTTTTTCAGGCTTTGACGGAACGACTTTCTGGCGAGGTGGCGCAGCATACGTTGCGCTTGCCACCGCAGGAAGGGCGTCTGAGAAGCCGTTTTTATCAGCTTCAGGCAATAGAAAAAGAGTGGATGGAGGATGACGGTAGCGTAAGTCTGCAAGTTCGCCTGCCGATCGTTGACTGGCGTCGCCTCTGTAAACAAGAACCGGCATTGGAAGACTATGTTGTCTGACCTGACGGATATGGCCTGAAGATTTTTTCGCCTCTGTACCATGTGGATATCGTGCGGCAGGAAGGCGGCAAATCCCGAAAGCCTCAAGAGCATAGTTAACTATGTGACTGGAGTTAAGGGACGTAGCCAACGTACCTACAGCGCAAAAGACACCGGTATAGCATCGCATAACAAATATGGAGCACAAACATGGCGTGGAATCAGCCCGGTAATAACGGACAAGACCGCGACCCGTGGGGAAGCAGCAAACCAGGCGGCAACTCTGAGGGAAATGGAAACAAAGGTGGTCGCGAGCAGGGGCCACCTGATCTCGATGACATCTTTCGCAAACTGAGTAAAAAACTCGGAGGCCTCGGCGGCGGTAAAGGTACCGGCTCTGGCGGCGGGAGCTCATCGCAAGGCCCGCGCCCGCATCTGGGCGGACGTGTCGTCACCATCGCGGCGGCAGCTATCGTCATTATTTGGGCGGCAAGCGGTTTCTACACCATCAAAGAAGCAGAACGCGGCGTGGTGACACGCTTCGGTAAGTTTAGCCATCTGGTTGAACCGGGCCTGAACTGGAAGCCGACGTTTATCGACGAGGTCACGCCGGTGAACGTGGAAGCCGTCCGCGAACTGGCCGCTTCCGGTGTAATGTTGACCTCGGATGAGAACGTCGTGCGCGTTGAGATGAACGTGCAGTACCGTATCACCGATCCGCAGAAATATCTGTTTAGCGTGACCAGCGCGGATGACAGCCTGCGTCAGGCGACCGATAGCGCCCTGCGTGGTGTGATCGGTAAATACACCATGGACCGTATCCTGACCGAAGGGCGTACCGTTATTCGTAGCGATACCCAGCGTGAACTGGAAGAGACCATTCGTCCGTACAACATGGGTATTACCCTGCTGGACGTCAACTTCCAGGCTGCGCGTCCGCCGGAAGAGGTGAAAGCCGCGTTTGACGATGCGATTGCTGCACGTGAGAACGAACAGCAGTACATCCGTGAAGCAGAAGCGTATACCAACGAAGTTCAGCCGCGTGCGAACGGTCAGGCACAGCGTATCCTCGAAGAGGCGCGAGCTTACAGAACGCAAACCATCCTGGAAGCTCAGGGTGAAGTGGCGCGCTTTGCTAAAATCCTGCCGGAATATAAAGCCGCACCGGAGATTACTCGCGAGCGTCTGTATATCGAGACAATGGAAAAAGTGTTGAGCCATACCCGTAAAGTACTGGTGAACGATAAAGGCGGTAATCTGATGGTTCTGCCATTGGATCAAATGTTGAAAGGCGCGAATGCGCCAGCGGCAAAGAGCGATAGCGGTTCAAACCTGCTGCGTCTGCCTTCCACGTCTTCATCCAGCAGCAGCGGAGCAAGCAACACTTCGTCCACCAGTCAGGGCGATATTATGGACCAACGCCGCGCCAACGCGCAGCGTAACGACTACCAGCGTCAGGGGGAATAACGATGCGTAAGTCAGTTATTGCGATTATCATCATCGTGCTGGTAGTGCTGTACACCTCAATCTTCGTGGTGAAAGAAGGTGAGCGCGGAATTAAGTTCCAGTTCAGCAGTGTCGTGCGTGATGCTGACAAAAAACCGTTGATTTATGAGCCAGGTCTGCACTTTAAGGTTCCGTTTATTCAGTCGGTGAAAATGCTCGATGCCCGTATCCAGACGATGGATAACCAGGCCGATCGCTTTGTCACTAAAGAGAAGAAAGACCTGATTGTCGACTCTTACATTAAGTGGCGCATCAGCGATTTCAGCCGTTACTTCCTGGCGACAGGCGGCGGCGATATTTCTCAGGCCGAAGTCCTGTTGAAACGTAAGTTCTCTGACCGTTTGCGTTCTGAGATTGGTCGTCTGGATGTGAAAGACATCGTGACCGACTCTCGCGGTCGTCTGACTCTGGAAGTACGTGACGCACTGAACTCTGGCTCTGCCGGAACGGAAGACGAAGTGGCGACACCGGCGGCGGATAACGCGATTGCCGAAGCGGCTGAACGTGTTCAGGCTGAAACCAACGGCAATGTGCCGGTGATCAACCCGAACAGTATGGCAGCATTGGGTATCGAAGTGGTCGATGTGCGGATCAAGCAGATCAACCTGCCGACTGAAGTCTCTGAAGCGATCTACAACCGTATGCGCGCTGAGCGTGAAGCGGTAGCGCGTCGTCACCGTTCACAAGGTCAGGAAGAAGCGGAAAAACTGCGCGCGACAGCCGACTATGAAGTGACCAAAACGCTGGCGGAAGCTGAGCGTCAGGGACGTATCATGCGCGGTGAAGGGGATGCCGAAGCGGCAAAACTGTTTGCCGATGCGTTCAGCCAGGATCCTGACTTCTACGCCTTTATTCGTAGCCTGCGCGCTTACGAGAAAAGCTTCGAAGGCAATCAGGATGTCATGGTCATGAGCCCGGACAGCGATTTCTTCCGCTACATGAAGACACCGAATACCGCAACGCGATAATATCGCCCCAACGGTTTTAGGTGAGACGTATAAAACCACCGGCATCTTCAGGGATGCGGTGGTTTTCTTTTTATAAGGACAATAGATGAACTCAACAATCTGGCTGGCGCTTGCTCTGGTGTTAGTGCTTGAAGGTTTAGGTCCGATGCTTTACCCACGCGCATGGAAGAAGATGATTTCTGCCATGACGCAGTTGCCTGAAAATACGTTACGTCGTTTTGGCGGTGGACTTGTGGTTGCGGGCTTTGTGGTCTACTACATGTTGAGGAAAACGATTGGCTGATCAAAAAACGTGCGAATTTAGCTGATTTTTGCATGCAAAAAGTGCTGTATATCTGAAAAAGCGATGGTAGAATCCATTTTTAAGCAAACGGTGATTTTGAAAAATGGGTAACAACGTCGTCGTACTGGGCACCCAATGGGGTGACGAAGGTAAAGGAAAGATCGTCGATCTTCTGACTGAACGGGCTAAATATGTTGTACGCTACCAGGGCGGTCACAACGCAGGCCATACTCTCGTAATCAACGGTGAAAAAACCGTCCTCCATCTTATTCCATCAGGTATTCTCCGCGAGAACGTCATCAGCATCATCGGTAACGGTGTTGTGCTTTCTCCGGCTGCGCTGATGAAAGAGATGAAAGGACTGGAAGATCGTGGTGTTCCTGTCCGCGAGCGTCTGCTGCTGTCTGAAGCATGCCCGCTGATTCTGGACTACCACGTTGCGCTGGATAACGCGCGTGAGAAAGCACGTGGCGCGAAAGCGATCGGCACTACCGGTCGTGGTATCGGGCCGGCTTACGAAGACAAAGTCGCACGTCGCGGTCTGCGCGTTGGCGATCTGTTCGACAAAGCCACGTTCGCTGAAAAACTGAAAGAAGTGATGGAATATCACAACTTCCAGCTGGTTAACTTCTATAAAGTTGATGCGGTTGACTACCAGAAAGTGCTGGATGATGTGATGGCGATTGCCGACATCCTGACTTCGATGGTGGTGGATGTTTCCGATCTGCTGGACCAGGCGCGTAAGCGTGGCGATTTCGTCATGTTTGAAGGTGCGCAGGGTACGCTGCTGGATATCGACCACGGTACCTATCCGTACGTAACCTCCTCTAACACCACCGCAGGTGGCGTGGCGACCGGTTCTGGCCTGGGTCCGCGTTATGTAGATTACGTTCTGGGTATCATCAAAGCTTACTCCACTCGTGTGGGTGCGGGTCCGTTCCCGACTGAGCTGTTTGATGACATCGGTGAGTTCCTGTGCAAGCAGGGTAACGAGTACGGTGCCACTACTGGTCGCCGTCGTCGTACCGGCTGGCTGGACTCCGTGGCTGTGCGCCGTGCGGTACAGATCAACTCCCTCTCGGGCTTCTGCCTGACCAAACTGGACGTACTGGACGGTTTGAAAGAGGTGAAAATCTGTGTCGCTTATCGTATGCCGGATGGCCGTGAAGTGACCACGACACCGCTGGCGGCTGACGATTGGGAAGGTATTGAGCCGATTTACGAAACCATGCCTGGCTGGTCTGAATCCACCTTCGGCGTGAAAGAGCGTAGCGGTTTGCCGCAGGCAGCGCTGAACTACATTAAGCGTATCGAAGAACTGACCGGTGTGCCGATTGATATTATTTCTACCGGCCCGGATCGTACTGAGACCATGATTCTGCGTGACCCGTTCGACGCATAATTAAGGTATAATGCCCGGAAGCATCATGCTGACCGGGCAACAGATAGTAGTAGGCAGTTGTAAGCCGGATAAGGCGTTTTTCGCCGCCATCCGGCTTGATACAGAGTAAGTTCCTCGCTTTTTTCCTTCCCGAGTGAAATAAATTGGCAGTCAGACAGATGGCTGGTTTATCATCAATATATAAGATGTATCCCGTTCTCCCCTTTTCCCTGAGGTTGATGTGCAGTTAACGAGTTTCACCGATTACGGACTACGAGCGCTAATCTATATGGCATCACTCCCGGAGGGTCGCATGACCAGTATTTCGGAGGTGACGGATGTCTACGGCGTTTCCCGTAATCATATGGTCAAAATAATCAATCAACTTAGCCGGGCGGGCTTTGTGACTGCCATCCGGGGGAAAAATGGGGGGATCCGCCTGGGCAAAGCCGCGAACACCATTCGGATCGGTGATGTCGTGCGCGAGCTCGAACCGCTGTCGCTGGTGAACTGTAGTAGCGAGTTTTGCCATATTACCCCTGCCTGTCGACTCAAACAGGCGCTTTCTAAGGCCGTGCAAAGTTTTCTAACGGAGCTGGATAACTACACGCTTGCCGATTTGGTTGAAGAGAATCAACCGCTTTATAAATTATTGCTGGTGGAATGAAGAAAAATTCCGCCGGAGATGACAACGGAGGAACCTCGATGTCACAAGATCCTTTCCAGGAACGCGAAGCTGAAAAGTACGAAAATCCTATCCCAAGCCGGGAATTTATCCTCGAACATTTAACAAAACGTGAAAAACCGGCCAGCCGTGATGAGCTGGCTGTGGAACTGAACATAGAAGGCGAAGAGCAGCAGGAAGCCCTGCGTCGTCGTCTGCGCGCAATGGAGCGTGACGGACAACTGGTCTTCACCCGTCGTCAGTGCTATGCGCTGCCGGAACGTCTCGATCTGCTGAAAGGTACCGTTATTGGCCACCGTGATGGCTACGGCTTTCTGCGCGTCGAAGGACGTAAAGACGATTTATATCTTTCCAGCGAGCAGATGAAAACCTGCATCCATGGCGATCAGGTGCTGGCGCAACCGTTAGGTGCAGACCGTAAAGGTCGCCGCGAAGCACGTATCGTGCGCGTGCTGGTGCCGAAAACCAGCCAGATTGTCGGTCGTTATTTCACTGAGGCAGGCGTGGGCTTTGTCGTTCCGGATGACAGTCGTCTGAGCTTCGATATCCTGATCCCGCCGGAAGAGGTGATGGGCGCCCGCATGGGCTTTGTGGTGGTGGTTGAACTTACCCAGCGTCCGACGCGCCGCACTAAAGCAGTAGGTAAAATCGTTGAAGTGCTGGGCGATAATATGGGCACCGGTATGGCCGTTGATATGGCGCTACGGACCCATGAAATCCCGTATATCTGGCCTGCTGCCGTTGAAAAACAGGTTGCCGGTCTGAAAGAAGAGGTGCCTGAAGAGGCAAAAGTCGGTCGTGTAGATTTACGTGATTTACCGTTGGTCACCATCGATGGCGAAGATGCCCGCGATTTTGACGATGCGGTCTATTGCGAGAAGAAACGCGGTGGCGGCTGGCGTTTATGGGTGGCGATTGCCGACGTGAGCTATTACGTGCGTCCGCCGACGCCGCTCGACCAGGAAGCGCGTAATCGCGGGACGTCCGTGTACTTCCCGTCGCAGGTAGTACCGATGCTGCCGGAAGTGCTCTCCAACGGCCTGTGCTCATTGAACCCGCAGGTTGACCGTCTGTGCATGGTCTGCGAAATGACCGTGTCCACCAAAGGCCGTCTGACAGGGTATAAATTCTACGAAGCGGTAATGAGCTCGCACGCGCGTCTGACCTATACCAAGGTCTGGCATATCTTGCAGGGCGATCAGGAACTGCGCGAGCAGTATGCGCCGCTGGTTAAACACATCGAAGAGCTGCACAACCTCTATAAAGTGCTGGATAAAGCCCGTGAAGAGCGTGGCGGCATCTCATTTGAAAGCGAAGAAGCGAAGTTCATTTTCAACGCGGAACGTCGTATTGAGCGGATTGAACAAACCCAGCGTAATGATGCGCACAAACTGATTGAAGAGTGCATGATTCTGGCGAATATCTCGGCGGCGCGTTTCGTTGAGAAGGCCCAGGAGCCTGCGCTGTTCCGTATTCACGATAAGCCGACCACCGAGGCGATCACCTCCTTCCGTTCCGTTCTGGCGGAACTGGGGCTGGAGCTGCCGGGCGGCAACAAACCGGAACCGCGTGACTACGCGGAACTGCTGGAATCAGTTGCCGATCGTCCAGATGCCGAAATGCTGCAAACTATGCTGCTGCGCTCGATGAAGCAGGCGATTTACGATCCGGAAAACCGCGGCCACTTTGGCCTGGCGTTGCAGTCATATGCGCACTTTACTTCGCCAATTCGTCGTTATCCGGATCTCTCGCTGCATCGTGCGATTAAGTATCTGCTGGCGAAAGAGCAGGGTCATAAGGGCAACACCACCGAGACGGGCGGTTACCACTATTCGATGGAAGAGATGCTGCAACTGGGCCAGCACTGTTCGATGGCTGAACGACGTGCGGATGAAGCAACCCGTGACGTCGCTGACTGGCTGAAGTGCGACTTCATGCTGGATCAGGTCGGCAACGTCTTTAAAGGCGTGATTGCCAGCGTCACCGGTTTTGGCTTCTTTGTGCGTCTGGACGAGCTGTTTATCGACGGACTGGTGCATGTCTCTTCACTGGATAACGACTACTACCGTTTTGACCAGGTCGGGCAGCGTCTGACCGGCGAATCCAGTGGCCAGACTTACCGTCTTGGCGATCGCGTGGAAGTGCGCGTAGAAGCGGTCAACATGGATGAACGCAAGATCGATTTCAGCCTGATCTCCAGCGAGCGTGCGCCGCGTAACGAAGGTAAAACGGCGCGTGAAAGAGCGAAAAAGGGCGATACGGGCAAAAAAACCGGGCGTCGTCGTCAGGTCGGCAAAAAAGTGAACTTTGAGCCTGATAGCGCTTTCCGCGGCGAGAAGAAAGGCAAGGCCGGGGCTAAACCTGCGGCTGAGAAAAAAGGCGATAAAAAAGCGAAAAAGCCATCGACAAAAACGCTTAAAATCGCAGCAGCCACGAAAGCAAAACGCGCGGCGAAAAAGAAAAACGCGCAGTAAGCCACACAGTGTAAGCCGGGGACGCGTGGCGTCACCCGGCATGATTAACCATTAACGAGTAATTTCATGAGTGAAATGATTTACGGCATCCATGCGGTGCAGGCCCTGCTGGAGCGCGCTCCTGAACGTTTTCAGGATGTCTTTATTCTCAAAGGCCGTGAAGATAAGCGCCTGCTGCCGCTGATCCACGCCCTCGAAGCGCAGGGTGTGGTCATCCAACTGGCGAACCGTCAGTTTCTGGATGAGAAAAGCGAAGGGGCCGTACATCAGGGCATCATCGCCCGCGTGAAGCCGGGCCGTCAGTATCAGGAAAACGATCTGCCTGATCTGATCGCCTCACTGGATCAACCTTTCCTGCTGATCCTCGATGGCGTGACCGATCCACATAACCTCGGTGCCTGTTTGCGTAGCGCCGATGCCGCTGGCGTCAATGCCGTGATCGTGCCGAAAGATCGTTCCGCCCAACTGAACGCAACGGCGAAAAAAGTTGCCTGCGGAGCGGCGGAAAGCGTTCCGTTAATCCGGGTGACTAACCTGGCGCGTACCATGCGTATGTTGCAGGAAGAGAATATCTGGATTGTCGGCACGGCGGGTGAAGCTGACCATACCCTCTATCAGAGCAAAATGACCGGTCGTATGGCGCTGGTGATGGGGGCAGAAGGTGAGGGGATGCGTCGCCTGACGCGTGAACATTGTGACGAACTGATCAGCATCCCAATGGCTGGAAGCGTTTCTTCGCTCAACGTTTCTGTCGCGACAGGCATCTGTTTATTCGAGGCCGTTCGCCAGCGCAGCTAATTTCGTCTCCCCAAAGCCATCCAGCAGGATGGCTTTTTTGTGACCCCCTTTCTAGGCATTCTCCGCTCAGACTGACCATACTTACTGAGATGCCATTGAAGGAGGGAAACATAATGCATTGGCAAACTCACACCGTTTTTAATCAGCCGTTACCCCTGAATAACAGTAACCTGTTCCTGTCTGATGGCGCGCTCTGCGAGGCGGTGGCGCGCGAGGGGGCGGGGTGGGACAGCGAACTTCTCGCCAGTATCGGTCAACAACTCGGCACCGCAGAATCGCTTGAGCTGGGGCGCCTGGCAAACGCCTGGCCGCCGGAACTGCTGCGTTACGACCCTCGGGGGCAGCGACTGGACGAGGTTCGCTTCCATCCCGCATGGCATTTGCTTATGCAGGGGTTGTGCACCAACCGTGTGCATAATCTACCCTGGGAAGAGACGGCGCGCGCCGGATCGTTTGTTGCCCGGGCCGCGCGCTTTATCTTGCATGCGCAGGTGGAGTCCGGAACGCTCTGCCCCATCACCATGACCTTCGCCGCTACGCCGCTGCTGCAGCAGATGTTGCCCGCTACATTTGCCGACTGGCAAACGCCTCTGCAAAGCGATCGCTATGATTCGCACCTCGCACCAGGTGGGCAAAAGCGTGGTCTGCTGATTGGTATGGGAATGACGGAAAAGCAGGGGGGGTCTGATGTGATGAGCAACACCACCCGTGCCGAGCGTCTGGAGGATGGATCGTACCGATTGGTGGGACATAAATGGTTCTTTTCCGTTCCGCAAAGCGATGCCCATTTGGTACTGGCGCAGGCAAAAGGCGGCCTCTCTTGCTTCTTCGTCCCGCGTTTTTTACCTGACGGGCAGCGTAATGCGATCCGTCTCGAACGGTTGAAAGACAAGCTGGGGAATCGCTCCAATGCCAGTGCGGAAGTCGAATTTCAGGATGCCATCGGCTGGTTGCTGGGAGATGAGGGCGAAGGCGTTCGTCATATTCTGAAGATGGGCGGCCTGACCCGTTTTGATTGCGCGCTCGGCAGCCACGGACTGATGCGTCGCGCGTTTTCGATTGCTATCTACCACGCGCACCAGCGTATGGTATCTGGTAAGCCGCTGATCGAGCAGCCCATGATGCGCCAGGTGCTTAGCCGTATGGCGTTACAACTGGAAGGGCAAACCGCGTTATTGTTTCGTCTGGCCCACGCGTGGGATCGGCGTAGCCATGCCAAAGAACGACTTTGGGCGCGACTGTTCACCCCCGCCGCGAAATTTGTCGTCTGTCAAAGCGGCATCCCGTTTGTGGCGGAGGCGATGGAGGTGCTAGGCGGGATAGGGTATTGCGAAGAGAGCGAACTCCCACGACTGTACCGGGAAATGCCGGTCAACAGCATCTGGGAAGGCTCCGGCAATGTCATGTGTCTCGATGTTCTGCGGGTCATCAGTAAACAAACCGGTGTCGATGAGATGCTGAGCGACGTGTTCTCTGACGTCAGGGGCCAGGACAGACACTTTGATCGCGCGGTTCGTCAGCTTTTGCAGCGGTTGCGCAAGCCTTCCGAAGAACTGGGTCGCGATATCACTCAGCAAATTTTCCTGTTGGGATGCGGAACGGAAATGTTACGGCATGCGTCACCACCTATTGCACAAGCCTGGTGCCAGATGATGCTGGATACGCGTGGTGGAATGTTGCTATCAGAACGGGTGCAGGACGCGCTGTTGCTGCGGGCAACGGGGGGATTACGCTGATACTTTGCCGGATGTGCCTGTGCCATCCGGCAGTCTGTTACGCATAGAGAATAGCCTGTACGCGCCAGTTATCGGGTTGTTGCTCTTCGTACATCTGAATAATGCGATACCATGACGCGCCTTGTTCATCGGCTTTTAACGCCACAATACGTTCCACATCCTGTGGATTTCCGGAAATATTACTGACAGAGATCAGGCCAATTTCATTGAGGCCAGTCACGCAATCCGCACTCGCGAATTCAGCAGACTGCGCCGTCGTACTCACCAGCCCGGCAGTTAACAGCAGTGAGGATAAGGCAAGAGATTGTTTCATCGTCAGCTCCATTTTACGTTTCCCCGCAATGCGCAGGACATTCCATCGCCGAAATAAACGTCCAGCCTCCTGCTGTCGGTTTATTGTGCACAGGTAAACGTATAGAGGCGTAAAGCTACGTGAAATTGCCTTAAATTCCCTCAATGACTATTTACGATATAAGATGGCCTGCGAATACCACTGACCCGTCACGATGGTTTCATCAACCATGACAATAACGTAATAATCGGCTTTCGCTGCGGCGGCTTTCGCTTTGACTTCATCGACGGCATCATCCGGAGAACCTCTGACCAGAGAGGTCACTGTTCCCATCCGTTGCAATCCTTGTGTTTGATCGCGACGAATTTCCTGCGGATGATCGGCGACGGGTGGTGCTGGCTGCGGCGTTCCCTGAAGAATGCTACAGCCACTTAACAGCATCACCAACATCAAAGAAATAAACTGACGCATCACTCTATCTCGTTTCCTGATAGCCATAGTGTAGTGCCTTCTTAATTTCCCTTTGGGGGGAATGTTCCCAAAATGTTACCTTCCGCGCGATTTTCGAATGAAAATGTCGCGAAAGCGTAATCCAGTTCTCAACATTATGAATCGTTGTTGAACACGTCACCTTGTTTAATAATGTGACTCGTGGCATACCAGAGCCAAAAGGGGACGCAAATGATTGAAATTGAAACACGTCAGGTAGCGGAACATCACCTGCTTCACGCCTTTCCTTCGGAGCAACGCGATACACCTTTGCCGTGTATTGTTTTCTACCACGGTTTTACCTCTTCCAGCCTGGTCTACAGCTATTTTGCCGTTGCGCTGGCGCAGGCCGGATTTAGAGTCATTATGCCAGACGCCCCGGAGCATGGGGCGCGTTTCAACGGTGACGAACAGGCGAGAATGGGCCATTTCTGGCAGATTTTGCAACAAAGCATGCAGGAATTTACGGCATTGCGTGAGGCCCTGCGCGCAGAAAACTGGCTGCTGGAGAACCGCCTTGCGGTCGGTGGCGCATCGATGGGGGCAATGACTGCGCTGGGGATTATGACTCAGCATCCGGAGGTTAACTGTGTTGCCAGCCTGATGGGGGCGGGCTATTTCACCCGTCTGGCGCGAACGCTGTTTCCCCCTTTCGCCCAGGACACGCCCGCCCGGCAGGCGGCGTTCGCCCATATCATTGCGCCGTTGGCGAAGTGGGACGTGTCGCAGCAGCTTGCCCGACTGGCCGACAGACCGCTGCTGTTATGGCATGGTCAGGACGACGATGTGGTGCCGGCGGCGGAAAGTTTCCGTTTGCAGCAGGCGATGATTCAGGCCGGGCTGGACCAGAATCTGACCTGTCAGTGGCAAGCAGGCGTGCGCCATCGGATCACGCCCGAAGCCCTTAGCGCAACGGTGTCGTTTTTCCGTCAGCATCTCTGATATCAGGCGTTCACTCACACTACGTTATCATACAAAAAAAGCCCCCTGTTCAGGGGGCAAGTCAAACTATGGCTCTCTTTTCGTTGGACTTTCCTGGTGCTAGCGATAAATATCCGCGCTGGCGTGGATATTGCCGTTACTACCGGGTTCCCGCATCAGGATCACGTGGTAGTACTTTGCGCCTTGCGCGTCGGTCTCTTCATTCAGGGCCTGACCTGCTTCACTTTCAGTGGCGAAGTTATGATTGATGTAAATCACGCCTAAGCTCTGCACATCATCCATGTTTCTGGCTTGCTGGTGGTCTATTTCAATGGCGGCGAGTGTATTTGCACTGAGCAACAGTCCCGCCAGAAAGGTGATAAAACGGATTCGCATACCTACCTCCTCGACAGCTGACTCTGGTGAGTGATTTCTCCTGTAAGTCGATAACGTCTGATTTAATTTTAATCGCTACTTTGTCGGTCGATAGCGACCATTTCTGATGCAGTTGTTCAAAAAATTACCGCGATCCGTTCTTTCTGAACGTAAACAATCGGCTAGCCCGTTTCGCTGTGGTGAAAAATACCTGTTTTTCTGGCAAGAACTCTTACCGAATCGTCAATATCGCTACCGGCCATCGCCGCTTATAGTGAGCCGAAACATAAAGCTAACTTTATGATAATAAGGCAAAAAGATATGGATACTTCATTCATGGATTTCAGCTACTTCGCCATTATGTTTATGGTGGCGCTGATAGCGGGTTTTATTAATGTCGTTTCTGGCGGCGGGGGGTTTTTGTCGATAGGGGCGCTGTTGATCTCCGGATTGCCACCGGCCAATGCGCTGGCGACCAATAAGATTCAGGCTTTGGGGAGTTCATTGACGTCAGGGATCTACTTTCTGCGTCGTGGGCATATCAACGTTCAGCAGCATAAGTATGTCTTTTTTGCGGCGTTTGTGGGTTCGGCGTTGGGGACGACGCTGATCCAGTTCATTGAGCCGGAGTTACTGAAAAAACTGTTGCCGGTGCTCATCATCGCGGTAGCGCTCTACTTTATTTTTGCCCCGAATCTCACCGAACCGAAAAAGAAGCAGCAGGTATCACTGTTTCTTTTTTCCCTGATAGGGGGAGGGTGCGTCGGTTTTTATGATGGATTCCTCGGCGCCGGGGCAGGTTCCTTTTATACCCTGAGTTATATCCTGTTGTGGGGTTACAGCATCGATAAAGCGCAAATTCACTCTAATTTCATTAATCTTGCCTCCAACATCGCCTCAATTCTGTTCTTCATTTTTGGCGGCAAGATGATCTGGTCGCTGGGACTGGTGATGTTCGTCGGGCAGGCGCTGGGCGCACGTCTGGGGGCGTCGGTGGTCCTCACGCGTGGCAAGAAAGTCATCAGACCGATGATCGTGATTGTTTCCATCTGCATCAGCGGCAAAATGCTGTTGGATATGTATTGAGGGTATCCTGACAAATATTCCTGGAATCGCCTTGAGTTTGCGGCCTGACACCAGTATTATGACGCGTCAATTTTTCAGCCGACCTTTAACACGTTCCTTGCCTCCATGGGCCGCGGCTGACCCAGACAGGAGGCTGAATAATCCGTAAGGAGCAATTCGATGCGTCATTACGAAATCGTTTTTATGGTCCATCCTGACCAGAGCGAACAGGTTCCGGGTATGATCGAGCGTTACTCTGCTGCCATCACTGGTGCAGAAGGCAAGATCCACCGTCTGGAAGACTGGGGCCGCCGTCAGCTGGCTTACCCGATCAACAAACTGCACAAAGCTCACTACGTTCTGCTGAACGTTGAAGCGCCGCAGGAAGTGATCGATGAGCTGGAAACAACTTTCCGCTTCAACGACGCCGTTATCCGCAGCATGGTAATGCGTACTAAGCACGCTGTTACCGAAGCATCTCCGATGGTTAAAGCGAAAGACGAGCGCCGTGAGCGTCGCGATGATTTCGCAAACGAAACCGCAGATGATGCTGAAGCTGGGGATTCTGAAGAGTAATTTCTGATGACCAACCGTCTGGTGTTGTCCGGCACCGTGTGCAGGACCCCCCTTCGAAAGGTCAGTCCATCAGGAATTCCGCACTGCCAGTTCGTGCTTGAGCATCGTTCTGTGCAGGAGGAAGCCGGATTTCACCGGCAGGCGTGGTGCCAAATGCCCGTTATTGTTAGCGGACACGAAAACCAGGCCATTACTCACAGTATAACGGTCGGTAGCGCAGTGACCGTTCAGGGGTTCATCTCTTGCCACAAGGCAAAGAACGGCCTGAGCAAAATGGTTCTGCATGCCGAGCAGATTGAATTGATAGATTCTGGAGACTAGCCATATGGCACGTTATTTCCGTCGTCGCAAGTTCTGCCGTTTCACCGCGGAAGGCGTTCAAGAGATCGACTATAAAGATATCGCTACGCTGAAAAACTACATCACCGAAAGCGGTAAGATTGTCCCAAGCCGTATCACCGGTACCCGTGCAAAATACCAGCGTCAGCTGGCTCGCGCTATCAAACGCGCTCGCTACCTGTCTCTGCTGCCGTACACTGATCGTCATCAGTAATCGGTCACGGTCCATTAATACGACTTTGAGAGGATAAGGTAATGCAAGTTATTCTGCTTGATAAAGTAGCAAACCTGGGTAGCCTGGGTGATCAGGTTAACGTTAAAGCGGGCTATGCTCGTAACTTCCTGGTACCACAGGGTAAAGCTGTTCCTGCTACCAAGAAAAACGTTGAATATTTCGAAGCACGTCGCGCTGAACTGGAAGCTAAACTGGCTGACGTTCTGGCTGCTGCAAATGCACGCGCAGAGAAAATCAACGCACTGGAAACCGTTACCATCACGTCTAAAGCAGGCGACGAAGGTAAACTGTTCGGTTCCATCGGTACCCGCGACATCGCTGATGCAGTGACTGCAGCAGGCGTTGAAGTGGCTAAGAGCGAAGTTCGTCTGCCGAACGGTGTTCTGCGTACCACTGGTGAGCACGTAGTGGACTTCCAGGTTCACAGCGAAGTATTCGCTAAGCTGACCATTAACGTTGTTGCAGAATAAGTTTTTATTCTGACAATCGCGTAAGAAACGCCGGCCTCGTGTCGGCGTTTTGCTTTTCTGCTCCCCTCATTTTTCGCTCTGGCTATTCTTTATCCTTTTCGGGATAATCACTAAAAATAAAACATAATTTCAATATGGTGATGAATGGATACTCCGCACCCGCAACCTATGTTTGCGCGTAAAAATGTCGTCTGGCTGAGCGCTGCGTTTTGTTGTTTGCTCTGGGGTAGCGCCTATCCTGCTATAAAAAGCGGCTATGAGATCTTCCAGATAGCCGCTGACGATATCCCCTCCAAAATTGTTTTCGCCGGATACCGCTTTCTGTTCGCTGGCCTGTTATTACTCCTGCTGGCGATAGCGCAACGTAAGCCGATAGGCCGCCTGAGTTCCCGCCAGTTTGGGCAACTGACGCTGTTGGGGATGACGCAGACTTCGCTGCAATACATCTTCTTTTATATCGGCCTGGCGTTCACGACCGGTGTGAAAGGGTCGATCATGAACGCCACGGGTACCTTCTTCAGCGTACTGTTGGCGCACTTCATCTACCAGAACGACAAGCTTAGCTACAACAAAACGCTGGGCTGCATACTGGGTTTTGCCGGCGTGATGGTGGTGAACTTCAACAGTGGGCTGCTGGATTTTAGTTTTACGCTGGCCGGTGATGGCTCGATAGTGCTGGCAGCATTCATTCTCTCCGCCGCGACGTTGTATGGTAAGCGACTCTCTCAGACGGTCGATCCGACGGTGATGACGGGCTACCAGCTGGGGATTGGCGGACTGGTACTGATGATCGGTGGTTATGTCTTTGGCGGCACGCTGAACGTCCACGGACTTGCATCGGTGGCGATTCTGGGTTACCTGACATTGCTCTCTTCGGTGGCGTTTGCGCTGTGGAGTATTTTGCTCAAGTACAACCGCGTGGGGATGATTGCGCCGTTTAATTTCCTGATCCCGGTCTCTGGCGCGGTGCTGTCCGCTATTTTCCTCGGCGAGAATATCCTGGAGTGGAAATATGCGATTGCACTGCTGCTGGTGTGCTCGGGGATATGGTGGGTCAATAAGATAAAGCGCTAGCGCCACCAGCGAAGTTGTCGGCCGGATAAGGCAAAGCCGCCATCCGGCACTGCGCTGATATGCCTGATGGCGCTGCGCATCAGGCGACGGCAATTTGCTTTAACGAACGCGGATAAAACTGCCGTCAGGCTGACGGGTAAACAGCACCTGTTGATTGTTTCCGGTATCGATCGTCAGCCCGGTGACCACGCCATTCGCATTCTGACGAATTTGCACCATCTGCCCATTTTGCAGAGTGCTGAGCGGCTTGCCCGCGCCTTCAACCTGCGCCATCGCGTACACATCCGTTGGCGGCAGTCCGTGGTCACGGAACAGTTGCGCCATCGTTTTACCTGACTCGACGCGATAAGAACGCCACTGTTGGTCAATGCCGCTGTCTTGTTGGAAAGGCTGGGTTTGCGGTTGTTGTGTCTGAGTCTGCTCTTCCGGCTGGCCTTCCTGAATGGGTTCCGGCGCGACGGGAGCGACCTGCCCCGGATCGTTTTGCGGAGCAACAAGCTGAGCCTGAAGTTGTGCTTCGGTCGGCGGTTGAGACGGCGACTGGAGATCCAGCTGCGCGTTACGGGTTACCGGTGGTGCATCATTCGTGTCGCCTGAGGGGAGCAGGAAACCGACGACCAGTACAATCGCCGCAATGATAATGCCGCGGCGATGCATAGACGGAAGCGGATCCATAATGCGAAAATTGTCCGGTGCATGCCAGATTTTCGCCAGGGTTGGTTTTAATTCAAAGCGCCCGGGCATGGCTTTCCTCCTGCTCCGCGTCTCGTTCCTCAATCATAGAGTATAGACAGCTAACGCTATGATGTTCGTGATATTCCCTGTTTTTGGCACATATCCAGGGGGATATCCCTATTGTTTCTTTTTCGTCGTGATTTGTCATCCTCTCCGAGACAACATTTTACCGGGAGAGGCCTGGCTGTTATGCTGCCCGCTACTTTTTATATCCGATGAAGGAAATACAATGGCAACCCCGACTTTTGACACTATCGAAGCGCAAGCAAGCTACGGCATTGGTTTGCAGGTAGGACAGCAACTGAGCGAATCCGGACTGGAAGGGCTGTTGCCTGAAGCGCTGGTTGCCGGTATTGCTGACGCGCTGGAAGGCAAGCAGCCAGCTGTGCCGGTTGACGTGGTACATCGTGCGCTGCGTGAGATTCATGAACGTGCGGATGCCGTACGTCGCGAACGTTTCCAGGCGATGGCCGCGGATGGTGTGAAGTATCTGGAACAAAACCGTGAGAAAGACGGTGTGAACAGCACAGAGTCGGGTTTGCAATTCCGCGTGCTGACCCAGGGCGAGGGCGCTATCCCGGCCCGTACTGACCGCGTTCGCGTTCACTACACCGGTAAACTGATCGACGGCACCGTCTTTGACAGCTCCGTTGCGCGCGGCGAACCGGCGGAATTCCCGGTAAATGGCGTTATTCCTGGCTGGATTGAAGCCCTGACCCTGATGCCGGTTGGCTCTAAATGGGAACTGACTATTCCTCAGGAACTGGCTTACGGCGAACGTGGCGCGGGTGCATCGATTCCACCGTTCAGCACCCTGGTGTTTGACGTAGAACTGCTGGAAATCCTGTAAGTAGTCACTTCTGTTCCCTTTCGCGCTGGAGGGGAACAGAACATACGCAATCACGCTGTTTGCTCGTCAGATATCGGAATTTTATCTTGCAAATGTGTTGGTTGCGTGTATTTTTGTGAGCTAATTCGCGTTGCCAGAGTGATATGACACTCACTTTAAACATATAGTTAACATAATATCTAAAACTTAGTATTCATCCCGCCGATTCTTACCTAATATCGATAAGTCCTGAAAACAGGATCGTCGCATCATCGATGCACAACAGACGCACTAAAGGCCGTAGAGCCCGCACAACACAGACAGGTACAGGAAGAATAAAACATGGTAGATCAGGTAAAAGTCGCTGCCGACGAACAGGCTCCGACTGAACAGTCGCTACGGCGCAATCTCACAAACCGACATATTCAGCTTATTGCCATCGGCGGCGCCATTGGTACGGGCCTGTTTATGGGCTCGGGTAAAACCATCAGTCTTGCCGGGCCGTCGATCATTTTTGTTTATATGATCATCGGCTTCATGCTCTTTTTCGTTATGCGTGCAATGGGAGAATTGCTGCTCTCGAATCTGGAATACAAATCTTTTAGCGACTTTGCTTCGGATCTGCTGGGACCGTGGGCAGGTTATTTTACCGGCTGGACCTACTGGTTCTGCTGGGTGGTTACCGGGATGGCGGATGTTGTCGCCATTACCGCCTACGCGCAGTTCTGGTTCCCCGGACTTTCCGACTGGGTTGCCTCTCTGGCGGTGGTGGTCCTGCTGCTGAGCCTCAACCTCGCCACGGTGAAAATGTTCGGCGAGATGGAGTTCTGGTTCGCGATGATCAAAATCGTTGCCATCGTGTCGCTGATTATTGTCGGCCTGGTGATGATTGCCATGCACTTCCAGTCGCCAACCGGCGTGGAGGCCTCGTTTGCACATCTGTGGAATGACGGCGGCTGGTTCCCGAAAGGCATTAGCGGCTTCTTTGCCGGTTTCCAGATTGCGGTGTTCGCCTTTGTCGGGATCGAACTGGTCGGGACGACGGCTGCGGAAACCAAAGATCCGGAGAAATCCCTGCCGCGGGCCATCAACTCGATTCCAATTCGTATCATCATGTTCTACGTCTTTGCGCTGATCGTCATTATGTCCGTGACGCCGTGGAGTTCCGTGGTGCCGGATAAGAGCCCGTTCGTTGAGCTGTTCGTTCTGGTAGGTCTGCCTGCCGCCGCGAGCGTGATTAACTTCGTGGTCCTGACGTCGGCGGCGTCATCGGCCAACAGCGGTGTGTTCTCCACCAGCCGTATGCTGTTTGGTCTGGCGCAGGAAGGCGTCGCGCCAAAAGCGTTCGCTAAGCTGTCAAAGCGCGCGGTACCGGCGAAAGGGCTGACCTTCTCCTGTATCTGCCTGCTGGGCGGTGTAGTCATGCTGTATGTCAATCCGAGCGTGATTGGCGCGTTCACCATGATCACCACCGTGTCGGCGATCCTGTTCATGTTCGTCTGGACCATTATCCTGTGCTCATACCTGGTGTATCGCAAACAGCGTCCACATCTGCATGAGAAGTCTATCTACAAAATGCCGCTTGGTAAGTTGATGTGCTGGGTGTGTATGGCGTTCTTCGTCTTCGTTCTGGTACTGCTGACCCTTGAAGATGATACCCGTCAGGCGCTGATCGTCACGCCGCTGTGGTTCATCGCCCTGGGGCTGGGCTGGTGGCTGATTGGTAAGAAGCGGATGGCAGGGATTCGTTAATCTGATTGCCGGATGGCGCTGCGCTTATCCGGCCTACAAAACGTCTATACGGTGAGTTCCCATAGGCCCGGTAAGCGCTAGCGCCACCGGGCATTTTATTTACTCCCCCGCTAACGCCCGAGGAAACAACACATTATTTTCCAGGCTGATATGTTCCATCAGGTCATCAATCATCTCATTGATGCCGTTGTACATCGCTTTCCAGGTGGTGCACGCTTCTGGCGGGATCGTCACATTCTGGGTGGTGTGTTTAATCACTTCCAGCAGTTCTCCCGCGTCATCATGCTCGCTTTCCATGACGCTAATTGGTCCCATCGCCTGGCTGCCCATGCCCTGTTTGATCATCGGGAACAGGATCTGCTCCTCTTTCATCATGTGGCTTGAAAGCTCCTGATGCAGCATGGTCAGATACTTCGCCAGACCTTTCGGTACGTTGGGCTTATCGGCATGAACGCGTTCAACCTTGGTGGCTTGTAGGATCAGTTCCGGCAGTTGCTCGCGGTGTCTGTCGTGAAAGCGCACGATGATGTGGTCGATAATGTCGGCCAACGGCGCGGTGCGCCAGTCCTTCTCGATCGGCTGCTCTGCCAGTTCCGCCAGTTGCGCTTCGATGGCGTCAACATCCAGCTCTTTACGGGCGGCTGCACGCGCCAGCGTCTGTTTACCGCCACAGCAGTAATCCATATCGTACTTACGAAACAGGGCCGAAGCGCGAGGAATAGAGAGCGCCAGTTCACCTAAAGGTTGATCGCGATAAGCCATAGCCGTTACCTCATTCTCAATAATATAAAGTGCATATTAAATGCAACTTTAATCGGGCGCTATAACCCTTTCGGGGGGGGGGACGGATTAACGGCCTGGCTCTGAAAGCGGAATGACGCGCGGTTTTTCCGGTTTTGCTCTGACAGCCACCACCACGCCGATAACCAGCAAGGCGATACCGCTGAGGGTCAGCGCAGGGGGAAGAGTCTGGCGTAAGATGAAGGTATACAGTAAACCCGCCAGCGTTTCGAACACGATCAACGGGCCGAGGATCACCGTCGGTAACCGCTGGCTGGCGATGTTCCAGCACAGCGCACCCACCCATGAGCACAACACCGCAATCGCCACCATCAGGCCGACAAACACAGCCGGTCGCGGGCCGAACGGCAGGGAGAAGTCGGGCATTTTCCCGTGCAGCCAGAGGCAGGCGACGAGGTAGCCGAGCAGCGACACAGGTAACGTCACCAGCGCCTGCGCCGTCGCCCACATCATCGGATGCTTATCCGGATTCTCCCGCAGCCAGCGGGCATTGCGCAGCGCGTACCAGGCCCAGCACACCACCGACACCAGCGCCAGCGCAATACCGGAACCGTAACGCCAGCCGCTAAAATCAGGCAAACCCTGGTTGAGTTCCGCAATGTTCACACACAGCAGCCCGATACCAATCAGCACCAGTGCGGGAGCCAGTCGTCGCCAGGAGAGTCTGCCGTCGCGATGACTGTACAGCAGGTTGGCAAATACCGGAATGACGACCGGCAGCGTGCCGATGATCATCGTTGAGACCGGTGCCCCGGTACGCTGAATGGCGCTGGCAAGGCAGACGTAATAAATCAGATTGCCCATCATGGTCAGCCCCAGCGCGGTTAGCCAGTCTTTTGGTGAAAGCTGTCGCAGGCGCACGCGTCCGAGCCACGCCAGCGGCAGGGCTATCAGGCCTAACGCCAGATAGCGCCCCATCGACTGCAGCACCGCCGGATATTCCGGCACGATCAACGGCCCGACAAAAATCAGTCCCCACATCAACCCTGCCAGCAGGGCGTACAACACACCGCTAATCATTCTTCACATCCACAGCGTTAAACATGACGAAAAGTGTAGGCAGGGAACTGGGGCGCGTATTGTATGAGCTTGCGCATTAGCGCGAATAAACCTGCTTTTGATAGCGTACGGGAGTAATGCCATAGCGATGGGTAAAGGCACGGGTGAGGTGGGACTGATCGGTCAGGCCGGTCGCGGCGGCAACATCCGCAGCGGGCATGCCGAGAGTCAGAAATCCTTTCGCTCGCCACAGGCGAATTGCCATCAGCATCTGATGCGGCGTCACGTGGAAATGGGCTTTGAACTGGCGTTGAAAATGCCAGGGACTTAGCGAGGCAACGCGTGCCAGTTCGTCGAGGGTTATCGGACGCATGTAGTTGTCATGCAAATAGTCGCGTACGCGCGCAAAGCGATGGGTGCCTTCCTGCGATACCGGGGCATGGCGCGCCAGCGGCTGGAAGGTATCGATCAGATCCAACAACAACCCTTTTTGCGCTAAGGGATCGTCGGTGTGCCACAGGCCGTGGATTAGCGAACAGATCTGACGTGAGCGGAGGGGATCGTGACGCGTGACGTCATGAAACCACCAGTGACGGATGCCGGTTACCTCTTCAAGCAGATCGGGCTCCAGATAGATCATCCGGTAGCGCCAGCCGTCGGCGGTTTCGGCTTCGCCGGTATGTAACTCATCCGGATTCATCGTCACGACCGAGTGAGCTGGGGCAACGTACTGCGTGCCGCGATAGCGAAAACGCTCGGCTCCGGCTTCTATCGCGCCAATGCCGAACGCTTCGTGGGTGTGCGGTTCAAAGGCGTAGCGTGAAATATGCGCGTGATACAGCTCAACGCCCGGTATCTGTGCCAGATGGCGAAAGCGGGCACTGTCTTTTTCATCGCTAAACTGCTCAGGTACACCTTGCACGTTTTCTCTCCCCACGCATCATCCTGTCATTATCAGAGAGGATGCATGGGGATGCCACCATAATTAACCGATTTTTAACACTTAAAGAATGCCTTTGACGCTTTCGGCCAGCGGGGTGGTTGGGCGACCGATCAACTTGCTCAGCGTGTGGCTGTCATCGAACAAACCGCCTTTGGATGCCCCGGTATCCGAATCGGCCAGCATATCCGCCAGACCCGCAGGCAAGCCGACCCCTTTCAGCGCAGCGGCGAAATCGGCTTCGCTCAGGTTCTGATAGACGACAGGTTTGCCACTCTGTTTACTCAGTTCTGCGGCCAGTTGGCTCAGCGTCCAGGATTCATCACCTGCCAGTTCATACACCTTCCCGGCATGACCTTCAGTGCTGATCACCTGTGCGGCGGCAGCGGCGTAATCTGCGCGCGTCGCACAGGCAATTTTGCCCTCGCCCGCAGCGCCGATAAACACGCCATGCTCCAGCGCAGCAGGGGCGCTCGCAAGATAGTTTTCGGTATACCAACCGTTACGCAGCAGCGCGTGGGCAATACCGGAGTCTGCCAGCATCTTCTCGGTTTCGATGTGTTCGACGTGCAGGCCCAGCGGAGAACGGTCGGCATGCAACAGGCTGGTGTAGGCGATAAATTTTACGTTCGCCGCCTTCGCTGCATTAATGACATTGCGGTGCTGAGCGGCACGCTGCCCCACTTCGCTGGAAGAAATCAGCAGCAGCTTATCCACTCCCTGCAATGCCCGGGTGAATGCGGTTTCATCGCTGTAATCCGCCTGACGTACGGTGATTCCCTGTTGGCTTAATGCGGTGGCCTTTGCCGGATTGCGAACTATCGCCACAATCTGGCTGGCAGGAACGGTTTTCAGCAGATTCTCAATAACGTGGTGGCCCAGTTGGCCCGTTGCGCCGGTAATGGCAATCATGAGGTGACTCCTTAATGTGTCGCTTGTGTTTTATAAAGCTAGCACTTAAACTTACTTTTAGTAAGTACGCACAAAAAGGTAAGTATAAAATGAGTGCATCGACCCTTTCTCAACAACTTCGTGACGGCAATTTGTTTGCCGAGCAGTGTCCGTCGCGTGAAGTGTTAAAGCATGTGACGAGCCGCTGGGGCGTGTTGATTCTGGTGGCACTACGTGACGGTACTCACCGTTTCAGCGATCTGCGCCGTAAAATGGGCGGCGTGAGCGAGAAGATGTTGGCGCAGTCGTTGCAGGCGCTTGAGCAGGATGGGTTTATCAACCGGGTATCGTATCCGGTTGTGCCGCCGCACGTGGAGTACAGCCTGACTCCGTTGGGTGAGCAGGTTAGCGACAAAGTCGCCGCCCTGGCGGACTGGATTGAATTAAATTTGCCACAGGTGTTAGCGCAACGGGAAGAGCGGGCGGCATAAAATGTTGCCGGATGGCGGTATGCCATCCGGCATTGACGTTACTTGCTTAAATCCATCTGATAAATCGCAAAACCGATATCATCGGTGGCGACGTGCTGCATGGGGTATTGACCTTTTTCTTTAATAAATGCGGCGGCTTTATCACTCGGTGACGTTTCGAAGCGGATATCCAGCTTCGTCTCGCTGTGAATCGGTGCCAGACGCCAGTTGTTATCGGCGGCCGGATGAATTTCCCCGGCACGTTTAGATTCCGCGCCAATCCATGCCGCCAGCACCGAGCGGTTCTCGTCCGGTGACGCAAAGGCAATATGACTGTCACCGGTTCCGGCAAACTTACCGCTATAGGCGCGATAGTTATTGGTGGCGACCAGGAAGGTGGCATTAGGATCAATAGGCTTGCCGTTGAAGGTCAGATTTTTAATCCTTTCCGCTGTCGGATTTACCGTCTGGCATTCGCCGTCATAACGTGCGGGCTGCGAGACATCAATCTGGTATTCCACGCCATCAATGACATCAAAGTTATAGGTGCGGAAACCATCCCAGTTAATGAGCGACTGCGGCTTGCTGCTGGTGCTGTCTATTTGATTAAACTGTCCGGCTGAGCACTCAAGCCACTCTTTCACTTCTTTGCCGCTGGCTTTTACAACCACCAGCGTGTTCGGGTACAGATAGAGATCGGCGGCATTCCGGAAGGTTAGCTGGCCTTTCTCGACCTCGACAAAACTGGCCGGATCGTTCTTGCGCCCGCCGACTTTAAACGGCGCAGCAGCGGAAAGCACCGGTAGTTTCGCCAGGTCCGGGTCGCCCTGAATGAAGTGTTCGACATAGGCTTTCTGCGCGTTATTGACTACCTGAACGGTCGGATCGTCCTGCACCAGCGCCAGATAGCTGTACATATTATCGGCGGATTTGCCGATCGGCTTACTGACAAATTCGCGGGTCGCGTCGTGGTCGGCTTTCAGAATATCCACCAGTTTCCTGTCTTCGCCAGCCAGTGATTTTTTCGCGGCTGCGTCGTAAATTGGCCGCGCTTCGGCTTTGGCCTGCGTCACCTGCCATTTGCCGCCGTCATTATTGAGCACCAAATCCACCACGCCCAGATGATCTCCCCACATGCCAGGCATCACCGCCGGTACACCGTTCAGCGTCCCTTTCGCGATATCGGCACCTTTGATGCTGGCAAAGTCTTTACCGGGGAAGACCGCGTGGGCATGACCAAACATGATCGCGTCCACGCCGGGCACGTCGCTGAGATAATAAACGGAGTTCTCAGCCATGCTCTGGTAGGGGTCTGCTGAGAGCCCTGAGTGCGCAATCACCACCACCACATCGGCGCCTTTTTCGCGCATTTCCGGGACATACTGGCGCGCGGTGGCGGTAATGTCGTTAACCGTCACTTTACCGCTCAGGTTCGCTTTATCCCAGGTCATGATCTGCGGAGGGACAAACCCGATGTAGCCAATGTTCAGCTTCTGTTTGCGGCCATCCTGATCGACGACGTCAGTCTCTTTAATAAGATAGGGAGTAAACAACGGCTTTTGCGTCTTAACATCGATAATATTGGCGTTAACGTAGGGGAACTTCGCGCCAGCCAGCGCCTTTTGCAGATACTCCAGCCCGTAATTAAACTCATGGTTACCGAGATTACCCACAGCATAATCCAGCGTATTTAGCGCCTTGTAGACCGGATGGATATCACCGTCCTTCAACCCTTTGGCCGCCATATAGTCGCCCAGCGGGCTGCCCTGAATCAGATCGCCGTTATCGACCAGCACGCTATTTTTAGCTTCACTGCGCGCGGCGTTAATCAGGCTTGCGGTACGTACCAGTCCGAATTTTTCGGTTGCGGTATCTTTGTAATAATCGAAATCCATCATGTTGCTATGTAAATCAGTGGTTTCCATTATCCGCAGATCGACGGTCGCGGCATTCACGCTGGCCGCGATCAGCGTGGCCAAAACCGTTGCACTAAACTTAATCATCAGGGGGCATCCTTTTCAGATCTAAGCCACAAAAGAAAATGTATATAAATCTTCTTGCTTACAGAACTGTGAATCATGCATCAGTTTAGCAAGCAAAACCGCAGACACTATCACAGTTGGCGGATTCGCCTCTGATCGGGTATAAGTAAAACAATGAGTTAACGCCACGGCCACAAACGAGGTGGAGAATGTTAGAACACGTATGCCAGCTTGCACGGAACGCGGGCGATGCCATTATGCAGGTCTATGATGGAGTCAAACCGATGGAGATTGCCAGCAAGCAGGACGATTCTCCGGTAACCGCGGCAGATATTGCTGCACATGCAGTGATTCTCGAAGGCTTAACGCAGCTGACGCCAGAAATTCCGGTACTCTCCGAAGAGGATCCGCCGGCCTGGGAAGTACGCCAGCACTGGCAGCGTTACTGGTTAGTCGACCCGCTGGACGGCACCAAAGAGTTCATTAAACGCAACGGCGAGTTCACCGTGAACATTGCGCTTATCGAGAAGGGTAAGCCGGTACTGGGCGTGGTCTACGCTCCGGTCATGAAAGTGATGTACAGCGCGGCAGAAGGTAAAGCCTGGAAAGAAGAGTGCAACGTGCGCAAGCAAATACAGGTACGCGACGCGCGCCCGCCGCTGGTGGTCATTAGCCGCTCCCATGCAGACAATGAACTGAAAGAATACTTACAGCAGCTGGGTGAACACCAGACGACGTCGATTGGTTCGTCGCTGAAGTTCTGTCTGGTCGCGGAGGGGCAGGCGCAACTGTATCCCCGCTTTGGGCCGACCAACGTCTGGGACACGGCGGCAGGCCACGCCGTCGCCGCCGCCGCCGGGGCACACGTTCACGACTGGCAGGGTAAGCCGCTGGACTACACCCCGCGTGAATCGTTCCTTAACCCCGGCTTCCGGGTCTCTATTTATTAAGCAACTTATGCAGCAGGGCAATCACCTGCTGCACTTCTTCCTGGGTTAGCGCCCCGTCCTTCGCCCACTGTACGCGACCGTCTTTGTCGAGTACTGCGATAGCTGAACTCTCTTCATCCAGTTGCCAGGCTTTACGGGCCACGCCGTCACTGTCGACGATGAACTGCGACCACGGGTAAAGCTTCTTATTGCTCTCAAGACTGCTGCGCACAAACATACCGGAGCCAGGAATCGCGTCGTCAGTGTTGACGATCGTCGTGGTCTGATAAACGTCATGGGGCAGTTTTGCCGCTTTGATCGCTTCAATCAGCGTCGCATTTTTTTCTTTAGCAGAGGTGCGTCCGGCGATGTGCTGAAGGATTCGCACTTTCCCGGGCAACTGTGCGCTGTTCCAGCTTTTATAGCTGAACTTATCATTTTCAAGAATCAATTCGCCGCGATCGGCAATGCCTACCGGCGGGACGCGCTGGCCCGTTTCGAAGCGATGTGCGGAGGCCATCATCGGCACTAACAGGCACGCCAGCGCCAGAATCTTACGTAAGGTCATGGTGTTTCCTTCTTATTGTTTGCAGGTGATCCGACCACTTAGGTCTGATTTTTAATCATATGTGCGAATGATGCTTTTTCCCGCAAGAGCGATGCCAGTTTGCGGACGGGCGCACAAATCCTGCGAAAAACGAAGGCTTATACTGAGGACAGCACCGTGATTCAGAGATGATTCTGATTAACTGTAATGGAAAGGTAAATAAACTTATACGCGCTGGAAACATCGTACAGATAGTCTATAGTCAAATGGCATTGAATTTTGCGCCTTAGAACGGTTGGACCGATTGTGGTACCACAAGGGCGTGACTTAAGCAGGAGATAACAATGAAAATTTTCCAACGGTACAACCCACTGCAAGTGGCGAAGTACGTGAAGATCCTGTTTCGTGGACGGTTATATATCAAGGACGTTGGCGCTTTTGAGTTTGATAAGGGTAAGATTCTTATCCCAAAAGTGAAGGATAAACAGCATCTGTCTGTGATGTCCGAAGTCAACCGTCAGGTTCTGCGTCTGCAAACTGAGATGGCTTAACCAAAGTGCTATGCAGTAGTTTAAAAAACGGCTCCCACTGGGAGCCGTTGATGTTTCTGAAGCAAGCCTGACAGGCGCAAACTACGCTTTAACGTCTTCCCTGGCGTCCGGCAGTTTCGGTACCAGTATGCTCGGTTTACTGTCAAGACGGGTCACCAGCAACTGATCGATACGGTAGTTATCAATATCCACCACTTCAAATTTGTAGCCAGAGAACTTCACGGAATCGGTACGTTTCGGGATTTTACGCAACATGAACATCATAAAGCCGCCAATCGTCTCGTAGTTGCCCGACTGCGGGAATTCATCGATATCCAGCACGCGCATCACGTCATCGATCGGCGTACCGCCGTCGATCAGCCAGGAGTTTTCGTCGCGGGCCACAATCTGCTCTTCCAGCCCCTGACCGACCAGATCGCCCATCAGCGTAGTCATGACGTCATTCAGGGTGATGATACCCACGACCAGCGCGTACTCGTTCATGATTACCGCAAAGTCTTCACCGGCCGTTTTGAAACTTTCCAGTGCTTCTGAAAGGGTCAGCGTATCTGGAACAATCAGGGTGTTACGGATCTGCACACCGCTGTTCAGCGCCATGCTCTGATTCGCCAGGACGCGATTCAGTAAATCTTTCGAGTCGACATAACCAATGATGTGGTCAATGTCTTCGTTACAGACGAGGAACTTGGAGTGCGGATGTTCCGCCACTTTATTCTTCAGGCTCTGTTCGTCTTCATGCAGATCGAACCAGATCACGTTTTCACGCGGCGTCATGGATGATGGTACGGTACGTGATTCCAGCTCGAAGACGTTCTCAATCAGCTCATGTTCCTGTTTACGTAACACGCCTGCGAGCGCGCCAGCTTCCACCACGGCATAAATATCATCTGATGTGATGTCATCTTTGCGCACCATCGGCAGCTTGAAGATGCGAAAGATCACGTTCGCTAACCCGTTGAAGAACCACACCAGCGGCGTGAAAACAAACAGACAGAAGCGCATCGGGTTGATGATACGCAAAGCCACAGCTTCTGGCGCAATCATACCGATGCGTTTCGGGGTTAAGTCCGCGAAGAGGATAAACATACCGGTGACCAGCGAGAAGGAGAGAATAAAACTCAACTGCTCAGAGAGTTCTGGCGATATGTAGCGAGAGAATAAGGTATTGAAGGCCGGGGAAAATGCGGCGTCGCCCACGATACCGCCAAGAATAGCGACCGCGTTCAGACCGATTTGCACTACCGTGAAGAACATCCCGGGGTTTTCCTGCATTTTTAACACGCGTTGCGCATTGAGATTGCCTTCATCGGCCAGCAGTTTGAGCTTAATTTTACGTGAAGCGGCAAGTGAGATCTCGGATATCGAGAAGAACGCACTCACAGCGATCAGGCAAAGAATAATAAAAATACTGTTTAACATATCTTATCTAACCGTATCGGTCAGATCCTCGGAAGGGAAGTTGATAAATCCATGTGGTAAAGCTTAATGAAAACCGGCTCGTAGAGGTGAGCCGGTAAGTTCAGGGCTAGTATAGCGTAAGGGACTGTAAAGCCGCCAGAGGCTTAATTTTCAGCGGTAGCCGTTCGACGCTTATCGCGTGCGCCAGGCGCGGCATCCCAGATTTCATCGTAGGCGAAACCGGTGAGTGACTTAATGACGGCCCGGGTCTCTTCGTCGCAGTCTTCACATTCACCGCCGAGTTTGCGGCGCGCCACTTCTTTGATCAGGATTTTGTGCGTCTTTTGCGTCAGCTTAAACCGGAACGTGGTGTAAAAACTGATAGCCAGCAGGGCAGCAGTCGCAAATATCATCAGGCCAATAATGGCATGCAGCGCGCTGATGGGCTGCGAACCGCCGCCTTTGACAAAGCCGCTCTCTTCCAGCACCACGCCAATCAACATAATCGCCAGCGCGACGGTGCTTTTGCGGGTCAGCACCATCACCCCGGCAAAAATGCCTTCCCGACGCTGGCGGGTGACGATTTCATCCACATCCGGAATAAAGCTATAGATGTTCCACGGGATGTAATACAACCCGGCTTTTGCCAGACCAAACAGGACAAATATCGCGGAAAAGAGCAGGGCCGGTAGCTGGATATCACCCAGATAAAGGGTAAAAAGACAGGCCAGGACGAAGAAAATGCAGCCATAGGAGAGCCGCAGCGCCGCAGACGGTGTCATGTTGAGCTTATTCATTAACATCATAAAGCCGAATGTGCCAGGGACTGAAACAAACGCCGCGATACTTAACAGTCCGGAAACCGTGGCCGCATCCTGTTTTAATCCATAGATCACGTAATAAGTGAAAACGGAACCAAAGACATCCAGAGCGGTAAATGAACAAATATAGATAATAATATGCTGGCGAAAAATACGCAGTTTAAAGGCGGAAAAAAGATCCACCACCAAATACTTCAGGTGGTTAAATAATCCAGAGCTGCGCTGTGTGTCCGGCGTGAATTCATATTCTTCCCGCACATCTTTTGCTTCCCAGGTCGTTGCCCAGGTGGTGAATACGGCGACACAATAAATAATCGCAAACACGAGTCCGGTCAAAGTATAGGTCAATGAATTATCTTTACCCGTATATTGCATAATAATGCCGGGTACGGAAACGGCTAAAAAACCGCCCAGTTGTGAACACATCATGCGTACGCCAGAGAGGCGAGTACGTTCGCTGAAGCGGTTGGTCATCTCCGCCGACAGCGTCTCCCAGGGCACCAGCACCATCGCGGACAGCAGTTCGATGGAAAGATACGTTCCCAGGTAATACCAGTAGCTCATGTCGGTAATCCACACCAGCGCGTAGAGAAACATGAGCGGAGCACTGATTAATAAAAAGAAACGACGACGACCAAATTTTTTTCCCAGCCAGGTATTGCCGAAGTTATCAGTAATATAACCCATCACCGGGCTTAATATTGCATCGATGATACGTGCAATAGCAAATATAGAACCGGCTTCCAGTACAGACAGTCCACAATAGGTGGTGTAAAAAAATAACAGCCAGGTGCCAATAACTGCAAATGCACCGCCGCCAAATAAATCGGTTACGCCGTAGCCAATCGCTACGCCGTAACCTACTCTGCGTTCAGTAGGTTTCGCCATATAATTATTCCTTTAGTATCACTTGATTGCCGGATGTGCCTTATCCGGCCTGGATTCACTTTCCGCGGATTTATTTCTCCAGGTTTATCCAGGTACGTAATTGCGACGAACGATAAATGGCATCGACGATCTGCAATGATTTAGCGGCTTCGTGAATGCTGCATACGCTCCCGGCGGTGGGATGGTGTAGGGCGTCATAGAACTGACGGATCGCTTCGTGATGGCCGACGCCCCAGTAGCTTTTGCCGCTGCCGTCAGGGGCCGCGTCGCTTGCCAGCTTTTGTCGGGTCTCCGCGTTGATACGCCACAGCTCGCTCCCCTCAAGAAGCAAAGTGCCTTTTTCGCCGTGAATTTCCAGCTGTAGCGGTGAGTTGGCGGAGTGGCAGTTGCTGGCATAAAACAGTCCACGCGCACCGTTGCAAAAGGCAAAGGTCGCCATTGCGCTGTCTTCACCGTCGATGGTACCGGCAAGCCAGGTGCTGTCGACCACTCCCTTGACACGCGTCACGCCTTTGGCAAACCATTGCATCAGATCGAGCGTGTGGATCGCCTGGTTGATGAGCAGACAACCGCCTTCGGTGGCTGCTTTTCCCCGCCAGGGACTGGCGGTGTAATAACTGCCGCCGCGCGACCAGGTCAGCACCGCTTTAATCGCGAGCATCTTGCCGATCGCCCCCTCCTGCAACTGGTGCTTAATGGCGAGACTGGTGGGATTGAACCGGTTCTGATAGCAGATCCCAAGCTTGCCCCGCGCATGGGCGAGGGCTGTTTCGACTTCGGCCACGTCCAGCGTGTGCATCACTGCTGGTTTTTCACAAAGTACATGTTTCCCTGCCGCCAGTGCGGCAAGAATCATCGGTTTATGCAGATAGTGCGGCGTGCAAATGTGCACCACGTCGATCGTGTCATCCCAGAGCATTTCGCGGTAGTCATGATAAAAATGGCAATCATAAAGCGCCGCCAGTTGACGTCCTTTGTTGATGTCCGTTTCGGCAATCGCACGCAACCTGACGTTGGGTAACTGCTGTAGCGCCTCCGCGTGGATGGCATGGATAGCCCCCCCGCCGATAATGGCGGCATTCACTGTGTTCATGGTGCCTCCCATCACGCGTTCGCGTTTGCCCGCATCTGCGCTTTAACGCACAGCTCCGCCGCTTTAAAGGCGTGCTCCTGCGTCATGGCGTTTTCAGTGCGCCGGATACAGTCGAGGATGAGCTGACCAAAGTACGGAAAGCCCACCTTGCCGGCGACGGGATAACGGAATTCCCCCTCTTTATTGACCAGATAGACCACATCCTGCTCGCCGCGAGTGATATCGACATATTTGCGAATTTCGATATAGCCCTCCGTGCCGAGCAGCGTCAGGCGTCCATCGCCCCAGGTCGAGAGGCCGCCCGGCGTGAACCAGTCGCAGCGGAAGTAGCCCGTTGCACCGTTATCGCCCGCCAGCATCGCGTCGCCAAAATCTTCGAATTGTGGATATTGCGGGTGATTTACGTTGCGTACCTGGCTTGCCACGATGCGTGCGTCGCTGTTGCCGGTATAGAACAGAAACTGTTCGATCTGATGACTGCCGATGTCGCAGAGAATGCCGCCGAAAAAGCGTCGCTCGTAGAACCAGTCCGGGCGACCGCTACCTTCACGGTGCGGGCCGGTTCCGAGTGTTTGTATGACCTGACCAATCGCCCCCTGTTTCACCAAATCGCCCGCGAAAACGGCACTTTCCACATGCAGGCGTTCGCTGTAGTAGACCGCGTATTTACGCCCGGTTTTCGCCACCATCGCTTTGGCATCCTCCAGTTGATCCAGCGTAGTCAGCGGCGCTTTGTCGGTGAAATAGTCTTTCCCGGCTGCCATCACTTTTAGTCCCAGTGGGCAGCGCTCCGAGGGGATCGCCGCACTGGCGACCAGGTTCACCGTTGTGTCATTAAGGATCGTTGCCAGAGAATCAGCGGCCTGCGCCTGCGGATACTGTTGTAAAAAGCTCGCCACTTTTGCCGGATCCGGGTCGTACACCCATTTCAGTGTGGCGCCAGCCTCAATTAACCCATTGCACATGCCGTAGATATGGCCGTGATCGAGTGCCGCTGCGGCAATGATAAATTCGCCGGGCATTACTACTGGCTGAGGTTTCCCGGTCGGGGCATAGTTCATACCGTCATGCTTGTTCATTTTTCCACTCCTGAATCTAAGTCTTTACCCAGCGGGATCGCGCCCACCTCTGCAAAATTGCTCACCGAGGCGGATTTTTCATAAAAATGTGGTGCCTTTTGGAGCAGGCCGCCCGTGCGATAAAACGCGTCGTCGCGCTGAACAGGCAGAGTCACGACCGAACGGGTGATCGCCGATTTGTAGACAGCGGTGATCAATTCCAGCGAGCGTTTGCCCTGTTCACCATCCACCAGCGGTTCGATCTGCTGTTCAATGGCGGTTAACACGTTGTCGATTTGCCCGGTATGCAGCGTCCATCGAAGCGCTGGGGTGGCGTGAAACTGCGTTGTCAGACGGTCTTCTCGCGCATTATCGTTTTCTGTCTGTGGAAAACCGTTGTCTGCGGACTGGCTGGCGAACACGTTCCACGGCGCGGAAATGCGCGCTTTCTCACCCTGAATCACAATTTTCTGATCTTCACCGTGATGCACCACGGAGGCGGTCAGTTGGGTCAGCGCGCCATTGGGATACCGGAAGATGGCGGCGCTGAGATCTTCTACTTCCGCATTGTCGTGGGCGACGTTGGTCATCATCGCCACCACTTCGCTGGGAAAACCGAGCATCCACTGGATGGCGTCAATATGGTGCACCGCGTGGTTGAGCGTGCAGCCACCGCCTTCCTTTTCCCACGTGCCGCGCCACCACAGGTCGTAATAGCAGTGCCCGCGCCACCAGAAGGAATCCACCTGGGCGTGACAAATCTTGCCCGCCAGGCCGGAATCTATCGCCGTTTTCAAACGCCAGAAGGCGTCGGTAAAACGGTTTTGCGCGATGACAGACAACGTTTTGCCGCAGGCCCGTTGCGCAGCCATCATCGCGTCACACTCTTCCAGCGACGCGGCCATCGGTTTTTCGCAAAGGACATGTTTGCCGCGGTTCAGGGCATCGATGGCGATTTCCGCGTGGACGTAGGGCGGGGTGCAGACATCCACCAGGTCAACCGCTGTTCCCGCCTCCAGCATTGCCTGATGGCTGGGGTAAACCTGCGCGTCGTGTAGTCCGTAACGCGCTTTCTTCTCTTCGGCCTTTTCGGGGAAAATATCCACCAGGGCGACAATTCGACAGCGCGCCGGAAACGTCAGATAGCCCTGAATGTGCTGATGAGAGATATTCCCCGTTCCAACAATCGCGATATTCAGCATGCTTACACTCCACTGTTACCAGGTTCCGGAAGCATCCAGCGTGCGGCTGGTAACCGTTTTTTCGACCGATGACGCAATATGTTCCTGTAACAGTTGGTAGTAGCGCTGCTCGTCAAAGGGCAGCGTGACCCAGTCGTCTGTCCAGGTGGAAAGATGCATAGCATTGGACAGCGTCAGACCATGAATGCCCTCCTGACCGGGGGCGATGAGCGGTTCGCCATGCAGGATAGCGGCGGTGAAATTACGGGTAATAACAACGTGTTCGCTACACTCCGGGGCGGTAGGGATGGTGACTTCCCAGCACTCCGGCTCACCGAAGCCATCTTGCCAGCGGGCGTTAAAGTCTGTTTCGGATTCACGTAACCGCCAGAAACGCAGACGTCCCTCTTCGACAACCACTTTTCCGCGATCGCCGACAATTTCCAGACGGTTGGTGCCCGGTGCTTCGGCGGTGGTGGTGATGAAGACCCCCGTCGCCCCATTCGCGTACTCGGCATACGCCGTCACCTCGTTTTCGACTTCGATCTGCCGATGTTTGCCGAACTGGCAGAAAGCGCGCATTCGCACGGGCATACCGACCAGCCACTGCCAGAGATCGAGTTGATGCGGATCCTGATTCAGCAACACGCCGCCCCCTTCGCCTTTCCAGGTTGCGCGCCAGCCTCCTGAGTTGTAGTAGCTCTGCGAGCGATACCAGTTAGTGATGATCCAGTTGGAGCGGCGCAGTTCGCCGAGTTCGCCGCTGTCGATCAGGTCTTTCACCTTTTGATACAGCGGGTTAGGACGCTGGTTGTACATCATGCTAAAGACCACGTCGCACTCACGGGCGCAGGCGTTCATCTCCTTAACCTGAGCGGTATAAACACCAGCGGGCTTCTCACAGAGCGTGTGGATCCCCAGACGCATGGCCATGATGGACAGCCCAGGATGATCATAGTGCGGTGTCGCGACGATGACGGCATCAATCAGTCCGCTCTCCAGCATGTCGTGCGCGTCGCTGAACAGCGTCACGGAATCACCCACCAACTGGCGGATAGCAGCATGCTTAGCGGCGTTGTTGTCGCAGACGGCAGTCAGGCAGGCGTCATTCACGGTTCCTGCCAGAAGATATCGGGCGTGGACGGTACCGATGTTGCCCACGCCAATAATGCCAAAACGTACTTTTTTCATGTCATGCCTTACTCAGGATCAATGAGGGATAAGCGGAACATAAGAAACGCCTGGAAGGTCGACAACGGGATTTTGTGAGAGCGCTTGCAGGACGCAAAAGAAGTTAGCGAGCTAATTAAAAAGGTGTTTTAGAATCAATGAAGTACGTCTGCAATAATTTGCAAAGATACATTGCGAGCGAGGTCACAGAATGTCGGGCAAGCTGAAAATGGATGAAATTGCCGCCTTAACGGGCTTCTCTGTGAGTACCGTGTCGCGGGTGCTGGGCGGGAAGTCCTACACCAGCGACAAGGCGCGTGAGGCAATAGTGAAATGTGCGCGACAACTGGGTGTTCTCGACTCGCTCGCCAGCGGGCGGCTGTTGATTAACGGCGTCGCCGTCTTTGCTCCGCAGCGCACGTTCACGGCGCAGGGAGATGCTTTTTACCTTGAAGTGACGCGCGGTATTGCTGAAGCGGTCGCTTCACACGATGTCTGGGTGAGCTATTGCGGCCTGGATGAGCAACACGCGGATATCAAAGTCTTTCTGGAGAAGGTCAACCATAAAAATATTAACGCCATCATTCTGATCGGGATTGATGATCCGACGATCCACAAGCTGGCGCTGTCGCTGGAAAAGCCCTGTGTGTTGATCAACTCGCAGGACAGAGAGGGGCTGCTGGATTCGGTGTCGCCGGACCATCGGTCGATTGGCAACCGGGCGACGCAGTATCTGTTCGATCAAGGGCACCGACGCATTCTCAACGTCACCAGCCTGCGGCGGGAGACGATGTACTGGCGGCTGGAAGGCATTAAAGAGGTCTATCGTCAGTACCAGATCCCGTTTGATACCCATTGCGATCTGCTGGTGACGGAAGGATTCTCTGAGGAGGAAGCGGAGCAGGCGGTTGGCGAATGGCTGCGCGATACGCCGCGTCACGACTGGCCGGAAGTGATTTTCTGCGCCGGCGCGTCGATGTCCACCGGCATCCTGCGTGTACTGAACACCCATGGGGTGCGCGTTCCGGAAGAGATGTCGCTGATGACGACGGGCGTACAGGAACTGGACGCCCGCATCGTGGCGACAGTGAGCAGTATTACTATACCCTGCCGGGCGCTGGGCGTGGAGGCGGTGCATCTGTTGCAGCATCGTCTGAACCGGCCCGGTGCGCCGGTATTTAATCTGTTGCTGAAAGGGATGCTTTCACAGAAAGGTACTGTCGCCAGCGCCACGCGACATGCGGCCCGCGTGACGGTGGAACGCTGATCTTACGCGTCAGGGGGCAAACAGACGCCAATCCCGCCGATTCCGCAGTAGCCGTACGGGTTTTTGTGCAGATACTGCTGGTGGTCGTCCTCAGCGTAATAGAACGGCGTCGCGTTGCTGATTTCAGTGGTGATGGAACGATGGTCGCCCGCCGCGCGCATGGCGGCCTGGAAGCGTTCAAAACTGGCGCGAGCGGCGCTGTCCTGCTCCGGTGTCAGCGGGTAAATAGCGGAACGATATTGGGTGCCGTGGTCGTTGCCCTGTTGCATGCCCTGCGCCGGATCGTGGTTTTCCCAGAAAACCTGGAGCAATTGTTCATAGCTGATGACCGCCGGATCGTACACCACGCGCACCGCTTCGGCGTGGCCTGTTTCACCGGAACAGACTTCCCGGTAGGTGGGATTCGGCGTGTAGCCACCGGTGTACCCCGCAGCCGTGCTGTAAACGCCGGGCAACTGCCAGAACAACCGTTCTACGCCCCAGAAACAGCCCATCGCGAAAAGCGCGATTTCCATCCCTTCAGGGACGTTCGTCATCGAATGTTCGTTGACGGCATGCAGCGTCGCCACGGGCATCGGGGTATTGCGCCCAGGTAATGCATCCGACGGTGAAATCAGGTGCTTTTTATCAAATAGACTCATGGTGCGGTTCTCCCGAAAATCAGTAATTGGGGTTAAGGTTGTAACAAGACGCGTATTTGCACACAATAACCGTTAGGAATGCGTCTACAGTAAACATAAGAAATATTTGGGTAGTCGTCTGTTTTTCAATCCCAGTTGTTGGGTTTTTGTTAAGCCGTGGATTGGCGTTATGATTTTTTCCAGGGGTGGAAATAAGGGATTTCAGGAGAAAAAGTGCCACATATCCGTCAGTTATGCTGGGTGAGCCTGTTGTGTTTAAGCAGTTCTGCCTTTGCCGCGAACGTCCGTCTACAGGTCGAAGGGCTAACAGGAGAACTGGAGAAAAACGTCCGGGCACAACTCTCAACCATCCAGAGTGATGAAGTCACGCCGGACCGGCGCTTTCGCGCGCGCGTGGATGACGCCATCCGCGAAGGGTTAAAGGCGCTCGGCTATTACGAACCGACCATTGATTTCGATCTGCGTCCGCCTCCGGCGAAAGGGCGTCAGGTGCTGGTGGCCAAAGTGACGCCCGGTGAACCGGTGCGCATTGGCGGAACAGAAGTCATTTTACGCGGCGGCGCGCGTACCGACAGAGATTACCTGGATTTGCTGAAAACGCGTCCGGCGATCGGTACGGTGCTCAATCATGGGGACTATGACAGCTTCAAAAAGTCATTAACCAGCGTGGCGCTACGTAAAGGGTATTTCGACAGCGAATTTAATAAGAGCCAGTTGGGTATTGCGCTTGATCGCCATCAGGCGTTCTGGGATATCGACTACGACAGCGGTGAACGTTATCGCTTTGGTCACGTCTCCTTTGAAGGCTCGCAGATCCGCGAGGAGTACCTGCAAAACCTGGTGCCATTCAAAGAAGGGGATGCGTACGAGTCGAAAGAGCTCGGCGAGCTGAACCGTCGACTTTCGGCGACCGGCTGGTTTAACTCCGTGGTTGTCGCGCCCGAATTCGACAAAGCGCGGAAAACCAAAGTGCTGCCGCTGAAGGGCGTGGTGTCGCCGCGAACGGAAAACACCATTGAGACCGGGGTGGGTTATTCCACCGACGTGGGACCGCGCGTGAAGACCACGTGGAAAAAGCCGTGGATGAACTCTTATGGCCACAGCCTGACGACCAGCGCCAGTATCTCGTCACCTGAACAGCAGTTAGATTTCAGTTATAAAATGCCGCTGCTGAAGAACCCGCTGGAGCAATACTATCTGGTGCAGGGTGGGTTTAAGCGTACCGATCTCAACGATACCGAACAGGACTCCACCACGCTTGCGGTTTCTCGCTACTGGGATCTTTCCAGTGGCTGGCAGCGCGCCATTAACCTGCGCTGGAGTCTCGACCACTTTACTCAGGGGCAGGTGACGAACACCACCATGCTGCTCTATCCTGGCGTGATGATCAGCCGTACCCGTTCGCGCGGTGGTCTGATGCCCACCTGGGGCGACTCCCAGCGTTACTCCATTGATTACTCCAACACCGCCTGGGGTTCCGACGTCGACTTCTCGGTCTTTCAGGCGCAAAACGTCTGGATCCGTTCCTTGTACGATCGTCATCGCTTCGTGATGCGCGGCAATCTCGGCTGGATCGAAACCGGCGATTTCGACAAAGTGCCGCCAGACCTGCGTTTCTTCGCCGGGGGCGACCGCAGTATTCGCGGCTACAAATACAAATCCATTTCACCAAAATACAGCAACGGTGACCTGAAAGGGGCCTCAAAACTGGCAACCGGGTCGCTGGAATACCAGTACAACGTCACCGGCAAATGGTGGGGAGCAATGTTTGTCGACAGCGGTGAAGCCGTCAGTGATATCCGTAAAAGCGATTTCAAAACCGGTGCCGGGGTGGGCGTACGCTGGCAGTCTCCGGTCGGGCCAATCAAGCTCGATTTTGCCGTTCCGGTCGGCGATAAAGATGAGCACGGTTTACAGTTTTACATCGGTCTGGGGCCTGAATTATGAGTTTATGGAAGAAGATAAGCCTCGGCGTACTGATTTTTATCCTGCTGTTGCTGGGGACGGTGGCGTTTCTGCTTGGAACGACAACCGGCCTGCATCTGATCTTCAATGCGGCGAACCGCTGGGTGCCGGGCCTGGAAATCGGCCAGGTCACCGGCGGCTGGCGCGATCTGTCACTGAAAAATATCCGCTTTGACCAGCCTGGCGTGGCGGTTAACGCGGGGGAAGTGCATCTGGCGGTGGGGCTGGATTGCCTGTGGAACAGCAGCCTGTGCGTGAACGATCTGTCGCTCAAAGACATAAACGTGGCGATCGACAGTAAAAAAATGCCGCCGTCCGCGCCGGTCGAAGAAGAAGAGAGCGGCCCGCTGAATCTCTCCACGCCGTATCCGGTAACGCTTTCCCGTGTGGCGCTGAACAACGTCAATATTAAAATTGATGACACCACCGTGTCGGTGATGGCGTTTACCTCCGGCCTGCACTGGCAGGAGAAGGATCTGACCCTGAAGCCCACGTCGTTGCAGGGATTGCTGATCGCGCTGCCGAAAGTGGCGGAGGTTGCTCAGGAAGAAGTCGTCGAGCCGAAGATCCAGAACCCGCAGCCGGATGAAAAACCGCTCGGCGAAACGCTGAAAGATTTGTTCTCAAAACCGGTTCTGCCAGAGATGACGGACGTGCATCTGCCGCTCAATCTCAATATTGAAGAGTTCAAAGGCGAGCAACTGCGCGTCACCGGCGATACGGACCTGACGGTGCATAACCTGCTGCTGAAAGTGAGCAGCATCGATGGCAACATGAAACTCGATGCGCTGGACGTTGACTCTAATCAGGGCACGGTTAACGCCAGCGGTACGGCCCAGTTGACCCATAACTGGCCGGTCGATATCACCCTCAACAGCACGCTGAACATGGACCCGCTGAAAGGCGAGAAGGTGAAGCTGAAGGTGGGCGGCGCGCTGCGTGAACAACTGGAAGTGGGGGTAAATCTCTCCGGACCGGTGGCGTTGGATCTGCGTGCCCAGACGCGTCTGGCGGAAGCCGGGCTGCCGTTGAATCTGGAAGTGGTCAGCAAGCAGGTTTACTGGCCGTTTACGGGTGATAAACAGTTCCAGGCCGACGATATCAAACTCAAGCTCACCGGCAAGATGACGGACTATACGCTTTCGATGCGTACGGCGGTGAAAGGACAGGATATCCCGCCGGCGACCATTACGCTTGATGCGAAGGGCAACGAACAGCAGATTAATATCGACAAGCTCAGCGTGGCTGCGCTGGAAGGGAAAACCGAGCTGAAGGCGCTGGTGGACTGGCAGCAGGCGATCAGTTGGCGAGGTGAATTGACGCTGGACGGCATCAATACGGCGAAAGAAGTGCCGGACTGGCCGTCGAAGCTCAATGGTCTGATTAAAACCCGGGGCAGCCTGTATGGCGGTAGCTGGCAGATGGACGTGCCGGAGATGAAGCTGACCGGTAACGTTAAGCAGAACAAGGTTAACGTTAATGGATCGCTCAAAGGCAATAGTTACATGCAGTGGACGATTCCAGGGCTGCATCTGGAACTGGGGCCAAACAGCGCTGAGGTGAAAGGTGAGCTGGGCGTTAAAGATCTCAATCTGGATGCGACCATTGACGCGCCGGGGCTGGACAACGCCTTGCCGGGACTCGGCGGTACGGCAAAAGGGCTGGTCAAAGTGCGCGGCACGGTTGATGCTCCACAACTGCTGGCGGATATCACCGCCCGTGGACTGCGCTGGCAGGAACTGTCCGTTGCCCAGGTGCGCGTGGAAGGCGACATTAAATCGACCGACCAGATTGCCGGTAACCTTAACGTGCGGGTTGAACGCATTTCGCAGCCCGACGTTAACATCAACCTCGTGACGCTGAACGCCAAAGGGAGCGAGAAGCAACACGAACTGCAACTGCGCGTTCAAGGGGAGCCGGTCTCCGGTCAACTCGATCTGACCGGGAGCTTTGATCGTAAAGAAGAGCGCTGGAAAGGCTCGCTGAGCAATACCCGCTTCCAGACGCCGGTAGGGCCGTTGACCCTGACCCGCGCCATCGCGCTCGACTACCGTAACCAGGAGCAGAAAATCAGTATCGGGCCACACTGCTGGACAAACCCGAATGCTGAACTGTGCGTGCCGCAAACTATCGATGCCGGTGCAGAAGGACGGGCGGTGGTGAATCTTAACCGCTTTGATCTGGCGATGCTGAAACCGTTTATGCCGGAGGCGACTCAGGCCACTGGCGTATTCACCGGTAAAGCGGACGTTTCATGGGACACCACCAAAGAGGGGCTGCCGCAGGGCAATGTCACGCTCTCCGGGCGTAACGTGAAAGTGACGCAGACGGTCAACGACGCGCCGCTGCCGTTAGCGTTCGATACCCTGAACGTGACGGCCGATCTACGCAACAATCGCGCGGAACTGGGCTGGCTGATCCGCCTGACTAATAACGGACAGCTTGACGGCCAGGTGCAGGTGACCGATCCCCAGGGGCGTCGTAACCTGGGCGGCAACGTCAACATTCGCAATGTTAACCTTGCGATGGTGAACCCGATCTTTGCGCGTGGTGAGAAGGCGGCAGGTCTGCTGAGCGCCAATCTGCGTCTGGGCGGTAATGTGCAGAGCCCGCAGATGTTTGGGCAATTGCAACTGAGCGGGCTGGATATTGACGGCAACTTTATGCCGTTTGATATGCAGCCGAGCCAACTGGCGATGAACTTCAACGGCACGCGCTCGACGCTTACCGGAGAGATACGAACCCAGCAGGGGCAGATCAACCTGAGCGGCGACGCTGACTGGAGTCAGATCGATAACTGGCGAGCGCGCGTGGCGGCAAAAGGCAGCCGGGTACGTATCACCGTGCCGCCGATGGTGCGCCTTGATGTTTCTCCGGATGTAGTATTTGAAGCAACGCCGAGTCTGTTCACCCTGGACGGACGGGTGGACGTACCGTGGGCGCGTATTGTGGTACATGACTTGCCAGAAAGCGCGGTGGGCGTTTCCAGCGACGAAGTGATGCTCAATAATGATTTGCAGCCAGAGAAGCCGCAAAGTGCCGGGATCCCGATCAACAGCAATCTGATTGTACACGTCGGTAACAACGTGCGGATGGATGCGTTTGGTCTGAAAGCCCGCCTGACAGGCGATCTGAAAGTGGCGCAGGATAAGCAAGGACTGGGGCTAAACGGACAGATCAACATTCCGGAAGGTCGCTTCCACGCCTACGGTCAGGATCTGATTGTGCGTAAAGGCGAGCTGTTGTTCTCGGGACCACCGGATCAGCCGTTGCTGAATATCGAAGCCATTCGTAACCCGGAGGCGACAGAGGATGCGGTGATCGCCGGTGTTCGCGTCACCGGAACGGCAGATGAGCCGAAGGCAGAGATCTTCTCTGACCCGGCGATGTCGCAACAGGAAGCGCTCTCTTATCTGCTGCGTGGCCAGGGTTTGAGCAGCGATCAGAGCGACAGTGCCGCAATGACCTCAATGCTTATTGGCCTGGGGGTTGCACAAAGTGGTCAGGTTGTGGGTAAAATCGGGGAGACGTTTGGCGTAAGCAATCTGGCACTGGACACTCAGGGGGTAGGCGACTCCTCCCAGGTCGTGGTCAGCGGATACGTACTGCCAGGTCTGCAGGTGAAATATGGCGTGGGTATATTTGACTCACTGGCGACACTCACGTTACGTTATCGCCTGATGCCTAAGCTATATCTGGAAGCCGTGTCTGGCGTAGATCAGGCACTGGATTTGCTCTATCAGTTTGAGTTTTAGCAATGCGAATATTTGTCTACGGCAGTTTACGAACCAAACAAGGCAACAGCCACTGGATGACCAACGCCCAGTTGCTGGGAAATTACAGTATCGATAACTACCAGTTGTACAGTCTGGGCCACTATCCAGGCGCAGTTCCGGGGAACGGAACGGTACACGGTGAGGTTTATCGTATTGATAATGCGACTCTGGCCGAGCTGGATGCTTTGCGCACCCGCGGCGGTGAATACGCACGCCAGTTGATCCAGACGCCGTACGGCAGTGCATGGATGTACGTGTACCAGCGCCCGGTGGATGGATTAACACTGATCGACAGCGGTAACTGGTTAGACAGAGACCAGTACTGAAACCTACACGCCACCTTCGGGTGGCGTTGTTTTATGCGAGGTTACTCGCATTTCAGATTGCCACGCTTCTTGTGTTCTTTTTTCTCTAGTGCCAAAACGCAGGCATAAAAAAACCCTTACTGACCGGTGCCCGGCGTTCAGGGTTTTCAGCGTTCAGCGAACTTATTTCTTCGCGGCGCGCTCGAAGGAAGCAACGATTTCCGCTTTAGCGGCTTCTGCGTTGTCCCAACCGTCCACTTTCACCCACTTGCCTTTTTCGAGATCTTTGTAGTGCTCGAAGAAGTGCGTGATCTGTGCTTTCAGCAGTTCCGGCAGGTCGTTCACATCTTTGATGTGATCGTACTCTTTGCTCAGTTTGGTGTGCGGTACGGCAACCAGTTTCGCATCTTCACCGGATTCGTCGGTCATTTTCAGTACGCCAACCGGACGGCAGCGGATAACGGAGCCAGGTTCCAGCGGATACGGAGTCGGGACCAGAACGTCAACCGGGTCACCGTCCAGAGACAGAGTGTGGTTGATGTAACCGTAGTTGCACGGATAGAACATCGCGGTGGACATGAAGCGGTCAACGAACAGTGCGCCGCTCTCTTTGTCGACTTCGTATTTGATCGGATCTGCGTTAGCCGGGATCTCAATAACAACGTAGATATCTTCCGGCAGGTCTTTACCGGCCGGGACGTTGAGTAAGCTCATGTCTGTTTCCTTTAACTGTGTCGTAAACAAGTGGCGAGTATTATAGCGATCTCGCGCCGAATGTCTTCGCCTGATTTTGTTTTCACTCGCCTTGTGCCGGTCTTTTCAGACCACTCGCATGACAGGAAAATCCATATCTTCAGCCGCTTTTTTCATAGTGAAATGAAAGCGATTACAAACTTGTGATTAACGTTCTATTTACTTTTTTGAAGTGTGATGTAACGCAATCCGTTACATGCTCGATTGTCTATAGTTTTTTCGCGACTGTTTCTTAACCAACAATAACCTACCCTACGAGGACACAGTTATGTGGAAGCGCTTACTTTTAGTCACAGCAGTTTCGGCAGCCATGTCGTCTATGGCCATGGCCGCCCCATTAACCGTAGGATTTTCGCAGGTCGGCTCTGAGTCCGGCTGGCGCGCCGCAGAGACCAACGTGGCGAAAAGCGAGGCCGAGAAGCGCGGCATTACGCTGAAAATCGCTGACGGTCAGCAAAAGCAGGAAAACCAGATTAAAGCCGTGCGTTCATTTGTCGCTCAGGGCGTTGACGCCATCTTCATTGCGCCGGTAGTGGCGACAGGATGGGAGCCGGTGCTGAAAGAAGCGAAAGATGCCGAGATCCCGGTCTTTTTGCTCGACCGTTCCATCGATGTAAAAGACAAATCTCTCTATATGACTACCGTTACCGCCAACAACGTGCTTGAAGGTCAACTGATCGGTGACTGGCTGATCAAAGAGGTTAACGGTAAGCCGTGTAATGTGGTTGAGCTGCAGGGCACCGTCGGTGCCAGTGTGGCCATCGATCGTAAGAAAGGGTTTGCCGAAGCCATCGCCAAAGCGCCAAACATCAAAATTATCCGTTCCCAGTCCGGTGACTTCACCCGCAGTAAAGGTAAAGAGGTCATGGAAAGCTTTATCAAAGCGGAGAACAACGGCAAGAACATCTGCATGGTTTACGCCCATAACGATGACATGGTGATCGGGGCTATCCAGGCGATCAAAGAAGCGGGGCTGAAACCGGGCAAAGATATTTTGACCGGCTCTATCGACGGCGTACCGGACATCTATAAGGCGATGATTGACGGTGAAGCAAACGCCAGCGTTGAACTGACGCCGAACATGGCAGGCCCTGCCTTCGACGCACTCGAGAAGTTCAAGAAAGATGGCACCATGCCTGAGAAGGTCACTATCACCAAATCGACGCTGTACCTGCCGGATACCGCGAAAGAAGAGTTAGAGAAGAAGAAAAACATGGGTTATTGATGGGTTGTAGGTACCCGTAGGCCGGATAAGGTGTTTACACCGCCATCCGGCATGACATTGCCTGATGGCGCTTCGCTTATCAGGCCTACGGTCACGCTTTGTACCGGAGGAAAATCATGACGACTGAACAACACCAGGAGATCCTCCGTACAGAGGGATTAAGTAAATTCTTTCCTGGCGTCAAGGCGCTGGATAACGTCGATTTCAGCCTGCGCCGCGGGGAGATCATGGCGTTGCTCGGCGAGAACGGAGCCGGAAAATCCACGCTCATTAAAGCGCTGACCGGCGTCTATCATGCCGATCGCGGTACCATCTGGCTGGAAGGCAGTGCCATCTCCCCCAGAAATACCGCACATGCTCAACAACTGGGCATTGGCACGGTGTATCAGGAAGTGAACCTGCTGCCGAATATGTCGGTGGCGGATAATCTGTTTATTGGTCGTGAACCGCGTCGTTTTGGCCTGCTGCGGCGTAAAGAGATGGAAACGCGCGCCACGGAGTTGATGGCCTCTTACGGCTTTTCCCTCGACGTCCGCGAACCGCTGAACCGCTATTCGGTGGCGATGCAGCAGATCGTGGCTATCTGCCGGGCGATCGATCTTTCCGCTAAAGTCTTGATCCTCGATGAACCTACCGCCAGCCTTGATACACAAGAGGTTGAGATGCTGTTCGGCCTGATGCGTCATCTGCGCGATCGCGGCGTGAGTCTGATTTTTGTTACCCATTTTCTTGATCAGGTCTATCAGGTCAGCGATCGGATCACCGTCCTGCGTAACGGCAGTTTTGTCGGCTGCCGTGAAACCCACGAACTGCCGCAGATTGAACTGGTGAAAATGATGCTGGGGCGCGAGCTGGACACTCATGCGTTACAGCGCGCGGGACGTACCTTACTGAGCGACAAACCGGTTGCGGCGTTCAAAAATTTCGGCAGGAAGGGAACGATCGCCCCGTTCAATCTCGACGTTCGTCCCGGTGAGATCGTCGGTCTGGCTGGACTGCTCGGATCCGGACGCACCGAAACGGCTGAAGTGATCTTCGGCATCAAGCCGGCGGACAGCGGCAGCGCGCAGATCAAAGGCAAAACGCAAACGCTGCGTTCCCCTCACCAGGCGTCATGCCTTGGGATCGGTTTTTGCCCGGAGGATCGGAAAACGGACGGCATTATTGCCGCCGCTTCGGTGCGGGAAAACATTATCCTGGCGCTACAAGCCCAGCGCGGCTGGCTGCGGCCGATTGCGCGCAAAGAACAGAATGATATTGCCGAGCGGTTTATCCGCCAGCTTGGCATTCGCACCCCCAGCGCTGAACAGCCGATCGAATTTCTCTCCGGCGGCAACCAGCAAAAAGTGCTGCTGTCGCGCTGGCTGCTGACTAAGCCACAGTTTCTGATCCTCGATGAACCGACGCGAGGGATCGACGTGGGGGCGCATGCCGAGATCATCCGCCTGATCGAAACCCTGTGCGCTGATGGTCTGGCACTGCTGGTGATCTCCTCGGAGCTGGAGGAACTGGTGGGATATGCCGATCGGGTGATCATCATGCGTGACCGCAAACAGGTGGCGGAGATCCCGCTGGCTGAACTGTCCGTTCCGGCGATCATGAACGCCATCGCGGCGTAAGGAGACTCTTGTGATGCCTCAATCTCTCCCGCAAACCACGCCGCCGAAGCGACGCTTTCGCTGGCCGACCGGCATGCCACAACTGATTGCGCTGTTGCTGGTGCTGCTGGTGGACAGCCTCGTCGCTCCCCATTTTTACCAGATTGTGTTGCAGGACGGGCGTCTGTTCGGCAGCCCGATTGATATCCTGAATCGCGCCGCCCCCGTCGCATTGCTGGCGATAGGGATGACGCTGGTGATTGCCACAGGCGGCATTGACCTTTCCGTTGGCGCGGTGATGGCGATTGCCGGGGCCACGACTGCCGCGATGACCGTCGCGGGTCATAGCCTGCCGGTGGTACTGCTTGCTGCGTTGGGGACCGGCGTTCTGGCTGGCCTGTGGAACGGCGTTCTGGTGGCGATCCTCAAAATTCAGCCGTTTGTCGCCACGCTGATCCTGATGGTGGCGGGTCGCGGCGTGGCGCAACTGATCACCTCCGGACAGATTGTCACCTTCAACTCGCCCACGCTCTCCTGGTTCGGCAGCGGTTCGCTGCTGCTGTTCCCTACGCCGGTCATTATTGCGCTGATCACGCTGGTATTCTTCTGGCTGCTGACCCGGCGAACGGCGCTCGGGATGTTTATTGAAGCGGTGGGGATTAATATCCGGGCGGCAAAAAATGCCGGGGTGAACACGCGGGTCATCGTCATGCTCACTTACGTGTTGAGCGGACTGTGCGCGGCGATTGCCGGGATTATCGTCACGGCGGATATTCGCGGCGCTGATGCCAACAACGCCGGATTGTGGCTGGAGCTGGACGCCATTCTGGCGGTGGTGATCGGCGGCGGATCCCTGATGGGCGGGCGTTTTAATCTGCTGTTGTCAGTGGTGGGCGCGCTGATCATCCAGGGGATGAACACCGGGATCCTGCTGTCCGGATTTCCGCCGGAGATGAACCAGGTGGTCAAAGCCATCGTGGTGCTGTGCGTACTCATTGTGCAGTCACAGCGCTTTATCAGTCTGCTAAAAGGAGTGCGTGGTCGTGATAAAACGTAATTTACCGTTAATGATCACCCTCGGGGTTTTCGTACTGGGTTATCTCTACTGCCTGACCCAGTTCCCCGGCTTTGCTTCCACGCGTGTTATCTGCAACATTCTGACCGATAACGCCTTTCTGGGGATAATTGCCGTGGGGATGACCTTCGTGATCCTCTCCGGCGGGATCGATCTCTCCGTCGGGTCGGTGATCGCCTTTACTGGCGTATTCCTGGCGAAGGCGATCGGTTACTGGGGGATCTCGCCGCTGTTGGCGTTTCCGCTGGTACTGGCGATGGGGTGCGCGTTTGGCGCCTTCATGGGGTTGCTGATCGATGCGCTTAAAATCCCGGCCTTTATCATCACGCTTGCCGGTATGTTCTTTCTGCGCGGGGTCAGTTATCTGGTGTCAGAAGAGTCGATCCCGATTAACCATCCGATTTACGATACGCTTTCCAGTCTGGCGTGGAAAATCCCCGGTGGCGGTCGCCTGAGCGCGATGGGACTGCTGATGCTGGCGGTGGTGGTTATGGGTATTTTCCTCGCGCATCGCACCCGGTTTGGCAACCAGGTGTATGCCATTGGCGGGAATGCGATATCGGCGAACCTGATGGGGATTTCCACTCGCAGCACGACGATCCGTATCTATATGCTGTCGACCGGGCTGGCGACGCTGGCCGGGATTGTCTTTTCAATCTACACCCAGGCCGGCTACGCGCTGGCGGGGGTCGGCGTGGAGCTGGACGCCATCGCTTCGGTGGTGATCGGTGGTACGTTGCTGAGCGGTGGGGTTGGTACGGTTCTTGGAACGCTGTTTGGCGTGGCGATTCAGGGGCTGATCCAGACCTACATTAACTTCGACGGTACGCTCAGCTCATGGTGGACGAAAATTGCCATTGGCGTTTTATTGTTTATTTTCATTGCATTGCAGCGCGGCCTGACGGTGCTCTGGGAAAATAGACAGAGTTCGCCGGTCACGCGTATTTCTGCAACAGAAAGCCAGCGCTGACGCAGTCTGGCCGACACAGTCCAGGACAGAACAGGCGGTTTTTGCTACAGTGCCTGTTTTACGGCAAGTGGGTTGGATATGGCTTCATTAAAGGATGTTGCGCGCCTGGCGGGGGTGTCGATGATGACTGTCTCCCGGGTAATGAATAATGCGGAATCAGTACGCCCTGCAACGCGTGACAGCGTGTTGCAGGCTATCCAGACCCTGAATTATGTTCCCGATCTTTCCGCCCGTAAGATGCGTGCTCAGGGGCGTAAGCCGTCGACCCTTGCTGTGCTGGCACAGGATACAGCCACCACTCCTTTCTCAGTCGATATCCTGCTTGCCATTGAACAAACAGCCAGCGAGTTCGGCTGGAACAGTTTTTTAATCAACATTTTTTCTGATGATGATGCCGCCCGTGCGGCGCGCCAACTGCTTGCTCACCGGCCGGATGGCATTATCTATACCACGATGGGGCTACGGCATATCACGCTACCTGAAGTTCTGCATGGCGAAAATATCGTTCTGGCGAACTGTGTGGCGGACGATCCCGCGTTACCCAGCTATATCCCTGATGATTACACCGCGCAGTATGAGGCAACCCGGTATTTGATCGCAGCGGGATATCGTCAGCCATTATGCTTCTGGTTACCCGAAGGCGCGCTGGCGACAGGGTATCGTCGACAGGGATTTGAACAGGCCTGGCGTGATGCCGGACGGGATCTGGCGGATGCGAAGCAATTTCACATGGCGATGGGGGACGATCACTATACCGATCTTGCGGGTTTACTGAACGCCCGCATTCCCTCGGGTAAACCCGATTTTGATGTCCTGATTTGTGGTAACGATCGCGCCGCCTTTGTGGCTTATCAGGTTCTTCTGGCGAAAGGGATCCGCATCCCACAGGATGTTGCTGTTATGGGGTTTGATAACCTGGTGGGCGTCGGGCATCTGTTTTTGCCTCCATTGACCACAATGCAGCTTCCACACGATATTATCGGGCGGGAAGCGGCATTGCATGTGATTGAAGGACGCACCGGCGGCGGCCAGAAACGGATCCCTTGTCCGCTGCTGATCCGTTGTTCCGCCTGATCGTTGATTACCCCAGTAGCCAGAGTCTGCCTTGCAGCAGTGTGGCTTCTCCATGAGCGGCATAGAGAGACAGTTCTCGTTCCTCTGGCTGCGGATAGATTCGGCTGCTCATGACCGCTTCCCCATCATTAATGAATACCTCAATGGATGACTTATCGATAAAGATCCTCAGATCGAGGGGTTCATCCTGCGTAAGGGGAATACTACGGTAACCATCTATGTTTTCTTGTGGGTAATACCGCCACAAAACGAGCCGTCCGGACTGATTATCGATATACAGTCGCATCCCAGTGCCGAGTTGTAACCCGTAATGTTCGGCATGACTTTTCTGACAATCCCAGCGTAATTGAATTTCGACCGCTTGTGCGTTTTCCTGCAAAACGCGTTTGCTGTCGATTTTGTCGGCAGGCACAGGTTGGTACAGCTGGCGTAACGACTCTGCTTCCCGTACCGGGCGCTGGATGAGTTTGCCGTTGCTCTCAGAGAGCTCCCGAGCCAGCGTCATACAACCTGCCCAACCTTCACGTTTTGATGGCATTGACGATTCCCACATATCCATCCAGCCGATGATGATGCGCCTGCCATCTTTAGCGCAAAAGCTTTGCGGCGCATAAAAATCATGCCCGTGATCGAGTTCAGTAAAAGGGCCCGACTGGGCAAAGATCCGTCCAGGAGACCAGAACCCAGGGATGACTCCGCTCTGAAAGCGATTCCGGTTACGGTATCCTTCCGCCTTCATTCCTTGTGGTGAAAACATCAGGTAATGGTGTTCACCAGGACGGAAAAAGTCTGGACACTCCCACATGTAGCTTTCACCTGCGTTGGCATGCGCCAGTACGCGATCGAAGGTCCATTCACGCAATGATTTACCACGATAAAGTAAGATCTGCCCGGTGTTACCAGGATCTTTTGCACCTACCACCATCCACCAGGTGTTTGCTTCTCGCCAGACTTTAGGATCGCGAAAATGCATAATTCCTTCCGGCGGGGTCAGCACCACACCCTGTTTTTCAAAATGGATCCCATCCCGACTGGTTGCCAGACACTGCACTTCACGAATGGCGTCATCATTGCCTTCGCCTGCAAGCCAGGTATGGCCGGTGTAGATGAGCGATAGCACACCGTTGTCATCGACGGCACTGCCCGAAAAACATCCATCTTTGTCATCCTCATCGCCAGGTGCCAGCGCAATAGGCTCATGACGCCAGTGGATCATATCTTCACTGGTGGCATGTCCCCAGTGCATAGGCCCCCAGTGTTCGCTGAATGGGTGATGCTGATAAAACGCGTGATAGCGATCGTTAAACCAGATTAGCCCGTTGGGATCGTTCATCCACCCAGCCGGAGGCGCGAGGTGAAAATGAGGATAGAAGGTGTTACCCCGGCGCTCGCGAAGTTGTGCCAGCGCCTTATGCGCCGCATGTAAACGAGATTGCGTCATCTTACATCATCCTGGTTCAGCAAATTTGTTGAATTGTTAACGTTAACTTTTGCAAAAATAAAGTCCTTATTTTTCCTAAATGTGATGATATTCGCAAATGTTAACGTTAACTATGCGGTTTTGTGATCGATTATGCATGTTGGGGCAAATTGATGACGGTTTTGCGAAAAAGCGGTTTATCACTGTGCGTAAGCCAGATGAATTTGAGGAAAAAAAATGTCAGCCAAAGTATGGGTCTTAGGTGATGCGGTCATGGATCTCTTGCCTGAATCTGATGGGCGGCTACTGCCTTGTCCGGGAGGCGCGCCGGCTAACGTTGCGGTGGGGGTAGCCAGATTAGGTGGAGCGAGTGGATTTATAGGGCGGGTGGGGGATGATCCGTTTGGCGCGTTGTTAAGAAGAACGCTGCAAGCGGAAGGGGTTGATACGTCACTGTTGACGTCGGACGAATGGCACCGGACATCGACTGTGCTCGTCGATCTTAATGAGCAAGGAGAGCGTTCTTTTACATTCATGGTTCGCCCCAGCGCCGATCTTTTTCTGGAGGCAACCGATTTGCCCGAATGGCGGCGCGGCGAATGGCTACATCTTTGTTCAATCGCCCTGTCTGCCGAACCTTCACGTACCAGTGCTTTTATTGCCATGTCAGCGCTTCGACGCGCAGGCGGCTTTGTCAGCTTCGATCCCAATATCCGTGACGATCTTTGGCAAGACAAACAGTTGCTGCGCTTGTGTCTGTTGCAGGCACTTCAACTGGCAGACGTGGTCAAGCTGTCGGAAGACGAATGGCAGCTTATCAGCAAAAACGCTCTGCGCGATCGGGATATCTGCGCCCTGGCAGCCGAGCATGATATTACCATGCTGTTGGTGACGAAAGGGGCTGATGGTGTGGTGGTCTACTACCGCGGGGAGGTTCACCACTTTGCCGCGGTACCCGTGAATTGTGTGGACAGCACCGGAGCGGGTGATGCGTTTGTCGCCGGATTACTGGCGGGCCTGGCTGCTGAAGGCTTCCCTGCGCATGAGGGCGAATTACAACACATTATAGAACTCGCTCAACGCTGTGGAGCGCTTGCGGTAACGGCGAAAGGGGCGATGACAGCGCTGCCGCATCGACAAGAGCTGGAACGGTATAAGTAAACAACGAGGCCGATTTTGCCTCTGAACAGGACGTGATTTTCGTTAACGACAGGCAGGTAATTATGGCATTGAAGATTCCATTCAGAAATGCGTACTATCGTTTTGCATCCAGTTACTCATTTCTCTTTTTTATTTCCTGGTCACTGTGGTGGTCGTTATATGCCATCTGGCTGAAAGGGCATCTGGGGTTAACAGGGACTGAATTAGGCACACTTTATTCGGTCAACCAGTTTACCAGCATGCTGTTTATGGTGGCCTACGGGATTATTCAGGATAAGCTCGGCCTGAAGAAACCTCTCATCTGGTGTATGAGTTTCATCCTGGTCCTGACTGGGCCGTTTATGATTTACGTTTACGAACCGCTACTGCAAAGCCATTTTTCTGTCGGGTTGGTTCTGGGATCGCTCTTTTTTGGCCTGGGGTATCTGGCGGGCTGTGGACTGCTTGACAGTTTCACCGAAAAAATGGCGCGGAGTTTTCATTTTGAATATGGAACCGCGCGTGCCTGGGGGTCGTTTGGTTATGCCATTGGCGCATTTTTCGCTGGCATCTTTTTCAGCATTAATCCCCATATCAACTTTTGGCTGGTCTCGCTATTTGGCGCCGTGTTTATGATGATCAACATGCGCTTCAAAGATCAGGAGCAGCAGTGCGTAACGGCTGAAGCGGGTGGGGTAAAAAAAGAGGATTTTATCGCGGTCTTCAAAGATCGTAACTTCTGGATCTTCGTTGTGTTTATTGTGGGGACGTGGTCTTTTTATAACATTTATGATCAACAGCTCTTTCCGGTGTTTTATGCAGGTCTGTTCGAATCACACGATGTTGGAACGCGCGTATATGGATATCTGAACTCGTTCCAGGTCGTACTTGAAGCACTGTGCATGGCGAGTATTCCCTTCTTTGTTAATCGGGTGGGGCCAAAAAATGCATTACTCATCGGCGTGGTGATTATGGCACTGCGTATCCTTTCTTGCGCTTTGTTCGTTAATCCCTGGCTCATTTCGCTGGTGAAGCTCCTGCATGCTATTGAAGTTCCACTTTGCGTCATCTCGGTATTCAAATACAGCGTTGCGAACTTTGATAAACGACTGTCATCGACAATCTTTTTGATTGGTTTTCAGATTGCCAGTTCTCTGGGGATCGTATTGCTTTCAACACCAATAGGGATTCTCTTTGACCTCGCAGGCTACCAGACCGTGTTTTTCGCCATCTCGGGTATCGTCTGCTTGATGCTGCTTTTTGGCATTTTCTTCCTGAGTAAAAAACGAGAACCGCCCGTGCTGGAACCTTCACTGAATTCAGCGACATAAAGGTAAACTTTTTCCGGTTGTTGTCGATAGTTTCTGTATATCCTTCAACCGGAAAATAACAATGCCAAAATCTCTCTCCCTACGAAATACCCTGTTGGTTTTATTGTCGCTTATCACCTTATTGCTCCTGATGACAGGCGGTATGGGGATTTACGCTTCCACGCGTATCATTACCTCATGGATCTATTATGGGGTGATGACCGCGACGACGCTGACGGCCATCGCCCTGCTGGCGGTGGTTTGGCTATTACTGCGCAATAAGCTCATGAAACCGTTAGATAATGTGGTTGAGCAACTCGAACGCCTGGCGACAGGGGATTTATCGGCGGTGGAAAGCCGCTATGCCAGCGCCGAATTTAATCGCCTGCAGGCTGCGCTCGAAGGGATGCGGGTGGCGCTGAGCGAGTCCGTCAAACGCGTCCGTGATGCCAGTTCGCAGATCGATACCGGCAGTCGTGAACTGACGGCGGGTAATATTCATCTGGCGACACGCACCGAATCGACTGCGACCTCGCTGGAACAAACTGCTGCCAGCATGGAGGAGCTCACCGCGACGGTGAAACAGAATGCGGAAAACGCCGATCAGGCGCATCAACTGGCGAAATCCGTTTCTGATACCGCCGATCGCGGCAGTGAAATGGTGTGCTATGTCATCGAAAAAATGCGCGACATTTCCGGTAGTGCGAACCGTATTGCCGATATTCTTGGCGTGATCGACGGGATTGCGTTCCAGACCAATATTCTGGCGCTGAACGCCTCGGTTGAAGCGGCGCGCGCGGGAGAGCAGGGACGTGGTTTTGCCGTGGTGGCAGGCGAAGTGCGCAATCTGGCAAGCCGCAGCGCGGAGGCCGCGAAAGAGATCCGCACGCTCATCGGCGATTCACAGTCGCAGGTGGGTGAGGGCAGCGATCTGGCGATGCAGGCCGGTGAAACGATGGATGAGATTGCCAGCGAAGTGATGCGGATGACTAAACTGATGCGGGAAATTGCCAGCGCGTCACAGGAGCAGAGTCGCGGTATCGAACAGGTGAATATTGCGGTGAGCCAGATGGATGAAACGGCGCAGCAGAATGCGGCTCTGGTACAACAGTCCTCTGCGGCAACCCGCTCACTGGAAGAGCAGTCGCATGCGCTCATTGAAGCGATGGCGTCGTTTAAATTACAGACCGCCTGATGTGAAATGCCGGATGACGACGTTGACACGTCTTATCCGGCCTACGCAGCTATTGTAGGCCGGATAAGCGCTAGCGCCATCCGGCAAGGGTTTTACGCGTCCGGGAACTCCCGGATAAAGCGTTCCACATCTTCAACCATATGGTTGTTGCCGACGAAGAACGAACGGCGCTGGTGCAGGCTTTCCGGAGTGATATCCAGAATACGCTCTTTCCCGTCACTCGCTTTACCACCTGCTTGCTCTGCGAGGAATGCCATTGGGTTGCACTCATACAGCAGACGCAGTTTTCCTTCCGGGTGGCTGGCGGTGCTTGGGTAGAGATAAATCCCGCCTTTCAGCAGGTTACGGTGGAAGTCAGCAACCAGTGAGCCGATGTAGCGTGAGGTGTACGGGCGCTGCGTGGACTTATCCTCTTCCTGGCAGAACTTGATGTACTTCTTCACACCGTTCGGGAATTTAATGTAGTTGCCTTCGTTAATGGAGTAAGTGTTACCTTTCTCCGGGAAGCGCATACGCTCCTGACACAGGCAGAACACACCCAGCGATGGATCGTAGGTAAAGGCGTGGACACCGCAGCCGGTGGTGTAAACCAGCATGGTGGAGGAGCCGTACACCACGTAACCCGCAGCAACTTGTTTGTTGCCTGGTTGCAGGAAATCCTCTTCAGTGACCGGTGTGCCAACAGGCGTCACGCGGCGGTAGATAGAGAAAATAGTCCCGACAGAGACGTTAACATCGATGTTGGACGAGCCATCCAGCGGATCCATCAGTACCACGTATTTCGCGTGTTCACAGCCTTCGAAAACGACGATTTCATCTTCTTCTTCAGAGGCAATGCCCGCGACGATATCACGCGCCTTGAGTGCAGCTTTCAGTTTTTCGTTCGCGAACAGGTCGAGTTTCTGCTGAACCTCGCCCTGCACGTTCTCAGCACCGCTGGCACCCAGGATATCGACCAGACCGGCCTTGTTGATATCGCGGTGGATGATCTTGGCGCCCAGCTTTATTGCCGACAACAACGCAGTGAGCTCACCTGTAGCATGAGAGAACTCGTGCTGCTTTTCGACAATAAATTCACCTAACGTTTTCATAACACTTTCCCTGCAATTAATATGGAGTAAAGCGACCGTAACAATCTTAACAAATATTTCAGTGGCTGCGCTCAGGTGAATCGCGCCAGCAAACTACGGATTATCCTGAAATGCGTTTCTCACTTGCCTGACATATGCGTAAAATGCCCCCTGGGTTAAATTAGGATAGTGACGTATGCGCATTCATATTTTGGGAATTTGTGGCACGTTCATGGGCGGTCTGGCGATGCTGGCGCGCTCGCTCGGTCATGAAGTAACGGGTTCGGACGCCAATGTGTATCCGCCGATGAGTACCTTACTTGAGAACCAGGGCATCTCCCTGATTCAGGGTTATGACCCCAGTCAGCTCGATCCGCAACCGGACCTGGTGATCATTGGCAATGCCATGACCCGTGGCAATCCGTGCGTTGAAACGGTACTGGAGAAGAACATTCCGTTTATGTCCGGTCCGCAGTGGCTGCATGACTTTGTGCTGCGCGATCGTTGGGTGCTGGCCGTCGCGGGAACGCACGGTAAAACCACTACCGCGGGCATGGCGACCTGGATTCTGGAAGTCTGCGGTTATAAGCCTGGTTTTGTGATAGGCGGCGTACCGGGGAATTTTGACGTTTCTGCGCGTCTGGGCGAAAGCGACTTTTTCGTGATTGAAGCGGATGAGTACGACTGCGCCTTCTTCGATAAACGCTCCAAATTCGTACATTACTGCCCGCGTACACTGATCCTCAACAACCTTGAGTTTGATCATGCAGATATCTTTGACGATCTGAAAGCGATCCAGAAGCAGTTCCACCATCTGGTCCGCATCGTGCCGGGTCAGGGACGTATCATCTATCCGGAACACGACATCAATCTGAAGCAGACGATGGCAATGGGTTGCTGGAGCGAACAGGAACTGGTGGGCGAGCAGGGCCACTGGCAGGCGAAAAAGCTGAATGTCGATGCCTCGGAATGGGAAGTGTGGCTGGACGGTGAGAAGGTCGGCGAAGTGAAGTGGTCGCTGGTCGGTGAACACAACATGCATAACGGTCTGATGGCCATTGCCGCGGCTCGTCACGTTGGCGTACCACCGGGAGAGGCAGCTAATGCGCTGGGATCGTTCATCAACGCCCGTCGTCGTCTTGAACTGCGCGGCGAAGCGAACGGTGTCTCGGTCTATGATGACTTCGCTCATCACCCGACAGCCATTCTGGCAACGCTGGCGGCGCTGCGCGGCAAAGTGGGAGGAACGGCGCGCATCATCGCCGTGCTGGAGCCGCGTTCTAACACCATGAAGATGGGGCTGTGTAAAGACGATCTGGCACCGTCATTAGGTCGTGCGGACGAAGTGTATCTGCTGCAGCCGCCGCATATTCCGTGGCAGGTCGCAGAAGTGGCGGAAGCCTGCATTCAGCCAGCCCACTGGAGTGGTGATGTTGATACGCTGGCAGAGATGATCGTGAAAACGGCGCAGCCTGGCGATCACATTCTGGTGATGAGTAACGGCGGGTTTGGTGGTATCCACCAGAAACTGCTGGATGGTCTGGCGAAAAAAGCCGAAGCGCAAGCCGAAGAGTAATAAAAAGGCCCGGTGGCGCTGACGCTTACCGGGCCTACAGGCACGTAGGCCGGATAAGACGTTTCGCGTCGCCATCCGGCATTCACGCCGGGTTAAATTACGCTTCGTTTTCCGCCAGTTCGCGCAGATACTGGAAGATCTGACGCGCGGATTTCGGCGGCTTATTCCCTTCTTTCTCTTTCTTCGCATTGCGGATCAGCGAGCGAAGCTGCTGGCGGTCGGCGTTTGGCCACAGGTTCAGCACCTCTTCAACCGCGTCATCCCCTTCGACGATCAGCCTGTCGCGCAGATGCTCAAGCTTGTGAAACAGCACTACCTGCTGGTTGTGGCGGTTTTTCAGCTTGTCCAGCGCCTGGCGAATAGGATCAACCTCACGTTGGCGCAGCATTTTACCAATCAACTGCAACTGGCGGCGGCGACCTTCCATTTTGATCCGCTGGGCCAGCTCAATCGCGGCACGCAGGTCCGCATCAAGCGGGATTTTGTCCAGCGCGTTTTTCCCCAGATCCACCAGTTCCGCGCCCAGGCGTTTTAACTCCTCGGCGTCGCGTTTAATTTCACTTTTGCTGACCCAGATAATTTCATCGTCTTCGTCTTCGATGTCATCACCGGGAACGTCGTCGAGCCAGTCTTCGGGCTGCTTAGTCATGTCAGGCTCCTTAAAAAAAGAGGCTAATGTTACCAGTTAAGATGCGCACTGAAAAACGGTTCTCTGTTAGACTTCAGAGAAACTCTCTACATTATGGCATTTGCGATGAAAGTAATCTCACAAGTTGAAGCGCAGCGTAAGATTCTGGAAGAAGCGGTCTCGACAGCGCTGGAGTTAGCCTCAGGCAAATCGGACGGGGCGGAAGTCGCCGTAAGCAAAACGACCGGCATCAGTGTCAGCACCCGTTATGGTGAAGTGGAGAATGTCGAATTCAATAGTGATGGTGCGTTGGGGATCACCGTCTACCATCAGAACCGCAAAGGCAGTGCCTCGTCGACTGATTTAAGCCCTCAGGCGATTGCCCGTACCGTCCAGGCGGCGCTGGATATTGCGCGCTACACTTCGCCGGACCCGTGTGCTGGCGTGGCCGATAAAGAATTGCTGGCCTTTGACGCGCCGGATCTGGACCTGTTCCACCCGGCTGACGTTTCTCCGGATGACGCCATCGAACTGGCGGCGCGTGCCGAACAGGCTTCTTTGCAGGCCGATAAACGTATCACCAATACGGAAGGCGGCAGCTTTAACAGCCACTATGGCATTAAAGTGTTTGGCAACAGCCACGGCATGTTGCAGGGCTATTGCTCCACCCGCCATTCGCTTTCCAGCTGCGTGATTGCCGAAGAAAACGGCGATATGGAGCGCGATTACGCCTATACGATTGGTCGTGCGATGGGCGATCTGCAAACGCCGGAATGGGTTGGCGCAGACTGCGCTCGCCGCACGTTATCCCGCCTGTCGCCGCGTAAACTCTCGACGATGAAAGCACCGGTAATTTTTGCCAACGAAGTGGCGACCGGGCTGTTTGGTCACCTGGTTGGTGCGATTGCAGGGGGCTCAGTGTATCGCAAATCCACTTTCCTGCTGGATTCGTTGGGCAAACAAATTCTGCCTGAATGGCTGACCATTGAGGAGCATCCGCATCTGCTAAAAGGACTGGCCTCTTCACCGTTCGACAGTGAAGGTGTACATACGCAACGTCGTGACATTGTGAAAGATGGTGTGCTGACCCAGTGGCTGCTAACCAACTACTCTGCCCGTAAGCTGGGGCTAAAAAGTACCGGTCATGCAGGCGGCATTCATAACTGGCGTATTGCCGGACAGGGGCTGAGCTTTGAGCAGATGCTCAAGGAGATGGGCACCGGGCTGGTGGTCACCGAGCTGATGGGCCAGGGCGTGAGCGGCATCACCGGGGATTACTCCCGTGGCGCAGCCGGTTTCTGGGTTGAAAACGGGGAAATTCAATACCCTGTAAGCGAAATCACCATCGCCGGAAACTTAAAAGAGATGTGGCGCAATATTGTTACCATCGGTAACGATATTGAAACACGTAGCAATATACAGTGTGGTTCAGTTCTGTTGCCGGAGATGAAAATCGCCGGACAATAATCCCGGATGGCGCGACCTGCCGCGCCAAAACAATAAAAAAGAGGAAGTGAGCAATGCGTAAAAAACTACTGGCGATGCTGGCGGTCTCCACTCTGGTATTGAGTTCGGCAACGGCGTTCGCCGCCGAACTCGAAGACAATATGGAAACGCTGAACGATAACCTGAAGGTGATTGAAAAAGCGGATAACGCATCGCAGGTGACAGAGGCGTTAACCAAAATGCGCGCTGCCGCGCTGGATGCCCAGAAAGCGACGCCGCCGAAGTTGGAAAGCAAAGCGTCCGATAGCCCGGAAATGAAAGATTTTCGTCATGGTTTTGACGTCCTGGTCGGTCAGATCGATGGTGCGTTGAAGCTGGCGAACGAAGGGAAGGTCAAAGAAGCGCAGGCCGCAGCGGAAGAGTTCAAAACCACCCGCAACGCGTACCACAAGAAGTATCGTTAATGGCGTTTCTCCCCTGACGCCTTAAGCCGGGCTTCAGGGGAAATAACCATCTTTTCAATCTGACTCTCCCGAAACAGGCCACCCTCTTTACAAGGGCGGCCTTAATCATTACTTCAGATTCGTTTTGAAGAACGATGTCAGCTTCCCGAACGGAATCAGATCGGTACGGTCATACAAATCGACATGACCCGCCCCGGGAACGACATACAATTCTTTCGGTTGAGCCGCACGTTTCCAGGCATCTTCGCTAAATTCTTTCGAGTGTGCCTGATCCCCGGTAATAAACAGCATCGGGCGCGGTGAAATCGTTTCTATATCGTTAAAAGGATAGAAATTCATAAACTTACCAATGCTGCTTAACAGCGGTTTGGTGGTCAGATCTTCTTTCTCACCCTGCGGGGTATAGCCGCCTCGCTCAGTACGGTAGAAATCAAAGAACTCACGCTGAATGGCCGGCGTTGAGTCATCCAGCTTGTTAACGGTCCCTGGGATATACGCCTTCTCTGCGCCTTTAAATTCTGCAAATCGCTGCTCAATAGCCGATTTAATAAAGGCCAGACGCTGTTCTGGCGTCTGGGAATGGTTCAGGCCATTACGGAACGCCGAGCCCATGTCATACATGCTGACAGTAGCAATCGCCTTCATACGCGGATCAATTTTGGCTGCACTGATTGCAAAGCTCCCGCTGCCGCAGATACCCAGTACGCCGATTTTCTCAGGGTCAACATACGGCTGCGTGCTGAGGTAATCGACCGCCGCGCTGAAGTCATCTGCATAAATTTCCGGTGAAACCAGATGTCCCGGCTTGCCTTCACTTTCCCCCCAAAAGGAGAGGTCAATCGCCAGCGTCACAAAACCCTGCTCAGCCAGTTTTTGCGCATACAGATTCGAGCTTTGCTCTTTGACCGCGCCCATCGGATGTCCGACGACAATTGCCGGGTTTTTCGCATTCTGATTCAGCGTCTTTGGAATAAACAAATTTCCCACGACGTTCATCTGGTACTGATTCTTAAACGTGACCTTTTGCTGGGTAACGTTATCGCTTTTATAGAAGTTGTCCGCGCCTTTTGACATATCTGCCGCGGTGGCGGCGAATGAGCTGATTAACAGCCCCAGCGCCAGGGTCATATTTTTCATGAGTTTCATCCTCTAGTGTGCGTGGTGTGTTTTACGTGATGTCAGGATGGTCATTCCTGTTGCGGCGAGGAGCAGCCCACCGCTCAGAGCAAAAGTGCTCTGCCAGCCGGTGTAGTCAAATGCCAGGCCGCCAAGCGTTGAACCCAGGGCGATAGAAAGCTGGATCACCGCGACCATCAGTCCGCCGCCTGTCTCGGCATCATCCGGCAACGTGTGTGCTATCCAGGTCCACCATCCTGTTGGCGCTGCAGTTGCCATCAGCCCCCATAACCCCAGTAGTGGCGCAACCATCCAAACGTTGTGGCCCGTCAGTATCAGCACTGCGGTGATTGCCGCCATCAGTAAAGGGATGGCAGCAAGCGTCGAGTACAGGCTCGCTCTCAAAAAGGTGCTAATTATCAACGTGCCAATAAAGCCCGCTACGCCAATAGTCAGTAAAATCAGGGACAAGGCGCGAATATCCACCTGGGTGACGGTTTCAAGAAACGGGCGAACGTAGGTGAATAGCGAGAACTGCCCCATGAAGAACAGCCCACAGGCAAAGAGGCCAACCGCAACAGCGGGACGTGAGATCAGACGAATAACAGAACCGCCAGCGCCTGTGTTTTTGTCGGCCGTCATCGCGGGCAAGCTAAAGCACTGCCAGATGAAGGCCACGATAGCGACCGGAACAAGGCAGAAGAAAGCGCCACGCCAGCCAATCACGGCGCCAAGATAACTACCGAGTGGTGCCGCGACGACGGTTGCCAGGGCGTTTCCGCCATTGAAAATAGCTAATGCGCGAGAAACCATGTGTTGTGGCACCAGGCGAAGCGCTGTGGCCGCAGACATCGACCAGAACCCGCCAATCGCAACGCCAATCAAGGCGCGACCCGCCATATAAATCAGGTAGCTGGAGGCCAGAGCGACAATTGTTGCCGATAACGCCATTAGCGCCGTCATGCCCAGCAGCAGATATTTTCGATTCAGATCCCCGGCCAGTGTGGAAAGCGACAAGCTGGTCAACACTGCCAGCGCGCCGGAAATGGCAACACCCTGTCCGGCCAATCCTTCACTCACCCCTAAATCAGTAGCGATGGGAGTCAGCAGGCTGACTGGCATAAACTCCGATGCGATAAGGACAAAGACGCACAACGTCATCGCAAATACACCGCTCCAGTAGGTGTGTTCTTTAAAAGGTGTTGTTTCGCGGGTGAGTGTGGGCATTAATGGCAACCTCTGAATATTGCCCCTCCGAAATTCAGGCAAGCCGGGGCCGGACGTTATTCACGGGAATAACGACAAAAGTGCATAAAAAAACATGCAGTTCACGATGATCTCTTGCGGAAAGTTTTACACGACAGGGGTAAGTTGACTAGCTAATGAATGCTTAATAGGCTTATAAGATTAGCTTATTAATCGGGAAAGCCTGGCAGATGAAACGCAATCTCAATGACCTGCTCTATTTTGTCACCGTTGCCCGCGAAGGAAGTTTTACCCGCGCGGCGGCACATCTTGGTGTCACACAGCCGGCTCTCAGCCAGGCGATTTCCGCTCTTGAGAATCGCCTGAAAATTCGACTCCTCACCCGCACCACCCGCAGCGTGTCACCCACCGCTGCTGGAGAGCGGTTGTTGCACTCCATCGGCAACCGCATTGATGAGATTGAAGCCGAACTGGATATGCTCACTGAGCTGCGAGACAAACCCGCCGGTACGGTACGCATCACCTGCGGGCCGAACGTTTTGCGCACCACACTGTTACCTAAGCTGACGCCACTGTTGCGTGAATATCCTGATATTCACATCGAGTTCGACGCCAACCACGGTTTCCGCGATATTGTCGCCGACCGTTTCGACGCCGGAGTGCGGCTGGGCGACACGATTGATAAAGACATGATAGCCATACCGATTGGACCAGAACTGCGTATGGCGGCCGCAGCCTCACCAGATTATTTTTCGCGTTATCCCATTCCACAAACCCCCCATGAACTGACGCAACACTGCTGTATAAATCAGAGAATGGTGAGATCGGGAGGGCTGTATGTCTGGGATTTTGATCAGGACGGCGGCGACTTGAATGTGCGGGTGAACGGGCAAGTGACGTTCAACACTTCAGAACACATTGTCTATGCTGCGCTGGAGGGGATGGGTATTGCGTTTTTACCGGAGGAAGAGTTCGGTGAGCATATTGAGAAAGGCCGATTAATTCGTGTGCTTGAACCCTGGTGTAAGCCTTTTCCTGGATACTATTTGTATTATCCCAGCCGCAAACAAGTCTCTCCCGCGTTTTCACTGGTAATAGATGCTCTACGCGTTAATCGTAAGCGTCCATCCGTAGAGAAGAAAAAGTGATTCAGCAAAACCTGCCTGTCGCATTGATATAATCCGGATGGCCGTAAAATATTTTTATGCCTTTATCTTTCCGCTGGTCGTTCGACGCTGCCTGCGACATGTAGATCTGGCAGCGTCGGATAAGAAAAGGGCGAGTATGTAATTTCGCTTTGATGATTACTTTAAGCTGATATTTTTATTTTTCGCCCACTTTCTTAATCTTCCATTCGCATTGGCGTAAGGCGAAGAGGTGTTAAATGAGATCATTCGTCCCATCGTCCATTTTGTGTACCACGGTTTTCCATATAAAACATCATCAGTACGTTCATTGATAAGCTGCACAATTTCATTTTTTACAGTCTGCAATTCAGCGATTAGCGAGTCATAGCTTAACGCGCTGTAATCCTGGTAAAATTTTTGAGCAAGAAGGCCAAGCTGGTTCCATTTATAGCCTGTTTCCGGAAAATCGACCGACTGGCCTTTCGCATCAAAAGTGATCCACTTTACAACCAGAGAATTCCAGCCAAGTAGATACGAAACAAGATCACGAACACTCATCTCCGTTCCTTTGGCGTGACCTTCCATTGAGTCATCGGAAGTCATTTCGCACGGGATCGAATTAAGGTAATGAATTAATTTACTGAAATTTTTATCAATAGCTAAAAGTAATTCGGCTTTTGTTTGAGGCACACTCATAAGGAATTCCCTCTCATTTAAGAAAATAACACCCTAATGGAACGGTGTGGTGTTTTAACATCGGTCAGCGTATTTACTCTCCCCTTGCGCCATGTTCGCAAGGATTCGTCATAACTCTTTTCGATAATACAGCGCAAAAGCGCGTTCTGCTCACAGTTTCAGACTTTCTTCTCTGCTGGCGTCGCCACGAAACACCCTCAATATCTGTGAATAAAATCACACTTTCCCAGCGATTAATCATCAAAACCGCCTTTTCTGTGGAACAGATCACTATTGCCACTCGCCTTTCCACTTCGAAGTGGAAAACAACTCGCTACAAACTTTTTACCCCCACCGCTAGTTTTAACTCAGAACCATTAACGGGGTAAGACGAGTGAATAACGGAGCAGTCATGAACGACATGGGGGAACAGGTGGCGCAGATTGGTGAACTGGCCGATCGCATGCTGGCGCAAGTGTATGCCTTGCTGCGTGAACATCACATCATTCCCAACGCCGTACAGGAACAAATGCTGACGTCTCACGTTCGCGCCATGGCGCACCGGTCGGTGACCGGAGAGCCTTTGCCGGAAGTGGAAGCCAGTTTGTTTGATGAAATTTCAGCCGATTCAATGGCGCTTGCCCGCGACGTGGTCGCAGCGTTTGGCAACCTTCCCGAGGAAGAGGCCTGGCTGCTGTCCGTCCACTTTGAAGTCGCGAAAGACAACCTTTAAGGAGCAACAACATGGAACAGATTACAGTCGTGATTGGCGATCGTCTGGGTAAAGGCCAGAAAGTGGCGGCAGGCGTCGAGAAAGCCGGTGGGCGTGCGGTAGTGGTACCGGGCGTCGCTGCGGATATGAAACTGGGAGACGTGATGAAAGCGGAAAACGCCACGTTCGGCATCTCCTTTTGCGGCAGCGGTGGCGCGGGCGCTATCACCGCACAGAACAAATACGGCTACAAAGCCAAATACGGGATGCGCTCTGTGGATGAAGGCGTAACGGCGATTAACGAAGGCTGCAACGTGCTGGGATTCGGCTTTATGGATAAAGAAGAGCTTGGCGAGCGTCTGGTTCAGGCGTGGCAGAAAAAATACGGCGCCTGAGTATGAAAGAACAATTCACCACAACGGTGAGAGTCACCGGTAAAGGCGAAGCCAAAGCGCGCGCCTTTGCCGATGCCCTGAACCACGTTCAGGCCGCGGTCATGAAGGCATCGCCGCATATTTTACTGCGTATTGAGCCACAGGATGTGCAGGTTGTTCAAGCGCGTGAAGCGGTGCGCAAAGAAGCGTTTTTGTTCTTCTTTCTGCGCCGGGAACGACGCACTTACAGCGTGGAGCTGGATGTGACCGTCAACGTGACAGCCATCAATCTGGACAAGGTGGATTTTGTCTCGCAACGCTGATTCTTATTAAGAAGGCATAATTATGTTCCTGATAATTTTAATAAAATCGCTCATCATCGGTGCCCTCGTCGGCGTGGGTGTGGGGGCCGGGGCTGCACGCATGTTTCATGCGCCTACCACACAGGGAATGGGGGCGTTTCGAACTCTGGGGGAACTGAACTCCTGTGAAGGGGATCCGGCTTCTCACTTCTCGTTTGGTCTGGGCTTTTTCTTCAACGCCTGGGCCTCATCCGTTGCGGCGGGTTCGTTCACACAGGACGTGGATCACCGCATTATTCCTAACTGGGGCGCGGCAGCGCTGATGATCAAAAACCGCAATGTCGGTGAAACGCTGCATGACCCGAAAAAGATGGCGATTGCCTGCGGCATCATCGGCATGATCGTCGTGACCTTCCTGAACCTCACGGCCTCTTCCGTACCGGAAGCGTTGCAGGTGACCGCCGTTAAGGTGCTGGTTCCTGCGGCAAACCTGCTGGTTAACACCGTGATGCCCGTGATCTTCTGGCTGGCGGCAATTGATGCCGGTAAGAAATCAGGCTTCTGGGCAACCGTTTTCGGCGGCGCAGCGCAGTTGATCATGGGTAACGCCGTTCCGGGCCTGGTGCTGGGCATCCTGATCGGTAAAGGCGTTGAAGAGAGCGGCTGGAACCATGTGACCAAAGTGATGATGGCGGCGATTGTTCTGCTGTTTGTCCTGAGCGGCTTCTTCCGTGGTTTCGACATGAAGATGATCGAATCCTTCCACATGACCGTGCCGAACTGGCTCGAACTGATCCACAACTCGCTTAGCGGCAAATAACGGAGGCCACAATGGAACAGAATAAAGGTTTTTGGTTTGCCGACTGGTCGTTCCCGATCTTCGTTGGCCTGCTCTCCTCCGGTGTATTTGCCGGGACGCACATGTACTACCTGTACGGGATTGGCGCGTTCAACGAAGTGGCTTTCGTGGCCATGCTGAAAGCGGGAATTGATACCGGATCGTACGGCGCAGTGGCGGCGTTTGGTGCCAGCTTCCTGTTCGCCCGCATTATCGAAGGCTCTCTGGTAGGGATTCTGGATATCGGTGGCGCGATTCAGACCGGTGTGGGTCTGGGGGTTCCGGCGCTGCTGCTGGGCGCGGGCATTATGTTCCCGGTTGAGAACTTTATCGCGTCTCTGGCAACGGGGCTGGCGATTGGTCTGGCGATTGGTTACGTCATCATTCTGGCGCGTAAGTTCACCATCAATCAGAGTGATTCGACCTACGGGGCGGACGTGATGATGGGAGCCGGTAACGCCTCGGGTCGTTTCCTTGGCCCATTGATCATCCTCAGTGCGATGACGGCGTCGATCCCAATCGGCGTGGGTTCTTTGGTCGGCGCACTGCTGTTTTACATCTGGCAGAAACCGATCACCGGCGGCGCGATCCTTGGCGCAATGATTTTAGGTTCAATCTTCCCGATTGCGATTAGCTAAACCCATCGGCGGGCGTGAAAACGCCCACACTTACAGGAGAGAGATATGTTTGATTTACTCCTGCGCCGTGCGCGTCTGGTTGACGATACGGTCTGTGACATCGCCCTGAAAGACGGCAAAATCGCCGCGTTAGGTGAGATAAATGACCTGGCGGTGAAAACCGTTGAGCTCAACGGCGAGTGTTACGTCAGCGCCGGATGGATTGATTCCCATGTCCACTGCTATCCCAATTCCCCGATTTATCACGACGAACCGGACAGCGTAGGCATTGCCACCGGCGTGACAACCGTTGTGGATGCGGGCAGTACCGGCGCTGACGATATTGATGATTTCTATACCCTTACGCGCGAAGCCGCGACGGAAGTCTATGCGCTACTGAACATCTCCCGTGTCGGACTGATTGCTCAAAACGAGCTGGCGAATATGGTCAACATCGACGCCGACGCGGTGAAGCAGGCGGTAAAACGTTACCCGGATTTTATCGTCGGCCTGAAGGCGAGAATGAGCAGCAGCGTGGTGGGTGAAAATGGCATTACACCACTGGATCGCGCCAAAGCGATGCAGCAAGAGAACGGTGATTTGCCTCTGATGGTCCACATCGGCAATAACCCGCCGGATTTGGATGAGATCGCGGAGCGCCTGACTGCGGGCGATATCATCACCCACTGCTACAACGGAAAACCCAATCGTATCCTGACGCCGGAAGGCGAACTGCGCGCCTCGGTAACCCGGGCGATTCAGCGCGGCGTGCGTCTGGATGTTGGACACGGCACGGCCAGCCTGAGTTTTGCGGTGGCGAAACGCGCCATCAGCTTAGGCATTCTGCCGCAGACCATCAGCTCTGATATCTATTGCCGCAACCGTATCAACGGTCCGGTGCATTCACTGGCGAATGTAATGTCGAAATTCCTCGCTATCGGGATGTCGCTGCCGCAGGTCATCGACTGCGTGACGGCCAATGCCGCCGACGGCTTGCGCCTGAAATCTAAAGGTCGCCTCCAGCCAGGCCTGGACGCCGACTTAACCCTCTTTACGCTGCAGCGTCAGCCAACCGTGCTGATGGATGCCGAAAATGACAGCTTACAGGCTGAAAAACTGCTGGTGCCGCTTGCCGCAATTCGTGCGGGCAAGGGCTATATGACCGAACAAGGGAGCGCGGAACATGCCTTCGATTTTTGAGAAATACCATTTAAAGCAGGTCATTAATACGTCCGGACGCATGACGGCGTTGGGGGTTTCCACGCCGCGCCCGGAAGTGGTGGAAGCGGCGATGGCCGGTATGAACCAGTACTTTGAAATGAAAGATCTGGTGAATAAAACCGGGGAATACATCGCGAAGCTGCTGGATGTGGAAGCGGCGACGGTGGTTTCCTGCGCGTCTGCGGGCATTGCCCAGTCGGTAGCTGCCGTTCTGGTTCAGGACAGCGACTGGCTGCTGGAAAACCTGCACGTCACGCCGATTGAAAATAACGAAATCGTGCTGCCGAGGGGCCATAACGTCAACTTTGGCGCGCCGGTCGGCACGATGGTGGCGCTGGGCGGCGGCAAGCTGGTGGAAGCGGGTTATGCCAATGAATGTTCTGCCGCACAGCTGGCCGCCGCGATCACCCCGCGTACGGCGGCGATCCTTTACATCAAGTCCCACCACTGCGTGCAGAAAAGCATGCTCAGCGTTGAGCAGGCCGTTGTGGTGGCGCGTAAACATAATCTGCCGCTGATTGTCGATGCGGCGGCGGAAGAGGATCTACAGTGCTACTACCGCTCCGGTGCGGATCTGGTGATCTACAGCGGTGCGAAGGCCATTGAAGGGCCAACCAGTGGACTGGTCATCGGTAAAACTCAGTATGTCGAGTGGGTGAAACGTCAGACAGCGGGCATTGGTCGGGCGATGAAGGTTGGCAAAGAGGGCATTCTCGGCCTGACCTGTGCCATTGAATGCTATCTGCATGCGCAGAAAGAGAGCGGCGCGGAGATGGTTGAAAAAATGACGCCGTTTATTGACGCACTGAATGCCCTCAACGGGGTGACCGCTCGGGTAGTGTGGGATAGCGCAGGGCGGGATATCGCCCGTGCAGAAATTAAGTTCGATGAAGCGGTTACCGGCATCGCGACGGGTGAACTGGTGGAAGCGCTCAAGCAGGGCGAATACGCGATTTACTTCCGTGGCTACAAAGCCAACGAAGGGATTATTGAAGCGGATGTGCGCAGCGTCGATCGCGCACAACTGGACATTGTAGCGCGCCGTATTGGCGACGTGATTAATCAGGAGAAACAAGCATGAAATTGACCCCGAACTTTTACCGCGATCGCGTCTGCCTGAATGTACTGGCTGGTTCGAAAGAGAACGCTCGTGACATTTACGACGCGGCGGAAGGTCATGTACTGGTCGGCGTGCTCTCCAAAAATTACCCGGATGTCGAAAGCGCGGTGGCGGATATGCGCGACTACGCGAAGCTTATCAACAACGCGCTCTCTGTAGGGCTGGGGGCGGGCGATCCGAACCAGTCGGCGATGGTGAGTGAAATCTCCCGCCAGGTTCAGCCGCAGCACGTCAACCAGGTGTTGACTGGCGTGGCAACCAGTCGCGCCCTGCTCGGGCAGAGTGAGACCGTGGTTAACGGTCTGGTCTCGCCAACCGGTACGCCGGGTCTGGTGAAAATCTCCACCGGGCCGCTGAGCAGCAAAGCGGCGGACGGCATTGTCCCGGTTGAAACGGCCATCGCGCTACTGAAAGATATGGGCGGTAGCTCGATCAAATACTTCCCGATGGGCGGTCTGAAATGTCGTGACGAATATAAAGCGGTGGCAGAGGCCTGCGCGCGTCATGACTTCTGGCTGGAACCGACCGGCGGGATCGATCTGGAAAACTACGCTGAGATTTTACAAATCGCCCTCGACGCTGGTGTAAGCAAAATCATTCCTCACATTTATAGTTCTATTATTGATAAGGTAAGTGGGAACACCCGTCCGGAGGATGTGCGCCAGCTGCTCGCGCTGACCCGGACGTGTGTAGATTAAAAAAACGAGGAGAGTGATGTGCGATTCCCCAACCAACGTTTGGCGCAACTGTTTACTATGTTGCAAAACGAGACGCTGCCACAGGATGAGCTGGCGCAGCGGTTGTCGGTTTCCACACGTACTGTTCGTGCCGATATTACTGCGCTCAACGCCCTGCTGACTCAGCACGGCGCGCAGTTTATCCTCAGCCGGGGCAACGGTTATCAGCTCAGGATCGATGACCCGGCAAGCTATCAGTCCCTGCAATCGCAGCAGCCCAGCGCGCTGCGAATCCCGCGAACCAGTCAGGAACGCGTGCACTATCTAATGGTGCGCTTTCTGACATCCGCTTTTTCTCTCAAACTCGAAGATTTAGCTGATGAATGGTTTGTTAGTCGGGCGACGTTACAAAACGACATGGCGGAAGTGCGTGAATGGCTGCAACGCTATCATCTGACGCTGGAAACGCGCCCGCGACACGGCATGAAACTGTTTGGCAGCGAGATGGCGATCCGCGCCTGCCTGACCGATCTTCTCTGGACGCTGGCGCAGCAGGATCCTGCTAATCCGCTGGTGACCGAAGAGGCGCTGTATGCCGGCGTGCCGTCACAGCTTCAGCCTCTCCTTGAGGAGATCTTCAACCGCTTCCATATTCGCCTTACCGACGAAGGCGAGCTGTTTTTGCGCCTGTACTGCGCGGTCGCGGTACGCCGCATCAGCGAAGGGTATCCGCTGTCGGAGTTCACTACCGAAGAGGTGGAAGAGAACGTGTGCCTGGCGGCGCGTGAGATTGCCGCTGTGGTGCAGCATCTGGCAAATCATCCGCTCTCTGTGTCAGAAGAGAACTGGCTGAAAGTGCATATCGCGGCGCGACAGGTGCAGGAGATTGCTCCCAGCGCAATCAATGCCGATGACGAGGAAGCGCTGGTCAATTACATCCTGCGGTTTATCAATAGCCAGTACAACTATAACCTATTGAATGATAAGCAGCTTCACGCGGATCTGCTCACTCACATCAAAACGATGATCACCAGGGTGCGCTATCAGATCATGATCCCGAACCCGCTGCTGGAGAACATTAAGCAGCACTATCCAATGGCATGGGATATGACCCTGGCGGCGGTTTCCAGTTGGGGTAAATACACCCCTTACGCCATCAGCGAAAACGAGATCGGCTTTCTGGTATTGCACATTGGCGTTGGGCTTGAGCGTAGTTACAACATAGGTTACCAACGGCAGCCAAAAGTCCTGCTGGTCTGCGACGCGGGAAATGCGATGGTACGGATGATTGAAGCGGTACTGGCGCGCAAATATCCGCAGATTGAAATTGTGCATACGCTGACGCTGCGCGATTACGAACAGCGCGAGAGCATCGCGGAAGACTTTGTGATCGCCACTGCGCGGATCGGTGAGAAGGACAAGCCGGTCGTGCAGATCGCCCCGTTCCCTACGGACTATCAACTGGAACAGATCGGTAAGCTGGTGCTGGTGGACAGAACCCGTCCGTGGATGCTGAACAAATATTTCGATGCCGCGCATTTTCGTATTATCGACGGTGAGATGGACCAGCAGACGCTGTTTAAAACCTTGTGCGATCAGTTGCAGCGTGAAGGGTTTGTCGATGCGGAATTCCTCGACTCGGTCGTTGAGCGTGAGGCGATCGTCAGCACAATGCTCGGAGACAGTATTGCGCTACCACACGCCCTCGGACTGCTGGCGAAAAAAACGGTGGTCTATACGGTGCTCGCCCCACAGGGCATTGCCTGGGGGGATGAAACCGCGCACGTGATTTTTTTACTCGCCATCAGTAAAAGCGAGTACGAAGAGGCCATGGCCATCTACGATATCTTCGTCACGTTCCTGCGCGAACGTGCCATGACGCGACTGTGCGGCAGCCAGAACTTCGCTGAGTTTAAAGCGGTAGCGATGGAGTGTGTGAGCCGTTTTTGAGAGGCGTTATCCAGATATGAATGTAATGCATATGTAATGCTATAATGCATTACATTTCTTTTTTCTCTGGAGGCATAATGGCCACATTAAACGTCCGTCTGGATGACAAACTCAAAAACGAGGCGTATGCCGTGCTGGATAAACTCAACATGACTCCGACGGAAGCCGTCAGGCTGCTGTTTCAGTACGTTGCTGAAAATGGGCGAATGCCGGTGAAAATGGTCACCATTAGCGACAGCGAAGAGGCACTACTTCAGACTGTCCGGGAACGACTGGCTAACCCGAAAAGGGGTATTAAGGTTCAGTTGGATGATCTATGAACTCGCGTTTGATCCGCGGGTGCTGAAGGAATGGCAAAAGTTGGGTGAAACGGTGAAAAACCAGTTCAGGAAGAAACTGGCTGAGGTGCTTTCACATCCGCGAATTCCCTCCGCCCGGCTTCATGACTTTCCTGATTGCTACAAAATAAAACTCAAAGCGTCTGGCTTCAGGCTGGTCTATCAGGTGAAGGATGCACAGGTTCTTATACTGGTGATTGCTATCGGTAAACGGGAAAAATCAGCCGCTTATCAGAAAACTGACAAACGGCTTTAACGGGGGGTTACCGCAAATGGTGCACAACCTGGTTGCTGCTGCCGCGCCAGATCAGCGCCGGGTCTTTCAGGTCCTGCACATACTTACCGTCGACAAGCACATTGATGAGATCCACAACCTGCATTTGTGCGGCATTGAGTTCATCCAGCTTATAGCCGGTCCACACCCAGATATCTTTGCCCGCGCATTCAGCGCGAATGCGTTGCACCAGTTTCAGAATGTCCGGTACGTTCTGCGGATGGAGCGGATCGCCGCCGGAGAGGGAGATCCCCTGACGATGGATCCGCGTATCGTTCAGATCGTTAATGATCTGGTCTTCCATCGCTTTTGTGAACGGCTGGCCCGAGTTCAGTCGCCAGGTGCTTTTGTTGTAGCAGCCAGGGCATTCGTGCACGCACCCTGAAACAAACAGGGTGCAACGAGTACCGGGGCCGTTGACGATGTCGACGGGATAATACTGATGATAATTCATAGAGGATGTCCAGAAAGAATGTAGGCCGGATAAGGTGCTTGCACCGTCATCCGGCAACATTGTGATGCCTGATGGCGACGCGATTGCGTCTTATCAGGCCTACGGCCTTTGCAAACGGAAATTACCCGATCTGCCCATTCCCTAAATGCTTAACGCGACGCTTCACTTCTTCCTGTTTACCAGCGTTAAACGGACGCGCGTCCGGGCTGCCTAAATAACCACATACGCGGCGGGTCACCGACACGCGTGCCGCATCGTGGTTACCGCACTTCGGACAGGTGAAGCCTTTGCTGGTGCATTCGAACTCACCGGTAAAGCCACACTCGTAGCACTCATCGATTGGCGTATTGGTGCCGTAATATGGCACATGCTGATAGCTGTAGTCCCAGACGTCTTCCAGCGCTTTCAGGTTGTGCTGGATGTTCGGGTACTCGCCGTAGCAAATGAAGCCACCGCTCGCCAGCGGCGGGTAAGGCGCTTCGAAATCGATTTTGTCGTACGGGTTTACCTTCTTCTCTACGTCGAGGTGGAAACTGTTGGTGTAGTAGCCTTTATCGGTGACGCCCGGCACAACGCCAAACTCGGCGGTATCCAGACGGCAGAAGCGGTCACACAGGTTTTCACTCGGCGTGCTGTACAGGCTGAAGCCGTAACCGGTCTCTTCTTTCCACTTATCGACGGCCTTACGCAGATGCTCAACAATGGCGACAGCTTTCGCGCGCAGTACTTCACTGTCATACAGATGCGTATCACCAAACAGGGCGTTGATGGTTTCGTGGATACCGATGTAGCCTAGCGAAATTGACGCGCGACCGTTTTTGAAAATTTCCGCAATGTCATCATCGGCTTTCAGACGTACGCCGCAGGCCCCTTCCATATACAGGATCGGTGCGACGCGCGCTTTAACGCCTTCCAGACGGGCGATTCGGGTCATCAGCGCTTTACGCGCCAGTATCAGACGATCGTCCAGCAACTTCCAGAACGTTGGCTCATCACCGCCCGCTTCCAGTGCGATACGCGGCAGGTTAAGACTGATCACGCCGAGGTTATTACGCCCATCGTGAACCTGTTCGCCCTTTTCGTTTTCCCACACGCCGAGGAAGCTGCGGCAGCCCATCGGGGTTTTGAACGAACCGGTGACTTTCACGACCTGATCGTAGTTCAGGATGTCCGGATACATGCGCTTGCTGGCACATTCCAGCGCCAGCTGTTTGATGTCGTAGTTCGGATCGCCAAATTTGTGGTTCAGGCCGTCGCGGATCGCAAACACCAGTTTCGGGAACACGGCGGTTTTGCGATTTTTGCCCAGCCCAGCGATACGGTTACGCAGGATGGACTGCTGAATCAGGCGCGATTCCCAACTGGTGCCCAGGCCGAAACCAAAGGTGACGAACGGCGTCTGGCCGTTGGCGGTATGCAGCGTATTGACCTCATACTCCAGAGACTGGAATGCGTCGTAGCACTCTTTCTCGGTACGGGAATGCGCATAGCCGTCGGCGTCCGGAATTTGCCACTCCTCCGCCGTTTTGCGGTGCTTTTTGAAACTGGCGGTCACGAACGGTGCCAGTACTTCATCAATACGGTTAATGGTGGTGCCGCCGTAAATATGGCTGGCGACCTGGGCGATGATTTGCGCGGTCACAGCGGTGGCGGTGGAGATCGATTTTGGCGGCTCGATCTCCGCGTTACCCATCTTGAAGCCCTGCGTCAGCATCCCTTTCAGATCGATCAGCATGCAGTTGAACATCGGGAAGAACGGGGAATAGTCGAGATCGTGATAGTGAATATCACCGCGCTCATGCGCTTGTACGACATCACGGGGCAGCAGATGCTGACGCGCGTAGTGTTTGGCCACGATACCGGCCAGCAGGTCGCGCTGGGTCGGGATGACTTTACTGTCTTTGTTGGCGTTTTCATTGAGCAACGCCGAGTTGGTCTGCTCCACCAGGCCGCGAATTTCCTGGTTCAGGCGACCGCGTTTCTCACGCTGAATATCGCGGTCATGACGATATTCAATGTAGGCGCGCGCCAGTTGCTTGTAAGGACCCGACATCAGTTGGTTCTCAACCGCAGTCTGGATCTCATTAATATCGACCTGGCTACGCGCGTCCATCTGGCTGCTTACGACTTCTGCGACGGTGGCGCAGTAATCTGCGTCATCGACTCCCGCTGCTTTAGCTGCACGCAGAATGGCTTCTTTGATGCGCTCTGATTTAAACGGCACTTTACAGCCATCTCGCTTCATCACATGCGGTGTCATGATCACTCCATAATTTGTAAGAACAGGTTATCCACAGAGGCTGGGGAAGCATTGATATGGTTATTCATCTCTCTATCCAATCACTTCCCGCAATCCAGTCCCATGTTATCCACAACGTCACCCTGACTGTGGACATCATCGTTGTTGTAAATGTAGTTGATTAATACAACATGTTGGGGCGGATTGTATTTTAAGTTCTATATATAGTGATTTGCATCAAAAGTGTTTGCGATTTTTTTGATATAGCGCAAGGTAAAAAGCAGAGCGTACAGTTGGCGGGCGTTATAGCGATTGTAAATTGTGATAGAGAAAAATCTGATTATTTATTCAGCAAAAACAGTGAGCTAAGCCAGGGTGAGGGATTCTACCCGGGAAGTCATCCTTCTCCGGGTAAGAGGGGGTCTACCGATTACTTTTGTAGCCACCAGATGGCTTCGAAAGGCCGCAGCGTCATTGCTGTTGGTCGCGGAGAAACTTCATCATAGTTGTGCATCAGTACCTGCCAGTTACCACGGCACGATTCCGGCAGCCAGGCCTGACATTCGCCGCTCAGGTTGGCAATGACCAGCAGCGTTTGCCCCTGCCATTCGCGGCGATAGCACCAGAGATTCGGGCTGTCTGGCAACAGATCCTGATAGTCGCCCCAGGTGAGTACCGGTTCTGATTTGCGTAGCGCGATCAGCCGCTGATAGGTGTAAAACACCGACGCGTTATCACCGAGCGCGTTCTCCACGTTGATGTCCGTGTAGTTATCACACAGGGGGATCCACGGTTCGCCCTGGCTGAAGCCTGCGTTCTTGCGGTTATCCCACTGCATCGGCGTACGACTGTTGTCGCGGGATTTACTGGCCAGGATTGCCAGCAGTTCACTGGCATCGCGCCCCTCAGCCCGTAGCTCAGCGAACATGTTATGGCTTTCCACATCACGGTAGTCGGTGATCCGGGTGAAGTGCGGGTTGGTCATGCCGATCTCTTCACCCTGGTAGATGTACGGCGTCCCCTGCATGCCGTGCAGCACCATTGCCAGCATTTTCGCTGCCGGCACCCGATATTCGCCTTCATCGCCAAAGCGCGACACGATACGCGGCTGATCGTGGTTACACCAGAACAGCGCATTCCACGCAACGTTGTGCATCCCTTGCTGCCAGTGGCGGAACAGGGTTTTCAGCGCGACAAAATCGGGCTTTGCCAGCGTCCATTTCTCTCCGTCAGGATAATCGACCTTCAGGTGATGAAAATTGAAGGTCATCGACAGTTCGCTGCCGTCCAGCGCGGCGTAGCGCTGGCAGTGTTCCAGCGTGGTGGAGGACATCTCACCGACCGTCATTAGCTTGCGCGGCGTAAAGACGTCACGGTTCATCTCGTGCAGAAATTCATGCGCCCGTGGCCCATCGGTATAAAAACGGCGACCGTCGCCGTCAAGATCATTGGGGAAGCGCTGATCTTTGGAGATCAGATTGACGACGTCCAGGCGCAGGCCATCCACGCCGCGATCGGCCCAGAATTCGCAGACTTTTTTCAGCTCGGCGCGAACGGCGGGGTTTTCCCAGTTCAGGTCCGCCTGTTCCGGGGCGAACAGATGCAGATAATACTGTTCGCTCTGTGCATGCCATTGCCAGGCGTTGCCGCCAAATTTGGAACGCCAGTTGTTGGGCAGCGTATCGGGCGCGCCGTCGCACCAGATGTAAAATTCGCGATACGGGCTGTCTTTATCGAGCGCTTCACGAAACCAGGCGTGCTGCGTGGAGGTGTGATTAAACACCATATCGAGAATAATGCGGATACCGCGAGCTTTTGCCTGGGCGACCAGTTCGTCGAAGTCATCCAGCGTACCGTAGGCGGGATCGATTGCCGTGTAGTTGGCAACATCGTAACCATTATCCACCTGCGGCGAGATATAGAACGGTGTCAGCCAGATGGCATCCACGCCCAGTTTATGCAGATAGTCGAGGCGTTGAGTCACGCCGCGTAAATCACCGGTGCCGCTGCCGGTCGTATCCTGAAAGCTCCTGGGATAAATCTGGTAGATAACGCCGTTTTGCCACCAGTGGGGAAGGGTATTCATAGTCAATTCCTGGTTATGCGAGGGGCGCAATGGCGCCCCGAATAAAATCAAACAATCTGTAACGTGCCCTGGCGGTATTTACGCTGGTAGACCACGGAGGTCAGCACGATCGGGATGACAATGGCGATCGCCATCGCGACGGCATACACCTGCCAGTAAGTCGGTTGGATGGAGAGAATACCCGGCAAGCCGCCGACACCGATGCCGTTCGCCATCACCCCGTACAGGCCGCAGAGCAGCCCGGCAAGGCCGGAACCAACCATCGCGCAGAGCATCGGGAAGCGGTATTTCAGGTTGATACCGTACATTGCCGGCTCAGTGACCCCCAGATAGGCGGAGATTGCGGCAGGAACGGAAATCTCGCGTTCGTTCTGTTTACGGCTGGCGATAATAATGCCCACCACAGCGGACGCCTGTGCGATGTTGGAAAGGGCAATCAGCGGCCATACCGGGGTTCCCCCCATGCTCTGGATCATCTGCATATCGATGGCGAGCGTGGTCTGATGCACACCGGTAATCACCAGCGGGGCATACAGGAAGCCGAATAGCGCAGCGCCAATCGGGGCGAAACTGCCGGTCATCAGATGGCGAACCGCAAACGCCACGCCGTCGCCAATCATGCGGCCAAACGGACCGATCAGCGCATGGGCGAGGAATGCGGCGAGGATCAGCGAACACACTGGCACCACCACGAGGTACAGATAATCCGGCACGATGCGCTTCAGGCGCGTTTCAATCACCCCCAGCGCCAGACCGGCCAGCAGTGCCGGAATGACCTGTGCCTGATAACCCACTTTCGCGATGGTGAACAGGCCAAAGTTCCACACGTCCGGTACCTGTTGCCCCAGCAGATAAGCGTTCATTAACTGTGGCGATACCAGCGTGACGCCAAGCACGATGCCGAGGATCGGCGTACCGCCCATTTTTTTCACCGCCGACCAGCAGATACCCACTGGCAGGTAGAAGAAGATGGCTTCGCCAATCAACCACAGGAAGTCATAAATCGTTTTCAGCGCCGGATACATCTGCGCCAGCGTCTGCCCGTTGCTCATCGGCAGGTCGCCAATGACGTTACGAAAACCTAAAATCAGGCCCCCGCTAATCAGCGCCGGCAGCAGCGGGAAGAAGATTTCCGCGAAGTGGGAGATCAGTTGCTCATGCCATTTCATGTTCTGGCGAGCCGCTTTTTTCGCCTGCTCTTTATCGGCATGCGCCTGTCCGGTTGTCGCCAGCAGCGCCTTGTAATAGTCGCCAACGTCGGTGCCAATCACCACCTGGAACTGACCGGCGTTGGTAAAACAGCCTTTGACCATCGGTAATTCTTCGATTTCTTTCGGTCTGGCGTTGGCTGGCTGATTCAGCACAAAGCGCAGGCGCGTAATACAGTGACTCACTGTGGCAATATTCTCTCGCCCGCCTACCAACTCTATCAGCCGATCAATATCCGCTTGTTTAACTTTGCTCATCATGAAGCCTCATGGCGATGACTGTGAAAAAGGGGTTGTTTTGCGATGGGCACAGAGTATATCCGGGATAATAAATTAAAAATGGGAACGTTCCCGAAACGCAGCGAAGATCACAAATTATCGTTCAGAAAGCGATCGGCAATGCGTCAGGAAAGGGTGGAAGGAATGACGATCTGGCGCAGCTCGCTGCGTCCGTTGATCTGCTCGATCAGCTGTGCAGCGGCCTGGCGTCCGGCCTCGGCATAGCCGGGATCGACCGTGACGATCTCCGGATGCAGGAATTTCATCAGCGGCGTATTACCGACACTCGCCAGTTGCAGGTTATCGATCCGCTGTTCCTGCAAATACTTACTGGCGCCGAGTGCGAGCGTATCCGTGGCGCAAACCAGCGCGGTAGTGTCCGGTGCCATTACGCTTGCGGCATGCTCATAGCCTTGCTTCATCGCCAGTCCAGGCAGGGCAGCGACGGGATGTAGCTTATGTTGCTTGCAAAAGGCGAGATAGGCGTCATGGCGGCGCTTTCCGGTGGTGACGTCACTGTGCGGAACGCCGAGAAAACTGATGTGGCGATGTCCCTGATCGTAGAGGTGCTGCATCAGGATTTTAATCGCCCCGTCGTCGTCATAGCAGACGGAAGCAAAGCCTTTCGCATCACGTGCCAGCAGCACCAGCGATGCCTGCCACGGGGCGATCATCACGTCTGTGATGCCGGTAAAACCAAACAGCACTACGCCGTCGATGTTGCGGCGTTTCAGCATTCCCAGGTGCTCTTCCACTTTTTCCGGAGAAAACTGACTTTCCATCATGATCGGATCGTAACCCTGCTCATAAAACACCGGCAGCATCGTCTGTACGGCAAGGTTTTCTGATAATGAGTCGAGGCGGGTCACAATAATGGCGACCACTTTATCGCTTTGGCCGCGCATGGCGCGGGCCGAACGAGAGGGAGAAAATCCGTGCTGATTCATCACTGCTTCGACACGCTCGCGGGTCCGTTCACTGACGCCGCTTTCGTTGTTGAGCACACGGGAAACGGTGGATTTTCCCACGCCGCTTAAGCGGGCGATGTCTTTGATTGTCAGCCGATTTTGCATCCTGTTTTCCCGTGGCACGCAGCAAAAGATGATAAGAGGGTAACTTTACTTGTAGAAACCTCAATGGGCAAAGTCTGGTTTATACGTTTCATCCGTCGCGCTGCTTCTGTGTTGGCGTCGTTTATTCACTTGCCGCCAGGATGCGCCCGAATGATTTTGTGTATATGTTTTGTTTAATTGCCGGGGGGTATTATAACGCTATAGATGCCACAAATATTATGATCTACAACTTATAATCTGCGGGCTAAATCATTCACTTACCGGAGGCTTTATGGATCCCGATCCCACCCCTCTCCCGAAATGGAGAACACGTTCTTTCCGGTAAGCCTGCCCTTCGCTGTCTTACCGGTGATGTAAGACAGTGACGCGTTAACGTCCCTGTTGAAGAAAATCATGTTACCTGTCAGGTAAGGCTTTGCCACGCCTGAAGGATATTTCTGCGCCCAGTCTGTTGGCGCGGAGGGACTGCCTATGTTTAAAAATATCACTCGCCAGCTGTTTGCCCGGCTTGGCCGCCATCTGCCCGATCGCCTGGTGCATCGCGATCCGTTACCCAATGCACAGTCGATTGCCAGCACCCCGATGCCTTCTTCACTGAGCGAACACTGCCTGAAAGTGGCCGTGATGGATGAAAAGACGTTGTGGAAAACGTTTAATGCGCATCCGGAAGGACTCACTGCGGCAGAGGTGAACGCCGCCCGCGAACAACACGGTGAAAACCTTCTGCCTACCCAGAAACCGTCACCGTGGTGGAAGCATCTGTGGGTCTGCTATCGTAACCCGTTCAATATCTTACTGACCCTGCTGGGGGCGATCTCGTATGCCACCGAGGATCTCTTCGCCGCCGGGGTAATAGCCCTGATGGTGGTCATCTCCACACTGCTTAATTTTGTCCAGGAAGCGCGATCCACCAAAGCGGCAGACGCGCTGAAAGCGATGGTCAGCAATACCTCGACGGTGCTGCGGGTCATCAATGATAAAGGGGAAAACGGCTGGGTTGAGCTGCCTGGCGATCAGCTGGTGCCCGGTGACATTATCAAGCTGTCGGCGGGGGATATGATCCCGGCCGATCTGCGGGTGATTCAGGCGCGGGATCTGTTTATCGCCCAGGCATCGTTAACCGGCGAATCGCTGCCGGTGGAGAAAGTGGCAAACACCCGCGACGTTAATCAAAGTAACCCGCTTGAGTGCGACACCCTCTGCTTTATGGGAACCAACGTGGTGAGCGGCACGGCGCAGGCGATGGTGATCGCCACCGGCGCTCATACCTGGTTTGGTCAACTGGCGGGGCGCGTCAGCGAACAGGAAAGCGAGCAGAACGCCTTTCAGAAGGGGATCGGCCGCGTCAGCATGCTGTTGATTCGCTTTATGCTGGTGATGGCCCCAGTGGTATTGCTCATTAACGGTTATACCAAAGGCGACTGGTGGGAAGCGGCGCTGTTTGCGCTCTCCGTCGCCGTGGGCCTGACGCCGGAAATGCTGCCGATGATTGTTACTTCGACGTTGGCGCGCGGCGCGGTAAAACTGTCGAAGCAAAAAGTGATCGTCAAACATCTGGATGCAATTCAGAACTTCGGCGCGATGGATGTTCTGTGCACTGATAAAACCGGCACGCTGACCCAGGATAAAATCGTGCTGGAGAATCATACGGATATCTCCGGTAAACCCAGTGAACGTGTTCTGCATGCCGCGTGGCTGAACAGTCATTACCAGACCGGGCTGAAAAACCTGCTGGATACGGCGGTGCTGGAAGGCGTGGATGAAGGATCTGCGCGCGAGTTGTCTGCCCGCTGGCAAAAAGTTGATGAGATCCCGTTTGATTTTGAGCGCCGTCGGATGTCGGTGGTGGTGGCAGAAGAGACGGATGTCCATCAACTGGTATGCAAAGGCGCGTTGCAGGAGGTCCTCAGCGTCTGTACGCAGGTGCGTCATAACGGTGAAATTGTCCCACTGGATGACAACATGCTGCGTCGGGTGAAGCGCGTGACCGACACGCTGAACCGTCAGGGGCTGCGCGTCGTTGCCGTGGCGACCAAATATCTGCCGGCACGGGAAGGCGATTACCAGCGTATTGATGAATCCGATCTGATCCTTGAAGGGTATATCGCCTTCCTCGATCCACCGAAGGAGACTACCGCGCCCGCCCTGAAGGCGCTTAATGCCAGTGGCATCACCGTGAAGATCCTGACCGGCGACAGCGAACTGGTGGCTGCGAAGGTGTGCTATGAGGTGGGCCTGGACGCCGGAGTAGTGGTTGTCGGGAACGAGATCGAAGAGATGAGCGACGACGCGCTCGCCGTGTTGGCCCAGCGGACCACGCTATTTGCACGTCTGACGCCGATGCATAAAGAGCGGATCGTCCGGCTGCTCAAGCGCGAAGGGCACGTGGTGGGCTTTATGGGCGACGGCATTAATGACGCGCCAGCGCTGCGTGCGGCTGATATCGGCATTTCGGTGGATGGTGCGGTAGACATCGCCCGTGAAGCGGCTGATATTATTCTGCTGGAAAAGAGCCTGATGGTGCTGGAAGAGGGCGTGATTGAAGGGCGCCGTACGTTCTCCAATATGTTGAAGTACATCAAAATGACCGCCAGTTCTAACTTTGGTAACGTCTTTAGCGTGCTGGTGGCAAGTGCCTTTTTGCCGTTCCTGCCCATGTTGCCGCTGCACTTGCTGATTCAGAACCTGCTGTACGATGTATCCCAGGTGGCGATCCCGTTTGATAACGTTGATGATGAGCAGATCCAAAAACCACAGCGCTGGAATCCGGCGGATCTGGGTCGCTTCATGCTCTTCTTCGGCCCGATCAGCTCCATCTTCGACATTCTGACGTTCTGCCTGATGTGGTGGGTATTCCATGCAAATGTGCCAGAAGCGCAGACGCTGTTCCAGTCAGGCTGGTTTGTGGTAGGTCTGCTTTCGCAAACGCTGATTGTGCATATGATACGTACGCGCCGTGTGCCGTTCATCCAGAGTCGCGCCGCCTGGCCACTGATGCTGATGACGCTGGTGGTAATGGTTGTGGGAATCGCGTTGCCGTTCTCACCGCTGGCAGGTTATCTGCAATTGCAGGCGTTACCGCTGAGTTATTTCCCGTGGCTGGTAGCGATTCTGGTGGGATATATGACGTTAACGCAGCTGGTAAAAGGTTTCTATAGCCGCCGCTACGGCTGGCAATAAGCGAAAATAATGGCTGCTTCGACAGCCATTTTGCTGTTCACCCTGCAAAGAATATATTCTTTCATTCTTCGTGTTTTATTTTTTTTGAAAAACCAAAGAGGTGTGGTTGATCACAATTTTAGGCCTCTTCAGAACATCTTTTTTCCAGGAAAAAGACCTTCATTGCAAAAATGAAACAGCGTGCTAAAAAAAATTCCATCCCGCGTCATTTTATGAACATAATCATCGTAATAATTTGTTACACCGACTCGTCTGTCCGGGCAATGTCATTCCTTACTGTCCCTTTTAATTAAGGTGGCCCTCTATCCTGCAAGTCGTTTGTATTAATGAAAATTATAAACCTCTGGAGATGGAAAAATGAAACTGACCAAAACCTTGTTAAACCTGTGCATGGGTACCGCCTTAGTGCTGGCCGCCCAGGCGGCGTCTGCACAAACGCTGCGTGCGGCAGATGTCCATCCGGCGGATTATCCGAACGTGGTTGCTGTGAAGCATATGGGCGAAAAACTCAGCGCCGCCACTGACGGGCGTCTGGATATTAAAACCTTTCCGGGCGGCGTGCTGGGCGATGAAAAGCAGATGATTGAACAGGCGCAACTGGGCGCAATTGATATTATCCGCGTGTCGATGTCTCCGGTTGCCGCAATATTGCCAGAGATTAACGTCTTCACCTTGCCTTATGTCTTCCGTGATGAAGATCATCTGCACAAAGTACTGGACGGGGCGATTGGTCAGGAGATCGGCGACAGGCTGACCGCTAACAGTCAGTCCCGACTGGTGTTTCTCGGCTGGATGGATGCCGGAACGCGTAACCTGATTACCAAGGATCCGGTAGTGAAACCGGAAGACCTGAAGGGAATGAAAATTCGCGTCCAAACCAGTCCGGTATCGATCGATACCTTAAAAGCCATGGGGGCGAATGCGATCGCAATGGGGACCAGCGAGGTGTTTAGCGGCATGCAAACCGGGGTCATTGATGGCACGGAAAATAACCCACCGACCTTTGTCGCGCATAACTATTTGCCAGTTGCCAAAAATTACACCTGGAGTAAGCATTTCATTATTCCTGAACTGTTCCTGTTTTCAAAAGCCAAGTGGGACAGGTTGAAAAAAGAAGATCAGGATTTAATTATTAAACTGGCGAAAGAAGCACAAATTGAGCAGCGTCAACTCTGGCAAGCGTATAACGCGAAATCACTGGAAACGATGAAAGCGAATGGTGTGAATTTTCATGATATCGATACGGATTATTTCTATAAAGCCACACAGTCCGTCCGGGAACAATATGGCAAAGACCACCAGGATTTGATCAAGCGAATTCAGGATGTGAAGTAATTCATCAGGCGGGTGACGGAGGTCATCCGCCTGAATCGGTTATTCGTTCGAGGTGATGATTATGGGTGAATATTATTCATCGGTAATGGATGTGCTGTATCGAATTTCAATGTGGATTGCCGGGCTGGCTTTATTGGTCATGGTGGCGGTAATTCCTGTGGGGATATTCGCGCGCTATGTGATGAACAGCGCGCTGTCCTGGCCTGAGCCGGTCGCCATATTATGCATGGTGACGTTCACCTTTATCGGTGCGGCGGTCAGTTACCGCGCGGGTTCGCATATTGCTGTCAGCATGGTGACTGACCGTCTTGGCGACATGGGGCGCCGAATCTGCTTTATCGGTGCCGATCTGATGCTGCTGGCGATCAGTATTTTTATTCTTTGGTACGGTTCGACGCTCTGTTACGAGTTGTGGCAACAGCCCGTGGCGGAATTCCCAATTTTGACTGCCGGGGAAAACTATCTTCCGCTCCCTATCGGTTCGGCGATCACGCTGCTTTTCATCATCGAAAAGATCTGCCGTGGCGCTCAGTATCAACGTCCCGTGGTCATGCTGGGTTCAACCAGTTGATGACCGAACCGACTTCATAGGGGAAAGCAGATGGATGCATTTATTCTCGTTTTTACGCTCGGCATCATGCTGGCGATTGGGGTGCCGGTGGCGTACGCGGTGGGGATCAGCGCGATCGTCGGGGCGTGGTATATCGATATCCCGCTAGAAGCGGTGATGATCCAGTTGACCAACGGTGTGAACAAATTCTCGCTGCTGGCGATTCCGTTCTTTATTCTGGCCGGGGCCATTATGGCAGAAGGTGGGATCGCGCGGCGCTTAGTGAACTTCGCCTATATCTTTGTTGGCTTTATCCGCGGCGGTCTGTCGCTGGTGAATATTGTGGCGTCGACCTTTTTTGGCGCGATCTCAGGATCGTCGGTGGCGGATACCGCCTCCATCGGTTCGGTGATGATCCCTGAAATGGATAAAAAAGGGTATCCGCGCGACTTCGCTGCGGCGGTCACGGCCAGCGGTTCGGTACAGGCAATCCTGACGCCGCCCAGCCATAACTCGGTTATCTACTCGCTGGCGACGGGCGGTACGGTGTCGATTGCCGCCCTGTTCATTGCCGGGATCCTGCCGGGGTTGTTGTTGAGTTTTACCCTGATGGTAATGTGTGTTGGCTTTGCCCATAAGCGCGGCTATCCGAAAGGAGAGCGCGTGCCGTTCAGACAGGCGCTGAAGATCTTTCTCGATACGCTGTGGGGGCTGATGACGGTCGTCATTATTATGGGCGGGATCCTTTCCGGTATCTTTACCGCGACGGAATCGGCGGCCATCGCCTGCCTGTGGGCGTTCTTCGTCACCATGTTTATCTACCGCGACTACAAATGGTCTGAATTGCCGAAGCTGATGTATCGCACCGTGAAGACCGTGACCATCGTGATGATCCTGATCGGTTTCGCCGCGGCATTTGGCGCCATCATGACGTACATGCAACTGCCGATGCGCATTACCGAAGCCTTTACCAGCATCTCGGATAACAAATATGTCATTCTGATGTGCATTAACATCATGCTGCTGCTGATCGGTACGCTGATGGACATGGCGCCGCTGATTCTGATTCTGACGCCCGTGCTGCTGCCGGTCACCAACGCCCTCGGCATTGATCCGGTCCATTTCGGGATGATTATGCTGGTAAACCTGGGGATTGGGTTGATCACGCCGCCGGTGGGGTCGGTGCTGTTTGTCGCCAGTGCGGTGAGTAAACAGAAGATCGAGCAGGTAGTGAAGGCGATGCTACCGTTCTATGCGGTGCTTTTCCTGGTGCTGATGCTGGTAACCTATATTCCGGCGATTTCGCTGTTCCTGCCGAAATTCTTTGGCGTGATGTAAGGGGACGGCTGTAACGAAAATCCGGGCAGAAATGCCTAAAGCATGTCAGTTAAGCTATTCCCGGGAACCGTAACGCGTAGCGTTGCGGTTTCTCTTTCATAGCCCTCGCCTGCTTACAATCTATTTGATAAAACTCTGTTCCTTTCAGACTGTACGCCATCTGTGCCATCATAAAACGCAGCATGTTAACCAGTGTTTTTCTGTACCCGATGACTGCCAGTGATACCGTAATTCCGGCGTATAAAACCCCTTATCCATCAGTGGCAGCACATGGTCTGGCATCTGTTCTGCCAGTTGAGCCGCAAGGTCAACTTCACTGATTGCGGATATACTCCCGAATGTTCTTCCGGTTAAAAGACGGCTGGTCACCTCGATCTGGCAGACCATGCGGAGCTGAGGCCACTCAGAGCTATTGTGACCATTGACTATCCGGCCGTAAGCCGCATTATTTCCTGGTGTATCCGGTGTCCGCCTCATCATGTCGTCCAGCGCTAGCAGAGTCAGTCCGTTCCGGTGAGACAGCGGCGTTTTCCCAAATCAGAGTTGGCGTGTTTTTTCAAATACCAGGCGGATAACATCCACTCCCAGTCGCTGGCGGGTCAGAATGACCGCACCAGGAACCACAAAGGGACGCTTACCCGGAAGAATATTGGGATGGGAAACGACCTGATTCATGGATAGGGAACGGAACAAGGTCACTCCGGTAACTGCCCAGACCATCATTTCCATCGGTAATCTACGCTTGCGGATGGTAGCAATGCCCGCGTCAGTAAGGCATTCATCAATAAGCTCAGGTGAAAGAAGATTAGAAAGAGAAGAAAACTCTTCTGGGGGGAATTTATGTACAGTATCCAGAACCTGACTGAGAACATAAAAAATTCGTAATCCCTGTGAGATTACGGATTTTTACACAGCTTTTGGGTCGTTCAAGTGCTCCTTAACCGATCGGCATTAGCATCTATGCCCTAGGTTTTTTATCGCGTTTAGGTCAATACCACTAAATATTTTCCGAAAGGTAGAATTGTCGGTGTCATCTGACAAAAGAGAGAACACTGCAAATGTTACGCTTAAAAAGTGTCATTTTTTAGGTGATGAAAATGTCAAATTATATATTAGGTCGTGAAGATCCAAAGCATACAGCTGATGCTGGTAGTGGGCCATGGTGTAGTGTGGGGCATTTTTCAAATGAATTTTACTATTATAAATACTATTTAGAAAGGATGATTGATGGTAACTTATATTTGAAATATAGATACCCTTTCGCGCAGAGTAATTTAAAACATTATCTAGGGAATACGGGAGAGGATTTATATGTTAATTTGGATGATATGATGCAAAAATCAGCACAGTTAAAGAATAATTACATGAAGGAGTTGAAGTTAGCAAAGTTATTCTGTCAAACATTATCACCCGGGGAACATTATTTTACCTCTTCACATGTTAGTAGAGATGATTTTATTACCAGTAATCCTGATTTATTTTATGCAATAGGTGGGTATCAATACTGGGGTAAAGGAAAGGTAATAATCTGTGAAAACTCACATAAGAGTGTACTGACAAATAGCGACAGACTATGTGATTACTATCTGCAGTTTCAGTTTATGTTTTTTGATAGATACAATTGGAATGTGAATAGTACAAAATCTGGGATTAGATTGGGTAATGTCCTTCCTGTAAGTGATATTTTTATGGGGCGATTTCATCAGGAGTGTCTGGCCAGAGAATATAATATATTTGGTACCATTGAAACCGAGGTTAAATGGCATGACTGAGAGCCGACATCATGACTATCTAAGAAAAATAGTGCGAGTCACTACAGCCAGTGCTTTTTGTTATACTGTCTATGTGCTTTTAACGTGCTGGCCATCCCTACGTGAAAGTCATCAACTCTTGACTGCGCAGTGGTGCCGTAATGATGAGTCTGATGCCCACTATGCAGATAATATATCCCGACATGGAATATATGTGTATCTGGAAAGCGCTTCCGGAAAAGTGATGGTAAGAGAGATGAATACCCCACTGGACAGCCCATTTCAACCCTACCGATATATTTACACTATAATTGCTCATGAAGATAACGTCAGTTTGGTTGAAACAAAGTGGGGAAGTATTACGTGCCTGAAAGGCAATAGGGCAATTATTGGTTCATCTGGTTATATTTTTTCATGGGGAATATGATAGATGAATTATTTTTTATGGCAGAATAAATTAAATTTATTGTCATTGCTTTTCTTTTTAACTACCTGCATTTTTGTTATCAACTCTACCAATCGATATAATAATCTGGTCAGCTATAGTGTTTATGGGAAAGCAATCATCACTTTAGAGAAAGTCCATAATGAAAATAATAATATTCTTCAAACTAATGTTTATAAGTCAAGGGTAAGCTGGATTTTAGGTTGGCGTTGTTTCTCTGGAAACATTGAATCTCATATCAAAGATAATATGAAATTTTATAACTGGCAGGTTGAAAAGTTCGAAAATAAAACGGTTACCTTATTGAATAATAAAAGACAGTTGTTATTATCAGCGACAGACTGCGGATAATCTATTCAAGAAAGAGAACCCTGCAAGGGCAGAGTTCTCTTCTTATAGGACTCAGCGACGAACGGCGATCGCTTCGATCTCGATCTTCACGTCTTTTGGCAGACGCGCCACTTCCACGCAGGAACGTGCCGGGAAGGTGGCATTGTGCTCGGTGAAGAACGCTTCATAGGTGGCGTTGACGGTCGCGAAATCGTTCAGATCTTTGACAAATACGGTCGTCTTCACGATGTCGCCCACTTTCAGGCCAGCGGCTTCAACGATAGCTTTCACGTTTTCCAGCGACTGACGCGCCTGCGCAGAGACGTCTTCCGATACGCTACCGGTTTTCGGGTCAACCGGGATCTGACCGGAAGTGATGATCATGCTGCCCAGATCAACGCCCTGAACATATGGACCGATTGCTGCGGGTGCATTTTCCGTCGCGATAGTTTTGCTCATGATTTCTCCTGAAGTACAGCGGTAAATGAAATATCTCAGGCATTATAGGGAGCCAGGAATTTATAACCAACCCCAATTAGTTGGCCAGCACCACATAATGAGAAAACTCTTTTTCGCAGTATTTGCATTTGAGTGCGATGTCATCTACCCGTTTTTTCACTGCGAAGCTGGAAGAAACCGGCTCGGCGTGGCTGATGCAGTTACTGTTCGGGCAGACCAGCACGCTGTCGATGCGATCCGGCAGGCTTGGACGTGATTTGCCTACCACTTCGTAGTTGTCGATACGGTTAACGGTGGCCTGCGGCGCGTACAGCGACAGTTGGTTAACCTGTTCGGCGGTCAGGAAGGTATTCTCAATTTTAATCAGGTCTTTACGCCCCATTTCACCGGAAGGCAGGTTAAGACCGATAGTGATGCGTTGATCGGTTTCGGTCAGCTTAAACAGGGTCAGCAATTTAAAGCCGATCTGTGCGGGAATGTGGTCGATTACGGTGCCGCATTTAATTGCTTCAACCTGCAGTTTATTATCGTGTGTCATCTCGTTATCTCCCCTTACAGTGCCAAATCGCTAGTCAGAACCAGTGCCAGTAACGCCTGGCGTGCGAAAATCCCGTTACCTGCCTGCTGGAAATACCAGGCGTGAGGCGTTTTATCCACGTCCGTGGCGATTTCATCAATACGCGGCAGCGGATGCAGTACCTTCATGTTTTCCCGCGCGCCCGCCAGGTCGCTGGCGCGCAGCACAAACTGGGCTTTCACGTTGGCATATTCTGAAGGGTCCAGACGTTCTTTCTGTACGCGGGTCATGTACAGAATGTCCACCTCCGCCATTACCTCTTCGATAGAGGCGTGCAGGCTCCAGGCGATGCCTTTTTCGTCAAGCATATCGAGAATGTACTGCGGCATCGCCAGTGCATCCGGGGCGATAAAGTAGAAGCGGTTACCATCAAACTTCGCCAGCGCCTGCGTCAGTGAGTGCACGGTACGACCATATTTCAGGTCACCGACCATTGCCACATGCAGGTTATTGAGACGCCCCTGCGTTTCCTGAATGGTAAACAGATCCAACAGCGTCTGGGTTGGATGTTGATTCGAACCATCGCCAGCGTTCAGGACCGGCACCTTGCCGGAGAACTCGGTCGCCAGACGTGCCGCGCCTTCCTGCGGGTGGCGCATCACGATCGCGTCAACGTAGGTGCTGATAACGGAAATAGTATCCGCCAGCGTCTCTCCTTTCTTGCCCAGCGACGTGTTGGCGCTGTCGGAGAAGCCGACCACGCTGGCACCCAGGCGGTGCATTGAGGTTTCAAACGACAAGCGGGTACGGGTAGAAGCTTCAAAGAAGCAACTGGCAATCACCTTGTGCTTGAGCAGTTCCGGCTGTGGGTTAGCTTTTAATTTCGCCGCGGTCGCCAGCACCAGATTGAGGTCGTCGCGACTGAGGTCGTTTATGGAAATGATGTGTTTTTGATATAGCGGGTTAGCCATGTTTATCTCCTGACGCCTGGGCAAAAAAAAAGCCCCTCATTTGAGGGGCTGGGAATAGGTGAGCAACGGAAAGAAAAACGGCAGGCCAGCGTCTGTTTTCAGACGCGGTAAGACAGAATGTCGTACACACTGGACCATACTTCCTCCCGGCAAATTGTCCGCGATTATACTCAGCTCCGTTTGCGGATCAAGCAAAAAATGCCATTTTTATTCAACGCAAACGGTTTTAATGAATATTAATTCATTTTTAGTAAGTAGTTAATCTGTTTGTGGACAAGGCCAGTCCGCTGTACAACCCGTGGGGCAACCCAGACAATACTGCTACCCGCTATCACTCCCAGGATCTCTGGCAGGGCATGGTAATCGAGGATCCTGGCAACGGCACGGCCATAACCGGCCGCGGTATGGATAAGGATAAATTCGCTGTTGTGCTCCACGCTTACCACCATTTCAGCAATCGAACGGGCGGCATCTGGGGCAGGGCGCAATTGCGGATTAACGGAATAAATTTTTTGTCCTTTCGTATTTCTAATTTTTATGACGCCAAGAATTTTTAGCAGGCGGGAAACCGTTGACTGGCTGATGGTTTCAAAGCCGTAATTTTGCAGATCGCGGCGGATCTCCTCCTGCGAGAGATAACTTTTTTCGCCAATCAGGCGCTGACAAACAGAGAGCTGTAGTTCTTCTTTTTCTGAAGCGGGTTGGTAAAGTTTCATCATCAGTTAGTCCAGTGTAATCAGCCGAAGATAACAACCAATAGGTCTGCCCAATGTTTCTATTTTTAATTGATGACGCACTAAGCAAACGTTCTCCATTTCAACCGGGATGTATTTGATCGGCTTATTGAAATTTTACAGGAGCGCGCTTCAGCATCCTGACGGATGGCATCTTCATGAGAAAATATTCCACTTAGTCGTCTAAGGGAAGGCGGAGTTTTGCCGCTTCGTCTTCCCTGAATTGACGTGCATCAACTGAGCGTGAGCACGCCTGTCGCCAACAGATAGACCGCATAGATCCCTGCGGCCACCACCATAATAGCCAGAACGATCTCTATTGGATTGAAAAGTCGTCCATTTTTCTCTTTCCGCGCCCAGACATAAAAAACGATACCGAGGGCGTAGAGGATCATCGACAGCAGCAGATATTCCATTCCGGCGGCATAGACCAGCCAGGCACCATAGAGTGTTGCCAGCGCGCCGATGATGATGTCGCGGCTGACAGAACGCTGTTCATCACTGTGGTAACCATCCCTCTGCCACGCCACTTTCAGGGCATACAAGCCACTGAGAAAATAAGGGATCAGGATCATTGAGGTCGCAAGCAGCAGCAGCGCAAGATACCCCGCCTGTTGGAAGTGGGCGATGATCAGGAACAGTTGGGTCAGGCCATTGGTCAGTAGTAGCGCGTTGATCGGCGCTTTGTTGGCGTTTTCCTTACCCAGAAATTTGGGCATAGTGCCGTCTTTACCGGCCATATACGCTGTTTCCGCAGACAATAACGTCCAGGCCAGCAGCGCGGCACCAACGGAAACGATAAGGCCAATATTCATCAGAGCGGCGCCCCACGGTCCGACCGCCGCAGCCAGTACGCCTGCGGTGGAGGGGTTCTTCAACTGCGCGAGCTCCGGCTGTGAAAGGACGCCCAACGACAGAACCGAAACGGCGACGAACAGCAGGATCGAGATGAAAAATCCAATCATGGTGGCTTTACCCACGTCTGATTTTTTCATCGCCCGGCCCGAGTACATCGCAGCGCCTTCAATGCCGATGAAAACCCAGGTGGTGACCAGCATGATGTTTTTCACCTGGTCCATGACGGAGCCGAGCTGTTCATTACCCCAGAATTCAATCTTAAAGGTGCGGACCTGAAAGGCGACGCTGACCAACACGACAAACATGATCAGAGGAACCACTTTCGCAACCGTGCCGATCAGATTGAGCAGGGCAGCACCCTGCACGCCGCGACAGATCAGGAAATGCAGACTCCAGAGCAAAATTGAACCCACAATCAGCGCGGAAAGCGTGGTGCCATCGCCAAAGAAACCGAGCGCACTGAAAGAACCGAGGGCAGAACAGATCACCACATAGTACGAAACGTTGCCGATCCACGCCGAGATCCAGTAACCCCAGGCGGAGTTAAAACCGATGTACTCGCCAAAGCCCGCGCGGGCATAACCATACACGCCGCCTTCAACTTCGCTTTTACGGTGTGCCAGGGTCTGGAAAACAAAGGCAAGGGTTAACATCCCAATAAAGGTAATCCCCCAGCCGATCAGGATCGCGCCGGCACCCGCTTTGGCCGCCATATTCTGCGGCAGAGAAAATACCCCGGCGGCGATCAGGGCACTGACCACAAGCGCCGTCAGCGCCGGAAGTTTAAGCTTACCTTCGGACAGGGAGGCCGAAGCATCCGCAGCCGGTTTGCTGGTATCAAGAGTAGTCATGAAGAGAGTCCTCAATCTGACAGAGAGTCATTTTTTAGAAGTAGCTGTATTGCTTGCCGACGTATTCGGAGGTCATGCATTGCAAGACGCCGCTGTATCCCAGGGAGAAATAAACGATGTCGCCCACCTGATATCCCGATGCAGAGTGGGTGACATCGAGGATCAGGTGATCGGAACTGGCGCCGAGCACTTTGACGCCGGGGTCAAAAGGCCGGAGTTGGGAGAAGGAGACATCCTGTTCGCCGAGGGCAGCCAGCGCCCGGTGGTGTACGCCAAGATCTTCGAAAACCGGCTTTCTCCCCATGGCATCCAGCGCCGTTGAGTGTTGCGGAACGGAGGGCTTGTCTTTCAGTTCAATGATCTCCACGCCGAGCTTGATAGCGTCCTGGCGCGTGTTGGGAATCGGCTCGTCATTCAGGCCGAATCCCATAATCAGTGATGCGCCAAGCCGTAACTGGTTAACGCCCGTCGGTAGCCCGCCGTTAATCAGCAGGAACAGGGCGGCGGAACTGGCGCCGGAAATGGTGCGCAGTTCAATACCCAGTTCGTCTTCTATCTCATGGGCGAGATCGACCAGTGCCTGCTGGTTTTCGGTGGTAGGTTCCACCCCGCCATAGCAGGCGAGATTGGCGCCAAGGCCTTCCAGCGTCAGTCCCGGTAGTTCCTTGTGCACCAGGCGTGCAAGGCGGCGCGTTTCCTGTGGATCCATGCAGCCTTCGCGCAGATCGCCCAGGTCATGCATCAGAATGACCCGATGCGTTTTGTTCTGTGCCAGGGCGGCCGCAGAGAGTGCCTGCAACGTATGTTCTTCGGAATTGAGCGAGATATCCGCATAGGCCACGATGTCGTGCGCAAGGCTTATCTGGGGCAAACGCAGCAGCAGTTTGTCGACAGGCAGGTCGGCGATTTTTTTAAGATTCTGGATCCGGGAATCCGCAATCGTGCTGATGCCCGCATCAATCATGGCTCTGGCGACATTCGCCGCTTCACAGCTCAGCTTATTGACGCCGACAGGCTCTACGCCGTGCTGGCGGCACAACGCGATCAGCGTGCGGGCGTTGTCACGAATGACCGAAAGATTAACGAAGAGGCATGGAAAATCCTGGTTTCGCATAATGGGTCTCCTTACGTGAGGCGCGGGTCAGGGCACCCGCGCCTGGTTCGTTCGGTCCAGTAGCTACCGTGGAGGAAGACGCCGTCCCGGACGGCGCTTTCCGTGTGGGTTAGTCGCCGAGCGTCGCCACCATCACTGCTTTGATGGTGTGCATGCGGTTTTCCGCTTCGTCGAACACAATGGAGTGAGCGGATTCAAAAACCTCTTCCGTCACTTCCAGTCCTTTCAGGCCGTAGGCAGCTTCGATTTCACGTCCTACTTTGGTGTGTTCGTTATGGAAAGCGGGCAGGCAGTGCATGAACTTGACGTCGGGATTGCCGGTGGCGTCGATAACCTTCTGGTTGATTTGATACGGGGTCATCAGGCTGACGCGCTCAGCCCAGGCGTCTTTCGGCTCACCCATGGAGACCCAGACGTCGGTGTAGAGAAAATCGACGTCATAGACGCCTTCTTCCACATCGTCCGTCAGCGTAATGCGCGCCCCGGTGGTGCTGGCTATATGGCGGCACTGGGCGACCAGCGCTTCATCTGGCCAGAAGGATTTTGGCGCAACGAGGCGAATATCCATGCCCATCTTCGCGGCGCCAACCATCAGTGAATTGCCCATGTTGTTGCGCGCATCGCCAAGGTAAGCGAAGCTCAGTTCGGGCAGCGTTTTCCCGGGCGCGTGCTCCAGCATGGTCATCAGATCCGCGAGGATCTGTGTAGGATGGAATTCGTCGGTCAGGCCATTCCACACCGGTACCCCGGCGTATTGCCCCAGTTCCTCAACGATCTGTTGACCGAACCCGCGGTATTCGATGCCGTCATACATCCGGCCCAGTACGCGAGCGGTATCTTTCATCGACTCCTTATGCCCAATCTGCGAGCCGCTTGGGCCGAGGTAAGTGACCTGCGCGCCCTGGTCGAATGCCCCGACCTCAAAGGCACAGCGGGTGCGGGTTGAGGTTTTTTCGAATATCAGCGCGATGTTTTTCCCGCTCAGCGTTTGCTTTTCGCGCCCGGCTTTTTTCGCCGCCTTTAGTTCAATCGCCAGATCGATAAGAAACTGGATCTCCGCCGGGGTAAAGTCGAGAAGCTTTAAAAAATTGCGATTTTTCAGTGAAATAGCCATCAATGTATCCTTGGTTGATGTAGGCCTGATAAGCGCAGTGCCACCAGGCAATGGCAGGGTTTCGCTGCCGGATGGCGGCGTTGCCTTATCCGGCCTACGGAGTCGTGCCATCAGGTAAAAAGGGTTATGCGACTGCGGTTTCGCGCCGAATCAGAGTGCCTTTATCGCCGGCGAGAATGGCCGGGCCATCAGCCAGCGAACCGATGCCTGCAATGCCGTGGCAGCGGCTGACAAATTCGGCACAGGCGCTGACTTTGGGTCCCATCGAGCCGGCATCGAACTGCATTTCGTTCAGCAATTCCGGCGTCACCTGGGCCAGTGGACGCTGAGTGGGTTTGCCCCAGTCGAGATACACCGCGTCGGCATCGGTCAGGATCAGCAGCGCGTCGGCATGGATCTGGCTGGCGAGCAGCGCGGCGGAGAGGTCTTTGTCGATCACCGCTTCGAGGCCGTGGTAACCGTCAGCTCTCTCGACAACCGGCACACCGCCGCCACCATTACAGATAACCAGGTGATCGCGGGCGATCAGCGCCTGGATGGCATCGCTTTCAACAATGCGTTTCGGCTGTGGTGAGGGCACCACGCGGCGGAAGGCTTTGCCGTCGGCTTTGAAAACCCAACCTTTTTCCGCCTGTAACGCATTGGCCTGTGCATGGTCATAAACCGGACCGATATACTTGGTGGGATTGCGAAAGGCCGGATCGTTAGCGTCTACTTCCACCTGAGTGAGCAGGACGCTGATTTCCCGCTGTGGCAGTTGATTCTTTAGCGCCTGTTGCAGCATGTAGCCGATCATTCCCTGGCTTTCCGCCCCGAGAATATCCAGCGGGTAGGGGGTGACGCGGTCATAGGCGCTGTTCTGCAATGCCAGCAGACCCACCTGCGGCCCGTTGCCGTGAACCAGCACTACCCGCCACTGCTGAGTGAGTTGGGCGATCGTTTTTGCCGCCAGAACGATATTCTTGCGCTGGATATCGGCTTCCAGCGGTTCTCCGCGCTTGAGCAACGCATTGCCGCCAAGGGCGACAACCAGAGTCGGTTTGTTTTGCATGGTGGGTTCCTTAAATGCCATCGCGTTCCAGTGGGCAACTCATGCAGCGCGCACCGCCGCGTCCGCGTCCCAGTTCGTCGCCGGGGATTGGCAGCACGGTAATGCCGGCTTTGTCATACTTCTCGTTAGTCCAGATGTTGCGCTCGTAGCCCACAACCACACCGGGGCGCAGCGTGAGGACGTTGTTGGCGTCGTTCCACTGTTCACGTTCGGCTTCAAAGGCGTCGCCACCGGTAGTGATTAAGCGCACTTGATCGATGCCGAGCGCTTTCTCAATGGCGTTAACCAGCGTGCGTTCCTCGGTACGCTTCAGGCCGCCGCGGCCATCTGGCGTCAGGGTCCAGCACTGCACGTCCTGGCGTACCACTTCCGGGTAGACGGAGAAGGTGTCGATATCGATGTGGGTCATGACGGTATCGAGGTGCATACAAGAGCGGTGTTTGGGGAGTTCAACGGCGATAACCCGTTCGGCCTGGCGATGTTTAAACAGCGACTGGGCAAGAAACTCGATCCCCTGCGGGGTCGTGCGTTCAGACATGCCGATCAGTACGGCGCCGCGACCGATCACCAACACATCGCCGCCTTCTAAGGTGGCATGGTCATAATTGATATTCTCGTCACCGAAATATTTAATAAATTCGCCATCGGCAAATTGTGGATGCCAACGATAGATGGCTCGCAAATTATTGGTTTCGCGCTGACGAGCGGGTTTAGCCATTGGGTTAATGGAAACGCCGTTATATATCCAGCAGGAGGTGTCACGGGTAAATAAATGGTTTGGCAATGGCTTCATAATAAAGTCATTAATATCGTGGGTATCGACCACCATATTTGTAATTGAGGCTGGAATTTCACCGTAGGTGAGTCCACCGCTTAAATGACGGGCCAGTTCCCGATGCGACATATCGGCAAGCCAGGCGCGGATGTCGGTGGCGAAAGTAGGACCAAGGCGGTAATCCGAAATTTGCGTTTCCAGCAGCCAACTTTTGGCCTCCGCGATATCCAGCGTTTGTGTCAGTAAATCAGTCAGTAACAGAACTTCGATGCCCTGCTCGCGTAACGTGTTGGCGAAAATATCATGCTCTTCACCCGCGCGTTCGACCGACAGTACGTCATCAAACAGCAGTTCCTGGCAGTTAGACGGCGTGAGGCGTTTCAGGCTGAGATTAGGGCGATGCAACATCACACTGCGTAGTTGGCCGATTTCAGAACCGACATAATGTTTTTCCATTACGATACCTTTCACTCTATTTCAGGAATAAAAAGGGGGTAGCTGCGAATAATGAAAATGCTCGCAGTCATTACTGTTTCGATATTTTTCGAGAGGCATCATTGAATTATTCAGACGTCGGGAATGTGATGGGTTTCACATCCATTCGGTTATTTGTTTTTTCTTAATTAATATATGACAGAGGTCTGAGAAATAACAAAAATAAAAAATCTCAAACTGAATTACTAAGCATTTATACGGTAGGTTATTCTTCAGTGTTAATTATTTGTTGGCAAGGTCAAACAATGAAAGCAACGTAACGCTATGATTTGTATGAAATAATAATGATTTGATGCATAGATATGCGTATTGTGAATTATATTATTTTCACCATAAAGTAAATTGAGCAATAACTATGGGGGTTATCATTGATTAAACAGGGGAAATGAATTGTGATCGCCTGAAGGTTTTTCCTGTAACTCTTTTTATAACAACATGTTGTGAGAATCATCTATTGGATTTTTTTACCTTTTATGCATTAAAAATGCATAAATCACTGTTTGGCGTTAACAGACAGTCAACAACTCCAGCGATAAACATGCGCTGACGCAAAACTTTGCAAGATAGCGATGGCACGACCAGGCATTTTTTCGTATAACAAATGAAATTGAAACGCTGTTTTGAATGAGGGGTATGAGATGATCGTTGGTAATATTCACCATCTGCAATCCTGGCTTCCTGAAGAACTTCGCCAGGCGATTGAGTACATCAAGGCAAATGTCACTGAGACGACGGAGAAGGGGAAACATGAGATCGACGGTAGCCGTCTGTTCTATCTGATTTCTGAAGATATGACCGAGCCGTTTGAGAAGCGTCGGGCGGAGTATCACGCGCGCTATCTGGATATTCAGATCGTGCTGAAAGGTCAGGAAGGGATGACCTTCAGCGTTCTGCCTGCCGGTAAGCCTGATACCGACTGGCTGGCTGACAAAGACATCGCGTTTTTAGCGGAAGGTGAGCAAGAGAAAACGCTGATCCTGAATGAAGGCGACTTTGTTGTTTTTTATCCGCAAGAAGTGCACAAACCATTGTGTGCCGTCGGCGCCCCCGCACCGGTGCGTAAAGCGGTAGTTAAACTGCTGGTGGCCTGAAGCAGCGAAGGTAGGAACTGAGCGGTCGCTCCCTGAATCGGAGCGGCTGTAACGTTTATCCTTTATCCTGAATTCGGCCGTAAAACCTTTGCTCCTGCGAAAGTGGGAGAAAATTTAAACACGGCGACCTGTATCCATTAAGAAGACAGCCGATCTGTAAAGGTCGGTTTATTTCAGTTATTAATAGCGCACAGAGATCTCATTATTTCATTATGTATTTAAATATATAACGGAGGGCTAATTTTCGTTAGGCGTTATATATTTAATTTCACATCGCCATCACTGAAACTTCAGTTACAACATACGGTTAGCCGTAACATTTTCTATTAACTTTCAAAAACTCGATCAAAAGCACGTTTAACTCTGTCTGGTTAATAACACTTTTGTGTTACATCAATTCTTGTTGAAAAATCATCCAGCAAAATATCTTGCACAAAATAAAATATTAACTTTTGAATTAATTTCAGGGCAAGGTATGAATAAAAAATGGAAGTGGATAGCTGGTCTTGTTTTCGTGGGCGTTCTACTGGGGGGAACACTCGCGCTGTCATCCCTGTGGGTGATGCATAAAACGTCAGACACCGCGTTTTGTCTCTCCTGCCACACAATGCAAGCGCCCTATGAAGAGTATCAGGGTTCCGCACACTTTATGAACCAAAAAGGTATCCGCGCCGAGTGCCAGGATTGCCATATTCCGCAATCGGGTATGGATTACCTGATCACTAAAGTTCGGGCCAGCAAGGATGTCTGGCATGAGTTTGTCACCGGCAAAATTGATACGCCGGAAAAATATGAGGCGCATCGACTTGAGATGGCGGAGACCGTCTGGGAGCAGATGAAAGCCAACGATTCGGCGACCTGCCGCTCGTGCCATCAGTTTGACGCCATGGATCTGCAAAAGCAGAGCGCCGACGCGCAGAAAATGCATGCGCTGGGTATTAAAGAAAAACAAACCTGTATTGATTGTCATAAAGGTATCGCGCACTTCCCGCCTGAAATCACGATCGACACCAAAGCCCATGATGCGCTGATGGAAAGCGCACGCCAGACGCCGGCTGATGCAAAAGAAGTGTATCCCGTTGCGCCGTCCGAGCTGGGTAATCTGGGCACGGTTTATCCGGCCACCAAACTGAACGTAGTGGGTCAATCCGGCGAGGCGCGTGAAGTGGAGATTATTGGCAGTCAAATGCAGGGAGCCGAGCAGGTGATTTACTTCGCGGCGGGCCAGCGTTTAGTTCTGGCCACGCTGACCGATGAAGGTCAAAAAGCGCTCAAAATCTCCAGCGACTGGGAAAAAGATCCCTACGGAAACGCGTGGCGCAATGTTTCTCTGCGCGCACCTCTGGCCAAGCCCGCACTGAGTAAACCCGATGTGATCTGGGACTACGCCAAAACACTCGACAAAACGTATTGCTCCGGATGTCATGCACCGATTTCTTCTGAACATTACACCTTAAACGCCTGGCCTTCCGTTGCCAAAGGGATGGGCGCGAGAACGGATATCAGCGCTGAGGATTTAGACATCCTGACACGCTGGTTCCAGTATCACGCCAAAGATTTTACCGCCAAGGAATAACTGAAAATTACTATTAAAGGAAAACCTATGAACCTTACACGACGTAACTTTATAAAATATGCTGGCGGTTCCGCTGGCGCGATGATTATTACCTCGGCAATCCCGATGCAGGCGTGGGCCGCAGACGCGCCGGGTAACGCGATCCTGACCGCAGGGCGTTGGGGTGCGATGTACATCGACGTTAAAGACGGAAAAATTGTTTCGTCGCGCGGTGCGCTGGCGAAAACGATTCCTAACGATCTGCAAACCACCGCACCGGATCAGGCGCATACCCCGTGCCGTATTCAATCTCCGATGGTACGTAAAGGCTTCCTGAATGCGCCGGGCAAACCGGACGGCAACCGTGGTAAAGACGAGTTCGTCAAAGTGTCATGGGAAGACGCCATGAAGCTCATCCACGAGCAACACGCGCGTATCCGTGCCGAGCATGGCCCATCCTCCATATTTGCGGGTTCTTATGGCTGGCGCTCCAGTGGTGTGCTGCACAAAGCTCAGACGCTGCTTCAGCGCTACATGAGTATGGCCGGTGGCTACACCGGGCATACCGGCGACTACTCTACTGGCGCGGCACAGGTGATCATGCCGCACGTAGTCGGTTCGGTAGAAGTTTACGAACAGCAGACGGCATGGCCGCTGCTCCTCGAACATAGCCAGGTGGTGGTCCTGTGGGGCCTTAACCCACTGAACACCCTGAAAATTGCCTGGACCAGTACTGACGAGCAAGGCCTTGAGTACTTCAATAAACTGAAAGCTTCCGGCAAAACCGTTATCGCCATCGATCCGCAACGTTCAGAAACTATCGATTTCTTCGGTGATAAAGCGCAGTGGATTGCACCGAATATGGGTACCGACGTGGCGATGATGTTGGGGATTGCATTCGCGCTGGTAGAAAAAGGACTGCATGACAAAGCCTTCCTGGATAAATACACCACCGGCTATGGCGAGTTCGAAGCCTATCTGACAGGTAAAAGCGATAACACGCCGAAAAATCCGGCCTGGGCCGAGAAGATTTGCGGTGTTCCGGCGAAGCAAATGGAAGTCCTTGCGGAAATCTTTGCTAAGAATAAAACCATGCTGATGGCGGGCTGGGGCATTCAGCGTCAGCAGTACGGCGAACAGCGCCACTGGATGCTGGTCACCCTGGCGGCGATGCTCGGCCAGATTGGTACCGAGGGCGGCGGTTTCGGCTTCTCTTACCATTACTCAAACGGCGGCAACCCAACCCGTAGCGGTGGTGTGCTGTCGGCGATTTCAGCAACAATCGCAGGCGGCTCGTCTGCTGGTAACGACTGGGCAACTTCCGATGCGGTTCAAGCGTTCCCGGTTGCGCGTATTGTTGAAGCCCTGGAAAACCCCGGCGGCAAATATCAACACAATGGTAAGGAACAAACCTTCCCCGATCTGCGCATGATCTGGTGGGCCGGCGGTGGCAACTTTACGCATCATCAGGACACTAACCGGCTGGTGAAAGCCTGGCAAAAACCGGAACTGGTGGTGATCTCCGAGTGCTACTGGACGGCTGCCGCCAAGCACGCTGATATCGTTCTGCCGATCACCACATCGTTTGAGCGTAACGACCTGACCATGACCGGCGACTACAGTAACCAGCATCTGGTGCCGATGAAACAAGCCATCCCACCGCAATTCGAAGCCCGCAACGATTTTGATGTGTTCGCGGATATGGCGGAGTTGCTCAAGCCTGGCGGTAAAGCCGTTTATACCGAAGGCAAGAGCGAAATGGACTGGCTGCGCGAGTTCTACGACGTGGCGCAGAAAGGTGCGCGTCAACAGCGTGTCAATATGCCGCAGTTCACCGCCTTCTGGGAGGCGAACAAGCTGATCGAAATGCGTAAGAACCCGAAAGAAGAAGCATTTGTGCGCTATGCCGATTTCCGTAAGGATCCGGTGATGAACCCGCTGGGTACGCCGAGCGGTAAAATCGAGATTTACTCAAAAACCATTGAAGGCTTCAACTATAAGGATTGCCCGGCGCATCCGACCTGGCTGGAACCCGATGAGTGGGCGGGCAACGCTAAAGAGGGTGAACTGCAACTGTTGACCGCGCATCCGGCGCATCGTTTACACAGTCAGCTTAACTATGCATCGCTGCGCAAACAGTATGCGGTAGCCAACCGTGAGCCGTTTTACATCCATCCGGAAGATGCGAAAAAACGCGGCATTGCCGACGGCGATTTGGTGCGTGTCTGGAACGCGCGCGGCCAGGTGTTGACCGGCGCGAAAGTCACTGATGGCATCAAGCAGGGCGTGGTGTGTATCCATGAAGGCGCCTGGCCGGATCTGGATTACGCAGGCACCGGGATCTGTAAAAACGGTGGGGCCAACGTGCTTACCAAGGACATCCCGACCTCGCGTCTGGCAAATGGCTGTGCGGGCAACACTGCGCTGGTGATGGCGGAGAAATACACCGGACCGGAGCTGGAACTCACCGCGTTTACACCACCAATGGGCGCGTAATTCACGATTGTAATCTGTGATTTTCGTTGCAGATTACTCATGAACCCCACATGGATATGTGGGGTTTTTCTTTGCGGAGAACATTACTGTGCCAGTGTTGCCACCATCACGGCTTTAATGGTGTGCATCCGGTTCTCGGCCTGGTCGAACACAATGCTGGCCGGGGATTCAAATACCTCATCGGTGACTTCCATTCCGCCGTGCAGACCAAATTCCTCCGCCATCTTTTTACCGAGCGTGGTCTGGTCGTCATGAAAGGCGGGCAAACAGTGCAGGAACTTCACCTGCGGATTCCCGGAAAGCGCCATCATCTGGCTGTTGACCTGATAGTCACGCAGCATGGCGATACGCTCCGCCCACTTCTCTTTTGGTTCGCCCATTGATACCCAGACGTCGGTATAGATAAAGTCTGCTCCCTTCACACCTGCCGCGATATCTTCGGTGAGCGTAATGTTGCCGCCGTTTTTCTTCGCCATCGCACTGCATTCTGCGACCAGCGATGCTTCAGGCCAGCAGGCTTTTGGCGCTACCAGACGTAGATCCAGTCCAGTGAGTGCGGCAGCTTCCAGCATTGAGTTACCCATGTTATTGCGCGCATCACCGGCATACACCAGCGTCATGTCGTTAAACGCTTTACCCGGTAAATGTTCCTGCATTGTCAGCAGGTCGGCCAGCAACTGGGTAGGATGGAACTCATTGGTCAACCCATTCCATACCGGTACACCGGCATAGTCGGCCAGCGTTTCGACCACTTCCTGACCGTAACCGCGATACTGAATGCCGTCATACATCCTGCCCAGCACGCGTGCGGTGTCCTTAATTGACTCTTTATGCCCGATCTGGCTCCCGCTGGAACCGAGATAAGTGACGCGAGCTCCCTGGTCGTAAGCGGCAACTTCGAAAGAGCATCGTGTGCGGGTCGAGTCTTTTTCGAAGATGAGCGCGATGTTTTTGCCCGTAAGTTTTTGTTCTTCTTTACCGTTTTTTTTATCGGCTTTCAGTTTTGCGGCAAGTTGGATGAGCGTGGTGAGTTCAGCAGAGGTGAAATCGAGTAACTTTAAAAAATGCTTTTGATAAAAACCTGACATAGTTCCCTCCCATGGCTAATGCCATCTATTGAATTAAAATTCAATTTATATGGATGATTATGCATTTGCAACCCCGATTAACAAATCTTTTCTGGAAAGGTGGAGGCAATGACGGTGGTATGTGACAATAAGAGTATCGGCAGGACATTATGAGGAACGAGCCATGGCAAACCCGGAACAACTGGAAGAGCAGCGTGAAGAAACGCGCCTGATTATTGAAGAATTACTGGATGATGGCAGCGACCCGGACGCGCTGTATACCATCGAGCACCACCTTTCCGCAGACGATTTCGAAACCCTGGAAAAAGCCGCGGTTGAAGCGTTTAAACTTGGCTACGAAGTGACCGAGCCGGAAGAGCTGGAAGTGGAAGAAGGCGACACTGTCATTTGCTGCGATATCCTCAGTGAATGTGCGCTGAAAGCCGATCTTATCGACGCGCAGGTTGAACAACTGATGAACCTGGCTGAGAAATATGATGTTGAATACGACGGCTGGGGCACCTACTTTGAAGATCCGAACGGTGAAGAAGGCGACGACGAAGACTACGTCGACGAAGATGACGACGGTGTGCGTCACTAAGAACCCCGAACGTTAAAAAGTACGGCAGTTTGCTGCCGTACTCTTTCGACAGGTTACACATGGACTATCCGCAAATTCTCTCCCCGGTACGCCAGTTTCTGCACTGTCCTACCCCGCAGGCCTGGATCGACCAGGCGCGCGATCCGCAAAACCTTCCTCTGCTGCTCACCGATCATCTGATATGCGAACTTAAGGCGGCGCAAACGGCGATGCTGCTGGTGCGTAGGTACGTGGCGGATAAACCGGGTGCAGAGGCGCTGCTCGCCTGGCTACAGCCGTATGAAGCCTTCGCCTTTCGGGAGGGACCAGAACCCGACTTTGTCGCGCTCCATAAACAGATTGGTAAAAGCGTGATGCCGGAAACGGACGATCCGTGGGGCCGCCAGCTTATCGACAGCATGGTGCTATTGATAAAAGAAGAACTGCACCACTTCTGGCAGGTGCGTGAAGCGATGCAGGCCAGAAACATTCCTTATGTGAAGATCTCCGCCAGTCGCTACGCGAAAGGGATGCTGAAAGCGGTGCGTACGCATGAACCGCTGACGCTGATTGATAAGCTGATTTGTGGTGCTTACATCGAAGCGCGCTCCTGCGAACGCTTTGCCGCGCTGGCCCCGTTTCTCGATAACGATTTGCAAAAGTTCTACCTGTCGCTGCTGCGCTCTGAAGCGCGTCACTTCCAGGACTATCTGGCGCTGGCGCAACAGGTATCACAGGAAGATATTTCTCCTCGTGTACGCCATTTTGGCGAAGTGGAGGCCGCGCTGATTGTCTCACCGGACAACGAGTTTCGCTTTCACAGCGGTGTACCCGTTGCCTCTTAATTTCGGTAGTTCTGACAGCAGCAAGGTGACATCCTGTTGTGAGCAGGGAAAAATGTGTCCTTTTCAGGGCAAGGAATACCGATGAACTGGACACATGTACTTCTCGCAGGCTACGTTGGCGCGGTTATCGCCGCAGTGATTGGGTTGATGCGTAAAAAAGGCTGGGTGGGAAAAGCCTCCGGCGCGGTGCTGATGATTGTGGCAATCGTCGCGTGGAACCTCTTTGACGTGCACTACCTGATCCCGCGAGAAAAAGCGGCGTCCGGTCAAACGGAAGAGCAGCAGTTTGATGCCGCGTTACTGCAAATGCCGACGTTTCAGGTGCTGAAGGAACAGGAGCCGGCATTCTGGATCCATCTTCGTACGCAGGCGCTGCAGTTGAAAAATGAAGGTAAAACCGAGCAGCAAATTATCGATACCATTCAACCGCAGGTGCTGCAAATTCAGATGTCGCGTTTACAGCAGGCGCCGGACAGTAATGTCATTGACTATATGAAGATCAATCTCGAACAGATTGCCGAGGTGCAGAAAAAAGGCGACGACGAGTGTTTCCGCTTTCTCTTCCCGCAGGTTAAAGGCGGGATTAACCCGATGCGTTTTATCTCGCAGGATATTCTGAAACGGCGTATGGAAGGCGATGCCACGATGATGCGTGCAGCCTACGGGGTCAATAAACACACGGTGACAGACGCTGAGAAACAGCAGGCCATGCAGGATCTGCAAAACGTCGTACCAATACTGGTGCAGCGTTACGGGCAGGATGTACAGCTTATGGCTGAGCCGCAGAAGGGCGTAGGGAAGGAGAAGGTGGTCTGCGATCTGGTGCAAGATATGTGGGTGGAAGTGCTGAAATTGCCAGCCGCACAGGCCGCTGGCGTGATTCGACTATCTGTATCGCCTGAGATGCAATAACCGATCTTACAGGGGTTTGAGCATGCGCACTTCGCAATCGACGTGCCCGGTGCAGCCCAGCGGTTCGCTGATATGCTCAAACCCTAAATGTTCGTACAAGCCAATCGCCTCGCGTAAAAAGGCGGTAGTTTCCAGATAGCAGAGTTTAAACCCCTGCGCGCGAGCGTGATCCATCGCCATTAGCGCCAGTTTTTTCGCCATACCTTGTCCTCGCGCCGCGGGCAAAAAGTACATCTTTTGCAGCTCGCAAATGTCCGGTTCGCTACACGTTAATGGGGCAATTCCGCCGCCACCCACGATTTCTCCATTACGCTCCACTACCCAATAGGCGTGCCCTGGCTGAGAGTAGAGCTGATACAGTTCGTCCAGATTCGGATCGGCAACGGTGTAGCCTTTGTCTGCGGTGAGACCGTATTCGGCGGAAACCTGACGGATAACCGCAGCGATGACAGGATTGTCCTGTGCTGAAAGGCGGCGGAGGGTGAGCGGTTGATGCTTTTGATTATTCATATTTTCGGTTATTAAATCTAAATATATATATAATTGTAAGTGATATCATTCTCTTTGAAAGCATGCAAGCGGTACGTAAAAAAACAAGCGCTCATTCAATGAACAGGTTATTCTGTCTTCGCTGATAAGTATACTTTTAATATCTATTAGATTTATTTTTGAAAACAAAGGAATTGTTATGGATTTGTTTGTGAAAAATGAGCGGAAATCCCGTTGGCAGTTTGATTTTCATGGTCGCGCAGGAGAATATTTTATTATCTGCCTGACGAATGTCATTTTATGTATCATTACTCTTGGTATTTATTCACCGTGGGCAATGGTGCGTAGTCGTCGTTATATTTACGAACATATGGAATTGAACGGTGCGCGTTTTGGCTATCATGCGACAGGGTTGGCCATTTTCCTGAGCTGGTTTTGCTTTTTCTGTTATATTGTCGCGATCTCCTTCGTGGAGTCAATTCCTGAACTTGAACTGGTTCTGTTGTTGGCATTTTTCCTGGTGTTACCGGTGTTTATGGTCAAGAGCATAAAATATAATGCCATGATGACCACGCTGAATAATGTTCGCTTCAACTTTCACAGTTCATTGGGACGCGCGTGGTGGGTGATGATGGGATTACCCATCGTACTTTATATTCTACTGGCCATAGTGATCCTGCCGATAATGAATATTCCTGGTGAAGATTCTTACGGCATTGGGGCTATTATTACAAAAGCCGCGCTGGTGTTTGCTATTATTCTTGTTGGCGTTGGAGTGATTGCCGGTATCGTTTATGCAAAATGGATTTCACTGGTCGGTGAGGGGGGGCAATTTGGCGTTCACCGTTTCTCCGTTGCTGTCAGCGTGAAGCAGTGCATAAAAGTATGTTTACTGTCGATGCTGATCGTTGTGCCTTTCCTGGCGGTTATCGCCTGGCTCTTCTCTGACATTTTCGGCGCGATCATGTTGGCCAATATGAGCGGGAGAATGAGTGACGAGCTGCTGGGTATGTTGATTTTAAACCACTCGGGGCAAATTGCCGTCTGTTACCTGCTTTACTTCGCGGCGATACTGCTCTCGACGGGCTATATGTGGATGGGATTACGCAACCATTTTATGAACAACCTGACGCTCGCGAACGGCGGTATCCGTTTTCATTCCGGGATCGCATTTCATGCGCTGGTGGCGCAGTGGGTGCTGATTGCCGTGGTGTCGTCCATTACGCTGGGGCTGGCCTACCCGTTAATGAAGATGCGCTATCTGCGTTTCCTGGCGGCAAATACCTGGGTTGATGGCGATCTGGATACCCTTGAGTTAACTGACCATGACGAACAACCTGAGACGGGGCCGATTGCGGTGCTGTCACGCGGTATGATGCCGCAGATCCCCTTTATCTGATATAACAAGTCGGATAAAGCATCTGATACAAAAAGGCCGGAGCATGCTCCGGCCTTTTTACATTACCGTTATCCGGTCATTCGATTACAGCGCGGCGATGACCGCCTGCTGCTCAATCAGTTTCGCTTTCGCTTCCGCATAACCGTCCAGTTTCTCACGCTCTTTGGCGATCACCGCTTCCGGTGCGCGCGCCACAAAGCCTTCGTTGGCCAGTTTGTTCTCGATACGGCTAATTTCACCTTCGATTTTCGCCACTTCTTTCGCCAGACGCGCCAGCTCATCTTCTTTATTGATGAGGCCTGCCATCGGGATCAGCAGCTCGGCACCGTCAATGATTTTGGTGACCGATACCGGACCTTTATCATCGGCAGGCAGCACGGTGATGCTCTCCAGACGCGCCAGGTTCAGCAAGAAGCTACGGTTGTCGTTCACGCGACGTTCCGCGTCCTTGCTGCAGCCACGCAGCAGCAGTTCCAGCGGTTTGCCCGGGGCAATGTTCATTTCCGCACGGATGTTACGCACCGCGGTGATCGCCTGCTTCAGCCATTCGGTATCGGCGAGTGCGGCTTCATCCACCTGGGCGGCGTTATAGTCCGGGAACGGCTGCAACATGATGGTATCTGCATCGATACCGGCAATCACTTTCACACGCTGCCAGATGGTTTCCGTAATGAATGGAATGATCGGGTGCGCCAGACGCAGCAAACCTTCCAGCACGCTAACCAGCGTGTGGCGAGTGCCGCGCAGTTCAGCTTGCGTTCCGCCGTTCATCACCGGCTTCGTCAGCTCCAGATACCAGTCGCAGAACTGGTTCCAGGTGAACTCGTACAGAATGCCTGCGGCGATATCAAAGCGGAAGTTGTCCAGCGCTTCACGGTACGCTTTAGTGGTCTGGTTGAATTCCGCCAGGATCCAGCGGTCCGCCAGCGACAAGGTCATTTCGCCGCCGTTGAAACCGCAATCCTGGTCTTCCGTGTTCATCAGCACAAAGCGGCTGGCGTTCCACAGCTTGTTACAGAAGTTACGGTAACCCTCCAGACGCTTCATATCCCAGTTGATGTCGCGACCGGTAGAGGCGAGCGCGGCCAGAGTGAAGCGCAGGGCGTCGGTACCGTGCGGCTCAATGCCGTCCGGGAACTGTTTCTCGGTACGCTTACGGATTTTCTCGGCCAACTGCGGCTGCATCATGTTGCCGGTACGTTTCTCCAGCAGGTCTGCCAGGGATATCCCGTCGACCATATCCAACGGATCAATGACGTTGCCCTTGGATTTGGACATTTTCTGCCCTTCGTCGTCGCGGATCAGGCCAGTCATGTAAACCGTGTGGAACGGAACCTGCGGTTTGCCATTTTCATCTTTGATGAAATGCATGGTCATCATGATCATGCGGGCAATCCAGAAGAAGATGATGTCGAAGCCGGAGACCATCACGGAAGTCGGATGGAACTGACGCAGTGCGTCGGTGTTTTCCGGCCAGCCGAGCGTGGAGAACGTCCACAGCGCGGAGGAAAACCAGGTATCAAGAACGTCTTCGTCCTGACGCAGGGCAACGTCGGCACCCAGGTTATTTTCCTGACGTACTTCGTCTTCGTTGCGGCCAACATAGACGTTGCCGTTGTTGTCGTACCATGCCGGAATACGGTGACCCCACCACAACTGACGGGAGATACACCAGTCCTGAATATCACGCATCCAGGAGAAATACATGTTTTCGTACTGCTTCGGTACGAACTGAATGTCGCCGTTCTCAACCGCTTCCACCGCCGGTTTTGCCAGCACGTCGGCGCGGACGTACCACTGGTCGGTCAGCATTGGTTCGATAACCACGCCGCCACGGTCGCCGTACGGTACGGTCAGATCGTGAGGTTTAATTTCTTCCAGCAGACCCAGCGCGTCAATCGCGGCAACTACCGCTTTACGTGCGGCAAAGCGCTCCAGTTTCTGAAACTGTGCCGGGATTTCATTGGAGTAAACGTCGGACTCGTTGCCTTTGGTGTCGTACACTTCCGCCGTTTCGCGAATATCGCCATCAAAGGTGAAGATGTTGATCATGGGAAGGGCATGACGACGACCGACTTCGTAGTCGTTAAAGTCGTGCGCCGGGGTGATCTTCACGCAGCCGGTGCCCTTTTCCATGTCGGCATGTTCGTCACCGACGATCGGAATGCGGCGGTTTACCAGCGGCAGCACCACGAATTTGCCAATCAGATCTTTATAACGCGGATCTTCCGGGTTGACGGCCACGCCGGTATCGCCGAGCAGGGTTTCCGGACGGGTGGTCGCAACAACCAGGTAATCTCTACCGTCGGCGGTTTTTGCGCCGTCGGCCAGCGGGTAGCGGATGTGCCACATTGAGCCTTTAGACTCGCGGTTTTCTACTTCCAGATCAGAAATAGCGGTGCGCAGTTTTGGATCCCAGTTCACCAGACGTTTGCCACGGTAAATCAGATCTTCTTTGTACAGGCGGACAAACACTTCTTTCACGGCATTGGAAAGACCTTCGTCCATGGTAAAACGCTCGCGCTCCCAGTCAACGGAGTTACCGAGACGGCGCATCTGGCGAGTGATGGTGCCGCCGGATTCCGCTTTCCACTGCCAGATTTTGTCGATAAAGGCATCGCGACCGTAATCGTGACGGGTTTTACCTTCTTCAGCGGCAATTTTACGCTCAACCACCATCTGGGTCGCGATACCCGCGTGGTCGGTACCGACCTGCCACAGGGTATTTTTCCCCTGCATGCGCTGGTAGCGGATCAGGGTGTCCATGATGGTTTGCTGGAAAGCATGACCCATATGCAAACTGCCGGTGACGTTCGGCGGCGGGATCATGATGCAGAAGGACTCTTTGCTTTCATCGCCGTTAGGCTTGAAATAGCCCTGCTTTTCCCAGTGCTCGTAAAGCGGCTGTTCGATATCTTGGGGGTTGTATGTCTTTTCCATTATTTCCAGGTTGCCGTATTCAGGTTAAAACCAGCCACGCGGTAGGCTTTGTAGCGTTCGCGTGCCGATTGTTTCAAAGAATCTTCGTAAGGGACGAAGTCTATCACTTCTGTGAAAGCGGTGGCAAAATCTGCAAAGCCAACGCGCAAACTGATGAGCAGATCGCGTGGGCTGCTGTTACGTTTTTCCGGCCAGGCAATTTCCACCGGCGAACCGCCGCGCGGTCCTTCACCTGCCAGATTGTGCGGGACGAAACTGTCAGCCGGTCTGGACCACAGCGCTTCATCCAGGCGAATCGCCTGTTTTTCGTCTTCACAGGCAATCAATACGCGTTTGCCACTGCGCCAACGTTCTGCGGCAATTTCACACACCAGTTGCTCGACGGCGCTTAAGCCATCGACGGCGTTTTCGTTGTCCAGAAGGTAGAACGTTGCATTCTTCATATATGGGGCTTCTTGTGGTGGATTTAAACGCGTTGCCATGTTGCACACCGTAGGCCTGATAAGGCGCATTAGCACCGCCATCAGGCATTTTGCCGGATGGCGGCGCTAATCCGGCCTACGGGGCAATCTTAAACTTACTCTTCACCGGAAAAACCCGCACGATTGAGCAGGAACTGTGACAACAGCGCCACCGGACGACCGGTTGCGCCTTTGGCTTTCCCGGAGCGCCAGGCGGTACCAGCGATATCAAGGTGCGCCCAGTTGTACTTGCGGGTAAAGCGGGACAGGAAGCAGCCTGCAGTAATTGCACCGCCAGGACGACCGCCGATATTTGCCATATCCGCGAAGTTGGACTCCAGCTGTTCCTGATACTCATCGCCCAGCGGCAGACGCCATGCGCGGTCGCCTGCCTGTTCGGACGCGCCGATCAGCTCGTGGGCCAGCGGGTTATGGTTCGACATCAGACCGGTGATGTGATGGCCCAGCGCAATCACGCAGGCACCCGTCAGGGTTGCCACGTCGATCACTGCTTCCGGCTCAAAACGTTCAACGTAGGTTAAGACGTCGCAGAGCACCAGACGGCCTTCGGCATCGGTGTTCAGCACTTCAACCGTCTGACCGGACATTGTCGTCAGCACGTCGCCCGGACGATAGGCGCGACCACCAGGCATATTTTCACAGCCTGCCAGTACGCCGATGACGTTGATCGGTAGCTGAAGCTCTGCCACCATGCGCATCACGCCGTAAACGGCTGCGGCACCGCACATGTCGTACTTCATCTCGTCCATGCCTTCGGCAGGTTTGATGGAGATACCGCCGGAGTCAAAGGTGAGCCCTTTACCAACCAACACGATTGGCCGGACATCTTCGGACGGACTGCCTTTGTACTCGATCACCGACATCAGCGATTCGTTCTGCGAACCGTGACCGACGGCGAGGTAAGAGTGCATTCCCAGCTCTTTCATCTGCTGTTCGCCGATGACGCGGGTGACCACATTCTTACTGTAGCTATCAGCCAACTGGCGCGCCTGAGAGGCCAGATAGGCGGCGTTACAGATGTTCGGCGGCATGTTGCCGAGATCTTTCGCGGCCTTAATACCGGCGGCAATGGCGAGACCGTGCTGGATCGCACGTTCGCCGCTGGTCAGTTCACGGCGGGTCGGCACGTTGAAGACCATTTTACGCAGCGGGCGACGCGGCTCGCTTTTGGTGGTTTTCAACTGATCGAAACTGTACAGCGTTTCTTTGGCTGTCTCGACAGCCTGACGCACTTTCCAGTAGTTGTTGCGGCCTTTGACGTGCAGTTCGGTCAGGAAGCAGACGGCTTCCATTGAGCCGGTATCATTCAGAGTATTTATCGTTTTCTGAATCACCTGCTTATATTGACGTTCATCCAGCTCGCGCTCTTTGCCACATCCGATGAGGAGAATACGCTCGGACAGCACGTTGGGAACATGGTGCAACAACAAGGTCTGACCTGGTTTGCCTTCCAGTTCGCCACGGCGCAGCAGGGCACTAATGTACCCGTCGCTGATTTTATCGAGCTGTTCTGCAATCGGAGAAAGGCGGCGTGGTTCAAAGACGCCCACGACGATGCAGGCACTCCGCTGTTTCTCCGGGCTACCGCTTTTTACACTAAACTCCATGCACTACGCTCCTGAATCTTAAAGACAACGGCGGCGCCTGCGGTTAGAATTGCAAGCTTTCGTAACTCATGTCCGCAGTTGCGGTGACTTCGTGTTAATCTTAACGTTATTACGGCATTGGCACATCAGAACGCGTTCTGAGTGGCGAATCCGCTGAGTATAATAATTTTAGCGACGATTTCGACGACTCAAGAGAATAAATGACGTTTAAGCCATGAAACAAGCTAAATTCCTGCAAAAGACGAGTTTTTACGGGCGTATTTAAAGTGATAATCATAAGATATCTGGTGCGGGAGACGCTCAAAAGCCAGCTTGCCATCCTCTTCATCCTGCTTTTGATCTTCTTTTGTCAAAAGTTAGTGAGGATCCTTGGCGCAGCGGTTGACGGTGACATTCCGGCAAATCTGGTGCTCTCGCTGCTGGGCCTCGGCGTGCCTGAAATGGCGCAGCTCATCCTGCCGCTCAGCCTGTTCCTTGGACTGTTGATGACGTTGGGCAAACTGTATACCGAAAGTGAAATTACGGTGATGCACGCCTGCGGTCTGAGCAAATCCGTGCTGGTGAAAGCCGCCATGATTCTGGCGCTGTTCACCGGGATCATTGCCGCCGTTAACGTCATGTGGGCGGGACCGTGGTCGTCAAAGCATCAGGATGAGGTACTCGCCGAGGCGAAAGCCAACCCTGGAATGGCGGCACTGGCGCAAGGGCAGTTCCAGCAGGCCACCAACGGCGGCTCGGTACTGTTCATTGAAAGCGTTGAGGGTAGCGATTTTAAAGATGTGTTCCTCGCGCAGATTCGCCCGAAAGGTAACGCTCGTCCTTCCGTGGTGGTCGCCGATTCCGGACATTTATCGCAACTGCGTGACGGCACGCAGGTGGTCACGCTGAACAAAGGCACCCGCTTTGAAGGCACCGCGCTGCTGCGCGATTTCCGCATCACCGACTTCCAGGACTATCAGGCGATTATTGGTCACCAGGCGGTGGCGCTGGATCCTAACGATACCGATCAGATGGATATGCGCACGCTGTGGTCCACCGATACCGATCGGGCCCGTGCGGAACTGCACTGGCGTATCACGCTGGTATTCACCGTATTTATGATGGCACTGATGGTCGTGCCGTTGAGCGTGGTCAACCCGCGTCAGGGGCGTGTGCTGTCGATGCTGCCTGCGATGCTGTTGTATCTGATGTTCTTCCTGATCCAGACCTCCCTGAAATCCAACGGCGGGAAAGGTAAGCTGGACCCGGTTATCTGGATGTGGGCCGTCAACCTGCTGTACCTGGCGCTGGCGGTGGGGCTGAACCTGTGGGATACAGTGCCGGTGCGCCGTCTGCGCGCCCGTTTTTCGCGTAAAGGAGCGGTGTGATGCAGCCATTTGGTGTCCTTGACCGCTATATCGGTAAAACCATTTTCACCACCATCATGTTGACGTTGTTCATGCTGGTGTCGCTTTCCGGCATTATCAAGTTTGTTGACCAACTGAAAAAAGCCGGGCAGGGGAGCTACGATGCGCTGGGCGCGGGGATGTACACCCTGCTTAGCGTGCCAAAAGATGTGCAGATTTTCTTCCCGATGGCGGCGTTGCTTGGCGCGCTGTTGGGACTTGGGATGCTGGCCCAGCGCAGCGAACTGGTGGTGATGCAAGCGTCGGGTTTTACCCGTATGCAGGTGGCGCTCTCGGTGATGAAAACCGCGATCCCGCTGGTGCTGCTGACCATGGCCATCGGCGAGTGGGTTGCGCCGCAGGGCGAGCAAATGGCGCGTAACTACCGGGCGCAGGCGATGTACGGCGGTTCGCTGCTTTCCACCCAGCAGGGGCTGTGGGCGAAAGACGGCAATAACTTTGTGTACATTGAACGGGTGAAAGGCGACGAAGAGTTAGGCGGTATCAGTATCTACGCCTTTAACGATCAGCGTCGTCTGCAGTCGGTGCGCTATGCCGCATCTGCGAAGTTTGACCCGGAACAGAAGGTCTGGCGGTTGTCGCAGGTGGATGAGTCGAATTTGACCGATCCGAAGCAGGTAACCGGTTCGCAAATAGTGAGCAGTACCTGGAAAACCAACCTCACGCCGGACAAACTGGGCGTGGTGGCGCTGGACCCGGATGCGCTCTCCATCAGCGGTCTGCACAATTACGTGAAGTACCTGAAGTCGAGCGGCCAGGAGGCCGGACGCTACCAGCTCAATATGTGGAGCAAAGTCTTCCAGCCGCTGTCCGTGGCGGTGATGATGCTGATGGCGCTGTCGTTCATCTTTGGTCCGCTGCGTAGCGTGCCGATGGGTGTGCGTGTGGTGACGGGGATAAGCTTTGGTTTTGTCTTCTACGTGCTGGACCAGATATTCGGTCCGTTGACGCTGGTGTACGGCATTCCGCCGATTATCGGCGCGCTGCTGCCGAGCGCCTCGTTCTTCTTAATCAGCCTCTGGCTGATGATGCGTAAGTCATAATCTCCGACACGTTCTGGCGCAGTGCCTGATGGCGCTGCGCTTATCAGGCCTGCTCGCGAATTATGATGCGTAAGTTGTCATCTCTTGTAGGCCGGATAAGGCGGTTACGCCGCCATCCGGCAAACTGCGGCGCAATGCCTAGCGTCTTCTTCCTCCCATCAGGCTGCCTAATACCCCGCGGATGATTTGATTGGTCACCTGACGGGCGGCGCTTTTCGCCATTGTCTGCACCACACCATCTTTTTTACCGCCGCGTGGCCCGGTAGTGCCGAACAGAATATCTTTCAGACCGCCAAGAATACCGTCGTCAACGGCCACTTCTTTACCTTTCGCGGGGGGATTACTCTGTTGTTCAGTTGCCACTTGTATGCCTTTTTGCAGCATTTCAAACGCGGACTCACGGTCCAGATCGTCTTCGTATTTACCGTAAACCGCAGAGTGGTTAATCAGTCCGTTGCGCTCATCATCTGTCACTGGTCCCATACGTGAGCACGGGGCAATTACCATCGCCCGCTCGACGACCGACGGGCTACCTTTGGCATCAAGAAACGAAACCAGCGCTTCGCCGGTGCCCAGTTCCTGAATCGCTTTCTCCGTATCAAACGCCGGATTGGCACGCATGGTTTGTGCGGCGGTTTTCACCGCTTTCTGATCTTTCGGCGTGAAGGCGCGTAGGGCGTGCTGAACGCGGTTGCCCAACTGACCGAGTACGTTATCCGGAATATCCGCCGGGTTCTGCGAAACAAACCAGACACCAACCCCTTTCGAGCGGATGAGACGGATCACCTGTTCGATTTTATCCAGCAGCACCTGCGGGGCGTCATTGAACAGCAGATGCGCTTCATCGAAGAAGAAGACCAGCTTCGGTTTTTCCAGATCGCCGGCTTCCGGTAGTTGCTCATACAGCTCGGAGAGCATCCACAGCAGGCTGGCAGCGTAGAGTTTCGGCATCTGGTAGAGCTTCTCGGCGCTGAGAATATTGATGATCCCTTTGCCATTGGCATCGGTCCGCATCCAGTCTTTGATGTCGAGCATTGGCTCGCCAAAGAAGTGCGTTGCCCCTTGCTGTTCAAGCGTCAGCAGTCCGCGCTGAATAGCGCCGACCGAAGCGCTGCTGATATTGCCATACTGATTCTGGAAGGATTTGGCGTTATCGCCGATGTACTGGGTGATGGCCCGCAGGTCTTTGAAATCCAGCAGCAACAGCCCCTGATCGTCAGCAATGCGGAAGATAATGTTCAGTACGCCGGACTGTACTTCGTTAAGGTTCAGCAGACGCGCCAGCAAGAGCGGTCCGAGGTCAGAGACCGTGGCGCGAACCGGATGGCCTTTTTCACCGAAGATATCCCACAGCACCACCGGGTTGCTATGCGGTTGCCAGTCGGTAATACCGATGTTTTTCAACCTGGCGAGCAGCTTCTCGGAAGCTTGTCCCTCAGCGGCGACACCTGTTAAATCACCTTTCACATCGGCCATAAATACCGGTACGCCGATTTCCGACAGCGATTCGGCCAGTTTTTGCAGCGTGACGGTTTTTCCGGTACCGGTCGCGCCAGTAATCAGTCCATGACGGTTCGCCATACCGGGGAGTAAAAACAGTTCAGTGTCTGGCGCGCGGGCAATCAGCAGGGGTGAGCTCATTAGATTTCCTCCATTTATCCTGCGTCGAGTATAGGCAATGTGAAGGAAAGAGAATATGCGCAGGGGAGAGAAAATCACTTATAGCGTATTGCCGTGATAAATCTGGTATCCCAAATCGATCGTATTATGGTTGTGGTCGTTGTTCTTGATTTTGCTCAGCAACATCTGCGCCGCCATGCGACCAATATCAAAACGGGGCGTAATGACGCTGGCAAGGCTGGGGATCATCTGTCGGCCCATCTCCAGACCGTGGAAACCGGCAATGGAGATTTGCTCCGGCACGGACAGTTCACGTTCCCGGCAGAACAGCAGCGCACCCATTGCGATATCATCATTGGTGCAGAAAACGCCGTCTAAATCCGGGTGGGCGACGAGCGCGTCGCGCATCAGTTGCGTACCCAGATGAATCGACGAGATCGCCCGCGGGTTAACGCGCAGAGGCGTCAGGTTTCGCTGTGTCATCGCGTCGCAGTAGCCGCAAAAACGTTGTTCATCACGGATATCGTCTTTCGAACCGAGATAGAGAATTTTGCGCCGCTGGCGTTTATCCAGCATGGTGCTGACCATATCAAACGCCGCCTGACGGTTATCAAACCCGACTTCCATATCCAGACGATCGCCCTGGATATCCATCAGTTCGATGATGGGAATGGCCGCCGAGCGCAGGAATTTCACCGTCCGCAGGGTGTGATACTTCTCGGAAAGAATGATGCCGTCGATATTGTAGGAGAGCAGATTGATCACCGACTCTTCTTCTGATTCGCGATCGTAGTTGTAGTTGGCAATCAGGGTCTGATAGTTGTGGTCAGAAGTAACGGATTCAATGCCGGCGAGAATATCGGCGAAGAGCTGGTTCTGAAATGAAGGAATTAACACGCCAAGCGTGTAGCTTTGCGCGTTCAACAGCATGGCAGGCGCACGGTTCGGGATGTAGTTAATCTCCTCCATGATCTGCGCGATACGCTCGCCGGTTTCCTTTGCGACTTTTTTCGGCGAGCGGATATAGCGGCTCACCGTCATTTTGGTCACGCCCGCGAGCGTGGCGATGTCCTGCAAAGAAATTCTGTGGTTCCTCATCATCTCTCCTGTACCGGGGAGCGGCGGCGAACATCGCTCCCCGGCAGTTAATCCCGCCTTAATGCAGAACGGCGTCTAGCGCCAGCACGCCCAGCAGTCCCATAATCGAAATCAGGGTTTCCATCACCGTCCACGTCCGCAGCGTTTCACCGACGCTAAGATTGAAGTAACCTTTAAACAGCCAGAATCCAGGATCGTTTACGTGCGAAGCGATCACGCTGCCAGCCCCGGTTGCCAGCACCATCAACGCCGGATCGGCATGAGTGACGTTAATGATCGGTAGCACCACGCCTGCGGTAGTAATTGCGGCAACGGTCGCTGACCCCAGCGCAATACGCAGCAATGCCGCCACCGTCCAGCACATCAGCAGCGGCGACAGTGAGGTGCCGGTCATTAACTGCGAAATATACTGGCCCACGCCGCTGTCCACCAGAACCTGCTTAAACGCGCCGCCGCCGGCGATAATGAACACAATCATCGCAATGGCACCGATAGAATCCCCGACGATATCCATGATCTGTTCAATCGAGCGGCCATTGCGTCGACCGAGGGTGAAAATCGCCAGTACAATAGCGATAAACAGCGCGACCGCAGGGTTACCGATAAACTCAAAGAATACCCGTACGGAGTTGGTTTTTGGCAGCGTAATTTCACAGACGGCGGCAACAGCCATCAGTATGACGGGGATCACCGCCGCAAAGATACTGTTCCAGAAGGACGGCATCTCCTCTTCAGTGAACAGGTGCGGGTTAAATAAGCCTTCCGGTGGCGCTTTTTCAAAGCGGGTCAGCAGTTTTGAAAACAGCGGACCTGCAACAATCACCGTAGGTATGGTGATAATGAACCCGTACAGCAGCGTGGTGCCGAGACTGGCTTCAAAAATCGTCGCAATGGCGGTCGGTCCCGGATGCGGCGGCAGGAAACAGTGGGTCACCGAGAGAGCGGCGACCATCGGCACGCCGACGTACAGCAGCGGCAAACCGGATGAGGCTACCACCGTAAATACCAGCGGCAGCAGCAGAACAAATCCAACCTCGAAGAACATTGCCAGCCCGACAACCAGTCCGGTGACGACCAGCGCCCACTGCACGCGCTTTTTACCAAACGTACCGATCAGAGTGGTGGCGATTCGCTGCGCGGCCCCCGTATCAGAAATCAATTTCCCCAACATTGCGCCAAAACCGAGGATCATCGCCAGCCCGCCGAGCGTGCCGCCAATCCCGTTTTGAATGGAATGTAAAACTGCCTGTGCGTCCATCCCTTCGGCGAATCCCACGACGGCTGCGACCAGAACCAGGGCGATGAAGCCATTGACTTTAAAGCCAATCATCAGGACCAGAAGCAGCGCGACGCCTGCCGCAATTATGATTAATGGCATAATCTTATCTCTTATCTGTGCCAAAAAGGCAGCGCTTGCGCGCTGCGTAGGGTTGTTCAGCGGTTACACCGCGACCAGCATGCCGCCATCAACGAACAACAGGTGTCCGTTGACGAAGTCCGAGGCCCTGGAGGAGAGGAATACCGCTGCGCCAATCAGTTCCTGCGGATCGCCCCAGCGGGCGGCAGGCGTACGTTTACACAGCCATGAGGTGAAGGCTTCATCTTCAACCAGTGCTTTGGTCATCTCGGTTTTGAAGTACCCCGGCGCGATGCCGTTAACCTGGATGTTATGGCGCGCCAGCTCAACGCACATGCCGCGAGTCAGCATCTTCACGGCGCCTTTCGAGGCGGCGTACGGCGTGATGGTGTCGCGACCCAGTTCGCTCTGCATCGAGCAGATGTTGATCACTTTCCCGGCCTGGCGCTCAACCATCCGACGGGTTACCGCCTGGGAGACGAGGAACACGGCGGTCTGGTTGACCGCAATCACGTCGTTCCACTCCTGCTCTGGAAATTCAGTAAACGGGTGACGGCGCTGGATCCCGGCGTTATTGACCAGTACATCAATCGGGCCAATATCTTTTTCGATATGCTCTATCGCGGCGTCGATATCCTGTTTATGCGTCACGTTAAAAGGCGCAGCAACGGCGCGGATCCCTTCCTGCTGCAGTTTTGCGACGGCGGCTTCTGCCCGTTCCGACGTAATGTCGTTAACGATAATCTGCGCGCCATATTTGCCGAGACCCGTTGCCAGTAAATACCCGATCCCCTGGGCGGAACCGGTGATCAGTATATTTTTACCTGCCAGTGAAAAAAGATCGTTCATGATGTTGCTCCTTATTTTTCATTCTCAAAGACGAGCTGAACTTTCGCCGCCTGGGTTTTATCGCTGGCGAAAATCAGCGCCTGTTCCAGGTCGGTAAACGGGTATTCCGCACTCAACAGCGGCAGCGGATCGATAACGTTGTGCGCCAGCCAGGAGACCGCGGTGTTAAACTCGGTGGTAAAGCGGAAAGAGCCTTTCAGCGTGATTTCTTTGCCGATCAGCATCATCATCGGGAAATCAGGAACGGCGCCGCCCATACCAACCTGCACCATCACTCCTTTTGCACGGGTGACTTCCAGACAGGTGGTGATAGAGGAGGGGTGGCCCGAGACTTCGAAGCTAATATCGAAATAGCCTTTCTCCGTTTTCCACTGATCGAGCGAGTCATTTTGAGGATTCACCAGCATATTTGCGCCCATTTGCTGAGCCAGCGACAGCGAGCGCGCGCTGACATCAGCGCAGACCACTTCCGCGGCGCCCAGCGTTTTCACCGCGCTGACGATCAGGCAGCCGATAGGGCCGACGCCAGAGATAAATACTTTCTTACCCTGCAGATCGCCGGCCTCATGTGCGGCATGGATGGCCACCGCCAACGGTTCGGCAAAAGCCATGACCTTTTCGTCTGCCTGTTCCGGGTAAGGAATGCACTGGGCGGTATCAACCGTTTTAAACTGGGTAAACCCCCCATCAACGTGCGGGAAATACATTGCGCTACCAAAAAAGCGCATTTCAGTACACTGGTTTTCTTCATGCTGAAGGCAGTATTTACAATGGCCGCACGGTTTAGACGGATTAATGGCAATTGACTGTCCTTCGCGTAATGTTTCTGAATCGCTATGGACCACTTTGCCAATAACTTCATGACCTAAAATCATTGGCGCTTTGACGGTAAAATTACCGACTTTGCCTTCCTGATAATAATGTAAATCAGATCCGCAAATTCCTCCGCGGGTTATTTTTACGAGCGTACCTTTATTATTCCATTCGATATTCTGTTGTGTTACGGCAACAGAATGCTTACCCGCGACAACGCAGGATTGAGTTTTCACTTCCATAAATGCCTCACTGGGTCAGGACTTCATCTCCGGTGCATTTAAGCGGTTTTAATTGTCCTTATTTGTGACGGGTGTCACACTGGAAAATTGTTACACTACAATGTTACGCATAACGTGATGCGCTTTATAATTCTCATCTATGGAAATAAAAAAGCGTGAAATTGCCGATTGCGCAGGCGTAGTATCGCGCCATGGAATATGACGCAGAGGGTTTTACATGGCCGGGGAAAGCTATATTTTGATGGGTGTTTCAGGAAGTGGTAAATCGTTAATTGGGAGTAAGGTTGCAGCATTATTATCGGCGAAATTTATTGATGGCGACGATCTCCATCCTGCCAAAAACATTGATAAAATGTCGCAGGGAATACCGTTAACCGATGAAGACCGACTGCCGTGGTTAGAACGCTTAAATGATGCGTCCTATAGTCTGTATAAAAAAAATGAGACGGGATTTATTGTGTGCTCGTCATTAAAAAAACAGTATCGCGATTTTTTACGTAAAGGCAGCCCTAACGTGCATTTTCTCTGGCTGGATGGTGACTACGACATTATCCTGGCGCGGATGCAGCGTCGGGCAGGGCACTTTATGCCGGTCGCTTTACTGAAAAGTCAGTTTGAAGCACTGGAATGTCCGCTGGCGGAAGAGGACGATGTCGCGCGTATCGACATAAATCATGACATTGAGAACGTGACGGCGCAGTGCCAACAGGCGGTACTGGCGTTTCGCCAGGCGCGGGAGCGACTCAGCACCTCAATCTGAACCAGCAGGCGCTGAGTCAGAGCGTCAGAAATCGGCTTTCAGCACCACGCGGTAGCGGGCTTTACCGTCACGCACGTGCTGGATTGCCTCGTTGATTTGCGACATCGGGAACAGTTCGGTGGTCGGCGAGACCTTGCTGCGCCCGGCAAACTTCATCAGCTTACGCAGCTCATACGGCGTACCGGTCGCCGAACCGGAGATGCTGCGATCGCCGGCAATCAGGGTAAAGGCGGGTACCGGCAATGGCTTCAACACCGCGCCGACGGTGTGGAAGTTACCGCCGTAGGCCAGCGCTTCGAAGTAGGGTTGCCAGTTGAGATCGACATTGACGGTGTTGATAATGAGATCGAACTGGCCCGCCAGCGCGGTTAGTGCCTGCGGATCGCGGCTGTTCACGACTTTATCAGCACCCATCGCCAACACTTCTTTCTCTTTTGCCGGGTTAGAGCTAAACGCAGTGACCTCACACCCCATCACATGCAGCAACTTAATGGCGATATGTCCCAGCCCGCCAATGCCGATCACCCCGACGCGACTGGTGGCGGTGATATGGTGCATCAGCAGCGGTTTAAACACCGTGATACCACCGCACAACAGCGGACCGGCGGATTCAATATCGATGCTCTCCGGAAGCGGGATCACCCACTGCCAGTCTGCGCGCAGTTTCTCGGCAAAGCCGCCGCGATTGAGAATGGTTGGCACCGCCCCTTCCAGACAGTTGATCTGATTGCCGCTGATACAGGCATCGCAATGCCCACAACTGCGTGCCGTCCAGCCAATCCCCACGCGCTGGCCGATCTTCAGCCCTTTCCCTTGTGCCGCGCTGCCGAGAGCTGCCACGCGACCAATTACTTCATGTCCGGCAATCAGGGGATATTGAGAGAATCCCCATTCGTTGTCGATCATCGACAAATCGGAATGGCAGATACCGCAGTAATCGACTTGAACCTCGACATCTTCCGGCTTGAGTTCGCCCGCATCGTATTCAAAGAGTTCGAGTTCGCTGCCCGCCTCTTTTGCGGCATAGCTTTTTATCATCGACATTATGTTTCCCTCAGTGTGGTGTTGAACAGGAAAGTGTAGAGCATGGCAAACGGCATCGCCTGGCAGAAGAGGGGATTGGGAACAGGGACAGGGGGATGTATGCTGATTTTTTCAACACTTAACGGAGAAGACACACGCTAGCGCTTGCATGGTTGCGTGCTACAGGTATAATCCACAACGTTTTCCGCATACCTCTTCAGTGCCGAAGTGGCGAAATCGGTAGACGCAGTTGATTCAAAATCAACCGTAGAAATACGTGCCGGTTCGAGTCCGGCCTTCGGCACCATCGGAACATCAATAGACGTCAACGGACGTCTTTTTTTGTGCCTGAAATCCAGTATCCGCAAGGCTTTCCGCGATTTTCCTTTCAACAGAAGTCAATCTGAGTCAACCCACATCAAGTCGCTTGTGAGTATAGAACCGAGTATATATGCTGGTTCGATAATGGTTGTATACTCACGGCGGCACATGGAAGGAGAACTTTTATGGCTCTGACAGATATCAAAGTGCGTTCTGCAAAACCGCAGGAAAAGGAGTACACCCTTGTCGATGGGGATGGCATGTTTTTGCTGATTCACCCTAACGGCTCAAAATACTGGCGGTTCCGCTTTCGCTTCAGTGGCAAGCAACATCTGATGGCTTTTGGTGTTTACCCTGAAACATCGTTAGCTGATGCGAGGCAGAAAAGGGAAGAGGCTAGGAGGCTTGTTGCTGCTGGAATTGATCCTCGCGAGCATAAACGTGCTGTGAAAGAAGAACAGACGAAAGAAGCTATTACCTTTGAGTCGGTTGCCAGAGCTTGGCATGCAACTAACAAGAAATGGTCAGAGGATCACAGTCGGAGGGTATTGAAGAGCCTGGAAGACAACCTATTCCCCGCGATTGGCAAGCGTAGTATTGAAGAGCTAAAGACTCGCGACCTGCTTGCACCCATTAAAGTTGTAGAAGCAACTGGCCGCCTTGAAATTGCTTCTCGTCTCCAGCAACGAACAACCGGCATCATGCGGTATGCCGTCCAAAGTGGCTTAATTGATTACAACCCAGCCCAAGAGATGGCTGGCGCAGTTGCTTCCAGTAACCGTGCCCATCGCCCAGCACTTGAGCTGAAACGCCTACCTGAACTGCTCCGCCGAATTGACGGTTACACGGGACGCCCTTTGACCCGCTTGGCTGTTGAGCTCACCTTGTTAATCTTCATTCGTTCCAGTGAATTGCGCTTTGCCCGCTGGTCTGAGATCGATTTCGATACGGCAATGTGGACGATACCGGCTGAACGTGAAGCTATCGAAGGAGTGAAGCACTCTCAACGTGGTTCTAAAATGCGCACACCTCATCTGGTGCCATTGTCTCACCAGTCTCTAGCAATCCTCAAACAAGTTCACAAGCTTAGTGGCGAGCGCGATTTTGTTTTCATTGGCGATCATAACCCTCGTAAACCGATGAGCGAAAATACGGTGAACAAGGCGCTGCGCGTGATGGGATACGACACGAAGGTTGAGGTTTGCGGGCATGGATTCAGGACGATGGCATGTAGCTCGTTGATTGAGTCAGGGTTGTGGTCGAAGGATGCGGTTGAAAGGCAGATGAGCCATATGGAACGCAATTCGGTGCGGGCGGCGTATATCCATAAAGCGGAACATCTGGATGAGCGCAAGTTGATGTTGCAGTGGTGGGCTGATTTTCTGGATGCGAACCGGGAGAAAGGGATTACGCCGTTTGACTATGCGAAGATCAACCGGGGTCAATGGTGACCTGCCCCCAGTACTAGATACAACCTTCAGTTAGTAATGTCGGTTGATTTTTCTTCATGCTTCCCGTTTCGCCAGCCTGCTGCAAATTCAGATGGCGTCTGGTAATTCAGCGATGAATGAGGTCGACACTCGTTATAATCCTGCCGCCAGTCATTAATGATTTTCCGGGCATGAAGAACATCGCTGAACCAGTGCTCATTCAGGCATTCATCCCGAAAGCGACCGTTGAAACTCTCAATAAATCCGTTCTGAGTTGGCTTGCCCGGCTGGATTAAGCGCAACTCAACACTATGTTCAAAGGCCCATTGATCCAGCGCGCGGCAGGTAAATTCCGGGCCCTGATCGGTTCTTATCGTCTCAGGATATCCACGAAACAGCGCAATGCTGTCCAGAATACGCGCGACCTGAATACCTGAAATCCCGAAAGCGGCGGTGATCGTCAGACACTCCTTCGTGAAATCATCCACACAGGTCAGGCACTTAATCCGGCGGCCGCTGGCAAGTGCATCCATGACAAAATCCATCGACCATGTCAGGTTCGGCGCATCCGGGCGAAGAAGCGGAAGCCGTTCAGTCGCCAGACCCTTACGGCGGCGCCTGCGTTTTACACCCAGACCGTTAAGGTGATAGATGCGGTAAACGCGCTTGTGGTTGACGTGAAGGCCCTCCCGGCGCAATAACTGCCAGATGCGCCGGTAACCAAACCGGCGGCGTTCAAGTGCCAGCTCTGTGATGCGTAGAGACAGTTGTGCGTCAGCAGCCGGACGCTGAGCCGAATAACGGCAGGTTGAAAGTGACAGACCAGCCAGCCTGCAGGCACGGCGTTGCGACAGACCCGTTGTCTCACACATGACTTCCACGGCTTCCCGCTTCTGGTCTGTCGTCAAAACTTTCGGCCCAGGGCCACCTGAAGCGCCTCCTTATCCAGCATGGCTTCAGCGAGTAGCTTCTTGAGACGAGCGTTCTCCTCTTCAAGTGACTTGAGCCGCTTCACTTCGGGGACTTCCATGCCACCGAACTTCTTACGGCAGGTGTAGAAGGTGGCGTCTGAAATGGCATGCTTGCGGCAGAGTTCCCGGGCCGAAACCCCGGCTTCTGCCTCGCGGAGAATACTGATGATCTGTTCGTCGGAAAATCGCTTCTTCATGGGGATGTCCTCATGTGGCTTATGAAGACATTACTAACATCGCGGTGTATTAATCAACGGGGAGCAGGTCACAGGAGGAACATATCAAAAACAGGCAGATACACAATTTAAACTACAGTCTCTTTCATCGATTTTTGTCCATTATGATGACACTCTATATTCGTATTGAAATCACAGTAATGCAGTGCATTTTTTAGTAATATTTAACCTATTGATTATTTCAAGGAATAATGACCGTTGAAATTTGCACAAGCTCTCAGCATTCTCTCAAAGTCTTCACCGTATGCGGTCAGTACCGAGAGAGAGCACTATCAAGATCACCTCGTTGGATTCAAGAGATACATATACATCACGACAGATATAGAAGCGGATTTTAAAAAAGCACTCCTATCTGCTAAGTCCAATCAAGTCATCTTCCTATGCGGAAGTAGTGGTGATGGCAAGTCTGAGATCTTGACGCAGTACAGCCAAAAGCACAAAGTGACTCATGACTTCCATTTGGATGCGACTCACAGCTTCAATCCAAGCCAGACAGCCATTCAAGCTCTTGATCAAAGATTCACCCAGTTCAAGCAAAGTCATAAACCACTTGTTGTGGGTATTAACGTTGGTATGCTCGGCAATTATGCAGAAGAAGGTTCCAAAGAGCATAGCGACATCAAAAAGGTGCTCAGAGACTTTCTCTCTCGTAAGCGATCAGCAATTCCAAAGCAGTACGTATTCTTGGATTTTGAAGACTATCCAAAATTCACCTTCAATGCTGAGGGCTGTGCATCAGACTTTGCAGAAAAATTTCTAAAAAGATTGACAGCACAAACGCTTGAGAATCCTTTCTATGCGCTTTATGACAAAGAGCTCAAATCTCTAGGTCATACTCGCCTGACGGCAAACTATGCGCTGCTGAGTCGCCCTTCAGTTCAGGAATCTCTGATCGGCTTATTACTCAAAGCCCGTCTTATCAAAGATCAGTTCCTCACGGCCCGAGCGTTACTGGATTTCATTTTCCAGTTGCTCGCGGCGGATGGCTACTTGTTCGACAACTTGTTTGCAGGCAGTGATAACGAGCTGTTATCCCGTATACAGGGTTTTGACCCAAGTAATCTGCACACGCGCACCGTCGATGAGTTTGTGCTTCAGCATGAGCTGGGCATTGAAGATGAGCGTTTCAATGCGTTTAGATCTAAAATTAACGAGCTTGGTTTTTACGAGGTAACCAAAGCAACGTCTTTTCTTCGCCTTTTCTATTTGCTTCGGGGTGACAAAGAGCTCAGCAATGAGTTTGTAACGCCTATCCAAAACGAGTTCACAAACAATCTGGTAGAAACCTATGCATCTGTCTGGATGCGACATCGTGATTTCGATGGTTCAGGAAAGATGCGCAAACTGCTTGGCAGTTTCTACAAAGAAACGCTGATCGCAGCGCTTCACCGCTATTGTAATCGTCATGCCCCAACACTCGACAAAGACGAGTATTTAGTTTCTGAGCTTAATGGCTACAAAATGGCGGTGTCTCTTGAAGTTAAGGCCGATTTTTCAGCAATACAAAACAGTACACTCGAAAAAATAGGCACCTTCAATGTGTATCTGAAAGTCGATGAACAATCGCTTAAGCCAATGCCAATTAGCGTCAAACTACTTGAGCTTTTGGTCAAGATTGGGCAGGGGTATCGCCCTAACAAGCACGACAAAAATGCTGTTTTGTTACTTGATGAAGTATTGGAACAGATGCTGACAGTAGCTAAGCAAAAAGAGACCTTTTTTATTCTCAAGGGTGATAAGCGCTACAAAATCGTGAAAGAAGAAAGTGACTATTTTGAAGTGAGTGGTATGCACTAATGACGACCGATAATTTCACATTACCGATAAAGGCCGGTTTGCCACAAACGGTAGCTGATAAGTTCCAAAATAAGAATACGTTGAGCAGTTACATTCCCATTCGTACGCAAGGCAATGATTTTGACTGGTCATCAGTCGTGGGCTTAGTCCTGCGTGGATTACTTTGTAAAAAAATAGAAAAGTACAATTACCAAGATTTTACTGCGGATTGCAAAAACAACTTACAAAACAAATTGGGTGAAGAGGCATTTTGGAGTGTACTTGAAGATATGTATTTCACTAATGAAAATATATTCTCGGTAACCCCTGAGTTTCTGTTGTTTAAGAGCCAGAAGAGTCAAGATAACAAGTACACGCGCGACATGCGAATGGCATCCTTGTTTATTAACTTACTTCAAGGACAGCAAATTGAACGATTTGAATCTAACTTGAACTTCCTCGAAGAGGAGTTTCTTAAAACGCTTTTAGACAAAACAAAGTCAGATCGTGACAAGGACTTTCAAGTGACCGAGTCACCATATTTGCCCTATATAGCAGAGGCGTTTAAACGTGACCTCGAGTTTTTAACTGGTTATCCGAAATACCTGTTGGATGAGTTCGAGCGTTTCTTGGCATTCTATGGCTTTGCTTACACGGCTCAATTAAGCCTATCGTTGTCGGATTGGAAAACAGGTGAAGCCCCAACCGCGAAACCGCTGTATTTCATCATGGATCATGAGCGCGCCAGCAGTGAACGTATCCATATCAAAAAGCACGGTTACAAGCTTTTTAGCGAATCGTCTTTCAAACTGTTTCCCTTCCTCTCTATGCTGGAAAATCTTCAACCAAACCCAGAAAAATTAAAAAAACCTTTGTGGCAATTGGCAAAGGATATTAAGAGTTCAGAGCGGAGTGATCTAGCTGGGTATATTGAAAATTACGCAAAAATGTTTCGCCACAACAGAAAACTTGAAACAGCAATACCTGAAAAAGCAGAAACCGCAATTGATTGGTTGGAATATGCTTTGAAGCTTGCTGAAGAACAGTTCAGAGACCCTAAAACCGACCGTCCGGGGACTATCAAAAAATATATTAAAGCGGTTGAAGAAAACATGGCTACTGGCTTCGTGCAAGCTCGTGGTCGCTCTGGTCGGGTGTTAGTACTCACTCAAGACCACATTATTTTGCTTACTAACCTGGTGGTGGGTAAGGAAGAAAAGCTTCGCTTCCATGAGCTGATAATTGGCTTACAGCAAAGGGGGATTTTTGTTGATAAGCAGACAGAACAAGAGCTTATTAAGTTCTATGAGCGAATTGGCAACGTTGAACGCATGAGTGATAGTGGAGATGCAGTGTATGTGCGCAAAACAATTTGAATCGTTTCTGGTTGAGCAGTTTTTACTGCACGCGAAAGGAAACATCCGCGCAGGCTATCGCTACCAGTTTAACTCTCCTGACCATGCTAATAGTCAGCGACTTTTCGATGCGCTCTTAGCGCGAAAAGGAGGAGAGAGCGAAGATCGCAATGGTGTAGCGCTGAGCTATTTAGACCTAGAAGACTGCAAAGTGGTGCCAGTGCTTCATAGCGAAGATGCGTGTGAAACGGGCTTTACCGAAAACTACATCTCTAATTTGCGTGACGAAATAGCAAGCCAGGAAGGTCCGTTGAAGGGCTGTGCACTGGTGGTGATTCACAATAGTCGCCTAGATACTCTCATCAACTCGGCGGAAGATCTTGGCCAGTCTGGCCAGGTGTGGAGTCCAGGGAACATCAAATTCGCTCTTAGTGGCTTTATTGAGCAATCTGACAAATCTCGAGACGTTTCGCTTTGCCTTTTGGACGACCAATTTGACGCGATTTTGGAAGATGGTGCGACCATGTTCGGTTTCGAGTCTTTATACAAGGCAGTTGAGGATGGCGAGCTGTGTTTCAGCGAGCTAGGCATGTTTGAGGATCCTTTTGTTGCTGAGTTATCGGGCAATAAAAAACAGATCAAACAGCGCCTAGAAGAAAACCGTACGCTTTACCAAGAGTTGTCGTTTGAAGTAGAGCATTTTGGTCAGCAACTCGAAGAAAGGCTGAAAGGCTTTAGTAGTAGGTTTATCAAAGAACATTTTTCTGACGATGGTTGGAAAGATGTGGAGTTTGAAACTTATCGAGAAGAGATCAAAAGGAATAAGATTCAGAACCTTAAGCATGAAGGTGAAGACGAGACCAATAATGCGCAAGTGATTGGTCGCTACCTAAAAGAAACTAAAGCAGGATTGCGTGACCGTCACTTGATTATTGCACTGGAAGAAGGGCAAAGTGAGTTTGAACTTAAACTGAGCTTTTCTGGCATCAGCGATTTAAGAAAAGAGCAGTTTAAAGTCTCGCCAGCGAATGCACTTGGCAAACAAGAAGTCATCAGCACGCGCCTAACTAGTAAAGGGGCAAACGCTACTCTAGCAGCTAGTTATGCCAATGAGCCTTTGTTTTTCACGCTAGCATTGAAGCGTGACAATACCTCTGAACACCATAACTTCCGTTGCTTGGTTGTCAGAAAAGGCGAGTTTCACCTCGAGGCATTCAAAAACATTTTCGCCGTTGAGCCTTCAAAAAAACGCCTTACCTTGAAAACGGTAGACAACAGCTTGGTTATTAACCCGGCGCTAACTGCAAACCGAAGCCTAGATGATGTCGGTGAAGTGGTTGACCGCGCAGAATTTGGTGTTGTCGATTTTGAATCTTTGGCCAACGAGTCAGAAGAAATCAGCTTTGTGGTGAAATCAGGTGATAATTCCCTGACATTTTATATTGAGGGTGAACAGGTAGAAAGCAGCCTGTCCTTCCCATTGCTGCTTAACCAATCTCGCTTCCACAAATTGTTTGACGATCACGTGTTTGGCGAGCTTTATCCGAGTAAAGACGTTGTCGCGATCGATCATAGTGAATTTCGCGTCATGGAGCCGCGCATTAGCCTACTTCGTTGGGAAGAGTGTTTCGTTCAGCAAAAGCAAGTCTACCTAGCGGAATCCAACAGCATGGCGTTGGAACAGTTAAGGTCTATTGATGACGGTCTTCACTCAGCATACCAAGCACTGTTTGACTATCTAGCGAGCCGACGAACAACTATTTCGTTGGTTTCGTGGGGGCCTATATTTACGGCACTCGTGAAAGCGACCGTGGATGCATTCCTTGATTATTTCAACGCGATCCCAACTGGTGGCATGCTTACCAAAGAGCAAAAGCTTGTGATGCAAATCGGTTTGGTTCGCGAGAATGGTGAAGAATATTACTCGCCATTCCACCCAATGGTGTTGGCTTACTACTTAAATCTTTGTAATGAAATGCAAAAAGATGACAGCTTTGCTGACTTGCCAACTGTCACGTTCAATCGCTTGGGGCCAAGTGGACTGCTTCCGTATGTCTATCATCCCAAGCATGGGTTTGCCTACAACCAGCAAGTAACAGAAAACGGGTTTTGGGTTAAAAGTGTCCCTCACCAGAAAAGTTGTCTGAAGTTCGTTCGCAAGCTGGTTAAAGAAAAGATCAACGAGTTCCAAAAAGCGTTTCGCCACTTGTTTACCGGCTCAGAGAAGAGTGTGTTGGTGAATGCCGTGAATCAAGATCGTGCAGAAGAGTTATTCCTCGGTTTGGTTGACTATGTAAAAGATAACCTCGATAAAGCGGCATCAATTCATGTCAACCTCTACGATGATGAGCTGGTTTTCAATGCATTTGACCAGTTTGCAGAAACGTTCAATTACGAAGAATTAAAGTCTTGGTTGGAATTGGACCGAGAGAAAGTGCGAGAAAATGCCGACACCATTATCGATATTCTGCGAACCCGGCTAACTTACAGCAAGTTTACCAATGCTCAAAGTGAACGCGAAGGGCAAGCCTACTCGCACCTGTCTTTTTTCAGAAACAACGACAACGTGAAGTTAACGACCTTGAGCGTTGACGACATGCCTAGTGGTATTGCGTGTGATGGTCTGCTGACGGGCGACGCTTCTAAAAGTGATGAAGGCTCATACTTCACTGCATTTGGTTTGCAAAACGTTCAATATAGTAACCAACCACACTTGGAAATAGCGAAGTATGTTGGCTCGTTAATAGAACCAGCATTTAAGCCCAGCACACAATACACGGGGGCCAATGCTCCTGCTCTTGCGGTCAGTGAAGACTTTAAATCTCTGCTAGCGCGCTCTTATGACAGCTCGATTTGGACCACCATCATCGACCCGAAAGTGACGCTAGACTTCTTCCACGCCAATCAATGTATCGTGCTTATTCATTATTCTGATCAGTACACCAGCTCAGCCAGCTACGATGCGATAACCGTGACGGCACAGCGTGGTTTGTTCGAAAGGGTGGTTGCACAAAGTGGCGGCAAGCAGATTAACGAGTTCAATGCCTTCAATGGTGATTGGCTACTGAAGATGTTGACTTGCAACGACACCATTCGCAAAGAGCGAACTGGCATTATCGGCGCCTATAAATTTGCGACGTGTCTGGTGCACCAATCTGATATCACCTGGGTTCCGCTCTCAGTTGGTGAAATGATCCGCGTGTCGGGTAACATCGGCCTGAAAATGACCGACAGTGACTTCTCACGCAATGTGCAGAGATATAAAAAAGGCGCGATTTCAGATGATATACTGCTGGTGGGCTTTAAAGAGGGTAACCTTTATTTGCTTCCTGTCGAAGTGAAAACAGGCTCCACGCCAGACTACAAAAAAGCAGTACAGCAAGCGAATGAGCTTCGCCGCTATCTAACAGAGCTTTTGAGCGACGAGACACTGGCGTCGAAGCTATACCGAGGCTTGTTTATCCGCCAAGTGTTGATGCAAATCGACAAATACCGTCTGTACAACGTATTCAGCAATGACTATTTCGAAGCCCTGCTGGCAGAGAAAGAAGAGTGGCTACGCGGTAACTACGCGATTGCGGAGCTTGAGAACTATCCAGCAGGTCTAGTGGTTAGCCACCTTGAAAGCGGAAGCTGTTTCGAACCTGGCTATAACATGCAGGATGGCGTGTTGAAGGTTGACCTTCCTATGTCTTTGCTGCCTTCACTGGTGCAACACCCGCTTCAAGTATTAATGAACGAAAAGGACATCGCACAGATCTGCCATGTGCCGGCGGAGTATATGTTGGTGGGGCAGACAGCTTTGAAAAAAAGAGAGTCGCTCGTTCCATTAGACGTTGTGGTCGATAAGCCAGAGGATTTAAAACCGAACCTCCAAACAGAGGAGCCGTCAAAGTTAGCTGCAGAGCCAACCCCAGATTATGCGAGTGAATGCCGAGTTGAAATTGGTCAGAATACGCTTACCGGCGAAAAAGTTTTCTGGGAGTACGGGCACAAGGATTTAGCAAACCGTCACCTGATCATTTTTGGTAGCTCAGGGCAGGGTAAGACCTACTGTATACAAGGTTTGTTGATGAGCTTGGCCGATGCTCAAATTCGGTCGCTGGTGATTGATTATACAAACGGATTCTTGCCGAATCACCTTGAGCCGGAGTTTATTGAACGAACAAATCCTAAATCCAATATTCTTTGTAATGAGCCATTTGGTATGTCGCCATTTAGAGCTCAAAAGCAAGATTTTGGCGGGATTTTTCTCGAAGAGAAGCCTCATATGGTGGCTGGAAGGGTAGCCTCTGTTTTTAACAAGGTATATTCGACAATTGGCGAGCGCCAGATCGCAGTGCTCAATGAAGTGATTGAATCTGGTGTCCAACGATATGGTAGTGCTTATAGCTTACAGAATATGTTGGATGACCTAAACGAGGAAGAAACTGCAGGACCAGCACTTGCAAGCAAGCTGGCTCCTCTTGTTAAGTCTAACTTGTTTTCATCTGACAGTGATAAAAGTTGGAATGATGTGTTTGAGAGTGAACATCACCGCTCAACAATTATGCAACTTGCGTCGCTTAACCACGATATTTCAATGCTTTGTACTGAGTTTTTACTTTGGGATCTATACTCCTACGCATGTAGTTACGGTAGTAAGGAAAAACCGATTCCTATTGTATTGGATGAAGTGCAGAACCTCGATCATCGCCTGGAGAGCCCATTGGGCAAAATGTTAACGGAAGGACGCAAGTTTGGGGTATCCCTAATTCTGGCGACTCAAACGCTAAGTATGCTGCGTAAAGATGAGCAAGATCGTTTATTCCAGGCGTGTCACAAGCTGATTTTTGCACCAGCAAAAACAGAGACAAAGACGTACGCGAAAATTCTTGAACTGAGCATGCCAGGTACAAAGCAGGCTGAGTGGGAAAAGCAACTAGGAGACCTATCCAAAGGACAGTGTTTATCAGTTGGCTACCATTTGGATAACGGTCAGTTGAAGATGAGTGTTAAGAAAGTGAAGGTTTCCTCCATGTTATCCCGCCTGAACAATTCTAAGGGTTGAGCCTGGTAGGTCTATGGATCTTAGCTTTCTGAAAAATTTAGTTAATTTCGTGCTGGCGGCGAGGGGACTAAAGGGCCCCTCATAATCCTTTGATGTTGTTATATGCACTGGTAATCCCCCCTGCATTCAGGTTAGGAGAAAATTCTACTTATGCCTGCATCGATTTTTCGGGGGGATTACCATATGTCAGATCAAGTCGCGACTAATACAGATTACCGTTGTTAGTGTGCCATTTTCATGCTTTGTTAGCAAAGATGGGGTGAATATCGACTTATTATTTTCCATTATTTGTATACTCCATATACAAAATCTTTTACCGAGCGATAGTTTCTTAACCCCGCAATCCCATCCTCAACATGTGCTGCCCAGGCTTTAATCATATCCTTCTGCGTCATCTGTGGATAAAGCATCTTCAACACCAATTCTGTAGTCTGTAATGTCTCCCCCAGCCACGTAATTTTATCCAGTACCAGCGAGCCATCCAGCTTCTTGGTATCCCGCTCAGGCGAATAACGGAACTCGCTCTCTACCGAACGGAAAAATGCCAGTCGAGCAGCGACATTGGGCGTAATCCCTGTATATCCTTTCAATTTTTTAAGCTGCTCTTCAGTCTGACGACTAAGCACCATTCGATTCGGGAGCATCAGATCGCCTCCTTAGTTAATTCCCAGAAATAGCCAGGTTTCAGTGCAGACGATTTGGTATGTGCATTAAACACAATCTCATAAGCATGAGAGATATCATCACGCAATTGATCAACAAAATAACGCTCATCCACTTCCGTATCAGTAGATAGCAGCACTACCTGATGGCTGGCAAACGGGAAATAGTGGTTAATCAGTTTATCCCGATGCTGAGAATCCAGACGTCCTAATGGCGTATCGATAATCACCGGTAAATCACGGCCTGAGGTTTTTGCTAAAGCCTCAAGAATAGCAATTGCATAAATTTGCTTTTCACCGGCAGAAAGCAGCTTACGTTTTATGACGGATCCTTGTTCATCAATCAGCTCTACGTCAAACGTCTCTGGGTTAATGTGCGCACTAAGTTGTAAATCTTCTTTACGGGCCAGTTTGCGATAGGCTATTTCGAAATTCGCTGACAGTGTTTTCACTCTTGCCTGCGTTAATACATCACTGTATCGATCGAGTAAATTAATCGTTTCTTGAGCGTTTTTAAAGGCGCTACTCAAGCCATGCTGACTTCGGGCAACATCATGCATTTTTTGTACCTGACGAACGCAATCCAGTTGCTGTTGCTTAATTCGTTTAGCATCTTCCAGCAATGAAAGATATTTTTGCCGCTGTTTTTCACGTTGCTTATCCAGTTCGCGTAGCTTCTCAAAGAGCTCCATTAACTGGTCGTCTTCCGGGGCGCGGGCAATATTTGCAGCAGCCTGCTCTAACTGCTGTTCAGTCTCTGATAACTGGGTACGGTAAAGATCGAAGCGTTGCCATGCCTTTTTGCTGTCTTGTTCAATCGACTGTTGGAGCATACCGGCTTCACGTTCAGAGATATCAAACAGCAAATCGCCTTTAGGCTTAGTTGTCATATACTCTTTTAGATTATCGGTAATCGCTTCAGCTGCTATTTTGCCAGTCCCCGCAGAACGAAATGCAATATCATTTCTGAGTTGCGTTAAAAACTGGCTCAGCTCTTTTTCAAAGCTTTTTGCCTGTTTAATCTGCGTTTCATCAGTAATTTGTTGCAGTAAACGAGACAAAATAGTGGGCGCAAGCGCATAAGGTAGTGGCCCATCACATTCCTGACGCAGTGCTTTTTCCAGACGTTCCTTATCTTTCAATAACGCATCAACTTTCTGCTTTTCCTGCGCTTTTGTCTGGGCAAAAGCCCCCCCCTGAGCATTTAGCAAACCTTCATAACGGATAATATCTTTAGAAATAAACTCAATCCGCGATTTGGCAAAATCGGCTCTTTCCAGTATCTCTTCAGTCTGGCAGGCCAATTCTTTACTTTGTTTTTCAAGCTCTGCAATCTGCTGTTGTTGAGAACCCACCAACTGGCTGGATTGCTGGCGCTTAACAAAAATCATTAAGTCATTACGCAGTTTGGATATCAGATCCAGACCTAATAAACGGCGCACTGCGGTACGCAAAATATTGCCGGATTCATCTTCCGCCAGCTCCGCAATTTTCTCGCCATCAAAAAAGAACAGATCGGCAATGCCATGCGGGATTAATTCATTAAGAAACCCCTGGCACTGATCGTAATCCAGCTCACTGAGTGGCTGTCCATCCTGTTGCAGAGATAGGCGATCTTTCTTACCTTTTTTCCAGGTTCGCGTAACGGTAAATTCCGCTTCATGGCCGCCCTTATTATAGGTAAAGGTCAATTCGACAGCGGCTTCCTCAGGTTGTTCAATATCGTACGCACCGTTGTGAATTAACGAACTAAGTTGCTCGACATATTCCTGTTGTTGAGTGGCAAGGCCAAACGCCAGCCGACCATATAGTGCTAGACGGATCGCTGATAGGATCGACGTTTTCCCTGCACCGTTTAAACCACCAAACAGTACAATAGGTCGTGGATTCAAATCGTGTGGGCGCTTTCTGGGGGCCAGATCAATGGTATGAGTACCGTTAAATACCCGAAAATTATGTAACACTAGTTGTTTAATGAGCACGTTCGTTTTCCTCCTCGACTAAAACAGAGGATTCACTGGCATCGACAATTCTTCGCTGTAGAACCTGAAGTTCAGCTTCCAGCCTGGTGACTTCTTCCTGGTGAATATCCCGGTCGTTACGTTTTTGTAGTGCTGCTTGTTGCTGCTGGATCTCTTCGAGACTACCCCAGTCCTGTTTTAGAATGGTACCGAGTTTGTCAAAAATCCCCTGACGACGGCTTAGCCCTTCCATTGACACTTCCAGTTCAATCAGCTTCATGACCATCTCGGGTGCAACGTCAAATCCCTGAGCTATCTGTATCAACAAATCTGCATCGCTGGCGTCAAAGCGCGACTGATCGTCCACTACCCAGTCTAAATCCTGCTGATACACTTCTCGGTAAATACCCGGTAGCGTGTCATACCAGTCTGGTTCATTAGGATCTTTCAACCATTCCTGACGGATAGCATGCAGCTCCGGTTGGGTAATTAACGTAATCGTATGGCCTTGAGCATTTAAATCACGCTCGATTACCAGCAGCTCTTTTAGCCACTGCTGGCGATACTTAAGCCAGTAGGGGCCAGGAACATGTTTACGCTCGGCACTAATTTCTTCGCCATCTTTGGCATACTGATAACTGACCTTGCCAGTACGACGTTTATAGTTGCGAAACGTGTCTTTATTTACTGGATCGGTGGTAAATGCTAGCAGATCACGGTATTTCAGCAGCGGAGACATCCATTCTTCGCCATTCTTGATCAGGCTCTCCATCGCTTTATCTTTGGTGACCACGGTACAGGTCCAGCAGCCAAAGCGGGAGTTACCACAAGAAGGGGTACTTTCATCGATCACCAGGGGACACTCACCCTGAGCGGAAGAGTCCATATATAGCGTCCACAGAGGACGGTTGTTTCCACCCCACGGGCTTTCCCACTCATCAATATCGTCCGGGGCATAGCGGAACGCGCCGCGCAGCAGTTTCCAGACGTCTTCGACATCCCAGGTATCAATAGGGGTATAGATAAACGCATTTGCCAGCGTGGTATGTCGGGCCAGGCGTGAGCCATCAATTTTGTGCTTTGCGATGACCTGTGCACGGGAGGCACTCTCACTACTACGTGAACCCAGGACAACAATCACTTCATCAAACTGGCTGACCTTATCTTTAATAAAGTCACTCACCGGATTGATTTTCATGCGCTCAGTGCACCAACGGAAACTCCGGGTTGGAGCCGGATAACCTTTACCCAGTAAATTGACCCAGAAGGTTTCATTCGTTTTAGGCGTTACTGCGTGTTGAGTGATTGGCAGGTCATTACGCTTTGCGCCTGCCTCAATCTGCAACATCGTTTTCTTAATTAAATCAACTACCACAGGCGTTTCGACCAGCGTATCGGACGACACCACAAAAACATCTTTGTTGCGCATTTCCGGGGGCAGGCCAAGCAGAGCCAGATACACCAGCGTAATTACGGCAGAAGAATCTTTCCCGCCGCTGTAGCCAATTACCCACGGACGATTATCCGCACAATAAATTCTTTGAACCTCAGCAACATATTCGGCCAGAGGGCGTCCAGCGAACTGCTCCTGATTAATAAAATCTTCATATTCGGCCAAATCGTAGGCCTGAACTAATTTACTCATGAGACAACCATTTGAGCTTCAAGCTCCTGTTCTTCAGGAGTGAGGGGGATTGAGAGCGCGGTTTTTAGCGCATTACAGGTGAGCTGGATCGCGGTACTGGTTTTACTCAGTTTGCCGTGCTGCATCGCACGTTTGACGAGATCCGGGTTGTTTCTGCGCCAGTTAAAAGTTTTAAGTGCAGCTATTTTCTCCGGCCATTGCTCAGGATAATCCGTTAGCAGGGTATATCCCAGTTGCCCAAGTGCCTGCAATCCAATGCCATGAGCGTGAACATAATCTTGTCGTAACTGAACCGGTGAAACCTCTTTTTTAGCCGCTAGCTGCCAATCCGGCATCACGCTAAAAATAGCTTGCCAATATTGGGTAGCAATTTGGGTGCATTCCTCAAAGTTGTTCTCTTTGGGATCTTTACCCAACAATGCGCGGGTAGCCTGCTTGATGCTGCTCAACGTAAATAACTTATTTGACCGCTGACTGATGCCAGATTTTTCCAGTTCTGTCATTCCAACAAAGGGCTCTATGGACATCGCCAGGTAACGTGCCAGATTTGAACTGGCATCGCGATGATCGTATAGAGACGCCAGCGACGGGCTGGGGCGAATAGCGTATTTATTCAGATCGGCGAACATCTGCTGGCTACGTTTTAAGCCTTCATCAACAAAGAACAACACCGGAATATTATCCTGGCCCAGCTCCGGGCGAGCATCCAAAGCGTCTTCAATCGCTTTACGGCGATGCTGACCGTCGTTGATTAGAATTTGTGCATCCATTGGCACGCATAACGTCCCCAGGTTGTTGGAGTTAGGGAACTCATCAAACTGAACGTCAACGGCAATAGACGCTGTCAGTGCTGAAAACACATAATCTTTTGGATTTTCCAGCAGATAACGCACCATTTCGGGGATGCGTGATTTATTCAGCGTGCGCTGCGCGCGTAGCTCAGGTGGTACGTCATTTTCATCAAAGCTGAATATCTTGGGAATGATGCGCATCGGGCACGTGGCAATGTAGAAAGGACGACCAGCCTGAATGCCACGTATAGCTGGAAAAGAGTAGCAGTAATCTGCATCAACACTAGCCATGCTGTAATCCATAAAAGCATAAGGTGAATTTTGTTACGTTATATTTTACGTAACACTGGCTAGAAATCACAGCTTTTTCACGTAATAAATTGCGTACCACCCTTCAATATACCCGCAATTTTGCTCTTTAACCCAGAGCAACCGTGCAGACATGCTCTGTACTTCTGTAGATCGCTAACGCATACCGTTTTCGACTGCGATTATAGCGGCAAAATGATACCCGGACGGGGCGATTACTAACGACACAGAGCGAAGAAGGTTGCTTTTGAAGGATAAAAAAGAAGAAACTAGTTCACCGTCTCGCTTGTTTATTCTACTTTTATCATTATCCGCCCGAGTGACTTAAGCCATTCAGGAGAAGCGATGCGGTGACAACCATTGCAGCGTATAAATTTTGATTAAAGGTAATCAGAATGTTGTCGATGGTAATTCCGAGTACAGATTAATATAGGAAACGGGTAAAACAATGTCCTGGCTTAATTCCCTCTTAGTGGCGCTTACGTCTGTAGAACCCCATTGGGTACCTTTCACCGTTATCGGCCTCGTTACCTTTGCCTTTGTCTGCTTTATTTTCTTTTATTTACTGAGATCCATCAGAATTATTTATGGATTAAAAAAATACACGCGAGCAATTAACAGCATTGAAAAAAGTGCGCCAGAGGTCCAGCTTGAGCACCTTAAGAGCCTGTTTCAGCGGCCTGAACTCAGGCATGCGTGGAATGAGTTCGAAGAATCGTTGCACTCACAATATGAACGGGAGGACGGCGAAGAGAAAATCGTCCGTATTCGGGCTACTGCACCGAGCGCCAGTTTTTTCTCGGAGCAACAACTGGTCGATATTCCGCTGAACACCGAATTTTTCAAACACCTGCCCGGTATTCTGACCGGTATGGGGATTATCGGCACCTTCTACGGTCTGATGATTGGTCTCAACCACTTCGACCCCAGCACACCAGAGCAGGTCTCCAGCAGCGTTAATAATCTGCTGCGCGATGTGCTGTACGCCTTCCTGGGTTCTGCATTTGCTATTTTTGCTTCCATTCTGGTCACCTGGCTTGAAAAATTATCCATCGCTAAGTGCTACAAATATCTGGAAAAATTCACCGCAGCCCTCGACTCACTGTATGACAGCGGCGTTGGCGAGGAGTACCTTGCCTCACTGGTGAAGTCCAGTAATGAAAGCGCAACCCAGGCACGTCATCTGAAAGAGAGCCTGGTTACCGATTTACGCGATATGTTGCTGCATCTGGCCGAAAGTCAGAAAGTCGAAAATGAACGCCTCGCAAATACGTTAAGCGCAACTTACCGCGAATCAGGTTCGCAATTTGCCGACCAGGTCAGCGGCGCGATTGAAAACAGCTTGAAGTCACCATTGGATAAAATTGCCGGTGCGGTTCAGACCGCCAGTGGCGATCAAAGCGGCATGGTACAAAACATGCTGCAGGATGTGCTGACCGCGTTTATGGCGAAACTCGACACCACCTTTGGTCAGCAGTTTACAAACCTCAACGAAATGATGGGGCAAACCGTTGGCGCTATTCAAACAATGCAAACCGGTTTCGCCACGTTATTACAAGATATGCGTCAGGTGAGCGATGATTCTCGCCAGGGCAGCGCGCAGCTCATCGAGCAACTGTTATCAGAGATGAAATCTGGCCAGCAAGCTATGCAGGCTGGCATGAATGACATGCTCACTAGCCTTCAGGCGTCGGTGGCTAAAATTGGCGCAGAAGGTGAAGGTGCCGGTGAGCGAATGGCTCGCCAACTGGAAAAAATGTTCGCTGATAGCGAGGCGCGAGAAAAAGCCCAGGCAGAACATATGACGGCCTTTATTGAAGCCATTCAGAATTCAGTGCAGCAGGGGCAAAGCGACACAATGGAAAAAATGGCAGCCTCTGTCGAGTCGCTTGGTGAACAACTGGGGAGCCTGTTTGGGAAGATTGATAAGGGTCAGCAACAGATTTCAGCGACTCAGCAAGCTAATCAGCAGTCCCTTCACGAACAAACGCAGCGTGTGATGAGTGAGGTAGACGATCAGATTAAACAGCTGATCGGCACTGTTGCCAGCCAGCATCAGGGAACGACAGAAACACTTCGCTTGCTCGCAGAACAAACCAACCGACAGATTCATGATATGCAAAACGGCGCGGACAAAATGCGTCTGGCTGCTGAACGCTTTGAGCATGCAGGTGATCGGGTGTCGGAAGCAAACCACCTTACTGCTGACGTGCTGAATAAAACGCAATCGGCAGGTTCATCACTCTCCCTTGCCACCAGCGAACTCACTTCCGTTGTGGCTGATTATCGTAACAATCGGGAAGCTGTTAGCAAATCCATTGCCATGCTGGAGCTGCTCGCCGCAAATACGCAGTCTGAACAAACCACGCGCAACCAATTCATCACCGACCTTAAGCAGCACGGTGAGCGTTTGCAGAGCTATAACCGGGAAGCACAGGCCTTTATGGAAAATGTCAGTGACGTGCTCGGTAAAGGGTTTGAAGACTTCTCTGACGGTGTTTCGCGCAGCCTGGATAAAACGCTGGGCAAACTGGACGCCGAAATGGCGAAGGCCGCAACACTGCTCGCGGGTTCTGTCGAACAGATCGGAGAAAGCGTCAGCGAGCTTGATGATGTCCTGTCACGCGTTCGTGTCTAAGGGGTGACAGCTGATGTTTGGAAATGCATTTGGCGTTAAAAAACGCCGCAGCGATGAAGCAGAGAAACCCTTCTGGATCTCCTATGCCGATTTGATGACTGCCATGATGGTGTTATTTCTGGTCGTTATGGTTGCGTCGCTGAGTTCCGTTACACAGCGTATTCAACGTGCGGAACAGGGTGAAAAAACACGTGGGCAAGATATATCCAGATTGTGTGAGCGCCTGGAACTGCATGCACGCAACGTGAACAAAACCATCGTGGTGGATTGCCACGATAACCGTATCAGCTTTGGCGAAGCCGGGCGTTTCGATCACAACCAGTTTTTCCTGAACGCTGAGGGACAAAAAGCGTTGCAGGATGTTGTTCCTCTTGTGCTGGAAGCGTCTAACAGTGAAGAAGGTAAAAAATGGTTTAAGCAGATCGTTATTGAAGGGTTTACCGACACCGACGGTTCGTACTTATACAACCTACATCTCTCCCTGCAACGTTCTGAGTGGGTGATGTGTAGTCTGCTCGATAGCCGCAGCCCTCTGCAAAAAAATATCTCCGCAGAACAGCAACTCCAAATCCGTAAACTTTTCCTCGCAGGTGGCGTCTCCTTCAATAACGCCAAGGAAAGCAAGGAAGCCAGCCGCCGCGTCGAATTGCGTATGCAGTTCTTCGGACTTAAAGATAAAAGTGATGGGACCGATGAGGTGGAATTCCCCCCCGTCGTCAATAAAGAAGTTTGCCAGTTGGTGATGCCGCAATGACACCCGCTCTGAATTCTCTTTCTCAACGCATTGCAGCGAGGCTCTCTTCCAGCCAACGGGATGAGCATTATCTGCATAATGATTTCCACTCGCTGGCCTCCGCTGCTCTCGACATGGAAAAGCGATTTGATAAGGCAGAAAAAATCCCTTTACCGCCACAAGAAGTGCGGCTGGCGGCTCTACGTCGCCTTCGCCTTGCACAAGAACTTTCGGAACGAGAGTGGCGGATGGTGTTTTATGGCCTCGCCGATAATGATCCGTCATGTCCCGATAAGCCAATACTACTTGAGGATGATGCGTTTTTCCCTGAAGTAAACAATGCAATCAAAAAGCGACTTGAAACTAAAACCCTGAAACGCCGAGACTGGGCCGCACTCTGTTCAAGCTATTTTGCTTACCAGAATCCATCACCTGAGACAAACCCACACTGGTGCGTACTGCGTGGTCATATCGCTCAGGGTTATCTGGTGGTGAAAGCGGCTATACGACGAGAAAAATCGTGGATGAAAACCATTGAGTTTTATCACGATATTTTTACCCCACAGGCGGGAGGCGTGATCTCCAGACAGTTACTTGCGGGTGAGAGCAATTCACTCTCGTCATTAGAAAAAATCGCGCAAATCCCTGATAGCAGCTGGTTGTGGAAACGTATTTTCACGGTTCTTTTAGCTCAACTGGACACACTCGACGATCCCCAGTTTCTGGACAAAATTAGCTGGTTGTTGGGCCTGGCTGCGCAGTGGGTACGTTTCCGTGATGACATCATGACTGCTACCTTGACTCGCTATTACCACTCTTTATATCGCGATCAGGCTCATTCAGCTCTGAAGCAGGCCGCGCTGGAATACTGGGATAACCCGCAACTGAAAAGCCAGCAGAATAAATGGCATCAGTATGTATCTGAGCCGGTGGCTGCGATGGTCCGGGGATGGCTGGCAAAACAAGATCTGATGCATTTCTTTGAATTGCTGCGCGGTAATGGCGATGTTGATCAGGCACGATTGCACTACTGGCTGCGTTTCGCCAACCAGATGGGATTTACTCGTATTGTCATGGGGACAGATGCCTGGCAAGACCGTGGTAGCGACTTTGTGAAATTCCGCGAAGAGAATAAGGGGCGATTGAGCTATTTACGAGGCGGACGTAGCTTTGATAACGCCATGATTATGCAGATCAACGATTATCTGTTCGTTGAGTTTTCCGGGACAGGGAATGCGATGTATGCCTATCGAATAGGTCACGCGCCATTTAACCCTGAATCACGCACGCTTGATATCAACATTCATCTAAAAGATCAGGGGCGCTGTGCGCTCAGGCTACCCCATGCACCTCGTGCTGAGGGGTATAACAAAGTCCGGATAACCGGCTGGATGTTGAAATACGACGATGAGCTACGCAAGTTGGGCATTCGGTGGATGGCTGAAGAACCCGTCAAGTTTGTCGATAAAAAAGCGTCCTCTTCCACATCTATGTCCGACATCAAAATCATCAACCCGTTGCGTGATACGGCAATACAGCATTTGGTTGGAGGTAGTTCATGTATCGTCAGCGATAATCGACAAAAAGGTGGCGTACTGTCCGTACAACTCAATACTCCTGACGACACCATAGAAAGAGAATTGTTACGACTAGGCTTTGCGCCCGTGGCTAAAGAACCGCATCGTTACTGGATCAAATAATGCTGAAACATCTGTTAAGTAAACTAACGGGAAACCGTCAGCAGATAGAACGTCACCTAAAGAATCAGTATCAGGTTGAGGAAAACGGACTTAGCTTTCCGCTATCGCTGGTTGATGATTCACAGCTTTGGGCACTAGCATCCTGGCTTGAGCAACTGGCTGAAGAAGATTATCTGATATCACTCACAGACCGGTGGTTGTTGAGTTGGGACGCACTGTATCGCCTGCTGGAGGATGAGGAACATGCCAGCAGCCTGCCTCTTATCGGTGTACCTGACGTACTGCCTTTACGCGCAAGTCTGAATTCACGAGGAGCATTAAGCGATAGCGATTTTCGCGTCTGGATTGCTGAATGGGCTACGCTTCCAGCCCGCAAGCCGATCCGTTTCAGTCGTACCGGTGCCATCTTAACCCATGAAAATCAGCAATACCTGTTATCGCGGGAAAACTGGGCACTCTTACAGGCAACAGAACAACTCAGTGCACAGCAAAATCAGACTCCTGGTGAAACCACTAACCAGTTGGGATGGGCCGCTATCCGCAAATGTGCGAAGCAAGCAGCCGCAAAATTTGATGATTATTTAGAAAAAACGCATGTCGTCAAACCAACTTCATTGTCATTACGTCTGCGTAAAGCAACGGTTGCCGATACTGCTGTTATCGAAATTGAGCCCCATTTCGAGGACCAACCTGCTAACTGGCTGGGCAGTTTTGACAAGAACTCGCAGGTTCACGATAGCTACCGCATCCCTGGAGAGAATGGCGAACTCAGCCACGTCATCATCCCTCCCGAAGTGAAAGAAGTCCTGAATTCAATACACTCGATCCCAGGTCGTCGAGTGGCCGGAAGCGAAGCGCTTTCCTTTGTTCGCAATCCTTATACCTTCCTGGGTGAGGATGCCGCCAGTGTTATTGCCCCTGAAGAACATGAACAGGCACTGTTTGATGCTAGGATTTTCTTTCATCATTTCAGGTTGATACCGCAACTGAATGCGGAAAGTAAGATTGCAGAAGTTACGCTGGTACTTGAGCCTGTTTCACCTGTTCCCCAGCCAGAAATCACTTTTGTGTTCTCAGCCCCCTGGGAGCTGGGTAAATTCGTACAGCAACTCGGTATTAGCGTCGCTGCACAGATGCCTGCCGGTTCATGGCAAGGTTACGAGCTGGAATTAAGTCAGTTCACTGAACAGCAGTGGCACGATTGCCAGGCACTGCTAACTCGCTGGCAGCAAGAAATTGAAGGAAAAGAATTTAGCGATGTGCTGGATATTGCGAAGTATGGCGATCGAGTGATTGGCATTGGTGAATTTGAAAAAATATCCTCTCCCTGGCTGACTAAAGCGCAAAGCGAAAACTGGCTTCCTGATGATATCGATTTCTCCGCGTTTTCAGTCGAAACTCTGTCTGGCTGGCAACCTGAAAATCTTCACCATTTTGATGAACTGCAGCAGAGAATTACTCAGGCAGAAGCCGCTGGTGAAACGCATATCACCGCACCATGGAATGACAGCCAATTACCGTTGGATGCTGCTAAAACCTTCAGTAAGAACTGGGAAAAACAGCAAAGCACTGCAAATGAATCTCAAGGTCACGTTGCAGATAAAACGGCCCGAGCCGTACTCAAAATTGAGCAGAATATTGAAGAAGCGGCCTACATCAAACAGCGCCGCAATTCACTCCTCAATGCGCGTCATGTCGAACCTGAAATTCCTCTGAGCCTTAAAGAGCATATCCGACTCAAAGACCATCAACGTGAAGGCGTAGCCTGGCTCCAGCAACTCTTCCTTCGTTCACCTGAGGAAACCTCAGGTTGCCTGCTGGCGGATGATATGGGGCTTGGGAAAACACTGCAAATCCTGAGCTTCCTGGTATGGTTCATTGAAAAATTCCCGCAAGAACCGCCAAGTCTCATTGTTGCTCCTGTCTCTCTTTTAGATAACTGGGAACGTGAACTGGACAATTTCTTCTATACCGCAGGAATACCGGTATTGAAATTGTATGGCGAGACCATTAAAGCGGTGAAATATCCCAAACAGGCTATCCCTGCTCATCTACAGTCTCAGGGGATCAAAAACCTGCTTAAACCTGGCTGGCAGGGTGAGGCGAAAATCATACTGACAACCTACGAAACGCTTCGTGATCAAGAGTTTTCTCTGGCACGCCAGCCGTGGTCCATTATGGTGTGCGACGAGGCACAAAAAATAAAAAACCCAGCAGCGTTAATCACACATGCGGCCAACGCGGTACAAGCCAGGTTTAAAGTGGCATGTACAGGAACGCCAGTCGAAAACACACTTGTCGACCTGTGGAGCTTATTTGATTTTGCCCAGCCAGGATTGTTAGGGGCACTAAATGAATTTGGTAAACACTATGTTCGCCCCATCGAGAACGAAGATGGCCGCGATACAGAACGGCTGGAAAGCCTGCGTGCGTTGATAGAACCTCAGACTTTACGCCGAACCAAAGAAGAGGTTGCGCGTGATTTACCTCAGAAAATTGAAGTGGAAAACTGCAAGCAACTGACATTGTCAGGCGTGCAAAAACAGCTCTACCTTTCGTCTGTTGCAAATTGGCAACAACAGCAAGCATTGAGCGAAGGGATGCAGCAGGCCGGAACTGGTATGTTAGGTTTGTTACATCGACTGAAACTCATCTGTGCACACCCTGCAGTAGTTAATCCAGAGCCACGTTTTCGTGATAACTCACCCAAACTTAACTGGCTGCTGAAAATACTCGAAGAAATAAAACATACCTCGAAAGATAAGGTAATTATTTTTACGGAGCTTCGAGATTTACAGCGCGAGCTTCAATATGCAATCCACCAAAAGTTTGGTTTTCGCCCTGTCATAATTAATGGTGATACTAGCACTAAAAGTCAAAGCCAAAACAGCCGCCAGCGCCTGATTGATGATTTTCAGGCGCAGCCTGGGTTTGGGGTGATTATTCTCTCTACGGTTGCTGTCGGGTTCGGCGTTAACGTTCAGAAAGCCAATCATGTCATTCATTTCACTCGCTGCTGGAATCCAGCCAAAGAAGATCAGGCTACGGACCGGGCGTACCGAATTGGTCAAACCAAAGATGTGTATGTTTATTACCCGACTGTAAGGGACACTGAAATCACCACATTTGAAGAAACGCTGGATGACCTTCTGCAGCGTCGACGTGCATTGGCCAGGGATATGCTATGTGCAACTCCTGATTTGAGTAGTGTTGATTTTGAGGTCATATTGAAAGGTGCTTAGTTGTTTAATTTGCCACTAGGATTTTCAACTAAGTAATCAATATTATTTTATCACTAGTGGCAATAGGTTGGTGCCAATAGCGGCTATCCAAGAATATGGCGCTTACAATCTGCGTATTCCTGCTGATACAGAGCGCTCTCTGTAGCAACAGCGGCTCACCCGCTTCCTGTCCATCTCTGTTCGTGGCCGATGAATCAGTTGCCAGTCAGTGCCACTCTGTGTAACAACCACCGGGATATGGCAAGAACCACAGAGTAGTGGTCTTGCATGCAGGAAAGTGAGTTCATCGATAGCTACCCATTCACCATCAGAGGTAATCACATACTCCGCTGGTCTGAATCGTATCGTCATGGTCAGTTGCCTCCCTGATCTTCGGGGGAGGGTTGCGCAGGCTTGTCAACAGGACAAATATAACTCTCCCGCCATGCGGTTTCCTCAATGCTGTAGATACCTGTGTTGCAGGCCGCGCAGTGTTTCTCACCCGCATAGTGACGCCCGCACCAGACGCAGTACCAGGCCCCGACTGGGGCAGACGCATCCAGAGGAAAGAATGTGAATATAAACCTTGTGTGCCAGTCTCCCGGCAATGTGGCAAAGTCGTCCCGATACTTGCACTGCCTCAGTACATCATTCCCCACTGACCGTTGGTCGTGTTCAAACCAGGCGCGAATGCCAGGGTCATCAGAATGCAGTACCAAACGACATCCGCAGGACGGGCATGTCCAGCTTTCTTCAGGCTGGCTGGCCGCTCTTCTGCTGCCTGTTTGCTCACCTCTGGTATTCAGAGCCCAATAGCATGGCATCAGGAGCATATGACCTCCTCATCTCCGTAAGCGTGATATTCACTGGTGCATTGATCTGCATGACTGACCACCGGCTTCGCATTGGGTACGTAACGACGTAGCTTGCGTATCAACTGAATTTCATCAGCCGCAGGGTGAACGTAAGGGCAACCTTGCGTGCCTCGCTCAGTGAGTGCAGCATCGGTATGCGCAAACCACGGGCGCTCAGCGTCAACGTGCAGCACCAGAATACTGCCGCAGTGTTGGCAGGTGTATTGTTCGTCAGGAGAGCGTAGTGCGGTTCTGGCACCGGTCAGGCGACCAGCGTTATTGAGGGCAAGAAATGATTTTGGGTACATAGTAATAGTCCTCTCCGTCATATGACACACAGGCATAGACCGTCCCGGTATGGGCACCGTCATGCTGGGTATCAGGCGGGGTATAGATTTAAGTGTATGAGTGGGGGGTGCTGAGGGGGATGACTCAGTTAGCTGCGGCGGCTATAACTTTGACCATACTGTAGCAGAACGGACACATGCGCTCCCCGCAGTATTGTCGATGGCACTGCAGACAAATCCAGCGTACCGGTGCTTGCCATGTCCTGCGGTTATGTTTCTTCGTCGTGCGTGTTCAGCCCCGTGACTCTGCAATGCGTTGCTGTAACCAGGCTTCCACTTCGCTTTGTAGCCAGCGGGAGCTTCGTCCGAGTTTGATAGGCTTAGGGAATATCCCATCCTGAATAAGCTTGTAGAACCATTTGTCGGTTAAGCCGGTAAGCTGAGTGATAAAGGCCATATCGACTAACTTATCGCTGAGAATACTGGTTGGGGTGGTCATCGTTTTTCTCCGTCAGAGGTAAGGGAGAAGACGTTCGTGTGATGAGATACCGAACGTTCTTCAAACAATGACTCACTGCCGTAATTTTTGAATGGGAGCCTGGCTGGCGTTTCGCCGTCTGCCAGCGGCTGGTGCAGCAGGAATCTCACTCAACTGGTAAATAACCCCCGGTTTTTCTGGGCCTGTTTACTGAGGTAGCTCAGAATGTACTGCATTCCCTTACGCCCCCTGGTATCGTCATGGGCCGTCACCCGTTCACCCCTCACGCGATAATGCTCCTCGGGTTCGCAGCGATATGCATGCCCCTCATCCCGGGTTACATACTTCCAGGTATTCCTTAGCGCTTCAAAGACCGTCCACGCCTGACGATGCTTCTGGCCATTCAGGTAAAACGCAGCGTGAATGTGATAACTATGCTGTCCGGTATGCTCCAGAACCCATGCGTAACCCACCAGCCCTTTGATGTCCTGGCTTTGCTGTAGCAGCAGCGTCATGTCCGCTACTGCGGTGTGAATGTCTCCCTCACGATGTGAGTCACTGTTCAGTCGGTAGGAGAAGTCCACCCGTAACATCAGCAGCTTTGAGTAACGCTCAAATAACTGGTTCTGGTGATGATGCAATTTACGTTGCAGGGGACGGTGCTGAATATGATTAAAGTTGATGTCGGTAATGTCGTGATAAGCCATGTCTGAATCTCCATGTGGGTGATATCGTCATGGGAATAGATACTGGCGTTAGTTTTGAAACGAGGATGGGGATCGTGAAGCAGTTGAGATTGTTTTCTGGGGGAGAGATGGAAGGGGGGACGTTATGAAAGTGCTTCTCTATAAAATATCATTTTATTCCTTAATCCAACGTTTGCCGTTCTGGTGTGATCCCCCATACAGACGCTACAGACATCGTTGTTTCAGGGCTCAATGCAGGCATAACCGTCCTGCGGTTAAGTCACTTAATATGTGGGTTTTTCACACAGCCGATGCCATAGTCTAAGACATTGACTCATAATGATTTAGCTATAACATGTATGTCAATTTACATAACTTGTATGTTTTCAAAATGAACAGTTACTACTCCTCTCGCCAGGCGAAAAACATTGAAAAATCCTTTAAGGAATTATTCCGGAATCTCTCTGCCGGAGGCACGGTCAGAGCCCTGAAATTCTCGTTTGTGATCACCCAATCCAACAGGGGGAGCACGTATTCAGAAGACAGCGCCAGAGAGCATGCCAGGAAGACTCATCTGGCACTGAAGCATTTTCTGAATCACATGCGGGTGCTTAAATACGGGAAGTGCGTCGCTGGATATTCATGGCTGATATGTAACGAAAAACGGGTAAATCGCCCCTACATTTACGCACTGTTTTACATTCCTGGGGATGCCAGTGCCAGCGATATCGCGAAATGTTTGAGTGAGTTATGGGTCCGTTCGGTTGCAAAGGCGGCTCGTGAGGGAGGCTGGAGTGATTATCCGGTAGTCATTAATTACAATACCGAGCTGGGCAATATTCAGTACTGCAGGGGAAAGCATCCCCGTCTGGCCTGTTGTGAAAAGGTACAGGAAGGCTCATTCATCAATGAGGATTTATGTGGCGGAATATCTGCCTTTCGGTACAACACCGATAATCCCGACGAGTTTCTTCTCTATCTGGGGACACTCCAGCGCAGAGTGAGGTCGATCCCCGGAGTCAGAGCATGGGGAGGTTCAGCGCTGAAACGTAAACATTAAAAAAATCTCAGATATATATTATCTCATTGAGTAACAGCGCATATCGTTCATCAGGCCATCCTCCGGGATGGCCTGTTTCATTCTCGAGGAGTTATCAATGAAAAAACCATCCGGATATCAGATTATCCGTCGCCATTTACGTCGCTATCCCCGGGTATTACGTCACACCCTGATGAAGGAACTGAGTCAGTTAATTACTTACGAACCCGTCATTGGCATTATGGGTAAAACAGGTGTCGGTAAGAGCAGCCTCTGCAACGCCCTGTTCCGCAGTGAAATCTGTGCCGTTAATGCCGTGGAAGCCTGTACCCGTGAACCACAGCGCGTACGTCTGCGATTTGGGCAACATCATCTCACGCTGGTGGATCTACCTGGTGTGGGCGAGAGTCAGAGCCGGGATAAAGAATACCGCGAGCTCTATCAGGAACAACTCCCGAAACTGGATATGGTGCTGTGGGTGCTAAAAGCGGATGACCGGGCCTTCTCTGTGGAAGAGCAATTTTATCAGGCTATCCTGGCGCAGTGCGGCAGCGCTATGCCACCAGTACTCTGGGTACTTAATCAGGTTGATAAGGTGGAGCCATCTGAGTTGTGGAACCGACACTCTGCCACACCATCACCGGTTCAGCTTGAGCACATCAAACGTAAGCATCAGGCCGTCGCCAGTCAGTTGGGTATACAAAAAAATGCTGTCATTCCGGTTTCAGTGAAGGGGCGTTATCACCTGGCCTGTATCGTGGAGCAGATGATAAACCACCTCCCAAAGCAAGCCCGCAGTCCGCTGCTGCCCCATCTGCATCGGTCATACCATTCAGCGCCTGTACGGGAAACCGCCCGCAGCAGCTTTGGCGACGCCGTCGTTGATACGCTTGACCGGATTATTGACAGTGCACCACTGCCACTGATTGCCCGTCAGGCATTGCAGGCTGTGACGCACACCGTTGCCCACGTTGCCCGCAGCGTGTGGTCCTTCTTTTTCGATTAGTTTTTCCCGTCCAACGATAAAGAGTCTTACTTATTCCTGATCGATTTTGTCGATCGTCCCGATCGGTTTTATTCATTATCCCTTCACTAAGCATGGTTATAAACTTGAACAGAAATGCTGCTATCTGATTGAAATAAAACAGATATGGAGACGCACATCCAGACACTACAAGGAGATGACATGCCACTGGTTTTGTTATGGATTTTTCTGGCCGTTGTGCTGGGGTTTCTGGCGAAAGGTGCCGGAAGGTCGTTCTGGGGATGGTTTATTCTCGCGATGATAATTGACCCGATTCTTGCCGGGTTGCTCTTCTTTCTCATCGTCAGAGACTGAGGTTCCCGATGGCATTCCCGCACCGGCTGGCACGGAAAATCTTCCGCTGCTTAATCATCAATATCCTGCTCACGATTTTCATCGTGTTCGCAATGATTTTCCTCGTCGACACTTTTGGTGTGTAAGGAGTTTTATATGAAAAAAGTTATCGTGCTTTCCGCATTACTGATGTCATCAGCCGCTTTCGGCTTCGGCAGTACTGAGAAGTGGGCTTCAGGCTGGGGGCAGGGGGTATCGGAATTTATCGTTCTGGGTAAGGGGCAGTCCTCGCTTTATCTGTCCTGCGAAGATTCCGCCTCCCGGGCTGCCACCATGATATTTACTGATATTCATGGTAACCAGGTCAGTAGTGATACAGGAAAACAACTGGAAATAAAAATCGACAGTAATGAAAAGGTCGGTATGGGAGACAGTGAGTCACATGCTGGTTCAGATAATTTTGGTTTTGGCTGGAACCAGTTACGTAAGGGTAAAAAAGTGATTGTTTCAGGTGATGGAGTGAAGGCTGCCGCCTTTACGTTGCAGGGTGCCTCCGAAGTCATTCCTGAATTCGGGACGGATGGCTGTATTTCTGGATTTGCTGCTCCATAACCCCCGCATTATCGACCAATTCATCCTCCAGAATAAATCTCCCGAATAATAAGGAAATCATTTATGACCGACATCACCACGCTCGGGACTCGTCTTAACACAAAAACGCTGAATTTTGTCTTACTGTCCTTCGTCACCTTCGGTATCTATCCACTGATGTGGCTCTACCGTAAACAAGGCATCATTATCGATACCACGAAAGTCTCGTTTTCCTCTGACCTTTACGTGCTGTGGATAGCCATCTGCTACGGTATTTCGCGCCAGCTCAGTGTGATGGGCACCACCGACCCGGAACTCTATGGTTATGACCCAACCATGGATGCCATTGCCATGCTCGGCGGCGTGTTGTCCATTGCCAGTGGTGTGATGTATATCATCTGGGCCTTTAAAGCCCGCACAGCACTACAGAGCTACGTGCTGAACACCTTTAAGTTCGAACTGAAGATGAATGTGTTCTACGTCATTATCTTCAATGTCTTTTATATCACTTACTGCATCAATGCGATGCCGGAGGCTTTTGCTAAACACAAAATTATCCAGGGTGGCTTAACCGCTGGGCCTGTCGAAGCCACTTTACCGGCAGAGAATAACCCAACCAATACGGAGCCGAAGTAACCACGCGGTAACTTTTGCTGCCATTACAGAATCCCGCTGTTCCCTGATTCCCCCTCAGAAGCCCTGCTCATACGAGCAGGGCTTTTTCGTTTATGTCATCCATAAAGGTAATCCTATGAAATTAGCCAGCCGTTTTGGTCGTGTGAACCTGATTCGTCGCGACCGCCCCTTAACCCATGATGAACTGATGCAGCATACCCCCAGTGTGTTCGGTGAAGCTAAACATGCTTCCCGCAGTGAGCGGTATGCCTATATCCCCACCATCACCCTTCTGGAGAGCCTGCAGCATGAAGGTTTTCAGCCGTTCTTTGCCTGCCAGACCCGCGTCCGTGACCAGAGCCGACGGGAGCACACAAAACATATGCTGCGCCTGCGCCGTGCCGGGCAAATCACCGGTCAGCAGGTCCCGGAAATTATTCTGCTCAACTCACATGACGGCTCCAGCAGCTACCAGATGCTGCCGGGTCTGTTCCGCAGCGTCTGCTGCAACGGCCTGGTCTGCGGGACGTCCTTTGGCGAGATACGCGTACCGCATAAGGGCGATGTGGTGGAAAAGGTCATTGAGGGTGCTTATGAAGTGCTCGGAGTATTTGACCGGGTGGAGGAGAAGCGGGATGCCATGCAGTCTCTGTTGCTGCCCCCTCCGGCGCAGCAGGCGCTGGCGAAAGCAGCCCTGACGTACCGTTTTGGCGAGGAGCATCAGCCCGTCACCGAATCTCAGGTACTGAGTGCCCGCCGCTGGCAGGATGAACAGAATGACCTGTGGAGCGTCTTTAACCGGCTTCAGGAAAACCTGAGTAAAGGTGGTCTGTCCGGCCGTTCAGTGCAGGGGAAACGCAGTCGGACGAGAGCCGTCAATGGTATCGACGGCGACATTAAGCTGAATCGCGCGTTATGGGTTATGGCTGAAGAACTGCAGCAGGCGCTGAGCTGAAGTGGATGTCATCTGGTCTTCTGCCTGCACGACCTAATCTGCCAATACCCCATCTTTCTGTCCCCCGGAATCTATCTCTCAACCGTAAGGCCCCGTTCAGCGGGACCTCAATGATTATCTTTCATAAGGAACATCCCATGAGTCACACCACCAGTCTGTACACGTCCGCCAGTACTGACAACGCGGCTCTCATCACCGCTACTTTGCTGCCTGATGCACAGCGACTTCATTTCTGGCCGCAGCACTTTGGCGGTATCCCGCAGTGGATACTGCTGGAGCCCCATATCTTCGGCTGGATGGACCGGCTTTGTGAAAATTACAGCGGCGGCATCTGGCGTTTTTACACACTCAGCAATGGTGGGGCCTTTATGGCCCCCGAGTCGGATGATGAGAACGATGGACAGTGGACACTGTTCAATACCATGAATGGCAACCGCGCCGAAATGAGCTCCATGGCGGCCGGTATCGCGGCCTGTCTGCTGGAATACAGCCATCATGCCTGCCGTACGGAATGTGATGCCATGACGGCGCATTATTACCACCTACGGGATTATGCCCTTCGCCACCCCGAATGCAGCGCCATCATGCACCTCATCGACTGAAGGGGATGACCATGAAACAGCAACTACCGCTGTTTGCCTGTGAATTACCCGTCTCTGCACAGCGAACCATCCAGGAAGCGCTGACTCTACTGGAGCGACAGTTACGTGAACCCGGCGCGGCCTTTGCTTCCAGTCACGCCGTCCGCGACTGGCTACGCCTGCAGCTTTCCCCACTTGACCGCGAAGCCTTCACTGTTCTGTGGCTCGACAACCAGCACCGGCTAATCGCCGATGACATGCTGTTCCTTGGAACCATCAACAGTATAAGTGTGCATCCCCGCGAAGTGGTGAAGGCAGGTCTGAAACACAACGCTGCAGCGGCCGTACTCGCACACAATCACCCGTCAGGACATTCAGAACCCAGCGGTGCCGACAGACGAATCACAGAGCGTCTTAAACAGGCACTCGACCTGGTGGATATACGGCTGCTGGATCACCTGGTGGTTGGCGGAATGGATATTGTCTCATTTGCCGAGCGGGGATGGCTGTAACCCCAGAGGAAAGCAACAGCATGAAAATTATCAGTAAACGTCAGGCGATGACGATATACCGCCAGCATCCGCAGTCGCGGTTGTTTCGCTTCTGTACCGGAAAATATTACTGGTCTGGCAGCGTCTGCCACTACTACGGACGAGAGGTGCAGGATGTCAGTGGCGTACTGGCCGTCTTTGCCGAACGCCGTCAGGACCGCAACGGCCCGTATGTCATTCTTCGCAGCATCACTCTCAACTAACCACCAGCACAGGAACATCAACATGAAAAAAGATACCGGCAATAAAGTCACGGATACGCTGCAATGGGGGCTGAAATGCGCCATCACGCCGCATTTCAGCGCGCGTCTTGTGCAGGAAGGAAACCGTCTGCATTATCTGTCTGACCGGGCCAGTATCACCGGCCAGTTCAGCGAGGCAGATTTACGTCATCTGGACCAGGCTTTTCCGCTGTTGTTAAAGCAATTGGAGTTGATGCTGACCAGCGGTGAACTTAATCCCCGTCACCAGCATGCCGTGACCCTGTATGCGAAAGGGCTGACATGCGAAGCCGACACGTTGGGCAGTTGTGGTTATGTTTACCTCGCGATTTACCCGACATCCAAAACAACCACGTAAACCCCGTACCACCTTTCTTTTAAACGCCCTTACAAAGAGAGAAACCTTATGCAAACTCTTCCTGCGTCCCCCGCGCGGACGGCATCGTCACGCCCGTCCCCTGTGACCACCAGGCAAACACTGCTGTCACATCTGTTGACTCAACACTATGGTTTGGCTCTGAACGATACTCCGTTAGTTAGGATCACATTGATGCCTGTATCACTTTAATTGACGATGTTAATTTTCTGGTGGAAGAGTACGAGCTGGTTCGTATCAACTACAGGGAATTTAGCTGTCAGGAACAATCACCCTATCTTTGGGCTGCCGATATTTTGCAGGCGCGACAGGCTATTGGTAGTCCAAGAAAAAAATCTGATTAATCTACTGTATAGGATTTACTATTCTCACCAATAGCAGGCAGAGTAATTTGCCTGCTATTGGTGTATGCATTAAGTTTGAGAGTTTACAAAACACGGGTTCAAACGTTTAAAGCACTTTTATCAACTGCAATACATTGCTGGGCTGATTTTTTTATTTCTTCTCTTGCTTTTTTTTCTATTTCTTCAGACAGTATGTCGAAGATTATGCTTTCACGAAATTTTTGGGTCGTTTCTTTAGGACAGACAAGATAAACTCCGCCATATGAAAAAAAGATAATCCCTGATACTAAGTTAAATTTTTTATCCTCTGAGAGCTGATACACCCATCCTCTGCTATGAAGCATTTCAGAAGGAATTTCATCCGTTTTGATAGAAATTGTAACTGGTTCCATGATCGTCATCCCAGTCATCCGAAATGCCATGTTGACAATCAGTAACGGAATGACGTGCATGAAGGTTGATGACAGTAGCAATAAAGTGAAAACAAAACCTGTAGTATTTCTCAGAGGTTTAAACCATCCGCTAGAAAAATCTTGTCGTAAAAAAAAGATGCATGGAAATATATTGATTATTATTACTAATGTACCATACACCAGGAGTAACGAGGTTTGCTGGTAGTCGTCCATTCCATTTTCGATGTGTAAGAATTTGCTCAACAATGTCATTGGGAAGACTACTAGCCAGCAAATGATTCCCAGTAGAAAAGGTTTCATTGAATAATCTAATAATAGGATTTTTAACTTTTTTATTGTTTTTAATGACTTCAGATGAGTGTGTATGCATTTTCTCTGAAGAGTTAATACAATAAAAGTACTAAGAATACCAGTCAATAACATCAAGGTTATGAATATGAATTCTCCTGAGGCTATGTCAAACAAAGATATTAAAGCGATAAAAGTTATGCATAGAAAAGAGTTTCCAGCATAAACACGTGCTAGAAGTATTTTCTTTCGCTTTGACTTGGCATTATTTTGATTGCTATGTATAACGAGGCACCCTAACAAACAAGGTAGAAACAGTACGCCACAGAACAATATAATGCTACTTAAAAATATAATCCCAGAGAAGGAGAATAGCTCGTTAAAAGTGACAGCTTGAAGGAATATATCTAGACGGCCAATCCACGTTAGGTAAAACTAGATAAAAATGGCAGTGAGCGCCATCAGAACGATGCTGAGTCCTGCCCCAATGCGGAGTATTCCACCATAGCTTTTGATTGTTGAGTCTGACATTCTTATCCCTTAGAGTCCCTTGAATGAGGAGTTCAGATATACAATAATATACGGAGAGGAAAAGCATTTTTACAAGTCATTAACAAAGAAGTTCAACTCCAACAAGCTTCCTTTGTCTGAGGTGGTACAACCGCGTTAGGTTGCAGTGCTTCGCGTGATTTTGTAGATTCATTACTGTCTGGTTTTGAAGTAAAAAGCAGTTGAGTATACAACTGAGTATACATCAACCATGAATAGATTATTAATCACTTAAAATTCAGTTGATTAATGTTGAAATTCGAGTCCGGCCTTCGCTCCGGGATGGCAGTAGGCAGTTGCGGCATTCGTATTAGCTGCTACCAAGCTGTGCGCGAACATTATTCAGCCCGGTAGTGTTGATACGATAGGGCTAACCGTTTTTTTGGTTTGGAGTTTTTTGAAGGTGGTGAGGATGCAGTCGGCGGGCAACAGCCCTTAGCGGGTGTTGCATTCAACGGAAGTGACGTGGCCTGGTAGGCAACAGAGGGCTAAAAATTGCCCTCTGTTTTCGTAATTAATCTTTTGATTACGGCGCAGTACTGAATAACTCCCCAAACTTGACTGCCAGCCACCCAACCGGTGTGGTCGCGCCCCCGACAATATTGGTAATTTCAGACATCCCCTCTGGCACCGGAATGCTGGAGTTAACCGCCGCCTGGGTGTATTCCTTTGAAATGTCCGTTCCGACGTACAAAATGCAGCTGACGATCAATGTGCCGCTAATGAACATGCGGAACATATTACGTTTACAGAATGGCGTGACCATCGCCAACAGGAACATCAATGAAGCCAGATCGACAAATGGCAGAACACGGTTGCCGGGCAGAATAATTGACAGCACCACGGCCATCGGGATTAACAGCAGTCCGGTTGCCAGCACTGAAGGTTCGCCAATCAATAACGCGGTATCCATGCCGATGTAAAAGTCACGGTCAGGGAATTTGGCCTTCAATTTTGCTTCTGCGGCATCACGGACTATCAGTAATCCTTGTACCAGTATCTCAATCATTTTGGGCAACAGCAGCATAGCGGCGGAGACTTTGATTGCCAGCGAAACGGCAGCCGAAACGTCGTACCCGGCAAGGAAAGCCAGCAGCAATCCCAGTACAAAACCCAGCGTCAAAGGCTCACCAAATACGCCGAACTTTTTATTAATGCTTTCCGGATCAAAATTAATTTTATTGATAAGCGGAATTTTATCAATAATGTAATTACAGGCAATACCAAAGGGTACGTAGGCTATACAGGTAAGATGGGGGAAGGAAATCCCTTTGAGATTATAATTTTTTTGCAAATACGGGGCGGTTAAATCTGCTGCCAGTAGCGTTAAGACAAAAATACCAAATGTTATGCCGACAGAAAGCCAGTAGTTACCGGTTCCGGCGTACACGACCGAACCCATTATCAGGAATATCCAGTAGTTGAAGATATCGATATTCACCGTTTTGGTTAATTTGAGCAGCAGCATGGCCAGATTGATGACAATAAAACCGACGACCACAGGCAGCATCAGCGGAGAGCCCCAGCCAATTGTTGAAGCGGTCGGCCACCCGGTGTCGACAACATTCAGCTGCAGGCCGATGCGCTCGACCATTGCCTGAGACGCAGGGCCAATGTTCGTCAGCAGCAGACCAATCACAAGACCGACGCCTTCAAACCCAATACCGACCAGCATCCCGGCTTTAAATGCCGTGCCAATTTTTACCCCAAAGCATAGTGCAATAATAAAGAATATTACTGGCATCATTACTGATGCCCCCAGACTAATAATGCTGTTGATAATATCCATAATAATTCCTTAAAAAGGCGGCCGAATTGGGCGCGAGCGAACCCGTGCCCAATGGGCTGTATAAAACCGGAAAGGTTTTTTTATATTTAACTGAGTTTCTTCAGCAAGATCTCAGCAAATAGTTTGGGTGAATTACTGAAGGCGTCGAGAGTACTTCCCGCAATATGCGGGGTGATGGTGACGTTATTCAGCAAATAAAACGCGCTGTTATCAGGTAACGGCTCATCGTCGAAAGTATCCAACGCCGCCCCCATAATTTTCCCGGCCTGTAGAGCATCAATCAGATCGCGTTCATTGATTAACCCGGAGCGCGCAGTGTTAACAATAATGGCGCTGCTTTTCATTAACCCGAAATGATGCGCGTTGATTAGGTTTTCGGTTTCCGGCGTCATACGAGCATGGAGTGATACAACGTCAGCCCGCGTTACCAGTTCGTCGAGAGTATCGACTTTCTCATAGCGTTCGTGGCCAGATACATACTTATCATAAAAGATAATTTCTGTGCCGAAGCTGCTAAGAAAGCCCGCGACCAGTTGGGCAATATGGCCCAGGCCAACCAGACCGACAACCTTACCGCTGAGCTCAGGAATAGCCTGATGATTAGGGCTGTCTTTACGCCAGAACTTATCGCGTAATGCGTCATGAGAACGGGCAATATTGCGCATTTCCGCCAGCATCATCCCGACTGTAAACTCCGCCACGCTGCGGGCATTGCGCCCCGGCGTGTTCATTACCTCAATTCCTCGGGCCAGTGCTGCCTGCTGGTTGACGTTTTCAACGCCCCCTCGCAATACACCAATGTATTTGAGCTTTGGCAGCTTATCCAGTACCGCTGTATTGACCGGGGCAAACTGGGTTATCAGGATTTCAACGTCGTCAGCATCATGGAGTAAGGCTGCGGGTAACGCGACCGCTTCTGCGCCTTCCTGCTCGACCCGCAGATTATCCTCCTGCAATTTTTCGACCGATTCATGCGACCATTCACGAACTTCAACGTCGATACCTTTATCCCTGAGCGCGTTAAGACCTGCATCCATCATCGCTTTGTTGATAAAAAGATCGGCTATCGCCAGACATTTCATAGTGATTCTCCATAGATTAACGCATCAACATACCGCCGGTGACATCCAGAGTTGCTCCCGTCATATAGCTGGTTTTAGGAGAAACCATGAAGACCCCGATGTCGGCAATTTCATTTGGCTGAGCCACCCGTCCTACTGGAATCCGGCTGACGTAATAGGCAGGGTCCTGTTCAATATTTTTACGGATCATCGCGGTGTCCATAATCCCGACAGCGATGTTGTTCACGTTGATTTTCTGTTTTGCTACTTCCCTCGCCAGCGAGATAGAGAAAGCCACCAGGCCCGCTTTACTGGCTGCATAATGGGCATGGCCGGTTGTGGAACCATGGAACGCGGCCTGTGAGGTAATATTCAAAATGCTGCCTGCCTGATCTTGTTGCAGGCAGTGGTTCACAAACAGCTGGCTTAAATGGAATACCGCTTTCAGGTTCACGTTCATTACCAAATCCCAGTCCTGCTGGGTTATCTCGGTGACGTAACCACTGAGCCAGATACCCGCGTTATTGACCAGAATGTCGGCTTTTCCCATTTCCTCAATGCAGGCCGCAAAGAGATGCTCCCGGCTTTTCTCATCGGCAAGATCGGTTTTCACGGCAATAATGTTGACGTCAGTAGTTGATTTTACCTTTTCAATCAATAACTCTGGGCACTCTTCATCACGCATGTACGTGAAACAGATATTGACGCCTTCTTTAGCCAGGGAAAGGACAAACTCCCGGCCAAGTCCCGTCGCACCACCGGTGACGATGGCTGTGCGGTGTTTCAGATTTAGATCCATTCATTCCTCACTTAATGCGTGATGTAGTTACTGCAGCTTTCCCATGGGGACTGCATTTCAGATAACAGGTTTTTGTAGAGCTGATATTTGTCCTGATAAACCTGCTGATGAGCCGGATTCGGCGTCACGGTGCGTGCGACGCGCACCATTTCATTGGACGCGGCAAAGACATCATCAAACCAGCCAATCATGACAGCGGCTGTCATTGCGGTACCGAGTGTGCCGTGCTCTTTGACATCAACAATCTCAAGCGTGCACTGGAAGATATCGGCAAAGACCTGTAGCCAGACCGGCGAGTTGGTGACTCCCCCAGCAATTCGGATGGTCCGACTCAAATCCGGATTGATGTTCCGTAAACGTTCGGTGTGATAGAGATGGCTGAACGCCACACCTTCGTAAATCGCACGCAGGAAATGCGCTTTTTTATGGAAACTGTTCACCCCAATAAAGCCTGCTGAGGCATCGGGAATGGTGTTAGAGCCAAATACGAAAGGAAAGAACAGCAGATGGCTCTCTTCTGGCGTCGTGGATGAGACCAGTGTGTTGCACAGTTCATAGACGGAAGAACCCTGGCTGACAGCGGTTTCCCGGTCGTTCTCCATGAAGTTATTAATAAACCATTCAAGATTACTGGCAGACGTCGGGCTGGCTTCGGTTATCAACCATTTACCATCGATTGGGTAAATCGAGGTCATAAACAGATCGTTGTCGATAACCGGATGGTCAGTCACATATTCATTGATGCTCCAGGTTCCGGTGATGATAGCCAGCTTATCGAGAGTATTAATCCCGGAAGCGACAGACGAGGCGGAAATATCGAACACGCCGCCAGAGACGGGCGTGCCTGCGCATAAGCCTGTTTGACGGGCGACTTCATCGGTTATCCGACCGCAGCAGTCCGTGGACAGTTTGACTGGTGGCAATTTCGCGCGCAGGTCAGCAAGTCCCCACCATGCCAGCAGTTCATCGTCATACTTGCGGTCACGTACGTTAATCAGGTTGGTCCCGGAGATGTCAGTAAGCTCAAGATAAGCCTCTCCGGTCAGGTAAAAGCGGATCAGGTCTTTTACCATAAAAATGGTATGTGCTTTCTGCAGCACCTCCGGCTCGTTATCCTTCAGCCATGCCAGCAGAGCAATGGGTTGTCCGGCCCAGATTGACTGCATGGTTTTAGGCAGGATGTCGGTCAAAAACTCGGGTGAGTTTTGCCACTTTTCCACGTACTCTTTTGCCCGGCTGTCGGTGGAGATAATGCCGTTGCGGACCGGGTTGCCAGCTTCATCTACCAGATACAAACCGTTACCATGTCCGGTGACGGCAATCCCTTTGATTTGACTGGCGTCGATCCCTGATTGCTCAATCGCTTTTTTGATGACCTCGATGTTAGCCGCCCACAGCTCGGTAATATCGCGTTCGGTATGAAATTCCCTGGGTGTCAGCATCTGGGTGGATTTTGACGCGATAGAAACCACGCTGCCGTTGCGATCGTAGATAGCCGCCTTAGTGACTGTCCCGCCATTATCGATACCCATTACATATTCATCTTTCATTACCGTGGACTCCTTATTGGTTACCATAAACCCGGTTCGCTGGTGGTTATTCCTTTAAACCCGGCATGGAATATTTTATCTACAAGGTATTTCCGCTTTACAAAGCCTCCGGCGATGAATATCACGTCAAAGCCATTCAAATTTCGGCTAATCAATTCCAGGCACTGGCAGGCATATTCAGCAGGTAAGATTTCTATTGCATCCGGCGGGTTATGCTTAACGATATCGATAGATTGATCCAACGATCGAGAATCGATAAGTAACACCCGAAAAATAGTCAATAATCCCTCTTTTTTTGCATAGCGCAGGGCGGAGAGATTAGAAGAAATAACACCATCAACTTTATAATAACTTTTCAGTAGATTGATCCCAGCCTGATCGGGTTTAAACCCGCCGAGTAACTCCAGATGGACCAAAACCTTCTTACCGCTTTGATGACATTTGCCTATCAGTGATTGCAGATTGCCGATATTGGCCTCTGACAACAGAACATATTCCGATGCACAGGATAATGCCTTGTCAAAGTGTTTATATTTTCTAACTGAAGGAATGATGGTGTTATTTAAAAACATATTAGTATCCGATGTTATTTAGCCATATAGAGGCTGTATGCTTCTTCCGCAGAGGCATTTTCATGGACGATAGCATTCAGACCTGCGACCACTCTGTCTGGTCGCGGATCCTGAGTGATATTTCGGCCCACTGCCACCCCTTTAGCCCCAACCTGCATACAGTGCTGAACAAACTTGAAGTAACCATCAATGCCAGTTTTGGGGCCACCAAGTGCAAGGACGGGAACGCCTGCCGCTTCCACGATCAAGCGGTCTTCCGTAGTGCCTGTAAAACGTGTTTTGATGACATCGGCACCCAGCTCCACTGCGGCGCGAGCCGAGGCTGCGATAATCGCCGGGTTGTTCGAGTCGTCACTGGTCACGGGGTAGCCATAGGGAAGTGATTCGACAATCAGCGGCACGTTCCAGCAGTCTGCGGCTTGTGCCAGTTGCATTGCCATGATGTGCGTTTTTTCTTCGTTGAAGGCACCCGGGAAGGTCATGCAGACGACACCTTCAGCGCCGACTTTCAACGCATCTTCAACGGTAAACATCGGGGTAGTATCGGGAACGGTATTATCAAAAATACTGACTGTACTATCGACGCGTAATACAACAGGGACAGAATTTAATGGCTCACGAAAATTTTTCAGCATGCCGTATGTGACCAACGCACAATCCAGCCCTTGCTCAACCAATGCTGGCAGTTGGTTTATCGTATTATCAATACCATTTGTTTTTGTGGAAAAATAGTAACCATCCAGCGCTAATGTCACTGATTTACCATCTTTTGCAAAAATCTTTGAGAGACGGCGTTCTTTAGACATTTATTTACTCCTTAGCAAGATAAAAAACAAAAAAAGCCCTCAGAGACTTACGTCTCTGAGGGCTTTCTATTCACATACCCTTGCGATAATGGTTCAGGAATCTAAATCATTATCAGTTAATTTGTTATGCAATTTGAGAGGGGTTTAAACTTTGTTTATATTTAAATCCATTCTCTTGCGTGCTTAAATAACTAACATGCTCAGGATTAGCTTGTCTAGTATAAGTGCAAAAACTGAGATGCGGATCACGTCATTTTTTTGTTTATGTAAGAATTAACGTTGCAACGATTTAATACAACTCGTTGAAATCGAACAACTAATTTTTCCATCGAAAATTTGCTAACAGATTAGTTATTTAGCACGATTGGCTTTGGCTATCATATCCGTTATTCCACCAAATCGTAGAATACAAACGCCAGCTTATTACCATCCGGATCGCGTACATAAGCACTATGGAATCCTTGCCCGTAATGCGGCCTGGTCCTGCTGCTGCAGTCGTAGTTTAAGAAGCCAGGACACCAGAATAACGACGGCCACGCCGGCCATCGGCGCCATACTGTGAAAAGCTATCCTGCCACCAGCCTGAAAATAGATCCAGCGAGCCAGCTCCACTGAGGCCGCCATAAAACTTAATGCAATAATGTTGATGGTTGCTGATACGGTGCCTTTAGGCAGGGAATGAGAAAAAAGCGCAAAACGGAACAGGACGGGATACAGTATTCCTGTCCCGAGGGCATAAAGACTTGTTCCCATCACCGACCACAACCAGACATGTGGCCAACCCAGATTACCAAGCAGAAGGATACACAGCCCGCTTAGTTGAATTGGAACGGTACGCCAGATAAAGCGCGGTGAAGTGGGGTCTTTGATAAAATTCGCGACAATGATGCTGGCAATAATCACCCCGCCAAATACAGGTACCTGAGTCCAGGCATACATACCGGGTGACATCCCGTCATCCTCAATCAGGATCACCGGAGAGCGCGCGACCCAGGTAATCATCGGCAGGTTACCGAACGACAAGGCCAGGGCACCCGTCAGTACCACCGGATGTCTGAAGGCGTAGATAAAATCGGATAATACATCTCCAGGATGAAAACTCCGACCCCGACGTTTGACTGTCTCTGGCATTTTAAACATCAGCAAGGCCCAGGTCATCAGACTCATCCCTCCGATGATCGCAAATAACAGCTTCCAGTGCATAAAGGACATCAAACCTGCTCCAGCCAGTGGGCCGATGACAGGCGCAAGCAATACGATTGAGCTCAGCGCCGCCATAATACGGATGGAGTCCTTTTCATCAAAGGCCTCCTGTATTGACACATAACCAACGGTGGAGATGAAGCAAATACTGGTTCCCTGTATAAAACGGGCAATAAAATATTGCTCGATCGTGGTGACAAACATCATGCCCAGACATGCCAGGGCAAAGATCATTGCACCAGTGAGCAGGACGGGACGGCGACCAATCCGGTCAGAGAGAGGACCGAGGAGCCACTGGAGCGCCAGACCTCCGGCCATATAAAGACTGACAGAGGCAGGCACGAGAGTGATATCAGCCTGAAGCTCACGGATGATGTGGATGATGCCCGGCTGGATGAGATCCGTGGTCAGATAGGCTGAAAAATCGTAGATGACCATCGCCAGTGGAAATAATAGAACGCTGCCATACCTGTTAAGGCGTCCCGAAAATGGCTTCATAAACGGGTTCTCCGTTTTTTATAATCCCTTGATTTTAATCAACTCAGATCGTGCAGTTCTTTATCCATCGCAGGAGTCAGTCTGAGATCAAGAAACTCTACCTCCAACCCCTGGCGCTGAGGTGTACAGCACATGACGCCCGTTCTTACTGGGCCCATGGGAAAATGACATAAGCGAAGTAATGGCCAGTGCTGTCCATCTGAGGAGTACTGCAATCGTAACGCATCTTTCTTACGGGTCAGACGCAGCCAGAATTCCTTCGGATCCCCGGGAAAGAGCCCTGTAGCCCAGTCCGAATATCCCAGCGTGAGTACACTCCCGATTGCAGGTGCTCCATCATTAAATTCGATGCCAGCTTTGAGCCAGTGCTGTTCGTCAGAAAGCATCATAATTCCGGCCTGGTCATAGAGTGTGGTGAAGTCTGCGCGGATCCTGACCTGAAAAGTAAAATCATCTGTTACGTCAGTGGCGTAGATGTGGCCTGAAAAACGCTCAAACCCGTACCAGGTATGACGCCAGAAATCGGTATGATCATTCGTGATTACCGACAGGGCATTATTCCTGTAGTGCCATTTAGCGGGCTCATTGATCCATTCAAACTTGCAACTCATCATTATTCTCCTGTTATCCGGAACGCAGCATAACGATATTTAAAAATGTCAGTTCCATCTCAAACTGGCATAACGGTTCAGCCTGATAACCCGCCGCAGTAAATAATGGTGCCAGCATTTCTGGCATAGATACATCAGCATTGTTTTGCCAGTCCCTGGCTCTGGTACTCGGGCAGCACACCAAATTCGGTCAGACGCGCTTTGTCCATTCTGTGGGTTACGATGGCTATTGCCACCGGGTTATCATTGATCAGCCAGACAAACGAGTCTTTAGCTGATACCGGAATAACAGTCATAGATAAAGCTCTCCATTGCGGTTTTCGGGAGCTACAGGGGGAAAATATGCTCCTTGTTTTCTCAGATAGTGAAGCTGATTTCTACAGAGCGGGCACTGCGATCGCCCTCACCATGGTAAACAGCTTCGATGTTGTTACCGTCCGGATCCAGAACAAAAGCGGCATAGTATCCGGGATGGTAGGTTCGTTCGGCGGGGGCGCCGTTATCACGTCCACCATGATTTAGTGCTGCGCGGTAAAATGCGTCCACCGATTCACGGTCTGTGGCCTGAAAGGCCAGATGGTGCCGTCCTGTAGGCACCCCTCCAGCCCCCGAACTTTTTACCGATGAAATGACCAGTTCGTCAGCCCAGATATAATCGTCATCTGTGATAACCAGGGGGATCTTAAGTTCCGCCAGAACAGCAGTGTAAAATGCTTTGCTTGCGTCAAAGTTGTTTACTACGAGCTGGATATGGTCGATAAGTCTGCCACGATGAAGCGTATAGTTTTCCACGGCTCATTTCCTTATTCACACTCAGTCAGGCCTGTATCTGTGAAATTGAACAAAGGTACAACCCTACGTATAGCTTATATTGCTGAAAAAATACGTTAATATTTGTGCTCTGTACCCGACAGGTATCAGAAAATCATTCCAGATTTGGTCCTTGTACAGGAATTGCTATTCCGCTATTCGCTTAAGACCAGGCTCTCAATTGCCAGTTGTAAAATAAATAGCAGAGATGAGATGAGAGCAAGCCATTTCACGGGGCGAAGTTTACGTTCAGGTATAGAGAGCGTGTGGAGTATGGCATGACGCTTTATTTTATTGAGTAGCATGCTGCCTCCTGAAAAAGAGCCGCCTGCACAGGCGGCTAAGCAATGAAAAAAGAATCATTCCACAAACAAGGCACTTACGAGCAAGGTTAGTTGCCCTGGCGCTAACATAACGGCCATGGCGGTAAGAACAAGCCAGGAATGGCTAAACGTTTACCTTCCGGGTTGACAGTTTCCTCCAGGAGACCTGTTCGTTTGTTAGCCAGAACAGGTTAACGGATAAAAGCAGCATATCCATACTAGATGAGTGGTTGTTTAGCATTTATTTAAACAATGCTGATCAAATAATACGTACTCAAATAATAAACAAGGCGGGACTATCCAGTCCTGCTAATTGACAGGCGCTCATGAGAACTGGAGAGATAATTCTTTCTGGTGAGCCACAATGGAATCACATCCCGGTCAGGGTATTCCCGGGTTAAGTAGCGTGATTAATCGGCACTGTATCGCAAGTGAAAATGGTCGCCGACCATTCGAGTTTCACGTTAGATTTTCTGGTACAGCCATTTAAAAGTAGCTCGAATTAACATTTCTGACAACGTTTGCATATTCCGAAAAGATGTTCTTATTTATGCTATTCCGGATAGTACCTTTTTTGATTTTAATCGTTCCAGCACTGGTCATAAAATGGACGATTAAAATGAAAATCAGAACGCTATCTCTTACCTTAGCTTTTACCTCTTCTCTGGCTTTTTCTTGCCAGCTTTTTGCCGCCGAAGGGCTGACGCCGTTACAGCCCGGTGCGACCACCGGTACCCATACTGGCGCACTTCCGCCCGACGGGCTGTATATGTCAATGACATCCACCTATGAAACCGGCGTCGTGCGAAACGGTAGCGGCGACACGGCGAAAATCGCCGGAGGGAAAAATAAGCTCTCAAACGTCGGGCTGGTGATGGCCGCCACCTGGGTTCCCGGCTGGGAATTTCTCGGTGCCCGCTATGCGGCGATGGTCGTACAGCCCTATAAGTTTATTCAGGTAAAAAATACCGGCCAGCACACCACCGACCATACCAGCGGCCTGCTGGGGACCAGTATTACCCCCCTCGCTCTTTCCTGGGATTTACACAACAATTTCCACGTTGGCGCCGGGTTAGCCGTCTATTTACCGGATGGCAAAACGGCCTATACCCGCAATGCGGCAACCGGGCGTAAAGAGACCTCTGGGGATAACGTCTCATGGGATTATTGGTCGTTTGAACCCAATATCGCCATCAGCTATCTGACCGACGATTGGGGGATTACGCTTAATAATATTTTTGACTTCAATACGAAAAATAACGAAACCGACTACCGCTCTGGTAGCACCTGGTATCTGGATGTTACTGCCACCCATCGTATCAACAATAGCCTCACCGCCGGGCTAATCGGTAACTGGACTAAGCAGGTGACTGACGACAAGATTAACGGTAGAACGGTACAGGGGGTAGAGGGTATTTATTCTGCCGGCAAACGCGTCGAACATATCAAAGCTGGTCCGATGATGAGCTATAGCGTCAGCGGTGTCACCGTTACCGGCCGACTATTGTTTAATTTGCACAGCGAAAATGATGCCGGAATGACCTTTTTCCATATCGGGGTTTCGATGCCGCTTTAGTCATGCAATATCTCCCCCCTTTATTATCCGGGCGTAATACGTCAGGTTGTCAGGAGCAGGAAGAGACCACGTTTTCTGCTCCTGACGGTTCTCTTTGATAGTTATCACATCTTGTGCATTCCCGGCTTAAAAACTTCATCCCGTTTGCTGACAATAACGCCTACCCCTCACGGACAGGAGCGTTTATGTTCGCCGAAGAAGCCATCATGATGATTCCCGGCTGGAACGCATTTCCACAGGCACTTCAGCAGGCTTTACTGCGTCAGTCGCGCGTTCGCAGCGAAAAAGCCGGCAGTATTGTCTTTCATCAGGGAGCCGAAGTAGAGGCAATTGCCTGGACGCTGAAAGGTCATCTCTTTGCTAATGTTCATCATGCAAACGGCAACCAGACGCTGCTCACCCACGTGCCTGTCGGACGTATGATCTTGTTTAACTTTGTCTGGAAGCACACCCCCTTAGACCGCAACTTCATCGCCATGACCGATGTCGAATTACTTATTCTCCCCCGGAGCAGCGCGACGCAGTTACTGGCTCAATTTGATGAATTCAAAATGCAAGTAATAGATTCACTCACCGAGAGGCTTAACGATCTGGATCGGGTGCTGTACACCCATAAAGTGGCCTCCAGGGAAGCCTGCGTGGCGGCTTTTCTGGTGGATTGTGAAGAAGGCCAAAAGGGACCGCGTCGCGAGCGTCACATTCCCTTTACGATGCAGTTTATGGCCGAATGCCTGCGCCTCTCTCGTCCTTTTGTTGCCAAAACGCTCAGGCATTTCGCTGACCGCCAGATGGTGGCGCTCAACTACGGCAATATCGAAGTGCTCGATCTTGATGGACTGAGGCAGGTCGCCAGCCGTGAGATTATGTGAATTGTGAACTACGGCGTGCGGCAAATGTTAATTCTTTCCATTTGCTTATCAGGTTACCTGCCAGGATAAATCCAGGCAAATCTGAAGCGAGACACCGACCATGTACTGTGAAGATTATCGTTATGATGAGTCACCCCCCACCTTGTCGCAGGATGTCGCTCTTTCCGATCCGCATATCATGACCAGAATGATGTTCTTCGTAAACCTGGTCACGACTGGTTCCATTTCATCTGCGGCAGAGCGTATGGGAATATCCATTTCTTCTGGCTCACGATGGCTGTCTGACCTGGAAAAAGAGATCGGCTGTCCTCTTTATCGGCGCAACAACAAAGCCATGCCGCTGACCGATGCCGGTGATTATTTATATCGGAATTTCTGTCTGATCGGCGAGAAGGTCGGCCAGCTAAAAAATGAGCTGACTCATTTTTCCACCCAGCGTCGGGGAACGATTCGCATCTGCTGTACACCGGTGTATGCCGAACAATATCTGATGCCCATCGTCGCCAACTATCTGGCCGGTAACCGCCAGGTGAATATCGCCGTCCACGTCTCAGCCTTCGGTATTCAAAGCTGGAAAGACCACGATATCATCATCGGTGCCGTTAATGCTTTAAGCCACCAGCAGGATCAGGAACTCCCTCTGGTGAAACGTAATCTGATCGCTGAACCTTTCGTGACCGTTGCCTCACCGCAGTATTTGCTGATGAACGGCACGCCACAGCACCCATCCGAGCTGGTGCACCATCGCTGCCTGTTCGCCAGCTCGCTGACCGGCAGCAACGACTGGGCCTATGAGATCAATAACGAACGTCACTTTTTCAAAATTCCCAAATCTCTTGAGGTGTGTGACAGCACCCTGTTACGAAAATCGGTGCTTTCAGGGGCCGGAATAGCCTACCTGCCGGAATATGTTGTGCAGCGAGATATTCGCAATGGAAAACTGACCTGCTTGTTTAAAGAGATGAAAACATCACAATGGTTATTGAATCTCTATTATCCAGCACGGAGTCAGATAACCGAATGCGTATCTTCTTTTAAACATTTTTTGATTGAGCAACACACTGTTACCTTTGAGCAAATACGGGCGGCGAATCATTAAAAATACGCCGGTGAACCTTTTCATATTTGCAAACACACTTTTTATTTTTAGTCTTCAATCTCTATAGTCGTATTGTTAATCTTATTTCAGTTAGTTTGTTTTTACAATAATTACATTACCCGTCGCAGATGTTTTATGAAGCATCGCCCCTTATTACATAAATCGGTTGATAAGGGGGTAATTAAATTTATTAACTGGGTGAGAATTATGCAAAATACCAATAACATTGCCGATAAAACGGCTAATCATTCCAGCACCCGGAGTAATTTCGGCGGCTGGGGCTGGAGCATGGTCGGCTTCAGTATGCTGATGTACTACAACTTCGCCGCCTGGACCGCTGACGGCCTGAACGTTATCGTCCAAAGCTTTGTCGATCTCCACGGCTGGGATTTCGCCACGCTTCTCTCTTTCTCAACGCCCGCCGGCTGGATTGGCGTTATCGGTGCGCTGGTGATCGCTGAAATGATCAAGCGCAAAGGGGCAAAAATCGTCGCTATTCTTGGTCTGCTGGCGCTGGGATTGACGATGATCTGGTTTGGCCGCGTCACCTCTTACGCCGAATACGCTATTGGCCTGGCGCTGATGAATCTGCTGGCTACTGGCTGCTGTTTCAACGTCCCCGCCACTTTACTGAATAGCTGGTTTCCAAGGAAAAAAGGCCTCGCGCTCGGCTGGGCGACCATGGGAATGTCGTTCTGTACCGCGACGCTGATCCCCATTATGTTTTTCCTCTTTGACCGCTTCGGCGTGCCCGGCGCTTATGCCGTCGTCGGCGGGACGTTAATCACCCTTGGCATCATCTCCATATTCTGGATCCGCAATACCCCGGAAGAAATGGGTTTGTACCCGGACAATGAACCGATTTCTCGTGAACAGCAGGCGGCAAACCTCGCGGCCCAGACCGACTATCAGAGCCCCTTTACCTACCGCGTACTGTTCCGCGACCGCGAAATGTGGCTGATTTCCGTCGGCTTCGGCCTGCTGTGGCTGGTGGATATTGGCGTCGTCAGCCAGTTGATCCCGCGACTGATTTCGGTTGGCTATGATAAAGAAACCGCCGTCTGGATGTTCACCTCCGCCGCGCTGATTTGCGCTATTTTCAGCTACTTCTGGGGTTGGGTAGATGTGAAAGTTGGCACCCGAAAAGCCAGTATCGCTTACGCCTTTTTCTTTGCTGTGACCCACGCTTGTCTGCTGGTACGCGGTAACGACTACTTCACCTACTTCACACTATTAATGGTTGGTGCCAGTATCGCTGGTATCAAAGAGCTATGTACATCGATGGTTGGGACCGTGTATGGCCGCTACGACTTTTCCGCCGCTAACCGTCTGGTTTCAACTATTGCCTGTTTATTCCGGGTTAGCTGTTTTGCCGTTGTTGCCGTCAGTCTGAAATATACCGGTGATTATGATGGAGCTTATATCTCTTTTATCGTCCTGGATATTATTGCGGCCCTGTTAATTTTCATGATTAACGATAAATGCAAAGGCAAAACAGATTCTGTCGTCACCGTGTAAATATTTTACAGTTCCACACCAGGGAATAACGTCTTCGTAAACCGCCGGTTCACGAGTATTAACGTCACTTATTCAGGAAGTCATGCCATGCTGGAAAAAGAGATTATTTCGCCGCAACGCGTTGCCGCCATGGTGGAAGAAGGAATGACCATTATGATTGGCGGATTTATGGCGGTAGGAACGCCAGAAAAAATTATCGATGCGCTGGTGGAAAAAGGCGTGGGTAATTTAACGATTATCGCTAATGACACTGGTTTTATCGATCGAGGGATCGGCAAATTGGTAGTCAATAAACAGGTACGCAAGATTATTTCCTCCCATATTGGCCTGAACCCGGAAACCGGACGCCAGATGTCCTGTGGCGAGCTTGAAGCGGAACTGGTTCCCCAGGGAACGCTGGTTGAGCGTATCCGCGCTGGAGGCGCCGGACTAGGCGGTGTACTCACCCGCACCGGGCTTGGCACGGTCGTGGAGGATGGCAAACAGCAGATCATTATTGACGGTCAACCCTGGTTGCTGGAACACCCCCTGCAGGCAGATATCGCTCTGATTCACTGCTCCATTGCCGATACCGCCGGTAATGCGATGTTCAATAAAACCACCAAAAACTTTAACCCGGTGATGGCTACCGCCGCGCGCCTGGTCATCGCCGAGTGCGAATCCATCGTACCAATGGATTGCGCCGCCGCCGACCGTTACAACACGCCCGGCATTTTTATCGACTACCTGGTTAAGGGGGAAGATCACCATGGATAAAAACGCCATGAGAGAACGCATTGCGCGCCGGGTTGCAAAAGAGCTTCACAAAGGGGACCTGGTGAATCTGGGGATTGGCCTGCCGACGCAGGTCGCCAACTACGTCGCCGACGATCTTGGCGTCATCTTCCAGTCTGAAAATGGCCTGGTGGGGCTCGGCCCCATGCCGGATAGCGACAGTATCGACGCCGATTTAACTAACGCCGGCGGTCAACCGGTCACCGCCGTACCCGGCGCGGCGTTTTTCGATAGCGCCCTGTCATTCGCCATCATCCGCGGCGGCCACGTTGACGTTACCGTGCTGGGGGCGCTGGAAGTGGATCAGGAGGGCAATCTCGCCAACTGGATCATCCCCGGCAAGATGGTGCCTGGAATGGGCGGGGCGATGGACCTCGTGAACGGCGCCCGACGGGTGATTATCGCCATGGAGCACTGCGATAAAAGAGGCCAGTCTAAAATTTTGCCCCGCTGCCAGCTTCCGCTGACCGCCGTTGGCCAGGTCAATCTGATCGTGACGGAAAAAGCGGTCATTGAAGTCAATAACGGCCTGGTGTTGCGCGAAATCGCCGCGGATACCAGCGTGGAGGAAGTGGTTGCGCAAACCGCCGCACCGCTACGCATCTCTGAAACATTAATCCAGTTTTCCTAAATAGGACACCATCAATGAAAGTGATACCGATTAGTGAAGCTAGCCCTTACAACCCACCACTGCATCACGCCATGGTGGCGCTGAAGCTTTGCGACGGCGCGTTATGCAACGCACAACAGTTCTGGTGCGGACTGTCGCATTTTTTACCCGGAGGCGGCGCCGAGTGGGCTTATGACGATTCGCCGACGGAAAAACTCTACGTGGTACTGGATGGCGCTATCACCATCCGTACCAGAGAAGAAACGCGTGTTGTCAGCAAAGGGGAAGCCGTTTTCCTCGCGCCGTTTGAGGGGCGAGAAGTGGTTAACCACACCAATTATCCGACCAGTATGCTGGTCATCGCCAGCAATACGTAACCAGTAAGGGATCATTATGGACACAACATGGGATAACAAAGTCAAAGCGCTGTTCAACCTTGAAGGCAAAGTTGCGGTTATCACCGGCGGTGCGGGCGCGCTCGGTGAAGGTGTAGCCCGTGGCCTGGCGAACTACGGCGTTAAAGTCGCGGTAACCGGCCGTACCATTGCCACCCTGGAAAAAACCGTTCAGCAGGTGCAGGAAGCGGGCGGCGAGGCACTCGCTATCGCTGGTGACATGACCGACGAAGTGGCGGTTAAAAACCTGGCGGATAAAGTGGTCGCGGCCTGGGGGAAAGTTGACTTTCTGATCAATATTGCCGGCATTGCCATTCGTCACCCCGCTGAAGAGTTCGACATTAATGATTTCCGCAAAGTGATGGATATCAACATTACCGGCACCTTCATTCCCTGCAAAGTGTTTGGCGAGCTGTTTATCCGCCAGGGCTTCGGGAAAATCGTCAATACCTCATCGGTGCGCGCCTTTGCCGGTCATCCCGGCGGCTACGCGGCTTACGGTACATCGAAAGGGGCCATCAACTTATTAACCAAACAGCTGGCTACCGAGTGGGCGAAATACAATATCAACGTTAACGCCGTCGCGCCGACTATCTTCTGGACGCCGCTGACCCAGGAAGTACTGGAAGACGAAAAGCTGAAAAAGATCTTCCTCGATCGCATTCCGATGGGTCGGGCTGCCGTAGTGGAAGATATGGTTGGTAGCGTCGTTTACCTCTGCTCCCCAGCCGCTAACTTTATCACCGGCCAGGTTATTTACATCGATGGCGGCTGCACCGCGGGTTAAGGAGATGGCTATGAACAATCCGCTCACACGCATCACAGTTCTCGGCGGCGGCCTGATGGGCAGCGGTATCGCGCAGATCTTTGCCGCCCGCGGCGTGGAGGTAACGATTTACGATATCGACGCTGGCGCCTGGACCGCGCCGGACACCATCCGCAGCAACCTGCAGCGGATGCAGACGGATGAGGCCACCATCGAAGAAGTTATAAGCCGCGTTGTTTTTTGCGACCGCCTGGCGCAGAGCGTCCAGGGGGCACAAATCGTCTTCGAATGCGTGCCTGAACAGCTGGCCCTCAAGCAGCGGCTGTTTCACGAACTGGACGCGCTTTGTCCACCAGAAACGATTCTCGCCTCCAATACGTCGGTCATCAGCATCAGCGAGATCGCCCGCGATGTGACCCACAAACAGCGCGTACTGGGCACCCATTTCTGGAATCCGGCCTTTCTGATCCCGCTGGTGGAGGTCATTCGCACGCGCTGGACCGACGATGCGCTATTCGAACGCACATTCGACATCCTCGCATGGGCAGGAAAACGCCCGGTGCGGGTTAATAAAGATGTGCCGGGGTTCCTGGTAAACCGGCTACAGCACGCCCTGTGGCGCGAAGCGATTTACCTTGTGGAGCAGGGCATCGCCGACGCGCGCACCGTAGACGAAGGCATCCGTTATGGCTTTGGTATCCGACTGCCGGCCCTCGGCCCTCTGGAAAACGCCGATATGGTAGGGACGGACCTGACTCTGGCGATTCATGAATATATTTTTCCGCATCTGAATAACGCGACAACTCCCTCGCCTCTGCTACGCCGACTGGTGAGCGAAGGCAAGCTGGGCTTTAAATCCGGTGGCGGATTCCAGACCTGGGACGACGCATCAATTAACGAAAGCCGTGAGCGACTGCTGAGCTATCTGCAGCGCGTCACTCAGCAACCTGAGGAGTAACACTATGGGTAAGAAAGTTTTTGTCGATTTAACGCATCCATTTAGCGCAGACACTCCGCGCTGGCCTTACTTCGATAAGCCGCTGATCGACAGTGCGCATACTATGGCAAAAGGCGGCGTGTTAACCCAGCGTATTTCCTGCACTATGCACACCGGTACCCACTGCGATGCCCCGCGTCATGTGATGGAAATAGAATTCGACGGTAAAAGAGCGCGCTATACACATGAAATGCCGGTCGATGCTTATACTGGTGAGGCGGTATGCCTTGAAATTAACGTCGGGCGCTGGGAATTAATTCAGCCACATCATCTGGAAGATGCCTGTCTCCGTGCAAATATCAAACCGGAAGAGTTAGCCGGAATGGTGGTATGCCTGAATACCGGTATGCATCGTAAATTTGATGACTCAAAAGAGTATTATCACTACTCCTGCGGTACTGGCGTGGAAGCCGGAAAATGGTTTGTCAAAAATAAAGTTAAATGCGTCGCGATGGATATGCAGGCATTAGATCACCCGCTACATACTGCGATGGGGAATAACGGTGCCACGCGTATGAATTTACTGGGCGCATCCGGACGCCCGCTTACCGAAGAATATACTGAACAGTTCGGTGAAGAAGCCTATGCAGAATTTGATAAAGAGCTGTATATCAAACTCCACGGCCAGGCCGCCTATGATGAAAAGTTCGGCGATCTGGAGGCTATTGGCTGCTGGGGCACCTGGGAACCCTGTCATAAGCAGATGCTCGGCCACGGTATTGTCGGCGTTGAAAACCTCGGCGGCAATCTGGATAAAGTTTCCGGCAAGCGCTTCCGTTTCTTCTGTTTCCCACTGCGCTGGTATTTAGGCGATGGCTCGATGGTGCGTTGCGTGGCGGAAATTGATGAAGATGATATGAATAATGTCCCGGAAAGAACCTATAGCTACGGAGGCTGCATTTAATTAAATTCTTCCTGAATTATTTTTATAAGTAACGTAGCTGACTAATTTGCTATTTAGTGAAAAGTGATTTGTGCCCGAAATAATATTTTCATTCATTCCGGGCGCATCACACTTTTACGCCAAAATAATCTTATAGCGATATTTTTACATTATTAAATATCAATGCCGCTCTGCATCGGAGGAGCAACCACATGAGTACAAAAGATGTTGTCATTGTCAGCGCCGCCCGTACGCCCATCGGCTGCTTTGGCGGCGCGCTAAAGGATCTCTCGGCTATCCAACTGGGCGAGCATGCAATCACCGCCGCTATCGCTCGCGCCGCTATCAAACCGGACGATGTTGACGAAGTGATTATGGGCAACGTACTGGGGGCCGGGCTGGGCCAAAACGTCGCTCGTCAGGTCGCTATCGCCGCCGGGATCCCGGTAGAAAAAAGCGCCTTTAACGTCAGCAAAGTATGCGGTTCCGGGCTCAAGGCGACCATTCTTGGCGCACAGGCCATCGCGCTGGGCGATGCGGAAATCGTGGTGGCTGGTGGGACGGAAAGCATGAGCAACGCCATGTACTTATCCGCCGCGGCCCGCTGGGGACAGCGCATGGGCGACAGCGCGCTGATTGACAGCCTGATTAGCGATGGTCTGACCGATGCCTTTTCCGGTGAGCATATGGGGATCACCGCCGAAAACCTGGCGCAAAAATACCAGCTCACCCGGGAAGAGCTGGACGCCTATGCGGCGGAAAGCCAGCAACGCACTGAATGGGCGCAGAAAAACGGTCGTTTCGACAACGAAATCGTGCCGATCAAAATCGTCACGCGCAAAGAAGAGCGTTACGTCAAAGCCGATGAATTCCCCCGTCACGGAACCACGCGAGAAACCCTCGCCCGGCTACGCCCGGCGTTTCGGCCAGACGGCGTAGTGACCGCAGGCAACGCTTCCGGCATTAACGACGGCGCCGCCGCGCTGGTCCTGATGAGCCGTGAAAAAGCCGCCGCCCTCCAGCTTCAGCCGCTGGCGACGATCCGCGCCTGGGGCAGCGGCGGCGTCGATCCCAATATCATGGGCTACGGGCCGGTACCCGCAACCCGTCGGGCCTTATCCCGCGCGGGCTTACAGGTGGATGACCTCGACGTCATTGAGGCCAACGAAGCCTTCGCCTCCCAGTGCCTGAGCGTGATGAAAGGGCTGGGGCTGGATCCGCAGAAAACCAACGTCAACGGCGGCGCAATTGCCCTCGGTCACCCTATCGGCGCTTCCGGCGCACGCATTCTGGTCTCGCTGGTTCATGAAATGCAGCGCCGCCACGCTCGTTACGGTCTCGCTACGCTCTGTATCGGCGGCGGGATGGGACTGGCCATGGTGGTTGAAAAAGAATAAGGATCAAGGAGTTAATTATGTCTGTAGAAAACCGCGTTATTCTGACCGTCGCCTGTACCGGGGCCTGGCCGCAGAAGAGCGACACCCCGTATATTCCGCTCACACCGCAGGAGCAGGCCGATGAAATCGTCCGCTGCTGCGAGGCCGGAGCCTCCATTGCTCACATTCATGTGCGTGATGAGGAAAGTCAGGCTTCGATGGATTTCGATCAATTCGCCGAGACCGTGCGCCTTGTACGCGCGCGTTGCGATATCGTCATTAATCTGACGACCTCCGGCGGACTTGGGCTGAGCGACGAAATTCGCATGAAGCCATTCCAGTTATTGCGGCCCGAAATGGCCTCTTTCGATGCCGGAACTATGAACTGGGCCCACTCAACAATATTCGAAAATAGCCCGCGCTTTCTGGAGAAACTCGCCGTCAGCATGAACGAGTGCCAGGTGAAGCCGGAGTTTGAAATCTTCGATGCCGGGATGATTTACAACGTCCTGTACTACATGAAGAAAGGGCTGATCGAGGGGAATCCACACTTTCAGTTTGTCCTCGGTGCACCGGGAGGAATGACGGCGGAAGTGCGTAACCTGATGTTCTTGCTCGATACCTGCAAACAGCATTTGGGAGATAATTTCACCTGGTCGGCGTTGGGCATTGGTCGCGGTCACCTGCCGATTGTCCTCGCCGCGCTGGCGCTGGGGGGTAACGTTCGGGTTGGCATGGAAGACAACATTCTCTATCGCAAAGGTGAACTGGCGCAATCCAATACCTGGTTCGTTGAGCGCGTTAAGCGGCTGGCGGCGGAAGTGGATAAAACCATCGCCACGCCGGATGAAACCCGCGCCATGCTTGGCCTGATACGACAGCAGCCGGTTAGCGCCTGATTACGCAGCTTCTTACAGAATGTCGATCGCCTCTCTTTATGTGCAGGCGATCGCTTTCGATCGATATCTGAACGAGAACCCTTATATGAACATTTCGATTCCCCGGGAACAGCTGGCGGACGAGACGCGGGTCGCCGCCACACCCGCTACTGTTGAACAGATGCTGAAGCTGGGCTTTACGATCTCCATCGCCCGTGGCGCGGGTGCAGCGGCAAATATTACTGATGATGCATGGCAGACCGCAGGTGCAACGCTGTGTTCGCAGGATGAGGTCTGGCAGAGCGATATTATCCTGAAAGTTAATGCGCCTCTTGCGGATGAAATTCCTCTTTTGCGCCCAGGCTGCACGTTAATCAGTTTCATCTGGCCTGCACAGAACCCCGAGCTAATGGCGAAACTCGCCGCCCGCGGCGTGACGGTGATGGCAATGGATGCCGTACCGCGCATTTCTCGCGCCCAGTCGCTGGACGCCTTAAGCTCAATGGCTAATATTGCCGGATACAGGGCAGTGGTGGAAGCTGCTCACCAGTTTGGTCGTTTCTTTACTGGACAGATCACCGCTGCCGGTAAAGTTCCACCGGCGAAAGTGCTGGTCATTGGCGCAGGCGTTGCCGGGCTGGCGGCAATTGGCGCCGCCAGCAGCCTCGGCGCCATTGTACGCGCCTTCGATACCCGCCCGGAAGTCAAAGAACAGATCCAAAGCATGGGCGCGGAGTTTCTGGAACTTAATTTTGAAGAACAGAGCGGCAGCGGGGATGGTTATGCCCGTCAGATGTCTGCCGAGTTTATTGAGGAAGAAATGACCCTGTTCGCCGCTCAGGCCAGAGAGGTCGATATTATTATCACTACCGCACTCATTCCCGGGAAACCTGCGCCGCGGCTTATCACCCGCGAGATGGTCGCCAGCATGAAACCCGGCAGCGTTATCGTCGACCTTGCCGCCCAGACCGGCGGCAACTGTGAGCTGACGGTACAGGGCAAATGTATCACCAGCGATGATGGCGTAAAGATCATCGGCTATACCGACCTGCCAGCACGGCTGGCGGCCCAGTCATCCCAGCTTTACGGCACCAATCTGGTCAATCTGCTGAAGCTTTTGTGTAAAGAAAAAGACGGCAATATCGTCATCGATTTTAATGATGTCGTTATCCGCGGCGTTACCGTGGTTCGGGAGGGGGAAATCACCTGGCCTGCGCCGCCAATTCAGGTTTCGGCCCAGCCGCAGCAGCCTAAGCCCGTACCAACCGAGACGGTAAAAAACGCACCTGCTTCACCGTGGCGTCCATACCTTTTTCTGGCACTGGTTATTGCACTATTTGGCTGGCTTGCGCATCGCGCACCGGCGGACTTCCTTGCCCATTTTACCGTCTTTGCCCTCTCGTGCGTAGTGGGCTATTACGTGGTGTGGAACGTCAATCACGCCCTGCATACGCCGTTGATGTCGGTCACCAATGCGGTATCGGGGATCATTATCGTCGGCGCGGTCCTGCAAATCGGCCTTGGAGGCTGGATCTCCGTACTGGCTTTTATCGCCGTTTTTATCGCCAGCATTAATATCTTCGGCGGTTTTTACGTCACACGTCGCATGCTGAAAATGTTCCGCAGAAACTAAGGAGTTGTTATGTCTGGAGGTCTTGTTACTGCGGCTTACATTATTGCCGCGCTGTTGTTTATTTTTAGCCTGGCTGGCTTATCGAAGCATGAGACGTCGCGAGCAGGGATCGTTTTCGGCATCGCCGGGATGGCAATTGCGCTGGCGGCGACTATCCTCGGTCCCCAGGCGGCCAATCTTGTATGGATCCTGGTAGCGATGATGGCAGGTGGTGGCATCGGTATCTTTCTCGCGCAGCGGGTGGAAATGACCGAAATGCCGGAGCTGGTGGCGATTCTGCACAGCTTTGTCGGCCTCGCGGCTGTGCTGGTGGGGATTAATAGCTACCTTGACCACGCGCCGCTCGATGACACGGCTATGACGGCTATCCATCTTGTGGAGGTCTTTTTGGGGATCTTCATTGGAGCCATAACCTTTACCGGTTCGGTAGTGGCGTTCGGTAAGCTGCGCGGGATCTTTGCGTCAAAACCGCTAATGTTGCCAGGCCGACACGGTATGAATCTCGCGGCTCTGCTGGTCTCTTTTGCCTTAATGATCGTATTCGTGTGCAGCGATAACCTGCTGTGGCAGAGTCTGGCATTAAGTGTTATGACGCTAATTGCACTGGCGTTTGGCTGGCATCTTGTTGCTTCAATCGGCGGCGCAGATATGCCGGTGGTTGTCTCAATGCTCAACTCCTATTCCGGCTGGGCAGCGGCGGCGGCAGGTTTTATGCTCAGTAACGACCTGCTAATCGTGACCGGCGCGCTGGTTGGCTCTTCCGGGGCCATCCTTTCTTACATTATGTGTAAGGCCATGAATCGCGCGTTTATCAGCGTCATCGCCGGCGGCTTTGGCAGCGAGGGGGCGGCATCTGACGGTAGTGCCCCACAGGGCGAACATCGTGAATGCAGCGCTGCGGAGGTAGCGGAAGCGCTGAAAAACGCCCGTTCAGTCATTATTACCCCCGGCTACGGGCTGGCAGTAGCCCAGGCGCAATATCCTGTACAGGAATTGACCAGTCGGCTGATTGCGCTAGGCGTAAAGGTACGATTCGGTATCCATCCAGTAGCCGGGCGTTTACCGGGACATATGAACGTGCTGCTGGCGGAAGCAAAAGTCTCCTACGATATAGTGCTGGAGATGGAAGAGATTAATGACGACTTCAGTGATACCGACGTGGTGCTGGTCATCGGCGCCAATGACACCGTTAACCCTGCTGCACAGGAAGATCCCGGAAGCCCCATCGCAGGCATGCCGGTACTGGAAGTGTGGAAAGCACAGCAGGTGGTGGTGTTCAAACGTTCGATGAATACTGGCTACGCAGGCGTACAGAACCCCCTGTTCTTTAAAGAAAACACCACCATGCTGTTTGGTGATGCAAAAGCGAGCGTAGAGGCGATACTTGCGCAGCTCTAATTAATTGATTAGACGTACCGGATGCATTGCAGAGGGTGATGGAAGAGTACATCACCTCCTGAAATTTTGCTCGCGTCAGAATCAGAGTATTACATTGAGTATCAACACTGTTCGCTCAGCGCAGGATAGTTCTGGCACATTGTTAAAAAATAAGAAGCTCACCCCGAGGTAATACACGTCGGTATGACAGCTGTATAACATAATAATGGATAGGCAGGGATAGGGTGGGCTCCTGCTTTTCAGATTCTGAACTGAGAGCCGTCGCGATTCAGATTGCATTGCAATAGTGGACTCCCCCGAGCTCCCGAACCTTAACTAATTCAACAAGGTTATCCCGCAAATCACGCCCACCCGACAGCCCCCTCATCACCCCTTCGTAGAATGTATCGTCGTTAACCAGCGGGTGGTGTTTTCCGCCAGCGCATCGTTCCTGAAGAGGGCGCTGCCGGATACCACGCGATCGACGCCACTGGCGATGATCTCTGGGAGTTCTTCCAGGGTGAGTGAACCGTCAACGGCCAGAAGTATGGAATCTCGCTTCCCGGATGCATTGAGTAATGCGACAACCTGGGCGATACGCCTTAGCAAGGCTGACCTGCTGAGCTTGCTACCGTAACCAGGATTCACCGCCAGAATTTGCACGATCTCGACGTCTTCAATAACCGGCAGAATGTGTTCCAGTGGTGTTGCCGGACAGAGGCTAATCCCTCGCAACACCGGCATCGTACCACCGGAGACTTCCGCGTTTTGCTCGCCCAGCCAATGGAGCATATGGTGCAAATGCGGCGTCTTCTCCACCTGCAACGTGATGCAGTGCGCGCCCGCTTTTACGCTTGCCTGCACGACGGGCCAGGGATTATCCACCATCAGGTGAACATCCTTAATTATCTGCTGTGGCAATTGCGCGATTGCCCAGGGACCGACGGTGAACTGAGGGCAAAAATGCCCGTCCATCAGATCCAGGTGAAGAACAGGTTGTTCAAGTGCGCGAAGCGTTTGTTGGTACTCACCGAGTTTGAGCCACTGGCCGGCAAGAATACCGATGCTTAACGGGTAACGCTTCATCAACGATACGCACTCTGCGCGATTCAAACTGGAAAAGGGACGGTTCATTTTTTTAGATCCTTATGGCATCAATCCATTGAAGACACGTTTTTTTCGTGGGCAACTCATCAGCGATTCCAGTTTTTCCACACAAGCGAGGTAGTGGGGCGTTGTTTTATGGAACGCAACGGCGGCTTCATCCTTATAGGCTTCATAAATATAAAAGCGGCTCTCAATCTCCGGATCCTGCAACACATCAAAACGCAGATTCCCCTCTTCACGCACAGACCCCAGATGATTGAGGCGAAATACGTCGATAAATTCGTCGACTTTGTCTTCGTGGACGTTAATTTCCACCAGAGTGACATGCATACTGTTCTCCTTGAAACGCATGGGCCCGCCAGGCAGGCCCATGACCTTTTTAGTTTTTCTCGCTCAGATAGAGTTCATACGCGCGTTCAGCGGTTTCATTACGGTGTACCACCGCGTGGACGGCCTTCATCATGGCGACAGGGTGATCGGACTGGAAGATGTTACGTCCCATATCGACACCGGATGCCCCCTGGTCGATGGCCTGCCAGCACATCTCAAGCGCTTCACGCTCAGGTAATTTTTTCCCACCCGCGATAACAATCGGGACCGGGCAACCTGCGGCGATGCGCTCAAAACCTTTATCGACATAGTAGGTCTTGATGATCTGCGCCCCCATCTCTGCGGCGATACGCGTGGCGAGTGAGAAGTAGCGCTGATCGCGCACCATGTCTTTCCCCACGCCGGTTACCGCCATCGTCGGCATGCCGACTTTGATACCGGCATCGATCAACTGAATGATATTTTTGATCGACTGGTGCTCATACTCACTGCCGATATACACCTGCGCCGCCACGGCGCAACTGTTGAGACGAACGGCATCATCAATGGAAAGTGCGACCGCTTCATTGCTTAACTCGGTGAGAATAGAGTTGGCCCCCGAGGCGCGCAGTACCACTGGCTTGTTAGTGGCAGGCGGCACCACGCTGCGCAGAATACCGCGTGTACACATCAGCACATCGGCGAGCGGGAACAGGGGGGCGATATTAATATCGATACGCTCCAGTCCCGTTGTCGGCCCCTGAAAATAGCCGTGGTCAAACGCGAGCATGACCGTTCTTCCCGTCTCAGGATTAAAAATGCGCGACAGTCGGGACTGCATCCCCCAGTCAAGCGCGCCACATCCCTTAAGCGTGAACGGGGTGTTGCGCTGCGGCGTATCGGTATGGAAATCCTTGCCATCTTTGATGTCATCTAAATCAGCCATTTTTTACTCCATGGTTAAGGGATGAAACTCAGAAATCGTATTTGTCGATGTTCTCTTTAGTGAACACCACGCGTTCAGGCAGCAGCACAATGCCATTGCCCTTCGCCTCGTAGCTGTAGCCCTGTACGCTGTTCGGCGAGACCTCGACCTGGCCCACGCCCGGAATATCCAGCTTGTCGCCAGTATTCATGTCGCCTTTTTTCAGCAACGCGTCAGCCACGTACACGGAGATCTTGCCCTGCTGGACCACGTCCCAGAGGCCAAACTCTTTCACCGTGCCGCGTTCAACATAAGGACGCATCACGTTTGGCGTGCTGAATCCGACAATTGCCACGCTGGTGTTTTTCAGGTTTTCAGCGGCCTGGGCAGCAGCGGGAAGAGCGTTGGCATCCGGTGCGATGATGGCGTCAAGATCGGCATACGCTTTAATGATGCCTTCTGCGGTTTGCAGCGATTTGGTGGCGTCGTTATAGCCAAACTGGGTGGTGACAACTTCCCAGCCCGGATGATCTTTGGCGATTTTGTCTTTTGCCTCTTTCACCCACTGGTTCTGATCGGTCACGGTAGGGCTGGAGTAGAAGAAGGCCACTTTGGCTTTCTCTTTTTTGACCTGATTTGCAGCCATATCAACCAGCATGCCGCCTAACTGGGCTGGCGTGCCCTGGTTGATATAGTACGAACGGCATTCCGGCTTGGTGTCAGAATCCCAGGTCAGCACCTTCACGCCGCGCTGCATGGCGCGCTTTAACGCCGGACATAAGCCATCCGGCGAAACGGCGGAAACCACAATGGCGTTGTACCCCTGGTTGACGAAGTTATTGATGAGCTGAACCTGACCGGACACGCTGGGCTCCGTCGGGCCGTCATAGGTAACATCGACACCCAGCTCTTTACCGGCCTCCAGGGCACCGTTACCGCCACTGGTAAAGAATCCCACGCCAACCAGTTTGGGGATAAACGCGATTCGCTCTGCGGCATAAGCGTTGAGGGTAAACGCCGCCAGGCTAAGGGTACTGATTACGGCAATTTTTTTAATGCTCTGAATAGTCATGTACTTTTCCTTTAGGGCAATGGGTTTCAGGCCTGCCGGATAGCACGACGACGCGCCATCCAGTCTTTAATTTGCTGACGATGCAGGCTGACGGAACGACCTACGACAACGACAATAAGTAATGCGCCGGAGAGGGCGCTGGATACCTGATTGGGCACGCCAGCCATCTGCAACCCCTGCTGCAAATAGCCCACCAGCAGCGCGGCGATGGCGGTGCCGAGAATTGACCCGGAACCGCCGTAGATATTGGCGCCGCCCAGGACGACCGCCGTGATGGCCGGCATCAGGAAGGACGCGCCAAGATCGGAACGCGCAGAGCCAAAATAAGAGACCAGCAGCACCGCTGCGACCGCCGAGGCAAAACCGGTCATCGCGTACAGCGCGTACAGCGTCCGGTTCACCGGGATAGCGCTATACAGCGCCACGCGGGGGCTCTGCCCAATCAGAAAGACATTTCGTCCGGCGTGGGTTCGGTGCATCAGTAACCAGAAAAAGAGCACGCTGACGAGAAAGAAGATCAGTGGCACGGGCAGGCCCAACACATCGAGGTTGGCAAAATCGGTGAAGCCTTGTGGGAAGCCGCCGATGCCTTCATAACCGGTCGCCCCGGCCATCCCCGAGAGCATCAATGCGCTGCCGCCGAACAGGTATAACGTCCCAAGCGTGATAACCAGCGGGTTCACACCCGTGTAGATAATCAGTCCGGCGTTGATCAGACCGCACAGCGCACCCAGCGCGAGCGTCAGGATGATGGCCAGCGGCAGCGGTACGCCTCCCTGAAACATCACGCCCAGCGCGATGGCGCACAGCCCCATCGTGGAGCCAAAGGAGATATCGATCCCGCCGCTGACGATCACCATGGTTAAGGGCAGGGCGACAATGCCAATGCAGATAAAGTCGCTGGTGCTAAACAGCAGGACGTTCAGATCCAGCAGGCGCGGGTTCAGGGCGCCGAATCCCAGAATCTCAATAACCAGTAGCGCGGCGAGCGCCAGTTCCCAGCCGTAACGGTGTAAACGAATCATCAGGCAACCTCACGTTTTTTGGCGGTGCGCACAGTATCCGCTGCGCTTTTTGCCGACGGACGCGGCTGGGGCGGCGGAGTGAAGCGGGCATATTTTTGCCGACGGATATTACGTTCCAGCGCACAGCGCAGCCGGCCATCAAATACCAGCACCGCCAGCAGAACCAGACCGGCAATAAAGTCATTCCACCACGCCGGAATGCGCAGCAGGACCAGCACGCTGTCGATTTGTGTCAGGAAATAGGCGCCGAGCACGGCACCAACGATCGTCCCGGAACCCCCCAGCAGGCTGATTCCCCCCAGTACGCAGGCGGCAATGGCTTTCATTTCCAGCCCGGTTCCCGTCTGATTAGGGATAAAGCCAATCTGCGAAGCAAAGACGATCCCGGCCAGCGCCGCCATGCAGCCATTGAGTGAGAAGGCCAGAATACGGATGGCTTCGGTACGTACACCCAGCTGCCGTGCGCCCTGCAAATTATCCCCGGTGGCATAAAAACAGCGGCCAAAAGCGGTTTTTGCCAGCAGCCAGGCCATCAGCAGCATCAGCAGCAGGGTCAGCCAACCGATGGCGGAGATGCCGAGGAAAACCGGAGCAGAGAGTTGCTTAAGCTGTGCCGGCAGTCCTTCAATCCATTTACCGCCCGTCCAGAGCAGCATGACGCCGCGATACAACCCCAGCGTTCCCAGCGTGGCGACAATTGCCGGGATTTTCAGCCAGGCGACCAGCACACCATTGATAAACCCCGCCAGCAGTCCCAGTAGCAGCGTCGCGACGCAGGCCACAGGCAAGGGATATCCCGCGTTTAACAGCAGTCCCAACAGCACGGCGCACATCCCGGTTACCGATCCAACCGATACGTCGATGTTGCGGGTCAGCATCACCAGCGTTGCCCCCATCGCCAGCAGCATGAGGATTTGGGCGCTGCTGAAGATCATCGTCAGCGTCTGAACGCTGAGGTACTGGCTGTCAAGCATCCCCGGCAGAACGAACAGCAACAGCACGGCCAACAGTGCGGTTGCCTCGCGGTTATTCTGGATAAATTTCAGCATGGCGCCTCCCCGGTATGTGGCGTAGTCCCTGACGTGCTGTCGCCGAACGCTACGTGCATGATGGTGTCGACATTAATCTCGTCGCCCTGCAGAGCCTCGTTGCCCGTTTCCCCCTGGTGCATGACGTAAACGCGATCGGCCATCTGTTCGATCTCCTCCAGATCGGACGAGATGAACAGCACCGCGACATTCTGCGCCGCAATACTGCGGAGTAACTGGTAGATGTCGTTACGGGCAGAGACGTCCACACCGCGTGTCGGTTCATCCACAATCAGCACCTGCGGCGAGGCTTCGAGGCATTTGGCGATCAGAATTTTTTGCTGATTACCGCCGGAGAGCGTGCGGGCGGGTTGTTCGGAATCGTTCAGCTTAATATTGAGCGCGCGGCGATAGCGTTCGAGCGTGGCGCTGTCTTTTGCCGGGTTGGCCCAGAAACCGCTGTGGTTGTGAGTTAACGCGCAAACATTCCACGCCAGCGAGGCATCCAGATTCAGCCCTGACGATTGCCGATCCTCCGGTAAATACACCAGACCGTGTTGCAGACGTTCGCGCGTTGAAAATGCGGAGATATCTGTGCCGCCGAGCATGATATTCCCGGCTCGCAGAGGGCGTAGCCCATAAAGCGTTTCGGCAAGTTCGGTGCGCCCGGCGCCGACCAGACCAGCCAGACCTAAAATTTCTCCGGCGCGGACTTCGAAGCTGACGTTCATAAATCCTTCTCCGGTCACATTCTCGAGGCTTAACACCGGCGTGCCTGCCTCGTGCTGCGGACGGTTGCCGGGCAACTCCAGCCACAGTTTCTGTGTCGCACTCAGCGCATTCGTGCGTGACGCGGGCGTGATGGCCTGGATAATCTCGTCGGTGGTCAGATCCGCTGTTTTACCGGAAAGCGCAATGGTCCCGTCCCGCATAATGCTAATGTAATCCGCGATCTGGCGTATCTCAGGCAGCTTGTGGGAGATAAAGACGATCCCCACACCGGTGCTCAACAATTCACGCAGACGACTAAACAAGCGATCGGTTTCCGCAGGCGTCAGTGAGGCGGTAGGCTCATCAAGGATCAAAATTCGCGAATCGCGCATCAACCCGCGCATGATTTCGACCATTTGTCGGTCGGCGACATCCAGTGAACCCGCCGGGCTGTTAATATCAAACTGACAGCCCAGCGCGGTCAGCATCGCGCTCATCTTTTGCGTCGAGTTCTGATGTTTGGGTAGGCCAAAGAGGATATTCTCTTTTACCGTCAGGCTGGGGAAGAGCAGCGGCTCCTGGGGCACAAGGTAGATCCCCAACTGATGCGCCAGAATGGGCGTCAGTTTTGTACAGCGGGATCCCTCAATCTCAATAACGCCACTGTCCGCGGGAGTAATGCCGGCGATGATTTTCATCAGCGTTGATTTCCCTGCGCCATTCCCACCCAGGAGTGCATGGACTTCACCTTTGTGCAAAACAAAGTCAATACCTTTCAGTACTTTGACTCCGGAATACTGCTTGCTCACAGACTGAGCGCTGAGCAGTGGTGCGATCTTTTCGTGACTCATTTGCATGCCACCTCCGTTCGTCCTGGGTAGAATCAGGTTGAACAAATGTATTGTGCGATTCGAATTGTTCATAACCTTATGACCTAACTGCTCATAAAACCGACGAATGGATCACGTTTCATGCTAAAATGATCATCAATATTAAATTTGTTCAAACAAATGCCACTGAAGTGTGGGTTTAATCACAGTTATTAACGACCAATGAATGAACAATTGTGTTCAGAAATTCGATATGTTCAAAGTGAAGACAGAATGATGACTATTAACGACCCGATGATTTCCGAGCAAGGGATGAGTGAAGAAGAGCTGGTGGCGCGCATTGCGTGGTTCTATTACCACGACGGTATGACGCAGAGCGACATCAGCAACAGGCTGGGGCTGACGCGGCTTAAGGTGTCGCGCCTGCTGGAGAAGGGGCATCAGTCCGGGATTATTCGCGTACAGATTAATTCTCGCTTTGAAGGCTGTCTGGAATATGAAACTGAATTACGTCGTCGCTTTGACCTGAACAATGTGCGGGTTATCCCGGGACTCCCTGGAGCGGATGCCTGCGTTCGCCTGGGGATTGGCGCCGCGCATATGCTGATGGAGTCACTCCAGCCGCAGCAGATTCTGGCGGCGGGCTTCGGCGAGGCGACCATGAATACCTTAAAACGGCTGAGCGGGTTTATCTCTGCTCAACAAATTCGCCTGGTGACGCTCTCCGGTGGCGTGGGGCCCTACATGACCGGGATTGGACAACTCAACGCGGCCTGTCCGGTCAGTATTATTCCTGCCCCGCTTCGCGCCTCTTCCGCAGAGATTGCCCGGACGTTAAAAAATGAAAACAGCGTCCAGGATGTCCTGCTGGCCGCCCAGGCCGCCGATGCGGCAATTGTCGGTATCGGCGCAATCAACCAGAAAGATGAGGCCACCATTATTCGCTCGGGCTATATCACTAAGGGTGAGCAGTTGATGATTGGTCGCAAAGGCGCCGTGGGCGACATTCTGGGCTACTTCTTTGATGGCGAAGGGCAGGTGATTCCGGATATGAAGATCCACGATGAACTGATCGGGTTAACCCTCAATACCCTGAAGACGATCCCGACGGTGATCGGCGTTGCCGGGGGCGTGAATAAAGCGGAAGCAATCGCCGCGGCGATGAAAGGGGGTTATATCAACGCATTGGTCACTGACCAGGAAACGGCTGCCGCCATTGTCAGCGGGCAGTAATGCGTATCTGCCGTGCAGGCGCACGGCAGGGGAGTAACAGAATTTCCGTTTGTACCGTGGAGAAAGCATTGACGACCTGACAGATATAATAAGCCGAGGACAAAAACGATGGCCCGACTCTGTACCCTCTCTGAATCATCACATTACCTGATGGCACTGGACGCCGGAACCGGAAGCGTTCGTGCTGTGATTTTCGACCTGGAAGGCAAACAAATCGCGGTGGGACAAGCGGAATGGCGGCACCTCGCCGTACCGGATGTTCCCGGCTCGATGGAGTTTGATCTGGGGAAAAACTGGCAACTGGCCTGTGAATGCATCCGTCAGGCATTGCATAACGCCGGGATTGCGCCGGACGCGATTGCCGCCGTTTCCGCCTGTTCGATGCGCGAAGGCATTGTGGTCTATGACGCAGAAGGAACGCCTGTCTGGGCCTGTGCAAACGTGGATGCCAGAGCGGCACGGGAAGTCAGCGAGCTTAAGGAGATCCACGACTACACCTTCGAAAGCGAGGTCTATCGCAGCACGGGTCAGACGCTGGCGCTGAGCGCCATCCCACGTCTGCTCTGGCTGGCGCACCATCGTTCGGATATCTATCGTCGCGCCTCAACGGTCACGATGATCAGCGACTGGATGGCCTACATGCTCAGCGGCGAGCTGGCGGTGGATCCTTCCAATGCCGGAACAACGGGCCTGTTGGACCTCAAAACGCGCGACTGGAAGCCGTCATTGCTACAGATGGCAGGACTGCGGTCGGATATTCTCTCACCAGTTAAAGAGACCGGAACGCTGCTGGGAAGGGTGACGGCCCAGGCCGCCGCGCAGTGCGGGTTGAAAGCGGGCACGCCGGTGGTAGTGGGCGGCGGAGACGTTCAGTTGGGCTGCCTAGGCCTTGGGGTCGTGCGTCCGGCGCAAACCGCCGTACTGGGCGGCACATTCTGGCAACAGGTAGTGAATTTACCCGCGCCGATTGTTGATCCAGAGATGAACGTGCGCATTAATCCGCACGTCATTCCGGGAATGGTGCAAACCGAATCCATCAGCTTTTTTACCGGTCTGACGATGCGCTGGTTCCGCGACGCGTTCTGCGCCGAAGAAAAGCTGATCGCCGAGCGTCTGGGCGTTGACACCTACACGCTTCTGGAAGAGATGGCCTCCCGGGTACCGGCAGGCGCATGGGGGGTGATGCCGATTTTCTCTGACCGGATGCGCTTTAAAAGCTGGTATCACGCCGCGCCTTCGTTCATCAACTTGTCAATCGATCCGGAAAAATGCAACAAGGCCACGTTGTTCCGCGCGCTGGAAGAGAATGCGGCCATTGTGTCGACCTGCAATTTACAGCAAATCGCTGATTTTACCGGCATCCATCCTACTTCACTGGTGTTTGCAGGAGGAGGCTCGAAGGGCAAGCTCTGGAGCCAGATTCTGGCGGACGTTTCAGGGCTGACGGTCAACGTTCCGGTCGTCAAAGAGGCAACGGCGCTGGGCTGCGCCATTGCGGCCGGCGTCGGGGCAGGGATCTGGTCATCAATGGCCGAGACCGGCGAGCGACTGGTGCGCTGGGAGCGAGAGCATGTGCCGGATAAAGAGAAGCACGAGCTTTATCGGGAATCACGCGAGAAATGGCAGGCGGTATATCAGGAGCAGTTAGGTCTGGTCGATCACGGGTTGACGACCTCTTTGTGGAAAGCGCCGGGTTTATAACAGGAGATCGTAATGATTAAATCTAATGAAGCGCAGCATGAGTACCGTTTTGGCGACAGTGGCCCGAAATACCTCATTCGCGGTCCGGTGTGTGACATGGGGGTCGTCATGCTCCAGCCCGGTCAGTCTTTTCCCAACCATCGGCACATCGAAGCCTGCGAAATTTTTTATACCCTGGCAGGCGAAGTGACGCTGTACCTGAACGGTGAGCCCTACACGTTAGGCTCGGGGGATGTCCTGCACTGCGATCCCGGTGAAGCGCATTTTCTGGTGAACAAAGGGGACGTGCCGTGGAAAGGCGTCTTTGTGAAATCCCCCCATATTCCGGGTGACAGCCATCCTGTCGAGCCAGCCGGGTATTAGTTTTTGAGATTTATGCAAAGTCATCAATGGTCGGAGAGCGCTCTGCTATCCGACCGTTCCGTTGCGATTCCCTCCTCGTTACATTTCGTTGCTCACTGTTTTGTGATCAAGGCTAAAAAACACACAGCCTGCTCCTCTCTCTGATTTACCTCTACGCACGGCCTGCATTACAGTGAATTTATAAATAAGAACGTTGTTCTATAATGTAGAACAACAATGGAGCGACCTGAACCCCGACGCTCGGGAGAGTGAGACGATGTCTATCAACACCATTTTTACGCCGCAGGATGAACAGTTCTATGCGGTGAAAACCCACGCAGCCGGCCCCCAGGGGGCATTACCCCTGACGCCGCAGATGCTACTGGAGTCTCCCAGCGGCAATCTTTTTGGCATGACGCAAAACGCTGGAATGGGTTGGGATGCTAACAAGCTCACTGGCCGGGAAGTGTTATTGATTGGCACGCAGGGCGGTATTCGCCATTCGGATGGCCGCCCCATTGCCCTCGGTTATCACACCGGGCACTGGGAGATTGGCCTGCAAATGTCGGCGGCGGCGAAGGAGATCACCCGCCTTAATGGCATTCCCTTTGCTGCGTTTGTCAGCGACCCGTGTGACGGTCGTTCGCAGGGGACACACGGAATGTTCGATTCGCTGCCTTATCGTAACGACGCCGCAATTGTCTTTCGTCGTTTGATTCGTTCGCTGCCGACGCGGCGGGCGGTAATCGGCGTAGCGACCTGCGATAAGGGGTTGCCCGCGACGATGATTGCGCTGGCGTCAATGCACGATCTGCCGGTGATCCTTGTGCCGGGTGGGGCGACATTACCGCCTACCTTTGGTGAAGATGCCGGAAAGGTGCAAACCATCGGGGCGCGTTATGCGAATAATGAACTGAGTTTGAAAGAGGCGTCCGAATTAGGGTGTCGCGCTTGTGCATCGCCTGGCGGCGGATGCCAGTTCCTGGGCACCGCAGGGACTTCGCAGGTGGTGGCAGAAGCGTTAGGACTGGCGCTGCCGCACTCGGCGCTGGCACCATCGGGTCAGGACGTGTGGCTGGAGATAGCGCGTCAGTCGGCACGTGCAGTAATGGCGCTGGATGAGAAGGGAATTACCGCCCGCGACATCCTCACCGATAAAGCGATAGAGAATGCGATGGTGGTGCATGCGGCCTTCGGGGGATCGACGAATTTGCTGCTGCATATACCGGCTATCGCCCATGCAGCCAGATGTCGCCTGCCGGATGTGGCGCAGTGGAGCGCCATCAACCGCAAGGTGCCGCGCCTGGTCAGCGTGCTGCCCAACGGGCCGGATTATCACCCGACGGTGCGCGCATTCCTGGCGGGAGGTGTGCCGGAGGTGATGCTACACCTGCGTCGACTGGGGCTACTGCATGAAGATGTGATGACGGTTACCGGGCAGACGCTCGGTGAAAACCTCGACTGGTGGGAGCACGCCGAACGACGGGTGAAATTCCGTCAGTGCCTGCGCGATCGTGACGGTGTGGAACCTGATGAGGTGATCCTCTCGCCGGAAGGGGCAAAAGCCAAAGGGATGACCTCCACGGTGGCATTCCCGGTAGGCAATATCGCGCCAGAAGGCTCGGTGATCAAAGCGACGGCTATCGATCCGTCAGTGGTGGATGAGGACGGTGTGTATCGTCATACGGGAGAAGCGCGCGTCTTTGTCTCGGAAGAGGCGGCGATCAAAGCCATCAAACAGGGGCAGATCCAGCAGGGCGATATCATGGTGATCATCGGTGGCGGGCCATCCGGCACCGGTATGGAGGAGACTTACCAGCTCACCTCGGCGCTGAAACATATCTCGTGGGGGAAAACGGTATCGCTCATTACCGATGCCCGTTTTTCCGGCGTATCCACCGGCGCTTGCCTGGGACACGTTGCGCCGGAAGCGCTGGCGGGAGGACCGATCGGCAAACTGCGCACGGGGGATGTGATTGAAATCGTGGTCGATCGTTTGTCATTGAAGGGCAGCGTGAACTTTATCGGCAGTGTGCAAGCACGATTGACGCCGGAGGAGGGCGCGACGGTACTGGCGGAGCGCGAGCTACATCCCGACCTTAAAGCTCATGATTATCTGCCTGACGATACGCGACTGTGGGCCGCGCTGCAGGCCGTAAGCGGTGGAACCTGGAAAGGGTGCATCTACGATACAGATAAAATTATTGAGGTGATCAACGCCGGAAAAAAAGCACTTGGGCTTTGAATAATTAAAATTAATTTATCTGGTCGCCGGAAAGTTATTTCCGGCGGCTGATTGTGTGAGCCTGAAATATATTATCCTTTACGGGAGGGGCGCCTTTATTTATTTTTCAGGAAAGTGAATCGTTATCACAGAAGTTAAAATACATAATCACTAAAGCAAATATGACAATTGTTGCCTCATCTAATCTCTCTACAATCTTCCTCGTAAGTATCATCTGATAAGCACACGGATAAAGGGTGTATTCCTCACAAAGTTCACGTTCAGCTATTTAATTTTGTAGGTCCCGGTCATTCGGAACGTATTTCTCTCATATGATCTGGAGGTAGAAATGCAGTTAACAATGAAAGATAAAATTGGTTATGGACTGGGGGACACCGCCTGTGGGTTTGTCTGGCAGGCCACGATGTTTTTGCTGGCCTATTTCTATACGGATGTCTTTGGCCTGTCAGCAGGTGTGATGGGCACATTATTCCTGATTTCGCGCGTGCTGGATGCGATAACCGATCCATTAATGGGGCTAATGGTTGACCGAACGCGTACCCGCTACGGCCAGTTTCGTCCCTATCTGTTGTGGGGGGCCATCCCGTTTGGCATCGTCTGCGTATTAACGTTTTATACGCCAGATTTCTCTGCTCAGGGTAAAATTATCTACGCGTCTGTCACCTATATTTTACTGACGCTGGTTTATACCTTCGTTAATGTCCCCTATTGTGCAATGCCTGGCGCTATTACCGCTGACCCAAAAGAGCGTCATGCTTTACAATCGTGGCGTTTTTTCCTGGCCGCTGCCGGGTCATTAGCCATTAGCGGTATTGCCCTGCCGTTGGTGAAAATTATTGGTAAGGGGGATGAACAAGTCGGCTATTTTGGCGCGATGTGTGTGCTGGGTATTTGCGGCGTGGTACTGCTGTTTGTGTGCTTCTTTACGACGAAAGAACGCTATACGTTCGAGATTCAACCTGAATCCTCTGTTAAGAAAGACCTTAAATTGCTGATGGGCAACAGCCAGTGGCGAATTATGTGTGTCTTTAAAATGATGGCAACCGGTTCGAACGTTGTTCGCGGTGGTGCAACGCTCTATTTTGTAAAATACGTGATGGACCACCCTGAACTGGCAACGCAGTTTTTACTCTATGGTAGCCTGGCGACCATGTTTGGCTCTCTGTGTTCGTCCCGTCTGCTCGGTCGCTTTGACCGCGTCACGTCGTTTAAGTGGATTATCGGCATCTACTCACTGATCAGCCTGAGTATTTTCTTTATTCCGTCGGATAATATCGCGCTGATATTTGCGCTGAATATTTTGTTCCTGTTTGTCTTTAATACCACCACCCCGCTGCAATGGTTGATGGCCTCTGATGTGGTGGATTATGAAGAGAGCCGAAGTGGGCGTCGTCTTGATGGCCTGGTATTCTCGACCTATCTCTTCAGCCTGAAAATCGGTTTGGCCATTGGCGGCGCGCTGGTGGGCTGGATCCTTGCCTTCTCCAGCTACTCGGCAAGCAACGCCGTACAGCCAGATAACGTCCTGACGACCATCAAAATCCTCTTCTGTATCGTACCGGTCGTGCTTTACGTCGGTATGTTTACGCTGCTTTCGTTCTATAAGCTGAGCAGCAAGCGTGTGGAAGAGATCAGCCAGCAACTGCAACGTCAGCGCACCGCGCAGCCTGAGAAAAACCCTGCCGATGCCGCTGTGGCGGTGAACTGAGGAGAGAACCATGTATCAGATTGAAAACCCGATCCTGACCGGCTTCAACCCGGACCCGTCTCTGTGCCGCGTGGGGGACGATTATTATATCGCCACTTCAACCTTTGAATGGTTTCCCGGTGTGCGTATTTATCATTCTCGCGACCTGAAACACTGGTCTCTGGTCAGTACACCGCTCGACAGCGTGGCGCTACTGGATATGAAAGGCAATCCGGACTCTGGCGGCATCTGGGCTCCTTGCCTGAGCTATGCCGATGGCAAATTCTGGCTGCTATATACCGACGTTAAAATCGTTGATTCGCCCTGGAAAAATGGTCGCAACTTCCTGGTTACCGCACCGTCTGTTGAAGGGCCGTGGAGCGCTCCTGTTCCAATGGGCAACGGCGGATTTGACCCCTCACTCTTCCATGACGCGGATGGACGAAAATACTATATCTATCGTCCGTGGGGGCCGCGGCATCACAGTAATCCCCATAACACCATTGTGTTGCAGGAGTTTTTCCCTGATACACAGACTCTTTCACCGCATCGTTCAACGCTCTTTACCGGTACACCGTTGGGCTATACCGAAGGGGCGCACATTTATCGCCGCGAGGGCTACTACTATCTGGTGGTGGCGGAAGGTGGAACCAGCTACGAACATGCCGTGGTGGTATTACGGGCAAAAAATATTGAGGGGCCATACGAGCTGCATCCTGACGTGACGATGATGACCAGCTGGCATCTGCCGGAAAATCCGTTACAGAAGAGTGGTCATGGTTCATTGCTGGAGACGCACACAGGCGAATGGTATCTGGCGTACCTGACCAGCCGCCCACTGCATCTTCCGGGCATCCCGCGATTAGCGGCTGGCGGGCGGGGGTACTGCCCGCTCGGGCGTGAGACCGGGATCGCGCGTATCGAGTGGCGTGACGGCTGGCCCTATGTTGAGGGGGGCAAACATGCGACGCTGACGGTGCCAGGGCCGCGTATGGCGGAGCAGGCTGCCCCCGGAACGGGAGCGTGGCGGACGGATTTTGACAGTGAAAGGCTCGACCCGGAATTACAGACCCTGCGAATCCCGTTTGACGATCGGCTTGGCTCGCTGACTGCCCGCCCTGGATTTTTACGTCTGTACGGCAATGATTCACTGAACTCCACCTTTACCCAGTCAACGGTCGCCCGCCGCTGGCAGCATTTCTGTTTTCGGGCAGAAACGCAGATGGCTTTTTCCCCCAGCTATTTCCAACAAAGCGCTGGGCTAACCTGTTACTACAACAGTAAAAACTGGACATACTGCTTTATGGACTGGGAAGAGGGGCGCGGGCGGACGCTGAAGATTATTCAGCTCGACCACAACGTGGCGCACTGGCATCTTTACGATAATCCGATTCTGGTGCCGGAGAAGGCGGAAAGCGTCTGGCTGCGCGTGGATGTGGACAATCTGGAATACCGCTATAGCTATTCCTTCGATGGTGATCGCTGGCAGACCATCCCGCTAACGTTTGAGGCGTGGAAACTTTCGGATGATTACATTGGCGGCAGAGGCTTCTTTACCGGGGCATTTGTCGGTTTGCACTGTGAGGATATCAGCGGCGACGGTTGTTACGCCGATTTCGCCTCATTCTCTTATCAGCCCAACGTATAGCGGGACGCTGGGCTAGGGTTGACGGTAGCCGAGCGTTATCGACAACCCCAGCCCGGCATCTATTAGTTTCTGGCGACAGGCTGTCAGCGCATTATCGTTAACGCGAGAAGTGAGGGTTGAGAGGCTCAGGGCCGCGATAACCCGCGATTCATGATTCCAGACCGGTACCGCGACGCAGCGCACGCCAGGCTCATTCTCTTCGTTATCCAGCGCATACCGGTTGCGGCGGGTTTCTTTCAGCTCGGCAAGCAGCGAGGTACGATCGGTAATGGTGGCGGGGGTAAAGCCGTTGAACTGATACCCCTCTAACACCGCGGCAAGTTCTTCATCATCCAGCCAGGCGAGCAGCACCTTACCAATGGCCGTGGCATGGACAGGCAAACGGCGACCAATTCGCGAATAGGCAATGGCAGCCTGCTTACCTTCGATTTTCTCAATATAAACGCCTTCGCTGCCGTCCAGAATGCCCAGATGCGTGGTCTGTCCCGTTTCCTGCGAGAGACGGGTCAACCAACTTTTTGCCTTCTGGCGAATATCCATTGTGCCAACAACAAAGTGACCACGCTCAACCAGTTTCATCCCCAGGCGGTATTTCCCGTTTTCCGGGTTCTGATCGATATAACCATGCAACTGAAGCGTTTTGAGGAGCGAGTGGAGGGTACTTTTGCTCAATCCCATCAGTTTGCTTATCTCGGTGATTTTGAGTTCCGTCGCCTGTTCATTAAACAAGTCGAGGATCTGCAAAGCACGTTCAACAGACTGAATTATTGGCATAATTTTCCACCATCCACGAAGAATTCTTCTTGTGTGACCGTACTATTTTCGTTGGGGAAAAGCAATGCCGGACACGCTTGCATGATGCACGTTTTCGGTGGGTAAGCGCAGGATTGCCAGATGCTTCAGAAATTATCCTGGAACATACATTACTCCCCCGCATCTATAACGTTCTGATTATACTTGCGCCATAAACTCATTTTGCTGATCCCCAGATGGGCGGCGACTTTCTCCTGATCCTGTTCAAAAAGATCCATATAGAACGCAATAATCTGTCGCTCAAGATCTTTAATCACGGCTTTCAGTTGCCCCTTACTCAGATCCGCAACGATCGTCCCGTTTGCCTGTGACGAGTTGAAGGAATTAAGCGCGTTAAAACCCGTGAGATTTAATATTTCAAACAGCGAAGCGTCGGGGAATCCGGCGGATAATAGCGCCAGCCGTTCAATGATAAAATTCAGTTCGCGCACGTTTCCCGGCCAGCTGTAGGAGGAAAACAGGGCAATGAACTGCGCGAGTTTATGCCCACAGCCCGATTTTTCGAGGAAGTGGTCAGCCAGAAAACGGATATCGCCCTCTCTTTCCCGCAGCGGAGGTACCATCAGCGGTAAGACGTTTAGACGGTAATAGAGGTCGCTGCGAAACGAGCCTTCCTCCGCCATTTTCTCCAGCGACCGGTTGGTGGCACCAATAATCCGCACATCGACAGGAATAATGTCCTTTCCCCCCACGCGCATAATTTCGTATTCCTGTAAGACGCGCAATAAACGACTCTGAATGGGTAGCGGCAGTTCGCCAATTTCATCGAGAAATAAAGTTCCCTGGTGTGCCAGTTCAATCAGACCTTCTTTTCCTTCGCGCCGCGCACCGGTAAACGAGCCGCCTTCATAACCAAACAGTTCGCTTTCCAACAGAGTTTCCGGGATGGCGGCGCAGTTAATGGCGACAAAAGGACCCCGGTGGCGTTTACTCTGGTTATGAATACTCTGCGCGAATAACTCTTTACCGGTGCCGGATTCCCCATAAATCATCACCGGGGAGTGGGTATTCGCATAAATTTTTGCCAGATGAATCACCGACTCCATGTGTTTATTTTGCGTGAGGATATGCTCAAACCGGTAACGTGCGGTGAAGCCTTTTTTCATCAGCTTGCCACGAATAATCCGTTCCACTTTTTGAATTTGCGGTGTATCGGTAAACGAGCACACCACTCCGATACACTGCGTTCCACGAAATATCGGCACCCGACTGGTAATGATGGACGTATTGTCCAGATCCATAATCTCCCGAATTTCGGGGGATTTTGTCAGTAATACCTGATTAATTCGCGTATTTTTGATGACGGTATCCACCGGTTTGCCAATCACCTGCGAGGCCATCAGGCCAAATATGTTTTCTGCGGATTTATTGAAAATCTGGATCTCGTTATTTTCATTGGTGACGATGATCCCTTCCGTAATTGAGGAGAGAATGATCTCCAGTCGCGCCATATCCTGCTGCTTGCGGTGAGTTGTTTCAACGATAGCCATCGCCTCGCGCAGGGCACTATTCACCGATTCCAGGCCATTTTCGATCAGAATTCCCTGCATCGCATATTGCTCCGCTGTGTCTGAGACCGGTAATCCCCCCGCTATAGTCTGGAAATTTCTCGCGCGGCATTTTTTGAGTTTATCGACCATATCGGCGTGCGACAGAAAGATAAATTCTTCAATCTCCACTTCCAGTGCGGTCGCCACCAAATTTACGTCAGATAAATAGTTCTGATAATTAAAAAAAGCGATTTTATGCGGATGTTTTTTCAGTGGCGTGAGCGATTTAAGTAAATCCAGCGCGGACGTAAGAATACGCACCACGGGAATTTTGGTCACGCGATCGATATAGTCCGCCGTACCACCACGACTAATAATGATGTCATAAAAATCAGGATCGAGATTTCGGGCGATCCCCGCCGCTTTTTCCAGACTGCCATGAAAGACATGGCAATTAAAAATACCGGCACATTGTTCAGTGACAACGGCTGCCAGTGCCGGATAAGGGGTAATCAAGGCCAGGTTGGGTAATGTTTTATGTGACATAAATCACCATGTAAAATTTGTGGCTATCACAAATCAATATCACAACTGTTATAGATTTCAAAATTGAAAGGCAATTCTCCCTCTCTCAGATAAATAATGGAATTAAATAATATTAACAATATCATGTAATTATGTTGTTTATTTCTATCTTCTTCATTTCTGGCACGCATATTGGATTGCACAGGCTATAGGCGAGCAGCCTTGTTGCACTATCCAATAAAAAGTGAGGGAAAGAATGAGCAAACAGTCTGGTGTATTAAGTGGGGTTCGCGTTCTGGATTTAACCCGGGTACTGGCTGGCCCCTATTGCGGAATGATGCTGGCGGATTTCGGCGCCGATGTCATTAAAATCGAATTGCCGGGAAAAGGGGATGATTCGCGGGCTAACGCGCCACAGATTAATGGCGAAAGTGCCTATTTCATGAATTTAAACCGCAACAAGCGCGGGATGACGCTGAATCTTAAATCGGAAGAAGGTCGACAGATATTCCTCGATTTAGTCCGCGACAGCGACGTGGTTCTGGAAAACTATCGGCCGGGGGTGATGGAAAAACTGGGGCTAGGTTATGAGGATTTACGCAAAGTGAATCCGGCGATTATTTACGGCGCGGTTTCCGGCTTTGGTCATACCGGACCATATGCTAAACGCGCGGGCTACGACATTATCGGCCAGGCCATGAGTGGACTAATGAGCACCACCGGTTGGCCTGATACACCGCCCACCCGCACCGGAACAGCCATTGCAGATGTGGTTGGGGGAATGAGTTGCGCCATCGGCGTACTTGCCGCTTACGTTAATCGCCTGAAAACCGGTGTCGGTGAAAAAGTGGATATTGCACTGGTCGACTCGATGGTGTCGTCTCTGGAAATTATCAACATTATTTACCTTAATACCGGACGTATTCCGACGCGTATTGGTAACCGTTATGAAGCGATTTATCCGTATGACTCTTTCCAGGCGCGTGATGGCTACGTCATTATTGCCTGCGGCAATGACAAATTATACGGTCTGCTGAAACAAGTCCTGCAAATAAGCGCCCTGGAGGATGAGAAATTTAAATCCAACCTCGATCGTGTCGCCCACCACGCCGAACTGAAAGAAATAATCGAATGCTGGACCCGCGATTTAGATATCGACACCATCGTGACGTTGCTGCTGGATGCCGGTATTCCTTCTGCGCCGATCAATACCATTGATCGCGTGACGCAGGATCCACATATCGCCGGAGCCCGTGAAATGTTTGTCGATATTGAACATCCGGTCGCCGGAAAAATTACGATGACCGGCAATCAGGTTAAATTCACGCATAACAAGGCAACCATCAGAATGCCTGCGCCAACGCTCGGTCAACACAATTACGAAGTGCTTAAAGAACGTCTGAACTATTCAGATGAAAAAATTGAGCAGCTAATTCGTTCAGGCATTCTGTAAGGGATTTCACCATGTCGACATTTATCCAGATTACGGAAGTGGGGCCAAGAGACGGCTTTCAGAACATCAAAACGTTTATTCCAACCGATTTAAAAATAAAAATTATCGATCGTCTGGTTGAGGCGGGTATCGGTGCGATGGAAATCACCTCGATGGTCAGCCCGAAAGCGATCCCACAAATGCGTGATGCCCGTGAGGTTATTCAGCATGTTCTGACCACGCATCCGCATATTATTCCATCTGTGTTAGTACCGAACGTAAAAGGTGCCAGCCTCGCTAATGAGGCAGGTATTAAAAATATTAACTATGTCGTTTCGGTCAGTCCGGCGCATAACAAGGCCAACATTAACCGGACCCATGCCGAATCGCTGGAGGATCTTTATAACATTCGCCATACCTTTGCGGATATGACCATCACGCTGTCGCTGGCGACGGTATTTGGCTGCCCGTTTATTGGCGAGACGAGTCGTGAAACGTTAATGGATATGATCAAGTTTGCGGATGACCTCGGGATTTCGGCGATAACCCTGTGCGATACCATCGGCGTCGCCAACCCGACCCAGACGTTGTCCGTGCTGCACGGGATCCAGCAGAAATTCCCCAAAATGGATATTGGTTTGCATCTGCATAATACCCACGGCATGGCGCTGGCCTGCATGTTTGCCGGCGTCCAGTCCGGGATCACACGCTTTGAGACCGCCGTCGGTGGACTGGGCGGGTGTCCTTTCGCGCCCGGCGCCGCCGGCAATGCGGCGACCGAGGATGCGGTGAATATGTTTAACCGAATGGGGTTCGATACGGGGATTTCCCTGCCTGACCTGCTGGATATCGCAAACCTGATCCGCAGCACGATCGAGCCGATATTGTTGAGCAGTCTTTCGCGTGCCAGAACCTACGGTGAATTTAATTTTTGCAGCGAACAATTCTGACCTCTGATACGGAAACAGACATGATGAATAATAATATCGGGAAACCGAAGATGACCCATTACAGATGGTGGGTTATGAGTTTTATCTTTGTTACCTACACCGTGGCTAACGCCGACCGCGCGAATATCGGCTTTGCTATTCCGTTTATTCAGGAAGAGTTTCAAATCTCGAATACCATGGCCGGGTTGTTGATCAGCCTGTTCTTTGCCGGATATGCTTTTTTTCAGATCCCTGCCGGGTATTTAATTAAGAAATTCGGGATGCGTAATGCCTTTGCGATGGGGATGTTATTAACCTCCGTATTTACGGGGTTGATGGGGATGGTGAATAACATTTTCCTGCTGAAGATCCTGCGTTTTATGGTGGGCGTCTGTGAGTCGCCGGTGGTCATTGGCTCGACGGTGACCATTAACCAGTGGTTCCCGCCGAAGGAGAAAGGGACGGCGACCGGGCTGTTTCTGGCGGGATCCAAGTTTGGTCCGCTGATCGTTCCGCCGCTGTGCGCATGGATAATCACTGTCTGGGGATGGCGATATATTTTTGTCTTCTTTGCTATTCCTGGCATGCTGCTGGCGATCTTCTGGTATCTGATGGTTCGCAATAAGCCGGAAGAAAGCCGCTTCGTTAATGAGCAAGAAGTCGCTTACATCCGCGAAGAACAGCTTCCGGCGACGACCCAGGAAGCCGCCGCACCGGTTGCGCATGTGTTCAATTATTGCTGGCTCGACAAGTTGATTCGCACAAAGCAGGTTGAAGAACTGTCCAGTTCAAAACAGGTCTTCCGTTGCTGGGATATTTACGGTGTCGCGCTGGGATACTTCTCTATGGTGGGGATCGTCAGCGTGCTGATGTCCTGGCTGCCCAAGTATCTGATCACCGAGCGCGGATTCGATCTGACGAGTTCTGCTGCACTGGCAGCGGCACCATTCCTTGGGACGGTAATGGGCAACTTTATTGGCGGCGTTCTTTCCGATCGGGTGCTGAACAAACGGCGTAAACCGCTGATGTTGCTCAGTGCCGGCGCGACGATTTTCACCATGTACTCGCTGGTTTATGCGCCGGAAAGCAAAATCGTTCTGTCACTGATGCTGTTCCTGCTGGGGCTGATGTTGTCGCTGGGCTATTCGGCTTACTCGGTCTATGCGATGGGACGGGCGAATAAAGACATTTACCCGATCGCTTATAGCGTGATCAACATGGGTGGACAGTTGGGCGGAATGTGTATGCCGCTGATTGTGGGCATTATTCTGGATGCTTACAACTGGGATGCGGTGTTCATGGCGATGACCGGGTTCTGTGTTCTGTGCTTTATTCTGGTCTCCACGGTCATCGAACCGCTGTCGAAAAATATGAAGGTCAACTACCGGTAACCGGCGTGATGATGTGCGGGTAAGCTTGTGGACTTACTCGCACCTCGCCGTCCGGGTCTTTAACTCACCATCGTCGTCACCTGTCCCGGAAAACTGATTTGAATCACCCCGCCCCAGGCGCAGATGAGTCTGGACTGCGCATTCAGTGCCGGAGCGTTGCCGACCATGATTGTTGGCGACCCGGGCGCCCACGGGGCGACGGTTGCGGGAATACATGGCATTGGCGTAAGCACGCCCAGCGCGGCGGCGGTGGCCGCCGCCACCGTAGGGTTAGCCAGGCTGCTGCACATGCCAAAGGGCAGAATATTAACGAACGGTTGGTTATCCATAATATTTGCCATCGGCAGGTTATTCACCAGTGTACGGTTGACGGGCAGGACGTTTAACGTCGAAGGCGCAATGCCAAACGAACACTGAATCATGGCTCCGGTACAAACGGCGGGACAACTCATGGTAGCACCCCCAGTTGCCGCCAGAGTCGGCGGGCAGATTCATCACCGCTAATTAATTCCTGAAGTAATTCAGGCAGAGGCATGTGTCCCCAGGCCCAGGCGCGCTCCAGCAGATAAGGTACCGGGCTGTGCGGCTCTGTACGTTGCAGATAGCTGGCAACCTGGCGAAGCATCTGATAGGCCTCCTCGCGATTGGCGAAGGTGCCGGAGGACGAGACCATCGGCGATTTATTAACTTCCACTGTTAGCGTGTCTTCTGGTGGTGCGCTGCCCAGCGCCTGTTGGCAGGTTTTGATTTTTTGTTCCAGTACGTGAAAGGAGGGGGCGGACGCTTCTGGCCAGTGCTGGCAGACTGCGTTCAGGCGTTGCAGCCATTGCAGACTGGTCTCCAGCGCTTCGGCTACAGGGCGACTGGCCTCGCTGAACGGTGGGCTGGGATGATGACCCTGCTGCCACTGGCTGAGCGCGATGTTTTCACCGTCGACCTCAAACAGCGGGGTATTGGCAACCAGCATGGCGTAATGCTGCGCCACCCAACTGAGCGGTGCGGCGCGATAATCATAATCCCCCTCTCTGATCTGCGGATGCAGCGCTTCCGGGTACTGTTCCAGCGCCCGCGTTAGCAGCGCCAGCGCCTGCGGCAGAGCGGGCAGACCGTGCAGGCGGATCCAGGCGTCGCCAAGCCAGGACATCACTACCAGATCTTTACTGCGGCTGGTGGTCAGGTGGCTGGCCAGTCTGGCGACCTCCTCCCAGTCGGCACGCCGTGGTGTGCTCTGCCAGACGCCGGTGGGCAAGGATTCATCGTCCTCCTGGCGCGCGCTGACCAACCGATCGAACTCGGGCGAATAGCGGATGGACTCCCCACAGGGGTTGTCCGGACTAATGGGAATAAGTAACGCGTCTATCTGTTCCATTGATGTTCTCCCGAAAATCCCTGTTCAGTCAGAATGACCCAGGGCAGCGGTGCATTGGTTTGCGCATTCAGTAACGCAAACTGGATATTGACGGTCGCACGAGAGCGCTGTTGTCCGTCGCTCACGGGCAGGGAAAAACGAAGCGGCACAGGCTGCGCCAGTGCGCCGCCGACGCGCTGCTGGTCTGTCATGCGCAGCAGCGCCCATGCACCTTGCCAGCGCCAGCGCGCCGTATCGCCCGTCACGCTCAGGCCGACAACGGTGCTATCCGGTACGGGACGCCACGCGGAATTCGCCGCCCAGCGCAGGCTGAACATCAGCTTATCGCCGCTGCGCCAGTGCAGATCGGCGCTGGTGCCTCCGGGCCAGGTCAGGGTCTGTTGATTACCGCTTAACTGCCAGTCGACGATCTGATCCGCGCCGGCTTCCTGATTGCGTCCCGTCCGCCAGTTCACCCGTACCACCACGCCGTCTGGCGAGACCAGCGCGGAAAGCAACGGTTGTGCGGCGGCTAACTGGCGAATCAGCGCGGGTTGGTCTGCGAGCGTTTCCGGCGGCAGCTCCGCCAGTAACGATACCAGTTCGCGAACCCGATCCACATCCGCATCCGGCGCATGGGGCCGCGCCGTGAAAGGGAAACGCCCGGCAAGCCAGTTGTTATACAGCGTGAAGATGTTCTGCACCACGCCGATACTGCCCTGCTGACGTAGCTGCTGACAGTTTTGCGCCGAAGCGCTGAGCAACGCGTTAAGCGAGGCGCTGTAAAAATCCTGTTGGCCCGTTGCACGAAACGATGCCAGTTCGCTCTGACAATTTTGGGCGGTTAACGTCGGTAACGTTGCAGCGAGGGTTTGCAGTTGTGCTGGCGCACTGGTGGGATCCTGCTGTTGCAGGCGGATTAACGTTTCCAGTGAACTGACCCAGCGGGCGATCTGCTGATTTTGCGCGGTGGTCAGCCACGGTCGCTGCGCGCTGAGCCATTCTATTGGTTGCCGGTAGCGGGTGAGCGTCGCAGAAATCTGCGCCGTCTGGGCTGCGGCCCAGCCCATCACCTGCTGTCCGTTCGCCTGTGCCCGCTCCGGCGTCGCCGTGTTGACCGACGGCGGACGGATGTCGGGCAGGCGTGCGCCGCCTTCATTATTTACCCGCGCAATGATTTGTGCGGCAACCTGCTGGCGCAACGCGCTGGCGAGGGCCGGGCGATTGATCTGCGTCAGCGCCGCGATGACGCGATCGGCATTTTCAGTGTCGATCTCTCGCGCTGCTGCGGCGGCAGGTATGCCGCGGTAGAGCGCCCGACGAATGGCGCGTTCGACGGCATTCTGCGCCAGTTCACTGAGCCGGGGTCGCCAGAGGCTGTCGGGAAGCTGTTCGCTATACCGCTGATAACCAGTAAACAGCGTTGCGGCTTGCTGAATCTGCTGATCGCCAGGATAGCCGAGACTCTCCGGTGGCAACTGCCCCGCGCCTTGCTGCCAGAATGGTTGGTTTAGCAGATCGCGTAAACTTTTTTGCAGCGCCAGAATGTCGGGGGAGAGCTGAAAATCACCCTGTGCAGATTGCGCGGTCAGCGTGGAAAAATGCAGTGGAGAGCGGTCAATCTGGGCCATCAACCGTTGACGTAATTGTTCCTCATCGTTGAGTAGTTCGTGAATAGCCGTCCGGTCGATCAGACGCAGTGCCTGCGCCTGGGTAAGCAACGTGTCCAGGGCAAGCCGCGCAGGGGAGTGCGCCGCGTCCTGACTGAGACTATTGAGTGTGGTCAGGGCGTTTTGCAGTCGACTTATCTGCCGCATCAGCAGACGCACGAAATCCGCGTTAATCTCCCCGTCGCTGGTGAAAGTAAGCAGCAGGTCGTCGAGCTGTCCGGCATAGATCTCCAGACTGGCATTATCGTAGATTTGCTCCAGCCAGCGCCGGGTTTCGCGGATAAACTGTTCGCTATTGCGTTGGGTCAGTTCGCTGGCATCGGCCAGGTTCATCTGGCTCAAGGGGAGTGTGGCAAGCATTTCATTAAGCTCAGACGTGGCGGGCAGGGCAGCCGCTTCCACATTAACGCCCCAGACGGTTGAAGAGACCTCGGCCAGTGTCTGCACCGTGGGGCGTTTGACCTGTGTCAGTTGCAGCAGCGGCAGATAGCGGGTCTCCATCTGCTTCGTCTGCTCAAGTAAAAACAGGATCCGCCGGTAACGCTCTTCCGCCAGCAGGTCGTCCCGTTCGCGCAGGCCATCGCCGCGCCTCGCGCTCTGATGTTGCACGCAGATGCTGTTGATTGCCGGTGCCAGCAGGCTGCGTAGGGTGGCGTGATGAAAGGTGGCGCTCAGTTTGCTGTCGGTTCGGCTGAACAGCGAGCCCGGCCAGATGAACGAGCGAAAATGCCACTGCGGGACGTCATTCACCATCCGCCAGTACCGCGCGGCAGAACGTTCCCCGGGGGTATCGCCAGGAGCAATTTGCGTCGCGAGGCTTTGCAACTCGTTATGCAGCAACAGGGCGTTGGTATGCTGAGACGGCCAGCGCCAGATCATCACTACCAGCCAGACGACGCAAAGTGCGCTGTAGCCCGCGAGAAGCGTAAAATGGCGGCGCAGATTAAGCCGCAGCAGGCGACGTACCGGCAGCGCCAGCCCGCGTTCCGCGAGGATTTTGTCACGCAGTAGAGGCTGGCAGAACGCCATCTGCGGTTTTTCGTTCGCCATATGATGTGCGACAAACCAGATCCCACGCAGAAGCGGCGGCTCATCGCGGGCATTGCTGCTCAGCAGCCCATCGAAACCGGCGTGTAGCGCCGCCGCCAGCGACGGAAAAAACTCTGGCAGGCGAAACAGCGATGCTGACGTACTGCCCCTGAGCGCGCCGAGTTCAGTAACCGTCTGGCGCAGTGAGAAACGGGTGTTTTCCAGCGCATCGTCAATCCACTGCGGTTTCCAGACGGCTTCCCGGGGACAAGAAATCGCGCTTCCGATGGCGTATCCCTGGGCCTGGGGCGGAAGTTGACGCAGTAGCGTTCGCACACCGTCCTGCGCTTCCATACCGCTGATCAACAGATAAATGGGCAGGCTGAGGCCGCAAACCTGCTGGATCTGCTGGCAGCGTTCTGACAGATAAGCGTATGCGTCCCCCTGTAACTCCGCGAGCGGCAGGGTCAGGATCAGCGCATCCAGCGGGCGCTGAGGGCGACTTTTCACCAGCGCCGCCACCATCTTTTGCCAGTCGTTCTGTCGGATCAGCCGAGTTTTCCCCGTGGCTTGCAGCGAATGCGGCGCGCAGAGCAGGCTGCACTGCGCGTTATACCACCACTGCCCGAACCAGGACTCCATACCGTCGGTTAACGACCAGGTGCGGCACAGCAGACGGTTGTCCTCCTCGTTGCCCAGCATCAGGATCCGGGTGCTGTCATAAGGATCCTGTCCGCCATTGGCGCGCTGGATCTCCTTTTGCGCGCGGATAAAAGCGTCGTTGCGATATTGCCATTGCCACCAGACGTACCAGAGCGTGACTGCCAGCAGCACCAGTACCACGATTGTAAGCGACAGCCACGGCTGCGTCATGGCGTCTCCTCCGGGCAGAGTTGAGTCGCGGAAAAGCCCGGTAGCGTATTCACGCCAAGGGCGTCTTCGAGGCCTAGCCACAGGTGTTGGCTCAGTAGTAACAGCGCCAGCAGCACGATCAGCGCAACCAGATGCAGACGGGAGTGATCGGGCAGACGGCGGCGGGGAGGCAATTGCAGTGGCGCCCCCAACGAGTCGGCATTCAGGCGTTCGACAATGTCAGCGGCCCGTGGGGCCTGCTGAAACGCAAAATGCCACAGTAACCGGCAGGTCTCCTGATGTGCCGTTTCATTGAAATCGTCGCGGTGAATACCAAAACCCAGCGTCAGGCAGCGTAAGTAAAGCGCGGCTAAATCGCGCTGGCCAGGAAGGCGTTCGCTGAGCAGGGCCTGAATGCGTTGCGGAAGGGCATCCCCCGCGCGATGCGTTTGCCAGAGGTGGTATTCCAGCGGGCACGCCTGCCACTGAAGGTGCGCAGGCCACGGCGTGTAGAGCACCGTCTCATCGATCAGGGCGACCAGCGCATACACGGCGGCATCGATCTGCGCCTGAAACGGACTGCCCAACTCCCGGTTGAGGCGTTGCGCGTAGTCCGAAACGACCTGATTACTCCAGGAGAATGCCTGTTGATACAACATTTCCGGTGCCTGCGTGCTGGTTTTCCAGTGTTCAAATTGCGTCAGCCAGCAGGTAAAAACCGTATCAAACAGACGGCTGGCGGGCATGTCAGTCGCCATCGGCATGGTGTTGCGCCTCCTGCCGATAGAGCATGATCTTCTCAGGACTGACGCTGGTCTTATGCAGTGGGGCGATGATCAGTGGGGCGTCGTGCTCAAACCATTGCGTGGTGAGCGTGAGGGTAAACAGCGCGATGGTGCTGTCAGTTTCCCACTCCGTCCGCTGTTGTGTCGTAAGCGGCGCGACGGACATGCCGTGCATGCGCTGGCGGCGTAAGATCGGCTGAAACGGCTGGCAGGCAATCAGCGACGACTGTAGCCAGTCGATCGCCGACAGCGGGCTGCCGTCAGGCATCAGGATACCGATCACCACCTGTTCGCCCGCGCGTATTTCATCAGGCAACCTCAGAGAGAAGTCGTCTTCCCCGGGAGTAAAACGCAGTCGTAGTCGACGGCGGTGGATATATGCCAGTTGCGTGCGCAATAGCGTAAACAGCGTGGTAAATCCTGGCTGCATATTTTCGTAGTCGAAGCCGGGAAGCCAGGGCAGAGGTTTATCCTGAGTCAGGACAGCGGTCTGACCGCAGAACAAACACAGTGTGCGAAACAGATCCGCCGGATGGGACTTTCCACTGTTTACCAGACATTCCAGTAGCGGCAGCACGCCCTGAATACTTTGCAGGCAAAGCGTTAGCCAGAGCCAGTTGTGAGTATGGTCGTTCTGCCTGGCGAGCTGTGCTTCACGGCTGAGAAACAGGATTTTTTCTCTGGCCAGCAGACAAAGCTCACGAGCCTGTTGGCAGAGCGTGCTGCCCTCGACCACCTGAGGTGATGGGGGAAACCAGTCGTTGCGGCGAAATCCCCCTTCGGTGTAGACCACCTGGATCAGCGGCAGACAGAGGAGGTCGGCGCGTTCATGCTGGCTGACCAGGCGTGGTGCGGGCTGCCAACTGGCAATAGATTCGGGAAACTCTCCGCTGGTTAAATCGGGCAGCGGTGCGCTGGTGATGGAACGAAAACGGGTGGTAAACGGCTGCCACTGACCGCCGCGGTTTGCCGACGGTAGCGCCAGCCAGAGGGTGTGTTCGCTGTCGGCCGTTGCCGGGAGCAGACGAGTGCAGTCAAATTCCAGCGGCGGATCGCGTTGGATATCGTAGTCAATGGGTAAGCCATCGGGCATGATCGCCGTCAGGCGTAAGAGCCGCAGAGTACCGGCGCAAAGCGCGGCATCGTCAATCTCCAGATGGTTCACGCCCCAGAACCACGGATTAGCATGACCTGCAAGCGCGGCGGCGAGAGTGTCATGACGCAGCGACTGCAACTGGAAATGCTGCGGTAACATCGCCATACCTTCATACCAGCAGACCATTGCCGGAATTGTCGTCATATTACTTTCCTTGTTCAGGTGACAGTATCGCCTCGTCCGCCATCAGTTGCAGATGCAGGGAGGTGATGTTGTCCAGCCGCAGACGGTGCTCGCCTTCGCTACGATAGCGGGCGAACAACAGCGTGGCTTCTGCGGGAGCACCGCTTAGCGGATTGTCATCAGCGCTAAAGCGGGAGCCGGGAACCAGTTCCAGAGACCAGACGTGCAAACCGCCAGGGTAATCGCGCTGTAGTTGCGCTCTGGCGTTAAACCACTGCGTTGCCGAAAGCGTCTGTACCACCGGCACAAGCGAGGCATCGGCAATGGCGACAATATCCACGGCGACAGGGGTGTTATCATTAGCGTGAGCAACGGTGTCGATGGTCACCGTCTTTAATTTCACCTGATTTGACCAGAATGAACAGCCATTATTAAGCAATGCTAAACAAGTAATAAATATTATTCGGGTCAAATGGCATCTGCCGTTAGTCATATAAATTCCTTTTATATCCTCGCTAAGAAAATAATTAATGGGGAGGTTTATTTAGTTGATTTAAATCATTATTCGGTGTTAATCATTAAATAAACAGGTGAAAATAGAGTGCGCCCGTAGGGTGAATATAACGTATGGAACATTCACTTCATCATCTGATTTCTTGTATTATATTGAATGATAAGACTTTTAACATTTTTACGTGATGTTGATCAACCAAGGGTATTCTTATCCGGTAAACAAAAATTGGTTGATATTTATTTTTCGTTGTGTTTTTTATAATAGCGATTGATTTTCTGAAATAATGCTTTCAAATAAAGATGCAGGCAGGATTGCATCAGGGATTCTTATTGCAAAAAGGACAAGTTATGGCAGAGAGTATTCAGCATAAACTCAGTCGTATTAGACCTCCGCGGGTACAAATTACTTATGACGTTGAAACGGGGGGAGCAATAGAAAAAAAGGAATTACCTCTTGTGGTCGGTATTTTAGCCGATCTATCCGGTCAGCCAGCCTCTCCACCTGAAAAGCTACGTGACCGGCGGTTTGTCGATATCGATCGTGATAATTTTGATGATGTGCTCGGGTCGATAGCACCTCGTCTGGCGCTCCAGGTGGAAAATCGGCTGGCGAATGATGACAGCAAATTCAACATCGAGCTTCATTTCAAAACCATCGAAGATTTCTCTCCTCTCAACATTATCGATCAAGTGAAACCCCTACAGCGTCTGTTTCTTGCCCGCCAGCGCCTGCGCGATCTGCTGACCAAACTGGATGGCAATGACGATCTGGATGCTCTGCTCCAGCAGGTGGTCAATGATAACGCTGAACTTCAGGCGTTGCGGCCAACAACAGAAGACAAGCCGGCTGAAAACGCCTAACCGAAGAGGAAAGAACAATGGAAACGGTTCAGGAACAGGCTGAAACGGGCGGTCAAACGGTCACGCTGAGCGTGTTGGATCGCATCATTCAGGAAGGGCGCATGGCGCGCGATGAGCTACAGCAGACCTATGCGCGCGACATGCTGGAAGAACTGGCGACGCAGATCCTTGATGAAGGTATGACGGTGGAAAGCGACACCGTCGCCATGATTAACCATCGTATCGCGCAAATTGACGCGCTCATTAGCGCTCAGCTTAACGAGGTGCTGCACCATCCGGATATGCAGCGGCTGGAGGCCTCCTGGCGTGGGCTTCACCAGTTCGTGATGAACACCGAGACCAGCTCCCGACTCAAGCTGCGTTTGCTTAACGTCTCGCGTAAAGCGCTGCAAAACGATCTCGAAAAGGCGGTGGAGTTCGATCAAAGCGCGTTGTTCAAAAAGTTGTACGAAGATGAATACGGTACTTTCGGCGGTAACCCGTATAGCGTACTGGTCGGCGATTATGAATTTGGTCGCCATCCGCAGGACGTGGCGCTACTGGAGAAAATTTCGCAGGTCGCGGCGGCGGCCCATGCCCCCTTTATTGCCGCAGCCAGCCCACGCCTGTTTGATATGGGATCGTTTGCTGAGCTGGGCGTGCCGCGCGATCTGGCGAAGATCTTCGAAAGTGCCGAGTTGATCAAATGGCGGGCATTCCGTGAGAGCGATGAGTCCCGCTATGTGACGTTAGTTTTGCCTCACGTATTGCAGCGCTTGCCTTATGGCCCGGATACCGTGCCCGTGGAAGGGGTCAACTTCATTGAGGACGTCAACGGTCTGGATGCCAGTAAGTATCTGTGGGGCAACGCGGCGTGGAAGCTGGCAAACCGGATCACCGATGCCTTTGCGCTGTACGGCTGGTGCGCGGCGATTCGCGGTGCGGAAGGCGGCGGTTTGGTGGAAGATCTCCCGGCGCATACCTTCAGCACCCCATCCGGCGACATCAGTTTGCGTTGTCCGACGGAGATTGCCATTACCGATCGTCGCGAAAAAGAGCTGAACGATCTCGGTTTTGTTGCTCTGTGCCACAAGAAGAACAGCAACACGGGCGCTTTTTTTGGTGGCCAAACCACTAATCAGGCACGGATCTACAACACGCCGGAAGCCAATGCCAACGCACGCATTTCCGCGATGCTGCCATACATTCTTGCCGCTTCCCGCTTTGCCCACTATCTCAAGGTCATTATGCGCGACAAAGTCGGCAGTTTTATGAGCCGCGACGAGATTGAAAGCTACCTCAATAACTGGATTGCCGACTACGTTCTGCTGCGCGACAGCGCGCCGCAGGAGATCAAAGCCCGTTACCCGCTGCGCGAAGCGCGGGTTGACGTCAGTGAAGTCCCCGGCAATCCGGGTGTTTATCGTGCCGTCGTTTTTCTGCGCCCGCATTTCCAACTGGAAGAGTTGACCACCTCAATTCGTCTGGTTGCTGAGCTGCCATCACCGGCAGTTGCCTGATTAATAAGGAGATAAATCATGGATGCTATTTTTTTAAAACTGGACGATATCAAGGGTGAAAGTCAGGCTGATGGCTTTAACGATCAGATTGAGATCATGTCCTACAGCCACAACGTGGCGATGCAGGTGACCAACGATGTCAGCAACACCGAACGTACCTCCGGGCGCGCACACGTGGGGGAGATGTCGCTGACCAAGTTTGTCGATCTCGCCACCCCGGTACTCAACGAATACTGCTGTAGCGGCAAAATGATCAAAGAAGCGAAGCTGACGCTGTGCCGCAATGATGACGGCAAAATGCTGCCTTTTATCGTCTATACCCTGACCAATGTCGTCATCTCTCACCTGAGCGTAAGCGGCGGGTCCGGCGGTAAACCGGTCGAAACGATGTCGTTGAATTTCACCAAAATCAAATGGGAAATCACCGCGCAGAAATCGGAGGGGACCCAGCAGGGAACCAGTTCTTCGGTCTGGGATATGACGATGAATAAGAAAGGGAGCTAATGATGAGCTCCTCCATACCGGTTGCGCTACTCGACAGGCTGGCAGATGAGACTATCTCACCACGCGAGTCGGTCTACCGGGAATTGCGCAGGTTGTTCAATACCCGCGCGCCGAAGGACGCTGAATCACTCCCCGCGCTGCTCGCCTGGGGCGTTCCCGAATGGCATGGCATCAATGCCGATGATGATCGGGTGCTCGACTGGTTCTGTCGCCAGCTCAGACGCACGATTTTGCATCTTGAACCCCGCATTAAAGCATTGACGGTCAGTGTCAAAGAGGCGCATCACGCCACGCTGGCGCTCCATCTGGAAGCGCAACTGTGGGATGACGATGCGCTGTTGGCGCTGGATCTGACGTATCAAAATGGTCGTTGGCGGTAAAGCCAACAGGAGAGAACGATGGACGACAGGTTGCTGGAGGATTATTTGCAGGAACTCCGGTGGTTGCGTGCCGCCAGCGGTGAATTTTCCCGCCAGCATCCGAAGATCGCCGCTCGCCTGCGTTTAAGCGAATTTGACTGTCCCGACCCGCATGTCGAGCGGCTGCTGGAAGGGTTCGCGCTGCAAAGCGCGCGCCTGAACCAGCGGCTGGACGAAGGGTTTAGCGAACTGAGTGAATCGCTTCTGGAACTGCTCACCCCGCATCTGCTGCGCCCCTATCCCTCATTTGCCACCGCCCGCTTTACGCCCGATCCGCTGGCGGGCGATCTGACGCAGGGCTACTCGCTGCCCGCTGGCACGCCGCTGTACGCGCTGACGGCAGAGGGTGAAACGGTCTGGTGGCGTACCGCATTGCAGCATACGCTGTGGCCGGTCGCGATCGATGACCTCGCCTGGCTCGATGCGAGTGCGGCTCGTCAGGCGTGCGGGTTAAGCCAGGCGCAGGGCGCATTGTCGCTTCGTCTTCGTTGTTTACCGCCCTGGCAGTTTTCCACGCTGACGATGCGCACGCTGCGCATTTATCTGGGGGGTTCTCCGCAGATTAACGCCGCGCTTTTTGACCTGCTGTATGCCCACGCGATAGGCCCACAGCGTCCGCAGCCGGTAGGGCTCGAAAATGCGGAGCACCTGCTGGCGAGCGAGCCAGGCGTCGAGTCAAGCGGGCTGGCGTTGAGCGCCTGGATGCACTGTCCGCAGGCGCTGATGTATTTCGACTTGCCGATCCCGCAGACCCAGCACGGCGACACGATGACGCTCTGCATTCCTTTTCGTCGCGCCCCGGACACGGCGCTGCATCTGACACGGGACGATGTGCGTCTCGACTGCGTACCGGTGGTAAATCTGTTTACGCGAACCTCGGAGCCGCTGCCCGTCGGGCACACGCACAGCGAATACCGGCTGGTCGCCGATCTCTACGACAAAGAGATGCAAATCTACCGCATTGCGCAACTGTGGATGAGCCGACGCGATGAAGCCTGGCCAGTGCCACCCTATTACGGTGCGCAACAGCATGCTGATGCCCGTTGGTTCTGGCATGCGCGGCGACATTATCGGCAGGAGAACGATCTCTGGCTGACGCTGGTGGACAGCCGTTTTGATCCCTTTGCCGCCGATGAAGAGGCCACGCTGACGGCAACGCTTCTGTGTACCAACGGGGAGTGTGCATCGTCGCTGATGGCAGGAACCCCGCTGGCCTTTGATTTTCCGGGGCCGATAGCTCAGGTCTGTTTGCTGGGCACGCCGACGGATCCGGGTCAGTCCGTAAGGCAGCGGAACGCGCGCTGGAAGTTGGTTTCCTCACTGGTACTTAATCATGTGTCGCTGACCGAAGGCGTCGAGGCGCTGGCATCACTAAAAGAGATGCTCTCTCTGTATGCCTCTTCAGGAGAATCGGCGGCAGTCTGGCAGCAGATCGACGGCATTCGCGCGATGCGCTGCGAGCGGGCCAGCGAACATTCTGGTCGTGATGCATGGCGCGGCTGGCGTAACGGTATTCGGGTCACGCTGACGCTGGATCCTCAGGCGTTCACCGCCAGCAGTCGCCTGCTTTTTGCTGCAATTATCGCCCGTTTTCTGGCGCATAACGCCACGGCAAACTGCTTTGTACATACCGTATTACAGGATGACTGTGAGGAGATCCCGCTATGGCGCGATACCGATCCCACCCGGCCGATAGTGTGATAGCGCAACTTCAGCGCGAACCCTGGCGCTTTTCGCTGGAGCAGTGCGTCCGGTTACTCGAACTGAGCGGCGTGTCGCCTGAACTGCGCGGTGAGCGGGGACTGACCTTTGCCCCGGCGGAGATTGGCCGTTTGCAGGGGGCGCGCGTGCAGGTGCGAAGCCTTGGTCTGGGCGGCGCGGACGGTGTTTTACCCTACGGCGTGCTGGAGGCGCTGCCGCAGGCGGCGCAGGATTTCCTCAGCCTGTTTGAGCAGCGGTTGATTGAACACGACTGCCGGAGCCGAAGCGCGTATCGACTGGCGACGCCTTATGCCCGGCGAGAGCAGGCGGCAGGGGGAGAACTCATGCAGGCGCTGTGTGGCTTTTTGACCACGTCGCGTCCGGCGCAGGTGCCGTTATCGCTGATCCAAAGCGGTCTGTTGGCAAACCGCAGGCGTTCCGCCGCAGGATTTGTCCCACTGGCGGCGGCGATGATGAACATCAGCGTGTCGGTGGAAGAGTTTGCGGGGCGCTGGCAGGTACTGCCCGCCGATGCGCAGAGCCGCACCGGCTGTCGGCTGGGGCGCAACAGCGTGGCGGGTCGCCATGCCTGGCATCAACACGCGGGCATCCGGCTCCATCTGATCGCCAGCAGTGCCGCGCAGTGGCGCACGTTTTTACCAGGGGGCGAAGGCTTCACCACGCTGAGCTTTGCCGGGCGCCTCTGGTTTGGCGCGGCAATTTCGCTGGAACTTGTCATGCGCGGGACGTTGACGCTCAACACGCATCTGTCCCGCGCGCGGCCTCCGCGCCTGGGGCGTACCGCACAGCTACAGGGGCGCAAAGCGTCGCCGTGCTGCTGTCGTCTGTTTTTCAGGGAGGATGAACATGGATTTAAAAGCGTTAGTGCAACGACTGAACCCGAATTGCTTTCGCGCGCTGGAGCAGGCGGCTGAACGGAGCCGGGCGCAGGGACACTGGTTTGTTGAACCGGAACATTTGCTGCTGGCCCTGCTGGATGAGGAACAGGGCGATCTGGCCTGTTGCCTCGGGGAGGCGGCGATCCCCGCGGATCGGCTGCGTGAAGAGATTCAGCGCACCCAGGCGCAGTTTAAAACCGGCTGTACGCGCATGCCGGTATTTTCCGTCCAGCTAGTGGAACTGCTGGAAGGGGCCATTCTGCTGGCGACCTTCCAGCGTCTTGCGCAGGTGCGGTCGGCGTTGCTGCTGCTGGCATTGCTGACCCGCGAACGGCTGCGTAACCAACTGGCGCAGGGGATGCCGTTGTTGCTTGGCATCCAGGCCATCACGCTGGAAAACCAGTGGCGGAACTGGTGCCGACTGTCCGTGGAGGAGCGAAACGCGCCGCAGTCTGACGATCGCCCTGACCATGAAAGCGGCGTACTGGATCAATTTACCCACGACCTGACCCGCGATGCCCGCGAGGGGCGGATCGACCCGATCATCGGTCGCGATAGCGAGATCCGTCAGTGTATCGACATTCTGCTGCGCCGTCGGCAGAACAACCCAATTCTGGTCGGCGCGCCTGGCGTCGGGAAAACGGCCGTTGCCGAAGGGCTGGCGCGACGCATTGCTGAAGGCAGCGTGCCGCCGCCACTGCGCGACGTGGCGCTGCTGGCACTCGATCTCGGCCTGTTGCAGGCGGGGGCAGGCGTGAAGGGTGAATTTGAGCAGCGGCTTAAAGGGGTGATTGACGCAGTCAAAAAATCCCCACAGCCGATCGTCCTGTTTATCGACGAAGCTCATACGCTGATTGGCGCGGGTGGCACCGAGGGCGGCAGCGACGCAGCCAACCTGCTGAAACCGGCCCTGGCACGCGGTGAGCTGCGAACTCTCGCGGCGACCACCTGGCAGGAGTACAAGAAATATTTCGAGAAGGATCCCGCGCTGGACCGGCGCTTTCAGCGTATCCAGATTGAAGAACCGGACGAGCATCGCGCGGTGGTGATGCTGCGGGCGGTGGCCGACAAGCTGGAAGCGCATCATGGCGTACAGATCCTCGACAGTGCGATTCGCGAAACGGTGCGCCTGTCGCAGCGCTACATCTCCGGACGACAGCTGCCGGATAAAGCCATCAGCGTGCTCGACACCGCCTGCGCGCGCGTGGTGTTGGCGCAGCATGACGTGCCGCCTGCGCTCGAAGAGATCCGCCAGCAACGGGCGGCCATCGACGAAGAGGGACAGCGGCTGAATCGCGAGCTGCTGGTGGGCGTTGATCATCACGACCGGCTGTGCGAGCTGGAGGTGCAGGCGGAGAAACTCCAGATTCAGGCGCGGGAAGTGGAAGGGCGCTGGCAGGATGAGCGCCAGCGGGTTGGCGAGCTGCTCGCTGCCCGTCAGCGGATGCTGAATCTGAGCGAACGGCCCGATGAAGATGACGAAGAACTGGAGCAGCAGTTGGTGGAGTGCGCGGCGCTGATTAGCAAGCTGGAAACCGCCGCCGCGCAGCTGCGAGAGGAAGTGCCGCTGGTGGCCGATTGCGTAGACGCCGCCACCGTCGCCGCCGTGATTAGCGGCTGGACGGGGATCCCGCTCGGGCAGATGCTGACCGATGAAGCCCACGCCCTGCGTACGCTGGTCGAGAGGATGAGCGAACGGGTGATGGGACAACAGGCGGCGCTGGAAACCATTGTTCAGCGCCTGCGCGCATACCGCAGCGGCCTGACCGACCCGCAGAAGCCGGTCGGTGTGTTCCTGCTGGTGGGGCCGACCGGCGTCGGCAAAACTGAAACCGCGTATGCGCTGGCCGATGCCCTGTACGGCGGCGAACGTAACCTCATCACCATTAATCTTTCCGAGTATCAGGAAGCGCACACCGTCAGCCAGCTCAAAGGCGCGCCGCCGGGTTACGTCGGCTACGGCAGCGGTGGGGCATTAACCGAAGCCGTACGCCGTCGCCCCTATTCGGTGGTACTGCTCGACGAAATCGAAAAGGCGCACCCGGACGTGCTGGAGGCGTTTTATAACGTTTTCGATAAGGGCGTAATGGAAGACGGCACCGGGCTGATTGTCGATTTTAAAAATACAGTGATGCTGGCAACCAGCAACGTTGGCGCGGAGCTTATTCTCGACACGCCAGCTTCTGAATTAAACAGCGAGCGGTTTAATGCGGCATTGCGCGAGGAGTTATTAACACATTTCCGCCCGGCGTTTTTAGCAAGGATGACCACGGTGGCCTATCGCGCTTTAGATGAAGAAATATTAAAAGGGATTGTGCTGGCGAAATTGGAGAAATTAGCACAGCGATATTTTGTGGCGACGGGGGAGCGGTTGAATATGGATGAGGGACTGGTTGAGAGAGTGATGGAGAAGTGTAAAGGCGTCGGGGCCAGAGATGTTGAGAATCTGGTTGTTGGGGAAGTAATGGGAAAGGTTGCTGAATTAATAATTGTGTAGGATGTCAATTTTGGAGAGTAGGAAATGGCCGATTATGATGGCTTAGTAGAGGCGTTTAGAGCGGGGGATATAGTCTTTGGACTTGATAAACCTAGAGCTGATGCCTTAGTAAGGCTTAGGGAAAGATATGGTGAATTTGATAGGATTGAACTGCCATCCACTTTTTTTTTATGTTGTTTTAGAAAACGTCATTACCTCGATTCAATGAAAATATATATACAAAATGATATCACTAATGCTGTTTGGGACATCAATGACCCTCTTCACTATTCTAGTGATGATACGATTAGGCGTTCCAGACCAATAGAGACTGACCGAGTTTTAGGTTTTCGAGAACTATTGCAACATCATGATAAATACAATGTTGTGACACAGACACAAGGTAGTCTTACTCTCGTTGATTATTACAAAAGAACCTGGAAAAGGACAAGTAAGGCCGGTCTAGAATATCAACTTATCCATAATAATGGAGTGGTCCATTTTATAATTGATGATTTAAATTTTGATGATATTGCAAGGAAAGAGCGGCATGGTAGCAAAGGGAATATAACGAGTTCGGAAATGAGATGGTTGTATAGAAACAGGGGGAATCTCAATGTTAGCAGGAATTTAAGATTTTGGGGGAAAGATAGAGAATATACGCAAACTGATATTTTCACTCGATTAGCTTCTTATCATCCTAAGTAATAATACTTATCAGTTTTAAAACCTAAAGGAATTCCCAATGCCAGACACCACCCTTATCAAACTCACCGCCCCGGCGTTTACCGGCCTAACCGCCCCGGCGTTTACCGGCCTAACCGCCTCAACCTTGCAAACCGATTCTCAACTTAACGGCCTGACCATCGCCACGGTTACCGTAACCACCTCTGCGCCGTTAACGCTTGATACCGCGCTGGCGACCCATCTTACCGCCACCATCAACAACGCCGACTACGACGGGCTGATTGCGGAGATTCACCAACTGCCCGCGACGCGCAACGCTGACCGCTATCAGTTTGTACTGCGTCCCTGGCTGTGGTGGTTGACGCTTTCCAGTAACAACCGCGTGTTTCAGAACCTCAGCGCACAGGAAATTGTCGGGAAGGTATTTAAGGACGCCGGATTTACCGATTATAAATTTCAGCTCAAAACCACACCGGCAAAGCGCGAGTACTGTCTGCAATACAACGAAAGCGATTTTAATTTTGTCTCGCGGCTGCTGGAGCAGGAGGGAATTTTTTGGTTCTTTACCCACGCAGCAGGCAAGCACACGCTGGTGCTGGCGGATGACAACAGCGCATTCCCGCCCATCCCCGGCGAGAAAAAGGTGAAGTATCAGGCGGCGCAGAGCGGTGAGCGGGAAACCGGGGCGATTCGCTCGGCGGCATTGCGCCTGCAAGCCACCGCGCAAGGGTTTCAGACCAGCGATTTCAACTACGAGCAGCCGAAGGCCGCGCTCTTTTCGCAGGCGGGTGAGAAGAAAGGCGGGGTGCATTATCAGCATCCGGGGCGGTTTAGCGTTAAAGCCGACGGTGACGCGCTGGCGGCGTTGAAGGTTAACGCCCTGAAAGCGCAGGCGAAGCAACTGGTCGGCGAAAGCGACTGCGCGGCGTTAACGGCGGGCCACTGGTTCACTCTGACCGATCATGATGATAAGACGCTCAATACCGACTGGCTGGTCACTGCCGTCACCCACGACTACGACGGCGAGCACTACCGCAACCGCTTTACCGCCATCCCGAAGGCCACACGCTATCGACCGCAAAGCAGCGCGCCGAAACCGGTTATGCACACGCAAACGGCAACGGTGGTCGGCAAGCAGGGAGAGGAGATCTGGACCGACAAACTCGGGCGGGTAAAAGTGCAGTTTCCGTGGGATCGGGAAGGCGAACGTGATGAAACCAGCTCCTGCTGGCTGCGGGTCGCCACCGCCTGGAGCGGTAACGGCTTCGGTACACAGTTTATCCCCCGCGTCGGCCAGGAGGTGGTGGTGAGCTTTATCGATGGCGAGCCGGACAAACCGCTCGTCACCGGCTGCGTCTATAACGGCGTCAACGCGCTGCCCTATCCGCTGCCGGCGAATCAGACACAGTCCGGTATTAAAACGAAAAGTGAGAAAGGGTTTAACGAACTGCGCTTTGACGACAAAAAAGACGCCGAACTGCTGGCAATGCAGGCGCAAAAGGACTTCCAGCTTATCGTGCTGAACGACAGTAACACGACAGTCGGCCACGATGACATTCAGAGCGTGAAAAATGACCGTACGCGCACCGTTGAAGAAGGTAATGAAACCGTCACGCTGAAGAAGGGCAACCGGGTGGTCAACCTTGAAAAGGGTAGCGATACGCTGACGGTTAAAGATAAGCGCAGCGTGACGGTGAAAGGCGATCAGGAACACGCGGTGGACGGCAATGAGACGCACAAAGTGAAGGGCAACTACACGCTGAACGTCGACGGCAACCTGACGATTAAGGTCAGCGGTACGCTCACGCTGGAAAGTGGTAAAACGTTGACGGTGAAGAGCGGGACGGATCTGAAAGCCAGTGCGGCCACGAGCCTGAATCTTGACGCTACCAGTATCGCCAGCGATGCGAAGGGTTCGCTCACCCAGAAAGCTGCAACGATAAGCCAGGAGGCGAAAGCAACGCTGACCAGCAAAGCCAGCGCAGCGCAGACTCTGGAGGGAGGCGGGATGCTGACGCTCAAGGGCGGGATGGTGAAGATTAACTAATGAGTGAGCTTCTGGAATATCAGCAGGACGCCACCCGGCTACAGGCTGCCCTGACGGACGGCCGGCTCTGCGGAGAGATGCAGATTGAGGAGCATGGGCGTCGACTGATGGCGATGCACTATCAGCAGGGCATTCTGCACGGCGTTACCGAAAGCTGGCATCCTAACGGCCAACTGGCGATGCATCAGGAATATCATCACGGCAGATTGCAGGGGGTGGCGCGCTACTTTAGCGAAGAGGGCGTGCTGATCCGTGAAGAGCACTGGCGGGAAGGGCAACTGCACGGCGAATGCCGCTGCTTTTATCCGTCCGGGCAGATGCAGATGCGTGAACAGTGGCAGGACGGCCTGCGTCATCAACAGAGTGAACAGTTCTATCCCGATGGGACCTGCGCCATGCGACAACAGTATGTCCACGGCCGCCTGGTTCACGCCCCCGATCGCTGGTTGCCGGATGGCCGTGCCATCAATGCCAGGGGACAACCCCAGTCGCGGTTCAGCAAATGGACGGAGCATCTGTAGGCGCGATCGCGCGAGATCAATGAAAGGTATGAAACACCACGCGCAGACTACGACTTTCCTGTTATGGAGCGCGGCCGCAGAGTTCATAAAAATTAGTGTTACCCCCGCCAGTTCGTCATCGTTTTGTACGGGCGGCCTTCTGCGGCCTGCATAACTGTGTTTGCGTAAAGGTGATGATATATGGTTGATCGAATGTACGTTCCGCCACTGGCTTCACGACGGGTGAAGCGAACCCAAATTCGCTCACGTGATAAATGGGCTGAAACGGATCTGTTTGTTGAGCAGGGCGTCAGGTATTTCTTCCGTGTCACCGGTAAGTGGTGCGATATGAGCCATTGCTGTGACGCGAACGGTTACACCGTCGGCTATCTGAATTTTGCCCGAATCTGGCTGCGGTGCCGTCACGATCCTGCGACCTGGTTTACCCTGATTGGTACCATCGACAAATCAACCGACACGATGTTTGTGATTGGCGATGGTGCCCGACTCAATAACGGCTGGATTGCGCCCCGCAGCGGTGAGCTGGTGGTCTTTGCGAATGATATATCGGGGATGTACTGGAATAACTTTGGTTCAGTCGTACTGGAGGTCTGGCGGTGAAAAGCGAAGTCAATATCACCCGCTAATTACGTAGTCACCTTGTGGCGTAAAATTTAATGTACAAAAACAGTCGGTATTTGTGCGTTTCATCAGATTCTTACCATAAGTAGGCAAATCACATCTCTTAAAATTGATAAATATCAATTAAGACACACTTAATTTGCGTCGTTAAAAAATGTACTTATTTACGACTTGTTTACTTTTTTTGCGTTAACGGTCGGGGTGGTACGACGTCTGATGACAAAAGTGATTTACTGCGTTAGCGAAAATAATTGAAAGAGATCGTCGTAACGCACTCTAAAAAAGCCCGTTATTGTTCTTAATGTAAACATTTATCTCAGAAGTAACTTATTGGCGAATAGGAATTTTCAATAATTACTCTGAATGATTGGGCAGGAGGAGGGGGAGCGAAATGCACTGAATTAACCTTTGCATGGCAATAAACCCTGACATCATTAGCCTGCTATGTGTTATCTTTCACTTGAAACAGCGTTCCATTTCAAGGTGTTTTCTTAACATTTCCATCACCCGACTGCTGAAATTATGTGCGTTGACTTGTTATTCGGCCAACTGCATATTCCTCCCCTGTTAAGACGAAATAGCCTTCAGGAGCTGACGATGCCTTCCCGTGATTATCCCGATACCCGTAAAGCCAGAGGAACCCGTTCTAAAGATATGGTGCTGTTAAGTGCCCGTGTTGAAACCACGCTTTGGGACTATGTTCGGACACTGGCCTTAGAAACGCGTAAAAGCAAACAGGATATTATTGCCGAAGCGCTTATGCTGCATCGCACCGCCAATGAAGGCGGTCGAGATTAAGTGCGGACAGCTTTTACAGGATGATATTGTTACCACTCTGGCGCGCTATATTGTGTATGATGATCGCCGCATTAGGGCCGTTGGCGCATTTCGTTGATGTGACACGCCAACAAACGCTTTTGTTTATAGAATTGCAGCGCGCTGATCGTCGCGGCGAGAAATAACGCCAGCGCGCCGCACAGCGTGGCATCGGTAATGGCCTGCGTGCCGCTGCCCAACAGCGTGGTTAACAGCGGCCCCAGGATCTGCCCGATGCCGTAGGTTAACGTGACAAAACCCAGCAGATTGAGGTTTCCCGGCACAATAAGCTGGCGCGCGAGGGTCATAACCAGCGACGTGGTACCCATAAACGTCGCGCCAAATCCCACGCTGCTCAGCACCAGCAACAGCGGAGAGCCGCTGGCAAGTGTCAGAAGCACACAGGCGGCCTGAATCATCAGGTTCGCCGTCAGACATTGCAGTACTCCCCAGCGTTTCGCAGCCCACAGCCAGGCGAAGCAGCCCGGTATGATTGAGATACCAACCAGCGTCCACAGATGCACCGTCAGCAGCGGTGAACCGGCGTCTTTTGCCATCAGCGGCAAATAGGTTGCGACGATGATGTAGCCAAATCCGGCCAGACCGTAGAGCAGCGCCAGCAGCCACCAGCGCATCGGCTGTGGCTCGTTTTTTGCCTGTGTTGCGGCAGGCAGCGCGTGAGCGCGGGACGGAAGCAGCAGCGCCAGCAGAATCGCCAGCACGGCGGAGAAGACCGCCGCCCCGATCCACAGCGTGTGGGAAGAGAGCGCAAAGTGCAGCCCTGCAATCACGTACTCGTTACCCAGCGCAATTCCGACGCCGACGCCAGAAAACAGCGAGGCAATGACAAAAGGATTGCGGGTATGTTGCAGCACCAGCGTGGAACCAAAGATCAACATCCCGGCGCTGGCGACGCCTGCCAGAAAGCGTACCAGCATCACCACCCCCGGCCCGGAGAATAGCGCCATCGCGAGGATCAGTCCGCTGGTCGCCACCGCTGAACTCAACAGCATAGGGCGTAAACGTCCAGGCAGATGAAAAAGCCCGAAGGAGAACAGCAGGCTGCCGGCCAGGTATCCCGCATAGTTGACGCTGGCTATCCACGACAGTTCGGAAAACGTGAAGCGCCCCTCGGCCAGCAGCACCGGCAGCATGGGGGTATAGAGAAAACGGCCAATCCCCATGCCCAGCGCTAATACCATCATCCCGAAAAGGGCTGTGCTGAGTGAATATCGGTCTGCGATGTGCTGTGGCTGGCTCATGCCGTACCCATTGTTATTCGTCGAGTGAGAATTGCGAGAGTAACAAATTTATAACAAATGGGTAAGACCGCGGGTGAATTATTGTGCGGCGTCAGATGTGAAGCGGTAAAACAGGTTAGGCTCTGCAACCATAAACAGCGATCCCTGGTTATCCATCGCGATCCCTTCAGCCTGCTGTATGGTGCGCGCCAACCCGTGATGGCCTTCGGTTAGCGTCATGACGCCGATAACTTCGCCGTCGATTTTGACCTCTTTGAGCACGCGGGATTCGTGAGAAAGGATCAGCAGGCTATTCTTTCGCGCATTAAATTCCGCGCCTGAAATATCTTTTACTTTAAGCTGTTGTTGCAGAGTATTGTCTTTGCCAATGGTTAAATTGTCATTATTGAGCAGCCCCGTCACTTTATAGATCCCAATCGGTCTCTTTTCTTTGAAAAACCAGAATGTCTCTTTTTCTCGTGACCACGCGAGTCCTTCAAAGCCGTCGTTTGTTGGGGTTTCATACAGATCAAGCTTCAACTTTTTGATGATGTTCACCTGTGACTGCGCATTGATCGTAATGACGTAAATGGAATAATCACTTTCATCGCTGATGACAAACGTGTCGTCACCAATGAACTCGATGGTTTCCAGATCGCGAATAAAATCGAGCGGGATACTCCGCAGCAGTTGACCCTGTTTGGTCAATTCAATAATCGTGGCAGGTTTATTGATCGTGCTGAACAACGTATCACTTTTATCCGACCAGGTGAGTGAGGAGACATTTTTTTTCACGCCAGCGATCGTTTTGCCGTCTATTGTTGCGCGATAGTCCGCAAGGGAGTTGTTGTCGTCGTCGGGCGTGGCACCACCGGATACGACATAACTCATTCCTGCAATGAATAGAGCAAGAAGAAGCATAACTCGCAGAGGTGAGTTCAGGTATCGGGTGGACAATCTCATTATTCTTCCCTAAATAAAATCAAAGCCATTAAGGGAGAAAGTATAAAGATTAATCTTAATGAATCCTTAAACCTGCGCTAATGGGGGGAAATTTATCGCGATTTAGCGGATCAACGCGATAGCGCGTCAAAGGTTGCCACACATTGCCAGTCGCCCGACTCAAGGCAGTAGATAGATTCTGTATGGCCGGGGATGACCCACCGTGCTTCTTCTCCGGGCTGGCAATGCAGGTGGACGCACAGCCCGCAACCCCCGCGCAACTGGCGGGGAATATCAGCGACCCGAAAGCTCATGCCTGCGGCCTGCAACGCTTTGCGGGTCTGGATCACGCCTACCGTCGAATGAAACAAGAACAGATATTCCGTCATCCGCGCTTTCTCTGTCGTTGACCAATTAACGCCGCGCCAATGGCACCGGCAAACTGCGCATCCGGGTGGGTGTGTACCGGGATGCCGACATGGCCTTCCAGCATGCGGGCAAAGGCCGTACAGTGGCTGACGCCGCCGGTAAACAGCAGCGGCCCCTGTGAGGAGAGTCGACCGATGAAGTTGGCGCTACGCCGCGCCATTGCGTTGATCACGCCCGCGAGAATGGCTTCCGGGGCGATACCCGCAGAGCGCAGGCTAATCACTTCAGATTCGGCAAAGACGGTGCACATGCTGCTGATGGCGTGTGGCGCAACCCCGGCGGTTATGCCGTCGAGTTGCTCCACGCTGGCGCCCAGGGTTCGCGAAATGACTTCCAGAAAACGTCCGGTGCCTGCCGCGCATTTGTCATTCATCAGGAAGTCGGTGAGGTTACCGTCGTCATCCAGTTGAATAACCTTGCTGTCCTGTCCGCCGATATCAATGACCGTGCGGGTGGCGGGAGCCAGTAGCCGCGCGCCCAGTCCGTGACAGGAGATTTCTGTTACCTGCTTGTCGGCAAAATCAACCAACTGGCGACCATAGCCGGTTAAGGTCAGGTATGGCCGCGTTTCCAGACCTTGTGCGAGAACGTCCCAGGCCTCGCGGATGGCATCGGCTGGCCGGAATGGCGTCGGGCACAGGAAGCGGCGCTGAATCACGCCGCCAGCCAGTAAAACGCCTTTGGTCGCTGTCGAGCCGGAATCAATCCCTATCGAATACGTCACGCCGGCTCCTTACAGCATTTCAATAAAGGCCGCGACGCGGGTGCTGAGCTGGCCGATATCCGAGGTGGAGTAGTCGGTTTCAATGGCGATATAGGGAAGGTTGTGCTGCTGACGAATATGACGCTTAATGGCCAGTGACTCAACGGCATAGGTATGACAGGCCTGCAAAATCACGTCCACCACGCCGTCCGCCTGGTACTCTTCCACCATCTGGCTGAGCAGCGTCAGGCGCTGCTCGTTTGGAGAGATGCACGAACAGCCGATGGCGAGATATTTGTCGGTGAGCGCGTCGTATACGTCGCCGGTTTCCGCGACGCACTGCTCGGTCGCCTTCGCGCCGGTGCAGTTTTCGTATCCCACCACCCAACCGCCGTTTTCTTCAATGGCGCGTACCACTTTTTCTGCCGCTCCGCCAATCGGGCAACCGGTGATCAGAATGCGTGGACGGGCGTCCAGTCGTTTACCGTCTTGCCACGCATGGCGCACCCGTCCGGTCATGCTGTCCAGTTCGTCGATAAGGGCTTCTTTATCAAAGCGGAAGGTCGCACCGTACACCACTTTCAGGATGTCGCTGCCGCTCAATGCGGGGGGATTAAGCTGGCCGAGACGATAGAAATTCGCCAGCGCGCGGCGTTCACGGTTTTTGAGGACGATGGCTTCGCGCAGTGCCGCTTCGGTTACCGGCGTCCCAAAGCGCGCTTCCACGGCCTGTTGCAGGCGCAGAATTTCTGCTTTCCACAGTGCGCGGGAGGCGGCATCCTGGCTGCTGTTTGGCAACTGCATGACGTGAACGGCTTTGAACTCAGCCATGTACTCGTACATTTTCTTTTTGCCGTCGCAGGTGGTTTCACCCACGACCAGGTCAGAAAAGTAGAAATAGGGACATTTGTCAGTTTTGCCGAAGCCGTAGCTGCTTTTGATCAACGGGCAGAGGTTGCGCGGCAGATCCTTTTCGGCCTCTTCGATGGTTTCGTCGGACGTTGAGCACAGCGAGACCACCACCGCCCCCGCCGCCATTGGGATCTCCTGCGGCATGAAGGTGCAATAGGTCCCCACCAGCGGGATACCCTGCTCTTTGAGATCCATCACGGTGAGAAAGCCTTTCTGGCGGGCTTCAGAAAACTGGTCGAAAATGGCGGGTAGATCGGTGATAAGCGACATGGATTTTCCTTCCCCGTGACACGGGAGATGTTAAAAGTGCTCGCATTATAACCATGTCATTGTTGTGGGTTTATTGATCTCCCGCCAGGTAAGGCACTATAAAATTTTCTTCAGATCCATCTCTTCCTGGACGCGCTCGTTCCAGGCAAGATGCGTGCGAATCGCCTCCTCAATGCCCGCGTTGTAGTACGCCGGACCCAGTTTTTCGCTAATAAAATCAATAAAAAACTCGGCGTCGAACTGTTCCAGCTCCAGTTCGAAATGGTCGCGGCAGTAGTCTCTGAGCGCCTCGCGCAGACCGTCGCGTTCCGCCGGGGACAGGGTAATGTCAGCCATTTTTTCTCCTTAAAAAGTGGACAGTGCGGGCAGCAGTGAGGGGATCTGCGACAACAGATATAGTACCAGCCCGATCGTCCCGCCCACCAGCGTGCCGTTGACGCGGATAAACTGCAAATCTTTACCGATGTTAAGTTCAATCTGTCGTGACATATCGCGGGCATCCCAGCTTTTCACCGTGTCGCTGATGTGGCGGGTCAGGAAGGCGGCAAACTCCGGTGCTACCCGATGGGCGGCCTGTTCCAGGTGGCCGTTGAGCGAGGCGCGCAGCGCATCGTCGGCAACCAGCGTTTCGCCAAACCACTGTCCGGCATGGGCGATTCGCTGTTTCACCCGGGAATCCTCGGCGTTGATATCATTCTTTAACCACTGGCGTAAATCCGCCCACAGCTCGCCGAGATAGCGGTTAAAGGCCTCATCTTCTTTCAGGTAATCCTTGATGCTTTCCGCCCGGTTCGCCATCTGCGGATCGTTTTTCAGTTTGTCGATGAGCCTGAAGGTGGCGCGATCGAAGGCGTGGCGGATCTGATGGGCGCGATCGTGGCTGATATCATCAAGCAGTGAGTTCACCGCCTCTGACACCAGCTCGGCACTGTGTTCGCCCAGCCACTCGGTAGGTAAAATTCGGGCCTTCAGCGGGTGTTCGGTCTCCAGCCAGTGGACGATCTGCCGGGCGATAAAGGTCCGGGAGCTGTCGCGCTGGAGGAGTGCGATCAGTTGGGCGATCAGCGTGTCGAGTAACTCCTGATGACGATCGTTTTTGGTCATGCTTTCCAGCATCAGGGCGCTGGTGCCGGAGAGATCGACCTTATCGATCGCCTTATGCACTGCACGTTTTAGCAGGCGCTGGATACGGGCATCATCGGTCAGTTCCAGAAAACCGCTCATGATCTGCAACAGATGCTGTCCGACCCGCCGGGCGTTTTCCGGTTGGCTGAACCAGTTTCCGATCAGTAGCGCTGGCTCGTGGCGGCGGATTAGCGCGACCAGGGACAGGGTGTCGAGGAATTTCTCCTGCACGAACTGGCCCAGATTCTCGCCGATCCGGTCTTTATTGCGGGGAATAATCGCCGTGTGCCGCGAAATGAACGGGAGAGGGACGCGGCGAAACAGCGCCACCACCGCAAACCAGTCCGCCAGCGCACCGACCATCGCCGCTTCGGCAATGGCTTTGATCCCGCTGACCCAAAAGCCGGGCGGCAGGAAGAGGGTGATGACGAATGTGGTTGCCGCGATCAGCAGTAACGAGAGCGCCAGCAGTTTGGCGCGTTTGAGTTCAGCGATTTTATTCATAGGGTTAAGGATAGAGCCAGACGGGGGGATCGTGCAAAAACAACCGGGATCAGCCGGGGATCCAGTTGTCCCACGCCGGCAGCGTCCCTAACTCCTCGACCAGAAAATCAATAAATGAACGTACCTTCGGGTTGCTGTATTTGCTGGGGAAATAGAGCGCGTAAAGGGTGTGCGTTTCGCAGGTGATGGTGCCATCAAGCATCAGCGGGGTGATCTCCTCTTTCTGAATATGATCGCCAATCAGATAGGTGGGCAGATAGGCGACACCCTGATCTTCCAGTACCGATTTCAACAGTACCAGACTGCTGTTCGCCTGGATAGGCATATGCAGTTTCAACTGATGCAGGCGATCCTGCTCGTCGGCAACCTTCAGAACGGGGGTCAGGCCGGGGTAAACCAGACAGTCGTGATCCACCAGATCGGTACGCCGCAGCGGCATCCCTTTCTTCGCGAGGTAACCGGGAGACGCGCAGTACGCCCAGCGAATAGGCACCAGTTTACGCATGGCATAGTTTTGCGGTGGCGCGGTGGAGATGCGCAGCGCGATATCGAAATCCGTGTCGTTCAGATTGACGAAGTTATCGTTGAGATCGATATACAGATTCACATCCGGGTACTGGGTGCGATATTTGTCCACCAGATTGACCAGTCGGGAATAGCCGAAGGCAATCGAGCAGGTAATGCGTAATTCACCCTGCGGATTGTGATAATAACCGGAGGTGGTATTTAGCGTTTCATCAAATTCTTTCAGTAATTTATTGGCCCGGTTAAATAAATATTGCCCGGCGTCGGTCAGCGTAATACTGCGGGTCGTGCGCTTAATTAATGTTGTCCCCAGCGTATCCTCCATTGCCGCCAGACTTTTACTGACCGCCGACGGTGACACGTTAAGTTGCACCGCGGCTTCAGATAATCCTCCGCAGTCCACAATCCGGACAAAAAATTCTAAATGCTTGAGAGAAATGGGGGTGCTCATTGTTTCCTTTTGCTCACAAGTGATTTGCAAAAACGGTACGAATAGGCCGTTACATTAGGTTTTGAAACATGTAACTATTGAACCACAGGAAACGACCTACACACAAAATGAAAAAATAACAACTTAAGTGAGTTGCGTCACAAATAGTAAGGAGGCAAAAACAGAACGTCGCCAAATTGTGAATTTACTCTCATTTAATTCCATTTTTATAAAAGGTACCGATTATGTGGACACGACTCGAACCCTACAAATCGTCAATTATTTTATTACTTGCTCTGGTTGCAGGTGGTTTATTAGGGATTTATGCACCCGCGTTTGCCAGTAAACTTCAACCGATAGGTCAGATTTTCCTGAACCTGTTATTTATGATTATCGTCCCGCTGGTGGGAATCAGCGTAATGTCGTCCATCGCCAGCATGACCGACCTGAGACGCTTAGGGCGAATTATGGCGATTATCTTTATCGTTTCCATCGCAATGGCGTTTATTCCCGCTGCCGGTATCGTGGCGTTAGCCCTGTGGTACAACCCGGCACAGGGGGTCACCATCGATCTTTCGCAGTCCGTGCAGGCGGGCAGCGGCAAGATGGATTTTGTCAGCATGATCACCACCAACGACTTTATTGGCCTGTTTTCTAAATCGAATATCCTCGCACTGATCGTGATGGCGATCATTGCCGGGATCGCGATTGGTCAGTCAGAACAGGCGGGCAAACGCATTGCCTCGCTGCTGGAGGATGCCAACACCGTCATTATGAAGATCGTATCGATCATCATGAAAGTCGCGCCGCTGGGACTTGGCTGCTACTTTGCGGCCACAATGGCCAGTCAGGATTCCGGACTGTTGCTCACCTTTGCCCGGGCAATTGGCCTGTTCATGGTTGCCACGCTGGCTTACTACATTTTCGGTTCTATTCTTTACTCTTACATTGGCGGCGGCGTACCGGCAGTGAAGGCCTTCTGGCGTCACGCTATTGAGCCTTCCGTGACGGCACTGGGCACTTGTTCTTCGCTGGGAACGCTGCCGGTGACTCTGCGCGCGGGCAAAGCGATGGGGATTAACCCGGAAATCGTGGATGTCTCGATCCCGCTGCTGGTCAACCTGAACAAGGGCGGCGTGGCGATGATCGCGGCGCTGAAGATCGTCTTTATCTACTCGGTGCTGGGGATTCCATTCACGACGGAAACTTTCTTCCTGACCATGCTGATCGCCGTGCTTTCTGCGATTATCGTCGGCGGCGTGCCGGGCGGGGCGTTCCTCGGGGAGATCTTTATCGTTACGACGCTGGGGTTGCCGATGGAAACCATTCCTATGTTAGTGGTGCTGGGCACCATTACCGATGCGCCAGCGACGCTGATTAACGTGATTCATGATTTGAATGCGGCACAAATTGTAGAACGCTTCTCCGGGAAAAAATCGGTGAATGCAGAGATAGATGCGACGGCTACGGTAGCCGAGGTTTAACGCAGAATTAAGGATAAGAAAGGTTATGAAAGATTCAGTGAAACTCGAAACCCAGTTGATCATCGCCGGACGCGATAAACGCTATACCCAGGGCGCGGTAAACCCGGTTATCCAGCGTGCCTCTTCGCTGGTGTTTGATACCGTGAAGGACAAAAAATTCGCCACTGCCAATCGTGCAAACGGCGAGCTGTTTTACGGTCGTCGTGGCACTTATACCCACTTTGCGTTCCAGAAGGCGATGAGCGAACTGGAAGGCGGCGTTGGCTGCGCACTCTATCCGTGCGGTGCGGCGGCGGTGACAAACGCGATCCTCGCGTTTGTACAGAGCGGCGATCATCTGCTGATGACTGGCGCGGCGTATGAACCGACGCAGGATTTCTGCAATAAGATCCTGAGTAAATTCAACGTCGAAACGACGTACTACGATCCGATGATCGGTGCCGGAATTGTCGATCTGATCCGCCCTGAAACCAAAGTGGTATTCCTCGAATCACCGAGTTCGATCACGATGGAAGTGCAGGATGTGCCGGGAATGGTGAAGGCGATCCGCGCGGTGAATCCGGACATCGTCATTATGATCGACAACACCTGGGCGGCGGGCGTGCTGTTTAAGGCACTGGACTATGGAGTGGATATCTCGATTCAGGCGGGTACCAAGTACACGATTGGCCACTCCGATGGCATGCTGGGAACGGCGGTATCCAATGCGCGCTGCTGGGATCAATTGCGCGAGAACTCGTATCTGATGGGGCAAACGCTGGATGCTGATACCGCGTATAACGGCAGTCGCGGATTGCGCACGCTGTCGGTGCGCCTGAAGCAGCATCAGGAGAGCAGCATTGAGATTGCGCGCTGGCTTTCGGCACGCGCGGAAGTGGCGCGGGTGAACCATCCGGCGCTGCCGGAGTGTCCTGGGCACGAATACTTCACGCGTGATTTCAGCGGCAGTTCCGGTCTGTTCTCGTTTGTGCTGAAAAAACGACTGACGGATGAGCAGTTAGCGAACTTCCTTGATAACTTCTCGCTGTTCCATATGGCTTATTCGTGGGGCGGGTTTGAGTCGTTGATTCTGGCGAACCAGCCGGAAGAGTTGAACAGCATTCGCCCGGCCGGGGATGTCGATTTTAGCGGAACGCTGGTGAGGGTGCATATCGGTCTGGAAGATGTCGGCGATTTGATTGCCGACCTTGAAGCCGGTTTTGCCCGCATCGCGTAAAAAAACGGCCCCGCATGACGGGGCCTGATTTTACTTCTCTGTTGCCAGTTCCGTTGCGTGATACTGACGCACCCGCGTTAACAACCCTTTCAACGTGAATACCACCGCCACTCCCGCAATCACCCCCAGCAGGTGAAACGGGATCCGACCGCCGTTAAACCACAGTCCGCGACCGATTTCGACGGAAACGGCCATCACCGCCAGGATGACCATGTTCAGCGAGGCCGACACGGTTCCTTTCGGCAGGTTGTTGGTAAACAGCGTGAAGCGAAACAGCGTCGGGAAGATAAGCCCGATACCAAATGCATACAGGCTGGTGCCCAGCACCGACCACAGCCACACGTGAGGCCAGATCAGGTTACCGGCAATCAGGACAAACAGGCCGCTGAGCTGAATGGGTATCGCACGCCAGATAAAGCGCGGGTCGGTCGGATCTTTCACAAAACGTGCAATGACCATGTTGGCGACGATCACCGCCCCGAACACCGGGACCTGTACCCAGGCGAACTGTGAGGACGTCATGCCGCCCGCGTCGATCAGGATCACCGGGGAAACGGCGACCCAACTCATCATCGGGATGTAACTCAGCGAGATCGTGGCGACCCCAAAGAGGAACACGCGGTTGCGAAAAACATCGCGAAAATCGCGTATAACGCTAATCGCACTAAACGGCACCGCGCCGCGCTGGACCGTTTCCGGCATCGCCAGCAACAGGCCCATAAAGGCGATAAAGCCCATCACCGCAATAATGGCAAACAGCACCTTCCAGTGGACGAAGTGCATCAGCGCCGCGCCGGAAAGCGGGCCGATGATCGGCGCTACCAGTACAATAGAGGTGATGATCGCCATCAGTTTGATGGCTTTCGTCTGTCCGAACGCCTCCTGTACCGTGACATAGCCGACCGTCGCGATAAAGCAGATGCTGGTGCCCTGTACCACGCGCGCCACCAGGAACTGTGTCATTGAGGTGGTGAACAGCGTGGCGGTACAGGCGAGGGCAAAAATGAGCGCCCCGGTGACCAGTACCGGACGCCGCCCGATCCGGTCGGAAAGCGGCCCCAGCAGCCATTGCAGCACCATCCCACCCGCGAGATAAAGACTGACCGCGGCCGGTGCCAGGCTGACATCGGCATCAAACTCTCGCACGACGTTGATGATGCCCGGCTGAATCAGGTCCGTTGACAGATAGGCGGCAAAATCATACAGAATCAGCGCCATCGGAAAGAACAGCGTCGTGGCGTGCCGCTTGAAAAACTCAATAATCCATTGCATACAAAACGAACTCCATGTGGAGAACCCCTGAACGGGAACAACGAAATTCAATACTGTCACAGGGACATCAGGCAGAAAAGAGAGAACAGCAGACCGCGGATGTACTGAATTTCATGTAATCAAAAGCACTGCCCATGGGGAATCACAGACAGAGGGAACACATTCTGACCTGTGTCAGAATGTGTATCGATTACAGATGGTTATCAGCACATCACACCTCGGGAAAAGTAAGTTGAACGGAAAATATACACCTTAAGTGTCATTATAATTTGATGTTAGTCAATAGATTGAGCTGAAAACATTCCGTGCATCAATGGCTACGGGAAGAGAAAACGCCAGACGATCCCGCAGCCAAAAGCGATCAACACGGCACCGGCAATGCGTTCGATCCACACGATCCCATGACTGAGCCGTCGCTGGACGAACGGCAGGCCAATCCCCATCACAATCAACAGATCCCAGCACAACACGACGCTGGTCATCCAGACGCCGCTGACGGCCTGTTGTACCAGCGTCACTGACGGGCCAAGCAGGGCGGTCATCAGCGCCAGATAGAAAAGGGCGTTTTTCGGATTGAGCAGCGACGACCCCAGTCCCAGCAGCACCTGCTTGCCCAGGCCCGGACACGTGGACTGGGCATCTGCGCCCGTCAGCGCTTGCGGACGACTGCGTAGCAGCAGGCTGCCGATCCACAGTAAATAGAGTGCCCCCAGTAGCGCGATCAGCGTGAAGAGCAGGGGGAGTTGTCGGAGGATCCCCCAGCCGGCAATCGCCAGCAGGATATAGATCCCATTACCGGCGGCGATCCCCAGACACAGCCCGGCGCTGCCGCGAAGTCGGTAGCGAACAGCGTAGCCCACCAGTAAAAAGAAATCCGGACCGGGGCTGAGCAGCGCGACAAAGTGCGCCAGCGCCAGTGCGGGGAATGCAGGGGGAAAGAGTACAGACAACGGTTCCATAGTGACCTCAGTGTGCAAACCTGAGGTCACGTTACGCCGGGTAAAACGCTAATTATTGTCTGATATTGATCGTCCCCGCGCATACTGGCGCGGCGTGGCGGCGGTATAGCTGACAAAGGTACGGTGGAAATGGCTCTGGTCGGCAAAACCGCTCTGATAGCCGACGTCGGCGATGTCGTCTCCCGCGCGCAGTCGCGTCCTGGCAAAATCGATCCGCGCGATGTTCAGGTAGCTGCCCGGCGTCAGGCCAGTGTCCTGCTTAAAGGTGCGGATCAGCGTCTCTTTACGCATGCCGAACTCTTGCGCGACGTCATCAAGCGACGGTGGAGAAAGCAAATTACATTGCAGTCGCGCTTTCAGAGACTGGCTGGTCGCGCGTGGACGCTGTGGATTTCCTGACTGCAAGGGGAGCGCGCGCAACAGGAGGCGGGCGGCATCGACAAGCGGTTCGGTTTGCCGCTTCTCCATTAACGCAACGAGATCCAGAAAGCGTTGAAAGTGTTGTCGGTTGCGGATCACCGGATTCGGCGCGAAAAGCGGTGTAGGGGGAAGCTGTTCGGGCAACTGAGCAAGACACCAGTCCGCCTCCAGGTAGAGCATATGATAGCTGCGGAACTGTCCATTCACCGGATTACAACTGTGCGGTACCAGCGGTGGGATCACAATCAGATCGCCCACCTGTAGGTGATATTCTTTGCCGTTGCTGACGCAGCAGGTTCCGCCTTCCAGAATGGCCCCAATGGAGAGCTGTGGATGATGGTGGCGTTTATACGCCTGATGGCTGCGCCAGGTGCTGCGCAGCTCCAGCCACGTAAGTTGTTCATCGCGCCAGAACGATTGCGGAATATCTCGGGTGTGGGTCACGGTCAGCGCCTCCGGCAAAGTGATGATTTGTTATATCACAGGACAATAGTCCCTGGCGGTGCGACTTCTTCCATCGCCACCTTTAACGCTTCGCCCAGTTTCTGCATCACATCCCGATGCTTTTCGTTGGGCGGGAGCGCACAGTTTATGCGCAGGCAGTTGCGGTATTTCCCGGAGGCGGAAAACAGTGAGCCAGGCGCGACCTGAATTTTCAGGCGACAGAGCTGTTTGGCCACACAAACCATATCGACCTGCTCCGGGAGTTCGACCCACAACATAAAACCGCCTTTTGGCCGTGTCACGCAGATACCGCAGGGGAAATATTCCCGCGCCCAGCAGGTATATATCTCCCTGTTACGCTGATAAATCTGGCGCATACGCCGGACGTGGCGATGGTAGTGCCCCTCCCGAACAAACGCTGTTGCGGCCAGCTGTGTGGCGGGAACGTTAGTGCCAATAACTGCATATTTCATGTGCAGCAGTTTGTCATGATAACGACCCGGTGCGACCCAGCCAACGCGCAGGCCCGGGGCGACCGATTTAGTGAAAGAACTGCACAGAATGACCCGACCGTCGATATCCCAGGAATGAATGGTTCGGGGACGCGGATACTCGGTCGCCAGCTCGCCATACACATCATCCTCAAAAATCACAATGTCGTGGCGTTGGGCAAGCGCCAGTACAGCCCGCTTACGGGCATCCGGCATGATAAACCCCAGCGGATTGTTGCAATTCGGCACCAGAATTGCCCCTTTGATCGGCCATTGTTCCAGCGCCAGCTCCAGTGCTTCAATACTGATGCCGGTATCCGGATCCGTCGGGATCTCAATCACTTTGATCCCTAAACCGCGCAGCAATTGCATGGTGCCGTAATAAGCCGGGGATTCTACGGCCACAATGTCTCCAGGTTGGCAGACGGCCAGCAGTGCCAGCGACATACCGCTTTGACTGCCGCTCGTTATCACCAGATCATCGGCGTTAACAACCGAGCCGCCATCAAGCATCAGCCTCGCGATTTGTTGACGTAATGCGAGGCTGCCAGCCAGTTCATCGTAACCCAGAATCGCATTTAGATTGTGTTGTACTACGCGGCTGAGTTCGCGCCAGAGCGGCTTAAGACTGGGTTGGCTGACATCCGGAATACCGCTGCTAAGCGGGATAACCGATTGGTCGTGATGGCCTTCCAGCATATTCAGCACCTGATCCCATTGGGTGATTTCAACCGGACGCTGTACCGGACGCGACATCGGGGGGACCGGCGGTTGCGCTTTCTGCGGCGCGACGAAGTAGCCTGAGCGGGGCTGCGGCGTGATGAGTTGTAGTGATTCCAGTACCTGATACGCCTGCTGCACAGTGCTAATACTGACCCCGTGCTCCTGACTCAGACTGCGTACCGACGGTAGTTTTTCTCCGTGGCGATACAGCCCTTGTTCAATACGCTCGGCCAGCAGGTTAGCCAGATGTTGGTAACGCGTCATGCTGTATCCCTCGAAGATGCCATACAGATGTAAAAACCAGTACAGACAGGTGGAAAATGTGCGGTGCAGAGACTGTTTTAGCGGATCTGTATGTTAAATAAAAGCTGTTTTTGAATCTGTATTGTTCGGCCCGGAAACCGCCAGAATAAAGGCTCTGGTAGGCGAGGGGGTGGAGTATGGAATTTCATGAAAACAGAGCGAAGCAGCCGTTTATTGGTTTTGTCCTGATCTGGCGAGCGTTTAAAAAATGGCGCTTACAGGTACAAACCCGACGGCTCCTGCAACAGATGAGTGATGAAAGGCTCAAAGACCTGGGATTACGCCGGGATCAGATTGACTAGCGCGATTTCAGGCATCAAAGGCTGGATGTTGAGCCTGTCCGGCCTTTTTTAACATTCAGAAGAATTATCAATTTATGCTTCCTGACAGCATGTTTCTTGATACTTACCCTGATAAGTATTATTTTCCCTTTCGCTAAGAGGGGAAAGACACATGACTGAAGATGAGCTGTTTGCCCGCCGTCCGATGGGGATGCGCATGGCGATGGTCGTACGTCAATGGCGTGCCATTATTGATGCGGCTATTACCGATACCGGGCTGACTCAGTCCAGTTGGACGGTGTTGATGCAGCTGCATCAATTGGGCGATAACGTCTCGGTCAGCGAGCTGGCGGAGGTGCAGGGCATTGAACTGCCACCGCTGATGCGCACGCTCGCGCAACTGGAAAATCAGGGCTATCTGGTGCGTTCCACATCGCCATATGACAAACGCATCCGCCTGCTTATGCTGACTGCGGAAGGTCGTGCCCGGCTGGAAGCGTTGAACCGGGTGATTGAGGCTTATCAACATCGCGTCACGCGTACCATTCCTGAAGCGGATCTCGCTTCCTTCAGCGCCACCTTAAATTTAATCGCCTGCAATTTGCGGACCATCCGCGAAGAAGATAATCAACACTAAAAAACTATGATGACCCCAGAACAAAAATTTGCCCGTTGGGTAAGGGTGAGTATTGCCGCTTTCCTTGCCATATTCGCCTGGTTTATCGTTGCCGATATCTGGATCCCACTAACGCCGGACTCTACGGTGATGCGCTCGGTCACGCCGGTTTCGTCGCGTGTTTCCGGGTATGTTTCGCACGTCTACGTGCAAAACAACAGCCCGGTAAAAAAAGGCGATCTGCTGTATGAGCTGGATCCCACGCCATTTATCAACAAAGTCGAGGCCGCGCAAATCGCCTTTGCGCAGGCCAGACTGAGCAATCAGCAGCTGGATGCGCAGATTGCCTCTGCCCGCGCCAGCCTGCGTACTGCCGAATATACGGCGCGTAATGACAAGCTGACGTTTGACCGCTATCAGCGGCTAAGCACAATGCAGAACGTTTCGCAGGCGGATCTCGACAAGGTGCGGACGACCTGGCAAACCAGCGAGCAGTCGGTAACCGCCCTGCAGGCCAACATTCAGAATCTATTGATCCAGCGTGGTGAACGTGAAGATAGCCATAACGTGACGCTGCAAAAATATCGCAATGCGCTGGATGAGGCGAAGTTGAATCTGGCGTGGACAAAAGTGCACGCGGAGACGGACGGGACGGTGAGTAATCTCCAGCTTAACGCCGGGCTTTACGCCACCGCCGCCACGCCACTGCTGGCGCTGGTCAGTAATCAAACAGATATCGTGGCCGATTTTCGCGAGAAAAGTCTACGTCATACCCGCGTGAACACCGATGCCGCCGTGGTATTTGATGCCATGCCGGGCAAAGTATTCCGTGCGCGCGTCACCAGCAGCGATGCCGGGATCCTCGCCGGGCAGGAAGCGGTCAACGGTCAGTTGTCACAGCCGGAGCAATCCACGCGCTGGGTGCGTGATGCGCAGCGGATGCGTATTCACGTGACGTTGAGTGAACCGCTGGACAAACCGTTGCCGACCGGTGCCCGCGCCACGTTGCAGTTGTACAACAGCGAAGGCCCGTTTGCCCGTACTTTTGCCGGCGCGCAAATCCGCCTGGTCAGTTGGCTGCATTATGTCTATTAACACCCTGGCGCGCGTATTCACGCCACATGACAATATCGTCTATACGGCCAACGACTTTCGCCAGACGTTGCGCATAGCCGTTGCGGGGACGATCGCGCTGAGCATTTCGACCTTTTACAACGTCCAGTACGGCGTGTTTTTTGTGGTGTATCCGCTGATGCTAATGTCGCTGGTGCCGGTGTTCAATCGCCATGTGGCGCGGCAGTTTGTGTTCAGTGCGGCGGTGAACTGCGTCGAAATGGTGCTGATTGTCGGTTATCTCTCGCAGTGGCCTGTGATCATGACGCTGGTGGTGTTTGGTCTGTACGTCATGCGCTTTCGCTTTATGAGCAAGGGACCGCTGTTTCTGTTGGGGTCAATGGGCGTGGTTTGCCAGAGCACGATGCTCAACTTTATGAGCTATCCCACCACTGACTGGCACACGCTGATGTTTTCTAACATGGAAGCCTGCGTGATGGCAGTGGCGCTGAGCGCGCTGCTGCATTATCTGATCCCCGACGTGGAACCACGCAAACCGCCGCCGCGCATTGAGAAAAATGACGCCCGCATTCGCCACGAATCGCTGCTTTCCGGAAGCGTGGCGACGATGATTTTTATCATCTTTCAGGTCTGCGATCTGAGTGATTCGCTGTCGGCGCTGATGGCGGGGATTTTGATTCTGTTTCCCATGCATTATCGCGGCGCGGTCCTGAGTTCAATCTGGCGCGTCGTCGGCGTGGTGCTGGCCTGTCTCTACATCCTGGTGGTGCAGTTACTTATTTATGATTTCAGTAACCATATGCTGCTGATGATGCCGCTGATTGGCCTCGGACTGGCCTTCAGCGCCCGTCTGCACGTGATGGAAAAAGTGGGGGCAGGCGTTGGCTTCGCCAGCATCACCACCATCGGCATTATGTTCGGCCAGAACCTGCACCCGGACAGCGATTTAGTGTTCAGCGATCTGTATCGCATCGCCTCAGTCACTGTGGCGCTGGTGGCAACGTTGACGATGGTCTTTCTGGTCCACCGCGTGCTCAACTGCTTTGCGGCAACGCGGTTTGTGATTACGGAGTGAGTGGGGGGAGAACCGTAGGCCCGATAAGCGCAGCGCCATCGGGCACGGGAATCACAACTTCTTCAACCCCGCGAACGCGGCTCTGATGTCGTCTTCCGGCAACTGAATGCCGATAAACACCAGCGTACTGTGCGGCTGCTCGTCGCCCCACGGGCGATCCCAGTCGGCGCTGTACAGGCGTTGCACGCCCTGGAACAGCAGACGGTTCGGTTCGCCTTCAATCCACAGCATTCCTTTGTAACGCAGCAGTTTTTCAGCGGACTCCAGCAGCAGGTTTTCCATCACGCGGGAAACGTCGCCGATATCCACCGGGTAATCCAGTTCCACCACAATGGAAGAGATATCGTTCTGTTTGTCGGCGATAAAGTGAAAACGCGGTTTGGCGCTGACGACGTTCTCTTCCAGCATAAAGCCATTGGTGTCGAACAGCAGGGAGAGATCGATATCACCGTGTGTCACGGTATACACTGGCGCGCGGGCGTTGATGCGCGCTAAGCGTTCACGCAGTTTCTCGCTTTCGCCTGCGACGTCGGTTTTGGTCAGCAGGATGCGATCGGCATAGCCGACCTGCGACTGGGCGATGGTGAACTGGTTCATTTGATCGTCGGCATGGACTGCATCAACCAGTGCAATCACGCCGTCCAGCAGATAGCGCTGGCAAATCACGTCGTGGGAGAAAAAGGTCTGAATAATCGGGCCGGGGTCGGCCATGCCGGTGCATTCAATCACCAGACGATCGAAGCTGATATTGCCCTTATCGAGGTTGTCGAGCAGGTCTAACAGCGCATCCTCCAGTTCGTTCGAACGCGTACAGCAGATGCAGCCGTTGGTCAGCGTTTTGATCTGCGTGGCGCGATCGCCAATCAACTGATCGTCAACGGACACTTCGCCGAATTCGTTTTCGATAACGGCAATCTTGTAGCCGTGTTCTTCGTTGAGAATGTGGCGCAGCAGGGTGGTTTTACCCGCGCCAAGAAAACCGGTGAGTAGGGTGACTGCAATCGGGGTCATTCACTTCTCCTTCTAACAGCAGCGCATGCCGCCTTTACCGTCGCCGCCGTAGCGCGCCTGCTGGCGCTCGCGGAAGAATTCTTCATAGCTCATGTACGGCTTGTCCGGATGGTTGGTTTGCATATGCTCGACGTAGTTGTCGTAGTCTGGAATACCAATCAACATCTTTGCCGCCTGGCCAAGATATTTTTTTGCCTGCCCTAAGTTACCAAACATTGTGCCATCCAGATAATGTTTAAAGCCCCGCCGAAGCGGGGCTAAAGACGATTAGTGATGTGAAGAGGTCTTCACGCCGCCTTCAGGAATCGGAACGTACGGAGTTTCTTTATCGGTACGTTTGTCCACGTTGCGCACATTCATCCAGGTTTTGAAGCCGTAGAAGATGATGCTGTACACCACCACCAGGAACAGAATACTCAGACCTGCGTTAGTGTAGTTGTTTACAACGATGTGATTCATGTTGGCAATCTGCTGCGCGGTCAGTTCGCCGCCGTTGGCAATCTTCTCTTTGTACTGATTAGCCATGTAGAAGAAGCCTTCCATCTGCGGGTTGGAGCTGAACAGTTTCAGACCCAGCGCCCAGGTGGTGCAGATCAGCAGCCATACTGCCGGGATAACGGTAACCCAGATGTATTTGGTGCGCTGCATTTTAATCAGTACCACGGTGCCCAGAACCAGCGCTACGGCTGCCAGCATCTGGTTAGAGATACCGAACAGCGGCCACAGGCTCTTAACGCCGCCCAGTGGATCGACCACGCCCTGATACAGCAGGTAGCCCCACAGACCCACACAACCTGCCGTACCGATGATACCGGCAACCAGAGAATCGGTTTTCTTCAGGAACGGTACGAAGTTACCCAGCAGGTCCTGCAGCATGAATCGACCGGAACGGGTACCGGCGTCCAGCGCGGTCAGGATGAACAGTGCTTCGAACAGAATACCGAAGTGGTACCAGAAGCCCATGTCAGCCATCGGCAGCACTTTGTGGAACACGTGCGCGATACCGACCGCCAGCGTTGGCGCACCACCCGCACGGTTCAGAACGGACGGTTCACCGATGTCTTTCGCCGTTTGCAGGATCTGCTCAGGTGAAATCACGAAGCCCCAGGAACTGACGGTTGCCGCCGCATGCGCGGTGACGTCTTTCAGTTGCGCCATAATCAGTGGCGCGTTCTCACCGCCCATCTCATGCAGGTTCGGCATGGTAATGCCCAGGCCTGCCGGCGGGGTGTTCATTGCAAAGTAGAGACCCGGTTCGATAATGGATGCCGCAACCAGCGCCATAATCGCTACGAAGGATTCCATCAGCATCGCGCCGTAACCGATGAAGCGGGCGTCTGTTTCACAGGCCAGCAGTTTCGGCGTGGTACCGGAAGAGATAAGCGCATGGAAGCCAGAGACCGCACCACAGGCGATGGTAATGAACAGGAACGGGAACAGTGCACCTTTCCACAGCGGACCAGTACCGTCGATGTACTGGGTCATGGCCGGCATTTTCAGCTCTGGGTTGAGGATCACGATACCCAGCGCCAGGCCGACGATAACGCCGATTTTCAGGAAAGTAGCCAGATAATCGCGCGGAGCGAGGATCAGCCATACCGGCAGCAGCGCAGACACAAACGCATAGCCGATCAGGGCAAAGGTAATAGTAGTGTCTTTAAAGGTCAGCGCCGGGCCCCAGTACGGGTCGTGAGCAATTACGCCGCCGAAGTAAATAGACGCAACCAGCAGCACAATACCAATCACCGATACTTCACCCACACGTCCCGGACGCAGGAAGCGCATGTAGATCCCCATGAACAGCGCGATAGGCACGGTGGAACAAACGGTGAAGACCCCCCACGGACTTTCGGCCAGCGCTTTTACAACGATCAGCGCCAGTACCGCGAGGATGATGATCATAATTAAGAAGCAGCCAAACAGGGCAATTGTCCCCGGCACGGAACCCATCTCTTCTTTAATCATCTCACCAAGCGATGCACCGTTACGGCGAGAAGAGATAAACAGCACCATGAAGTCCTGGACCGCACCCGCCAGTACCACACCCGCCAGCAGCCACAGGGTACCAGGCAGATAACCCATCTGCGCGGCCAGAACCGGACCGACCAGCGGACCCGCACCCGCGATGGCGGCAAAGTGGTGTCCGAACAGGACATAGCGGTTGGTTGGAACGTAGTTCAGGCCATCGTTATTGATGACCGCAGGTGTTGAACGTGTAGGGTCGAGCTTCATCACCTTCTGGGCGATGTACAGGCTGTAGTAGCGGTAAGCCACCAGATATACCGACACGGAAGCGACCACGATCCACAGGGCGCTGACGTGTTCACCCCGGCGTAAGGCGACAACCGAGAGGCAGAATGCCCCGATGATCCCGAGGATCACCCAGGGTATGTGCTTGAATATCTTTTTCGTATCCATAGTAAAACCTGGTTTTATAAGATTAATAATTGGCCGAAGCCGTTTGGTTTGGGTTGCGTTTGAGGAGGTAATTTGACTGCTATGCTGGTGACGATCTTGCCAGAGAGTCGCGCGCGTAAAGTACGGTAAATAAGTGAGCGGTCAAATGGTGAGTTAAGCGGTCAGAAGTGTCAGTAAGCGGTAAAGAGGATCGTTGAACGGCGGATATTATGTGACTGAGATCACAAAGAAAAATCCACCAACGACTGGCGAATACCGACTACGCTTATTGCCGACAACATTATAAGGAGAACAACATGGAAACAGTAAACCTCACTTTATCTGAGGCTTACACGCTGGCGCGTGAGGTGCTGAGCAACAATGGCTTTAGCGCAGAACATGCGGATGCCATCGCACGTAACGTGACGGCGGGCGAGCGTGACGGCTGCGCATCTCACGGGTTATGGCGATTGCTGGGGATCGTCGAGACCCTGCGTAAAGGAAAAGTCTCCGCTGATGCGCGTCCGCAGATTTCCGATCAGGCGCCCGCCATTGTCAAAGCGGACGCTGGCGGCGCGTTCTCGCTGGTGGCCTATGAACAGGCGCTGCCGTTGCTCATCAGTAAAGCCAGCGTGTGCGGCATTGCGGCGCTGGCAATCAACCGCTGCGTTCACTTTTCCGCGTTGTTTGCGGATATTGAACCCCTGACGGATGCCGGGCTGGTGGGCTACGCCTGTACGCCGAGCCACGCCTGGGTCGCCCCGGCAGGCGGTACGCGTCCGCTGTTTGGTACGAACCCAATCGCTTTTGGCTGGCCGCGTAAAGGCAAGCCGCCTTACATTTTTGACATGGCAACCAGCGCAGCGGCGCGCGGGGAGATCCAGTTGCATCTACGGGCCGGAAAAGCAATCCCGGAAGGATGGGGCATTGACAGTGAGGGGCAACCGTCAACCGATCCGCAGGCGGTGTTAAACGGCGCCATGCTGACGTTTGGCGGTCATAAGGGGTCGGCGTTTGCGGCAATGGTTGAACTGCTGGCCGGGCCGCTCATCGGCGATATGACCAGCGCAGAATCGCTGGCCTGGGATGAGGGGGCGGGTGGTTTGCCGTACGGCGGTGAGTTGATCCTGGCACTTGACCCGTCCCGATTCCTCGGGGATGAGGCGCACCACCATCTGGAGCGGGCAGAAACCCTCTTTGCCGCAATGCAGGCGCAGGGGGCAAGACTGCCGGGAGAAAGACGCTTCATTTCGCGGGAGAAATCGTTGCAGGAAGGCGTGACGATTACCCGCTCTCTGTTTGAGGACATTTCCGCGCTGCGATAGGGCAGAATCGGCGAGGCATCCTCGCCTGATTCCCTTTCGGGTAGAGGGTAATCGCATTTTTTGCCAGTTAATTGAACAAATTTCCTGTGATACCTCTCGCGACTTCATAAAGTTTTCTCATTCCGGGCCGACAACCAGAGTATCTGTCTAGCGGAAAGAGAAAACATGTTAAAACGTATCAAGATTGTGACCAGCCTCTTGTTGGTTCTGGTTTTATTTGGCCTTTTACAACTCACATCAGGCGGATTGTTCTTTAATGCATTGAAAAATGACAAAGAGAACTTCACCGTTCTACAAACCATTCGTCAGCAGCAGTCCACGCTGAATGGCAGTTGGGTGGCGCTGTTGCAAACGCGTAACACCCTTAACCGTGCGGGTATCCGCTACATGATGGATCAGAGCAATATTGGTAGCGGCGCGACCGTTGCGGATCTGATGCAGATTGCCAGCGCCTCTTTGAAACAGGCGGAAAAGAACTGGGCGGATTACGAAGCGCTGCCGCGCGACCCGCGTCAAAGCGAAGCCGCGTCGGCGGAAATTAAGCGCAATTACGATATCTATCACAACGCGCTGGCCGAACTGATCCAGTTGCTGGGTGCCGGGAAGATCAACGAATTTTTTGATCAGCCCACTCAGGGGTATCAGGACGGTTTTGAGAAGCAGTATGTGAATTATCTGCAACAGAACGACCGTCTGTATGACCTGGCGGTCGCAGACAACAACAGCTCTTACAGCCAGGCGATGTGGGTTCTGGGCTGCGTGTTGTTGGCGGTGCTGGTGGTCATTATTGCCGTCTGGTTTGGCATCAAACTGTCGCTGATCGCGCCAATGAACCGCCTGATCGCGAGCATTCGTCATATTGCCAGCGGCGATCTGGTGAAGCGGATTGATGTGGAAGGCACCAATGAAATGGGCCAACTGGCGGAAAGTCTGCGCCACATGCAGGGTGAACTGGTGCGTACCGTGGGCGACGTGCGTAACGGCGCGAACGCGATTTACAGCGGTGCCAGCGAAATCGCGATGGGTAACAACGATCTCTCTTCCCGTACCGAGCAGCAGGCGGCCTCTCTGGAAGAGACAGCGGCAAGCATGGAAGAACTGACGGCCACCGTTAAGCAGAACGCCGAAAACGCCCGTCAGGCCAGCCATCTGGCGCTGAGCGCGTCCGAAACGGCGCAGAAAGGCGGAAAAGTGGTAGATAACGTGGTGCAAACCATGCGCGATATCGCCTCCAGTTCGCAGAAAATCGCAGATATTATCAGTGTGATCGACGGCATTGCCTTCCAGACTAACATCCTGGCGCTGAACGCGGCGGTAGAAGCGGCACGTGCGGGTGAGCAGGGACGCGGTTTTGCAGTGGTTGCCGGAGAAGTGCGTAACCTGGCGCAGCGCAGTGCGCAGGCCGCGCGCGAAATCAAAAGCCTGATTGAAGACTCTGTGAGTCGTGTGGATGTCGGTTCTACGCTGGTAGAAAGCGCCGGTGAAACCATGGATGAGATCGTGAATGCGGTCACTCGCGTGACGGACATCATGGGCGAAATCGCGTCGGCTTCCGATGAACAAAGTCGTGGTATCGATCAGGTCGGTCTGGCCGTAGCGGAGATGGATCGGGTAACCCAGCAGAACGCCTCGCTGGTGGAAGAATCTGCCGCTGCCGCCGCCGCGCTGGAAGAGCAGGCCAGTCGTCTGACTCAGGCCGTTGCCGTGTTCCACATTCAGCAGGAACAGCAGCGTGCACGCAGCGTTGCCAGCGTGAAGTCCGTTTCCACAACGGTTCAACCGCGTAAAGCCGCTGTGGCGGAGACCGGGGACAACTGGGAAACGTTTTAATTAAGCATCAGGCGCATGGCACACCGTGATTCAAATGCGATACCATGCGCCGTTTCTTCCTCACGCTTCTGGCGCAATGCTGCCGGCAGCGCGTCATCTTCCAGTATTTCAAATCCCAGATGTTGATACAGCGGCGCGTTCCAGCCGACATGGCGAAAAGTGGTGAGCGTCAGGGCGGTAAAACCCTGCTCACGCGCCCACTGTGCGACCGTGTCTATTAACTGGCGACCAATGCCTTTACCCTGCCACGCCAGATGTAGCGAAAATTCAGCAATATACAGCGATGACCCCATCGCTTCGCCGAGCAGAAATCCCACGGGGCGATCGTCAGCCAGGGCCAGCCAACTCATTCTCTTCGCGGCATATTCCCGATGCTGTTCCGCGCTGACGATGTGATCGTCTGCGATCCATGCCAGATCTGGCACCTCTAAAAAACGCTGTCCCGCCGAGCGTTCAATGGCGGGGAGGGCGGCAGCATCTGCCAGTGTGGCTGGACGAAAGGTGATGTGCATAACGATACCGGGTTAAGGTGACAGTGTGGGCAGTATAACGCGGAGCCCGGTCACAGGGAAAAGTCCCCGGCAGCGGGGACGTTACGGTGTTAACCGGTCAGACGAGTAATAACGAAATAGCCGGTATATAGGTCACCAACATCAGCATAAGTAACAAGGTACCCAGCAAGGGTAGAGATTGACGGAAAAACTGCCCGACGGAAACCTGAGTAATATTGCAGACCAATAACATGACGGTGCCAACCGGCGGCGTGAAGGCGCCGATAGAAAGGTTGAAAATCATAATGATACCGAAATGTACTGGATCGATACCAAAATGCGCCACGACAGGTTTAAGCAACGGAACCAGGATTAACAGAATGGCATTCCCTTCAAGAAACATCCCCAGTGTCAGCAAAAGAATATTGATAATTAACAAGAACATGTATTTGTTTTCGGTCAGCGTCGTCACAAAGTTCGCCACCGCGATGCCGGCATGTTCCATTGAGAAGATCCAACCGAGCGCGGCACTTGCCATGATGACCAGCATGACCGATGCCGTTGCCCGTGCCGTTTCCCCCAGCGCTTTCACGACATGGCCGAGAGTCATTTGACGATAAATGAAGAATCCGATGATCAATACAATGAGTACCGCAGCCGCACCGGCTTCCGTTGGGGTGAAAATGTTGGCGCGAATCCCCCCTACGACGGCAAAAATCAAAAACAGCGCGGGCCATGCCTGTCCAATAGAGAAGAGGGCTTCCTTACCCGTAGGCCAGGTATCACGTGACGGCTTAGCGTTTGTTTTGCGGGCAACCAGATAGACGGTGAACATTAACAGCACCGCACAGAGCAGACCTGGAATCAGACCGGCCATGAACATCTTTCCGATGGAGACGTCTGCCACCAGGCCATAAATAATCAGGGCAATCCCCGGCGGGATAATTGGGGTGACGAGGGACCCCCCGGCGGTGATGGCAGCAGCAAAGGCACGGTTATAGCCTTTACGCTCCATCTCGGGAACCATCATACGCGACAGCATCGCCGCATCGGCCAGGTTTGAAGCGCTGACGCCCCCCATCATCGTACTGACCAGAATATTGGCGACACCGAGTCCGCCCCGCATTTTACCCACCAGAATATTCGCCACTTGCAGGATACGTTCTGCAATACCGGTGTAGCTCATCAGCGTACCCAACAGGATAAAGAAGGGGATCGCCAGCAAGGATGGGCTCTGAGTGGGTGCAATCAACCGCTGAACAGCAATTTCAATCGGAACCGTGGAAAAAAAGAGGAAATAGGCAATAATGCCGATAAACATTGCCAGATAAACACGAATATTCAGAAATAAGCACACGATCATTAGTGGAATAATCAATAACCAGCTCATTGTTTTTCCTCGCCGACATCTACCTGCTTAACGTCGTTAATTAACCAGTAGAGCGTATAAATTGCTGTTGCCAGAGTCCCGACGGGAACCGCGATATCAATCCAGAACCAGGACACTTTCAATATTTGCGTGACCTTATACTGCGCCATTTCCGCCAGTCGATAACCCAACCAGGCCATATAAACCAGCAACCCAATGGAAAGCAGGGCAACCAGCGAGGCAATAATACGTTTGACTTTGTGTGGGAACATATCGACGACAAAAGGAATAGTCAGGTGCGCTCGATCGCGTTCAGCCACCACACCGCCCAACATCACCACCCAAATCATCAGCAGTCCGGACATTTCCTCAGTCCATTGAATGGGCTGTCCTACAAAATAGCGCATGAATACAGCGGCAATGGTCATTATCACCAGGATAAACAATGCCAGTGCGGCACTGAGTTCTACAAGCTTGCCAAAGAAACGCATTAATCCTCCTTCAGAGAGTCGCCCTGGCCTTGAGTGGAAAAGGTTTCGGGCGATCTGTGCCTGTATTTATTGCAGTTGCTGTTGAATGGTGTCATACAAGCCCGGCGTCCACTCCGGGAATTGCGAGTAAACTTCGCGTGCTTTCTGGCGGAATGCTTCGGTATCCGGGTAAATAACTTCGACGCCTTCCGCTTCCATGCTTTTGAGCATTTCGGCGTCGCGTTCAATCGTTAATTTCTGGCTATAGAGACCGGCTTCATAACCCGTTGAATGAATCAATTCCAGTTGCTCAGGAGAGAGCGTACTGAAAAAGGCTTCGCCGCCAATCCATACCGAGGTGTTGGTCAGGTAATTGACCATTGACAGATATTTCGCCTGCTCAAACAGTTTTTGCCCTTGCAGAACGGAAATTGGGTTTTCGACACCATCAATCACACCCTGAGTCAGCGCAGGATAAACCTCACCCAGGGGCATAGGCGTTGGGGTTGCGCCCATCGCCTGAATGGCTTTAATTTGCATCACGTTATTCGGTACGCGGATTTTCATTCCCGCAAGATCTTCCACTTTGCGAATCGGTTTTTTAGAAATAATCTGGCGGGTGCCATACAGATAATTGTTCATTACCACATGAATTCCTTTTTTCTTCAGGTCTTCATTTTTTTGACGAAACCAGTCGCTCTCATAGATTTTGAATAGTTTCTGCGGGTCATCGGTCAGATAAGGTCCAAACAAAATACCTAAATCAGGTTCGTAATCGGCGAGGAAAGCCACATCGGTGAGTGTGATAACGTTCATTCCCATCATGGCTTGTTCAGTCACATCTTGTTTTGACCCTAGCTGAGAGCTGGGATAGAGAACCAGCGTTATTTCTCCATTACTCTTTTTATTCAGAATCTCAGCCCAGTAGCGCATCACCACGTCTAATGGTTCGCCTGGATTATTTTCGTATGCGACTTTAATAGAAAGCGGTTTAGCCTGAATGGTGAATGGCAGAAAAAAAGTACAAACAGTAATCAGCACGGCTATTATCTTGTTCATTTTCTACTTGCTCCCAGGGATCAACGAATAAAACCAACATTTATTCTGGCGGAAAAATTCATAGTGAATCCTGCCTAATCAGAAAGTAAGCAGAAAGTCATCATGGTGCCGTATGCGTTGTATGAAATCGTGCTCTTGCTAAAGGTTTGTTGTTTTTAATGTGTTTTTAATTCATTCATTTTCTTGTCGGATGGAGCGGATCATCGATTGCTTCGCCGTATTCAGGTGATTTCGCAGCGCGAGAAGCGCGTCGAGATCGCTGCGGCAAATCAGCGCACTGAGGATGGTCATATGTTCATCAATAGCGATGATATTGCGTTGCTTAAGATCGCGTTCATCCCACTGATAATGGAAATGGAATATCACCGAGATGATCTCAAGCGATTGATTAAAAAATATATTGTCGGCGGCGGAGAGCAGCAGCGCGTGAAAATCATGGTCTAACAGAGAGAACATACGGAAGTTGCTACCAACGCTGTCGCGCAGCATACGGTGGCGTTCCAGCAGCATTTTTGCCTGCAGCCAGCGCGGATCGTCATCCGGTAGGTTGAGAAAGTGTTGTAGCGCATGGGTTTCCAGCATCTCACGCAGCTCAAAAAGTTGTTCGGCATAAGACTGATCGAACTTTTTCATGCTCCACTGGCCGCGCTTCTCGCTCTGGATGAGATCGTAACGTCCAAATTTTAAAAGATATTCCCGAACCACCACCGGGCTGACGCCCGCTAACCGGGCCAGTTGAAGTTCAGAAAACGTTTCGCCAGCGCGAAGCTGGCGCTGGTTAATCATCGTATAAAACGCCTGCTCAAAAATACGGTTCTGTTCCGCCATGGAGGCGGTGGTGCAGGCAAAACCGTCATCATGCTCGGGGACACGGGTAATGACGTGGTCGTTGCCGACCAGGGTCAATACGCCGCATTCGCTGAGGTGGTTCAGCATGTGGCGCACGGTGGTGCGACTGATGTTGTACATCTCGGCTAAGGCGCTTTGCGACGGCAGCGGGGAAGGAAGATGACCGCGCGCCATATCATCGATCACCTGGTTAATGACATTGTGACGTAAATTTTGCGAACGGCTCATCGGGATCTCCTTTTGGCTGCATTAAAACCCGATTTAAAACATTTTAATGCGCAGGGTTTCACAAATTAGCTTTCTCGTTACGCGGCTATTTCTATTTTCATCAATATCTGAAGCAACAAAGAAACAGGAGCGCCTAACGATGTCCACAATGAATATGTTGATTTGCCAGGAACCCAAAAAATTAATTCATGAGAAACGCGACATTCCGATTCCGGAAAAACATGAAGCATTAATTAAAATTAAGTCTGTCGGGATATGTGGAACCGATATTCATGCCTGGGGAGGTAATCAACCTTTTTTCAGTTATCCACGCGTGTTAGGCCATGAAATATGTGGGGATATAGTGACGCTCGGCGAGAAGGTAACGCAGTTTAAAGTGGGTCAGCAGGTGGCGGTGATCCCCTACGTTGCGTGCCAGCGGTGTCCGGCGTGTCTGGGGGGACGAACGAACTGTTGCGAGAAGATCTCCGTGATCGGCGTGCATCAGGACGGAGGTTTTAGCGAATATCTCTGCGTTCCGGAAACCAACCTGTTGCTGGCAGAAGGAATTGATCCTCAGGCGGCAGCGTTGATCGAGCCTTACGCGATTAGCGCACATGCGGTGCGACGGGCCGCGATCGTGCCGGGCGAGCAGGTACTGGTCGTCGGAGCCGGACCGATTGGGATCGGGGCGGCGGCGATTGCGAAAGCAGAGGGTGCACAGGTGGTGGTTGCAGATACCAGTAGCGCTCGTCGCGAACACGTGGCTTCCCGTCTCGGTCTGCCGGTGGTGGATCCCTCTGCCCAGGATTTTGAAGCCCTGCTTCGTGCGCAATTTGGCGGTTCACTGGCGCAGAAAGTGCTTGATGCGACGGGGAATCAGCATGCCATGAACAATACCGTTAACCTGATCCGCCACGGCGGCAGCATTGTCTTTATCGGGCTGTTCAAAGGGGATTTACAGTTCTCTGACCCGGAATTTCACAAGAAAGAAACCACCATGATGGGGAGTCGTAACGCTACGCCGGAGGATTTTGCGAAGGTGGGACGGTTGATGGCGGAAGGCAAACTGAGCGCTGAAATGATGCTTACACATCGCTATCCGTTTAGCCAACTTGCGGAGATCTTCGAACACGATGTGATTAACAACCGGGCGTTAATCAAAGGTGTGATTACGTTCTGACGATTGCCATGCAGCGCCCGGAGTGGTGTTGGGCGCTGTTTTTTTTATTTCCTGTGGTCAGCCCTGGGCGCTGACCACTTTGATTTCAACCATCCCGATCCCCAGCTTACGCGGCGAGTGGCCGAGGATGTTACCCTCGTTGGTCGAGGCCGGATCGGGCGGGACAATCACCAGCGTATCCGCATCCGTCGGGTTGTCGAAGTGCAGCGTGGTGGTGGTGACATCGTGACTTAACACCAGCGTCTGTTCTTCTTTTCCTACACGCACCGGAATCGGGCGATTGGCGTTGTTGCCAAAGGCTTTCGCGGTGATCACCAGGTCGAATTTTTTCGGTAGCGGCTGTTTGTACTCGATCTTCACTTCTTCCGCCAACTGCGCGTTGGACCAGCGTCCCCAGGATTCCGGACGAGAAATCCCGCTGAACTGCTTCACCTCTTCCGGCGCACCCGCCACGTTGAAGACAAAACTGTCGGCTTTATAGCGGATGTCGTTGTCGACAATTTTCAGGGTATCGACGTTGCCTTTGTAGCGTTCCATGTCGATCACCGTGTCTTTAAAGGCCGTTTTGCCTTTCCACTGCGCTTTATCAACATGCTGAACGATTTGCTCTCCGCCAAGCTGACCCTGTGAGACGCACCAGTCGGTCGAGAGCGCCAGTTCCGGTGACCACAGCTGGCCCATCTTGTAGCAACGATCGACCCAGACGAAGTTATCGCGCGGGGCAAAATCGGCAAGCTGGAAGCGCAGTGGGGCTGAGTATTCGCTTTCCGGCAGCGGCTCGACGCGCTTCTCTGATACCCGCAACAGTAACGGCAGGCGGAAATGGCTGCCTGAGAAGGCAATCATATTTTTATCCCGGTCGACGGTGAAATCTTTCATCTCTTTCGGGAAGTTCCACAGACGAATAATGTCCGGCTTCATGGCGAGGATCTTTTCTTTACTGTTAAGGAACACTTCCGACATCGACTGACCCGACAGGCTGCTGCGCCCCAGGCCGATAAAGTTATCGCCGCCAAGAATATCTAACACCGTCGCGCCGTTATCCATCGTGTTACGTTTGATCGCCAGCGTCTCTTGCTGAGGCTTGTCGCCGCGGATCACGAAGAACAGGTTGTTGCGATCCTGTTTGTTCAGGTATTTCCATGCGCTGTTGTTCATTGCCAGATGATCTGAAGAGACCACAATAACGGTATCTTTAAACCACGGTGAGGCTTTGATTTTATTGATAAAGGCCGCGATATTTTCCTGGCTACAACTGACGGCGCTAAAGGACTGGTTGGGTTTACCGTCGAAATCATAGCGTTTGCGCTGACAGGCACGCGAGATAAAACCATCCGGATGATGGGTATCGACGGTCAGGGTAAACAATGAGAAACGCTGGCCGGAGCGAGAGAGTTCTTCGAACTTTTTCCACGCTTCATCCAGGACCGTATCATCATAGAAGCCCCAATCGTTGCGGTAATTTGGATCGGTGACAACGCTTTTTAGCTCTTCTGCGCCATACAGATGATCGAAACCGTGGGATTTCAGGAACACGTCTTTTCCGGCAAAACGCAGGTTTGCACCCTGCACAAAGTAATTCTGGTAGCCGGAGTTTTTCAGGATATCTCCAAGACAGATATTCTGCGGGAAGAAACTGGAGACCGATGCCGAGGCATTACCTTCAAACGGCGCAAACAGGGGAATGCCGCACTGGGAGGCGACCATCCCGGCGATGGTGTAGTCTGTACCGGGTAACTGCTGGGTATGGCTGAAATCCATACCTTCGTTTTTCAACGCGCCGAGTTCCGGAGTGAGTTCCGGGAAGGCCTCATTATCGAAATAGGTACGTTCCAGGCTTTCACCGTAGATGTACACCAGATTCAGCTTCGGGTTGGGTATTTTTTTTGCCGGTTCTTTATAGTAGGCCGCGAAATCGGGATCGCCTTCGCGGGTCTGGGATTTGACCAGCTCGCTGATCTGACGAAATGCCGGACTGGCATCGACAGAGCCCAGCGCCAACAGCAGCGCCAGCAGACTGTAACCAAAATGGTGAGGATGATGACGGCGACGACGCAGCACCCAGCCCAGCGAGCCAAAGACAGCCACGAGGGCCAGCGCAATGCCGATACCCGGCAGAATGTATTTGCTGACACCGGCCCCTGTCAGGCTGTTCGTCAACGTGTAGAGTACCGCATCATTAATGCCATCACCTGTGAAATAGTCGCTAGCGAATAGCGTGATATTCAGCACCACAAAAAGTCCCAGCACCGTCAGGGTGGCGATAAACCACCAGGTGTTGCGACCCGCTTTCCAGGCATAAATCAGTACAGAGGCAAGAAACAGCGCGATGGAGAGTAACTCAGACAACGGACGATCCTCACAAATAGCCTTACGATAAGGCTCCAAACCAGGCGTTCGACTGACAGTTCAGCGTTTACAGAAAGTACAATGTAATGGGGTTGTCACTTAGCTGCAATTCTAGTGACATTTAATTACGTTGTTATTCAGAATTGGTTTAGATCGGGACTTTTTTGATCGCCGTCACTTCCCGCCATACCTGGGATGCGTCATGGAGAAGGGTGAAAAGGGGCGAGAGACGCCGCGTCTGGCGAAAAACGGTCAAAACGCGGCATCGGGGATCAGGAAATAAAGTTCATCCCCTGTTTGAGCACCAGGTCGCAGGCTTTGGTTTTCACTTTTTCTGCGAGCGGCGTACTGCCGATATTGTTCAGGTTAAGCTGCTGACCATCTTTGGTATTGAGCAGACCCTGAATACCGTCCAGATAGTTGGTATCCTGTTTTTGTTCGGTCGCGCCGAGACCCAGTTTATCCAGTACCTGGTTTTTCACATTTTCCGCATCGGTGACGGAAGCCAGTTTCTGCTTCGCACAGTACTGTAAAATCCCGGCGGCGTTATTCATATTGTTCGCACTCAGTGCCTGGTTGCCGCCATTTAGCAGACTGGTCAGGGAAGAGAGCGACGTGCCGCTTTGCGACGAGGTGGTACTCTGCTTGCTCAGTTCGCTGGCTGCGCTGGAGAGTGAGTCTTGCCAGGAGGCGGCGAAAGTATTGGCTGCGAAGCAGGCGCTGGCCGCGATCGCGCAGCACAGCAAACGTTTTGTCGTTTTCATTGTGATTACTCGTGTATAGATCTTCGTTGAAGTATAGCGCCGCTCATTCTAAGAATGGTCTTAATACTCTTTACCGGTTACCCGACTGCGGAAACTGTCCCAGTTGAAGATCACCCACAGGCTGTTACCCAGTCGCATGCGATCCATTACGCGTTCACCCAACAGTTTGGTCATTTCTTCCATATTGCTGTTGGTGAGCATGCCGGTTGGGCGTTTTGAGGAGGAACGACGATCGACGATCTGGTTGATGATCACCTTTTCATAGCGCGATTCGGTTTGTACGCCGATTTCATCAATGACCAGTAGATCAACATTGCTCAGATCGTTCAGCAACTGTTCTTCGCTGGTTTGGCGATTACTGAAGGTTTCTTTCATCGCCGACATGATGTCCGCCACGGTGATAATCAACACCGACTTCCCGCGCAGTAGCAGCTCGTTACAGATTGCCGCGGCGAGGTGGTTTTTCCCCGTTCCTGGTTTACCGGAGAAGATAAAACTGGCGATGTTGCCATCGAACTCTTCCACATACTGGCGCGCTTTGCTCAGCGCATTCATCTGACCTTCGCATTCAACATGATAGTTATCGAACGAGCAGTTCTGATGCAACGGACGGATGCCGGAACGGTTAAAGGTGCGCTGCATTTTCATCGCCCGATTTTCGCGAGCCAGCGCGGCGGCGCGAATTTCACCTTGCTCCTTCTGCCACGCCAGTAGCTCTTCACCCGTTTTGAACGCCGGTTCGATATGGGCTGGCATCATTTTTTGCAGACGTTTCATCAGATCGCCAACGTTTTTCATGGTTAACCTCTAAAACCCGGTGGAATTTGATTATCTGGTTCGCTGACCGTGTTCACATCGCGCTTTGGCAGGCCACCGTTGCTCGCGCGACCGATCTGGACGCTGCGCGCCAGTTTTTGCTGCCACTGCACGTGATGAAAAACTTTGCCTTCTGCTTGCCAGTAGGCCACGAACGAGGCCAGTTCTTCGGCGGTGACCGGCTCTCTCAACGCTACGCCCCACAGCGCGGCCTGCCGCTGAAAGTCGGCATCTGGCTGCCAGTCCGGATACATGGCGAATTTACCCAGCGGTACGGCGACTGGCACAGGCTGCGGTTCTTCATAAAACTGCGCATCCAGCGTCACATCGCTCCCCGGTCGGGCGAGCTTTTCTTCGAGCGCCAGCAGTTGTGCCAGACGAGCGGGGGTTAGCGCATAAAAGGCCGGGGCGTTATTGGCAAACACCGCCACCGCGCCGCCTTCTGACTTCGCCAGCACCGTCTGATGATCGTGTAATAAGGCGTCAATACCAATGACGTCCGGGGTCAAAATTCTGGATGACATAATGTTTCTCAAGACCGACTGCAACCGAGAAGGGACACTGCTTCTATAGTAACACACCGATGAGAAGGAGCGGCAGGGATGCACCTGCCGCAGCGATTAAACGCGCGGGCGTTTCCGGTAAAGCCACAGGCCGGGCACAGAGAGTCCGATCGAAAGCGCGCCTACAATTGACGAGGCTTTCAGGAAATTGGTCAGCAGCGTAATCATTAATGGTTCGCTGTAGCCAAAGTGGCTGATTTTCACCGCCGAGATCATCGCCGTATAGGCTGAAATTCCGGGGAACATTGGGATTACTGCCGCCACGGTAAACACTTTGGGATGCGCCAGATACCAGCGCGACCATTGAATGCCAATGCTACCGACGAGCAACGAGGCGACAAACGTGGACCATTCAATATTAAACCCGGCGGTCATCATCACCATCCGCGAACCGTGACCGAGCGCGCCAAGCAGCGCACACCAGGGCAGCGCGCGGTGCGGAACGTTAAAGACCATCGCGAACCCCACGGCGGGGATCGCGGAAAGCAGCATGTCCTGCATCAGTGCGAGAATGAAATCGATTATACCCATCCGCGAAGCCCCCAAAGTGTCAGCGCCATCACCACACCCACGCAGGTCGCGAGCGTCAGCAGGCTGGCGATAGCCCAGCGCGCCAGACCGGTGTTAATGTGTCCCTTAAACATATCCGCCACCGCATTGATCAGCGGAAAGCCGGGAACCAGCAGCAAGACGCTGGCGGCCATTGCCACCGTAGGCGTCTGGCTAAAGGTGGGAAGATGCAGCATCAGACCGGAAATCGTGGTCGCGACAAATGCGGTAACGCAAAAGTTGATCTGCGGGTGCAAATGGCGATGCGCCAGGATCTGACGAATATACATTGCCACCATACTGGCAAAAAAGGTAATCACCGCACCGTCCCAACCCCCATTATTTAGCTTACAGAAGCAGGCGCAGGAGAGGCCGACCATTAGCGCGACAAGCCAGCGCGGATAGCGCAGGGGCCTGACCTGACTGAAGCGCTTCTCGACGCCTTTGTAATCAAGCAGTTTGTGTTCGGCAAGAATGACAATGTGCTGAACCTCGGTGACCACGTGCATATTAATGCCGCGATCCTGATTTTTTCGCGTGGAGGTCAGGCATTGCCCGTCTTTAATGGTGGTCAGAACGATAGCATTGGAGGAGATAGCGCTTTCGACACTGTCCATCCCCAATGCCAGTCCAAGTCGGGTAGAAAGTTCATCAACCAACGCGCTCTCCGCGCCGTGTTGCAGTAAAAAAAGCCCACACTGAATGCATAACCGTGTAACCGATCGCTGTAATGACTGCTCTTCTTGCATGACTCGCCCTGGCTGAAAAGACGCGTTGCGTACTGTCGAATGACGAAAGACTCTTTTGTATCACGAAGCGCGCATTTTTTGGCTCCGATTGAGATCAATCTTTCTGTTGAAAAAAGAGCCAGCTATGCGGTTACCAGAATTTGAACCGCTCCACAGTTTTGCTAAATCGGTGAAAAGTGCAATTTTTGCCCACCTTTGCACCTTCTTTTTCTGTGCCTGCTTATCAAAAATGCAATTTGAAACTTTTATTCAACATTGATTAAACAAATAATCAACCATGCAGGCGAGGAATGTCATGAAAACTCAGGTCGCAATTATTGGGGCAGGACCGTCCGGGCTGCTGCTGGGGCAGTTGCTGCATAAGGTGGGGATCCGCACACTCATCATTGAACGTCAGACGCCGGAGTATGTGCTGGGGCGCATCCGGGCGGGGATCCTCGAGAGTGGGACGGTTTCGCTGTTGCGGGAAGCCGACGTGGCGCAGCGTATGGACAGAGAAGGTCTGGTGCACCACGGCGTTGAGTTTATTTTTGACGGTAAACGCATTCCCGTCGCGCTGAGCGAATTAACCGGCGGTAAAAGCGTAATGGTCTACGGGCAGACGGAAGTCACACGGGATTTGATGCTGGCGCGCAGCGATTGTGGTGCGACCACGATTTACGGCGTTCAGCAGGTTGAGATTCATGATGCCAAAAGTGACCACCCCTCAGTCACGTTTGAGAAAGAAGGGGAGATGTGCCGCATTGAGTGTGATTTCATTGCCGGGTGTGATGGATTCCACGGCATTTCACGACAAAGTATTCCGCGAGATGTCATCCGCGAGTACGAAAGTATCTGGCCGTTTGGCTGGCTGGGGTTGCTTGCCGATACGCCGCCAGTCAATCCGGAGTTGATTTACACGCATCATGAGCGCGGGTTTGCACTTTGTAGTCAGCGCTCACTAACAAGAAGTCGCTACTATTTGCAGGTTCCACTCAGCGAGCAGGTGGAATCCTGGAGCGATGACCGCTTCTGGGAGGAGCTGAAACGGCGTCTGCCTGATGAGCTCGCCGAAAAGTTAGTGACTGGTCACTCACTTGAAAAGAGTATTGCACCATTACGCAGCTATGTGGTGGAACCGATGCAGTACGGCAAGCTCTTTCTGGTCGGTGATGCGGCGCATATCGTTCCGCCGACTGGTGCAAAGGGATTGAATCTTGCCGCGTCCGACGTGAATTATTTGTGGCGTATATTGACGCAGTACTATCAGCACGGGCGCAGCGACCTGCTGGCAACCTATTCCCGCCTGGCCCTTAACCGGGTGTGGAAAGGGGAGCGATTCAGTTGGTTTATGACCCACCTGCTGCATGATTTTCAGGACAAAAGCGACTTTGAGCGCAAGATGCAGGAGGCGGATCGCCAGTACCATTTGGGCTCAAAGGCCGGACTGATGACGATTGCGGAAAACTACGTTGGCCTGCCTTACGAAACGGTAGGTGGATAATGAGGAAAAATGATGCAACTGGCTGACGTCATTCCTGTTTTTAAACTGTATGGTGAACAGCAGGGATGGCCTACCCCCGATCTGCTGCACTGCGAGTCGATTCATCAACGCAGCAGTTTGCATGAATGGCATATTCGGGTGCATCAGCATGCTGAGATCGTTCAGTTGCTCTACTTGCATCGGGGTGAAGCAACGATTGAAATTGAGGGGATGACGACGGTGAGACGCGATGCCTGTATTCAGGTCGTCCCTGCGCTTTGTGTCCACGGGTTTCGCTTTTCTCCCGGAACCCAGGGCTACGTTCTCTCTCTGGCGTTGCCGCTGATTAGCCGCCTGGAGTCTCAGTTTCCACAACCGCTGCCTTTGCTGAACAGTCCGCAGTGCGTGCCGGTGGCTCAGTCCCGCAGTCACATCAGTACGCTTTTTTCTGCTTTGCAGAAGGAGTATCAGACAGATAACGAGGCGCGGGAAATGATGTTGTTTTCGTTACTGAGTGCGCTGCTGGTCTGGCTTCGTCGGCAGAGTCAGCCCGTTGTGCAATCGAATGACACCCTGGCGCGGCGGCGGAGCGCTCTACGTCTTTTTGCCCGACAGGTTGAGAGCCACTATCGTGAGCATCTTCCCCTAACAGAATACGCGCATCGAATCGGCCTTTCTGTAAATTATCTGAATCAGTTATGCCGTGAATTTCATCATTGCAGCGCATTAAACGTTTTGCATCAGCGGTTGATGCTCGAAGCCAAACGCAGCTTGCAATATACCAGTATGACCGTAAGCCAGATCTCCGACTATCTGGGATTCAGTGATGTAACCTATTTTTCTCGATTTTTTAAAAAACATTTAATGTTGTCTCCCAAAGCATATCGGGAGTTAATTAAGAATAAATAGTTTGTCCAAATTTGGATGAATAAAAAAATCGTATATAAAATAAGAATGTTTAATGTCCTTTTCAGGAATACAGCATACATATTGAGGGCATAGGCTTGAATTATACCCTGTGATAGTTGTATAACCACCTCCTACGGAATTAAAGAACAACCCCAAGGATAAACAATTCATATTGTCTATTGTTCTGTTTTTTGCATTGTATTGTTGTATGTATTAATGCAAACGCAATTCGAACCATTAATAACAGATAAATTCATATGAATGTGGAGGATATATGTTGCCAGGATGCTGCAAAAACGCAATTGTCATCAGTAAAGTCCCAGTAATACAAGCGGGATTCCACGGCGTTATGCAACTGCATTTCCCGGAGTATGAGCTTACCGCTTGTGGTGTTGCCGAAGAACTTACGGCACTACAATTACGACGGGCAGAGTTGGCGATCGTGGATTTAACCGGTGAATGTCAACACCCACGCACTGTCTGCGAACGATTCTACGCACTCCTTTCTCAATATCGTGATATTCATTGGGTTTTCCTGGTGTCTCGCGCGTATTACGCGCAGGCGGTCGAACTGCTGATGCGTCCCTCAAGCACGCTGCTGTCTGACATCGAACCGATTGAGAGTCTGGTAAACACCATCCGTTCTGGGCATAACAGTCCTGACCGAATCAGCAAAATGTTGTTGACGCGCCCCCAGCCAGAACATCAGGAATTTGGTTCCCACGCCATCCTTTTGACGCTATCAGAGCGAAAAGTACTGCGCCTGCTGGGGAAAGGTTGGGGGATCAATCAGATTGCGGCGTTACTTAAGAAAAGTAATAAAACTATCAGCGCCCAGAAAAACAGCGCCATGCGTCGATTATCAATTCACAGCAATGCGGAAATGTACGCATGGATTAACAGTTCTCAGGGAGTCAGAGAGCTGAATTTACCTTCAGTATATGGAGAGTCAACGGAATGGAAAATAGAAACCGTTCGCGAAATGTCGCACTCATAGAAAAATGTGTGATGAGTGGTATTGGTATTCAGAATCTATTTAACGAAAACTCAGATAACCAATATAAACTACATCTTTATTTGACGCTGGATGAGTTTCAACAGGCGATGAGCACGACGGTTTTTTCTGCCGTTATTTTCTCTCTCTCCTCGATCCGAAAAGCCAGGCGGGTGGGCCTCATGAATCTGTCCGAACTGGCTGAAAACTATCCGGGCATGCGTCGTCTGGTTATTGCGGATGATGATGTTGAAGCGCGTTTAATCAGCGCTCTGTCGCCCTCCCCGTTAGATGGCGTACTGAGTAAAGAAAACTCGCTCCCTGCGCTACAGGATGCGTTATTTACAGCATTAAGCGGTACGCGACGTATCAGCGAAAGTAACAGCAATCTCTGGTATCTCAATCAGAGTCGCATGCTGAGCCCGACTGAGCGTGAGATTTTGCGATTTATGTCCTGCGGTTACTCAATGCCGCAAATCGCGGTTGAACTGGCGCGGAATATTAAGACCATCCGGGCGCACAAGTTTAATGTGATGTCGAAACTGGGGGTCAATTCTGACGCCGGTTTACTGCATGCGGCGGACATTTTGCTTTGACCACTGCGAAAGCTAAGAATGGACAATTACTGGCACACATCAACCCAGGTGGCTGAAGTCAGTTCTGCCATACGTTCAGGGGCAATACGTACTGCGCTATATGTAGCGCCTGCTGCCGGAAGGACTTCGGTAAACGATCGTAAAGAGATATCACAATAAACGGGCAACGGGGTTTCCAGACCGAAAGGGCAAACCCCGCCAACAGGATGCCCCGTTGCGTTGACGACCTCATCGCTGCTCAGCATGCGCGCTTTGGCGCCGAAGGTGCTTTTGAGTTTTTTATTGTCCAGTCTTGCATCGCCTTTGGCGACGACCAGGATGATGGTGTCTTTAACCTTCAGCGAAAGGGTTTTCGCTATTTGTCCGGGCTGTACATTATGTGCCTGGGCCGCTAGTTCGACCGTCGCGGTACTTTGTTCTAATTCAATGATTTCAATATCCGGGGCATGTTCGGCCAGAAATTGCCGTACCGATTGCAGACTCATTCAATTCTCCTGACACCATTTTGGCCGTCTCCAACGCTACAGAAAACTGCTGGCGTAATTTGGCATAACTCGTCCCGTACTGTAAATATTTTAATGTAACAAACCAGCAACATGGACGATTTTTCGATCCCCTTCACAATCACGGAAACCGGTTACCGTAACCGGTTGCAGTCTATGAAAGAGCGATTAATACTGGAGTTGTCACTTCCTCTGTATCACATAAAAAGAGCCACTTATGAAATCTACCAACCATGCAGTCTTTAATGTGATTTTCCGGTTTGTTGAAAACTATGTCAGCCCGATTGCAGGGCGCATTTCTTCACAGCGTCATGTTATGGCTATCCGTGACGGCTTTATTTCCGCGATGCCATTTATGATTGTCGGATCGTTTCTGTTGGTATTTGCTTACCCTCCGTTTTCGCCGGATACGACCTGGGGATTTGCCCGGGCCTGGCTGGATATGGCTAAACAGTTTGAAGGGCAGATCCTGACCCCTTTTGATATGACCATGGGGATCATGTCGATCTACATTTGTGCCGCCATTGCCTATAACCTGGGTAAACATTATGTGAAGTCACATCAGTTGGATCCGTTTATGTGCGCCATGCTCTCCATCATGGCATTCTTACTGGTCGCTGCACCTAAAACAAAAGGCACTCTTCCTGTGGAAAGCCTAGGCGGAACGGGGATCTTTACGGCGATTCTGGTGGCGATTTATTGCGTAGAAATGATGCGTTTTCTCAAGGCACATAACATCGGTATTCGTTTACCTGATCAAGTGCCGCCGATGATCAAAAACTCATTCGATCTGCTCATCCCCGTGTTGGTGGTGGTGCTCACATTGTACCCGCTTAGCCTGCTGATTCAGGGGCAGTTCGACATGCTTATTCCGCAGGCCATTATGTCTCTTTTTAAACCGCTGGTATCGGCTGCCGATTCTCTACCGGCGATTTTACTGGCGGTACTGATTGGCCATTTGTTGTGGTTTGCCGGTATTCACGGTGCAGCGATTGTCTCCGGGATGCTGCAAATGTTCTGGCTGACTAACCTCGGTATGAACCAGACTGCGCTGGCGCAGGGCGCACCGTTGCCACATATTTTTATGGAGGCATTCTGGACATTCTTTATCGTGATAGGTGGGTCGGGCGCAACGATGGGGCTGGTGATTTGCTACTTACGCAGTCGTTCCGTGCATCTACGCTCGATAGGTCGATTGAGCGTGGTACCGAGTATCTTCAACATTAACGAGCCGGTGATTTTTGGTACGCCCATCGTTATGAATCCAGTGTTCTTTATTCCTTTCCTGCTGGCACCGATGGTGAATGCCGTGCTGGCCTGGGCTGCGATGAAACTGGATCTGATTGGTCGCGTGATTTCGGTGGTGCCATGGACCGCACCAGCACCCGTTGGGGCGGCGTGGGCTCTGGGCTGGGATTATCGCGCGGCGATTCTGGTGGTGCTTCTGGCTTTGGTTTCTGCTGTCATCTACTTCCCGTTCTTTAAAGTGTACGAGAAGCAACTGCTGGAACAAGAGGCCGAAGAGGCACAGCGTTTAGACGCAGAAAACGAACAGATTGCGTTGTAATCACTAGGGGGCGAACGCTCCCTGATTACTTCAGCGTACAGTCACCGCATTGCTGAACGTCCGGCAGACGATAACGCTGACAGCATGTTCTGCGTACCAGAATCCCTTCGCGAGGGACGACCGTGCGCCAGAGCGGGTTGTCAGCACCACAGGACAACTGTTTTTCAAAGAAGCAGCCCTGGCGCAGCGTGTTCAACAACTCTTCACCCAGCAGCGGTTTCATCTCCGTGAGATACCAGTTAATCAGATAGCCGGTATTGCTCCAGATAAGTTTACCGTTGATCTCTCCGGTTGCCTCAAGCGCCTGGATGACCGGAGTTAACGCCTGCTTAACCAACGTTTCCATGCGCGCCTGTGGTGATTGTGCTGTCGCCAGCAGATCCGGATGTACATCAATCCAGAAGCACGCGGCACGCCCCGTTTCGTGAAACTCAACGTGGACATATTCGGGAGAGACATCAATTGCCGTCTCCTGCGTGAGCAGGGCAAGCATCAGTGGGGGCACCATCAGACCAATGTACCACTGTGCCCATAGCGAGATTAGCGGTTTATTTTCGCGCGGTTGCGTGGGTTGGTTGCGATAAATATGATCGGAGTAAATCGCTAGCAGCGACTGGAGTTCGCTGGGGCGACGCCATTGCGCCAGTGTCATCGCGCTCTGAGGGGCGGGTTCATCCAGACGAATGAAATCCAGCAGATGCTCACGCGTCTGAGCTATAGTTGCGCGCACGGCCTCAGCCAGCGAGGGCATCTGCGACTGGAGATGTCCTCGCCAGATGACATCGTCAATGATCGGTGCGGAACGATAAGTCATAGACTGGATAGTAATCTAAATGATAATGATTGCTAATCCTAGCGACAGGCATAACCGATAGCAAGATCTTTGTCAGTCTGGCGTTCAACGACGCAGGATTACGTCACGCGTGTCAGGCAAGACCCGGATCGTCACTGACTAAAATGTGATTGCGACCCAGATCTTTCGCTTTATAGAGCGCCTTATCAGCATGACGAATTGCCTCTTCGACATCTCCCCCAACCAGAGGCGCAATACCGATACTAATGGTGACCTGAGTTGCGACGTTCTCATTGAACATATGGAGAATTTTGAGATCGTAAACATTCTGCCGGATGCGTTCGGCTGCATCGCGGGCTTTCAGGGGGTCACTCGCCGTCAGTAACACCATAAACTCTTCGCCACCAAAACGGGCGACAATATCGCGTGAACGCACGGCGTTGCGGATCGCGGCAGAAACGCGGATCAGCGCCTGATCGCCCATCATATGTCCATAGTGGTCGTTGTAGGCTTTGAAATGGTCGATGTCGATCAGTAAAACGTAATGTTCATGCGTATCCAGTTCCTGCATGACTTTCAGTTTATGTTGGAGTCCCCGACGATTGTACAATCCCGTTAATGGGTCGAGCATACTGAGGTCGGTCAGTGTCTCTTTTTCGGCGAGCAGTTTGAACATCAGTTGCTGGGCGAAATCGTCGTAGCGCTTTTGAATCACATGCTGAATCGCGATACCCGCCATGGGAAGGGCCGTAAAATAGAGCAGCCGCAGGCCATTTTCGCTACCGTTTAGATATAAACAGGCCAACAGGGACGGCAGCGAATGAAGCGTGAATGCGATGATATTATTGGCAAAAGCAATGGAGCCAATAAATAACACGGTCAGCAGTGCAATCAGCAGAAAGGAGTAGTCAGGGGTCTGCAGCGCCTGGTATTTCAGCGTAATATGCACTGCCCATAACCCGCCAAAGAGTATTGAGATGGCATGGAGATTGATGCGCTTCTTCGCATACCTTACATGCCATGTCAGCAACGCAGTGCTCAGCACAAGGATAAGGAATCCTGGCGTAGAGACGGTTTTGCTGGGATAGATTGGAAAGGCAATGGCAAACGACGCAGAAATAGCGTTGAGAAACAAAAAGAGTCGCAGAGAAAGTTGGTATTTTTTAGTGCGTAGGGTTTGCCAGGATTGTGCAGTCATATCTCAACGTCATTATTTATCCAACAATTACACTGTTCACGTCACACAAATAATGGATGAGAAGATGCTTACCTGAAATCAGATTATTGTGTCTGTACGTTTACCGCTGTGCAATTTATCACCTTAAATAATTCGTGTCATCATTGCTTAAGTAAAGCTCATGTAAGTGGTGTATGGATTGCTGACAAATGAGAAAAATTGCCATATGATATTGGTTATCATTATCGATATTAGAGGTGAAACCATGTTGCAACGAGCGCTGGGTAGTGGTTGGGGAGTATTGCTGCCTGGAATCGTCATTACCGGGCTGGCATTTGCTGATCTTTCTCTCGGAGCATGGAAGGCCATCATTGTACTAGGGTTATTACTGACCCCGGTGATGCTGTATCACAAACAATTGCGGCACTTTGTGCTGCTGCCATCATGTGTCGTGCTGATCGGCGGAATGATGCTGGTAATGATGAACTGGAATCAGGGATGAAAAACCGGGAAAACTACAGAAGAGGATGCAAGATAATTGGTGCGAGGGGGGGGACTTGAACCCCCACGTCCGTAAGGACACTAACACCTGAAGCTAGCGCGTCTACCAATTCCGCCACCTTCGCACAGTCATCTTACTTTTTGATATCGCCTCGTTGGTGCGAGGGGGGGGACTTGAACCCCCACGTCCGTAAGAACACTAACACCTGAAGCTAGCGCGTCTACCAATTCCGCCACCTTCGCCCAGTGCGAGCAATATCAACGTGGTTTATGGTGCGAGGGGGGGGACTTGAACCCCCACGTCCGTAAGGACACTAACACCTGAAGCTAGCGCGTCTACCAATTCCGCCACCTTCGCATACCATCGATTCTTAAAAAGAATCGCTACCACGGAGGCGCATTCTAGTGGTTTTACGCTATTCGTCAATAGTTAATTACGTGGGGTAGCGGTGATTGCTGCAAAAACGGCCATTCGCATGGCCGTTATCGTGACATCACGCTTTTTTCGCCTGGCGGGTCATGACCGCTCGATACACCTTGAAGCGTCCGGTCTGAGCGATGACCTCGTGGAAGCCAAAGGTCTCATCCAGTACCTGCGGATACGGCAGGAAGGCGTTAGCGACAATGCGCAGTTCACCACCGCTGTTCAGGTGACGTACGGCACCGCGAATCAGGGTTTGCGCGGCATCAAGGCTGGTTTGCATACCGTCATGGAACGGCGGGTTGGAGATGATCATATCAAACCGGCCCGTCACTTCGGAGAAGACGTTGCTGGCGAAGACCTCGCCCTCAATGCCGTTTGCAGCCAGCGTGGCGCGACTGGCTTCAACCGCCGGTGCCGCAACGTCGCAGAGGGTTAAACGCACTTTCGGGGAGTGGCTGGCAAGTGCTGCGGAAAGTACGCCTGCGCCGCAGCCGACGTCCAGCACTTTGCCTTTGGTATGCGGCGTCAGGGTGGACAGCAGCAACTGGCTACCAACATCCAGACCATCGCGGCTGAATACGCCCGGCAGCGTTTTTATCGTCAGCCCCTCAACAAGGTATTCACCCCAGTATTTTTCTGCGTCAAAAGTTGGCTGTTTGTCCAGACGGCCATGATACAGCCCGCAGCGACGAGCACTGTCGATTTTGTTCAGCGGGGCATACCCGGCCAGCATTTGCTCAGCGCTGCGCACGCCGCTGCGGTTTTCGCCGACGACAAAAATGTCAGTGCCAACGGGCAGGAGTGACAGAATATTCATCAGCTGGAACTGGGCTTCCGGTTTGTTTTTCGGCCAGTAGTAGATAAATGTGTCGCAGTCGGCAACGTCTTCCGCTTGTGCAACAAGGCTAAAGCGCGCGTTGTCACCCATCTGGCGGTTTAACACCTGCCAGTGGTGGAACTGCTGCGTATGCACGCGGCTGGCGGCGCTTTCAAAACGCGCGGGCAGGTCATCCTGCAAATCTCCGGCAAACAGAATACGGCTTTGTTCGAAATCATCACTGTGGCGCAGCAAGACTTCACTTGCCGGGGTAAAAGCAGACATGGAAAACTCCTTAATTCATACAGCGGGCGATTATAGACGTTTGATGGCGTCTATTCGACTAATTTGCTATATTTGCGCCCCTGGATACAGGAGCGATTCGCTATGACAACCCGACGAGACTGGCAGTTACAGCAACTGGGCATTACCCAGTGGTCGCTGCGTCGCCCCGGCGCGTTGCAGGGAGAGATCGCGATTTCCATTCCTGCGCACGTCCGTCTGGTGATGGTAGGTGAAATATTGCCGCCGCTGACTGAACCTCTGATTAGCGATATTCTGCGCGCATTAACCCTGAGCCCCGATCAGGTTTTGCAGGTGACGCCGGAACGCGTTGCGATGCTGCCACAGGGGAGTCGCTGCAACAGCTGGCGGCTGGGCACAGAAGCGCCGCTGTCACTGGAAGGTGCGCAGGTTGCAACGCCGGCATTTGATGAATTGCGGGCAAACCCAACGGCACGCGCCGAACTATGGCAACAAATCTGCACACATGAACACGATTTCTTCCCTCAGTCAGAGTGATTTACCCGCCGCATTTCAGATTGAAAAGCGCGCCCATGCGTTTCCCTGGAGCGAACACACTTTTGCCAGTAATCAGGGAGAACGCTATCTCAACTATCAATTGACGGTTGAAGGGAGAATGGCGGCGTTTGCGATTACGCAGGTTGTGCTGGATGAAGCTACGCTGTTCAACATTGCCGTCGATCCCGATTTTCAGCGCCGGGGATTAGGGAAAGCGCTGCTGGAACATCTCATTGATGAGTTAGAAAAACGCGGCGTTCTGACGCTGTGGCTGGAGGTTCGCGCCTCCAACGTTGCCGCCATCGCATTGTATGAAAGCTTAGGCTTTAACGAGGCAACGATTCGCCGCAATTATTACCCGACCGCTGACGGTCGTGAGGACGCCATCATAATGGCACTGCCAATCAGTATGTAAAAGAAGGTGTAATGATGAAGTGGGACTGGATTTTCTTTGATGCCGATGAAACGCTGTTCACGTTTGACTCGTTTACTGGCTTACAGCGGATGTTTCTTGACTACAGTATTACCTTTACCGCTGAAGATTTTCAGGACTACCAGGCCGTGAATAAACCGCTGTGGGTGGATTATCAGAACGGCGCGATCACCTCATTACAGCTTCAGCATGCCCGCTTCCAGAGTTGGGCGGAACGGTTAAAGGTTGAGCCGGGCTCGCTTAACGACGCCTTTATGAATGCGATGGCCGAAATTTGTGCGCCGCTGCCGGGAGCCGTTTCGCTGCTCAATGCGATTCGCGGCAAAGCCAAAATTGGCATTATTACTAACGGCTTCACCTCCTTGCAGCAGATCCGTCTGGAACGTACGGGACTTCGCGACTACTTTGATTTGCTGGTCATTTCAGAAGAAGTGGGTGTGGCAAAACCGGATCCGAAGATTTTTGATTACGCCCTGGCGCAGGCGGGCAACCCCGATCGCGCCCGGGTGCTGATGGTGGGGGATACCGCCGCGTCCGATATTCTCGGCGGCATCAACGCCGGGCTTGCGACCTGCTGGCTGAATGCGCATCATCGCGAGCAGCCGGAAGGCATCGAGCCGACCTGGACCGTATCGTCATTACACGAACTGGAGCAGCTCCTGTGTAAACACTGATTGCCTCCCCCCCGTTGATGGGTAAAATAGCCGCAATTTTTCGTATTCAACATGCGCGGTGCGACGCCGCGTTTACTCAAGAAGAATGAACTATGACGTTGTCTCCTTTTTTGCAGGAGGTGGCCAAGCGCCGCACTTTTGCCATTATTTCTCACCCGGATGCCGGTAAAACAACCATTACTGAGAAGGTGTTGCTGTTCGGACAGGCAATCCAGACTGCCGGTACGGTAAAAGGCCGTGGTTCCAGTCAGCATGCGAAATCAGACTGGATGGAAATGGAAAAGCAGCGTGGGATCTCCATTACCACCTCCGTCATGCAGTTTCCATATCATAACTGTCTGGTCAACCTGCTTGACACCCCGGGGCACGAAGACTTCTCCGAAGATACCTATCGTACCCTGACGGCAGTCGACTGCTGTCTGATGGTGATCGACGCCGCGAAAGGCGTCGAGGATCGTACCCGCAAGCTGATGGAAGTGACCCGTCTGCGTGATACGCCGATCCTGACCTTTATGAACAAACTCGACCGCGACATCCGTGACCCGATGGAGTTGCTGGACGAAGTGGAGAACGAACTGAAAATCGGTTGTGCGCCGATCACCTGGCCAATTGGCTGCGGTAAGTTGTTCAAAGGGGTTTATCACCTTTATAAAGATGAAACCTACCTGTATCAGACGGGTAAAGGCCATACCATCCAGGAAGTGCGCATTGTTAAAGGTCTGGACAACCCGGATCTCGACGCGGCCGTTGGCGACGATCTGGCGCAGCAGCTGCGCGACGAACTGGAACTGGTGAAGGGGGCCTCGAACGAGTTTGATAAAGAGCTGTTCCTGGCCGGCGAAATTACCCCGGTTTTCTTTGGGACCGCGCTGGGTAACTTCGGCGTTGATCACATGCTGGATGGTCTGGTGGAGTGGGCACCTGCGCCAATGCCGCGCAAGACCGATACTCGCGTGGTGGAAGCGGAAGAAGAGAAGTTCACCGGCTTCGTCTTTAAAATTCAGGCCAACATGGATCCGAAACACCGTGACCGCGTAGCGTTTATGCGCGTCGTCTCCGGCAAGTACGAAAAAGGCATGAAGATGCGTCAGGTCCGTATCGGCAAAGACGTGGTGATCTCTGACGCGCTGACTTTTATGGCTGGCGACCGTTCGCATGTGGAAGAGGCTTACCCGGGCGATATCCTCGGTCTGCACAACCACGGTACTATCCAGATTGGCGATACCTTCACCCAGGGCGAAATGATGAAGTTCACCGGCATTCCGAACTTCGCGCCGGAACTGTTCCGTCGTATTCGCCTGAAAGATCCGCTGAAGCAGAAACAGTTGCTGAAAGGTCTGGTCCAGCTCTCCGAAGAGGGCGCTGTGCAGGTATTCCGACCAATCGCCAACAACGATCTGATCGTGGGCGCGGTTGGTGTGCTGCAGTTCGACGTGGTGGTTGCTCGTCTGAAGAGCGAGTACAACGTTGAGGCCATTTATGAGTCTGTCAACGTGGCGACCGCTCGCTGGGTGGAATGTGCTGACGCGAAGAAATTCGAAGAGTTTAAACGTAAGAACGAAGTTCAACTGGCGCTCGATGGTGGCGATAATCTGACCTACATCGCTCCAACGATGGTGAACCTTAATCTGACGCAAGAGCGTTATCCTGACGTTCAGTTCCGCAAGACGCGCGAACACTAATCTCCCTTCAGGGCGCGGCTGCCGCTGCGCCCTGCGACTTTTCCTGCCTTATTAGCCCCTTGCGGAATGTTCTTAAATCCCTCTGTTTTGCTTATGACCGCCTGTTTTTTGCGCAATTCGCCGCGCTTTTTCAAAATTGTGATCTATATTTAACAAAGTGATGACATAAATATTGGCTTTAAATACCGTTCAATGCGTGAATCTAAGTGCTTAAAGCTAATGTCTATTGTAGTCACGATATTAATAACTGACTCAGAGAGGCACCTGTCAGCGCATCATTATCACTTTTTGTGTTTTGTGATTGTGACCGCCGCCATTGACTTCTGAGCTGGGTGAATTTTTCACCACATTCAGCAATGCAACCCTATGTTGCCTGGGCTCAAATTATGAGCAAACCATACAGGAATAAATCGATGACTATGACAAGACTGAAGATTTCTAAAACTCTGCTGGCCGTGATGTTGACCTCCGCTGTGGCAACGGGTTCTGCGTATGCAGAAAACACCACCATGGATAAAGCGCAATCCGGTGTAGAAAGTGCAGGGCAGAAAGTCGATAGCTCTATGAATAAAGTCGGTAATTTCATGGATGACAGCGCCATTACCGCGAAAGTAAAAGCGGCACTGGTGGATCATGAAAGCATTAAAAGCACCGATATTTCCGTCAAAACCGACCAGAAAGTCGTGACGCTGAGCGGCTTCGTCGAAAGCCAGGCGCAGGCGGAAGCGGCCGTGACCGTGGCGAAAGGCGTTGAAGGCGTCACTTCCGTCAGCGACAAACTCCACGTTCGCGACAGCAAATCAGACTCCGTGAAAGGCTATGCAGGCGATACGGCAACGACCAGCGAGATCAAGGCGAAACTGCTGGCGGATGACATCGTTCCTTCCCGCAAAGTGAAAGTTGAAACGACCGATGGCGTGGTCCAACTTTCCGGTACCGTCGATTCTCAGGCGCAAATAGAGCGTGCTGAGAGCATTGCGAAAGCCGTTGATGGCGTTAAAAGCGTCAAAAACGATCTGAAAGCGCAATAAGTCTTCGTTTTCTCCTCCGGCCCGGGTCGGAGGACGTCATGAGCACTACACAAACAATAGCGTGAATGAGCAGCCTGAGCGCTCATATCAAGCGGTCGACATTAACTATGGTAAAGGAGAAGCGTATGTTTCGTTGGGGCATTATATTTCTGGTTATCGCGTTAATTGCCGCCGCTCTGGGATTTGGTGGACTGGCCGGTACTGCAGCGGGCGCGGCGAAAATTGTCTTCGTCGTCGGGATTATTCTCTTCCTGGTCAGCCTGTTTACAGGGCGTAAGCGGCCCTAGCGTGTAAACCGCACAACGATTTTGTTGGCAAGCCAGTCCGGTGGACTGGCTTTTTTGGTTTTAGCCGCCGTCTGTTTGCGTTATTTTGGCACATTACGTAATAAGAAACAGGAAGGCAGAGGTGGGGCAGCGTATACCCGTCACGCTCGGCAATATTGCGCCGTTGTCATTAAAAACGTTCAAACCGGGTCGCCTGGCGTTGGTCTGTGAGGGCGGCGGGCAGCGTGGCATCTTTACAGCTGGGGTATTGGATGAGTTCATGCGCGCGCAGTTTAATCCGTTCGATCTCTATTACGGCACCTCTGCGGGGGCGCAAAATTTGTCGGCCTATCTGTGCAACCAGCCCGGCTATGGGCGCAAAGTCATCATGCGCTATACCACCAAACGGGAATTCTTCGACCCGGTGCGCTTTGTGCGCGGCGGGAATCTGATCGACCTCGACTGGCTGGTGGAGTCCACGGCGAGCCAGATGCCATTGCAGATGGATACGGCTTCGCGCCTGTTCGAAACGGGGAAATCGTTCTACATGTGCGCCTGTCGGGGGGATGACTACACGGCCAACTATTTCTCTCCCAATACGCAAAACTGGCTCGATCTGATCCGGGCGTCCAGTGCGATCCCTGGGTTCTATCGCAGCGGCGTATCACTGGAGGGGATCAATTATCTCGATGGTGGGATCAGTGATGCGATCCCGGTTCGTGAGGCCGTGAAGCAGGGGGCGAAAACGCTGGTGGTGATCCGCACGGTGCCTTCGCAAATGTATTACACCCCACAGTGGTTCAAGCGGATGGAGCGTTGGCTGGGCGAAAGCAGTCTGCAACCGCTGGTCAATCTGGTCCAGCATCATGAAGCCAGTTATACGGAAATTCAGCGATTCATTGAGAAACCGCCGGGCAAGCTGAGAATATTTGAAATCTATCCGCCGAAGCCGCTGAAGAGCATGGCGCTGGGAAGTCGTATTCCGGCCCTGCGGGAAGACTATAAAATTGGCCGACTGTGCGGGCGCTATTTCCTGGCGACCGTGGGAAAAATGCTGGCAGCTGAACCGCCGTTATCGCGCCACCTGCCGCAGGTCGTCACGCCGGTGCCGGTGGTAATCCCGCCAGCGCCGGTAGCCAACGATGTCCATGTAGCGGCGGTGAGCAATGCGCCTCAGGCTAACGATACGACATTCAGTAATGAGGATCTGGCGTGAGTTTTCGCTTTATCGACACCCACTGTCACTTTGACTTCCCACCTTTTACGGGGGATGAAGCCCACAGTCTGCAACTCGCGGGCGAAGCGGGTATTGAGAAGATCATTATTCCGGCTACCGCAGCGGAAAACTTTGCTCGCGTTCTGGCGCTGGCGGAACGATTTTCTTCGTTGTATGCCGCGCTGGGACTGCATCCCATTGTGATTGAGCAACATACCGATGAGGATCTTGCGCGTCTACAACAGACGCTGGAGATGCGGCCGACAAAAGTGGTCGCCATTGGCGAGATCGGCCTGGATCGGTATCGCGACGATCCGCAATTTGCCAGGCAAGAGCGGTTTCTGGAGGCACAGCTACAGCTGGCCAGGCGCTACGATTTACCGGTGATCCTGCATTCCCGGCGTACGCATGACACGCTGGCAATGCATCTTAAGCGTCAGGATCTGCCGCGAACCGGCGTGGTGCACGGTTTCGCTGGCAGCCTGCAGCAGGCAGAGCGTTTTGTGCAGCTGGGCTATAAGATTGGGGTTGGAGGAACGATCACCTATCCGCGCGCCAGTAAAACCCGCGATGTGATGGCGCGACTGCCGCTGGAGGCGCTGCTGCTGGAGACCGACGCGCCGGATATGCCGCTGAATGGTTTTCAGGGGCAGCCAAATCGTCCGGAGCAGGCGGCGAGAGTGTTCGACGTGTTATGTGAACTGCGCCCGGAGTCTGCAGAGACGATCGCTGAGGCGCTGTATCGCAATACGACCACATTGTTTGATGTATAAGCGATCATACGATTGATTGGCCCACCATCCAGTAGTTGCATGCCTGATGGCGCTTCGCTTATCAGGCCTACGGTCTGCATATGTAGCTTTTGTAGGCCGGATAAGGCGTCAGCCGCCATCCGGCAGGTCATAAATACAACGCCGGAAAGATCAGATTATCCACGCCGCGTTGCTGTAATGTCGTTGCCAGTTGCTGCACGTCGTTCGGTGTAGCGCTCGCCCATTCACTCGCTTCTCCAAAGACCCCATGCGCATGAAACGCATTTAACCGCACTGGCACATTGCCCAATTGCGAAATAAAGACCGCGAGTGAATCGATGTGCTGTAGATAATCCACCTGCCCGGGAATCACCAGCAGACGCAGTTCCGCCAGTTTTCCCCGCTGGGCCAGCAGGGTAATGCTGCGCTTGATCTGCGCGTTATCCCGGCCGGTGAGTGCAATGTGGCGCGCGCTATCCCAGGCTTTGAGATCGAGCATCGCGCCATCGCAAACTGGCAGCAATTTCTCCCAGCCGGTTTCGCTCAACAACCCATTGCTGTCGATGAGACAGGTCAGCGACTGGAGTTGGGGATCGGCCTTGATAGCCGTAAATAACTCCACAACGAAAGGCAACTGGGTTGTGGCTTCGCCGCCGCTGACGGTGATCCCCTCAATGAACAGTGAAGATTTGCGGATCTGGCGCAGCACCTCGTCAACACTCATCGTCTGTGTCATCGGCGTCGCCTGCTGCGGGCACATCTGCAAACAGGTATCGCACTGTTCGCAGACATCGGCCTGCCAGACAACTTTACCGGCACTAAGACTCAGCGCCTGATGCGGGCACTGCGGGACGCACTCGCCGCAGTCATTGCAGCGTCCCATCGTCCACGGGTTGTGGCAATTCCTACAGCGCAGATTGCACCCTTGCAGAAACAGGGCCAGACGACTGCCTGGCCCGTCCACACAGGAGAAAGGAATAACCTTACTAACGGAAGCGCATCTGTTGTTCATGACTCACGACACGAGGTTGGCGTTCCAGAATATGCGTATTGCGCGCGGCCTCTTCACCCAACCAGGTGGTATTGGTTCGCGAGCCTTCGGCGCGGTATTTTTCCAGATCGGACAGACGCACCATGTATCCCGTGACGCGGACCAGATCGTTGCCGCTAACGTTGGCCGTAAACTCGCGCATTCCGGCTTTGAACGCGCCCAGGCAGAGTTGTACCAGCGCCTGCGGGTTGCGCTTGATGGTCTCATCGAGCGTCAGAATATCGCTAATACCGGACTGATAATGGGCATGATGCGGGGCGACGGTCTGTAAGTGAGTGATCGGATCCGGTTCATCACCATAGGGCAAACGTGCGCCTGGGGTCGTGCCGATATCTGAACTGATCCCCGACTGGGCGTGCAGCATGGCACGCTGCTGCCAGCCATATTTCACCGGTGTGTTTTCAACAAAATCAGCAAGCTGGGCGCTGATGCGATAGCCCAGATCGTTCGCTGTCTCATCTTTGCCGTAGCGCGCGTTCATGCCCGCTCTTTCACACAGCAGATTAACCGCTTCCGCCAGACCATACATGCCGAACATCGGCACAAAACGGTGTGGATCGATCAGTCCTTCCTGCACCAGGAAGCTATTCTCAAAGAAATGTGACTTTTCATAGAGGAACTCACATCGCGCATCGATGATGGCGATTTGCTGCTGACAATAGTATGGCAGCGTGCGGTTAAAGAAGTCATCGACAGAGGTACTGCGCTCGGCAATGGCTTTCAGGTTGAGTCGAACCAGCGTGCTGCCGCCACCGGCAAGCGGCAGAGAGTTGTAACAACTGACGATACCATAGCGACCTTTTGTGAAAATTTTATCATTTATCGGGCCGTTGGAAATATGCGGCTTGCTGCATTCGCAGATATTTTTCGCCACTTCCAGCAGGAGATCATCGGGTGTGATCTCCGGGTCGTAGATGAACGTCAGGTTAGGCGCAACCTGCTTTAACTCTGCGTCGGCGCGTAAAATGGCTCGCGTGATGGGCGTATCAGCGGGGCCAATATTCGCATGCATAAATGCATCAGGCAGCGTTCTGTCGAGATAACGCCAGAAACGTTTTATTCGAATATCGATCGCTTCTTGTGTTAGAATTTTCACATATGGTTGCAGCAGCGTATCCAGTTGCCCCAGGTAAACCGGCATCGATGTAACGGAAGGCACGTGGTGATACAGAATGGTCAGCAGGGACAGCGCATCGTCCAGATCTTTCGCCCCTTCCAGTTCCAGCCAGGCTGAACCGTTGGCCAGAAAGCGAGCGTAATCGGGAAGTACATAGCGTGGTTTATACGGCGCGTGACCTTCGAACATATCGCAGATAACGCCAGCGTCCAACGCCTGGCGCGCCCCGGCAGGCAGTGCTGGATAAGGCAGATTGTTCTCGGCTTCCAGGGCGAGAAAATGGCGTTTCTGTTCCGGACTGAGGAGTGAGCTGGTGACGATTTGTTGGCAGCGTTGTTGCAGCGCGGTTTCATGGGTCGTGGGCATCGTGATTCCTTTATCGGCCGAAGATCATCATGTCATTGTAGAAAGATGTGCTGTCAGCTCTTTGATCCTGATGCGCCTGAGTGGAGAAGATATCGACAGAAAAGAGAGATTGTTTGAAGTAGATCTCATTACAGTAATGCAAATTTGTACGTAGTTTTCATTAACTGTGATGTATATCGAAGTGTAATGGCGAGTGGATGTTAGAATACTAACAGACTCGCAAGGTGAGTATTTTATACGGCGATGCCGTTGGAGAATGTTATGAGCGATTTAACTGCAAGCAGCCTGCGCGCACTGAAACTGATGGACCTGACCACCCTGAATGACGACGACACCAATGAAAAAGTGATCGCGCTGTGTCATCAGGCGAAAACCCCGGTCGGCAACACTGCGGCGGTCTGTATCTATCCGCGTTTTATTCCGATTGCACGTAAAACGCTGAAAGAGCAGGGCACACCGGATATCCGTATTGCGACGGTTACCAACTTCCCGCACGGCAACGACGACATTGAGATCGCGCTGGCGGAAACCCGTGCAGCGATTGCCTACGGGGCCGACGAAGTGGATGTGGTATTCCCGTACCGTGCGCTGATCGCCGGTAACGAACAGGTCGGTTTCGATCTGGTTAAAGCCTGTAAAGACGCGTGTGCGGCGGCAAACGTGCTGCTTAAAGTGATCATCGAAACGGGTGAGCTGAAAGAAGAGGCATTGATTCGTAAAGCGTCTGAAATTGCGATTAAAGCCGGTGCTGATTTCATCAAAACCTCTACCGGTAAAGTGCCAGTGAACGCCACGCCGGAAAGCGCACGCATCATGATGGAAGTGATCCGCGATATGGGCGTCTCCAAAACGGTTGGTTTCAAACCGGCAGGCGGCGTGCGTAGCGCAGAGGATGCACAGCAGTTCCTCGCTATCGCTGACGAACTGTTTGGCGCTGACTGGGCGGATTCCCGTCACTACCGCTTTGGGGCATCCAGTCTGCTGGCCAGCCTGTTGAAAGCGCTGGGTCACGGGGACGGTAAGAGCGCAAGCAGTTACTAAGTTTGAATTGCCCATCGTAGGCCGGATAAGGCGTTAGCCGCCATCCGGCATCAATACGACTCGCCGGGAAGCCCATTGCTTACCCGGCTCTAATCGGGAGGTTAACGTGTTTCTCGCACAAGAAATTATCCGTAAAAAACGTGATGGTCATGCGCTGAGTGATGAAGAAATTCGTTTCTTTATCAACGGTATTCGTGACAACACTGTCTCTGAAGGGCAGATCGCCGCCCTGGCGATGACCATTTTCTTCCACGATATGACTATGCCAGAACGCGTTTCGCTGACGATGGCAATGCGGGATTCAGGAACCGTCCTGGACTGGAAGAGTCTGAATCTGAACGGTCCGATCGTGGATAAACACTCCACCGGCGGCGTGGGCGATGTGACGTCGTTGATGCTTGGTCCAATGGTAGCGGCCTGCGGCGGCTACATTCCCATGATCTCGGGACGCGGACTGGGTCACACCGGCGGAACGCTCGACAAACTGGAAGCGATCCCGGGCTTTGATATCTTCCCGGACGACAACCGTTTCCGCGAAATCATTAAGGACGTGGGTGTGGCGATCATTGGGCAAACCAGCTCGCTCGCACCGGCGGACAAACGTTTTTATGCCACCCGCGATATCACCGCGACGGTGGATTCCATCCCGCTGATCACCGGTTCCATTCTGGCGAAAAAACTGGCGGAAGGGCTGGATGCGCTGGTGATGGACGTGAAAGTTGGCAGCGGTGCGTTCATGCCGACCTATGAACTCTCTGAAGCGCTGGCGGAAGCGATCGTTGGCGTGGCGAACGGCGCGGGCGTGCGCACAACCGCACTGCTGACCGATATGAACCAGGTGCTGGCCTCCAGCGCGGGTAACGCAGTGGAAGTGCGCGAAGCGGTGCAGTTCCTGACCGGTGAGTACCGCAACCCTCGCCTGTTCAAGGTGACGATGGCGCTGTGTGTTGAAATGCTGATTTCCGGCAATCTGGCGAAAGATGATGCCGAAGCGCGTGCGAAACTGCAGGCCGTGCTGGATAACGGTAAAGCGGCTGATGTCTTTGGGCGCATGGTCGCCGCCCAGAAAGGCCCGACCGACTTCGTTGAGCACTACGCGAAATACCTGCCGACGGCAATGCTCAGTAAAGCGGTTTATGCTGATAGCGAAGGGTTCGTCAGTGCAATGGACACTCGCGCGTTGGGCATGGCGGTAGTGTCGATGGGCGGCGGTCGTCGCCAGGCTTCGGATACCATTGATTACAGCGTCGGCTTTACCGATATGGCCCGTCTGGGCGACAGCGTTGACGGGAAGCGTCCGCTGGCGGTGATCCACGCGAAAGATGAAGCCAGCTGGCAGGAAGCGGCGAAAGCCGTCAAAGCGGCAATTATCCTTGACGATAAAGCGCCGGAAAGCACACCAACGGTCTATCGTCGTATTACCGAATAGCGATATACTGATCTGATCGCTTTTTTGCAGCGCAGATGAATGGAGAACAAGATGAAACGTGCATTTATTATGGTGCTGGACTCCTTTGGTATTGGTGCGACGGAAGACGCGGATCGCTTTGGCGACGTCGGTTCCGACACCATGGGGCACATCGCTGAAGCCTGTGCCAAAGGCGAGGCTGACAACGGTCGTAAAGGCCCTCTGAATCTGCCAAACCTGACCCGTCTGGGTCTGGTGAAAGCACATGAAGGGTCTACCGGTAAAATCGCAGCCGGTATGGACGCTAACGCGGAAGTGATTGGCGCATACGCCTGGGCGCATGAGCTTTCTTCCGGTAAAGATACGCCGTCTGGTCACTGGGAAATCGCCGGTGTGCCGGTTCTGTTCGACTGGGGCTATTTCAGCGATCACGAAAACAGCTTCCCGCAGGAACTGCTGGATAAGCTGGTCAAACGTGCGAACCTGCCGGGCTATCTTGGTAACTGCCACTCTTCCGGTACGGTGATACTGGACCAGTTGGGCGAAGAGCACATGAAAACCGGCAAACCGATTTTCTATACCTCCGCTGACTCCGTGTTCCAGATTGCTTGTCACGAAGAGACATTTGGCCTGGATAAACTTTACGAGCTGTGTGAAATCGCCCGTGAAGAGCTGACCGAAGGCGGCTACAACATCGGTCGCGTTATCGCTCGTCCGTTTATCGGCGACAAAGCGGGTAACTTCCAGCGTACCGGCAACCGCCACGATCTGGCCGTTGAACCGCCTGCGCCGACCGTGTTGCAGAAACTGGTGGATGAGAAAGACGGTCACGTGGTTTCCGTCGGTAAAATCGCGGATATCTATGCCAACTGCGGCATCACTAAAAAAGTGAAGGCCACGGGGCTGGATGCTCTCTTTGACGCCACCGTCAAAGAGATGAAAGAAGCTGGTGATAAGACGATTGTCTTCACTAACTTCGTGGACTTCGACTCCTCCTGGGGCCACCGTCGCGATATCGCCGGTTATGCCGCCGGTCTGGAGTTGTTTGACCGCCGTCTGCCGGAGCTGATGGAACTGGTAGGTGAAGATGACATTCTGATCCTGACTGCTGACCACGGCTGCGATCCGAGCTGGACCGGTACCGATCACACCCGTGAACACATTCCGGTGCTGGTGTACGGCCCGAAAGTGAAACCGGGCTCGTTAGGTCACCGTGAAACCTTTGCGGATATCGGTCAGACGCTGGCGAAATACTTTGGTACGTCCGACATGGAATATGGCAAAGCCATGTTCTAAGGTCATTGCCGGGTGGCGGCTGCGCCTTACCCGGCCTGCAAAACCGTAGGCCCGGTAAGCGAAGCGCCACCGGGCAAAAAAACTCAAATTAAAAGGGAACTGAATATGGCTACCCCACATATTAATGCAGAAATGGGCGATTTCGCTGATGTTGTTTTGATGCCAGGCGACCCGCTGCGCGCCAAGCACATTGCGGAAACTTTCCTTGAAGATGTGCGCGAAGTGAATAACGTTCGCGGCATGTTAGGTTTCACCGGGACTTACAAAGGCCGTAAGATCTCCGTGATGGGGCACGGTATGGGTATCCCGTCCTGCTCTATCTACACCAAAGAACTGATCACCGATTTCGGGGTGAAGAAAATCATTCGTGTAGGCTCCTGTGGTGCTGTACGCGCCGACGTGAAACTGCGTGACGTGGTGATTGGTATGGGGGCCTGCACCGATTCAAAAGTGAACCGCATCCGTTTCAAAGACCATGATTTTGCCGCAATTGCTGATTTCGGCATGGTGCGTGACGCGGTGGAAGCGGCGAAAACGCTGGGTGTGGACGCGCGCGTCGGCAACCTGTTCTCTGCGGATCTGTTCTACTCTCCGGACGGCGAAATGTTCGACGTGATGGAAAAGTACGGCATCCTGGGCGTGGAAATGGAAGCGGCGGGTATCTACGGCGTGGCGGCAGAATTCGGCGCGAAAGCACTGACTATCTGCACCGTGTCTGACCACATCCGTACGCACGAGCAGACCACGGCTGCTGAGCGTCAAACTACGTTTAACGACATGATCAAAATTGCCCTGGAATCCGTTCTGCTGGGCGACAAAGCGTAATTGTCGTTCAGGACAGTGTAGGCCCGGTAAGCGTAGCGCTACCGGGCAAAAAAGCCGGGTGGCGGCTTCGCCTTACCCGGCTTACAAACCGCATTGATATTATCGAACCGCTTTCATAATCCACGCCGACAGTTCCCGTAGCTCTTTTTCCTGTTCCGGGAAATCGGCCAGCAGCACCTCGCACTCCTGCTGCAGACTATCCGCACGATACAAACAGCCCTGTAAACGTCCCGCCAGCGCTTCTAACGGTGCCGGATTGAGACTGTCGGTAAAGACCTGAGCACGGGTGATATGTCCTTTCTCAACGTCAAAGTGCAGTTCAACGCCCCCCCAGGTAAAACGCTCATCCAGCAGATGCGAAAAGGCCGGCGCCTGACCGAAGTTCCACTCCCAACTGCTCTGGCGGGTGAAGGTTTCGGCGAAGTTCGGCAGATCGGGCGTGTTGTCCGGAGAAATAATTTCAGGTGTCACGCGCTCACCGTAATGCGTGAAAAAGGCTTCGGTCACCGCCGCGCAAACCTGTTCATGCGTGATCCCCGGTAGCAGTTCGGTGAGATTTGCTACTCGCGAACGGACGGAGGTAATCCCTTTGGCCGCCAGTTTCTTTTCATCCGGATTCAGATAATTTGCCAGTCGGCTGAGATCGGCACTCAGCAACAGCGTGCCGTGGTGAAAACCACGATCTTTGGTTTCACGATAGGCGGAACCAGAAACCTTACGGTCGCCCTCTGCTGTTTTCACCACCAGATCGTTACGCCCGGAGGCTTCTGCCGTAACGCCCAGTGCGTTAAGTGCATTCAGGACAATGGATGTTGAAATGGTCTTGTCGTATTCCGGTTTCCCGGCCATAAAGGTGAAACAGGTATTGCCGAGATCGTGGAACACCGCGCCACCGCCGCTACTGCGACGCGCCAGGCGCACGTTATCCTCTTCCATCCGCCGGGTATTGCACTCTTTCCACGGGTTTTGCGCACGACCAATGACGACCGTATCGGCATTGCGCCACAGAAACAGAACGCGCTGCGTGGCGGGCATTTGACGGAAAATACACTCTTCAACCGCCAGGTTAAACCAGGGGTCATAAGAGTCAGAAATAAGCAGGCGAAGTGTCGACATGTCAGTTTTCCTTTCCTGTAATGAATTACTCTTTTTTCTCGCTCTCTTCCTCTTCTGGCACCGACTTGTTGGCGGTTAGCAGGAAAGGCGATTGCTGCCAGCGGGTTCGTTTACCCTGTAGCAGAGTACGGGTCAGCACCACGCCGATGGCCAGTGAAAGCAGCAGCATCAGGCGTAAAATATTGGTGGTGTTATCCACCTGTTTCGCTTCGGTGGCTAAGGTATGTGTATCCAGCGTCAGGCGCAGATAGCCCAGTGGACCATTTTTGCCCTGAATGGGTTCGACAATCTGCTGGTTAAAGTAGCCACCCGCTTTTTTACCGTCCAGCGCCAGACGGTCGCGTACATTCACGCTTTCGCCTGCTCGGGCGATCATATCGCCCTGGTCATCATAAACCCCGGCATCGAGAATGCGGCTTTCTTTCGTCAACTGTTGCAAAATGGTCTTGATGCGTTTTTCGTCGGGCGTTTCGGTACGCATCAGCGGCGCGATGTTCAGGGTTACCTGATGTGCCAGCGTACGGGCCAACTCTTCAAGCTGCGGATTTCGCTGTCGCTGGTGATTTTGACTGAACCAGGACGCGCCCTGCATGAGTGCAACAAGCAGGGCGAGACAGAACAATACAATCACTGCACGATGAAGTCGGAATTTCAGTTTTGCGCGAGCCATATTCCACCTGCTGAAAATTTGAGGCTTAATGTTGCCAGAAGCGATGGTTACAAGGTAGCCTCATGCGTTATTTTCCCCAGGATCCTTTCCGGCCCGAACGATTTTACAGGAGCTTTAATGCCTAACATTACCTGGTGCGATTTGCCTGAAGATGTCTCTTTATGGCCAGGTTTGCCCCTTTCTTTGAGTGGTGACGAGGTGATGCCACTGGATTACCACGCTGGACGTAGCGGCTGGCTGCTGTATGGACGCGGACTGGATAAACAACGCCTGACCCAGTACCAGAGTAAACTGGGGGCGGCGATGGTGATTGTCGCGGCGTGGTGCGTTGAGGACTATCAGGTCATTCGACTGGCCGGGTCGCTCACGCCTCGCGCCACGAAACTGGCGCATGATGCGCAACTGGACGTCGCGCCGCTGGGGAAAATCCCACATTTGCGCACCCCTGGCCTGCTGGTGATGGACATGGATTCCACCGCGATTCAGATCGAGTGTATTGATGAGATCGCCAAACTGGCCGGTACCGGTGAGATGGTGGCGGAAGTGACCGAACGCGCGATGCGCGGCGAGCTCGACTTCACTGCCAGCCTGCGTAGCCGTGTGGCGACGCTGAAAGGCGCAGATGCCAACATTCTGCATCAGGTGCGTGAAAGCTTGCCGCTGATGCCGGGCCTGACGCAACTGGTATTGAAACTGGAAACGCTGGGCTGGAAGGTGGCGATCGCCTCCGGCGGCTTTACCTTCTTTGCCGAGTATCTGCGTGAGAAACTGCGTCTGACAGCGGCGGTGGCGAACGAACTGGAGATCATGGACGGTAAATTCACCGGTAACGTGATTGGCGATATCGTCGACGCGCAATATAAAGCCAAAACGCTGACCCGACTGGCGCAGGAGTATGAAATCCCGATCGCACAGACGGTGGCGATTGGCGACGGGGCTAACGATCTGCCGATGATCAAAACGGCGGGGTTGGGGATCGCCTACCATGCCAAGCCGAAAGTCAATGAAAAGACGGAGATTACTATCCGTCACGCTGATCTGATGGGGGTGTTCTGCATTCTCTCCGGCAGCATGAACCAGAAATAATGAGGTAAACCGTGGCAAAAGCTCCAAAACGCGCCTTTGTATGTAATGAATGCGGGGCGGATTATCCGCGCTGGCAGGGGCAATGTAGCGCCTGTCATGCCTGGAACACCATCACGGAGGTGCGCCTGGCCGCGTCGCCCACGGTGGCGCGTAATGAGCGACTGAGTGGTTATGCCGGGAGCGCGGGCGTCGCAAAAGTCCAGAAGCTATCCGATATCAGTCTGGAAGAGTTGCCGCGTTTTTCCACCGGTTTTAAAGAGTTCGATCGTGTGCTGGGCGGCGGCGTCGTTCCTGGCAGCGCGATTCTGATCGGCGGTAACCCCGGTGCGGGCAAATCCACGCTGTTATTGCAGACGCTGTGCAAGCTTGCACAGCAGATGAAAACCCTGTACGTCACCGGGGAAGAGTCACTACAGCAGGTGGCGATGCGTGCGCACCGTCTTGGCCTGCCGACCAACAATCTCAACATGCTTTCGGAAACCAGCATTGAGCAGATCTGCCTGATTGCGGAAGAAGAGCAGCCAAAGCTGATGGTAATCGACTCCATTCAGGTGATGCACATGGCGGATATCCAGTCATCACCCGGTAGCGTGGCGCAGGTGCGTGAAACGGCAGCCTACCTGACTCGCTTTGCCAAAACGCGCGGCGTGGCGATTGTCATGGTGGGGCACGTCACCAAGGACGGCTCGCTGGCCGGGCCAAAAGTCCTTGAGCACTGTATCGACTGCTCGGTATTGCTGGATGGCGATGCCGACTCCCGTTTTCGCACTCTGCGCAGCCACAAAAACCGTTTTGGCGCGGTGAATGAGTTAGGTGTCTTCGCCATGACCGAGCAGGGACTGCGCGAAGTGAGTAACCCTTCGGCGATCTTCCTGAGTCGTGGCGATGAGGTCACCTCCGGCAGTTCGGTGATGGTGGTCTGGGAAGGGACGCGGCCATTGCTGGTGGAGATCCAGGCGCTGGTCGATCATTCCATGATGGCGAACCCGCGACGGGTGGCGGTGGGGCTGGAGCAGAACCGTCTGGCGATTCTGCTGGCGGTGCTGCACCGTCACGGTGGTCTGCAAATGGCGGATCAGGATGTGTTCGTTAACGTGGTTGGCGGCGTCAAAGTCACAGAAACCAGTGCGGATTTGGCGCTACTGTTGGCGATGGTCTCCAGTCTGCGCGACAGACCGCTGCCGCAGGATCTGGTGGTGTTTGGCGAAGTGGGGCTGGCAGGAGAGATTCGCCCGGTGCCCAGCGGCCAGGAACGGATTTCGGAAGCGGCAAAGCACGGCTTTCGTCGCGCAATTGTTCCGGCGGCCAACGTACCGAAAAAACCGCCAGAAGGGATGCAGGTTTTTGGCGTCAAGAAGCTGGCGGATGCGCTAAACGTATTTGACGACTTATAATGAGTGAAACGGAGGTTACCCATGTCGTCATTTGATTATCTGAAAACCGCGATTAAGCAAAAGGGCTGTACTCTGCAACAAGTGGCGGATGCCAGTGGAATGACTAAGGGCTATCTCAGCCAACTCCTCAATGCCAAGATCAAAAGCCCCAGCGCGCAAAAGCTGGAGGCGTTACATCGTTTCCTTGGGCTCGAGTTTCCCCGTCAGCAGAAAAATATCGGCGTGGTGTTTGGTAAATTTTATCCGCTGCACACCGGTCATATCTATCTGATTCAGCGCGCCTGTAGCCAGGTGGACGAACTGCATATCATCATGGGTTATGACGATACCCGTGACCGCGCACTTTTTGAAGACAGCGCGATGTCTCAACAGCCCACCGTTTCGGATCGCCTGCGCTGGTTGTTACAAACGTTCAAGTATCAGAAAAATATCCGCATTCATGCCTTCAATGAAGAGGGGATGGAGCCGTATCCGCATGGCTGGGACGTCTGGAGCAAGGGTATTAAGACGTTCATGGCGGAGAAGGGGATTGAGCCAAACTGGATCTATACCTCAGAGGAAGCCGATGCGCCACAGTACCTGGAACATCTGGGCATTGAAACGGTGCTCATCGATCCCAAACGTACCTTTATGAGCATCAGCGGTGCGCAAATCCGTGAAAACCCGTTCCGCTACTGGGAATATATTCCTACCGAAGTGAAGCCATTCTTCGTGCGTACCGTGGCAGTGCTGGGCGGCGAGTCGAGCGGGAAGTCGACGCTGGTCAACAAGCTCGCGAATATCTTCAATACCACCAGTGCGTGGGAATATGGCCGCGACTATGTCTTCTCGCATCTCGGCGGTGATGAGATGGCGCTGCAATATTCTGACTACGATAAAATCGCGCTGGGTCATGCACAATATATTGATTTTGCAGTTAAATATGCCAATAAAGTGGCGTTTATCGACACCGACTTCGTGACCACCCAGGCTTTCTGCAAAAAGTACGAAGGGCGTGAGCATCCGTTTGTGCAGGCGTTGATTGATGAATATCGCTTTGACCTGGTGATCCTGCTGGAAAATAACACGCCGTGGGTGGCGGACGGTTTGCGCAGCCTCGGCAGCTCTGTGGATCGTAAAGAATTTCAGACGCTGCTGGTGGAGATGCTACGCGAAAACAATATCGACTTCGTGCATGTTGAAGAGGCGGACTATGATGGCCGTTTCCTGCGCTGTGTTGAACTGGTCAAAGAGATGATGGGCGAGCAGGGGTGACCCACGCCGCAAGGTGAACGCGATGTTTAAGCATTTGCAGGATATGGCGCTGTTTGCCCTGGTTGCCGAACACGGTAGTTTTACCGTTGCCGCGCAGAAGGCAGGGCTGCCGAAGTCGAGCGTCAGCCAGCGCATCAGCCAGCTTGAGCAGCATGTCGGCATTCGCCTGATCAACCGCACCACTCGAAAACTGAACCTGACCTACGCCGGTGAACACTATCTGGTGCACTGCCGGGAAATTCTCGCTGCCAGCGAACGCGCAGAATACGCGGTTCAACGACTGCGCGACAACCCCAGCGGGCGATTGCGCATCACCTCGCCGGCAGGCATTGGCGCGACGCTGTTAGCGCGCCTGAACACGCAGTTCCAGCAGCGCTACCCCGATGTCTATCTGGATGTCAGTATCTCCGATGAGATGCTGGATTTAGTGGACAGCGGTTTTGACGTCGCGTTGCGTACCGGTAAGCCGCAGGATTCCTCGCTGATTGGACGCATGATTGGCCATTGTCCGCGCTATCTGCTGGCCTCGCCCGATTACCTGTCACGTTTTGGGCCACTGAACCATCCCCGGCAGTTGGTCGAACACCATTGCATTGCGCACAAAGCCTGGTCAGAGTGGCTATTCCATCGGGACGATGAAGATTACCAGCACCTGCCGGACCGTGTGCATCTGACGGATAATCTGGTGTATGCCCGCGAAAGTGCCATCGCAGGGGCAGGGATCACGCTGCTGCCGGCATTTATGCTGGAAGATAAAATCGAAAAGGGCGACCTGATCCCCGTCCTTGCCGAATGGACGGTGGCGGGAAACGATCTTTGGCTGGTTTATCCCAGCCGTAAGCTGAATTCTCCTGCGCTAATGAGCTACATCGAATTTGCCATGCAGTTCGATGAGCTCAGACACTTCTACAGCGCGGAATGAAAGCGGTTCAGTCCTGGCGCAGCACCTTGTGACCGTAGGCCAGTAGCGCGTCGGTGACGTTGCGCATCATGCGGCTTTCTGGCGCAAATCGATGCCAGTAGAGCATCCGGCGCTGGAACAGGCCCGGTGTGAGATCGATCAGCTCGCCGCTTTGCAGCTCTTTTTCAATCTGCAGGTGCGGGATCATACAACAGGTGGTGCCCTGACGTGCCAGTTGCACAAAGGCTTCCGAAGAGTTAACGATGTGACACGGGACGCTGCCCGGCGGCAGATCGAAGTTTTGTTGCAGGAAGGCCTGATGCATGTCGTCCAGATGGTCAAACGCTACCGCTGGCGCTTTCAGCAGCGCGGAGCGGGTGACGCCGTTCGGGAAGTAGCGTTCGGCAAACGCTTTGGATCCTACAAACAGATAGTCGAGCGCGCCAAGTTTATCCACCAGACAACTGGGCAGCGCCTGATGCTGAATACTCACTGCCCCTACCACTTCACCGCGACGCAGACGTTCCTGGGTGCGGGTTTCATCTTCCACCTGCAAATTGAGGCGAATAGGGGAGTCGGCCAGTACCGGCGCCAGGGCCGGCAGCAGCCAGGTCGCCAGACTGTCGGCGTTGACCGCCAGCGACAGCAGCAGCGGCGTGGAGCCGGTTTGCTCATCGCCCAGCCACTCCTCTTCCAGTAACTCCACCTGACGAAGCAGGGCCAGCAGCTTTTGTCCTTGCTCCGTCGGACGCGGCGGAACGGTACGGACCAGCAGCGGTTGTCCGAACATATTCTCAAGCTGCTTGATGCGTTGCGAAACGGCAGATTGGGTGATGCACAGCTTTTGCGCCGCGCGCTCAAACCCGCGTTCTCGTATGACGGCATCCAGTGCTTGTAGTGTTCTGTAGTCCGGACGTTTCATTGCTTTGACACACTCCTGAAATTTTTGCTTGTCCTGCACTATGACATAAATTTGCATTGGGTAAAGACGAAATCCGTAGCCTGGGAGCGGGTCGGGAAGATTTTTCCGCGCAATGGTCTATAATGCGCGTGAATTTTTCTCCACAAAGGCGAGACGATCATGACGCAGGATGAACTGAAAAAAGCAGTAGGATGGGCGGCACTTCAGTATGTACAGCCCGGCACCATTGTTGGGGTAGGTACCGGTTCAACAGCCGCGCACTTTATTGACGCGCTGGGCACCATGAAAGGTCAGATTGAAGGTGCTGTTTCCAGTTCGGATGCCTCAACCGAAAAACTCAAAAGCCTTGGCATCCCTGTATTTGATCTCAACGAAGTGGACAGCCTCGGCGTCTACGTCGACGGGGCTGATGAGATTAACGGTCACATGCAGATGATTAAAGGTGGCGGCGCGGCGCTGACCCGTGAAAAGATCATTGCCTCCGTGGCGAAGAAATTTATCTGTATTGCCGATGCTTCCAAGGAAGTGGATATCCTGGGTAACTTCCCGTTGCCGGTTGAGGTTATCCCAATGGCGCGTAGCGCGGTGGCTCGCCAGTTGGTTAAACTGGGGGGACGTCCGGAATATCGTCAGGGGGTGGTCACTGACAACGGCAACGTGATCCTCGATGTGCACGGAATGGAGATCCTCGATCCAGTGGCGATGGAAAATGCCATTAATGCCATCCCTGGCGTGGTTACCGTCGGCCTGTTTGCCAACCGTGGCGCGGATGTCGCGTTAATCGGGACCGCTGACGGTGTCAAAACCATCGTGAAATGATCTTACCGGGGGAGCGCTTCCCCGGTTAAAATATTTTTGCAGGGCAAATTCGGTGACATGTATCACGTTTTGAATCTTGCCCTGCTGATTTCTCCAAAGAAAAACTTATCCCCAGCATTTTCCTCTACCATTTGCCTCTGAATGAACACTCCTCAACAGGGCGACGCAAACGTTCATATTGCCGCAATAATTATTTTTGATATGTTGAAAGGCGGATGCAAATCCACACACACAACATCAGATTGCATAAAAAGACAGGGTCGGGAAATGGCAAAGGTATCGCTGGAGAAAGATAAGATTAAGTTTCTGCTGGTTGAAGGCGTGCATCAAAAGGCGCTGGATAGCCTTCGGGCGGCAGGTTATACCAACATCGAATTTCACAAAGGGGCGCTGGATGCAGAACAGCTGAAAGAGTCCATCCGTGATGCCCACTTCATTGGCCTGCGATCCCGTACCCATCTGACAGAAGAGGTGATCAACGCGGCGGAAAAACTGGTCGCTGTGGGCTGTTTCTGCATCGGCACCAACCAGGTTGATCTGGCGGCGGCGGCAAAACGCGGTATTCCGGTGTTTAACGCACCGTTCTCTAACACCCGTTCTGTGGCAGAACTGGTGATTGGCGAACTGCTGCTGTTGCTGCGCGGTGTACCGGAAGCAAACGCCAAAGCACACCGTGGCGTGTGGAATAAACTGGCCGCCGGTTCCTTTGAAGCGCGCGGTAAAAGACTTGGTATTATTGGCTACGGCCATATTGGGACGCAGTTAGGTATTCTGGCGGAATCGCTGGGGATGCACGTTTACTTCTACGATATTGAGAACAAACTGCCGCTGGGTAACGCGACTCAGGTTCAGCATCTTTCCGAACTGCTCAACATGAGCGACGTGGTCAGTCTGCACGTGCCAGAAAATGCCTCAACAAAGAATATGATGGGGGCAAAAGAGATCGCCCTGATGAAGCCGGGCTCGCTGCTGATCAATGCCGCACGCGGCACGGTGGTGGATATTCCCGCCCTGTGTGATGCTCTGGCGACCAAACATCTGGCTGGGGCGGCAATCGACGTATTCCCGACAGAGCCGGCAACGAACAGCGATCCGTTTACCTCGCCGCTATGCGACTTTGATAACGTGATTCTGACGCCGCATATTGGTGGATCCACTCAGGAAGCGCAGGAAAACATCGGTCTGGAAGTCGCAGGTAAGCTGGCGAAGTATTCCGATAACGGCTCTACGCTTTCCGCGGTTAACTTCCCGGAAGTGTCGTTGCCGCTGCACGGCGGGCGTCGTCTGATGCACATCCACGAAAACCGTCCCGGCGTGCTGACGTCCCTGAACCAGATTTTTGCCGAGCAGGGTGTCAACATTGCCGCACAGTATCTGCAAACGTCAGCGCAAATGGGCTATGTCGTTATTGATATTGAAGCGGATGAAGATGTCGCCGAGAAAGCGTTGCTGGCGATGAAGGCTATTCCGGGCACCATTCGCGCGCGTTTGTTGTACTAATTCTCACCTGTGCGGGCAGGCGCGGAGTCTGCCCGTCATTTCTCCCTTCGTTTTCCCTTTCCTTTCATCCCGTTCTGTAACGCATACATCCTCTTTTCGAGTATTGCCGCAATTGATGATTAAAGGCTTCACTGCGCGTTGTACATCAACAAAAGGAAATTACGATAGAGGCGCAGCACAATGCTGAAACGGGAAAGCCCCTGGGAAAACAGGGGCTCTTAGAAGGAAAGGGACGATGATGAGTCATGTCATTATGCTGCTTATCCTGTTAATCATCGCCTGGCACTCCCACACTTTTGATGGCGTTACAATGGCCGGTAAGGGAACATCCCACTCTTCTACCGGCAGTTTTTCCACGCGCTGACAGTCGTGGGCGTACCCCACTGGTAACAGCCCATACTGTTGCCAGTTTTGTAAGGTGCGATCGTAGAATCCGCCGCCCATACCCAAACGTTGACCCTGCTCATCAAACGCGACTAAAGGCGTGACCAGTACGTCCAGTTGCGAAAGCGGCAGGACATCGCGAACGTCCAGTTTAGGCTCCTGAATCTTCAACCGATTGGTGATCAGCTCACTGTGCGGGTGATAGTGCAGAAACAGCAAATTCCCGGGGCTGAACGGATGCAGAACCGGGAGATAGACGCGTTTTCCCGCGCGCCAGAGTTGTTCGATCAGCGGCTGGGTATCGAGCTCGCCATCAAACGACAAAAACACGGCGACCGTATGTGCCATCACGACGGGCGGGTACGCAAGCATGCGTGTCGCGGCCTGCTGACCGAAGGTAATTTGCTGCGAAAGTGTGAGCGCACGACGACGTTGCCTAATCATCTGGCGAAGGGTTTGTCGTGATAAAGGGAGTTCAGAAAGTAATGTCATGGCTGTCGCCAGGTAGAAGGAGAATCTCCGAGATGCCGCCGCAGGCTGTAACCCTTGAACCCTTGGTTCAAGGTGAATGCGTCGTCACAGTTTTAAGGCTTCTCGGACGGACCGAGCATGCTCACCAACCATGGATCGCCACATTCTTGTGGTATGAAATATCGGCTCAGGGGACTGGCCCGCTTGCAAACATCTCAGAGAAATTTTGTCTTCACGGTCACTCTACCATAGTAAACCGAAAAGTGTTATTCAAAGTTTTGGCTCGTTTTTTCGGTTATGCGACCCTGATCAAGCAGTGCCTGTTCAATGGTCTGTTGGAGCATCCGAATACGTTGTTCCATGCTCGCCGCGTACTCGCGGGTCTTCGCTTTTTCCTGAGTCAGTTCGTAGCTAATATTCAGTGCGGCAATGAATACCAGCTGCTCAGTATTTGTGACTCTAGTGCGAACTTTCAGATCTTGCAACCGCTGATTCAGATCGTCCGCAGCCTGATTCAACGCATCCCTTTGTTCAGGCGGGCAATTCACTCGCAGTGAACGGCCAAAAATTTGGATATCGACGGGTTGTGCAGACATGCCACCTTCCTGCTGATTGACTGCGCTGCCTTCGTCTCCAGACCCTGGGTCCGCGAAGGGGCGACACTATAGCTACCCTGGTGTGAAGATACAAGCCCTATTCTGGTTCACCAGGGTCCAAAGTGGTAGCATACCATGAATATCCTCCCTTTGATGACGAATGCATATGTCTATACAGAACGAAATGCCTGGTTACACCGAAATGAACCAGTATTTGAACCAACAAGGCGCCGGACTGACCCCGGCGGAAATGCACGGTTTGATCAGCGGGATGATTTGCGGTGGTAATAACGACAGCTCCTGGCAGCCGCTGCTTCACGACCTGACGAACGAAGGGCTGGCCTTCGGTCATGAACTGGCTCAGGCGTTGCGTAAAATGCACTCCGCGACCAGCGACGCGCTGGAAGATGACGGTTTCCTTTTTCAGCTTTATCTGCCTGAAGGCGATGACGTGAGCGTCTTCGATCGCGCCGATGCACTGGCGGGATGGGTTAACCACTTCCTGCTCGGTCTTGGCGTCACGCAGCCGAAGCTCGATAAAGTGACTGGCGAAACGGGCGAAGCCATCGACGATTTACGTAATATCGCGCAGCTCGGCTATGACGAAGATGAAGATCAGGAAGAGCTGGAGATGTCGCTCGAAGAGATCATCGAGTATGTGCGCGTCGCGGCGCTGCTGTGTCACGACACCTTTACCCGTCAGCCGCCGACCGCACCGGAAGTGCGTAAACCGACCCTACACTAAAAGTAAAACGATAATGGAGGCCACGTCATGACACCGCAGGAATACCAACGTCGTCGCCAGGCTCTGCTTGCGCAAATGCAGCCAGGCAGCGCCGCGCTGATTTTTGCCGCGCCAGAAGTTACGCGCAGCGCAGACAGTGAATACCCGTATCGCCAGAGCAGCGATTTCTGGTATTTCACCGGTTTTAACGAACCGGAAGCCGTTCTGGTACTGATTAAAAGCGACGATACCCATAACCACAGCGTGTTGTTCAACCGCGTTCGCGATCTGACTGCGGAAATCTGGTTTGGTCGTCGTCTGGGACAAGATGCCGCGCCGGAAAAACTGGCGGTGGATCGTGCGCTGGCCTTTAGCGAAATCAATCAACAGCTTTTTCAACTGCTTAACGGTCTGGATGTGGTGTACCACGCGCAGGGCGAATATGCATATGCGGATGAGGTAGTTTTCACCGCGCTGGAAAAACTCCGCAAAGGTTCGCGTCAGAATCTGAAATCACCGTCAACCCTGATCGACTGGCGGCCGATGGTGCATGAAATGCGCCTGTTTAAGTCGCCAGAAGAGATCGCGGTGATGCGTCGCGCCGGAGAGATTACGGCACTGGCGCATACCCGGGCGATGGAAAAATGCCGTCCGGGGATGTTTGAGTATCAACTGGAAGGCGAAATTCATCACGAGTTTACTCGCCACGGCGCGCGCTACCCGTCCTACAACACCATCGTGGGCAGCGGTGAAAACGGCTGCATTCTGCATTACACCGAAAACGAAAGTGAACTGCGCGACGGCTCTCTGGTGCTGATTGATGCAGGTTGTGAATATAAAGGTTATGCGGGCGATATCACGCGGACCTTCCCGGTGAATGGCAAATTTACCCCGGCGCAGCGCGAGATCTACGACATCGTGCTGGAATCGCTGGAAACCAGCCTGCGTCTGTACCGCCCTGGTACTTCGATTCAGGAGGTCACCGGTGAAGTCGTGCGCATTATGATTACCGGGCTGGTGAAGCTGGGTATCCTGAAGGGCGAAGTGGATCAACTGATCGCCGATAACGCGCATCGACCGTTTTTCATGCATGGCCTGAGCCATTGGTTGGGGCTGGATGTCCATGATGTCGGCGAGTATGAGCAGGATCGTTCCCGTATTCTGAAGCCGGGAATGGTGATTACCGTTGAACCGGGGCTGTACATAGCACCCGATGCCGATGTACCAGAGGCCTATCGTGGGATCGGGATCCGCATTGAAGATGACATTCTGATCACGGAAGACGGTAACGAAAACCTGACTGCTGGTGTCGTCAAAAAGGCGGATGAGATTGAAGCGTTAATGGCAGCGGCGAGAACGTAATGAGCGTGATCATTGTTGGCGGTGGTATGGTGGGCGCGACGCTGGCGCTGGCCATTTCCCGGTTAAGTCAGGGGACACTGCCGGTTCATCTGATCGAAGCGACCGCCCCTGAAGCGGACAGTCATCCCGGGTTTGATGCCCGGGCGATTGCGCTTGCAGCGGGTACCTGCCAACAACTGGCACGAATCGGTGTCTGGCAGGCGATTGCCGATTGTGCCACCGCGATCCATACGGTCCACGTCAGCGATCGGGGACATGCCGGGTTTGTGACGCTCGACGCGGATGATTATCGCATTCCGGCGCTGGGGCAGGTGGTTGAACTGCACGACGTAGGGCTGCGGCTGTTTGCCCTGCTGCGTAAAGCGCCAGGCGTCACGTTGCACTGCCCGGACCGGGTTGCCAGCGTGTCACGCACCCAGGAAAAGGTGAATGTCACGCTGGAAACGGGCGAAACGATCGCCGGACGCGTGCTGGTGGCGGCGGATGGGACGCGTTCTGCGTTGGCAACCGCCTGCGGCATTGACTGGCAGCAGGAGCCCTATGAGCAACTGGCGGTGATCGCTAACGTCTCAACTGCGGTTGCCCATAACGGTCGTGCGTTTGAGCGGTTTACGGCGCACGGCCCCTTGGCGATGTTGCCGATGTCTGAAGGGCGCTGTTCGCTGGTGTGGTGCCATCCGCTGGAACAGCGTGAGGAGATTCTGAGCTGGTCGGATGAACGCTTCTGTCGTGAACTGCAGGCGGCTTTCGGCTGGCGGTTGGGACGAATTACACAGGCGGGCAAACGCAGCGCGTATCCGCTTTCCCTCACCACGGCGGCGAAGGCATTCACGCATCGCACCGTGCTGGTGGGAAATGCCGCGCAGACATTGCATCCGATTGCGGGGCAGGGATTTAACCTTGGCCTGCGTGATGTCATGAGCCTCGCCGAAACGCTCACCGAAGCGCAGGCGACGGGCAGGGACGTTGGCGACTACGCCGTGCTCGCGCGCTATCAACAGCGTCGTCAGGGGGATCGCCTGGCCACGGTCGGCGTGACGGACAGTCTGGTCCATTTGTTTGCCAACCGTTGGGCGCCGCTGGTTGTCGGGCGCAACGTGGGACTGATGACCATGGAATTATGCCCTCCCGCCCGTGATGCGTTTGCGCAACGGACGTTAGGTTGGGTGGCGCGATAAACATAGCCTCCAGACCGGACAGGCGAAGCGCCATCCGGCATTTATACGAACATGACGCCCGATGGCGATTTCCGATTTTCAGGAGTAAACAGTGCAAAGTGTTGATGTAGCAATCGTGGGCGGAGGCATGGTTGGTCTGGCTGTTGCGTGCGGATTGCAAGGCAGCGGTTTACGTGTCGCTGTGCTCGAACAGCGCGAACCGCAACCGCTGGCGGCGGATGCCGCTCCCGCGCTTCGCGTATCGGCGATCAATGCCGCCAGTGAAAAACTGCTTACCCGCCTGGGCGTCTGGTCAGACATTGTGGCTCGTCGCGCCAGTTGTTATCACGGGATGGAAGTGTGGGATAAAGACAGCTTTGGCCGTATTGAATTTGATGACCAAAGTATGGGTTACAGCCATCTGGGCCATATCGTGGAGAATGCGGTTATCCATTATGCGCTGTGGCAAAAAGCGCAGCAATCCTCCGATATCGCGCTGATGGCACCTGCAGAATTGCAGCAGGTGGCATGGGGCGAAAACGAAGTCTTCCTGACGCTGAAAGATGGTGCCATGCTCACGGCGCGTCTGGTGATAGGTGCCGATGGGGCAAACTCGTGGCTGCGCAATAAAGCGGACATTCCATTGACCTTCTGGGATTACCGGCATCATGCGCTGGTCGCGACCATTCGTATCGAGGAAGCACACGGTGCCGTTGCCCGTCAGGTGTTTCATGGTGAAGGTATCCTGGCGTTTCTGCCGCTCAGCGATCCGCATTTATGCTCCATCGTCTGGTCACTTTCCCCCGCAGAAGCTGAGCGCATGCAGCAGGCCAGCGCAGAGACCTTCAATCAGGCGCTGAATATCGCCTTTGATAATCGCCTGGGGTTGTGCAGCGTAGAGAGTGAACGCCAGGTATATCCGCTGACGGGACGCTATGCGCGTCAGTTCGCCTCGCATCGTCTGGCGCTGGTCGGCGACGCTGCGCATACTATTCACCCACTGGCTGGACAGGGCGTGAACCTCGGCTTTATGGATGCAGCAGAACTGGTGGATGAACTCAAACGTCTGCATCGCCAGGGTAAAGACATCGGCCAGTACCTCTATTTGCGTCGCTATGAGCGAAGCCGTAAGCACAGCGCCGCGATGATGCTGGCGGGCATGCAGGGGTTCCGCGAGCTGTTTGCGGGAAGTCATCCGGCGAAAAAACTGCTGCGTGATATGGGGCTGAAACTGGCTGATTCCCTTCCGGGTGTTAAACCGCAACTTCTCCGTCAGGCAATGGGATTAAACGATCTGCCTGAGTGGCTTCGCTAAGAATTCACCTCGTTTAAAGAATTAGAGACCCGTCACATTTCCTTCTCCCGGCGACGTCGCCGGGGGGCTTTCCTCATTTGAAATAAACTAATTTCACCCTTCTTTTCGCATTATATTTTCTAATGTATTGATTTTTTCATAACGCCAGTTTTGACATTTTTTTAGCGTTTAATGCCGTTATGTTCGTCATTTTCGTGGTGTTGATTGTCATTTGTCTGTGTTATTTGCGTATTGTTTGGTTTTTTATGCTGATGACGTTTTGGCGATTTTTAGTCATAAGCTAATGTGATGGTTAATTTTGTTTTATGGTTTAGTGTGGATTTCGGTGGTAAGTTCAGGGGCAAAGAGAACGTTTGCGTCGGGGCCCATGAGTGGCATCGATGCCGGGTTTCGTGGCGACAATTTTCGCCGTGAAAGGGTGGTCAGCCCCGCTTATTCAATGAGGACAAGATGGCTCAACAGACTCCTTTGTACGAACAACACACGCTATGCGGTGCCCGCATGGTCGATTTTCACGGTTGGATGATGCCGCTACATTATGGTTCTCAGCTCGATGAGCACCATGCGGTCCGTACCGATGCCGGGATGTTTGATGTGTCGCACATGACCATCGTCGATCTACACGGCAGTCGCACCCGGGAGTTCTTGCGTTATCTGCTGGCGAACGACGTGGCAAAGCTAACGAAAACCGGCAAAGCCCTTTATTCTGGTATGCTAAACGCCTCGGGCGGCGTGATAGATGACCTGATTGTCTATTACTTTACCGAAGACTTCTTCCGCCTCGTTGTAAACTCCGCCACCCGCGAAAAAGACCTCTCCTGGATTACCCAACACGCTGAACCTTATGCCATCGACATTACCGTGCGTGATGACCTGTCGCTGATTGCAGTGCAAGGGCCAAACGCGCAGGCGAAGGCGGCATCCCTGTTTACTGACGAGCAGCGCAAAGCCGTTGAAGGTATGAAACCGTTCTTCGGTGTGCAAACGGGTGACCTGTTTATCGCCACGACCGGTTACACCGGTGAAGCAGGCTATGAAATTGCGATGCCGAATGAAAAGGCGGCGGATTTCTGGCGTGCACTGGTAGAAGCGGGCGTACAGCCGTGTGGTCTGGGCGCGCGCGATACGCTGCGTCTGGAAGCGGGTATGAACCTGTATGGTCAGGAGATGGACGAGGGGATCACTCCGCTGGCGGCCAATATGGGCTGGACCATCGCCTGGGAACCGACTGACCGCGACTTTATCGGTCGCGAAGCGCTGGAAGTGCAGCGGGAAAAAGGCCACGAACAGCTGGTAGGTCTGGTGATGACCGAGAAAGGCGTTCTGCGTAACGAACTGCCGGTACGTTTCACTGATGCCCAGGGTAATCAACTGGAAGGCGTTATCACCAGCGGTACTTTCTCACCGACGCTGGGCTACAGCATTGCGCTGGCACGCGTGCCGGCGGGCATTGGCGAAACGGCCATTGTGCAGATTCGCAACCGCGAAATGCCGGTAAAAGTGACTAAACCTGTTTTTGTGCGTAACGGCAAAGCCGTTGCGTGATTCATCCTTTTCTGGAGATTGATTGATGAGCAACGTACCAGCAGAACTGAAATACAGCAAAGAACACGAATGGCTGCGCAAAGAAGCTGACGGCTCTTACACCGTTGGCATCACCGAACACGCTCAGGAACTGTTGGGCGATATGGTTTTTGTTGACCTGCCGGACGTCGGCGCGACCGTGAGCGCCGGCGACGACTGCGCGGTTGCTGAGTCCGTCAAAGCCGCTTCTGATATTTATGCGCCGATCGGCGGTGAAATCGTGGCTGTTAACGACGCGCTGAGCGACTCCCCGGAACTGGTGAACAGCGAGCCGTACGCCGGTGGCTGGATCTTCAAAATTAAAGCCAGCGATGAGAGTGAACTGGACTCTCTGCTGGACGCGACAGCGTACGAAGCTCTGCTCGAAGACGAATAAATACGCTTATGCCGGATGGCGCTTACGCTTATCCGGCCTACAGATCGCGCCCAGGCCCGGTAAGCGTAAGCGCTACCGGGCAAACCAGTCAGACAATCACGATTCACTGCACGTTTCAGGAACCATCGCCCATGACACAGACGTTAAGCCAGCTTGAAAACAGCGGCGCTTTCATTGAACGCCATATCGGACCGGACGCCGCGCAGCAGCAAGAGATGCTGAATGCGGTTGGCGCTGAGTCGTTAAATGCGTTGATCGGCCAGATTGTGCCGAAAGACATTCAGCTCGCGACCCCGCCGCAGGTTGGCGAAGCGGTGACCGAATACGCTGCGCTGGCAGAATTAAAGGCCATCGCCGGGCGTAACAAGCGCTTCACGTCATACATTGGCATGGGTTATACCGCCGTGCAGCTGCCGCCCGTTATCCTGCGCAACATGCTGGAAAACCCTGGCTGGTACACCGCTTATACGCCTTATCAGCCGGAGGTGTCGCAGGGGCGTCTGGAAGCGCTGTTGAACTTCCAGCAGGTAACGCTGGATCTGACCGGTCTGGATATGGCCTCCGCTTCGCTGCTCGATGAAGCTACCGCGGCTGCAGAAGCGATGGCGATGGCGAAACGCGTCAGTAAACTGAAAAACGCGAACCGTTTCTTCGTGGCCGCGGATGTGCATCCACAAACGCTGGATGTTGTGCGCACGCGCGCAGAAACCTTTGGTTTTGAAGTGATTGTGGATGATGCGGCGAAAGTGCTGGATCACCAGGATGTGTTCGGCGTGCTGTTACAGCAGGTGGGAACCACCGGTGAAGTCCACGACTACAGCGCGCTGATGAGTGAACTGAAGTCACGCAAAGTGATTGTCAGCGTTGCTGCCGATTTTATGGCTCTGGTTCTGCTGACCGCGCCGGGCAAACAGGGCGCGGACATTGTTTTCGGCTCTGCGCAACGTTTTGGTGTACCGATGGGCTACGGCGGCCCGCACGCGGCATTCTTCGCCGCGAAAGATGAATTCAAACGCTCCATGCCTGGCCGTATTATCGGTGTATCGAAAGATGCGGCGGGCAATACCGCGCTGCGCATGGCGATGCAGACTCGTGAGCAGCATATTCGCCGCGAGAAAGCGAACTCCAACATTTGTACCTCTCAGGTGCTGTTGGCGAATATTGCCAGTCTGTATGCCGTTTATCATGGCCCCGTTGGTCTGAAACGCATTGCGAATCGTATTCACCGTCTGACCGACATTCTGGCGGCAGGCCTGCAACAGAAAGGGTTGAAACTGCGCCACGCCCACTATTTCGACACGTTGTGTGTGGAAGTGGCGGACAAAGCGGCGGTGCTGGCGCGTGCGCAAGCGGCAGAAATCAACCTGCGCAGTGATATTCATAACGCGGTAGGGATGACGCTCGACGAAACCACCACCCGTGAAAATATCATGCAGTTGTTCAATGTTCTGCTGGGCGACAGCCATGGTCTGAACATCGACACGCTGGATAAAGAGGTGGCGCACGACAGCCGTTCCATTCAGGAAAGTATGTTGCGCGATGACGCTATCCTGAGCCACCCGGTATTCAATCGCTATCACAGCGAAACTGAGATGATGCGCTACATGCATTCGCTGGAGCGTAAAGATTTGGCGCTGAATCAGGCGATGATCCCGCTGGGTTCTTGCACCATGAAGCTGAACGCGGCGGCGGAGATGATCCCGATCACCTGGCCGGAATTTGCTGAACTGCATCCGTTCTGTCCGCCAGAACAGGCGGAAGGCTACCACCAGATGATCGGCCAGCTTTCTGACTGGCTGGTCAAACTGACCGGTTACGACGCGGTCTGCATGCAGCCGAACTCCGGCGCACAGGGGGAATACGCCGGGTTGCTGGCGATCCGTCATTACCACGAAAGCCGCAACGAAGGGCATCGTGATATTTGTCTGATCCCGGCCTCTGCGCATGGGACTAACCCGGCGTCTGCACAGATGGCGGGTATGCAGGTAGTAGTGGTGGCCTGTGATAAAAACGGCAATATTGATCTCAGCGATCTGCGTAACAAAGCCGGTCAGGCGGGCGAAAACCTTTCCTGCATCATGGTGACCTATCCGTCCACTCACGGTGTTTACGAAGAGACTATCCGTGAAGTGTGCGAGATCGTGCATCAGTTCGGTGGTCAGGTTTATCTCGATGGCGCAAACATGAACGCTCAGGTGGGCATCACCTCTCCGGGCTTTATCGGTGCTGACGTTTCACACCTTAACCTGCATAAAACCTTCTGCATTCCGCACGGTGGTGGCGGTCCGGGTATGGGACCTATTGGTGTGAAATCGCACCTGGCACCGTTTGTACCGGGACACAGCGTGGTGCAAATTGAAGGGATGCTGACCCGTCAGGGCGCGGTCTCTGCTGCACCGTTCGGCAGCGCATCGATTCTGCCGATCAGCTGGATGTACATCCGCATGATGGGCGCGGAAGGGCTGAAGCAGGCAAGCCAGGTAGCGATTCTGAATGCCAACTACATCGCCAGCCGCCTGAAAGACGCGTTCCCGGTTCTGTATACCGGTCGCGATGGTCGCGTGGCGCACGAGTGTATTCTCGATATTCGTCCACTGAAAGAAGAGACAGGCATCAGTGAACTGGATATTGCCAAACGCTTGATCGACTACGGCTTCCACGCGCCAACCATGTCGTTCCCGGTTGCGGGGACGCTGATGGTTGAACCAACGGAATCTGAAAGCAAAGTGGAACTGGATCGCTTTATCAACGCCATGCTGGCGATTCGCGCAGAAATTGACAGCGTGAAAGCGGGTGTCTGGTCGCTGGAAGATAACCCCTTGGTTAATGCGCCGCATACCCAGAATGAGCTGGTGGCGGAGTGGAATCACGGTTACAGCCGTGAAGTCGCCGTATTCCCGGCGGGGGTTGCGAACAAGTACTGGCCTACCGTGAAGCGTCTTGATGACGTTTACGGCGACCGTAATCTGTTCTGCTCCTGCGTGCCGATGAGCGAATACCAGTAATCTGCTGATTCGACTATCTTTTAAAGGCGCTTCGGCGCCTTTATTCTTTTTGGGGGAAAATGGCATGGCAATAGCATTAGTTACCGGCGGTAGCCGCGGTATCGGTCGCGCGACGGCCCTGCTGCTGGCACAGGAAGGTTATACGGTTGCCGTCAACTTTCATCACAATATTCGGGCCGCCACTGAGGTGGTGAACAACATTGTCGCCGATGGGGGAAACGCGTTTACCCTGCGCGCGGATATCAGTGACGAAGCGCAGGTTGTGGCGATGTTCGAATCGATCGATCGTGAAAATGAGCCACTTGTGGCGCTGGTCAATAATGCCGGAATTTTGTTTGAACAAAGTACGATCGAAAACCTTTCTGCCGAGCGGATTAACCGCGTGCTGGCGACCAACGTGACGGGGTATTTCCTCTGCTGTCGCGAAGCGGTCAAACGCATGTCTCACAAGCACGGCGGCCACGGCGGGGCGATCGTGAACGTGTCGTCAGCCGCATCGCGTCTGGGCGCACCGGGGGAATATGTTGACTACGCGGCGTCGAAAGGGGCGGTCGATTCTCTGACGACGGGTCTGGCGCTGGAGGTCGCGGCGCAGGGGATCCGCGTTAACGGCGTGCGTCCGGGCCTGATCTACACCGAAATCCACGCCTCCGGCGGCGAACCTGGGCGGGTGGATCGCGTAAAGTCGATGTTACCCATGCAGCGCGGTGGACAGCCGGAAGAGGTGGCGCAAGCCATTAGCTGGCTGCTGAGCGATAAAGCGTCGTATGTCACGGGCAGTTTTCTGGAGCTGGCGGGCGGGAAGTAGGGCAGGGTGTGCCGGATAGCGGCGTAAACGCCTTATCCGGCCTGTGGAAACAGAATCTGTAGGCCGGATAAGCGTAGCGCCATCCGGCAACCCCTTAGAGATCCTCGCCGTTGCTGGCGATCACCGCTTTGTACCAGTCGAAGCTCTTCTTGCGTGAACGCGACATATCGCCCGTACCGTCGTCGTGCTTGTTCACATAGATAAAGCCGTAGCGTTTGCTGTACTGGCCGGTGGTGAAAGAGACACAGTCGATGCAGCCCCATGGCGTGTAGCCCATCAGGTCCACACCGTCATACGTTACCGCCTTCATCATCTCTTCGATATGGGCGCGCAGATAGTCGATGCGATAGTCGTCGTTAATGCTGCCATCATCTTCCACTTTATCGTAAGCGCCAAAGCCGTTTTCAACGATGAACAACGGTTTCTGATAACGCTCATACAGTTCGCACAGCGAGTAGCGAAGGCCCACCGGGTCAATCTGCCAGCCCCAATCGGAGGCTTTGACGTGCGGGTTCGGTACGCTGCCTTCGAAACCCGAAATAGCATCGCCGCTTCCGCCTTCGGCCTTCACCGCGTTGGTCATGTAGTAGCTGAAGCCGAGATAATCGCAGGTGCCTTCACGCAGAATCGCGGTATCGCCATCTTCCATTTTGATGTTAAAACCACGACGCTCCCACTCGTTGAAGACATAGGAAGGATAGTAGCCACGCAGTTGAACGTCGGTGAAAACATAGCGCTCGCGCATGGATTCCTGGGCGAACATGACGTCCTCTGGCTTGCAGGAGAAAGGATACAGCGCGACCATCGCCAGCATGCAGCCCACTTTCATCTCCGGATTGATGCGACGCGCCGCCTTCACCGCTAACGCACTGGCGACAAACTGGTGGTGCAGTACCTGGTACATGGTCTCTTCCGGGTTTTCGTGCTCGGTATAGACCACGCCGGAACAGCAATAACCGAACAGCGGCGCGCGCCAGTTGCGCTGGTTATTAATCTCGTTGAAGGTCATCCAGTATTTGACTTTATGCTTGTAGCGTTCAAACACCACTTCGGCAAAACGAACAAAGAAATCAACAACCTTACGGTTAGTCCAGCCGCCGTATTGCTGAACCAGGTGTAACGGCATTTCAAAGTGAGAAAGGGTAATGACCGGCTCGATATTGTACCTGAGCAACTCGTCAAACATGTCGTCGTAAAATTTCAGCCCTTCTTCATTTGGCTGCGTTTCGTCACCTTGCGGGAAGATTCGGGTCCAGGCGATGGACGTGCGGAAACATTTGAAGCCCATTTCGGCAAACAGCTTGATGTCTTCTTTGTAGTGACCATAAAAATCGACCGCTTCGTGGTTCGGGTAGTATTTACCCGGCACCACTTGCTGGGTGATTTCACGGGGTACGCCATGCGCGCCGCCGGTCAGGACATCACAAATGCTGGGGCCTTTCCCGCCTTTGTTCCAGCCGCCTTCAACCTGATGTGCAGCAACCGCGCCGCCCCAGAGAAAATCTTTCGGTAAGGTGAGTTTTTTCATCGTTGTGTCATCTCAAATTAATACAAACTGAGTTGAGTCTAACAAAGGGAAGGTAAATGTCACGATATAACAAAATAGCGAAACGGTAATTTGTTACCGTCAAAAAACAGTCTGTTTTTTTACGCTAATTTTTTCGCCAGCTTTCGCCCGAGGGATTCGAGAATATAAATAACAGGAATTTGCGTGGTAATATCGTACACGCCGGCAATACGGGTTTGTGGTACATGCCAGGAAAGATTAAAGTCCGCCAGTTTGGCGAGTCGCGAGTGTTCATGGCTGGTAATCGAGAGCACTTTGCACTTATGCAGACTGAACTGGCTGGCAAACCGCAGGATTTCTTCCGTTTCGCCAGAGACTGATAACACAATCGCCAGCGCATTACGTGCCATGTCATTAGTGACCGGGAAATAGGGATCGTCAATATGGTTGCTGAATTTTCCAACGTTTGAGAAAAAGCGCGCGCCATATTTCGCTAAGGCTCCTGAGGTGCCGGCACCGACAAATATAATACGCTCGGACGATAAAATAATGTCTACCGCCTGATCGAGCAATTGATCAAATTCATCGTTATTTACCCCTTTAAAGAAACTGATAATCTCGCTGGCGCCAAAATTAGCCTGTTGTGGTTCGTTCTGCTCTAAATATAATTTAAAGCGCACGCGAAATTCGGAGTAACCTTCACAGTTAAGCTTGCGACAAAAACGCAGCACGGTAGTGGTTGATACACCCGCTGCTTCAGCCAGTTCCCTAATGGTCATATACATAACTTTGTCACGGTTTTTGATGACGTAGTTGTAGACCAACATCTCAATGTTGTTGAGACTGGCGATGGCAGCGTGGGAGAACATACTCACAATGGCAATACTCACTCATCAGATTTTACCTACAGGGAATAATAACATGCAGCCAAATGACATCACTTTTTTTCAGCGTTTCCAGGACGACATTCTGGCAGGGCGTAAAACGATCACCATTCGCGATGAGTCTGAATCTCACTTCAGGGCCGGTGACATTTTGCGGGTAGGGCGTTTTGAGGACGATGGTTATTTTTGCACGATCGAGGTGCAGGGAACGTCAACCGTCACGCTCGATACACTGACGGAAAAACATGCCCAACAAGAGAACATGACGCTGGAGGAGCTGAAGCGGGTGATTCGCGAGATTTACCCGAACCAGACACAGTTTTATGTTATTGATTTTAAATGCCTTTGAATTAAACGAACAACTGTTAGTTGAAAGTTGTATTTTAATATTTTGATTTATAAGGATTATTTATAATGTGATATTTATTTTGGCTTACAGGTGTTCACTGGAACCATTCTCAGTTACGCTAGAAGCGCAATCACGAACGTGTTCGTTTCACCGGAGTAAGTTATGGTCCAGAAGCCATTAATCGCACAGGGATATTCACTGGCAGAGGAAATCGCCAACAGCATCAGTCACGGCATTGGGCTGGTGTTTGGTATCGTCGGTCTGGTGTTGTTGCTGGTGCAGGCGGTGGATATGAATGCCAGCGCGACGGCGATTACCAGCTACAGCTTGTACGGCGGCAGCATGATTCTGTTGTTTCTGGCGTCGACTTTGTATCACGCTATTCCACATCAGCGGGCGAAGGTCTGGCTGAAAAAATTCGATCACTGCGCTATCTACCTGCTTATTGCCGGGACCTATACGCCGTTTCTGCTGGTGGGGTTGGATTCAGCTCTGGCGCGTGGGCTGATGATTGTGATCTGGAGCCTGGCGCTGCTCGGTATTTTATTCAAACTGACGATAGCCCATCGGTTTAAGGTGCTGTCGCTGGTGACCTATCTGACGATGGGCTGGCTGTCGCTGATTGTGGTATATCAACTGGCAATCAAACTGGCGGCGGGAGGCGTAACGCTACTGGCCGTCGGCGGCGTGGTCTATTCGCTGGGCGTGATTTTCTACGTCAGCAAACGTATTCCCTACAACCATGCCATCTGGCACGGGTTTGTGCTGGGCGGCAGCGTGTGCCACTTTCTGGCGATCTATTTGTATGTAGGGCAGGCTTAATATTCTGCTGCCTTATCAGACCTACGTGAGCGTGCCTGTAGGTCTGATAAACGAAGCGCCATCAGGCAGGAGATGCCGGATAGCGGCGTAAACGCCTTATCCGGCCTGGAGAGTTACGCTTCCAGCGAATAGGGCAGCGGTTTGATGTGCAACGTGTTGGCATCGTCGCGTACGCGGAATACGCTGTCGGCTTCCATATCGTTGTTCATCACTACCTGTACCAGTAGCTGACCGTCATCCAGTTGCACTGCCGCGAGAACAGTGCCAGTACGACGCCAGTTCTCGCCCATTTGCATCTCAAGATCGTCCCCCGCTTCTGGTACACGACTGGCTTTACCCGCCAGAGACCACAATGCACGTTTGTTCGCCCCGCGGAATTTTGCTCGCGCCACCATCTCCTGCCCGGTATAACAGCCTTTCTTAAAACTGATCCCCCCCAGCGCCTGAAGGTTGGTCGCCTGCGGAATGAACTGCGCGCTATTGGCGGAATCAATCACCGGAAGACCGGCCTCAATATCCAGCGCCAGCCACTGCTGACTGTTATTCAGTTCGGCTTCGCCGCGCAGTTTTTCGGTCACCGTTTCCGCGGTTGTCACATCCGTAATCAACAGGAAGCGTTCCACCGGATGTTCAAACCATAGCAGGGTGGTCGCCCCTTCACGCGTGACGGGCTTTTCGCTGTCAGGCAGTTCACTAAACAAATTCGCCAGTGCGGCACGCGCCTGGAAACCCGCAACGCCCAGCAGCACGCGTTCATCGTCTGGGGCGATCGTCACTTTCGAGAACACGGCGTATTTTTTCAGTTCAGTTACCTGCGCGTCGCGCAGACTGCGGCGTTCAATCCAGGCAAAACCGTCACCGTCGCGGAACAGTCGCAGGTTGCTCCACATTTTGCCTTTGGCGTCGCAATGGGCGGCCAGGACGTGCTGGTGCTCAGTCAGCAGGCTCACGTCCGCCGTTACCTGACCCTGGATATACTTCTCGCTGTCAGCCCCGGTAATTGTAGCCAGCGCCCAGTCATCTAATGTCATCAACGTCACGGGCAAACGCGCAGACGCTGACGGTTGGCGAGGTGGAAATGGAGTAAATGCCATAAAAATGTCCTGATTTGCTTAACGCAGTGATAATGACTAATGGTAAAAGAGCTATTGCCCAATGCAAGCGCTTTGATAGTCCCATTTGTGCCTTATCGTCTAGATTGCGAGGCGGCATCCAGAAAACATGAACCCATTGACTTATTGGGGATTTAATTAGCGATCGCGCTTGTGGTTACGGATATTCCCGCAAAACAGGATGAAAAACACGTTACAATAGCCGGGTAGTTCATTTGAGTGAGACAGGAAGAAAAACATGGATATTAACAATAAAGCACGTATTCACTGGGCATGCCGACGCGGTATGCGTGAACTCGATATTTCCATCATGCCGTTTTTCGAACATGAATACGACACGTTGAGCGATGATGAAAAACGTATTTTTATTCGTCTTCTGGAGTGCGATGACCCGGATTTATTCAACTGGTTGATGAATCACGGTAAACCGGCAGATGCTGAACTGGAGCAGATGGTACGACTCATTCAGACACGGAATCGGGATCGTGGTCCTGTGGCAATCTGATCTTCGCGTCTCGTGGCGCGCACAGTGGCTATCGCTACTCCTGCATGGGCTGGTGGCTGCGGCTATTCTGTTAATGCCATGGCCGCTGAGTTACACGCCGCTGTGGTTGATACTGCTTTCGCTGGTGGTATTTGACTGTGTCCGCAGCCAGCGGCGAATTAACGCCCGTCAGGGAGAGGTAAAACTTCTGATGGATGGACGGCTCCGCTGGCAGGGGCAGGACTGGCATATCGTCAGTGCTCCGTGGATGATCAAAACTGGCATGATGCTGCGTTTGCGTTCGGAAACCGGTAAACGCCAGCATTTGTGGCTCGCGGCAGACAGTATGGATGAGGCAGAATGGCGGGATTTACGCCGCCTGATGATGCAAAAGTCGACGCTGGGATAGGCGTGATGAGCGAAATACACTGGCAAGGCTGACGGCAAATACCGTCAGCCCGGCGGGGTCAGGTATCAGGGAGTCTGATCAGGAATAGTGCTCGGCCATTTCACCGAGAATTTGTTCGCACCATGCCTGAATACGCTCATCGCTGAGATCGTATTGATTGGTTTCATCCAGGGCGAGACCGACGAACAACTGCCCCTCGGCAATGACCGGTTTAGGGCTGGTGAACTCGTAGCCTTCGGTAGGCCAGTAACCGACGAATTTGACGCCTTTGGTCGACAGTTTGTCATGCAGCATGCCCAGCGCATCAAGGAACCACTCGCCGTAGCCTAACTGGTCGCCCATACCGTAAAGTGCGACAATTTTGCCTTCGAGGTGGAGCTCATCCAGTTGATCCCAGACGGCCTCCCAGTCCTCCTGAATTTCACCGAAATCCCAGGTGGGAATGCCTAAGATCAGCACATCGTACTGCTCCATCAGGGCCGGGGCATCATCTTTCAGATTATGCAGCGTCACCAGTTCCGGGCCGATGATGTCGCGAATTTTCTCCGCCGCCATCTCGGTGTAGCAGGTGCTGGAACCGTAAAAAAGACCAATATTCATCGCGTAAACGTCTCAATACTTGCTATGACTTTGCGCGTAGTGTACCAGAAACCCGTATCATTGAGTCATAATGGCGGATTGCAGAATCAAAGAGGCTGATGTGGAACAGGATCTTGCGCGCATCGAACAATTCCTTGATGCGCTCTGGCTGGAGAAAAATCTGGCGGAAAATACGCTGAGCGCCTATCGCCGCGATTTGACCATGCTGGTGGAGTGGCTCGCGCACCGTCAGGTGTCGCTGGATACTGCGCAAAGTGACGATCTGCAGGCATTGCTGGCCGAACGGATGGATGGCGGGTATAAAGCAACCAGCACCGCACGACTGCTGAGCGCGGTGCGGCGGCTTTTTCAGCATCTTTACCGCGAGAAAATCCGCCCAGACGATCCGAGCGCAACGCTGGCATCGCCAAAACTCCCGCAGCGCCTGCCGAAAGATCTCAGTGAAGCGCAAGTTGAGAGATTATTACAAGCGCCAGTGGTTGACCAACCGCTGGAGTTACGTGATAAAGCGATGCTTGAGATTTTATATGCCACCGGACTGCGCGTGTCTGAACTGGTCGGGCTGACGATGAGCGATGTCAGTTTGCGTCAGGGCGTGGTTCGGGTGATTGGTAAAGGCAATAAAGAGCGTCTCGTTCCACTGGGTGAAGAGGCGGTGTACTGGCTGGAGACGTACCTGGAGCATGGGCGTCCGTGGCTGCTGAACGGCGTGTCGATTGACGTGCTGTTTCCCAGCCAGCGCGCCCAGCAGATGACACGACAGACGTTCTGGCACCGCATTAAGCACTATGCCGTCTTAGCGGGAATCGACAGTGAAAAGCTGTCACCGCACGTTTTACGCCACGCATTTGCCACGCATTTGCTCAATCATGGCGCTGATTTACGCGTGGTGCAGATGTTGCTGGGTCACAGCGATCTCTCCACCACCCAGATTTATACTCATGTTGCAACAGCGCGTTTGCGTCAACTTCATCAACAGCATCACCCAAGAGCGTGAATGCTGAGCGAACAGGAAAGGTTATGAAAAAAGGTTTAATGCTGTTTACCCTGCTGACCACCGCGTTTACCGGCCTGGCACACGCCGACGACGCCGCGATCCGCCAGTCTCTGACGAAACTGGGCGTGCAGAGTACGGATATTCAGCCCGCCCCGATTGCCGGGATGAAAACGGTGCTGACCAACAGTGGTGTGCTGTACGTGACGGAAGACGGTAAACATATCATTCAGGGGCCGATGTACGATGTCAGCGGCGCGACGCCGGTCAACGTGACGAATCAACTGCTGATGAAGCACCTGAACGCGCTGGAAAATGAAATGATCGTCTATAAAGCGCCGCAGGAAAAACACGTTATTACCGTCTTCACCGACATCACCTGTGGCTACTGTCACAAGCTGCATGAAGAAATGAAGGACTACAATGCGCTGGGTATTACCGTTCGCTATCTCGCCTTCCCACGTCAGGGACTGGAAAGCCAGGCCGAACAGGATATGAAGTCCATCTGGTGTGCGAAAGACAAAACAAAAGCGTTTGATGATGCAATGGCAGGCAAAGGCGTGAAAGCCGCAACCTGCGACGTGAATATCGCGGATCACTACGCGCTGGGTGTGCAGTTTGGTGTAAGCGGCACACCAGCCATTGTGCTGAGCAACGGCTATGTCGTGCCAGGTTATCAGGGACCGAAAGAGATGAAAGCGTTTCTTGACGAGCACCAAAAACAGACCAGTGGTAAGTAATTCGCGTGAAACAACAGATACAACTTCGTCGGCGGGAAGTCGATGAGTCGGCAGAACTGCCTGCCGACCTTTCGCCGCTGTTGCGCCGCTTGTATGCCAGTCGTGGTGTTCGCAGCGCCCAGGATCTCGAGCGCAGCGTAAAAGGCATGCTGCCCTGGCAGCAACTGAGCGGCGTCGAAAAAGCGGTCGAAATCCTCTATAACGCCTTTCGCGAGGGGACGCGCATCATCGTCGTCGGCGACTTCGATGCGGATGGGGCAACCAGCACCGCCCTGAGCGTGCTGGGGATGCGCTCGCTGGGCTGCGATAACATCAGCTACCTGGTGCCAAACCGTTTTGAGGATGGTTACGGTTTAAGCCCGGAAGTAGTCGATCAGGCCCATGCGCGCGGTGCACAACTGATTGTCACCGTCGATAACGGTATTTCTTCCCATGCCGGTGTGGATCATGCCAGGGCGCTGGGGATCCCGGTGGTGGTTACCGATCACCACCTGCCTGGCGAAACGCTGCCGGCTGCCGAAGCCATTATCAACCCGAATCTGACCGACTGTGATTTCCCGTCGAAATCGCTGGCCGGCGTGGGCGTGGCGTTTTACCTGATGCTCGCCCTACGCACTTTTCTGCGCGATAAGGGCTGGTTTGACGAACGTGGCATTGCGCCGCCGAACCTTGCGGATCTGCTCGATCTGGTTGCGCTGGGCACCGTGGCGGACGTGGTGCCGCTGGATGCCAACAACCGGATCCTCACCTGGCAGGGCTTAAGCCGCATCCGTGCCGGAAAATGCCGTCCAGGGATCAAAGCGTTGCTGGAAGTCTCCAATCGTGATGCGCAAAAGCTCGCTGCCAGTGATTTAGGCTTCGCGCTCGGTCCGCGTCTGAACGCTGCGGGCCGGTTAGATGATATGTCCGTCGGTGTGGCGCTATTGCTGTGCGATAACATCGGCGAAGCGCGGGTACTGGCCAATGAGTTGGATGCGCTGAATCAGACGCGTAAAGAGATTGAGCAAGGGATGCAGGCGGAAGCACTGACCTTGTGCGAGAAGTTGGAGCGCAGTCGCGAGACGCTGCCAGGCGGTCTGGCGATGTATCATCCTGAGTGGCATCAGGGAGTGGTCGGGATCCTCGCCTCGCGGATTAAAGAGCGTTTTCACCGCCCGGTGATCGCTTTTGCACCGGCAGGTGACGGCACGCTGAAAGGCTCCGGACGCTCCATTCAGGGACTGCACATGCGAGATGCGCTGGAGCGACTGGATACGCTGCATCCAGGACTGATGATTAAATTCGGTGGTCATGCAATGGCGGCGGGATTGTCGCTGGAAGAGGCGAAATTCGACCTGTTCCAGCAGCGTTTTGGTGAGCTGGTCACCGAATGGCTGGATCCGTCGTTGTTACAAGGGGAAGTCGTCTCTGACGGTCCGCTGAGCGCGGCGGAGATGACGATGGAGGTCGCGCAACTGCTGCGTGACGCCGGTCCATGGGGACAGATGTTCCCTGAACCGTTGTTTGACGGGCGTTTCCGTCTGCTTCAGCAGCGTCTGGTCGGCGAGCGGCATTTGAAAGTGATGGTCGAACCCGTTGGCGGAGGACCGCTGCTGGACGGTATTGCCTTTAACGTCGATACCGCCTGCTGGCCGGATAACGGCGTACGCGAAGTTGAACTGGCCTACAAACTGGATATTAACGAATTTCGCGGTAACCGCAGTTTGCAGATCATCATCGATAATATCTGGCCTGTGTAATCTGACCAATTTACCGTCACTATTCTCTATAAATAAGCGCGTGGATTGGGTACAATCCCGCTCTTATCACCGCATTTTGACAAGTCCAATAAAAGAAATCAGACCATGTTTGAAATTAATCCGGTAAAAAACCGCATTCAGGACCTCACGGAGCGCTCTGACGTTCTTAGGGGGTATCTTTGACTATGATGCCAAGAAAGAGCGTCTGGAAGAAGTAAACGCCGAGCTGGAACAGCCGGACGTCTGGAACGAACCCGAACGCGCACAGGCGCTGGGCAAAGAACGTTCCTCGCTTGAAGCGATTGTCGACACCCTCGACCAAATGTCTCAGGGTCTGGAAGATGTTTCCGGCCTGCTGGATCTGGCTGTAGAAGCCGACGACGAAGAAACCTTTAACGAAGCCGTTGCGGAACTCGATACGCTTGACGAAAAACTGGCGCAGCTGGAGTTCCGTCGTATGTTCTCCGGTGAGTATGACAGCGCCGATTGCTACCTTGATATCCAGGCCGGTTCAGGCGGTACTGAAGCGCAGGACTGGGCAAGTATGCTGGAGCGTATGTATCTGCGCTGGGCAGAAGCACGCGGCTTCAAGACCGAAATTATTGAAGAGTCAGAAGGGGAAGTGGCCGGGATCAAATCCGTGACCATTAAGATTTCTGGCGAATATGCCTACGGCTGGCTGCGTACGGAAACCGGCGTTCACCGTCTGGTGCGTAAAAGCCCGTTCGACTCCGGCGGTCGTCGCCATACCTCGTTCAGTTCTGCGTTCGTGTACCCGGAAGTGGATGACGATATTGATATCGAAATCAACCCGGCAGACCTGCGTATCGACGTGTATCGCGCATCCGGCGCGGGCGGTCAGCACGTTAACCGTACCGAATCTGCGGTGCGTATTACGCACATCCCAACCGGGATTGTCACGCAGTGCCAGAACGACCGTTCCCAGCACAAGAACAAAGACCAGGCCATGAAGCAGATGAAAGCAAAGCTTTATGAACTGGAAATGCAGAAGAAGAACGCCGAGAAGCAGGCGATGGAAGATACCAAATCCGATATCGGCTGGGGAAGCCAGATTCGTTCTTACGTCCTTGATGACTCCCGCATTAAAGACTTGCGTACCGGGGTTGAAACCCGCAACACGCAGGCCGTGCTGGACGGCAGCCTGGATCAATTTATCGAAGCAAGTTTGAAAGCAGGGTTATGAGGAACCAACATGTCTGAACAACACGCACAGGGCGCTGACGCGGTAACCGATCTTAATAACGAACTGAAAACGCGCCGTGAGAAGCTGGCTGGCCTGCGCGAGCAGGGTATCGCTTTCCCGAACGATTTCCGTCGCGATCACACCTCAGACCAACTGCACGCTGACTTCGATGCGAAAGAGAACGAAGAGCTGGAAGCGCTGAACATCGAAGTGTCCGTTGCAGGCCGCATGATGACCCGTCGTATCATGGGTAAAGCGTCCTTTGTGACGTTGCAGGACGTGGGCGGTCGTATTCAGCTGTACGTTGCTCGCGACGATCTGCCGGAAGGCATTTACAACGAGCAGTTCAAAAAATGGGACCTCGGCGACATCCTCGGCGCGAAAGGGAAGCTGTTCAAGACCAAAACGGGCGAACTGTCTATCCACTGCACCGAATTACGTCTGCTGACCAAAGCGTTGCGTCCGCTGCCGGATAAATTCCACGGTCTGCAGGATCAGGAAGCGCGCTATCGTCAGCGCTACCTGGACCTCATCTCTAACGATGAGTCCCGCAACACCTTTAAAGTGCGCTCTCAGATCCTGGCGGGCATTCGTCAGTTTATGGTCGGTCGCGGTTTTATGGAAGTTGAGACCCCGATGATGCAGGTGATCCCAGGCGGCGCGTCCGCGCGTCCGTTTATCACCCATCACAATGCGCTGGATCTGGACATGTACCTGCGTATTGCGCCGGAACTGTACCTGAAGCGTCTGGTGGTTGGCGGCTTCGAGCGCGTGTTCGAAATCAACCGTAACTTCCGTAACGAAGGGATCTCCGTGCGTCATAACCCTGAGTTCACCATGATGGAACTCTACATGGCGTATGCGGACTATAAAGATCTGATCGAACTGACGGAGTCACTGTTCCGTACGCTGGCGCAGGACGTGCTGGGTAAAACGGAAGTGCCTTACGGCGATGAAGTGTTCGATTTCGGCAAGCCGTTCGAAAAACTGACCATGCGCGAAGCGATCAAGAAATACCGTCCGGAAACGGAAATGGCTGAACTGGATAACTTCGACTCTGCCAAAGCGATCGCTGAATCTATTGGTATTAAGGTCGAGAAGAGCTGGGGTCTGGGCCGTATCGTGACGGAAATCTTCGAAGAAGTGGCCGAAGCGCATCTGATTCAGCCGACCTTCATTACCGAGTACCCGGCAGAAGTGTCTCCGTTGGCACGTCGTAATGACGAGAACCCGGAAATCACCGATCGCTTTGAGTTCTTCATTGGCGGTCGTGAGATCGGTAACGGCTTTAGCGAGCTGAACGATGCGGAAGATCAGGCGCAGCGCTTCCAGGATCAGGTTGACGCGAAAGCGGCGGGCGACGACGAAGCGATGTTCTTCGACGAAGACTACGTCACCGCGCTGGAACACGGTCTGCCGCCGACTGCAGGTCTGGGTATTGGTATTGACCGTATGGTTATGCTGTTCACTAACAGCCATACCATCCGTGACGTCATCCTGTTCCCGGCGATGCGCCCGGTAAAATAAGCGGTGAAATGTCGGATAGCGTTACGCTTGCCGTAGGCCGGATAAGCGTAGCGCCATCCGGCGTCAATTAACGCCGGCAATATTCTCGCAGTCGCTCGCGCGCATCATCATCAGCAGCCTGCATCACCATCCACGGGCTGAAGGCCCAGGGCGTCATGCGAATTGCGCATAAAACATCCTCCAGATTGCTCCACTGATAATCCATTACTTCGTCGCAATTGACCCGCAGTTCACCGATCACCCGTGCAGCATAGACCGGGCAAACCTCATTCTCTACGATCCCACTGGGATCGGTCGCCCGGTAGCGGAAGGCCGGGTAGACGGGAGTCAGACTGGCAATCTCTACGCCCAGCTCATGACGGCAGCGGCGGATAATGGCCTCTTCGTCACTTTCACCTTGTTGAGGATGGCCGCAAACCGAGTTTGTCCAGACACCCGGCCACGCTTTTTTCGCAAGCGAACGGCGGGTCACCAAAAGTTGCCCCTCTGCATTGAACAGCCAGGAAGAGAAGGCGAGATGCAATGGCGTATTAACGGTGTGGGCGCTGTATTTTTCCAGCGTGCCGGAAGGGGTGTCCTGTGCATCCAGCAAAATGACGTGTTCCTGTCGCATAATGTCTCACTGTAACTCTTAAGCACATACCAGTATATGAGATCTCAGGTCGCAATGATTAGCTCAGGGAGCGTTTAACGCCGGAATGTGACATCCGCATCCTGCGATACGGATGTCGGGAGCGGGCGCGATTTTAGAAAAACAGCAGCATAAACTGGAAGCGACTTTCGATACCCAGTGCAATGCCGTCTGAAATGGCGGGTATCGACATCAGCATGAGCAACAGTAGGGCGATCAGGCCGCGCAGAAAGAGATTCATGCTATTCATCCTGCTGATTTTTTTTCAGTTTGCGCATCAGCAACCACATTCGCACCGTTCTGACCTTCAGGTTTTTATCCGAGACGGATTCCTGTACCAGTCCGGTATGGTGGTGGTAGCCATTGAAAAACAGATTCAATACAACAGCGCTGAAGGTGGCCAGCATAATGCCGCTGTGCAGCAACGGCTGGAAAACGGCAGGCAGGCGAGAAAAAAAGTCATGCGATAACGTCGGCGTCATGCCGACACCCAGGCTAATGGCCACAATGTAGAGGTTGTAACGGTTTGTGGTGTAATTGCAGCGCGAGAGAATGCGGATACCGGTTGCCAGTACCATGCCAAACATCACCAGGCCTGCGCCGCCAAGGACGAACTGCGGAATGGAGGCGACCAGAACCGCCATTTTCGGCACCATACCAAACAAAATTAGGATGACGCCAGAGGCGATGCAGACCCATCGGCTGTGCACGCGCGTGACGCTGACCAGGCCAACGTTTTGGGAAAACGAGGTATGGGGAAAGCTGTTAAACAGTCCGCCAATCATTGTCCCAACGCCATCCACGCGCAGGCCACGAATGATATCCTGCGAAGAGAGTTTGCGACCGACGATCTCGCCGAGTGCCAGGAACATCCCCATCGATTCAATAAACACAATAATCAGCACGGCGGTCATGGTCAGAATCGACACCGGATCAAAGACGGGGGTACCGAAGGCCATCGGTGTGACAATCGCGAACCACGAGGCATCGTGCAGACCTGACAAATTTACTTCATTCATCATCCATGAGAGCGCAAAACCAAAGATGATCCCCAGCAGGACAGCGACGTTGGACATAAAACCTTTGGCATATCGGGTGATTAATAAAATAAAAATTAAGACCGCAAACGAAATACCTAAATAGACCGGATTACCATATTCAGGATTGCCCTTCCCGCCCGCCGCCCAGTCAACGCCCACCTGAATGATGCTCAGACCAATTGAGGTGATCACCACCCCCGTCACCAGCGGTGGAAATAACGGCATCAGGCGACCGATAAGCGGCGCCAGGAGTGTGGTGATCGCTCCTGCGGCGATGGTTGAGCCAAAAATTCCCAACAAACCGATATCCGGGTTGATGCCAATCGCAATCATCGGCGTCACGGCAGCAAACGTCACCGACATAATTACGGGCAGGCGAATCCCCATAAAACGGCCAATGCCAACACATTGCAGCAGAGTAACGATCCCGCAGCAAAAGAGATCAGAACTGATTAGCAGCGCGATGGCTTCTTTACTGAGGCCGAGCCTGTCGCCAATCATCAGCGGTACAGCGACCGCACCTGCGTACATGACCAGCACGTGCTGTAAACCGAGAACGACCAGCTTGCCTGGCGATAACAGGCGGTCGACCTCATCGGTAGCGCGGCCTTGCCCCGAAGATGAGGGATGGTGGGAATCTATGGCGCTCATGCGTTTTCTCCTGAAGGGTGAGGCCGATAGAACAGCTCCGCGCGCGTTTGCGCGGAGCGTCGCTTAAATTGCCCATCCGCCGGCGTAGAACGCGACCAGCGCGACGGTAATGATGACGGTACCGATATTCAGCTTCTGCCATTCCCGGGCAAACACACGCCCGACAACCAGCGTCACGAAACCGAGCATAATGCCGGTGACGATATTACAGGTCAGGACGATAAAGACCGCGCAGACCAGACCGGCCATCGCATCGATGAAGTCATCGAAATCCAGTTTTGAAACGTTACTGAGCATCAGCAAGCCGACGTACATCAGCGCAGGGGCGGTCGCATAGCCTGGGATCAGGTAAGAGAGAGGTGATAAGAAAAGGATGAGCAGGAATAAACAGCCGACGATGGTGGCGGTCAGCCCCGTTTTTCCTCCGGCGGCGGTTCCCGCAGCGGATTCAATATAGACGGCCGCCGGTGCTGCGCCCACCAGTCCGGAAAACACGGAACTGATAGAGTCGCTGGTCAGCGCTTTACCGCCGTTGATGATCTGGTTGTCCTTATCGAGCAGATTCGCCTGCCCGGCGACAGCGCGGATGGTGCCGGTGGCATCGAAAACCGCTGTCATCACCAGTGCCAGTACGCTGGGCAGCACCGCGGGTTGTAAGGCTCCCATGATATCAAGGCTAAAAATCAGAGACTTACCATCTTCACCGCTCAGACTGGGCATAGCAACCAGACCGTGAAATTTGACGGCGGGATCAAATATCAAACCGATAACGGAGATGGCGATAATCACCAGCAGGATCCCGCCGGGGATGCGGCATTTCTCCAGCCCGAAAATGACCGCCAGTCCCAGCAGACTCATCAGAACCGGAAATGAGGTAAATGCGCCTAGTGCCACCGGAAGTCCTTCCAGCGGGTTTTTAATCACCATGCCGACGCCGTTCGCCGCGATCAGCAACAGGAACAGCCCAATGCCAATCCCGGTACCATGCGCGATACCCATGGGTAAGTTTCGCAGGATCCAGGTCCGGACTCCGGTAACCGAGATAGCGGTAAAAATCACCCCCATCAGGAAAACCGCGCCGAGGGCGACGGGAATCGAGATCTGCTGGCCCAGCACCAGGCTGAATGCGGTAAAGGCGGTTAGCGAAATTGCACAGCCGATCGCCATCGGCAGGTTGGCCCAGAGTCCCATCAACAACGAACCGAAGCCTGCAACAAGACAGGTAGCGACAAAGACGGCGGCGGGTGGGAATCCCGCTTTCCCCAGCATTCCGGGCACGACAATGACCGAATAGACCATTGCCAGAAAGGTGGTCAACCCGGCCAATATCTCCTGGCGCACGGTACTGCCACGCTCAGTAATCTTGAAATAATTATCCAGCGCGCCGCGAGGTTTCGACGTGCCGGGGGTTTGCAGTATATCTCCAGACATAATGATGTCCTCAGCAGGATGTTAGCGTTCTGTCAGGTCCGTTCGTACACCAGACGCCCATCGACGTAGGTGCGGTAAATTGAGCGATCGTCGCCCAGCGTCATCATCACGAACAATTTGTCGACCAGGGATTTTGAGTTGTCATAGCGCAGTTGCTGCAGCGGCGTCGCCGTTGGTTCCAGCACCACAAAGTCCGCCTCTTTGCCCGACGTAAAGTTGCCAATAAGATGGTCGAGGCCCAGTGCTTTCGCGCCGCCGAGCGTCGCCAGGTAAAATGCTTCGTATGCCGAGAGTCGGTAGCCTTGCAATTGCACCACTTTGTAGGCTTCGTTCAGCGTTTGCAGCATGTTGAAAGTGGTGCCCGCACCGATATCGGTTCCCATGCCGACGTTGATTTTCTTACGCCAGGCTTTTTGCAGGTTGAACAAACCGCTGCCGAGATAGAGGTTTGAGGTTGGACAAAAGGCGATGCTGGAGTGGGTTTCACTCAGGCGATCCCACTCTTTCTCTTCCAAATGTATGCAGTGGGCGAAGATGCAGTTTTTGCCCGTCAGTCCGTACTGGTGATACACATCCAGATAGCCGTCATGTTCAGGATAGAGTTCTTTAACCCAGGCAATTTCGTCTTTATTTTCACAGAGATGGGTATGCAGCCAGGTATCGGGATATTCTTCACGCAGACGCTGCGCCATTGCCATCTGCTGCGGGGAAGAGGTCGGCGCAAAGCGCGGTGTGATGGCATACAGCAGACGACCATTTTTATGCCAGCGTTCAATTAACGCCTTACTTTGCAGGTAGCTGCTTTCGGCATCGTCCAACAGGTAATCCGGTGCGTTACGATCCATCATCACTTTGCCGGCGATCATGCGCATATTGATATGGCTTGCGGCTTCGAATAATGCATCAACGGACTGTGGATGCACCGTACCAAAAACCAGCGCGCTGGTGGTGCCATTACGCAACAGTTGCTTGATAAAAAAAGCCGACATCTCGCGTGCGTATTCCAGATCCTCGTAACGTTTTTCGGTCGGGAAGGTGTGTTTATTCAGCCATTCCAGCAACTGTTCGCCATAGGCACCGACCATTTCGCTCTGGGGGTAGTGGATATGCGTATCAACGAATCCCGGCACGACCAGTTTTCCGCGATAGTCACGGACACGGATGGCGTCAGGGATTCGATGTTTCCCTTCTTCCCATTCGCCAAACCATTCGATTTTTCCCTGGCGAATCAGCAGCAAGCCGTCTTCCACAAATCGTAGCGCTGAGGCAATTTCTTCCGGGTCTTCGGCGGTGCGGGTGACGTCAATAAAGCTGCCGCGCACCGCTTTCAACGTATGTTCTCCAGACATCGTAAACTCCTTTACCGTTAGTCCGCTTCCTCCGGGGAGGCGATGCCCGGCAGCACTTCTTCAGGCCGGTAACCTCCAGGGAGAATGATATTCAGTAGAATGGCGGTCAGTCCGCCTGCGCAGATGGGGTTTTCCACCAGTACATAAATTGAGGCTGGCAGGATTTTGAAAATTTCCGGGTCATAGGAGACACCCAAACCCAGCCCCAAAGAGGTGGCGACAATCAGCGTTTCACGGCGTTTAAGCCCGTTGGTGATGATGATGCGGATCCCGGCGATTGCGATCATTGAGAACATCAGCGTCATCGCTCCCCCCAGTACCGCCGAGGGAATCGTGGTGAAGAAGCCGCCAATCATCGGAAACAGCCCAAGCAACACCAGCATGACGGCGATTGTGCGCCCGATATAGCGTGAGGCGACGCCGGTCATCTGAATAACGCCGTTGTTTTGTGCAAAGGTCGTCAAGGGGAGTGAACCTACCGCAGAGGCAATGACGGAGACCAGTCCATCAGCCAGCACGCCGCCCTTCAGGCGCGACTGATATTCATCCCCCTGAATCGGGCGTCTGGAGACCATCGCCGTCGCGGTAATGTCGCCTACAGCCTCCAGCACGCTGAGTAGATAAATGGTCCCGACGACCAGAAAGTGATGAAAATTGAACTGAAAACCGTATTTAAAGGGGGTCGGGATGGTGACCCACGGCAGATTGCGTATACCACTGAAATCCACCATGCCAAGGCACAGAGAGACAACATAGCCCACGCACAGGCCGATTGCGATGCCACCCATTCTCAGTAACGGACTGCGGCAGCAGTTAAAACCGATCACCACGACCAGCACCAGCAACCCGACGCCAATGTTCTCGTAATTCCCGTAGGTACCGCTGCTTTTCGCCGCAAAGCCGCCGCCAAAATCGATGATCCCGACTTTAATCAGGCTCAGGCCAATCATCAGCACCACAATGCCGCTGACGGTCGGGGTAATGACTCTGCGCAAGTAAGGCAGAATGAAAGACGATCCCACCACCAGAAATGCCCCGACAAATGAAACGCCGAGCAGCGATGACATGATCAACTCTTCATGAAATCCGTCGTTTTTCATCCCGCTGCCCAGGGCAATCATCACCGTGACAAAGGAGAAATTGACCGACTGAATCGAGAGTAAACCGGAGCCGACCATGCCATAGCGATTGACCTGCAGCCAGGTACCGATGCCGGAGGCAATCATCGCCATTGAAACCAGGTAGGCGGTGGTTTCCGCCGAGAGCTGTAGCGCGGTGCCGACAATTAATGCGGGTGTGACCATGGGAACAAAGATGGCCAGCAGGTGGGTGATCGCGCCAATAATTGACTGATGAAAGGGAGGGCGATCCTCCAGTTCGTAAATCAGATCTGAGCCTGCACGTGATATATCAGACATCCCTTCACTCCTTAATAAGTAAATTTGATCATCTGAATCAGCAGAATTAAATTCTGCGAATTTGAGGCGCAGGTTGCCCTGAGAACGGCTTATCTCATTTCCGCAGACGGCATTTAATCATTATTGAGTCATGAAAGCGGGCCGCCTGAGCGGCCCACGTCGCTACATTTTTTCCAGTGCGGTCAGTATTTTCTCCGGTGTGAAGTGCCATTCGCGTAACCATACGCCGCAAGCATCATGAATCGCGGTGGCAATGGCGGGCGCCGCACCGTTTACGCCAATTTCAGAGATCGATTTGGCACCATAGGGGCCGACTTTGTCGTCGCTCGGCACCAGCACGGCACGAAAATCTCGAGGGATATCGCCAATTTTGGGGGCGCCATAGCTGCGCAGGTCGCGGGTCAGTGGATGGCCTTCAGGATCATAGAGGATCTCCTCAGTCAGGCTATGACCGATCGCCCGCATCGACGCACCGTAGATTTGCCCCAGCGCGAGTTCCGGGTTGACCGGCGTGCCGCAGTCCAGCAACGCGTAGAACTTGTCGAGACGAATTTCACCGGTGCGGGTATTCACCGCGACTTCGGCGAAGTTCGCTCCATAGGGGAAAGCGAAGTCTGCGGTGATGTAACTGGCCGTGGCGACCAGCGTGCCAAAACCGGTCCCCGTCTCTGCTTTATGCGCGATTTCACCATAGCTTACTTCTCCCTGCTTGCCGCGCACGACGCCAGGGGCCGCCAGTTGAACATCAGAAACGGGTTCGCCCAGCATTTGTGCACCGTGAAAAAGGATTTTTTCGCGCAGGTTTTCCGCCGCCTTACGCGCCGCATTCCCCGAGAAGCAGGTGCCGGATGAGGCGTAAGCGCCTTTGTCGAAGAGCGCATGATCCGTATCGCCGGAGATGACATGCACGTCTTCTGGCGCGCAGTGCAGCACTTCCGCTGCCAGCTTGGTGACGACGGTATCCAGTCCAGTGCCGATATCCGCACCGCCGGAATGGACGATGAAGGTGCCATCGGATTCCAGTTTGATCATGCAGTTGGCCTGATCGATATCCGGGATCCCTGATTTCTGCATGATAATGGCGACTCCGCGACCGGTACGCCAGTCACCGTCCTGCGGCTTGGGTGAAGACCAGTCGATCATCTTCCGTCCCTGGCGCAGGATCTCTTCCAGCGCACAGCTGGCGGCGGAAGGAACGGACGTTGGCGCTTTCCCTTCGCCGATCGCACCGAGTATCTTCAGTTCCTGTCCTTCGTGAACCCGGTTGCGCTCGATGATCTCCAGTTGGTCAATTTGCAGTTGTTCGGCAAGCTCGGCTAACGCCATTGTCATTGCAAAAGTGCCTTTCGGCGCGCCATATCCCTGATACGCCCCAGTCGGGCAGATATTGCTGTAGTACGTGGTGACCTGGAAATCGACGTTGTCGCAAGGGTACAGCGGTAACGAAAGTGCCGGACCGTTGCTCGGTACGGTCAGAGAATGGTTGCCGTAAGGGCCAGTATTGGCGCGGAAGTCCATTTTAACCGCCGTCAGGCGACCATCTTTCTTCGCGCCAAGCTTAACCGTGACTTTCGCAACGTGACGGGAGGTATTGGCAATAAACTCCTCTTCACGGGTATAACGGAAATAGACCGGGCGTCCGGTCACACAGGTCGCCCAGGCGCAGACTTCTTCCAGCAGGATATCCTGTTTGGAACCAAAGCCGCCGCCGACGCGCTCTTTAATGACGTGGACCTTGTGTTGTTTCATGCCAACGAGACGGGCCACCTGGCGGCGAAGGTGCCACGGTACCTGAGTTGAGGCGTGAATGATCAGGCGATCGCCATCCATGCGGGTAAAACAGATATGAGGCTCTGCCGGGCACTGTTGCGCCTGTGTGGAATGGTAGGTGCGCTCAATAATCACATCCGCTTCGGCAAAACCTTTCTCCATGTCGCCGATATGACCATGGATACTGGCGGCGATATTTTTCCGGGGACGAGAACCAATCGGGAAGTTGATGATCATATGCTCGCCACGCTGGGCGGCATGGCGGTTGTCTTCTTCCAGCGTCTCCGGCGCGCCAGCGACGTATACCACGGGTTCATCGTGGACGACTGGGGCATCGTCCGCCATCGCTTCGTCAATCGACAATACCGGTTTAAGCACATCGTATTTCACGTCGATAAGCGCCAGCGCTGCCAGTGCAATCTCTTCGCTTTCTGCAACCACGGCGGCAACGCGATCGCCGACGTGGCGCAGTTTCTTACCGAACATGCGACGGTCGAGCGGGGAGGGTTCCGGCGCACTCTGTCCGCCTGGCGTATAGTAGATATCGGGACAGTTGCGATGCGTGATGACGTGAACCACGCCGGGTAGCGCTTCGGCTTTGCTGACGTCGAGATGAGTAATCAGCGCATGGGCGTGCGGACTGCGCAGCATTTTAATCACGCAGGCGTCAGGAGTGATCCGGTCTTCCACATAGCAGGGTTTGGCCTGGACCATTTTGGCTGCATCGGTTTTTGGCCAGGGCTTACCAATGACCGCGAGATCGTCGCGGAAAGTTGGTGCTACGGTAATATGGGCTTGCGGATCGTTTTTACGTGCCACCGCCAGTTCGATCACCTGATAATATTGCTGCCAGCCCGCGTCACGGCTGAACAGACCGGACAATGCATCGTCAATCTCTTCACGCGTAGGGAGCGCGATGCGCGCCAGCAGATCGCTGATGATCAGCGCGGCGGCCGGATCGTTATAACCGGACTGCACGACGCCGACATCCACCATCGCCTGTTGAACGAGACTCAGCGCATTCCACTTACCGAGTGATTCGCTGGTGCGGATCTCCGCGTGATCCAACTGAGCGGCAATCAATAATGAGGCATTGACGATGCGACCGTTATAAAGAATCGCGTCCGAACCGGCGAAACCGAATCCGTCATCGCTGTTACGTACCGAGTGCATGCCCAGGTTGAACAATAGTTTCTGTACGTTTTCGCCCGGGTTAATCTTCATTTCACGGACCGTGCCGTTCAATGTGAAGTGAATCATCATACAACGTCCTCCCCGAGCATCAGACAGTCTGCATACAGATCGGCCACGACCACGCCGGTGATGTAGCGCTTATAGGCAGCACTACCTCGAATATCATCCTGTGGGAATATGGCGTTAGCGACCATTTGTTCCAGTTCTGCACCTTCGCGCATTTGTGTTTCCACGTCACGCAGGCGTTGCGCTTTGCCCGCCACGCCATCCAGCGCGATACAAATACCACCATGTTCTGTTAACGCGACCGCCGCTGTCACGACGGTTAATCCGGCTTGTGAACGGCTTACTTTGCGGGTGGCGCAAGGACGGAAGGGATCTTTAATGATAATTTCGGTGAGCAGGCGATCGCGTGGGGAGGCGAGATAGCTTTCCAGCGACAGGGTTTCGCCATCACCACAAACCAGCCGGGCGTCCAGCGCCAGCAGGGCGGGGAGTAACACAGATTCTTTCTGTTGTGCGGCAATCTCTCCGCCGAGAGTTGACTGGTTACGTAAATGACGCGAGTAAATAAAGCCGATCGCCTCCCGCAGTGCTGCCGGGAGATAACGGGCATCGTGTAAAGGTTGCAGACGGGTCATCGCTCCAATGCGCAATGTGCCATTGTCCCAGTCGATCCACTCCAGTTCCAGATCCTGCAGTGAAATAGCAATTCGCTTATCGGTACGCGTTGGCGTGGCGTTGAGTTTGCTGCCCCCGGCAAACCACACGGCGTCCTCCTGATAGCGACGCTTGAGTTCCAGCGCCTGGTCAACGGAGTCGGGCCTGAAAAATTGTTCAATCATCAATCATTCCTCATCACTCCCTCTCCCGTTCAGAAGAGGGTATGGGCTATGCCAGCGCATCCATTCGCCGCCACATGCTGGCGGCGGCTTTTCGGGCCTGCGCATAAATTGAATCGGTATCGAAAGTGAACTGACGGTCTTCATATACCATCACGCCATTCACCATCACGCTGTGCACGCTGCCTGAACCGAGGCCGAAGGCGATATGCCCGGCAACGTTTTCGGCGATCAGCGGCGTCGGCGACGAATAGTCAAGGAGGGTTAAATCGGCCTTATAACCGGCTTGCAGTTGGCCAAAGTTTTCCCCGAAGTTGCGGTGCAACAGCTCGTTGCCATTTGCCAGCGCTTTCGCAAAGCTGTCAGGCCACAGAGGACCGCCCGCGTCGCGATGTTTGAAGAAGGCAAATTTCATCTCTTCCAACATGTCGGAGCCGATGCCGTCCGTCCCCAGCGCCAGATTGCGAATGTGGGTAAGGTGGTGGTTGTAACCCACATGGTTATTCATGTTGGAGCGGGCATTGTGTACCAGGAAGGCATCTTGCTGATTCAGCAACGCGATATCTTCTCCGGACAGGTACAGACCGTGCGCCACCAACGTTTTACTGTCGATAAGCCCGTATTCCGCCAGCCGGACCAGCAGGTCTTTACCATACAGATGATGGCTGTGGGAGACATCGTAACTGTCTTCCGCCGCATGGATGTGCAGCCCGCGCCCTGTGGTGCTGATGGCCTCACGCAACATCTCCAGACCGGCATCTGGTACGGTAAACGGGGCGTGCGCGCCAATGTGCGCTTCCACCAGGTACGGCTCGCTACCGGTCTCCCGAGCGTGGTCTATCTGGCGGGCGAAGCGGATATTCTCTTCGACGCCGGCCTGCAACTCTTTGATTCCCTCGTTACGATCGGTGGTTTCAAAGCAGGTCATTGCCCGCAGGCCCACCTTTAAAAATGCTGAACGTAGTGTAGAAAGCGACCCTTGTATGTAGCCCGGCGAGGCGTGGTGATCGATCACCGCAGTGCATCCGCTCTTAATTGCCTCCATTGAGCAAATCAGCCCGCTGTAGTAGAGCGATTCTTCGTCAAGAGCACGGTCCAGACGCCACCACAGGTTTTTCAGCGTTGAGATAAAGTCCGGGCTGGGAGCGATATTGGCCTGGATCCCGCGTGATAAACCGGAATAAAAGTGGTTATGCGCGCAGACCAGGCCCGGCATCACGATTCGCCCGTGCATCTCTTTCCATTGCGCCTGCGGGTAGCGCTGCGTCAGGGCATCGCCCACTTCAACGATCGCGTCTTTGTCGATCGCAATATCCACGCCTTCGCGCACGCTGGCCGGATGAAGTTGTACGGCAGTGACATTTTTCAGAATCAACATGATTACACCTCCACGCGGCCTAACAGGTAATGGTGACGCTGGTGGACATAGCTGATGATGCGGCACATGTCATCCAGCTCCGGCGGGATGCTGGCGAACTGCCCATCGCTGCTGATGTTCAACACCCAGCTTTGGTCGTTTAACCGGACTCTGACCCGATTGTCTTCCACCAGGAAACCGGGGTTAGTGCTGTTGTCGAAATCCTGCGGTAGGCTAAAGAGCGTGACTTTGTCTTTATACGGCTTGCCCTGCCACGGGCAGAATTGGGCGCAGTTACCGCATTCGTTGCAGTAAGCATCCAGGTGCAGCGTCTGGAAGCGGTTCTGGAAGCCAGGAATGGGAATCGACACATTGGCGCGGTTTGGACAGACATCTACGCATTTGCTGCAGACATAGTTGCATTCAAGACAGCGGGCCGCTTCCTGGACGACAAAGGCGTCGCGGTCGTCTTTATCGACCCTTGCGATCGCTATCTCGCCTTTACGCTGATAGATTTCAGCGGGACTGACATTACTCCAGCGCTTATCGTCGTGGTGTGAGCGGATATTTTCCCGCCAGAGGATGGTATCCGTGGCCCGGCGCGCAGAGCCGATGGCAGCAACAATGGATGACGGACCGCGCTGGACATCGCCAATCATGAACACGTCGGAGAGACGGGTTTCGCCATTGTTGTTCACCTCTGGCCAACCTTTGCTATCCAGCGGTACGCCCATTGCGCTCAGCGCGTCGCTGTCCTGTTGTTCACCAATGGCGGTAATCAGGCTATCGATATGCAGGGTCAGTGTTTCGTCGGTTTCCATCGGACGGCGACGCCCTTTCTCATCCGGCTCCCCGAGCGTCATGACGCGCAGGGTGAGTGTGCCATCCGCATCAAAACGTTCCGGATTGTTGAGGAAACGGAACTCAACTCCGTCATGCAGGGCTTCTTCATACTCTTCACGCCAGGCGGGCATCTCCTGTAGCGAACGACGGTAGACCACCGTGACGTTTTCCACACCCGGCACGCGTAGTGCCGCTCGGGCACAGTCCATTGCCGTGTTACCCGCACCGACGATCGCCACATGTTTACCGAGCGTCAACGCCGTTCCCTGGTTGTATTCGCGCAGGAAAGGGAGTGATTTCCAGATGTTGGGGTTGTCGCCATCGAGCTTCACGCCGCTGTTTTTATCCGTACCGGTTGCGATCAGAACATAGTGGAAACCCTGATCTTTCAGGCCCTGAACGGTCATATCCGGTGCACAGCCATATTCGAACTTCACGCCGTGATCGGCGACAAAATCGATATCGTGTTGGATGAGTTCTGCCGGAATACGGAACTGGGGAATGATATTTTTCACCACGCCACCCGCATTGGCTTCGCGTTCGAATAGCGTCACGGGATGTCCTGCCCGGGCCAGGAAGTAACCGGCGGCAAGCCCGGCAGGACCCGCGCCGATGACCGCAACAGGATGACGTGAACCCGAGCCTGCAGGTTTATGCCAGCGTTGTTTGTACTCTTCCCACCCTTTTTCCAGCGCCACTTTCTTCAGTTCACGAATGTTAAGCGCACTGTCGTAGTCCAGACGGGTACAGTTGTACTGGCATTGATGATCGCAGATATGACCGGTGATCGCAGGGAGGGCGTTTCGTTGATAGATCAGTTCCAGGGCATCGGCGTAACGCTGTTCACCAAGCAGGCGAATATACTCCGGAATATCCTGTTTGATAGCGCAGGCTGTAACACAAGGGGCCACGTAGCAGTCGGTCAACGGCAAGTCATCGGCAACGTCGATGCGTTCTTCGGGCTTCCAGTTTTTCTGGGTGTAGGCCATCGTGACGGCCTCTTCCGCCAGCCGATCCAGACGCGCGACATCGACATGTTCCATTCCCCACGCATCTGAAGATTCCAGCTCACGCATACAGGCGCTCAGACGCAGGTAACCGCCCGGTTTTAACAGGTCAGTCGCCATCGTGATCGGGCGGATTCCGGTGTCGAAGATATCGCGGATGGTCAACTGGCTGGCACCGCCGGAATAGGAGATGGGTAATTTGCCGTCAAACGCCCGGGAAAGCACGGCGGCCACATTGATCGAGAGAGGGAACAGCGCCCGGCCGGACATATACATCTCTTCACCGGGAAGCGCGCCTTTATGATTAATGGTGCCGAGGGTATTGGTGAGTTTGACGCCGAAACCCAGCGATTTTTCTTTTGCCAGCGTCATCAACCGCTGCAACATTTCCAGCGCCTGAGTGAGCTTGAGATCGTGTTCAAACGACTCCTCTTTTAAGCCGACATAAGCAAAACCGCAGTTATCCAGAATTTCACGCGCGCGTGGGTAACCCAGGAGCGTCGGATTGAGCTTCACAAAGGTATTCAGCCCTTTTTCTTCCAGCATGTAGCGGCAGATGGCTTCTATTTCGTGCGGCGGACAACCATGCATCGTGGATAACGTGACGCCCTGCACCAGTTTTGCGGGAATGCGTGCCGGCAGCGCCTGTAGATGCTGTCGATGTTCGTTCAACCCATGACGCGCCAGGAACGTCTCATCGTGCAGCCATTGCTGTAGTGTGTTGCGATATTGCGCGAACTTAGGATGCGCCGACGCGTCCATCATGTTGTCGATGAACTGTTGCATGGGCGGTTGCTTGATACCATCAAGGTTATAGCCGACGCTCATATTAAAAATGAACGATTTACCGGTACCGGCTTCCGAAGGTTGCAGCAGTTGCTCCAGTAAATGCAGTGCGAACCAGGCTTTAAGATACTCATCCCACGCTTTCAGCAGGGTAAATTCAGTCGACCATTCGGTATTGAAGCACTCATCCTCCGCATCGATACAGGGTTTTTCCAACTCCAGCCGATCGAGAATTTGGACTGTTTTGAGTTCAATGAATCGGCCGCCTGTCAGCCAGGAGGTGATGATATTTTGTGCGAGTTGAGTGTGCGGGCCAGCGGCGGGACCGACGGGAGTGGCACAGGTTTCACCGAATACATTTATCGATTTGCCTTTTTCCGGTGAATAGAACTGTTGCTCAGGAATACCAAAGATCGAGCGTTGCTGCTGATATTCATCAAATAGGCGCGTCAATAGTTCCTCAAATGGAATCGGACGCATTATATCCCCCATAACCCTCTCCTTAGCTTTACTCGACCTCCTTCAGGGTGTTGCAAGGCAACGGGAAGGAGCGCGTGTTCATAAATGTCATCGGTTGACCGGAACTGATAAATCCGGCGGTTTGGAGAGATAGAGCAACATTCACACCACTCTGACAAAGCAACGTCATAAAAATATAATTTTGTGAAGCGGTTCTAATCTTAAGTCCGCTTTGTGAAATATCTCACAAATGCCAAATGAGAATGAAAATCAGCCGGGAGGATAATTGCGGGAAGGTATTTCATTACCGCATTCTGTTTTCTCAAAAATGGCGATCTCTTATCATTATGATAAGTGAAAGATGGACGGGGGAATTTCTTTAACGCAATCGTTTAACTACAGGTTTGTTATTTGTTTGTGCCGATCCTGCACATTGATAAAATCCTCTGGGGTATCAATATCCAGAGTGATCTGAACATCGTTCATTTCAATGATATTATGTTTTCCGCGCAGCAATGCCTGACGCATACTACTCACATCCGGTTGGGATATGGCCTGCAACAAGCATTTTTTAGAAAGTAAAATAGGATGTCCTGGCTGGCCGTGATAGCAGGGGATAAGGGCGTTGTCGTTTCGTAACGCCCAGATTTTACGAAAGATATCGCGGTTCAGCTCTGGCATGTCACCGTGTGTAATGAAGCAATATTTACTCCGCACGGCGGTAGCGCCAACCTTAATTGATGTAAATAATCCCTGCGCATAATCCGGATTGTGCGTAATAATAATATTGGGCTGATTCGCATAGCGATTATGTAACTCAGTTGCGCGATAACCGGAAACTAATATCACTCTGTTACAAAATTGCAGCGTGTTTTTGATACTTGCATCAAGAATTGTGCCTTCACGCCAGGGTAACATCATTTTCCATTTTCCCATTCTGGATGATAACCCGGCAGCAGTAATTATACAGTCGACAACAGGCATAGCGATTCCATAATGTCTATTAGACGTTGTGTCACTTCAGAGAGGCTTATGAGTATATCGGGTCATGCTTCTTTATTCTTTGATTTAGGTGCACAGAAACGGTCTGCGGTTATTTCAGTTGTCGGTGCCGGTGGGAAAACCAGTACCCTTTTCTGGCTCGCACGTCTCTTTCAATTATCAGGTCGACGGGTAATTATCACCACGACGACGCATATGTTTCTGCCTGACCCGCGCTGGCCGATCCTTTTCTGTCGGGAGCCCGCCGGATTACCATCCCACATCTTAATGCAACCCATCATAACCTGTTTTCAGTCATGGAAAGCGCCATTGGGAAAAGCGCGTGGCTTCTCGCCAGACGCCATCGATGCGCTAGCCCGGCGGGCGGAATGTGACGTGGTTCTCGTCGAGGCAGACGGTGCCCGCGGAATGCCGCTCAAAGCGCCAGATGAGCACGAACCTTGCATGCCTGAAAGCAGTTGCTGCGTGATTGCCGTTATGGGGGCACACCTTCTGGGAAAAAACGTAGGGGCAGAGCAGGTGCATCGCTGGCCGCAGTTTGCCGGGATTACTGGCCTGACGGAGGGATCCCCCTTACCGCTGAAGGCGCTTATTCGACTGGTTCAGCATCCACAGGGCGCATTCAAAAATGCACCACCTGCCAGTCGACGAGTCTGGTTCCTCAATCGTTTTTCTCAATGTGAGAATGCTATTGATGAAAGTGAGCTCATCCAGCCTTTGTGGGACGGCGATGTGGAGGCTATCTGGCTGGGGAATGCCCAGGAAACGCCTGCAATCGCGCGCAGATTTGTGAGATAGCGACGCCGGTAACACCGGGTGACTGAAAGGATATCCATTGAGGTTCGTATGAATATTTTCACAGAGGCTGCAAAACTTGAAGAGCAAAACCGCCCATTTGCGCTGGCGCAGATTGTCGATAGTCGGGGTTCCACACCCCGGCATTCGGCACAGATGCTGGTGCATCAGGATGGGTCTATCGTGGGTACGATCGGCGGGGGAATGGTGGAGCGCAAAGTGATCGAGGAGGCGCTGCTGGCGTTGCAGGAAAGAAAGCCGCGTATGTTCCATGGTCGAATGGCCCGTAATGGTGCTGATGCCGTTGGTTCAGATTGCGGCGGCGCGATGTCGGTCTTTATTAGTGTGCACGGTCTGCGTCCGCGCCTGGTGTTAATTGGCGGCGGGCATGTGAACCGGGCGATTGCTCAGAGTGCGGCGCTGCTAGGGTTTGATATCGCCGTGGCGGATGTTTACCGCGAGAGCGTAAATCCGGACGCTTTTCCCCCTTCGGTACAGTTGTTACATGCCGATTCTTTTTCCGCGGCGGTGGATGCGCTGGAAATTCGTCCAGACAACTTTGTGCTCATTGCGACGAATAATCAGGATCGGGAGGCGCTGGACAAATTGATCGGGCAGCCCGTCGCGTGGTTGGGTTTGCTGGCGAGCCGTCGAAAAGTGCAGTTGTTCCTGCGTCAGTTGCGGGAAAAGGGCGTCGCTGAAGAGCATATTGCGCGTCTGCATGCGCCCGTTGGTTACAACATTGGTGCTGAAACGCCGCAGGAAATTGCGATCAGTGTGCTGGCGGAGATCCTACAGGTTAAAAACAATGCGCCTGGTGGGCTGATGATGCGGGCCGCACACCCGTCTGGTCATCAGCGTGTGGTGATTCGTGGCGCGGGGGATATCGCCAGCGGCGTGGCGCTACGTCTGTTCCATGCCGGTTTTAAAGTGATCATGCTGGAAGTGGATAAACCGACCGTCATTCGCCGTAGTGTCGCATTTGCACAGGCGGTTTTTGATGGCGAAACGATCGTGGAAGGCGTGACGGCCCGACTGGCCACCTCGTCTGCAGAGGCCGCGGCGTTAGCTGAGCGCGGCTTCATTCCGATACTGGTTGACCCCGCAGGTTCGTTAGTTGACGCACTGAAACCCGTCTGCGTTGTCGATGCTATCCTGGCAAAACAGAATTTGGGCACGCGGAAAGAGATGGCTCCCGTGACCATTGCGTTGGGGCCTGGGTTTACTGCGGGTGAAGACTGCCATGCGGTAATTGAAACGAATCGCGGACACTGGCTGGGACAGGTGATTTACGCCGGTTGCGCACAGGAAAATACCGGTATTCCCGGCAATATCATGGGGCATACTGCACGCCGGGTGATCCGTGCGCCTGCCGCAGGCATCATGCGTGCCAGAGTGAAATTAGGCGATCTGGTGGAAGAGGGGGATGTGATTGCCTGGATTGGGGAAAACGAAATCAAAGCACCGCTGTCGGGTATGGTGCGCGGCCTATTAAGCGACGGGCTGGCGGTGGTGGGCGGCTTTAAGATCGGCGATATTGATCCACGTGGCGAGACGGCTGATTTTACCAGCGTCTCCGATAAGGCGAGAGCGATAGGCGGCGGTGTGCTGGAAGCGCTAATGATGCTGATGCACCAAGGGGTGAAGTCAACGAATGAGGTGCTTGAAGTGGCGTAAAGCGAGTTGCCGGGTAAGCGAATCGCCCCCGGCAAACGCACAGGACAGACGTATCAGACTACTGGCAGATAACGGTGCCGGTTTTTCCTTCAATCCCTTCTTTCGCTTTACTCAGCACCGTAATCAGGGCTTCCCGACCTGGTCGGGAGCGAGCAAACGAAGCCGCGGCCTCAACTTTAGGCAGCATGGAACCTTTGGCAAAATGTCCCTCGCTGATAAAACGTTCCGCATCGCTCAACGACAGACGATCCAGCCATTGCTCATTTTCTTTGCCAAAGTTAATCGCCACTTTTTCGACAGCTGTCAGAATGATGAGCATATCCGCATCGATCATCTCTGCCAGGCGGGCACTGGCCCAGTCCTTGTCGATCACCGCGCTGGCACCACGCAGATGGTTACCCTCACGAATCACCGGAATTCCGCCTCCGCCCACGGTAATGACCACCTGTCCGGCCTCAACCAGCGCTTTGACGGTCTCTTTCTCAATGATGTCTACCGGCTTAGGTGAAGCAACGACGCGACGATAACCGCGGCCAGCATCTTCTTTAAGCGTATAACCTTGTTTTTCCAGCTGTTCCGCTTCTTGCTGGGTGAAGAATGAACCAATGGGTTTGGTAGGATTCAGGAACGCCGGATCGTTGGCATCGACCTCTACCTGCGTCACCAGCGTGGCGACTGGTTTGTGCATTCCACGTGAGAGTAATTCTTCGCGCAGCGCATTTTGCAGATCGTAACCGATGTAGCCCTGGCTTAATGCCACACAGACGGACATCGGCAGCATTGGAGAGTGCGCTTCTGTTTTTGCCGCCGCTTCAAATGCCTGGTTGATCATGCCTACCTGCGGCCCATTCCCGTGGGTCACGATAACTTCATGACCCTGTGCGATGAGATCAACAATGGCTTGCGCCGTGATTTTGACGGCCTGCATCTGTCCGGCAAGATCGTCACCCAGCGCGTTACCACCCAGCGCGAGAACAATTTTCTTCCTCATTTTTCCTCACTTATCATACACAGTTGTCTGTTTCGCAAACGCCGGGCGGGGTGAACGGCTTACGCCGCAAGAAGCGTCCCCGGCCTGCTTTCCCTGTAAAAATGCCATCGCAGAAGATCGTTTCGCCACGCGACAGCGTTCTGACAATGGCTCCCTGACAGCGGACCCCCTCCCAGGGCGAATAGTCAGCGTTATCGTGCAGGCGGGCATGATGGATCACCTGGCTTTGACGGGGATCGATAATCACCACATCGCCATCAGCGCCAGGCGCCAGACGCCCCTTCTGCGGCCACAGGCCGAACAGTCTGGCGGGCATCGCACTGGTCAACGCGACAAAGCGTTCAGGGGTAATTCGTCCGCTCATGACACCTTCAGAAAAGAGCAATTGCAGGCGGTTTTCCACACCGGGCAAACCATTCGGACAGCGACTAAAATCACCGCCTGAGATCTGCAGGCGTTGTACACTTGAGAAGGTGCAGTGGTCCGTTGCCACCACGTCGATGGCACCGTCGCTGATGCCGCACCAGAGCTTGTCCTGTTCACGAACATTGCGTAGCGGCGGGCTGAGAATGAAGTTCAGGCCGTCTTCTCCGTCATAACGACGTTCATCCAGCAGCAGATATTGTGGACAGGTCTCTATCCACACGGGCTGATGATTCGCTTTCGCCAGGCGTAAATAGTCCAGCCCCAGACCGTTGGATAAGTGGACGATATACAGCGGCGCGTTCCCTGCAAGTTGTGCAAGATTGATCATCCGGGCGATGGCCTCGGCTTCACATTCCAGCGGTCTGCTCAGGGCGTGATAGCGCGGTGAGGTTAGGCCAGCGGCAATGAATTCGGCCCGTTTACTGGCGATAGCGGCGTCGTTTTCCGGGTGGACGGTGGTCAGCGCGCCGGACTTGTGCAGACGGCGCAGCACCTGCAAGGTTTCATCATCGTTGAGTTTGTACTGGTAGGTCAGATAGAGCTTGAAGCTGCTGATACCTTCTTCCACCATCATCGGGATCTCATCGAGGATGGCGTGATTGACGTGCTGAATGACGCCGTGGAAACTGTAGTCAATCGCCGCTTTATGCGCCGCATACCCTTGATAGACGTCCAGTTGATGGCGCAAGCGGCATCCTGTCGGACCAAATCCCATATGGTCGATAATGGTTGTTGTACCGCCACACGCCGCAGCGCGGGTGCCGGTAAAAAAATCATCACAGCTACGGGCGAGTCCTGTGTCGATATTGAAATGCGTATGCACATCCACGCCGCCAGGAAAAACGTAACATCCTGCTGCGTCAATAATTTCACATGAGGGCGGCGGCGTAATCTTCGCGTCAAGCTGGCGAACGATGCCGTTCTCAATCAGTAAGTCTTGTTTTGCCTGTCCATCGGCGTTAACGACGATGCCATTTTTAATTAATACGCGCATAGCACTCTCCGGAAATCCCCCGGTAAACCGGGGGAGGCAGATGGATTGTTATTTCGTTGCCAGCCAGGACAGTGGAATGGCAGCGTACATTGCGGCGCAGGTCACCAGATGTGATTTCCAGGTTTTTTCGTTTGGCGCGTGGGCTTCTGGTTCTTTACCCGGACCAAAACCGATCACCGGAATACCGTGACGTCCCATAATCGATACGCCGTTTGTGGAGAAGGTCCACTTGTCGACCACCGGTGCTTTGCCGAACAGTCCTTCATAAGCATTGACCAACGCTTTGACGGTGAAGTGATCTTCTTCCACTTTCCAGGTCGGGAAGTAACATTCGGTGGGGTAAACCAGGCCGGTCCAGGAGGGGCGGTCATAGTTGTACATTGAGACCACCGCATTGGCTGCTTTCACTGCCGGCAGGGCGCGAATCTCTTCCAGCGCACCTTCCCAGGTTTCGCCCCAGGTCAGACGACGGTCGATAGAGACGGCGCAACTGTCCGCTACGGCGCAGCGGCTGGGTGACGTGAAGAAGATTTCAGAAACGGTTAAGGTTCCTTTCCCGAGGAAGTCGTCCCAGGCCAGATTCTGTGACAATTCCTGTAACTCGTTGAGGATTGGGCCCATTTTGAAGATGGCGTTATCACCGCGTTCCGGGGCGGAACCGTGGCAACTCACCCCCTGTACGTCAATGCGTATCTCCATGCGTCCGCGCTGGCCACGATAGACCTGGCAGTCGGTTGGTTCGGTGCTAACGACGAATTCCGGGCGGATACCGGATTGTTCAATGATGTACTGCCAGCACAGGCCGTCGCAGTCCTCTTCCTGTACCGTGCCGGTGACCAGCAGCGTGTACTCATCTTCCAGACCGAGATCTTTAATGATCTTCCCGGCGTAAACCATTGACGCCATACCGCCTTCCTGGTCAGACGTGCCGCGTCCGCCGATCAGTTCGTCGGTCTCCATCCCTTCATAGGGATCAAAATTCCAGTTCTTGATGTTGCCGATACCGACTGTATCGATATGCGCGTCCATCGCGACAAGGCGCGGACCATGACCGATGTATCCCAGAATGTTGCCCATCGGGTCAATCTCGACTTTATCAAAGCCGACTTTCTCCATTTCTTGCTTGATACGATGAATGACGCGTTTTTCATCGCAACTCTCGCTGGGAATGGCGACCATATCGCGCAGGAAACGCGTCATGTCCTCTTTGTAGTCGTTTGCTTTTTCAAGAATCAGTTTAAAGGGAATGTGCTTAGCCATGACTTTTCTCCAGTATTCGCTCCCGAATCTCCTGGGGAGCGTTGTCCAATAGGGGGTGATTACAGTGCGACCGGATGTTTGCCTTCCCAGACCACTTCGCGGTAGTGCTTCACATCGGTATCGCCTTCGGTACTGATGACCAGCACAACGGCGTCTTTATCTAACGCCAGTTTGTTCATTAAGGCCTGACGCTGTGGGTGGTGATGGACGGCTGCCAGAATGCCTAATCCTACGGCCCCGGACTCACCGGAGATCACGCGTGGGTCGCTGCCAAAGGGATTGCCCAGCACGCGCATGCCCAGCGCGGCGACGCTGTCCTGGCAGGAGATAAACTGTGTGGCGCAGTTGCGCAGAATTTCCCAACCAAGCGGGTTAGGTTCGCCACAGGCCAGACCGGCCATGATGGTTGCCATATCCCCACCGACGTTGACAATGTCACCTTTCACGCCGGAACGATAAATACAGTCCGCTTTGTCCGGTTCGACGATGATGCTGTGCAGATTTTGTGGGCCATAGACGTCCACCAGATAGCCCAGCACGCCGCCCGCCATTGCGCCTACGCCGGCCTGTAACAGCACGTGAGTCGGCGTGACATTCATGGCGCGCATTTGCTCAACGGCCTCATCGGCCAGCGTGGCGTATCCCTGCATAATCCAGGTAGGAATCTTGGTGTAGCCTTCCCAGGCGGTGTCCTGCACCACTTCCCAACCGTTCTGTTGGGCATGCTGCATCGTCAGGCGAACGGTATCGTCATAGTTCATGTCGGTGACGATGCACTCTGCGCCGAGGTTGAGAATGGCGTCCACGCGCTCCTGGGCTGAGCCTTTCGGCATGTAAATCACCGCATTTTGTCCGAGCTGTTGTGCAGCCCAGGCAATACCGCGGCCGTGGTTGCCGTCGGTAGTGGTGGCGAACGTCATTTTTTCGCCGATGGCGTTTTTAAGCTGTTCGAAAGAGAGCGTCTCAATATCAAGATGATATTTCTCACACAGCAGGCAGGCGATGGCCCAGGCTCCGCCGAGCATCTTGAACGCGTTGAGTCCAAAGCGTTTTGATTCATCTTTGACGAGGATTTTTTTCACGCCAAACAGACTGGCAAGGTCATCCAGCGCACAGAGCGGCGTTGGGTGGTAGCCAGCGATCTTTTGATGGAACTGGCGAGCCACTTTGGCCTGTTTTTGCGAAAAAAGGGGCGATGTCTCACCGTTGTAAAAGCGGTTATCGGCAATATCGATCTTCAATGAGAAAACGGACATATCCTATCCTTTTGGCCTCCGGAAAGGAGAGCCGACCGGCAGGTCGGCTCAGGGGTTATTTCACGCGTGGTTGCGCTTCTTTCAACAGTTGTTCCAACAGCACGCCAGGTTTCGGATATTTGCGGGAGAGGATCATCGCGGCGATGATGTAGGGTTTCCAACTGGCTTCTTTGTAAGTCGCGATGCGGTATTTTTCGAAGACGGCGTCGGTAACTTCGCCTTCTTTGCAGGAGACGCCGCTAATATCCGCAGGCAGGCAGTGCATATACAGCGCTTCGCCGTTGCGGGTGAGTTGCATCATTTCTTCAGTGCAGTGCCAGTTTTTATGCTTCGCGTTCTGTTCAAGGCACTGTCTTTCCAGCTCTTTCAGGGCCGCGTGGTCATTGGCGCGCAGAAGTTCGGTGCGCTCTTCCATCACTTTGTAAGGTGCCCATGACTTCGGATAGACGATGTCGGCATCTTTGAAGGCTTCTTCCATGCTGGTGACCTGACGGAAACTGCCTCCGGACGCGTTCGCGTTGTTTTTTGCCACTTCAATCACGTCCGGGATCAGGTCATAGCCTTCCGGGTGCGCCAGGGTGACATCCATACCGAAGCGGGTCATCAGACCGATAATGCCCTGCGGCACGGAGAGAGGTTTGCCGTAACTGGGTGAGTAGGCCCAGGTCATGCCGATTTTTTTGCCTTTGAGGTTTTCCAGAGAGCCGAAATGTTCACGCAGCCAGGCCAGATCTGCCATCGCCTGTGTCGGGTGGTCGATGTCGCATTGCAGGTTAACTAACGCCGGACGCTGCGGGAGTACGCCCTGTTTATAGCCGTCATCAAGCGCGGCACCGACTTCACGCATATAGGCGTTGCCCGCGCCAAGATACATGTCGTCGCGAATACCAATGGCATCGGCGCAGAAGGAGATCATGTTGGCCGTTTCGCGGACGGTTTCGCCGTGCGCGATTTGTGATTTCCCTTCGTCCAGGTCCTGTTGAGCCAGGCCGAGCAGGTTAAGGGCGGAGGCATAGGAGAAGCGGGTACGGGTGGAGTTATCGCGGAATACAGAAATTCCTAATCCACTATTGAAGACTTTGGTCGCGATGTTTTCGGCACGCAGCATTTTCAGTGCGGCAGCGACGTCCAGGACTTGTTTCAGTTCATCCGGCGTCTGTTCCCATGTAAGCAAAAAATCCTTCTCGTGAAGGTGTGAGGTCAGCGAATTGATATCCTTTATCAGCTCATTAACAGTTTTCATTGTAAGATCCTGGTAGTGGAATGACGGCAAGGTGGCTTATCCGCGGTAATGACACGTGGCATCACCGATATACCAGGGACTAACAATAAGCGTGCCAAAATGAATCCGGTGGTGGCTAAACGGGAATTCATCCCACAATATGCGGTTCCGATCACAGAATAAGGCTGTTTGTAATTAGCGATGAATATACGAAAACGTTTGGCTCAATAAATATCGAAATTTGTCAATGAACTTGCGGGGAGAATAATAGGGGTAAGGGAGGTAAATACCGTCAGTTTGATAAACTCACGCCGTTAATTCTCATATTGATATGGAAATGTGATTTCTCTTGCATATTTTCATTATAAAATGATAAAGAGCCTGTGTTTTTATCAAAGCAAATTTTGTCTGAGTTAGTATCCTTATATTCTACGAACCATCAATGTCTTCAATGATCAATCATTTAAGTGATTTCGGAAGGTAAGACTATGGTGCTTGCAACAACGCAGTCCGTTTTGATGCAGATTCAACCTACAATTCAGCGTTTCGCCAGAATGCTTGCCAGCGTTTTGCAACTCGAAGTTGAGATCGTCGACGAAAACCTTTGTCGCGTCGCGGGAACCGGCGCTTACGGCAAATACCTCGGGCGCCCGTTGAGCGGCAACTCCAGATTGTTGCGCTATGTGCTGGAAAGTAAAAAAGAAAAGGTCGTGACGCATTCCCGCTTAGACCCGCTGTGTGATGGTTGTGATAGCAAAGAGAACTGTCGTGAGAAGGCTTTTCTGGGAACACCGGTCATTCTGCAGGACCGCTGTGTCGGTGTGATCAGTTTGATTGCTGTAACACATGAACAGCAGGAACATATCAATGATAACCTGCGCGAGTTTTCAGATTATGTTCGTCATATATCCACCATTTTTGTTTCAAAACTACTCGAAGATCAAAGTGGGAGTGACAGCATCAGTAAAATATTTTCGACAATGATTGAGAATATGGATCAAGGCGTATTGGTCATTGATGAAGATAACCGCGTACAGTTCGCGAATCAAACCGCGTTAAAAATTCTCGGCGCGGCACAGAATAATATGGTGGGAAAGTCAGTCAGGTTTCGGCCGTTAACGTTTGAAAGTAATTTCACCCACGGACATATGCAGCATATCGTCTCCTGGGATGATAAAAGTGAACTGATTATTGGTCAGTTGCATCATGTGCAGGGGCGGCAGTTATTCCTGATGGCTTTCCATCAGTCGCATACCAGTTCCTCAGTGTCGATTGCCGCCGATGAGCCGCATATTGAACAACTGGTTGGTGAATGCCGGGCCATGCGCCAGCTTAAGCGACTCATTAGTCGTATAGCGCCCAGTCCGTCCAGCATCATGATTGTGGGTGAAAGCGGCACCGGGAAAGAGGTGGTCGCGCGCGCCATTCATAAACTGAGTGAACGGCGCAATAAACCGTTTATTGCCATCAACTGCGCGGCGATACCGGAACAGTTACTGGAAAGTGAACTGTTTGGCTATGTCAAAGGCGCATTCACCGGCGCTTCCGCCAATGGTAAAACCGGCCTGATTCAGGCGGCAAACAGTGGAACGCTGTTCCTCGATGAAATCGGCGATATGCCGTTGATGCTACAGGCTAAACTGCTCAGAGCTATTGAAGCGAGAGAGGTGTTGCCGCTGGGGGCGAGCAGCCCGGTTCAGGTCGACATCCGCATTATTTCAGCCACCAATCAGAACCTCGGGCAGTTCATCGCCGAAGGCAAATTCCGCGAAGATCTGTTCTATCGACTGAACGTTATTCCACTGACCCTGCCGCCGCTACGTGAGCGACAGGATGATATTGAATTGTTGGTGCACTATTTTCTGCATCTGCATACTCGCCGCTTAGGGCTGGTCTACCCGGGTATTGCCCCGGATGTTGTGACCTTGCTCAAACACCATCAATGGCCGGGAAACCTGCGCGAACTAAGCAATCTGATGGAATATCTGGTCAACGTGGTTCCTTCTGGCGAGGTGATAGACAGTACGCTCTTACCACCCAATTTGATCAATGGTAAAGCGCCAGAATCGGTTGGTGCGGTGGCTCACATGGCGCAGTTGCTGTCCGATGACACCGGCGGAACCGCGCTGGAAGAGATGGAAAAGCAGATGATCCGCGAAGCGCTCTCCCGCCACTCCAATAAAAAACAGGTGGCGGATGAGTTAGGCATTGGCATTGCGACGCTTTATCGCAAGATCAAAAAGTATGAGCTGCTGAACGCGTAATTCTGCACGCAAACGTGTGAATGCCTCCATCCCGGAGGCAATCTGAAAGAGGCGGCGTCTATTACTTCGGCTCGGTGCAGCGTTGTACGGTATCGACAATCATTTGATAACCGGTGCAACGACACAGATTTCCCGCCAGCCCGCGACGGATCTCCAGAATGGTTAACGGCTGTTCCCGTGGCTTTGCCAGCATAGCGGTGGTCGCCATGATCAAACCCGGCGTGCAAAAGCCGCACTGCACGGCACCGGATGAGGCATAAGCCATCTGGACTCGTGAGAGTTGGCCGCCAGCCGATTCGCCTTCCAGTGTGCGGATCTGTTTTCCTGCTGCCCACGCGGCAAGATACAGGCAACTGTCAATGGCTGTACCATCAACCAGAACCGTACAGGCTCCGCATTCACCGACACAGCATCCCTGTTTAACGCTCAGCAACCCTTGTTCGCGCAGGAGTTCAGAGAGCGGCATTCCCGGCATGATACTGAGCTGGAAAGGGTGACCATTGATAACGCATTCCAGCGTGATTCGGTTAGTGTCATTCATTGCAGCTTTCCTCCCGCCGCGACAACGGCTTCAGTAACCACTTTCCGGGTCATCGTCTGAATGAGATGCAGACGAAATTCCTTACTGGCCCGCCAGGAAGAGCGCGGGGCGACATCTTGCAGAACGGATTCCGCGATTGCGTCCAGCGTTTGCAGAGTCAATGGCGCATTTTGCGCCGCACGCTCCGCATGCTGACAGCGGACTGGCGTGGGAGATGCAACGCCAAACGCCAGTCGAAGTTCTTTAAGACCACCGTTATCCAGTTGGCATTGTGCCGCGCAGCCGATGGTCGAAATGTCCATCGCATCGCGCATGGCATATTTAAAATGCGCGCTGCCGGTATGGGCCCTGGGCTGTGGTGGAAAATGAAAGGCGACAAGGATTTCATCTTGCTCAAGAGAGACTTTTCCGGGGCCGGTGTGAAAACCGATGATGCTGGTAAAACGCACGCCCTTTGGCGAGGTGATCTCAAGCGTGGCGTCATAAATCAGCGTTGGCGTTGCCGAATCTGCGCTGGTTGCGCCGTTGCAGATATTCCCGCCGTAGGTGGCGACATTGCGGATTTGCGGCCCGGCTATGGAGGCGGCGGCTGCGGACAGGGCAGGCAGATGTCGTTGCGCGATGGGGTTCTCGATAATATCGCTAAAGGTGGTGGCGGAACCGATACGCAAACCCTCCTCCTTCGTCAACGTAATTCCCCGCAGCTCGGGCAGATCATGGATGTCGACGATATGACGGTAACGCGCATTATGATGATGAAGTTGAATCAAAACGTCAGTTCCGCCGGCGAGCAGTTTCGCCTGCGGATAGCGCGCCAGCAGGCTGATAGCCTCGGCAATATCTGACGCGCGATGGTAAGAAGCAAAGTCATACATGGTCTTATCCTCAAATCAAGCCAGCCTGGTGGAACTCCGCATACAGCCGTTTTGGCGTCAGGGGCAGCGTATCAATAGCAACGCCTGTGGCCATTTTCACTGCGTTACGAATGGCGGCAGCAACCGGGATAATGGGCGGTTCGCCGAGAGATTTATGCCCATATGCCGATTGCGGCTCCCGGGTTTCAACGAAGGCGCTTTCCAGTTGCGGCAGGTCGGGCATAGTTGGCATTTTGTAATCGAGGAGATTAGGGTTTCGTACCAGGCCACTTTCCTCATCGATGATCATCTCTTCAAACAGCGCCCAGCCAATGCCCATCCCCATTCCGCCGTGCACCTGTCCTTCCGCCAGTTGCGGGTTCAGGATATGGCCAGAATCATGGACATTGAGGATGCGGTTGATCGTGACCTTGCACAGTGCGATATCGACGCTCAGATCGACAAACGTGCAGCCAAACGCCGGTGGGTTGGTGGTTGTTTTCACGGAGCATTCCGCTGACAGCTGACCGCCGCGTTCCGGGTGATAAAACGCATCCATCGCCAGGTCTTTTAATGACAGTAACGGAGAGTCAGGGCGATCGATAAGGACGATGCTACCTGCCGTCAGCGTCAGATTCATGACGGACTGATGCAGCATGTCGGCAGCGTGATGGAGGATCTTATCGCGCAGTTGTATTGCTGCTTTGCGCAGTGCCGGTGCGGCGACATAGCTTTGGCGAGAGGCGAATGCGCCAGGGTCGAATGGGGTGATATCGGTATCCTGGGTCGAAATGACGTGCACATCGCTGACCGGTACGCCGAGGGTCTCCGCCACCATCTGTGAGAAGACGGTATCCGCCCCCTGACCGATTTCCGTGGCACCGCTCTGAACGTTGATCGTGCCATCCTGGTTCAAAAGCAGGCGGGCTCCGGCGATCTCCACGCCGACCGGCCAGGTGTTGGAGGTGTAGCTAAAGCAGGCGACGCCGACGCCCCGGCGGATGTTGCCCTGCTGACGCTGACATTCTGCACGACGGGCGTCCCATTCAAACAGCGTGCGGCCTTTTTGCAGACATTCCGGGAGTCCCGCGCTGTAGATGCGTTTGCCGGTAATCGGGTTTTTGTCACCTTCACAAGCCACATTTCGTAACCGAACCTCGAGCGGATCGAGACCCAGCGCCGTCGCGGCATCATCCAGCATCGATTCCACGGCAAAGATCACCTGCGGCGCGCCGTAACCGCGCATCGCGCCAGCAGAAGGGAGATTGGTGTAGCAGGTGGTGGAACGGTAAGCATACGCGCTTCGGGGATAGAGCCAGGCCACTTTGTTGCCGCCCGCTGAGGCGATCGAGTGTCCATGTGAGGCGTAAGCGCCGGTATTTGACAGGACATCCAGACGATAGCCTTTCAACGTGCCATCGCGATTAAGCCCCATCTGTCCATCTATTGTGAACGCATGGCGGGTCCGCGAAGCGAGAAAACACTCTTCGCGACTCAGCGACACTTTCACCGGTATGCCGCCCAGTTTACGAGTCAGGAAGGCGGCCATTGGCTCTTCCAGCACGTCCTGTTTGTTGCCAAATCCGCCGCCAACGTACGGTTTGATAACCCGTACGCATGACCAGGGAATGTCCAGCGCCTGACCCACAACCCGCCGCACGATGTGTGGAATCTGCGTGCTGGAGACGATGGAAATACGTGAGTCATCTTCCATCCAGGCAAATGAGGTGACGCTTTCCATATGGCAATGTTGAATTACCGGCGTCTGGTAATAGCTCTGGTGTTGATAATCTGCGGCATCAATGGCCTGTTGTACATCTCCCGTGGTCATTTCACTGCGATTGAGCAGATTACCGCCAGGGTGAATGAGGGCCGCGTCATGCGCCAGAGCGGCTTCTGGCGTGGTAATTACCGGGAGTTTTTCCCATTCCACCTTCACCAGCAGGGCCGCTTTCTCCGCGGTTAACTCATCTCTTGCCACGACAATCGCGACCGCATCACCATGATGGCGTACGTGACGGGTCAACAGTAAACGATCGGTGGTGTCACGTTTGTTCTCATCCAGCGTCCAGGCGTGTCCTGCCGTGGCGAATGGAATAGCAGGTACATCTTCCCAGGTAAATACCGCCAACACCCCGGGAAGGCTTTTCGCCTCGTCACAGTTGATGCTGGTAGCGTAACCGTGAGCAATCGGGCTGCGGACGTATTTGGCATAACACATGCCCGCCATCATGTAATCATCAGTATATCGAGCCCGCCCGGTCACTTTAGCAATGGCATCCACGCGCATACATGACTCACCGGTAGCGGTTGCTTCCCGCGCATCCATAAACGTCCCCCTGATTTGACTATTCGGTTCCAGAACAACCGTTAAATCAGGCAAGAATTACGCCAGAAGCGCAAAGTCGTGTTGCGAGAGAAGGGAAGTGTGACGGAGATAATAATATGGCCTGTTGAAAGGGATGACAGCGCGGGGAAAACATACGTTTTGCTTATCATTATGAGTTTAATCAACTCATTGTGATACACGGTAAGTGGCGGTGATAGCGTTTATCTGGCAGTCTGAGAGGCTACTTACCGACTCAATAAATTTGGCATCCGGATTATGACTGCTATCATATGGCGTCTGTGAATGTAGCGAGGAACGGTTTTGAGCGCAGGACGCCTGAAGAAAAATAGTCTGGGTATTGCCATGCTGCTTTGTGCAGGATTGCTGATCGCAGGCTGCTCGGGGAGCAAATCGTCTGATTCCGGGTCTGGAGCCGTTTATACTGTCAAACGGGGGGATACGCTTTACCGTATTTCACGCACGACCGGCACCAGCGTTAAAGATCTTGCGCGTCTGAACGGCATTTCTCCGCCGTATACCATTGAGGTTGGGCAAAAGCTGAAACTCGGTGGATCGAAAACAGCCTCAGCGAAATCCACTAAAAAATCGTCCAGCAAAACGGCAGCGGTCAGACCGTCCTCTTCTGTGCCGCAATCATCCTGGCCACCGGTGGGCCAACGTTGTTGGCAATGGCCAGCCAGCGGTAAGGTGATCCTGCCTTACTCCACGGCAGAAGGTGGTAACAAGGGGATCGATATTTCCGCGGCTCGTGGTACACCGGTTTATGCCGCCGGTGCAGGGAAGGTGGTTTATGTGGGCAACCAACTGCGCGGCTACGGTAATCTCATTATGATCAAACACAGTGAAGATTACATTACCGCCTATGCGCACAATGACACCCTGCTGGTGAATAACGGACAAAGCGTGAAGGCCGGACAGAAAATTGCCACGATGGGCAGCACTGATGCGGCCTCGGTGCGGTTGCATTTCCAGATTCGCTACCGCGCGACGGCCATCGATCCGCAGCGTTACCTGCCCCCGCAGGGCAGCAAACCGAAATGCTGACGGCGAATTAATCGCCAGTCGGCAGGTCTGTCCCTTGCCAACAAGAGCGTAAGGTTTATAATGCCTTACGCACTCCAAAGCGGGCGTAGTTCAATGGTAGAACGAGAGCTTCCCAAGCTCTATACGAGGGTTCGATTCCCTTCGCCCGCTCCATGACACTTCTTAAAGTATTCCAACTCACTGAATCCTAAGGGATATGGCCTAAAGCCTCCTTGCAGAGTTACTTACTGTAACCCACTGTGTAACCCTCTCAGGGCATACAGACATATGATTCAGCTATCCAGCAGTCACAAACTTCCAGCCGTCTCCTATCTCTACCAGTGTAACGGCGTCTACTACTTCCGTCTTCGGGTCAGACAATCAAACAATGATAGAATGACATCAGTATCATTACGGACCAAGGATAGACGCACCGCTATGGATCACTCAAGGCATATCAAGGCAGCACTCAAGGCTATACACGCAGACAGACCCAACGCTACCTATGAGGAGATGAGGGAGCACCTTAAGGACATCGCTGAGTGGGAATTATCGACGGGGCGCTCTGACCTCTTCGAGCCTGACATGAGGGAAACATATAGCGGGCTTTATTCATAACTTGGTAGGAACCTTGTTGATGCACTAGCCTGTGAACCCCTTAGTATTGACCAGCATCGATACATTCTGGAGTGCCCCCGAGCCCGTAGACAAATCTGCCCTATAGTTTGAGCATAGGAGGAGTCTATGGGCACACCACGTTTTACCCCTGAATTTAAGGAAGAGGCTGTCCGCCAGATCACCGAGCGGGGCTATTCCATCACTGAAGTATCTGAACGGCTCGGCGTGTCGGCGCACAGCCTCTACAAGTGGCTACGGGCTATCAAGCCCGATAATAACGAACAGCATGCCCGGGATATACTGGAAGCAAAAAGCGAGATCCTGAAACTCAGGGCGCAGCTGAAGCGCACTGAAGAGGAACTGGATATTCTGAAAACGGCCGCGCGGTACTTTGCAAGGGAGTCCGACTGAAGTACCGCTTTATCAATGAGCTCCGCTCTGTATGGGGTGTCATGACGATGTGTCGGATACTTTGCGTCGCCCGGGCCGGATTCTACGCGTGGCTGCATAATCCGGTCTCTGCACGCGATAAAGATAACCAGCGTCTGCTGGCGCTCATCCGTGATTCATATTCCCTTAGCGGTGGCGTGTATGGCTATCGCCGGGCTCATGGCGATCTGAATGAAATCGGGGAAACCTGCGGTAAAAACCGGGTGGCAGAAGGTCACTCGAAAATGGAAGCACTGCGTTGCCTCAAGCGTTATATCTCGCGTGAAGTTTATACGTTGCTACGCAATAAAAATCGACAGATCAACAGTACTCAAATAATGGCTTGACTCTTAGAAGGGCGTCCAGGGCAGCCAGTATGGCAAAGACGGCTGGCAGCGCTTCTGCCAGGCCAACAACAAGGCCCCGAGCATGAGCCGGTGTGGCAACTGCTGGGATAATGCGGTGGCCGAATCGTTCTTGAGTTCACTGAAAAAAGAACACATCAGGAAAAGAATATACAAAACCCGGGATCTGGCCCGGGCTGATATCTTCGATTAAATTGAAGTCTTCTATAACCGGGCCCGGCGCCACAGTCATCTCGGCGACGTCTGTCCGGAGGACTTTGAACAGGCCTCGTGGTGAGGACAGGAAATGTCTACTGCTGTGGGTCAGTCCAATCCAGCAAAACTGTGTCAACGTGGGTTGATTCAGGCCCTCCAGGCTTTATTATAATTAATCCTAAAAAAGAGGATAGGTTAAGTTTAGCAGATTCTGAAAATTAGCTTTGCTGAAAAAATGGATGTGATTTTATAGTATTTGTTATGTTTTAAAACCTTTTCTCTACTTTTAGTGGATAATTTTCTTACATTAATCATGAAAACTAGACATCATTCGAGACCTTTAAGTTTCTTATGTCAATGCAAAGATAGCTATGTGGTAATGGGTTCAGCCAATAGATGTCTGGAAGACATCGGCATTATTTCACACTGGTGTCACATCTATTAAGCCCCTTCGCACAGGTATAACAGACACAAAATGTAATTATACTGCAGTGTCAAACTGATTCAAGAAAATCGTGTCCAAATTGATACCCATTTTTCTTTGCGGCAGCAGATACTGTTCAAATAAAATAATATCTGAGTCCAGATCGGCAGTTTGGATGATTCCCTGACGGTCTTCCCTAACAAACAGGCTTTATTTAAAGCCTCTATTACTTATATCTCAGGTATTAAATATTTCATGAATGTTAACTCTCGGTTATTAAAATTTGCTGCAGGCGTTGCAGTAATTTTATCAGTGTCGCAGGTTAATGCTGCGATAACAAACAACGATGGCACCGTTAATTTTACCGGCGAAATCATTGATGCATCTTGTACAGTGGATATCGGCGCTAACAATACGATGGAAGTCATCCTTGGTAAGGTCAGCAAAACGGTCTTTACAGGTGTGGGATCTTATGCTTCTTCTACAGAATTCGATTTAAAAGTTAAAGACTGCCCAGCCACAATTCACGGTATTGCGGTCAAGTTTGACGGTCAAGGTTATAACGGTGATAACAGTGTACTGGCTGTTACTGCCGGAACGGGCACGGCTGAAGGTGTGGCTATCGAATTACTGGATAAAAATCAAAAAGTCGTCCCATTATTTACTGTTTCAGATATTTATCCTCTGGCAGACGGCGAAACGACATTAACCCTGCCCTTCTACGCTCGTTATAAACAAGTTGCTGCAACAGTGAAACCAGGACCGGCGAACTCCACTGCCCAATTCACACTGAACTACAACTGATATAATACCTCTGAATGCACACTAGCTGCGGAACATCCGTGTGTGCATTTTATTACTTTTTTAGATATTTCTATGGTTGACTATGAAAATCCTATCGCCAGTTTTACTTTGTATCATTGCCGGCATGACGCTAGCATCTGCTGCTCATGCCGGAATTGTTATTGGTGGAACACGCGTTATTTATGATGCGACGGCAAAGGATGCCTCAATCAGTGTTAACAACCCAGACGCCATTCCTTATCTGGTTCAGACATGGATTGATAACAATAGCGGAAACACGCAGACAGCTCCTTTTATTGTTACGCCACCTTTGTATCGTTTAAACGGCGGTCAACAGAGCACCATGCGAATCGTTTATTCAGGTGCCACTTTACCGGATAATCAGGAGTCGTTGTTCTTTATAAACATTAAAGCTATTCCTTCGACAACCAAAAAAGACAATGTTTTACAGGTAGCGGTTAAATCAAGAATGAAACTAATTTACCGGCCTGCCTCATTGAGGAATAGCGAACCTGAAAAATTTGCTGAAAAGTTATCCTGGAGTGTTTCGTCAGGGAAACTGAATGTCACGAATCCAACACCTTATTATATGAACTTTGGCGAAGTGTCAGTGAATAAAGTTAAAGTGAATAGTGCTACGTGGGTTGCACCAAACTCGTCGGCCTCCTTCCCTGTGCCTGGGACGCTTTCTGCTGGTCGTGTTGAGTTCAAATTAATCAATGACTATGGTGGACTGACTGAGCTGTTCCATTCTAATTAAACACAGCACTCACCTCAAATGAACAGTCATATTTCATTTCAGAAAAAGACACTCGGAATTCTGGTTTTCCTGGCGTTGTATGGATGTGCGCCAGGAATTTTTGCCCGTGACTATTTTAACCCTGCACTTTTGGAAAAAAACAATGCAGCAACGGGAGATATCGATCTGTCCTCGTTTGAAGAAGGGATGCAAAAACCCGGAAAATACCGTGTTGATATCATGCTTAATGGCCAGTATTTTGACTCTCAGGATATTGCCTTTAGTGCGAAAGAGAGCAGTGACAATTTGTACCCGTGTTTAAGTCTGGCGCAGCTCAAGCAGATGGGGGTTTCCATTGAGCAATTCCCTGACCTTAAAGAGACCGAGGGATGCGCTAACTTTGAAATCATCCCGCAAGCGACCGCGACTTACCAGCTCGCAAACCAACAGCTTCAACTGAACATTCCCCAGGCTGCATTATCGGTTAATCCCCATGGCTATGTTTCTCCTGAGTTATGGGATCAGGGCATGTTGGCGTTTTTACTTAATTACAGTGTTAGCGGCGATGAAACACAGAATAAGAGTGGCGGCTCCAGTAATAGCAAGTACGCAAACTTGCGACCAGGGATTAACATTGGCCCGTGGCGTATTCGTAACTACATTACCTGGAGTCGTGACAGCGAAGGCAACAATAGCGCAGATAATGTCTACACCTATGCCCAACGAGATATTACTGCCCTCAAAGGCCGACTACTGTTGGGTGATAGTAGCTCGTCTTCCGACATCTTCGATAGTGTCCCGTTTCGTGGTGCCCAGCTTGCCTCAGATGAAGATATGATGCCTGACTCCATGCGTGGCTATGCTCCCGTCGTGCGCGGTATTGCCAGAAGTAACGCTCAGGTGATCATTCGCCAGAACAGCTATGTTATTTATCAAAGCTATGTCCCTGCCGGTGCTTTCGAAATTAAAGATCTTTACGCTACAGGCGGGTCCGGCGATCTTAATGTCACGATTAAAGAGCAAGATGGCAGTATGCAGAACTTTGTGGTTCCCTATGCCTCATTGCCCCTGTTACAACGTGAAGGCAATTCGAAGTACAGCGTGACGGGCGGGAATTATCGCTCGTATAACTCCAATGTTGAAAAGACCCCGTTCGTGCAGTCAACCCTCATCTATGGCTTACCGTATGGCATTACGGCTTACGGCGGCGTGCAGTTTTCTGATCATTACACTTCTGCAGCATTAGGCGTTGGCAGGAATTTGGGCGCTATTGGCGCATTCTCTGCAGATATTATTGCATCACACTCTGACCCCAAAGACTCAGCCAAAGTGTCTGGCCGATCTTTTCGTGTGCGTTACAGCAAAGATTTTGTTGAAACAGGCACCAACTTTGCTATTGCAGGTTACCGTTATTCAACCAAAGGGTTTTATGGTCTGCAGGAAATAATGGAATCCTATGGTAGTGAAAATGCATTAACCGATCGTCGTCGTAATCGCGCAGAATTAACGTTGACTCAATCGCTGGGAGGTAATCTGGGAAGCCTTACTGGCAGCGCCGTACAGGAACAATACTGGACAAATAACATGACCATGCGTTCGTACAGCCTGAGCTATAACAACTCTTTCCGCAACATCGGATATTCCATCAGTTACTCCAGTAACAAAAATACTACGTCTTATGACCACGACACCGACGAAAATAACGATCAAAGGATTATGATAAACCTCAGTATTCCGTTCAGCTCTTTCTTGCCAAATACCTGGGTGAATTACAATCTCAACAGCAGTGAGCAAGGCGGTACGTCGCAGACGCTGGGGATGAGCGGTACTGCGTTGGAAGGAGAAAACTTGAGCTGGAATGTTCAGCAGAGCAAAGACCGCACCGGCCATTCTGGTGGAGCTAATGTGGATTATCGTGGCGTAATGGCAGAGACCAGTGCCGGATATAACTATAGCCCGACGTCAAGCCAGGTGAATTACCAAATATCGGGCGGCATCGTGGCTCACAGCGGCGGAATCACCTTATCGCAGCCTTTGGGTGAAACGCTGGCACTGGTTGAAGCCAAAGATGCCAAAGGTACCGGCGTGTTTAATCAGATCGGTACCAAAGTCGATGGTTCAGGCTATGCCGTCATCAGCAATCTGACGCCTTACCATAAAAATATCGTCACGCTGGATACCTCCACCTTTAATGATGACGTCGAAATCGAAACGAACGGCGCTACTGTTATTCCGACCAAGGGTGCCATCGTTAAAGCGAATTTTGTTTCCCATTCGGGCTTTAAAGCACTCATCACCTTAAAAACGGCAACCGGGTCAGTACCGTTTGGTGCTCTGGTGAGTTTGACTGGTAGCAAAGAGTCCCGTGGTTTTATCACGGGTGATGCCGGACAAGTTTATGTCACAGGGATGGATCAGAAAGAAGGAGTCTTAATGGCTCATTGGGGAAATGATAATGCCCACACTTGCACCGCACACTACGTCTTACCTGGCAAGCCAACGGCTGGCGGTATTTACACCTTGTCGACTAACTGTGAGTCCTGATTATGTTTTCATCTGCATTACATCCCACAGGGAATACACTTCAACGCCTGCTGGGAATTAGCTGTTTGCTGATCTTTATTTTTTTCTCAACAAAATCGATGGCTATGTTATGCCGAAATAATGTGGACAACAGTGCGTTATTTCAGGAAACCTTAAGCAAAGCGGCCGTGCCGGTCAGTGAGCCCGATGGCAGCCTGGTCTGGCGTTCAAAAATTCAGAAGCTTACGGTGAGATGTTGGGACGATTCCTGGTCTTATCAAACGCAAGGTGTCTACGCCTATTTTAACCCAGATAACGCCGCCATTGGTGATGGCGTAGAATTAGGGATAAATATTAATGGCGTGGCAATCAATGACTTAAGTAAGGCGGGACAACGACTGCAAATTCCCGGGGTCATCGTACCTGCCTGCAATACTGAATCTTCCTGGTGTCAGGAGAACGCATATGTCATCTTTGATCTATCCTACTACATTTCTATTCGTAAACGTGGGAATAAGAGCAGTGGAAATTACACGGGTAGCGACACTCTGGATTTCTTTCAGTTAGACGGTTCTGGCGGTCTTAATATGGGGCAGCAAAACTATCGATATCGGCTCTCAGGACTGCAAAATATTCGTTTTATTGGTTGTGGCGCCACGGTAGACGTTCATCCTACGGTTATTGATTTTGGTGCAATTCCCATTCCGGCGGTAACTCCAGCGGGGACCCTCATTAAGAGCCAGGATTTTAGTATTGATGTTTCACGGAGCTGCAATGACCCTTTTAAATTAACCGCGCTTTATACGACGACTTCAACAGTGAATGGTCAGCAGATTGAATTTAATAACATGTATTTAAAACTCAAGGAAAAGCTACATGATTATTATGTTGATTTTTCTGACCTTTTCGATCTTACTGACTTTGCTGACTTAAGCGATCTGAAGAAGGTCACTGTTCCGTTTAGTGCGGAATTATACTGGGATGGCACCCAACCCACTGCTGGGAATTATTCCGTAACAGTTACTGTTGCTATTTTCTATAACTGACCGGTCACTTGTGATGAGAACCATAACAATACTCTTGATGCTGATAATCATTTTATTACCACGTTCCTATGCTGCTTCAACATTTAATCTTGATTTTCATGTTCAGTTGATCACCCAGCCCTGCGTAGTTGATGGGCAAACCGTTATTCCGGTCAATTTAGGCTCTCAGATTGCAGCCTCGCTGGCTGATGCTGAATACGTTGACTTCACTATTCCACTGAAAGATTGTCCTGATACCATTCCGACCATCTCGCTGAAATTTACAGGCAATCCGGCAGGCGCGGCCAATGAGTATATTAAAAACACAGGCACAGCTGAGAACGTAGCAATTGAAATCAGGGATAAAACAGATAATAGTCTCGTTAGCAATGGGACAACGCTTTCACGCAATTTGAGCGAGATTAACTCTGCTGATTTCGATCTTAAAGCGAGGATGGTGCCCCTGGGTGAGATTTCGGGTGGGAGTGTGGCAGGAACCGTGGATTTTACCATTGTCTATCCGTAATAGTTCCTCGCTCAAATGGGCGAGGATTCATATTTTAAGCACGCTCGCCCTGTAGACGCATTTTAGTTCCATCCATTTTTTTGAGATCCCGGCCAGATAGTGTTGTAGTCGCTATTCCTCCGGTGTCAAATTGTTTAGTGATTCATGTGGATGTTCGCAGTTATATTTCAACAACCATTTTTCCGTTACTTCCCGACTTCATCCAGTGTTCTGAACAATAAAAATCGAGTATTTCTGGTCGTTATGTTCGGTTAAAGCGTTCTATAAAAGCATTCGGAGTCGGTTTGCCTGGTCTGCTAACTTCCATCTTTACGGCATGTTTCTCTGCCCATTAGGCAAGCATCATAGAGATAAATTCCATGCCATTATCCATTTGTTGATAAGGGCTACTCATATCACAGGCCAGCGAAGCGATAAATGTCGGTTCTACCACGTTTGAAAGCTGGGTGCGCCAGCTCAAGCGAGAGCGTCAGTTCGCTGTGCCCAAGCCAGACAGGGTATGATACGGAGATATTACGTATATCTGGGCAGGAAAACGCTGGTGTTATCTGGCGGTTGTAATGGATCTTTTTGCCCGCAGGGTTATCGGCTGGAGTCTGTCAGCGAATGCCGATACAGCACTAATAATCAGTGCCCTGTGGATGGTCTATGAAACGCATGGCCAACCACGTGACGTCATGTTTCATAGCTTCAGTAAAGGACGTCCATCATATCACATATGAAAATCCAAATATATTTTTGACATTTTATGGTTACAGAGAGAGACTGCCAGACAGAAGCAGGAGGGCTTATGCTGCAATTATCATCAATACAACTCTTCAAAAATCTCTCCGATGAAACCCGTCTGGGCATCGTGTTGCTGCTCAGGGAGATGGGGGAGCTGTGCGTGTGCGATCTCTGCACGGCGCTGGAACAGTCCCAGCCCAAGATCTCCCGTCATCTGGCAATGCTACGGGAAAGTGGATTATTGCTGGATCGCAAGCAGGGGAAATGGGTGCATTACCGCTTGTCCCCGCATATTCCTGCCTGGGCTGCTCAGGTAATTGAGCAGGCCTGGTTAAGTCAACAGGACGACGTACAGGCTATCGCCCGTAAGCTGGCATCGGCAAACTGCTCTGGCAGCGGCAAGGCTGTTTGTATCTAAAAAATTTACCTGTACATATATGTTTTTACGAATATAAGGTGCGAGAGATGAAAACCTTAACGGTGTTTGACCCGGCAATGTGCTGTAGTACCGGCGTCTGTGGTTCCGATGTCGATCAGGTTCTGGTCGATTTTTCTGCTGATGTGCAATGGCTGAAAGGGCGCGGGGTACAGGTTGAAAGATACAACCTGGCGCAACAGCCGATGAGCTTCGTTGAGAATGCAAAAGCGAAAGCATTCCTTGAAGCTTCCGGAGCCGAAGGGCTTCCGCTGCTGTTGCTGGACGGCGAAACGGTGATGGCGGGGCGTTACCCCAAACGCGCTGAACTGGCTCGCTGGTTCGGTATACCGCTGGAGAAAGTGGGTTTAGCGCCCACCCGTTGCTGTGGTGGTAATACGACCTGTTGTTGAGTATGTCAGGAGGACATATGAAATTCCTACAGAATATCCCGCCTTACCTGTTTTTTACCGGTAAGGGAGGCGTAGGCAAAACCTCAATTTCCTGCGCGACGGCTATACGGCTGGCAGAGCAGGGCAAGCGGGTTTTGCTGGTCAGTACCGATCCGGCTTCTAACGTTGGCCAGGTATTCAATCAGACCATCGGCAATACGGTTCAGCCCGTGGCTGCTGTGCCCGGCCTTTCAGCACTGGAGATAGATCCGCAAGACGCTGCCCAGCAATACCGCGCCAGAATCGTTAACCCTATCAAAGGCCTTCTGCCTGATGATGTCGTAAGCAGTATCAACGAGCAGCTTTCAGGGGCATGTACCACTGAAATTGCTGCATTTGATGAGTTCACTGGCTTATTGACCGATGCTTCTCTGCTGACTCGTTTTGATCACATCATTTTTGATACTGCTCCAACGGGCCACACTATTCGCCTTCTTCAGCTTCCCGGAGCCTGGAGTAGTTTCATTGAAAGTAACCCGGAGGGGGCTTCCTGCCTTGGCCCGATGGCCGGGCTGGACAAACAGCGTGAGCAGTACGCGCATGCGGTTGAGGCGTTATCCGATCCTGAACGCACCCGGCTGGTGCTGGTCTCACGCCTGCAAAAATCAACACTGCAAGAAGTTGCTCGCACTCATGATGAACTGTCAGCTATTGGCCTTAAAAATCAGTATCTGGTTATTAATGGTGTTCTGCCCAAAATCGAAACGGAAAACGACGTATTGGCCGCTGCGATATGGCAGCGGGAGCAGGAGGCTCTGGCAACGCTTCCGTCCGGGTTATCAGCGTTGCCGACTGACACGCTATTCCTGCAGCCGCTGAATATGGTTGGTGTGCCCGCACTGAAAGGCCTGCTCAACGAAGTCGCTATGCCAGCATCGCATGCGGAACAGAGTATGCAGAACAAGCCAGCGAACATGTCACTCTCTGACCTGGTCGATGAACTCGCCCGTAGTGAACACGGCCTGATTATGCTGATGGGCAAAGGTGGCGTGGGTAAAACCACGATGGCAGCCGCCATCGCCGTCCGCCTGGCAGACAAGGGTTTTGATGTCCATCTCACCACGTCAGATCCTGCCGCACACCTGAGCACAACGTTGAACGGCAGCCTCAAAAACCTGCAGGTCAGCCGAATCAACCCTCACGATGAAACCGAACGCTATCGCCAGCATGTTCTTGAGACGAAGGGGAGGGGTCTGGACGAAGCAGGGAAACGGCTGCTCGAAGAGGATTTACGTTCCCCCTGCACAGAAGAGATTGCGGTATTCCAGGCGTTCTCACGGGTGATCCGTGAAGCGGGTAAACGGTTTGTGGTGATGGATACGGCACCTACCGGGCATACGCTATTACTGCTTGATGCTACCGGGGCTTATCACCGCGAGATTGCCAGGAAGATGGGTGATAAAAGCCATTTTACCACGCCGATGATGCAGCTTCAGGACCCGCAGCGTACCAAAGTATTACTCGTCACTCTGCCTGAAACCACACCTGTACTGGAAGCAGCACATTTGCAGGCCGATCTGGAACGTGCGGGGATTCATCCCTGGGGCTGGATTATCAATAACAGCCTTTCTATTGCCCGGACGCGTTCACCACTGCTTTGCCAGCGAGCGCGACAGGAATTACCTCAGATTGAGGCGGTGAAACAGCTGCATGCCAGTCGTATGGCACTTGTTCCGCTCCTGGCCTCAGAGCCAGCCGGTATTGAAAAACTCAGAGCACTGGTGAGTTAATTTTTTTCTATACAGAGTGGCAATGCCGCTCTGTCAGGAGGGAGTATGTTTCTGGCAGGCGCTATTTTTGTCCTGACCCTTGTTTTGGTTATCTGGCAGCCGAAAGGATTAGGGATCGGCTGGAGTGCGACCCTGGGCGCAGTGCTGGCGCTGATTTCTGGTGTTGTACACCCAGACGATATTCCTGCGGTGTGGAATATCGTCTGGAACGCGACGGCAACGTTTATTGCCGTGATCATCATTAGCCTTCTTTTGGATGAATCCGGCTTTTTCGAATGGGCTGCGCTGCACGTTTCGCGCTGGGGTAATGGTCGGGGGAGATTGCTGTTTACCTGGATAGTCCTGCTCGGCGCAGCGGTAGCGGCACTGTTTGCCAACGATGGCGCAGCACTTATTCTGACGCCGATTGTTATCGCTATGCTCCTGGCGCTTGGCTTCAGTAAAAGCACCACGCTGGCATTCGTGATGGCCGCCGGGTTTATTGCCGATACGGCCAGCCTGCCGCTTATCGTCTCGAACCTGGTGAATATCGTTTCGGCTGATTTCTTCGGTCTGGGGTTCACGGAATATGCCTCAGTCATGGTGCCGGTGGATATTGCCGCTATCATCGCCACGCTGGTGATGCTGCATCTGTTCTTTCGCAAAGATATTCCGCCCGCATATGACCTGGAACGTCTGAAAGAACCGGTAAAAGCAATCAACGATCCGGCAACGTTCAGAGCTGGCTGGATAGTGTTGATTCTTCTGCTGGTAGGCTTTTTCGTCCTTGAACCACTTGGTATTCCCGTTAGCGCCATTGCGGCGGTTGGGGCGGCGATCCTGTTGGCGGTGGCGAAACGGGGCCATGCCATTAACACCGGTAAGGTGCTGCGTGGGGCTCCCTGGCAGATCGTCATCTTCTCGCTGGGGATGTATCTGGTGGTCTATGGCTTGCGCAACGCCGGCCTAACGGATTACCTTTCAGGGGTGCTGAATGTGCTGGCGGATAAAGGGCTTTGGGCGGCGACGTTGGGAACCGGCTTCCTGACGGCAATCCTCTCTTCCATCATGAACAACATGCCTACCGTGCTGGTTGGCGCCCTCTCTATTGACGGCAGTACTGCAACCGGCGTAATCAAAGAGGCGATGATCTATGCCAACGTGATTGGCTGCGATCTGGGGCCGAAAATTACCCCTATTGGTAGCCTGGCAACGTTGCTCTGGCTGCATGTCCTTTCACAGAAGAATATGACGATCGCCTGGGGGTACTATTTTCGCACCGGGATTATCATGACTCTGCCTGTGCTGTTTGTAACGCTGGCCGCGCTGGCGCTACGTCTTTCTTTCACTTTGTAGTGAGATACTGAAATGAGCAACATCACCATTTATCACAACCCGGCCTGCGGCACGTCGCGTAATACGCTGGAGATGATCCGCAATAGCGGTACTGAACCGAACGTTATTCATTACCTTGAAAATCCCCCGTCACGCGATGAACTGGTCAAACTTATTGCGGATATGGGGATTACTGTACGGGCGCTGCTGCGTAAAAATGTCGAGCCTTATGAAGAACTGGGTCTTGCCGAAGATAAGTTTACTGACGATCGGTTAATCGACTTTATGCTGCAGCATCCGATCCTGATCAACCGTCCGATCGTGGTGACGCCGCTGGGAACGCGTCTGTGCCGTCCTTCAGAGGTGGTGTTGGATATCCTCCCTGATGTGCAAAAAGGCGCGTTTACAAAGGAAGATGGCGAGAAAGTGGTTAATGATGCAGGCCAAAGAGTGAAGTAAACATCAGGGGAAAGCATGTCCTCCAGGTTGTTGACCATGTAAAATAAAACATGAAATGAGTATTTCTGTAACGCCTTGCGGACGCAAGGCGTTATTCTTTTTTGCCGCAAGCCATTCCAGAACAGAATATATCTTATCCTGTCAGTCACACTTTTCCTGCTTATCCATTTTTCAGTAATCGTTATTTATTATTCTTGATTGGCCCCATCTGGCAGATGTGTATAGTCAATTTCACTTTTATAAAGTCTTTTTTATTAGCAAGGAGCGATTATGCATCTGGCCCGGTTTCCTCGAATTTCTCTTGGTCATTTTCCCACGCCGCTGGAGCCGCTGAATAATTTAAGTGAATTATTAGGCGGACCTAAAATATGGATTAAACGCGACGACGCAACCGGTCTGGCAACGGGCGGAAATAAAACCCGCAAACTGGAATTTCTGCTGGCGGATGCGCTGGAGAAAAAAGCCGATGTGGTCATTACCCAGGGGGCGACGCAGTCAAACCATGTGCGTCAGACGATCGCGGGTGCCGCGCGTCTCGGGCTGAAAGCGAAAGCGCTGCTGGAAAAACGCGTTACCGATTTTGGTGAGGATTACCAGCGTTCAGGCAACGTACTGCTGGATAACCTGCTCGGTGGCGACATCGTCGCTCATCTGCCGGGCGGCACCGATATGCAGCAGGCGATGGAAGAGTATGCGGCGACGCTGCGCGAGCAGGGGCACAGGCCGTATATCATCCCCGGCGGTGGCTCGAACCCGATCGGCGCGCTGGGTTACGTCGCCTGTGCGGAAGAGTTGCTGTATCAGTCATCGGAGCGCCGTCTGCGCATCGATCATGTGGTTCACGCCACCGGCAGTACCGGCACGCAAGCGGGATTAGTCGCTGGTTTTACCGCCACCAACAGCCATATTCCGGTGCTGGGTATTAGCGTGCGTGCGCCAAAAGCAAAACAGGAAGAGAACGTCTGGAATCTGGCCTCGCGGACGCTGGAACTGCTCGGTGTGCCGGGAGAACTGTCGCGTCATGCGGTGGTGGCGAACAGTGATTATGTCGGTGACGGGTACGGTTTGCCGACAGAAGGCACGCTGGAAGCGCTGACTCTGCTCGCCCGCCATGAAGGTATTCTGCTCGATCCGGTTTATTCCGCAAAAGGCATGGCCGGGCTTATCGATCTTATCCGCAAAGGCCACTTCCGCCAGGATGAAAACGTCGTGTTTATCCATACCGGCGGTGCGGCGGGTCTGTTTGGTTATCGTCAGGTACTGGAGCATGGCTAAGCCTTTTCTGCTGGGCGTACTGGGCGGTATGGGACCGCTGGCGACGCTGGATTTTCAGCGCCGCCTGCTGGAAGCCACGCCTGCACTGAGCGATCAACAGCAGATCCCCACGGTCGTCTGGAATGTACCGCAAATTGCCGATCGCCAGCAGGCGCTGGCGGGCAAAGGGCCATCGCCCCTGCCGCAGCTGCTTCACGCTGTTGAGAAACTTAACCAGGCGGGGGCTAGCCATATCGCCATACCGTGCAACACGGCACACCACTGGTACGACGCGCTGAGTGAAGCCAGTCGCGCGCCCATTTTGCACATTGTTGATGCCACGCTGGACGCGCTGGCACAGGTTGAGGAGAAACCTCAGCGGGTAGGTGTGATCGCCACGAAAGGCACGCTGGCGGCAGGCTGGTATCAGGAGCGACTGGCGGCGCTGGGTATGGAGGCCATCGTGCCAACCCCGGAGGAGCTGGAGCACTGGTTTGTACCAGGCTGCTACGCAGTAAAACGGGGAGCGCTGAATGAAGGCGGGGAATTACTGACGTTGCAGGCTAACGCGCTGTTTGCCCGAGGTGCGCAAAAGCTGGTGGTGGCCTGTACCGAAGTGCCGGTTGCGCTGGAGGCGGCCAGGGTGCCTTTTCGTCATCTCACCTGGGATCCGGCTCAGGCATTGGCCGAGCGATGTTCGCAGTTATGGCAAATAAATAGATAAACGGTCCAATTCGGTATTGGGCGAAATAATGGGTTTCATCAAAGGATAAATAGAATGAAAAAAAGTTTTTTCTTATTAATCGCAGCGGGTGGCTTGTGGGCAAATATGAGCTTTGCCGATACGCTGGCTGAAGTTCGGGTCGCTTATAGCGGCGGTTCCCAGGTATTAATGCTGGCAAAAGCCGACGGCTCTCTGGATAAAGCGTTAAACAGCAAAGTGAAATGGGTGCAATTTGCGTCTGGTGCAGATGCTTTGAATTATTTCGCCAGCAATGCCATTGATATCGCCAATTTCGGCTCCAGCCCGGCGACAGCGGGTATTGTACGTAAATTACCGGTCGAGATTATTGGCATTTCGGGCGTCATTGCCAGCTACGAGCGACTGATCGGCAAAGACGGGATTGTGAAAATCAATGACATCGAGGGCAAGCGTGTCGCCTATCCACCCAATTCAACGGCACAGTACGCCCTCGAAGCCGCAATCAGCGTAAACAAACTGGATCGCAGCAAAATCACGCTGCTGCCGCTGCGTCCGGCAGAAATGGTGGCGGCCTGGAAACGTGGTGACATTGATGCTGGTTATGTCTGGGCGCCGTTTGCGCAGGAACTGGAGGCCTCGGGCGGCCATCAGGTCTTTGCCACCAAAGATCTGCAGAAAGAGGGTTACCTGATATATAACAACTATGTCGTGCGTAAAGCCTTTGCCGAACAGCATCCGGAAGCGGTGACCGCCTTCCTGCGCGTACACCAGCAGAAAGTGGATGAGTTCAGGAAAGATCCGGAGCGTGCCGCAGCCATTGTCGCTAAAGAAGTGGGGGCTCCGGTCACCACCGCCGCCAATACGTTGGGCGGGCTGGAATATCCGACGCTTGCTCAGCAGGGGACGGCTGACTGGCTGGGAAATGGCACACAAACCACAGACAGCGGTATTGGCAAAGCGTTGACCAAAACCGCCAGCTTCCTTGCCGGTATCGGTGAGATCCGCAAGCGTGATATTCCTGCCAACTGGGATACCGCGATTGAGTCCCGCTACATTCGTGATGCGGCGGTGGCGGCGCAATGAGAGTGAGTCAGCATATCGCCATCAGCGTGGTGTCGGTGGCGGTTTTCTTTATCATCTGGCAGGTGGCGGCAACGCGGCAGTGGGTCGATCCACTGTTATTGCCGTCGCTCACCGACATCGGCCTGACCACTGAAGAGCTCCTGGCCGATGGCTATCGTCAGGTGCCGCTCTGGGAACACATTGTAGTGAGCCTCGCACGGGCACTTAGTGCGTTTTCCGTGGCGATTATCATCGGTATTCCGCTGGGGCTGTTGATGGGGCTGTCGGATGGTCTGGCGGCGGTGCTTAATCCTTTTGTGCAGTTCCTGCGCCCTTTGCCAAAAATCGCGCTTATTCCACTGGCGGTGGTCTGGCTGGGGATCGGCGAGGCATCCAAGTTTTTCCTGATTTTCATCGCCACATTTTTGAGCGTGGTGGTCGGCGCGTCGGCCGCCGTTGAGCGGATTGGGCGCTCTCGTATTCGCGTGGCGCAAACGCTAGGGGCATCGCGTAAGCAGATTTTCCTGCGCGTAGTGTTGCCGGACGCGCTGCCGGATCTCTTCACCACCGTCAGGCTCTCTATTGGTATTGGCTGGACGTCGCTTATCGCGGCGGAGATGGTTGCGGCCAGCTCCGGGCTGGGCTGGATGGTGATTAACGCCAGCGCTTATCTGCGTACCGATATCGTCATGCTCGGCATTTTGCTGTTGGGCGGCATTGGCTATCTGCTGGATCTGTTACTGCTGGGGCTACAACGTCTGACGGTACCCTGGGCGGGGAAAGAATAATGAGTGCAATAACCCTCGAAAATGTGTCGCTCGCTTTTGCGGCGAAACCACAGCCGTTTACGGTGCTGGAAGATATCAGCCTGACACTGAACCACGGCGAGTTTGTCGTGTTGCTCGGGCCGTCTGGCTGCGGGAAATCCACCATCCTGAACCTGGTGGCCGGGTTCAATAAACCGGATTGTGGTCGGGTCGCGGCTGGCGGCAAAACGGTACGCCAGCCAGGTCCCGATCGCGGGATGATCTTCCAGCAGCCCAATTTGTTTCCGTGGCTGTCGGTACTGGAAAACGTCACGTTTGGCCCACGGTTGGGGAAACATCGTAAGGATGAAACCAACGCGCAGGCCCAGGACTGGCTGGAGCGCGTGGGGCTAAAGGGATTCGAACATCACGCGCCCTGGCAGCTTTCCGGCGGCATGAAGCAGCGCGTGGCGCTGGCGCGCGCCTGGCTGCCTGGTCCGGAAGTGCTGTTGCTTGATGAGCCGTTCGGTGCCCTGGACGCACAAACCCGACTGATGATGCAGGAGCTGCTGCGTGAGGCCTGGCTTTCCACCGGTACCACGTTGCTCTTCGTCACTCACGATGTGGAAGAGGCGCTGTTTCTTGCCGATCGCATTCTGATCATGTCGGCAAAACCAGGAAAAATTGTTGATGAGATCGTTCTGCCCTTTGGCAGGGAACGGGATATCGAAACGCTTGCCGAACACCCCGCCTACAGCGAGATCAAACATCACGTTCTGCATCGGGTGCGCCAGGAAGCAAAGCGGCACTTACGTTAAATGCCATTCCCGGTGTCGGGAATGAATCAACTGTCATGACTGAGGTGGAAGCAATGAGCAGCAGCGAATTACGAGACCGTCTTGAAATAAGTATTCAACAGCACCGGGACGAGTATGTGGCGATAGCCAAAGATATTCACGCCCATCCTGAGACCGGCAATAACGAATATTACGCCAGCGGTTTGCTGACAACGTTGCTGGAAAAACACGGTTTTGCCGTCACCGTTAACGTCGCCGGGCATGAAACGGCGTTCTGTGCGGTGAAGGAGAGCGGTAAACCTGGCCCAACGATCGCCTACCTTGCCGAATACGATGCGCTGATTGATATCGGCCATGCCTGTGGGCACAACCTCATTGGGGTGACCAGTATCGCCGCAGCGATTGCCCTTAGTGAAACGCTGGACCGCACCGGTGGCAAGGTCGTCGTATTGGGGACGCCGGCAGAGGAAGGTGGACTGCGGGGTAAAGGCGGTCTGAATGGCAATGTGAAGGCCCGGTTCGTGGAGCACGGTTTCCTGAAGGACGTTGATGCGGCGCTGATGATTCATCCGGCGGGTAAAACGCGACTCACAGGCCCATCGCTGGCAAACAATCATCTGTATTTCCATTTTTATGGCAAACCCTCTCACGCGGGCAGTTCGCCGCATAAAGGCGTGAATGCTCTGGATGCGCTGGTCCTGCTGTACAACGGGATCAGCGTTCTGCGCCAGCAACTGCCGGACGGCATCCGCGTTCACGGCATTATTACCAACGGCGGACAGGCGCCGAATGTGATCCCGGAGTATGCCTCTGCGCACTATTACATCCGGGCCCATACCCGTGAAGAAGTGGTAGCGCTGGAACCGCGTATCCGCGCGATTGCAGAGGGCGTTGCGCTGGCGACCGGCACCACGGTGAAAATTGAGCACCAGGTCGGGCCGCGAGATTTCAATATTAACCACACGTTGAACGGGGTGCTGCTGGATGAGTTCACCGTCGCCGGGGAGGACGTTGAACTGAAAGAAAAAGAGGGGCTTGGCTCCACGGACGCAGGCGATATCAGCCATGCGGTGCCGACAGCCCACCCTTATATCAAGATTGGCCCGGATGAGTTGATTGGACACACCGTGGCGTTTCGCGAGGCCGCTAACTCGGTACAGGGATATGACGCGCTCATCACGGGAGCGCTGGTGCTGGCCCGTACCGGGCTGCGCCTGTTAACGGACGCGGCGCTACTGCAGGAAGCGAAAGACGAATTTGCCGGGCGCACCGCCACCACGCGAGCCGCCTGATCCTGACTGGAGTAACATAACAATGAAAATGCTGTTTTCTGCCGCCGCGCTGATGCTGGCGGCGGTTTTACCCCTGGGAAGCGCACAGGCTGAAAGCGTCGATCGTAACGCCACGCTCAATATTGCCTACGGGAATCGGCCGGGCACGCTGGATCCCTATCTGACCACGAACAATGCCACCTCCGATGTGGACCGGCATATTTTCGAGACGTTGTTCACCATCAACGCAAAATTTGAGCCGGTACCGGAGCTGGTGCAAAGTTATACCCTGAGCGACGATCGTAAGACGTACACCTTTGTACTGCGCGATGGGGTTCATTTTCATGACGGGCAATTGCTCACCGCCGATGACGTGGTGGCTTCGATGAACCGCTGGCTGGCGGTGTCGACGCAGGGCAAAGCCAATCTGCCGGGCGTGCAGTTCACTAAAGTCGATAATAAGACCGTCAGCTTTACGCTGCCCGCGCCTTCACTCATCACCCTTAACGTATTGGCGGATGTGAAAAACATTGCCGCGATCATGCCGAAACGCATTATCGACGAGGCCAACAGCAGCAAGAAGCCAATCGCCGAGCTCATTGGAACCGGTCCTTATAAGCTGGCTGAATTCAAACCCGGTGATTATTTGCATCTGACCCGCTATGACCAGTATCAGTCACGCAGTGAACCGGCGAGCGGTTTGTCGGGGCAGAAAAAGGCGAACGTGAAGGACATCTGGTTTCGCTACATCACCGACGAATCCACCCGCCTGGCGGGGGCGATGACTGGCGAATACGATCTCGTTTTCCAGTTGCCGAAAGACAACATTGATACGTTGAGCAGCGCGCCGGATCTGTCGCTGTTTCAGCCACAGAGTGGCGGTTCGCTCATTACCTATCTGTTCAATAAAAACCAGGGTCCGTTCGCCAACGTGAAACTGCGACAGGCATTTAACCTGGCGCTTGACGTTCATCAGACGCTGCTGGCGGGCTACAGCGATCCGCGTTTCTTCAAAGAAGATCCCTCACTGGGCTTCCCGGATCAAGTGGACTGGTACAGCGAAGCCGGAAAACCCTTCTGGAATCAACATAAGCTGGATGAGGCGCGGGCGCTGGTGAAAGCCTCCGGCTACAAAGGTGAAGAGGTGGTGATCATCGCTACCAAAGAGTATGCCGAGCTGTATAACCTGGCGATTGTGGCCCAGCAGGTGCTAAAGCAGATTGGCGTGAAATCGCGACTGGACGTGTACGACTGGCCGACGGTACTGCAACGCCGCCAGGATCCGAAAAACTTCGACCTCTGCGCGCTGGAATTTTCGATGCGTCAGGTACTGCATCAGTATCCGTTCCTGGATTCCCGGGCGAAATTCCCCGGCCTGAGCGACAGCCCGGAAATTGACAACGTGCTGGATCAAATTAAACAGGCGCCATCGCTGAAAGCGGCCAGGCCGCTGGTGGATAAACTGAACACGCTGAGCTGGCAATATCTGCCGGTGATTGTGCTGGGACGTACGATACCGGATGCAGTGGCGATCAAATCTAACGTGAAAGGCTATCAGGATCTGATTGGCCCCGTTTTATGGAACGTTAGTGTGACGAAACCCTGATGGGGAAGGCGATGAAAAGATACCTTTTTCACCGTCTGCTGGCACTGCTACCGGTGCTGCTGGTGGTGTCGGTAGTGGTGTTCTGTCTGATTCACCTCGCGCCGGGCGATCCGGCGCTGGTGATCCTGGGCAATGACGCGAATCCGCAAGATATTGCCGCGCTGCGTCAGCAGATGGGGCTGGACAGGCCATTGCTGGTGCAGTTCGTCAGTTGGTTTGGTGGGATCCTGTCCGGGGATCTTGGGCATTCGCTGTTTCTCAATACCAGCGTCATGTCGCTGTTTTTACAGCACCTGACGCCAACGCTGGCGCTGGCTCTTTATGCCCAACTGATTGCGCTGCTGCTGGGGCTGGCAGGTGGCGTAGTCAGCGCCTGGCAGCACGGTGGTACGACGGATCGTGTCATTCGTATGCTGGCAACGTTCGGCATGTCGGTGCCGGGTTTTTTGCTTGGCCTGTTTCTGATCTTCTTCTTTGCCGTTCAACTACGCTGGTTTCCGGTGGTGGGTTATCGCTCCACCAACGATTCTTTCTGGCTGAACGTCTGGTACTTAACCTTGCCCGCAATTGCGCTGGGATTACGTATTGCTGCGTTGATCGCCCGCATGACCCGGGCAGTGATGCTGGATGTTATGCAGGAACCTTTCATCAACACCGCACGGGCAAAGGGCGTGCCGGAGCGGCTGGTGCTGCTGCGACATACTCTGAAAAACAGCCTGATCCCGATTCTGACCATTTGCGGCGAATCGTTCGCCTCCCTGGTGACCGGCACGATCGTTATCGAGAGTGTGTTCGGTATTCCGGGCGTGGGCTCGCTGATTGTGGATTCGATCGAACGGCGTGACGTGACGGTGATCCAGGGCGTGGTGCTATTGATCACGGTTTGTTACGTGTTGATCAACCTGGCGGTGGATCTGCTGAGTTATCTGGCCGATCCGCGATTGTCCGTAGACGGAGGGGAAAAATGAACCTGCCGAGAAACCCGTCGCTGTTGATCTGGCCCGCCGTACTGGTGGCGATCGTACTGCTGTCGTTTTTCGCCAGCCTGGTGAGCCCTTACGATCCCTACAGCATCGATCCGTTAAGCCGCCTGAAACCCCCTTCCATTGAGCACTGGTTTGGTACCGATAACTTCGGACGAGACCTTTTTGTTCGCGTGGCGCTTGCGGTGCGGGTATCGCTCTCGGTTGGCGCGGCGGTGGCGGTGATTGCGGGCGTCACGGGGATCGTCATTGGCCTGCTGTGTGCCTGGTATCGTCCGGTCGACAGAGTGTTAATGCGTGTCTGCGATGGTCTGTTCGCGTTTCCGTCTTTGTTGCTTGCCATCGCCATTGTGGGTGTTCTGGGGCCGAATATCGCCAACGTGGTGCTGGCGTTGTCGCTGGTTTACGTGCCATCGATAGCCCGGGTGATCCGCGGCGCGGCGATGGTCATTAAAGAGAAGAATTTTATCGAAGCCCTGCGCGCGCAGGGGGCGAGCGCTTCGCGCATCATCTGGCTGCACCTGCTGCCTAACGTCATCTCGCCGTTTATTGTGCAGGTGAGCTGGGTATTTTCCGTGGCCATCCTTACCGAAGCGGCGCTGAGTTTTCTCGGTTCAGGCGTACCTGCGCCAATGCCCAGCCTGGGCAACCTGTTACTGGAAGGTAAGACCGTGATCTTTAACGCGTGGTGGATGACCTTTTTCCCGGGGATCGCCATTGTACTGCTGATCCTTGGGCTAAATATCATAGGCGACGACCTGAGAGATAACACCGATCCCAACCTGAAGCCTCTGCCGCGTCGCGTGTTACGGCGGTTAAAACAAGGAGGTCGCTATGGCTGATAGCTTGCTCGAAGTGAAAGATCTTGAGGTTCATTTCGCTACCCGGCAGGGCGTGGTCTCCCCGGTGCGTGGCGTCTCCTTCCGGGTTAACACTCATGAGACTCTCGGTATTATTGGTGAATCCGGTTGTGGTAAGAGCGTGACCGCGCAGGCACTGATGGGGCTACTTTCGCCCCGTACCAGTCGGGTTAGCGGTGAGGTGAAGCTGGCAGGAAAAGCACTGCATTCGCTATCGGCGAAAGCGCGCCGCCAGCGAAACGGCCATGAGATGGCGATGATTTTTCAGGATCCGCTCGCCAGTCTGAACCCGGTGATGACCATTGGCTTACAGATTGATGAAAGCCTGCGGCTGCATACGTCGTTGAATCGATCGCAGCGTCAGCAGAAAATCATCAGCCTCCTGACGCAGGTTGGTATCGTCGATCCCGCCCGCAGCGCGGGTGCCTGGCCGCATGAGCTCTCTGGCGGTATGCGCCAGCGCGTGATGATTGCAATGGCCATTGCGACATCACCGTCGTTGCTGATTGCCGATGAGCCTACGACGGCGCTGGACGCCACTATTCAGGCACAAATTCTCGATTTGCTGGAGGAGATTAACCAACAATCGGGCATGGGGATTGTCATTATCACGCACGATCTGAGCGTGGTCGCACGGCTTTGCCAGCGGGTGGTGGTGCTCTATGCCGGACAGGTTGTGGAAGAGGCGGATGTACACACGCTGTTTGAGCGTCCGCGCCATCCGTATACCCGTGCGCTGCTGGCGGCGCGTCCGTCGGCGGATCACACGCCGAAAACACCGCTGGCGGAAATTCGCGGTCAGGTGCCCGCGTTGCATGACTTGCCTTTAGGCTGCACTTACGCCGATCGTTGCCCGCTGGCGCAGCCGCGCTGTCGGGCACAGGCTCCTGAACTGCGGGCGGTAGGGCACAAGGCACAACAGGTTCGCTGCTGGCGGGCCGACGAAGCGGGAGTGTTGAGATGACGACACCGTTGTTAAGCGTTACAAACCTGTCGAAAACGTTTAGCCGTCGTGGGCAGTCGGTACAGGCGGTTGATAACATCAGTTTCAGCCTGAATGCGGGTGAAACCTGGGCGCTGGTGGGGGAATCCGGCAGTGGAAAAAGCACGACCGGCCGCCTGGTGCTGGGGTTGACGCCCGCAAGCGCGGGCGAGATCGCGTTTGAGGGGCGACTGCTTGCGGGGCGTAATGCCGTTGGCTGGCGGAGCGTGCGCCGCGACATGCAGATGATTTTTCAGGACCCGCTTTCATCGCTCGATCCTAAACGGACCATTGGCTATAGCCTGGAAGAGCCGCTGATCATCCACGGCGCCGGTAATCGCAAGGCGCAGGTCGCTGAGATGCTGGAGCAGGTTGGCCTGCGGCCACAGGATAGCGCCCGCTATCCGCATGAGTTTTCCGGTGGTCAGCGTCAGCGTCTCGGTATTGCCAGGGCGCTGATCCTGAAGCCGAAGCTGATCGTCTGCGATGAGCCGGTTTCAGCGTTGGATGTTTCGATTCAATCGCAAATTCTCAATCTGCTGATGCGATTACAGCGTGACTATGGACTGGCGTATCTCTTTATCTCTCACGATCTTAACGTGGTCAGGCACATTGCCGACAGAGTGGGGGTGATGTATCGGGGAGCGATCGTTGAACAGGGGGAAACCGCAGACGTTTTTGCTACACCGCGTCATGACTACACGCGTTATTTGTTGAATGCCATTCTGCCTGAACATCCGGACACAGAGACGGAAACGCGCGTGGCCGCGAATGGTTAAGTCTGATAAAGGGCTGTCTGAAGGCGGTGTCGATTTTCTTAGGCGAAAATAATTTGTCTCTTGGTCCCACTTAACCCGGTACAAATCGCCTCAATGAATGAGTTTGTTGAGTGAAATGAATGACGACATCCGTAAGGTACAGCCAGGAAATAATTTGAACCATATTATTTGATAACGTGCAGCCTACCGGGCCGATTAAAATAGATCCAAACCGATGAACAGTGGCAGACAATGCCACTCCAGACTCAACTCCCCTGAATGCCTTCAGTTTAACTTATCTGCTGATAAATAATGGGCTACTTCTTAACATCAATGTCGCCAGAAGGGTTGGTATTCACTCTGTTTTTTTCACTTTTTAACTGGGATAAATCTTCTTATTATGAAACTCCTTAATCAATGGATTAAGAAAAGTAGACTATTTTCTTAGGATCTACACCTGGCATTCTGGGGTTGATGGTGAACAGTCTGACGATCGTCGTCAGAAGAAGGACATCTGGTCTTATGTTTCTCTCTGAAATTAGCGAAAATGTTTTTCCCCTCACATTAAGCAATAGATGTATAAAAAAAGCTCAAATTATGCTTGCATATAATTTGAGCAAAACTGTGGCACTTTTTAAACTTCTCTTAGTTAAAGACAGTTATAACTTTACTTCCCTGGTGTTACAGGTTATCGCAACCACCGATGATTTTCGAGATAGAGATAGCAGGGTGTAACAAATAATCATAGTCACAATTTTTAGATTTGTTATAGACACTGCCTGTACAGCCGCTCAGTACGGTGATAGCAGTAATAACCAGAATACCTGTAAAAATTTTCTTCATTGATAACTCCATTGTAATGATGAGACGATGACGTCCATATTGTTAAGCGTTTTTGAAACTTCAGTGTCTTTCCCGCTAATACTGAAAGCTATTATATTGATTAATCCAGGTGAGAATAATCGTTTAAAACGTTCGTAGTTATACGTGTTGATAGCTCTTTGCGATTGTTTTTTTTATTATATGCAGGGTAATTATCCATCTTCGCTAATCTCGTTTACAGAGAGGCACATAGTGATTGTCATGGCTATGCGGGTTGTAAGCTGTTATTGATGATTATTTCACCAATAACAGGATTTATATCGTGCATTGTGAATTTATTTTACTTATTAATGTCATGATTTATCTGATGAAATAATCCTATTGTTTTATCTGGGGTATTTTTATTTTTTTAAATGTGACTTTTATTTTTTTACGATAAATTGTGATTCCGATCTCATTTTGTCTGGCGGTGTGGATACCTCGAATTTATATTCTGCTTATGTTTTTTTAATGATTGAAATTATCTTTGTTTTAATTGTGGGATTATTCGTTAGGAATTTTCCATACCTGCTTCTATATTCTTAGTAATCTCTTGGTTTATGTTTGTTGTACACATTAAAAAACTGTTTTATATTGTTTGTCCGGTTTCGGACATGTGCTCATAAATAATTGATGCCTCTCTTTGAGTCGCTATAGAATGCTTGCGCAAATAAGCTTAATTATTTGGATTTTAAATCTGATGGAACAACTGATACACGTCCCTGAGGAGGGATGACTAATGCATACATGGAAAACGAAACTTGCTGTATCAAAAATAGCATTGGCCTGCACGCTGGCAATCACTTCTCAGGCAAATGCGTCAACGGATATCTCTGGAACCCGATACAATACATTCGTCCATTATAATGACGAAACTCATGCTGATGGAGTGTATTTTCAAGGCTATGCCGGATGGAATAACTACGCTGCGGATAGTCTGTATAATGGAAACATTTATCCAGAAATCAACAATGCAACAGTAAATGGGGTTATCTCTACCTATTATCTGAACAGTGGAGTAGCGGGTGACACAAATCCCAATAGTCTGACAATCAAAAACAGTACTATCCATGGGATGATTACCTCTCAGTGTATGAGTGCGGATTGCGCTGAGCGCGAGACGGGGTATGTCTACGATCGTCTTTCACTGACGGTGGATAACTCAACCATTGACGATAATTTTGAGCACTACACCTATAACGGCACAAATGCCGATGGATCGCGGGATACGCATTCCTATGACGTTTACGACCTTGGCACTGCCATTACGCTGAACCAGGAAGTCGATTTAAACATCAAAAACAATTCTCGTGTCGCGGGTATTACGCTGACGCAAGGGTACGAGTGGGCAGACATTGACGACAACACCGTCAGTACCGGTGTTGATAGCAGTGAAGTCTTCAACAATAACATCAATGTCACTGATTCAACGGTAACATCAGGTTCATGGTCTGATGAGGGCACATCAGGCTGGTTTGGCAACACCAATAACGCAGGCGATTACAGCGGCACAGGAACGATGAATCCTGACGATTTCGCGATCTCCGCCGTCGCAAATCCGAATGCGGATAACGCCATGCAGACCACCGTTAACCTCAACAATTCAACATTGTTAGGCGACGTCTTCTTCTCCAGTAACTTTGACGAGAACTTCTTCCCGAACGGTGCTGACAGCTATCGCGATACTGACACAGCGCCAGACACCAACGGTTGGGATGGAACCGATCGGATGGATGTGACGTTGAACAACGGCAGTAAGTGGGTGGGTGCAGCGATCTCTGCGCATCAGGTTGATACTAATGGTGACGGCGTTTATGACAGCTTCGAGTTGGGCACCGAAGCGACCGCAACCCTGTTCGACATTGCAGCGAACAGCCTGTGGCCATGGTCTACCTACGGGATTGAAAATGGTGATACTGCCTACAACGAAGGCGATCATGTAGCGGGCAACAGCGTTTACCAGAGTGGCCTTTTCAACGTCACGCTGAACGGTGGCTCACAGTGGGATACCACGAAATTATCGCTGATTGATACGCTGAGCATCAACAGCGGATCAGTGGTGAATGTTGCTGATTCTACGCTGATTTCTGACACCATCGCGTTAGCCGGTGGCGCAGCGCTGAACATCAATGAAGATGGTCATGTCGCAACCGATTCTCTGTCAATCAACAACAGTACCGTCACGCTTGCTGATGATGTGGCTGCGGGCTGGGGCACCAATAATGCCGCGCTGTACGCCAATACCATCAACGTAACCAATGACGGTGTTCTGGATGTAGGTAACAGCACCGCGTACGCGCTGCAGACGGATACGCTGAACCTGACCAGCTCGACCGATGCGAACGGTAATGTCCATGCGGGTGTTTTCAACATTCATAGCAATAACTTTGTGTTGGATGCTGACCTGGTCAACGATCGTACCTGGGACAGATCTCAGGCGAACTATGGTTACGGCATTATCGCCATGAACTCCGATGGTCACATGACCGTCAGTGGTAATGGCGATGCTGAGACGACAGCGACCGGTAACTATAAAGTACGTATCGACAACGCCACGGGTGAAGGTTCCATTGCGGATTACAAAGGTAAAGAGCTGATCTATGTCAACGACCGGAACAGCACAGCAACCTTCTCTGCAGCGAACAAGGCCGATCTGGGTGCCTATACCTATCAGGCTCAGCAGCAGGGCAACTCTGTTGTCATGCAGCAGACGAGACTGACGGATTACGCAAACATGGCGCTGAGCATTCCGTCTGCGAACACCAATATCTGGAATCTGCAGCAGGATACCGTCGGGACGCGTCTGACCAACTCTCGTCATGGCCTGACGGATAACGGCGGCGCATGGGTAAGCTACTTCGGTGGCGGCTTCGACGGTGACAACGACACCATTCGTTACGACCAGGATGTTAACGGCATCATGGTTGGTGTGGATAGCAAAGTTGAGGGTAACTACGCGAAGTGGACTGTCGGTGCGGCGGCAGGTTTCGCGAAGGGTGACATCAAAGATCGTACCGGAAAAGTGGACCAGGACAGCCAGTCGGCTTACCTCTACACCTCCGCATACTTTGCAAACAATATCTTTGTTGATGGCAACCTGAGCTATTCACACTTCAGCAACGATCTGACTGCCAACATGAGCAATGGTCAGCACGTCAGTGGCGATAGCTCTTCTGATGCCTGGGGCTTCGGTCTGAAACTGGGCTATGACTGGAAACCTTCTGATGCCGCTTATGTGACTCCGTATGCCAGCATCTCTGGTTTGTTCCAGTCTGGTGATGATTATCGTCTGAGCAACAAGATGAAAGTGGATAGCCAGTCTTACGACAGCATGCGTTATGAGCTGGGCGTGGATACAGGCTACACCTTCACTTACAGCGAAGATCAGGCGCTGACGCCTTACTTCAAGCTGGCTTATGTTTACGATGATTCCGACAACGATGCCAAGGTGAACGGTGATTCTATCGATAACGGCGTTAAAGGTTCTGCGGTACGTGTTGGACTGGGTACTCAGTTCAGCTTTACCAAGAACTTCAGCGCGTACAGTGATGTGAATTACCTCGGTGGTGGCGATGTCGATCAGGACTGGGCTGCAAACGTAGGGGTTAAATATACCTGGTAATCATTTCTCCCGGAGAAAATAGATAAAGGTTATTTACGCTGATAATTGCCCGTCAAGAATTTGACGGGCAATTTTTGCAAGGAGCAACATGCTGTCAATCACGAAGCCGGTGGCTGAATTTATCAAGCTGGATAAGCAGTTATCATCATACGGCACCCATTTTGATGTTTCTTGCAAGAAACAAGTGCTTTATTTTAGCGAGTCGAACAACGACAACGTGGTTGTGATTCGTTCGGGAACCGTTTCACTCCGTCGAGGCGGAGCGGTACTGATTGGTTTTGCGGAGGCTCCAGTGATTACTGGATTAGCAAATAGCATCATCGAAGCCAACGCCCACTATCAATTAGTGTCAGAAGCGAATTGCTCTGGTTACTATCTCCCTGCATCCGTCGGGATGAAAATCATTGAGGAAAATAACCTGTGGCGTGAAGCTTTTTGCTGGCTCGCCTGGCATAACCGTGTGATGGAGTTACGCGATCTGCAATTGATCGGGAATAGCTCGTATGATCAGATTCGGGTCACGCTGATGTCGATGATGGAATGGGATGAGACGTTACGTTACCGTGTTGGCGTCATGAATTATATCCACCAGAGAACCTGTATTTCTCGTTCCGTGGTCGCCGAAGTTCTCTCGGCGTTGCGAAAGGGGGGATACATTGAAATGAAGCAAGGTAAATTGATCGCAGTTAATCATCTGCCTGCAGAGTACTGAACGTTGAGTGATGATGACGCAACCTCCAGCGGGTCGTCGTCGTGAGGCCACGCGATCCCGCGATCGGGATAGCGACAGGGTTTCATTTCCCCGTTTTCCGCTGACACTTCTCCTGTTATTCATCGTATGTCACCCCATCCCGTCTCCTTTTCGCCAACACATTGCATTGACAGCACTGTCTGTAACGTTACACTAAACCGTTGTAGTTCATAATTCCTAAAAAGATGGCGATGCCGGATGTGAGCGTTTTCCGCCATTCATCGATTGCCGCAAAGGAGATGTATGGCGAATATTCGTGATGTCGCAAAGCATGCTGGCGTTTCCGTCAGTACGGTATCTAATGTGCTCAACGGGCGTACCGATCAAATGCGTGCTGAAACGCTGGCGCGCATCCAGCAGAGCATGCAGACGCTGAATTACTTTCCAAACCGGGTGGCGCAACAGCTCAAGACCGGGCAGGCCAAAATGATTGGCCTGCTGGTGCCATCGATTGTGAATCCCAGCTTTGCCGCCCTGGCTCGTGAAGTCGATCTGGCTGCCAAAAAACGTCAGCTCCGGGTGCTGATTGGTAATACCTACCGGCAGATTGAAGAAGAAGAAGCCTTTCTGGACGATATGTTTTCCCACGGCGTCCGCGGGATTATCGTTGCTGCCTGCGATATTGAAAAAGCGCATTTTGCGCGAGCGGTAGAGCAGGGGATGGTGATGGTGAACTATGACGGCCGCATGCCTGCGCGCGCTCAGTCCGACCATTTTGCGCTGGACAGCGTCTCTATGGACAACATTGGTGCCGGACGAATGGCGGCAGAACACCTGATCGCACAGGGATGCCGCCGCCTCGCATTTGCCACGGTGGAAGGGATGACGCCGAGCCGTGCGCACAAAATCGAAGGTTTTCTTCGCGCGGCGCAAGAGCACGGGCTATATCGGGAAGGGATGATCATTGAAGGTCAGGCTGTGGCCGCCTATGGCGATACGGAAATGACAGAACTTGGGCGGGCGCTGGCGTTAAAAATCAGCCAACAGCCAGAGTTCCCGGATGGCATCGTGGCGATCAACGACGCGCTGGGTATTGGGCTGATGGCCGGTCTGCATCAGGCGGGGATCGATGTGCCACAGCAAATTTCTATTGTGGGTATCGACAATATCCCGCTCTCCGGACTGGTTTTCCCTGGGCTGACCTCCATCATGCCGCCGCTTCGGGAGATGGCTGAGGTGATGGTTGCGCGACTGATTGACAGGACCGAAAACCCGGCTATTTCGCCAGAAGAGTTTCTGTTCCCTCCGACGTTGGTTTCCCGACAATCGGTACGATAACGGCGTGGCAGGAGAAGAACGGCACGTTCTTCTCGTTTTGTCATACCAGCGTTGGGGCCACGGTCAGCAGGATATTGGCGAAGCGGCGGGTTTCACCGGACGCGATGACCAGGATCGTGTCGGACGATTTGGCCAGCGAATAAAATGCGTTACGTTCAACATATTCAAACTCAATTGATTCAGAGAGCATGTCGCGGTATTCGCGTTCGACCGTATTATCAAAATCCGCCGGGCTTGCCATCAACGTGGCTTTTTCCACATTAATATAGCCGAGAATTTTCTCCAGAATGACGACGCTGCCGATCAACCCCGGAGTGAAATTAAGCCAGATAATCCGTGCCTGCGCAGAAGTATTAGTTAAAAAAGAGTAATTGGCATCGGTGATTAAAATATTCGCCTTGTGTCCGCACTGTGCCAGTGCCTGTAATAAATCAGGATGAATAATATCTGACTTGATCATATGTCATACCTTTTAAAAGCTGGCGGGCATGATTACCCGCCATATTTTTATGCCCGGTAAATACCGCCGTTAATGTCGATGGTTGCGCCGGAAACGAAACCATCATATTCAGAGGCGAGGAAACAGATGACCCTTGCCACATCTTCCGGCGTGCCCGCTCTTCCCAGAGGTATGGCCTGGATCGTCTGGTCGGCAGAGGCCTGCGTGGTGTGTTGATTATGAAAGCGAGTGCCCAGAATCAGTCCTGGCGCAACGGCATTGACGCGGATGCCGTGTTCACCGAGTTCAGCGGCGAGTGAGCGAGTCCAGGTCAGCACCGCGCCTTTGGTGGTGGAATACACCAGAGAACCCGCGTGGCCGCCGGAGCGTCCGGCCAGAGAGGCCAGATTGACGATACTGGCGCCGTCTGGCGCGGCTTTTAGCCACGGTAAAGCCTGCTGAGTGACATTTAGCATCGTTGTCATATTGACATCGATAACCGTGCGCCAGAAATGGGGCTCGATCTCACCCAGCCATTTGCGGGCAATAATGCCGCCGACGTTATTAACCAGAATATCGATACCGCCGAGAAATTCTGCCGCCTGCGCCACGCAGCGGGCCGCATCTTCTTCATCGGTTAAATCGGCGAAGCCGCAGGACGCCCGACAGCCCTGCTGCTCGGCGAGAGCAATTAATTCCCGTGGACCTTCTTCGCCACTGAAATAATGAATATAAATATCGCATCCCGCCTCAATCAGTTTTCTCGCACTCTCTTTACCAATGCCTTGTTCTGCACCGGTAATAAACGCTTTTTTACCCGTTAATAATCCCATTTCATACTCCCGTTATTCATATTTAAACGGCATCAGGCAATGACGTGATATCGTTTTGCCGTTTTTTGCGCGTGGATATCCCTGCCACCAGAATGTGGCAAATTCAGGACGTAATTATCAGTAACCGGCCAGTCCAGGCAGCCAGGTGGTTAACGGTGGCGCCATGGCGACAATAATGATGCCGACAAAAATCACCGCCAGATATTTCGCCATCGGTCTAATGACGTGTTTCATTTCCACTCCGCAAATCGCGCAGGTGGTGTATAAACCCAGACCGATCGGTGGTGAAAACAGGCCAAAACCCATCGCCATGATCATCACAATGCCAAAGTGCAGCGGGTTAAAGCCAAGCTGAATCGCAATCGGCACCAGAATAGGGGCGAAGATGATCAGCGCTGGCGCGCCTTCGAGCACCGCACCAAAGATAATCAGAATGACAATGGTCAACATCAGGAACAGCCAGGCACCTTGCTCCATACCAATTCCCACCAGCAGTTCAGCGATCTGCTGTGGGATCATCTGAATGGTCAGGGCATAAGAGAGACTGGTTGCACAGGCCACGATGAACAGCAGGACGCCGGACATCGCCGCGATATCAACAAACATTTTAACCGTGGCTTTCAGCGTCAGTTCACCAAACGCCAGGCGGCCCACCACAATGGCGTAGATAACCGCGAAGGCGGAAATCTCCGTGGAGGTGGCGATCCCCATCATGACGCCACGGCCAATCATGAAGATCATGACCAGGCCAACCGCGGCACCCAGGTAAAGCTGAGTTCTCGGGCGTAATACCGGGTAGGCTTCGCTAACGTTAATTTTCCCGCCGAAACGATTGGCGGCGACCATTAACAGCACCAGCAGACAGGCCGCAGGCACCAGGCCGGCAATAAACAACGCCCCGATGGAAATATTCGCGACAAAACCCATCACAATCAGGTTTACGCAAGGGGGAATGGTCTCTGCCATCACTGCGGATGCGGCAAATACCCCGGCGGCTTCTTCGCTATCCTGCTTCGCACGGCGTACCGCAGGCATTAATACCCCACCGACGGCCGCCACATCCGCCAGTTTGGAACCGGAGATGCCGGAGAAAAAAGCCATCGACAGCACGGTTGTCATATTCAGACCGCCGCGAAACCGTCCCATACCGCGCACAATCAGTTCGACCAGTCGCGTGGACATACCGTTGATTTCCATTGCCGCACCGGCGAGCAAGAAGAACGGAATCGCCAACAGAACAAAGTGGTCAACGCCCGCCGCCACCTGCTGTGAGAAAAAGACAAAGGGCAGGGAAGGGTCGCAGATAAAAAAGACCATTGCGGACATGCCAAGCGTGAAGGCGATCGGCACACCGGCCAGAATGCCGAGCACGAAGCAAATCAGCATCAGGCCCGCTGCCGCACTGGCAGGATCGGCCATCAGCGACAGTTTCAGATAGCCCAGTGCCGCCAGCACTAAAATTCCAACACCGCTGAGCAACACCACTTTGGCGCGTTCATGCAGGGCATGTTCCAGCGCGGCCACCATCATCACCACGGAGCCGATTAACACCGGGATAACGTAGATGGTCTGCGGCAGGCCCGTCTCGGTGGTTTGCAATCGTGCAGCCTGGACCAGATCATAACTGGAAACCACCAACCCGACGGAGACCAGAAACAGGATCCAACGACTGGCATGGATAACGTAAGGGCGAACGCTTTCAGGCAGGAAGCGTAAGAACAGATCGACACCGATGTGTCCGCCTCTGCCCGTCGAGGTCGCAACACCAAAAAAGACCAGCGCAATCATCAGCGCGCGCGCCACTTCTTCCGCCCAGTGGATCGGTGAATGCAGGGCATAGCGCCAGATCACCGAAGCGAATACCACCAGCACGTTGATAAACAGCACCAGCGCCCCGGCCCACGACGTTAAGGTTGTTAAAAATCGACTCAGCCGCCCCAACAGCGTCAACAAAGTATTTTCATCCTTTGTTTTCATCGAGATATCTGCCATGGTGAACTCCTTTCATGGTTCGTTTGGGCAACATCGTCGACCCGGGAAACTCCGCAGGCCGACGATGCACGGCTTATGGCTTGTCGCTCGGCGCTGCGGCGCTGATCTCGTCCACCATAGGTTTCAGATCCGGGTATTTATCCAGGAAGGCTTTCCAGACAGGCTGTACGGCCTGTGCGAAGAATGCGCGATCGGTTTCCCGGAAAGTGACCCCTTTGGCCTCCAGGTTTTTAATCGCTTCCAGCTCTTTCTGGCTGGCCTGCTGGCGTTCGTATTCTGTGGCTTCTTTCGCTGCGGCCAGCACGTCGGCACGTAATGGCTCTGGGATCTGCTCGAAGCTCTTCTTGTTCATGGCAATCATCAGTGGGTTATAGCTATGGCGGGTCAGCGTGCCATTTTTGATGATTTCATAATATTTGCTGGCGTAGATGGTGGGAGCATCGTGCTCGACGCCATCGATCACGCCCATTTGTAGGCTGGAATAGACCTCCCCGCCCGGCATTGGAATGGCCACCGCGCCCATGTGATTCAGCGTGGCGATAAAGTTAGGTACCGGCAGCACGCGGATTTTCAGATTCTTTAAATCCTCTGGTTTTTCAATCGCCTTCTTGGTGTAGACGTTGCGCGCGCCGAGGTTATAGCCATAACCCAGCACCATCACGTTTGCTTTATCCATCATCAACTTAGAAAGCTGCTCGCCGGCTTTGCCATCCAGCGCTTTCCCGACCTGGTCGTAGTCTTTAAACAGATAACCCAGATCCAGCACGCCGACCTCAGGGACCAGTGTGGCCCAGATTGAGGTGCCTGAAATCATCATGTTAATGGCACCGATACGAACCTGCTGTGTGGCATCGGCTTCTTTTCCCAGCATCGCGTTGGCGAAATAGTTAAGTTTAATCTGTCCTTTTAACTTCTCGTTTTTATTAATGTTTTCCTGGAAACGATTGAACCAAATATAGTGCGCAGAGGAGTCATCTCCTGGCAGAGACGAGTAAACACGAAAATTGATTGCTGCCTGTGCTGAAGCGCTCAGAACACTGCCTGCAATCAGGGCGCTACTGAGGCAAGCGAGTGCCAGAAAACGTCTGGCTGAACGAAACGGTGTGGTTTTCATCATGATTATCCTTTCTCACAGTGTAGAGGTCGTGATAACGCCATCTGGCAAGGCTGACACAGCCAGCTGGTTTAACGAAAAAGTCGCTGAATCTGTTTTCTGTAACGTTTTAGTGTAACGTTACAGACGCTATCCGACTCACTGTGCAAATGCAATATGCTTCCTTTCATCAACGCCAGTGATATGTGAATTTTGTGGCAGGCATCGCTAATTTGCGGGTGAGTGTTACAAAACCGAAACGGGGTGTTCGCTGTTTAGTCACTGTTTAGCGGCGCAAGGTTCAGAAACCGGTCCTCCGTAGGCACCGAAGGGACAGACAGAAGTCTGTGTAAGCAGATTCGCGTTTACCAGGCGATAACTTTTACGCATAGCCGCTTAGAAAACGGCATTTTTTACATAAGCATCAAGGTGATAGTGTCATTTGAAATTGTAGAGAAAGAGCGGTACAGGTGATGAAACATACCATTGGGATTCTGGGCGGCATGGGACCGGCGGCAACGGCGGACATGCTGGAAAAATTTGTTGAATTGCGCAGCGCCAACTGCGATCAGCAGCATATTCCGCTAATCGTTAGCTCAATTCCTGACATTCCCGATCGTACCGCCTGCCTGCTCTCCGGCGGCCCCTCTCCCTGGCACTATCTTGAGCGTTACCTGCACATGCTGGAAGATGCGGGGGCTGAATGTATCGTCATACCCTGTAACACCGCGCACTACTGGTTTGATGACTTACGGGCAGTGGCAAAGGCGGAAATGATCAGCATTCTGGATGCCACGCTGAGTGATATTCCCCCCGGCGTAACCCGCGTCGGCCTGCTGGCAACGAATGCCACGCTGGCGACGGGGTTATATCAGAAAAAAATGATAGCGCAGGGACTCGCTCTGATTCAGCCGGAAGAGGCCGGTCAGGAGCAGGTGATGCAGGCAATTTACGCATTGAAAAGCGGTGATAAGGCCGCCGCGCAAAGTTTGTTGTTTCCACAAATTGAGCGACTGATTTCCCACGGAGCGCAGGTCATTATTATGGGCTGCACCGAGATCCCGTTAATTGTGGCTGGGCATGAGAACAAATTTGGCCGCCAGTTTATTGATTCAACCGCCTCTCTGGTACACGCCGCTATTCGCTGGTATGAGTCATGGCCAGATACGCAGATAGAAGAGCCTGTGCAACAGGTTGCCTGCGTTTGAATTGCGATCAGGGGACCGTACGCAAGTGGTGCAGCTCCTTCCAGAACCGCTCCGCCAGGGGCGTCATCCGCGTATCCATTCGGTAGGCATAGGCCTGGATAGGAATAATCAGCTCGTCCTGGTCCAGCACAATAAGTTGTTTATTACGAATCTCCTGACGAATCGCATACTCCGGAAGCCAGGCGATTCCACATCCGTCCAGCGCAACCTGTTTAAGCAACTCACTCATCGAAGAGACAAAAAATGTGCTGAACGTTAGCTCAGTATGGCGGGTTAACGTTCGGTTGATCAGCCGCCCCATGTAGGAGTTTTGGCTATAGTTGAGCAGCGGAAAAGAGGGTTGGTCGAGTGTGTATCGTGGTTTTCCGTTCACATCGCTCGCGCAGACGGGGAATAGTTGCGACTCAAACAGATGAATATTGGCAAACGGAGGCTGGAGCAAGTTTTCGTCATAATAAGAGAAAATAAAATCACTTTGCCCTTCCCGCAACATATCAACAGCCTGATCGACATCGATCGCTTCAACCGACCAGGTAAACTGCGTTGGCATCTGGCTGACAATACCGGGTAACAGCCCCAGTGAGAGGGAGTGCGCCGCGGCAATCTTGATTTTTCGCAGCATGAAATCGCTACCGCCACGAAGCTCAGCCAGGTTGCTTTCCAGCTGTTGTAGAAGATGACGTATCTGAGAGTGAAAGATTTTTCCCTGCTCGGAGAGTTGCAGCGGCGAGACCTGACGATTGAATAATTCAACGCCAACCGCGTTTTCCAGTGCGCGAATGCGACGGCTGAAGGCGGGTTGTGAGACATTACGAATAATCGCAGCCTGGGAGAAGTTTCGGCACTTTTCCAGTGTCAGAAAGTCATACAGCCATTTCGTTTCAATGTTATACAAACCTGCACCACTCACATCCATTGATCATCACCTGTCAGCCGTCTGTTTGCGCCATTTTACGGGCATTCACACGGCTGACAACCGATAGCTCTTACTCGAAGGTGCCCTTCACGCAGGCTTTACCGTCAACCACCATTCGTTTGCCGTGGGCATAAACCTGCTCAATCCGCAATTCCGGTGTCATCACCAGCAGGTCGGCATCCTTCCCGGGGGCGATTTCGCCTTTAGTGGAAAGGTTAAGAAAGGTCGCCACGCTGGTCGTCAGCGGACGCAGTGCATCGGTCAGGGTAAATCCGTAATCGTTTATTAGCGATTGTACGGTTTCGAGCAAACTCTCGAAGCCCGCCACGCCAATTCCGGTCAGTTTCCCGGCATCATCAAATAACGGCTGGCTACCATTACCATCAGAACTGACCGTTATCCGGGCAAGCGGTATACCGGCTTTCACTGCACGCGCCACACCCTCCGCCGGCGCAACCGGATCGGGAATACCGCTGGTGATATCGATAGTTCCGCCTTTGAGAGCAAAGGCCAGAGCTTCTTCGAACAGTGCCTCATTGCGGTTAACGTGGGTGGGAAGCAGCTTACTCATCGGCACATCGCTGTTTTCCAGAATGTCATACAGCGGTTTGAGCCCCTTTTTGCTGTCACCCATATGGAACACGCTAACCCCAGGTTTGCCGCCCAGCAGTCCACCCACGCGGGATTCCGCTGCCATGTTTGCCAGGTGATAATCACCAGGGGCGGCAGAGCGGTGGTCAGAGACGGCGCATTTTACGCCGATGACGCGATCTATCAGCGCCACATCTTTTTCTACGGAACCGGTGATTGTCGGTGAAGGGACATGGTAAGCGCCGGTTAACATCCAGGCGGTGATCCCTTCTTCATTTAGCGCCCGGGTTTTCGCCAGCAGGGATTCCGGATGGCGAGTCACAGAGTCAGTGCCGAGCAAACCAATGACGGTCGTGACCCCGGCTTCGGTCAGTTTGCTCAGTCTCACTTCTGGCGTTCGGGTCGTGGGACCCGCTTCGCCGCCGCCGCCAATCAGGTGAACATGCTGATCGATAAAGCCAGGACACAGAATCCGCCCTTTGAGATTGATAACCTTACAATCCGGTACAAGGTGTGGAGAGATATCGCGTGCTACGGCAATAATCTTGCCGTTGGCGAGAAACACGTCGCAAATCCCCTGGTCTTCAGGAGTGTAAAGGTGTGCACCCTGCAGCAACGTAAATTCTGCAAAGGATAAATCAGGCATGGTAATTCCCTTTTAAACAATGAGTTGCATAACCCAGATCGACAGCAGTGCGTTGATGGCGCACACCGCAATGATATGGGGATAATATTTGGCGTTCACTTCGGCGGTACCGAGGCAGCGACCCACGTTCTGCACAGGGTTACCCATCAGGTATATCGCCGGGAGCAGAACCGTTACGTCATGACCATTCAATGCCCCTGCCGCGAGCAGACTGGCGGAAACGCCGACCGCGCCGCCCATGCTCATTAGCGACGCTAACAGCACGGTGGCCGCTTCACCGGGAAGTCCCCACAGCGCCATGATCGGCTGGCAAATGTGCCCAACCCAGTCAAGTAGTCCGGTAATTTTCAGCGCCTGAATAATGACGAACGCCATGACCACGTTTGGCAGCAGGTTAGTGGTGGCAATAGTGAAGCCGCGGCGGGCACCGTCGATAAACATGTCCATGACATTTTTGCGAACCTGAGTGGTCATGCTTGTGCTCCTTGCGTTGGGTTACGGCGTTCTTCAAAATTGATCCAGATACGTAGCAGATTCGCGCCGACAAATTTAAACACCAGAATGACGGCCAGCGGGACGATAACAGACGTTCCCAGAAATGCGAAGACGGCGACGCCAGAGGAAAAATAGTTAGTAATAATCGCGCTACCGCTGGTCTGGTAGGCTGCAAAAATAACTTTGTCACGCTCAGTGATTTCGCCATCCTGCGCCAGTTCTTTCGTCATACCCGCAGCCGCATCGGTATTTTGTAAGTTCGCGATGAGCGCCAGCGAGCAGATGCCCGGAATGCCCAACAGCGGCTTTAGGATTGGCGTCATCAGTTGTTGAGCCGCGCGCAATCCGCCCAGACCGTCGGTGATTGAAATAATGCCCAGTGACAAAATGACAGATGGTGCGAGTTCCAGCGCGAAAAGAAAACCATCTTTTGCACCAGTACCGCCCGCCCCCCGGAAGGTTACGGACGTTTGTCCAGCCCCGTTGGCGATTTGGCCAAATGAACCGTTCAACACGGTAAAATCAAAAACACGCCACCAGCCTTCCGTTCCGGAAAATACGCCGGAAAAGAAAATGATGGTCAGAAAAAATGCCAGATACCCTTTAAGTCCGACTTTTTCTGCTGCAAGCGGCAGCGCCGCCTGTTCCCCTTGTTGCGCCATAGCGAACCCCGTTATTTTTTTGATGATGTGTGTTTATCGCGACAGGCCAAAAGTGGCCCGAACTCAATGACCTTATCAGTCATGGGGATATGGGGAAAATGCAAGAATGTTTCGCACTATGCGTTTCTTGCATAGTGCGGCAGGCTCAGTCATCACGATCGCGTGTGAGTGAGCATCCGATATCTTATTTTTAAATATATTATGTTGGACAGGGCGGGAAACTTCCGAGAACAGTGAGCGGTTCCTCACGACAAAGGTTAATGTAGGAGATAGCCTGCCGTATTGTTTACACTATTCTCAATAACATAGCAGATCTAATGCCTCATGCTTTTCGGGGGAATTATGAGTGAAATACGTTCTCGCACGGCAATTATAGTGGACGATCATCCTCTGGCGCGTATGGCTATTCGTGGTGTGCTGGAGAAAGATCACATTACGGTTCTCGGGGAGTATGAAGACGGTGCGATTGCGCTGAACAGTCTGGTAAAAACGACAGCGGATATTGTGGTTATTGACGTAGAGATCCCCGGTGTCGATGGTGTAGCGCTGGTGGAGAAGCTCAGAATGAATCGCTATCCCGGTGTGCTGGTTGTTGTCTCCGCGAAAAACGATCGTTACTACAGCAAGCGCTGTGCGCAGGCGGGAGCGAACGCGTTTATCAGTAAAAAGCAGAACATGGATAACATCCTGGCGGCCATTAACGCCGCGCAGAATGGGTATACCTACTTTCCATTTTTCCCCGAAGAAGCCTCCGAAATCCTGACCGATTCGCAGCGTCTGGAGTCCCTTTCTGCACAAGAGATGAAGGTCATGGGGCATGTGCTGAGCGGTTTGGACAATTCGCAAATCGGCGAGATCATGCATATTAGTGGTAAAACCGTCAGTACTTATAAAACGCGACTAATGGAAAAACTCGGCTGTAAATCATTAATCGAACTGCTCTCTTTTGCTCACCAAAATAAGCTGACATGATGATGAATAAATGGCTGTTGGTGGTGTTTATTGCTTTATCAATAGGTGGGCATGCGGTTTATGCACAGCAAAAACCGCCCGTTGAACTGGAGCTGTCAGGGGTCAATTATATCTCGCCTGTGCCGGTTTATCTGAGTGAGGATGACAAACGTTGGCTGCAACAGAAAAAAAGACTCAACGTCGCTGTTTATGGTCCCGGTCAGCCGCCGCTTGTTCTGACAATGCTGACTGGACGTTATCGGGGAATGAATGCTGATTATCTGGCATTAATCCAACATTCCCTTAATACACGCATAAGTGTGATGGCGTATCCGGGGCAAACTGACGCGGTTGAGGCGCTCAAAAAGGGTGAAGTCGATATGGTATTGACCGGGCTGGAGGGGCAATCCTGGAGTGACGAAAGTGTTCAGCGTTCTCTGCCCCTGATTCATTCCTGGCCCAATTTAGTGACTTCCCTTGGCAATGTGATGGCGCCATTGCAGAGTGCGCAACGTACAAATGTGGCAATTGTTAACCACTATCCGGATGCTGATTTTATCCGCCAGTCCTTTCCTGATGCCGAGATCGATAACTATAGCAGCTATCAGGAGGCGTTGAATTCCGTCAATAATGGACGCAATACCTGGTTTTTCGGTGATTCACTCACGACCAGTACCTGGCTTTCCCAGGAGTTCAGCCTTGCGCTGACGACGGTAAAGTATTGGCCAGCTCCGCAGAGAAAAAGTTACTTTCTATTTTTGCCCGCACAGCAACGTTTGCGGGACATTGTAAACAATACCCTTAGTGCAATTGATGAAAATGTTCATGGTCAAATTGGCCAGTCGATGATTGATAAAAGCAATCTCTCTTTCCTGATAGAACCTCTGAATCTGACGCCACGCGAAAAGCAGTGGTTGAATAATCATAAAACACTACGTGTGATTATTAATCCCTGGTTTGCACCCTACACGATGGTTGATGGCAGCCAGCAGATCCGAGGTATTGTTGGCGACATCCTTAATTTGATTAGCCTGGAAACAGGTATTCAGTTTGAGACCGTTGTCGTCAAATCGAATAAAGAGATGATCGCTGAAATGAAGAAGGGTAACTGGCATATTGTGCAGGCCGCAACCTATGATCTCAGCCGGGAAGATTATCTCTCTTATACTCACCCCTTTATCACCACACAATTCGTTGCCGTTACCAGAAAAGAGGAAGGTAAAGAGAATGTGTTGCGACCCGGTAATCATATTGCTATCAGTGCCGATCATACTTTACTGACTACGCTGAAGGCGCAATATACCGGCATTCAGTGGGAAGAGGTGGAAAATTCCAGCGTGGCATTGAATCTGGTCGCAACAGGAAAAGTGGATGCTGCCATTTCAAATCAGTTGACCGCGCGTTATCTGAGTGAACATTACTATCCCGATCAGCTTTCCTGGATACCGCTTACCGGAGAAGAGCCCGCAGCAATTAGTTTCGCGGTGCCCCGTTCTGAACCGGAGTTACGGCAAATTCTGGATAAAGCGTTAGATGATATTCCACAAAAAGAAGTCCTGCAGATCGTCAGCAAATGGATCCGTCTGCCGGATGTCAAAATAGATACCTGGGAGTTGTATAACAGGCCTTTTTATCTGGTGGCTACGTTAGCGTCGTTACTGATACTCAGCACCTTGTTATGGGCAGTCTATTTGTCGCGGGAAGTTCGCGTCAGAAAACGTTCTCAACGCTTACTCAAAGAGGAGCGGAACAGGGCTCTCAGGGCCAATGAGGAGAAGCGGGAATTTCTTTCTCATATGAGTCATGAGATACGCACTCCGGTAAGTGCCATTATGGGATTCCTTGAACTCCTGCAACTCTCTCCGGCAAAGTTTAGTCCGGAAGATAAAGCGTCAGTGGACCAGGCGGCTCAGGCCTCACGTTCGTTATTAAAATTAATCGGTGAGATCCTCGATCTGGAGAAGATTGAATCCGGGTTATTAGAGGTCGTCCCTCAGTGGAAATATCCTGATGATCTGATAAAAGACAACATTACGCTATTTAGCGCGCTGGCGGCGCAAAAAGGGATCGCGCTACGTTTCGATTCTCGTTTAGACGCGCGAGAGGCAATGCGGCTGGATCCGCAATTACTGGGGCAAGTTCTCACCAATATTATTGGTAACGCGGTCAAATTTACCGAACGCGGTGATGTGCGAATTTCCGCAGTGAAACATGAGCAAACGCTGGTGATTTCGGTGACCGATTCTGGCCCTGGGATGAGCGAAGAAGAACAACGACGTTTATTCACCGCCTTTAGCCAGGGAAAAGCGGGAGAACATCATCGCGGTTCGGGACTTGGATTAGCAATCAGTCGGGCGTTAATGAAGCAAATGGGAGGAACAATCGAACTGCAAAGTGAGGTTAATCGGGGGACGACCGTGACGTTGAGCCTGCCAGTCCAGACGTCGTTTGATATCACGCCCACCGTTACGGACGTTGATTCTCCTCTGCCAGCATTTCAAGGAACACTCCGGATATTAATCGCTGATGACCTCTCTTTCAGCCGGTTACTCCTGAAACGTCAGCTTGCAACATTGGGCATCATGGCGGATGAAGCCGACAATGGAGAGGTCGCATTACATTATCTTCAGCAAAGAGAGTATGACTTGTTGATTACCGATCTCAATATGCCCGTTATGGATGGCATTGAGCTTACCCGGCAGGTAAGAAAAGGTAATACGAGGCTTGTCATCTGGGGGCTCACGGCAACGGCGCAAGAGCATGAGCGCGAACGTTGCCTGTCGGCGGGAATGAATGCCTGTCTTTTTAAACCCATTACGTTGTCGCAGCTTTCTCATTTGCTCTCCGGTGTCATTGAGACCCACGACACCGTATTTGATCTCGAAAGACTGGCGATGCTGGCGCAAGGCAATCGGGAATTGATGCTTCGCGCATTAAAAGATGCGCAGGTAGAAAATCGCTGTGATTTAACAGCGGCTTATAAAGCCAGTGAGTCTGGTGATTATCGTCTGGTTAAACATCATATTCATCGCATTAACGGTACTGCTCAGCTATTGGGGGTTGAGACCTTAATGAAAGCTGCGCAGTCTTTGGAGGATAAACTCCCGGATGCTATTACTGTCACAGAACTGCCTGGTGAGCTTGAGCATATCCAGGCACTGTTGGAGGAACTGGATCTGGCAATCGAGAAATTCACACCTTAATTCCCCTTCCTACACGTGTAGGCGGTGCCTGACAGAATAATAAGGCGCCGCTGATGTTGCTCCTGTGTTAACCAGGTAAAATAAGCCCTGTTCCAACAGAATAAAATTCGTTAATTAAACCTGGTATATTTCCTAAGAAAAATCCATATTTTCGTTTATTACAAGTTTCAGCTATCAAACATGCCTGAATCATTAAACCAAACCTATCCATGTCGGTAGCGTTTAATACTATTTTTATTTATCTTTGTGGCTTTTTATTTTGATAAAAATAGTTAATTGTGGATCGTTGTTCTTTTGAAGGTGAAAAGATAGTAGAAACGATCGTTTTTGTGTTTGCTTCCGAAAACCACGACTTTTGTGATGTCATGCGGAATTATTTTCTGTAAATTTTACACCGAAACATGAGGTGACTTACTGACGTTAAAAAAGCAAACGGGAAGTGTCGAAAAGGGAAGTTTTATGAAGTTGTCAGACTCCGTTTTTTCTGATGATTATTTTTTTATTGTCGGCATAAGTGCGTTGTTAACGCCGGAGTTGATTGATGAAAATTACTATATAGTTGATGTCGATGAGTCCAGTATTCAACGGATCGCAGAGTATATATCTCCAGGCAGGAAAATCATTGCATTTATCACCAATGATCTCGACTACTATGCCTTGAACCACTTGAGTAATATTGCTTTTATTGATAAGAAACGACGGATAAATGAAATTCTCTCATGTCTGTTTGTCAATGACGCGCGATATGCTTACCGAGTGAAATACACGCTTTCATTCCGGGAAAATGAAGTTCTTGCTTGTATGCAGAAAGGAATGGATGCGAATGAGATTGGTAAATTATTAGGCATGTCGATGAAGACATTTTATGCGCATCGCCGCAGTTTAATATTTAAACTTCAACTCGGTAATCGAGTGTCTCTGTATAGAAATATCGCACGAGTAAGAATGTGCAAAGATTTTACTTATGAATCTGACCTTCCATAAATTATTGCGTTAATGTCGGGAGTGAGAATAAGCAGAGGAGGTGAGTACGGAATAATTGTTTTTAACATCAACGCGTTTAATTAAATATAACCTTAACTATCTGGATTTAACGATATGAAAAAAATTGCACTGATTTCTGCGATGCTATCGCTTTCTGCTCTGCAAGCAGCTAATGCAGCCGATGGCGTCATTAATTTTACCGGAACAATTACGGGAACGGCGTGTGTGGTTGATCCTTCTGCGATTGCGCAACCCGTTGATCTGGGAACTGTTTCAACGGCGGCATTTTCTGGCGGGAATGGCGCAACAGCGGCAGCCAAGCGTTTTAATATTGTGCTGAAATCCTGTCCGGCGAGTGTAACCAGCGCCAGTATTCGGTTTGACGGTGCCACTAACACGGCGAATCCTTCGATTCTCGCTCTGACCTCGGGGCAAACGGCGACGAATGTCGGTGTTGCTCTTTATGAACAGGACAGCGCCACACTGATCCCGGTTGGCTCTTCTTCGGCTAGCGTGACGTTGTTGGAAGACGTCAACAATACGTTGACCTATTTCGCGAAATATATGGCCACAGGTACTGTCGGAGCGGGGACGGCAAATGCGTCAACCTCCTTCACGGTGACTTATCAGTAAAAGCAGGGCCACTCGTGGCCCTGAGTAATCAATCAGGAACGCACATGTTTCAGCAATTATATAAAACGGTTGCTGTGGGGATGATCTTTATCTCAACAGCGGCAATCAGTGGTATTGAAATAGGCGGTACGCGTCTTGTTTATAATGGTAACGCCAATCAGGCTGCAATCAGTGTTAAAAACCCGGACAACAAACCATATTTAATTCAGTCATGGGTGAGTAAAAGTGAAAATAGTGATGATAGTGGCAGCGAATTTACCACGACGCCACCCTTGTTTAAATTAAATCCAAATGCTCAGAATTCTGTTCGTGTCATATTGGCAGAAAACAACTTACCCTCGGACAGGGAAAGCGTTTACTGGTTGAATATAAAAGCGATCCCTTCATCCTCTCCGGATGCGAAAAATGAATTGTTGATCGCGGTGAAAAGTAAAATGAAGCTCTTTTACCGCCCTGCTGGATTAAAAGGCGAACCGTCATTGGCATACCAGCAGTTAATTTTTTCACGCGAGGGCGGGAAGTTAACGGTAAATAATCCAACGCCTTATAGCGTGTCGCTTAATGAAATAAAGGTGAACGGCAAGACGATAACTAAGCCTCCAATGGTATTACCATTTCAAACAGTAACGCTGCCTCTGTCAGGGATAACGGGGGGAGACGTATCGTGGCGTGCGATTAATGATTTTGGAGGCGTCACGACTGAACAAAAAGTTAAAATGTAGGTTAAATACTTATGCTCCAGCTCAATGCGGTTTCAGGTTTTGCAACGTTAACGAAATTATCAGTTCTTATCTATCTGTTTACACATACGTCAACCGTGTTGGCTGAGGATTATTTTTCCCCAGATTTTATTGAAACGCGAGGGAATATTCCACGTGATATTGATATCTCCCGTTTCAGTAGAACTGATGGACAGGTTCCCGGTGTTTATCACGTTGATGTTTATCTGAACGGAAATTATATCGAATCTCGTGACATTAGCTTTCTGGGTAAAGAGAGTGAATTGGCTCCATTGTTAACCTACGCCGATTTCGTGAAATGGGGGGTGAAGCGTAACGCACAGCCTGACTGGATGAGTAAGGACGATTCCGCCGCCATCGATAATATTGGTGCGTTACTCCCCGGGAGCCAACTCAATTTTCAGTTTGATGGGATGCGTCTGGATATTTCGGTGCCGCAAGAATATATGCAGCGCGATCCACGCGGCTCTGTTTCACCGGAACAGTGGGATGACGGACTGAATATGTTGTTCATGAATTATAACTTCTCTGCGGCCAACAGTCGTGGCAAAGGGGATTCGCGTAATGACAGCTATCTGAATCTGCGTAGTGGGATTAACGTCGGTCCCTGGCGATTGCGCAATTACTCGACTTATAACAATAACGAAGGGGACGGGCACTGGAACACCCTCAGTACTTCACTGGAGCGTGATATTAAAGTACTGAAAAGTCAGTTCAGTGTTGGTGACGGGTATACCCAGGCCGGCGTGTTTGACAGTGTCCATTTCCGCGGCGCGCAACTGTATTCGGATGACACCATGCTGCCGGAAAGCGTACGGGGATTTGCGCCAGTGGTTCGTGGTATAGCGCAAAGTAATGCACAAGTCACCATTCGTCAGGGCGGGAATATTATCTGGCAGTCTTATGTTCCGCCAGGCCCGTTTGTGATTGACGATCTCTATCCTACTGCCGCCAGCGGCGATCTTACCGTGGTTGTGCGTGAAGCAGACGGTTCGGTGCATCAGTTCATTCAGCCATTTTCGGCGGTGCCGATCATGCAGCGTGAAGGCCAGTTTAAATATGCGCTGGCTGCGGGGAAATATCGTGCATCAAGCAGCACAGATAAGGAACCCGAATTTCTCCAGGCCACAATGAGTTATGGGTTGCCGTGGGACACTACGGTTTACGGCGGAACGCTGGCGTCAGGAGATTACCAGGCCGGAGCAATAGGTATCGGCAAAGGATTGGGTGATTTCGGTTCGTTCTCTTTTGACACCACTTTTGCTCATACGCAGATGCCAGGCAAAACGGAAGACGGCATCTCGCTTCGTGCGCAGTACGCCAAAGATTTTTCATCCACGGGCACCTCGCTGAGTCTGATGGGATATCGGTATTCCTCTTCCGGTTTTCATGATTTTCAGGAAGCGAATGGCGATGTGAATAAATACCGGATCGCGAGCGATAGCGTTCTGGAAGGCAATGACTGGCGTTATCAGCGTAACAAACGCAGTAAGGCACAGGTGACGTTGAACCAGCAGCTCGGTGATTTCGGGAATATCAATCTTTCTGCCTGGCACCAGGATTACTGGGGGGGTGATAGCGAACGTAACATCAGCCTCGGTTACAACACCAGTATTAACAATATTAATTATGGCCTGAACTACAGCTATTCCCGCGGTCCCTGGCACAACGACAATGATCATATCGTCTCTTTTACGATGCAGATTCCGTTCTCACGTTTCTTGCCAAATAGCTGGATGACGATTTCGGCAAACGCGAATAAAAAAGGCGATGCCACTTCACAGATAGGGCTGTCAGGTTCCGCGCTGGAAGACAGAAATCTGAGCTGGAACGTACAGCAGGGATACAACAGTAAGGGGTCAGATGTGACGGGCAGCGCGTCGGCGAATTATAAGGGCCGTCAGGGTGAATATCAGCTTGGTTATAACTACTCTCGCGATAACCGTCAGGTGTCAGTTGGCGCGATGGGCGGACTGGTCGTTCATCCGTATGGCGTCTCCGCGACTCAACCGCTTGGCGAGACGATGGCGCTGGTGAAGGCCGAGAATGCGGCAGATGTGAAAGTGGCGAATAACAGTGGCATTTACACAGACAGTAAAGGTTTTGCCGTCGTGCCGTACGTTACGCCATACCGGCAGAACAGTCTGACGTTAAATACCGACACGTTGAATAACAATACTGATGTGTTGAACGACACGCAGACCGTCGTACCAACAAAAGGAGCGCTGGCGCTGGCCGATTTCCCGACCGTTACCGGCTACCGAATCATGCTGCAATTGACGGGCAAAACGATTCCGTTTGGCGCGACAGCAAAAATTAACAACCGTGACAATACGCCTGAAGGGATTGTTGACGATCGTCAGCGAGTCTGGTTTAGCGGTGCACCGGAAAAAGGCTCCGTGGTGGTGAACTGGGCTGGAGAAAGTTGTCTGGCAAATTATCAGATTGCGCAGGCTTCTGACAAAACGCATAACGTCACCGCGGAGTGCAGGTAAGTGGAGAATAAGATGAATCGAATTATTGTGAGTTTACTTTTGGTGGCTCTGGGACTGTTTTCACGTACCGTGCTGGCGTGGGATTGTTCGACAGTCACGCCTTCAACAACATTATCGCCACAGAATATCACTATCTCCAGGGATCTGCCGGTGGGGGCCGTTATTGGTACACAGATAATGACCCCGACAGTGAATGCGTTCAGTTGTTATGACTCACAGGAAGGGGTCATTTCCAATCAAACGTTTGGCGTAAAGGCGACAGGCACCTTCGATTCGATGGTTAATGGCGTTCGGGTTTATAAAACCAACGTTAACGGTATTGGCTATGCTATTTCCGCTACAACGGCAAAGTGTGCCGGAGGGAATGCCACCGTCACCGGGTCGAATACTATGCGAGGGGATATTAACACCGCTCAGCTGTGTCAAAATACCACGGGAATGATAAGCCCTGGATTAAATGGCTCAGTCACGGTGACGTTTTATAAAACGGCGACGGAGACGGGGTCTGGCACGATATCGGCAAGAACGGTGGGGGCGTTAGTATTGCTGAATAACTCGCTGCTCTGGCAATCCCCAGAGGCCGCAGTCAGTATCAATGCGTTTACGGTGACCACGCCGGCCTGCAAACTCACCGCGGCATCAATCCCTGTCGATATGAAAGAGGTCGATAAAAACGCCTTTAATGGCAAAGGCACAACGCCGGGGGAGACATATACCCAGTCCTTCAGTCTGCCGATGACCTGCAATGCCGGAACGGCGGTCAGCGTCAGGATGGAAGGCGATATTTATGACGCAACGAAAGGCGTTATCAATACGACCAGTGGTAGTAACGCCGCCACAGGGGTCGGGATCCAACTGCTTTACGACAATCAACCGATGAGGTTGGGCTCAGAGGTTGCGGTTGGCACATCGGGTACGGGGGGCGGATTCACGGTGCCGCTTAAGGCTCGTTACTACCAGACGGGCGAACGCATCACCACAGGGGCGGCGAATGGCGTACTGTCTTTTACAATGACATACCAATAACTGCGAATGACGACCACACGGGTGAGCATCAGAACAGGTTAACGTCAACCTGTTCTGTATTCGCCATTACAAAATCAGCTGTGCCAGTAAGAAGCCAAACGGTACCGAGAAGATAATCGACAAACATCCCGGCAGGAAGAAAGGATGGTTAATGATCCTGGAGCCATTCCAGCGTGGACTGAGAAACGATCCCGTATCATCAGTGGCTATCGCAAACGCCGTTGTCGGATAAATATTCGTGATATAAAGCGCGCTGACCGCGACAAAACTGGCTAATATGGCATCTGCGCTAATTCCGATCGACGCAGCGATAGGCATCAGTAACGCACTGGTTGCCCCCTGGCTGAACAGCATCGCGCTGGTACAGAAAAATACCGCGGCCAGTAATACCGGCCAGGCGCGTAAGATGTCACTGGCTTCCATCTTGATTTCATCAATATGGGCACCGATAAGCGTACTGCTCAACCAGACAATCCCTAAAACGACCACCAGCGATTCCGCGCCTGATTTAAATATCGGTGAGTTCTTCAGATCCTTCATGTCCAGTTTACAGGTAAAAATAATGATCGTGGACACAACAAACATCGTAATAATGATTAAGTCGCGGGAGTTGATGGTATGTCCAATCAGTGATTTAAACAGCAGCATACACACCACAAAGACAACGCCTGCCAGGAATATGGCAACCGAAGATTTCCCGCCAGCGGGAATAGGGCGGTGGGTCGATTTATTCAGTACAATTTTATTTTCCTGCATGATTTTTTGACACACGGGATCGTCGGCCAGTTTTGCACCCTGTCTGCTGGCAATAAAAGCCGCGATCAGCATAGCGAATAACGCGGTGGGCAAGATAACCAGCATCGCATCACCGAAACTGACGCCCATCACCTCAACAGTGCCGTACATAATCGCCGTGGCGGCAGAGATAGGGGAAGCGGTAATCCCTAATTGTGAAGCCACAACCGCGGAACTTAATGGCTGGCTGGGTCTGATCCCATTATCTTTCGCGACTTCCTGAATCACGTTCATCACTGACATCGCGGTATAACCGGTACCGGAAAGTACCGTCAAAATAAAGGTTACAGTGGGGGCGAGAATATTAAGGTAGCCAGGATGATGACGTAATAATTTTTCTGTCAGGGTGACGAGATAATCCATCCCACCGGCCTGCTGCATGGCCGACAGCGCCACAATAGTTGACAGAATAATAAGCATCACGTCGACAGGAGGAGAACCCGCCGGAACGCCAAAGATAAATACCGAAATCGCTAATCCGATCCCGCCGGCAAACCCGACGCCAATTCCGCCCCAGCGGGCGGCAAGCATGATGGTTCCCAGCAATAAAACGACATGTAATATCACCATATAATTAACCTGCTCTTTGTTATATTTTATTTATCGGCAACGCGGGGGTGAGGTAATGAATAGTGAATATTCATTACCTGCAGTTAACGCTTATTTTTCGATAACAGATGATTACAACATATTCATTTCTGTTTGATAGCGTTTAATCGCTGCCGTACTCTTTTGCGGGTCGGTCATATTCATCGGATCAAGCAGATAATCTGCCTGTTCCGGTGTTAGCAGTTTTTCTGCCAGCACGACCTGCTTTACGCTGCACTGTTGTTGATACGCGGCTTTTGCAATTCGCGATCCGACCTGATAACCAAACAGCGTTGCCACGATAGTGGCCAGCGCCGTACTTCCTTCTGCGTATCGGGCACTCACTTCCTCATTGATCGCGATATCTTTCAGGCATTTATCGATGAATAGCGGTATCCCCCGACTCAACAACGAACAGGATTCGAAAAGCGCCTTCAGCAGCACAGGTTCCCATACGTTCAGGTCAAGTTCGCCACCTTCAACGGCCATGGTCACCGTGACGTCATTGCCAATGACCTGATACGCAATTTGATTCATCAGTTCGGGCATGACCGGGTTAATTTTGCCGGGCATGATGGATGAGCCCGGTTGCACGGCCGGAACGATAATTTCATTAAAGCCCGCACGCGGTCCTGAACCTTGAATACGAAAATCGGTCGCCATTTTGGAGAGAAACGCGGCGATTTTTTTCAGCTGTGCGGAGAATTCAATATAAAAATCACCGTGTTGCAAACCATCGAAGAAATCCGTTTCCGGGCGATATTTTTCTCCCGTGAGGGTTTCCAGCCAGTGATAAACTGCCGGAAGGTATCCCTCATGTGTGGATAACCCGGTGCCGATAGCCGTCGCCCCCAGCGGTAAACACAACGCCTCTTCGTTAACCTCGGTCAGCTTTTCCTTGAGTCTGCTCACCTGTGTGCGATACGCGCCAAACTGCTGACCAAATGTCATCGGCACCGCATCCTGTAAGCAGGTGCGGCCTAACTTCACCTTGTCGGCAAACAGACGGCTTTTATCTGCTAATACGGTTTCCAGTTTTTCCAGTTGTACGAGCAACTGTTTGATATTCATGCGGCTGGTCATTTTCATTGCCGCAGGAATGACGTCGTTAGTAGACTGCCCCATATTGACGTGCGTATTCGGGTGAACCGCGTCATACCCACGTGCGCCGGTGAGAAGTTCATTCGCGCGGTTAGCGATCACTTCATTCATGTTCATGTTGGTTGAAGTGCCGCCGCCGCCCTGAAAAATATCAATCGGGAAATGGGCGTCAAAACGTCCGTTCATCACCTCCTGCGACGCCGTCACGATGACGGCTGCTTTTTGCTGATCCAACGCGCCAATTTGCGCGTTTGCCTGAGCCGCCGCGTGTTTGATCGCGGCAATAGACCACAGGAAATGCGGAATGTCCGCGGCGGTTTGTCCCGATACTGAAAAATTCAGTACCGCTCGTTGCGTTTGAATACCGTAGTAGGCGTCATCTGGCACCATTAAAGTTCCTAATAGATCCTTTTCTTCACGCATCGTTGTCTCTCTTCCTGTATTAAGGTGTATCGCTACCTTAATTTGCTGGCGGTACTGATAATTTGAAGTGGCTCAAAGAAAAAAAACCATTGAAAAGATAAATACTCATTATTAAAAAATGTAATAGTAGAGAGGGTGATGAAAGACATTAACTTCGATTTTAAGCAGTTACAGGCGTTTTTAGCGGTGATTGAGACCGGTTCATTTACCGCTGCGGCAAAGAAACTCAGCCTGACTCAATCTTCGATTTCTCAGCAGATTGCGAATCTGGAAAATGGCTTAAAGACAGAGGTGATTAACCGTTCCCAGCGGCCAATTCAGATGACGATAGCCGGGCAGGCGCTGTATCCGCTGGGGAAAAAGATTATCGATAGCGGTATCTATTTACAGGAACATATTAACGCGATCAGTCACGGGCATATTTCACATTTGAAAATCGGCTTTGTTGATTCGATCGGTAAATCCATCGGCCTGGATATCCTTAAGTTCCTGCAACCGCAGGTGAAACATATTTTCCAGGTTACCGGGACAGCGTCGGGACTGCTTTCTGCACTGAATACGGGCAGCATTAACCTGGCTATCACGATGTTGCATACTGAGATGCCGCCTAATGTCAGAATGTACCCGCTAATTGAGGAGGAGTTTCTGTGCGTTTGTCCCAAAGTCTGGCCGGAGACACGGCTGGAAGAGTTGTGTAAAAACAGGGACTACATCGCCTACACTCGCAATACGCCGACCGGCATCCAGACGCTCAACTGGCTGAAATGGAATAATTTGTCTCCGTCCATACAGTTTGAAATGGACAATGCTGATGACATTCTGAAATTAATTGCCTGCGGTTGCGGATGGACGCTGACCACGCCGCTGTTTATTACCACTATTCCTGCGTTTACTGATGCGCTGAAGATTATCCGTATCAACAACCGCAAAGAGCGACGCAAAATCGTCCTGCTGTGTAAGGACGACGAACTGTCTGAATTTTATAAAAACCTGGCGGTTGAAGTCCGGTCGATACTGGAAGCGAAACTGGAGCAGGGGTTTTACCGTAAGCTTGATTCGGATGAGGACGTGTCGTCATGATCCCCGGACATTCATCATTCGGTCTCCAGCGAAGTACTGTCGGGTATTACCCTCTATAGTGGCGGAAATGCTAACCCTGGAGGTTGTTATGATAGCGGTAATTTTTGAAGCGGAAGCGGTGCCGGCTCAGCAGGAACGATATTTACAACTTGCCGCTGAACTCAGGGCGGAACTCGTTAATATTGCGGGTTTTATCTCGATTGAGCGTTTCAAAAGCCTGAGTACGGAAGGGAAGATTTTATCGCTCTCATGGTGGGAGAGCGACGAGGCGGTTGCGGTGTGGAAGAACAATATGAAACACCGGGCTGCGCAGATGGAAGGACGGGAGTCGATATTTTCGTTTTACCGAATCCGTGTCGCGCACGTTCTGCGTGATTATTCATCCGAATGAGAAGCGAAGGGAATCATTCCCCGACGGCTCTTCTGGCTGTCGGAGGAAGGGTTATATACCTGTTCTTCCCTGATACACGATTACAACCTGAATGCCTGCACGCTGGTGAGATAGAGATTCATCAATATCTAAGACAGAATTGAATTTTTGAACTAATGCAACCCTAAATATTACCCCTTGAAAATACAAGGGGCAATATAATAAGGGTGAATATTTGATGTTTGTCGTATTTTAATGGTTTTTTATTGATTAAGTGCTTATTGCATTCTGTACCCGAGGAACTAAATGTTAGATAATCTCGGGTGGATTTATCCCTGGTGTTACGTTGGTCTTTGACCGCCTGACTAGTATGTGCCGCGAGCGCTATTAGTCAGGTATTTTTTAAGTATAAGGAAGACCCGGACTAAAAAAAAGCTGTCCTAAAAGACAGGGGATAATAATTTCGGAATGTTATTATCAGGAATGAATAAATGAACTCTATTGTTGAGTTTTTTTTGCTTGATCGCGATGAGTTGCCGTCAGGTTTTGCCACTGAACTCTACCGGCTGCGAAACCGGACATTTCGTGAGCGACTCGACTGGAAAGTGGAATGCATTGATGGCCTGGAAAAGGATCAATTTGATAACGAAAATACGACGTACCTTTTAGGTATGCATGAGGGAGAGCTTCTGTGCGGCGCCCGTTTTATCGATGCCATGCAACCGACGATGATCAGCGAAATATTCCATGAGTACTTTGATAATATCGCCCTCCCCACGGATATTCCCTGTTGCGAAGTGAGCCGTCTGTTTTTGGATAAAGCGCGACGTGATTCCGGAAATCTTCGCGGGATGCCCGCCAGTAAAGCACTGTTCCTTGCGATGATCGTCTATTGCATGAAAAAGCAGTATCGGGGGATGTACGCCGTTGCCAGTCGCGGCATGTATGCCATATTTCGGCATGCAAACTGGAAAATCGACGTAATTCAGAAAGGTCTTTCTGAGAAAGGTGAAACTATCTACTATATTTTTATGCCGGCAAGTGAAAGCGCGATCGAAAGCATCATCAGCAAAGACAAAGCCAGTCACTGGCTCCGTGAGATACTTCAACAACTTCGCCGTATGTAAGCCCGCACGGAGTTCAGTTGTCCAGTAATCTGAGCTCCATTCCAAGTTTTACCGCATGTCTGGCGTTGTTTACGCCCAGTTTTTTCATCGCATTACTCATATGAAATTTCACGGTTCGTTCAGCAATGGATAAAATAACCGAGACTTCCGCATACGTTTTACCTGCACTGACCCATTTCAAAATCTGTCGTTCACGCGGCGATAAAAAAACGTTCTTTTTCTGATGGACTTTACTGTAGAGATCGAGTGTCTTCTGATGTAACTGAATGAGAAAATGCATAAAATTTGCGCGGCAGCTTTCCATCTCAATACCTGAATCCTTTTGGCTGATGATGGATAACACCACAAGATTATTCAGATAGTCGTGCAAGGGAAACGTCTGCCCCTGAAAAATATTGTGTTCAGAACTTTCGCTGAAAATGCGTGTAAGATTATAACCGGTCGCCAGTAATACCTTGTTCTCCCAGAAAAAATCTTCAACGCTGCTTAATGCCCTGATAATAACAGGGTCAATAAACTGATATTTTCTTTCAAGGTAGATGTCAAACCACTCAGGATTATTATTGATAATCTGCATTTGCGAGGGATCTTTCTTGTTCATAATCGCATAGGCGTAGACCGTATTCTTGTAGCCTTTAATGAACTCATTCAGTTCATTCTGGATTAACGCATTGATCCCTGCATCGTTGTAATACATATCCTTCACGCCAGTTGCTGCCTCTGAGATGAGTGTTGGAATAAGTATAGCCTGCCTCGTTGCCTGACAAAATGGACTTATCCCACAACAGTCGATATTTCTGTCTATTTGACGAGTAGGTTTACCGCCTGAAATGGTCAGATTCGAAGGCTATCGTGCAGACGAAAAGCAGGTTTGATCAGAAAGAGATGTTGTTGTCCATAAACTTTTCAACCATCTCCCCGCCTACCGGCGGGGAGATGAGATATCCCTGAAAGCGATCAATACCTAATGCTTTCAATAGGGCAAATTTCTCTGCACTGTCCACCCCTTCGGCAACACAGCGACTACCGGTCAACGTACAGTAATAGTTCAGGCTTTTTATCAGCGCCAGAGCGTGCGGATCGCGTTGCATATCATTGATAATACACCTGTCCAGTTTGTATTCGCTAAACTGGATCTGCCTGACAGGAAACATCACGCTGCCTTGTGAAAAACAGTCATCCAGCATAATACGAAAGCCGAGCCGTTTTAATTCGTCGACGTTCGCCGCGATTTTCTCCCTTTTACTGAACTCAATGGTTTCAGCAAATTCCAGTACCAGCCTGTCTGTTCGCTGCGGCGGATAAAGTTGCTGTTTTGCGGCTTTCAACATTCGTGGAAGGCATTCATGACCGGCAATGGCGGCAGGGATGTTCAGTGAGAAATAAAAGTCCCCGGGATGCTGGTTGATTCTCTGTATGGCTTCCTGCAAAACAAACGCGGTCAGTACCTGCCAGGCGTATTCGGCGCGTATCTGTGGCAAAAATGCACCGGGTTGCAGGATCGTCCCATCGCGGCGCCAGCGTGAGAGAATTTCCATCCCTTGTAAACGATGGTTGCTATCAACAATCGGTTGAAATACCGGGAAGATATGCCGGCAATGGATGGCATGGACGAATTCGCGTTCGAAAGATGAGAGCGCATCGCTGCCGCTTCTGTTCTGCCGGGTCTCTGGATTACCGGGAAAGTGTGCTGCCAGTCTGGGGTGATGTTCTGCCATCTTTTTGAGTCCTGATGTCCTCTGGTTGTAAAGCGTTTTTTGGCTGATACCACGCTGTTGTGCGCGTTCCATGATGTTGTGTCCGTGCAACAAATCCAGAATGGCGTTTAGTTCAGGTTTGCTGAGACCAACAGCAGGTTTGCCATAGACCAGCCGCTCTTTTTCTTCCCGTTGTGTCAGAAAAGGAGGGGACTGAAATCCGTGACCACGCAACTGCGCCGCAATGCAGCGAGTGGGTAAGTCAGAGGCGGCGAACCGGATTTCGGTAAGGACACTGCGATGCGTAACAAGATGTCCCAGTGTGTGCCACAACCAACGATCGGGACAGCGGCTAAGGATGAGCATTGGCAGGGGCGCGGCGGCATGGTCAAGCAGATCCGCCGCTTGCTGCAGAGTAGTGAGCAACACAAGGGGATCGTCAGGAAGAAACACTACGATTCGACGTGCTGGCGGCAGAGTGGGCAGCGTCGAAACGTCCAGCGACTGTGCGTTCAACTGCGTCAACTGCTGGCGGTCTGGCGCCATTATCCCGGCGAGTCCTTCGGCAGCATAGAGGCAGGGCGATAGAATGTAGTCCATCGCAGGCCTTCCCGACTCACTGATAAACAAACGTCACCCCGATGATTGACTGCACATTGCCCGCCGTCACCTGTCCGCTGGTTCGTGCGTAATTGGCCGTTAAGCCAAGGCTCACGGCAGAGGTGCTGACCGTCCCTAATGACACGGTGCTGTTGGTGGGGACGATGCTGCCGTTGCGCGTGAGCTGGACGCCAACACCCAGCGCCGGTGAGGACGACGCGGTATTGGTGAAGATCGAACTGGCGGGATCCGCCGTCGTCCCGGAGAGGTAATACGCCAGTCGTTGGCTTTGCGCGCAGTAAACGGTCAATGGGATGGGCATAGACCCGGGGTAGTCAGGCAGGGTCACCGTCACGTCGCGGGCGGAGACGTCGCAGCCGCCGGTAGGAATGACCACATTATTGTTGGCGTAGATATTCCAGACGAACTGGAAGTCGTCATTGTTTTTGCTGTTGGTCTGGCGGAGGATCAGTTTGGCAATCAGCGTACCGGAGGTTATCGCCACGCCGCCAGCAGAGCTGATTGGCGTCAGATACAGTACCGTCGGCCAGGGTTTATCGGTTTTCGAGTCATAGATCATCCGTGCGGTTTCGCTGGTGGTGGGGAACGGGTAGCTGGAACCGTTGTATTTTACGGTGCCGGAAAAACTCGATAACACCCCGCCGTAAGCGGATCCCTGCTGGAGAGTGACATAGTCAGTCATGCTTTCGGGATAATCGTTATGACAAAAAATCTGCGTCGAGAGATCGACGACCAGGTTTTGCCCGACGTTTACCGCGGGCGCAAGGTCGACATAGACGTTAGCGCTGCCGCCGCCGATGGGAATTGTTGCCCCGCCCGCGGTTTTGCAGGCGAAGGACCAGGCATTGACCGACCAACCCAACAGTAGCAACGTCGTCAACAGGGTGATGATTTTTTTCATTAACATACTCTCCTGGTCAGGCATAGGTATAGGTCACGTTAATCACGGCCTGGATCGTTCCCTGCGTTGCGCCGCCGTTGACGGATATCGCTCTGACCTGCAAAGGAAAACGGGCATTTTGTGTGGCGTCATCCACCTGAACAGACTTTGTCGCGCCGGTGTTCAGTCGGTTACCGCTGTCATCCTGGAGTTCAAGCTGGATATTTCCCGCGCTTCCCTGGTTTTTGTAATAGCCGGTGCTGTCGGCCGTGCCGCTGAAGCTGGCTGTCACGCGGGACGTGCCAACCGGGCAGTTGCTCAGATCGAGCGCCACGGTATGCCAGGCGGAGGTGGAACCGGCTGAGATCAGACTGAAGGTGTAGAGATCGCCAAGCTCGACGGTGGCATTGGTGGTCGAGACCGTGCACGGTTTCGCAACCACTTTTCCGTTCACGGTAATTGTCACGTCGGCTGCCTGCAGCGCTGAGGGGGCTGCCAGTGTTGCGGCCAGCAGCCACCCGGGGTGAAACCATCTCATCAGAGCCTCCGCTTACTGAAATTCAAGAGTGAATGTCGCTGTTGCATTAACGTGCCCTGGCGTGACGGGCATCTGCGTCGCCATCAGGCGGGCATAAAAGTTCAGCGTGTTGGTCTGACCGGGCGTCAGGGTGGTCCAGGGCAGGGTGGATGATCCGGCATTGATGGGAAGCTCAGTCTGCTGTCCGTTGAGGATCTGGATCCCCATTCCTGCCGCCGCCGAGCTTCCGCTGTCGAGTTGCAATAAATGGGTGTTGTCGTTATCACGAATACCAGTAAAACCGACCTTCACCGCAGTGACTGAACTGCCGCAGGGGGAGAGCACAATACTAAATGGCACGGGAGGCGTAGTCGCTCCGATGCTGCTGAACTGCTTTGCGGCGTTATCCAGTAAATCGACAGTAAAATCTTTGGATTCGCCCGCAACAGCACAGGCGTTATCCCTGACATAACCGCTGATCGTAATTGTGCTGTCGGCGGCGAGCGCGTGAGTAGCAAGCAGCGAGAAAAAGGCACCCAGCAGAGAAAGACGTTTTTTCATCATCATGTCCTTAGCGGCACGCCGCCGTGAGCTGAATGAGTCGTTGTTGCTGGCTCTCTGCGGTCAGGCGGTAATCCGCCACGCAGCTGGCGCTCGCGGCATCCCCCCATTTCGCCTGCACCTTTCCCGCCAGCGGCATGCCGCTCAGATAGACCAGACCGTTGTCGGCGACGATGCTGCCGCTTTGGTTGCTGTCGGAGGTGACCATCGCGCCGAACGGAACCGGTTTGCCGTTGTGGGTGAGCGTCATCAGCAGTTTCATCCCAACATGAGCATTAAATTCTGCACGGACGATCGCACCGTGCGTGGGCACGACGTTGATGACGGCATCATCGAGATCAACATTGTCGGCGAGCGTATTGGTATTTAATGCAACCCGGTTTTCGCGGTACTCAGTGGCGTAAGGCAGGACGGCGTAACCCCGCCAGTCGGTACGTATCCCGGTCTGGTTTTCAACTTTCACGCCCTCAGCGCCAGGAGCCTTTATTAACACCACCGTGTCATTGAGCGGTTGGCTGAGCGTGACGCCGTTGGCATGAGCCAGTACGCCACCGCTCATCCCGTAATAGAGCTGTTTGAGACCGTCACTACGGCTGTAGCCGACGTTGGCGTTGCCGTAACTGCCGCGGTAGTTCAATGCGGCATAGCCGGTGCTGCCGCTATTACCTTCCCCACCGCCTGCGTAGCCGGTTTGCACGCTGTAGCTGAGGTTATTGTCTTCCAGTAAGGTGCCGTACAGTCCCGCCAGGTTAGTCATTCGGCCGTTGAGGTCGTTCGACATGCTGTAGCTGGCGCTGGCGTGCCGCCAGACCGACTGGCTATCCGAACGCAGCCAGTGGCTGAAAGGGATATTGACGTTAATGGCCAGCATCTGATCGCGGCCTTCCTGCCAGGCATTTTTGGTCAGGCTATAGCTCAGCGTCCAGTTGATATCATTGATGGCGGTATTCAACCCGGCTTGCAACTGTTCGTCGGCGCTGTCGGTGCCCCAGTAAGTCTGGTGACTTCCGCTCAGATAGAACGTGGCAGTGCGGCCTAACTGTTGGGTCAGACTCACCTGCACTTTGCCGCGCTTGTTATAAGCGAGGTTGTAGTAGTCCGTGAATTTCGGCTGTACCTGAATGACGCCATCCTGCGTTTCAATGCTATAGCCGTTCATACGACGGTAAGTGGTATCGGCAAAGCTAAAATAGCCGCGCGTGGAGTAGCGATAGCCCACCAACTGAATGTTTGTGCCAACGTCGCTCAGCGATTTGTTATAGAGGAAACGCACCGACTGACCCTGATGCTTGCTGTCATCGGGCAGGGTGGCATTGGCCTGAGTGACATCTACTGACAGCGCCCCCAATATCCCCATATTTTTCCCCACCCCCAGGTTGAAGGCGCGGTAGCGGTCCGCCAGTTGAGTACCGCCATAAAGGGTCCAGCCCGCCGGAAGGCCGTGGAGTAAGGTGCTCTGAAAGAATGTCGGTTCTTCCTGCTGATTGTTACCGCTACGATACTCACCGGCGGTGACGGCATATCGGGTGCGGCCTTCACGTTGCAGCACCGGAACCGAGGAGTAAGGAACGGTGAAATTCTGGCTGCTCCCGTCGGTTTCCTTGATAGTGACCTGCAGATCGCCACCGTTACCCGCGGCATAAAGATCGCTGATGGTGAAAGGGCCGGGCGGTACCGTGCTGTGATAGATCTCATAGCCGTTTTGTTTAATGGAGACCTGTGCCGTACCGCGAGCAATACCGTGGATCGCCGGGGCGAAACCTTTCAGGCTGTCTGGCAGCATATTCTCATCAGAAGCGAGTTGCACGCCGCGGAAGTTAATACCGTCAAACACATCGCCGTTGGTATAGCTATCGCCGAGCGTCAGGCGTGAGCGTAACGGCGTGATATCCCGCTCAAGCCAGGTATTGACGTGCTGCCATTTGTTTTCGTTGCTCGAGGAACTCCCGCCGCTGCTGTAGCTCCACGTGGTATTATCGCGCAGACGCCACGCGCCAAGGTTAAGTCCACTTTGCAGGTTCAGATACGCATAATTGCTGTTGCCGCCGACGTCGTTCTGAACTGAGTTACCTGAGAAGTTGTAGTTCAGTAATCCCGCCGTAATACCGTTATCCCATTGTTCCGGCGGAATATAACCCCGAGCCTGATTACCCATAAACGCCTGAGGGATAGTCAGGTACAACTTCTGTTGTCCGACGTCTAAACGTGCCGTCGTGTCTTTAATCATCTCTGTTAACGGAACGCAGGCGTCAGCCGCCAGCGCATCCATTCCATTTACTGATGCGGTGTTAAGCCCCATCGCCGCAAGCTGTCCACGCGTCAGACACGGTGCCAGTTCGCGGCTGTTTTCGCCGGCCTGAAAGGCGACATCGCGGGTGGTCATATACCCGTCATTCAGCCAGATATCGACGCGGTACGTGCCGGGTGGCAGCTCATGTCCTTTTTCAAAACTGGATAGATCCGCGACGGCAGACGGATCGTCCGCCAGGAAGCGCGGGTTAAAATAGATCTCTGCCTGTGCGGAGAATGTCTGCAAAGCAAGCATAAGGGCAAAAGCGATCTGCGCAATGATGCCAGCCGAACGTGGCGCGTACTGCCGTATACGGCGGGAGCTCAAACGGTCGAGTCCAAATTTCAGATATGACATAGTCCCTCCGGTTCGAAATCGCCCGGCTGTCAGTTCTTTTTTATTCAGGGATGACGCTGGTTTCCCTGCTCGTTATTGCATTGCACCTTTCATGCGCGGCGTCAGCGCGCCATAGTCATTAATGGTCTTATAGGTAATATCGCTGCCTGCATCGGCGGGTAATGTCACGCGGGTTTCGCCCATCGGCGGGACGAGTGCATTTTCCAGCGTTCGGGTGCCGGCATTGAGTTCAGTCACCGTCAGGTAGTACGGCGTTGGATTGATCAATGTCAGCGAACCTGCACTACGGCGAAAGGTGAGCTTTTCTGGTGCCTGATCCGGCGACAGCGCGAGTCCGGTCGGACGGTAATACAGTTTAATGCGGCTGATAATGGCCAACTGCAGGGTGTTTTCGCTGAGCTTCGATTTGTCCATCGATGGGATCGCTTTGACATTCATCCAGAACAGACTTTCCCGATCCTGGGGCAACTGATTATTCGTCGCGTCGAGAATACGTAAGGTGTTCTCTTTTTTTCCCTGCATGGCAAACAGTGGCGGGGTAACGACAAAGCGTCCGTCTTTGACGCCTTCGGCATTTTCAACCCATGACTGGAGCAGATATGTACTGTTGTCATCATTGTTAGTGACCGCCAGTTGCACCTGTTTTTGACCCGCCGGATAAATCACCCGCGTCGCGCCTAACGCTACGCCCGCTTCAGCCCGCGTGACGGTTCCCATGGCGGTTATCATCAGCACGCCTGCCAACAGGCTGCACATCATGGTGCGTGTTTTTTTCATGTTTACCCTTGTTGTTCTCACCGTAGTTTCCTGTATTCGATATCTCTGCGGGTTAATTACTGGTAGGTCAAAGAGAACCAGGCCTGTGCGTTGGCGGCGCCTCCGGTGACCTGACGTCCGGTAGAACGATATTTCGCCACAAAATGCAGAGTGGTTGGTCCGCTGTAGAGTCGCGACCCGCTAACCGGTGGAAGGTTAAGAGGAAGTTGGCTACCTTCTTGATCAAATAACGCTATCCCGATACCGGTGGCGATCCCCGGTCCTTCGCCTACGGAAAGGACATCGGGATTTTTCCCATCGGCTACGCCGTGAAAAGCCACGCCGACACGCTGGCTTACGGCGGTACTGCACTCCTGGAGATGAATGTCGAAAGGGACAGGGTTGGCATCTTCCCCCGCTGCATGAAATCGATTGCTGCTGATCTGCCCCATTTGCACCGTCATCTGACGATCGCCCGCCTCTATACGGCAGGATTCGGCAATGATGACGCCCTGGAAACGCATGCTGCCGCCGGGTAGCGTGACATTCCATTTGTTTCCGGCCAGCGCGCAGGCGGGGAGTAAAAGCATCAGCAGTCCTGATTTCATCCTTTGCATTGTTATCATCTCAGTCCCATTGCGGATAACAGGCCATCCTGGCCCTCGTCGCTTCCCTGCCTGATGAATTACTGGTATTGAACTTTGAACGTCGCGTCTGCGTTAGCCGTACCAGCCGTCGCGGCGCCCGTAGCGTAGTAACGCGCCTGGAACGGAATGATGTTGGTGCCATCGTTCAGGGTTGTCGCGGCGCTAAAGGTTGCGCCATCCAGCGCCAGTGGGGTGCCTTTATTGTCGAGGATCTGGACACCTACGTTGGTTGCGCTACCGGCTGCGGAGCTCTGCAACGCCAGTACGGTGTTATTGGTGGTATCAATCGCAGTGCCAGAGAACGCGACAGAGGCTTTGGTTGATACGCTGGTATCACAGTCATCAAGCTGGATATTGAAACCGACCGAAGAGCTGGTGCTGCCCGCAGTCGCCAGTTTTGCCGAGCGAACCTGGCCAAGCTGAACGGTTTGTTCGACAGAACCGGCATCGACGGCGCAGGCTGCGTTAACGACTTCCCCTTTAAAATGCACTGTACCGCCGTTTACTGTGGTGGTATCGGCCAGAGCCGCCGCGGAGGCCAGGGACAGAGCTGACATAGCAACGATAGCCAGTGTTTTGATTTTCATGCTTTTTTCCTTTAAACAATATCGATATAACGAACCCAAATAGGCAGTCGTTATGCCTTCCAGACATTCCATGTTTCAACACAATGGACGACTGCCGGTTCTGCACAGTTATTGCCCAATTAATGAGACAATTGGGGCCATTTTGACTCATTGGGATAAATGTCTTGAAATGGCGTTTTTAAGTTTTTATTGTGGTTTTTTATGTCTAATTTTAGTGTTTTTGTGATATAAAAAACTAAATTTAGTATATTGATCAACGAACTGATGCAGGGCGGAATTAAGACGAAGAAATCGAGGAGGGGTTTAAACGGCAGAGGGGGTTATGAAAAAATTTCAGAATAATGCTATTTTAATCAATGAGATAAATAATGTTTTTCGATAATTCCTAACTTGTTAGTTGCAAAGCTTTACTAAATTTTTTTATGATATAAACAGTTTGGCCCCAATTGACCTGTTCATTCACAGACTTCCCTTTCCATATCAGTAAGTTATCTTATTTCTTTTTTTCCTGTGAAATAACCTCTAACAGGCTGCTTCTCTCCCATAATCCGACGAAACGTGCGGCGTTACTGGCGGTATAACGGACGGTATGGCGAATATTCCGGTGACCAAGATAATCCTGAATCAGTCGCGTATCTGCTCCCCTTTCAGCAAGTTCATAACCACAGGCGTGACGTAACATATGGGGGTGAGTATGGGTGACGGTTCCGGCATCAATACCCGCAGCACGAATAATACGATACGCCTGTTGGCGAGAAAGCGGAGTTCCCCGGCGGGATATAAATACGGCGTCAGTACGGCTTGCGCCTCTCCAGTCTGCGCGCTCCTGACTCCAGCGTTCAACGGCCTCACGCTCATCAAAACGCAGGGGATGAATGGTGGAAAAACCGTTTTTTAGTCGACGGATATTGATTCGACCCTCGTTAAGATCAAGGTCGCGATAATGCAGATCGAGGAGTTCACTGATGCGCATGCCGTGACGGAATGCCAGCAAAATAAGGCAATAATCTCGCTCTCCGGTTGCCCCATGCCGGGCGGCCAGCATCATGGCTTGCACTTCTTTGCCGGTAAGATAACGACGTCGATTCACAATACATTACTCCTGAAATATGTTTCTGGTAGTGAACGCCTGTAAAAACATCATGCGATCAAAAAATAATCCGCGATGTTAAAGGCATATTATATTTGAGGGATTAATCACAATCTGTGATTACATCAGTTTTACACATGTAGCTATTATTGCCACATGACAAATCTTATTTTTATTGATTTTATCGGGTGCGACAATAGCACTGATTGTAGATAAGGTCAGGTGTATAAATTTAAAAGAAAAATAGTTGCAGAAGGTGGCGGTTCCCACGAAAGATGGTTTGAGGAAAAGTTAATGTTGATAAAATATATATCCTGATTAATTACAAGGATATAATAAAGCTGCCTAATTTTAACGCAAATAAAAACATGCGTGAACAATAAGCATAATAAACATAATGTTAAATATTATTAATGTTTCATACTCTGTGGATTGTTTTTTAACACCATCCATGGCGTTGAAAATGTCACAGTGAAATAGCATTATTCTGTTTGAGTTTAGCGTCATCCCAAATACCGTAAAATCGACCTGCATTACTGGCAGTGTACCAGACGGTATGGCGAATGTTACGGTGTCCCAGGTAATCCTGGATGAGACGGGTGTCGATCCCCATATTGGCTAACGCAAAACCGCAAGAGTGACGAAGCATATGTGGATGAATTTCAAGCGGCAGTCCGGCGTGATCGCCCGAGGCTGAAATGATTTGATAAAACTGTTGGCGAGAAAGAGGATTCCCCTTTCTTGATAAAAATAACCACTCACTGTTGGAATGAGGATAGGTAGCACGAATAATCAGCCAGTTCTTTAACGCCTGAATTTCTTCACTTAATAAAGGATGCGTTGTCGAAAACCCTTTTTTCAGACGGTGAATATAAATGCATCGTGATTTAATATCGATATCTGAAATTTGCAGGCGACAGATTTCACTGGCACGAAATCCATGAATAAAACACAATAATGTCAGACAGTAATTACGGGTGGCGTGTGCACCGGTGTTTGCTGCTTTGAGAAGCGACTCTATTTCATTATGAGTCAAAAAATTCCTCTTCTTATTATCTGCGCTATTTTTCATTAGGGTCCCTTTTGATTGCAGGTGTGCACTCATTCTGCTGATTTCCATTAATCCAATGGTCTTATCCGGTTTTAACTCATTCTTTATTTGCACTGCACGGTAGGCGTTAATCGTAGGCAACGCTGCATCGCCACAGAAGGACTTGAGCGGATAATGAAAATGGCTGTATGTTGTTTCGTCATAACGTCGTGACATTATCGACTGGCCGCCTCCTCTTGTCTTGTGTTCTTGCTTATCTTGCTGAAACAAAAAATTATTGCTGTTCTAAGATCGCGCTCATTCAGGAACATCCCGAATGATGAGCAAAAGGCGTCACCAGGGACGAAGAACAAGATAGCAACCTCGCTAGCATTCACTGTAGAACTACAACAATAACTAAACAATACTGCAAAAATCACCGGGAGAATAGTCATAATAAATCGAGTGAGCACGTCAGAGGGCTCATAGGGAATTTAGCTGGAAGCAAAATGGTTCCCGTTTAAGCTGCGGAAGTTGCAATCGTACGGGTATATTAGGCGGATGGGGAAGTGTCGCTGAAATTAGAATATCAAAGGTGATGAAATATTTTGCGACAAATAAAATGCGTGCGAGAGAATAATAACGTCTGAAACTACTCCGGTGCGTACAAGGGCACTTATTCGTAATTTTCTAAAGGGTCACTGTGTTTTCTGCTATCGGCATGCGGTGGGTGCTATACCTCATTTCTGGTAATTACTGGAACGCCTGTAGTCAGAACTTTCACTTTTTCAGACGCACATAGTGTATTGAGTCTCTTTGAATTATGCTATTTCGACATTGCGTTGCTGGCGATTCACGGATTTAGTGATGACTGAAGGAAATGATATGAAGTCTATTGGTATTTTTTGCGGTTCATCTGAAGGCCATTCTCCTGTTTACATGCAGGCCGCTCGCGAAACCGGAACCTTTCTGGCTCAGGCTGGACTGGGTATTGTTTATGGAGGTGGCCGGGTCGGACTTATGGGGGCCGTGGCGGATTCTGCTCTGCAATACGGTGGGTGTGTGACAGGTGTGATGCCTGTGTCTTTGGTTGAACGTGAAATTGCGCATACCGGGCTGACCGATTTGCAGGTCGTTGAAAATATGCACCAGCGTAAAGACCGGATGGCAGCGTTGTCTTCCGCTTTCATCGCCTTACCCGGTGGCGCGGGCACCCTGGAAGAGATTTTTGAGCAGTGGACGTGGGCGCAATTGGGCATCCATAACAAACCCTGCGCGTTTTATAACATAAACGATTTTTATCGACCGTTGCAGGCCATGGTGCAGAAAATGGCCGATGAAGGTTTTATGAAGCAAAGCTACGTGGATATGCTGTTGTTCTCCGATTCCTTGCCGGAAATTGTTGCGCATTTTGCAACGTATACGCCGCCCGCTTCCAAATGGACGGCGAGCCAGAAATAATGTAAATACGTAGTGTCCTCAGGGATGCCCAGGCGCCGCTGACGCGGGCATAAACGGTAAGGAAGCAGGAGAACGGATGAAATTTATCGCCACCTTAACCGGGCAACACATTGACTACAGCGATATTCGACCGGAACATATCGTGATTGAAGACATCGCTGTGTCACTTTCGAACATCTGTCGCTTTGCCGGACATGTGCCTGAATTTTACAGCGTCGCGCAGCACGTGGTTCTGTGCAGCCAGTTAACGCCGCCGGAGTTTGCGCTTGAAGCGCTGCTGCACGATGCCGCTGAGGCCTATTGTCAGGATCTTCCCTCGCCGCTAAAGCGCATGCTTCCTGAGTACAAAGAGATTGAAGCGCGGCTGGACAACGCCATTCGTCAGCGTTTTCATCTTCCTCTCACACCGAGCAAAGTGATCAAGCAAGTGGATCTGATGATGCTGGCGACTGAGCGGCGCGATCTCAAGTTGGATCCCGGAAATGACTGGCCAATGCTGGCAGGCGTGTCGCCCACGACGCGGCTGACCGTCAATCCGCTGATGCCGCGCCAGGCGCGAGCGCTCTTTTTAGCCCGCTTTCAGGAACTGACAACGGGTTAAAGATGGTATGCCGTCACGGTTCTGTGCGTCCCGGTCAGTGAATCGAACACTTCAACATCCGACGACTGAACCGGCATCCCCGACGCGCGAAGCCGCTGTATGTCTGCGGCAATTCGCTGGATCCCTAACCAGAATAGCCCATCGAGGGCATTAACCTGCAAACCGCTCTCCAGCGCCAGACGAAGCCGTTCTTCGGGGTGTTTTGTCTGACTGGCTACCTGCTGATAGGGCGCCGTGGTCATTGTTTCTTCATCCATACGGCGAATACGCGACGACAGACGATAGCGAAAGGCATCGGGGACGCGGCTGAGATCGGCGCTGATGCTGTAAACCTGCCCACGGCGCTTATCATTAATCAGCACATTTTTTTGGGTGAGGGAAAATTCTTTCCGCAGTTTATCGATCAGTTGCGGGGTGCGGGTGAGCAGTAAACGAAAGGGCAGTTCGAAACTGGTCACATAATCGACATTGAGCAGCGCAATACGCAACCGTTCTTCAACGCCGGCATTCTCTTGCTGGCACTCCGCCAGGACTTCTTTCCATTGGCTGGTAATGCGCGGCGATTCGTTGATTTCAGTGAAATGATATTTCTCAATCAGGTAATCGATACGCCTGGTCATTGTTATCCCATCCCATCCGCCTGTTCGCTAGTTGCCCAACATAGCATAGAGAAAGAGGCAGAATACAGAGGACGACGAATTTCTGTCCATTTAAGAACGTTTAAGAAGTATAACTAAAATCTATATTTTCAATGGGTTAGGAAAATCACGTCAGTTAAGACTTTTTAATTGTATTATTCAATTATTTACTAATATAGTTTTATTGCCGCGCCAGATGATATAGCAGAACGGAAATCAACGGCAAGTTAAATGGATTATTAATACGGAAGTAAAGCGATGACAATATATATTATAAGCAATAATACCTATTTGCAGGACGGAATCGTTTTATTGGCAAAAGATGCTAACCTGGAAATTGTGAAAGAAACCATGCCTCATTTGCCTGTTGAAAAACTCACTTTTGACGATACCGTGATTTTGCATCTTAATTTGTTCAACAAATGTTGTGCCAGGGAAATCTCCAGACTCAACAAAAAATGTAAGCTGCTGGTTATACTAAATCCTGAGCGAAGCGCATTGATCTTTGATGCCGACATGATTGTCAGTGCCCGACAATCTCTGTTGTCACTGACGATGATTATTACGCGGCTGGTTAGCATGCAAAAGCGTGAGGTCATCAGGAATCATGTTCTCAATCGTGTTGAGAAAATGATTATTTGTGAATCGCTGCAGGGTAAAGATATTAACCTGATTGCCAAATCATTGGCCTTGCCGACGAAACGGGTATACACCTATCGTAATCTCGCATGCAAGAAATTGGGGGGGCACAAGGTCCACGACCTGTTGTTAATCAAAGAGAATTTACTGGAAGAGAGTGTATTTCTTTAAAAAGCGTCAGCCCTGTTAAGCTCAGAGCTGACGGCGGTATCCTGTTTAACGGGCGCAGTACAACAGGGGGCGTTTTCCGATGGTAAACAGGAACCCGTAGACGCCCTGATTAAGGATAGAGTAACTCACATTCTTATCGGGATAGACGTAAAAATCAGGCAGAATATCGGCTAATAATTCATCCGGCAACGTCTCGATGATTTCGAACTTATTGATTCTGGTTGAGTGTAAATGATATGAATCCTGGTTTTCTGTCCAGTTATAGGCGACATCTCGTCTGATTCGTCCTTTAAGTTTGTTATCCTCGATGTAGGTCCCGCTGACGGCCACAATACCGTTCTGATTCTTCAGGGAGTACATGTAATTTAGCGTAATATTTGCGCGTGCGTTTTTATTAAACACTACCAGCGACATCGAACATTCCTGTTTGTCGTAATGTTTAGACATAAGAACATTGTATATTGCGCCGATGAGCACACCCGCGAGTAAAAACACCGCACTCATCATCATGATCGTTTTTTTACTCACCTTCTACCCCGCGAAAAGAGAGTGTGATACAACCCGGAATGGCCGATTTCAGGTAATTCTTGCGGCAAACAAGGACTGCTAATCCGGGAGAGGTTTGTGACAGCGGGAAGTACACCCAGGGATATTTTTTGCAATCGAGGCCAGACTCCAGAATCAGCGACTTAAAGCGCGCGTAACTGTTTTTGTTATCATGGCTGTCATCCTTGGTATAGAAATGACACCCTTTGTCCTGCTCGACGAAGGTATAGTCAGCGAAGAAAGGCTTCGTATCACTAAAGTGCCAGACATAGTTCATGCCAATTGCACCAATGAAAAATGCCGCTGCCATGGCGATGATGCCAACGAAGAGAGGCAATCTGCTGTGCTTACTTACCGCTATCGTATGGGCAGGAAGTGCAGCGTCTTCAGGTGTCATCTCTGGCTCGGCATCAGTGTGGTACTCCACGTCCAGCTCATCTTCACCCTGTAGCGTGTCAGGGGCAGCATCATCAGCCTGAGTTGCTGCAACGCGGGTGATTTTAACGCTTTTATCAATTTGAAACCCTTTGCGCGGTACCGTGGCGACCAGGATTCTGTCTGTCTCACCGACGGCGCGCAGGCCGCGACGGACAATCGAGATATTCTGATAAAGCGTGTTTGCCGGAACCAGCATCCCTTCATCTTCCCACACCTTTTTGAAGAACTCCTGCTGAGTGACCACATCTGGTGAAGCATCAAGCAGCAAAAGCAGACAACGGCTGGCAGGCGTTGTCAAAACGACATTAATTTCCGGATTAGTAACAGAAATTAACTTTTTACTGTCCGGTCTGAATTCAATATTATCGTTAATAATCCAGTACATATAGGTTCACGGTGAGCGAAAGTTATAAATAGTAGAGACTTAAGTGTAGAAAATTCTGAACATAGTATTACATATACTATATGTGAACACAGTAAGCCGTTGGATTTATGAAACTAATGTTTTTGTTCTGTAGTTTCACATAAGTATATAGACAATAAAGCAATTTATTAACAAAACCAGTAGTTTCTGCCACGCTGTTTAATCTGGGGAGGAATCCTCTAACATTCTTAATCGCTCATCCCGGACAGATTGCTGCGCAGTGGTATATGTTGGCTTTATGTCAAAAAACTCAACCTGTTAGATTACCTGTCAGGCATCGGAGTGTGGGAGTGGATAAATATAGTGTACTTATTATGTTCATTTCGTAGTGACTCCTGCTGGTATTTTTGTCCCTGGATGGCGTTAGTCGATGACATTCCGCTTATAAATACCTCATTTCGACAGCCTGATTTTAGTAGAGTGAAGAAGGTGGCGTAGAAATCTGTTTCAACACGTTGATTTAAGGCTCGTCATCTGGCAGTTCCCTTTCTGTAAATCACTCCTCTTGATTATTATTTTTGAATGAAAACAAGGGTTTTTAAATCGTATTATTGAATAAATTATTATGCCGACCTGACATCAAATAGTCAATTAGAGCAAATAACTTTAAATATCATTAAATACGCAATATAAAATTTAAAATATCGCCATCGCTGGATTTTTATCCTTAAGGATAAAGAGGGGTGAGTATTTACTCATCTAACATTAAAGTGGTGGTGGGAGACATTCACGCGCTATGCTTAAGGGATAAACTAAAAATGAGGCAATGTCATGGATAAGCAACTTGAGGATGCGGGTTACCGCGTCTATACCGGCGAAAAAATCGATGTCTACTTCAGTACGGCGATTTGTCAGCACTCCGGGAATTGTGTACGCGGTAGCGCCAAACTTTTCAATCTGAAGCGCAAGCCGTGGATTATGCCTGATGAAGTTGATGCTTCAACGGTGACCAGGGTTATCGATACCTGCCCAAGCGGGGCGCTGAAATATCGTCTTAAATAAGCGAGGGAAAAATGGAAATACTGGAAGGGCACAATAAATTCTATGTCAATGATGCTCAGGGGAATCAGGTCGCTGAAATTGTTTTTGTTCCAACGGGTGATCATTTAAGCATTATTGAGCATACTGATGTCGATGCCAGCCTCAAGGGGCAAGGGGTCGGAAAGCAACTGGTGGCAAAAGTGGTGGAGAAAATGCGTCGCGAAAATCGCAAGGTGATCCCTCTTTGCCCGTTTGCCAAACATGAGTTTGATAAAACTCGCGAGTATGACGATATTCGGGCCTGAGAACATGCCGGACAATGCGCTTACGCGGTCCGGCTAATTTAGCCTTCCCGATGCAGTAAATCCTGATAGATTCCGGTTAATATCCCCTGCGGCTCAAACTCCTTTTTGATCCACTGGGTCACCTGACCGGTGGCGGAGTGCTGGGTGGCGAGTAACATCCGAGAGTCCTGACGTGGGTTATGGATCTGCCGCGTCACCAGCAGCGAATCCTCTGCCGCTTCACGCACCATGTAGTCCGGTAGAAAACCGATGCCTTCACCGAGGATTTGACACTGACATTTGGTATTGAAATCCGGCACGAGAATCGATTCCTGACCATGCAGCAACCAGCCCACCTTTTTATTGATGGTATGTGCGGTATCTTCCACCATGATGTTCGGGTAGAGACGCAGCTGACTTTCGGCGATCGGCTCAGGCATGAAAGCCAGCGGGTGATCCGGTGCGATCGCAAATGCCCAGCGAATGGCGCCAATTTCGGTGTAATCAATACCGCCGCCGTCCAGCAACGTGTCGGGCGCGCCGATGGCGATATTGGCCTGGTTGTTAATGATGGAGTCCCAGACGCCGTTATACACTTCGGTGGTGACCGTAATCTGGCAGGTCGGAAACTGCTTCTTCAGCACCTGGAGCAATCGCGCGGTGTGCTTTGGCGTATACAAGAGCTGATTAATACAAATACGCACCCGTGCCTCAATGCCCTGTGCGATAGTATCAATGCTGCGCTTGATGGCGTGGAAGTCGTTCAACAGGTCGGTGGCCTTGCGGAAAAAGTAGCGCCCCGACTCGGTGAGTTCAATACTCCGGGTATTGCGGGTAAACAGCACCACATCAAGACCCGCCTCCATTCGTTTGATGGTATAGCTGATGGCTGAGGTCGTCAGGCCCAGCTCCTCCGCCGCCTTGCTGAAACTGCCAAAACGGGCGGCGGTGGTAAAGGCCTGTAGGTTTTCTTCCGTAAAAATTGAATTCATGCACCGGTTCCTGTTCTGGTCAGCGATCGTCGCTTCTCCCCGGAGATGACTGTATTGGCTGGAGTTGCCACTGAGCAATCATTTTTGAATAACTTTTAATACCTGAGCCGGGCTCAGACACGCTCTTTCGAGGTGGACTCACTCAGTTTGCGCCCGGCGTATTCCGAGATGAAACCTACACAGTTCCCGGCCAAAAAGCCGAGTAGCGTCACCGTCCAGTTCAGCCCGGTGGCAAAAAACAGCGTCATGCCAAGGAAACCGCCAGGAATAAACGAGGTTAACCAGAAGCGCCCCTGCCAGACAATGACCGCGGAAAACGGTACGGTCATGACCACGCTTGCCCAGAACGACGAAAGCCCGCTGGCGGAAGCCAGCCATCCGGAGGCCAGTGCCGCCAGAAAAGCCCAGACGGCACCGGTGTAGTTCACAAACAAGCTTTTCACAAACCCCGCCTTGCTCCCCCCGGCAGCATAGAAACTGCAAAACGCGACAAAGCCGATCGTTCCCAATAATTCCCAGCCCGGCGCCAACCCAACCCTCGAAGACACCATCTGCCAGAGACCTGCACAAATGCCGACAGTAATGCCTGTTGCGGTGAGTCCGTTCATCTTTATCTCCTCTCGTAAAAAAGTCTGGTTAGCATGGTTTCGTCCGGCAACTATATAGAAAGAAAACCAGATTGAGTTAAGGGGAATAGCGGCAAAAAAATAAAGAGTGCACTACAGCACAGTCTGCAAGGATTGTTAAAAACCATTCAATAATTAATCCGCTTATGGCGAATAAAATTTAAGCGGGTTCTTTTCTATAAATTTCGTTGCTATTCTCAGTTCATCAGATACAGCCACAAAAATCAGGGGAATGATCATGACAAATATCAGTCTGATGACAGATTACCTAATGGCTGCGCAGCAGGGGGATATGAAGAAATTAACCTCCTGTCTGGAACAGGGTGTGGATATTAATACCCGTAACCGCCAGGGCCAGACGGCCATTATTCTGGCGAGCCTGCATAAGCAATATGACTGTGTTGCTGCGTTAATTAGCGCCGGTGCGGATATCAATCAGCAGGATCAGACCTGTTTAAATCCTTTTTTGCTGAGCTGTCTGAATAACGATCTTACGCTTTTGCGATTAATTTTACCGGCCAGGCCCGATCTCAATCGGTTAACGCGTTTTGGCGGCGTGGGATTAACTCCCGCCTGTGAAAAAGGCCATCTTGATATCGTCAACGAGCTATTAACGCAGACGAATATTAATGTGAATCACACCAACTTTGTGGGCTGGACACCGCTACTGGAAGCCATTGTGTTGAATGACGGCGGTGCCACACAGCAGGCGATAGTCGCCTTGCTGCTGGAAAAGGGAGCCAGTCCGCATCTGACGGATAAATACGGCAAAACCCCACTGGAACTGGCACGAGAAAAAGGCTTTGAGGCGATCGCCCAATTACTGATTGCCGCAGGAGGCTGACAAAGGAGAAACGCTATCGACACCCCATTACGGCGGTGTGTGCAAGCGCTAACTGCGGATGCGCGCTTTCTCTGCGAACGCGGCATGGGGCGGGTAGAACAGGTCTTTTCCCGGGCAATCAATCTGTATTTCCCGGCGCGGCACCAACTACTGACGCTGCTGTGCGAAGAGTATGATAACGCGCCCAACAGCGCCCGGTTAGCACTCACCCACTTTGACGGTCTGTTCCGGCCTGGTGAGTCGGTTCAGTTTCATCCTTCAGGGATAACGGTTGGCGATGACAAATGGATAGACACGACATCCTGTCATGACTGGCATATGCCGAAACTGCAATTGAGTCCCGAACGTTTTCGGCAAATACCCTGGCAACGGTGGAGCGAACGTATCCATCAACAGGTACGGGAGAACGAGACATTATTTCTCTGGCGCGGAGATAATCCGTTTTATCAGGCGATTTGCCAGGAATTACAGCTTCGGCGGAATAGATTATTACGTGCAATACGAAAAGGGGCAGGAATTGCGCCCGCGGTAACCCGGATGATGGGGTTAGGTATTGGCCTGACACCCACCGCAGACGATTATCTTGTCGGTCTGAGTATTATTTTATTTATTGCGGGTCATCCGGCGGAAAAATACAAGGAGGCATTTTGTTCGGCACTGCAATCGGGCAGGGAAAATACCACCCTGCTTAGCGCGATTACGCTGGAAGCGGCATTTGAACAACGTTATCGCGAAAATATTGCCGGGTTTATTAGCTACATAATTAATGAACCCAACGGCTTTTCTATCCAGTCTGTTGCCAATATTAAAAATATTGGCTCAAGTTCCGGTTGCGACATGCTGTATGGCATGGCGGATGCCTGCGCGCTGAGCCAAATATATGGAGGGAATTATGTCAGTTAAGATAGTCATTAAAAAGAATACCTATTTTGATTCCGTGTCGCTTATGTCCATTTCCACCCGCGCCAATAAACTCGACGGCGTCGAACAGGCGTTTGTGGCGATGGCGACCGAGATGAACAAAGGGGTGCTAAAAAATCTGGGGTTGTTGACGCCGGAGTTGGCTGAGGCGAAAAACGGCGACCTGATGATTGTGATCAACGGCAAAGACGGCGCAGACAACGATCGGACCCTGGCGGCCATTGAGGCGTTGTTCTCCCAAAAAGCCGAAAGTGGCTCGCATGAAGCGCGCTACGCCACGCTGGCCAGTGCGAAAAAGCATATTCCCGACAGCAACCTGGCGGTGATTTCGGTTAACGGTCTGTTTGCTGCCCGTGAAGCGCGTCAGGCGCTACAAAACGATCTGAACGTGATGCTGTTTTCTGACAACGTCTCTGTTGAAGACGAACTGGCGCTCAAACAACTGGCGCACGAGAAAGGACTGCTCATGATGGGGCCGGACTGCGGCACCGCCATTATCAACGGTGCGGCGCTGTGCTTTGGCAACGCGGTTCGTCGCGGCAACATCGGCATTGTGGGGGCCTCGGGTACCGGTAGCCAGGAGCTGAGCGTACGCATTCATGAATTTGGCGGTGGCATCTCGCAGTTGATTGGCACCGGCGGACGCGATCTGAGTGAGAAAATCGGCGGTCTGATGATGCTGGACGCCATCGCGATGCTGGAAGAAGACCCGGAAACGGAAATCATCGCGCTGATCTCAAAACCGCCAGCCCCGGCGGTGGCGCATAAGGTACTGGAGCGTGCGCGCGCCTGTCGTAAGCCCGTCGTTGCCTGTTTCCTTGGGCGCGCAGAACCGCCTGCTGACGAACAGGGGTTGCAGTATGCTCGCGGAACCAAAGAGGCCGCACTGAAAGCGGTGTCGCTGAGCGGCGTGAAGAAAGCATCGTTAAACCTGCATCCGCTGAACGAGACGCTGATTGCCGAGGTTCGCGCGCGTCTGACCCCACAACAGAAGTACATTCGCGGTCTGTTCTGCGGCGGCACGCTGTGTGATGAAGCCATGTTTGCGGTGATGGAAAAACACCCTGACGTCTACAGCAACATTCAGCCCGATCCGGCCTTTCGCCTGACAGATTTGAATCACAGCGTTAAGCACACTTTCCTCGACTTTGGTGATGATGACTTCACCAACGGTAAGCCGCATCCGATGATTGACCCCACCAACCGTATCAGCCGTCTGTTGCAGGAGGCTAGCGATCCGGAAGTGGGAGCGATCGTGATGGATTTTGTGCTCGGCTTTGGCTCGCACGAGGATCCGGTTGGTTCCACGATCGACGCGATCAAAGAGGCAAAAGCGATCGCCGCCGCGGATGGTCGTGAACTTACGATCCTCGCATATGTGTTAGGCACCGATCTCGATACACCGTCGCTGGAAAAACAGAGCCAGATGCTACGCGATGCGGGCGTGATCCTGGCAAGCAGCAGCACCAATACCGGTCTGTTGGCGCGTGAATTTATCTGCAAAGGGGAGGAAGCCTGATGAGCCAGTCACTGTTTACCCAACCGCTGAACGTCATCAACGTGGGCATCGCGATGTTTAGCGACGATCTGAAAAAACAGCATGTCGATGTCGTTCAGCTTGACTGGACGCCGCCCGGTCAGGGCAACATGCAGGTCGTGAATGCGCTGGACAGCATTGCCAACTCGCCGCTGGCGGAGAAAATCGCCGCTGCGAATCAGCAGGCGCTGGAGCGGATTATCCAGTCTCATCCCGTACTGACTGGATTTGATCAGGCGATCAACGTCGTGCCGGGTATGACGCCGAAAACCATTCTCCACGCCGGTCCACCGGTCAGTTGGGAAAAAATGTGCGGCGCGATGAAGGGGGCGGTCACCGGCGCGCTGGTGTTTGAAGGGCTGGCAAAAGATATTGATGAGGCGGCCGAACTGGCGGCCTCCGGTGAGATTACCTTCTCGCCGTGCCACGAGCATGACTGTGTCGGTTCGATGGCGGGAGTCACTTCTGCTTCCATGTTTATGCACATTGTCGAAAACAAAACTTACGGCAACATTGCCTACACCAACATGAGTGAACAGATGGCGAAGATCCTGCGCATGGGGGCCAACGACCAGAGCGTGATCGACCGTCTGAACTGGATGCGTGACGTGCAGGGCCCCATGCTGCGCGATGCGATGAAGATTATTGGTGAAATCGATCTGCGCTTAATGCTGGCACAGGCGCTGCATATGGGCGATGAGTGTCACAACCGCAACAACGCGGGCACCACGCTGCTGATTCAGGCGCTGACGCCGGGCATCATTCAGGCTGGTTACCCGGTTGAACAACAGCGTGAAGTGTTCGACTTTGTTGCCAGCAGTGACTACTTCTCAGGTCCGACGTGGATGGCGCTGTGTAAAGCGGCAATGGACGCGGCGCATGGCATCGAATACAGCACGGTGGTAACGACGATGGCGCGTAACGGCGTGGAGTTTGGTCTGCGGGTCAGCGGTCTGCCAGGTCAGTGGTTTACCGGTCCGGCGCAGCAGGTGATTGGCCCAATGTTCGCCGGGTACAAGCCGGAAGACTCTGGTCTGGATATCGGCGACAGTGCGATTACTGAAACTTACGGTATCGGCGGTTTTGCGATGGCCACGGCACCGGCCATCGTTGCGCTGGTCGGCGGAACGGTGGAAGAAGCGATCGATTTCTCCCGTCAGATGCGTGAAATCACCTTAGGTGAAAACCCGAACGTCACGATTCCGTTACTGGGCTTTATGGGGATACCGACGGCGATCGACATCACACGTGTCGGTAGCAGCGGCATTCTGCCGGTGATTAACACCGCAATTGCGCATAAAGATGCCGGTATCGGCATGATTGGCGCCGGGATTGTTCACCCGCCGTTTGCCTGCTTCGAGAAAGCGATCCTGAGCTGGTGCGAACGCTACGGCGCATAGCCATGCACTCCCCGGCGCTTTCTGAGCCGGGGATTCTTTCTCAAAACACACAATAACCTCATCACACTCTGTACCGGAAACCTACACGATGAAAGAACTTGTGGTCGTTGCCATTGGTGGCAACAGCATTATCAAAGATAACGCCAGCCAGTCGGTTGAACATCAGGCCGAGGCGGTGAAAGCCGTCGCCGATACCGTACTGGAGATGCTGGCATCGGACTACAATATTGTTCTGACCCACGGCAACGGTCCGCAGGTTGGACTGGATTTGCGCCGCGCGGAGATCGCTCATGAGCGTGAAGGGCTGCCGCTGACGCCGCTGGCAAATTGTGTCGCCGATACTCAGGGTGGGATTGGCTATCTGATCCAGCAGGCGCTGAATAACCGGCTGGCGAAGCGCGGCGAGCAGAAAGCCGTCACTGTCGTCACCCAGGTTGAGGTGGATAAAAACGATCCGGGATTCACCCATCCCACCAAGCCTATCGGCGCGTTCTTTAGCGAAGCCCAGCGTGATGAATTACAGCGGGTCAACCCCGACTGGCAGTTTGTGGACGATTCCGGACGCGGCTACCGTCGGGTTGTCGCGTCACCTGAGCCGAAGCGCATTGTTGAGTCGGAAGCGATTAAGGCACTGACTCAGAAGGGCTTTGTGGTTATTGGCGCCGGCGGTGGCGGGATCCCGGTGGTGCGTGGCGAGCAGGGGGATTATCAAAGCGTCGATGCGGTTATCGATAAAGATCTCTCTACCGCGCTGTTGGCGCGGGAGATCCATGCGGACATCCTGGTGATCACCACCGGTGTTGAAAAAGTGTGCGTTCACTTCGGCAAACCCGAACAGCAGGCGCTGGACTGGGTCGACATCCCCACTATGACCCGTTATATGCAGGAAGGTCACTTCCCACCGGGCAGTATGCTGCCAAAAATTGTCGCCAGCCTGGCTTTCCTCCGGCACGGCGGTAAACGCGTCATCATCACTACGCCTGAGTGCTTGCCTGCGGCTATTCGCGGCGAGACGGGCACCCACATTGTCCATTCATAACAGGAAGCAACGATGAAGGAAAACAAAAGCCGTCGTGAATTTTTGAGCCAGAGCGGGAAGATGGTCACTGCCGCTGCGCTATTGAGTGCTGGCGCGCCGGTCGCGTATGCGGCAACCTCGGGTGCAACAACCTGTGACGTTAAGGGCACTATGCAGATTACCGACCTCCATTACTATCTCGACAACGTCCTGCTGGAGACGGGCTTTGACTATGAGGGCGCAGTCGCGGTTCATACGCGTACGGCGCTGCAAACCGTGGAGATTCAGGCGGGTAAAATTGTTGCGCTACGCGATAACAAAAGCCATCCGGACGCCACGCTGCCGCATTACGATGCGGGCGGCAAGCTGATGCTGCCGTCCACGCGCGACATGCACATCCACCTCGACAAAACCTTCTACGGTGGGCCGTGGCGCTCACTGAACCGTCCGGCAGGCACCACCATTCAGGACATGATCAAACTTGAGCAAAAACTGTTGCCAGAACTGCAGCCCTATACTCAGCAACATGCCGAAAAGCTGATCGACCTGCTGCAGTCAAAAGGGACCACCGTGGCGCGCAGCCACTGCAATATCGAACCGGTCTCTGGCCTCAAAAACCTCGAGGACTTGCAGGCGGTACTGGCCCGGCGTAAAGCGGGTTTCGATTGTGAGATCGTGGCGTTCCCACAGCACGGCCTGTTGTTATCGAAATCAGAGCCGCTGATGCGTGACGCGATGCAGGCCGGCGCGCACTATGTCGGCGGGCTGGATCCGACTAACGTCGACGGCGCGATGGAAAAATCTCTCGATACTATGTTCCAGATTGCCCTCGATTATAACAAGGGCGTGGACATCCATCTGCATGAGACCAGCCCGGCGGGCGTCGCGGCGATGAAGTATATGGTTGAAACGGTTGAGAAAACACCGCAACTGAAGGGCAAACTGACCATCAGCCACGCTTTTGCGCTGGCGACGATGAACGAGCAGCAGGTTGATGAGATTGCCACCCGCATGGCGGCACAGCAAATATCCATCGCCTCAACGGTGCCAATTGGCACGCTGCATATGCCGCTGAAGCAGTTGCACGATAAAGGCGTAACGGTAATGACTGGCACGGACAGCGTGATCGATCACTGGTCGCCCTACGGTCTGGGCGACATGCTGGAGAAGGCGAACCTTTACGCGCAGCTCTATATCCGCCCCAATGAACAAAGCCTTTCCCGCGCGCTGTTCCTTGCAACGGGTAATGTGCTGCCGCTGAATGAGAAAGGTGAGCGAGTCTGGCCGAAAGCGCAGGATGACGCCAGCTTTGTGCTGGTGGACGCTTCCTGTTCTGCCGAGGCGGTCGCCCGTATTTCACCGCGAAGTGCCACATTCCATAAGGGGCAACTGGTGTGGGGAAGCGTCGCCCGCTAAACGAGGGGAGAGCCCGCTACGGTTGCCGGGAGACGGGTTTCTCGTAGTGCCAGGCAGTGCCGTGATCGTTGATCGCGTCATAGCGAACTGACGTACACGGCGCCCCTCCTCCCTGGAGCGGGACCGACACGGTAGCAAGCGGTGCAATCATGATGCCGCTTGCGCTGCCAGCTTCGCAGCGAATTCCGGCCAATGTGATATGCCACGGGGTGGGGTTGGTTATCTGCAACTGATTCTGCGGCCCGACATACGCCACGCGCAGCTTCTCTGCGTCGCTTTCCTGAAGCGCACCAATGCCCTGTGGGCGGATAAACAGCTTCATACGGATGCGTAACGGCAGTACCACTTTTTGTGCCACCTGCGCATCGGCCTGCGTCATGGGCGGGATCTGATACACATTCAGCCAGTAAAGCGCTTCACGATCGCGCGGCAGGGCGGAAGTGTCGGTCAGCTGCAGCGTAATGCTGCGCAACTCGCCGGGCTGCATTTTAAATACTGGCGGCAGCGCGATGACGGGCGTGACCACCTCGTTGGGCTGGCTCGACGGGTTACCCGTATCGGTCCAGATCTGAACCAGTGCCGGCTGCTGCGGAGAATTGACCAGCGCCAGCGACGTGCTTTTGTCACCGGCGTTAAAAATCACCCGGGTCACTTCGCTATTCACCACCGCGTGGGTGGAGAACGGCAGAACGTTCAGCAGCAACGCGCTACTGAAAGCTAACCACCACCTGAAGTTGTGCATAAACCGATCCTGCTGTAATGGCTTCGCCAGGAATTGCTTCCAGCGAGGCAGTGAATTCACCGTTGTAAAATTCGGTCGAACCGCTTGAGGTTTTACTGGTTAAATCGGCATAGCCATACCATCCTCCGGCGTTGCCCGTCGCGGTCGCCGTTAGATTCGGCAGAAGGTTGATGGCGCTCCCGCCCAGTTTTTCGCTGTAAATACGAATGCCCACGCCGGACGCCACGCCGCTGGCACCGTAATGGTTATCGAGCAGCCAGGTCCAGGCTCCCGATCCGGTCTTGAGCCCCAACTGGTTTGCCGCATTCGCCGCCGTCGGGTTATTTACCAGAAACCCCATCGCCACATTCGCTTTGCTGGTTGTTGAGACCGCGGTACTGGAAATCGCGCCGGTTTCGCATTCGACGGTAATGTTAAAGGGCGTCTGCGCCGTGCCGCCGCCGCTCAGTTCTCCAACGCTGATAGGCGGCAGGCGGACGATAGCGGGATAGTCGTCGATCCGACAGGCGGCACCACGCACAAAGTAACTCTGACTGGTGAGCGTCCAGCCACCGGGCCACTGCATGGCCCCCCAGCCGTCGTAGTTGGTTCTGCTGTCAGCGCCGTCAAACAGTCCGGAACTCATGCCCCCGCCGTGAAAGGCGATATAACCTGCCGGCCCCGCATAGGTATAGCCATAGCGATTTGAACCGTTCGCCCCTTTCGACGCATCATCAACGCGAAAAAGCTCAACGAAAACATCGCTGAAGGCGCTGCCCGGAATGTAAATATAGGTGCCGTCATTAAACATCTCGCTTTCAGGGATGAGGCGTGTTTTCCAGTAGCGCGAGTAGTATTGCCCTGTTTTCAGGTTCGTCAGTCTGAGCGCCACGTTTTTGACGTAGGTGTAGTAAGCGCCTTCAATCCCCGCAACCGCTTCTCTGCCGCCCCAGGCATCATCGCCGTTGGTGGCGTAATACTCATACACCTTGCCGATTTCTGCGACATCGCAACGGAAATAGATCTGGTTGGCGTTGACGCCCTGGGTGCGACCATTAGGCACAAAGCTGGCCGTTGAGCTGGCGAGCAGCGTGCCTTCACTCTGAAAGCCGGTACCGCTGCTTAAGGTGATGACACCGGGCAATCCCAGTTTGCCTTTTACTTCGCTATCGCCAACGCCCCCCCAACTGGCGCCGATGTAGCCAGCGTCTTTCGCCACCTGCGACAGGTCGTTGGCTGAGGTCACCCTTTTACAGGCAGACCATGCGGGCGGTGTCAGTACGACACCGATCAGTAGCAGCGGAAGTAAAGAGGATAATTTCATGAGTCATTATTCCTGGCGACAAGGTAGCGTGAGTTGATACAACGGCGTGTCGCTCGTCGTCGGCAATTGATACCAGACCTGGCATTGTTGAGCGGCATTCTTGCCCCACTTAACGAACAGTACGCCGGACTGGGCGGCGATTCGGGCGTAGATTTGTCCGCCCTGGCCCATGATGCCAATGGCGTCACCGTTGCTGTCCGTGACGTCCGCGCCCATCGGGGGCAGGCTGCCGTCGGGTAGGGTGGTATTGATCAATGTCGCTTTGCCGCGAGTCGTCTTAAACGTCACACGGGAAATGGCACCCGCATAGGGAACAAGGCGCTTGCTGCCGCCCTGAAGTTCGACGTCATCGGCCATATTCTGGCTGTCGAGGCTGATGGTGTTATAGCGATAGGGCGTTAGGGAAGGGAGGATCGCGTAGCCGAAACGGTCTACCGTTGCACCCTGACCATTACGTATCACCGCGCCGCGCGCGCCGGGAGCTTCCACCAGTGCGAAGGTGTCGCTGGTATACGGGCCGGCGGTAATTCCGCCGCGGTGGGCGACCAGCGTACTGGACATCCCCAGCCCGTACTGCTGATAACTGTCGCCCCGGGAGGCCCAGGCGCGGAAGGCGCCGACGGAGGTACGCTGTTCAATGTTGCCGCCCCAGGTTGAACTATCGCCGCTCTCATTGTTGTGTTCAATGCCGCTGTAGAGCGCCCACGAGGTCGTACTTTTCTCGCCCGTCGTCCCGCTCATCCCGACCGTTGCCGTCCGGCTGTCGCGGCTGCGGTTCATGTCCAGATTGATCTGCGAACGGCTGGAGCCAAAGTCGAACGGAATCGAAATCCCCAGCGACACGGTGTTTTCAGTGTATTTACGCTGGTTATCATTATCGAAATCGCGATCGTTGACGCTGCTGAAGTAGCGACTGGAATAAGTACTACGCTGACGCGCGGCGCTGACATTGATGCTGATATCCCGCCAGCTATTGCTGTAGCCGAGCTGTAGTTGAGTGATACGTGAGGCGTTGTTGTAGTAATCCGACGTGCTGCCGGTAAAGCTCAGCATGCCCCAGTTGCCCATCGGCTGGCTGAGGGTCGCCGAGAAGTTGTTCCGCTGATTGAGCGTGTCGGAATAGTAGGTGGTACCGTTTTTTTCCTGGCGACGCACGCCGAGCACGTCCTGCAAATCACGATAGCCGCTGGTGGAATAGCGATATGCCGCGAGGACCAGGTTGGTGCCCGTGGTGAAGGTTTTACTGTAACTCGCCTCGACGCGCCAGCCCTGTTGCTTCTCGTCATTTTCCACACGGGCGTTGGAGAAAACCGTGTTCAGACCGAATGCGCCAACGGAGGTCGCCAGCACGCCGCCGGCGAGAATGGCCTGATAATTATCCGCCAGTCGCGTCCCCATGTTGGCCGTCAGCACGTTGCTCATCCCACGCTGCAACACGCCTTCTATAAACTTATTTTCCACGCTGTAGTATTGACGAACATAGCCCATCGCCAGTTCGTAGTTCCAGTTGCCGGGACGAATCGAGTCCGGTACGGCGGAGTAGGGGACGGTAAAGCGCGATATCTGTCCGTTGGCGTCAACCACATCGACCGTCAAATCGCCCTGACCGCGAGTGTTGTACAGATCGTTAATCACGAAGGCTCCGGGCGCGACGGTGGTCTCGTAGATAACTTTTCCCTGCTGGCGCACAACCACATGGGATGTTGTCGTGGCGACGCCGCGTACTTCCGGGGCATAGCCCCGTTTGCCCTGCGGCCACATGCGCTGATCGGTGCTGAGCTTCACACCGTTGAATGACAGACTGCCAAACAGACTACTGTTAGTGTAGTTATCCCCGAAGGCAATAATACTGTTCAACGGTGGTAAAGGCCGCTGTACCGATGTGGCGACCGCATTGTATTTGTAGTGCCCCCCCGTCTGTTTATCATCGGCATAGCGCAGGTTACCCTGATGACGAACCTGCCAGAGGCCAAGGTTGAGCCCCCCGTTGATGTTGCTCCACAGATAGTCATAGCGCAGATGGTTGTCGGTGTTTTCGGTGTGGTAAAAGTTGGTGTTGTGGCGCAGAAACAGCGCGGTTTCACCGGCATCCCATTCGGAGACCGGGATGAATCCTCTCGGCGAATGTAACAGCCCCGCCTGCGGAATGACCATGTTCAGGCGTAACGTGCTTAAGTCCACTTCCCAGTTGATTTTCTGACCCAGACTGTCAATCGGCAGGCAAACATCCGGTGTTGTATTTTGCTTTGTACGAATGGCGCTGGCGATAATCAGTTCAGGTGACAGGCAGGGCTGCACCTGCGCCTTGTCGCCTTCCGGTTTGACCAGCGAGATCGACGCCTGGTGACGAATCAACTGGTTGTTGAGATAGACGTCGAGCACATAGTCGCCTGGCGCAAGCGCGTCATCCTGCTGATTAAAGCGACCCAAATCCAGTGACTTGCCAACATCGGAACCCTGCAAAAGCGCCGGGTCAAAGTAATATTCCGCACACGCCGTCGCCGGAACGAATGCCAGGCCGATCAGAGGGGCGACAACGTTATAGCGGATAGTCGGCACTGATGCGTGCTCCCTGATCGTTGATCAAGGTAATGCGTACGCGCTGCGCGTCAGCGGCTCGCGGAAAGTGAAAGGTTTCGCTGGCAAAGGGCGAAATCATGTCATTTTTGGGGTGCTGGATTTGCGACGAACCGCCCGGTTGCAGGGCTGCGACTGTGACGAAATAAGGTTGATTGTTCTTAATACTTATCGCCAGTTCTTTATTTCCGCTAATCCGTTTGACCTGCAGATTCTCCAGCATTTTTTGCGGATCGCCGACCAGTCCTGCCGGGCGATAAAAAAGTTTGACCCGATTGCGCAACATAATCAGCAGACTGTTTTGTTTTTCGGTTTGGCTTGCTGATTGCCCGGCATTGGCGGGGGGGATCTGCATGAAATTAAAATAAACCAGTGATTCCCTGTCCTGCGGTAACGCTTTCCCCTGGGTGTAAATAATACGAATAACTTGTCCTTCTCCAGGCTGAATACGAAATGCCGGAGGCGTGGCAATAAACGGAACCTGCGCCGATTTATCCGGGCCATCGGCCATATTGCCGTTATCGAACCAGCTCTGGACAACATAGGGAATGGCATCTTTATTTTTCAGGTGCACATCGGTAGATTTCGCCGCACCATTATAAATAATACGCGTTCCTGTCATCGTAATACTGGCATGCACCTGGCTACAGCAGGTAGCGAAAAAAAGAAACAGGCAGCCTGAAATAAACGGACGATAGCGGTGAGAGGTTCGCATAGTATTTTCCCTGAATGTGAATGGCGGGAGTACATTCCCGCCAGAACTACTCTTACTGATAAGAAACGGCGTATTGCAGTGAGGCCAGCACCGTACCGGTAGTGGCAGAACCACCGCTGTAATACTGGGCTTTATAGGTCGCGCTCGCCGAGGTCTTATTCGCGTCGAGAGAGAGGTCTCCAGTGCCGGTGAAGGCACTGCGGAAATCAATTTCGTCACCGCTGGTGTCGAGAATTTGGATCTCCACATCTGTCGCAGAACCCGTGCTGCCCAGGTTTCCGGTGGCAGAACTGATGTTGTTGCCAACGAAGACCGTCGAGATCTGCACGCCAGAAGGCGAGCCGGTACAGTTGCTCACACCCACATCAAATGTCGTCGCGCCAGCCACCTGATTGGCATTCAGATCGGTGGCAGTCACGGTCGGCAGCAATACCACCGGAGAGGCATCAGAGCCATTTACCGATATTGAGCAAGTCTCGTCACTCACTTCGCCCATAAACGTAATGGTATTGTCAGAGGCCAGTGCATTCGTGGAAAAGAGCGCAGAAGCCATCAGCGCCGAAAGGAAGGCACGATTTAAGGTCATAATATAAACTCCATTTTTTATCAGTCGTATTGATTTACCCTGTGATTCAGGGATCTTCCATGCGCAGGGACATTTATCGCGATGGCTCTGTGCGGGAATAAGGAAAAAGTGAAATTATTGGTAATTTTCTTAAAGGTAAATTATTTCCTGCGCCAGAAATATTTTAACGGCAATGATTGTAATTTCGCAGCGAGCTTAACTTCACCCGGATGAATAAATTTATTTGTCTGTGTGGATATTAGCCGGAATGTTCCTGGAGAGGAAAATCGTTTAAAACGAACAGATAGATTGCGTGTGATAGATTGGGCCTATTGAATTTTGGAAATAGATCGGTAGTAGCTTTTTTAGGAATTTTATATTATTAGATGATTAATATTGAAGTGTTTCATCGACCGCAAAGCATATTTCTATTTAATTGATTACCTGATTAAGAAAATTCACATTTTATGCTTAAGTAAAACTGAACAGTTAGCCATGCTAATCATTTTTATGATGACATGCCGGGATAAGAATTTTATGTAATTATTCCGCCTCTTTTGGAAGTTAATCATTAAGGGTTCCAGTAATTACAGGCTGTTTGACATCAAAAAACGGGAAAAAAAATTTTCCTCTGCAATTGATGTTGCGTCATTTTTGCCATGTTTATAACAAAAAAGCGCGAGAGCAGACCTTGAAAGGGATAAGTTGTGGTGGTTTTTTGAACAGCGTTATGTGTTCCGGGAGAGCAGTCGACTTTTGGGAGCCAGCAAATCATTGCCTTCGCAACGAAGTGGATGGGGTTTTCTGGAAAGAAGAGAGCGCACAGCGACAGGCGCTGTGCGTCAGAAACGTATTTTCAGGAGGCGTGAACAATTCCCATATAGCCATGAATGCCCATATACAATCCGACCAGACCGATCAACAGACTGGAAAAATAGGGGGCTTTTCTTGCCAGTGCATTGAATCCACTCCAGCGTTTGGCAACCTGATGAACGCTAACCGCAGCACCGACGCCGACGGTCACCAGCGTAATAGCCAGTCCCAGGCTAAAGCAGAGCACCATCGTTGCGCCGAGCGTAAAAGCTTTCAACTGGATGCAAATCAGCAATACGGTAATCGCCGCCGGGCAGGGGATCAGTCCGCCTGTCAGACCGAACAGCAAGATTTGCCCATTGGTCACCTCTTTGCCGTGAAAACGACGCTGAATATCACTGGCATGTGCGCGTTCATGGGCGTCCTGCCAGGCTTTCGATCCCTCCGCCAGTCCTGCCAGATTACCGTGGTCGTGATGATGCTCGTGCTCGTGCTCGTGATCGTGATGCGCATGATCATGGTGTTCGTGGTGGTCATGATGATCATGTTGATGGTCGTGCTCATCATGCTGCATCCCGGTGAGCCAGTTTCGCTCCCCCTGCCACGTCCGCCAGAACATCCATGACGCAGTGCCCAGAATAATGAACGCGGAAATGAGTTGCAGCCAGGGTTCCACGGACTCTGCGGTAAATGCCTGACTGATATACATGCCACCGAGTGCGATCAGCCAGACCACGGCGGTATGGGACAGCGTTGCCGCGAGTCCCAGCATTACCGCCTGCTTGATCGTCCCTTTAATGGCGATGATGAATGCCGCCATCATCGTTTTCGAGTGTCCGGGTTCCAGTCCATGCAGCACACCGAGAAGAATTGCGCTGGGAATGAAAAACCACGCGTTACCTTGCTGAAGAAGTGTTGAAAATTCACCCATGATAATGATTCTTAGTTGCCTGTTTTGTCGGATTCTACTCCCCCCCAGTACCAAATACTACCCCCCAGTAGTAGCGTAATGCTATAATCCAAAAAGATTTATGTTAATGAGGTGTTGCGATGTCACATACCATCCGGGATAAACAGAAACTTAAAGCCCGAACCAGCAAAATTCAGGGGCAGGTCGTTGCGCTGAAGAAAATGCTCGACGAACCTCATGAGTGTGCCGCAGTCCTGCAACAGATCGCTGCGATACGCGGGGCAGTGAATGGATTAATGCGGGAAGTGATTAAAGGGCATCTGACCGAGCATATCGTCCATCAGGGTGATGAAGAGAAGCGGGAAGAAGATCTGGACGTGGTTCTGAAGGTTCTGGACTCCTATATAAAATAGCCGGGAACGCAGTCCCGACTCTGTGTCTTAGCAATACACTACCGCCTGATTCCGCTGGGCAATATAGCGCTCAACGTGCTTATAGCCACTAATGGATTCCAGCGCATGCAGCAGGCAGCAGACCGCCCGGGCATTCGTTTGATCGGTTTCGTCTTCGCTATGACTTTGCAACGCTTCTTCACATAACCTGCGCACGGCAGGTGGAAAAGCGAGCTTTTGCAGAGAGTGCTCCAGCTCTCCGAAGGCTATCTCTTTACGTGCCGTGAAGAGCGATAGCAATACCGCACTCAGCACGCGCGTTTCTTCTTCGTAGTATCCCACTTTATATACCTTGTCCATTTCGTTCCCTGTTGTCGGACTCATCTGCGTCTATGCAAATGCACTGCTGTACCATCCGTTTCTTTCAGCAACAGCGGATAAGATGACTTATCGCCAGAGACCGGATGCGAGTGAATAAACAACGAATTGATTCGTCCACCCATTCTTTTCTCAATTCTTTGCTTGTAGGCGTAGACGCTGCGGATATCCATGCCCAACAGTTGAGCGATCTGGTGCGGATTACTGCCTGCAACCATATGGCCCAGGATGGTGAACTCCATCTGCGTCAACGTATTCCCTTTGGTGAACGACAAATGCCGCCCGATGAACACCTGCCTGATCTTCTCATTGGCAACATCCAGTCCGTCATCGTGGTAAATGATGGCGGAAATCGCAGGATGTTTTTTACGCCAGTAGTTGGCGAGCGACTGCATGTTACGATCGCTTATCAGAATAATGCCCATGCGTGTACTTGCGAGATATTCTACCCACTCTATATCCAGAAACAGGCGTAAAAAGCTGATAGAAAAATCCACAAAAATATAGCCACTAAGCCTGGCGTTGTGATTATTATTTAGAATCCCTTCAATTACCCCTTTATTAAAATAAATGCTTTCTTCTGGCCACATGCAAAAACAAGCATTGGCACAATACTGTAAGCGGGGTGATTTTTCGGGCATTATTTTACAATGCAAGGTACAACTGCTGCATGTCAAATTCTTTAATTTAACGTCCAGCCCCATATTGAGAGCCTCCCTATCCGTAGATGATTTCATAATTTCATCCGTTTTAAAACATGTCAATACTCTACAAAATGCAACTTTGATAGTGAGGAAATCCTAAAATTTAGTTATTGCTATTATTCCTAATCGCATTTTTTTTTAGGCTATTATCTCTGTATCAATTCAGGTTTCTATCGGGGTCGTTGTCCGGCAGGCAAAGTATGAAAAAACGCCTCCAGGAATTTTGTAACAACCACCAGGAAAATCTATATTGCAAAAATGTTTAAAATTTATCGCTAAATGGCATTAATAGCAAAAAGTTGATCTTATGTTAAATTGTCTGAAACAATTGTAACAATGCCTTGTCTTTTATTAAGTAATACTATTTATCTGTTTGTCCGTTTTTTAAACGTGAAACAATAATAATGTGTGCTGAGTGATAACGCATCTAAAATGGTCTTAATTAAGAATAGATGATCTTTTTCAGATAGAAGTGTATTGATTTATAAGAATTTTTATTTTTGAGCTATGATCATACTGACATATCTATTATATATTTGGTGATCTCTGTATAAGATTTTTGTAGCATGAGATTCATCATGTAAATGCGAGAATGCACACAGTGCCTGAGAAGTACACACACACAACATTATACACAATTAATAACCTGGTTGATTTTCACCCGGGTGACAGAACGCTGACGAATAAAAATACGCAAAAAACAGTCATTCTTCAAAACCCTGCGAGTTTCATACTTTTATATCTCCTTACTCATTGTGGGGTTGTTATTCCGCAAACTCAGCTCGTAGAGGTGGGCTGGGGGGATAAAAACACTATCACTTCAGTCAATACGTTATATCAGACGGTGCTCATACTCAGAAATGCGTTAACCGAAGTCGGGTTGCCGCGCGATCTGATTAAAACCATTGCCCGTCGCGGTATGATGATGACAGCGGAAATTGAACGTACGGAGACGGAATCGGTTGATTATGTGGAGGAGTGCGAGATCGGTGAGGAGGAGCCTACACCGCCTGTGCTGAAGGCGACTCAGTCCAAAATGCGGGCTTCAAGAGAAACGCTAATGATGGGGGTCATTTTACTGTCGGTATTGCTGGTCGGTGTCGGCCTTTCTTTTGGCCTGTTATATCCGACGGCTGAATCGCTGTTTTCTACCTATACCATTATTGATACGACCTCCTTTTCATCCTGTACCCTGTTACTGAAAGGCAATAGTACACTAAATACTCGCTATGCAACTTTTCTGACGAGGCATCCGGATATCTGCCAGAGTCACAAATATGTGTATCTCTCGGGAATGAATAGCGCGAAAAATATTGCGGCAGTTGCCTGTCAGTTTGATGTAAGGGAATATCCTCAGACAAAATGTACGACATGGTACTCAATTAATGATAAAAATTAAAATAGTAGTATTCATTTTACTGGCTGTAGTAGTGATATTGTCAGGCGCAGGTTACTGGTATTCGCATAAGGGAAAAAGTGGAATTGATTGTCGGGGGCGAGTGGTATGGGAAGTTAATGATGAGGAGTTCCGGGGAGACGTTGCCTACCAGATGCATAATAATCAGGGGATAGTGACCATCACCGGTGATTTGCATACGCCGGAAGCGAATAATTATAAAATTAGCCGGATTATCTATTTCACTTATTATACGGTGCGGGACAACTATATTATTCGATCCAATAATCTCGTGCGGTTTCCGAGTGATAATTTAGAGGCGCAAAAAGGATACCGGTCGCTGCCCACGATCTATCTCTCAGAGCACGCTTCTTTCTCGCTATTGATAAAACGTTATCGGGAAGGGTGGGCCTTTACCACGGTTGGCGCTCCCTCGCTGCTATGCCGCAGTAGTGAGTAAACGGCCCGGACGAGCCGTTTACTTCAGTATTAGGCGAGGAACATCACGGACACGCAAAGCAGGCCGACAATCAGGGTGATCAGATTACCAGGTGAGCGATGCGGTTTTAACGCCGGGATCAGATATGTCGACAGGGTCGGCATAATGAACAAAATCATGGCGATGAGCGGTCCGCTGATGGCGTAAATCATTGAGATCGCATTCGGGTTGATGCAGCAGACAATAAAGGTAATAGCTGACACCAGCATGATGGACAGAGCACGGTTAAAGGCCCGACTTTTCTTCACCCCAACCTGTTGCAGGCCGGTTTTGACCACCTCGGTAGCCCCTTCGATGACGCCAAAGTAGGTGCCGAGAAAGGATTTCGACATCGCCACAACGGCGACGATGATACCCGAAATCGAGAGCCACGCCGGGGCGGCAGGCATCATGGATAAGGCCGAGAGAATGGTGACGCCTTCATTTTTAGCGGCTTCAATGTACGAAGGTGGAATCGATAACAGGCAGCTAAAGACGAAGAACAGCACGCTTAAGCAGATGATCAGATAGGCTACCTTCATGATTTTTTTGCATTTACCCATGGCCTGCTCGCCATATTTCTCACGCCTGTCGATGGCAAACGTGGAGATAATAGGCGTATGGCTAAAAGCAAAAACCATCACCGGAATCGATATCCATACCTGATGAAGGGTGTGCTGATCGAACGTCATTTGTTCCGTGAGCAACGAAGGTTGCCAACTGCCGGTCAGATACAGCGAGAGAAATAAGAAGTAGGCGATCAGAGGGAACACCAGAAAGCCCATCACACGAATGGTGGCATGACGGCCCATCAGGAAAATCAGGTTCAGGATTAACACCACGCCGAGGCTGACCGCCATGCGGATGCTCAGGTTAATCTCAAGATACCGGGCTAACTGTTCTGTCAGGGAGTTGGTTATGGCGACGGCATAAATCAGCACCACAACAAAAAAAGCAACAAAGTACAGCGTGGTGATGAGGCTGCCGATCTTCTTACCGTAATAGTGCGTAACCGCGCCGGTGATCCCTTCTCCCGCGGAGGTTTTAGACGAGAGAATGAACTGACATAAGGCTTTATGCGGCCAGTAGGTGAGCGGCCAGGCGACCAGGGCTGTGACAAACAAGACAATCGCGCCCGCGGAGCCAAGCTGGATGGGGAGAAACAGGGTCCCTGCACCCACCGCAGTTCCATATAACGCAAAACTCCAGAGCGTTTCTTCTTTTGACCAAATTTTCGACATTTCTTGAACGTATCAACTATAAAATAAACAAAAAGAAGCGCAATTTACCATAAATGAGCGGGTGGGCGTGAGGACTGAACGGGAGAAGGGGTGGCAACGGGCCTTGCCGGAACCGTATCGATTCCGGCAAACGTCTGAATTATCAGGCGGTCACGCGCTGTTCGCGACGCTTCACAACGCGTATGCGTAACGTGTCATAGGCCCAGTTGTAGAACATGGTGTAGGGCAGGAAGAACAGGAAGAAGCCAATCTCCAGCGTAAAGGCCTGAATCAGGCTGACGTTCAACACGTACGCCACGATACTCACGCCGATGACAATAAAGCCGCTTTCAAACCCCAGCGCATGAAACGCACGCACTTTCGCTGTTCGCTTCACCAGATGTGAAGGCCAGAAACGGTCAAACAGCGCGTTGTAGATGATGTTCCAGATCATCGCCGTGGTCGCCAGCAGGATCGTCAGTCCGCCCATTTCCAGTACCGATCGCTGCATCAACCAGGCCGTAGTCGGTGCCAGGATCGCCGTGGCAATCCCTTCAAAACAGACAGCGTGGAAAACACGCTCCAGTAACGAACGACGTTGAACCGCATTGTGTTGCATAACTTACCTTTCTTAAAAACGCCCGGATCACGGAATAGGGGGCATTTTATCGTTTTATATGATATCTAAAAGATAGTATCCATCGATAAAGTAGATAGTTCATGCGTTATTCACCTGAAGCCTTAACCGCCTTTGTCGAGGCGGTTTCCTGTGGTTCCTTCTCGGCCGCGGCTCGCCGACTGCGTAAAAGCCAATCCACTATCAGCACGGCGATCGCCCACCTTGAAGCCGATCTTGGCGTTCAACTTTTTGATCGTTCCTCGCGTCAACCGGTGCTGACAGAAGAAGGAAAGAAAGTACTCAGCTACGTTCAGGCGATTCTGTCGGCCAGCGAGCGTCTTGATGAGGTGGCGCTTTCGCTGTCTGGCGAAACCGAAGCGCGCCTGACGTTTGTGCTCTCAGACACCCTGCACCCCGATGTGCTGGAGGAACTGATGGTGCAGTTTGATCGCCAGTTTCCGCATACCGAGTTTGAGTGCCTGATTGGTGAAGATGTCGACGTCATCGATCTGCTGCAAAAAGAGCGTGCGCAGGTCGGTTTGATTGAAGCCAGAGACCACTATCCCACCGATATTGGTGCGACGCGCTTGCCGATGCAGACGTGGATGGGACTCTATGTCGCCGCTTCCCATCCCCTGGCGAAAGCGAAAAAACTGCAGTGGGATCAGTTGCACACCTGGCGTGAGTTACGCCTTAACACCTACATCGATCATGGTGCTCAGCTTGCCCGTGGTCCGGTGTGGTCCGCGCCGAACTATTTGCTGTTGTTGAGTATGGCTGTACAGGGTTTTGGCTGGTGTGCGCTTCCCTGTGCGTTGGTGGAGGAGTTCGCGGCGGAAAAACCGCTGGTACAACTGGACATACCGGGGTGGCCCAAAGCCATTGCGATCGATCTGCTCTGGAGTAAAAAATCACCGCCCGGCGCGGCAGGGAGCTGGTTGAGATACCATTTACAGCAAGGCCGTGTCCCTGGCTGAGGGGCGTTATAACGATTTCCTTTGTGATAAAACTCACTTTTCTTAAACAATCAGGATAACTATTTTTAACAATCCTCTACTATTGCGGTGTTATTTTGCGCTGAGGTCGTAATGAAAGAGGTGGTGATAGTCGGGGCGTTGCGTACGCCAATTGGTTGTTTTCAGGGGACGCTGGCACGTCATTCTGCCGTGGAATTGGGCAGTATGGTGGTCAAAGCGTTGATTGAAGCCAGCGGCGTGAAGGCGCATGCCGTTGATGAAGTGATCCTCGGGCAGGTGCTGACGGCGGGGGCGGGACAAAACCCGGCGCGTCAGTCAGCAATCAAAGGGGGATTACCGAATACCGTTTCTGCTATCACCATCAACGACGTTTGTGGCTCAGGGCTTAAAGCGCTGCATCTTGCCACGCAGGCGATCCAGTGTGGCGAAGCGGACATTGTGATTGCGGGTGGGCAAGAGAACATGAGCCGTGCGCCGCATGTCCTCACCGACAGCCGAACCGGCGCGCAGTTGGGCAACAGCCAACTGGTCGACAGCCTGGTGCACGATGGCCTGTGGGATGCCTTCAATGATTACCACATGGGCGTGACCGCCGAGAATCTGGCGCGTGAATACGGCATCAGCCGGGAACTGCAGGATGCGTATGCCCTCAGTTCGCAGCAAAAGGCGCGAGCGGCCATCGATGCCGGTCGCTTTAAAGCGGAAATTGTTCCGGTTGCCACCCAGCGTAATGGGCAAACCGTGATGGTGGATACTGACGAGCAGCCGCGAACCGATGCCAGCGCAGAAGGTCTGGCGCGGCTGGATCCGGCCTTCGAACTGTCAGGATCGGTGACCGCCGGCAACGCTTCTTCGATTAATGATGGCGCGGCGGCGGTGATGATGATGAGTGAGTCCAAAGCGCAAGAGCTGGATTTGCCCGTGCTGGCCCGCATCCGCGCTTTTGCCAGCGTCGGCGTAGATCCTGCTCTGATGGGCATTGCCCCCGTGTATGCCACGCGCCGCTGTCTGGAGCGGGTCGGCTGGCAGCTGGCCGATGTGGATCTCATTGAAGCGAATGAGGCGTTTGCCGCCCAGGCGCTTTCCGTGGGCAAAATGCTGGAGTGGGACGAGCGCCGGGTGAACGTCAATGGCGGCGCGATTGCCCTTGGACATCCGATTGGCGCTTCCGGCTGTCGTATTCTGGTTTCTCTGGTTCACGAAATGGTCAAACGCAATGCCCGCAAAGGTCTGGCGACGCTGTGCATTGGCGGTGGGCAAGGCGTAGCATTAGCCATCGAACGCGATTAACTCCCCTTTTTTCTCTCCCTCTACATTCCATTCATAGCCGTTATGCCGTGCGAGAAATCGTGACGGCATAACGGCGTTGTGCTGTGCATTCCCTCCGATTTTAGCGCCGGGTAGATGAACTAAACGAATGAACTTACCGCGGTTTGCCCGGGCGTCATGGTATCGAAGACTCAGGGTTCAATCCTATTCCCTTGTTTTACTATACGATTTTTCTCCCTCACTTAATCATGGGATGAATCGACCGTGATCGAAATTACACTTTTGACAATAAGATGCAGAAAAAGTGAAACGATGTTTTATTTGTAATTGAAAACGGGTTCCTGGAAGACTATCATGGGCGCATAAAGTAAAACGGAACAGCGTTTCGCTCTCCGTTGAGAAATTCCCGCTCAGTACATCACTGGAGGTAAATGTGGACGTAAGACAAAGTATTCACAGCGCGCACGCCAAAACACTGGATACCCAGGGGCTACGCAAGGAGTTTTTGGTTGAGAAAGTGTTCGTGGCTGACGAATACACGATGGTTTACAGCCACATTGACCGCATTATCGTCGGCGGCATTATGCCGGTGGCAAAAACGGTCTCCGTCGGCGGCGAAGTCGGTAAACAACTCGGTGTGACCTATTTCCTGGAACGTCGCGAACTGGGTGTGATCAACATCGGCGGCGCAGGTACCATCACCGTCGACGGTCAGTGCTATGAAATCGGCCACCGCGACGCGCTGTATGTCGGCAAAGGGGCAAAAGAAGTGGTCTTCGCCAGCGTGGATAGCGCCACACCAGCCAAGTTCTACTACAACTGCGCGCCAGCGCATACCACGTACCCAACCAAAAAAGTGACGCCTGCCGATGTTGCGCCTGTGACCTTAGGCGACAATCTCACCAGCAACCGTCGCACCATCAATAAATATTTCGTGCCGGATGTGCTGGAGACCTGCCAACTGAGCATGGGCCTTACCGAACTGGCGCCGGGCAATCTGTGGAACACGATGCCGTGCCACACCCATGAGCGTCGCATGGAAGTGTACTTCTATTTCAATATGGAAGAAGACACCTGCGTCTTCCATATGATGGGGCAGCCTCAGGAAACGCGTCATATTGTCATGCACAATGAACAGGCGGTTATTTCACCAAGCTGGTCGATTCACTCCGGCGTGGGCACCAAAGCCTATACCTTCATTTGGGGCATGGTCGGTGAAAACCAGGTCTTTGATGACATGGACCACGTAGCGGTGAAAGATCTGCGCTAGTCGCGGGCGCTCATAACGCCTGTCCGTGACAGGTATGAAAAACTAAGGATTTACAATGATTTTGAATGCATTCTCTCTCGAAGGTAAAGTCGCTGTCGTGACCGGTTGTGATACCGGTCTGGGCCAGGGCATGGCGCTCGGTCTGGCGGAAGCCGGCTGCGATATCGTCGGGATTAACATCGTTGAGCCGACCGAAACCATCGAGCGTGTGACCGCACTGGGCCGTCGCTTTTTGAGCCTGACCGCTGACCTGCGTCAGATCGACGGGATCCCGGCACTGCTGGAGCGTGCGGTGGCTGAGTTCGGCCATATTGATATTCTGGTCAACAACGCTGGGCTGATCCGTCGTGAAGACGCGATCAATTTCAGCGAAAAAGACTGGGATGACGTGATGAACCTGAACATCAAGAGCGTATTCTTTATGTCTCAGGCGGCGGCAAAACACTTCATCGCACAGGGTAACGGCGGCAAAATCATCAATATCGCCTCGATGCTCTCGTTCCAGGGCGGTATCCGCGTCCCGTCTTACACGGCTTCCAAAAGCGGCGTAATGGGGGTGACCCGTCTGATGGCGAACGAATGGGCGAAGCACAATATCAACGTCAACGCGATCGCGCCGGGTTATATGGCAACCAACAATACCCAGCAGTTGCGTGCTGATGAGCAGCGTAGCGCTGAGATCCTCGATCGTATCCCGGCGGGTCGTTGGGGTCTGCCGAGCGATCTGATGGGGCCAGTGGTGTTCCTGGCATCCAGCGCCTCTGATTACATCAACGGCTACACTGTGGCGGTTGACGGTGGCTGGCTGGCGCGTTAACACGTTCCCGTTTGCCGGGCAAACCCTGCCTTCGCGCAGGGTTTTTTATTGATGAAATCAGGCGTTGAGAAAATCCTCGCGAACCGGTGTAAAAGTATCCAGCAGGGTTCCCGGTTTCAGGCAGACACAGCCGTGCACAATATTCGGCTGCTTATATAACGTATCCCCGGCGCGTACCACCTGCTTCTCGTCACCGATGGTAAATTCAAATTCACCGGATAACACGTAGGTCAATTGTTCATGAGGATGATGATGCAATGGGCCGATCGCCCCTTCTTCGAAATTAACCTCAACGGCCATCATGTTGCCATTATGCGCGAGGATGCGGCGGGTAACGCCATTGCCCAGATCTTCAAGCGTCGTCTCGTGATGGAAAACAAACATACGGGATCCTGTTAGTGTTTGAAACAATGTTTCATTAAAGCTAACTCAGGCGCGTGACAAAGAAAACGGCAGAGCGAATGAACTGGAAAGTTGATCACAAGTTTGTTTCACTGCAGTAAATCACTAATGAAGGAGCAGGTAATGAAGACGATCGGCTTGTTAGGCGGGATGAGTTGGGAATCGACGATCCCCTACTACCGGTTAATTAACGAAGGGATTAAACAGCAACTGGGTGGGCTTCATTCTGCGAGCCTGCTGTTACACAGCGTTGATTTCCATGAGATCGAAGCATGCCAGAGCCGCGGCGAGTGGGACAAAGCCGGGGACATTCTCGCGCAGGCCGCGATCGGCTTGCAGCAGGCGGGGGCGGAAGGGATCGTCTTATGTACTAACACGATGCACAAAGTGGCGGAGGCCATTGAATCGCGCTGTTCGTTGCCTTTTCTACATATTGCCGATGCGACCGGGCGTGTCATTTCCGCGCAGGGAATGCGCCGGGTGGCGCTGCTGGGAACGCGTTACACCATGGAGCAGGATTTTTATCGCGGTCGCCTGGAACAGCAGTTTGCCATTGAGAGCCTGGTGCCAGAGGCGGATGTGCGGGCGAAGATCAATCAGATCATCTTTGATGAGCTTTGCCTCGGACGCTTTACCGACGCTTCGCGTCAGTTCTATGTAGAGGTGATTGAAGACCTGGCGTCGCAAGGTGCAGAGGGCGTCATTTTTGGCTGCACGGAGATTGGCCTGCTGGTACCGGTAGAGCGTAGTCCGATCCCGGTGTTCGACACCACCGCGATCCATGCCGCAGACGCCGTGACGTTTATGCTGTCGTAACCGGCCCGAGGATCTGCTCCAGCGCTGTCACCAGGTGGTGATGGCGGGTCTGCAGATGATGGCTGAATGCCTCTACCAGCGCGGAAGCGGGGCGGTGGATAGGGCGGATCAGGCTGACGGTAAACGGCACGGAAATACTGAAACGACGCGCCACCACGCCGCTCGCCGCATAATCCAGCGCGGTGAACGGATTCACGATCGAAAGACCGGCTCCGGCGCGCACCATCGCACACACGGATGCCGCGCTGTGGGTCTCCACCACCATCCGCCGTTTAACGTCGTGCTCATTAAACAGCGTGTCCAGCAGTTTCCGGTAACTGTCCGTACGCGACAGGCTGATGTAGTTCTCCCCCTGAAAATCCTGTGGCGTTAATACCGACTTTTCCGCCAGCGGATGACCCGGCGGCAGCACGCAGACTTCATCAAGCGAGAAGAGCTCCGTACGTTCAGTTCCGGCTGGCGTATGCAACGTCTCCGTCAGCCCCAGATCGTGACGCTGAGCGGAAAGCCACTCTTCCAGCAGCGGTGACTCCTGCGGCACGATATTCAGGCTGACTTCCGGATAGCGGGCAAGAAACGGCTGAATCAATACAGGCAGCAGCGACTGCGAAAAAACCGGCAGACAGACAATAGACAACTCCCCCTGACGAAACTCCCGCAGGCTTTCCGCGGCGCTGACGATTCGATCCAGCCCGTACCAGGAACGCTGTACCTCTTCAAACAGACGTAACCCCTGAACCGTCGGATGCAGGCGACCGCGCGTGCGTTCAAACAGCGTCAGCCCCAGCACTTTTTCAAAGCGAGCCAGTTCGCGACTGACGGTGGGCTGTGACGTATGCAGCAGCCGTGCGGCTTCGGTCAGGTTTCCGGCGGTCATGACCGCATGAAAAATTTCAATATGACGTAAGTTAACGGCAGCCATAGTCACCTCGTTTGACTCAATCCATATCATTTTTGCATAGAGTCTATATAAAACGATATTTTTTATTCTCTTCACGCTGTGGCGTAATGATAAAAAAACATCATGTCCGGAGCCGTTATGCCTCATTCCTTGTATTGTACCGATACCGATCTCACCGCGGAAAACCTGCTCAGGTTACCGGCTGAATTTGGCTGTCCGGTCTGGGTTTACGACGCACAGATCGTTCGTCGCCAGATTGCGGCGTTACAACAGTTTGATGTGGTGCGCTTCGCACAGAAGGCCTGTTCCAATATTCATATTCTGCGTTTAATGCGCGAGCAGGGCGTCAAAGTGGACTCCGTGTCATTAGGCGAAATCGAACGTGCGCTGGCGGCGGGATACGATCCGCAAACGCATCCGGATGACATTGTTTTTACCGCCGATGTGATTGACAGCGCCACCCTGGCACGCGTCAGCGAATTGCGCATACCGGTCAATGCCGGTTCTGTCGATATGCTGGATCAGCTTGGACAAGTCTCGCCGGGGCATCGCGTCTGGTTGCGTGTAAATCCGGGTTTTGGTCACGGTCACAGCCAGAAAACCAATACCGGTGGCGAAAACAGTAAACACGGCATCTGGCATACTGATTTGCCGCAGGCGCTGGCGGTGATGCAGCGGCATCAGTTGAAACTGGTCGGTATTCACATGCACATTGGTTCAGGCGTTGACTATGAACATCTGGAGCAGGTGTGTGGGGCGATGGTACGCCAGGTGGTGGATTTTGGTCAGGATCTGGAAGCGATCTCCGCCGGTGGTGGCCTGTCGATTCCTTATCATGATGACGAAGAGGCGGTGGACACCCGGCATTATTTTGGCCTGTGGAATGCCGCACGCGAACAGATCGCTCGCCACCTGGGACATCATGTGAAGCTGGAAATTGAGCCAGGACGTTTTCTCGTCGCTCAGTCAGGCGTACTGGTCACCCAGGTACGCAGCGTGAAGCAGATGGGCAGTCGCCATTTCGTGCTGGTGGATGCGGGATTTAATGACCTGATGCGTCCGGCGATGTACGGCAGTTATCACCATATTACCGCACTGGCGGCGGATGGTCGCTCGCTGGAAAATGCGCCGCGGGTCGACACGGTTGTCGCAGGACCGCTGTGTGAATCTGGCGACGTCTTTACCCAACAGGAAGGCGGTAAAGTAGAAACCCGCGCGCTGCCAGCGGTGGTGCCGGGCGATTATCTGGTGCTGCATGATACCGGCGCGTACGGTGCGTCAATGTCGTCGAATTACAACAGCCGCCCGCTGTTGCCGGAAGTGTTATTTGACAATGGTCAGGCGCGACTGATTCGCCGCCGCCAGACCATTGAAGAGCTGTTAGCGCTGGAGTTACTTTAAGCTGAACCAGTTTGTAGGCCTGATAAGCAAAGCGCCATCAGGCATTGCGTCGCGCAGATAACATTACGATTTATGTGATAAATACGGCCCGGTGGTCACCGAGTCGCGCAACACCAGCGTGCCGGTAAAGGGCGGGATCGGTTCAACCTCTTCACCATTGACCATGCGGATCGCCTGGTCAATGGCGGTGGTGATCATCGTGTCGATGGGGAGATAAACCGTCGACAGCCCTGGCTCAAGCCATTTCGCGCTCGGCGCATCGTCAAATCCAAACAGCGACACATCCTGCGGAATGTTAAGCCCGGCCTGATGCAGGGCTTTCGATGCGCCCAACGCCATATCATCATTACAGGCGAACAGCGCGGTGAACGTCACTCCTTCCTGTAGCAGTTCGTTACAGGCGTCATAGCCGCGCGTCATGCTGGAATCGCCATACTTCACCTTCGCCGGATCCCAGGCGATGCCGTTTTTCTCCAGCGCTTTACGATAGCCCATCAGACGCGACTTCCCGGTGGGCGTGTGTCCCGGCACGGTAATACAGGCGATCTCGCGGTGTCCCTGGGAAATCAGGTAATCTACCGCCTGAAATGCCGCGTCTTCCTGTTCAAAAAAGATGGCGCGTTCACGGGCGAGGCTGACGTCGCGGTTGATGATAATCAACGGCATGGTGATCGAATCCGCCAGCGCCAGAATTGCTTTTTCGCTCATATAGCGGGTGTAGAGAATGATGGCGTCACACTGCCGGTCGGCCAGCATTTGCACCGCTTCCTGTTCGCGCTCTGGTGTATCGTGACCATCGGTGACAATCAACTGTTTGCCATGAGATTCAGTCTGTCGCGAGGCCTGCTGTAGCAGGCGGCCAAAGTAGAAGCCATCAAAGGTCGACACGACCAGCCCAATGCTGTTGCTGGTCCGGTTTGCCAGCGAACGGGCCAGAAAGTTCGGACGATAATCCAGCGCCTGCATCGCTTTAAACACTTTCTGACGTGTACTCTCTTTAACCTGACCGGTGCCATTCAGCACGCGAGAAACGGTGGCTTTCGAGACACCGGCACGACGGGAAACATCCAGCATTGTTATCATGACGCGTTCCTGATTACTCGTTTGATGACGCATTGCCCGGATCCACTGGCGTTGTCACGGAATGGCGACGGACCAGCGTAGGGCTGAAGACATGGGTAACATCCGGCAGCGGGTGTTTTTTCGCCAGCGCGAGCGCCAGTTCTGCGGCCTGCGTCGCCATCGTTACGATGGGATAACGCACAGTGGTCAGTCGCGGGCGAACGTAACGCGAAACCAACACATCATCAAAGCCGATCAGCGAGATTTCCGCCGGGACTTCCACACCGTTATCATTTAGCACGCCCATTGCGCCTGCGGCCATGGAGTCGTTATAACAGGCTACCGCGGTGAAGTTTCTGCCCCTACCCAGCAGTTCGGTCATCGCCTGCTCACCGCCGCTCTCATCCGGCTCGCCAAACGTCACAAGGCGATCGTTGACCGGGAGATGGCTCTCTTCAAGCGCATCGTAATAGCCTTTGAGACGATCTTCCGCATCCGAAATGGAATGATTTGAGCAGAGATAGCCAATGCGGGTATGGCCCTGCTGGATCAGGTGACGGGTCGCCAGCCAGGCACCGTAGCGGTCATCCAGCGCCACACAGCGCTGTTCGAAACCAGGCAGGATCCGGTTGATTAGCACCATGCCGGGAATTTGCTTCATGAGTGACGCCAGATCGGCATCCGGGATCATTTTGGCGTGCACGACGAGCGCGGCGCAGCGGTGACGAATGAGTTGCTCGATCGCCTGACGCTCTTTTTGTTCATTATGGTAGCCGTTGCCAATCAGTAAAAAATTTCCGGTGTTGTAGGAGACCTGCTCCACCGCTTTTACCATCGCGCCGAAAAAAGGGTCGGAAACATCGCCAACCACCAGACCGATGGTCTCGGTGGATTGCTGTGCCAGGGCGCGCGCGTTGGCGTTGGGATGGTAGCTGAGCGACTCCATCGCACTGGTCACCGCCAGGCGTGACGCCTCGCTGGCTTTGGGGGAATCGTTGATGACGCGGGAAACGGTGGCGACTGATACACCAGCCAGTCGGGCTACATCCTTTATGGTCGCCATGACAGTACCTATTGTGGGTAAACGCTTACATTCTGTCAGTGTTACGGAAAACGTCTGTTGGTTCAAGCAGATTGCCCGTTGCGACGCGGCAAATGTGAGCAACACCCTCGGAATTAAGACAAAAATCGAAAGATGCAAACCATTAGTTACACTTTGCGAAGGGCTGTTGCGATTGTTCGCTGGCGACGTTTCCTGGCGGCTTGATAAAGTTGAGATCCCAGAGGTATTGATAGGTGAAGCCAACTTTCGGGTTGAGCACACGAATTACACCAGCCTGCGCCAGTTGCGCAGGTTTTTTTTTGTGATTACGGCAATCTGTAACAGTAAGCGATAATTTACACAACCGGTTGCATTTCCCTTCATTCCTTTGCGTTTTCTCGCTGGCGAAGCGGCCATGTACCGACCACAATCAAGATCCCAGAGGTATTGATTGGTGAGATTATTCGGTACGCTCTTCGTACTCTGTCTCTTGCACCAACCTGCGCGGATGCGCAGGTTTTTTTTCGCCCCGAGTTTACTGTCGCTCCCGTTGCCTTGTTCGTGTAATCTGCCACCATTATTTTACCGAATCGTGCGCAAAGGGAGTTGAAATGTTATTTGGCTTTTTCCGTAACCTGTGCCGTGTGCTCTATCGGGTACGCGTGACGGGGGATATGCAGGCGTTACAGGGAGAGCGCGTCTTAATCACCCCCAACCACGTCTCTTTCATCGACGGTATTCTGCTGGCGTTGTTTCTACCGGTACGCCCGGTGTTTGCGGTCTATACCTCGATTAGCCAGAAGTGGTACATGCGCTGGTTAACCTCGCTGATTGATTTTGTGCCGCTCGATCCAACGAAGCCGATGGCGATTAAACATCTGGTCCGACTGATCGAGCAGGGGCGTCCGGTGGTGATTTTCCCGGAGGGACGCATTTCGGTGAGCGGCTCGCTAATGAAAATCTACGATGGCGCCGGATTTGTTGCCGCGAAATCCGGGGCGACGCTGGTGCCAGTGCGGATTGAAGGCGCAGAGCTCACCCATTTCAGCCGCCTGAAAGGGCTGGTGAAACGTCGTTTCTTCCCGCAGATCCATCTGCATGTTTTACCGCCAACCCGTCTGCCGATGCCTGATGCGCCGCGCGCACGCGATCGTCGTAAAATTGCGGGTGAAATGCTGCATCAAAAAATGATGGAAGCGCGAATGGCGGTGCGCCCACGCGAAACGCTGTATGAATCGCTGCTGGCGGCAATGTACCGCTATGGCGCGGGTAAGCACTGTATCGAAGACATCAATTTCAAGCCGGACAGTTACCGACAGTTGCTCACTAAGACGCTGTTTGTCGGGCGTATTCTGGAAAAATACAGCGCAGAGGGTGAAAGAATTGGCCTGATGCTACCGAATGCCGCCATCAGCGCAGCGGTGATTTTCGGCGCGGTTTCTCGCCGTCGTATCCCGGCAATGATGAACTACACGGCGGGCGTCAAAGGGCTGACCAGCGCCATCACCGCCGCGGAAATCAAAACCATTTTTACCTCCCGCCAGTTCCTGGATAAAGGCAAACTCTGGCACCTGCCGGAGCAACTGTCGCAGGTTCGCTGGGTCTATCTGGAAGATCTCAAAGCCGATGTGACTACCGCAGACAAGCTGTGGATCTTTGCGCATCTGCTGATGCCGCATCGGGCGCAGGTTAAGCAGCAGCCGGAAGAAGCGGCGGTGATCCTCTTTACCTCAGGTTCTGAGGGGCATCCAAAGGGGGTGGTACATAGCCATAAGAGTCTGCTGGCCAACGTTGAGCAGATCAAAACCATTGCTGACTTCACCGCCAATGACCGCTTTATGTCGGCGCTGCCGCTGTTTCACTCTTTCGGTCTGACGGTGGGGCTGTTTACGCCGTTACTCACCGGCGCTGAAGTGTTCCTCTATCCCAGTCCGCTGCATTATCGCATTGTGCCGGAACTGGTTTATGACCGGAACTGCACGGTACTGTTTGGCACCTCCACGTTCCTCGGGAACTATGCGCGCTTTGCCAATCCGTATGATTTCTATCGCCTGCGCTATGTGGTGGCGGGAGCGGAAAAACTCCAGGAGAGTACTAAACAGCTCTGGCAGGACAAATTTGGTCTGCGCATTCTTGAAGGTTACGGCGTGACGGAATGTGCGCCTGTGGTCTCGATTAACGTCCCGATGGCAGCGAAGCCTGGTACCGTCGGGCGGATCCTGCCCGGTATGGACGCGCGCCTGCTGGCGATCCCTGGCATTGAAGAGGGCGGTCGTTTGCAGTTGAAAGGGCCCAATATCATGAACGGTTACCTGCGCGTAGAAAAACCGGGCGTGCTGGAGGTGCCGGTGGCGGAAAACGCCGGGGGAGAACTGGAACGCGGCTGGTATGACACCGGAGACATCGTGCGCTTTGATGAGCAGGGATTCGTGCAGATTCAAGGGCGCGCCAAACGCTTTGCGAAAATTGCCGGCGAGATGGTCTCGCTGGAGATGGTTGAGCAACTGGCGCTCGGCGTGTCGCCAGAGAAAATGCATGCAACGGCGATCAAGAGCGATGCCAGTAAAGGTGAAGCGCTGGTGCTCTTCACCTCCGATAGCGAACTGACGCGTGAGGCTTTACAGCAGTATGCCCGTGCGCACGGCATCCCGGAACTGGCGGTGCCGCGCGATATCCGTTACCTGAAACAACTCCCGTTACTCGGCAGCGGTAAGCCGGATTTCGTAACGCTGAAAAGTTGGGTTGATGATCCGGAAAAACAAAATGCCTGAGTCAGTACATACCAATACCTCTGTCTGGTCGAAAGGGATGATGTCGGTTATTGCGGCGCAATTTCTCTCGGCGTTTGGTGACAACGCTCTGCTGTTTGCCACGCTGGCGCTGCTGAAAGAGCAGTTCTATCCGGACTGGAGTCAGCCGATTCTGCAAATGGTGTTTGTGGGCGCTTACATCCTGTTTGCGCCGTTTGTGGGTCAGGTCGCTGACAGTTTTGCCAAAGGTCGGGTGATGATGTTCGCCAACGGCCTTAAACTGCTGGGGGCGGCAAGCATCTGCTTTGGCTTCAATCCGTTTATTGGCTATACGCTGGTGGGCATTGGCGCGGCGGCCTACTCACCGGCCAAATATGGCATTCTGGGGGAATTAACCACCGGCGATAAGCTGGTGAAAGCCAACGGTCTGATGGAAGCATCAACCATCGCGGCAATCCTGCTTGGCTCGGTGGCGGGTGGTGTACTGGCCGACTGGCATGTCACCGCTGCACTGGTTGCCTGCGCATTGGCCTACGCCGGTGCCGTGGTGGCAAACCTCTCTATTCCCAAACTGGCCGCCGCACGTCCGGGGCAGTCCTGGCATCTGACGAAAATGACCCGCAGTTTCTTTTGCGCCTGTGTTTCATTGTGGCGCAACGGTGAAACGCGCTTCTCGCTGGTGGGTACCAGTCTGTTCTGGGGCGCGGGAGTTACGCTGCGTTTTCTGCTGGTGCTGTGGGTGCCGGTGGCGTTAGGCATTACCGATAACGCCACGCCAACCTATCTTAATGCGATGGTTGCTATCGGTATTGTAGCCGGGGCGGGGGCCGCTGCCAGACTGGTGACGCTGGATACCGTGGTGCGCTGCATGCCGGCGGGGATCCTGATTGGTGTCGTCGTGCTGATTTTCTCTTTGCAACACGCGCTGCTGCCTGCTTATGCGCTACTGATGCTGATCGGTGTGCTGGGTGGTTTCTTTGTGGTACCGCTGAATGCGCTGTTGCAGGAGCGTGGCAAGAAGAGCGTCGGCGCGGGTAATGCGATTGCGGTACAGAATCTCGGAGAAAACAGCGCGATGCTGTTGATGCTGGGACTCTATTCGCTGGCAGTATGGATAGGGATCCCGGTTATTGCCGTTGGCATCGGTTTTGGCGGTCTGTTCGCGCTGGCAATTGCGGCGCTGTGGATCTGGCAGCGCCGTCAGGCGTAATCAACGCGCCGGAATTCCTCCGGCGCGCTTCTGTTACGGTGCAGGATAGGTGTAAACCTGATGCACCGCTTCAATCTCCGCCAGCACCTCTTCGCTTAACGCCAGATGTAAGCTCTCAACATTGGTTTTCAGCTGTTCCATGGTGGTGGCACCAAGCAGCGTACTGGCAACAAACGGCTGATGACGAACGAATGCCAGCGCCATCTGCGCCGGATCGAGGTTGTGGCGTCTGGCGATCTCCACATACGCTGCCACGGCTTTTTGCGTCTGCTCGCCGCTGTAGCGGGTAAAGCGACTAAACAGCGTATTACGCGCTCCGGCAGGCTTTGCGCCGTTCAGGTATTTACCGGTCAGCGTGCCAAATCCCAGACAGGAATAGGCCAGCAGTTCGACGCCTTCGTACTGGCTCACTTCCGCCAGTCCCACTTCAAAACTGCGGTTAACCAGACTGTAAGGGTTCTGGATGGTGACAATGCGCGGCAGATCATGTTTATCCGCCAGGTGCAGATAACGCATCACGCCAAAGGCGGTTTCATTTGAGACGCCGATGTAGCGAATCTTACCCGCGCGCTGGAACTCAGCCAGCGCATCCAGCGTATCCAGTAGCGACACCACCGGCGCGGCGTCGGTCCAGGTGTAGCCGAGCTTGCCAAAACAGTTGGTCGGGCGCTGCGGCCAGTGAACCTGATAGAGATCCAGATAATCGGTCTGCAGACGCCTCAGGCTGTCGTGCAGCGCTTCGCGGATGTTCTTACGATCCAGAGCCTGATTCGGGCGAATACTGTTGTCGTTATTACGCGACGGGCCGCTGACCTTGGAGGCGACAATCAGCTTTTCACGGTTGCCATATTTGGCCAGCCAGTTTCCGACGTAAGTTTCGGTGAGTCCCTGGGTTTCCGGGCGCGGCGGGACCGGGTACATTTCGGCCACGTCGATCAGGTTAATGCCGCTGGCGACGGCATAGTTGAGCTGTGCATGCGCGTCGGCTTCGCTATTTTGTTCACCAAACGTCATTGTGCCCAGCCCCAGTGTACTAACTTCAAGCGAGCTGTGGGGTATACGGTGATATTGCATAGCCGTTTCCTTTTTATAATCACAACATAAGGATTATAAAAATGGCTGAGGGAAGGGAAAAAGGGAAGAAAAATTGTTAAGGCCAGCAGCGCGGCTGACCTCAGCCTTCACCGTTCAATGATTTGAGAAACGTCGTCGCGGTTAATTTGCATGGCGTTGCCCTGCTGGTCGTGGTAGCTCACCAGACCGGTATCGTCGTCAATTTCGGGTTTCCCGTCGGTCAGGATCATCCGACCATCTTTGGTCGCCATCACATAGTCGCTACTGCAGCCGGAAACAGCAAAAGCCAGTCCAACCGCGGAAATTATCACTGCCCATTTTTTCATCCATTTATCCTCACGTGGCCTGCGTCTGATAATAGTCTAGTAATAACCTGACGTTATGGGCAGGAAAAGCAGGAAAATCTTAAACTGAGAGCGGAAACGGAAAGAAATTCGCTCCCGGCAGGGAGCGAAAAAGGCAATTACAGCGGATTTTTTTTGTTTCGCAACAAATTCAAACTTTCGACCGCAATGGAGAAGAACATCGCGAAATAGATGTAACCCTTCGGTACGTGAACATCGAAGCTTTCCAGAATCAGGGTGAAGCCAACCAGAATCAGGAACGACAGGGCCAGCATCTTCACGGACGGGTGTCGGTCGACAAACTCGCCAATAGGACGCGCCGCAAACATCATCACCCCAACGGCAATCACCACCGCCGCCATCATAATGAACAGGTGATCGGACAAGCCGACCGCCGTAATCACCGAGTCCAGGCTGAAGATGATGTCGAGCAGCATAATCTGCACGATTGCCCCCAGGAAGGAGGTGACGCGCATATTCATCCCTTCTTCTTCACCTTCGATGGATTCATGGATCTCCTTACTCGCTTTCCAGATCAGGAACAATCCACCTAGCAGAAGGATCAGGTCACGGGCGGAAATGGCCTCACCAAACACGTCAAACAGCGGATTGGTCAGCCGGGTCACCCAGGCGATGGAGGCGAGCAGCGCCAGTCTCATAATCATCGCCGCCGCAAGGCCCAGACGTCGGGCGTGCGCGCGTTGCGCAGTCGGGAGTTTTGCAACCACCAGAGAGAGGAAAATAATATTATCGATCCCAAGCACGATCTCCAGCAGCGTCAGCGTACCGAGCGCAAGCCAGGCGTTAGGATCGGTTATCCATGCAAATAACATTGAACAAAGTCCTGCCAAAAAAAGAAACGCTAATTATATGCTTCCCGGCCACCAGGCGAAAGTCTAACGCTGTTGTAACAAAAAGTGGCGTTCCAGTAAGGCGCGCGTGAAGTTCTTTTTCAGATAAAAACCCCGCGGCAACGTCAGTATTGGCTCGCCCTGGGCGCCGATCGCCTCGGTGAGCGCTTTGGCATTTGCTGCCTTCGGTCGCAGTTGTAAAAATTCGCCATGCCGGGCGGTGATGCGTTCAACCTGACCGAGCACAATCATGTCCATCAACTCTTCCCAGTCGAGACGCAACTGACGGTCTTCTTCTTCATCGGGACTCCACAGGACTGGCGATCCTACCCGTCGTTGGGCGAGGGGAATGCTGCGCTCACCTTCAACCGGGATCCACAGCACCCGCTTCAGTTTGTGCCGCACGTGGCTGGTTTCCCACGTCACACCACTGTTTCCCGTCAACGGCGCGACGCAGACGAAGGTGGTTTCGAGCGGTCGCCCAAAGCTATCTACAGGAATGGTTTTCAACTCAACGCCGAGTGCGGCGAAATCTTGCTCAGGCTTACTTCCGGCGCTGGCGCCCAGCCAGAGTTCCAGTAACACACCGATCCAGCCTTTGTCCCGCTTGAGATCTTTCGGTGCAACGATACCCGCCAGTGCCGCCAGTTCACCTAACGAATAGCCCGAAAGCTGCTGCGCCTGCTGGAGCAAAAGGGCTTCAGATTCCGGTGGAAAGCGTAAAGGATGGAGTCCGGACATGGCGTGATACCTTAGGTGAAAAAATGAACAATGATTTTATACCGTGGGAAATAAGTTTATCGTTTTCCACATGTGATATTCAATGCCATGATTTATATTGGTTTTTATTTTCCCGCATAGTGTGTTGCGCAACACCAGAACAGGTTTTCCATTTCTGGTCACTGAAAATAAACAGGATCTTACACCATGTTATCCACAGAAAGATGGGATAACTGTGAAAAACCCCGACTACTGTTTCCATTTACAGCCTTGACGTGCGACGAAAATCGAATTTTCACACAATTTGTGTCTAACTTATTGGCACAATCTGTGGATAAAGTCGGCGCTGTTCGATCTTTCATCAGCCTGAAGATCGTCAGTGTGATGTTTATCACTTTTTTGCCTGATGAACGGTGGAATGACCGGGTAACTTCATGAATAAAAGAACCTATTTTTTTTACCCTGTCGGCAGTTTATTAAGACTGTTCCGGGTTTTCCCGGAGTAATTCCGTACTTCTTCACAACTCTATCCACAGAAAAGGTGAATAAAATCGCCCATATGGGTGAGTGTCTGTTTATAACTTTGTCTTTAACTGTGAGTTATTCAATTGTTATTAGATGCACACCGCCTTAACTCAGTGGTTTACCGTCTGTCAGGAGTGTGAAACAATCATTCTCATATAAGGTTTATGTTGAGGTAGTCCGGTGATTGATGACGATGGCTACCGCCCAAATGTAGGTATCGTAATTTGTAATCGTCAGGGGCAGGTGATGTGGGCCCGGCGGTTTGGTCAGCACTCCTGGCAGTTCCCACAGGGTGGGATAAACCCAGGAGAATCAGCAGAACAGGCGATGTACCGGGAACTGTTTGAAGAAGTAGGGTTAAGCCGTAAAGATGTGCGAATCCTTGCCTCTACTCGCAACTGGTTGCGTTACAAGTTACCAAAACGTTTGGTGCGTTGGGATACAAAGCCGGTGTGTATCGGCCAGAAACAAAAGTGGTTTCTTTTGCAGTTGATGAGCGCGGATGCGGAAATCAATATGCAAACCAGCAGCACTCCTGAGTTCGACGGCTGGCGTTGGGTAAGTTACTGGTACCCGGTCCGGCAAGTGGTTTCATTTAAACGCGATGTCTACCGCAGGGTGATGAAAGAGTTCGCAAGTGTTGTGATGGCGCTTCAGGAAGCGACGCCGAAGCCGCAAAGTACACCTGCTTATCGACGTAAAAGAGGTTAAGCCACGCAAATTATGCTCACCCGCCTGCGCGAAATAGTCGAAAAGGTGGCCAGTGCTCCGCGTCTTAATGAAGCGCTGAATATTCTGGTTACTGACATCTGTCTTGCGATGGATACAGAGGTCTGCTCGGTTTATCTGGCCGATCATGACCGCCGTTGTTATTACCTCATGGCGACTCGGGGGCTTAAAAAACCGCGCGGTCGCACTGTCGCACTCGCGTTTGATGAAGGGATCGTCGGTCTGGTTGGCAGGCTGGCGGAACCAATCAACCTCGCTGATGCCCAAAAACATCCCAGTTTTAAATATATCCCCTCGGTAAAGGAAGAGCGCTTCCGTGCTTTCCTCGGGGTGCCGATCATTCAGCGTCGTCAACTGCTGGGGGTCCTCGTTGTGCAGCAGCGCGAACTGCGCCAGTATGACGAAAGCGAAGAATCTTTCCTCGTGACACTCGCCACGCAGATGGCGGCGATCCTGTCACAATCTCAGCTTACCGCCCTGTTCGGTCAGTATCGCCAGACGCGCATCCGCGCGTTACCGGCAGCACCGGGCGTGGCGATCGCAGAAGGTTGGCAGGATGCGACGTTGCCGCTGATGGAGCAGGTGTATCAGGCCTCAACGCTGGATCCTGCCCTGGAGCGTGAGCGTCTGACCGGCGCGCTGGAAGAGGCGGCAAATGAGTTTCGCCGCTACAGTAAGCGGTTTGCCGCAGGCGCACAGAAAGAGACTGCTGCGATATTCGATCTCTATTCGCACCTGCTCTCCGATGCTCGCTTGCGACGCGAACTGTTTATCGAAGTCGATAATGGCTCAGTGGCAGAATGGGCGGTCAAAACGATCATCGAAAAGTTTGCCGAACAGTTTGCCTCGCTGAGTGACAACTATCTCAAAGAGCGTGCGGGCGATCTGCGTGCGCTGGGCCAGCGCCTGCTGTTTCATCTTGATGACTCTGTACAAGGGCCGAATGCCTGGCCAGAACGCTTCGTGCTGGTGGCTGACGAACTCTCTGCCACGACGCTGGCGGAACTGCCGCAGGACCGACTGGTGGGTGTCGTTGTTCGTGACGGGGCAGCTAACTCCCATGCGGCAATTATGGTTCGTGCATTGGGCATTCCCACCGTGATGGGGGCTGATATCCAGCCGTCGGTGTTGCACCGGCGGACGCTGGTAGTGGATGGTTATCGTGGTGAGCTGCTGGTCGATCCCGAACCGGTATTGATCCAGGAATATCAGCGGCTTATCAGCGAAGAGAACGAACTCAGCCGTCTGGCGGAAGATGACGTCAATTTACCCGCGCAGTTGAAAAGCGGCGAGCGAGTGAAGGTCATGCTGAACGCGGGGCTCAGCCCGGAGCATGAAGAAAAGCTAGGCAGTCGTATCGACGGTATTGGTCTGTATCGCACCGAAATTCCCTTCATGCTGCAAAGCGGTTTCCCTTCAGAAGAGGAGCAGGTGGCGCAGTATCAGGGTATGTTGCAGATGTTTAACGACAAGCCGGTGACACTTCGAACGCTGGACGTGGGTGCGGACAAACAGTTGCCGTATATGCCGATCAGCGAGGAGAATCCTTGCCTTGGCTGGCGAGGGATCCGTATTACGCTCGATCAGCCAGAGATCTTCTTGATCCAGGTTCGCGCCATGCTGCGCGCCAATGCGGCGACGGGCAACCTGAGTATTCTGCTGCCGATGGTGACCAGCATCGACGAGGTGGATGAAGCGCGCCGCCTGATTGAACGTGCCGGGCGCGAAGTGGAAGAGATGATCGGCTACGCGATCCCGAAACCGCGTATTGGCATCATGCTCGAAGTGCCTTCGATGGTCTTTATGCTGCCGAATCTGGCGAGTCGCGTTGATTTTATCTCCGTCGGGACTAACGATCTGACTCAGTACATCCTTGCGGTGGACCGTAACAATACCCGTGTCGCCAACATCTACGACAGTTTGCATCCGGGGATATTACGTGCGCTGTCGATGATTGCGCAGGAAGCTGAGCGGAGTGATATCGACCTGCGCGTGTGTGGCGAAATGGCGGGCGATCCGATGTGCGTGACCATCCTGATTGGGCTGGGTTTCCGCCATCTGTCAATGAATGGTCGCTCTGTGGCGCGTGTAAAATATCTGCTGCGCCGTATTGATTACGAAGAGGCAAAAACGCTTGCCCAGCGTAGCCTTGAGGCGCAACTGGCAACGGAAGTGCGCCATCAGGTAGCGGCGTTTATGGAGCGTCGCGGCATGGGCGGTCTGATTCGCGGGGGGTTGTAAAAGGGCTATACAGATCTTTTACATCTTCCCGACAGCCTCACAGAACCTCGTATGCTATTATTCGCTCCTTTGGAGCGCCTGTAAGCAGTGGGTGCGCATATCGCTCGCTGATATTTTTCAGCGAAATAACAAGAACTTGTGGTGACAGATGACCAGTAGCTATCTGCATTTTCCGGAATTTGATCCGGTCATTTTCTCAATTGGACCCGTTGCACTTCACTGGTACGGCTTAATGTATCTGGTGGGCTTCATTTTCGCGATGTGGCTGGCGACGCGCCGTGCCAACCGCCCAGGCAGTGGCTGGACTAAGAATGAAGTCGAAAACTTACTGTATGCAGGTTTCCTCGGGGTTTTCCTCGGTGGGCGTATTGGCTACGTGCTGTTCTACAACTTCCCGCTGTTCCTGGATAATCCACTTTACTTGTTCCGCGTCTGGGACGGCGGCATGTCCTTCCACGGTGGCCTGATTGGTGTGATTCTGGTGATGATTATTTTCGCCAAACGCACGAAACGTAGTTTCTTCCAGGTCTCTGATTTTATTGCGCCGCTAATCCCTTTTGGCCTGGGCGCCGGACGTCTGGGGAACTTCATTAACGGCGAGCTGTGGGGCCGTGTCGATCCGAATTTCTCTTACGCTATGCTGTTCCCTGGGTCGCGCACGGAAGATATTCTGCTACTGCAAACCAACCCGCAATGGCAATCCATTTTCGATACCTACGGCTCCTTACCGCGCCACGCGTCTCAGCTTTATGAGATGGCGCTGGAAGGTGTCGTGTTGTTTATTATTCTTAACCTGTTTATCCGTAAACCGCGCCCAATGGGATCCGTCTCCGGACTGTTTTTGATCGGCTACGGCGCGTTTCGTATCATCGTTGAATTCTTCCGTCAGCCGGATCAGCAGTTCACCGGCGAATGGGTACAGTACATCAGCATGGGACAGATCCTCTCGATTCCGATGATTGTCGCTGGTGTGATCATGATGGTTTGGGCCTATCGCCGTCGCCCACAGCAACACGTTTCCTGAGGAACCATGAAACAGTATTTAGAACTGATGCAAAAAGTGCTGGATGAAGGCACACAGAAAAACGACCGTACCGGAACCGGAACGCTTTCCATTTTTGGTCATCAGATGCGTTTTAACCTGCAGGAAGGATTCCCGCTGGTGACGACAAAACGTTGCCATCTGCGTTCCATCATCCACGAACTGCTGTGGTTCCTGCAGGGTGATACCAATGTGGCTTATCTGCACGAAAATAACGTCACCATCTGGGACGAATGGGCGGACGAAAACGGCAATCTGGGCCCGGTGTATGGCAAACAGTGGCGTGCCTGGCCGACGCCGGACGGTCGCCACATCGACCAGATCACGACCGTGCTGAACCAGTTGAAAAATGATCCCGATTCGCGCCGTATAATCGTTTCGGCGTGGAACGTTGGCGAACTGGATAAAATGGCGCTGGCGCCGTGCCACGCGTTCTTCCAGTTTTATGTCGCGGACGGCAAGCTCTCCTGCCAGTTATATCAGCGATCCTGCGACGTGTTCCTCGGCCTGCCGTTTAACATCGCCAGCTACGCGCTGCTGGTGCATATGATGGCGCAGCAGTGCGATCTGGAGGTCGGCGATTTCGTCTGGACCGGCGGTGACACGCATTTGTACAGCAACCACATGGAGCAGACGCACCTGCAACTGACTCGCGAGCCGCGCGCGCTGCCAAAACTGGTGATCAAACGTAAACCTGATTCCATCTTTGACTACCGCTTCGAAGATTTTGAAATCGAAGGTTACGATCCGCATCCGGGGATTAAAGCGCCGGTTGCTATCTAAACAGGTTTTATCCTGTCATAGCCGACGCCTCCGTGCGTCGGTTTTTTTTACCCTAATTTTGGTTATTCGGCGTGGATTCCTGAAATTTTGCAATCTGCTGCAACAGGGTAAATTTTCCTCGTAACGCGCCGAAAAACCTGAATTCTCGCCTCGTTTAAATTTTCCGACACGGCATACTGCCGCCATGAATACACAGCAGGGCTATACGCTCATCGAAACGCTGGTCGCGATGCTTATCATTGTCAGCCTGAGTGCAACAGGACTTTACGGCTGGCAGCAGTGGCAGCAACAGCAACATCTCTGGCAGACCGCCTGTCAACTGCGCGATTTCTTGCTGCAGCTACGGGAGGACGCTAACTGGCATAACCGCGACCACATTATTACCGCCATCAGGGAGGACGCGTCATGGTGTCTTGTCAGTACAACAACCTCACAAAATACCTGCACGCCGCGTTCTGCGCTCGTTTTTGTGCCACTTTGGCGCGATGTCGATCTTGTCGGGATCACTGCCTCACTGGCCTTTTATGGTCAACGCAATACCGCGTGGCCGGGGAATATTCGCCTGAAAAATGCGGCGGGAGAATGGCGTGTCGTGGTTTCGCCCTGGGGACGCATTCGCCTGTGCGAGCGCGACGATACCCAGGGATGCAGGTGAGTGAACGCGGCTTTTCACTACTTGAGGTGTTGATTGCGATGGCCATCAGTAGCGTATTGTTGTTGGGTGCCGCCCGGTTTTTACCGGCGTTACAGCGTGATATTTTGCAGCAGACCCGCAGACTCGCGCTGGAGGATGACGTATGGCAGCGGGTGTATACCGTCGCGAAGCACCTTCAACGCGCGGGATATTGTCACGGTAGTTGCAGTGGCGAAGGGGTAAACATTGCCGAGGCGGGCCAGTGCGTTATTGTGCAGTGGGACGCAAACGCGAATGGTATCTGGGAAAGCGAGCCGGTAAAGGAGGCTGAACAAACCGGGTTTCGCCTGAACGAAAACGTGCTGGAGACGCAGCGCGGCGCGAAAACGTGCAGCGGAAAAGGATGGGATAAAATGACCGATCCGGACGTGGTGCTGATTACGGCATTTGAGGTCACGCGCCAGGATATCGCGGGCTTTGCGCCTGAACTGACCTTACATCTGCGCGGCATTAGTCGGGCTGATCCGCAAACCGTGGCCGATGCGCGCTACAGCGTGAGCGGCTTTAATTTATGAACCGCGAGCGGGGCGTCTCCTCTCTGGCGATGGTTTTGCTGCTGTTGGCCCTTGGTAGCCTCCTGTTGCAGGGGGTTAATCAGCAGCAGAGCAGTTATGCTTCGCGGGTGGCGATAGAAAGTCAGGCTTTGCAACGCCAGGCTGTCGTGCAGTCGGCCATGGAGTGGGGCAGGATGCAGCAATGGCCGGTAAGTTCAGATAAACCGTGTCGGTACTATGGAGAGGGCAATGTCCCTGTCTGCCTGCGCAGACTCGCTGACAGTCGCGCTTTGCTTATTGCCAACTATCAGGGAATATCCTTATGGCGAGAAGGCGAACAGAAAGAGGAAAACGTCATTTTTTCTCTTCATGGCTGGAGCGATTTCTGTCCGCTACGAGAGGTCGCACTATGCCAGATCCCCTGAGCCAGCAGCGTGGGTTTAGCCTGCCGGAAGTGATACTGGCAATGGTCCTCATGGTGATGGTGGTGACGGCGCTTTCTGGATATCAGCGCGTGCTGATGAACAGTTTTTTCATCAGGGGGCAGTACCTTCAGCTCTGGCGACAGGGTTGGCAGCAGACGCAACTGCGTTCATTTTCACCACCGGTTAACTGGCAGGTTAACCGGATGCAGACAACGCAGGCGGGATGTGTCAGCATCAGCGTTACGCTATCTTCACCTCAGGGCAGGCAGGGAAAAATGACGCGTCTGCATTGCCCGAATCGTTAGTCGTCAGGAGTCTCTATGTTAAGGGTCTACCACTCAAATCGTCTGGATGTGCTGGAAGCATTGATGGAGTTCATCGTCGAGCGTGAACGGCTGGACGATCCCTTTGAGCCGGAAATGATTTTGGTACAGAGTACGGGGATGGCGCAGTGGTTACAAATGACCCTTTCGCAGAAATTTGGCATTGCCGCTAATATAGCGTTTCCACTCCCGGCAAGCTTTATCTGGGATATGTTCGTCCGCGTTTTGCCGGAGATCCCAAAAGAAAGCGCCTTCAACAAACAGAGTATGAGCTGGAAGTTGATGACGCTGCTTCCACAACTGCTGGAGCATGACGACTTTGCGTTATTACGCCACTATCTGACGGACGATACTGATAAACGTAAGCTGTTTCAGTTGTCGTCACGCGCCGCGGATCTTTTCGATCAGTATCTGGTGTACCGACCGGAATGGCTAACGCAGTGGGAAGCGGGGAGAACGGTCGAGGGGTTAGGAGAGGCGCAATGCTGGCAGGCACCGCTGTGGAAAGCGTTGGTAGAGTACACCGATACGCTGGGGCAGCCGCGCTGGCATCGTGCCAATCTCTATCAACGGTTTATCCAGACTCTCGAAAACGCCGATAGCTGCCCATCAGGACTTCCTTCTCGCGTGTTTATCTGCGGGATCTCCGCGTTGCCACCTGTATACTTACAGGCACTTCAGGCGCTCGGCAAACATATCGATATTCATCTGCTCTTCACCAATCCCTGCCGCTATTACTGGGGGGATATCAAAGATCCGACGTATCTGGCGAAGCTGCTGGCACGTCAGCGGCGACATAGTTTTGAAGACCGCCATTTACCGCTGTTCCGTGACAATTCGAATGCCGAAAGTTTGTTTAACGGCGATGGCGAACAGGATGTCGGTAACCCGCTGTTGGCCTCCTGGGGAAAATTGGGTCGCGATTATATTTATCTGCTCTCTGAACTGGAAAACAGTCAGGAGCTCGATGCGTTTGTCGACGTTACTCCGGATAACCTGTTGCATAACATCCAGGCCGATATCCTTGAGCTGGAAAACCGCGCAGTGGCGGGGGTGAGTCTGGAAGAGTATTCCCGCAGTGACAACAAGCGACGCCTTGATCCAAACGACACCAGCGTCACTTTTCACGTCTGTCATAGCCCGCAGCGTGAAGTTGAAGGCCTCCACGATCGTCTGCTGGCGATGCTGGAGGCGGACCCAACGCTTACCCCGCGTGACATCATCGTGATGGTGGCGGATATCGACAGCTATAGCCCGTTTATTCAGGCCGTCTTTGGCAGCGCTCCTGCGGAGCGGTATCTGCCTTATGCCATTTCCGATCGCCGGGCGCGTCAGTCACATCCGGTATTGCAGGCGTTCATCAGCCTGTTGTCTTTACCTGACAGCCGCTTTGTTTCTGAGGATGTGCTGGCGCTGCTGGATGTCCCGGTGCTGGCGGCGCGCTTTAATATCAATGAAGAAGGGTTGCGCTATTTGCGGCTGTGGGTCAATGAGTCGGGCATTCGCTGGGGAATTGATGATGACAACGTGCGGGAACTGGAGCTCCCGGCAACGGGACAGCATACGTGGCAATTTGGCCTCACGCGCATGCTGCTGGGCTATGCGATGGAAAGTGCGCAGGGCGAGTGGCAGTCCGTTCTGCCTTACGATGAGTCCAGCGGACTGATCGCTGAGCTGGTGGGACATCTGGCGTCATTACTGATGCAGCTTAATCTCTGGCGTCGTGGTCTGGCGCAGGAGCGTCCGCTGGAAGAGTGGCTACCGGTGTGTCGTGAGATGCTCAACGACTTCTTCCTGCCTGACACTGAAACCGAGGCGGCCATGACGCTGATCGAGCAACAGTGGCAGGCAATGATCGCGGAAGGAATAGGGGCTGAGTATGGTGAGGCGGTTCCACTGTCACTACTGCGTGATGAACTGGCGCAGCGGTTGGATCAGGAGCGGATCAGTCAGCGCTTTTTAGCTGGGCCGGTGAACATTTGTACTCTGATGCCGATGCGTTCCATTCCCTTTAAAGTCGTCTGCCTGCTGGGTATGAACGACGGTGTCTATCCGCGCCAGCTCGCACCGCTCGGCTTTGATCTCATGAGTCAGAAACCGATGCGCGGGGATCGCAGTCGTCGAGATGACGACCGCTATCTGTTCCTTGAAGCCTTAATTTCTGCCCAGCAGTCGCTTTACATCAGCTACATCGGGCGCTCGATCCAGGATAACAGTGAACGTTTCCCTTCCGTGCTGGTTCAGGAACTGCTCGATTACATCGGACAAAGCCACTATTTGCCGGGTGACGAAGCATTGACCAGCGATGAGAGCGAGAAACGGGTCAAAGCGCATATTGCTCGACTGCATACCCGTATGCCATTCGATGTGCAAAATTTCCTGCCCGGCGAGCAGCAGAGCTATGCCAGCGAGTGGTTACCGGCGGCAAGCCGTAGCGGAGAGGCTCATAGCGATTTCGTGCAGCCGCTAGCCTTTGACATGCCTGAGATGCTGAGTCTGGAAACGCTGCAACGCTTCTGGGCACATCCGGTGCGAGCATTTTTCCAGCAGCGTTTGCAGGTCAATTTCCGCTCCGAAGAGAGTGAGATCCCGGATACTGAACCGTTTACCCTGGAAGGGTTGACCCGTTATCAGCTCAACCAGCAGTTACTGAATGCGCTGGTCGAACAGGATGATGCCGAACGTCTGTTTCGTCGTTTCCGGGCGGCGGGGGATCTGCCGTATGGGGCTTATGGTGAGATCCTTTGGGACGTTCAGTATCAGGAAATGCAGTCGCTGGCGGACAGGATTGTGGCTTGCCGCCAGCCGAGCCAAAGTCTGGAGGTCGATCTGCACTGCAACGGCGTACAGTTGACCGGTTGGCTGCCGCAGGTGCAGGAAGATGGTCTGCTGCGCTGGCGGCCTTCGTTAATCCGCATTTCACAAGGCGTGCAACTTTGGCTCGAACACCTTGTCTATTGTGCCTGCGGGGGAAAAGGTGAAAGCCGACTGTTTTTGCGAAAAGACGGAGAGTGGCGATTCCCACCGTTGGAAAAAGAGCAGGCATTGGGGTATCTGGCGCAACTGATTGATGGATATCGCGAAGGGATGTCCGCACCGCTGTTGGTGCTACCGGAAAGCGGCGGCGCGTGGATAAAAACCTGTTATGACGCGGCAAATGATGCCATGTTAGATGACGATGATACGCGACAAAAAGCCCGCGTGAAATTTATGCAGGCCTATGAAGGCAACATGGTTGTGCGTGGCGAAGGCGAGGATATCTGGTATCAGCGCCTGTGGCGGCAACTGGACTCCGATACTCTGGAGGCCATTATTTTGCAGTCACAACGTTACCTGCTTCCGCTTTTCAGATTTAATCGGTCGTGATGATTGTATAAAAATTGCGCAATTTTGATGCTTCCTTTATGATGCGTTGCCCTGCTCAGAGAAGCATCCAACGAGTCTTTGCGCAGAAAGAAAGTTAATGATGAGGTTCTTGAATGCCCCGCAGCACCTGGTTCAAAGCGTTACTGTTGTTGGTCGCCTTTTGGGCGCCCTTAAGTCAGGCAGATACCGGTTGGCAACCCATTGCGGAAACCATCCGTAAAAGCGACAAAGATACCCGCCAGTATCAGGCAGTACGTCTGGATAATGGCATGGTGGTATTACTGGTTTCTGACCCGCAGGCGGTGAAATCGCTTTCTGCGCTGGTGGTACCCGTGGGGTCGCTGGAAGATCCGGATGCGCATCAGGGACTGGCGCATTACCTTGAACATATGTGTCTGATGGGATCGAAAAAATACCCACAGGCCGACAGCCTGGCGGAATACCTGAAACTGCACGGCGGCAGCCACAATGCCAGTACTGCGCCGTACCGCACCGCGTTCTATCTGGAAGTGGAGAACGACGCACTTACCGGTGCCGTTGACCGCCTGGCCGATGCCATTGCCGAACCGCTGCTGGATAAAAAATATGCCGATCGTGAGCGCAACGCGGTAAACGCTGAGCTGACGATGGCGCGCACCCGTGACGGGATGCGAATGGCGCAGGTGAGTGCGGAAACCATCAATCCGGCACACCCTGGCTCACGTTTTTCCGGTGGCAACCTGGAAACCTTAAGCGACAAACCGGGCAACCCGGTGCAAAAGGCGTTACGCGATTTTCACAGCAAGTATTACTCCGCCAACCTGATGAAAGCGGTTATTTATAGTAATAAGCCTTTGCCGGAACTGGCAAAGATTGCTGCCGAAACCTTCGGACGGGTGCCAAATAAGAATATCGAAAAGCCGGAAATTACCGTGCCGGTCGTCACCGATGCGCAAAAGGGCGTCATCATCCATTACGTTCCTGCGCTGCCGCGTAAAGTGTTGCGCGTTGAATTCCGAATCGACAACAACAGCGCGCAGTTTCGCAGTAAAACCGACGAACTGATCACTTATCTGATTGGCAACCGTAGTCCGGGTACGCTTTCTGACTGGCTGCAAAAACAAGGGTTAGTGGAAGGTATTCGCGCGGACTCCGATCCGGTGGTCAACGGTAACAGCGGTGTATTAGCCATTTCCGCCACGCTGACCGATAAAGGCCTGGCGAACCGCGAAGAGGTTGTCGCGGCTATTTTCAGCTACCTCAATCTGTTACGTGAAAAGGGCGTGGATAAACGTTACTTTGACGAGCTGTCTCATGTGCTTGATCTCGATTTCCGTTATCCGTCGATCACCCGTGATATGGACTACGTCGAATGGCTGGCGGATACCATGATCCGCGTGCCGGTGGCGCATACCCTGGATGCAGTGAACATTGCCGATCGGTACGATGCAAAAGCGATACAGGGCCGCCTGGAGATGATGACGCCGCAAAATGCGCGTATCTGGTACATCAGCCCGAAAGAACCGCATAACAAGACCGCTTATTTTGTTGATGCCCCTTATCAGGTCAATAAAATCAGCAAGCAAACCTTTACCGACTGGCAGAAAAAAGCACAGGGTATTGCGCTGTCTCTGCCGGAACTGAACCCCTATATCCCTGACGATTTCACACTGATTAAACCGGAAAAGAAATATGACCGTCCGGCGCTGATTGTGGATGAGCCAAATCTGCGCGTGGTGTACACCCCGAGCCAGCATTTTGCCAGTGAGCCAAAGGCGGATGTGAGCGTCATCCTGCGTAATCCGCAGGCGATGGACAGTGCCAAAAACCAGGTCATGTTTGCGCTGAACGACTATCTGGCGGGGATTGCGCTCGACCAGTTAAGTAATCAGGCGGCAGTGGGCGGCATCGGTTTTTCAACCAACGCCAACAATGGTTTAATGCTCAATGCTGACGGCTACACCCAGCGTCTGCCGCAGCTTTTCCAGGCGTTACTTGAAGGCTATTTCAGCTACACCGCAACCGATGAGCAGCTTGAGCAGGCGAAATCCTGGTATAGCCAGATGATGGATTCCGCTGAGAAAGGAAAAGCCTACGAGCAGGCGATTATGCCGGTGCAGATGATCTCTCAGGTGCCTTATTTCTCGCGCGATGAGCGGCGCGCGCTGCTGCCGTCGATCACCCTGAAAGAGGTCATGGCATACCGTGACGCGTTAAAATCAGGCGCCCGTCCGGAATTCCTGGCCGTTGGCAACATGAGTGAAGCGCAGGTCACGACGATGGCGCGGGATATCCAGAAGCAGCTTGGCGCGAACGGTTCCGAATGGTGTCGCAACAAAGATGTGCTGGTGGATAAGAAGCAGTCGGTTATTTTTGAAAAAGCGGGCAGCAGTACCGACTCCGCACTCGCGGCGGTATTTGTCCCCACCGGCTATGATGAGTATGCCAGCGCGGCCTACAGCGCCATGCTGGGCCAGATTGTTCAGCCGTGGTTCTACAATCAACTGCGTACGGAAGAGCAGTTAGGGTATGCGGTGTTCGCCTTCCCGATGAGCATCGGACGCCAGTGGGGGATGGGCTTTCTGCTGCAAAGCAGCGATAAACAGCCGTCATATCTCTGGGATCGCTACAAGGCGTTTTTCCCCACGGCGGAGGAGAAGCTGCGGTCGATGAAACCAGAAGAGTTCGCCCAGATTAAGCAGGCTATCGTCACGCAGATGTTGCAGGCACCGCAAACGCTGGGCGAGGAGGCATCGAAATTAAGCAAAGATTTCGATCGCGGTAATATGCGCTTCGATTCACGTGATAAAATTGTGGCTCAGATAAAACAGCTGACGCCGCAAAAACTTGCTGATTTCTTCCATCAGGCGGTGGTAGAGCCGCAAGGCATGGCGGTACTGTCGCAAATTTCCGGCGGTCAAAACGGGAAGCCTCACTATGTGCACCCGGAAGGCTGGAAAGTATGGGACAACGTTAGCGCGTTGCAGCAAACTATGCCCCTGGTGAGAGAACAGAATGAATGATGTCGCCGAGTCCCTTGATCCCCTGCGCTTGCCCCTCACGGGCGAGCGCCTGATTGAAGCCTCTGCGGGCACCGGCAAAACCTTTACTATCGCGGCGCTCTATCTGCGTCTGCTCCTGGGGCTGGGCGGTTCCTCCGCCTTTCCCCGTCCCCTGACCGTTGAAGAACTGCTGGTGGTGACCTTTACCGAGGCCGCCACTGAAGAGTTGCGCGGTCGTATTCGTAATAATATTCATGAGTTGCGGATCGCCTGTCTGCGCGAATCGACCGACAATCCCCTTTATTCCCGTCTGCTGGACGAGATCGACGATAAAAAACAGGCGGCTCAGTGGCTGCTGCTCGCCGAGAGGCAGATGGATGAGGCGGCGGTGTTCACCATCCACGGTTTTTGTCAGCGCATGCTGAGTCTCAATGCCTTCGAATCTGGCATGCTGTTTGAGCAACAGTTGATTGAAGATGAATCATTGTTGCGCTACCAGGCCTGTGCGGATTTCTGGCGTCGTCACTGTTACCCCTTGCCGCGTGAAATTGCTCAGGTGGTATTTGAAACGTGGAAAGGACCGCAGGCGCTGCTGGCAGATATCAACCGCTACCTGCAAGGGGAAGCGCCGGTCATCAAGGCGCCGCCGCCGGATGACGAAACGCTGGCGTCCCGTCATCAACAAATCGTGCAGCGAATCAACGCGCTTAAACAGCAGTGGTGTGAAGCGGTGGATGAGCTTGACGGATTGATGGAAGCCTCAGGCATTGACCGGCGTAAATTTAATCGTGGCAACCAGGGAAAGTGGATCGAGAAGATCAGCGCCTGGGCCCAGTCCGGGACGCAAAGTTACCAGTTGCCAGAGGCTCTCGAGAAATTCTCGCAGCGTTTTCTTGAGGAACGCACCAAAGAAGGCGGCGCGGTGCCGCAGCATCCGCTGTTTGTCGCAATTGATGAATTGCTGTCGGAACCTCTGACACTCAGAGATTTGGTGATCACTCGTGCGCTGGCGGAGATCCGTGAGACGGTGGCGAGAGAAAAACGTCGTCGGGGTGAGCTGGGATTTGACGATATGCTCAGCCGACTGGATGGCGCGCTGCGCAGTGAAAGCGGCGATGCGCTGGCGGCGGCGATTCGAACCCGTTTCCCGGTGGCGATGATCGATGAGTTCCAGGACACCGATCCGCAGCAATACCGCATTTTCCGTCGCATCTGGCGGCATCAGCCAGATACCGCGCTGTTGTTGATAGGCGACCCGAAGCAGGCGATTTATGCGTTTCGCGGCGCGGATATTTTTACCTATATGAAGGCTCGGGGTGAGGTCAGCGCGCACTATACCCTCGACACCAACTGGCGTTCCGCGCCGGGCATGGTGAACAGCGTCAACAGGCTGTTCAGCCAGATGGACGATGCCTTCATGTTCCGGGAGATCCCGTTCCAGCCGGTGAAATACGCCGATAAAAATCAGTTGCTACGTTTTGAATTTCATGGCGAAACTCAACCCGCGATGACGATGTGGCTAATGGAAGGGGAAAGCTGCGGAATAGGGGATTATCAAAGTTATATGGCGCAGGTGTGCGCCACGCAGATACGCGACTGGCTGAAGGCCGGCTTAAGCGGTGAGGCAATACTTATCAGCGGTCAGGATGTGCGTCCGGTGAGTGCGGCGGATATCAGTGTGCTGGTGCGTAGCCGACAGGAAGCGGCGCTGGTGCGTGATGCTCTGACGCACCTGGCGATTCCTTCCGTCTATCTTTCCAACCGCGACAGCGTGTTTGAAACGCTGGAAGCGCAGGAGATGCTCTGGGTTTTACAGGCGGTGATGGCGCCAGAAAAGGAAAATACGCTACGTAGCGCGCTGGCGACCTCAATGATGGGGTTGAACGCACGCGACATTGACATGCTCAACAACAATGAAAATGCCTGGGATCAGGTGGTCGAAGAATTTGTCGGCTATCGTCAGATCTGGCAGAAACGGGGCGTGATGCCGATGCTGCGCGCGCTGATGTCCGCGCGACAGATTGCGGAAAATCTGCTGGCGACGGCGGGGGGAGAACGTCGCCTGACCGATATTTTGCACATCAGCGAACTGTTGCAGGAGGCCGCTTCGCAACTGGAAAGCGAGCATGCGCTGGTGCGCTGGCTTTCGCAGCATATTCTTGAGCCTGACAGCAACGCTTCCAGCCAGCAAATGCGTCTGGAAAGCGACAACCATCTGGTACAGATCGTCACTATCCACAAGTCAAAAGGGCTGGAGTATCCGCTGGTCTGGCTGCCGTTTATTACGAATTTCCGCGTACAGGAACAGGCGTTTTATCACGACCGTAACACATTTGAAGCGGTACTGGATCTGAGCGAAGCGGACGAAAGCGTGGCACTGGCAGAAGCCGAACGACTGGCGGAGGATCTGCGTTTACTGTACGTGGCGCTGACCCGTTCAGTCTGGCACTGCAGTCTGGGCGTCGCTCCTCTGGTTCGTCGTCGGGGCGATAAAAAGGGCGATACCGATGTGCATCAGAGCGCGCTGGGGCGTCTGCTGCAAAAGGGCGAACCAATGGATGCCGCCGGGCTACGCGCGGCGATCGAGACCGTTTGCGATGAGAACATCGTCTGTCGTATCCCGGAAGCGGCCAGCATGGAACCGTTGCCTGACGCCGTTGCGCTCGAAGCGTCGCTGAATGCCCGACAGGTACAAAGAATACCGGGCGACAGTTGGCGGGTGACCAGTTATTCCGGCCTGCAACAGCGTGGTCACGGTATTGCACAGGATCTCATGCCGCGACTGGACATCGATGCGACAGGCGCCGGTGAGGTCGTTGAGGAGCCGGAACTGACGCCGCATCAGTTTCCACGCGGTGCGTCGCCGGGGACGTTTTTACACAGCCTGTTTGAAGATCTCGATTTTACCCAGCCAGTAGAGGCTGACTGGGTGCAGGAAAAACTGGCGCTTGGGGGTTACGATGCCTGCTGGGAACCGGTTATCACCGCATGGGTGACCTCCATTCTTCATGCTCCGCTCAATGAGAGCGGCATTAGCCTGAGCCAGCTTTCCGCGCGGGAAAAACAGGTCGAGATGGAGTTTTATCTGCCAATTAGCCAGCCGCTTATTGCAGAGAGGCTGGATGCGCTGATCCGCCAGTTTGACCCACTCTCGGCGGGCTGTCCGCCGCTGGAGTTCGCCCAGGTTCGCGGGATGCTGAAGGGCTTTATCGATCTGGTGTTTCGTCACAACGGGCGCTATTACCTGCTGGATTACAAATCGAACTGGCTGGGTGAAAACAGCTCGGCTTACACCCCAGAGGCGATGGCGAGGGCAATGCAGGCGCATCGCTACGATTTACAGTATCAGCTCTATACCCTCGCGCTGCACCGGTATTTGCGCCATCGCATCGCGGATTACGACTACGAGCGCCATTTTGGTGGCGTGATTTATCTGTTCCTGCGTGGTGTGGACAGCGAGCAGCCGCAGCAGGGGATTTACACCACCCGCCCGTCGGAGGAGCTAATTACCCGAATGGACGAGATGTTTGCCGGGGTGGCACTGGAGGACGCATCGTGACACTACAAAAGCGATTGCTTGAGGCCGTCGAACAGAAGCAACTGCGGCCTCTGGATGTGCAATTCGCGCTGGCGGTGACCGGCGAACATGAACCTGCCGTCACGCTGGCTGCGGCATTACTCAGCCGGGATGCCGGAGAAGGGCACGTTTGTTTACCGCTCGCCCGACTGGCGATAGAGGCTGACCTTCCCCCTCTGCTGGCAGCCTGCCTGAGTGAGGCAGGCGAACCGGCGGACTGGATGGAATGCCTGCTCGCCTCGGATGCCGTCAGTCGTGGAGAGCGGCCATCACCGATGATCCTCCATGGCGATCGGCTGTACCTGAACCGGATGTGGCGCAACGAACGCACGGTCGCTCGTTTCTTTAGCGAGGTGAATCAACCCATCGCGGTGGATGAAGCCTTGCTGACGCAAACGCTGGAAGCGTTGTTCCCGACGACAGACGAAACCAACTGGCAAAAAGTTGCCGCTGCGGTGGCGCTGACCCGCCGTATTTCGGTGATTTCCGGCGGACCAGGAACGGGGAAAACAACGACCGTTGCGAGACTGCTGGCGGCACTGATCCAGCTGGCGGAAGGCGAGCGTTGCCGTATTCGCCTGGCGGCACCGACGGGCAAGGCCGCCGCGCGTCTGACAGAGTCCCTGGGCAAAGCGCTGCGCCAGTTGCCGCTGACGGATGAACAAAAGAAACGCATCCCGGATGATGCCAGCACCCTGCACCGACTATTGGGCGCTCAGCCTGGCAGCCAGCGCTTACGCCATCACGCAGGCAACCCGCTGCATCTGGATGTGCTGGTGGTGGATGAAGCGTCGATGATCGACCTGCCGATGATGTCGCGACTGATTGAGGCGTTACCGCCGCACGGGCGCGTCATTTTTCTCGGCGATCGCGATCAGCTCGCCTCGGTTGAGGCGGGGGCGGTGTTGGGCGATATCTGTGCCTGGGTGAACGCAGGCTATACTCCAGAACGGGCGCAGCAGTTGGCTCGCCTGACGGGGATGCCCGTTCCGGCAGGCAGGGACAACGAGGCCGCCACGCTGCGGGACAGTCTCTGCCTGCTGCAAAAAAGCTATCGCTTTGGCAGCGATTCCGGCATCGGACAACTGGCTGCGGCGATCAACCGTGGCGATAAGGCCGCGATAAACGGCGTTTTCCGGCAGGGCTTCAGTGATATTGATAAACGGACGCTGGAGAGCAGTGACGATTACGCCGCCATGCTTGAAGACACGCTGACAGGTTACGGGCACTACCTGACGTTGCTCCAGGCGCGCGCGGAACCTGCGTTAATCATTCAGGCATTCAATGAATTCCAGCTGCTGTGCGCGCTTCGTGAAGGGCCGTTTGGCGTGAGCGGACTGAATGAACGCATCGAACTGGCTATGCAGCAAAAGCGTAAAATTCATCGTCTGCCCCATTCCCGCTGGTATGAAGGGCGACCCGTAATGATTGCTCGTAACGACAGCGCGCTGGGATTGTTTAACGGCGATATTGGCGTGGCGCTCGATCGTGGGCACGGATTACGCGTCTGGTTTGCGATGCCGGATGGCAGCATTAAGTCCGTGCAGCCCAGTCGCCTGCCGGAGCATGAAACGACCTGGGCGATGACGGTGCACAAATCGCAGGGCTCGGAGTTCGATCATGCCGCGCTGGTGTTACCCACGCAGCGTACGCCGGTAGTGACAAGGGAACTGGTGTATACCGCCGTGACTCGCGCGCGTCGACGCCTGTCGTTGTATGCTGATGAACGTATTCTTGGCAGCGCGGTTGCCACCCGAACTGAGCGTCGCAGTGGGCTGTCGATGCTGTTTACAGAAGGGCTGTGAAGGTGTGCCGGGTGGGCGCATTGCGGAAAGCCTGATGAGGCGCGTGAGCGTCGTCATCAGGCAATACGCTTTATCCTAAATCGGCCATCAGCACTTTGGATTTCCGCTGATAGTTGTACATCTCTTTCTTGCTTTCAGGCAGCAGGTCGATATCCACCGGCGTGAAGCCGCGTTCCTGGAACCAGTGAATGCTGCGGGTCGTCAGGACGAACAGTTTGCTCAGACCAATCTGATTCGCCTGGGCGGCGATCCTCTCCAGCAACACTTCTCCTCTTGAAGAACTGCGGTAGTCCGGATGGACAGCCACGCATGCCATTTCGCCGATCTTCTCTTCCGGGAAGGGGTACAGCGCGGCACAGGCAATGGTCATGTTATCGCGCTGAATAATGGTGAACTTGTCGATCTCCATTTCCAGCTGTTCGCGTGAACGACGCACCAGAATACCTTGCTGTTCCAGCGGGCGGATCAGCTCCAGGATACCGCCGATATCGTTAATGGTGGCGCGGCGGATCTGCTCGGCGCTTTCCATCACAATTTGTGTTCCGATGCCGTCGCGGGAAAACAGTTCCTGCAACAGCGCGCCATCTTCCTGATAGCTGATCAGGTGGCAGCGACGGACGCCGCTCCGGCAGGCTTTCACCGCCCCACGCAGGAAGCGTACGGTGCCTGAGTTGTAATCGCCTTTTTCTTCCTGTGCTTCTACGCGCGCCTGCGCTTCGTTCGGAAACAGTTCGGAAACGATATCACCGTCGTCGTTGGTTACCCCTTGCGATGAGCAAAAGCCGATCATCTTTTCGGCTTTCAGCTTGATCGCCAGCTGCGTGGCGATCTCTTCCGAGGTCAGGTTAAAGCTTTCGCCAGTAACCGACACCGCGACGGGGCCCATCAGCACAATGGCGCCGCTGTCCAGTTGACGATGGATCGCCTCTTCATCGATACGACGGATACGCCCGCTGTGGCAGTAATCCACACCATCATCGACGCCCAGCGGCTGGGCAATGATAAAGTTGCCGCTGACCACGTTGATATGCGCGCCCTGCAGCGGCGTATTGTTCAGACTCATCGACAGGCGAGCGGTGATATCCAGTTGCAAAGTGCCCGCCGCCTGCTTAACCAGCTCCAGCGTTTTGGCATCGGTGACGCGGGTATTTTTGTGATACATCGGCTCATGATGATGAGTGACGAGATTGGCGTCGATTTGCGGACGTGCGCCATACACCACCACCAGACGAATGCCGAGGCTGTGAAGAAGCCCAATGTCGTTGACAATACTGGAAAAGTTTTCATGCTCAATGGCTTCGCCGCCGAGCATAATGACAAACGTTTTTCCCCGATGGGTATTGATATAGGGAACAGAATGGCGGAATCCCTGTACCAGTTCGGTTCTACGTTCCTTCACCACGGCATATCCTCATTGCATGATTATTCGTAATTAGTGTATTTTTATTCTGTTTTTCCGCCGTACGCAAGTGCAAATTTTGACCCTGACAAAGTTTTTTCTCAGTAATACCGTGAATACAATAACAATGTTTACCCTTTTATAGATGACAGATTATGCGTCATTCGCTAAAGTTTCCGGTCAATTTAGACGTTTAGTATCTCATCACCCTTACGTTTTATTTTGCTCGGGAGAAGCATGTCGGGATCCAATCCACCTATCAGCCGCCGTCGTTTACTGCAAGGGGCGGGCGCCATGTGGCTATTGAGCGTCAGTCAGGTCGGTCTGGCTGCTGCCAGTCAGGTCGTTGCGGTTCGTATTTGGCCAGCATCCAGTTACACCCGTGTGACGGTGGAATCGAATCAACAGCTTAATTACAAACAGTTTGCGCTGAGCAATCCTGAGCGTGTGGTAGTGGACATTGAAGGTGTGAACCTGAATTCCGTGCTGAAAGGCATGGCGGCGCAAATTCGTCCCGACGATCCTTATATCAAGTCCGCACGCGTGGGACAGTTCGATCCGCAAACCGTACGTATGGTGTTTGAACTGAAGCAAAACGTGAAGCCGCAACTGTTTGCGTTGGCACCGGTGGCAGGCTTTAAAGAACGTCTGGTGATGGATCTCTATCCAGCCAATGCGCAGGATATGCAGGATCCTCTGCTGGCGCTGCTGGAAGATTACAACAAAGGCGATCTCGATAAGCAGGTCCCACCGGCGCAAAGCGGCCCGCAACCGGGTAAAGCCGGTCGCGATCGTCCGATTGTGATCATGCTCGATCCTGGGCATGGCGGTGAGGATTCCGGTGCCGTCGGTAAGTACGGCACGCGTGAGAAAGATGTGGTGTTGCAGATAGCCCGGCGACTGCGAGCGTTAATCGAGAAAGAAGGTAACATGAAGGTCTACATGACGCGGAATGAAGATATCTTCATACCGCTGAAGGTGCGCGTGGCGAAAGCTCAGAAGCAGCGTGCGGATCTCTTTGTATCTATTCATGCGGACGCGTTCACCAGTCGGCAGCCCAGTGGTTCATCCGTGTTTGCGTTGTCGACTAAAGGGGCAACCAGTACGGCGGCGAAATATCTGGCGCAGACGCAGAACGCCTCGGATTTGATCGGGGGGGTAAGTAAAAGCGGCGATCGCTATGTCGACCACACCATGTTCGATATGGTGCAATCGCTGACCATTGCCGATAGTCTGAAGTTTGGTAAAGCGGTGCTCAACAAGCTCGGCAGGATTAATAATCTGCATAAAAACCAGGTGGAACAGGCCGGGTTTGCCGTGCTGAAAGCACCGGATATCCCATCGATTCTCGTTGAAACGGCGTTTATCAGTAATATCGAAGAAGAGCGGAAGCTGAAAACGGCAACCTTCCAGCAGGAGGTGGCGGAGTCGATTCTGGCGGGGATCAAAGCGTACTTCGCCGATGGGGCGACGCTGGCGAGAAGAGGATAATAAAAAAGCGCTGAAAAGCGCTTTTTTTCTGGACCACAGAAACAAAAAAACACCCGTTAAGGTGTTTGATGTTGGTTGCGGGGGCCGGATTTGAACCGACGACCTTCGGGTTATGAGCCCGACGAGCTACCAGGCTGCTCCACCCCGCGTCCGTCTTTCTGCTGCTATGCAGAAGCTTTACTGCATCAAATTTTAATTGGTTGCGGGGGCCGGATTTGAACCGACGACCTTCGGGTTATGAGCCCGACGAGCTACCAGGCTGCTCCACCCCGCGTCCGTGGATGCGCACTATACTCTGCTCGCATTTTCATGCAACCCTTTTTTCACCTGGATCACGGTTTCGGGATCAAAATGAACAAAAACAAGGCATTTCAGTTTAAATAATGTGCAAAATTTGCGTCAGGGCAGCGGTGCACGTTTCATTAGCGGGCCGGGTTTGTTATCTTCATTGCGCATGATTTACAGCTAAAAGAAGAGAACAATGAAAGGACGTTGGGTCAGTTACCTTCTCGTGGGCGCGGTAGTTGCAATGCTGGCTGCCTGTTCCTCTAAACCAACCGATCGCGGGCAGCAGTATAAAGACGGGAAGTTTACCCAGCCTTTCTCACTGGTGAACCAGCCGGATGCCATCGGTGCACCGATTAACGCCGGCGATTTTGCCGAGCAGGTCAATCAGATCCGCAGTGCTTCTCCGCGCCTGTACGGTAATCAAAGCAACGTTTATAACGCCGTACAAGACTGGCTGCGCGCCGGTGGCGATACGCGCACCATGCGCCAGTTTGGTCTTGATGCCTGGCAGATGGAAGGCGCTGACAACTACGGCAACGTGCAGTTTACCGGTTACTACACGCCGGTGATTCAGGCGCGTCATACGCGTCAGGGCGAGTTCCAGTATCCTATCTATCGTATGCCGCCGAAGCGAGGTCGTCTGCCGTCACGCGCCGAGATCTACTCCGGTGCCCTGAGCGACAGCTATATCCTGGCGTACAGTAACTCCCTGATGGATAACTTTATTATGGACGTGCAGGGCAGCGGCTATATCGACTTTGGCGATGGCTCCCCGCTCAACTTCTTTAGCTATGCCGGGAAAAACGGTCACGCCTACCGCAGTATTGGCAAGGTCCTGATCGATCGCGGCGAAGTGAAGCGAGAAGACATGTCGATGCAGGCGATTCGCCACTGGGGTGAAACGCACAGCGAAGCGCAAGTGCGTGAATTACTTGAGCAAAACCCGTCATTCGTTTTCTTTAAACCGCAATCTTTTGCCCCAGTGAAAGGGGCCAGTGCGGTACCGCTGATTGGCCGTGCGTCGGTGGCGTCTGACCGTAGTATTATCCCGGCGGGCACGACGTTGCTGGCAGAGGTCCCGCTGCTGGACAACAACGGGAAGTTTAATGGTCAGTATGAGCTGCGTCTGATGGTGGCGCTGGATGTCGGCGGGGCGATTAAAGGCCAGCACTTTGACATTTACCAGGGCATTGGGCCGGACGCGGGACACCGCGCAGGCTGGTATAATCACTATGGTCGCGTATGGGTGCTGAAGAGCGCGCCTGGCGCGGGTAACGTGTTTAGCGGCTGATTGTGGTATTCTGAGCACCGTTTCTACGGATAAGGCAGGGTGAGGAATAACCTCACCCTTTTTACTTCTGAGGTGGTATGTCTGTTGTAATAAGTGATGCCTGGCGTCAGCGTTTTGGCGGCACCGCGCGTCTGTATGGTGAAAAAGCGCTACAGCTGTTTGCCGATGCGCATATCTGCGTGGTTGGGATCGGCGGCGTCGGCTCCTGGGCGGCGGAAGCGCTGGCGCGAACCGGGATCGGCGCGATTACGCTCATCGATATGGATGACGTCTGCGTGACGAACACTAACCGGCAGATCCATGCGCTGCGCGACAATGTTGGGTTGGCGAAGGCGGAAGTGATGGCTGAGCGTATTCGCCTGATCAACCCTGAATGTCGGGTGACGGTGGTCGATGATTTTGTTACGCCGGATAACGTCGCGGAATATATGCGCGTGGGATTTAGCTATGTCATTGATGCTATTGACAGTGTACGGCCAAAAGCGGCGCTGATTGCGTACTGCCGACGCAATAAGATCCCGTTAGTGACCACTGGCGGTGCGGGTGGACAGATCGATCCCACGCAGATTCAGGTCGTCGATCTGGCGAAAACTATCCAGGATCCGCTGGCGGCAAAACTGCGTGAACGACTGAAAAGCGATTTTGGCATCGTGAAAAACAGCAAAGGCAAACTTGGCGTTGACTGCGTGTTTTCAACGGAAGCGCTGGTGTATCCGCAGTCTGATGGTAGCGTCTGCGCCATGAAGGCGACGGCAGAAGGACCAAAGCGGATGGACTGTGCGTCGGGTTTCGGCGCGGCAACGATGGTCACCGCCACGTTCGGTTTCGTGGCAGTATCCCATGCGTTGAAAAAGATGATGGCAAAAGCGGCGCGTCAGGGGTAGGCCGGATAAGACGCTTCAGCGTCGTTATCCGGCGGAATGGGCCGCATTAATAACAGCCTCGTTCAGCGCCGCCAGGCCCTGACCGCGTGACGCGCTGAGCTGAGTACGTAACCCCAGCTCATCAAACAGCGCCAGCGGCGAATGCGCCAGAAGTTGTGCCGCCGTCTTCCCTTCAGCGGCGGTCAACAAGACTGCCAGCAGTCCGCGGACGATACGACCTTCACTGTCGCCGAAAAAGTGCAGCGTGCCCTTTTCCGCGCGCGTATATCCCAGCCAGACGCGATTTTCGCAGCCTGCGATCTCTTTGGCCTGCGCTTTGAGGTCGTCGGGCAATGCCGGAAGCTGTTTACCGAGCAGGATCAACTGGCGATATTTGTCTTCCCACTGGGTAAGCGGGAGAAAGGTATCGCGCAACGTCTCTTCGGTTACGGTTGTGCCGAACGGGTGTCCGGCAAACATTGGGCTAGTCATTAATCCACCAGTATTTCCAGCGCGCGATCAACGGCGTTGACCAGCGCATCCACATCACTCTGGGTATTATACGGCGCAAATGAGGCGCGTAGCGTACCCGTGACGCCAAGTTCAGCCAGCAGCGGCTGTGCGCAGTGCTGCCCGGCGCGCAGTGCAATGCCATATTCCGCCAGCAGAGTGACCATATCGCTATGGTGAACGCCGGTAAAATCAAAAGCCAGCAGACTGGAGTCCTGACAGCGAAACGAACGGAACCCCGGACGCTGAGCCAGCGCCTCTTCCGCCAGCGTGGCCAGCCCGCGGCTCCAGCTTTCCGCCTGGATGATGTCAACATCGGCCAGCCATTCCAGTGCGGCGCTCATGCCAATCACGCCAGCGACGTTAGGAGTGCCTGCTTCCAGCTTCCAGGGTGCTGCCTGAGTTGTGAAGCCCTCGAAACTGACTTCGTTGATCATCTTACCGCCGCCGAGCCAGGGCGACATGGCTGCCAGCAGCTCTGGTTTACCGAAAAGAACACCGATACCGGTTGGGCCGTACAGTTTATGTCCGGAGAAGGCATAGAAGTCGATGTCGAGCGCCTGGACATCCGCCGGGAAATGGACGGCCCCCTGCGCGCCATCCACCATCACCACCATGTCAGCGGCATGGGCGAGCGTAATGGCGCGGGCTAAGTCCGGGCAGCCGCCGGTAACGTTCGACATCTGCCCCAGCGCGAGAATTCGGCTACGCGGGGTGATTATCTCCGGCAGACGCTCGACGTCAGGCAGGTGCTGGGCATTAAGCGGCAGCTTGACCACTTTCGCCCCGGTTTGCTCCGCGACCATCAGCCACGGCACAAGGTTCGCATGGTGCTCCGCGACGCTGACGATAATTTCATCGCCCGGTTGCAGGCGAGGGCGGGCATAGCTCTGCGCCACCATGTTGATGGCCTCCGTGGTGCCCCGGGTCCAGACGATAGTTTTATCATCAGGCGCGTTCAGCAAACGCGCCACTTTCTCCCGCGCGGCCTCATAGCGCGCGGTCAGGCGCTGGGCTTCGGCGAACTGACTGCGGTGGACGTTGCCGGCGCTCAGACTATAGAACTGACGGGTTGCCTCAATAACGGCCTGCGGTTTGAGGGCCGTCGCGGCGCTATCAAGATAGACGCCTGCGTCAGCTAATGCGGGAAATTGCGCGCGAAACTGCGCGGGATTGAAAGCGTTCATGGTATTCCTCGATTCAGTGATCCGATCGTGGCGCAAATTGGTTATTGATTCAAGGATTGTGCAACCACCAGGAATCCTCTGGATGTTGTGGCGAAATCAGACCAGTAGCTTATGCTGAATTATGTTAGGCAAATATTTATGCCTGTTACGGAGTACGTTTTAAATAGCATAAACAGCTTTAAGGAGAAGAAGATGAAAAAGACTGCCGCAATTATCTCTGCATGTATGCTGACTTTTGCCCTGAGCGCCTGTTCCGGTCCAAACTACGTGATGCACACCAATGATGGGCGGAGCATCGTCGCGGACGGTAAGCCGAAAACCGATGATGAAACCGGGATGATTTCGTACAAGGACGCTAATGGCAACAAACAGCAGATCAATCGTACCGACGTGAAAGAGATGGTTGAGTTGGATCAGTAGTCGGTAGATAGCAGATAAAAAAAAGCACCGCAAATTGGCGGTGCTACATTAATCACTATGGACAGACAGGGTAAATGTACAGGAAGTGAAAAAGGGTAGCGTTGCTACCGTGGTCTGAATCGCAGACCAATTGCAAACACAACAACACAACATCACAACCGTAAGCCAAAAGCCCACCAGAACACGCATTCCGATAAAACTTTTCGTTCCGGCTCAGGAAGTGCCGCCACTATAGGTATTTGCTGGTAGTTCCTCAACGGACAAATTATAATGGCTCAGATTAAAAAAACTAATAGGTTACATAGTGTAGCTTAATTGTTAAATTCTTTTAACATCAAAGTTTAAAAGCCATGTCAAAACGACTTCCACCTCTGAACGCATTACGTGTTTTTGATGCCGCCGCACGGCATTTGAGCTTTACCCGCGCAGCAGAAGAGCTTTTTGTGACGCAGGCCGCAGTAAGCCACCAAATCAAGTCACTTGAGGATTTTTTGGGGCTTAAGCTGTTTCGCCGACGCAACCGTTCTCTTCTTCTTACCGAAGAAGGACAGAGCTACTTTCTCGATATAAAAGAGATTTTTTCGCAATTAACGGAAGCGACGCGTAAACTTCAGGCGCGGAGTGCAAAGGGGGCGCTGACGGTCAGTTTATTGCCCAGTTTTGCGATTCAGTGGCTGGTGCCCCGACTCTCTAGCTTTAACTCAGCTTATCCGGGAATTGACGTCAGGATCCAGGCGGTGGACCGTCAGGAAGATAAACTGGCGGACGATGTCGACGTGGCAATTTTTTATGGTCGCGGCAATTGGCCGGGACTGCGTGTAGAAAAATTGTACGCAGAATATCTGCTGCCGGTGTGCTCGCCGCTGCTGCTGACGGGTGATAAGCCTCTGAAATCGCCAGAGGATTTAGCCTCGCATACCCTGTTGCACGATGCCTCGCGTCGTGACTGGCAAACCTATACGCGACAGTTGGGGCTGAGTCACATCAACGTTCAGCAGGGGCCTATCTTTAGCCATAGTGCGATGGTGCTCCAGGCTGCTATCCACGGGCAGGGCGTTGCGCTGGCGAATAACGTGATGGCACAGTCAGAGATTGAGGCGGGCCGACTCGTCTGCCCGTTCAATGATGTTCTGGTCAGTAAAAATGCATTTTATCTGGTTTGTCATGACAGTCAGGCAGAACTGGGTAAAATAGCCGCGTTCCGTCAGTGGATACTGGCGAAAGCGGCCACGGAACAAGAGAAATTCCGCTTTCGTTACGAACAATAACTTACTTAGGGTATTACCATGACCAGCCGTTTTATGCTGATTTTTGCCGCTATCAGTGGCTTTATTTATGTCGCTCTGGGGGCTTTCGGTGCGCATGTCCTGAGCAAAACCCTCGGTGTGGTTGAAATGAGCTGGATCCAGACCGGCCTGCAATATCAGGCGTTTCATACGCTGGCTATCTTCGGGCTGGCGGTTGCGATGCAACGCCGGATCAGCATCTGGTTTTACTGGAGTAGCGTTTTCCTCGCGCTGGGTACGGTGCTGTTTAGCGGCAGCCTGTATTGTCTGGCGCTGTCTCATTTGCGCCTGTGGGCGTTTGTTACCCCTGTCGGCGGCGTCAGCTTCCTGGCAGGTTGGGTGCTGATGTTAATCGGCGCCATCCGTTTGAAGCGTAAGGGCGTAGTTCATGAATAAGGTTGTGTTGTTGTGTCGCCCGGGCTTTGAAAAAGAGTGTGCCGCCGAGATTACCGATAAAGCAGGGCGTCGGGAGCGTTTCGGTTTTGCTCGCGTCAAAGAGAACGCGGGCTATGTCATCTATGAGTGCTATCAGGCTGAAGACGCCGAAAAAATTATCAGCGAACTGCCATTCAGTTCTCTCATTTTTGCCCGTCAGTGGTTTGTGGTTGGCGAGTTGCTACAGCACTTGCCACCGGAAGATCGCATAACGCCGATTGTTGGTATGTTGCAGGGTGTGGTGGAAAAGGGCGGCGATCTGCGCGTGGAAGTGGCGGATACGAATGAAAGCAAAGAGCTGATGAAATTCTGTCGCAAATTTACGGTACCGTTGCGAGCCGCGCTGCGTGATGCTGGCGTTCTGACGAACTATGAGACGCCGAAACGCCCGGTGGTGCACGTCTTCTTTATCGCGCCGGGCTGCTGTTATACCGGCTACTCCTGGGCCAGTAACAATTCTCCGTACTATATGGGCATTCCGCGCCTGAAGTTCCCTGCCGATGCGCCCAGCCGCTCGACGCTGAAGCTGGAAGAAGCGCTGCACGTGTTTATTCCGCAAGATGAATGGGATGAACGTCTGGCAAACGGAATGTATGCGGTGGATTTGGGGGCCTGCCCTGGCGGCTGGACCTATCAACTGGTCAAACGCAACATGTGGGTATATTCGGTCGATAACGGTCCGATGGCGCAAAGCCTGATGGATACCGGGCAGGTCACCTGGCTGCGCGAAGATGGTTTTAAGTATCGCCCCAACCGCAACAACATCTCATGGATGGTGTGCGACATGGTTGAGAAGCCGGCTAAAGTGGCCGCGCTGATGGCGCAGTGGCTGGTCCACGGCTGGTGCAGGGAGACCATCTTTAACCTCAAGTTGCCGATGAAAAAACGTTACGAAGAGGTCTCACAGAATCTGGCCTATATCCAGGCGCAGCTTGACGAACATGGCGTGAATGCGCAGATTCAGGCGCGTCAGTTGTATCACGACCGTGAAGAGGTGACGGTGCACGTCCGTCGCCTGTGGGCTGCGGTAGGTGGGCGCCGCGACGAGCGTTAATGCCTGCTTTTGTCTTATCGGTAGCGTCATCACAGCGCCGTCAGGCGCTGTTCTCCCCAGTAGTGTCTCTTATTTTCATTGGCATTAATCAGACCAGAGAATAGGACGTATCAATATTAATATCGTTAAAGTACAAATTATTATCTCTGGTATGCATAATTAATAAGCTGAAGTTAAAAATGCTGTCTTTCTTAATTTTCCATTGGTAAAAAACCAGGTCGTGCCGAGAAATAAGATGTTGATATATCAAAAAAGCTATTTTATCAGTCAGGCAGCAATGTTAATGTACAAAAAACATATAAAGTCGATAATGTTTTTATTGTCTTAATCCTGTTTTATGTATTGCGCTCTCCAGAGGTTGCTGATAATAATATTTATACGTTTTCCTGGTCAGGGTAGTTATCTGATCGTAAAACAGCAAAACTGACATTGTATTGAAGGTGAATAATATAGGTACTATGGGATTTTTGATGTTCAGGAGAAAACGTGACGCTAAATGCCATGATATGGCAGGTGATATTGCCTGAGCTTAATGGCTAAAAACGTTAGGTTGGCATCATTTTTATACCAAGGAGACGATATGTCAAAGGTAATTAAATTCTCTCTGCTTGCTGTTGCTATTTCTGTGATTTCTGGTTGCACAGGTAGTGTCTATAACAAACAAAAAAATTGTGATTACGATTATTTGTTACATCCGGCAATTTCTATCTCTAAAATTATTGGTGGTTGTGGCCCTGTAGATCAGTAATCCTGTCTGAGCCAACCAGTCTGGTTGGCTCAATCTCTGTTTCATCTACGCAGGGTTAGAACTCTCTGAGAAATAAATCTCTGATTTTATTAACATGCTTCCGTCGCGACAAGGAGGGCATTTTGAGATTATTATTGATTGGCGAGAATGAAATTAAAATGCAATTTCTGTGTTCTGGACTTAACAAGTCAGGGAATATTATTGATCGTGTGAAAAATATTTCGCAAGCCGAGGCGTTTTTAAATGCAACTCACTATTGTGCAATAATTATTTTGAATCCAACAGATCAATGCTTAAGTACAACGTCGCAGTGGCACAATAAAAATTCAAAATTTGCCTTAATCTCGTTAATTGAGAGTGGGGAGGCGAATGAAAGAGTGAAGTGTTTTAATTTGGGACTAAATGATTGCATTGATTTCCCTGTTGACATAGAAGAGCTCAACGCCAGAATCCATGCGGCAGTTCGCCGGAATTGTGCATTAGCCCCTTCAATTTTGAGACACAGCAATATCATCTATAACACCAGTTCGCGTGAAGTCAAAGTAAATGGCGAAGAGGTCGGGTTAACCCCCAGGGAATTATCCCTTCTGGAAGTCTTTATGATGAACAAAGAGAGAATCCTCTCCCGACGTTATCTTGAGGATAAGCTATGTTCATGGGGCGAAGTGATTGGCAGTAATGTCATTGAGGTACATATTTCGTCGCTGAGAAAAAAACTGGGGAAAGGTATTATCAAGACGTTGTCAGGGCAGGGATATCGTTTAGTGTAATTCCAGACTACATCGATACTACGCGAAAAATAGGTAACATGGCGTACTCTTAGAATAGAGTGAGAGGTTAGTGTGACTGATATTGCAGAAATGGATAATGTTGAAAGAGTGGGGGCTGAATTAGATTCTCATCGTATTGAGTTTCTCGTCGTCAAAAAAACGAGTCATCATAAATTTGTCGCTATTCTATTAGATGGGCGCGTTGTCAGTTTTTCGCCTGTCATACCGGCAGACATCTATTATGAACTCAATGAGAGGATTCTTATCGATGGGAAAATGAGAAATGTCTCGGGGATTTCGGCACCGGTAAAACAAGGACTGAACGAAAATATTCAACTTCTTTTGGAGAATAAACATTTAGCCGGTAATAAGCAACTTGCGACGTTACTTAAACAGAGTGGCAGTATTGTATCATCGCGCAAAGAAGGACCAGATTTAATCTACGAAATGTGGTTTTTCCTCGGCATTATGGTTCCCGTATGCGTCGTTTTAATCAAGACTTTTCATCGTGAGATTTTTTCAGCGATAAAAAACGTTGAAATCATTGATATGCTCATTATGCTCGGGATCCCATTTATTCCAACTACGCTTATTTACCTCGTCGTACTCATTTTTAGACGATTCTGGTAACTCAGTCGAAAACATACCCTTATCAGCGAAGAAATATATTGACGGAAACCGTTCCATCGCGGGAATAAAAGCGTATTTCATCGTCAGATAACCACTCTACGTGCCAGGCTATTATCTCTGTTGAGCCTACAACATCCGGGGTTACGATCGGTATCATAAAAATAGAATGTCTGCGATAGAGAGACGGTCGACTGGCATGGTCATATTCGATAACCAGATGTTTCTCACCCGATGGCGATGCAAACTCGCGCTGGAATTCACGGGGCGCCAAAAAGAGTAACACCCAGTACAGAAAAATAGCGATAAAACAGGCCGGGACAAGTGTCAGGATACGCCAGAAAATCCTGCTTCCTACCGGCAAAATAACAAGACTGCACAGCACCAGCAACACCGGCGGGACGCGATGAAACCAGGTAAATACCACCAGGCGGTTAGTGGCGACAATCAGAGAGAGCAGCGTCAGCGCGCAGAGTAACCAAAAAATGCACCTTGTGTGGGGCTTTTTACGAGGGGAGGCATTGCCTGCATTATCGTCCATGGCTTTTATTCTTGCGTAAAAAACAGACCAGGCAAATCAGGATAATAATCCCGCCAGCCAGGGTGGCTTTCCCTGGATAGCTGTCGGTGACGACATACTCCAGTAAGAGTGCCAGGCAGGGGGTTAAAAACATCCAGTTGGTGACTTGTCCGGTATTTTCGGCTAAGGACAGTGCTTTCCCCCAGGTAATATAAGCAACAGCGCCGGGGAAGAGACCAAGATAAATCACCAGTGCTATGGCACCCGACGGGGCATCGTGCAGTTCACTGAGTGCATCAGGGGCATACCCCAGGAGCATCACCGTGCCGAACAAAAAGCTGTAAGCCGTCATCTGCAAAGCGGATATCTGCCGGTTCATCCGGCGCTGTATCACATTATAGAGCGCCAGTAAGGCGGCGGCGCCCAACATCCAGATAATCCCTTGCGATATGAGCAAAGACCCTTCCTGAAGCGAGATAAACAGTACCGCAGAAAAAGCGGTCAGTGTTGCCAGCCACTGACTCGTCCGCAACTTTTCTTTAAATACCACGAGAGCCAACAGGGCGCTGATGATTGGGCACAGCGCAATAATAATGCTGGCGGTAGTGGGGTTAAGGGAGAGGGATCCTGTATTAAAGGCGATAAAGTAGAGCGAAAAGCCACTTGCGCCAGAGAGCATAAAAACAGGTATATGACGCCACTTGACGGCGAGTTGTCGATAAAAAGTGAGTAATGTCATTAGACAAAGCGTGGCGATCCCGCAGCGCAAAAGACCGAGGGCGGTGGCCGAGAATGTCAGCAATGCCACTTTGGTATAGACATAGGCGCTGGACCAGATCGCTACGGTCAGAAAAGCATAAAACTGACTAAGTAAGACCTCCCTGTTCATCCGGACTCCTTTATATTAAAAGGGGCGCACCTGCCCCTGTAAGCGATCAATATTTCAGAGAGGAAAGCGCTTCCACGCCCGCTGCACTGTATTTATCTTTCAGGTCATCAGTGCTGTTAAAAGTGGTAATCAGCAGCTTGTCATCCAGTGAAGAGAGTTGCATAACGTTATAGATGCTCGTGGCTGGATTATTGACGTCGGGGGTGATCATCTCTAAACGCTGCATTTTCTTGCCGTTCACGGTCACTTCGGATACTTGCGGGGAAAATGCGCTAAGTTGCTTTTTCATCATCTCTGCAAATTGCGGAAGTTGAGATTCTTTCATTGGGTTGGTGGTCATGCTAAAAGCCATTGTCACTTTCCCACCCTCGCTTTCAACATACCATGCTTCTTTTGGTCGTTGCGCCGCCTGAGTATATTTTTTCTCCAGTATATCCTGAGGCATTAGCTTGTACCCTTCTGGCAGAACCATCGTGGCTTTCCCCTCGAGGATCTTCGTGCCGTTGACTGCGGCAGCGGTGTCGCTACCGCTATCGCAGGCGGTGAGCGCAAAGGTAGAACACACAAGCATGGCACTAAATAACAGGCGAGATTTCATCAGTTCACTCCTTGTCAGCTTTTATTGGGTTATTGAAATAACCCTCCCTTCGGGCGTAAGTTGCTATGAAAGTCAATGCTGCTTACGCTAATTTATAGATATATTATTTCTGTTTTTTAGACGCAAAATCACTGTCATCCTGAAGTGGATATTCAGTTTTGAAGGTATCTTACAAGTGTAAAAATACTAAACTGTTGATATCACACTTAGTGATGCGGATTTAATTTCAGGAACGAGAGAGTTAAATTCGTGAAAAATTAACGTGGCTACTCTCTTTGCCCGATTTACTCTTATCAAAAGTGTATAGAGGCGTTATTTTATCATTCATCAGATAATATCCCTTCCCTCTGACACGAATAAACAGCTCATTCTCTACACCGACTTCATCGAGTTTCTGTTTCAGATTTTGCATCACTTGCCATAAGCGGCTATAGGTGCCAGAAAGTTGATTTTTTTCCCAAACGTTAAATATAATTTCGTCATCGGTAACAATGCCTCTCTCCGCGTGCCGCATAAGAAAATACATCAGTTCACTCATTGTGTTTCGTAACTGGCAGGAGGCACCACGGTTACTGATGAGCTGTTGCTGAAATGGCAAGTAGAGAACAGAGGAATCAATAAGATATCCATACAATTTGTTCATATGCATGTCTGAAATTACTCCGTAATCTGATGTTCCTTTTTCACTCATTATATAGGTCATTACTCTGTATTAAATCCATATAGATGATAATTAAGATTGAAGAGCAAAAATCTTACTTAACTGAAATTATTGAAATTAAACGCCTGCAAACCTTCTGTGACCCACTGAAATCTCTTACTTAACGCATTTATTACGTACATTTGTTTAGAATTTTAAGTTCCATAACATAAATGGTTAAATTTTATTTATCAGGTAAAAACAAAATATAAGTCTGTTTGTTAATATTATGTAGCGCCGTGAGAGGTATATTTCGTTTACTATTGTTTAAGTCCTGCTTAACTTGAGTACATTTTTTCTGTTTATGACAACAATTGATATCTAAACTCGCAAATTGACATTTATTTAGTGAATTTAACTATTATTTAGTGAGTTGCAGGGATAATCATCTTATTCATGGGCCGGGTGAGATGAAGAGAGAAGCGGATGAGGAGAGCAGCCAGGGAAAAGGGAGTAGTGAAAAGAATAAAAATGAGTGGCGGAGTTGTCTGAGACCGTTAGCAGGCTGGCGGAACATCAGCTGGCCAGATGATAGTAAGGCGCAGGGCGAAACCATGCAACAGAGTACCAGCGACATAGCTGGTCTCAACCAGGGCCAGGGCTGTTGCGCTCAGGGAAATGGCGTACTGTTTACTTTGTTGATGCAGAATGATGGAAAATCTGGACAGGAGGATATTAACGTGCGGCAGTCATCGCCTCTCATCCAGATAGCGGTACGATCAGTTGGATCAGGCTTCCATTTGGCAGGCATAGACCCAGATGTACTCTGTGCCGAAGACGAGCAGGTCATTACGGATTTTATTGCTTCTTACATTGATTTTTTCACCAACCTTAATACCAAAAATGTTGCTACTTAAGCGATCGGGAGATTGGTCGATAGAGAACCGCTGCTCCTGGAGCAATGTGGTTTCATAGAGTCCGTTGTAGAACTGGCGGTACTGGTAGGTACCTTGGCGATAAATTCTACTCATAGAACCATCCGCTTGATGATGAGCTCCTTTCACCGTCATGCTGACCGTTTGTTTATGAATATTAATTTTAATCCGTAAATTCATGTATTCGTCAGCGTTCAGATAAACCTTTTGCTGACCTGTACAAGAGTAGGTCTGAGTGCGCTTGTAAAAATGAGAGACAATTAAAAACAGGAAAGCCAGTAACAGAGGTAGCCAAATGACAAGTTTGTTTTTTTTAATAATTATCATAATGGACCTCTTGCCAGGTACTTCTCACAGACAGGTGTAGCACTGGTTGAAGAACGGCAATGCACCAGTGATTCAGTGGCAATATTAACGGAGTCATTCTCGAGGTAATAGAGAACGTCCTCATCGTTACATTGCAGTGATTCCTTTTGGATCAGACTCGCAAGGCTCTCTTTTGCCTGTTCCGTTTTGCTCAGGATATGAACCTTACAACCATTGATGTTCTCTGCTTTGGGCAAAGGCAGAGCGCTGAAATGCTCCTGATGGTAAATGTAAGACCAAACGGACAGGAGGAGTGCCACGGTAAGGGACAACAGGATACTGAAGAGGTTGATCCCTGACTTAATACTGAATTTTTTTTTCAACGTCCTGGTGGGTTGAGGCGACATTTCCGTCACCTTCACCTCTTCGGAGAGGAGTAACCCTATTCTGGGCTTAGTTAAGAGGATATCTTTACTGATGCCTAAGTCACGGAAACTTTTTCTCAACATTGAAACATTTTGACTTAGATTACTGTCACTATCCACTAACTCATTCTTTTTAAAAATATCGTCAAGCAACTGATTGCGTGTGAATACTGTCCCCTGGTTTTTAACAAGGTATTCAAGAAGAAAGCATCCGGGCATCGCTAAAAATATGTTATCACTTGTTTCAACGTGGGTAAGCGATCGATCTTCCGTATTAAACCTGATAGTGTCCTCTATAATATAATCCATATGTATACCTCCCCCCAATAGTGGGAAATAATATAGCAATGCAGGATTATATTAATTTAGGAATTATTCTATATATGAAACGTTATCTTTTTTTATGTCAGTAAATGATGATTATCTTAATTATTATTAACAAGTGGATAGCATGGGTTTATCTAATCAACTATAATTAACACTCAAGTAACTATAGTATGCATAGACAGAGAAAATGTTAACTAATGCAATGATTAATAGGTCTTTTATATGTTTCAATTATGTAGTTCCCACGATATTTGTTTAGTCATGTATCAGAGATGATGTGATTAATGTCTTGTGAAGTCTCCACAGGGTCAATGGCTTACGGTGTATAAACCCTAAGCTAATCACGGTTAGCTTAGGGTTAACTGAAAGCGGAAACCATCCACGTCATTGCGATGTTGTCATCTCTGGTGTAATGGCTTTTTTATGATGCCCCCGTTCCATATTGTAATAGAGTAAATCAGTGGGAGACTGCCGTGAGATAAAAGGGAGTATTTTTTTGCAATATATGGCTGTAAAGGGATGGTATCGCAGGAAACCACATTTATAAACTAAATGGTTTCTCAATTGATATATGTTTTTCTCCGTGGTGTTAAGCATGGAGGCAATGACCGGGATATTCTTTCCTGCGGCCGTAAACTGTAGAGCCTTAAACTCTTTGTATTTAACGTCCTCGTGAACAAGGCTTAAATATTGTTGCACCTTGCTTTGAATGACATGAATAGGGTCTTTCTTCGATATGAAGTTTCGTTTATCCCTAAGAAGCGAAGGTGAAATATCTATAGCCACAATGACATTGTGCAAAGGGTGATTAAAGTTAAATTTCACGTTTGATTTTGTGAAATTAACCGCATCAAGAATGATGAGATCATATTCATTAGATAATGTGTATAAATCAGAACATGAAAAATTATCCGACGACATGCTCTCACAGCAATATTCTGCGGTTTGAAAAATGTTCAGAACCCCATGAGTGAAGTAAACGTCCTGAGAAATAAGCAATATCTTCATACAAAAGTCCTTTTTGATAAAGCCAGGCAGGAACGATTAAGATTCATGCCTGACTTATATTGTGATTAACCGTTGCTTACAGCTTTCGTCATTTTATGGGTTATGTTGGATGCTTAAGGATAAAGTCCTGGTGTCGGCGTTCCTTGCGCTAAATTGCTATTAATGAATAAAGCATGTTTTAGTATTTGAGCGAATCTAAAGCGATGAGTCCAGTCGGCAGATATTTATCCTTTAATTCGGCAGGCACTGTAAAAGTGGACATCATCAGCTCATTGTTGAAAGAGGAGATCTGTATGATCATGTGATTTGACGCGCCCTTTCTCGTGCCGTCCGGCATCGCCAGCTCCAGTCGACTAACCGTATGCCCATTGACTTTTTTGGTGGTCAGAACAGGGTTGAGTTGTGCCATCTGCGTTTTCATCATCTCTGCAACCATCGGCACTTGCTCATCCTGTAGAGCCTTTCCTGGATAAGGAAAAGAAAACGTCAGGGCAATAACATTTTTGCCGGTATCAATATACCATGCTTCTTTGGGGGGCGGGTTGGCCGCGGCATATTGCGTTGCCAACTGCTTTGCAGACATGCGTTTAAATTCTTCAGGCAAAGTCATTGTTGCTTTATTATCAAGAATATTGATAACGCTGATATTGTCAGACGACTGAGTTGAAGCCGTTGCCGTTGAGGGAGCCTTAGCCAGCGCAATGCCACTTGCGCAGGTGAAAATGCCCAGTGCCAGAAATAAAAATACCTTAGTTCTCAAATTCATAAATCATCCTTAATATATATGTCGGTAGTCTTGAGTCATAAAAATAGCACTATGCTCAACTTTTTTAGAAAGCGTGCATGGTTACAATTATAAATAATGACTTAATTAGATTGATAACATTATTTTTTTACCAGGGCAACGCGTAAAAATAGTCATAATCAAAAAAGAGATTATTATCTTTATGTATTTTAAAAGGGATAATTTCTTTTTATTTTCTATTTTATCGGGATTATTGGCATAATGCGCTTTGTACTATTGTGGATTGGTGTTTTATGCTTTGTTTTCGTGATTTATGTGGTGGATTATTCTTATGATTGTTTTTTCTGCAATGGATGATATTTGAAGGCGTATTGTTGCTATGGCGCGGGCTCTGAAATTGACATCAGTGAATGTAATAGTCTGATTACCTCGACGCGCTGTCCGACACAATATGCGTTACGTCATCCAGATGCCCGAGTCGAGCTTCTCCTGAGCGATTGAATTTGCTCTTGTCGATCAGCAATAACGACTGAGACGCACGTTTCAACAGGACCGATTTGTAATCCGCGTTAAAGGTGCTGGAATCCCATAGCTCGCCATGACGATCGATCCCCTCGCAGGAAAAAATAAACAGATCGACATCAAGGAATTTAAGCTGTGAAATGAGTGCAGGATTGACGTAGCAGCCATGCTTGCGCTCTAGTCTGCCGCCAGAACTGATGAGCTGAATATGTTGACGCTTACCGAGTTCCTGGCAAATGGGCTGACTGTTGGTGAAGATCTGTATATTGATATCCGGTAGCTGTCGCGCCAGATACCAGCAGGTAGAACTGGCATCCAGCGCAATCACCATGCCTTCTTCAATCCAGCTCAGCGCCTTTCTGGCGATATCGGCTTTGTGTGCGTAATGGCTCTTCAGGCGAATATGAAAAGGATCGCCGCTGTCCGGGTTTTCCCGCAGAATCCCTTTCGCGCGCCCGTGGTTGCGTAGAACCTTTCCTTGTACCTGTAGTTCGCTGAGATCGCGGCGGATGGTCTCTTTACTGACATTGAGCTGAACGGCCAGCGCTTCGGTGGTCAGACTTTTATGCTGACTGAGCAGATCCACAATGGTCTGCTGACGTGCCGCTTTCATCTCTTCTCACCTCTTAATCCGATACCCTGAGCGTGATTGAGATTACGGTGTTACCCCTTTTTTTAAAAGAATATTCCCGTATTTTGCACATTCGCCGGTGATGACGATCGCGAAGGCCTTTTGCGCACGCTCATAGAAGGCAAAGCGATCAATACGAATGATATCCGGGCACGGTGCCTGTGTGGAGAGTGCCTCGCGATAGCGCGTCTCTACGCTCGGGTCGAGAGTGTCGCCTTCGACGGCAGCCATCATGACCAGCGGTGGGGCATAGCTGTCGAGCTCAAATAGTGGGATCACGGCTCGCAGTAAGTCGCTGACGCTAAGACCATCCGCACGTATCACCTGCGGTCCCATGCTGTGCGCCGGGAAGTGCGCGTCTGAGAAAATAATTTCATCACCGTGCCCCATCTGCGCCAGAACGTTAAGCAGAGCCGGCGAGATTAAAGGAGAAATCGTTTTGAGCATGTAATATTCCTTTACTGTGTTTGGGGATAGAAATAACGGTACTGGTAGTGCACCTGCTCTCTGGCCTTCTGTGGACTGGAAAACGCGCCGACGCCATACCAGCCGAACATCGCCGCACCGGCAACGGTGGTTTCTGCGTCATCCAGCACCTTGACAGGAAGCTCAAGGGTGTTGGCCTTGATTTGATTCCACAGCGTATTGCGACTCCCACCGCCGACCAGTAGCAGTTCCGTCGCGCTGAACTGACCAATTTTTTCCAGCGTATGCAGGTTATGTCGCAATTGTTCCGTTAATCCTTCCAGCGCCGCGCGGTAGAAATGCGCGCGGGTGGTATTCAGCGTAACGCCTCGCCAGCCTGCGTCCGCAGAAGAGAGCAGTTCGCACTGCATTTGCACGCCATCGGCCCCGGCAGGAACGGCTTGCGCTTCAGCAATCAATGTTTGCCACGGTGTCTCAGGGGGCCACAGCAACGTGCGCACCCATTCGAGTACGCCGGAAGCAAGCCACTGCATCCCCGGATTATAAAGTCCCGGCTGGCTGTCCAGCTCACAGGTTGAACCGGGATGTCTGCTCAATAACGACGTATCAACCCTGGCACTGCGTACCATCAGAATCTCCCACGTGCCGGAGGAGAGCACCGGTTCGTCTTGCTCCGCACCAGCGCCAAACAGTGCGAACTGGGTATCGTGCCCGGCGGAGATAACGGGAATTCCTGCCGGGAGACCGAACATTGTTGCCATTGCAGGCAGCAGCGAACCTATCTGTTCACCCGCTTCCACGAGTCGCGGGAAGAGCCGCCGCAGTAATCCTGTAGCCTGCAAAATATCGGCGCTGAAATCCCGCTGCTGGATATCCAGCATCTGGCTGGTGCCGGCCATGGTGATGTCAGTGGTGAATTTGCCGGTGAGGCGATGATTAATGAGTGAGGAGATGAATAGCCAGGCGTGGGCCTGCTCCAGCAGCTGTGGGTGATTTTCTTTTAGCCATATCAGCTTGTACAGGGTATTGAAACTGAATGCGCCGACGCCAGAAAGGGTCTGAAGTTGACGCGGCGGTATAAAACGGCTGATGTTATCCATCACCGCGGTGGTGCGAGGACACTTCCAACTGATGATGGGGTAGAGCAACTGACCGCGTTCATCGACCAACGCGCCATCAACGCCGAAGGTGGTGACCGTGATGCCACGGATCTGGCAGGCTGAGAGTTCAGCGGATAGCGTTCGGCAGCATTCGGCGAAACGTTGCAGGATGGCGTCCAGCGACCACTGGTGCCAGGCGCTGTTCTCCACGGCAATCTCACTGGCATTGGCAACCGCAGCACGGGCGACAATGTGTCCTTGACGATCAACGGCAATGGCCCGCACGTTTGTCGCGCCGCAGTCGAGAACCAGAATCACTTCTTGTTTCATAACCGCTCCTTAAGCCGTAAAAATACCCTCCCCAAAGAGGAGGGTTGCCTGTTAGCGTTTGTAGAGAGGACCGTAATTTTGACAGGCGCGGTAATCCTGGCCTTCTGTATCCATGCCGTGCGCGGCCCAGGCGGAAGGGCGGTAAATTTTCGCCTCTTCCACGTTGTGCATACAGACAGGTATGCGCAACATCGCGGCGAGGGTGATGAAGTCTGCGCCGACGTGGCCGATGGTCAGGACGCCATGGTTTGCTCCCCAGTTAGCCATCACGGAATAGACGTCGGAGAAGGGGCCTTTACCGGTGAGGCGTGGCGCAAACCAGGTGGTGGGCCAGCTGGAATCGGTACGTTTGTCGAGAGTGTCATGGACCTCTTTTGGCAGTTCAACGCTCCAGCCTTCTGCAATTTGCAGAACGGGTCCCAGACCTTTGATGATATTCACGCGGGTCATGGTGAATGGCACGCCGCCTTCGGTCAGGAAGCGTGACGAATAGCCACCACCGCGGAAATATTCATGGATCGCCGGACACCACTCAGTGGCCGCCAGGCAGGCGTCAGCCTCCTGCTGTGTGACCTCCCAGTGTGGTTTCATCGTCGGTTTTCCTTCACTATCACGCTGTTTACAGGTGCCATCCAGCGCGGCGGAACCGGAGTTGATCAGATGGATAATGCCGTGTTCTGCTTGTCCGGTCAGCGGCTGGCCCGTCACGCGTTCAACGGCTTCTGGCGACCAGTAGGTACGCACGTCGGCAAAGACTTGTGCGGTGACGGTCAACTGATGTCCAAGCAGCATGGCGACGCCGTTCAGACTGTCGTTTTCGGTGGCGACAACAAACGGTTCGCGCACGCCGTTCCAGTCAAACGAGCTGTTCAACAGCGCTTCGGCGGTATCGCCGTTGGGGTATTGGTCGGTCCAGTGTCGTTGCCCCTGGAAGCCCGCAGCAATCGCGTTATAGCCGAGCGACTCTTCCACGCGTCCCATCTCCGCCAGCTTAGCGTTTCCTTGCATCATGTCGCGAATGCACATTGCCATCAGCAGGCTTTCCCTCAGGATCGCCCGGCTTTGTTCGGCATTACGCTGATACTGCTGAGCATTTTTATCTTCGCCGTAGCGGAAGTGCTTATCCGCCCACGCCAGCGCCATTTCCAGTTCGGCTTCGTCATAGATTTTGTGATCGATACGGCGGCGCAGTTCCGTCATATCGACGGACTGGACCTTCATCCCCAACCAGGACTCAAAGAAATGATGATCGACGATGGAACCGGCGATCCCCATCGACACGCCACCCAGTGAGAGATAACTTTTTCCCTTCATGCTGGCGACGGCAAGTCCTGCCCGGGCGAAGCGCAGTAATTTTTCCTCAACGTCGGCCGGGATCGACGTATCACCAGCATCCTGTACATCCTGACCGTAGATGGCGAAGGCTGGGATCCCTTTTTGGCTATGCGCCGCCAGCGCTGCCGCCAGGTAGACTGCGCCCGGGCGCTCGGTGCCGTTAAAACCCCAGATGGCTTTTGGCCGCAGGGGGTCCATATCGATGGTTTCGCTGCCGTAGCACCAGCATGGGGTCACGGTGATCGTCAGACCGACATTCTGACAACTGAATTTCTCCTCACAGGCGGCAGATTCCGCCATTCCGGCAATGCAGGTGTCGGCAATAACGCATTCAACCGGCGTGCCGCAGGCGTAGCGTAGTTTCTCTTTCAGCAGTGCGGCTGTGGCCTTCGCCATGTTCATCGTCTGGGCTTCCAGTGATTCACGCACACCCATTCGGCGTCCATCAATGACCGGACGAATACCAATTTTCGGCAGGCTGTTCTTCTTCATTCGGGGTTCCTCATCTCACGTGTAGGCGTGCTGCTCAGGCGGATGAAAGAGCACCGCCGCAGCAGTCGTCTGAAATAGGTGAATTTGCTAACTCGAGTTAGCTTAGATATTAGCGTGTTTTTTACACAACTTTTTTCTGATGGGAATGTGAGTGGCTTCACGAGAAGTGGTTAAAATTCGATCTGCATCAAATAATTCAACGGCAGTCAAATTTATTAAAATATTTAAAATCAAAAGATTAGAAATAAATGTCTGTCCGGTATCACACTTTTAACCCAAATGATTTGGCTATTTTGGGTGGCTAAAATAGCTTTAAAGGGCAAATCGCTAACTCGAGTTAGCAATATCTGGCAACTTATCGACGTGACGTATACGTGTTTTCAGGAAGTATTCACATTCATGGTGACGCTCGCTCCCTGAGAATGCACTTCGCCTGATTCACTGCCTGCAGTTTCTGATTATTGAGGAAAGCAGCAATGTCCGAAACCTTTTTACAGATGAATCATATTACCAAGCGCTTTCCCGGCGTATTAGCGTTGAGTAATGTGAACTTTACTCTTCGCAAAGGCGAAGTGCATGCGCTATTAGGTGAAAATGGTGCAGGCAAATCCACGCTGATGAAAATTTTATCCGGTGTTTATCAACCGGATGAGGGAGATATTATATTTGAGGATCGTCCGGTGTCATTCAGCGATCCGCTCAGCGCGCAGCATGCCGGGATCACCATTATTCATCAGGAATTTAATCTCTTCCCGGAATTAACCGTGGAAGAAAATATCTTTATCGGCAGAGAGTTTTGTAAAAATAACCGTTGGCGACTGGATGAAAAACAACAGCGCCAGGCGGCGACCGAAATTTTACACAGATTAAACCTGAATATTTCGCCTGAAACGCTGGTGGCAGACCTGACAGTGGCACAGCAGCAGATGGTGGAAATCGCGAAAGCAATATCCGTTAATGCCAAAATCCTGATTATGGATGAACCCACGGCGGCGCTGACGGAAACGGAAATAGAAAGTTTATTTCAGGTGACCCGGTTACTTAAAGCGCAGGGGACCGGGATTGTCTACATCTCGCATCGCCTGGAAGAACTGGCCTTGATTGCCGATCGCGCGACGGTCATGCGCGATGGCCAGTACATTGATACCGTTGATTATGAAACCGTGAAGATCAGCGACCTGATTGCGATGATGGTGGGGCGTGAGCTGGGAAATATCTACCCTCGCCGCGAAGCGCGGGCGCATCAGGAACCGGTGCTGGAAGTCAGCGGCCTCACGCGTAAAGGCGTCCTCAATAACATCGATTTTACGCTGAATCGGGGAGAGATACTGGGTTTTGCTGGCTTGATGGGGGCCGGACGAACGGAGCTGGCGAGGGCGCTTTTTGGCGCCGATCCCATCGACAGCGGGACCATTAAGTTGAACGGCAAAGCCATTGTGATAAAGGGTATCTCTGACGCCATCGCGCAAGGTATTAGCTATTTAACCGAAGACCGCAAAAAAGAGGGGCTGGCGCTTAATCTGTCCGTTGAGCGCAATATTATGTTAGGGAATTACCCTGAATACGCTGACCGTTTTGGCAACGTTGATGCGAAACGCTGCCAGCAAACGAGTGAAGAACAGGTCAGGGCGCTCAGAATCAAAACGCCGCACCTTGAACAGGCGGCTCTGAATCTGAGTGGGGGAAATCAGCAAAAAATTATTATTGCCCGCTGGGTATGCAAAGATACCGATATTCTTATTTTTGATGAACCCACCCGGGGAATTGACGTTGGCGCAAAGCTGGAAATTTATGAATTAATGAATCGTCTTGTGGCGAAAGGGAAGTCGATCATTATGATTTCCTCGGAATTACCGGAGGTTCTGGGCATGTGCGATCGTATCTTAGTTATGCGCAGTGGTCGTATTACCGGAGAATTAACTGCTGATAACGCCACACAAGAAAAAATCATGCAATATGCGACGTTAGAGGATTAAATCATGACCATCTCTGTAACCTCTTCAGACAGCAATAATAAGAAAATAAAAATTAATAAAGAACTTTTAATGCGCCTTGCGCCGCTTTTTAGTTTGATTATTTTGGTTGTCTTCTTCAGCTTCAGTTCGCCGTTTTTCTTTAATACCGAAAATATTATGACGATTGCGCTACAAACGTCGGTTATCGGCATTATGGCCATTGGCGTAACGTTTGTGATTATTACTGCGGGGATCGATCTTTCCTTAGGGTCGGTGGTGGCGTTTTCCGGCGTTGCGGTGGGCATTTGTGCGACGCTCGGACTGCCACTGCCGGTTTGCATTCTGGCGGGCGTGCTGGCCGGGGGATTGTGCGGCTGCATAAACGGTCTGCTGGTGACCAAAATGACGATTCCGCCGTTCATCGCCACCCTGGGGCTAATGATGTCCGTCAGAGGAATCAACATGGTCATGACGGACGGTCGCGCCATTTATTTTGCTGATTACCCCACCTTTAAATTGCTGGCGCAGGGACGTTTATTCGATGTACTGCCATATCCGGTGTTCTATCTGGTGATTGTCGCCCTGGCTGCCGGTTATATCCTCAAGAAAACAGTGATTGGTCGCTACGTCTATGCCGTGGGCAGTAATGAAGTGGCGGCGCACCTTTCCGGGATCAAAGTCCAGCGCGTCAAGATCTTTGTTTATGCCTTCTGTGGACTGTTAACGGGTATTGCCGGGGTCATTCTGGCCTCGCGCCTGAACTCTGGTCAGCCAACGGTTGGCGTCGGTTATGAACTTGAAGCCATCGCCGCCGTGGTAATCGGCGGCACCAGTCTGATGGGCGGGATCGGCACTATCGGCGGCACCATCATCGGTGCATTCATTATGAGCGTATTGAAAAACGGCCTGAACCTGATGGGCGTCTCCCAGTTCTGGCAAATGGTGGCGATGGGCATTGTGGTCGTCGCCGCTGTCTATCTCGATACGTTACGCAAAAAGATTCGTTGATTTACGCTCCCGGCAGTCACGGGGAACACAGACCCTGACGTTAAGGGTGACACACTCACAACGGAGTACAACAATGAAAACCAGGCATTTTATCTATGCGTTATCCCTGCTGGCGTGCGTCACTTCCAGCGCGTTGGCGAAAGATTTGAACCTTCCCGTCATCAGTAAAGGTTTCCAGCATGAATTCTGGCAAACCGTAAAAATGGGAACGGAAGCGGCAGCGAAAGAGTTGGGCGATAAAACCAGTTATGTGGGGCCTGCGGATGAAACCCAGATCGCAGAACAAATTCAGCTGGTTGAAAACGCCATGGCGCAAAAACCGAATGGCCTGCTGCTGGCCGCGCTGGATGCGAATGCGCTTGCTCCGCTGGTGGAAACGGCGAATTCGCGAGGTATTAAGGTTGTCACCTTTGACTCTGGCGTGAACTCCGATATTCCAGTCAGCTTTGTTGCGACCAATAACCGTAAAGCTGGCGCTGAAGCGGCGGATGCGCTGGCGGCGCAAGTAAATAATAAAGGTAAAGTCGGCATTATTGCTCACGTCGCCGGAACGTCATCGGCGATTGAGCGCTCGGAAGGGTTTATTGCCCGTATGAAGGAAAAGTATCCGGACATCAAGGTGCTGCCTGTGCAGTACAGTGATGGCGATCCGCAAAAAGCGATGGATAAGACCATTGATATGATTCAGGCCAATCCCGATCTGGCCGGGATTTATGGCACTAATGAGGGCTCAACGCTGGGGGTCGCTAACGCTATTGACAGTCAGAATCTGAAAGGGAAGGTGAAAGTTATAGGTTTTGACAGCACTGAAGCCATTATTCACTTCCTTAACACTGGCGTGATCCAGGGCTTTGTCGTCCAGGACGCTTTTCAGATTGGTTACCAGGGGATTAAAACCTTGAATGCGGCGCTGTCCGGACAAACGGTCGCGAAAGAGATTGATATTCCGGTGAAATTTGTGAGCGCCCAGAACATTAATACGCCGGAAATTGACAAGCTGTTACATCCATTCGGCAAGAAATAGACAGGCTGGGGGCGGTATCTGCGCCCCGCTTACCTGGTGAGATCAATGGCGTGCGCTTAACCGACTGATGCGGTAAGACAAAAGTGTAAAATACTTTTATGATTGTCAATTGACGCGTGGACGGTGACTGGGGCACATACATGGCTAAAACAGTAGAACAGATAGCCAGCGACCTGAATTTATCGGTGACAACCGTGAGACTGGTGCTAAACGGAAAAGCTGAACAGTATCGAATCAGCCTCAAAACGCAAACGCGTATTAATGAATATGTCGAGCGATATGGTTATGTGATTAACCATTCCGCCCGCAGTCTGAAGCTGAATAAAACGGATACGCTTGGCCTGATTGTACCTAATATATCTAACGTCTTTTTTGCCACGTTAGCTGAGAAACTCGAGCAGCGCTGCCGCCGCTCGGGTTACCAGTTGATGATTAGCTGTACCTATGATGATGTCGATTACGAAAACAAGATCACCAAGGCCTTAATTGCCCGTAATGTGGACGGCCTTTTTATTGTCCCGGCGACGTTAGAAAACCAGCAGCATCATTTACGCCAGGTGAGAAAACCGATGGTATTGCTGGACCGTGATTTTAAGTATACGGATAACGCACTGGTGGAAAGTCACAATATTTCAGGTGGCGAACAATTAACCCAAAGTTTGCTGGATACCGAAACGTTACCGCTCTGGTTTCTGGTGGGCGACACCGGTTTACCCAGCATCAGCGACCGTATGACGGGCTATCTGAATGCGCTCAGTAAAAAAGGGATTCATCACCGTGACTGGGTGCGTGAAGGACCGGTGAACACCCCGGAAGGGGGATATCAGATTATGCAGGCTTTAATCGACGAAGCAGGGTGTCCGCAGGCGTTTATCGCCTCGTCATTACCGGTGCTGGAAGGCGCGGTAAGAGCCATTCGCGACCGTTTTGGCGTCATTCCGCCCGAGATCAATATCGGCACGTTCGATGAGCATCCGATGCTGGGATTTCTGTCCAATAACGTGTGGTCGATGCAGCAGGACGAGAATGCCTGGGCGGAAAAAGCGTTCGCCATGATGCTCAGCGCCATTGAAGATCGCCCCGTCCATGAGACGGTAAAAGTGGAAATGAAATTAATTAAGCGCTTAAGACAAAAATAATACGCGCGACAAAAAGAGCGTTATCAGCCATTGAACCGATTACCCGGAGAACTGAGATGGAAAGAACTCGTTTATCTCGAGAAATTATCGAAACCTGTCTTGAAATGACGCGCCTGGGTTTAAACCAGGGGACTGCGGGAAATGTGAGCGCGCGTTATCAGGACGGTATGTTGATTACCCCGAGCGGCATTCCTTATGAGCGAATGACCGAACAGATGATTGTTTACGTGGATAACGACGGCAGATATGAAGAAGGTAAATTACCGTCCAGCGAATGGCGCTTTCATCTTGCGGCGTATCAGACTCGCCCGGAGGCGAATGCGGTTGTGCATAACCACGCCATTCACTGTACTGCGGTGTCTATTCTCAACCGGCCGATTCCGGCAATCCATTATATGATTGCGGCGGCAGGGGGAAATTCTATTCCCTGCGCGCCTTACGCTACTTTTGGAACCCGAGAGCTCTCTGAACATGTTGTCGTGGCATTGAAAAATCGCAAAGCCACGCTGTTGCAGCATCACGGTTTAATTGCCTGTGAGGCGAATCTGCAAAAGGCGCTGTGGCTGGCACACGAAGTAGAAGTGCTGGCGCAACTCTATATGAAGACGCTGGCGGTTGTGGATCCGGTGCCGGTGTTATCCGATAAAGAGATCGCCGTTGTGCTGGAGAAGTTTAAAACCTACGGCTTACGTATCGAAGAATAAACGGCGGAGTGTCCGTCGCTGTTTGTGTGCCGGGTTGGACGATCTGCGTCATCCGGCCCACGACATTATCGCGCCAGGCGCAACTGTTGCAGGTTACCGTCAAGCTGCAAATCGGTTTGCAAACGCGCAATATCACGGCATAAGAATGCCATCTCCTGGTGAGTTTCCAGCTTCTTGCGCCATTTTTCCGGCACATCATTCAGATGCGCGTAGAGACCTTCCAGCGTCTGAAACTGCACTAACAGTTGCGTCGCGCTTTTCGGGCCGATGCCAGCGACGCCTGGCACTTTTGAACTGCTGATCCCCGCCAGTCCCCAGTAATCCGGCAATTGCTGCGGTTGAACGCCAAACTCTTTTTCAATGAACGGCGCATCCAGCCAGCGTTTCTGAAAGTAATCACGAATACGTAAGGTTGGGGAGAGTAGCTGACAATAGCCTTTGTCAGTCGACACGATGGTGGCCTGATGGCCTGCCTGTGCGACTTTAACCGCCAGCGTTGCCGCCAGGTCATCGGCTTCATTGCCGCTCGACACCCAACACGCGACACCTCGTTGCTCGAAAGCGGCACGCAGGGCGGGCATCTCATTGTGCAGTTCGTCAGGCATCGGTGGACGGCCGGCTTTGTAGTCCGGTAGGCGCTGATGACGCCAGCCGTTGCTCCGTGCTTCATCATCAAATACCGCCACGGCGTGGGTGGGCTGACTGTGGACAATCAACTGGTCAAGCGCATGCAGACAGGTATCCACGCAGGGCGATCCCTGAACGGCGTGGATCCGACGGATTAAATTGAGTGCGTCGACGATGAGCAGATGGACAGCCACGGTGTTCTCCCTTACCAGTCAGCCTGTAGGGTAACATTCAGGACAGAAGCAGGCTATTGCGGGAGGCCAAAACAAGAAGAGGCCTCGCAAAATGAGGCCTCTGTGTGCACGATTAATCGCAGGTGACAATCTTCATGGCCAGGCCACCGCGAGAGGTTTCGCGGTACTTGGCGTTCATGTCTTTGCCCGTTTCGTACATGGTTTCGATGACTTTATCGAGGCAGACGCGCGGTTCGCTGGTGCGACGCAGCGCCATACGCGCCGCGTTGACCGCTTTTACGGACGCAATCGCGTTACGCTCGATGCACGGTACTTGAACTTGTCCCGCAACCGGGTCGCAGGTCAGACCGAGGTTATGTTCCATGCCGATTTCCGCCGCAATACATACCTGCGTTGGACTGCCGCCCAGCAGTTCTGCCAGACCGGCCGCCGCCATTGAACAGGCCACGCCGACTTCGCCCTGACAGCCCACTTCCGCGCCGGAAATAGAGGCATTCATTTTGTACAGTGAGCCAATCGCACTGGCGACCAGCATGTAGCGTGCCAGCGAGTTAGCGTTCACTTCGCGGATGAATTTGTCGTAGTAGGCGAGGACAGCTGGCACGATACCGCAGGCACCGTTCGTGGGGGCGGTGACGACGCGCCCGCCAGCGGCGTTCTCTTCGTTCACCGCCAGAGCGAACATGTTGATCCAGTCAACGACCGCCATCGGATCGGTGGTCGTTTTGTCGCTGCTTACCAGCATCCGACGCAGCGCCGCCGCACGACGGGGTACGCGCAGTTTTCCTGGCAGTACGCCCTCGGTGGTGATACCGCGCTCAATGCCGCCGCGCATCACGTCCCAGACGTTAGCAAAGTGCTGTTCCAGCTCTTCTTTGCTGTGCAACGCCAGTTCGTTTTGCATCATCAGGCCGGAAAGGGAAAGCCCGGTTTCCTGACAGTGTTTTTGCAGATCGGCCGCCGATTTGTACGGATACGGTACGTTGACCGGCGCACTGTTTGGTAAACCGAAATGTTCTTCATCAACGATGAAACCACCGCCAATGGAGTAATAAGTCTGGCTGTAGAGGACGTTATCGCCTGCCAGCGCGGTTATGCGCATCCCATTCTCGTGCAGAGACAGGTTATCAGCATGGAAGTTCATGCATTTATCAACCGGGAATTCAACCTCATGCTGACCATTCGCCAGCAGCAGGCGTCCATGGGTGTTCACATCCTGGATAAAGCCAGGGATGGCGTCGATGTCGACGGTGTCCGGCAGATTTCCTGCCAGACCCATGATAATCGCGATATCGGTGTGGTGGCCTTTACCCGTCAGCGACAGGGAGCCATACACATCCACCACGACGCGGGTTACATCCGTCAGAATATTGCGGGCAATCAGATCATCCGTGAATTGTTTGCCGGCTTTCATTGGTCCAACGGTATGTGAACTGGAAGGGCCAATGCCGATTTTGAAAATATCGAATACGCTAATCATAGGGCATCCATTGCGGTTATATCAGGGAGGAAGCGCCGCCCGAAAGCGGCGCCAAACAACTTAGCTGAACAGGGAGTAGAAAATCGCGGAGATAGCAATCAGACCCATCACGACAACAAACACGTTGCTGATGTGACCGCTGTATTTACGCATTGCCGGTACTTTCTGGATCGCATACATCGGCATCAGGAACAGGATCATCGCGATGATTGGGCCGCCCAGGGTTTCAATCATACCGAGGATACTCGGGTTCAAAGTAGCGACAATCCAGGTCGTTACCAGCATGAACAGCGCGGTGATGCGGTTCAGTTTGTTGATTTCGATAGATTTGCCTTTACCACGCAGCGATTTGATAACCATCCCGTTGAAACCTTCACGTGCGCCCAGGTAGTGGCCGAGGAAGGATTTGGTGATGGCAATCATCGCGATGATCGGTGCCATCCAGGCGATGATCGGCGCGTTAAAGTGGTTTGCCAGGTAAGACAGAATCGAGATGTTCTGATCTTTCGCTGCTGCCAGGTCTGCCGGAGTCAGGCTCAGTACACAGCTGAAGACGAAGAACATGACTGTCAGCACCATCATGATGTGAGCGAATGCCAGAATCTTCGAGCATTTTTTCTCTGCCGCGTCACCGTACTCTTCACGCTTCGCCACCGCGAAGGAGGAGATAATCGGAGAGTGGTTGAAAGAGAACACCATAACCGGAATCGCCAGCCACAGGGTCATCCACAAACCGTTGCCGGTAGAGGCCGCAGAATCAAAGGACAGCGTTTCCAGCGCAGCACCGCTCCACTGTGGGATCAGGTACAGGGCCAGCAGCATCAGCGCGGCAACAAACGGAAACACCAGGATACTCATCGCTTTCACGATCATCTGCTCACCGAAGCGGACGATAGTCATCATCCCGACAATCAGGATCAGCGACAGGATCGCACGCGGTGGCGGCGTGATAGCTAACTGATGAGTCAGGAAGCTCTCAACCGTGTTGGTAATCGCAACGCTGTAAACCAACAGAATCGGGTAAATCGCGAAGAAGTACAGCAGAGTAATCAGTTTACCTGCGCCGATGCCAAAGTGCTCTTCAACCACTTCTGTGATGTCTTCGCCCGGGTTTTTGCCGGACAGCACGAAGCGAGTCAGACCACGGTGAGCGAAGAAGGTCATCGGGAAGGCGATAATTGCCATGATAATCAGCGGGATCATCCCACCGACACCTGCGTTAATTGGCAGGAACAATACGCCCGCACCGATAGCCGTGCCATAAAGGCCCAGCATCCACATGGTGTCGGTCTTGCGCCATGCGCTTCGTGTTTCAGTCGAAGCAATAGTGCTGGTTTGAATGGTTTCCATCTATTTCTCCTGGAGGAAGCTAAAAATCAGGAAAAAATTCCTGACAGTAAAACGAAATTCTTGCAATGACGATTTTTATAAAATTTTTAACCGTAGTAATTTGCGGGCAGAAAGATACATTTAACTAATGAATCTATCAGTGATCGCGATCCCAAATGTAATAATCCACTTCTAACAGGGATATGTTTGGATCATTAGTCTGTTAAAAAAACATCAAAGCGAATTTACGCGCGCGAAGGCTAGCATTAACGACATATCACCTGAAAGCATTGCGAGGTAGATACGGAGGTTGCGTTGTAAAAATCGTTGTTTATGGTGGTTTGTGATGACTAACTTAAATTTTGGCTTATAAAACGCGGTTGCATTAGGTGGGTAATCGTTTGCGTGGCGATAATTTTTGTATGATGTATTAGCTGGCTTAATAAAGGAAAGGTGTTATCTCTTTGGTAATTATAAAAAAACCGGGAGAGCGAATCGCTGTTCCCGGTTCATGAAACGCTTTGTGCGTCAGGCGCAGATTTCGTAGCAGGGGATATAGGCGGTGCCTGGCAGCTTCATACGGTGCTGCGCGACAAAACCTTGCAAGAGATCGTCCATGCGACGCATCATTTCACTGTCGCCGTGGATTTTGTATGGCCCAAACTCTTCGATGGCGCGGATGCCCACTTCCTTGACGTTACCCGCCACAATCCCCGAGAAGGCGCGACGCAGGTCTGCCGCCAGCACTTCAACCGGTTGGTCAGGGTACAGCTTCAGGTTGGCCATGTTCTCGTGGGACGGTTCGAACGGCATTTGCAGATCCGGCGTGATACGAATCGACCAGTTGAAGCTGTAGGCATCGCCAGTATCACGACGGTTCTCTTTCACCAGCGGCATCGCTTTTTTCATCAGACGCGCCACTTCTGCCGCGTCATCAATGATAATGCGGTAATGTACGCGCGCGGCTTCGCCCAGCGTATGCACGATAAACTCATCCAGCACGCGGAAGTAGTCGGCACTCTCTTTCGGGCCGGTCAGGATGAGCGGCAGAACCTGATCTTTGTTCGCCGGGTTCATCAGGATCCCCAGCAGATACAGCAACTCTTCTGCCGTTCCCACGCCGCCCGGGAAGATGATAATGCCGTGGGCGATACGCACGAAAGCTTCCAGACGTTTTTCGATATCCGGCATGATGATCAGTTCGTTAACCAGCGGGTTCGGTGGTTCAGCGGCGATAATCGACGGCTCGGTCATCCCAATAAAACGGCTGTCTTTATAACGCTGCTGAGCATGACCCACCGCAGCGCCTTTCATTGGCGCTTCCATAGCGCCTGGTCCGCAACCGGTGCAGATATTCAGCTCGCGCAATCCTAACTGCGTCCCGACGCGTCGGGCATACAGGTATTCATTTTCATTAATGGAGTGGCCGCCCCAGCAGACAACCATGTTTGGCGCTTCGCCCACGTGCAATGCTCTGGCGTTACGCAAAATAGAGAACACCAGGTTAGTAATGTGCACGGAGCTTTCGAGATCCAGATGCTGGAAACGCCCCGCATTATGAATCTGACCATTAACAAACAGAATGTCGCGCAGTACTGCAAACAGGTTTGCCTGTAGCGCGCGGATGATACGACCATCGACGAATGCATCTTCTGGCGGGTTGATCAGTTCCAGCTTCACACCGCGTTCGCGACGCAGCACGTTAATGTCGAAACTTTCAAAGCGGGACAGCAGTTCTTTGCTGTTGTCAGTCAGACTGCCGGAGTTTAAAACGGCAAGCGAACAGTTACGAAACAGTTGATACAGGTCGCTGCTGGCCGTGCGTTTAAGCATATCGACTTCCAGCTGCGACAACATGTCCATTGAGCCAAGCGGGCTAATATGTGTAATCAAGTAAACTCCTTATGGGACGCAAAACGTCATTCCCTGTAGATTACAATAGCCCTGGCTTATGACCTTTCACAACCTTGCGCGTGGAATCCGGCGCGCAAAATTGTGAAATAATTCATTGTCGAACTAATCTGCCGGTCGCCGGAACGAAGTCGGTGTTGCTCCGCCACGGGTTGATATCCAGACCGCCACGGCGTGTATAGCGGGCATAAACACTCAGTTTCTCTGGCTGGCAGAAGCGTAGCAGGTCATTGAAAATGCGTTCCACGCACTGCTCGTGGAACTCGTTATGGTGGCGGAAAGAGACCAGATAACGAAGCAACTTCTCTCTGTCAATTTTACGTCCGCGATACTGAATTTGTATGGAGCCCCAGTCCGGCTGATGGGTGATCAGGCAGTTTGATTTCAACAGATGGCTTACCAGCGTCTCTTCAACAATTTTTTCCCCACTGGCGGCGGACTGCAAAAAGTCAGTGGTGAACTGGTAGTTGTCGATGTCGATGTCTTGAAAATCAATGCAGGTGCCGTGAAAATGCGCGACAGGTTGTCCTTCCAGTTCGTCGAGACGGTACAACGCAACGGTCACATTCCCTTCTGCACAGGCGCGCAGATCGTTTTCCAGCGTCCGTTGTACCGCTTCCCAGGAATCAAACCGCGTCTGGTTGAAGCTGTTCAGGTACAGCTTAAAGCTTTTGGATTCAATCAAATTAACGCTGGTGTAATCCAGTTCTACATGGCCAACCGCCACCTGCGGTAATCCCCTGGCATTCAGCCATGACAGTTCATACAGCGTCCAGATATCGGCACCGTGAAATGGCAGACTGCCTGCTTTTAACCCTAACGGGTCACGATTCAGACTACGGGGCACGCCCTGTAGCAGGCTGGGGTCGTAAAGATCCCGGTAATCGGTTGATTTACCGAGCGTCAGGCCATCAAGAGCCTGATGGTTTTCATAAGAAGACATGTTTCACCGTCATAAACCAGATACACTATGCGTCAAGTGTATCCTGGCTTTTATGAAGAGAGAAACCGGTGGACGAACAGACAGCTCTGGCCCTGAAAGACTTTACGACGCGCTACTGCAACGAATGGCATGACAAACACGCAAGTTGGCCCATGAGCGAAGAGCTGTATGGCGTACCTTCTCCGTGCATCATTTCCACCACCCGTGATGCCGTTTACTGGCAACCGCAGCCGTTTGAAGGTGAACAGAATGTAAACGCGGTTGAACGTGCCTTCGATATTGTGATACAACCAGCCCTTCATGCGTTTTATACCACGCAGTTTGCCGGAGATATGCGTGCACAGTTAGCCAGTGAAACGCTGACGCTATTGCAGACCTGGAGTGCGGATGATTTCAGACGGGTTCAGGAAAACCTGATTGGTCATCTGGTGACGCAGAAACGTTTGAAACTGTCGCCGACCCTCTTTATTGCCACGCTGGACAATGAACTGGAGGTGATTTCACTCTGCAATCTGTCCGGTGAAGTGATCAAAGAAACGCTGGGAACGCGTAATCGTTCCGTTCTGGCGCCTTCTCTTGCGGATTTCCTTACGCAACTTAAGCCTCTTCTGTAATCCATTTACCCCGTTAATATGTGAGAGATCTCTTACAAGCCCTGTAGGAGATCGCCAGGTGATAAATAAAGACATCACGAAGCAAAAATAGTCAATATTCTAATAAATCAATATGTTAATCATTTCCTGTCAACTTTCATATGAAATTTTCCTTAAGGGATTGCCTATAAGCACCTTGTAAGACGGCGTAAAAAAGGCGATTCTATCTACGTCGACAAGGAGTCGCACAACGAAGTGAACATCAGGATGATGGCACATCGTAAGGACACACCAGGACGGTGTTACAGGGAAAGGCTTCAGGATGAAGTGAAGAGGAAAACGCGGGAATGCGTTAACGGACACCTCCAGGAAGGAGAACGAGAGCCAGTCAGGATAGTTGGTGGGTCAGGATGGCCAGGACGCTTCAGGATGAAGTAATCGCATCGGGGTGGTGTGAGCAGGATGCAAATGTTCAGGATGAACAACAGGTCGCAAGACCACTGGAAAAGTTGTCACGGATGAGCAGGGAGCACGAAAAGTAGCTGGAATGCTGCGAAACGAACCGGGAGCACTGTTTTTACAGTGCTCCCTTTTTTTGTTTCTTTTTTTACTGGTGGTATCCTTCGCGCCAGATTTTTCATCATTGAGGTGACTTTCATGACGACTCATGACCGTGTGCGTCAGCAGCTCCACGCACTTGAAGCGCTGCTGCGTGAGCATCAACACTGGCGGATGGATGAACCCGAAGCCCACCTGTTTACCAGTACCCAACCGTTTTGTATGGATACGATGGAGCCGATTGAGTGGCTGCAATGGGTCCTGATCCCCCGTATGCATGCTTTACTGGACAGCGCGCAGCCGCTGCCTGAGGCGTTTGCCGTCGCGCCATACTACGAAATGGCGCTCGAGGGCGATCACCCGCAGCGTGAGATCCTGCTGGAGGCGTTGCAGACGCTGGATGCGCTTTTCGCGCAAGATAAATCCTGATGCTGGAGATTCTGTATCAGGACGAGTGGCTGGTTGCGGTCAACAAACCTTCCGGCTGGCTGGTGCACCGCAGTTGGCTGGATCGCGACGAAAAAGTGGTGGTGATGCAGACCGTGCGTGACCAGATTGGCCAGCACGTGTTTACCGCGCATCGCCTCGACAGACCAACATCCGGCGTGCTGTTGATGGGCTTATCCAGTGAAGCCGGACGCCGCCTCGCGCAGCAGTTTGAGCAGCACCAGATCCATAAACGCTATCACGCCATTGTCCGTGGATGGTTGATGGAGGAGGCGGTACTCGATTATCCGTTAGTAGAAGAACTGGATAAAATCGCCGATAAGTTTGTCCGTGAAAACAAGGACCCGCAGCCTGCAGTGACCCATTACCGTGGCCTCTCCACTGTTGAAATGCCTGTGGCGACCGGGCGTTATCCGACGACGCGTTACGGACTGGTGGAGCTGGATCCGCAAACGGGACGCAAGCATCAGCTCAGACGCCATCTGGCGCACCTGCGTCATCCGATTATTGGCGACAGCAAGCATGGCGATTTGCGGCAGAATCGCAGCGCGGCGGAACATTTTGGCTGCAACCGACTGATGCTACACGCCAGTCAGCTTTCGCTGACGCATCCGTTTACCGGTGAACCGCTGACGATTCATGCGCGGCTGGATGCGGTCTGGTTGCAGGCACTGTCACAGTTTGGCTGGCAAGGACTTCTCCCTGAGAATGAAAGGGTTGAGTTAAGTGAGCCAGCAGGTCAGGATGAAGGCATAAGTTCTTCATCCAGGGAGTAATCAAGCATGGCGGAAATTGGGATTTTTGTCGGGACGATGTATGGCAATGCGCTGCTGGTCGCCGAAGAGGCCGAAGCAATCCTGACGGCGCAGGGGCACAAAGCGACCGTTTTTGAAGATCCTGAACTGACGGACTGGCAGGAATATCAGGATAAAATCGCGCTGGTGGTCACCTCCACGACCGGGCAGGGTGATTTACCTGACAGCATTGTGCCACTGTTTCAGGGGATCAAAGACCAACTGGGTTTTCAGCCGAATCTGCGTTATGGCGTGATTGCACTGGGTGACAGCAGCTACGTCAATTTCTGCAACGGCGGTAAACAGTTTGACGCCCTGTTGCAGGAACAAAGCGCACAGCGCGTGGGAGACATGTTGCTGATTGATGCCAGTGAGCATCCAGAGCCTGAAAGCGAATCCAATCCCTGGGTTGAACATTGGGGCACACTCTTGTTTTGAGAGTTAACCCTCCCCCTACCGGGAGGGACTCCGTTGTGACACCAGGCACGGGAACGACCTGCCTTTATACTACCCAATACTGAATCGAGTTAGCCTCGGGCAAACGCCCCTAAAAGCCTTCGCTATTGAAGGGTTTTTAGGGGCGTTTTCATAGGGTCAAGCGACCTGTTTCACACTCTTACCTTTTCCACCTAAGTCCCGTGCGATTTCCGTTATATGTTTTCATTTCCGTGAAGTCGCTTCCATCACCCTGGGCTTTTGCCATAAACATAAGTGATACGTTGCCTAAATGTTGGGTTCTTGCACGGTGAGCAAGAACCTGGTGCTTTTTATACTTCTCCTGCCAGTTATAAAAAAATGCAGTTAGCAAGGCGAACGACCTAATAAAAGCTGCAAAAAACACGAAACGTCACCTCTGATCCCCTACCAGTTGTGCTGTTCAGAGTGAGCGTGACTAACGCGAAAATTCAGGAGTGCAACAATGAGTTCATTAAGTCAGGCTGCGAGCAGTGCGGAAAAACGCACAAATGCCCGCTACTGGATAGTGGTGATGTTGTTTATCGTCACCTCCTTCAACTATGGCGACCGCGCCACCTTATCCATTGCCGGTTCGGAGATGGCCAAAGACATTGGTCTGGATCCGGTCGGTATGGGTTACGTTTTCTCTGCGTTCTCATGGGCCTACGTTATCGGGCAGATCCCGGGCGGCTGGCTGCTGGACCGTTTTGGTTCCAAACGCGTTTACTTCTGGTCCATCTTCATCTGGTCCATGTTTACTCTGTTACAAGGCTTTGTCGATATCTTCAGCGGATTCGGCATTATCGTTGCGCTGTTTACTCTGCGCTTCCTTGTCGGTCTGGCGGAAGCGCCGTCCTTCCCCGGCAACAGTCGTATTGTTGCGGCCTGGTTCCCGGCGCAGGAGAGGGGAACCGCCGTCGCGATCTTTAACTCTGCACAGTACTTTGCCACCGTTATCTTCGCCCCGATCATGGGTTGGTTGACACATGAAGTGGGTTGGTCACACGTATTCTTCTTTATGGGCGGCCTCGGGATTGTTATCAGCTTTATCTGGTTGAAAGTGATCCACGAACCGAACCAGCATCCGGGCGTGAACAAGAAAGAGCTGGAGTACATTGCAGAAGGCGGGGCGCTGATCAACATGGATCAGAAAGACACCAAAGCCAAAGTCCCCTTCAGCGTGAAATGGGGGCAGATCAAGCAGTTGCTGGGTTCCCGCATGATGATTGGCGTGTATATCGGCCAGTACTGCATTAACGCATTAACTTACTTCTTTATCACCTGGTTCCCGGTGTATCTGGTGCAGGCTCGCGGCATGTCGATCCTGAAAGCGGGCTTCGTGGCCTCGGTTCCGGCCGTGTGCGGTTTTATCGGCGGGGTTCTGGGCGGCATTATCTCCGACTGGCTGATGCGCCGAACCGGCTCGCTGAACATTGCGCGTAAAACGCCTATCGTTATGGGGATGCTGTTGTCGATGGTGATGGTGTTCTGTAACTACGTCAACGTCGAGTGGATGATCATTGGTTTCATGGCGCTGGCGTTCTTTGGCAAGGGGATCGGTGCGCTGGGCTGGGCGGTGATGGCCGATACAGCACCGAAAGAAATCAGCGGCCTGAGCGGCGGTCTGTTCAACATGTTCGGCAACATCTCCGGTATCGTTACGCCCATTGCGATTGGCTATATCGTCGGCACGACGGGCTCCTTTAACGGCGCGCTGATCTATGTGGGCGTGCACGCGCTGATCGCGGTACTGAGCTATCTGGTGCTGGTGGGGGATATCAAACGTATCGAACTGAAACCTGTCGCAGGACAACTATCATGACGACACAATCCAGTCCCGTTATCACGGACATGAAGGTCATTCCGGTTGCCGGACATGACAGTATGCTCCTCAACATTGGCGGCGCGCATAACGCGTACTTTACCCGCAATATCGTGGTCCTTACCGACAACGCCGGCAACACCGGCGTAGGTGAAGCCCCGGGCGGTGAGGTGATCTACCAGACGCTGGTTGATGCCATCCCGATGGTGCTCGGTCAGGAAGTGGCCCGGCTGAATAAAGTGGTTCAGCAGGTACACAAAGGCAATCAGGCAGCTGACTTTGACACCTTTGGCAAAGGCGCGTGGACCTTCGAACTGCGCGTAAACGCGGTAGCCGCGCTGGAAGCGGCCCTGCTCGATCTGCTGGGCAAGGCGCTCAACGTGCCGGTTTGCGAACTGTTGGGGCCAGGGAAACAGCGCGATGCGGTGACCGTACTCGGGTATCTCTTCTACGTTGGCGATCGCACAAAAACCGATCTGCCCTATCTGGAGACCACGCCGGGCAATCACGACTGGTACCACCTGCGCCATCAGGAAGCGTTAAACAGCGATGCCGTGGTGCGTCTTGCAGAAGCCTCGCAGGATCGCTATGGCTTTAAAGATTTCAAACTCAAAGGCGGCGTGTTGCCTGGCGAGCAAGAGATCGACACCGCCCGAGCGCTGAAAAAGCGTTTTCCGGATGCACGTATTACCGTTGATCCCAACGGTGCCTGGCTGCTTGATGAGGCCATCACGCTGTGCAAAGGGCTTAACGATGTGCTCACGTATGCTGAAGATCCGTGTGGCGCGGAGCAGGGATTCTCTGGTCGCGAAGTGATGGCGGAATTCCGACGGGCCACGGGGTTGCCGGTGGCGACGAACATGATCGCCACCAACTGGCGCGAAATGGGCCATGCGGTAATGCTCAATGCTGTCGATATCCCTCTCGCCGATCCGCATTTCTGGACACTTTCCGGCGCGGTGCGGGTGGCACAGTTGTGCGACGACTGGGGGCTGACCTGGGGCTGCCACTCTAACAACCACTTTGATATTTCACTGGCGATGTTTACCCACGTTGGCGCCGCAGCGCCGGGTAAACCGACCGCCATCGACACGCACTGGATCTGGCAGGAGGGCGATTGTCGCCTGACGAAAAATCCTCTCGAGATTAAAAACGGAAAAATTGCCGTTCCGGATGCCCCAGGACTGGGCGTTGAACTGGACTGGGATCACGTGCAGAAGGCGCATGACGCTTACAAAAAACTGCCAGGCGGTGCGCGAAATGACGCCGGTCCGATGCAGTACCTGATCCCCGGCTGGACTTTTGACCGTAAACGTCCCGTTTTCGGCCGTCACTGATTTTGTATAAGGACTCAATAATGAACGCACAATTTACCACCCCAGTGGTTACGGCTATGCAGATTATCCCGGTTGCGGGACACGACAGTATGCTGATGAATCTGAGCGGTGCGCATGCGCCATTCTTCACGCGTAATATTGTGATTATCAAGGATAATTCGGGTCATACTGGCGTCGGTGAAATCCCCGGCGGCGAGAAAATTCGTAAGACGCTGGAAGAGGCGATCCCACTGGTGGTGGGTAAACCGCTTGGCGAGTACAAAAACGTGCTGAATGCGGTACGTAATACTTTTGCCGATCGTGACTCAGGCGGTCGCGGCCTGCAAACTTTTGACCTGCGTACCACCATCCACGTCGTGACCGGGATTGAAGCGGCACTGCTGGATCTGCTGGGACAGCATCTGGGCGTTAACGTGGCTTCTTTACTGGGCGACGGTCAACAGCGTAGTGAAGTTGAAATGCTCGGCTATCTGTTCTTCGTGGGTAACCGCAACGCCACACCGCTGCCGTATCAGAGCCAACCGGATGAGAAATGTGACTGGTATCGTCTGCGTCATGAAGAAGCGATGACGCCCGATGCGGTCGTTCGTCTGGCTGAAGCGGCGTATGAGAAATATGGTTTCAACGACTTCAAACTGAAAGGCGGCGTGCTGGCCGGGGAAGAAGAGGCGGAATCCATTGTGGCGCTGGCAAAACGCTTCCCACAGGCGCGCGTCACGCTGGATCCTAACGGTGCATGGTCGCTGAATGAAGCGATCAAAATCGGTAAGTACCTGAAAGGTTCACTGGCCTACGCGGAAGATCCGTGCGGCGCTGAGCAGGGCTTCTCAGGTCGTGAGGTGATGGCGGAGTTCCGTCGCGCTACCGGTTTGCCGACGGCGACAAACATGATCGCCACCGACTGGCGTCAGATGGGTCATACATTGTCACTACAGTCGGTGGATATTCCGCTGGCTGACCCGCACTTCTGGACGATGCAGGGCTCTGTGCGCGTCGCGCAGATGTGCCATGAGTTCGGTCTGACCTGGGGTTCACACTCCAACAACCACTTCGACGTTTCACTGGCGATGTTCACTCACGTTGCGGCGGCGGCACCGGGTAAGATTACGGCGATCGATACCCACTGGATCTGGCAGGAAGGCAACCAGCGCCTGACTAAAGAACCGTTTGAAATTAAAGGCGGTATGGTGCAGGTACCGGCGAAACCGGGTCTGGGTATTGAGCTGGATATGGACCAGGTGATGAAAGCCCATGAGCTGTATCAGAAACATGGGTTGGGCGCGCGTGACGACGCGATGGGGATGCAGTATCTGATCCCGAACTGGACGTTCGATAACAAACGTCCGTGCATGGTTCGTTAAGATAGACACCGGTCCCAAAAGGACCGGTTATTTTTTATCGGTAAACCGGGTGTATGCTTAGCGGAGTCAACATGCGTAAGGACGGCTTATGAAAATAGTGATCGCACCGGACTCGTATAAGGAAAGTTTGAGTGCTCTCGAAGTGGCGAACGCCATTGAGCAAGGTTTTCGCGAAATCTGGCCCGATGCGGATTACGTAAAACTTCCGGTTGCTGATGGCGGGGAAGGAACGGTCGAAGCCATGGTGGAGGCGACAACGGGACGCATTGTTGAAGTCGATGTCACGGGGCCACTTGGGGAACCTGTCACCGCGTTTTACGGTTTATCCGGTGATGCGCGTACGGCCTTCATCGAGATGGCGGCGGCCAGCGGTCTGGAACAGGTACCTGTCACGTTACGCGATCCATTAAAGACCACCTCCTGGGGGACCGGGGAGTTGATTCGTCATGCGCTGGATGTCGGCGTAGACCATATTATTATCGGGCTCGGCGGCAGTGCGACCAACGACGGCGGCGCAGGCATGGTGCAGGCATTGGGGGCAAAGTTGCTCGATGCTCAGCAGAATGAGATTGGAAAGGGCGGTGCGGCGCTCGACGCGCTTGCACGAATTGATATCAGCCACTTGGATCCACGTCTTGCCGCATGCCGTATCGAAGTGGCATGCGATGTGACTAACCCGTTGACGGGCAAAGAGGGCGCGTCGGCCGTGTTTGGCCCACAGAAAGGCGCGACGGCAGAAACGATCGATCGTCTGGATACGGCACTGGCGCATTATGCGCAGATTATTGCCCGCGATCTGAAGGTGGATGTCCTTGAACTGGCTGGCGGCGGCGCGGCAGGCGGTATGGGCGCGGCGCTGTATGCGTTTTGCGGTGCGCAACTGCGGCGCGGGATTGAGATTGTCACCGATGCGCTGCAACTGGATGCGTACGTTGCGGATGCCGATCTGGTGATCACCGGCGAAGGGCGCATCGACAGCCAGACGATCCACGGCAAAGTGCCGGTAGGCGTGGCGAAAGTGGCGAAGCGCTACAACAAACCGGTGATCGGCATTGCCGGCAGCCTGACGGCCGATGTCGGCATTGTCCATGAGCATGGGCTCGATGCCGTATTTAGCGTGATTTATACCATCTGTACGCTGGACGATGCGTTGAAGAATGCCGCAGAGAATGTGCGCATGACCGCGCGCAACGTGGCGGCGACGCTCAAAATGGGGCAGACGTTACGCTGAGGCGAGCGACAGGCCGGATGGCGCGTGCCTGTCCGGCCTATAACAGCCATTTCCGCGCTTCACGCGCCACGTTATCCATCTCGTCCAGCAGTTCCAGAAATTCGGGTTCCAGATCCTCCTCCGGCGTCCCTTCGCGTAACTGACTTTCCAGTAACTGGCACAGATTTTTCATGCGAGGCACGCCGCTATAGCCGCAACTGCCATGCAGTTTATGAATCAGATCGATTAAGCCTTGCGGATTTTCTCCTACCAGCTGCTCTTCGATTTTATTACGCACTTCCGGCAGGAAGTCGATCAGCATTTGCAACATATCACGTGCCAGATCCGGTTTCCCGGCGGCCTGGCGCAGCGCCAGTTGCCAGTCCAGCGTGGCATTTGGGTTGAAAGCAGGTTCAACCGGTTCGATACTAATCTGGCGCGTCGGGACGCTTGTGCCGGGTTTATAGCGTTGCAGCAGGTTACACAGCTTCTCTTCTTCGATCGGTTTTGCCAGGTAGTCATTCATTCCGGCACTCAATAATTTCTCTTTCTGACCAGCCATCGCGTGCGCCGTGACGGCGATGACCGGCGTTTGTTGCTGATGAGGAAGCTGGTGGATCAGTTCGCAAGCCCGAATGCCATCCATATCCGGCATCTGAATATCCATCAGGATCAGATCAAACTGCATTTGCTTCGCACGATCGACCGCCTGCTGGCCGCTATTACACAGCTCAACATGCTGAACCAGATCGTCCAACAGCGCGCCAATCAGCTTCAGGTTAGCCGGATTATCATCAACCGCCATGACGGTCATAGCGATTTTGTTTTCGTCTGATACCAGTATGCTTTCGTCGTGGTTCTGACGACACAAATCCACCAGCGCTGGCAGCAGACGCGTGGAGGTCAGGGGTTTTAGCAGACAGCTGGCAACGCCGTCCTGTTTGAGCTTTTCGGCATTCACTTGAGCGTGGCACGGCAGCGCCAGCATCAGGAACTCAGCCATTTGGGTCGCCTGAATCAGCCGTTCGTGCTGCATCGTCAGCGGCTCTTTGAAGGTGACGGCAACGCCGAGCAGCATAAAGTCGTAATGCTCAACGGCCAGCGCGGAAAATGTAGGGCTGTAGACCACGTCCAGCGGCGTTTCGCTGAGAATATCCAGTGTGCTTTGCGCGGCGGCGGCATTTGGCTCGATATAGGCAATGCGTTTACCGGCCAGACATGCGGTTGCCGGGCCGTCGTTGATCACGTTCGGATTCAGATCGAGATTGATATGGAACCAGAAGGTTGAACCGCGATGTGGCTGGCTATGGAAGGAGATATCGCCTCCCATCTCGTTGACCAGTTTCTGCGTGATCACCAGCCCCAGCCCGGTTCCGCCGTGGCGACGGGAAATACTGGCATCGGCCTGACGGAAAGCCTGGAACAGGCGCGACTGATCGCGTTCAGGGATGCCGATGCCGGTATCGCGGATCTGCACTTCAATCTGCACTTTGGTATTACTCAGCGAGCGTTTCTCGACCAGAATGTCGATGTTGCCGCTCTCGGTGAATTTGATCGCGTTGCCGACCAGATTGGTGATCACCTGTTGTAAACGTAATGGGTCGCCAATCACGTTATCCGGCACGTCATTCTTAATATTGAGCGTCAGTTCCAGCCCTTTGTCGTGCGATGAATGCGCCAGCAGCGTTACCACTTCATCAAGCGTATTGCGTAACGCGAACGGAATACTTTCAAGAATGAGTTTACCCGCTTCCAGCTTAGAGAAATCCAGGACGTCATTGATGATCGCCAACAGATTGTTTGCCGACCGCTCGATGGTATTCAGGTGGTCACGCTGGGTGGCATTCAGTTCAGTTTTCAGCGTCAGTCGCGTAAAGCCGATCACCCCGTTCAGCGGGGTGCGCAGCTCATGGGACATGTTGGCCAGAAACTCAGACTTGATGCGCGCGGCTTCCTGTGCGCGCTTTTTTGCCAGGTCCAGCTCGACGTTCTGGATCTCCATCTGCTCGAGCGTTTCACGCAAATCGGAGGTTGCCTGATCGATATTATGCTGCATCTCTTCATGATAGGCGGCGAGCGACATTGCCATCGAGTTAATGCCGTTCTTCAGCATATCCAACTCGCCGAGCATAAAGCCCTCAACGCGGCTGTCGAGCTGTCCTCGTCGGATGCGGTCAACCGTATTAACCATGTTGCGAATTGGCCCCGTCACGTCGCGCATCAGACGCCAGCCAAAGATCAGCGCAATGCCTATACAGAACAGCATCATGACGGAAGAGATGAAGATTTCTTTATACTGTTGTAAGCGGACCGACTTGAGATCGAGCTCAAGCGCCACATATCCCAACATATTACCCGCGTTTTTTGCATCAGTGACCGGGGATTCGTCCGGCGAATAGCTTTCTGAAACGATCGGCGTTCGCAGGATTAAAATATCGCCATGACGCTCAACACTCAGTCGGCGCGGGAACGGCGAGCCCGGAGGCAACTGCATCTCTGACGGGTTGAGATTGAAATTCGAGGTGACAAAGAGGTGGTTATTCTCGTCGTAGACCGAAATCGCCCGCACGATATCAGAGTGGCGGCGATGTAGAACGCTGATGAGCTGGCCGATGGATTCGCGGTTTTGCAGGTTCATACCATATTCGGTAGAGACCGCGAGCGGCTCGATGATACTGGCACCGGCATCTTCCAGTTGACGCTGCAAGTCGTGGTAGCGATGCACAACAAAAAAGATACTGAGCAGTAAACCAATAAGCACGGTTGGGGCCAGGATCAGAATCATCATGCGAGCGCGCAGGCTGTAGTTGGTCATGGAGTTCCGTTATGGGACAATTAGGGTCACACTGTTAAATTGAGAATAATCTCGTCGATGGCGCAATTCTACTCTGCAAAACGGCGCGTGACGACGCGCCAGATCATAACCGTTACCGTCAATGACCTCGATTCTTTTGGTCAGGGCGTTGCGCGACACAACGGAAAGACGCTGTTTATCCCCGGATTGCTGCCGCAGGAAAGTGCGGAGGTGGCGATCACCGAAGATAAAAAACAGTATGCGAAAGCCCAGGTTAAGCGCCGTTTGAATGATAGCCCGGATCGCGTAACGCCGCGCTGTCCGCACTTTGGCATTTGCGGCGGCTGTCAGCAACAGCACGCCAGTATTGAACTGCAACAGCGCAGTAAAAGCGCTGCGCTGTCACGTCTGATGAACAACGATGTCACGGAGGTGATCGCCGATGCGCCGTGGGGCTATCGCCGTCGCGCGCGGTTAAGTCTCAACTATCAGCCGAAAACCCAGACGTTGCAGATGGGGTTTCGCAAGGCGGCGTCCAGCGACATTGTCGATGTCAGACAGTGCCCCATTTTAGTGCCCCAACTTGAAGCATTGCTGCCCGATCTCAGGGCATGCCTTGGTAGCCTGCAGGGCGTTCGCCATCTGGGGCACGTTGAACTGGTGCAGGCAGGCAGCGGCACGCTGATGATTCTGCGTCATACCGCGCCATTAAGTCGCGCGGATAACGAAAAACTGGAACGCTTTTCGCATTCAAAGGGACTGTCTCTTTATCTGGCACCACAAAGCGAGATACTGGAAACGTTATCTGGTCAGACGCCCTGGTATGAGTCAAACGGACTACGCTTAAACTTCAGTCCGCGTGATTTTATTCAGGTTAATGAAGGGGTGAACCAGAAAATGGTCTCCAGCGCGCTGGCGTGGCTGGACGTACAGCCCGGCGACCGCGTGTTGGATCTCTTCTGTGGGATGGGCAATTTCACCCTCCCGCTGGCGACCCGGGCAGCAAGCGTCGTCGGGGTGGAAGGGGTACCAGCGCTGGTGGAAAAAGGGCGCGAAAACGCGCAACAAAATGGATTACACAATGTGACATTCTTTCATGAAAATCTCGAAGAGGATGTTACCCGACAGCCGTGGGCCAAACACGGTTTTGATAAAGTCTTGCTCGACCCTGCACGTGCAGGGGCTGCAAGCGTGATGCAACATATTATAAAATTGCAGCCTGGCCGCATTGTTTATGTATCCTGTAATCCAGCTACGCTGGCGCGTGATAGCGAGGCGTTGTTTCGCGCAGGATACCAAATTCAGCGGCTGGCGATGCTCGATATGTTCCCCCACACGGGACACCTGGAATCAATGGTGTTGTTTGAGCATTCAAAATAAATCACGACTTGTCGACTTCGACAGGTCTCGTCCCTTAAGGAGAGGACAATGGTTGCGGTAAGAAGTGCACATCTAAATAAAGCTGGGGAATTTGATCCGAAAAAATGGATCAAAAGTCTTGGGATCACCAGCCAGCAGTCATGTGAACGCTTAGCCGAAACCTGGGCGTATTGCCTGCAACAGACGCAGGGGCATCCGGATGCGGAGCTGCTGCTGTGGCGTGGCGTAGAGATGGTGGAAATCCTCTCGACGCTGAGTATGGATATCGACACGCTGCGGGCTGCGCTGCTGTTTCCTCTGGCAGATGCCAATGTCGTTAGCGAAGAGACCCTGCAGGAAAGCGTAGGCAAATCTATCGTCAACCTGATTCACGGCGTGCGTGATATGGCGGCCATCCGCCAACTGAAAGCGACCCATACCGATTCCGTCTCCTCAGAACAGGTCGATAACGTGCGGCGGATGCTGCTGGCGATGGTCGACGACTTCCGCTGCGTGGTCATTAAACTTGCCGAACGAATTGCCCATCTGCGCGAAGTGAAAGACGCGCCGGAAGATGAGCGCGTACTGGCGGCGAAAGAGTGCACCAACATCTATGCGCCGCTGGCGAACCGATTAGGTATCGGGCAGTTGAAGTGGGAGCTGGAAGATTATTGCTTCCGCTATCTGCATCCTGCCGAATACAAACGCATTGCCAAACTGCTGCACGAACGACGTATCGACAGGGAGCACTATATCGAAGAGTTCGTCGGTCATCTGCGCTCAGAAATGAAAACCGAGGGCGTGAAGGCGGAAGTGTACGGGCGCCCGAAACATATCTACAGCATCTGGCGGAAAATGCAGAAAAAGCATCTGGCGTTTGATGAACTGTTTGATGTCCGTGCCGTACGTATTGTCGCCGAGCGTTTGCAGGACTGCTACGCAGCGCTGGGGATTGTGCACACCCACTATCGCCATCTGCCGGATGAGTTTGACGACTACGTTGCCAACCCGAAACCGAATGGCTATCAGTCGATTCACACCGTGGTATTGGGGCCAGGCGGCAAAACGATTGAGATCCAGATTCGAACCAAACAGATGCACGAAGATGCCGAGCTGGGCGTTGCCGCACACTGGAAATACAAAGAAGGTGCGGTCGCAGGCGGGGCGCGCTCGGGTCACGAGGACCGCATTGCCTGGCTGCGTAAGCTGATTGCCTGGCAGGAAGAGATGGCGGATTCCGGTGAGATGCTCGATGAAGTGCGCAGTCAGGTTTTCGACGATCGGGTCTACGTCTTTACGCCGAAGGGTGATGTGGTCGATCTGCCTGCTGGCTCCACGCCGCTCGATTTTGCGTACCACATCCACAGTGATGTCGGGCACCGCTGCATTGGGGCGAAAATTGGTGGGCGCATCGTGCCGTTTACCTATCAGCTACAGATGGGCGATCAGATCGAGATCATCACCCAGAAACAGCCGAACCCCAGCCGTGACTGGCTGAACCCGAATCTGGGCTATGTGACGACCAGTCGTGGGCGCTCGAAAATCCACGCCTGGTTCCGCAAACAGGATCGGGACAAGAACATCCTTGCCGGACGGCAGATTCTGGATGATGAGCTGTCGCATTTGGGGATCAGCCTGAAAGAAGCGGAAAAACATTTGCTGCCGCGTTATAACTTTAACGAGCTGGAGGAGCTGCTGGCGGCGATTGGTGGTGGTGATATCCGTCTGAATCAGATGGTGAATTTCCTGCAATCGCAGTTCAACAAACCGAGTGCCGCTGAAGAAGATGCCGCCGCGCTGAAACAGCTTCAGCAGAAAACGCATACCCCGCAGAACCGACGTAAAGATAATGGGCGTGTTGTTGTGGAAGGGGTCGGCAACCTGATGCATCACATTGCCCGCTGCTGCCAGCCGATTCCGGGCGATGAGATTGTCGGATTCATCACCCAGGGTCGCGGGATTTCCGTTCATCGGGCGGACTGTGAGCAACTGGTCGAACTGCGTGCGCATGCGCCGGAACGCCTTGTGGATGCTGTCTGGGGCGAAACCTACTCGGCGGGATACTCGCTGGTGGTACGTGTACAGGCCAACGATCGCAGCGGCTTACTGCGCGATATCACGACGATTCTGGCGAACGAGAAGGTTAACGTGCTTGGCGTTGCCAGCCGTAGTGATACCAAACAGCAGCTTGCCACCATCGACATGACGATTGAAATCTATAACCTGCAAGTGCTGGGACGTGTGCTCAGCAAGCTGAATCAGGTCCCCGATGTGATTGACGCGCGCCGTTTGCACGGCAATTAATAATTTGTAGGCCGGATAAGGCGTTAGCCGTCATCCGGCAATATCACAATGCCCGATGACGTTTCGCTTATCGGGCCTGCGTATTCAGGACTCACCAATGAACCAGATTGACCGCCTGCTTGGCATCATGCAGCGCCTGCGCGACCCGGAAACCGGCTGTCCGTGGGATAACGAACAGACTTTCGCCACGCTTGCCCCCTACACCCTTGAAGAAACCTACGAAGTGCTCGACGCGATTTCTCGTGAAGATTTTGACGATCTGCGCGGCGAACTGGGCGACCTGCTGTTCCAGGTGGTGTTTTACGCGCAGATAGCCCAGGAAGAAGAGCGCTTTGATTTCAATGATATTTGTGCCGCCATCAGTGACAAACTGGAGCGCCGCCATCCGCATGTTTTTGCCGATGCCCAGGCCCACAACAGCAGCGAAGTACTGGCCCGTTGGGAGCAAATCAAAACCGGCGAACGGGCGCAAAAAGCGCAGCACTCCGCCCTTGACGATATTCCGCGCAGTTTACCGGCGTTAATGCGGGCACAGAAAATTCAGAAGCGCTGTTCCAATGTTGGCTTTGACTGGACGACGCTGGGACCGGTGGTCGATAAGGTGTACGAAGAGATCGACGAGGTCATGCACGAGGCGCGGCAGGCCGTTGTCGACCAGGCTAAACTGGAAGAGGAAATGGGCGATTTGCTGTTTGCCACTGTCAATATGGCTCGTCACTTAGGCACTAAAGCGGAGACCGCCTTGCAAAAAGCCAACGAAAAGTTCGAGCGGCGTTTTCGTGAGGTCGAGCGGATTGTGGCGGCGCGGGGTCTGGAAATGACTGGCGTTGATCTGGAAACGATGGAAGAAGTCTGGCAGCAGGTAAAACGGCAGGAAATTGATCTCTAAGGAGTTTGAGCGGTCAAGGGCGTTTTGTGTGATTTTTTAAATAACAAGCTCTTGATTTGCGTCAAAAACATTTACCCCAAAGGGGCTATTTTCTCACTCCCGATGTTAATTGTGAGCTGACGAAGAGGAGGGATAATGAAAGTTTGTGGCGTACGTCATGTTCGGGTATACTACTTTCCCGTCCTGGTTATTCCATCGTTTCACCCTAACTTCTCAGGTTCAGCATGACAACGAACTATATTTTTGTGACCGGCGGGGTCGTATCCTCTCTGGGTAAAGGCATTGCCGCAGCCTCCCTCGCAGCCATTCTTGAAGCCCGTGGCCTCAACGTGACTATCATGAAACTGGATCCGTATATCAACGTCGATCCGGGTACCATGAGCCCAATCCAGCACGGGGAAGTGTTCGTTACTGAAGACGGCGCTGAAACCGACCTGGACCTGGGTCACTACGAGCGTTTCATTCGCACCAAAATGAGCCGCCGCAACAACTTCACTACGGGCCGTATCTATTCTGACGTTCTGCGCAAGGAGCGTCGTGGTGACTATCTGGGCGCGACCGTACAGGTAATCCCGCACATCACCAACGCTATCAAAGAACGCGTGCTGGAAGGCGGCGAAGGCCATGACGTTGTTCTGGTCGAAATCGGCGGCACCGTCGGTGATATCGAATCTCTGCCATTCCTTGAAGCGATTCGTCAACTGGCGGTTGATATCGGTCGTGAACACGCGCTGTTCATGCACCTGACTCTGGTGCCTTACCTGGCAGCCGCGGGTGAAGTGAAAACCAAACCGACTCAGCACTCTGTGAAAGAACTGCTGTCCATCGGTATTCAGCCTGATGTCCTGATTTGTCGTTCCGATCGCGCCGTTCCTGCGAATGAGCGCGCAAAAATTGCATTGTTCTGTAACGTGCCGGAAAAAGCCGTTATTTCAATGAAAGATGTCGATTCCATTTATAAAATTCCAGGCCTGTTGAAATCACAGGGGCTGGACGATTATATTTGTAAACGATTCAGCTTGAACTGTCCGGAAGCTAACTTGTCTGAATGGGAACAGGTTATTTATGAAGAAGCGAATCCGGCAGGCGAAGTGACTATCGGTATGGTCGGCAAGTACATTGAATTGCCGGATGCCTATAAGTCCGTTATCGAAGCGCTGAAACACGGTGGTCTGAAAAATCGTGTGACCGTCAACATCAAGCTGATCGATTCGCAGGATGTTGAAACGCGCGGTGTCGAAATCCTGAAAGATTTGGACGCTATCCTGATCCCTGGCGGCTTCGGCTACCGTGGTGTGGAAGGGAAGATCGCCACTGCACGCTATGCGCGTGAGAATAATATTCCTTATCTGGGCATTTGCCTGGGTATGCAGGTTGCGTTGATTGAGTTTGCGCGTAACGTCGCCGGTATGGACAACGCCAACTCGACGGAATTTGTGCCAGACTGTAAGTACCCGGTTGTGGCGCTGATTACCGAATGGCGTGACGAAGACGGCAACGTTGAAGTCCGTACTGAGAAGAGCGATCTGGGTGGCACCATGCGTCTTGGCGCGCAGCAGTGTCAGCTTGGTGACGATAGTCTGGTTCGTCAGTTGTACGGCGCGCCGACCATTGTTGAGCGTCATCGCCATCGTTACGAAGTCAACAATATGCTGTTGAAACAGATTGAAGCTGCGGGTCTGCGTGTTGCAGGCCGTTCCGGTGATGATCAGTTGGTCGAGATCATTGAGGTACCGAATCATCCGTGGTTCGTGGCCTGTCAGTTCCATCCGGAATTTACTTCCACGCCACGTGATGGACATCCGCTGTTTGCTGGCTTTGTGAAAGCCGCCAGCGAGCATCAGAAGCGTCAGGCGAAGTAAGAAGTAAAAAAAGTTAGAACGGCAACGCGTACCAAAGGTACGCGTTGTTTGTCTGGAGTTTTAGTTTAACTTGTACTGAGGAAAACCTAATGTCCAAAATCGTTAAAGTCATCGGTCGTGAAATCATCGACTCCCGTGGTAACCCGACTGTTGAAGCCGAAGTGCACCTGGAAGGTGGTTTCGTCGGTATGGCAGCAGCTCCGTCAGGCGCGTCTACGGGCTCCCGCGAAGCGCTGGAACTGCGCGATGGCGACAAATCCCGCTTCATGGGTAAAGGCGTACTGAAAGCTGTTGGCGCGGTTAACGGCCCGATTGCTCAGGCAATCCTTGGCAAAGATGCCAAAGATCAGGCTGGCATCGACAAAATCATGATCGACCTGGACGGTACTGAAAACAAATCCAACTTCGGTGCAAACGCCATCCTGGCGGTGTCTCTGGCAAACGCCAAAGCAGCAGCTGCCGCTAAAGGCATGCCGCTGTACGAGCATATCGCTGAGCTGAACGGTACTCCGGGCAAATACTCCATGCCGGTTCCGATGATGAACATCATCAACGGTGGTGAGCACGCTGATAACAACGTCGACATCCAGGAATTCATGATTCAGCCGGTTGGCGCGAAAACCCTGAAAGAAGCCGTACGTATGGGTTCTGAAGTGTTCCACAACCTGGCTAAAGTGCTGAAAGCGAAAGGCATGAACACCGCTGTGGGTGACGAAGGTGGCTACGCGCCGAACCTGGGTTCCAACGCTGAAGCGCTGGCTGTAATTGCTGAAGCGGTTAAAGCTGCAGGTTACGAGCTGGGCAAAGACATCACTCTGGCGATGGACTGTGCAGCATCTGAATTCTACAAAGACGGTAAATACGTTCTGGCTGGCGAAGGCAACAAAGCATTCACCTCTGAAGAATTCACTCACTTCCTGGAAGACCTGACCAAACAGTACCCGATCGTTTCTATCGAAGACGGTCTGGACGAGTCTGACTGGGATGGTTTTGCATACCAGACCAAAGTACTGGGCGACAAAATCCAGCTGGTTGGTGACGATCTGTTCGTAACTAACACCAAGATCCTGAAAGAAGGTATCGAGAAAGGCATCGTTAACTCCATCCTGATCAAATTCAACCAGATCGGTTCTCTGACCGAAACGCTGGCTGCAATCAAGATGGCAAAAGACGCTGGCTACACTGCCGTGATCTCTCACCGTTCCGGTGAAACTGAAGACGCTACCATCGCTGACCTGGCTGTGGGTACCGCTGCAGGCCAGATCAAAACCGGTTCTATGAGCCGTTCTGACCGCGTTGCTAAATACAACCAGCTGATTCGTATCGAAGAAGCGCTGGGTGAAAAAGCACCGTACAACGGCCGTAAAGAGATCAAAGGTCAGTAATTTATTACTGTCGCTTTATACTCTAAGAAACCCGCTTCGGCGGGTTTTTTTTGTTTGTAATTTATTCTTAATTGAAGATATTAATGAGCGATTTGATCTTTGTCACTTTGCTATTAATCCACGAAGTGTAATTTAAAGGTGTGATTGTTGCTTATATGTGTTTTTTTATATTTATCATCAGCAAATAATAGAAGTGTTGAATGGATAATGAATTGGAAGAGATACTGGCGAAAGCGGGCATGAAAAAGAAAGATGCTACTATCCTGATGAAACTGGCAAAAGTAAAAAATATCAGCTTAAGTCGGGCATTTTTTCTTTATGCCTGGAAATATTACGCATGGAGTATAGTTTTACTATTGTCAGTAATTTTCGCATCACTTTCTGAGGGAATAGAGTTCTTTATAGTAAACATTCTCTTTTGTATCGCTATCGCTCTCATTTCACTCTTCTTTACACCTTTTGTCATTAATCTATTTTGGAGTATTAAGATTCAATATAAGTTGCTCGGGAAATAACAGGAGGTTATTTTGAGTAGTTATGGATTAATGAATTTGCAACGTGAAAAAGAAAGGATTGACCGACTTGTCTATGATATTGGTTTTCAATATATCCATGATCCAGTTGTACGTTCGAAGTATATGATAGAGGAAGGTAGGTTTACATCAGGTTGCCTTGATGAATATCGATACGGGAAACTGGATTTCGGTAGTTCGATGGATAGATTACGTGAATATCATCAGTCTTTAATTGAGTATCATATGCACTTAAGAATGGGTAGTGTTAAATTATATGCAATAGCTGAACGTGAAAGAGTAAGGCATTCTACTCTTACTATAGCATTAAAACAAATCGGATTTGTTAGTGGGGCAATGCAAGCAATCGGTGGTTTTGGTTTATGTAAAGCAAGCCTTGGCGCTGCATGTAAAAGTTATGGAATTCCTTTAATGATGCATGGAAGCGAGAATGTTTGGGAAAATGGTTATTACTTATTATATCATAATGACCCTAATAAAATGCCTTTGCGGTATGCCTACCGTCAGGCAGCAAAGCTATTGGGTGGGGATGACAAGGATGGGGATATTACTTTTTCAACGGGAGATCTTGTTCTTTCTTTCGGTTCGGTCTCAACGCTGACGTTGAGAACAGATTCGTGGAAATTATTCCGCTATATACAGGAAGATTATATCCGCAACTGGAGAACCCTGGGAGCTGTTGGGGGGGCTAATGAGTTAACCGGTGATGCAGTTAGTGGATTCACTATTTATCAACTTCTTGATGGAGAAAGCACTAACGGTCCGATCTGAGGGAGTAAAGCAATGTTCTTCAAAACATATGATCAGAATGATAAGGCTTTAACTGAGAGTATTAGACTTGCGGGTTTAAGTGAGTATAAAGCACAGAAACTTATTCGCTTTGCTAATGAAAATAAGTTAAATTTACAAAAAGCTTATTTGTTAACAGATGCAAGTATCATTAAGGTTGATGTTATCTTGCTTTTTATTATGTCATTTTTTATATTTTCAATTGCACAAAAAGATTTCAGTGATGTATGGGTGTTTTTTTTAATTTTTGGTTTGTTATTTTTTGTTATCGAGTTAACCTGTCGGCTTCATAAAAATTACTTTAAGATTTGGAGGGTTTATATCAAATTACGAGGGCTTTAAATGATTGCCTGGTGTTACTTTAATGAGACACCGGATAGTGTTTTTGTATGTTTTAATTATTTTAATTGATGGGTGTTATGAATGACGATATAAAGACGATACTCGTGAATGCCGGAATGAAAGAAAAAAACATTCGTTTCTTGCTTAAGTTAGCGAGAAAGAAAAACATCAGCGTAAGCCGGGCTTTTTTTCTCCATGCCTGGAAGTACTATGCCTGGGGTGGCGCGCTATTCTTCTCTATGCTTTTTCCTGCAACAATGGGAGGGATTGAGCCATTTATAATGTATATACTTGGCTGCCTCATCTTAGCCTTGATTTCTGTCTTCTTTAACCCTTTCTTTATCAATCTGGTTTGGAGCATCAAGTTACAGATCAAGCTAATGGGTAAGCGGTAGAAAAACTAAGCTCGATATATGTTTTCCGGCGTCCCCACCATTATTATTTGTAATCCTGTTCTTTCATGCTTAACGTAAAAACCCGCTTCGGCGGGTTTTTTATACCTTTAAAGCAGTAGCGGTAGGGTCGCACTGGCCGTTTTCTGGCTTACATCGCTGTACTTTTCATCCAGTGCGATCAGCGATGTGGTGAGCAGTTCTATCAACAGCATTACTCCCACCTTGGCGTTCAGCGCGCCGGCACTCAACGGACCTTCCGGTTTGGCCGCGACCAGTTGAATATCACTCAGCGACGCTAACGGACTGCGCGGTGTATTACTCAGCGCCAGTACGTGCACATCTTGCTTACGCGCTAGTTTTACGACATGCAGCAGATCGCGCGTGGAGCCTGAACTGGAAATCGCCACCACGAGCGTGTTTTTACTCAGCGTTGTGGCGTTCATAGCAGCACGATGCATGTCGCTGAACAATTGTGCGGGTTTCCCCAGACGCAGGAGTTTGTAATGTAAATACTCCCCCAGAATAGCGCTGGCCGCGACGCCATAAATCTGCACTGACTGGGCCTGATGCAGTGCAAGCGCGGCGTCTTCCAGCAAGGTCCTGTCGAGTAATTTTGCTGTGTCCTGTAGCGCTTGCACGGATTCATTGACCACAGTGTCAATTTCATCGCCGCTGTGCTCTACAGACTGTCCTTGTCGGAGATCGAGTGCCAGCGCCATTTTGAATTCGTTATAGCCCTTACACCCCAGTGTTCGGCACAGACGTGTGACGCTAGCCTCGCTGGTGCCGCTTTCACGCGCCAGTTCGGTAATCGTCAGGTAGACCACTTTTGCAGGATCGTTAAGTACAAACTCTCCTAGCTTCTGTTGTGTTCGGCTATATCCATCAACGCTCTGGCGCAATCTCAGCAGCAGGTTTTCATTTTCTGACATGCAAAATCCTTAATGCGTTTATCTGTTAACAGTGTGGCGGAAAGCAGGGGCGAGATGCCAGACATTTTAAAAAAGTATGATCGGCTTCCTGGATTTTGATGATAATTTTCACTTATAAAAATTAATGTGGTAAAAATTTTCATCAACAATCGAGGAGATGAAAAAATGATGCAAATATTTAGCGGCGCCTCATCGGGGGGATGGTTTGAAAAAGCGCAGCGGTTCGGCAAATCCTTTATGTTGCCAATTGCGGTATTGCCCGCAGCAGGACTGTTGCTAGGGATTGGCGGCGCGTTGTCAAATCCAAACACATTGACGGCATATCCGTTTTTAGATGTCGGCTGGTTGCAGGCAATCTTTACGATCATGACCAGCGCAGGTTCCATTGTGTTTGCCAACCTGTCGGTACTCTTTGCGGTAGGTGTCGCCGTGGGGCTGGCGAAAACGGATAAAGGTACTGCCGGGCTTGCGGCATTGCTGGCATTTCTGGTGATGAACGCCACTATCAACGCCTTATTAACGCTCAACGGAACGCTGGCGCAAGAGAACCCGGGTGCTGTTGGCCAGGGAATGACGCTTGGTATTCAGACGCTGGAAACGGGCGTGTTTGGTGGGGTGGTGATTGGTCTTGTCACCTGCGCGTTGCATAGCCGTTTCAATAAAGTCTCACTCCCTCAGTTTCTCGGTTTTTTTAGCGGTTCGCGTTTTGTACCGATTATTAGTTCCCTTGCCGCGATTGTAGTGGGGGCGGTTATGACGGTGGTTTGGCCGCATTTCCAGAAACTTATTTTTGGACTGGGCGGTCTGGTGGATGCGACGGGCTATCTGGGGACGCTGTTGTACGGCTTCATTCTGCGTATGCTTGGCCCACTGGGTTTACACCATATCTTTTATTTGCCGTTCTGGACGACGGCGCTGGGCGGCAGCGAAATCGTCAACGGTCAGTTGGTTGAAGGTACGCAGCGGATTTTCTTTGCCCAGCTTGCCGACCCGAATACGCAGCAGTTCTACGCGGGAACCGCGCGCTTTATGTCCGGGCGCTTTATCACCATGATGTTCGGTCTGCTTGGCGCATGCCTGGCGATGTACCACACCGCAAAGCTGGAGAATAGAAAGGTTGTCGCCGGACTGCTGTTGTCGGCAGCCCTGACCTCTTTCCTGACAGGGATCACTGAGCCTATAGAGTTCTCCTTCCTGTTTGTCGCCCCCGTGTTATACGTCATTCACGCCTTCTTCGATGGCCTGGCGTTTATGATCGCCCATATTTTACATATCACTATTGGGCAAACCTTTTCGGGTGGGCTTATCGATTTCCTCCTCTTTGGCGTGTTACAGGGAGAAGCTAAAACCAACTGGATGTACGTCCCCATGGTGGGAATACCGTGGTTCTTCCTTTACTACTTCACCTTCCGCTATTTGATCACCCGCTTTGGCTGGCTGACACCGGGTCGTGAGAACGTAACCGCGATTGAGTCCGGCTTACCTCAAAGTGAACGCGCAGCGGCAGTCATCTCTGGGCTGGGAGGCAAAGAGAATCTGGAAGAGGTGGACTGTTGCGCCACGCGCTTACGCGTGACGGTGAAAGCGAGCAGCAAGGTAGATGAAGCGGCGCTGAAAGCGACCGGAGCGCGTGGCGTGATTATTCGCGGCAACGGCGTTCAGGTGATTTATGGGCCTCATGTCACCATCATCAAAAACGAAGTTGAAGAGATTTTATCGTAATGAAAACTGTACTGGATTCCCTGAAAGGTAAATTAATCGTCTCCTGTCAGGCGCTGGAAAATGAGCCTCTACACAGTCCGTTTATTATGTCACGTATGGCGCTGGCGGCAGCACAAGGCGGTGCGGTAGGTATCCGTGCGAACAGCGCGGTAGACATTCGTGCTATCAAAGAGATTGTCTCCCTGCCGGTGATTGGGATTATCAAACGCGATTACCCTGGCAGTGAGGTGTTTATCACGGCCACTCTCCGGGAAGTGGATGAGCTGATGACCGTTGAACCGGAAATTATTGCCCTGGATGCCACTGCGCGCCCGCGCCCCGGTGGTCAGACGCTGGAAGAGTTGGTCACGCTGATCCGCGCTCGCTACCCGTCCGTACTGCTGATGGCGGATATTGCAACCGTAGACGAGGCGGTGACAGCCGAGCGTCTGGGGTTTGACAGTGTGGGTACCACGCTCTACGGCTATACCGCAGAAACCGTTGGGCATGTGCTGGTGGAGAATGACTGTGGGTTCTTGCGTGAGGTGTTGGCAGCGGTCAGCATTCCGGTCGTGGCGGAAGGGAACGTCGATACTCCGGAACGCGCCGCACGTTGCCTGGCATTAGGCGCTCATACCGTGGTGGTGGGCGGGGCAATCACTCGTCCGCAACAGATAACGGCACGCTTTATCGCGGCGATCGCCTCTTAAAGCACCGATGGGGCATGATACTTTGGTGGGGATCTGCGATAATTATCGTTTATCCCCATATTGAGAGTGCTATGCAGTACCCGATTAACGAGATGTTCCAGACCCTGCAAGGTGAGGGTTATTTTACCGGCGTCCCCGCCATTTTTATTCGTTTACAGGGATGCCCGGTTGGCTGTGCCTGGTGCGATACCAAACACACCTGGGATAAGCTTGAGGATCGGGAAGTTTCCCTGTACAGCATCCTGGCGAAGACCAAAGAGAGTGATAAATGGGGGGCGGCAAGTAGTGAAGATCTGCTGGCAGTGATTGGCCGACAAGGATACACCGCGCGTCATGTGGTGATTACCGGCGGTGAGCCCTGCATCCATGATCTAATGCCGCTTACCGACCTGCTGGAAAAGAACGGTTTTAGCTGCCAGATAGAGACCAGCGGTACGCATGAAGTGCGCTGCACACCCAATACCTGGGTGACCGTTTCTCCGAAGGTGAACATGCGTGGTGGTTATGATGTCCTGTCTCAGGCACTGGAACGCGCAAATGAGATCAAACATCCGGTTGGTCGCGTGCGCGATATCGAAGCGCTGGACGAACTGCTCGCCACGCTGAGCGACGACAAACCGCGGGTGATTGCGCTGCAACCTATCAGTCAGAAAGAAGATGCCACACGCCTGTGCATCGAAACCTGCATTGCACGCAACTGGCGCCTGTCGATGCAAACACACAAGTATCTGAATATTGCCTGATAAAAAGCCCGGCGCGTTAGCTTACCGGGCTTATCTGTAGTCCCGGATGGGACGCTCTGCGTCACCATCCAGACGAAACGTTATTCCCCGCGATACACACAACCCGCCGTACAGGTCTCTTTGATCATAACTGCGCTCAACAGTGGAATAGCAGGTTTGACCTGATCCCAAATCCATTTCGCCAACACTTCGCTGGTCGGATTTTCCAGACCGGGAATGTCGTTCAGATAGTAATGATCGAGTCGGTCGTAAGTCGGTTTGAATGCGGCTTTTAATTCGGCGAAATCGATAATCCAGCCTGTATGCGGGCAGACTTCACCGGTGACTTCAAGGCGCACCATAAAAGAATGTCCGTGCAGACGGCCACATTTATGTCCTTCAGGAACATGAGGCAGACGGTGAGCGGCTTCGAAGGTGAAATCTTTAAACAGGGTGGTGGTCATCATAAATTCTCAGTCAGGCAAAAAACCGCCGTAGGGTACCGGAAAGTACATTTTTTATCATTAACTAAAACGGCTTTCCGTTGCAGATGACGCCATTTATTACCTTTACAAGAGATAACTCTATATATTTCATATGGTTATTTAATCGTTTTTGTTGTTAACAACTATAACTAAAACAGGTTAGTTCATTTGGTTATTTGTTATTTCCAACCCTTATTTAATTGTTATTATCCCCGCCGTTACCCTTACCTTCAGTTTGGGTTTTATTGCTTAAATCCGCTTTGCTTACTGGAACATAACGACGCATGACGACACAGGCCCCACCTTCCGCTTTGCTTCCGCTGACCCCGGAGCAACTGGCCCGCCTCCAGGCGGCCACCACCGATCTCACGCCCACGCAGCTTGCATGGGTCTCTGGCTATTTCTGGGGCACGCTGAATCAGCAACCCGGCACGACCGTTGCGACACCGACTCCCGTAGCTGAAATGCCGGGTATCACGCTGCTCTCCGCGTCACAAACAGGCAACGCGCGTCGTGTGGCAGAAGCGCTGCGTGACGACCTGTTGGCGGCAAAACTCAGCGTTACGCTGGTTAACGCAGGCGACTACAAATTCAAACAAATCGCCAATGAAAAGCTGTTGATCGTCGTTACCTCCACACAGGGCGAAGGCGAACCGCCGGAAGAAGCCGTCGCGCTGCATAAGTTCCTGTTCTCTAAAAAAGCACCGAAGCTCGAAAACACCGCATTTGCCATCTTTGGTCTGGGTGACACGTCATACGAGTTTTTCTGCCAGTCAGGTAAAGATTTTGACAGTAAACTGGCGGAACTCGGCGGTGAGCGCCTGTTGGATCGCGTTGACGCCGATGTGGAATACCAGGCCGCTGCCGCCGAGTGGCGTGCCCGTGTGGTTGAGGTGTTGAAATCCCGTGCGCCCGTAGCGACACAGACTCAGTCGGTTGCCAGCGGAGCGGTGAATGAGATCCACTCCAGCCCGTATACCAAAGAAGCACCGCTGAGCGCCACGTTGTCGGTGAATCAAAAAATTACTGGACGCGATTCAGAGAAAGATGTTCGCCATATTGAAATCGATCTTGGTGATTCAGGTCTGCGCTACCGGCCTGGCGACGCGCTGGGCGTCTGGTATCAAAACGATCCGGCGCTGGTAAAAGAGATTGTCGAGCTGGTCTGGCTGAAAGGTGATGAGCCCATTACGGTCAATGGTCAATCTCTCCCGCTGTCCGAAGCCCTTCAGTGGCATGTTGAACTGACTGTCAATACTGCCAATATCGTTGAAAACTATGCCACCTTAACGCGCAGTGAATCGTTGTTGCCGTTGGTTGGCGATAAGGCACAGTTGCAGCATTACGCCACGACAACGCCTGTTGTCGATATGCTGCGTTTTTCGCCAGCACAACTGGATGCACAGGCGTTAGTTGACCTGTTGCGTCCGCTGACACCGCGTCTTTACTCCATTGCGTCCTCTCAGGCGGAAGTGGAGAGCGAAGTGCACATCACCGTAGGCGCGGTGCGTTATGAAGTGGAAGGTCGCGCGCGGGCTGGTGGCGCATCCAGCTTCCTCGCCGATCGCGTCGAAGAAGATGGCGAAGTGCGTGTGTTCATCGAACATAACGATAACTTCCGTTTGCCGACGAATCCTGAAACTCCGGTGATTATGATTGGTCCGGGAACGGGCATCGCGCCGTTCCGCGCCTTCATGCAGCAGCGGGCCGCTGATGAAGCGTCAGGCAAAAACTGGCTGTTCTTTGGCAATCCCCACTTTACCGAAGATTTTCTCTACCAGGTGGAATGGCAACGTTACGTCAAAGAAGGCGTACTGAGCCGCATCGATCTCGCCTGGTCACGAGACCAAAAAGAAAAAATCTATGTACAAGACAAACTGCGCGAACAGGGCGCAGAACTGTGGCGCTGGATTAATGACGGTGCGCATATTTATGTCTGCGGCGACGCCAATCGCATGGCGAAAGACGTTGAGCAGGCATTGCTGGACGTGATTGCTGAATTCGGCGCGATGGACGCGGAATCAGCGGATGAATTTTTAAGTGAGCTGCGCGTTGAGCGCCGTTATCAGCGAGATGTCTACTAATGAGTGAAAAACATCCAGGACCCCTGGTGGTCGAAGGTAAACTGACGGACGCCGAACGCATGAAGCTGGAAAGCAACTATCTGCGCGGCACCATTGCTGAGGATCTGAATGACGGTCTCACCGGCGGTTTTAACGGTGATAACTTCCTGCTGATCCGTTTTCACGGTATGTACCAGCAGGATGACCGAGACATCCGCGCGGAGCGTGCAGAGCAGAAGCTGGAGCCGCGTCACGCGATGCTGCTTCGTTGCCGTCTGCCGGGGGGCGTCATCACCACTAAACAGTGGCAGGCGATTGATAAGTTTGCTCATGACAACACCCTTTACGGCAGTATTCGTCTGACCAACCGGCAGACGTTCCAGTTCCACGGGATTTTGAAGAAGAACGTGAAACCGGTGCACCAGATGCTGCACTCCGTTGGCCTGGACGCGCTGGCGACCGCTAACGACATGAACCGTAACGTGCTGTGTACTTCGAATCCCTATGAATCCCAGCTGCATGCTGAAGCGTACGAATGGGCGAAGAAGATCTCTGAGCATCTGCTGCCGCGTACCCGCGCTTATGCGGAAATCTGGCTCGATCAGGAAAAAGTCGCCACTACCGACGAAGAACCGATCCTCGGCCAGACCTATTTGCCGCGTAAGTTCAAAACTACGGTCGTGATCCCGCCGCAAAACGATATCGATCTGCACGCCAATGATATGAACTTTGTGGCGATTGCCGAAAACGGCAAACTGGTGGGCTTCAACCTGCTGGTGGGTGGCGGATTGTCCATTGAACACGGCAACAAGAAAACTTACGCCCGGACGGCGAGCGAGTTTGGCTATCTGCCGCTGGAACATACGCTGGCGGTCGCGGAAGCGGTGGTCACCACGCAACGTGACTGGGGCAACCGTACCGATCGTAAGAATGCGAAAACCAAATATACGCTGGAGCGCGTTGGCGTCGAGACGTTTAAAGCGGAGGTGGAACGCCGCGCGGGGATCAAATTCGAACCGATCCGCCCGTATGAATTTACCGGTCGCGGCGATCGCATTGGCTGGGTAAAAGGCATTGATGACAAATGGCACCTGACGCTGTTTATCGAAAATGGCCGAATCCTCGATTATCCGGGACGTCCACTGAAAACCGGCCTGCTGGAGATCGCGAAGATCCATAAAGGCGATTTCCGCATTACGGCCAACCAGAACCTGATCATCGCAGGCGTGCCGGAAAGCCAGAAAGCGAAAATTGAAAAGATTGCGCAGGCGAGCGGGCTGATGAATACCGTCACGCCGCAGCGTGAAAATTCAATGGCCTGCGTGTCGTTCCCGACCTGCCCGCTGGCCATGGCGGAAGCTGAACGTTTCCTGCCGACGTTTATCGATAAGATTGATGGCCTGATGGCGAAGCATCATGTCAGTGACGAGCATATCGTGATGCGTGTGACGGGCTGCCCGAACGGCTGCGGCCGCGCGATGCTGGCAGAAGTCGGGCTGGTCGGGAAAGCCCCGGGACGCTATAACCTGCATCTCGGCGGTAACCGAATGGGAACGCGTATCCCGCGGATGTTTAAAGAGAACATCACCGAGCCGGAAATTCTCAACTCGCTGGACGAACTGATTGGGCGCTGGGCGAAAGAGCGCGAAGCGGGTGAAGGCTTCGGTGACTTTACGGTGCGTGCGGGCATTATTCGCCCGGTGCTCGATCCTGCCCGGGATTTCTGGGAATAACGTCTTATTGCCGGATGGCGGCGTGAACGCCTTATCCGGCCTACGGATTTTGTAGGCCTGATAAGCGAAGCGCCATCAGGCAGTCAAACAGTGAGGAACTTATGTCCAGACTCGATCTACACGCTCTGAACGCGCTGCCGAAAGTTGAGCGCGTGATGGCTCTGGCTGAAATCAACAGCCAACTGGAAAAACTTGACGCGGAGGGGCGCGTGGCGTGGGCGCTGGAGAATTTGCCTGGCGAATACGTCCTCTCATCAAGTTTCGGGATCCAGGCGGCGGTCAGTCTGCATCTGGTCAATCAGATCCGCCCGGATATCCCGGTGATCCTGACCGATACCGGCTATCTTTTCCCGGAAACGTACCAGTTTATCGATGAGTTAACGGACAAACTCAAGCTGAATCTGAAGGTTTATCGCGCCCCCGAAAGCGCCGCCTGGCAGGAAGCGCGTTACGGCAAACTGTGGGAGCAGGGCGTTGAAGGCATTGAGAAATACAATGAGATCAACAAAGTCGAACCGATGAACCGGGCGCTGCAGGAGCTCAACGCGCAAACCTGGTTTGCGGGGCTGCGACGTGAACAATCTGGTAGTCGCGCGCATTTGCCCGTGCTCGCTATCCAGCGTGGCGTCTTTAAAGTCCTGCCGATCATCGACTGGGATAACCGCACGGTTTACCAGTACCTGCAAAAGCACGGGCTGAAGTATCACCCGTTATGGGATCAGGGCTATTTATCGGTGGGCGATACGCATACAACCCGGAAATGGGAACCGGGAATGGCGGAAGAAGAAACCCGCTTTTTCGGATTGAAGCGTGAGTGCGGGTTGCATGAAGGGTAAGGTTTTATCTGCCAGTTACACGCCTCTGTCGGAAACGACAGGGGCGTTTTTCGTTATGCGAGCCGCTTCCCGTGTTAAAACGCGAATGCAGCATAAGTGGGTGAGGAGAAAAGAATGATGGTGGCTACGCGTTCCCCGCGCCAGCGGGGATAAAATGAGCCATTCCTGGAGTGTCTCAATGACAACCATCTATTCTCTGCCTCAGCAGGAATAAATCAAAATCGTGATGGTGTTCCTCATTGCATCAGATAAAAATCTGAAAATATTATCCCGTGCTGTTTTATTAATTTCTTTGTTTTACCCTTGGTGACGTTATTGCCGGAGGCAGTGACGTCACTATAAAACTGAGGGATTAAATAGATGAAAAAGACTTTTTTGGCTGCGGTACTGACTCTGGTATCTGGTTCTTCTTTTGCTGCAATTACTGATACTTGCCAGCAATACTTTGATGATGTTGATGCGTTGATTGTTCAGGCATCCAAAACCAGCGATCAGGCTAAACAGCAGATGGAAGCCATGAAACCTCAACTTGAGGAGGCCAAGAAACAACTCGCAGGATTACCGGCTGAAAGTCAGGATGCTGGCTGCAAACAAGGTGCTGCCGCGCTGGTGCAAATGAAGCAGTCCATGGGCATTCAATAATTTATTATAAGAAAACGCGTCATTGAATAAACGACGCTCAGAATAGTGTCATCCTTCGCGTCTTTTGCCAGAAAGCCGGATAACGATATCGTTTTATCCGGCCGTTTGTTTAGCTTGCTTTTGCCAATTCTTTCACTAGCGGCAGCATAATGCGCATTACATCCCGATTGCGATGTTCAATGCGTCCAGGCAGCGCTTTATCAATATGCTGTTGATTATCCAGACGTACGTCGTGCCAGCTATTTCCAGCCGGGAAAGAGGCGGTTTTGGCGCGCTGCTGGTAACCATCTTTCTTGCCGAGACTCCAGTTCGTCGCCTCGACGGAAAGTACCGAAATTCCCGCCTTATCGAAGACCTCTGCGTCGTTGCAGCAACCGGTGCCTTTTGGATAATCCTTATTCAGGCCGGGATTAGTGGTGGCAGCAATACCATGACTGCGCGCGAGAGCTAATGCCCGGTCGCGGGTTAACTTACGTACGGCTTCCGGGGTACGTTGCCCGCTGTTAAAATACAGCTTATCGCCGACGATCAGGTTATCGAGATTAATCACCAACAGCGTGTTTTTCTTCTCGACCGCGCTCATGCGCTTGAGCAGGTTTTCGGCTCCCAGTTTTCCCTCTTCCTCGCCGCTGGTGGCAATAAAGCGAATACCGTATTCGGTAGGCACATCTTTCAGGCGTTCTGCCAGTTCAAGCATAACGCCCAGCCCGGCGGCGTTATCATCGACACCTTGCAGAGTCAGACCGCCGAGATTCGCGTCGGTGTCGGCGTCACTTTGCGGGGCGTAGGTGTCCAGATGCGCCATGATAATAATCTGCTGCGGGGCTTTACCTTCATGAGCGGCAATGACGGTGCTGCCCGTCACGTTATGCCAGTTTTTGCGGTTATTTTTAGCGGTATAAATGTAGCGACTGTTGAACGTGCGGATATCACTGCGATAGCCCATCTGCTCAAACTGCTGGCGTAAATAGTCGGCAGACAACATTTCTGCCGGTGAGCCGGTCATCCTTCCTGGGAAAACGGTCGCAATATGACGGGTCTGGGTTGTCGCAAAATCGCCCGGTTTTGGGGATGACGCCTGAGCGGGGACAATAAAGCATACGCCGAGCGCCAGGAGAGCGGAAAGACGGCGCGTTGCGGAAAACATAGTGAGTCCTTAATAGCCAGCGGGGAGAAGCCCTGAATACAAAACAAAAATTTTAATCCATCTAGTATGAAACGGTGACTTCGCTAAGACAATTTCATTTGCTCTTAAATGCCCGAATTCCGGCGGGTTAAGCACTTTTTGATATTTGCTTTGCCAGATCGTTATTCCTTTGAGGAACTACTCATTCCAATTCGTAATTTCATTCGTTCTCCTGCGCTCCCTATAGTCGGGTTATCTGACGCGCTCGACATTAGCGGTATTGTAAAGGAACGGTTATGGACCAAAAACGACTCACCCATCTGCGACAGCTGGAGGCCGAAAGCATCCACATCATTCGCGAGGTGGCAGCAGAATTTTCTAACCCGGTAATGCTGTACTCCATCGGCAAAGATTCCAGCGTCATGCTGCATCTTGCCCGTAAGGCATTCTACCCGGGGTCGTTGCCGTTCCCGTTGCTGCATGTCGATACCGGCTGGAAGTTCCGCGAGATGTATGAATTCCGCGATCGTACCGCCAAAGCGTACGGCTGCGAGCTGCTGGTGCATAAAAACCCGGAAGGGGTGGCAATGGGCATCAACCCGTTTGTCCACGGCAGCGCCAAACACACCGACATTATGAAAACCGAAGGACTGAAGCAGGCGCTGAATAAATACGGTTTTGACGCCGCATTTGGCGGCGCGCGTCGTGATGAAGAAAAGTCGCGGGCGAAAGAGCGCATCTACTCTTTCCGCGATCGTTTTCACCGCTGGGACCCTAAAAACCAGCGTCCTGAGCTGTGGCACAACTACAACGGGCAGATTAACAAAGGCGAAAGTATCCGCGTCTTCCCGCTCTCTAACTGGACCGAACAGGACATCTGGCAGTACATCTGGCTGGAAAACATTGAGATCGTTCCGCTGTATCTGGCTGCAGAGCGTCCGGTGCTGGAGCGCGATGGCATGCTGATGATGATTGATGACGATCGCATCGACCTGCAGCCCGGCGAGATGATCAAAAAAAGGATGGTTCGTTTCCGTACCCTCGGCTGCTGGCCGCTGACCGGTGCCGTGGAGTCAAACGCGCAAACGCTGCCGGAAATTATTGAAGAGATGCTGGTCTCGACCACCAGTGAACGTCAGGGGCGCGTGATTGACCGCGACCAGGCGGGCTCTATGGAGCTGAAGAAACGTCAGGGGTATTTCTAAGGAGCCGCCATGAACACCACACTTGCACAACAAATCGCTAATGAAGGCGGCGTCGAAGCCTGGATGGTCGCCCAACAACATAAAAGTCTGCTGCGCTTTTTAACCTGCGGCAGCGTGGATGATGGCAAAAGTACCCTGATTGGTCGCCTGTTGCACGACACGCGGCAGATTTATGAAGATCAATTGTCATCGCTGCACAACGACAGTAAACGCCACGGTACACAGGGTGAGAAGCTGGATCTGGCGCTGCTGGTGGATGGCCTGCAGGCCGAGCGCGAGCAGGGGATTACCATTGACGTGGCGTATCGCTATTTCTCCACCGAGAAGCGTAAATTTATCATTGCCGATACCCCCGGCCACGAGCAATACACCCGTAATATGGCGACCGGCGCATCAACCTGCGATCTGGCGATCCTGCTGATCGACGCCCGTAAAGGCGTGTTGGATCAGACCCGTCGTCACAGCTTCATTTCAACGCTGCTGGGGATCAAACACCTGGTGGTGGCGATCAACAAAATGGATCTGGTCGACTACAGCGAAGAGACCTTTGCGCGCATTCGCGAAGACTATCTGACCTTTGCCGAACAGCTGGCGGGTAATCTGGATATCCGCTTTGTGCCACTCTCTGCATTAGAGGGGGATAACGTGGCCTCCCAGAGCGTCAGCATGCCGTGGTACAGCGGCCCAACTTTACTTGAAGTACTGGAGACGGTTGAGATCCAGCGCGTAGTCGATAGCCAGCCAATGCGCTTTCCTGTGCAGTACGTAAACCGTCCAAACCTTGATTTCCGGGGCTATTCCGGCACGTTGGCCTCTGGCCGCGTCAAAGTAGGGCAGCGCGTGAAGGTACTGCCATCCGGCGTGGAATCCAGCGTGGCGCGGATCGTCACCTTTGATGGCGATCTGGATGAAGCCTTTGCCGGTGAAGCCATTACCCTCGTCCTGAAAGACGAGATTGATATCAGCCGGGGCGATCTGCTGCTGGCGGCAGACGAAAATCTGCCTGCCGTACAGCATGCCGCTGTTGACGTGGTCTGGATGGCGGAACAGCCGCTGGCACCGGGACAAAGCTACGAAATCAAAATCGCGGGTAAGAAGACCCGCGCGCGCGTTGATAACGTTCAGTATCAGGTGGATATCAATAATTTGACGCAGCGTGAGGTGGACAATCTGCCGCTGAACGGCATTGGTCTGGTGAATCTGACCTTTGATGAGCCGCTGGTGCTGGATACTTATCAGCAGAACCCGGTGACCGGTGGCCTGATTTTCATCGATCGTCTGAGTAACGTCACCGTGGGTGCCGGTATGGTCCGTGAACCGATTGGCCAGGAAACCGCAGTGCCGTCAGAATTCAGCGCCTTTGAACTGGAACTGAATGCGCTGGTACGCCGCCACTTCCCGCACTGGGGCGCTCGCGATCTGCTGGGAGGAAAATAATGGCGCAGCATGACGAAAATGTCGTCTGGCATGCCCATCCCGTCACGCCGCAACAACGCGAGCAACACCACGGTCATCGTGGTGTTGTGCTGTGGTTTACCGGGCTATCGGGGTCCGGTAAATCGACGGTCGCCGGGGCGCTGGAAGCGGCGCTGCATCAACTGGGGGTCAGTACCTATTTGTTGGATGGCGATAACGTTCGCCACGGCCTGTGCAGCGATCTGGGGTTCAGCGATGCCGATCGGAAGGAGAACATCCGTCGTGTCGGCGAAGTAGCAAACCTGATGGTGGATGCCGGACTGGTGGTTCTGACGGCGTTTATTTCTCCGCACCGCGCGGAGCGACAAATGGTGCGCGAACGCGTCGGCGAGGGACGCTTCATTGAAGTGTTCGTGGATACGCCGCTGGAAATCTGCGAAGCCCGCGATCCGAAAGGGTTATACAAAAAAGCGCGTGCTGGCGAATTGCGCAACTTCACCGGAATTGATTCCGTTTACGAAGCGCCTGAATCGCCAGAGGTTCATCTTAATGGCGAACAATTAGTAACAAATTTGGTCGCCCAATTATTAGACCTGCTCAGACAGAGCGATATTATCAGATCCTGAGACACCTGACTTATGTGTTCAGTCAGTCAAGGTTACAGGATTCAATATGCGCAATAGCCAGAACATCACACTCACAACGACAGACGCGTTTGCTACTGATGACGAAACCACCTGGTCGCTGCCGGGTGCCGTGGTGGGTTTCGCGTCATGGCTGCTGGCGTTGGGGATCCCCTTTCTGGTTTACGGCCCTAACACGTTGTTTTTCTTTATCTACACCTGGCCTTTCTTCCTGGCGTTGATGCCCGTCGCGGTCGTCGTGGGTATCGCGCTGCATTCCCTTCTTAAGGGGAAATTGCGCTACAGCATTATCGCAACGCTGCTGACCGTTTGTGCGATGTTTGGCGCGCTGTTTATGTGGTTGCTGGGCTAAAGCGCGACCGCTGTCCATAATTCAAACCGTAACTAACAATGAGATGATGTTCTCAGGGTTCTGGGTATACGTTATAAAGGGCAATTGTGGTACATTTGCCCGCGTTGTTGCGGCTTTCCCGCCCGCAAACGTCGTGTCGTTTGTGGAAGTATGGGAGGATGATGCCGTTTTTCAGGGGGCAGGATGGGTAAACTAACGCTGCTGTTGCTGGCTTTACTGGTCTGGCTACAGTATTCGCTGTGGTTCGGTAAGAACGGCATACATGATTACAGTCGCGTCAATGATGACGTGGTGGCGCAGCAGGCGACAAACGCCAAACTTAAAGCACGTAACGATCAGCTTTTTGCCGAAATTGACGATCTCAATGGCGGTCAGGAGGCTATCGAGGAGCGTGCACGCAACGAACTCAGCATGACTAAGCCGGGCGAAACGTTTTATCGTCTGGTGCCCGACGCGTCTAAACGCGCGCAAACAGTGGGGCAAAATACTCGTTAAACCAGCCCAGGAAATCACATGGCAGCCACTTTTTTGGATGTTTGCGCCGTGGTGCCGGCGGCCGGATTTGGTCGCCGTATGCAAACGGAATGTCCGAAGCAATATCTCTCGATCGGCAATAAAACCATTCTCGAACACTCGGTCTCCGCGCTGCTGGCGCATCCCCGGGTGACCCGCGTGATCATCGCTATCAGCCCTGGCGACAGCCGCTTTGCCCAACTTCCTCTGGCGCAACATCCGCATATTACCGTCGTGGACGGGGGAAATGAGCGCGCGGATTCCGTGCTGGCCGGATTACAGGCCGCAGGAAACGCCGAATGGGTGCTGGTGCATGACGCGGCGCGTCCCTGTCTGCATCAGGATGATTTAGCCCGCCTGCTGGCGCTTAGCGAAACCAGCCGCACCGGCGGGATCCTCGCCGCACCGGTACGCGATACCATGAAACGCGCGGAGCCGGGGCAAACGGCCATCGCCCATACCGTTGAACGCAACGATTTGTGGCACGCGCTGACGCCGCAATTTTTCCCTCGTGAACTGCTGCATGACTGCCTGACGCGCGCGCTAAATGAAGGGGCGACCATTACCGATGAGGCCTCGGCGCTGGAATATTGCGGCTTTCATCCACAGCTTGTTGAAGGACGAGCTGATAACATCAAAGTGACCCGCCCGGAAGATTTAGCGCTGGCTGAATTTTATCTGACCCGAACGACCCACCAGGAGAATTTGTAATGCGAATTGGACACGGTTTTGACGTACACGCCTTTGGCGGGGAAGGCCCAATTATCATTGGTGGCGTACGCATCCCGTATGAAAAGGGGCTGCTGGCGCATTCTGATGGCGACGTCGTGCTGCATGCGCTCACCGACGCACTGCTTGGCGCTGCGGCGCTGGGTGATATTGGCAAGCTGTTTCCGGATACCGATCCGGCATTTAAAGGCGCGGACAGTCGCGAACTGCTGCGTGAAGCCTGGCGTCGGATTCAGGCCAAAGGGTATACCCTGGGCAACGTGGATGTAACCATTATTGCTCAGGCACCAAAGATGTTGCCGCACATCCCGCAAATGCGCGTGTTTATTGCTGAAGACCTCGGTTGTCACATGGATGATGTGAACGTGAAAGCAACTACCACGGAAAAACTCGGTTTTACCGGGCGTGGGGAAGGGATTGCCTGCGAAGCGGTGGCGTTACTTGTTAAGGCCGCGAAATGACAGAGTTTGAAAATCTCACCTATCTCTATGGAAAACCGCAAAGCGCCGGGGTGCTGAAAGCCAGTCCGGAAGATTTTGTGGTGGTCGAAGACTTAGGTTTTGAACCGGATGGTGAAGGTGAACACATCCTGGTGCGTATTCTTAAAAACGGCTGCAATACCCGTTTTGTCGCCGACGCGCTGGCGAAATTTTTGAAAATTCATGCTCGCGAAGTGAGCTTTGCCGGGCAAAAGGATAAGCATGCGGTCACTGAACAGTGGCTATGCGCGCGCGTACCGGGCAAAGAAATGCCCGACCTGAGCGCTTTCCAGCTTGAAGGCTGCAAAGTACTGGAATATGCGCGTCACAAACGCAAGTTACGTTTAGGCGCACTGAAAGGGAATGCGTTCACGCTGGTGCTGCGCGAAGTCAGCCATCGTGACGAGGTAGAATCCCGCCTGCATGCGATAAACACTGGCGGCGTACCGAACTATTTTGGCGCTCAGCGTTTTGGCATCGGCGGCAGCAACCTGCAAGGCGCGCTGCGCTGGGCGCAAAGCGATGCACCGGTCCGGGATCGCAATAAACGCAGTTTTTGGTTGTCGGCGGCCCGCAGTGCGTTGTTTAATCAAATTGTCAGCGAGCGTCTGAAAAAAACAGACTTTAATCAAGTTGTTGACGGCGATGCGCTACAATTAGCGGGACGCGGAAGCTGGTTTGTCGCCACGCAAGAAGATCTGGCGGAATTACAGCGTCGTGTCGATGAAAAAGAACTGATGGTGACGGCTTCGCTTCCCGGCAGCGGCGAGTGGGGAACCCAGCGGGATGCGCTGGCGTTCGAACAGTCCGCGATTGCCGAAGCGCACGCGTTGCAGTCACTGTTGCTGCGAGAAAAAGTCGAGGCCTCGCGAAGAGCGATGCTGCTCTATCCGCAGCAATTAAGCTGGAACTGGTGGGATGATGTTACCGTCGAGTTACGTTTTTGGCTGCCTGCGGGGAGCTTCGCCACCAGCGTTGTGAGGGAACTGATCAACACAATGGGTGATTATGCGCATATTGCTGAGTAACGATGATGGGGTCCACGCGCCCGGTATACAAACGCTGGCGAAAGCCCTGCGGGAGTTTGCTGACGTACAGGTTGTCGCCCCGGATCGGAACCGCAGTGGCGCGTCAAACTCGCTCACGCTTGAATCCTCTCTCCGGACGTTTACCTTTGAGAACGGCGACATCGCCGTACAGATGGGGACGCCCACCGACTGTGTTTATCTGGGCGTCAATGCGCTCATGCGCCCGCGTCCAGATATTGTGGTCTCAGGAATTAACGCTGGCCCTAATCTGGGGGATGACGTTATCTATTCCGGCACCGTCGCCGCGGCGATGGAAGGGCGTCACCTTGGCTTTCCTGCGCTTGCCGTATCGTTAGACGGGCATCAGCATTACGAAACAGCGGCTGCCATCACCTGTCGGATCTTACGCGCACTGCGTCGGGAACCGCTGCGTACCGGGCGGATACTTAACATCAACGTCCCCGACTTGCCGCTGGATCAGATCAAAGGTATCCGCGTGACGCGCTGCGGTAGTCGTCATCCAGCAGACAAAGTGATCCCGCAGGAAGATCCGCGCGGCAACACGCTGTACTGGATTGGTCCACCGGGAGACAAATGCGACGCCGGGCCTGATACCGATTTTGCGGCAGTGGATGAAGGTTACGTGTCCATTACACCGTTGCATGTGGATTTAACCGCGCACAGCGCGCATGATGTGGTTTCCGACTGGTTAGATAGCGTGGGAGTTGGCACGCAATGGTAAGCAGACGCGTACAGACGCTTCTTGAACAACTGCGCGCGCAGGGGATTCGCGATGAGCAGGTGCTTAATGCCCTGGCCGCGGTGCCGCGTGAGAAATTTATTGATGAAGCGTTTGAACATAAGGCCTGGGACAACATCGCGTTGCCGATAGGTCAGGGACAGACGATTTCGCAGCCGTATATGGTGGCGCGAATGACCGAACTGCTCGAGCTGACCCCGCAGTCGAGGGTGCTGGAAATTGGCACCGGCTCCGGATATCAGACGGCGATACTGGCGCACCTGGTACAGCAGGTTTGTTCAGTCGAACGCATTAAAGGTCTGCAATGGCAGGCGCGTCGTCGCCTGAAGCAGCTCGATTTACACAATGTTTCAACTCGTCACGGTGATGGATGGCAAGGCTGGCAGGCGCGTGCGCCATTTGACGCTATTATTGTGACGGCAGCTCCGCCGGAAATTCCGACTGCGTTGATGACGCAACTGGATGAAGGCGGAATTCTCGTCTTGCCCGTGGGGGATGAGCACCAGTTTCTGAAACGGGTGCGTCGTCGGGGCGGCGAATTTATTATCGACACCGTGGAGGCGGTACGTTTCGTTCCCTTAGTTAAAGGGGAGCTCGCGTAAGACGCGGTTCCGAATACCTGGAGTTTTCCTGGAGTTTTTGGAACGGGTCGGCGTATCGTGGTCACATTTTCCAGTGCCCATTTGCTGTCTGCACGATTATACGTCACTGGTTGTTAACCAATTTTTCCTGGGGGATAAATGAGCGCGGGAAGCCCAAAATTCACCGTTAGCCGCATTGCGGCATTGTCACTGGTTTCGCTATGGCTGGCGGGTTGTTCAAATTCATCGAATCCGCCTGCTCCGGTAAGCTCAGTCAATGGTAATGCCCCGGCGAATACCAGTTCCGGCATGCTGATCACGCCGCCGCCGAAGATGGGGACGTCGTCGTCCGTTTCGCAGACACCGCAAATTCAACCGGTGCAGCGTCCGACGACTCAACCGACGCATGTTCAGCCGGTTGCCGAGCAACCCGTACAGATGGAAAACGGACGTATTGTCTACAATCGCCAGTATGGGAACATTCCGAAAGGTAGCTACAGCGGCGGCAGCACCTACACCGTTAAAAAAGGCGACACGCTTTTTTACATCGCCTGGATCACCGGGAACGATTTCCGTGACCTGGCGCAGCGCAACAACGTCCAGGCCCCGTATAGTCTGAACGTCGGACAAACGCTGCAGGTAGGTAATGCATCGGGCGCGCCAATTACCGGTGGTAACGCGATCACTCAGGCCGATGCAGCAGAGCAAGGAGTTGTGACCAAACCTGCACAAAATTCCGCCGTCGCTGTTGCGTCGAAACCGACAATTACGTATTCTGAGGATTCAGGTGAACAAAGTGCTAACAAAATGTTGCCGAACAACAAGCCTGCTGGGACAGTCGTCACAGCACCTGTAACGGCCCCGGCAGTTAGCGCAACCGAATCGACAGCAAGCAGTTCGTCTACCAGTTCGCCAATCTCCACATGGCGCTGGCCGACTGACGGCAAAGTGATCGAGAACTTTGGGGCTTCCGAGGGAGGCAATAAAGGGATCGACATTGCAGGCAGTAAAGGACAGGCTATTATCGCGACCGCCGATGGGCGCGTGGTCTATGCCGGTAACGCACTGCGCGGTTACGGTAATCTTATTATCATCAAACACAACGATGATTACCTGAGTGCCTACGCTCATAACGATACAATGCTGGTCCGGGAACAACAAGAAGTGAAGGCAGGACAAAAAATAGCGACGATGGGTAGCACCGGAACCAGTTCTACACGTTTGCATTTTGAAATTCGTTACAAGGGGAAATCCGTAAACCCGCTGCGTTATTTACCGCAGCGATAAAGCGACGGAACCAGGCTGACACTTGCTAGTTCCGTCAAGGGATCACGGGTAGGAGCCACCTTATGAGTCAGAATACGCTGAAAGTTCATGATTTAAATGAAGATGCGGAGTTTGATGAGAACGGAGTTGAGGTTTTTGACGAAAAAGCCTTAGTTGAAGAGGAACCCAGTGATAACGATTTGGCTGAAGAAGAGCTGTTATCGCAGGGGGCCACACAGCGTGTGTTGGACGCGACTCAGCTTTACCTTGGTGAGATTGGTTATTCGCCACTGTTAACGGCCGAAGAAGAAGTGTATTTTGCGCGTCGCGCACTGCGTGGAGATGTCGCCTCTCGCCGTCGGATGATTGAAAGTAACCTGCGTCTGGTGGTGAAAATTGCCCGCCGTTATGGCAATCGTGGTCTGGCGCTGCTGGATCTGATTGAAGAGGGCAATCTGGGGCTTATCCGTGCCGTCGAGAAGTTTGACCCGGAACGCGGGTTCCGCTTCTCAACATACGCAACCTGGTGGATTCGCCAGACGATTGAACGGGCTATTATGAACCAAACCCGTACCATTCGACTGCCGATTCACATTGTTAAAGAGCTGAACGTCTATCTGCGTACTGCGCGTGAGTTGTCCCATAAACTGGACCACGAACCTAGCGCGGAAGAAATTGCAGAGCAACTGGATAAACCCGTTGATGACGTTAGCCGTATGCTTCGTCTTAACGAGCGCATTACCTCGGTGGACACCCCGTTGGGTGGCGATTCCGAAAAAGCGTTGCTGGACATTCTGGCCGATGAGAAAGAAAACGGTCCGGAAGACACCACGCAAGATGACGATATGAAACAGAGCATCGTCAAATGGTTGTTCGAACTGAACGCCAAACAGCGTGAGGTGCTGGCACGTCGTTTCGGTCTGCTGGGTTATGAAGCGGCGACACTGGAAGACGTTGGTCGTGAAATCGGCCTGACTCGTGAACGTGTTCGCCAAATTCAGGTTGAAGGTCTCCGCCGTCTGCGTGAAATCCTGCAGACTCAGGGGCTGAATATCGAAGCGCTGTTCCGCGAGTAAGCACTGTTCTAACAAGAAAGGCCAGCCTCTTTGAGGCTGGCCTTTTTCTTTCCGGCTTTTTTCGCTGTGGTTTCGCGGGCGAAGGCAGACGGGCGCATTTTCACGCGTACTCAGGCTTGTCTGTCAGGCATCATTTTCTTGATTAGCAGGGCGAATTGCGCACGTTCCTCGTCATTCAATCTTCCCAGAAACTCCTCATCCACCTGATTTCCCAACGGCATGCATACTTTCAGCAATGCTTCTCCTTCAGGGGTCAGATAAACGAAGCGGCGACGTTTATCCAGCGGATCGTTCTCACGCCTCACCAGCCCACGTTTTTCCATCCGGCTCAGCATTTCAGCCAGCGTCGCTTTGGTACTGACGGCGGCCTCCATCAGATTAACCTGTTCAATGCCGGGGCGTTCCGCAATGGCACGCATCACTGCGTATTGCGGTTTAGTGAGATCCGGCAACTCGTGCTGCCAACGCGCCGTATGTTGCTGAAACAGCTGGCGTAACAGGTGAAACGCTTTACTCCGTAACTCCATGAAAACTCCAGGCTAAAAATCATTTCTCCTATCATAACGGGTAACGCCGCGTTTTATAACGAGGAAATTTTAAGCTATACGTGCGAAAAAAAGCGGGCGATCTTGTCGCCGCGGTTTCACCGGGGTAATGTAAATTAAAACGTTCGTATACGAACAATTTATGGAGTGCTGAATGAGATTAATTGTGGGGATGACCGGGGCAACGGGTGCACCGCTGGGCGTGGCGCTGTTGCAGGCATTGCAGAAAATGCCGGATGTGGAAACGCATCTGGTGATGTCGAAGTGGGCCAAAACCACCATTGAACTGGAAACGCCCTACCGCGCGCGCGATATCGCCGGGCTGGCGGATTTTTGCCACAGCCCGGCGGATCAGGCGGCGACAATTTCGTCGGGTTCATTTCGTACCGACGGCATGATCGTTATTCCCTGCAGCATGAAAACGCTGGCGGGCATACGTGCCGGTTATGCCGAGGGGCTTGTCGGCCGCGCCGCCGACGTGGTGTTGAAAGAAGGGCGCAAACTGGTGCTGGTGCCGCGTGAAATGCCACTCAGCACGGTTCATCTCGAAAACATGCTTGCGCTTTCCCGCATGGGCGTGGCGATGGTGCCGCCCATGCCTGCGTTCTACAACCATCCTCAAACCGTTGATGATATTACACAACACATTGTGGCCCGCGTCCTGGACCAGTTTGCGCTGGAGCATCCACTCGCGCGTCGCTGGCAGGGGTTGCCGCAGGCACAAAATTTTTCACAGGAGAATGAATAATGGCATTTGATGATTTGCGCAGCTTTTTGCAGGCGCTTGACGACCAGGGGCAACTGCTGAAAATCAGTGAAGAGGTGAACGCAGAGCCGGATCTGGCGGCGGCCGCCAACGCGACTGGTCGTATTGGCGACGGCGCTCCGGCGCTGTGGTTCGACAATATCCGCGGTTTCAACGATGCTCGCGTGGCGATGAACACTATCGGTTCATGGCAAAACCACGCCATTTCCCTTGGTCTGCCGCCCAACACGCCGGTCAAAAAGCAGATTGATGAGTTTATCCGTCGCTGGGATAAGTTCCCGATAGCTCCGGAACGCCGCGCAAATCCACCATGGGCGCAAAACAGCGTCGATGGCGAAGAGATTAACCTGTTCGATATTCTGCCGCTGTTTCGCTTAAACGATGGCGATGGGGGATTTTATCTCGATAAAGCCTGTGTGGTATCCCGCGATCCTCTTGATCCGGATAACTTCGGTAAACAGAACGTGGGTATCTATCGGATGGAAGTGAAGGGCAAGCGTAAGCTGGGCCTGCAGCCAGTACCGATGCACGATATCGCGCTGCATCTGCATAAGGCAGAAGCGCGTGGTGAGGACCTGCCGATCGCCATCACGCTGGGTAACGATCCCATCATCACGCTGATGGGGGCGACACCGCTGAAATACGATCAGTCCGAATATGAGATGGCGGGAGCGCTGCGTGAAAGCCCGTATCCCATTGCCACCGCACCGTTAACCGGGTTTGATGTGCCGTGGGGATCGGAGGTGATCCTGGAAGGGGTGATTGAAAGCCGCAAACGTGAAATTGAAGGCCCGTTCGGTGAGTTTACCGGACACTACTCCGGCGGGCGTAACATGACCGTCGTACGTATCGACAAAGTCTCTTACCGCACAAAACCGATTTTTGAATCGCTTTATCTCGGTATGCCGTGGACGGAAATTGACTACCTGATGGGACCAGCAACCTGCGTTCCGCTGTATCAGCAACTAAAAGCGGAATTCCCGGAAGTGCAGGCGGTTAACGCCATGTACACCCACGGTCTGCTGGCGATCATCTCCACCAAAAAACGCTACGGTGGCTTTGCTCGCGCAGTGGGCCTCCGGGCGATGACTACGCCGCATGGCCTGGGCTACGTGAAGATGGTGATTATGGTTGATGAAGATGTCGACCCGTTTAACCTGCCGCAGGTGATGTGGGCGCTCTCCTCAAAAGTTAACCCGGCAGGCGATCTGGTGCAATTGCCGAACATGTCGGTACTGGAACTGGATCCGGGCTCAAGTCCGGCGGGGATCACCGATAAGCTGATTATCGATGCCACCACGCCGGTTGCGCCGGATAACCGGGGTCACTACAGCCAGCCGGTGGTGGATTTACCGGAAACCAAAGCCTGGGCTGAAAAACTGACCGCGATGCTGGCCGCACGTAAATAAGGAGGAAACCATGATTTGCCCACGTTGTGCTGATGAACAGATTGAAGTGATGGCGACATCACCCGTGAAAGGTGTCTGGACGGTTTACCAGTGCCAGCATTGTCTTTATACCTGGCGTAATACGGAACCGCTGCGCCGCACCAGCCGCGAACATTATCCGCAGGCGTTTCGCATGACGCAAAAAGATATTGATGACGCGCCGATGGTACCGAGTATTCCGCCGCTGCTGGCGGAAGATAAACGCTAACGGAGTGCCGGATGGCGGCTGACGCCTTATCCGGCCTACGAAAGTACAGTAACGTTAGTGTGTAGGCCCGATATGCAAAGCGTCATCGGGCATTTCTCTTACACCAGACTTTTCAGCCGATAGATCCACTCCAGCGCCTGGCGGGGCGACAGGGAATCCGGATCGAGATTTTCCAGCGCTTCAACGGCGGGAGAGGTCTCTTCGGGAACGGACAGCAATGACATCTGCGTGCCATCCACCTGAGTGGCTGCGGCATTTGGCGAAATGCTCTCCAGCTCGCGCAATTTCTGCCGCGCGCGTTTAATCACCTCTTTTGGCACACCCGCCAGCGCCGCAACGGCCAGACCGTAGCTCTTGCTTGCCGCGCCATCCTGTACGCTGTGCATAAAGGCGATGGTTTCGCCGTGCTCCAGCGCATCCAGATGGACGTTAGCTACGCCTTCCATCTTCTCCGGCAGTTGTGTCAGCTCGAAGTAGTGCGTCGCGAACAGCGTCAGCGCTTTGATCTTATTCGCCAGATTTTCCGCGCAGGCCCACGCCAGCGACAGGCCGTCGTAGGTTGACGTGCCGCGACCAATTTCGTCCATCAGCACCAGGCTATTTTCGGTAGCGTTATGCAAAATGTTGGCGGTTTCGGTCATCTCTACCATGAAGGTGGAACGCCCGGAGGCCAGATCGTCTGCTGCACCCACGCGGGTAAAAATGCGATCGATAGGGCCAATCTCCACTTTCTGCGCCGGTACATAACTGCCGATATAGGCCAGCAGCGCAATCAGTGCCGTCTGGCGCATGTAGGTACTTTTACCGCCCATATTTGGCCCGGTAATGATCAGCATTCTGCGCTGCGGTGAGAGGTCCAGCGGGTTGGCGATAAACGGCTCATGCAGCACCTGTTCCACCACCGGATGGCGGCCTTCAGTAATGCGAATGCCGGGTTTATCGATAAAGGTTGGGCAGGTGTAGTTCAACGTATACGCGCGCTCGGCAAGGTTCACCAGTACGTCGAGTTCTGCCAGTGCACTGGCGCTCTGTTGCAGATCCGCCAGATGGGGTAACAGCAGGTCGAACAGTTCGTCATACAGCTGTTTTTCCAGCGCCAGCGCTTTCCCCCTGGAGGTCAGAACCTTATCTTCGTACTCTTTGAGTTCAGGGATAATGTAACGCTCGGCGTTTTTCAGCGTCTGGCGACGGACGTAATTGATCGGTGCGAGGTGGCTCTGCCCGCGGCTAATCTGGATGTAATAACCGTGCACCGCGTTATAGCCGACTTTCAACGTATCCAGTCCGGTGCGCTCACGTTCACGGATTTCCAGTCTGTCGAGATAGTCGGTTGCCCCGTCTGCCAGTGCGCGCCACTCATCGAGTTCTTCGTTGTAGCCTGGTGCGATGACGCCGCCGTCGCGGACCAGTACCGGCGGCGCGTCAACGACCGCGCGTTCCAATAGTGTCCGAAGTTCGCTGAATTCGCCCATTTTCTCGCGTAGCACCTGTACGGGAGCGCTGTCCACCGATTCCAGTTGCGCACGCAGTTCAGGCAACTGCTGGAAGGCGTGACGCATACGGGCGAGATCGCGCGGACGGGCGGTACGTAGCGCCAGACGCGCCAGAATACGTTCCAGATCGCCCACCTGGCGCAATACCGGCTGTAGCTCGTTGGTCGCATCCTGTAGCGATCCGATGGTCTGCTGGCGTTCAGTCAGGATTTTCGTGTCCCGTACTGGCATGTGCAACCAGCGTTTGAGCATACGACTGCCCATCGGCGTTACGGTACAGTCAAGCACTGACGCCAGGGTGTTCTCCACGCCGCCGCCGAGGTTTTGGGTTATTTCCAGATTGCGGCGCGTGGCAGCATCCATGATGATGCTGTCCTGCTGGCGCTCCATGGTGATAGAGCGAATATGCGGCAGAGAAGTGCGCTGGGTATCTTTGGCGTACTGCAACAGACAGCCGGCAGCGCAAAGCCCGCGCGGCGCGTTTTCAACGCCAAAGCCAGTCAAGTCGCGGGTACCAAATTGCAAATTCAGTTGCTGACGGGCGGTATCAATTTCAAATTCCCACAGCGGGCGACGGCGTAATCCTCGACGTCCTTCAATCAGCGCTATCTCGGCGAAGTCTTCGGCGTACAGCAGTTCCGCCGGGTTGGTGCGCTGAAGTTCTGCCGCCATCGTTTCCCGATCGGCCGGTTCACTCACGCGAAAACGTCCGGAGCTGATATCCAGCGTGGCATAACCGTAGCCTTTGCTGTCCTGCCAGATGGCCGCCAGCAGATTGTCCTGGCGCTCCTGTAACAGGGCTTCATCGCTGATGGTGCCCGGCGTGACGATACGCACAACTTTACGCTCAACAGGTCCTTTGCTAGTGGCCGGGTCGCCAATTTGCTCGCAAATGGCGACGGATTCACCCTGATTGACCAGCCTGGCGAGGTAGTTTTCGACCGCATGATGGGGAATGCCCGCCATCGGGATAGGCTCGCCGGCGGATGCGCCGCGCCTGGTCAGCGAAATGTCGAGCAGTTGCGACGCCCGTTTTGCATCGTCGTAAAAGAGTTCGTAAAAGTCGCCCATGCGATAGAAAAGCAGGATCTCCGGGTGCTGCGCTTTCAGCTTGAGATACTGCTGCATCATGGGGGTGTGGGCGTCGAGATTATCGATTGTACTCATGGAGTTGTGTCCAGTTCCCTGAATGTAAATGGGTTGCGATACTTTTAGTTTTCGTTGTTATCACATAAGGGGCACATGATAACGGAGATACGCATTTCAGGGAAAGCCAGGATCGCCGACTTCTCGATCCTTCTTCCGTTTCAGAATTTTACATCGATTGTTGTTGTCGCAATTCCGAACGCCGGTCGCGTAATGCGGCAAAAACAAACGCAACGATAAAGATAATGGTAAACAGCACGACGATGGTGGGGGCAGGGGCGCTGTCGAGGAAGAACGACAGATAGACACCTGAAAATGAGGTGACCACCGACAGACCCGTAGCCAGCAGCAGCGCGTGGGCAAAGCGTCGGGTGAGGAGAACGGCAATCGCGCCTGGGGCGATCAACAGGGAGATTGACAAAATGATCCCCACCGATTTCAACGTCGCCACGATGGTCAGCGCTATCATGCACAGCAGTCCATAATGCAGTAACGAGGTGTTAAGCCCGCAGGCTTTCGCCTGATGCGGATCGAAGGCGTGCAGCAACAAATCTTTCCACTTGAATGCAATGATCAGGGCGATACCCAGCGCAATGAGCGCCGTTTGGGCAATATCGCTCAGCGAAATCCCCAGCATGTCGCCAAATAAGATATGGTCGAGATGGACTTCTGACTGGATAGAGACATACAGCACCAGCCCGGCGCCAAACATGCCGGAGAAGACGATCCCCATGATGGTGTCGCGTTTGATCCGACTGTTGTCGTCGAGATACCCGGTTGCGACAGCGCAGAACAGACCGGCGATAAATGCGCCGATTGCCAGCGGAATGCCGACGATATACGCCAGCACAATCCCCGGAAAGACGGCGTGGCTCATGGCATCGCCCATGAGTGCCCAGCCTTTCAGCACCAGAAATACTGACAGCAGCGCACAGGGAACCGCGACAATGGTCGATACGATCAGTGCATTGACCATAAAGTTGAACTGAAAAGGTTCCAGCAGGGCGGTCAGGAACATGATGGCTCCTTATGGCGTGCGCGACGACGGTTTGCCAGCAGGCCGTGTTTGGGCGCGAAAACGAACGCCAACAGGAACAGCAGCGTTTGCAGTACTACGATGATCCCGCCGGTTGCGCCGTCAAGCCAGTAACTGAGCCAGGCACCGAAGAAGCTGGTCACACTGCCGATCGCAACGGCAATCACAAGAAGGCGCGGAAAGCGATCGGTCAGTAGCCAGGCCGTTGCGCCAGGCGTCACGACCAGGCAGATCACCAGAAATGCGCCCACAGTTTGTAATGCAGCCACGGTAGACACCGACAGTAGAGTGAAAAACAGCAGCTTCAGGCGATCCGGATTCAGGCCAATCGAGCGGGCGTGGTTTTCATCAAAAAAGGTGACCATCAGATCCTTCCACTTCAGCAGCAGGATGAGCAGGGAAACCGCGCCAATAATGGCCAGTTGCACAATATCTTCCGGCGCGATGGCCAACACGTTGCCGAGAATGATGGTCTGAATATTCACCGACATTGGGTTAAGTGACACCATAAACAGCCCGATGCCAAAGAAGGACGAGAATATGAGGCCAATAATAGCGTCTTCTTTCAGCCGCGAGCGCTGGTTCAGAAACAGCATGCTGCCCGCAGCAAGACCACCGGAGAGAAAGGCGCCGAGCGAAAAAGGTAAGCCGAGCATATACGCGCCGGCAACACCGGGCACGATGGAGTGCGACAGCGCATCGCCAATCAGCGACCAGCCTTTGAGCATTAAATAGCAGGAGAGAAAAGCGCACAGGCCGCCAACCATCGCTGAAACCCACATCGCATTAAGCATGTACTGATAGCCAAAGGGTTCCGTCAGCCAGTTCATGATGACTCTCCGCTGTCTGCCGTACGCCGGGAGATAAACGGACGTTCGTCGTCGGTAATGATGTGTTCTTCGCCGCCGCTGAGCGCGACGTGGCGCAGAACGCCGCTGAACGCCAGCTCAAGGTTTTCGGCGGTAAAGGTCGTATCGGTTGGTCCGCTTGCCAGCACGGTGCCTTTGATCATCACCGTATAATCACAGAACTCGGTGACTGAACCGAGATTGTGGGTCGAGACCAGCATGGTACGCCCTTCATCGCGCAACTCGCGTAACAGGGCAATAATGCGGGCTTCGGTTTTGACGTCAACGCCGGTAAAGGGCTCATCCAGCAGAATCACCTGGCCGTCCTGGGCGATGGCTCTGGCGAGAAAGACGCGTTTTTTCTGCCCGCCGGAAAGCTCACCAATTTGCCGGTGGCGGTATTCCAGCATGTCCACCCGTGCCAGCGCGGCGTCGACAATGGCTCGATCCTCTGCCTTCGGGCGACGCAACCAGCCCATATGCCCGTAGCGGCCCATCATCACCACGTCTTCTACCAGCACCGGAAATGACCAGTCGACCTCTTCTGACTGCGGCACGTAAGCAATCAGATTCTGCTTCAGCGCGTTATTCACCGGCTGTTGCAGGATGGAAATCTCGCCGTCCGCCAGACGGACAAAGCCCATTAACGCCTTGAACAACGTCGATTTTCCCGACCCGTTAACCCCTACCAGCGCGGCAATAGAACCGCCCGGCACCTGAAAGGTGGCATCGCGTAGCGCGGTATGGCCGTTGCGATAGGTCACGGTAACCTGATTCACGGTAATCGCCGAAGGACTCATTTCTGGTTCCTCAGACCGTCGTTAATGCCGCTGACGATGGTCCCGGTAGTGACCCGCAACAGGTCGAGATAGGTAGGAACAGGGCCATTGGCGGCGCTCAGCGAATCGACATACAGTACGCCGCCGTAATGTGCGCCGGACTCCCGGGCGACCTGGCGAGCCGGTTTATCCGACACGGTACTTTCGCTGAACACGGTGGGGATCTGATGTGTTTTGATCGCATCGATCACTTTGCGTACCTGTCTCGGCGTTCCCTGCTGATCGGCGTTGATCGGCCAGAGATACAGCTCTTTCAGGTCGTTATCGCGGGCAAGATAGGAGAACGCTCCCTCACTGGTAACCAGCCAGCGTTTATTGGCAGGGATTTTTGCCAGCGCGGCATGGAGGGGGGCCAGCGTCTGATGAATTTGCGCTTTATAACGTTCGGCATTTTTCTGGTAAACCGCGGCGTTATCCGGATCGTATTTCACCAGCGCGTCACGAATATTGTCGACATAGATCATCGCGTTTTCTGCCGACATCCAGGCGTGGGGATTAGGTTTACCGTTGTACGGCCCTTCGCTGATGCCCATTGGTTTCACCCCGTCAGACACCGTCACGTCCGGCACGCCCGACAAATTCTGATAGAAGCGGGCAAACCACAGCTCCAGATTCAGGCCGTTTGAGAGGATCAGTTGTGCACCCTGTGCCCGCTTAATATCGCCCGGCGTGGGTTGATACTCATGAATTTCCGCGCCAGGTTTGGTGATCGAACTGACATTTGCCGCCTCGCCCGCCACGTTTTGCGCCATGTCAGCAATGATGGTGAAGGTGGTAACGACATTGAGTTTCTCTTTGGCGTAAGCCGGTGATACCGCGAAGATGGCCAGTACGACAGCCAGTAGAGACGACGTCAGGCGGGGGAGATGCGACATAGTATCCCTCATAATAAAGTGGTTAATTATTCATCGAATATAGCCTTTGCTATGTTATATAGCACAAGGCATGTATAAAGATAGTATTAAATGAAAATAATTCTTATTTGAGAGGGTAAAGGTGTCACCTTCGGGTGATAGTGTCGCGAGAATTTAAGTTGTAGAATAAATGCACCTTAATGTTGTGGAGGACGCATCATGTCCGGCAAGCGAATCGCACGCGAAAAACTGACGATTAAAAAGATGATCGCGCTGTATGAGAGTCAGTGCCCGCAGGCCTCCGATGAATCAGGGCATTACGACGCGCTGTTTGCTTATGCGCAAAAGCGTCTGGACAGGTGCGTTTTTGGCGAGGAGAAACCCGCCTGTAAACAGTGTCCGGTGCACTGCTATCAGCCTGCGAAACGTGAAGAGATGAAGCAGATCATGCGCTGGGCGGGGCCGAGAATGCTCTGGCGTCATCCGATTTTGACCGTTCGTCATCTCATCGACGATAAACGTCCCGTGCCGACATTGCCGGAAAAATATCAGCGCAAGAAATGAGTGTGAAATGCCGGATGGCGCTGCGCTTATCCGGCCTACAGGTGGGGACTTATCTGTAGGCCGGATAAGGTGTTTGCACCGCCATCCGGCAACGCTTCGTTTATACCAACGCATCCTTATCAATGCCTAAACGCTTCATGCGCGACAGCAGCGTTGTACGCTTGAGTCCGAGGCGCTGAGCTGCTCCTTTCGGGCCTGCAACCACACCATTGGTCTCTTTCAACACCCGCATAATGAGCTGATACTCATCTTCCCCTTCCTGTGCGACTTCGGTTGCAACAGGTGGTATGTCTGGCGAGAGCATACCGACATCCGGCAGCGAGAGTTGCAATACGCTTCCCCGCGTCAGCAGAACGGCGCGCTCAACCACGTTCTCCAGTTCGCGCACGTTACCCGGCCACTCCATATTGCTGAGGATGCGCAGGGTTTCCGCCGGAATACTGTCGATGTTACGTCCCAGGCGGCGAGCGATCTTAAAGGTGAACGCTTTGACTAACAGAGGGATATCCTCCGGGCGTTCGCGCAGCGGTGGAAGCTGGATCGGAAAGACGTTGAGGCGGTAGTAGAGATCGCTACGAAACTCGCGATCGTTGACCATCTTTTTCAGATCGCGGTTGGTGGCGGCGATCAGACGCACATCGGTCTGGATCAGCTTATTGCTGCCCAGACGCTCAAATTCCTGTTCCTGTAAAACGCGCAGAAGCTTTGGCTGCAATTCCAGCGGCATGTCACCCACTTCATCCAGGAATAATGAACTTTTATCTGCCAGCTCAAAGCGGCCAATGCGCTGCGCGCTCGCACCGGTGAAAGCGCCGCGCTCATGGCCGAACAAATCGCTTTCCAGTAGTCCGGCGGGCATAGCGGCGCAGTTCATCTTCACCATCCGGCGCGCGTTACGCCCGCTCAGATTATGGATCGCACGGGCAATCAACTCTTTTCCGGTGCCGGTTTCCCCAAGGATCAGCACGGTGCTGTCGCTCTGGGCCACCATCTCAACCTGCTTGAGCACGCTGTACATCGCTTCGCTGCGCCCGATGATTTCGCCAAACTCGCTGTCGACATTATTGAGTTGTTCCGTGAGCGCCAGGTTTTCATCCACCAGTCGCTCTTTCAGTCGATGGATTTCCTGATAGGCCAGAGCATTATCCACGGCGATGGCTACACGTTCGGCAATCTGGCGCAGCAGGTTCAGATTAGCGGTGGTGAACACTTTTTCTTCACACTGCGCCAGCTTGAGCACGCCGAGCATGGTGTTGCCTGACATCAGCGGCAGCAGGCACAGCGTCTGGATCTGATTGCCCCACGTGTCGAACAGCATGCGCTCATAGGGGGCCATCGCATCCCGTTCGTTCAGGTTAATCAGCAGCATCTCTTTGCTTTTAAACACCCGTTCCGTCAGGGTGCCTGCTTCATCCACTTCGCTCTGTTCGTGCGCCGGGTGATTTTCATCGAGGTAGTGGGTGGAGTAGATGCTGAGCTTATTTTTACGGTGGCTGCGCAGGACAATGCTGATGTCGTCGATGTTGAAATAGTGGTGGATCTCTTTGGCGACTTCACTGACCAGTTCATCCATATCGAGCCGGGAAAGCACGGCGTTGGTGATGGCGACCAGAATACGAAAGTTGTCGCGTTCGCGGCACAAGAGATCGTAATCGACGTTGTTCGTGACCCGGCACTGAATTTGCTCTGCCACCACGCCGACAATCTGGGTGAAGGTTTGCAGACGTTCGTACTCTTTTTCGCTCCAGGGCCTGTCTTCATTGCGGATGAATTCACAGCCGCCGAAAATGCGCCCATCCGCCGCCAGCGGCAGAAGACAGTAGTGACCGAATGGCGCGTAAAGTCCGCCGCAGGCCAACTGCGGCCAGGTTTCCGTAAATTCGTGATAATTGCAGTGCAGGGCATCGGGGCGAGAAAGAATACGGCGGACCGGGCCGTGTGCCAGCACGGTTTCGTCTTCGTAGACGACGGGCTTACCGTTATCGCGCGTAGCGTAATACGACGCGCGCTGCGTTTGCGCTTGCCACAGTACAATTGCCGCGCTGTCGGCAAGCGCCGAGCGCTTTACCAGTTGTGAAAGCGCCTCGCTTAGCGATTGAAGGTCGGGCTGCTGTAACAATGTGCGAGTGATGTCGAACAATCCTTGCTGCCCGAGATCGCTCATCGGTGTATACGACATATTGCTTTTCCAGGAAAGTACCGCTGCGCGGTGCGAAAAAGAAACTACATTATAGATAGATATACTTGACTTCCGCCGGATGGCGGCAAAATAGCCTTATCCGGCCTACGGTTCAAAAGCGTGTGTAGGCCGGATAAGGCGAAGCCGCCATCCGGCATAATTACAGAATTAGCAAATACGCGGTAGAGGTTCGGCATGCGGTAAATCCAGCGTGCGCTTCACGCCATAAAGACCCGCCAGACGCACCCCTTTACGTTCGACGACTTCGCCAATCAGTGCCGCATCGCGCCCCAGCGGGTGGGCATGTAACGCCGCCAGCACCTGTCCGGCCGCCTGCCGTTCAACACCAATCACCAGCTTGCCTTCATTAGCGAAGTTAAGCGCATCCAGACCCAACAGTTCACATACTCCACGAACCGCAGGCTTCACGGGAAGTGCAGATTCGGACAGTTCAATCCCGCAACCACAGGTGGCAGCAAACTCATGGACGACGGCGTTAACGCCGCCACGGGTGGCGTCGCGCAGGGCTTTCACGCCGGGGATATCACGCAACGACTGAATCAACGGAGTTAATACCGCGCAATCGCTGACCAGTTCACCATCCAGCCCCAGTTGTTCACGCAGATTAAGGATAGTGGCGCCGTGATCGCCCAGCGTCCCACTGACCAGCAGCACATCGCCTGCACTCAGAGTTTGTGCGCCCCAGTGAATATTGGCCGGGATCGCCCCCATGCCTGCCGTGTTGATGAACAGTTTGTCCGCCGCGCCGCGCTGAACGACTTTAGTATCGCCGGTGACGATCGCAATGTTGGCTTCGCGCGCCGTGGCGGCCATGCTGCTCACTACGCTTTTCAGCGTTTCCATCGGCAACCCTTCTTCGAGGATAAAACCGCAGGAGAGATAGCGAGGAATTGCGCCGCTGACGGCGACGTCATTGGCGGTACCGCAGATCGCCAGTTTGCCGATGTTACCGCCGGGGAAGAACAACGGATCAATGACATAGCTGTCGGTAGAGAAGGCTAACCGATCGCCTTCAGCGACCAGTTGCGCCAGTTCAAGCCGCGCTTGATCTTCCTGTTCCGCCAGCCACGGGTTGGCAAACGCTTCCATAAACAGGCTGTTAATCAGCTGCTGCATGGCCTGACCGCCGCTGCCGTGGGCGAGTTGTACGCTGTTCATGCTTCACACTCCTGCTGACGATACTGATACCAGGCGGCGCATGCGCCTTCTGAAGAGACCATCAGTGCGCCGAAGGCGGTCTCTGGGTTACAGGTCTTGCCAAACAGCGGGCACTGATGCGGTTTGCATTTCCCGGTCAGCACTTCGCCGCAGCGGGCTCGCGGATCGTCGTAAACCTGCTGGGGAGCCGGGCGGAAATGCGCTTCAGCATCAAAACGCTGATAATCGGGCGTCAAATGCACACCGGACGATTCAATCACCCCCAGGCCGCGCCACTCGCTGTCGCCGGTAACGCAAAATACGTCGGCAATGGCCTGTTGCGCCAACAGATTGCCGGCATCCGGTACGACACGGCGGTACTGGTTTTCGACCTGACTGTGGGCCGCTATTTTCTGCTCAACCAGCATCACGACGCCTTGCAGTAGATCAAGAGGTTCAAATCCAGCGACCACCAGCGGACGATGAAATTCACTGGCAATGAAATGATAGGCGTCCGTACCGATTACCATGCTGACATGGCCTGGCGCGAGGAACGCGTCAATGCCGTTGTCGGGCTGTTCCAGCAGACTGCGCAGGGTAGGAATGAGCGTAATGTGCTGGCAGAAGAAGTAAAAGTTCTGCACGTCGCGCAGTTTCGCCTGTTGCAGTGTAATGGCGGTTGTCGGCATAGTGGTTTCAAAACCAAGGCCGAAGAAAACAACTTTACGGGTCGGGTTTTCCTGTGCCAGTTTGAGTGCATCCATCGGCGAGTAGACGATGCGAATGTCCGCACCGCGGGATTTCGCCTGTAACAGTGACCCCTGTTTTCCCGGCACGCGCATGGCGTCGCCAAAGGTACAGAAAATCACCTCCGGATGGCTGGCAATTTCTACGCAACTGTCGATACGTCCCATGGGCAACACGCAGACCGGACAGCCCGGGCCGTGGATAAACTCCACGTTTTCGGGGAGCAGCTGGTCAAGACCGAATTTAAAGATCGCGTGCGTGTGACCGCCGCAGACTTCCATGATGCGCAGCGGACGTTCGGCGGTGTATGGCAGATGCGTGGCGCGTTCACGCAGGTGCTCAATCAGTTGCATCACCTGTTCCGGCGCGCGGTATTCGTCAACAAAACGCATTATTTTTCCTCGCCATACAGCAGAGCGCCGACATCCGGCTCAACATCAAACATGTTCTGGAGCGCATCGAGCGTGTCGCGCGCTTCGGCTTCGTTAATCACGCTCATGGCAAAACCGACGTGGACCAGTACCCACTGGTCCAGACGGGGTTTACCGTGTTCATCACAACTGCCGACCAGCGTCAGATCGACATCGCGCTGAATGCCGCAAACGTCGACTTTCGCCAGGTTACCTTCAATGGTGCGGATTTGGCCGGGAACGCCTATGCACATCGCTGTGCCTCCAGCCAGTTCAGCCACAGATCCATCCCTTCGCCGCTGGTGGCGGAAATCAGGATGATCTCGATATCCGGGTTGACTTCCCGGGCGCTGGCAATGCACTTCTCAACGTCGAAATTCAGGTACGGCAGCAGGTCGACTTTGTTAAGCAGCATCAGCGATGCGGCGGCAAACATATGAGGATATTTCAGCGGTTTGTCTTCGCCTTCGGTGACAGACAGTACCGCCACTTTATGGCGTTCGCCGAGATCAAAACTCGCCGGGCAGACGAGGTTGCCGACGTTTTCGATAAACAGAATCCCGTGCTCTTCCAGCGGCAGACGCGGCGCGGCATCGGCAATCATCTGCGCGTCAAGGTGGCAGCCTTTGCCGGTGTTGACCTGAATGGCCGGTGTACCGGTGGCACGAATGCGCGCTGCATCGTTGACCGTCTGCTGGTCGCCTTCAATAACGGCACACGGCACACTGTCTTTCAGCTTCATCAGCGTTTCGGTGAGCAGGGTCGTTTTACCGGAACCTGGACTGGAGACGAGGTTCAGCACCAACTGCTGACGCGCGGCGAAGCGGGCGCGGTTACGCTCAGCCAGGCGGTTGTTCTTATCCAGCACGTCGATTTCCACTTCCAGCATACGACGCTGGCTCATGCCTGGCGCGTGGGTCCCGGCTTCACCGTGACCGTAGTGCAGATCGCCTTCTTCAGTCTGGCTCGGGGTGAATTCGGACGTTTTGATGCCGGTAATATTCAGCGCCGGGCGAGCTGCCGGTGCAAAAGGCGCGCTGCGAAACGCGGAATGAGGGTTATGCTCATTACCCTCTATATAAAGGTTGCCTTCAGCGCAACCGCATGTTGTACACATCGCTCACTCCTGATCTATTTCTATTCGTCGAATCTGTAATCCGTCATCGGCCACAATCTGCAGCGTGTCGCTATTGCATTGCGGGCAACGGCGAACGCGCTGGGTCAGTAAGGTGACGTATTGCTGACAGGATTCACACCAACATTCGGCTTCTTGTTCCTCGAGGTGCAGTTTACAACCTTCCGCAACGGTGCCACGGCATACCAGATCAAAACAAAAGGAGAGAGCGCTGGTTTCCACGCAAGAAAATGCGCCAATTTTGAGCCAGACCCCAGTTATCCGTTTTGCGCCGTGCGCGACGGCCTGTTGTTCGATCAATTCCAGTGCTCGTTGGCAAAGGGTAATTTCGTGCATATCGCCTCCCGATGTGATGGGCAGGGTTAAGCAATAACTATGCCAGCCTGAAAATTGCCAGCGCTTGTCGATGACGATGATGACGAAATGACATGTCATCAGGGCGTCGACATCCGTCATTTATTTTTAAATTAATGGAAAAACAGAGAGTTAAATATTGGCATGGAAAATGCTTATGGCTGGCTATCTCTGTTAAACGGGTAACCTGACATGACTATTTGGGAAATAAGCGAAAAAGCCGATTACATCGCGCAGCGGCATCGTCGCCTACAGGACCAGTGGCATATTTACTGCAACTCGCTGGTTCAGGGGATCACCCTGTCGAAAGCGCGTCTGCATCATGCGATGAGCTGCGCGCCGGATAAAGATCTCTGCTTCGTACTGTTCGAACACTTTCGTATCACCGTCACGATGGCGGATGGTTTCAACAGCCACACCATTGAGTATTACGTCGAGACAAAAGATAGCGAAGATAAACAACTGATTGCGCAGGCGCAGTTGAGCATCGACGGCAAAGTGGATGAGCGAGTCAGCAATCGTGACCGTGAGCAGGTGCTGGAACACTATCTCGATAAAATCGCCAGCGTCTATGACCGACTGTATGCCGCCGTTGAGAGCGGCTCGCCGATCATTCTTAGCCAACTGGTAGCGGGACAAAAACCGGCGGCCTGAACGCGGCGTTTTGCGTCGTGACGTTGTTTTACAGGTTGTCACGACGATTTGAGGGACTGGCGTGTCGATAAGTGTCGAAACTGACATTCCATCGGCATGTTTTCGTCAAAAATGACTATCACCTGAGGAATGCCTGGTGAATCGTTTTGTAATTGCTGACTCCACGCTCTGTATCGGCTGCCACACCTGTGAGGCCGCCTGTTCAGAGACGCATCGCCAGCACGGCCTGCAGTCTATGCCGCGCCTGAAAGTGATGCTGAATGAAAAAGAATCTGCGCCGCAACTTTGCCACCACTGCGAAGATGCTCCTTGCGCCACCGTGTGCCCGGTCAACGCCATTAACCGCGTGGATGGCGCCGTACAGCTTAATGAAAGCTTGTGCGTGAGCTGCAAACTGTGCGGCATCGCCTGTCCGTTTGGCGCGATCGAATTTTCCGGCAGCCGTCCGCTGCATATCCCGGCCAACGCCAACACCCCGAAAGCCCCGCCAGCGCCACCGGCACCGGCTCGCGTCAGCACGCTGCTGGACTGGGTTCCTGGCGTGCGTGCCATTGCGGTGAAATGCGACCTGTGCAGCTTTGATGAACAAGGCCCGGCCTGTGTGCGGATGTGTCCAACGAAAGCCCTGCATCTGGTGAACAACATGGATATCGCCCGCGCCAGCAAACGGAAACGTGAGCTGACGTTTAATACCGACTTCGGCGATCTCTCCTTGTTTCAGCAGGCTCAGAGTGGGGATGCAAAATGAGCGCAATTTCACTGATCGTAAGCGGTGTGGCCTGGTTTGCCGCCGCCGCCGTCCTGGCATTTCTGTTCTCTTTTCATAAAGCGCTGAGCGGCTGGGTCGCTGGCGTGGGGGGCGCGGTTGGCAGTTTGTGCACCGCCGCGGCGGGTTTTACCGTGCTGATTAACGCCGTCGCGGTGAGCGGCGTAATGCCGTTTATCGGTCACGGTGTACAAATCACCCCGCTGAATGCCATCTGGCTGATTACGCTGGGGCTGTGCGGCCTGTTCGTCAGCCTGTACAACATCGACTGGCATCGCCATCCGCAGATCAAAGCGAACGGTCTGCTGGTGAATCTGCTGATGGCGGCGGCGGTGTGCGCTGTTGCAGCCAGTAATCTCGGTACGCTGGTGGTGATGGCAGAGATCATGGCGCTGTGCGCCGTGTTCCTGACGGGCTGCAGCAAAGAAGGCAAGCTGTGGTTTGCGCTGGGACGTCTCGGCACGCTGTTGTTGGCGCTCGCCTGCTGGCTGGTGTGGCAGCGCTATGGCACCCTGGAGTTGCGCCTGCTCGATCTGCGCACGCAGGAACTGCCGCTGGGCTCTGACATCTGGCTGCTCGGCGTGGCGGGCTTTGGTCTGCTGGCGGGGATTATTCCGTTGCACGGATGGGTACCACAGGCACACGCGAACGCCAGCGCTCCGGCAGCGGCCCTGTTCTCCACCGTGGTGATGAAGGTCGGTCTGCTGGGTATTCTCTCTCTATCGCTGATTGGTGGAAATGCGCCGCTGTGGTGGGGCGTATTACTGCTGGTTCTCGGCATGATCACCGCGTTTGTCGGCGGTCTGTATGCGCTGATGGAGCACAATATTCAGCGTCTGCTGGCATATCACACCCTGGAAAACATTGGCATTATCCTGCTCGGTCTGGGCGCTGGCGTGACCGGGATTGCCCTCAATCAACCGGCACTGATTGCCCTTGGCCTGACCGGGGGACTCTATCATCTGGTGAACCACAGTCTGTTCAAAAGCGTACTGTTCCTCGGGGCAGGCAGTATCTGGTTTCGTACCGGACATCGCGATATCGAAAAACTGGGCGGCATTGGCAAACGCATGCCGGTGATTTCTGTCGCCATGCTGGTCGGGCTGATGGCAATGGCCGCTCTGCCGCCGCTGAACGGCTTTGCCGGCGAGTGGGTGATCTATCAGTCCTTCTTCAAACTGGGCAATAGCGGCGCGTTTATTGGTCGTCTGCTGGGGCCATTACTGGCGGTTGGGCTGGCGATTACCGGCGCGCTGGCGGTGATGTGCATGGCGAAAGTGTATGGCGTCACTTTCCTCGGCGCACCGCGGACGAAAGAGGCGGAAAACGCCTGCTGTGCGCCGATCCTGATGGGCATCAGCGTCGTGGCGTTGGCGATTTGCTGTGTGCTGGGCGGTGTTGCCGCACCGTGGCTGCTGCCGCTGCTGGCTGCCGCTGTGCCACTGCCGCTGGAAACGGCCAATACCACCGTTTCACAGCCGATGATCACGCTCCTGTTGATCGCCTGTCCGCTGCTGCCGTTCATCATCATGGCGATGTTCAAAGGTAACCGTCTGCCATCGCGCTCACGCGGTACGGCATGGGTCTGCGGCTACGATCACGAGCAGTCGATGGTGATTACCGCGCACGGTTTCGCGATGCCGGTGAAAGAAGCCTTTGCTCCGGTCCTCAAATTGCGGAAATGGCTCAACCCGGTGGCGTGGATTCCGGGCTGGCAGAGCGCGGCTGTGCCGGTTCTGTTCCGTCGTCTGGCACTGATTGAGCTGGCCGTGCTGGTAGTGATTGTGGTTTCACGAGGAGCCTGAGAATGAGTGTTTTATATCCGTTAATTCAGGCGCTGGTGTTGTTTGCCGCCGCGCCGCTGCTATCCGGCGTGACCCGCGTGGCGCGTGCCCGTTTGCATAATCGCCGCGGTCCGGGCGTGTTGCAGGAATATCGTGATCTGATCAAATTGCTGGGCCGTCAGAGCGTCGCGCCCGCGGACGCCGGGTGGGTCTTTCGTCTGACGCCGTTTGTGATGGTGGGCGTCATGCTGACCATCGCCACCGCGCTGCCGGTGGTCACCGTGGGGTCACCGCTGCCGCAACTGGGTGATTTGATCACGCTGATCTACCTGTTTGCCATTGCCCGTTTCTTCTTTTCCATTGCCGGTCTGGATACTGGTAGCCCGTTTACCGCCATCGGTGCCAGCCGCGAAGCGATGCTCGGTGTGCTGGTGGAACCGATCCTGCTGCTGGGTCTGTGGGTTGCCGCGCAGGTAGCGGGCTCCACGCATATCAGCAATATCACCGATACGATCTACCACTGGCCGGCAGCCCGCAGTATTCCGCTGATCCTTGCGCTGTGCGCCTGTGCGTTCGCCACCTTTATCGAAATGGGCAAACTGCCGTTCGATCTGGCGGAAGCGGAGCAGGAGTTACAGGAAGGGCCGCTAACGGAATACAGCGGCAGCGGTTTTGCGGTGCTGAAGTGGGGTATCAGCCTGAAACAGCTGGTGGTACTGCAAATGTTTGTCGGCGTGTTCCTGCCGTGGGGACAGATGGAAACGTTCAGCGCAGGCGGACTGTTGCTGGCGCTGGTGATTGCCATCGTCAAGCTGCTCGTCGGCGTGCTGGTGATTGCCCTGTTTGAAAACAGCATGGCGCGTCTACGTTTTTGCGCCACTTCACGCGTGACCTGGGCCGGTTTTGGGTTTGCGTTTTTAGCGTTCGTCTCCTTGCTGGTGGCGTGATTTAAGAGAGTTTGAGCATGTCTGAAGAAAAATTAGGTCAACAATACCTTGCCGCACTGCATCAGGCTTTTCCTGGCGTGGTGCTGGACGAAGCCTGGCAGACCCACGATCAGCTGACGATCACCGTGAAGGTCAACTATCTGCCGGAAGTGGTGGAATTTCTGTACTACAAGCAAGGCGGGTGGCTCTCTGTGCTGTTCGGTAACGATGAGCGCCAGTTGTGCGGTCACTATGCCGTGTACTACGTACTGTCGATGGAGCAGGGCACCAAATGCTGGATAACGGTGCGTGTTGAAGTCGACCCGAACAAGCCGGAATACCCGTCCGTTACGCCGCGCGTACCTGCAGCGGTGTGGGGCGAGCGCGAAGTGCGCGATATGTACGGTCTGATCCCGGTTGGCTTGCCGGACGAACGCCGTCTGGTGTTACCGGATGACTGGCCGGATGAACTCTATCCGCTGCGTAAAGACAGCATGGATTACCGTCAGCGCCCGGCACCGACCACCGATGCTGAGACTTATCAGTTCATCAACGAACTGGGTGACAAGAAAAATAACGTGGTGCCGATTGGTCCGCTGCATGTCACTTCGGATGAACCGGGCCACTTCCGCCTGTTCGTTGACGGCGAAAATATTATCGACGCCGACTATCGCCTGTTCTATGTCCATCGCGGCATGGAGAAGCTGGCGGAAACCCGCATGGGTTATAACGAAGTCACCTTCCTGTCAGATCGCGTCTGCGGTATCTGCGGTTTTGCCCACAGCACTGCGTATACCACCTCGGTTGAAAATGCGATGGGCATCGTAGTGCCGGAACGCGCACAGATGATCCGCGCCATTCTGCTGGAGGTGGAGCGTCTGCACTCCCACTTGCTGAACCTCGGCCTGGCCTGTCACTTCACCGGTTTTGACTCCGGTTTCATGCAGTTCTTCCGCGTACGCGAAACCTCCATGAAGATGGCAGAGATCCTGACCGGGGCGCGTAAAACCTACGGTCTGAACCTGATCGGCGGGATTCGTCGCGATCTGCTGAAAGAGGACATGATCCAGACCCGCCAACTGGCGCAGCAGATGCGTCGCGACGTGCAGGAACTGGTGGATATGCTGCTCAGTACACCGAACATGGAACAGCGTACCGTGGGTATTGGTCGTCTGGATCCGGAAATCGCACGTGATTTTAGTAACGTTGGGCCGATGGTGCGCGCCAGCGGTCACGCCCGTGATACCCGCGCCGATCATCCGTTTGTCGGTTATGGCCTGCTGCCGATGACGGTTCACAGTGAACAGGGTTGTGACGTGATTTCACGTCTGAAGGTACGTATCAACGAAGTGTACACCGCACTGAACATGATCGACTTCGGTCTGGACAACCTGCCTGGCGGTCCGCTGATGGTGGAAGGCTTTACCTACATTCCGCATCGCTTTGCTCTGGGCTTCTCTGAAGCGCCGCGTGGTGATGATATCCACTGGAGCATGACCGGCGATAACCAGAAGCTGTACCGCTGGCGCTGCCGCGCGGCGACATACGCCAACTGGCCAACCCTGCGCTATATGCTGCGCGGCAACACCGTTTCTGATGCACCGCTGATTATCGGTAGCCTTGACCCTTGCTACTCCTGTACCGACCGTATGACCGTAGTGGATGTACGTAAGAAGAAGAGCAAAGTCGTGCCGTACAAAGAACTTGAGCGCTACAGCATTGAGCGTAAAAACTCGCCGCTGAAATAAGGAATCGCCATGTTTACCTTTATCAAGAAAGTTATCAAAACCGGCGCGCCGACTTCGTCTTATCCGCTGGAGCCGATTGCGGTTGATAAAAACTTCCGCGGCAAACCGGAGCATAATCCACAGCAGTGCATTGGTTGCGCAGCCTGCGTGAATGCCTGCCCGTCCAATGCGCTGACGGTGGAAACCGATCTGGCCAGCGGCGAACTGGCCTGGCAGTTCAACCTCGGGCGCTGTATTTTCTGCGCCCGCTGCGAAGAAGTGTGCCCAACGGCGGCGATCAGGCTTTCTCAGGAATACGAGCTGGCGGTGTGGAAGAAAGAGGATTTCCTCCAGCAGTCTCGTTTTGCGCTGTGCAACTGTCGTGTGTGTCACCGTCCTTTCGCTGTCCAGAAAGAGATTGATTACGCCATTGCGTTGCTCAAGCACAACGGCGACAGCCGCGCGGAACATCACCGCGAAAGTTTTGAGACCTGCCCGGACTGCAAACGCCAGAAGTGCCTGGTGCCGTCCGATCGTATTGAACTGACTCGCCATATGAAAGAGGCCAGCTGATGAGCAATTTATTAGGCCCGCGTGACGCGAACGGTATTCCGGTACCGATGACGGTGGATGAGTCCATCGCCAGCATGAAGGCGTCATTGCTGAAAAACATCAAGCGTTCAGCGTATGTTTACCGCGTGGACTGCGGCGGCTGCAACGGCTGCGAAATTGAAATTTTTGCCACTCTGTCACCGCTGTTCGATGCTGAACGCTTTGGTATCAAAGTCGTACCGTCGCCGCGTCATGCGGACATTCTGTTGTTCACCGGCGCGGTCACCCGCGCGATGCGCTCTCCGGCGCTGCGTGCCTGGCAGTCTGCGCCGGATCCGAAAATTTGTATCTCTTACGGTGCCTGTGGTAACAGCGGTGGCATCTTCCACGATCTGTACTGTGTCTGGGGCGGCACCGACAAAATTGTGCCGGTGGATGTTTATATTCCTGGATGCCCGCCGACGCCTGCGGCTACGCTATATGGCTTTGCGATGGCGCTGGGCCTGCTGGAGCAGAAAATTCACGCTCGTGCGCCAGGTGAACGGGATGAACAGCCAGCAGAAATTCTGCACCCGGAAATGCTTCAACCGCTGCGCGTGAAGGTGGATCGCGAAGCGCGTCGACTGGCGGGCTATCGCTATGGGCGGCAGATTGCTGATGACTACCTGCGACAGTTAGGTCAGGGCGAGCATCAGGTGGCGCGCTGGCTGGAAGCGGAAAGCGACCCACGTCTCACGGAGATCGTCACGCATCTGAATCAGGTTGTTGAAGAGGCGCGTATCCGATGAGTGAAACGGTGGTGTTCAGTCAACTGAGCCGTAAGTTTATTGATGAGAACGATGCGACGCCCGCCGAGGCGCAGCAGGTTGTCTATTACAGCCTGGCGATTGGTCACCACCTTGGGATCATCGACTGTCTGGAAGCCGCGTTGACCTGCCCGTGGGACGCCTATCTGACGTGGATTGCCACGCTGGAAGAGGGGAGCGAGGCCCGTCGGAAGATGGAAGGGGTGCCGAAGTACGGCGAGATCGTCATCGATTCTAATCATGTGCAAATGCTGGCGCACGCGTTCGATCGTGCGCTTGCGGTACAGACTCCGGAGCAGCAGGCATGGAGTAAACAGATGCTCAGCATGCTGCACGATATACATCAGGAGAGCGCCATCTACCTGATGGTGAGGAGACACCGTGACTGACGTTTTATTGTGTGTTGGCAATAGCATGATGGGGGATGACGGCGCGGGGCCGCTGCTGGCAGAAAAATGTGCAGCGCAGGCGAAGGGCAACTGGGTCGTTATCGACGGAGGCAGCGCGCCGGAAAATGATATCGTGGCCATTCGCGAACTGCGCCCGGATCGTCTGCTGATCGTGGATGCCACCGATATGGGACTAAATCCTGGCGAGATCCGCATCATTGATCCTGACGATATCGCCGAGATGTTCATGATGACCACCCACAATATGCCGCTGAACTATCTGGTTGATCAGCTCAAAGAAGACGTCGGCGAGGTGATCTTCCTCGGTATTCAACCGGATATCGTCGGATTTTATTACCCTATGACCCAGCCAATTAAGGAAGCCGTCGACACCGTTTACCAGCGTCTCGACGGCTGGGAAGGTCACGGTGGCTTCGCGGAATTAGAAGCATCGTGATGTTCATGCCGGATGCCAGTTTAGCCTCATCCGGCCCGCTCTTCTTTCACCTGTTCAATTACTAATTTCCCCGGCATCACCGCCACATTGACGATGGTGCCGGTGGGGAAACCCGCCTGTTCCAGCCAGTCGCCATTAATGGTTAACGACGCATGCCGGGTATAGCGACGCGTATTACCGGTTTTCGGATCTTCATGGCGCTTTCTGACATAGCTCACCTTTAAACGACGAAAGGGCCTGCTGATAGCGACTTCAGGACTGCCAGTCTCAATAGTCATAAACGATTCCTTGTTGCCTGCGGGGAGATGAATACACCTGTATAAAATGCCAGTAAAAAAGAGAAGGGGCAAATCAGAAACTGGAAGGGAGATACCGGAAACAGAATGCAAATGATGTAACGGGAAAAGGGAGAAAGAACTGGTAGAGGCCGGACAGCGAGAGCGCCGTCCGGCAGCCGGCTTACGCCAGATCCTGCCCGTTGCTGGCGATCACTTTTTTATACCACCAGAACGATTTTTTACGGGTCCTCGCAAGCGTACCGTTCCCGGCATCATCGCGGTCGACATAGACGAACCCATACCGCTTGCTCATTTCACCTGTCGACGCGGCTACCAGATCAATACAGCCCCAGGTGGTGTAACCCATCAACGGCACGCCGTCCTCAATGGCGTCAGCCATGGCCCGGATATGTTCGCGCAGATAGCTGATACGGTAGTCGTCATCAATGTTGCCGTCGGCATCGATTTCATCTTTTGCCCCAAGACCGTTCTCCACCAGAAACAGCGGTTTTTGATAGCGGTCATACATCATGTTCATCGTGATGCGCAGGCCAAGCGGGTCGATCCCCCAACCCCAGTCGCTCACCTGAATGTACGGGTTACGAAGTGACTTAACTACGTTCGCGGCACTGGTGTTTTTTGTGTTCATCTCAGCTGACGCGCAGCGCGACGCGTAATAGCTGAAGGAGACAAAATCAACGGTATTTTTCAGGATCGCGTCATCTTCCGGGGCTTTCTCTATCACCACGCCTTTCTCGCGGAATACGCGAGCAGAGTAAGCCGGATACGCCCCACGCGCTTGCACGTCAATGAAAAACAGGTTTTCACGATCTTTTTCCAGTGCTGTCCAGACGTCTTCCGGCTTGCAGGAGTACGGATAAAAATTCCCCCCCGCCAGCATGCAGCCGACCAGGTTCTGCGGGTTTACCTCATGGGCGATTTTTGTCGCCAGCGCGCTGGCAATCAACTCATGGTGCGCGGCCTGATACTTCACCTGATCCTGATTTTCCCCCTCTTCAAACACCAGCCCCGCACCGGAGAACGGGCTGTGCAGCATGATGTTGATTTCATTGAACGTCAGCCAGTATTTCACCAGACCGTCGAAGGCTTCAAAACAGGTACGCGCATAGCGAGTGAAAAACTCCACCATTTTGCGGTTACGCCAGGAGCCGTATTCGGTGACCAGATGCATCGGTACATCGAAGTGGCATAGCGTGACCAGCGGTTCAATACCGTACTTTTTGCACTCAGCAAATACCGCGCGATAGAACGCGATGCCTTCCTCATTCGGCGTCAGTTCATCGCCGTTGGGATAGAGGCGGCTCCAGGCAATGGAAGTGCGAAAGACGGTGAAGCCCATTTCTGCCATCAGAGCGATATCGTCTTTATAGCGATGGTAAAAATCGATCGCCTGATGGCTGGGATAAAATTCGTCATTCCGCAGTTGGAAGCGTTTTTCCAGTCCCAGTTTGACCGGCATGCGATGCTCGCCGTGTGGGATCATATCGACGGTGGTCAGCCCTTTGCCGCCCTCCCGGTATGCGCCTTCAGACTGGTTGGCGGCCAGTGCGCCACCCCATAAAAATCCTTGCGGAAATACAGCCATAATAAACCTCAGTGAATAACGGTCAGACGCTGGCGCCTTTTACCGCGGACGGTTGTGCAGCCTGGTTTTTTCGTGCCTGTGCGGCAGCATCCTCGACGGGGATATCTTCAAAGCCCAGCAGCAGCGTCAGGACAAATGACAACACTACCGCCAGCGCCATGACGCCGAACACCCAGACGATGGTCATTGGGTTGGCCGGGTCAAAGAACTGAACGCTGGTAAACAGACCCGGAGCCGCCATCGAGTGGCTGGCGAGTCCGGCCATCCCGGCGACCGCACCACAAATGAAACCGCTGATAAGGCTCGCAATCAACGGACGTTTCAGGCGTACGGCCACGCCGTAGAGGGCGGGTTCCGAAATCCCCGCCATGATGGCCGAGGCCGCCGCCGCCAGCGCAGTCTGGCGCAGTTCCGGGTTTTTCGTTTTCCAGGCAACCGCCAGCGAGGAGCCGCCAAGTGACAGATTGGCGCCAATTTCGGACGGCATTACCATCCCTTCTTTGCCGGTTTCGGCGATGGTCTGGATGATGGTCGGCGTAAAGACGCGGTGCATCCCGGTCATTACCAGCAGCGGCCACAGTGCGCCCATAATGGCGACAGACAGCCAGCCGAGATAACCGTGAATGGTATAGACCAGCGCGGAAATGGCGCTACCGATCCAGATACCAATTGGCCCAATCAGGACGATGGCAAGCGGTGCGGCGATCAGCACGATCAGCATGGGTTTCAGGAAGTTCTTGGTGACCGCGGGCGTAATGCGATCCACCCAGCGTTCGATATATGACAGACACCAGGTCATGACCAGCGCCGGAATAACCGTATAGGTATATTTCACCGCGGTGACTGGGATCAGCGCGAATTCAACGTGCTCGCCCTGTGCCGCTTTCGCCATCAGATCGATAAAGCTCGGATGCACCAGCACCCCGGCAATGGCGATCGCCAGCGACATATTGGTTTTGAATTTTATCGCCGCAGAGGCGGCCACCATCAACGGCAGGAAGAAGAAGGCGCCATCGCCGATCACCGTCAGGATCGTTAAGGTGGAAGAACCTTTTTCCAGTACGCCGGTCATTTCAAGGATCATGGCCAACAGTTTGAGCATCGATCCGCCGATAATCGCCGGGATCAGCGGTGACATGGTGCCGATCAGCGCATCAAGGATCCCCGCGCCAATGCGTCTGAGCGTCAGCTTCGGTTTACCGACGGGAGCGGCAGGTTGCATATCGCCGGGCAGCAGGCTGACGACTTCCCGATACGCCTGGGAGACGGTATTGCCGATGATGACCTGACACTGGTTGTCGCTGCGAACCACGCCGAGTACGCCGCTGAGAGTTTTGAGTGTGGCACTGTCGACCAGTGTGTCATCTTTTACGACGAAACGCAGACGCGTCATGCAGTGTGTCACTGCGGTGATGTTGTCGACGCCGCCCAGAGCCGTCACCACGGCGCGCGCCAGCGCTGCATAATTCTTGGACATAGGATTTTTATCCTGTTTTATCAGTAGGGTACGTTTTATTTTTACCGTACGCTCGCCTGAGCGATCGTCGGTGATGAAACGCTGATGAGAAACCGGTTCCACAAAATCATGAATAGTTTGTATGAGTGTGGCAATGTTTAATTTTATCTATTTTCTTGAATTGTGATTTGAGTCACTTATGGTTTTCTGGCGTGATTTAGCATCAAGGACAACTACGCAGCGGTGAAGTAAACTGCATCTCATTGCGAGAAAAGGAAGAAAACTTATGACGACGATGCTGGAGGTAGCGCAGCGGGCCGGGGTATCGAAGGCGACGGTCTCCAGGGTGCTTTCAGGGAATGGCTACGTCAGCCAGGAAACGAAGGATCGCGTATTTCAGGCGATTGAAGAGAGCGGCTATCGGCCCAACCTGTTGGCGCGAAGCCTTGCGGCGAAAACCAGTCAGACACTGGGACTGGTGGTGACTAACACTCTCTACCATGGCGTCTATTTCAGCGAATTGCTGTTTCATACCGCGCGGATGGCGGAAGACCAGGGGCGTCAGCTTCTGCTTGCCGATGGCAAACACAGCGCGCAAGAGGAGCGCCAGGCGATCCAGTATCTGCTGGACTTGCGTTGCGACGCTATCATGATCTACCCGCGTTTTCTCAGCGTGGATGAGATAGACACCATAATCGACAGCCACTCGCAGCCGATTATGGTGCTTAATCGCCGGTTACGAAAAAACAGCAGCCACTGCGTCTGGTGCGATCAAAAGCAAACCAGTTTTAACGCCGTGGCGGAACTGATTGCCGCAGGCCATCAGCAAATTGCCTTTATTACCGGCTCGATGGACTCCCCGACCGGGGTTGAACGCCTGTCAGGGTACAAAGAGGCGCTGACCCGGCACGGCATCGCCGTCAATGACGAGCTGATCGTCAAAGGCAAATGGACGCCTGCCTGCGGCGCGGCGGGGGTGGACGTGCTGCTTTCTCGCAACGTGACGTTCAGCGCGCTGGTGGCCAGTAATGATGACATGGCGATTGGGGCCATCAAACAACTGCATGACAAGGGGCTGGCCGTACCGTCGCAGGTGTCGGTGATTGGTTTCGACGATATTGCGATGGCACCCTACACTATTCCGGCGCTCTCCAGTGTCAAAATTCCGGTGACGGAGATGATTCAGGAGACGATTGGCCGACTCATTTTCATGCTGGACGGTGGGGCGTTTACGCCTCCGAAAAGCTTTACCGGCACGCTGATTCGCCGTGATTCTGTCGCGTCGATTGCGGCGCAGTAAAAATTGTCACCTGTCATCGTCATTCGTGACGATGACACCGCAATGAGCACCCTCGGTTTTTAAATATCGTTAAATTACAGCAAGATAAAAACTGGCATGATTTGTGAATGTTTCGGCACATTATCTGTCATTGCTGGAGAATTTGATGAACCGTTTCATCATTGCAGACGCCAATAAGTGCATTGGTTGCCGTACCTGTGAAGTGGCCTGCGTGGTCTCCCATCAGGAAAACCAGGACTGCGCGTCACTGACCCCTGAAACCTTTTTACCCCGTATCCATGTGATCAAAGGTGTGAATGTCTCGACGGCGACACTGTGTCGCCAGTGTGAGGACGCACCGTGTGCGAACGTCTGCCCGAACGGTGCTATCAGCCGTGATAAAGGTTTTGTCCATGTCATGCAGGAACGTTGCATTGGCTGTAAAACCTGCGTGGTGGCTTGCCCGTATGGCGCAATGGAAGTGGTGGTGCGTCCGGTGGTGCGTAACAGCGGCGCGGGTCTGAACGTGCGGGCAGAAAAAGCGGAAGCGAACAAGTGCGATCTCTGTCATCACCGCGACGCGGGTCCGGCCTGCATGGAAGCCTGTCCGACACACGCCCTGATATGCGTTGACCGCAATAAGCTCGAACAACTCAGCGCAGAGAAACGTCGTCGCGCGGCGCTGGACTCTTCTGCATCGCTGCTTTTCTAATCCCTGAAAATCCGCGTAAAATACGGTAGTACTTATGCCGGATGGCGATGCTCACGCATCTTATCCGGCCTACTGTTCGCATCCCCGTAGGCCTGATAAGCATAGCGCCATCAGGCAAACCGGGATAGATGACTGCGGAAACGACTTAATGGCACTAAACAATCACTCCGGCGTACAGCTACGTATTCGCGGCAAAGTCCAGGGCGTCGGCTTTCGACCCTTTGTCTGGCAACTGGCGCAGCAGCTTCAGTTGCATGGCGACGTCTGTAATGATGGCGACGGCGTGGTGATTCGATTGCTGGAAGATCCCACGTCGTTTATAAGCGAATTGCGCATCCACTGTCCGCCGCTGGCGCGTATCGACAGCGTGGAGAGTGAGCCATTTCACTGGGGTCTTCAGCCCACTGAGTTCAGCATCCGCCAGAGTGCGGGCGGCACGATGAATACCCAGATCGTGCCCGATGCCGCCACCTGCCCGGCGTGTCTTGCCGAAATGAACACACCTGGTGAACGGCGTTATCGCTATCCGTTTATCAACTGCACCCACTGTGGCCCGCGTTTTACCATTATCCGGGCAATGCCCTACGACCGTCCATTTACCGTGATGGCGTCATTTCCGCTCTGTCCGCAATGTGACAAAGAGTACCGCGATCCCTATGACCGACGTTTTCACGCCCAGCCGGTGGCTTGCCCGGCGTGTGGTCCGCACCTGAGCTGGCTGAACGGTGGACACAAGGCGGAAAAAGAAGCGGCATTGCAGGCTGCGGTTGAAATGCTGAAGGCGGGAGGCATTGTTGCAGTTAAGGGCATCGGCGGGTTTCATCTGGCCTGCGACGCGCGAAACCGCGAGGCGGTGGCAACCCTTCGTGCGCGTAAGCACCGTCCGGCAAAACCACTGGCGGTGATGCTGCCCGATGCGTCGGGCCTGCCGGATGCAGCAACCCGATTGCTGAAAACGCCCGCCGCGCCGATTGTGCTGGTGGATAAACAGCATGTTTCCTCGCTGTGTGACGGTATTGCTCCAGGGTTGACGGAGGTTGGCGTGATGTTGCCCGCTAATCCGTTGCAGCATCTGCTGCTCCAGGCACTGAACGGTCCGCTGGTGATGACGTCCGGCAATCTCAGCGGCAAACCGCCGGCCATCAGCAACGAACAGGCGCTTGAAGATTTACAGGATATTGCCGAAGGTTTCCTGCTGCACAATCGCGACATCGTGCAGCGAATGGATGACTCCGTGGTGCGCGAAAGCGGCGAAATGCTGCGCCGCTCGCGGGGATATGTCCCGGACGCGCTGGCGCTGCCACCGGGATTTCACCAGGTGCCGCCGATGCTCTGTCTGGGCGCGGATCTGAAAAACACCTTCTGTCTGGTACGCGGTGAGCAGGCGGTGATCAGCCAGCATCTTGGCGATCTCAGTGACGACGGGATCCAGCATCAGTGGCGTGACGCGCTGCGGTTGATCCAGAACATCTATGACTTCACGCCGCAACGCATTGTTCGCGATGCCCATCCGGGGTACGTTTCCAGCCAGTGGGCCAGTGAAATGAACCTGCCGACAGAGGTTGTGTTACATCATCATGCCCATGCCGCGGCCTGTCTGGCCGAACACGGCTGGCCGTTGGACGGTGGCGATGTCATCGCCCTGACGCTGGACGGTATCGGGATGGGGGACGCAGGCGCGCTGTGGGGCGGAGAGTGTCTGCGGGTGAACTACCGTGAATGCGAGCATCTTGGTGGACTGCCCGCCGTGGCGCTTGCCGGTGGCGATCTTGCCGCGAAGCAACCCTGGCGTAATCTGTTAGCGCAGTGCCTGCGTTTTGTGCCGGACTGGCAATGCTATCCGGAAACCGCCAGCGTACAACGGCAGAACTGGAACGTGCTGGCGCGCGCGATTGAGCGCGGGATTAACGCCCCGCTGGCCTCGTCCTGTGGGCGTCTGTTTGATGCGGTTGCCGCGGCGCTGAACTGCGCGCCAGAATCACTCAGTTATGAAGGTGAGGCCGCCTGCGCGCTGGAGGCACTGGCGTCGCAATGCGTGGGCGTTACACATCCGGTGACTCTGCCGCTGGTGGGGAATCAACTCGATCTAACGACCTTCTGGTCGCAGTGGTTAAACTGGCAGGCCACGCCCGCCGAACGCGCATGGGCCTTCCACGATGCACTGGCGCAAGGGTTTGCTGTCATGCTACGCGAACAGGCCACCGCGCGTGGTATTAACACGCTGGTGTTCGGCGGTGGGGTGATGCACAACCGGTTACTGTCGGCGCGGCTGGCTTATTATCTGGCAGATTTCACGCTGCTGTTCCCGCAGCAGTTACCGGCCGGCGACGGCGGACTGTCGCTGGGGCAGGGGCTGGTTGCCGCGGCGCGTGGGATGAACCATCGTGATATGCCGGATGGCGACGCGTAGCCGCCATCCGGCATCCCGTCATTTACACGGGCAGTGTTTTCAACAGGGAGAAAGCCTCCTTCATTCTGTCTTCGCTCACCACGAAGGCGCGGAGTTGGCCTTCACCGTTCATCCCTTTGGCAACCATCCCGTCGGATTCTGCGACGATATGCCAGTTCAGATCGCAGCGCTGGGTTTCCCCTGCCAGGTGCAAAGGCAGTTCCGGCGTTTTAATTTTGACTAACATGGCGGGCAACTTCAGCGGCGCGTTGCCGCCGAGCAGGTTCTTCGCCAGATACATGGCGCTGAGCTGAATCGGCTGCAGGAACGGCAATACCTGACCGTTAATCTCCGCGCAGTCGCCGATAGCATAAATATCGGGGTTGCTGGTTTGCAGGTAACTGTTGACACAAACGCCGCGGTTGAGCGTTAATCCGGCGCGACGCGCCAGCGCCGTTTCCGGGCGCAGGCCGGTGGCGGCAATCACTGCATCAACGTCGATGCTGCGCTCGAGATCGAACGTCGCACGAATAGCGGATGCGGTTTTCTCCAGACCCAGCAGCTGTGATTTCAGCAGCAGGTGCACGCCCATATCGATAAGGTGATGCTGTAAGCGACTGCTCACTTCTGGTGGCATCAGCGAGGCGAGAAGACTGGCGGCGTTATCAATCAGCGTGACCGCTTTACCCGCGCGGCAGAAATCCATTGCCAGCTCAGTACCAATCAGTCCGCCACCGACAATCAGCACCCGTTGAGCGTCGCGTAGCTGTGTTTCGCAGGCGCGGTACTCCTGCTGGCTGTTCAATGTGAGCATTAACTCACGTCCTGCTATCGGGGGAACAAAGGCCGCAGCACCCGTGGCCAGCACCAGTTTGTCATACTGCCACTGCTTATCCTGACTCTTGACGACGTGGGCATCGGCATCAATGTCGGTGATCCCGGTGTGCGGAAAGAGACGCAGATTGAACTGTTCGGCAAACTCCCCCGCCGACTGGCGGGTGAGGTCGTCGGCGTGCTGCGCCTGGCTTATCACATGGCTGAGATCGGGCTTGTTGTACTCATCCATGCTGTCAGCCGCAATCAGGGTTAACGGGACATCCGCGTTCTGCTTACGAATGTTTTTAACTAACTGGCGGGCGGCGAAGCCCGAACCAATAATGACGATTCCCCGGCTCATTTTGCCTCCGTTGCCAGCACGTCGAAGACGTCTTTGCCTAATGAACATTCCGGGCACAGGAAGTTATCCGGTACGTCGCTCCACGGCGTACCCGGCGCGACGTCCTGCAACGGTTCACCTTTAGCCGGATCGTAAATCCACTGGCACACGCTGCACTGCATGCAGGGACCGAGGTCGGCTGCCGCTGCGGTGGCGCAAGCGTTTTCTTTCATCGTCGCTTGCTCACCGGCTTCCGGCAGCGGCGCGAGTGCCCACTGACGGGCGATGTCGCGGCCGTGCTGACGGCACAGTTCCAGCGCATCCAGATCCGGACGCCATTTAGCCTTCAGGCTCAGGGACATTTCAAAACCGGCATCCTGTAAACGGGTGGATAAGCGGTCGACCGCACCACCGCTCCAGCCGTGGGATCCAAAGGCGCTGGCACGTTTGTTACGAAAACGCAGCCCGGTCATCTCTTCCACCAGTCCGGCGATTTTCGGCATCATCACGTTGTTCATTGTGGAGGTGCCGACCAGCACGCCCTTAGAGCGGAAGACGTTGGTCAGGATTTCATTTTTATCGCTGCGAGCGACGTTAAAGATCTTCACCGCCACGTTTGGGTCGACTTCGTTAATCCCCTGGGCTATCGCATCCGCCATCATGCGGGTGTTATTGGACATGGTGTCGTAGAAAATCGTGATCCTGTCTTCCTGGTAGTCCGCCGCCCATTTCAGATACAACTCAACAATCTGGGTTGGATTATCGCGCCAGACCACACCGTGAGAGGTGGCAATCATATCCACCGGCAGGTTGAAGCCGAGGATTTCGCTGATTTTCGGCGTCACCAGTCGGCTGAACGGGGTCAGGATGTTGGCGTAATAGCGCTGGCACTGCTCGAACAGTTCGGTTTGGTCCACTTCATCGTTAAACAGACGTTCGTCACAGTAGTGTTGACCAAAAGCGTCGTTACTGAACAGGACGGCATCGCCGGTCATATAGGTCATCATGCTGTCCGGCCAGTGCAGCATTGGCGTTTCCACGAAGATCAGCTGTTTGCCATTGCCGATATCCAGCGTGTCGCCAGTTTTCACAACGTTAAAATTCCACTCCGGATGGTGGTGATGGCCGGTAATTGAGTCGATCGCGTTGGCGGTGCAGTAGATGGGCGTATCCGGGATCTGCATCATCAGTTCGGTCAGCGCCCCGGCGTGATCTTCTTCTGCATGATTGATAATGATGTAATCGATGTCTGCGAGGTCAATTTCATTACGCAGGTTCTGCACAAATTCGCGGCTGAATTTATGATCGACGGTATCGATCAGAACATTTTTTTCTTCACGGATGAGATAACTGTTGTAGCTGCTGCCGCGCAGCGTTTTGTATTCAGTTCCGTGGAAATCGCGCACTTCCCAGTCACGTTGGCCAACCCAATGAATGTTATTTTTAACCAGAATAGACATAGCAACCTCAATTAATTCAGCGTTGTTTAAATTCGTTGTGTTGCTCATTGCAGGTCGTGTGCCAACTTTTTAATTTATTGATTTGTAGTAAATTATTTTTTTTATACTCACCAGGTGGTAGTCAAAAAGACTATCCACAGAACAGTCAATATGACACTATGAATTGTCAAAATGACTGTGAGGACACCATGAGTTTTTCCGTTGATGTGCTGGCGGGGATCGCCATTGAATTACAGCGCGGGGTGGGGCATCAGGACAGATTTCAACGTCTGATTACCACCCTGCGCCAGGTGCTGGAGTGCGACGCCTCTGCGCTGCTGCGCTATGAGGCGCGCCAGTTTATCCCGCTGGCGATTGACGGTCTTGCACGCGATGTGCTCGGCAGACGTTTTACCCTGGAAGGACATCCCCGGCTGGAGGCCATCGCCCGCGCCGGGGACGTGGTGCGCTTTCCGGCGGACAGTTCCCTGCCCGATCCGTATGACGGGTTGATCCCGGGACAGGAGAGCCTGAAAGTGCACGCCTGCATTGGGTTGCCGCTTTTTGCCGGACAGAACCTGATTGGCGCGCTGACCCTCGACGGGATGGAACCGGATCAGTTTGATGTTTTCAGCGATGAGGAGTTACGACTCATCGCCGCGCTGGCAGCCGGTGCGCTCAACAATGCGCTGCTGATTGAACAACTGGAAAGTCAGAATATGCTTCCAGGTTCGGGTACCGATTTCGAACAGGTAAAAGAGACGCAGATGATTGGCCTCTCGCCGAACATGATGCAGCTGAAAAAAGAGATCGAGATAGTGGCAAGCTCCGATCTCAATGTGTTAATCAGCGGCGAAACCGGTACCGGGAAAGAGCTGGTGGCGAAGGCGATTCATGAGGGGTCACCCCGCGCGGTCAACCCGCTGGTCTATCTGAACTGTGCCGCGCTGCCGGAAAGTGTGGCGGAGAGTGAACTGTTTGGTCATGTGAAAGGGGCATTTACCGGGGCCATCAGCAATCGCAGCGGGAAGTTTGAGATGGCTGATAACGGCACGCTGTTTCTCGATGAAATTGGCGAACTGTCGCTGGCGCTACAGGCCAAACTACTTCGCGTATTGCAGTACGGCGATATTCAACGTGTCGGCGATGACCGCAGTCTGCGCGTAGATGTGCGCGTGTTGGCGGCGACCAACCGCGATCTGCGCGAAGAGGTGCTGGCGGGACGTTTTCGCGCCGATCTGTTTCATCGCCTGAGTGTGTTCCCGCTTTCCGTCCCTCCGCTACGTGAACGCGGTGAGGATGTGGTGCTGCTGGCGGGCTATTTTTGCGAGCAGTGCCGACTACGGCTGGGGCTTTCCCGCGTGGTGCTTAGTCCTGGAGCGCGCAGCCATTTGTTGAATTACGGCTGGCCGGGTAATGTGCGTGAACTGGAACATGCCATTCATCGGGCGGTGGTGCTGGCGCGGGCGACCCGGGCCAGAAACGACATAGTACTGGAAGTGCCGCATTTCGCGTTACAGGAGGAGGCGATGACGTCGCAAACAGAAGTGGCGGCGGATTTACCGCGTAATCGCAATTTGCGCGAGGCGACGGAGGCGTTCCAGCGGGAGATAATCCGCCAGGCGCTGGCGCAACACAATCACAACTGGGCGGCCAGCGCGCGGGCGCTTGAAACGGACGTCGCCAACCTGCACCGGCTGGCGAAGCGTCTGGGGCTGAAGGATTAGATGATCCCGGCCTGGTAGAAATCCTGCAAGTTGATGGCGCCGGTAAGTTTACCGGTTTCATCCACCACCGGTGCGGCGGTGATTTTGCGCTTCATCAGGATCTCTTTGGCATCAATCGCCCGACTTTCTGACTGTAAGGTGATGCCGTTGCGGGTCATTGCTTCACTGACCGGCGTGGTAAGCGCGCCGCCGCCAACCAGCCAGCGACGCAGGTCGCCGTCGGTAAAGACGCCTTTCACCTGCATCTGGTCGTCACAAACGGCGACCAGACCCAGACCGGTACGGCTTAACTCCAGCATCGCATCCATCACGCTGGTGGCGAGCTGAACCTGCGGGACGGCATCGTCGCGGCGCATCAGGTGATGCACTTTATTGAGCAAACGCGCCCCGAGCGCACCGGCCGGATGCGAGCGGGCAAAATCCTCTTCATTGAACCCACGTGCCTGCATGACCGCCATTGCCAGCGCGTCGCCCATCATCAGGGTATTAACGGTGCTGGAGGTCGGAGCCAGGTGCATCGGGCAGGCTTCGCGCTCAACGGAAATATCCAGAACGGCTTTCGCCGCCAGACCCAGCGGTGAATTGGGTTTGCCGGTCATGGCCAGCAGGGCGATGGATTTATCTTCCAGGCGAGGAATGATGAGATCCAGCTCTTTTGCGCCGCCGGAATAGGAGATGAATAACATCACGTCGCGGCTTTCGATCATCCCCAGATCGCCATGCAGCGCTTCGGCAGGATGAACAAAAAAGGCTGGAGTGCCCGTACTGGCGAGCGTCGCGGCGATTTTCTTACCAATATGTCCCGACTTGCCGATACCTGAGACAATCACTTTGCCTTCGCAGTGGATAATGATATTGGCGGCACGGATAAAATCATCCCCCAGACGTTCCGGCAGACGGCTTGCCTCCTGTAATTCCAGCATTAACGTCTGGCGGCCCGCGTTCAGTAGTGCATCACTCATTGGTTTCTCCGGTTATAATCACTTCAATCCCTTTCTCTTCCAGCGCCTGACGAAATGCGGGATCAATACCCGCGTCGGTGATCAGTTTGTCGACGCTTTCCAGGCTGCACACAACATTCGGACTCTTGCGACCAAACTTGGATGAGTCCGCCATCAGGATCACTTCGCGAGCGGCGTTGCACATCGCTTTGCTGACGGTGTAGACCTCATTAAAAGTGGTCACGCCGGCGCTAAGATCAATGCCGTCGGTGCCCATGAAGAGTTTATCAAAACTGAACTGCTCAAAGGCGTTTTCCGCGAGCTGTCCATGAAAAGAGGCCGATTTTTTACGGAATGTCCCGCCGGGCATCAGGATGGTTTGTTCGTTGTCTAACTCGGACAGCGCGTTGACGATATGCAGGCTGTTGGTCATGACGGTGATATTGCTAAAACGGGTAAGCATCGGCACCATTTGTAGCACGGTGCTCCCGGCATCCAGGATGATGGAGTCGCCATCGTGGATAAAGCGGACGGCGGCTTCAGCAATACGTTCTTTCTTGAGCGTATTGATGAGCGTTTTGTGATCGATAGGCGGATCGGACTCCTCTTTATTTAACATCACGCCGCCATAGGTACGAATGACGGTTTCGGCATTTTCCAGAACGACAAGGTCTTTGCGAATGGTTGTGCCCGTGGTGTCAAAGTACTGGGCCAGTTCTTCTACTGAGCATTTCCCCTGCTTTTGCAGATGCTCAAGAATAGCGGCCTGACGCTGACGAGGTTTCATTGGTGTAATTACCCTGAATTAAATTTGCGAAGTGATAATTTCGCAAGCTATTAGCATTCACAACGAAATTACCCATGTTTCAAACTAAGCGCCAATGATAGTGCATTCTGCGACAACGGATCATGGGGAAAGATCACATCAGGCTGTAATTCATTAAGATGTTTGCCCTGAATGGTGGCGATTTTGCCTGGTCGGGCGAATACGGTGAGACCTTTCATAAACAAAGTATCGGTGACCCGGCGATCGTCATCGAGTGCGACGGCGACAACGACGCGCGGTTTAAAACGTCCTCCCGAACGCCCCACGCCGACATGTCCCTGCAGACAAAGTTGGTCAAACGCTTTGTTAAAGCGCGATATTTGCCAGTACCCCAGCGCCAGTTGCGCGCACCAGGCAATGACGGCGACGGTAATGAGTGCGGATACCATATTGTGCTCCTTTTATTTTGCCGGATGGCGGTTTCACCTTATCCGGCCTACGGGTAAGCCCGGCAAGCATAGCGTCACCGGGCGAGACCCATTAGAACATCACCTGACCGCCAGTCACATTGATTGACTGTCCGGTGCAGTACGACGCTTTCTGGCTGGCATAGAATAACAGCATGTTCAGCACATCCTGATAGTCGCAGCCGCGCTTCAGTGGAACCTTATCAATGTAATACTGCTCCACTTCGTCAGGCTCAATGCCTAACTTGGTGGCGTACTGCGGCAGCAGCGACTGGAACATCGGTGACTTCAACAGGTTGCCGAGCATCAGCGAATGCACGGTAATGCCATATTCCGCCAGATCCAGCGCCAGCGACTGCGTTAATCCCACGCCGCCAAATTTTGCCGCACTGTAGCCGGAGTTGTGTTTGCTGCCCACTTTACCGGATTTGGAGTTGATCTGAATAATGCGTCCCTGAATACCATCGCGAATCATCAGACGGGAGAATTCGCGCGCGCAGAGGAAGTAGCCCACCAGATTCACCTGCAGCGAGCGGTCAAAATCGCCGAGCTGGAAGTCACTGATAAATGCCGCTTTGGCGATACCCGCGCTGTAAACCAGCAGATCCACGCGGCCAAAAATCTCATCTACACCGCGAGAGAGCGCGAGTACGCTCTGTTCGCTGGTGGCGTCGGCACCAAAACCGTAGGCGATGCCTTCGCCAAACTCTGCGTTAATCTCCTGTGCGACGTTCGCAGCTTTATCACTCTGAATGTCTACAACCGCAACGCGATACCCTTCTGCTGCAAGCCCACGGCAAAGGAATGCCCCCAGGGTCTGTCCTCCACCAATGACAACGGCAACCTGATTCATTTTTCTCTCCTTAAGCGACAAACTTCAAAATACAGCCCGGTGCGATGTCGTCCGGGACAGGCCCCGCAACGTGCACGGTGCCGGGAAATTCCGCTTCGCTCAGTCCGTCGAAGCGCAGGGTGATGTGCCCCAGTTCACGTAAATTCTGTTCGGCCACGCTGCCGACGGCGGTGACCGGATAACGATGCTGACCCAGTTCGAACTGCGCGCCGGGTTGCAGCGGGCCGTTCAGTTCGCCATGACAATGGATAAAGCAAAACTCCTCGATATCCGCAGGCGCGCCTTCACGAAAAGTAATCAGCATCTGGTCGCAGAGCGCATCCGGTGCGCTCTGGCCGATACGGGTGATGGTGGTCTGATAAATAACGGTCATGTCGAAACCTCTTATTGATAAATAAAGCCGGAAACAAACCAGGCGATGAGAACGGTTGGCGCCCCCGTCAGGAAGCGGCTCACCAGTACCGACGGTACGCCGACGCGAACCGTGTCCTGACGCGCTTCGGCCAGCGACAGACCGACCGGGATAAAGTCACAGGCGGCCTGGGCGTTGATAGCAAACAGCGCGGGCAGCGCCAGGTGCGGCGGGATGTTGCCCAGACCAATTTGCACGCCGATCAGGACGCCGATAACCTGCGCAATTACCGCACCAGGGCCGAGGAATGGCGACAGCAGCGGGAAGGAACAGATCAGCGCCAGCGTCACCAGACCCAGAGGATGGCTGGCAAGCGGTGCCAGTCCGTGGGCGATCCAATCACCCAGGCCTGAGGCCATGATGATACCGATCAGCGCCGAGACAAATGCCATAAACGGCAGAATGGTTTTCAGTACTGTATCAATAGTGTCGCGACCAGACTGGAACAGTACGGCCACCGCCGACCCCATCCCCATGCCGACTTTCGCCAGCAGGCCATCGCTCTGTTCTGTGATCTTTTTACTGGTGTCGTAATCGCGCCCGGCGGTGGTATTTGTCGGTTGCTGTTGCTGTTGCTGGGCAGCAGACGCGTCGCCCACCACGGTAATGTTGTCTTCCCTGACGCCAGAGACATAGATGTCTTCAACGATGTACTGAGCCAGCGGACCGGATTTACCGGTTGAGTGAATGTTCACGGTCGGGATACGGCGTTTGGGATAGATCCCGCAGCGCAGCGTCCCGCCACAGTCGATGATGGCGACGCCGATTTCGTCTTCCGGCGGCTCGCCCTCTTTAAAGCCATCGACAGCCTGCCATCCGGTTAACTGCGCCAGTTTGTCGACAATCGCCGGGCGCGTGCCCGCGGTGATATAGACAATTTTCTTGCCAGCGGTCACGTCCAGCTCTAACGGACCACCCCAGCCGCCAGTTCCTCTTTCAATACGAATACGCGTCATGATGCTGCTCCTGCAAGGTGGACTTTCTGCTCAAGTTGGATACCCATCTTTTTCTCAAAGATGGAGGTCGTAAGATCCGTGACCCAGCCACGAAAGAAGTTGGTGACCAGACCGACCAGCAGATAGCTCACTGCCAGCGGGCCGAGTGGGAGACCTAACGTGGTCAGGCCGCTGGCGATACCGAGATAAACGAACAGTTCGCCGGGGTTGATATGCGGGAACAGGCCATTCATCGAGTGACAGCTGTAAGAGGCGGCTGCGTAGTAGCTGGGCTTGTATTTCTCTGGCATAAAGCGGCCCAGACTCAGGGTCATGGGGTTACAAAATACAAACGTGCCAATAAAGGGCAGAATCAGATAACGGGACAACGGATTCCCGGCACAGCGCTGGGCGAAGCGTTCGATCCGCTGCTGGCCGATAAAGTTGATCAGCGCATTCATGATGACCAGCAGACTGATCAGCAGTGGAAGAATACCGGTGACCATTCCGGTAAATACCTCTCCACCTTTCTGGAACAGCCCGATGAACCACTCTGCTCCATGTGTAATGGTTTCGATCATTATTCTCTCCTGTAGGGATTTTTAGTTATCTTGCGAATGGGTGACTCATTTTAATCAGATTGAAAGAAATAAAAGTGTTATTTTGATCTCAAAATGAAAGTAAAATATTTTAAGTTGAAAGTTTTTGCGGAAAGGAAAGAATGTACTGACGATCAAACGAGGGGAAGTGATACGTAAATAGTGTGATGGAAAGCGTCTGGTGCTTCCTTGTATGGCGGGGGATGCTTTACCATACTTCTCTCTGGCTGAATCTGTTTAATGGATGTCTCATGTTCAAGCGTCGTTATGTAGCATTACTTCCCCTGTTTGTGTTACTTGCTGCCTGTAGTAGCAAACCGAAACCTCAAGAGCCTCAAACGACAACGGGAACGCCTTCCGGCGGTTTCCTGCTTGAGCCCCAGCACAACGTTATGCAGATGGGAGGCGACTTTGCCAATAACCCGAATGCACAACAGTTCATTGATAAGATGGTGAACAAGCATGGTTTTAATCGTCAGCAGTTGCAGGAGATCCTGTCGCAGGCGAAGCGTCTGGATTACGTTTTACGTCTGATGGACAGGCAGGCACCGACCACGCAGCCGCCAGCCGGACCTAACGGCGCATGGCTGCGCTACCGCAAACAGTTCATTACCCCGGATAACGTGCAAAACGGCGTAGCGTTCTGGAATCAGTATGAAGACGCGCTGAACCGCGCCTGGCAGGTTTATGGCGTTCCGCCGGAGATAATCGTGGGCATTATTGGCGTGGAAACCCGCTGGGGCCGCGTGATGGGAAAAACGCGCATTCTGGATGCGCTGGCGACGCTGTCGTTTAACTATCCGCGTCGTGCGGAGTACTTCTCTGGTGAACTGGAAACGTTCCTGCTGATGGCGCGTAACGAACAGGATGATCCATTAGATCTGAAAGGTTCTTTTGCCGGTGCGATGGGCTACGGACAGTTTATGCCATCGTCCTATAAAGAGTACGCGGTGGATTTCAACGGCGACGGCCACATCAACCTGTGGGATCCGGTCGATGCCATCGGCAGCGTTGCGAATTACTTCAAAGCGCACGGTTGGGTGAAGGGCGACACGGTGGCGGTGATGGCAAACGGTCAGGCGCCGGGGCTGGCGAATGGCTTTAAAACGCAGTACAGCCTTTCTCAACTGGCGGCCGCCGGATTAACGCCGCAACAACCGCTGGGCAACCATCAACAGGTGAGCCTGTTGCGGCTGGATATCGGCACCGGTTACCAGTACTGGTACGGCCTGCCGAACTTCTATGCCATTACCCGCTACAACCACAGTACCCATTATGCGATGGCGGTGTGGCAGTTGGGCCAGGCGGTAGCACTGGCACGCGTGCAGTAACGGTTTTTACCCAGGGGAGTTTCGGCTTCCCTGGGCCGCACACGTTTTTTCGGAATCCCCCTCGTAAAATTGTCACCTCATCCCCATCTCTGTCGGGAAAGTGCTATCTTGTCCGGCATATTTTTAACTGACAGAGGCTGATATGACTGACAGTGAACTGATGCAGTTAAGTGAACAGGTCGGGCTGGCGCTGAAAGCGCGTGGTGCGACGGTGACTACCGCAGAGTCCTGCACCGGTGGTTGGGTGGCGAAAGCCATTACCGATATTGCCGGTAGCTCCGCCTGGTTCGAGCGCGGTTTTGTTACGTACAGTAACGAAGCAAAATCGCAGATGATAGGCGTGCGCGAAGAGACGCTGGCACAGCATGGCGCGGTCAGTGAGCCGGTGGTGGTTGAGATGGCGATTGGCGCACTGAAAGCGGCACGCGCCGATTTTGCTGTCTCCATCAGCGGGATTGCCGGGCCGGATGGCGGCAGCGAAGCGAAACCGGTCGGCACCGTGTGGTTCGCCTTCGCCAGCGTGTGCGGAGAAGGGATTACCCGTCGGGAATGCTTTAGCGGCGACCGTGATGCGGTGCGTCGACAAGCCACGGCTTATGCGTTGCAAACCCTGTGGCAACAATTTCTACAAAATACTTGATACTGTATGACCATACAGTATAATTGCGACAACAGTACAGAATCACTATCCGGCTTCAGCTGGCATGACAGGAGTAATTAATGGCTATCGACGAAAACAAACAGAAAGCGTTGGCGGCAGCGCTGGGCCAGATCGAAAAGCAATTCGGTAAAGGCTCCATCATGCGCCTGGGTGAAGACCGTTCTATGGACGTGGAAACGATCTCCACCGGTTCGCTTTCACTGGATATCGCGCTGGGCGCCGGCGGCCTGCCGATGGGCCGTATCGTCGAAATCTACGGGCCGGAGTCTTCCGGTAAAACCACGCTGACGCTGCAGGTGATTGCCGCGGCGCAGCGCGAAGGTAAAACCTGTGCGTTTATCGATGCAGAACACGCGCTGGATCCGATCTATGCGCGCAAGCTGGGCGTAGATATCGATAATCTGCTCTGTTCTCAGCCGGACACCGGTGAACAGGCCCTGGAAATCTGTGACGCGCTGGCACGTTCTGGTGCCGTTGACGTTATCGTTGTTGACTCCGTGGCGGCGTTGACGCCGAAAGCGGAAATCGAAGGCGAAATCGGTGACTCTCATATGGGCCTCGCAGCGCGTATGATGAGCCAGGCGATGCGTAAACTGGCCGGTAACCTGAAGCAGTCCAACACGCTGCTGATCTTCATCAACCAGATCCGTATGAAAATTGGTGTGATGTTCGGTAACCCGGAAACCACCACGGGTGGTAACGCACTGAAATTCTATGCCTCTGTTCGTCTGGACATCCGTCGTATTGGCGCGGTGAAAGAGGGCGATAACGTGGTGGGCAGCGAAACCCGCGTGAAGGTGGTGAAAAACAAAATCGCGGCGCCGTTTAAACAGGCTGAATTCCAGATCCTTTACGGTGAAGGCATCAACTTCTATGGCGAACTGGTTGACCTGGGCGTGAAAGAGAAGCTGATCGAGAAAGCGGGCGCATGGTACAGCTACAACGGCGAGAAAATTGGTCAGGGTAAAGCGAATGCTACAGCCTGGCTGAAAGACAACCCGGCTACCGCGAAGGAAATTGAGAAGAAAGTTCGCGAAATGCTGCTCAATAACCAGGATGCCAAACCCGACTTCGCCGTTGATGATGGTGAAAGCGTTGCAGAAACCAACGAAGATTTTTAATCGTCGGGTGTCCGGGTGTCCCTCCTCCGGATAACGCAAAACTGCCATCCGGCAAAAAGTTGAATTACACTCAAGGGCTGCAATTGATGCGGCCCTTTTTGCATTTCTGATTTCGAAGGTTGTTATGAGTGAATCCACATCGCGCCGACCCGCGTACCCCCGACTGTTAGATCGCGCTGTGCGTATTCTCGCGGTTCGCGATCACAGCGAACAAGAATTACGACGTAAACTTGCCGCCCCAGTGATGGGGAAAAATGGGCCGGAAGAGATTGATGCCACGGCAGAAGATTATGACCGGGTGGTCGCCTGGTGTTACGAGCATCATTATCTCGATGACGAGCGATTCATCGTCCGCTTTATCGCCAGCCGCAGCCGTAAAGGGTATGGTCCGGCGCGTATCCGTCAGGAGCTGAATCAAAAGGGCATTGCCCGTGAATCGACGGAAAAAGCGATGCGGGAATGTGAGATTGACTGGTGTGCCCGCGCGCGCGACCAGGCGACTCGCAAGTACGGTGAACCGTTGCCTGGCGCATTTTCGGAAAAGGTTAAGATACAGCGGTTTTTGCTTTATCGTGGGTATCTGATGGAGGACATTCAGGAAATATGGCGAAATTTTGACGATTGAGCGCATACGGGATTTTACTTCCCCGTAAAGAAAACTTATCTTATTCCCACTTTTCAGTTGCCGGCGGCCCAGTCAATCAAGAGTTGTTGCTGGTAATGATTTTTCGTTAGCAAGATTTCAGGATAATTATGAGCAAGAGCACCGCTGAGATCCGTCAGGCGTTTCTCGACTTTTTCCATAGTAAGGGACATCAGGTAGTTGCCAGCAGCTCCCTGGTGCCGAACAATGACCCCACTTTGTTGTTTACCAATGCCGGGATGAACCAGTTCAAGGATGTTTTCCTTGGGCTCGACAAGCGTAATTATTCCCGCGCAACCACGTCCCAGCGCTGCGTGCGGGCGGGTGGTAAGCACAACGATCTGGAAAACGTTGGTTACACTGCACGCCACCATACTTTCTTCGAAATGCTGGGCAACTTCAGCTTCGGCGACTATTTCAAACATGACGCCATTCAGTACGCGTGGGAATTGCTGACCGGTGAAAACTGGTTTGCCCTGCCGAAAGAGCGTCTGTGGGTGACCGTCTACGAAACAGACGATGAAGCCTATGAAATCTGGGAAAAAGAAGTCGGTATTCCTCGCGAGCGTATTATCCGCATCGGCGATAACAAAGGTGCGGCCTATGCGTCGGACAACTTCTGGCAGATGGGCGATACCGGTCCCTGCGGTCCGTGCACTGAGATTTTCTACGATCATGGCGATCACATCTGGGGTGGCCCTCCTGGAAGCCCGGAAGAAGACGGCGATCGTTACATTGAGATCTGGAACATCGTCTTTATGCAGTTCAACCGTCAGGCTGACGGTACGATGGAACCGCTGCCGAAGCCGTCCGTCGATACCGGTATGGGTCTGGAGCGTATTGCGGCTGTGCTGCAACACGTCAACTCCAACTACGAAATTGACCTTTTCCGTACGTTGATTGAAGCGGTAGCGAAAGTCACGGGTGCGACTGACCTGAGCAACAAGTCGCTGCGCGTAATTGCGGATCATATTCGTTCCTGTGCGTTCCTGATTGCCGATGGCGTGGTTCCGTCGAACGAAAACCGGGGCTATGTCCTGCGTCGTATCATTCGTCGCGCGGTGCGTCATGGCAACATGCTGGGTGCGAAAGAGACTTTCTTCTACAAGCTGGTGGGGCCACTGGTTGACGTGATGGGATCGGCGGGTGAAGAACTGAAGCGTCAGCAAGCTCAGGTTGAGCAAGTTCTGAAAACCGAAGAAGAGCAGTTTGCCCGTACGCTGGAGCGTGGTCTGGCGCTGCTTGATGAAGAACTGGCGAAACTGTCTGGCGATACGCTGGACGGTGAAACGGCATTCCGTCTGTACGATACCTATGGTTTCCCGGTTGACCTGACGGCGGACGTTTGCCGCGAGCGCAACATCAAAGTGGATGAAGCCGGTTTTGAAGCCGCTATGGAAGAGCAGCGCCGTCGCGCTCGCGAAGCCAGCGGTTTTGGCGCGGACTATAACGCGATGATCCGCGTTGATAGCGCTTCTGAATTTAAAGGTTACGACCATCTGGAACTGAACGGCAAAGTGACCGCGCTGTTTGTTGATGGTAAAGCGGTGGATGCGATTAGTGCCGGTCAGGAAGCCGTTGTCGTACTGGATCAGACCCCGTTCTATGCGGAATCCGGTGGTCAGGTTGGCGATAAAGGTGAACTGAAAGGCGCGGGCTTTACCTTCGCTGTAAGCGACACACAAAAATATGGTCAGGCGATTGGTCACCTCGGCAAACTGTCTGCGGGCTCTCTGAAAGTGGGCGATGCGGTTCAGGCTGATGTGGATGAAGCCCGTCGTGCGCGTATCCGTCTGAACCACTCCGCCACGCACCTGATGCACGCGGCGCTGCGCCAGATTCTGGGCACGCACGTGGCGCAGAAAGGCTCTCTGGTTAACGACAAAGTCCTGCGTTTCGACTTCTCGCATAATGAAGCGATGAAACCTGCGGAAATCCGTGCGGTTGAAGACATGGTGAATGCGCAGATCCGTCGTAACCTGCCGGTTGAAACCAACGTGATGGATCTGGAAGCGGCGAAAGCAAAAGGTGCAATGGCGCTGTTCGGCGAGAAATATGACGAACGCGTTCGCGTACTGAGCATGGGCGATTTCTCTACCGAGTTGTGTGGCGGGACTCACGCCAGCCGTACAGGGGATATTGGTCTGTTCCGTATCATCTCCGAGTCCGGCACAGCAGCAGGGGTTCGTCGTATTGAAGCGGTAACGGGTGAGGGCGCTATTGCGACTGTGCATGCAGAAAGCGATCGCTTAACCGATATTGCGCATCTGTTGAAGGGGGATAGCCAGAACCTGGGCGACAAAGTGCGTTCAGTACTGGAACGTACTCGTCAGCTCGAGAAAGAGCTTCAGCAGTTGAAAGAACAAGCTGCGGCGCAGGAAAGTGCGAATCTTTCCAGCAAAGCGGTTGATATCAATGGCGTTAAGCTGTTGGTGAGTGAGCTTGCGGGTGTTGAGCCGAAAATGTTACGTACCATGGTTGATGATCTGAAAAATCAACTGGGGTCGACAATTATCGTGCTGGCAACGGCAGCTGAAGGTAAGGTTTCTCTGATTGCTGGTGTGTCTAAGGACGTGACCGACCGTGTCAAAGCAGGGGAACTGGTAGGTATGGTCGCTCAGCAGGTGGGCGGTAAGGGCGGTGGCCGTCCGGACATGGCGCAAGCCGGTGGTACGGATGCGTCTGCTCTGCCTGCGGCGTTAGCCAGTGTGCAAGCCTGGGTCAGCGCAAAACTATAAAATATATACACAAAATCATTCAGGCTGCGTCAAGGCGGCAAACGAATAAGCTCCCGGAAGCGAACCGGTAGTCCGTAACCGGGAGAATGTGCGTAGCCAACGCTGAGCCCGCCTGAAGGATGAAGTGTATAAGCGTTAGCCGATGCCGTGGATAAGCATTCCGCGGTGTTTGCATCAACGTTGTCGACAACGATAAAGTCAGGTTGAAGTTGTGTATATCGGCTAAACTTAGGTTTAACAGAATGTGATGCCGTGACTGCTTACATGTAATGTGTTTGTCATCGCTTACTTTTTGGCGTTATATGATGGATAATGCCGGGATACAGAGAGACCCGACTCTTTTAATCTTTCAAGGAGCAAAGAATGCTGATTCTGACTCGTCGAGTTGGTGAGACCCTCATGATTGGAGATGAGGTCACCGTGACAGTTTTAGGGGTGAAGGGCAACCAGGTACGCATCGGCGTAAACGCCCCGAAAGAAGTTTCTGTCCATCGTGAAGAGATCTACCAGCGTATCCAGGCTGAAAAATCCCAGCAGTCCAGTTACTAAGGTTTCCGCGTCTCACCTGACCGGGTGAGACGCAACCTGACATCTTTGCACTTCCTCTCTTTTTCATTCTTCGGTGTCTCTTTTTTCTGTTCCGCATACCTCTTCTGTAACCGTCGGTTTTTTTCATTGTGTTAGCCAGGGCCCCCCGCAGACCGATTTATCTGTTGATAAAACACTCTTTTTGCCGTTTTTGCAGACTAATTGAACGTGAAGTGTGCAAACGATAAAAGCGCAGGAAAAATTGTTTGACTTATAAGTCCCAGAAAGTAATATGTGCGCCACGCAGCGACGATGAGCAGAAACAAGTTCTTCGAAGCACTCGTAAGAGGCGTGTGGTGAGGTGGCCGAGAGGCTGAAGGCGCTCCCCTGCTAAGGGAGTATGCGGTCAAAAGCTGCATCCGGGGTTCGAATCCCCGCCTCACCGCCATTTGCATCCGTAGCTCAGCTGGATAGAGTACTCGGCTACGAACCGAGCGGTCGGAGGTTCGAATCCTCCCGGATGCACCATCTCTTGCTTGATATCGCTTTTATGCAGTATCAATATCGGCAGTAAAATACGTTTTCCGATGCATCCGTAGCTCAGCTGGATAGAGTACTCGGCTACGAACCGAGCGGTCGGAGG